>FLOH01000004.1_pt1 | contig 1400887 bp, 1377 predicted proteins | sample 756751 | NCBI WGS metagenome assembly FLOH01 (sample SAMEA4026879, study PRJEB14308) | marine metagenome | biome: coastal water; material: water | depth 74 m
TAATAGGAGTTCTGACCATTCTCGTCTTGTCCGTAAGTGCGACGGCTGTGCCGGTAAGCGCTGCGGTTAAAGCTGGAGCTAAATGCAAAGTAGTTGGACAGATAAAAGTTAAGAAGAATAAGGAATTTACTTGCACAGCCAAAGGCAAGAAGTTGGTATGGAGTCGAGGCCAGGTAAAATTCATTACACCAAATGAATTGGCACCTCAGCCTGAATTGGCACCTCAGCCTGAATTGGCACCTCAGTTATCGCTAGAGAAATTAAATACGTGTCAGATTAAAGACCAGCGGCCAGCAGGCTTGGTCCCATACCAGGAAGCAATTGCCTATCCAGTGACTGATTTTAATCGTGAACAAAAGTTGCCAGTTATTGGTACAGCTAAAGTAGTTTTTATTCCGATTGATTTTTCGGATGTTCCAGGCAAAGGGAAACCTCTTGATTTTGGGCAATCACAGATAGATGCTGCCAATGAATGGCTATCTTGGTACACAAATGGAAAACTCACATATGAATGGCAGTCATACAACTCGTGGATTCGCGCACCTAAACCTTCTACGCAATACAACTGGGCGCATCCTGTTCACGGAGGTTATCAAGGACAAGCGGCGCCTCAGGCGCAGAGTACTGAAGAGATTGTTCAACAATTAATTACTGCGGCAAGTCCACACTTTAACTTCGATGGAGTTGGTGCAGTCTTCTTACTCTTTCCCAATGAAGTCAAAGCAATTGAATTAGAGATTACTCAGCGCAACAGGCCTTTTCAAACTGCTCAAGGTCCGCAGCAATTTAGTTTCTTTGGACCAGGATCTGAAATAAATAAACGTGGTGATCGCTTGTGGGGTTGGTGGATACACGAAGTTCTTCACTCGCATGGATTTAGTGGACACTTTCCATTCGGATTTCTCAATTTGCATATGATGATTGGCGGACGGCAATCAAATGCGCTTTCTTCATGGGATGGGTTGATTGCAGGCTGGTCGAATGAAGAAGACGTTTATTGCTTATCAAAAGAGAAGGTCACCAAGACAACTTTGGTTCTAAGTCCACTGGATAGAAAACAGAAAGGCTTAAAGTCTTTAATGGTAAAACTCAATAATCATCAAGTGTTGGTTTTTGAATCACGCCGACCAGAAAAGTGGAGTAGCCCTGAGCTTTATATAAATGGATTAATGGCCTACATCGTTGATACAAAGATTATTAACGATCGCGAAGGTGAATCTTCGAGCGAAGAGCGCACTCGAACGGCAACATACTTAACAACAGATCAACGCCAGACCAACGGATCTAATTTGTTCGCTGGTTGTAATAGAACAAAATGTGATCGAACTATGATTTATGCCAAAGAAGGTCAGACATTTACGTTTGATGGAATTAGGGTTTCGCTCATCAAATCGGGGGTTAATGACGAGATTCTCCTAGAGAAAATCTCATGAAATATGAACGTGAGGCTAGAAAATAATGAAGACTAATAAAGGAACATTGGCTAAGTGTTAGGTAAATGATAAAAACTAAATAATAAGACCGCGTAGGAATTGTAAAACCCCTGGTCGTAAGCGTGGACGATACTGGGATCGAACCAGTGACCCCCACAATGTCAATGTGGTGCTCTACCGCTGAGCCAATCGTCCGTTCGGTATTGCAGCTTTTGTGCTGGTCGAATATTACATGAAAAATATATGCATGTAACCAGATGGATGAAGAGTGCTGGCACCTGCTATATCGCGCTCTAGCGGGGGCTACGCCCCCTAATGTGCTTGCATGGAATTCAAGACGATAATCGAACCATTTAAAATTCACTCAGTTGCACCAATCACCATGACAAGCGAGGAACAGCGTAATCAATTCATTATTGATGCCGGGTACAACCTTTTCTCGTTGCATTCTGACGACGTGCTTATTGATTTGCTTACAGACTCGGGCACAGGAGCTATGAGTAGAAATCAGTGGGCAGCAATTCAACGGGGCGATGAATCTTATGCAGGTTCACCATCCTGGCTTACTTTCAAAGCAGCCGTGCAAAATCTCTTTCCTTTTGAGCACATCATTCCGACGCATCAGGGCAGAGCTGCCGAGAAGATCCTGTTCACCGCTATTGGCGGTGCTGGGAAGATAATTCCGAGCAATACTCACTTTGATACAACACGAGCGAATATCGAATACTCAAAAGCAGAGGCGGTTGATTTAGTTATCGCAGAGGGCAAAGATCCTGCGAGTCTGCATCCATTCAAAGGCAATATGGACTTGGTGGCGTTAGAAGACTTTATAGGCAAAACAGGCGTTGAAAATATACCAGTTGTAATGATGACAATCACGAATAACTCTGGCGGGGGTCAACCTGTTTCACTCGAAAACCTGAGAGCAGTTAGTGCGATATGCAAGAAGTATGAAATTCCATTCTTCTTAGATGCCTGTCGATTTGCCGAAAATGCCTGGTTCATTCGCGAACGCGAAGTTGGGCAATCCGCTCGACAAATAATTGACATAGTCCGAGAGATGGCAAGTCTTGCCGATGGAATGACGATGAGCGCAAAGAAAGATCCGCTAGGAAATATTGGTGGATGGCTTGCGTTAAACAATGACGCACTTGCAAGTATCTGTCGAAATTTACTTATATTGACAGAGGGATTCCCAACCTACGGTGGTTTGGCTGGGCGCGATCTTGAGGCGTTGGCAGTTGGCTTAACTGAAGTTATTTCACACGATTATTTGAAGTACAGAATTGGATCGACCGCATATCTTGGTGAAGCGCTAGCAAAAATGGGAATTCCGGTTGTCCAACCGATTGGTGGTCATGCAGTTTATATCGATGCGAAAGCACTTTTACCTCACATTGCGCCACTTCAATATCCTGGTCAAGCATTAGCTGTTGAACTTTATAGGGCCGGAGGAATAAGGGGTTGTGAAATTGGTTCTGTAATGTTTGGCAGAAAACCAGATGGCAGTGAAGTTCCAGCCGCGATGGAACTTGTTCGGTTGGCTATTCCAAGGCGGACATACACACAGAGTCATATTGATTATGTAATTGAAGTTTGCGCAGAAGTGCTAAGGCGGGCTCCGAAGCTAAAGGGTTTTAGGATTCAGCAAGAACCACCAGCGCTACGTCATTTCACATCCCAATTCGCGCCGCTCTAGAAAATTCCTAGTTTGAATCTATTTAGCAGATAGACGTTGGTTTCTTAGGCGCGACCGAAATCATCTTCAAGGCGTTCAATATCATCCTCGCCAAAATATGACCCCGTCTGCACTTCGACAAAAACTATTTCTTCAGTTCCAGTATTAGTTAGACGGTGAAGTACTCCTGCAGCAAAATCGACAGTATCTCCAGTCGCCACCTTTGACACTTTCCCATCAATTGTTACTTCGCCAAATCCTTTTATAATTAACCAGTGCTCGGCACGATGTTTATGGCGTTGGTATGAGAGGCGAGAGGATGGGTTTAGCCAAATACATTTCACCTTATGAGTTGAAGTTTCTTGCAACACCTCGTATCGACCCCAAGGGCGCTCTGACTTCTCAAGATCACTCATGTTTTTCCTAACGGCTAGTTAGTGGTGGCAGTAGTGGTTAATTATGGAGGTCGGGACGGGATTTGAACCCGTGTAGCAGGATTTGCAGTCCTGAGCCTCGCCTCTCGGCCACCCGACCATATTTATGTGGAGCGTTCCTCACGCTACGAAAGATACTGAATAGAACTCTCTATCCGACTGAGAGCGGACGACCGGGTTCGAACCGGCGACCTGAACCTTGGCAAGGTTCCGCGCTACCAACTGCGCTACGTCCGCATTTCTCCACCTCTGCATTTTGTGCAGAATCGAGAGGGCAAATCTAGCGCACGAATGAGGCAAGCGCCAAAGCGTGTGAAGTTGGCTCCAGTCATCTAGCGTTAGGGCATGCTCCTAAATGCGCCTTTTTTTTGGATGGATGGGGTGTTGGCGACCGACCTAATTGAAATCAGTAGCGATCCACAATCTCTGGATGATGGTGGGTTTTGGGCGGTTTTAACAACCTTCGAAGGAGGCTATACCTTTGCAAAATTTGGCAGCGTTCGTCGTTCGGTTTCCTTCCCTGAAGTTGGCAAGTGGATCGGATTGGACGAAGTTTGGGAGAGTTCTATTTCTAGAATTGAATATGAGGAGCATGTAGAAACTATTAGATCCGAGATTAAGTTAGGAAATGTTTATCAGGTCAATGCTTGTCGAATATTGAGAGCCAAGGTAGCTAAGGAACTTTCACTTGCCCCACTTTTTGCCAGTTTATTGGCAAATAATCCGGCGCCAAATTCATGCTATTTGAGATTGCCCGATATTGAAGTTGCATCGGCCTCACCAGAACTATTTATCTCAAGAAGCAAGGATCAACTTAAGACAAGTCCAATCAAGGGAACTCGTGATTTGAGAGAAGTCGGAACGCAATTTTCTGAGAAGGAGAAGGCAGAGAACATCATGATTGTGGATTTGATGCGAAATGATTTTGGGCGAATCTGTAAACCAGGGTCCGTGAAAGTTTCTGAGCTTCTGCGAAGCGAATTGCATCCTGGCTTAGAGCATTTAGTGTCAGACATAGTTGGAGAGGTTAACAAGGACATAACTTGGGAACAGTTTTTTGCAGAAATTTTGCCACCCGGTTCAGTAAGTGGCACACCTAAGTACACGGCTTTGAAAATTATCCAGGAGCTAGAGCCAACGAAGCGTGGACCGTACTGCGGTGCGCTTGGTTGGGTGCAGGGAGGCGATGCTTATCTAAGTGTGGGAATTCGACTCTTCTGGAAAACTGGAGAGGAAATCAGATTCGGAACTGGCGCTGGCATCACTTGGGACAGCAAAGCGATCGCCGAATGGGAAGAGACTGAGTTGAAGGCGGCAAAGTTGCTTTCGATAGCTGGGGGATTGAGGCCTGACGGCTGGCCATTTGGTTCTGGATTATTTGAGACCTTACGTGTTGAGGATGGTCGAGCACAACTGTTTGATCTTCACATTGAAAGAGCTAGGAAAAGCGCGGAGGTTTTGGGTTACGAGATACCCCCTGATGTCGAGATTATCGCCGCGATAGGCAACTTGGCAGATATCGAACTTGGTCGGCTTCGCCTGACTTTTGGTGAAAGTTTTCAAGTCGCGCTCGACCCATATATTGATTCGATTCACCCAGCTAAATTGGGTATTCGCCACCTCTCACTTGGAGAGGAAATAAAGTCACATAAAATTTATCCATATACCAAAAATCTCACTTTACTAACCGAAGCGAGAGTAGATGGATTCGATGAAGTTGTCGTAGTCAATGATGCTGGCCGAGTTTGCGAGGGGGCGGTCTCTAATTATGTATTTCGGATAGATGGATTATGGATGACGCCAGCTCTTACTTCTGGGATTCTGCCCGGAATAATCAGAGGGTTTGCAATCTCCTCAGGGCTGGCGATTGAAAGCGAAATTATGTTGACTGATCTCGAGAAGGTAACCCATGCATTTGCGCTATCGTCCCTGCGAATCGCGCAACCTATAAGCGAAATAGCGGGTCGGAAATTGCAGATTGATGAAATTGGCGAGCAATGGGGCGACAAATTGCGGCAAATCCTGCGAAGCCATTAGGTAGGCTAGGTAGATGGGAAATATTTCGATTACGGTAGATGGGAATTCTCGATCCGTTGATTCCGAAATTCGCCCAACACAAATCTTTGCAGATAAGAGCGAGATAGTTGTTTGTAAAGTAAATGGAACCCTAAAAGACCTCTGGAGTGATCTCCACGAAGGCGATACCGTCGAAGGCATAACCATTGATTCTCCTGAGGGTCTCGCAGTCCTTCGCCATTCGAGTGCGCACGTTTTAGCGCAAGCCGTTCAGGAAGTTTTCGCAGATACCAAGCTTGGAATTGGGCCACCTATAACTGATGGCTTTTATTATGACTTTGAACCAGAACGAGCTTTCACACCGGATGATCTGGTGAAACTTGAATCTGCAATGCGAAAGATTGTAAAGGCCGGACAAAGATTTCGTCGTAGGGTTGTAACGGAGAGTGAGGCTCTTGCCGAGCTCGCACGCGAGCCTTACAAGTGTGAACTTATTAGTTTGAAATCTGTAAATATCGACGATGAATCGAGCGTCGAAGTCGGCGCTGGGGAATTGACTATTTATGACAATTTGGGAAGAGATGGTGAACCGGCGTGGAGCGATCTTTGTCGTGGACCACATTTGCCTTCGACCAAACATATTCCGGCTTTCAAATTAATGCGAACAGCTGCGGCTTACTGGCGAGGTTCTGAGAAGAATCCAATGTTGCAGCGTATATATGGGACTGCTTGGCCAAGCCAAGAGAAACTTGATGCGTATCTTGAACTATTGATTGAGGCTGAGAAGCGAGATCATCGTCGACTTGGAACTGAATTAGATCTCTTTTCGTTCCCAGAGGAAATTGGTTCTGGGTTGGCTGTCTTTCATCCAAAGGGCGGAATTATTCGCCGAGCGATGGAAGATTATTCCAGACGTCGACACGAAGAAGAAGATTATCAATTCGTTTACTCGCCACATTTAACTAAGGCAGCTCTATTTGAAACTTCGGGCCACTTGCAGTGGTATTCGGAGGGAATGTATCCACCGATGATTATGGATGAAGAGCTTCATGGCGATGGCACCATAAAGCGCGCGGGCCAGAAGTACTACATGAAGCCAATGAATTGTCCTTTTCACAATTTGATCTATAAATCTTCCTCTCGCTCTTACCGTGATCTTCCACTTCGTTTGTTCGAGTTCGGAACGGTTTATCGGTATGAAAAATCCGGTGTAATTCATGGGCTGACTCGGGCTCGTGGTTTCACTCAGGATGATGCACATATTTACTGCACTAAAGATCAAATGGCGGGAGAGCTAGACAGTTTGTTGACTTTTGTGCTCAATTTACTCCGCGATTATGGCCTTGAGGATTTTTATCTGGAACTCTCAACGAGAAATCCGGAAAAATCAGTTGGTGAAGATTCAGATTGGGATGCTGCAACCGAAGCTTTACGTGCGGCAGCTACTAAGCAAAATTTGGAACTGGTTCTAGATCCTGAGGGTGCGGCTTTTTACGGACCTAAAATTTCGGTACAGGCGAAAGATGCCATCGGGCGGACCTGGCAGATGTCAACAATCCAAGTTGATTTCCAATTGCCACAACGTTTTGATTTGGAATACCAAGCTTCAGATGGTTCTCGAAAGCAACCCGTGATGATTCACCGCGCGCTATTTGGTTCAATTGAGAGATTCTTTGGAGTATTAACGGAGCACTATGCGGGGGCATTCCCACCCTGGCTCGCGCCAGTTCAAGTTCGCGCCATTCCGGTGGCCGATGCTTTTGAACCGTATTTATCAGAGGTAGTTGTGAAGATGCGCAGGTGCGGTATCAGAGTAGATCTTGATTCCTCAGATGATCGCATGCAGAAGAAGGTGCGCACTGCGCAGATGGAAAAAATCCCGTTCATGATGATTGCCGGTGAAGAAGATCAAAATGCAGGCGCTGTCTCATTTAGATATCGCAACGGCGAACAAAAGAACGGAATCTCCGTAGATGAAGCAATCGCTGAAGTTCTTGCCACGATCGCTAATCGGACTCAGATTTAGCGATAGATTCGGGTATAGATATGGTAGAAAATAATATTGTAGGTGGAGCGGGAATGCCGGATCGTTGGCAGCGAATTTGGGCGCCGCACCGGATGTCATATCTTGAAGGCGAAAATCGGCCGCTTCCTGGGAATGCAATCGAATGCCCTTTCTGTCGAATTCAAAAATTGAGCGATGAGGAAGGACTTATCGTTGCCCGCGGCGAAGAAGCTTATGTTGTTATGAATCTTTATCCCTATAACGCTGGGCACCTATTGATATGTACTAACCGCCATGTTGGTGATTTGACCGAACTGACAACAAGTGAACGCAATGAAATTTTCGAGCTTTCTGCCCACGCGATGAAGACAATTCGCGAGGTAAGTGGCGCCGGGGGATTTAATCTGGGCATGAATCAGGGTGCAGTTTCTGGTGCAGGTGTAGCCGACCATATTCACCAACATATTATTCCTAGATGGGCTGGTGATTCCAACTTCATGCCGCTCATCGGGGAAACTAAAGTGATGCCACAATTGCTAAGTCAGACTCGTTCGGATTTAGCCGCGGCCTGGTAGCCGATTTAAGTAAGTTGCGATTTCGTAACTTCCTAAATTATTCTCTGGAATAAAAGGTATTGCTGGAAAGCTAAGTCCCTGTATAAAACTATTTTCGCCAAATTCTTCTATCTTTTCCAAGTGTTCTTTACGAAACTCAAAGACTAGAAGTTTATGTTCGGGATCACTGTCTCGCTCAAGGCGTTTGCCATCTAAATATTCGGAGAGTCCTAGGGTTACTAGATCAATCAGCGCCATGGGAAATCCCGAATCATCATGCAATACCAAGTAAGGGGTTAGGAGCGGATCTAAGAGTCGGCCAGCAATTGCGCTCATGTCATCAAAATCTATTTCACCATTCGTAATCTCAGTGATCAAAACAAGTGAAGGGATATAGAGCTCTCTAGCACTTTGCCACAATTCTTGGCTGGGCGAATCAATACCTTCTACAGCGCTCACGATGAATAGGGCTACATCTGCCTCCTCAAGGGGAACGGGCTCTAGAGCGAAATAGTTGGCAATCTCGACACTGGATTTCCCTGTTAGGCAGACTCGTATTCCGGGGGTAATTGGTGGGAAGATTTGGTTGCTCACGACTACCAAGCCTACGATGGGAATGATGCTTCAGGAATCATTACGCGCTCCAGCCACCAGAATAGTTGATCCAATCTGCCGTGGCTTGATTCGCATTGGCGTTCGCGCCAATTTAGTGACCGCAATCGGCGCCTTTTTCACCATTTTGGCTGCGCTTCTTACTTTCCCAAATGGTCATTTCCTATTGGGCACACTCCTGATTATGTTCTTTGTTCTCTTTGATTTGCTCGATGGAACAATTGCCAGGCTCTCACCTCAAGGTTCGAGTACTTGGGGCGCACTGCTTGACTCAACCCTTGATCGACTTAGCGACGCCGTAATTTTGGCATCAGTTCTTTGGTATTTCACAAAGATTGATGACCCACTAGTTGGGTTGCTAATCTTTGTCCTAGTGGCTGGATTTCTTATTTCTTATATAAAAGCAAAATCCGAGGCCTTAGGAATCGAATGTAATGGTGGACTGGCTGAACGTGCAGAGCGTCTGATTATTATTATTGCGTCGACGGGATTGACAGGACTGGGTGTTTCATTCGCAATGGCGATCGGTCTATGGGTTTTGGCTCTTGCCAGTTTGATAACTATTGGGCAACGGCTAGTAATTGTTCACCGAGGTTGCAAATGATTTCAAACCTTACTTATTGGGGTTATAGCTTTGCGTGGAAAATAGTTCGCCTGCTGCCAGAAAGTATTGCATACGGCCTGGCGGATAAATTTGCGGATTATCTTTATGGGAAAAATGGCAAGAGCGTAATCCGCCTGCGTGCTAACTATGCAAGGGTTCGCCCGGACCTGGCTCCTGATGATTTGGAATTCCTCACCAACGCAGGAATGCGCTCTTACTTACGTTATTGGTGTGACACATTTCGATTTCCAGGTTGGGATAACCAGCGCCTCCTTGAAACCACCGTAGTCGAAAACGAAGAGTTATTGCGCGAACCGATTGCTGCAAAGCGCGGCTGCATCGTGGCTCTTCCACATGCCGGGAATTGGGATCATGCTGGAGCTTATTTTTGCGCAACAGGTATTCCGCTTACTACGGTTGCCGAGCACCTGAAACCGGAGAAACTTTTTCAGAAATTTCTTTCCTATCGCACGAAGATTGGCATGGAAGTTTTAGATTTGGATTCAAGGAGCATCGCAGTACTTTCGCAGAGACTTCGAGCTGGCAAATTAGTCGCGCTGGTTGCCGATCGTGATCTTTCAAAGAATGGTATTCCCGTTAAATTCTTTGGCGAGGGAGCCCAGATGCCCGGCGGTCCGGCTCTGTTGGCAATCCAAACGGGAGCCGATTTAATCACTGCATTTGTAAAATATGAAGAAAGTGGAATCCGTATTATTTTTGAAAAAGCTATCGGAGTGCCAGAAATAGGCGCCACCTCTGCTAAAGCCGCAGCCATGACACAGGAGATTGCTGACCGTTTTGCCAAGCAGATAACGGCACACACGGTTGATTGGCATATGCTGCAACGGATTTGGTTGGACAAAAATGAGTAGCATGCGGATTGGGATTGTCTGTCCGTATGGCTGGGATACTCCTGGCGGAGTGCAAATTCATATCAAGGAGTTGGCCGAGTGGTTGATTGCTAAGGGTCATTTTGTTTCAGTTTTAGCACCGGTTACTAATGAACAATCGGGGCTAGAGCCCTGGGTGGTTTCCGCTGGGCGCCCGATTTCGATTCCATACAATGGCGCGATAGCAAAAGTCATATTCGGTCCGATCGCTTCCTCGCGAGTCAAACAATGGATTGCAAGCGAAAATTTCGATTTGCTCCATCTCCACGAGCCAGCTATACCTTCTCTCTCTTTGCTTGCTGGTTGGGCTGGTGATGGTCCTATGGTTGCCACATTTCATGTGGCCGCAAATTCTCAGAAAATTGCTAACGCGATAGGGACAATGCTTGATCCTCTTATAGAGCGCATCACGGCGAAAATCGCGGTGAGTGAAATTGCCCGCAATACTCTCAAGGATCGTTTTAATACGGAAGCGGTGGTTATTCCTAATGGGATCGATACTCGGAAATTCGAAGGCATTGGTGCCCGCAGCGAATGGGCGCTACCAAACACGATTGGTTTTATTGGAAGATTTGATGAATCTAGAAAAGGCTTAAGCGTTCTGCTCGCCGCTATTCCCGAAATAGTTTCTCATGTGCCAAATTTGCGGGTACTGATCGCTGGTCCTGGAGATCCGCATAATTTTAGAGATGAAATTTCACCTACCCTGCTTGAGAGAGTCACTTTTCTGGGTCGACTTTCTGAGACTGAGAAGGCGCAATTTTTCAAATCGATTTCGATCTACATTGCCCCAAATACGGGAGGTGAGTCTTTCGGTATTATTTTGGCTGAAGCAATGGCTTGTCATACCCCGATTATTGCAAGCGACTTATCTGCATTCGCCAATCTCTTGGATCAGGGGAAGTCCGGGGAGCTCTTTGAATCAGGAAGTTCTTCAGTACTTGCTTCTAAAGTCGTAAAGCTTCTGGCCAGCCAGCGCGAGCGAGAAAATATCGCAGAGGCCGGTTATAAGAAGTCAAGGATTTTTGACTGGAACGTGGTTGGTGAGCAAGTTCTTTCAATCTATGAAATGGCGATAGTTGGCAACAGCGGAGTTAAACTTGCATCCGAGAATCGCTTTTGGAACCGTTTGAGGTCAAATGATTAGATCGATAATTGCCGCTATTTTTCTGCTCGTATTGGCGGGTTGGTACCTCTCATTTTTGGCTTCTCGTTTGGATTCCTTGCATCACAGGATCGAAACATCCTGGGCGCATTTAGATGCCCTACTTCAGCGCCGAGCAGCGATCTCCTTGGAAATCGCTGGTTCGAAAGGAATAGATCCTGCGACCAGTTTGGTACTCACAGCTGCGGCATACCAGGCACGAGAAGCCAATATCGTAGATCGCAGCGATGCCGAGATAATTCTTTCGCAAAGTTTGAAGTTGTTACAAGAGGATGAACTTTTACTGCCGAGTGGAATAGCTGGTGAGCTTTTAGCCGCACTTGCATTAGTGACCGAAAAAATATCGGTTGGTATTACAATTCACACCGAGGCCGTACGAAGTGCACGAAATCTGAGAAGCCGAGCGCTTTTTAGATTTTTCAGATTAGCTGGCCACGCCCCACTTCCAATGCGATATTCCTTTGAGGACCATATTTTATGAAGAAAATTTTGGCAGCTTTCTCGATTCTCATTGTATTGAGTTCATGCGCTTCGCCGAATGAATCGAACAATAGCGCGGAGAGCGCTGGTGAAATTAAGATTGTTGAGAAGAATGTATTGACCAATTTGCCCGGTAAAAATGGTCCTGTCTTGGCAGTCAAGATTGATGATACGCCGCCTGGGCATCCGCAGGTTGGTTTAGATCTGGCCTCTGTTATTTATATTGAGCAGGTGGAAGGTGGCCTGACACGTATAGCTGCAATTTTTACCGATGAGATTCCGCCACTGATTGGCCCAGTTAGATCGGCACGTGTGAGCGATATAGAAATTCTCGCGCAATACGGTCGAGTTGGTTTTGCTTACAGTGGTGCCCAATCAAAATTTCAGCGGGAGCTAAGCGCAGCAAATTTGGAGAATATGAGCGCAGAACGCAATCCGCCAAGCATTTATAAGAGCGTTAACGATCGGTATGCGCCTACAAATATGATGCTGGACGCCAAAGCTTTGTTGACTAAAACAATTGATACTGAAGGCAAAAAAATTGACATTGTTAAATCTGTTGGTTGGCAATTTGGCGAGATTGCCGATAGCGCTAAACGGGTAGCGAGTGTGTTGATTAAATGGCCTGCTTCAAAATACGGCTTGACTTGGTCAAAGGCTGAAAAGAGATGGTTGATTTCCTATGACGGGAAACCCGATCTTGATTCAACAGGCAAACAATTGGGCTCTCCAAATTTTGTTATCCAGAAAGTTGCCCTGACTAATTCGATTTATCATGACAAGGTTGGTGGCATTACGCCATATATCAATTCCGTCGGAATCGGAACGGGCTATTTACTCCGTGATGGGAAAATCATTGATGTTAATTGGCAGCGCCCGAGCGCCGAGGTTGGCACGATTTGGACCCTGGCAGATGGGAATGTGGCTAATTTTGCCGATGGCCAGGTTTGGATAGCACTTACCGATAATGAGCCGACCATCTCTTATCCAGCACCACACGCGAGTGCGCAGCCAACAAAGTCAAAGTAGACTGATTCTCTGGGATTTCTGAGCATTTAGCGGATTCCCTGATTTAAGTGAAGAACTAAACAACAGGAGCAGATGATGTCTAAAGCGAATGAGACAGAAGTAGGCAGCGCGAGAGTAAAGCGCGGAATGGCCGAAATGCTTAAGGGTGGCGTCATTATGGACGTCGTTAACGTCGAGCAAGCAAAGATTGCCGAAGATGCCGGAGCCGTTGCAGTCATGGCCTTGGAACGTGTTCCAGCTGATATTCGCGCACAGGGCGGAGTATCTCGCATGTCAGATCCAGACATGATTGAAAAAATTCAAGCAGCGGTATCAATACCTGTCATGGCCAAGGTACGAATTGGGCATTTTGCGGAGGCGCAAATATTAGAAACTTTGAACGTTGATTACATTGATGAGTCTGAAGTATTGACTCCAGCTGATTACGAGCACCACATCAACAAATGGAATTTCACGATTCCCTTTGTATGCGGAGCGACTAATTTGGGCGAAGCCCTGCGGCGCATCAGTGAAGGTGCAGCGATGATTCGCTCGAAAGGCGAGGCGGGTACTGGTGATGTTTCTAATGCGACTACTCATATGCGAAAAATTGGTGGCGAAATTCGTCGACTTACCTCGATGCGCGAAGAGGAACTCTATGTGGCAGCTAAGGAATTGCAAGCGCCATACGCGCTGGTTAAAGAGGTTGCTGAAAGTGGAAAATTGCCCGTTGTTCTCTTTACCGCTGGTGGAATTGCCACACCTGCTGATGCAGCAATGATGATGCAGTTAGGCGCCGACGGAGTATTTATTGGGTCTGGTATTTTTAAATCCGGTGATGCAGCAAAGCGTGCGGCTGCCTGCGTTAAAGCGACGACATATTATTCTGATGCAAAAATTGTCGCAGATGCCTCTCGTGGACTTGGCGAGGCGATGGTTGGAATCAGCGTGGCTGACATTCCTGCACCGCATCGATTGGCTGAACGGGGCTGGTAAGTCTGAAAAAACTTAACGTTGGAGTATTGGCGCTCCAAGGTGATTTTCGAGAGCACCTACTAGCGTTCCAAGATTTGGAAATCGAAGGAAATTTAGTTAAGACGGCATCGGAAATTTCTAAAGTGGATGCACTCGTAATCCCCGGAGGCGAATCGACAACGATTAGTAAGTTGGCGAAAAGCTTTGGCCTCCTTGATTTGATCTCCGAGCGAATTGCCAGTGGGATGCCTGCGTTTGGCACCTGCGCGGGGATGATTTTGCTTTCGAATTCGATTGTTGATCCAGCTTCTAGCCAGGATGTTTTTGGTGGAATTGATATGCAAGTTAGGCGCAATGCTTTCGGCCGTCAGACTGAGTCTTTTGAGGCTGATTTAGATTTCCAGGCAATAGGTGAAGAGCCATTTAGGGGTGTTTTCATTCGAGCGCCTTGGGTTGAGAAATTCGCGCCTGAAGTTGAGATTTTGGCAAGCATCGAAAGTGGGGGAATCCAGCGGTCGGTAGCAGTACGCCAGGGCTCGATTCTTGCCACAGCTTTTCATCCCGAACTTACAGGCGATAGGCGAATTCATAATTACTTCCTTAACGAGGTTTGCGGGAAATAATTCAAGTAAACTCGGGTCATTGATTTATAGGAGGTTTCACAGTGTCAGGCCATTCCAAGTGGGCAACGACTAAGCACAAGAAGGCAGTAATCGATTCGCGTCGTGCCAAGAATTTTGCAAAGTTGATTAAGGGTATCGAAGTAGCGGCCAGAAATGGTGGGGCAGATGTAACTGGAAACCCGACGCTCTTTGATGCAATTGCAAAGGCCAAAAAGAACTCGATGCCGGCCGATAATATCGAACGTGCAGTAAAGCGAGGCGCAGGACTTGAATCTGGTGGCGCCGATTGGCAGACGATTATGTACGAAGGATATGGGCCAAATGGCGTAGCCCTGTTGATTGAATGTTTATCTGATAATCGCAATCGGGCCGCTTCAGAAGTTAGAGTCGCTGTAACTCGAAATGGTGGAAATATGGCTGATCCTGGTTCTGTTTCTTACATGTTCAATCGCAAAGGCGTAATTATTGTTTCCAAGGTTGATGACATAACGGAGGATAAGATTTTAGAACATGTTCTGGACGCAGGCGCGGAGGATGTCGTAGATCTAGGGGAGTCATTCGAAGTAGTAAGCGAACCGAGTGACCTTGTAGCAGTGCGTACAGCTCTTCAGTCAGCGGGGATCGAATACGAATCCGCTGAAACATCTTTCTTGCCCTCAGTTTCTGTCGCACTAGATGCAGAAGGGGCGGTAAAAGTTTTTGCCCTAATAGATGCAATCGAAGAGTTGGATGATGTGCAAAACGTCTTCGGTAACTTTGATGTATCAGATGAGGTAATGGCGAGCCTCTAAGATGCGAGTTCTTGGGGTCGATCCGGGTTTAACGAGATGCGGCTTGGGAATTGTCGAAAATGGAGTTTCGCAAAAATTGATTATGGTGGGCGTTGGGGTTATTCAAACTCCTGCGGATGTCGATTTAGCTCAACGTTTATTGATGCTCGAGACAGAACTGATTTCTTGGATTAAGGAGTTTGAGCCCGATGTTATTGCGGTTGAAAGAGTTTTTTCGCAGTTGAATATCCGAACTGCAATGTCGACTGGGCAAGCTGCAGGAGTGGCCCTACTTGTTGCTGCCAGGTCTGGGATTCAGGTTGCAATGCATACGCCGACAGAAGTAAAGGCGGCAGTTACTGGTTCAGGGCGCGCAGATAAGAAGCAGGTAGCCCTGATGGTTCAGAAACTGCTATTTCTGAAAGAAATTCCTAAACCCGTTGACGCTACGGACGCGCTAGCACTTGCTATCTGCCATCATTGGCGAGGTTCGGGTAATGCGCGCATCGAGCAGGCAGTTTCCAATGAGAAAGCGCGCTTAAAGAAAGCGGCAAAGAAATGATCGCTTCAGTATCGGGTATTGTGAAAGCGACGACGCTTAATTCGGCGATTATCGAAGTTGGTGGTGTCGGCCTATTGGTTTCCCTGCCAGCCAGGTTGGCTGCTTCGTTAACGGTAGGGACCCATGCTGAGATTTTTACAACCCTGGTGGTACGAGAAGATGCATTGACACTTTTTGGTTTTGATCGCATCGAGTCAAAGGATTTTTTTGAATTACTTCAGACCGTCAGCGGCATCGGCCCCAAGGTTGCGCAATCCGCGCTATCGATTTATGAACCTGAAGAATTGGCTAGCGCTATTTCAAATGAGAATTCGGCGCTATTAGAAAGAATCCCTGGGCTTGGTAAAAAAGGTGCCCAACGCGCCCTTTTAGAGTTGAGGGAAAAAGTTACCTCATTGATTTTGCCCAGGAGCAAGAATGGCAAAGAGGCAAAGAGGCATTGGCGCACTCAGCTACAGAGCGCCCTTATTGGTCTGGGATTTACGGCGCGCGAAGCCGAAACTACGATCGATTCTGTAGTAACCGAGCTTGGATCTAAAGTTGAAGATACTGATATTTCTCAGCTTCTTAAATTAGCTTTGCAAAATCGGGGACGAGGATAGAGATGTCTGATGAGTCAAGAGTTATAGATTCGAATTCTGATGAATTTGAACGGACTCAGGAGTTGGCGCTCCGTCCTAAAACTCTTAAGGAGTTTGTGGGTCAGAAGAGAGTCGCAAATCAACTAGACCTTTTATTATCTGCGGCTAGAAATCGAATGGCACCGGCAGACCACGTTCTACTCTCTGGGCCTCCTGGACTTGGCAAAACGACTTTGGCAATGATTATCGCCTCGGAGATGAAGGCACCACTTCGTATTACGAGTGGGCCGGCGATACAACATGCCGGAGATCTTGCATCGATTCTCTCTTCACTGGTGGAAGGCGAGATCTTATTCTTGGATGAGATTCATCGGATGTCGCGTCCGGCTGAAGAGCTTTTATATTTAGCAATGGAAGATTTTCGAGTTGATGTAATTGTCGGCAAAGGCGCAGGGGCGACTGCAATTCCTTTGGAGCTTCCGCACTTCACACTCGTTGGAGCGACGACTCGAGCTGGTTTACTTCCAAGTCCACTTCGAGATCGTTTTGGCTTTACTGCGCAATTGGACTTCTATGAAAATAGCGAACTTTCAGTAATCGTAAAGAGAAGTGCAAAATTGATGGGTATTCAAATCGATGATGAAGCGATTGTTGAATTAGGATCAAGATCTCGCGGTACGCCTCGTGTCGCAAATCGCCTACTTCGCAGAGTTCGAGATTTTGCCCAAGTTCATTCGAATGGCAGGGTAGGAATTAAAGAGGCAAAGGCAGCTCTGGAAATGTATGAAGTAGATGCCATAGGCCTTGACCGCCTGGATCTTGGGGTTCTAAATGCCCTTGTGAATCGATTTAACGGGGGACCGGTCGGTATTTCGACCCTGGCCATGGCCATCGGTGAAGAGGTTGAAACTATCGAGTCACTGGCTGAACCTTTTCTGGTGAGAATGGGATTTATCTCACGAACTCCGCGTGGCCGGATTGCGACAGCGGCCGGATTCGAGCATTTAGGGCAAAAAGCGCCGATTGGCCTGCCAAATCTACCGGGTCTTTTCGACACACCGGCCTCTGATGCCTAGACTTCGTTTCCATGTCTGCCATTAATAGTTCTCAATCCTCAAAGCCGGCGAAGACTTCGGGTAAATCCGCAAAGTCAATCGCGATCCTTGCTGTGGTTCTAATTGCTTTCAGTGCACTTGCAGTTTTGCAAGGCGCAACAAAAGTAAAACTAGGACTTGATCTTCGAGGTGGAACTAGCGTGACGTTAACGCCTAGAGCAACTGAGGGTTCCAAGGTCACAACTGAAGCGATTGATCAGGCAGTTTCTATCATTAGACAACGGGTTAACTCACTTGGCGTTGCAGAGAGTGAAGTCGCTGCACAAGGTTCTGGAACAAATAAACAAATTGTTATTTCAGTACCTGGCCAGACAGGTGAAAAGATTATTCAATTAGTTGGTCAAACAGCTGAATTGCGTTTCCGTCAAGTTTTGGTTGCAGGGTCACCTAACGCAGCTTCTCTTTCTACCGATACAACAAGTGCTACGCTCCCAGCTGGAGTGACTCAAGATTTGAGCAGTAAATATGGCGCGCTAGATTGTACTAAGAGTAAAAATCTGCAAGGTGGATCTACAGAGTCACCTGATGTTGCAGTTATATCTTGCGATCGAACTGGTACTCAAAAATTTATTCTTGCACCAGCACAAGTTTTGGGAAGCATGATCTCGACGGCGAGCGCTGCTATTGATCAACAAGGCGCAGCCGGTTGGTATGTAACGGTTTCGTTTAATGGTGAGGGAACAAGCAAGTTCGGGGCGCTAACTACTTCAGTTACTGGATTAGCCTCTCCGCAAAATCAAGTTGCAATTGTCTTGGACGGATTAGTTGTTTCTGCGCCAAGAATTAACGAAGCCATAAACGGTGGCAGCGCGCAAATAACTGGCAGTTTCGGTCAAGAAGAAGCATCTAACCTAGCTAACGTTTTAAAATATGGCGCACTTCCACTCGCCTTCGATCAAGGTGAAGTTCTTCAAGTTTCGCCTACTTTGGGCGCAGATCAGTTGCATGCTGGCTTACTCGCTGGATTGCTTGGATTCTTGTTAGTGTTTTTATACTCGCTTATCTATTACAAGGGTCTTGGAATAGTTACTGTCGCATCACTCTTAATTGCTTCAGCGATTGCTTATCTATCCTTCCTACTTCTCGGAGAATGGATTGGATTCACTCTGACACTCGCTGGTATTGCCGGAGCAATCGTTGCGGTTGGAATTACCGCGGACTCTTTTGTTGTCTATTTTGAGCGGTTGCGTGATGAAGTTCGAGAGGGTCGTTCACTGCGTTCCGCGGTTGAAACTGGTTGGGTAAAGGCTAGACGCACAATTATCGTAGCTGATACGGTATCTATGATTGCTTCTGTACTTCTTTACTTCTTTGCTGTCGGCGGAGTTCGAGGATTTGCATTTACTCTTGGACTAACAACGTTGATTGACTTGTTAGTGGTATTCGTCTTTACGCATCCACTGGTTGCACTTCTTGCTCGTACGCCATTTTTTGCGAATGGAAACAAACTCTCGGGCTTCTCGGCTAAGAGCCTAGGTATGCCGAATAGGTCAGATGACTCAACAAAGTTGAAGGGTTAATATAAATGCAATCACTTTCTGGTATCGGGGGCCGCCTATACAGCGGTGAAACTTCCATCGATTTCATTGGGAAAAGACGCCGTTGGTACGCCTTTTCAGGAATTTTGATTATCGCATCTGCGTTGGTACTCGGGACTCAGGGGCTTCACCTTGGAATTGAATTCAAAGGTGGTTCGGAGTTTTCTATAAATAAAGCGGGAGCCACTATTGAAGAGGGCCGCGCTGCTATTGCAAAAGCTGGTGTAACAGGGGAGAGCGTCGTACAAAAAGTTGGCAGTAACCGACTCAGAATGCAGACTGGATCTCTCGATAATTTTTCAGCAGTTAAGGATTCACTGGCCAAGAGTTTTGGCGTGAATGTAAATGATATTGACACGCAGATTATTGGGCCTTCATGGGGGAAAGAGATAACAAAGAAGGCTCTTTATGGATTGTTCGGCTTTATTCTCGTAGTTATGCTTTTTTTGACAATGGCTTTTGAATCTAAGATGGCACTTGCTGCGATCATCGCGACTATTCATGATGTATTTATAACTGTTGGAATTTATGCGCTCGTTGGCTTTGATGTAACACCGGCTACAGTTATTGGATTTCTGACGATTCTTGGCTACTCGCTTTATGACACGGTAGTCGTATTTGATAAAGTTAGAGAAAACACGAAATCGGTCACCAGTACTGGCAAAGTCACTTATTCGGCGGCTGCCAATCTCGCGGTGAATCAAACTTTGGTACGTTCTTTCAATACTTCACTTATCGCTCTTATGCCAGTCGCATCAATCCTCTTCGTTGGGGCGGGGCTACTTGGCGCAGGGACGTTGAAAGATCTCTCACTTGCCCTGTTCGTTGGTTTGGCTACGGGTACTTACTCTTCGATATTTATCGCTACACCGATTTTGACACAACTACGCGAACGTGAACCTGCGATGCGCGCTCTTACCAAGAGGGTTGCTCAGCACGCACCTGGCGCTGTTACTTTGGAAGCAAGGGCGCAACAAGGGGTTGAAGTTGGGTCGCCTGCTAAAGCAAGTTGGTCTCGCGGGCCGCGCAACCAACCGAAACGCAAACGTCGTTAAGGTCCGATAAAGTTTCAAAATAGTTAAGATAGAACCATGAATCCGGTTCTAGATGGTTTGAGCAAGGCTTTACTTGCCCACCATCCTGATGTGTCGCTTTCGGAATTGGAGCGAGCTTATGTTGTCGCCGAAAAGGCACATGAGGGCCAACTTCGTAAATCAGGAGAGCCCTACATAACGCACCCGCTTGCGGTCGCAGAGATTCTTGCAGATATTGGTTTAGATCTAGAGACAATAGTTGCAGCCTTATTGCATGACACAGTCGAGGATACGAAATATTCCTTGGCTGCGGTGCGCAAAGATTTTGGCAAGGAAGTTGCATCATTGGTCGATGGTGTTACGAAGTTGGACAAGTTGAGTTATGGGCCAACAGCAGAGGCCGAAACGCTACGCAAAATGGTCATTGCTATGTCGCGCGACATCCGAGTCTTGGTCATTAAATTGGCAGACCGTTTGCACAATGCCAGAACATGGAAATATGTATCTGCTGAATCAGCCCAGCGTAAAGCGCGTGAAACTTTAGATATTTATGCTCCGCTGGCTAATCGATTGGGTATGAGCGCGATTAAATGGGAGTTAGAGGATCTCTCCTTTAAGACTCTGGAACCCAAAAAATATGACGAAATTGAGAGATTGGTTCTGGAGCGAAATCCGGCACGCGAGAAAATGACGCTCGAGGTTTTGGATTTGGTGGAGAGCGACCTCGCGCTAGATGGCATAGAGGCGAAAGTTCTTGGAAGACAGAAGCACCTGTATAGCGTTTATCAAAAGATGGTTATCAGAGGGCGGGATTTTAACGATATTTATGATTTAGTTGGAATCAGAGTGCTGGTTGGAAGTGTTCGAGATTGCTATGCGGTGCTTGGGGCAATTCACGCAAGATGGAGTCCGATTCCAGGAAGATTTAAAGACTACATCGCTATGCCTAAGTTCAACCTTTATCAGTCTTTACATACGACAGTGATCGGGCCAAACCGAAAGGCCGTTGAAATCCAGATTAGAACTTTAGATATGCACGCGAGAGCCGAATATGGAATTGCGGCGCATTGGAAATATAAGCTGGCAGCGGTTGGGGAAAATGCCAGCGATAAACCGGAGATGATGTGGCTGAAGCAACTTCACGAGTGGCAGCAAGAGACTACTGATGTCGGGGAATTTCTCGACACTCTTCGGTATGACTTGCGCACCCCAGAAGTTTTTGTATTCACACCCAAAGGCAGTGTCATTGCTCTGCCTTCGGGTTCAACTCCGGTTGATTTCGCATACGCCGTTCATACTGAGGTTGGAGAAAGATGTGTCGGCGCTAAAGTGAATGGAAAATTGGTTCCCCTTGAATCGATACTCGGAAATGGCGATGTGGTTGAAGTCGTTACCAACAAGAGTCCCACTGCCGCACCAAGTCGTGATTGGTTGAATTTCGTTTCTTCCCCAAGAGCGCGCTCCAAAATAAAGGCCTGGTTCTCCAAGGAGCGCAAAGAGGAGGCGGTCGATGCGGGGCGGGAGTCGATAGCGAGACAGATGCGCAAAGCAGGGTTGCCTCTTCAGAAAATTTTTGCTGGCCATGCATTCCTGGAACTTTCTCACGATTTACATTATCCAGATATTGAAAGTATGTATGCCGCAGTCGGTAACGGCCATACCAGTGCTCAGTTTGTTATCGAGAAGCTCGTGTCCAGCAGGAATTTACACGAACCGGATACCGAAGTAGAAAGTCATACTCCACAGATCATTCATACTTTTGATAAGACTCGAAGAAGTACTTCCGGTGTCGATATAGAGGGCGTTGAAGACGTTCTGATTAAGTTGGCTAGGTGTTGCACGCCTGTTCCTGGAGATGAAATCATCGGCTTTATAACTAGGGGGAGTGGGGTATCGGTCCATAGAACCGATTGCATAAATGTTACAGATTTAAAATTGAACCAGGGTGATCGAATGGTTGGGGTTAAGTGGAATCACAATTCGAAAGCCCTGTTCTTGGTAAATATTCAGGTAGAAGCTCTAGATCGATCACGATTGCTCTCCGATGTAACACGCACTCTCTCGGATCATCACGTGAATATCCTTAATGCATCTGTAAATACTTCTAAAGATCGCACGGCAATATCTAGATTCACTTTTGAAATGGCGGATGCATCCCATTTAGATGCGGTGTTGGCTAGTGTGCGCTCTATTGAAGGCGTATATGATGTTTATCGGATCATCAATAACTGAGAAGTTAAGTCAGCCATATTGAGACCTTCTAATTGACGCCTTGGCGTGAGAGAATTTATGCCAGGTTAGTTAGTATTGAAATCGGAGAGGCCCTTTTGGGCTTCGGCTAACCAAGCCTTTCTTGCTTCAGCTGCTTCGCGCGCCACCTTAGCTTTCGCCGTATTTCCTGCAGCTTCCGCTTTTGTTGCCTGTAGTTCATAGCCAGCTATCGCGTCAATTAAGCCTTGCACAACGTCGTTTGCACGTGCGATTGCAGTCGGATCAGTTCGGCGATTTTGCTCTTCAGTAAGGGTATGAATCTCATCCTCGATACGGCCCAATCGGGCATCTAGCGCCGCGCGTTTTGCACGCTCAGTCATGCCAATTCTCTGCCATTGCTCCATCAGGGCGCGGAAAGTTTTCTTGGCGATGTTTATATCCGAGATTGGTAGTAACTCTTCGAACTTAACTATCAATTCTTCACGTTTAGCTAAATTGGTAGCCATCGTTACTTGTCGCTTATCGAGATCTTCGTTCTTGGCTGCAAAGAATTGATCTTGAGCAGCTTTGAAACGGGCCCATTGTTTGGCATCTACAGATTGTTTGCCACGACCCGATGCCTTCCAAGTGTCCATGAGTTCTTTGAATTTACGTGCAGTTGGCAGCCACTCGCGCGAATTAGCAAGTGCTTCTGCCTGCTTTACGATCTCTTCCTTCTTGGCGGCAACCTCACTCTGTACAGATTCAAGGGCAGAAAAATGAGTACGGCGGCGCTTATCGAACTTATTACGGGATGATGAAAACCGCTTCCAAAGTTCGGTGTCTGTCGTCTTATCTAGTCTTGGAGCAGCTTTCCATTCTTCAAGCAGAACTTTTAGTCGCTCACTAGTTGCTTTCCAACTTTCAGAGAGTGCCAGTGACTCAGCCTCGGAGACAAGCTTTTCCTTCTCGAGTAGCGCGGCTGCGCGCTTGGCTTCACGGACGACAGTTTCAACTTCCTTGCGCTCCTGGTATGCAGCGCGATGATCTTCAATTAGATTAGGAATCTGTTCAACAGATGCCGCAAGTGTTGCAAGATCTCCAACGCCATTTAAATTTGCCACGCTCTCCCGCAATTTTACGACGGCCTCGGAAGCGTCAGATGGAACCATTGCGCCACTTTTGATACGCGCCGCCAGAAGAGCAACTTCAGATGCGAGTGCTTCAAATTTCCTAACGAAATATGCGAGTGCTTCCTCTGGACTTTTGCCAGGATAGGAACCAACAGCTTTCTCTCCGGAGGATGTAAGGACATAAACAGTTCCGTCCTGATCAACGCGTCCAAACTTTGATGGATCACCGATTAGCGCAGATGCCGCGCTTAGGTGTGAATCGCCAGTTGAAAGTACTTGGGCAACTTCAGTTGGTTTAATATCCATGTTAGTTCTCGCTTTCGTTGCGCGTTGGGATCACGGGGTTGTGATCCTTCCGTTAGGGCTATCCAATGTTTGAGCAGGGCTCTCGGTTAGAAATGCGTGCGGGCTAAAGATACCCTTAACCCTTGCTGAGACAAAAGTGATGGCCACGGCTGCGCTTTTTTCAGCCACATACGCGTAAAGTAAGGGGAATGGCTTTGATTCTTGAGGTGATTGTTGCCCCCTATTTCGCCACAAATTGCTGGATTTTTGCACCAACCAAGAACTCGGAATGTTTCATCGTTGATCCGGGAATGGCCAATCCAAATTTACTCTCAGCGATCAAGGGTGTACTAAATAAACACAATCTGAAGCCGGTTGCTACCTTGGTTACTCACGGCCATCTGGACCACACTTTTTCCGTTCTTCCCTTCGCTAATGAGTACAAAGTACCCACGTTAATTTATTCGAACGACCGAAAATTGCTATCTGATCCATACCGGGCTCTCACCGCAGGGGGGGAGAGTTCACAGATAATGGCGGCGCTGGGAGTAACAAAATTTGAAGAACCCGACATTGTCCGAGAACTGCAAGACCGTGAAAGTTTCCAACTTGCGGGTTTTGATGTGGTCGTAGATCATGCACCTGGTCACACTGCCGGATCTGCTATTTTCACAATAAATGAGGAATTCTTGATATCTGGTGACGTACTGTTTGCTGGAGCAATTGGTCGGACTGATTTACCGACTGGCTCGCCTGGTGCGATGCGTGAATCGCTTATAAGAAAAATATTGCCGTTAAAAGATGAACTAATAGTCCTGCCTGGGCATGGTCCACAAACTACAATTGGCAAGGAACGATTGAGTAACCCATATTTGCAAGAGAAATTCTTGCGCTCAAAACCAGAACGGGGGGAGTAATGCGAGAGTTACAGGCCCCGAAGGGCGTGAGTGAATATTTTCCACCGCGCTCTTATTATTTTGAATTCGTCCGGCAAACGCTAATTGATTCCGCTAAAATTTCTGGCTATCAATTGATGGAACTTCCGGTCTTTGAGGACACTGAACTATTTAGACGGGGTGTCGGAGAGTCTACGGATGTAGTTTCTAAAGAGATGTACACCTTCGACGATCGTGGCGGTCGATCTCTGACCCTGCGCCCCGAAGGAACAGCTGGTGTAATGCGTAGCGTTATCGAACATAATCTCGATAAATTGGCTCTGCCTATTAAGGTTTGGTATTCGGGTGCTTTTTTTCGAGCTGAACGTCCGCAAGCCGGCAGGTATCGGCAATTTTACCAAGTGGGGATTGAAGCCATTGGTCTGCCTGATCCCGAAATTGATTTTGAAGTAATTGCTATTGCTGATCGCGCATTTAAGAGCTTAGGCTTGAAATCGTATCGATTGGATATTACTTCACTCGGCGATGCTCAGAGCCGCGCAAGTCATCGCATTGATTTGGTGGAGTTTATTTCCAAACTCAATCTGGATGAAGCGACAAGAGCTAGGTCTGAAATTAACCCGCTTCGACTTTTCGATGACAAGCGAGAAGAAATTATTGCCATAATGGCTGATGCGCCTTTACTGCTCAACTACCTTTCCAAGGAGAGCAAGGAGAGTTTTGCCAAAGTCCAGGAGCTTCTTGCGAGAGCGAAAATTGATTACGTTATAAATCCACGCATGGTGCGCGGGTTGGACTATTACACGGGCACTACCTTCGAGTTTGTCAGCGAAAAATTGGGTGCGCAATCTGGTATTGGTGGTGGCGGTCGCTATGACGGACTGATGGCCGAACTTGGTGGCGATGATTTGTCTGGTATTGGATTTGGCTTGGGTGTTGATCGAATTCTTCTGGCGTGTGAAGCCGAAGGAGTTTTTGATTCCACTCTGAATAATTCCGAATTGTCACTTTTCTTGATCGCATTAGGGCCGGAGGAGAAGGTTTTTGTTTCGGTGTTATTGAATGACCTTAGAGATAGTGGAATCTCGTGCGATATGGCATATGGCGATCGATCGCTGAAGGGCGCCATGAAGTCGGCAGATAGAAGCGGGGCGAGATATAGCCTGGTTATCGGGCCGGATGAAATTTCTTCAGGAAATGTGCTACTTAAAGAGATGCGATCAGGGGAGTCAAAAGAAGTTAGAATCGCCTCATTAATAGAATTTTTAACGCCAAGTAATTCCTAAAATGATGGAGCAGACGAACAATGATTAGAACTCACACGGCTGGTTCACTACGTAAGAGCGATGTCGACAGCAAAGTCACGCTTGCTGGTTGGGTGGCCAGACGCCGTGATCATGGCGGGGTGGCATTTATTGATTTACGCGATTCCTCGGGAGCCGCGCAGGTTGTCATTAATGACGAGTCCTTAGCGGGCTCGTTGAGAGCTGAATGGTGCGTTCTAATTACTGGAACCGTTCGTTTACGCCCTTCAGGAAACGAGAATGCAAATATTCCTACTGGCGATATTGAAGTTGTATGCGAGGAACTTACAGTCCTGAGCGAAGCGGCGCCCCTTCCATTCCCAGTTGATAGCGGAGACCTAAGTACGATTGGCGAGGAAGTACGGCTTAAGTATCGTTACTTAGATTTACGTCGTGAAGGACCAGCTAAAAATCTTCGACTCCGGTCTAAAGTCACTTCAGTAATTCGCTCAGTTATGGATGAGCAAGATTTTCTGGAGATCGAGACACCGTATTTGACTAGGTCTACTCCAGAAGGCGCACGAGATTTTTTAGTTCCGGTTCGCTTACAACCGGGAAGTTGGTATGCGCTACCGCAATCTCCGCAACTATTTAAGCAGTTATTGATGGTTGCTGGTATGGAACGATATTATCAAATTGCGCGATGCTTTCGAGATGAAGATTTCAGGGCTGATCGCCAACCAGAATTTACACAGCTAGATATTGAGGCCTCATTCGTTGATCAAGAGGATATCTTGAAATTGGCCGAGGAAGTCTTGTCGCGAGTTTTCAAAAAGGTAGTTGATTACGAGATTCCCCTGCCTATCGCGCGTATGACTTACTGGGAGGCGATGCGACGATTTGGTTCGGATAAACCCGACTTAAGATTTGAAAACGAATTAGTGGATTGCACGCAATATTTTTCAGACACCACCTTCCGAGTTTTTCAGGCTGATTATGTTGGATCAGTTGTTATGCCTGGAGGCGCTGACTCACCAAGACGCGAACTCGATGCCTGGCAGGATTGGGCGAAAGCGCGAGGAGCTAAGGGGCTTGCCTATATCCTGGTTGGTAACGAGGGAGTATTGGGCGGTCCGGTCGCGAAAAATCTCTCAGAGAAAGAGATTGCCGGAATTGTTAAACATACGGGAGCTAAGACCGGGGATGCAATATTTTTTGCGGCAGGAGATCGCCTATCCTCACTGAATCTATTGGGCGCTGTCCGCCTTGAAATCGGCCACCGTTGCTCTCTCATTGACAAGAAAGCATGGAATTTTCTCTGGATAGTTGATGCGCCTATGTTCGAACAGATTGATAGCTCGGATGCTACGAGCGGTTGGACTGCGGTGCACCATCCATTCACTGGGCCAAAACCTGAGTTTGCGGAAACATTCGACAAGGATCCGGCAAATGCGCTGGCCTATGCATATGACATCGTGTTGAACGGTAATGAAATCGGTGGCGGGTCAATTCGTATTCACGATCGCAAAATGCAGGCGCGAGTTTTTGAAACCATTGGCCTTTCCAAAGAAGAAGCTGAAAATAAATTCGGTTTTTTGCTTGAAGCATTCAATTATGGTCCTCCACCTCATGGTGGAATAGCGCTGGGCCTCGATCGACTTTGTGCACTTCTCGCAGGAGCCGAATCAATTCGTGAAGTTATTGCTTTTCCTAAAACGGCTAGCGGCGGCGACCCTCTGACAGGTGCTCCAACCCCAATCACTGTGCCGCAACGCAGAGAGACAGGCGTTGATTTCATTGCTGAAAATAAGCCTCGAGAATAAAATCAGGTAGGCTGAGCTCATGGGACCAGGTGGAATCGCAACAATAATCGCTGCTAGTTCATTGGCGGTTATTTCTATAGCTCTGGCATACGCAGTGGTCAAGGTCGGTCGACTTGTAGATCAGGCAGGCACGGCAATAACAGATTTAAAGGATGAAGTAGCCCCGCTTATTGAAGAGGTGACCACAACTGTTGAGTTGGTCAATGGACCGCTGCATAGCGTGAATAGATTGACTAAAAATATTGAGGAATTCTCTACTAAAATTACTGATTCAGCAGAAGATTTTTTGGATAAGAACAGTTTGGCGATGAATGCTGCTGGCGCTCTACTCGCGCTAGCCAAAACCAAAAAGCCTGCAAGCAAGAAGAAGAGTGATAAACCCGAGCAGGGGTCCGAGTAGGAGCGTGGATTCAGCAGAGATTAGATCGCGTTGGCTCAATTTTTTCGAAAGTGGAAATAGCCAGGGATTAAAGCACACGGTCGTTCCCTCGGCTTCACTGATTGCGGATGATCCTAATTTACTTTTAGTTAACGCTGGAATGGTTCCGTTTAAACCTTTTTTCTTGGGAGAGATTACCCCTCCATACGCAAGAGCCACATCGGTCCAAAAATGTGTACGAACCTTAGACATTGATGAAGTGGGAAAGACGACTCGTCATGCTTCTTTCTTTCAAATGTGCGGCAACTTCTCATTTGGAGACTATTTCAAGGAGGGTGCCATCTCTCTTGCTTGGGAATTGCTAACTAAGCCGACTAGTCAAGGTGGTTATGGATTTCCTGAGGAAAAATTATGGGTTACCGTTTTTGACAACGACGATGAGGCCGCCGACATATGGCATAAGAAAATTGGCGTTCCAAAAAATCGCATTCAACGTCGCGGCATGGAAGATAATTACTGGTCTATGGGCGTTCCTGGTCCCTGTGGTCCCTGCTCGGAAATTTATTACGACCGCGGACCGGAATATGGGCGAGATGGCGGACCGATTGCGGATGAGGATCGATATCTTGAAGTTTGGAATTTGGTTTTCATGCAAAATGTTAGAGGAGTTGGCAATGGCAAAGATGATTATCCTATTCTTGGCGAGCTACCGAATAAGAATATTGATACTGGCCTAGGGCTAGAAAGAATGGCCGCCTTATTGCAGGGCGTAGAAAATATTTATGAAATAGATACGACAATGCAGATTTTGAATATGGCTTGCGTTCTAACTGGCGTCAAATATGGCGTTAACGAGAAGAACGATGTTGCGCTACGCGTAATAGCTGATCATGCTCGAACTTCAATGATGTTGATAGGCGATGGAGTCTTGCCTGGAAATGAAGGCAGAGGTTACGTACTCCGCCGGATGATGCGACGCACCATTCGTAATATGCGAATTCTCGGGGCCGCAGAGCCGACTTCGCGTGAGCTTGTCGGTGCTGCTATTGGCGCAATGGGTGCGCAATACCCGGAATTAATCGAAAATCAAGAACTTATTACCGCGGTTACTGTGAACGAAGAAGAGTCATTCTTGACTACGTTGAAGAGCGGTACTCAAATCTTTGACTTAGCGGTAGGAGCAGTGAAGAAATCTAAATCCAATACTACAAATCTATTGGAAGGCGATACTGCATTTAAGTTGCACGATACTTACGGGTTTCCCTTCGATCTGACTCTCGAGATGGCGGCTGAGCAAGGACTAAGTGTTGACGAAGAGGGTTTTCGCAGATTAATGAAAGAACAGAAAGATCGAGCTAAAGCTGATTCTCGGGCAAAAAAGACAGGTCATACCGATGTTAGCGAATACCGCAAGATTTTGGATTCATTCGGGGCAACGCAATTTATTGGTTACACCGAGATCGCCAGTGAATCAAAAGTTTCGGCAATTATGGTTGATGGAAAGTCTGTAGCCGAGGCGGATATGGGCACCGATGTTGAGATAATTTTGGATAGAACTCCTTTCTATGCTGAGGCTGGTGGTCAGCTACCCGATGCTGGACTAATTACTTTGGCAAATGGCGCAGTCATTGAGATCGATGATGTACAAACACCGGTCCCTGGACTATTTATTCACCGTGGTCAAATTATTTCGGGAACTATAGATCTCAAGAGTGGCGCACTAGCAGCGATTGATAATGAACGCAGACTTGCGATTTCAAGAGCGCATACTGCAACGCATATGGTTCACAAGGCATTCCGCGAAGTATTGGGTGAAAGTTCAACTCAGGCTGGGTCAGAAAATTCACCCGGACGTTTCAGATTTGATTTTCCAGCTACAGGCGCAGTTCCGGCCAGCGCTTTAGATGAGGTGGAAGGACGAGTCAACGCTCTACTATTGAAGAATCTTATGGTGAGCGCAAAAGTTATGACGCAACCTGAAGCTAAAGCGATGGGGGCAATGGCCCTTTTTGGCGAGAAGTACGGTGATCAGGTTCGCGTAGTTAGTATCGGTGATTGGGCTCATGAACTTTGCGGAGGTACGCACGTAAATTCTTCCGGCGAATTAGGCGTGGTGAAATTGCTTTCAGAATCTTCGATTGGAGCTGGCGTAAGACGAGTAGAGGCGCTGGTTGGAAGAGATGCTTATAGTTTCTTGGCCAGGGAACATCTACTTTTAAGTTCACTCACACAAATAATTAAGGGTGCACGAGTAGAAGAGTTGCCAAATCGCATTTCTGAATTAGTTGAGAAATTGCGGTTGGCTGAAAAACAATTGGCCTCCTTTAAGAGTGCGAAAATATTGGCTTCAGCAACCGGCCTGCTAAAGGGCGTGGTCAAAATATCTGGATTTGAAATTTTGTCTGCCGAACTAGAAAGGGATATTTCGGGCGAAGATTTACGAAGTATCTCACTTGATTTACGAGGCCGCTTGCAAGATGGAATTGTAATCCTTGCATCTCGCGGAAGTGAACGCTCTACCTTGGTAGTGGCTTCCAGTCCTGCTGCCGTTAAGGCTGGAGTTAAAGCAGGATTATTAGTAAAGATTGGCTCACAAGTCCTCGGCGGTGGAGGCGGCGGAAAAGATGACTTCGCGCAAGGCGGAGGTTCTAATCATGACCAAATCACTGCTGCGTTAGCCGCGATTATTCAATCTATAGGTCAAACCGCGGGGAACTAAGTGCAACTGGGAAGACGGTTGGGCTTTGATTTTGGTGATGTAAGAATCGGCGTAGCGGTTAGTGATCCATCTGGAATATTGGCCACTCCTATAGCCAGAATACTGAACACCCCGGAAACTTTTAATATTGAAATCACACAACTTTTTGCCGAGTATCAACCTTTATATATTGCCCTGGGCTTTCCGTTGCATCTCTCTGGCACAGAGGGTGCAAAAAGTGAAAGCGTTCTAACTTTCGCGAGACGAATTTCGACGATTTCGCAAGCTCCGATCTATCTAATTGACGAAAGACTTTCCACTGTTTCAGCAACAAAAATTCTTCGCGAGAAAGGCTTGAACTCTAAGGAAGCTAGGAATGAAGTGGATTCTGTTGCGGCAGCAGCGATTTTGGAGGCTGCTCTTAATCAGGAGCGATTGCAGGGCGCACCAATGAATCGGTTTGAAATATGAGAAGCAGGCTTAGAGCGTTAGTCGCAGTTTCGATCTTGCTGATTGTCGTTCTGATATTCCTTGGTGCAAAACCAAGGAATGATTTTCCTGCGGGTACTCCTGGTGTCGAGATTGAATTCATCATTTCCGATGGCGAGATTGGCAGTTCGATTGCAGCGCAGTTGCAGAAAAGTGGCGTAATTAGGGATGCCAAAAAATTCATCGCAATTTTTACAAGCGATCCGGCGGCGCAGGGAATTAGTCCGGGTTCGCACAGCGTTGAAACGCACATTCCTGCTAGCCAAGCTGTGTTACAACTTCTTGATCCAAAGAGAATCAACAATATTTTGGTAGTTAGAGAGGGCTCTACGCTCTCTGATGTTATTGCGACACTTCAACTAAATGACCATATAAGTAAGAAGAGGAGCGGCTTTGCGAGAGTGAAATCTCTTTACCCACAGGAATCGACTTCACTTGAAGGATCACTTTTCCCTGCACAATATACATATGAACCAAATACCACCACCGCAACTGCTCTCGAAGCAATGGTAACAAAAGCCAAGGAGGAGACTCTTAAGATTGGCATGAATCTAGGATTTGAGAAATTCACGCCATTTCAAGTACTGACTATCGCCTCGATGGTTCAGGTAGAGGGTGATCCTAAGAGTTACCGAAAAGTTGCCCGAGTAATTTACAACAGACTTGCCATTGGTATGGCGCTACAACTCAATTCGACGGTCCAATATGCATCTAATCTTCGTGGCCAAATCACTCTGTCAAAGAGAGCAACTCAGATAGATTCGCCTTTCAATACTTATAGGCGAGTGGGCTTGCCACCGCACCCTATTTCAAATCCGGGTTTAAGTGCGATTTCTGCCTCGCTAAAACCGGCGAGCGGGGATTGGCTCTATTTCATTACAGTTGCTCCTGGTGATACCAGGTTCACGAAAGACTTTTTGGAGTTTTCTGGTTGGAATACAGAATTTAATAGGAATGTCGCTGCGGGGGTATTTAAATGATAAAGGCAGCAGTGCTTGGTTCGCCTATTTCGCATTCACTATCCCCGAAGATTCATATGAAGGCCTACGAATTATTGGGGATTGCCGGCGACTATGTGGCCATCGAATTGGGTGAAGAAAGCCTCCGGACATTTTTTGAGGAAAATAAGGATAGTAGTTGGACTGGCTTCTCTCTGACCATGCCTCTGAAGGAAGTAGTGCTCGAGGTCTGTCAAAATGTTAGTGCGATTGCAACCCGATGTAATTCAGCCAATACTTTATACAAGCGGGAAGATATTTGGACAGCGACATCGACCGATTATTTAGCTTTCGAAAATTTACTCAAAGTTGCGAGCAATTCAAAGATAGCGATCATCGGAGGTGGCGGCACGGCGCGTGCCGCCGCAGGAGCGCTGGATTCCAAGGTCTCTAATCTGGATATAATTCTTCGAAATCCTGAACGTGAAGAGGCGCTACGGGCCGCTGCTCCTAATACGAGAATTTCTTTTCTGCGCGAAAGCGCCCCAATCGAGAGATATGATTTCGTGATTCAAACACTTCCATCTGGTGCGTACGATTTGAACTCGAAAAACTTACTCCGGACAGAGGGTACTTTGTTGGAGTGTTTATATCGACCGTGGCCGACCCAGATTGCCTCACGATTTCTAGAGTTAGGAGGAAAAGTAATTTCGGGTCAAGAGTTGCTGGTCGAGCAGGCTCTTTTCCAAATCAAACTTTTTTCCCAAATTGAATTTGATTTTGACACTATGCGTAAATCCTTGCTGGAGTATCTGGCTATATAGCGGTGGTTTTCCACACCCAGTGCTATTTCCAAATTGTTTCAAATTAGGGTGTGCAGATGCTCGCTTCCCTGCAAATAGCAACTTTCACTTATTTTGCAATCAGGATCTCGACTAGCGATATTCTTCTTCGGACAATTAGAAATATCGATCTCGGATATTTCCTAACTGCTTCACTGATCGTTAATAATGAGAAATTACGCGGAACATCCTTTGTTGGTGCTTTAGGAGTAGTTATGGTCTGCTTATTTTTACATTTTGCCTTTCGCGGAAAAATTGGAATCGGTGATTTAAAACTATTCATTGCTATGGGTGCATGGGCTCCAGATTTCTTAACCTGGTTCCACAATTTTGGCTTTTCCTGGTCCCTCGGCGGAATTTTTGCCGTTATTCAGTTTTTAGCAAGAAGAAAGCAATCGACCAGTATCCCGTTTGCGCCCTTTATCTTTTTAGGATTTTTCAGCTCGATATAGCCAAATTAAGCGCCCGCACCTCAAGGTATCTGACACAATAACTTCCTAGGGTTTACTAGATAGACCTTCTCGTGATTAAGGAGATCTTCGTGATCCGTTGGTTAACTGCTGGTGAATCCCACGGTCCTGCACTTAGTGCAATTTTAGAGGGCATGCCCGCACATATTGAGATCACAAAAGAGATGATTGATTTTGATTTACAGCGCAGGAGATTAGGTTTTGGTCGAGGTGCACGTCAAAGTTTTGAAGCAGATCTACTTTCAATTCTTGGCGGAGTGCGCCATGGCAAAACCCAAGGTGGACCAATAGCGCTGCAGATTGCTAACTCGGAATGGAGCAAGTGGTCGAAAGTAATGGCTGCAGAGAAGATTGCGGAGAATGAACTCGCTGATCTGGCAAGGAATGCACCGCTGACCAGACCAAGACCGGGACATGCCGATCTCGCTGGAATGCAAAAATATGGATTTGAGGATGCGAGGGCAATTCTTGAGAGAGCTAGTGCAAGAGAAACTGCGGCTCGTGTCGCCCTCGGCGCAGTGGCTCGAGCTTTTCTTGATCAGAGCGTTGGTATTCAGATTTTGAGTCATGTGCTCTCGATCGGCGGAGCATCCGCGCCTATCAACTACGCTCTTCCTAGTTATTCTGACCGTGATCAGATTGATGCTGACCCAGTTCGTGCCTTTGACAAGTCGCTTAGCTCTGCGATGGTCAGTGAAATTGAGTCAGCCCATAAAGATGGTGACACTCTCGGTGGTGTCGTCGAGGTGTTGGCTTTCAATGTTCCGGTTGGCCTGGGTTCACATACGCACTGGGATCGACGGCTAGATTCAAAGTTGGCTGGTGCTCTCATGGGAATACAGGCGATTAAAGGTGTAGAAGTCGGAGATGGATTCGAATCGGCTAGACGAAGAGGTTCAAAGGCGCACGATGAAATAGAGAAGAGCCCACAAGGAAAAATTGCACGACGCACTGATAGGGCTGGCGGAACTGAAGGTGGCATTTCAAATGGTGAAATACTTAGAGTGCGTGCGGCAATGAAGCCCATTTCAACGGTCCCAAAAGCGTTAGACACTATTGACGTTGCGACAGGGGAAGTAGCGAAAGCGATTAATCAACGTTCGGATGTTTGCGCAGTTCCCGCTGCAGGCATCGTTGCCGAAGCTATGGTTGCCCTTACTTTGGCTGATGCTGTTCTGGAAAAATTCGGTGGCGATAGCGTGTTTGAAGTTTCGCGAAATTTCCGTAGTTTTATTGAAGCGTTGGGCATAAGTTAATGCCAAGGGCGGTTCTAATTGGCCCGCCTGGTGCGGGAAAGTCTTCAGTGGGTCGACAGCTAGCGAAAATTTTAGAGTGTGAAGTTCTAGATACGGATCTTGAAATTGAGAAACAGACAGGGCGAAAGATATTTGACATTTTTACAGAAGATGGCGAGTTGGCATTTCGTGCGCTGGAACACGATTTGGTGCTGGCTGTCCTATCGAGCGCACCAGGCGTAGTCGCTTTGGGAGGTGGTTCGGTTCTTGATAAGGATGTGGCGCACTATTTAGAAAAATGCAATTTTCCTGTGGTCTATTTGGAGGTATCCATTTCTCAGGCTGCTCCGCGCGTAGGTTTTAATCGGGAGCGACCACTATTAACAATTAATCCACGACAGCAATGGCTCTCTTTGATGGATAAACGTCGCCCAATTTACGAATTCCTTTCTACAATTAAGATTTCAACGGATAATAGAAAGCCAGCTGAAGTGGCAAAAGAAATAGCTAGTGCAATTGGAGCAGCGTTATGAAATCCATTCTTATCTCAGCCGAACGGGAATACCAGGTCGATTTTGATCGGGACTGGAAATCAGCCCTGGCTGAGATTACCGGGCGCCATGCAAAAACTATGATCATTGCCCCACGGACAGTGGTCAAAGTTTATGAGCTGGAGTCACTGGTTTCAGATCGGATTATTTTGATCCCGACGCCTGAGGGAGAGAACGCTAAATCGACAGAGATGTTGTTGCAAATGTGGGAAGAGTGTGGCAGAAATACTTTAACTAGAAGTGATTGTATTGTTGGTATTGGCGGTGGCGCAACCACGGACCTTGCTGGATTTGTTGCAGCGAGCTGGCTCCGTGGTATTTCCTGGTATGCAATTCCGACTTCGTTGGTAGGAATGGTTGACGCTGCTATCGGGGGCAAGACTGGAATAAATAGTGAATATGGAAAAAATTTAATTGGTTCTTTTAATTCTCCATCATCTGTGACTATCGATCCAAGTTTTCTCGAAACTCTGCCCGAGCGAGACTTCAACGCAGGAATGGCAGAGATCATTAAAAGTGGGTTTATTGCCGACGCGCAAATACTTCAAATGGCTACTACTCCAATAAAGGAAGTTGCGGAGATGATTTCAAGAACAGTGAGCGTTAAGGCGCACGTAGTAGGTCAGGATTTTCGAGAGGGAAAACTGAGAGAGATTTTGAATTATGGTCATACTCTCGGCCATGCAATAGAAAAGCGCGAAGAATATCGTCTTCGACATGGCGAAGCTGTTGCAATCGGCTTGGTATTTGCTGCGGAGCTAAGTAATGTGCTGGGAAAACTAGATTCACGGGTCGTCGAGCAGCATCGAGAATTGTTGACCTCCTTCGAGCTGCCAATCTCTTATGATAAATCGGCGCTTCCAGAGCTCCTTGATTTGATGGCAAATGATAAGAAAACGCGAGGAAGTAAGTTGAGATTTATTGGTCTTGAGGCGATAGGGAAACCTATTTGGCTAGAGAACGTAGGGTTAGAGCAGATCTCTCTGGCTTATGAGAGGATTTCGCTATGAGAATTTTGGTGTTGAATGGCCCCAATCTCGGTCGAATAGATTTGAGAGATTCAGCCATTTATGGGGATATGAATTTTGTCGCTCTAAAAAATCTAATTGTCGAAGCTGGCAAAGAGATGAACCTAGAATGCGATGTACGGCAGAGCGATAGTGAGGTCGAGATGATCTCGTGGCTTCACGAAGCTGCCGAGGAGAACCTACCTGTAGTTATAAATCCAGCTGCTTTCACCCACTATTCGTATGCGATTCGCGATGCCGCCGATATGGTATCTGCGCCACTAATTGAAGTTCATCTCTCCAACCCAATGTCGCGCGAGGAATTTCGTCACACCTCGGTGATCTCTGGAGTGGCAAATGGAACGATTGCTGGTTTTGGTCCAGATTCTTACCGGCTGGCCTTGATAGCAATTTCGCGCATGGCTAAGTAGATAAATCTGCCTGATTAGTCAGGTATTGTTGCGACCTTACATCTGGCGCAGATTGCAACCTAGATTTATCTCGGAAATGGAATTTTGATAATGGCAACAACGAATGATTTGAAAAATGGCATGACCTTGGACATTGAAGGTCAACTCTGGAACGTTGTTGAATTTCAGCACGTGAAGCCAGGAAAAGGTCCTGCTTTTGTACGAACGAAATTAAAATCAGTAACCACGGGAAAAGTAATTGATCGTACACTCAATGCTGGCGTCAAAGTGGACATTGCAGTTCTAGAAAAGCGTGACATGACCTTTTTGTACCGTGACGGTGATGATTTTGTTTTTATGGATCAGAAAACATTTGACCAAATGAATATTTCGGAGCAAATTGTTGGGGAATGCGCTGATTATATGTTGGAAAATTGTGAGGCTAATGTTGCTATCCATGAAGGGAATCCACTTTACATAGAGCTGGCTGCTTCTGTAGAACTGACCATCACTTACACCGAGCCAGGCTTACAGGGCGATCGTTCCTCAGGTGGCACTAAACCTGCAACAGTTGAAACTGGCATCACAGTGCAGGTGCCGCTTTTCATTAAGCAGGATGAAAAAGTACTTGTGGATACTCGCACTGGAGCGTATCTAGGTCGCGCCAACTAGTGAGCGCACGACGCAAGGCCCGAAAGCGCGCCTTAGATTTTCTATATGAGGCTGATATTCGGGGAACAAATGCGCTTGAACTGTCCGTGGCACGTCCAGTGGCTGAACTTTCCCAGGGGGAGTATGTGCAAGTTTTATTGGAGGGTGTAAGTAACCACAAGGTCAAGATTGATGAGTTGATAACAACATATGCCCAGGGTTGGGATATGGACCGCATGCCTGCGATTGATCGTAATATTTTGCGAATCGCTCTCTACGAAATTCTTTGGGAAATTGATCTCGATGATCAGATCGCCATTTCAGAGGCAATCGAAATTGCCTCTGAACTTTCTACAGATGATTCGGCCAAGTATATAAACGGAGTCTTGGGCCGAATTGTTGTTTTGAAGCCCTCCTTCGCCCTATAGCCATCTCTCGTTTCAAGATTTTAGAAGAAGTAGGTGATTGCTAGCAAGCCATTCGTATGCGCTTGCTTCATCTCTATTTGTAAGTAGCGCAATCGTGGTCAAATCCGAATTTCTAATTGATAGGACTTCGCCGTTCCAATCTCTTCTCTTGGCACATAAAAGAGTCAGAAAATTTCTCAAGTGCTCCAGATTAGAATCGCTAGAAGTCGAATTAATGGCCGACCTTATATCCAAGGTGATTTTTCCATTAGGGCTAACCTTGTTTTCGACGCTGAGACCGAGAAGTTCATCAAGTGGAACCTGGTAAAAATTGGCCAAGTTGATTGCTTTCTTTACTGAGAGAGCGCGGTCGCACCTTTCATATGAACCAATTACTACCGCTTTCCAGACTCCTCCTGATTTGGTCTCAACCTCTTTAAGGGTGAGGCCCTTTGTCTTGCGAACAGCTCGAAGAGAGGCTGCTATTTCGGCAATGGAACGTTCCGGGATAATTATCATGGGCCGAGAATAGGCAGAAGGAGTGGCGGATGGATTTGGTTCTCCACAGGTGGTATCTTTTCACCGCCCGAGAGGCAAGAGAGTCCTTTAACGATCCGTCCAGAGAGACGGCGAAGGAGAAAAAATGGCTACAGTGCTGGATGGCGGCGATATCGGCCGAGCTTTAAAACGTATTGCTCATGAAATAATTGAACATAATCAAGGTTTATCCAACGTAGTTCTCTTGGGAATTCCTACCAGGGGAGCCCTACTTGTAGAGCGAATTGGAAAAATCCTGACTGAAATTCAAGAGCCGGTTCCTATTGGTACCTTGGATATCACTCTGCATCGAGATGATTTAAGAATCAAGGCGCCGCGGGCGCTGATGCCAACTTTGATTCCTGTCGGTGGAATTGAAGGCAGAGATGTGGTTCTGGTCGATGATGTTCTCTACTCTGGAAGGACGATTCGCGCCGCGCTTGATGCGCTTGGTGAAATTGGCCGCCCAAAAACTGTGCAATTAGCAGTTTTAGTTGATCGAGGCCATCGAGAACTTCCGATCAGACCGGACTATGTCGGAAAAAATATTCCAACCTCTGCAAATGAGTCAGTGAAAGTACACCTCTCCGAAATTGATGGTTCAGATAGTGTAGAAATTATTGCGGGGCTCAAATGAGAAAACATCTGCTATCCATAAACGATTTATCCCGCGCAGATGCCTTTGAAATCTTGGATACAGCTGGCGCCTTGGCCAAGATAACTGACGGACCAGTTAAAAAACTTCCGACTCTTAGAGGCTTATCGATTGTTAATCTCTTCTTCGAGGATTCAACAAGAACGCGCATTTCCTTTGAGAGCGCAGCAAAAAGATTATCTGCTGATGTGATTAATTTTTCAGCTAAGGGCTCTAGCGTTAGCAAGGGAGAGTCTCTGAAGGATACGGCACAGACGCTGCAAGCTATGGGCGCTGATGCGGTAATAATTAGACACGGTGCTTCTGGCGCAGCGCAGAGACTTGCCGACTCTGGTTGGATTAGCGCGTCAGTGATAAATGCTGGAGATGGTACGCACGAGCATCCAACTCAAGCGCTCTTGGATGCGTACACAATCCGAAGTAGATTTCCCCAATACGTGAGCGGTTTTGAAGGATTGCGAGTGGCAATTGTTGGCGATGTTCTGCATTCTCGAGTCGCTCGCAGCAATGTTTTGCTGTTAACAAAATTAGGCGCCAAACTCACTCTGGTCGCGCCTCCGACTCTCTTGCCAGTTGGGGTAACCGAGTGGAATGTAGATGTCAGTTTCGACTTGGATGCAGTCATTCCTGAGGTTGATGTGCTTATGTTGCTCCGTGTGCAATCTGAAAGAATGAAAGAGTCATTTTTTCCTTCCGAACGTGAGTATTCACGAGGTTATGGTCTGGATTCAAGAAGACTAAATACACTGAGCGAGAGTGCGATTGTTATGCACCCAGGTCCAATGAATAGGGGCTTAGAAATTTCGGCGGAGAGCGCTGATTCGCATAGATCAGTTGTTCTAGCGCAGGTAGCCAATGGCGTACTCGTCCGGATGGCAGTTCTGTATCAATTACTTGGTGGCGCAAGACTAACTGGAGAGGCAAGTGCGTAAATGGAATTCACAATTTCTCAGGCACGCTTAGTCGATGGATCTGTCGTAGATCTTGTGATAAATAATGGAACCATTAGCGAAATCGGCAATAAGTTGCGGGTTGGTAGGGTCATAAGCGCCGAGCAAAACTTATTGATTCCTGGATTAGTTGATCTCCACACTCATTTGAGGGAGCCAGGTAGGGAAGATTCGGAAACGGTAGCCACTGGAAGTGCAGCGGCCAGTAAAGGCGGTTACACCGCAATTTCAGCTATGGCTAATACTTTTCCGGTGGCTGACACGGCCGGGGTAGTTGAGCAAGTTTTTCGATTAGGTCAGGAGGCGGGCTATTGCGATGTATTCCCAATTGGTGCGGTTACCCAAGGTTTAAACGGTGAAAAATTAGCAGAACTTGGCGCTATGGCGAATTCGAAGGCAAAGGTTCGAATATTTAGTGATGATGGTAAATGCGTATCTGATCCATTATTGATGCGTCGCGCTCTAGAGTATGTAAAAACTTTCGATGGAATTATCGCGCAACATGCGCAAGAGCCCAGACTTACTGTTGATTCACAAATGAATGAAGGGGTAGTTTCTTCACGACTTGGGCTTTCAGGGTGGCCCGCTGTTGCAGAGGAAGCAATAATCGCGCGAGATATCTTATTAGCCGAACATGTGGGGAGTCGACTTCACATCTGTCATTTGACAACTGCAGGTGGCGTCGAACTAGTTCGATTCGCCAAGGCACGTGGAATTAGAGTGAGCGCAGAAGTAACACCGCATCATTTACTTCTGACCGACGACTTAGTTGAGAATTATGACCCAGTCTTTAAGGTAAATCCACCGCTGCGCACCGAAGCTGATGTCAAGGCACTTCGTGAAGGTTTAGCGGATGGAACTATAGATATAGTCGCGACAGATCATGCGCCTCATCCGGTCGAGGATAAGGATTGCGAGTGGCAGAGTGCGGCTTTTGGAATGGTCGGACTAGAGACGGCTCTCTCCGTAGTTGTTAAGGCGATGGCTAATATTAAGGAGTTCAGATGGGAAGAGATTGTAAAGACGATGTCGATTAATCCAGCAAGGATTGCCGGATACGGGAGACACGGCCAAGAAATAGCTGTGGGCTCCAGCGCAAATTTAGCAATATTGGATACTGATACCACTTGGGTCGTCGAGCGTAATAGACTGGCCTCCAAGAGCAAAAATACGCCTTTTGAATCCATGGAACTGCCTGTGCGCGTACTCCATACGTTTTTAAATGGTAAACAGGTTTTAAGTAATGGAACTTTAAGTAATGGAGGAAGCAATTGAGTAAGGCTTTCCTCGTTCTAGAAGATGGTTCGATTTTCGAAGGCGAGAGTTGGGCCTGCGAGGGAGAAACTTTCGGCGAAGCAGTTTTTTCGACTGGCATGAGCGGATATCAGGAGACTTTGACCGATCCTTCCTACTCCAAGCAAGTGGTCGTGATGACAGCCCCTCACATTGGAAATACCGGAATGAACAGTACGGACGCGGAATCAAAGAGGATTTGGCTAAGCGGATTTGTAGTTCGAAATCCCTCCCCAGTTGTTAGTAGTTGGCGATCTGAAAGTTCTTTGGAGGAGGAACTCATTAAAAATGGCGTGGTTGGGATTAGGGGAGTCGACACCAGGGCAATCACTCGCCACCTTCGCGACTTAGGTGCAATGCGAGTAGGAATCTTCTCTGATACTTTGTTAACGCGCGAAGAGATGGCTATCAAAGTAAGAAAATCACCTTATATGGTAGGAGCGCTTTTAGCTGATGAAGTTTCCACAAAGGTGCCCTATCTGGTTTCTGCGGTCGGAGAGAAAAAATTCACGGTAGTTGCTCTTGATCTGGGCATAAAGGCCGCCACGCCAAGAGCGATGGCGGAACGAGGCATGGATGTGCATGTTCTTCCCGTTGGAAGTTCACTTGCGGAAATATTGTCCTATAACCCCGATGGAATATTTCTATCTAATGGTCCAGGTGATCCAGCGGCAATGGTTGAGATTATTTCGCTTGTTCGTGAAATATTGGCTGCAAGAATTCCTCTCTTCGGTATCTGTTTCGGACACCAAATAATTGGACGGGCGCTTGGTTTTGATACCTACAAGTTGGGTTTTGGTCATCGTGGAATTAATCAGCCGGTGAAAAATTTGCGAACTGGCAAAGTTGAAATTACTGCACATAACCATGGCTTTGCCGTGTCGGCGCCGATTGAGAGAAATTTCCAGACTGTCTATGGAGCTGGACTTGTCAGTCATGTTTGCCTAAATGACGGCGTGGTTGAAGGCTTGGAACTTTTAGAAAGTCCGACATTCAGTGTTCAGTACCACCCAGAAGCTGCTGCTGGGCCACATGATGCAATCTATTTATTCGACCAATTTGCAACACTGATGTCTAACTCTCGGGTCACAAATGCCTAAAGACGATTCTATAAAGAGTGTTCTGGTTATTGGCAGTGGTCCGATAGTTATTGGGCAGGCTTGCGAATTTGATTACTCAGGAACCCAAGCTTGTCGAGTTCTCAGAGCTGAAGGGATTCGAGTTATTTTGATTAATTCAAATCCAGCAACAATCATGACTGATCCCGAGTTCGCGGATGCAACATATATTGAACCCATCACAGCTGAAATTATCGAACAAATTATTCTCAAAGAGAAGCCGACAGCGATTTTAGCGACTCTGGGTGGGCAAACTGCGCTTAACGCAGCCATGGAACTTTTCGAGCGAGGAACTCTAGACCGACTTGGAGTCCAGCTAATTGGAGCTGATATTCCGGCGATTAAACGGGGTGAGGAGAGAAAAATATTTAAGGAAATAGTAGAGAAAATTGGCGGTGCTTCAGCAAAATCAATTCTTTGTCACTCGATGGATGAATGTATCGCCGGGGCGAATATCCTTAATTATCCGGTTGTGATCAGGCCATCTTTTACTATGGGAGGACTTGGCTCTGGGATAGCACGCGATCAGAAGGAACTCGAGTTGATCGCTGGTGCTGGACTGCGGCATAGCCCCACCACAGAAGTTCTTTTGGAAGAGTCGATTATTGGTTGGAAAGAATTTGAACTAGAAGTTATGCGTGATCACAAGGACAACGTGGTAATTGTTTGCAGTATTGAGAATATTGATCCAATGGGCGTGCATACAGGGGACTCTATGACAGTTGCTCCTGCTCTAACTCTCACGGATGTCGAGTATCAAAAACTTCGAGATCTCTCAATTGACATTATCAGAGAGGTTGGCGTGGCTACAGGTGGATGCAATATTCAATTCGCTGTTAATCCGGATGATGGTCGCATAATTGTAATTGAGATGAATCCTAGAGTTTCGCGTTCCTCGGCATTGGCTTCCAAAGCCACTGGTTTTCCGATTGCGAAAATCGCTACAAAATTGGCGATCGGCTATACGCTAGATGAAATTCAAAATGATATTACTAAATCAACTCCAGCATCATTTGAGCCAGCGTTGGATTACATCGTAGTGAAAGTTCCGAGATTTGCATTTGAGAAATTTCCAGAGGCGGACACTCGGCTGACAACGACAATGAAATCAGTAGGCGAAGCAATGGCAATTGGACGATCTTTTCCCGAAGCCCTACAAAAAGCTCTACGTTCTGTGGAGAAAAAGAGCGCAATTTTCCACTGGAATACATCTGGCCTCACTAAAGAATATTTGTTATCAGCAATGGCAATCCCTACTGAGAATCGTTTACAGCAAATCCAACTTGGGCTATTTATGGGTGCAAGTATCGAGGAAGTTTATGCGGTAACTAAAGTTGATCCTTGGTTCCTGGCTCAGATCGTAGAGATAAATGATCTAGCAGCTGAAATTGAGTCGCACTCGACTTTGCCAGTTGATATTTTGATTAGGGCAAAAAGGTATGGATTTTCGGATGCCCAGATAGCTGCTTTGATTCATCAAGAGCCATCCGAGGTTACTGCGACCAGAAATCGCATCGGATTGCACCCGATATATAAGACTGTTGATACCTGCGCAGCGGAGTTCGAAGCACATACCCCTTATCACTATTCGAGTTATGAGCTGGAATCTGAAGTGGAAGCTAGAACCAAACCGGCAGTAATAATTTTAGGTAGCGGCCCTAACCGTATCGGCCAAGGCGTCGAGTTTGATTACTCTTGTGTTCACGCTGCTTTTGCTTTGAAAGATGCCGGATATGAGACTGTGATGATTAACTGTAATCCAGAGACCGTTTCGACTGATTATGACACTTCAGATCGTCTCTATTTCGAGCCACTAACTCTTGAAGATGTACTTGAGGTGATCAGGGCTGAAGAACTTGCGGGACCAGTTTTAGGGGTCATAGCTCAATTGGGCGGTCAAACTCCACTGGGCTTGGCGCGCGGTTTGCAAGAGGCCGGAGTCAAAATTCTAGGAACAGCGCCAGATGCAATCGATCTGGCAGAGGATCGGGGCCAATTTGGTGAATTATTGCGTGTTAATTCTTTGGCTGCGCCCACCTTCGGCATGGCTAGTGGCGTTGCAGAAGCAATTGAAATAGCACATCGAATTTCTTATCCTGTACTTGTGCGACCATCTTTCGTGCTCGGAGGTCGTGGCATGGAAATAGTTTATGATGATGAATCTCTAGGAAGTTTTGTCCGTAAGGCCGCTGACGTGACTCCTGATCACCCCGTCTTGGTTGATAGATTTCTAGATGATGCGATAGAAATAGATGTGGATGCCCTTTTCGATGGCGACGAGCTCTTTCTTGCTGGAGTTATGGAACATATTGAGGAGGCCGGGATTCATTCGGGTGATTCAGCTTGCGTAATTCCCAGTTATTCAATCGGGAAGGAGCTATTGTCCGAGATTAGAGTTGCGACCGAAAAGATGGCTAGAGGCATAGGAGTCCTCGGGCTAATCAATATTCAATTCGCTGTTATTAACAACGGAGAGAAGGGCCAAAAACTTTATGTACTCGAGGCGAACCCTCGCGCCTCCAGAACGGTTCCCTTTGTTAGTAAGGCGACCGGAAATCCCTTGGCAAAATGCGCTGCGTTAATTTCTACTGGTAAATCGATTTCCGAGCTGAGGTCAATCAAGCTTCTTCCTTCATCGGGGGACGGTATTGCTAAGGGGATTTGCGTTAAGGAAGCAGTTCTACCTTGGAATCGGTTTCGTAGAATGGATGGAACAGGGGTCGATTCTGTACTCGGCCCTGAGATGCGTTCTACTGGCGAGGTAATGGGAATTTCGAAAACTTTCGGTGAGGCATATGCAAAGAGTCAGGCAGCTGCCTTTGGTGCGCTACCGGTTGAGGGTTCGGTATTTCTCTCCCTATCCGAGCGCGACAAAGAGATGGCGCTGATGCCTGCGAAAGAACTTAACGTCCTTGGTTTTAGACTTTATACAACTGAAGGAACACATAAATATCTTCAGGAGAATGGGGTTTCGAGCGAGCTAGTACGCAAACATTCTCAGGGTCGCGGAGTAAATGGTGAACTCACCGCCGTTGACCTAATTACCGAAGGGATTGTTGCTCTTGTGATCAATACGCCACTAGGACGCGGTGCACGTCTAGACGGTTGGATGATTCGGACCGCTGCAATTCAAAGGGGTGTTCCATGTATTACGACAATCGCAGGATTCAGAGCAGCTGTTGCTGGAATTTCTGATTTGGCTGGGCGCAGTTTTTCGATTAACTCAATTCAGGAGTGGCTGGCGGTTTCCGAATGAATTTTCTATTGATAACTCTGGCTAGCCATGAATAAGTTTGCACAGCAAGTATGGGCCGAAATAGTAAGCAATAAAAAGGTAGGCGCTTACCACCATATGGTCTTTGCTGTTGGAGAGCTGGCTAAGCACGCTAAACCAGGCAATTTTGTTGCGATATCAGTTGGTGGCGGCGATAGCTCGATGGTCCTGCGAAGAGCGTTTGCCATTTATCGCACTTTTGATCGTGGTGTGAACGGTGGACTTTTGGAAATAGTTGTTGCTCCTCATGGAAGTGGGAGCACGTGGCTGACAAATCAAAGCCCAGGATTTAAGGTGGATTTAATAGCGCCACTTGGTACCTCTTTTGGAATTCCTACCCAACCAGTTAGAGCGTTATTGGTCGGAGGGGGGTATGGCAGCGCTCCACTATTTGGCCTATCAGAAGTCTTAAAGAATAGAGGCTGCAGAGTAGATATGATTCTTGGTGCCAGTACTGCAAAAAAAATATATGCACCGCTAGATGGAAAACGAACAGTCAGTAGTATGACGATAACAACTGAGGATGGCACAACTGGAATCACTGGGAAAGTGACCGATGTACTCGCTAATATTATTGAAACAAACGAAATAGATATAGTTTATTCGTGTGGCCCGATGGGAATGCTTGAAGCGACAAGCGCCATATCTTCGCAACTTGGCGTCATGCACCAGTGTGCAGTCGAGGAGGCAATGGCTTGCGGAATCGGAGTATGTATGACCTGCGTTCTTCCTATTCGGGGCGAGGATGGTCAGATTCGAATGGTGAGATCTTGTATTGATGGTCCTGTGGTTGATGGTGCAAGTGTTATTTGGGGTTCAAAGCGCATGATTCCAGAAGGTACATGGGGCGCTAAATAATGTTCAACTTTTCTACCAATGTCGGGGGAGCCGAATTCAGTAATCCGATTTTTACTGCAAGTGGCTGTGCTGGGTCAGGCAAAGAATTGAGCCAGTTCTTTGATATCTCACGTTTAGGGGCGATAGTCACAAAGTCCATCATGATTAAGCCGCGATCTGGGCGCGCAACTCCAAGGATGGCTGAAACACCGAGCGGAATGCTTAATTCAATTGGACTTCAAGGCCCTGGTATTGATCAATTTTTAGCAATTGATGTCGCATGGCTGAGGGAGCAGGGCGTAAAGATTATCGTGAGCATTGCTGGTGAAAGTGTGGAGGATTATGCAGTTCTCGCCCGCAAACTCCGTTCTGTTCCAGGCATTAGCGCGCTCGAGGTAAATATTTCTTGTCCCAATGTGGAAAATCGAGGTCAAGTTTTTGCTTGTCACCCGAAGACAGCAAGAGCTGCGATCGAAGCCGTTAGACGCAACGTCGGCGGTGAGTTGCCAATCATTGCAAAACTTACCCCGGATGTAACAAGTATCGTAGAGATTGCCGAAGAAGTTATTGCAGCAGGCGCAGATGCCTTGGCTTTGATCAACACAGTCCTGGGCATGGTGATAGATACAAATACGATGAGGCCGAAGCTGGCTGGCAAAACTGGGGGTCTTTCTGGGCCGGCAATCAGACCAATTGCAGTTAGAGCAATTTATCAAATACATGAAGCGATGCCTCATGTCAAAATTCTTGGTATGGGTGGCGTGACTAGCGGGCGAAGCGCTTTGGAATTGATTTTGGCCGGGGCCTCAGCAATTTCGGTTGGAACAGCAACTTTTGGCGATCCTACAGCGGCGATGAAGATCAAGGATGAATTAGAAAAAGAGTTAATTGCTCACGGATTTGATTCAGTACGCGAGGCTGTCGGGTATGCCCACCGCGATGAAGGGAATTTGTAGTGAAACCCTCACCGATTATATTGGCCTTGGACACCAAGGATTTAGGGGTTGCAAAGAATTGGATCGAGGCAACTAACTCCTCGATCGATATTTACAAAATTGGCCTCGAATTTTTTCTGAAATTTGGCAGTCAAGGTCTTTTGGATTTGGCGAGCGCCGGAGATTTTCAGGTCTTTTTGGACCTTAAATTGCACGATATTCCTAATACTGTAGCTGGCGCAGTTTCTTCGGTCGCGCAACTCTCTCCAAAGTTTCTAACTATTCATGCGAGCGGTGGTGGAGAGATGATTAGGGCCGCTGCGTTGGCAGCTCCAGAGATTTCGATCACTGCTGTAACTATTCTGACTTCACTTTCAGATCACGAGCTCGGGGAAATTGGTTTTGTTGGGGGTGCTAAAGAGAGGGCAATTGGTTTAGCAAAATTAGCCCAGGCAAGTGGGGCCAGGTCGATTGTTTGTTCGCCCTTCGAGGCAGCAGAGATTAGATCAGTTCTAGGAGATGGAATAGAAATAATTACACCGGGGATTCGCCCGGAAGGTAGCGATCACGGAGATCAAAAGCGTGTGATGAACCCGGCGCAAGCAATCGCTGCTGGAGCTAGTTACTTAGTGATAGGAAGAGCAATAACAGAGCTTTCAAAAATCTCGTTGAAAGCCATGGGTGAAGGTGCAAGACAAATTTTAGAAAGCATTGAATAGCGCATGGCTAATATGCCGCCCAAACTATCCGATTCCCAGAGATTAGCGGCTAGCGATAAAGCGGTTCAATCCAGACGAGAACGGGCGGATGTTAAAGAGAGATTGAAATCAGGATCGCTTGGGATATTTGATGTCATAAATGATCCGAGAGAGTCAATCCAACGTATGCGAGTGAGGGAACTTCTGGATGCAGCTCCAGGTGTCGGAGTACGGCGTGCCTTTTCTATAATGAGCCGGGCAAATATTTCTAAGACGCGTAGAATTGGCGGTCTTGGAATTAATCAACTTCAGAATTTAAGAAATGAGATGCTTTTGAACAAGGTGGCAATTACAAGGGGTGCTCTAATCGTGATGTCAGGGCCAGGCGGCGTTGGTAAAAGTACGATCACCTCTTTTTTGCGAGAGCACCCATCTCTCTGGGTCAGTCTCTCTGCGACCACTCGAGAACCTCGAGAGAATGAAAAGGATGGGAGAGATTACCTATTCATTACTGATGAGAAATTTGATCAAATGATAGCCGGTGAAGAATTTTTGGAATGGGCTGAGTTTGCCGGCGCAAGATATGGGACTCCTAAGAGAGCGGTTGAACAAGCACGCGAATTAGGAAGACATGTGCTTTTGGAGATTGAGATAGCTGGAGCTAGACAGATTCGAAAAAGCGACCCAGCGGCGTTATTGGTATTTATTTCGCCCCCATCCTGGGAGCAATTGGTGGAACGACTAACCGCTAGGGGTACGGATTCTGCCGAGCGGCGAGCGGCGCGTTTAGCGCTAGCTGAGGAGGAGATGGCCTGTTCTGGCGAGTTCGACGAGGTGCTGATTAACCACCGAGTCGAGGAAGTAGCCTCAGCACTGCTATCCTTGGCCACTTCGAGGGCTAAGTAGCCAAAAATATTCTCGTTCTTATTTTTTTGGAATCATTAATTAGTAAGGAAGGCTCGTTATGACAAACATGGATGGCATTACAAACCCACCGATTGATGAATTGCTAGACGCCGCTGGTTCGAAATACAGCCTAGTTCTTTATGCAGCGAAGCGAGCTCGTCAGATTAATGCTTACTATTCACAACTAGGAGAGGGGCTGCTCGAATATGTAGGCCCACTCGTTGAAACTTATGTTCATGAAAAGCCGCTTTCTATTGCCCTTCGTGAGATCAATCAAGGTCTTCTTACTATTGAGAACCTAGAGCCAGTTGCTCTTGAAGTTACCGCTTCGGAATAATTCGGCCCGACAGATCTAGTTCATTCCGGCCAGATTAATTATCCAGGAGCCCAGAAAATTATGTCACTCGCGGGTCGAGAAATATTGTTGGGGGTCGGGGGCGGAATTTCTGCATATAAAGCTGCAGAATTACTGCGAAGATTACAGGATCTGGGCTTGGGTGTAACGGTAATCCCAACGCAAGCAAGTTTAAGATTCGTAGGCTCTGCAACTTGGGAAGCTCTCTCAGGACGAGCAGTCTTAGAAAACCTCTGGGAGAATGTTCAGCAGGTGCCACATATAAAAGCAGCGCGGGAAGCCAATTTGATTGTGATTGCTCCAACGACAGCGGACTTATTATCAAGAATTGCAGGCGGTGTCGCCAATGACCTACTAACGAATGTCGTGCTTGCAACAACGGCGCCAATTGTCTTAATTCCAGCGATGCACCCTGAGATGTGGCTTAATGCTGCGACGCAAGAGAACGTTGAGAAATTACGCGATCGAGGCGTACTAGTAATCGAACCTGACGAAGGTCGAATGACTGGTGATGACATTGGTGTTGGAAGATTTCCTGAGGTAACTCGCCTCCTATCCGAAATTTCGAAATTTGTAGACCTCAACTCTGATTTACTTGGCAGAAGGATTCTAGTTACAGCAGGTGGAACCAGGGAGCCAATTGATCCGGTTCGCTATATCGGCAATCTTTCGAGCGGAAAACAAGGATATGCAATCGCACGTGCAGCTCGTAATAGGGGGGCAATTGTCACGCTGATTTCTGCAAATTCTTCATTGGCAGAAGAGCAAGGTGTTAGAACAATTCATGTAACAAGCACAGAAGAGATGTCATCTGCGCTAAATGTTGAATTCGCAAAAAATGATGTGCTCTTCATGGCGGCGGCGGTAGCTGATGCCAAGCCCCTTCTTGTTTCTGATGCAAAGATTAAGAAGGAGAATTTTTTAAGTATCGAGTTGGTACAAAACCCCGATTTACTGGCAGGGATAACCAAAGCTAGAAGAGGCGATCAAGTTATCGTCGCCTTCGCAGCAGAAACTGGTGACATAGATATTGCTGGAGCTCAAGAGAAGTTGAAGCGCAAAGGCGCTGATCTTCTTTTTTTGAATGATGTCACAGATGGGGCGATATTCGGCTCTGAAGAGACGCAAGGTTCATTGCTCGACTCGGACGGAGAAATCTTGAGCATCGAAAAACAGGGGAAAGACACGCTCGCGGATATCTTGCTGGATAGAGCGTTAATTAAGTTAGGTTAAGCCAATGAGAAAACGCTTATTCACTTCAGAGTCGGTTACCGAGGGCCATCCAGATAAAATGGCAGATCAAATTTCTGATGCGATTCTAGATTCCCTACTAGGCCAGGACCCAAAGAGTCGAGTAGCAGTTGAAACACTGATTACCACAGGACAGGTTCACGTTGCAGGGGAAGTTACAACCGAAGGCTATGCGGATGTAATGTCTATTGTTCGAGACACTGTTCTCAATATTGGCTACGACTCTTCTGAAAAGGGCTTCGACGGTAATTCGTGTGGCGTATCGCTTTCCATCGGTCAACAATCAGGAGATATTTCACAGGGAGTAGATAGCGCTTTTGAAAATCGGGTTTCAGCGTCAGTGGATCCGTTGGATTTGCAAGGAGCGGGAGATCAAGGACTTATGTTCGGCTATGCCTGCGAAGACACTCCAGAATTGATGCCGCTGCCAATTTCTCTTGCCCACAAACTCTCATTTCAACTTTCACAAATTCGTAAATCTGGCGCCGTTAACTATCTGCGGCCAGATGGTAAAACTCAAGTAACAATTGAATATGACGGAGATAGGGCAGTAGCTTTAAATACCATTGTGATCTCCACTCAGCACGCTCCTGATGTCGATTTGGAAAAAACTTTAGCCCCGGATCTTAAGGCCCTAGTGATTGATCCACTAATTGCAGATTTGGAAATAGATGTCTCGGATGTTCGCATACTAATTAATCCGACTGGACGCTTTGTGATAGGTGGACCAATGGGAGATGCGGGGCTGACAGGAAGAAAAATTATTGTTGATACATACGGCGGTATGGCGCGTCATGGTGGCGGTGCGTTTTCTGGGAAGGATCCATCCAAAGTGGATCGCAGCGCAGCATATGCGATGCGCTGGATAGCCAAGAGCGTAGTAGCTGCGAAATTGGCAACTAGATGTGAAGTTCAAGTGGCTTATGCAATTGGCAAGGCTCAGCCAGTTGGGTTATTTATCGAGACGTTTGGTACCGAGAAGGTTGAGCCACATAAAATCGCTGATGCGGTAATGGATACATTTGATCTTCGCCCAGCTGCGATAATTCGTGACCTCAATCTTTTGCGTCCGATCTATTCGGCTACCGCCTCCTATGGTCATTTTGGTCGTGAACTTCCTGACTTCACTTGGGAGAATACCGATCGCGCTTCCGCCTTAAGCCAAGCCGCGTCTAGGTAAATTGAAGTGGCTGAAATAAAGCCACTGCGTTTGCGGACGCAACGGGTTGCAAAAAAAGTTGAGATAGCGATTCAAGACCCTGTAGTTCAGGTCTGCGTTGATACCGGTGTATTTCATCTGGCCGAGGAGTTCGATTATTTAGTACCAGAGCGCCTCTCGCGCCAAATATTTCCGGGCTCTTTAGTAAAAATTCCTTTCGGCACAAAGGAGCGCATAGGTTATGTGGTGAGCCGTGACCCTAGCAACGTAGATTCGGCCAAACTTAAAGCGATTAGCAAACTCGTTTCGCCAATACCGCTTCTCTCTACGGAATTAATTGAGATAGTTCGCGCTGTCTGTTCAAGGTATTCTGCAAAACCATGGGATGTCATCCGTAGCGCTATTCCGCCACGTGTTGCCGCTGTCGATGAGAAATTTACTGATTTTACTCCTTTGATTCTAAACCAAACAGGGCGATCTCATCATTATGAATTGACGGTGAGTGCAAACATCGATGGCCTACGTAAGCTCATATTTGAGTTATCTGCTAATCCCATTGCCGGAGAACAAATCCTGGTCGTTGTTCCAGATGAGCGCGATATTAGAGTTTTACTCGATGGCGATTTGCCTTATTCGCCGATTGTATTGAATTCGGATTTATCCAAGTCTGAGCGTTACGAGAATTATTTGATAGCTCGAACGCGCTCACCAGAAGTTATTATCGGAACAAGAAGCGCCATTTTTCTTCCGCTAAACCCCAACTCAACAATCGTGGTCTGTGATGACGGCGACGAATCAATGTATGAGAGGCGTTCTCCAGGTTGGAATGTACGGGATGTGGCGCTGTTAAGAAGTGAGTATCACTCTCTTCATTTTTTTGGAGCCAGCCCTAGTCTGGAACTCGTTAGATTGGCCGAGAGCGGCTGGTTGAAGGCTAAGAAGTTGACTTCGGATGCGCTTGCGGATCGAACGCCTATCTATTTTTCCAACACAGAGATCTCAGAGATTTCCGTTATAAAAAGCGGTTTACTAAGTGGCAATGTCTTGGTTGCGATGGCGGAGAGTGGATATATAAACGCTATCGGCTGTCAGAAATGTCGAAACCAAGCGAAATGTTCTTGCGGGGGCAAACTCTATATACCGGAGAGGGATTCCACTCCGATTTGCCATCTCTGTGAAAAAAAGTTCGTGGATTGGAAATGCGTCTGGTGTGAAGGTAAAGTAATTCGTAGCTTTGCAAAAGGTGCTGCAAAATTTGCCGAAGAGATAGCAAGGTCGGTGCCGGGCGCAAGAGTGATCTCCAGTAAGGGCGGATCGCGTATTGACTCACTGCCTAAATCTGCAGAAAACCTCCTAGTGGTTTCCAGCTATGGATGTGAACCGAGTGGGAAATATTCGGCAGTTGTATGTCTATCACTTGAAAATTTAACCAATAGAGTAGATCTGCGCAGTCTAGAGATTGCTAGAAGATTGATTTTTGATAATCTGAATAGAATTTCACAAGGCAAGGGGTCAGTCATATACGTTGATCTGAAAAGTGAAAATCCAATTTCGCAAGGACTTTTACGCCGAGATGCTTATGGATTGGCGCTCTCAGAATTACTTGAACGTGAAAGCTCGGATCTGCCTCCATTCACACGGATTGCCACAGTTAGCGGCGAGGGAGCAGTTATTAGAGTTTTAGCAGACCAGTTCCAAGATAATAATCTTTTTTGTGGTCTATCTATTCTGGAATTAGCTGGTGATAAATCTGGTATTTCTAAAATGATTTTGCGAGCTCGTATTTCTAAGTCCGCGGAGTTTTCGCATTTTTTTAGAGATCTCATGCGTTATCGGAGCATAAAGGGATTGCCCGCCTTGCAGATACGATTGGATCCATATTCGATTTAAGGTCATTTAGGCGAAAGAGTGAGGTCTAGAATAGAATTCTCAGGTGCCTGTTCAACCAATACGCTTTTTCGGAGATCCGGTTTTGACAACGACTGCCTCTTTGGTAAGCACTTTTGATAAAGAGCTGAGAAATTTGGTTTCGGATTTATTGGACACTATGCATGAGGCGCCGGGAGCCGGACTTGCAGCACCACAAATTGGTGTTTCGCTCCAAGTTTTTGTCTGGGATATCGAAGAGGGTGATGGACATTTGATTAATCCATCTCTAGAGCTATCTAGTGATATCCAAGAAGGTGAAGAGGGGTGCCTAAGTTTTCCTGGGCTTACTTATGAGACTGTGAGATCACTTAAGGCGATAGCGAAGGGTTTTAATATGTTCGGTGAACCAGTAATCGTTGAAGGCACTGAGTTGCTCGCGCGAGTTCTCCAGCACGAGACGGATCATTTGAATGGAATTGTTTTTATCGATCGACTGAGCACAAGTGAGCGGAAAATTGCAATGGCAGATATTCGTAATTCGGATTGGTTCAACGAGGCAATTGATTTAGGCAGTTCACCCACTGTCAAATTTAGTCCCCATTCTTTGAAGGGTATGGCCCTTTAGTATGCAGATTTCTGTTGCTTCCTCGTCTTTAGTATCGGTTCCCATTATCGAGGCAATTCTTGCTAGCGAACATACGCTGGGTTCGATTATTACCAATCCTGACAAACCATCGGGACGCGGAAAGAAGATTGAGGCAAATGATTTAGCCAAATGGGCTCTGGCGCGGGATTTAGAAGTTGCCAAACCGAGTGATACCTCTGAATTGAATCGCCACCTACTTGCCGCCCAGCCGCAACTAATTGTTACGGTGGCATATGGTCGTCTGATTCCAGTTGAACTCCTTCATGGACCGCGCTTCGGTTGGGTAAATTTGCATTTCTCTGTTTTGCCGAAATTGCGTGGCGCGGCGCCCGTGCAGTGGGCTTTGCTAAATGGTGAAAGCACAACGGGCTATACAATTTTTAAATTGGATAAGGGGATGGACACCGGACCGGTATACCTCTCCAAGGAAGTAAATATTTCTGACTCCGATACAACTACTAGCCTCTTATCTAAGTTGGCGAACTTGGCCATTCCTGACTTGTTTGAGGTTATTTCTACAATTGGTAAGACCAGAGCCACGCCACAACCTTTAACCGGAGCAACACTTGCTCCCAAAATTTCAAAAGAGATGGCAAAGATTCTCTGGGACCAACCAACTGAGAATATTCTTCGACAATTCCGGGCCCTTGCAGATAATCCGGGCATTTGGACTACTTTCAATAGCGAACGAGTATCACTCTTTGGATTGCACGAAGTTCTATTACCAAATGCCCTGATCAGTCCGGGGGATATTGAGATCGTCGAGGGGAAACTTTTAGTACGAACAGGAGACAGTGTGGTTGAAGTTGAGGAAGTGATACCGGCTGGAAAGAAGAGAATGTCAGGCGCCGATTTTGCCAGGGGGGCGAGGTTAATCCAAGGATCAAAGTTTGACTAACAAGGGATTCGCAAAGCCTAAGCCTGGGGGAGCTCGATTGCTTTCCTATGAACTTGTTTCACAGGTTAACAGGGGTGGCGCATTCGCAAATCTTCGACTTCCTGAACTTTTGGATGAATCAGACCTTGATCAACGTGACCGAGCCTTTGCCACCGAGCTTAGTTATGGCACGCTACGGATGCAGGGCAAGCATGACTATGCTATTTCCAAGAAGATTGACCGGTCATTTCTAGAGTTAGACGAGAAAATCCTAGACCTCTTGCGTATTGGCACCCATCAGATTTTTGAAATGCGAGTTCCAATTCACGCTGCGGTCGGTGAGACTGTAGAGGTAGCAAGGCTTGTGGCGGGGGAGTCAAAGGGCTCTTATGTAAATGCACTGCTTCGTTCTATAGCGGCAGATTTACATATCTATGAAGAACTTGAGAGCGATCCAGATATCGCAGATATTGAAAAGATAGCAATTATATATTCACATCCGGTATGGATTATTAACGCATATTTCGATCAACTTAAGGATTGGGATGCAGTTAAGAAACTTCTGGCAATAAATAACCTGCCAGTAGCGCCGCATATTGTGGCCTGGCCAGGTAAGTCCAGTGTTGATGAAATTCTTGCCATCGGTGGAAGTAAATTGGGATTGGGTTCTTATTCAGTGCTTTCCAATCATTTACCTAATCAGTACCCTGCGATAAAAGATAAGCGGGCTGGAGTTCAAGATATGGGATCACAATTGATCTCCGAGATCTTCTTCGCCACAAGAGATGCTGCTTCGAAAGATTGGCTTGATTTGTGCGCGGGGCCAGGTGGGAAGGCGGCACTTCTCAACAATCTCCTAGCGCAAAATTTCCCCGATGCTCATTTTACGGCCAATGAACCGGCAGCACATCGAGCAGAGTTAGTCGCAAGAGTTGTGCCAAAGGAAAAGATTGTCTCCTTTGATGGTCGCGATCATCTGGCCTTTGGTAAAAAATTTGATCGAATCTTGATAGATGCTCCCTGTACTGGTTTAGGTGCTCTGCGCCGAAGGCCCGAGGCTAGATGGCGTCGCAGCTTGAGCGATCTTAAGGAGTTAATTCCACTGCAGAGGGATCTGATTGATTCGGCATATGAAATGCTAAATCCAGGTGGAATTATTGGTTTCGCAACTTGTTCGCCCTTACTGGCTGAGACAAGAGGTCAGGTTTTGGATGCAAAGTACCGCCATAAAGATTTGGAGATTTTGGATATTTCTAACTTCTCGCCAGCTGGCGCCACGGGGGTCGGAGAAGATGGCACTATGCAGCTTTGGACTCATGTAGAGGGTTCGGACTCGATGTTTCTGGCTTTGTTACGCAAACCAGAGTGAGTCCCGCGATAGTATCCGAGGCTAGAGAGATTTTACTTGGGAGGAATTAATGGTACGAATTTGCCCGAGTATATTGAACGCTGATCGAAGTAATCTAGTTGGGGAGATTGCCAAGATTTCCAAAGAATCGGACTATCTCCATTTGGATGTTATGGACAATATTTTTGTACCTAATAAGACTTTTACCCTCGAGGAATCTAGGAAGATTATTTCTGATTCTGTGCTTCCAGTCGATGCACACTTAATGATTGCAAATCCTGACCAGGAAGCACATCTCTACGCACTAGCAGGAGCTAGCAGTGTAACTTTTCACTTGGAAGCAAGCCTTCAGCCTGCAGCGACAGCGTCAAATATATCTCAGGCAGGTGCTCGGGTAGGCATAGCCTTGAAACCCGCGACGCCGTTCCATCTTTTGGCGCCGATAATGCAATATATCGATATGGTCTTAGTAATGAGCGTTGAACCAGGATTTGGCGGGCAGAGTTTCATGAGTGAAATGATGCCGAAAGTTGCCGAGGCGCGCCTTGAGATCGATGAAAAGTATTTCGGCAAGATTTGGTTGCAGGTAGATGGTGGAATAACACTTCAGACAATTGTCGCAGCTAAGAGGGCAGGTGCTGACACTTTTGTGGCGGGAAGCTCTGTTTTTAACGCGCCGGATCCTGGGGAGATGGTGGCGCTGCTTCGCAACGCTGCGAGCATTAATTAGGGAACGGTCTGGCAATTATTGGGATAAAATTACTAAATGAAGAACTTCGAATCTCTCTGGGTAGAGCTCAAGGCGTTAGAGATAAGTAGGCCAGCGGATTCAGGGACTGTAAAGGCGCTAGAAGCCGGAGTTCACGCAATAGGAAAAAAGATTATTGAGGAAGCCGGGGAAGTTTGGTTGGCTGCTGAATATCAAAGCGACGACGAACTTGCCCTCGAGATAAGTCAATTGATTTATCATCTTCAAGTTTTGATGCTAGCTCGTGGCCTTTCCCCGGATGATATTTACAAATACCTATAGAACGGAAAAATCTTGACACTTAAAATTGCGGTACCAAATAAGGGTTCCTTGGCGGAGAGCTCGGCGCTTGCGCTTAGAGAAGCTGGCTATAGGCAGCGAAGTGACTTGCGTGATCTGGTATTTATTGATCCAGAGAACAACGTTGAATTTTATTATTTGCGCCCAAGGGATATTGCCATCTATGTGGGAAGTGGCGAATTAGAGGCGGGAATTACCGGTAGAGATCTTCTAATTGATTCTGGTGCCAAGGCAATTGAAATCCTGCCCCTTGATTTTGGGAGAAGTACTTTTCGCTTTGCCGCTCCTTCTAACTCTGCTATTTCGGAGGGTGATCTTGCTGAGAAACGAATTGCTACAGCCTATCCAGGGTTGCTTGCTGATTACCTTGCAAGGAAGAAAATTACCGCGTCCATTATTAAATTAGACGGAGCTGTCGAGAGCTCGGTTCGCCTCGGCGTTGCCGATGTGATCGCCGATGTAGTCTCCACGGGAGGGACACTTCGAGCTGCGGGGCTCAGTGTTTTTGGTGACGTGCTTCTAAACAGTGAGGCCGTTCTTATTGGGCGAGTGGGAGCAGAGTCCAACGAAGCTGTCCAGACATTGGTGCGGCGTCTAAGCGGAGTTGTTATGGCACGACAATATGTATTGGTTGACTACGATGTTAAAAGCTCAGATCTAGAGGCAGCTTGTGCAATAACTCCGGGAATTGAATCTCCAACGATTTCACCTCTGCAGAAAAGTGAATGGAGCGCTGTTCGCGCGATGGTGAGGCGTTCAGATATTAATGGCATCATGGACAAACTTTGGGCAGTAGGAGCAAGAGGTATCTTGGTAACTGATATCCATGCTTGCAGGCTTTAGCCGATCTGATCTGCTTTTTCGATCTCTTCTCGAGTAATGCCCATTAGATAAAGAACGCTATCGAGGTATGGTGAATTAATTGAGCTATTGGCTGCCTGTCGAACTGCAGGCTTGGCATTGAAAGCTATACCGAGTCCGGCAATTTCCAACATTCCCAAATCATTGGCTCCATCTCCGATAGCAATAGTTTGAGCAAGACTTACGCCCTCAGCTGCTGCGAAATCTCTTAGGGCTTGGGCCTTGGCCTCTCTGTCAATTATCTGGCCAGTAATTTTTCCAGTGAGTTTTCCATCAACTAGTTCCAGTTTGTTTGCTCTATAGAAATCTATATCCAAGTCTTGCAGAATCGGTTCTATTACATCTAGGAAGCCGCCGGATACAACACCGACTTTATGCCCAAGTCGATGGAGGGTTCGAATCAGCGTCCTAGCGCCAGAGGTGAGGGTAATTTCAGCCTTGGCCTTCTCTAAAATTGTGCCCTGTGCGCCTGTTAAAAGCTCTACTCTTGAGGTTAGAGATTGAGCGAAATCCAACTCGCCCCGCATTGCCTTTTCAGTAATCTCGGCAACCTGTGCTCCAACTCCATATTTTTCTGCGAGTAAATCTATAACTTCCTCTTTGATCAGAGTGGAATCCATATCTAGCAATACGATCCGCTTGGCTCGTCTTGCTAGTCCGCTCCGTTCTACCGCTATATCTATGTTATTGCTTCGGGCTATCTCTGCAAGCTCGCGCTGAATGTTTCTTAAGTCATCGGTTCTAGTAGTTAGCGTTACTTCAAATTCAATGGCAGTGAGAGGATAAGACGCAGTTCTACGAATTCGGTCAATGTTTCCGCCCTGCTCAGCAATTTTTGCAGCAAGGGCTGAGATTGCTGCTGGTCGAAGTTCCTGAGAAAGGGCAACAACATGAAGATTAGATCCTTCAATTTCTGCTGAAGCGTTCTGGCTCGTGAAGTCAATAGCGATATCAAGACCCAATTTTTCTGCTGTCGCTAAAAGATCAATTTCCACGGCCTCGGCATGGACTTCATCGAGTGAGATTAGGGTGGTCAAAATAAGGCGACCGCGAATTACTACTTGCTCAATATCTAGAATTGTTATCGCAAATGGTTCAAGGGCTGAAAATAGCGCCTCAGTTACACCGGGTGCATCTGTGCCGGAGACGAGAATTAGACCGGTGTGTTGGATTATGTTTTGGCTCACGGAGGTAGATTAGCGGTTTGAAGCCTAAAGATGACCTGGTTGCAGGTATCTTTACGCCTGTGATCGCAGTGCTTCAAATTGAGAAGGTATCAGTTATTCGCGACGGAAAAACTATATTGGACGCAATCGACTGGCAAGTACTTGAAAATGAGCGATGGGTGATACTCGGCCCTAATGGAGCAGGTAAATCAACGCTCTTTGCCTTATGTTCGAGCCAGATGCATCCAAGTAGTGGCAGCATCCAGATATTAGGAGAGAAATTGGGCGCCGTCGATGTCTTCGAACTTCGTCCCAGAATTGGTTTTATGGGCTCAACTTTAGTAAGTCAATTTCCAGAAGATGAGACTGTGAGTGATGTGGTACTGACTGCTGCCTATGGTGTTCTCGGTCGTTGGCAAGAAGCGTATGAATTGTGGGATGAATCCAGAGCTCAAGCACTTTTGACAACGCTCGGTGTCCGAGAATTGGGAGCACGTAAGTTTTTTACTTTGAGTGAGGGTGAGAAGAAACGAACTCTAATTGCACGAGCCCTTATGGCAGATCCAGAAATCCTGCTTCTCGATGAACCAGCTTCAGGTTTAGACCTAGGCGGGCGGGAAGACTTGCTTCGAAGATTTGATGCTCTGGCAACAGACCCGCTCTCGCCCGCTACTCTGATTATCACCCACCATATTGAAGAAATTCCATCAGGGTCGACACATGCTCTCTTATTGAAGAGTGGGAGAATCTTAGCTAGCGGTCCGATTGCGGATGTCGTTACTTCAGAAAAATTGACCCAAGCATATGACATGGAGATCAATGTCAGTGTTGTCAATAATAGGTATACGGCCAGCGCCATACATTGAACCTTTACGACTTACTTCCAAGTTCTTGGAGAGCGGTGCTACCCAATTCGAGAGAAATTTTGGCAAAAATAGATTTGAGCCATCCCTTTATTCCGGGGGAGCAAGAGATATTCCGTGCGCTTCGGATTCCACCAGAATCAATCAAAGTATGCATAGTAGGGCAAGATCCTTACCCAAGTCCAGAACATGCAATGGGGTTGGCTTTTAGCGTTCCTAGAGAAATTGAGAAACTTCCTCCTACTCTGAAAAACATACTGCAAGAACTCAAGGATGATGTGGGCATCAGCGCGCCGAGCGGCGATCTCTCCTCTTGGGAAGAGGCAGGGGTCTTGTTATTGAATCGCACTCTAACAACAGTGCCGCATCAAAGTCTGGCCCATCATAAAATAGGATGGGAGAAATTTACAGAGGAGCTTGCAAGTTACTTGTCAGAGCAAAGTGTTGTCTTTCTCCTTTGGGGCAAAAGCGCACAGCAACTTCTGCCTTCGATAGATTCCAGCCGCGTTGTTCTTGGTGTGCACCCGAGCCCTCTATCTGCTTACCGAGGTTTCTTTGGCTCTAAACCTTTCACAGCAGTGAATCGCAAACTGGGGGAATTAGGGATCAGCGAGATCGATTGGAAAATCGAGTAACGAAATTTAGATTTGTTGCAATTGAATTACCAATAAATAGCGCGAACATGGCTGTGCCGATACCCAGAGAACCTCCCAGGAGTTTGCCAACAATTAGCACCGTAACTTCAATAGCCAACCTCACTCTGGAGATTCTTATTCCTGTCTTTTTATGGATCGAAGTCATCAAACCATCGCGGGGTCCGGGACCGAGCCCACAAGTGATGTAGATGGCTGAACCAGCCCCGACCAAACCAATTCCGATAAAAATATAGAACAATTGTAAGAGAAATCCGCTTGCGATTAAGGGAATCCAATCAACCCCAATTTGAATAAAGATCGCAATGACAGCTATGTTAGCGAGGGTCCCAAAACCAGGTTTCTCTTTGAGTGGCCACCAGAAAAGAAGAACTGTGACGCTAATCAACCCGGTAGATTCACCAATAGTCAAAGGCGTGTGCAGCGATAGACCCTGAGCGAATACCGACCAAGGCGAATTCCCGATTGTCGATTGGATTAGTAGCGCCTCGCCCAAACCGAAGATTGCCAGGCCAAAGAATAGAATGAGAAAGTTTGCTGGTGTTACGGCCCAACGATGCCTAGCTGTCCATGAGGTGTGGGGAACAGTTCGTGCGGGCTTTAGGAAATGTCCTACCTTATTGAGAATCCGCGTATCTTTCACTGTTAGAGTCTACCGATTAGCGAGGGGTAAGAGTAAATGTTTGTTGGTCTAGGAACAGTAATCAATATTCTCGCGATTCTAACTGGCGCATCACTTGGTATTTTCGCCGGATCCCGGTTTAAAGAGCAAACTCGTGAATTAGTAACTACGGTCCTAGGTTTTGTCACGTTACTGGCCGCAGCCGATGCAATAAAAGAGCTTTGGAATTCCACTCTTGTTCTAGCCCTTCCCAGAGGTTGGACGCTTCTTACAATTTTGGCATCGCTGCTGATAGGCGCTCTGATCGGAAATGCGTTAGGTATCGAGAAGAGATTGGAAATCTTGGGACACCAATTGAAATCAAGATTTGATCCCAACGGTTCTAGCCCCTTTGTTGACGGTTTTGTCTCATCATCACTACTTTTTGTAATTGGTCCACTAGCTATTTTAGGCTCCATCAGTGATGGCATGGGCAGTGGAATAGATCAACTTGTTTTGAAGAGCGTGCTAGATGGTGTCACTTCGATAGCTTTCGCAGCTTCTCTTGGCTGGGGTGTTGCAGTTTCAGCAATCCCTGTGGGCATTTACCAGTTCGCTTGGACCGGGGTTGGTTTGGTATTGGGCAACGTGCTTCCCGAGTATCAAGTCCTTGCTATGACGGCCACCGGAGGAGTGTTGCTCCTCGGTATTTCATTGAGAATGTTGAAGATAAAGATAGTGCCGGTAGGAAATCTCCTCCCAGCACTATTCTTGGCCCCGCTAATATCAGGGCTAATACATATTTTTAATTAAACCTAGAACTTCTTAGCGTCAATTACGAAGCGATACTTTACATCGCTCTTGACTGTTCGCTCATAGGCTTGGTTTATATAGCTTGGCTCAATAACTTCAACTTCACTAACAATATTATGTTCGCCGCAAAAATCTATCATCTCTTGCATTTGCGCTATGCCACCAATCATTGAGCCAGCAAGTGACCTGCGTTGGGCAAGCAGTGTAGGTGTGCTAATTTCGTAAGGTTTTCCTGGAAGACCTATCAAGACTAAAGTTCCATCAAGTTTTAGGAGCTCTAGGTACGGTGTTAAATCAATATCTGCCGAAACCGTATTAAGTATTAGGTCGAAATCCTTGGCCAGACTTGCTAGATTTTTCGGATCTTTTGTCACGACGAAGTCGTGAGCTCCCATAGCCTTGGCATCAGCTTCCTTTTCAGGAGAATGTGAGAAAACAGTTGTGTGGGCGCCAAGTGCTACAGAAAACTTCAGTCCCATATGACCTAGGCCGCCAAGACCGATTACTCCAACCTTTTTACCAGAACCCGCGTGCCAATTCTTAAGCGGCGAGTAGAGCGTAATGCCGGCGCAGAGCAAAGGTGCAACACCGGCCATATCCAAATTAGCGGGGATGGTAATCGCATAATCTTGGTCAATTATAAAAGTGTCACTATACCCACCTTGGGCAACAGTTTTTCCATCGCGCTCATAACCATTGTAAGTTCCGGTCATTCCTTCGACGCAGTATTGCTCAAGACCAGCTTTGCAAGATCCACATTTGCGACATGAGTCGATAAATACACCAACCCCGATGCGATCTCCAACCTTGAATTTAGTTACGGCATCGCCGATTTCGATAACGACTCCAGCTATTTCGTGGCCAGGCACCATCGGAAAAATTGCCGGACCCCATTCTTCGCGAGCTTGATGAATATCAGAGTGACAGATGCCGGCATACTCGATCTCTAGTGCCACGTCGCCAGAGCGCAACTCGCGCCTGGTGAATTGAAATGGGACGAGAGGTTTTGAAGCTTCTAATACGGCATAACCTTTTGACTGCATCATTCTCCTATTTAGCTAAGGACCCATTGAGTCGTATCGGTACTACTTGTGTCGGAGAAGGGACTTGAACCCTCAATCCCTTGCGGGAACTAACACCTCAAGCTAGCGCGTCTGCCAATTCCGCCACCCCGACGAGGGTAAAAATACTTGCTAGAAGGATACCAATTGCACGAGGTTGTTCACAATTGAGGCAAGATAGGACCATGAGCGATAGAGGAATGGATAGCGGCGCAATGGCTGAAAGCACTGGAATATTAGATCTTGCCCTGCTTGAAGAAGAATGTATTTCGATCTGCCAGGAAATGATTCGGATTCCGAGCGTCAATCATGGTGGCGGCGTTGGAGATGAAAGGGCCATGGCTGATTATGTAGCCAAGAAACTGGCCGAAGTAGGCATTGCATCAGAATTGATTGTTACAGGTGAGAACCGCGTAAATGTTGTTGCAAAAATAGTAGGTCGAGATCAGAGTCGACCAGGGCTAGTTCTCCATGGCCACTTGGATGTTGTGCCAGCAAACCCTGATGATTGGAGCGTCGATCCATTCGGCGGAATCATCAAAGATGGCTATTTGTGGGGTCGCGGTGCGGTGGACATGAAAGATATGGATGCGATGATTTTGGCAACTGTACGTGCATGGAAAAGGGCAAATTATCAACCACCTAGAAATATTTTACTACTCTTTTTTGCTGATGAGGAAGCAGGGAGTGAATTTGGATCAAGGTACCTCGTTGCCAATAGGCCTGAATTATTCGAAGGCTATTCGGAGGCAATTTCCGAGGTAGGGGGGTTTTCAGTAACGATTACCGGGGGACACCGGCTCTATTTTATTGAGGGCGCCCAGAAAGGAATTAACTGGCTCCAGCTAACTGCGAAGGGTGAAGCTGGCCATGGCTCATTTATTAACCCTGAGAATGCGGTAACAAAACTTGCAGGAGCGGTTTCTAGGATAGGTGAATATGAATGGCCACAGATCGAAACAAAAACGGGAGCAAGTTTTTGGGCAAAGATTGCAGAATTAACGGGGGAGAAATATGACCCAAGTAATGTTCGACCGTTACTAAAACATATCGGGGGCGCCGCCAGAATGATGGGCGCGACTGTTCAGAATACATCCAACCCAACGATGCTTGACGCCGGTTATAAGGCGAATGTAATACCACAGAGCGCAAAAGCCGTGATAGATGGGCGTTTTCTTCCTGGCTTTGAGAAGGAAATGCTGGAAACGATTTCGAAACTAGCAGGAGAAGAGATTGAAATTGAGGTATTGGTGCGAGATAAAGCTTTGGAGGTGGATTTCCAGGGACCACTAGTCGATGCAATGAGGGCGGCAATTGCGAAGTTCGATCCAGAAGGAATCCCTGTTCCATATTTAATGAGTGGTGGTACAGATAATAAGGCTCTCTCTGATTTGGGAATTATTGGTTACGGATTTAGCCCAGTTAAATTGCCACCTGATTTAGATTTTTTTGCTCTCTTTCATGGAGTTGATGAGCGCATACCGATTGATGGCTTGCGTTTTGGTGTGAAAGTATTAAACGAGTTTTTGCAAAATTGTTAAATCAAATTAACGCTGACACTTCATCTAACGCACTCCGCACCTGATCCGGCAAAGTTATTTCTTCCACGGTTAGGATTCCACGAAGCTGGGCTGCTGTTCGAGCGCCGACTATCGCGCTGGTTATCCCGTAACCTTCACGAACCCAGGAGAGAGCAATTTCTAAAGGTGAATAGCCGAGACCTTCGCTGGCAACACAGACAGCGTCAACGATATTGCGAGAACGCTCATTTAGATATGGTGCAATGAATCCGCTGAAGTGTGGGCTGGCTCCTCTTGAGTCCGATGGTGAACCACTGCGATATTTACCAGTCAGAACTCCCCGACCTAATGGTGACCATGCCAGAACACCGATATTCATTTCATCTGCCGCCGGTATAACTTCGGCTTCAGCGCCTCGATTGAGCAGTGAATACTCGATTTGGTTTGAAATGATTGGGGCTTTTCCAAAGAGCGGATTCTGCAGCGTTGCAGCTCGGGCTAATTGCCATCCGGCGAAATTGGAGACGCCTACATATCTGACCCGACCAGAAGTAACTGCTAGATCGATTGCAGAGAGGGTCTCTTCCAGAGGGACTATAGGATCCCAGGCATGTACTTGCCAGAGATCAATATGCTCGATTCCTAATCTGGCAATTGATTTATCCAAATCGCCTAATAGGTTGCTTCGCGAATTATTGACGGTCCGCTCGCCACTGGCAAAAGAGATTCCAGCTTTAGTAGCGATGATTAGATCATCGCGTGGCGCTAGAGAGCCAACGAAGCCACCAAGAACTCGCTCACTATCTCCATCACCATATATAGCTGCGGTATCAATCAGATTTCCACCAGCGTCCAAAAATGTCTTTAATTGATCAGCAGCTTCGTGCTCGTCGGTGTCTCTGCCCCAGGTCATAGTTCCTAGAGCAAGTCGGGAGACTCGCAAGCCTGAATTGCCAAGAATCCGCTTTTCCATGCCGTCACACTAGCAATATGAGTTGCATTTAATCAGTAAACTTGGCCTATGAGCGTCCGTAAACCAGCCAGAATTTATCTAGTTCGCCATGGACACTCAACTGCAAATGGCAAAGCAATATTGGCTGGGCGCGACCCTAAGGTTGAACTTTCTGATCTCGGAGTGGAGCAGGCTGGTGCATTAGCTGGCGCTCTAGCTTCCGTTGAATTTAGTGAGCTATTTAGCAGTCCACTGAAAAGATGTCTACAAACTATGGAGCCGGTGATGGCTAAGTTTTCCAAGGCCCAGATTTCACAACTTCCTGGCGTTATTGAAATGGACTATGGAAAATGGTCGGGGCGAAAGTTGGCACTTCTTTCGCGAGAGAAACTATGGAGCTCGATTCAAAGTACACCGAGTTTAGTCAGATTCCCTGAGGGAGAGAGTTTTCATGAGATGTCGGCTCGCGCGAATGAATCAATTCGATCTATTGCCCGCCCGGGAAAAAATATTTTGGTCTGCTCACATGGTGATGTGATTAAGGCGATCATTGCTGGGATTACTGGCCTACATCTAGATAACTTGCAGCGCTTAACAATTGATCCCGCATCAATTTCGATTATCGAGTTAATAGGAGATTCAGGAAGATTGATCATGATGAACGAAATTTCTCACCTATCCCAAAAAAAGAGAGCAAAAGGCTCAAGGCAGGATCGCAATCTTGGTGGCGGAAGTGGTGGTTCACGTAAATGAGCGAACGAGTAATTTTTAGCCACGAGGATGCAAACCGCTTGGTAGTTGGCGCTTTGGGCGAGCCCGGAGAGCGCGCTTTTTTTATTCAAGTGAGTTCTGTTAATGGCACAACAACAATTGCAGTTGAAAAATCACAGGTTGGTGCGCTCTGTGAACGACTTAAGGAATTGATCACCGAAGTGCGAAGAAATAAGTTGGCCAGTTTGGATGAATTGAGTTTAGCTGCAGTTATAGAAAGTGAACCTCTGCAGTTTCCAATCGATGAAGAATTTACCGCTGGAGTTATGGGAATAGCTTGGGATTCAGAAATGCAGAGAGTCAGCCTTGAGATTCAATCAATCGCTGATGGTGAATTTACCCAACTGTTATCCGACGAGGATGACTTGGTCGATGTTGAAGATCCGCCTGACTTGCTACGAGTAACAGTACGAATCAATCAGGTTAGAGGATTTTGCAACCTCGCTGAGGCGCTATTGCTTTCTGGAAGAGCGCTCTGTCCTTTTTGCGGACTTCCTATTGATGGCAGTGGCCATTTGTGTCCAAGAGCTAATGGTTATCGAAGATAGTAAACTAGAAGTTATCGGGCGGCTGGTCGATGCTTCAAACGCTTCACTGCTCTGTGAATTAAGTGACGGTTCTCAAGTTATATACAAGCCGATAGCAGGGGAACGACCCCTCTGGGATTTTCCTGACGGAAATCTTGCCTCTCGTGAGGTTGCTGCATATTACCTAAGCAATCTTGGCAATTTTGGCGTAGTCCCAAAAACAGTATTTCGCGATGGTCCATTTGGTCCTGGTGCGGTTCAACAATGGATCGAGATAGATGAAAATATTGACGTAATGGAATTAGTTAAAACCCAGAACTCTAAACTCCGAGCGATGGCGCTGCTTGATGTCGTAATCAATAATACTGATCGCAAGTTTGGCCATATATTGCCAGAAGCCGGTTCGAGGATTTATGGCTGTGACCATGGCGTCACATTTCACGAGGAGGACAAACTGCGCACGGTGTTATGGCAGTTCACTTCACAAGCGCTATCTACGGTCGAGATTTCCCAATTGAGCCACTTACTTGACGACATAGATCGCGATTATTTGCAGGAACTTCTAACTTTAAAAGAGATTACTGCCTTAGAGAATCGAATCAGCAAGTTACTGATTGAGGCTAAGTTCCCAACCCCTAATCCAAATTGGCCTGCTGTTCCTTGGCCCCCTTATTAAGTTTTTACTGTGCTTTTAATCTAGTATGAACCAGTGAACAAGTGGCCGTTGCAGGAGTTCCCCAAATTTACTGGCGCTATTCCAGAGATGCACCTGGCGACAACATCGGGCAATTTTCGCAGTGGAAAGGTGCGGAAAGAAATGCGGATGTATGTATGTGGAATTACCCCTTACGATGCGACGCATTTGGGGCATGCTGCTACCTATTTAACTTTTGATTTGATTAATAGATATCAGAGAGCTTCAGGCGTTGACATGAAATTTGTGGAAAATATTACAGATATAGATGATCCGCTCTTTGAGCGCGCAAAGCGCGATAATCTAGATTGGGCCAACTTAGGTGCATCACAGATAGAACTGTTTAAAAACGACATGTCTGCCCTTAGAATCTTGCCGCCAGATGATTACGTAGCTGTTACTGACGCTATGGAATTAATCGTTGAGGCAGTGGAGCGGTTAGCGGAAATGGGATTTACCTACGAGCTCAACGGAGATACATACTTCAAAATCTCGGATTTTTTGTCGGACCTACCGTTCGATCTCGAAGAGGCTACTAGTATTTTTGCCGACAGGGGAGGAGACCCTTCCACTCTTGGCAAGGAAAATGCCTTGGACCCAATTCTTTGGGTCTCTAATAAGCCAGATCAACCGGGTTGGGTTTCAAAATTGGGCTTTGGCAGACCGGGCTGGCATGTTGAGTGTTCAGTAATTGCCCTTCGATATTTGGTAGGAACTGAGTACTTATCGAGCGAGAGAGAGGTTGTAGCCGAAATCGATTTGCAGGGTGGTGGTAGCGATTTAATCTTCCCTCATCATTTTATGACCGCAGCCATAGGCAAAGCGCTCACCTCAAATAATTTCGCTGCTGCCTACCTTCATTCAGGAATGGTCGGTCTAGGTGGTGAAAAAATGAGCAAAAGTAAGGGCAATTTGGTTCTTGTTTCAACGCTTCTTAACTCCGGCTTTGATCCAATGGAAATTCGACATGCTCTTTTAAGCCAGCATTATGCTGAGGATCGAATGTGGTTCGAATCTACCCTTCTGACTTCCAGAGTTCGAGTGGCTGCTATCCGTTCGGCACTTTCCAGAATACAAGTGGCACCTACAGATTTGGTTCTGCACGAAATCTTAAAAGCATTAGCAAATGATTTGGATACACCCGGAGCACTCGAGACTATCGACAATTGGGTATCGGCTACAGAAAATGGTGCAGTGGGTGGCAGCGTTGGCGAAATCTCTAGATTCATCGATTCATTCTTAGGCCTGGCTCTTTAAGATAGGATTTACCAATATGAAAAATCCATCAAGGTTGCGCGAAGAGATGGCCAGGCGTGTCATTATCGCTGATGGGGCAATGGGAACCATGTTGCAAGAGGCCCAACCCACGCTTGAAGATTTCCAGGGGCATGAAGGCTGTAACGAGATTTTGAATGTTTCGATGCCAGAGCTTGTTAAGTCAGTCCACCGAAGATATTTTGAAGTTGGCGTGGATGCCGTTGAAACAAATACATTTGGCGCGAATTGGGCTAACTTGGCGGAATACGGGATTGAAGATCGCATTTATGAGTTGGCATTTGCTGGTGGAAAACTTGCTAAAGAAGTTGCGGATGAATTTAGTACGGATGATCGGCCGCGTTGGGTATTCGGCTCACTTGGCCCTGGAACAAAATTGCCAACCCTTGGACATACCGAGTACCAGTTCTTGAAGCAAGCATATGCGACAGCTTCAAGAGGCCTTCTCGATAGCGGTGTCGATGCACTTTTGATCGAAACGGCTCAAGATCTACTTCAAGCTAAAGCAGCGATAAATGGCGCAAGGCAAGCCATATCTGATTGTGAACGTGATGTCCTGCTCATTGCCCAGGTAACGGTGGAGACTACTGGAACTATGCTGCTCGGCTCTGAAATTGGAGCCGCCCTAAATGCTTTGGAGCCGCTCGGCATAGATTTGATTGGGCTCAACTGCGCTACCGGACCAGCTGAAATGAGCGAACACCTAAGAACTTTATCGAAGAGCAGTTCAGTGGGGATTTCGGTAATGCCTAATGCTGGCCTGCCATTGCTTGGACCAGATGGTGCGAGGTATCCGCTCTCTCCAGATGAGTTGGCAACTTATCTTTCCGATTTTGTAGATTCATACGGCTTGATACTGATCGGCGGCTGTTGCGGAACTACACCGGAACATTTACGAGCCGTAGTTAATAAATTGGACATGAGGCAAACAAAGAAGCGGAACTTCATTAGAGAGGTAGCCGCATCCTCGCTCTATCAATCTGTGCCCTTTCGTCAAGAGCTAACTTATATGTCGATAGGTGAGCGGACTAATGCCAATGGTTCGCGAGCTTTTAGAGATGCCCTCCTTGCGCAGGATTGGCAGAGTTGTATCGAAATCGCTCGAGACCAAATTCGTGATGGCGCGCACATGCTCGATCTCTCTATTGATTATGTTGGTCGCGATGGAGTTGCGGACATGAAGGAATTAGCATCGCGCCTTGCCACGAGCTCGACCTTGCCAATTGTTTTGGATTCAACTGAACCGGCGGTTCTGCGGGCTGGACTGGAACATCTAGGTGGTAGGAGTGTCATAAATTCTGTTAACTATGAAGATGGTGATGGCCCTGACTCTAGGTTCGCAAAAATTATGCCTTTGGTTAGAGAACATGGAGCAGCTGTTGTAGCGCTGACTATCGATGAGAATGGCCAGGCACGAACATCCACCTGGAAAGTCGAAGTTGCAACAAGGTTGATTGAGGATCTAACAAAAAATTGGGGTATGAATACGGGAGATATTCTTATTGATTGTCTAACCTTTCCGATCGCTACAGGCCAGGAAGAGACAAGGCGGGATGGCATCGAGACTTTAAGCGCGATAGCTGAGCTCAAGCGGAAATACCCAGCGGTGCAAACAACTTTGGGAGTATCAAATGTTTCCTTCGGCCTTAATCCAGCTGCTCGAGTTATCTTAAATTCAGTCTTTTTGGCAGAAGCGGTGAAGGTTGGTCTCGATTCAGCGATTGTGCACCCTTCAAAAATTACACCGACAGCGCGAATTGAACCGCGACAACTGGAGGTAGCAATGGATTTGATTTATGATCGACGGACTTTTGATCAAGAAGGAAATTGCACTTACGATCCACTTTCGACCTACTTGGAACTATTCGATGGCGTGGAAACTAAGTCTTCTAAAATCACTCGGGCAGCAGAGTTGGCTGCACTGCCTCTTGTCGAAAGATTACAACGTCGAATTATTGACGGCGAAAAAGTAGGTCTAGAGGCAGACCTAGATGAAGCAGTTGGCAGCGGAATTTCTCCGCTCACGATAATAAATGAGCATTTACTGTCCGGAATGAAGACTGTTGGCGAATTGTTCGGAAGTGGTCAGATGCAACTGCCTTTTGTCTTGCAATCAGCAGAAGTAATGAAGAGGGCGGTCGCAATTCTTGAGCCGCTGATGGAGAAGACGGCGGATGATGGCAAGGGAAGCATTTTGTTAGCCACCGTTAAGGGAGATGTCCATGACATTGGTAAGAACTTGGTCGACATCATTCTGTCTAACAACGGCTATACAACGGTAAATATCGGCATCAAGCAGACGGTAAATCAAATAATTGATGCTGCCACTGAGTCCAAGGTAGATGTCATAGGGCTCTCCGGTCTTTTGGTGAAGTCGACTGTCGTTATGAAAGAGAATTTGGAGGAGCTAACCTCTCGCGGCTTGGCTGATCAGTGGCCAGTTATTCTTGGGGGAGCCGCACTGACTCGAAGTTTTGTGGAGCAAGATCTTGCCGGCAATTTCTCCGGAACGGTGCGCTATGCGAAGGATGCATTCGAAGGATTGCGTTTAATGGATTCCATGATGGCAATAAAACGTGGCGACAAGAGTGTAACTTTGCCACCATTGCGCGAACGTCGAACTCCAAATACTAGAAATAACAGAGAGCCGAATCTGGACACCACTAGATCAGATGTTGACTTGAACAATCCACTACCTGAACCACCTTTCTATGGATCGAAGATTGTAAAGGGTATTCCTCTTGCCTCTTATCTCAATTCGCTAGACGAACGCGCTCTCTTCGTTGGCCAGTGGGGACTCCAAGGTAAGCGAGGTGAGTACGAAGCTATGGTCGAGAGCGAAGGATTGCCACGGTTACGCTCTCTTTTGAATGAAGTTAAGGCAAATGGTTGGCTCAATGCAGCAGTTGTCTACGGATATTTTCCTTGCTATAGCGAAGGTAATGATCTCGTGATTTTGCACCATGAGGGAGTCAATAAGGGCAAGGAAAGAACTAGATTCACATTTCCTAGACAGAGTCGAGACCGCAGACTTTGCCTGAGTGATTTTTTCAGGAGTAAAGAGAGTGGCGAGATTGATACGGTGGCATTTCACATAGTCACAATGGGACAGAGCGTTAGTGAGGCCACCTCGAAATTATTTGCAGCTGATGCATATCGCGAATATCTTGAATTGCACGGACTTTCAGTGCAGCTTACCGAGGCGCTTGCAGAGCATTGGCACTCGAGAATTCGTGAAGAGCTTGGATTTTCTGGCGAGGATTCGCAAAATATTGCTGAAATTTTGGACCAGGGTTATCGTGGTTCTCGCTATTCATTTGGCTATCCGGCATGTCCTGATTTAGAGCAACAAGTACAACTCTGTGAACTACTCGAACCAGAACGTATCGGCGTTGAACTGAGTCAGGAATTCCAATTGCACCCAGAACAATCTACCTCGGCGATTATCGTTCACCATCCCGAAGCCAAATATTTCAACGCGACATGATTCCTAAAGCAGTTTTCTTTGACATGGATGGAACGCTAATTGATTCCGAACCCCTTTGGTTTGAAAATGAAGTGAAGCTTATGGCGCAGTTTGATTATGAATGGGGGGCATTAGACCAATCCAATACCATTGGCGGGCCCATAGAAAAAGTAGGCAAATATATGTCTGCTTGCGTCTTGGGAGTAAACACTCCAGAATTTTTCGCTGAATCTCTGATTTCTATGGTTAGTTCAGACTTCGAATCCCGATTGGTATTCATGCCTGGAGCGCTGGAACTTCTTCACTCTCTCTCTGAGATCGGCATGAAATTAGCGCTGGTATCGGCTAGTCCGAGACAGATGCTCGAAGCTACGTTTCGCAGGTTGGAAGGTAAATATTTTGAACTACTGGTGTCGAAAGATGATGTAGTTAATCCTAAACCTGATCCAGAGTGCTATCTGAAAGCGGCTGAGTTCTTTGGCGTCTCACCTTCCGACTGTTTGATTCTTGAGGATTCTTTGACTGGAGTTTTGTCAGCGAAGGCGAGCGGGGCAAAAGTTGTAGCAATTCCACATTTTGTCGAGATTTTGGCCGATGATCAGGTAGTTGTAATCGCCACCCTTAAAGCAATGAAGTTAGAATCGCTATTTTCTCTGCACTAGGATTACACCATGAATTCTGAGGACCGTAATTTCAAAGTAGGCGATCGAATTCAATTGACAGATGCCAAGGGAAAGATGCACACCATTACTTTGCAAATCAACCAAGAATGGCACACTCACAATGGCTGGATCGTTCATAATGATCTGATCGGAAGCGCTGAGGGTACGGTTATTGAGACGACCGGGGGCTTAAAGTTTCTGGCTTTCAAACCGCTATTGTCCGATTATGTTTTAGCTATGCCTCGTGGCGCCACCATTGTCTATCCAAAAGATGCCGCAATGATCCTGGGTGTCGCTGACATCGCCCCGGGGTTAGATGTCTTGGAGGCCGGTGTCGGCTCTGGCGCGCTCTCAATTTCGCTACTGCGGGCTATCGGCGCTACCGGCACTTTGGACTCTTTTGAAAGACGAGAGGAATTTTCCATAATCGCTGAGAAAAATATAGCCAATTATTTTGGTGGCCGGCCAGAGAATTGGCGCCTGCAACTTGGGGCGGTACAGGAACATTCACATGATAAGAAGTATGACCGCGTTGTTCTCGACATGTTAGCGCCATGGGAGTGCATCGATATGGCCAGTGAAGTTCTGGTTGCTGGTGGAGTTTTTATTGCCTACGTGGCGACGACAACTCAGCTTTCTCAGACCGCAGAAGCGATAAAGAGGTCAACTAATTTCACCGAACCTGAAAGTAGTGAAACAATCGTGAGAGGTTGGCACCATGAGGGTTTAGCTGTTAGACCACAGCATAGAATGATTGGACATACGGCATTTTTGATAATGGCCAGAAGACTTGCACCGGGGACTATCGCGCCTGCAAGGCGTAGGCGCCCTTCTAAAGGCGCCTACGGTACTAATGAATCGGAAGCTTAATTAATACTTATCACATCAACGACGAAAGCTAGCGTTTCATTTGGGCCGATTGGACCAGCGCCGTTGGCGCCATATGCCAATTCTGGTGGGATGACTAGCAATCGACGACCGCCCACTTTCATGCCGGGCATTCCTTGCTGCCATCCTTGGATAACCCCACTTAGTGGGAAGGTGGCTGGCTCGCCAATCCAAGAGGATTCAAGGACTTCTCCTGATTTCCAGGAAATTAACACATAATGAACCGTAAGTGTGGAGTCAGCGAGAACTCTCGCCCCTGAGCCTTCGATAATATCTCTTGTTACTAAATTGCTGGGAGCTGCTCCTTGTGGCTTACCTATTTGCGGCTCTTCTGCGGTGTTGTTGGAAACGGATAGATATTCATTGTTTGTTGCCGAATCCGATGCTGCTGATGACACTGATTTTTCCTTATCTGCTTGGTTAGAACCGCCATCTAAAGTACAAGACGAGAGAATGCCGACTAGAGGCAAGGTGAGAAGTAGCGAAAATACCTTGAGGTTGCTTGATCGAGGTGCATTGCTTGTACTGAACAGAGCCATATTTCTCCAATAACTATCTCGTATTAATTTCTACGAATTAAGGAAGTTAGGCTACCAAACCGCTAAGGTTTTCACGTGTCAGACCGAAAAACCGAACGCCTTATTAATCTCACATTGGCCTTGCTTGCCACTAAGCGCTACCTGAAGAAGTCGGAAATCTTGGCAAATGTCGCTGGATACGAGGGAAGTCCCGAATCCCAAGACCGTATGTTTGAGCGCGACAAGGACGATCTAAGATCTCTGGGGATTGATATCGAGGTCGGGGATTTGGACATTTTCTTTGAAGATGAACCAGGCTATCGGATTGCGCAAAATTCTTACGAACTCAACATTACCGAGCTCACCCCCAGGGATTTAGCTCTTCTATCAGTCGCTGCTAATTATTGGAACGGCTCTATCCTCGCCGCTGATGCCCAATCAGGAATCAGAAAATTGAATTCACTAGGAATTCCTACTGCCTTTGATTTCGATCTAAGAATCAAATACAAATTTGAGAACCCAGCACAGCATCTAGATATTCTAAGTGAAGCAATTACGACAAGAAGGAGTGTAACCTTCTCATATGACTCATATAGTTTGAAATTTCGGCAGATAGATCCCTACCGTATTCTAATTTGGAATGGCTACTGGTATTTAATCGGGTTCGATCACGATCGAAAAGATATCCGAATATTCAAACTCTCCAGGATGGTCTCTGACATTAAATTGTCCAAGAAGAAGAGCGTTTTTGAAATCCCAGAGGAGTTCGACGCAGAGAAATATTTGCCTACGATTGATTTACAAATTCAACACTTAGCGAAAATTAGAGTCAAAAAGGGTGTTGGACTAATCTTACGAGAACGCGGAAAAGTACTGCAGGAAGCGGAGGATTCCGACCTTGTTGAGATTGGCTACGAAAACGAGGCCACTTTTCTCCGCGAAATTCTTTGGAACGGCACGAACGTGGAAATTATAGAGCCGATTAATTTGCGTGAGCTACTGGTCTCGACCTTAAATGAGTTTGTTTTATGAGTGAATCAGCCCTTGATCGCACGGCGAGAGCGCTTGACCTAATTCCTTACCTTCTAGAACACCAAGGGATTTCTATTACCGAATTGGCAACTGTTTTTGGCGTCACTGAAAAACAAATCAACGAGGATTTGATTCTAATCCACATGTGTGGGCTACCGGGATATACCCCGCTGGAATTGATTGAGATGTATTACGAAGATGGATTTGTAACGGTGTCCGATCCCCAAAGCCTCAAAAGACCGAGAAAGATGACCCGAAGCGAAGTAGCTGCGATGTTGGTTTCACTGGACATGATGAAGTCACTGCAGGATACGCAACTCGTTGCGGAAATCGAAGGCCTCCAAAACAAAATTCGGAACGGCCTCCAGATGGAAATTCCGTACGTCGTTATTTCAGATACTCTCACCAGTCCTTTTGTGAAAGTGATTGAGGTAGCAATTATGAAATCGCAAGCCTTGGCTATTGAGTATTTAAGCGGCAGTAAAGATGAGAGGAGTTTACGAAATATCGCACCCCTTGAGTTATATGTGGCAAATTCACAGATATATCTCGTAGCTTGGTGTGAGAAATCCGGAGCAGATCGAACCTTTCGAGTAGACCGAATTCTTGCTTGTTCAGTTATAGAACAGGGGAGTCTCATACCGAGACCTAAGAGAAACCAATCCATGGTGGGTGATAATCAAGTTGTTCTGGTGGTTGATCATGCTGCGAGAAGCTTTGTTGAAGAAAATCAAAATATTATTCAGAGCATTGAACAGAACGAACGGGGCTATAGCGCGGTTCTCTACCCAGTCGATGAGGAATGGTTGATCCGAACAATTATCGGTTATGGCAATAAGATTAGGGTGGAGTGGCCGCCAGCCATGGCAGAGAGCATCCAAGTGCGTGTTGAGGCGATTTCTCAAATATATCTCGATATTTAGGGTCAATATGCCAAATATTGTGGGTGAATAAGTCCGATGGGAACTAGTATTTACCATAGGCCATAAGTTAGAGCACACCGTGCTCACTAGAGTGAGGAATGGATTTCATGCTACGCGGACTTCAAGGTTGGCATCTCATCATTATTGCAGTTGTCTTTGTCTTGCTCTTTGGAGCAAAAAAGTTGCCGGATTCAGCAAAATCTATCGCCCAGTCGCTTAAGATTTTTAAGAAAGAAATGAAGGATAGCGATGAGAATGAAAAGAAGGACGATTCACCTAAGACTGACTCGTAAATCTTAAATTAGGCCTGGGACGAAGATGCGTAAAAATCCGGAAAACCGGATGCCAATTCTTGGGCATTTCGATGAGTTGCGCAAACGATTTTTTAAGTCTGCACTGGCAATAACAGTCGCAGCCTTCGTCGGTTGGTTCTATTACGAGAAGATGGTTCAGGGGCTTGCTGCTCCGGTCTGTGATTTGAAACTAGCGAGTGAGAAACTTGCCGATAGTTGCGGTATTTTGTATATAAACGGGGTGTTGGGACCAATTGATTTAAAGGTCAAAATATCGATCATTCTAGGAACATTGTTGGCTGCTCCGGTCTGGCTTTATCAATTATGGGCATTTATCGCACCAGGTTTACACAAAAAAGAGAAGCGAAACTCGATATTTTTTGTCCTCTTTGCCGTACCTTTTTTTGCCATCGGAGTACTGGCTGGCTATCTCGTTCTGCCAATCGCAGTTGATGTTCTCTTAAGTTTTACCCCGACCTCCCTGTCCAACCTCGTCCGATTCGATGATTACCTTGCCTTTGTTACACAATTAATTTTTGTCTTTGGTATCGCCTTTGAACTTCCGGTTTTTTTAGTCGCACTAAATTTGGCCCATGTTCTGAGCGGAAAATCTATCCTGAGGCCATGGCGTTACGCTATTTTTGGCATCACGCTCTTTTCCGCAATCTTTACTCCCACTGGGGATCCAATAACCATGTTTTTCTTGGCCGGACCGCTTTGTATTCTCTATTTATGCGCTGGAGGAGTGGCACTTTTGGTCGATAGGTCTCGCCAGAAGTCCAAGTCATAGAAATAGATTTGTATCTGGAAAAATGAAGTACAACTTTGCAACTTTGGCGGGGAGAGGCGATGGGTTGTTGGATGTCATAATTCTGCATCCTGTTAGTAAATTCGAACTCTTGCGCCTCTTCCTCAAGGTATATTCGGGCAAACATCTTTATCATCCCGCTATAGAATTCCTGAAGGTTCGAGAAATATCTATATCAGATGAGACGATTGCATACGCCGACGGCGAAAAAATAGGGAGGCTTCCAATCTCAGTAAAAGTTGCTGCCGGGGCCCTTAGAACCTGGAGCGGAAATTAGATGGAGATAACGCTGACTCCTGCCGAAAAACTTGCCAAAGCTAAGGCTCAGAGAAGCCATAAAGAGACAGCATCTTTCATCTCGCGGTACCCATTTGATTTGGACGATTTTCAAATCGAGGGATGTTACGCACTTGAAGATGGTAAGTCCGTATTGGTGGCGGCACCAACAGGGGCCGGGAAAACTGTCGTCGGCGAATTTGCTGCCCATTTAGCGATTTCTGTGGGAAAGAAATGTTTCTATACAACACCAATTAAGGCGCTTTCTAATCAGAAATTTCAAGATCTACGCGCCATGTTTGGTGATTCAAATGTAGGACTTCTGACGGGCGATACCAATATAAATTCCGAGGCGCCAATAGTTATTATGACAACTGAAGTTCTGCGAAATATGATTTATTCATCTTCCAGCACACTATCTGACTTGCGCTACGTCGTAATGGATGAGGTCCATTATTTGGCAGATCGTTTCCGGGGAGCAGTTTGGGAAGAGATTTTAATCCACCTACCAGAGAGCGCGCAAATTGCTGCTCTGTCGGCTACGGTCTCAAATGCCGAGGAGTTTGGTGACTGGCTGCAAACTGTTCGTGGTGAGATGGAAGTAATCGTCAGCGAGATACGCCCCATACCTCTTTATCAGCACGTGCTTTTTGGAAGTAGGCTCTTGGATTTATTTACCTCTGGAACTAAAGTTAATCCTGAGATAATCAAGTTGGAGAAGGAATCTCTGCGCAACGTTCGCTCGAAGTATGGTGAGAGTAAGAGTAAGAACAAATGGCGTGAGACTTCACAAATTTCTCCTACTGTTAAAGCTCTAGGTCGCGCCGAAGTTGTCGAGAAATTGGACCGTGAAGGCTTATTACCTGCGATAACATTTATCTTCTCCCGTGCTCAATGTGATAGCGCAGTCAAGCAATGCATTGCAGCGGGCTTGCGTCTAACCAGCGCCGAAGAACGTTCGCAAATTCGTGAAGTCATAACGGAAAAATGTCGAACCCTCCCAGAGGATGATCTCGTAGTTCTCGGTTATCACGAATGGGTAGATTCTTTGGAACGAGGAATTGCCGCCCATCATGCGGGTTTGTTGCCCGCATTTAAGGAGAGTGTTGAAGAGCTATTTCAGAGAGGTCTGATCAAAGCTGTTTTTGCGACTGAGACTTTGGCCTTGGGAATAAATATGCCTGCCAAGACAGTAGTTTTGGAAAAATTGACTAAATGGAATGGTCAATCTCATGTTTCGGTCACTCCAGGGGAGTACACCCAATTAACTGGACGAGCCGGAAGGCGAGGCATTGATATCGAGGGCAATGCGGTTATTTTATGGAACAAAGATATTGACAGCGCATCAGCTGCAGGACTGGCTTCAACCCGCACATACCCACTTAAAAGTTCCTTCAAGCCGACCTACAACATGACGATTAATCTCATTAGCCAATTCGGCGCAGATCGCGCAAGAACTAGTCTGGAATCATCTTTTGCCCAATTCCAGGCCGATAAGGCTGTTGTTGGACTTGCCAGGCAGATCAAAAGAAATAACGAGGCAATAGGACTACTTGCTGGAGAAAATGTCTGCCATCTAGGAGATTTCGAAGAGTACTCAGAAATTAGATTTTTGATAAAGGATCTGGAGAAAGTTCTCTCAACAAAGAACCGTAAACAACGAGCGGCGGAAGAAGAGAAAATTGCCGATGCGAGAAAATCTCTGCGTAACCATACATGCCACGCATGCAACGAGCGCGAGGATCACGCACGTATAAGCGAGCGGGTCGAAAGGTTGAGGCGCGAAAATCGCGGACTAAATACCCGAGTGGCTAATCGCACTCACGTCATCGCTCGGCGTTTCGATTTGATAAAGATTATGCTGGAAAAATTTGGTTACCTAACAGGTGGTGCAATTACCGCAAATGGAAAACTCTTGGCGAATATCTATGGTGAAACTGATTTACTTGTAGCTGAGATGATTCGAACGGGAGCATTTGACCAACTCACCGCGGCCGAACTTGTCTCGATAATATCAGCATTTGTTTATGAGACCCGCAGAGAGAGCGTCCCAAAGATTCCGAGGGGCGGCGTCGAAGATATTCTTGCTGATTTAGTAAAGACCTGGGCACAAATTAACGATGAAGAAAACAACCTAGGTTTAGAACCGATTCGCGCTCCGGATGCTGGTTTTTGCTGGCCATCTTATCGTTGGGCTAGCGGTCATTCACTTTCAGCGATATTGCGCGGAACTGAATTGACCGTTGGAGATTTCGTCAGATCTATGAAACAGATCATTGATCTTCTTCGACAAATAGGAATCGCATCTCCACATTTAGCGCCGGTAGTTTCCGATGCCCTTACGCGAATCGATCGCGGAGTAATTGCTTACGCGGGGAATATTTTATGACGCTGATGCTGCTAGATAGCGCTTCGCTCTGGTATCGAGCTTACTTCGGAATGCCAGACACCCTGCTCTCTCCTAGCGGTGAACCGGTAAATGCAATTAGGGGATACCTGGATATGACTGCGCGATTAATTGGTATTTATAAGCCAAATAGGTTGGTTGCATGCATCGAAGGTGACTGGCGGCCCTCTTGGCGGGTTGAACTCTTCCCCGAATATAAGGCGAATCGAATTGATTTGGCAGGCGATGAAGAGGAACCTGACACACTTGCTCCACAAATCCCGATTCTTTTGGATTTATTGGAGGCATTCGGTATTCCGCTGGTCGGGGTGGATGATTTCGAAGCAGATGATGTGATGGCCTCATTCGCAGTTCGGGAAGTTGGCCCAACCAAGATTGTTACAGGCGATAGGGATCTTTTTCAATTAGTTGACGACAAACGCGGTGTTTCAGTGGTCTATCTAGCTAAAGGTATAGCAAACCACGATCTTGTTGATCTTAAATGGATTTCCCAAAAATACGACATTCCGGGGGAGAGGTACGCTCTTTTCGCGATGATAAGGGGAGATGCATCAGATGGACTACCTGGAATCCGTGGGATAGGGGACAAGGGGGCAGCAATAATTGCAAAACAATTTACAACACTTGAAGATGTTATGAAAGCTGCAGTAAAGGGCGATGAGAGATTGACTCCAAATGCCCGCAAGAAATTACTGGAATCGAGCGAGTACGCGAAGATTGCACCTAAATTGGTTTACTGCGCATTAGATGTTGCCTTACCAAAAATTGATTTGAAGTTACCAAAGAGACCTAAGAGCTTAGATGAAATTTATCAGTACCAGAAGGATTACGGACTTGGCACTAGCGTTGACAGGCTAATCTCGGCCTTAAATTGGTAATAGGACTGCAACCTTTATGGGAATACGAACTCTCGTTATCATTCCAACATTCAATGAAAAAGAAAACATAGCTTCTTTTCTACTTGAACTCGACGAGATAAGGGGCGGGATTTTTCCGGATTATGAAATTGATATTCTAAATGTCGACGATAGCTCCCCGGATGGAACAGCAGAGATCGCTTCGCAGTTGGGTTTGCCAAATTTCTACCAGATAAAAGATAGAGAAAAGGTGGGTTTAGGTCCCGCCTATCTATCAGGATTTAGCTGGGGTCTACTTCGAGATTATGATTTTTTCGTTGAAGTAGATGGCGACGGAAGTCACTTGGTTAAGCAGTTATCGTTTTTGCTGGAGGCGAGTAAAGATGCTGATCTTGTGATTGGAACCCGCTGGATGCCAGGGGGCGAAATTGAGAATTGGCCTAAATACCGAAGGGTGATTTCCAGGGTTGGAACAATTTATGCTGCCAAAGTTCTGAAATTACCCTTTAGGGACCTAACCAGTGGTTACCGAGTTCTGAGCAGAGATTTGCTTACTTCGTTGGACTTGAGATCCATTTCGACAAAAGGTTATGGGTTTCAAATAGAAATTGCGCTACTGGCTTTTGCTAATGGCTTTTCAATCAAAGAGGTTCCGATTACTTTTATCGAACGAGGCGCCGGCAAATCTAAGATGTCAATCGGCATAGTATTTGAGGCATTTTCCTTCGTAACCAGTCGTGCTTTCAAGCGCATATTCGACTTAAGATAACGCCGATAATCTACATTATGTCAGATTATTCTCTGCTAGTTGATGGCTATCTCCGCGATTGGAACGCAGGAACAGACCAGGTTCCTATCCCCAAAAACACCATCTATACGCCCTACAGTTGGCCAATATTTGCCAGTCGCACCCAGCCCGACCTTAACTCCAGATGGAAAAGCTCCAACTTCCCGAGTGTACTTACGGCTCCATTCACTTTGCAATAAATCAGCGCTGGTATGTGGAGCCAATCTCAAAGGTGAATCACCAACCTCTATTGATCCCTCCTCGATATCGGCTATCTCTCTACGTATTGAAATCATTGCGCCAATGAAGCGGTCTAACTCTGGTAAATCCTCCGATTCAGTGGGCTCAATCATTAGAGTACCGACAACAGGGAAACTAACTGTTGGTGCATGAAATCCATGATCCATTAAACGCTTGGCTACATCATCGACCGTTACTCCAGTTTTTTTTGTCAAATCGCGTAAATCGATAATGCATTCATGCGCAACATAACCGTTCGCTCCACTATAAAGAAGAGGGAAATATGGGTCCAATTGCGCTGCCAGGTAATTTGCCGACAAAATTGCGATCTGAGAAGCTTTAGTTAAACCTGCTCCCCCCATCATCCGAATATAACTCCATGAAATCGGCAAAATACTCGCCGAGCCAAATGGCGCTGAACTGACAGGTCCTGGTCCGGTCATCGGCCCGCAAGTTTCATCCATCGGATGGTTAGGCAAAAAGGGCGCTAGGTGAGACTTCGAAATTACCGGGCCAACTCCTGGTCCCCCACCGCCATGCGGGATGCAAAATGTCTTATGTAAATTCAGATGCGAAATATCAGCGCCAAATTTTCCTGGCTGGGCAAGTCCAACCAGAGCATTTAGATTCGCGCCATCTACATAAACTTGGCCGCCCGCTTCGTGAACTAAACCACAGATCTCTGATATTGATTCTTCGAAAACTCCATGTGTTGATGGATAGGTCACCATCAGTACCGCCAAACCATCTTCGTGTTCTGTAATTTTTTCTTTCAGGTCAGAGAGACTCACATTGCCATTCTCATCGCACGCCACGACCACAACTCGCATTCCCGCCATCACAGCGCTTGCCGCATTTGTGCCATGAGCGCTGGAAGGTATAAGACAAATATCCCTATTTTCCTGGCCAAGGGAATCCAAATAATTGCGAATCGCAAGCAAACCAGCAAATTCCCCTTGCGACCCAGCATTTGGCTGAAGCGAAACTGCATCATAACCCGTTATCGCAATTAGCCATTTTGAAAGTTGATCAATCATTTCCCGGATGCCCTCACTCTGTTCAAGAGGCGCGAAAGGATGAAGTTGCGAAAATTCGCTCCAAGTAACTGGAATCATTTCCGTAGTGGCATTGAGTTTCATCGTGCAAGAGCCAAGAGGGATCATCGATCTATCTAATGCTAAGTCTCGATCTGCAAGAGTTCTAAGATAGCGAAGCATTGCCGTTTCTGAATGATACGAGTTAAAGAGCGGATGTGTTAAGTATGGGCTCTCTCGAACCAAATTACGCGCGAGAGAGAAATCACGATTCGGGAAACAATTGACCTCAAAAAGCTCACTTATCTTCGCCAAATCCTCAACAGTAATTGTCTCGTCAATCGTAATACCAACGCTTTTCTTATCTCTGACTCTAAGATTAAATCCAGCTTCCAAAAATCTTTCTGCAATTGCCGAAGAATCAATATTGCCAATGACGAAGGTATCGAAAATATCAAATCTCGATACTTCCAACCCCTTCTCCCCTAGAGCGTCACGTAAAGAGCTCGCATAGCTATTGATTCGATCGGCGATCTCCTTGAGCCCAGATGGTCCATGCCACATCGCATAGAAACCGGACATAACAGCAAGGAGGACCTGAGCTGTGCAAATATTGGAGGTTGCTTTATCTCTGCGGATATGTTGTTCGCGAGTTTGCAACGCTAGGCGAAGCGCCGCAGTGCCATGTGAGTCAACGCTCTCTCCGACAAGCCTGCCTGGCAAAGAGCGTTCTAGGCCCTGGCGTACCGCCATGAAGCCAGCATGTGGTCCACCAAATCCCATAGGAACCCCGAAACGTTGAGCCGAGCCGATAGCCACATCTGCCTGCCATTCACCCGGAGTGCGATAAATAGTTAAGGCGAGCAAGTCGCAATCGACTATCGCCAACGCTCCAATTTCGTGCAATGCAACCACCGACTGCGATAGGTCACAAACTTCACCATCGCTGGAAATCTGTGCCAAAATTGCGCCAAATATTTCCCCCTCGATTTTTGCGATATTTTCCACAGTAGCAGAGACTTCAACAACGTTGATCTTAAGAGGCTTCGCTCTGGTTCTTATTACCGCCTTTACATGCGTGTGTAATCTTGAATCAACTAGAAAGAGCGCATCATCACTGCCCTGCCAAACACGGCGTGCCAGAGTCATTGCTTCGGCGCCGGCTGTTGCCTCGTCCAACATAGAAGCGTTAGAGACTGCCAGCCCGGTTAAGTCTGTCACTACTGTTTGAAAGGCGAAAATTGCTTCCAGTCTTCCCTGACTAATCTCTGGTTGATATGGCGTATAGGAGGTATACCAAGAAGGATTCTCTAGAACATTTCGTAAAATCACCGGAGGTGTAATAGTTCCAAAATAACCAAGACCGATCAATGATTTAAGAACCAAATTCTTCCGCGCAAGATTTCGCAATTCTTCTATAACGGCAACCTCAGAAAGGGCCGGCGGTAAAATCTCGGCTAATTTTTTTGCTAGGACAATATTTTCTGGAACCACTTTGGAGATAAATTCTTCCAGGCTTTTCTCACCCAAGGTTTCGAGCATAATTCTATATTGAGCGCTATCTGGTCCAATATGTCGATCGGAAAAATCAGAACGAACCAAACTCATTAAACCTCTCCCCTACAACGAATACGAGTATCTTCTATTAATCCTCAGAGGAAAGGAAATCCAATTCAATAAGTTATGCCAACTTCAACTTCCTACGACCTGCCAGTTCATCGCCACTTTCAGCTTCGCCGCTAACCGAACTCTCGCCAGTGAGAACGCTTTCGCCCTGCAACTTAGCCAGCGATCCTTCAACTTCACTCCAAACTTTACCGATTGCAATACCAAATACACCTTGCCCACCCTGAAGCAAGTCAACAATTTCATCGGCACTCGCGCACTCATAAATCGTGGCGCCATCACTCATCAGTGTCATGCGTTCTAAATCAGAAACTCCCCGCGAACGTAAGTGCTCAACAGCCGAACGTATATTCTGGAGGGAGACGCCGGTATCTAGAAGTCGTTTAACAATTTTCAGAACCAAAATATCTCGAAAGCCATAAAGCCTCTGAGATCCTGAACCGCTTGCCCCTTGAACACTTGGCTCTACTAAACCTGTTCGTGCCCAGTAATCCAATTGTCTGTAAGTTATTCCTGCGGCTACACATGCTGTTGCGCCACGATAACCGATTTCAGATCCGGCAGAACCATTAACTTCTGACATTTAGAACTCGCTTCTATGGGGGGAAAGTCCTTAGCGGATTTAAGGTAAGGCTAGTTCGAGAGAGGCTCACCGGCAATAACCGACACGCTAAACCCTAAAGTTTTCCTAGAGGGTTAGATTCGATATCTCGGTAAGCCCAATTTCAGGCTACCCGAGGAAGTCCTCTGGGTTGATCTGATCCAAGAATTCCCGAAAAGCCTCAACCTCCACGTCAGACTGGTCAGGGATCTCGATGCCTGCCTCTTCAAATAGTTGGGCTGAAGCAAAGATTGGAGCGCCCGCTCTTAGTGCCAACGCGATTGCATCGCTGGGACGAGCCGAAATCTCCTTACCAGCAGCTAGTTTCAAATTTGCGTAAAAAACCCCGTCGAGCAATTCTGTTAATTGCACTGACTCAATCTTTGAACCTAACTCCTCCACCAAACTCTTCATCAAATCGTGAGTTAATGGTCTTGGCGGCACTACTCCTTGCTGTGCAAATGCAATGGCGGTGGCTTCCGTCGCGCCAACCCAAATGGGCAAGTATCTAATTCCTTCGCTCTCCTTTAAGAGAACTATTGGTTGATTCGAAGGCATCTCAACTCTCACGCCCACTACCTCGACCGGAAAAAATTCCATCAATATCGCAGATTACTTAGTGCGGTGTAATCCGGAAGCAACCAGTGCGGCATGCAAACGGATCGAAAGAGAGGCTAACTCCCGTTGAACTTCCTGAGCTCGAGCCTGCGCATCGGCGCCTTTTTGTTGCAACAGTGGCGTAATAACTTGCTCTACCAATCCAACTTCACGGTCTGCTGCTGTCTTGAAGGAGCGAAGGTGGCGAGCTTCGATACCAAAGGAAGACATCTCGGCAACCGCGCGAGCCACAGATAAAGAGTCAGCATCATAATATCTGCCCCTTATCTCAATTAATCCAAATGATTCAATCTGTGTCAGTTGAGCATCTAACAGCCCTGATGATTGCAGCAACTCTTCGCGTGAGAGACGTAATTGACTGTCGTGAACAAAGTTTGACGCAGCAAACTCGCCATCTACAGTGGCCAGACGAGGCGCTGCTGGTGATCCAGGGGTAAGAGAAGGTGTTAGACCGCGATCGAGAGCATCCAAGTTCTCTTTGATAACTCGAAGTGGCAGATATTGATCACGTTGCGCCGAAAGAACATAGCGCAATCTTTCAAGATCAACATTTGTAAATTTACGGTATCCAGAGGGGGTTCGTTGTGGATCTATGAGTCCTTCAGACTCCAGAAACCTAATCTTTGAAATTGTGATATCTGGATAGTCACCACGAAGTTTGCTTAGAACTTCGCCGATACTCAGATAGGCCCGGGCTGGAACACTCATTTAATCCCCTTAACGAATTTCGCTACTCTTTTTGCCCGCAACTGGGCTAAAGAAAGTCAATCGATATTTTCCAACTTGCACTTCATCCCCGTGGTTAAGGGAAGTTTTAACCTTAGAAATAGCATTTACATAAGTTCCATTCAAGCTTTTCAGATCTTCTATCTCAAAAATCGTGCTTGAGCCGACCCTAGTTCTTGAAACTTGGCAGTGTTTTCTAGATACGGTCACATCATCCAAGAATATTTCACTCTTAGGATCTCTACCAATCGTGACACAATCACTATTCAATAAGAATCGTGCGCCTTGACCTGGTCCTGCAAGAGAAATAAACATCGCACTATCACTATCGAGATCTTTAAGAATATTGAATTCCTCATTACTCAGTGAATCCAACAAAATACTCTCACCGATACCTTCGGGAACCGATCGAAGCGAGGAAACATTCAGAGTACTTGTTAAATCATCCAAGTTGCCTTTTTGCGGATCTAACGGAATATCGGAGGGAGGAGTAATCATCAATAAGCCATCCTCTCCTTGAAACTAGTCCAAAGCTTTAGGTTCAACTGTAGGCTGACAGTATTCAATCGCGATGCCCGGGTCAAGCGGTGATTTGCCGATATTTCTCAGCCGACATCAGCTCAGGTAGCGGGCCTGTGATTTTGATTTCGGCAATCCACCCTGCGCCGTAAGAGTCGGAGTTAATCCTCTCCGGAGCGGCCTCTAAAGACTCATTGACTCGAACTACTTCGCCAGTTAGCGGGGAATAAATTTCTGAAACGCTCTTGGTGGACTCTATCTCGCCGCAAATAACACCAGTGCTAACTTGCAGACCTTTTTTGGGTAATTGTATGTAGACAATGTCGCCTAACGCACTCTGCGCAAAATCGGTTATGCCTATTCGATAAATGTTCGGGTCCTCTGTACCCGCCACCCATTCATGTTCGGCGGTGAAGTGCAATTCATTCGGAACTTCAGACATAAAATCTCCCTATTGCTAAACTATTTATCTAAGTTACCAGGCTGAACATCCTGGTCAAAAGTACCCACAAAAGCTAGCCGTGTATATTGCAAACCAGTCACCAAATAGAGGCCAATTCCCCAACAAGCGAAGGCCCAACCGATAGTTGTGAACAACCTAGCAATACCGCCTTCTCCCCCAACTAAGAGAAATGGAAAGGCATAGAGCAGGCTGAAAGTTGCCGACTTACCAAGAAAAGTAACTTCAAATACTCCAGAGCCATTCCGCCTTTTTACAATAAGCATAACTCCGAGCCAGATATCTCTGCCGATAAGTACTAGTAGTACCCAAAGTGGAATTTTTTGATCGATGACTAGCGCTACAAGAGTTGCCCCGATATAGGCCCGGTCGATCGCAGGATCTAGCGCTGCCCCCAATTTAGTTTCTTGATTCAGCGCCCTGGCCACTTTTCCATCAAAGTAATCACTCACCGCACCGATTACCAGAATCACCAAACTTAATCCAAGATTTTCTAGAACTAGGTAGCTCCAAAGAAATAGTGGAATTCCCAGAGCCCTGACTCCCGTGATGGCATTGGGAATTGTTAGAACTTCAGCTCTTGATAGACGCACTACTAATCCCGCTCTTTTACCTTAACGACAACCTCTACCGGAGTTCCTGGGAATCCAAATTCCTCACGAAGTCTGCGCTCGATAAAGCGACGATAAGCAGTTTCGACAAATTCGCTCGCAAATACCACGAACTTAGGTGGACAAATCGCAGCCTGCGTAGCGAAGCGAATCTTCGGCTGTTTTCCACTCCGAACAGGTGGCGGAGTCGCAGCAACAAGCGCCCCCAAGAATGAATTTAACTTGCTCGTCGGAATTCGCTTCTCCCAACTAGCAATCGCCGTGCGAAGCGCAGGAGCCAAACGGTCTCGGTGCCACCCCGACTTCGCAGAGAGATTTACTCGCTGCGCCCATGGATAGCGCTCCAAATTTCGTTCCAATTCTTTATCAAGTTGAATCTGTCTCTCTTCATCGACGAGATCCCACTTATTCATTACGATAACCAGACCGCGACCGGCTTCTTCTACCATGCTAACAATTCTCAAATCCTGCTCGGTCAATGGAACTGATGCATCCAAAACCACGACCGCAACTTCAGCTCGCTCCAATGCTGTCGCAGTACGCAGGGAAGCGTAATAATTTGTTCCACTATCTTGATTCGCTCGTTTTCTGATTCCAGCTGTGTCGATAAAACGCCAAGTAGACCCACCAATTTCGATTAGCTCATCAACTGGATCGCGAGTTGTTCCTGCAGCATCATCCACAATGACCCTTGATTCGCCTGCAAGAATATTCAATAAACTTGATTTACCAACATTTGGTCGACCAATAAGTGCAATCCTTCTAAATCCATCATCATTAAGTTCAGAACCAATTTCAGGCAACTCTTTAACTAAGTAGTCGAGCAAATCTCCACTGCCTCGACCATGGAGAGCAGAGACAAAACGTGGCTCGCCAAATCCCAAACTCCAAAGTCCATGCGCCTCGGCCTCTTCGCTCGGGCCATCAACCTTATTGGCCGCAACGATAACTTTCTTTTTCGATCTACGAAGCAGGCTTACAAGGGATTCATCTTCATCTAGCGCTCCAACTTGTGCATCTATAACAAAAAGAACGATATCTGCTTCAGCTATCGCGGCTTCTGATCCCGCAGTAATCTTCTCTGAAATTCCTTCCGGAGCTACTTCCCAACCACCCGTATCAATAAGAATAAAACGTCGACCATTCCATTCCGCCTCATACTTAACACGGTCGCGAGTTACACCTGGAGTGTCCTCCACAATTGCTTCCCGACGTCCAATTATCCGATTCACTAAAGTTGATTTACCAACGTTAGGGCGTCCAATAACCGCCACTTTTGGCAGGCCGAGTAAATTCTTGCGCGTTAGCCATTCCCAAATAACCTCAACTACTTCTTTCAAATCTAAAGCGCTCGAATCCAACTCAAGCGCGTCTTCAGCTGGTCGCAGTGGCGAAATTTGCCTTGTGGTATCTAGGTGATCGCGAACGCTTAATGAAGCAGCAACATCAGCAGCCTTATCCGCCCTAATTTCTTCTGCGTCGCGACGTTTCGCTCGCGCATCCAAATCCGCATAAAGAAATACTTTGAGATTTGCCCCAGGCGCCACAACTGTTCCAATATCCCTGCCCTCAACGACAATGCCGCTCTCACTCTTTTCGATTATTGATTGTTGCATATCAACCAAATGTGAACGCAATTCCGGAATCTGCGAAATTTGACTAACGCTATCCGTAATTCTTACGCCACGAATCTCATCGGATACATCAACATCGCCGCAGAATATTTTCGGATCTTTGGGATCTGTAGAAAACCTGATCGGGTGCTTTTTTATTGCAGCAATAATTTCCCAACCTTCGCTCACCTTTTCGTGAAGCGCAATCCAGGTGGCCGCTCGATAGAGAGCCCCGGTATCCAAATATTTCCAATTCGCGCGAAGCGCAATGGCTTTAGCAGTACTCGATTTACCAGATCCACTTGGACCGTCTATTGCAATAACTATTCCGGCCATGGACGAACCCTACTGCCTTGCATCGCACTATTTTCTTGGAGCGTGAGCTAGCCATCCTCTAGAGGTCAAATGCTTCTGCAACTTAATAGCATCGCTCTCCGAAAGAGCTAGCGTAATCAATCCAACGGGCTGGCCTGGACTATGTTCCATTGAGAGGTCCTCAATATTTACTTCAATGGCAGCGCACTCATTAAATATCCGTGCCAAACCACCAGGTCTATCGTCGATGACAATTGGTACATATGTGTAATCTCGCCTGGCACCGCCATGTTTCCCAGGAATGAGTTTGCGACCTTTTCGACCATCTTCCAAGAACTTGAAAATCGCACTTTCGTCGTGGTTTTCAATAGCTCTTTTCAAATCCGAGAGTCGCTCGATAACATCCCCTAACTTAGGGGTTACCTCTTGCGAATTTCCAGATAGCAGAGCAGTCCATAACGAGGGATCAGAATCGGCCAGACGAGAAATATCTCGTAACCCTTGACCTGCCAAGTTTAGGTAGGAGGCCTCCTCGCTCTCAAGTGAGCCTGCCAGTGCCGAACTTAATATCTGAGGCAAGTGCGAAATTGTTGCCACGATAGAATCATGAACTTTTGCATTTACCTCGAAAATTGATGAGCCCATAAGTAGACCAAGTTCACGCCCAAAACCCACTGCCCTCTTACTGCTATTCCTACTTTCAGAAATAATCCAGGCACGAGAATCAAAGAGATCTGACCTAGCGCTCTCAGGGCCAGATCTCTCTCTCCCTGCCATTGGATGTACTGATACAAAAGATTTCGATAAGTCCGGAAACTCTTCTATCTTAAGTATAAGTTCAGACTTAATACCGCTTACATCTATGATTATCGCTTTAGGGTTCGCCTCAAATTCAAGTCGACAGCTCTCAAAAATTGCTCCGGGCGGTGTAGCGACGATAATTATTTCCGCAGGTGCTTGCACGCTGGCTGAAAAATTTTTATACTCTATTCCGACTAAGCTGCTAGATAATTCAAGATTATTTCGATTTACATCCGAAAGGTGAACCTCCAGATTTTCCTCTTTTAGGCGCATGGCTATCGAGGTGCCGATCAGACCACACCCAACAATCTTTATTGGTCCCTTAATTTTCAATTGCTTGCGCTCAGATTTCTAAATCTGGACGCAGGATTTGTGCTCCCCGCATATATTTATGAACAATGGCCGATCTAGGTAGATCGCTCTGCGCATGAATCAAAACTCGAATTGTCATGGGAAGCGAGTTTTCGATACCAATTTCTTGAGAGCAAATTAAAGGCACATCACTCAACCCCATAATCCGAGCCGCAACGGCCGGAAATTCGCACTTGAGATCAGTTGTCGCTGTGAAGAGAATAGAAATCAAATCATCATTCTTTATTGAATTTTCAAGAAATATTGCCTCTAACAATTCAGTAACTCCGGCCCTCATCTCCGAGGCGTTATCGCCCGTAAGCTGGGTTGCCCCACGAAATCCTCTGACTGAACTCATCCGAGAATCCTAGCGCGGAACCCTAAGAATAGAATTAATAATTAAATGCTTTAGCAACTAATCTTTATGACTATTTATCGGTTTTATTGAATATCGACAATATAGAGATATTCCGATCCGGCTGCAGAAAATGTCGATATGTGGGTATTACAATCCATTATTACCTCTGTAAATGACGTTATATCGATATTAACTTTACTTTTAAAAATAGATTTATCACTAAAGAGATATCCCCTCAAAGTATTTAGGGTTTTAACTTTAAATCGATAAAGAGGTTATCTACCTCAACCGAATTAAGGACCCGCCAGCGGCCCTCCTTCGTATCTCCGATAGATATCGGTCCGAAATCCGTCCTGATCAAACGAAGAACCTCTATCTCCAGGAATTCGAACATCCGTCTAATTATATGAAAACGCCCCTCATGAATTGCCACCTCGACCCAGTGGTGCTTGGAGTTAACTTCTCGTATTATTTTCACATCTAAAGCTCTAGCCATCCCATCCTCCAGGATTACCCCCTTCAGTAGCGCCTCAATATTCTCCTTAGTAAATGCGCCTTCCAGCTCGACCAGGTATTTCTTGAGCATTCCATAACTGGGGTGAGTTGCCCTGTGTGTGAGATTTCCATCGTTTGTCAAGAGAATTAGCCCTTCGCTCTCCCGGTCCAAACGGCCCACATGGAAAAGGCGCTCATTTCTAGTCTTAAAATAATCACCCAAATTTGCTCGCCCGTCAGGGTCTGACATGGTGGAAATAATTCCCCTTGGTTTATAAAAGGCAAGGTAAGTTTTAGTCTTATTCATCTTTAAAGTCTCACCATCAACTTCAACTTGCGAGATTTCCGGGTCAAATTTGCTACCGAGTTCGAAGATCTGATTGCCGTCGACGCTTACTCGACCATCTAAAATCATTTGCTCGCTTACTCTTCTGCTGGCTACCCCAGCATCGGCGAGAATCTTTTGGAGACGTACAAGTGCCATTACTACCTCATTTCAACTGCTTCATCAGCGTGGAAGAGGTAGAGGTTACGCGAATATCAGTTCTAATCCTAATCAGAGCGCTCGCTCAGGCTCCCAACAAAGAAGTTTATTCAGTCAATGTTGACAAGATTTCGTCTAAACCATCGACATCGGGCAGGAAAGGCGCCAACGCTGGCAAGTCTGTAACCCCATTCAACCCCAATTTCTCGAGAAAAAATGAGGTGGTGGCATACAAAATAGCTCCAGTTTCATGCTCTATGCCCGCCTCTTCAACGAGTCCACGTGTAACGAGAGTCTTCATAACTGCTTCGACGTTCACTCCCCTGATAGCCGAAACCCTCGCTCTGGAAACGGGCTGGCGGTAGGCGATAACCGCAAGAGTCTCAAGCGCAGCCTGCGTTAATCGAGATTGCTGTCCGTCCAGGACAAACTTCTCAACCACCGCTGCCAGGTCTGGATGGCTATAAAATCTCCAGCCCCCTGAAACTTGGCGTAATTCAAAGCCTCGTCCACTACCCTCATATTCGATCGCCAACTCCTGCAGAGCCGTTAGGACCAATTCGGTGGGTGTCTCAGTAATTTGTGCCAGAATGAGTTCAGAAACCGGCTCGTCAATAACCATCAGAATCGCCTCGAGCGATCTGTTAAGTTCAGAATTAGACATTTATCTCTCCATTTGTATCATCATCATTTAGATTCTGTGGAATATCAAACTCATCACTAACTTCAATCTCGCCTTGAGCGCTACCGGTCCAAGTAATTGCCAATTCGCCAAGGGCGATCACTTGCTCAAAGCGCACCACGCCTTCCCGGTAAAGTTCCAACAGGGCTAGAAACCGAGCTACAACCACAATGGTCGATCCAGCATCACTGATCAGGTGACGAAAAGTCGATCGGCCAGTCACACGAAGCTCATCGACAATTCGTAGCGCCTCCTCCATCACGCTGACCATAGGTCTATGAATATGCTCAATGCCTACTGTCGGAACTACTTTCGCAGCCAAAAGGCGCTGGGCAATCGCGGCGAATCGTTCCGGCCCTACACCTATCAAAACTTCGGGCAATAGAGTTGCGAAGTGAGGTTCCAGAGCCACGACTCTGGCAAAGCTCTTCTCCTCGCGCACTAGCCTCTCGCTGAAGATTGCGGCGATCGCCTTGAAGGCCCGATATTGAAGCAATCTTGCAAAGAGCAAGTCTCGAGCTTCGAGGAGAGCCAGGTCTCCCTCATCTTCTACCTCTCCGGATGGCAATAATCTTGCCGCTTTGAGGTCTAGCAAGGTGGCAGCTACGACTAGGAATTCCGTTGTCTGATCAAGGTCCCAGCCATTCTCAGAGCCCTCCAGAGCCCGAATATACGCGATGAAATCATCTGTCACTACGCCCAGCGCTACCTCTGTAACATCCATTTTATGGCGTGAAATGAGTTGTAAAAGTAAGTCAAAGGGACCGTCAAAGTTAGTTAAATGTACGGAGAAACCGACAGTTGGTTCAGTAACTGGTTCAATTACCGCGCTTGTCGTTTCAGCAATTCCCGCCTGTGCCTCGCTCATGGCGCAAAGGTAATGCACTTGCGCTTGCACTGGTAATCGCACCGCCGTAGAGTCCAGACATGGCAAAAAGCAATTCAAAGGTTTCTCGCTTAGGAGCTAAGTCGACAAAACTCGACACAGAGTTCTCCTCGACCTCCAGCATTCTTGGTGGAAAATTGGTGGAATTTCCTCAGGTGAAAACCCCTCCATCTCCAGGTCTTGCTCGAGTTATATCAGTTGTGAACCAGAAGGGCGGCGTAGGTAAAACTACGACAACAATAAATCTAGGCGCCGCGCTCGCTGAATTGGGAAGACGAGTCCTATTAATAGACTTTGATTCTCAAGCAAGCATGACAACTGGTCTCGGAATTAAACCTCTTCAGATTAAAGAGCAGTACGGTTCAATTTGGTATTTGCTTAACGATCAAAGCGCAAACATTACTGAATACATCCTAAAATCGAATGTGCCAGGGCTCGATTTTATTCGAGGCCATAAAGATTTAGCTGCCGCGGATGCGGCCTTCGTTTCAGAACTTGCTAAAGAGCATAAGTTGCGCAAATTACTTGAGCCGCTAATGGATCAATACGACGATATTCTTATCGATTGTTCTCCCTCCCTAGGCACCTTGACTATCAATGCTCTTACGGCATCAAATGGCGTCTTGATACCAATGGAGTGTGAATATTTCGCGATACTGGGTCTTGGTTTAGTTCGTGAAACCATTGAGAAGGTCAGAAGCAATACCAATCCCCATCTAGTTATCGATGGCATCCTCGCAACGATGTTTGAGCGCAAAACAGCTCACTCTCGCGAAGTCTTGGCGCTGATTGCTAAAGAATTTCCAGATGATTTACTCGATACGATTATCGCTCGCACGGTTCGATTTTCTGAATCAAATGTTAAGGGTGAGCCAATAACAACTTACGCAAGTAGCTCGACAGGAGCAGTTTCGTACCGTCGACTTGCTCGTGAATTGATTTACCGAGGAGGAGCAAAATGAGCCGCAGAGTGAGTCTTCCTGGAGCTGATGAACTATTTCGTCAAACAACAACTTTAAGCGCTGTACCTTCACAGACGCCAACACCAATTGAGGACCTCCCAACTGCTCCGATAACGAGCGCCAACAAGAAGTCTGTCAGAACAACCCCGCGTCGACGGGTGAATTCTTTTGACCGCTCACCAAGTGGCCGCGAACGTCATGATGAAAAAATTACCGTGTACCTATCGCCTGAAGAACTTTATGATTTAGAACAAGCCCGCCTCGCTCTTCGCGGAGATTTGGGACTAGCGGTTGACAGAGGCCGTATCGTCCGAGAATCTCTTGCAATCATAATTGCTGATCTAGAAACGAAGGGTGATCAAAGCATCATTGCTCGCAGATTGCGCGGTAAATAATTACTTTGCTCGAGGATGGGAGCTAGCGTAACTTTCGCGCAATTTATCGATAGTTACCAGAGTATAAATCTGCGTAGTAGTGACCGAAGAATGTCCCAACAATTCCTGGACAACTCTTATGTCGGCTCCCCCATCCAATAAATGTGTTGCAAAAGAGTGGCGGAGTGAATGCGGAGTTACGTGCGTAGAAATCTCGGCTCTCTCTGCTGCCTCTGCCACAATCGCCCAAGCGCTCTGTCTACTCAAATTATTGCCTCTGGAATTTAGTAATAAGCCATCACTCCCTCTGCCTCCAAGCAAGGTCGCTCTACTCCGCAATAAGTACTGCTCAATACTGATTCGCGCGAAATTGCCTATCGGCACAACGCGTTCCTTCGAACCTTTACCAAGTAACTTAATCGCTAACGTCTCTTGCATTTGAGAGACATCCTTAACTTTCAGTGAAGTTACCTCGCTAATACGCGCACCAGTCGCATAAAGAATCTCGATGAGCGCGCAATTACGAAGGGCCAACTTATCGTCACCGAATTTGGCGGACTCAATCAATAAAAGTACTTCATTCACGGAGAGAGCCTTAGGTAGGCGAGCGGGAATTGCTGGTGGTGAGTAATCTTGTAGCGGATTTACGGTTCTATTAGATATCGCAATAAACTTGAAAAGATTTCGAACCGTTACAACAATTCTTGAATTGGAACTCTCCGAGCCTGGCTCGTGCTCATTACCCGCTCCCCTAAGCCAACCCAAAAATTCATCCATGAAAACCGAAGAAACGTCTCCAAAATTCCTATCCGTTAACTCTAGATATTCTTGAAACTTTCTTAGATCTAGTCGGTATGCCGCAATCGTATTCTTTGCAAGACCTTTTTCAACCGATGAGTAACTTAGGAAATCATTAATTACAGAAGTAGATCCTAATTTATCGGCCATTTTGGCGAAGAGCAGCCGCAATAAGCCCCGCAAAAAGGGGGTGAGCTTTAGTTGGCCGCGAACGAAATTCTGGGTGGGCTTGAGTTCCCACATAGAATGGATGGACCTCGACGGGAAGCTCGACAAACTCAACCAAATTTCCATCTGGCGATAATCCAGAAAATATTAAACCGGTATCAGAGATCGCTTCACGGTAGCGGTTATTGACCTCGTAACGATGACGATGGCGCTCCTTAATCTCGGTAGAACCATAAAGTTTTTCAACTATCGTTCCAGGTGTCAACACAGCCGGGAAAAGTCCAAGTCTCATAGAGCCACCCATATCTCCGTTGCCAGCAATAATCTCTTCCTGATTCTGCATAGTAGAAATTACAGGGTCTTTTGTCTCTGGATCAAACTCTGCAGAATTTGCACCGGAGATATCCGCCAAGTTTCTCGCGACTTCAATTACCATGCACTGTAAACCCAAACATAAGCCCAGGGTCGGAATTTTATTCTCTCTTGCGAATTTAAGCGCTCCGAGTTTTCCCTCGATCCCTCGGACCCCAAATCCTCCGGGCACACAGATCGCATCGACGCCACCTAGGGCTTTTTTTGCACCTTCATAAGTTTCGCAATCATCGCTCGCGATCCATTTGATGTTCACTTTTGCGTTATTGGCAAAACCGCCGGCACGCAGGGCCTCAGTTACTGACAAATAGGCATCAGGTAAGTCCACATACTTGCCTACCAGAGCAACGCTTACTTGGTGTGCTGGATGATGAACTTTTTCCAACAGATCATTCCACTCACCCCAAACGATCTCGGCCATCGGTAGCCCCAACCGCCGAATAACATAGGAGTCCAAACCCTCTTCATAAAGTACTTTGGGGATGTCATAAATTGAAGGCGCGTCAACAGCCGCAACTACAGCTTCAAGATCCACATCACACATCGAGGAAATTTTGCGCTTAACTGAATCAGGTATCGGACGATCAGATCTCACGACAATTGCGTCAGGGGCGATTCCAATCGCACGAAGTGCAGCAACGCTGTGTTGAGTAGGTTTAGTTTTTAGCTCACCAGATGGCCCAATGTATGGAACCAAGGAAACGTGCAGATAAAAAACATTATCTCTGCCAACATCTTGACGAATTTGGCGGGCCGCTTCTAAGAATGGTTGCGACTCGATATCTCCAACCGTCCCACCAATTTCTGTAATGACTAGATCAATATCAGATCCCGCCATCGCCTTCATTCTTTCCTTAATTTCATTTGTTATGTGAGGAATAACTTGCACCGTATCCCCTAGGTATTCGCCTCTTCGTTCCTTACCAATAACGTTGGAGTACACCTGACCAGTTGTGACATTCGCCGAACCAACCAAGTTCACATCCAGAAATCTTTCATAATGCCCAACATCTAAATCTGTCTCCGCACCATCATCGGTTACAAAAACCTCACCGTGCTGGAACGGATTCATAGTTCCAGGATCTACATTTAGATAGGGATCGAGTTTCTGCATAGTCACGCGCAGTCCACGAGAAGTTAAGAGTCTTCCCAAACTAGAGGCCGTTAAGCCCTTGCCCAAACTAGAGGCGACTCCACCAGTGACGAATAGATATTTAGTCACATGCTGAGCGCTCATGGGTCGCTAACCTATCATTCCCAGGCTTGCCTTAGCGACCAACTCCAATAATTCTCCAGCGTGTTCCTGTGCTGTCGATGAATCTTCCTGTCCAGAAAGCAACCTTGCAATTTCCTTACGACGACCTGCGCCATTAACTTCGACTACATCACTTTGAGTTACAGACCCATCTTCACTCTTCATAACAACCAAATGCTGGTCTGCCCAACTGGCCACCTGTGCCAGATGCGTAACAACAATCACTTGGGCGCTTCTAGCAAGCAAGGCCAATCTCCGCCCGACCTCTACTGCTGCTTTACCCCCTACCCCAGCATCAACTTCGTCAAAAATATAGGTACCTATAGGCGAACTCTTTGCCAATACAACCTCAACGCCGAGCATCACCCTGGAAAGCTCCCCGCCACTAGCCACTTTACTTAAAGGCAATAACTTCCCATCCTTATGGCTTGTGAAAAGAAAAAGTACTTCATCTAAACCACTGGCCGTAAAATCTGAATCGGACAGTCCCGGCTTTGAGGAAACTTCAATCGATAATTGTGCGTTGGGCATTGCCAGAGCTGACAACTCTTGAGTAATTGAGTTAGATAACGATTGCGCCGAAGTTTTACGTCTCTCGCTGACTAGTAAAGCACAGCTCTGCATTTGGGCGAAAAGCGCCTTCAGCTCCGAATTTAACTGAAGCAATTTCTCATCCCCGCCAGTCAAATCTTGAATCTTCTCACTTGCTAACTGAGCATCGTGAAGTAGCGCAATAAAACTCTCATTCTTCTCTGATCCCTTGCCGTATTTTTTGATCAAACTCAATATCTGACTCTTTCGAGTTTGCAGTTCATCAAATCTGCGGGGGTCCGCCTCTAACTTTGATAAGTACCGCTCTAAGGCTGAACTCGTTTCTGTTAAGTCATACACTAAATCGGCAAATCGATCTATAATCCTATCCAATTGCGAATCTTTTTTCGCAAGCCCATCCAAAATCTTTTTTGCGGCGATTAAAGAACTTATCGCTGACCCCTCCTCATTATTGGCAGAGGCCATCGCTAAAAGTAGGCCGCTATTTAATTCTTCGACTGAGCCCAGTTTATTAATCTCATTTTCTAATTCTGTTAACTCACCATCCTTTGGCTCTACTCGCGCAAAATCATCGACGAAATCCCTAAGTTTGGCTATTTCCAAATCTCGCACTGCAATTTGTGATTGCAGCTCGCCTACCCTCTTTTGCAGCAAGTTGTAGGACAAATAACTCTCGCTGTACTCTTGAATTAGTTGTGGATAATCACCAAATGAATCTAGAAGATCGCGTTGCACAGTCGGCTTACTTAACCTACCAGAAGTGGATTGCGCATGAATCTCAATAAGTTCCTGGCCCAATTCCGAAATCTGCGTAGCTGTACTGGCTATTCCCCCTAATGTAATCTTAGATTTTCCTTGATCAGTAACGCTCCTGCTTATGATTACACAGTCATCTTCCGTGAACGCTCCAGAATCCTCAACACGAGAGATTAAATCCTCCGTTAGTAAAAATTTTCCGCTTACCATTAATCTTTCGTCTCCTCGTCGGACTAAATCGGAATCAGACTTCGCCCCCAAAATGAGATTAAGTGCGGTGAGAACCATGGTCTTTCCAGCGCCAGTTTCGCCGGTGATAACAGTTAATCCATCCCTCAATTCAAGTTCAGCGCTATCTATAACACCAAGACCTCTGATATTTAATTCAACCAGTGAGCTTTTTGTAATCTTAGAAGCCATCGACTAAAAGCCCAGTTGACTACTAAATATATTGCCCATTAGAAGTTCTCTCCGCGCCAACCTTTTATGGGCAATTTGAATTTCGCTACTAGCCGATCGGTAAAATTACTTTCGTTTATATATGCGAGCTGAATCTCTTCATCCTCTTTTGTCAAAACTATGCGGTCACCTGCGATTAGTGGGAATTGCCGTAAACCATCGGCCGAAATCGACGCCGCTTCAGATTCCAAATCCACCACAATTTCACTATCGGGAGATACGACCATTGGCCGGGAGAAAAGTGCATGTGCTGCCAATGGCAAAAGCACGAGGGCATTTACTTCGGGCCAGACAACCGGACCGCCTGCTGAAAAGGCATAGGCTGTTGAACCAGTTGGTGTAGCGCAGATAATCCCATCACAGCCCCATTTTGATAATGGTCTACCATCGATTTGCAGAAAGAGCTCCAGCATCTGCATTGAGCTTCGGTCAATAGCAACTTCATTTAGAGCCCAACCAGTTGTAACAATATTTCCAGCTCTGTGCACTTCATATTTCAAAACCAGACGCGGTTCGCCGTGGATCGCACCCTTAATTAACGCGGAGACTATTTCTTCAGCAGATGGCTGAACAATTTCCGCCATAAACCCAACATTACCCAAATTAATTCCAATTATAGGAACTTCATGACCTCGTAGGATCTCAGCTGCCCGCAAAATCGTTCCATCGCCACCCAGAACAATTGCCCAATCCAATTCGGCGATGGATGAGATCTCTCTTGCCCCCGAAACTAAATCGGGATAATTTGAAAATATTTCGAAATTCGCCGCAACAAACTTTGCGGCCAATTCATTTGCGAACTTTGCGGCCGAAGATCTAGTTGGATGAACTACTAGTAAGACGCTACTCATTGCGGTCCAATAGAAATTGCCGCATCTAAGTCGTTCTCAGAGAGTTCGCCTACCCCGCGTTTAAGCCACAAAAAATACTCCACATTCCCAGCCGGGCCTGGGAGTGAGCTAGCAACTACACCGCTGCACCCAAGTCCCATGTCATAAGCGCAATCAGCAACCTCCATCACAGCCGTTTTACGAAGGGAACTATCTCTAACTACTCCTCCGGCCCCCAATTTCTCTCGCCCGACTTCGAATTGCGGTTTGACCATTACTAAATAATCCGCAGATGTCTTGGAGACCGAAACAAGCGCCGGCAATACTAAAGTTAACGAAATAAAAGAAAGATCCGCAACAACTAAATCTACTGGCTCTCCTACTTGTTCAATTGTTAAGTGGCGAACATTTGTGCGGTCCAAGATTTTGACTCTCTCATCACTGCGCAATTCCCAGGCAAGTTGACCATAACCAACATCTACCGCAATTACATTTCCAACTGCGCGCTTCAATAGTACGTCAGTGAATCCCCCTGTTGAAGCTCCGGCATCTAGCGCGCGTTTTCCCGCTACGACAATCTCTGGAAATGCATCGAGAGCACCGGCCAATTTGTGGCCACCTCTAGAAACAAAATCTGCCCGCTCGCCCTGGATGGTGATTGATGTTTCGGCATCCACTTGAGTAGCAGGTTTTGACGCTGGTATTCCTATAACAAGAACCGATCTAGATTCGATCAAATCAGCTGCGTGGTCCCTGGAGCGTGCCAGCCCTCTGCGTACCAATTCCGAATCCAAACGAGTCTTCACAGAACTTTCCTAAAGCCCGTCTATTTCTGACAGTACCCGATTGAGATCGCTATGGATTTCCTCGAACTCTTTAGAATGCGAATCAAGTACTTTCTCCTGAACTGTTGATATCTTTCTCTTAATCTCCTCAAGCGAAAGAACGCTATTTTCATTCATGGATCAATTCCCCGATTTCTTTACAGCCGATTTCTTTACAGCCGATTTCTTTACAGCCGATTTCTTTACAGCCGATTTCTTTACAGCCGATTTCTTAGACACGCTCTCTGTCTCACCAGAATCCTTGCCAGATCTCTTCTCAAGTTCTGCGATTCTTTGATTTAAAAGATCCAACTCATCTGCCTTAACGAAACCCATACGGATCGCAGTTTCATCAATCTGGGTTTCAACCTTTTCCTTCACTAACTCGCTATTTTCGATAACCCAACTTTTGAGCCCTTTGGTCAGCTCCGCTACATTGGCCTCATTTTTCGATAGGGAAGCTAGAAATTTCTTTAGAATTGAATTCAGATCATTTACCATGGGCTAACCGTATCTAAAGGCGGAGAACCTCGCTTGCTTCGACTTGCCATCGACTTGCTAGGCCTGTTGGTGCCCGCCAAAACCTTCTCCGTGCCGCTCCTCAAATCTGAACCCAATTGCCAACCTTCAGCGACAGCGCCGCCCTGCGGGACTTAGAGCTCCACGCAGCTATATCTAGCGAGTCAACTTCTTTGCGGTTCCCTCGCGACTTAGATCGACCAATGACGACTCTAAACTCCACGACCTTGTCACCACTTGGCAATGTCTTCTCGCTGGCCAGGCTTCTCACTCTTCCGACTAGAAAGACTTCATTCACGGGCTGGAAACTGGAAGTGTCTGGATCTGAATTAGCTTCTTTCAACTGTATTTTTTTCTAATCAATTTCGCCATTTTTAAGTCAATTCATCGAGCGACTCTCCTGAAAGATATTTTCAAGAGGTGCAAGCATCAGCCATAAATAATCTCGAGTGAGGAAAGAGCAGTCAGACTGTGGCAAATATCCACCTGTTGAAATAGAAAACCACCTCGTAAATTTCACTCTAGAAAGAGCGAGAGTAAAGCGAAAAAGAGAACAATAGAAAAAAATAAAAAAGGAGCCGTTCCAATAACCGAAGTTATGGAAAGAGCTCCTTTTTTTAATGATGTCCGGCGGCGATCTACTCTCCCACAAGGTCCCCCTTGCAGTACCATCGACGCTGAGAGGCTTAGCTTCCGGGTTCGGAATGGGACCGGGCGTTTCCCTCTCGCTATGGCCGCCGAAACTCTATTGAGTTATCAGTCAGTTGCATTTCTACAAAGCCAACAATCGCAAAATAAATTTACAATTCTACGCTTCTAGAAATTTAACAGTTCCCGACCGTAGCTCGGGAACCACACAGTGAACGCGATGCATTTAATCAATTTAAATTTAATTAAATTTAATTAAAAAATGTAGTTAAATCCTCGGCCTATTAGTACCGGTCAGCTCCACGAATCGCTTCGCTTCCACTTCCGGCCTATCAACCCGGTGGTCTTCCGGGGGCCTTACCCGATAAATCGGTGAGAAACCTAATCTTGAAGCAGGCTTCCCGCTTAGATGCTTTCAGCGGTTATCCTTTCCGAACGTTGCTAATCGGCCGTGCTCCTGGCGGAACAACCGACACACAAGAGGTTCGTCCGTCCCGGTCCTCTCGTACTAGGGACAGCCCTTCTCAAGTTTCTTTCGCGCACAGAAGATAGGGACCGAACTGTCTCACGACGTTCTGAACCCAGCTCGCGTGCCGCTTTAATGGGCGAACAGCCCAACCCTTGGGACCTACTCCAGCCCCAGGATGCGACGAGCCGACATCGAGGTGCCAAACCTTGCCGTCGATATGGACTCTTGGGCAAGATCAGCCTGTTATCCCCGGGGTACCTTTTATCCGTTGAGCGACGGCGCTTCCACAAGCCACCGCCGGATCACTAGTTCCTGCTTTCGCACCTGCTCGACATGTCTGTCTCACAGTTAAGCTCCCTTGTGCACTTACACTCGACATCTGATTGCCAACCAGACTGAGGGAACCTTTGAGCGCCTCCGTTACTTTTTAGGAGGCAACCGCCCCAGTTAAACTACCCACCAGACACTGTCCCTGATCCAGATAATGGACCGAGGTTAGAAACTCAAAACGTTCAGAGTGGTATTTCAATGATGGCTCCACGAAAGCTAGCGCTCCGCTTCAAAGCCTCCCACCTATGCTACACAAAACGTTCCGAGTACCAATATCAAGATATAGTAAAGGTCCCGGGGTCTTTCCGTCTTTCTGCGCGTAACGAGCATCTTTACTCGTAATGCAATTTCGCCGAGTTCGCGGTGGAGACAGTTCTCAAGTCGTTACGCCATTCGTGCAGGTCGGAACTTACCCGACAAGGAATTTCGCTACCTTAGGATGGTTATAGTTACCACCGCCGTTTACTGGGGCTTAAGTTCTCAGCTTCGCTCCGAAGAGCTAACCAGTCCCCTTAACCTTCCAGCACCGGGCAGGCGTCAGTCCGTATACATCGTTTTGCAACTTCGCACGGACCTGTGTTTTTGGTAAACAGTCGCTTGAGACTATTCTTTGCAGCCAACTCAAGCTTCGGGGGTAAACCCCTACACCTAAATTGGCCCCCCTTCTCCCGAAGTTACGGGGGTATTTTGCCGAGTTCCTTCACCACGATTCTCTCGATCACCTTGGTATTCTCTACCTGACCACCTGAGTCGGTTTCGGGTACGGGCCGCCTTATACCTCGCTAGAAGATTTTCTTGGCAGCATAGGATCATCCACTTCGCCATACGGCTCGGCATCAGGTCTCAGACATTGGAGCGCGGATTTGCCTACGCTCCGTCCTACACCCTTACCCCAGGACAACCATCGCCTGGGTTGGACTACCTTCCTGCGTCCCTCCATTGCTTGACTACTACCAACTTGGGTCGCGCGCTCCACTTTTCCGGACAAGTCCGTTCCAGTTTTGGGCACTTAGCATTATTGATTCGTCATGGGCGGTATAACACGGGTACTGGAATATCAACCAGTTGTCCATCGACTACGCCTGTCGGCCTCGCCTTAGGTCCCGACTTACCCTGGGCGGATTAGCCTAGCCCAGGAACCCTTGGTCATTCGGTGGACGGGTTTCTCACCCGTCTTTCGCTACTCATGTCTACATTCTCACTCGTGTAGCTTCCACGGCTAGATTCCTCTGCCGCTTCACTAGCTACACGACGCTCCCCTACCCATCCACACTCCTGGATCTATCCAATAAAGGTAGACCGGGATAGTGTGTGAATGATAGAACGTCGGTGGCGTGCTTGAGCCCCGTTACATTGTCGGCGCGAAATCACTTGACCAGTGAGCTATTACGCACTCTTTTAAGGGTGGCTGCTTCTAAGCCAACCTCCTGGTTGTCTATGCGACTTCACATCCTTTTCCACTTAGCACGCGCTTTGGGACCTTAGTTGCTATTCTGGGTTGTTTCCCTCTCGACGACGAAGCTTATCCCCCGCCGTCTCACTGCTGCGCTCTCACTTACCGGCATTCGGAGTTTGGCTGATGTTGGTAAGCTTGTAGGCCCCCTCGACCATCCAGTAGCTCTACCTCCGGTAAGAAACACGCAACGCTGCACCTAAATGCATTTCGGGGAGAACCAGCTATCACGAAGTTTGATTGGCCTTTCACCCCTAACCACAGCTCATCCCCTAATTTTTCAACATTAGTGGGTTCGGTCCTCCACACGGTCTTACCCGCGCTTCAACCTGGCCATGGATAGATCACCTCGCTTCGGGTTTAGATGCTGCGACTATGACGCCCTATTCAGACTCGCTTTCGCTACGGCTTCCCCTCGACGGGTTAACCTTGCCACAACACACTAACTCGTAGACTCATTCTTCAAAAGGCACGCTGTCACCGCTCAAGGCGGCTCCAACGGTTTGTATGCAAACGGTTTCAGGATCTATTTCACTCCCCTTGCGGGGTTCTTTTCACCTTTCCCTCACGGTACTTGTTCACTATCGGTCACCAGAGAGTATTTAGGCTTAGCGGGTGGTCCCGCCAGATTCATACCGGATTACACGAGTCCGGTATTACTTGGGATACCAAATACAAGTTGCTGAAGTTTCGGCTACAGGGGTCTCACCTTCTGTGCCAGACTTTCCCACGTCTTTCACCTACTTTAGCAATTTATGACTTGTTGACTGAACGGTAGTTCAATCCATTTGGTCCCACGACCCCGATCATGCAACGCCTACCGGCTTGGCACATAATCGGTTTAGCCTCTTCCGCTTTCGCTCGCCACTACTAACGGAATCACGGTTGTTTTCTCTTCCTGTGGGTACTGAGATGTTTCACTTCCCCACGTTACCTTTATCTGCCCTATGTGTTCAGACAGAAATGATGAGACATGACTCCCATCGGGTTTCCCCATTCGGTAATCCTCGGATCAAAGCTCTGTTGGCAGCTCCCCGAGGCTTTTCGCAGCCTCATACGACCTTCTTCGGCTTCTGGTGCCTAGGCATCCGCCATTTGCACTTAATAATTTTCTTACATTTTTTTGCTTTTTAAAACAAAGATGCTCGCGTTCACTGTGTAGTTCTCAAGGTACGGGCGATCCTAGGAACGTTAGCCGCTTAACTAAAAAAATAGCCAGTTCGACCTGCTCTCTAGGGCCAGAGGGTTCGTACCCTCAGGACCCAACAACGTGCATGAACCATTTCGCCACAAGATTTTTTCCACTCCCAATAAATTAATATCGAGTTGTACTAATGATTTGTTTTGATGAGATTCAAAAATCAATGCTCCACTATTCTTTGAGCATCTGCTTTTGGCAGGCTCCTTAGAAAGGAGGTGATCCAGCCGCACCTTCCGGTACGGCTACCTTGTTACGACTTCGTCCCAATCACCGATCCCACCTTAGGCAGCTCCCCCCTTGCGGTTGGGCCACTGACTTTGGGTGTTACCGACTTTCGTGACGTGACGGGCGGTGTGTACAAGCCCCGGGAACGTATTCACCGTAGCGTTGCTGATCTACGATTACTAGCAACTCCGACTTCATGAGGTCGAGTTGCAGACCTCAATCCGAACTGAGACCGACTTTTTGGGATTCGCTCCACCTTGCGGTATCGCAGCCCTTTGTATCGGCCATTGTAGCATGCGTGCAGCCCAAGACATAAGGGGCATGATGATTTGACGTCATCCCCACCTTCCTCCGAGTTAACCCCGGCAGTCTCCTGTGAGTCCCCAACTAAATGCTGGCAACACAGAACGAGGGTTGCGCTCGTTGCGGGACTTAACCCAACATCTCACGACACGAGCTGACGACAACCATGCACCACCTGTATAGAGCCCTTGCGGACACGACATTTCTGCCGCTTTTCCCTATATGTCAAGCCTTGGTAAGGTTCTTCGCGTTGCGTCGAATTAAGCCGCATGCTCCGCTGCTTGTGCGGGGCCCCGTCAATTCCTTTGAGTTTTAATCTTGCGATCGTACTCCCCAGGCGGGGCGCTTAATGCGTTAGCTGCGTCGCAGAAACCGTGGAAGGTCCCCACAACTAGCGCCCACCGTTTACGGCGTGGACTACCAGGGTATCTAATCCTGTTCGCTCCCCACGCTTTCGTTCCTCAGTGTCAGTATTGGCCCAGAGACCTGCCTTCGCCATTGGTGTTCCTCCTGATATCTGCGCATTCCACCGCTACACCAGGAATTCCAGTCTCCCCTACCAAACTCTAGCTCGCCCGTATCGAATGCAGGTCTGGGGTTGAGCCCCAGATTTTCACATCCGACGTAACGAACCACCTACGAACTCTTTACGCCCAATAATTCCGGACAACGCTTGCACCCTATGTATTACCGCGGCTGCTGGCACATAGTTAGCCGGTGCTTCTTTTGCAGGTACCGTCACTTTCGCTTCTTCCCTGCTGAAAGCGGTTTACAACCCGAAGGCCTTCATCCCGCACGCGGCGTCGCTGGGTCAGACTTGCGTCCATTGCCCAATATTCCCCACTGCTGCCTCCCGTAGGAGTCTGGGCCGTGTCTCAGTCCCAGTGTGGCCGGTCGCCCTCTCAGGCCGGCTACCCGTCGTTGCCTTGGTGAGCCATTACCTCACCAACAAGCTGATAGGCCGCGAAGTCATCCTCCACCGAAATTCTTTCAAAACTCAGCGATGCCGCTTATGTTTCAATATTCGGTATTAGCCCCGGTTTCCCGGAGTTATCCCAAAGTGGAGGGCAGATTCTTCACGTGTTCCTCACCCGTTCGCCACTAATCCATCCCCGAAGGAACTTCATCGTTCGACTTGCATGTGTTAAGCACGCCGCCAGCGTTCGTCCTGAGCCAGGATCAAACTCTCCATAGAAAAGTTTTGATCTGGCAAAAAACAAAACTAGCGTTTATAGCTATTTCAGTTTTACCAATTGTTTTTGTTTTGTACCCAATATCCGACGCCTTTTGACGAGCGGCGAAGTCCTGGAAATACAAAGGAATTTGGCATATTTTTTCTGCACCTGAAAACAGGGGCAGGCCAATATATGCCGATTGGCATTGATTTTTTGCACGTTGTTGAGTTCTCAAGGTACGAGTGCGCACCGGTCACAGCGATTTCTCGCCGATTGCAGGGCAGACCGCCAAACCTAGCGGAAGGCACACGGAAGAGCAAATCCGGTAAAACCTTCATAGCATTTGGAAAAGTTGTCGTTGCTTGGCCTTATTTACCCATTTTAAAGGGCTTTTACGTCCATTTCGCAAGCGAGGCGTAAAGATAGCCCATGCCTAACCCATGGTCAAATTGGCTGTAGGCAAAAAGGCCTAAAATTCCTTACTTTTGATGCGAGGTTTATCACCCCAAAATTGGTCAAAATTCACGCTCGAAATGGGCTCTTTTCTTTTTTAGCCATTCATAAATATCAAATTTGAGCGCAGAGAAAATGAGTTAAAGCACCTCTACCGAAGCCAAATCTCGCTTCCCTTTACGCAAAATTAAGAACCTTCCATGTATCAGGTTCTGCTCAGTCGGTGTGAAATTTTCGCCAGCGATTTTTTCGTTATTTAGATAGGCACCATTTTCCTTAACGATTCGACGAGCTGCAGATTTAGAATCAACAATTCCACTAGCCGCAATTAAATCAACCCACGTGGGAAATTCCTCGCCCCTATTAATTGTAACTTTTGGTAATTGCGAAAGTGCTGCAGATAATGTTTCTATATCTAAATCTTTTAATTCTCCTTGACCGAATAGCGCTTTGGATGCTGCCTCAACTTTTTCGCATTGATCTGTACCATGAACTAATGATGTAACTTCGCGCGCAAGTTCTCGTTGTGCTTCTCTTGCACCAGGGTTTACTTTCACCGTATCTAATAATCTTTCTAATTCACTATGATCTTTAAAAGAAAACACTTTCAAATATCTTTCCACATCCGCATCATCCGTGTTGATCCAATATTGGTAGAACGCGTAAGGCGATGTCATCTCGGCATCCAACCAAATTGAACCACCGGCAGTCTTTCCAAACTTACTGCCATCAGACTTTGCCATAAGCGGAATAGTCAATGCATGGCCCGAGCCACCTTCGACTTTGCGAATCAAATCAAGGCCCGCAACAATATTTCCCCATTGATCCGAGCCGCCAAGTTGGAGGCGACAATTCTGGCGACGGAAAAGTTCTAGGTAATCAAAAGCTTGCAATACTTGATAAGAAAATTCTGTATATGAAATTCCCCCACTCTCAAGGCGCGAGGAAACTGAATCCTTAGCCAACATTTGATTTACGCTGAAATGCTTTCCAATATCACGAAGAAATTCAAGCGCCGACATTGATTTAGTCCAGTCAAGATTATTGGCCATAACAGCTGGGTTAACTGCAGAATCAAAATCGAGAAATCTAGAGAGTTGTTCACGTATGTTTTCGACCCATTTTGAAACGGTACTTTCAGTATTCAGAGTACGTTCTTCATTTCGGCCACTCGGATCACCTACAAGACCTGTCGCTCCCCCCACTAGGGCGATCGGTAAATGACCTGCCAACTGAAAACGTCTCATAACAAGTATGACTACAAGATTGCCGACATGCAGACTTGGCGCCGTTGGATCAAACCCGATGTAAAACTTAACTGGCCCAGTACCTAAGTCTTTTAGAAGTGAATCCCTATCTGTCGTTTGCGCTAGCAATCCACGCCATTCCAGGTCAGCAATAAGTTCATTTGTCATGGCTTCATCATGCCTGAAAAACGTTGCAGCTCGTTGGATATCCAGCTTTTTGCTTCCTTCGTGGCAGTTTCTAAATCGGAAATTTGCGACGTAACACTAGCGATCGAAGTCCCCAGAGATGAAGTCCTGGAAGCAACGGCGCCGGAGACGGTAAGAAATTCTCTGAGATCAGATTCCAATTCCGGATGGATGCTGGAAAGTTCGATATCAGATAATTCGTGCAATTCCCTTCCGCTCTTTTCGCATAATCTTACGCATTCACCAGCAGCTTCATGTGCTAACGAAAATGGCACAGCCTTCTTGGCGAGATAATCTGCAATCTCTGTTGCAAGTGCGTAACCCGCATGTGCACCGCGAGAGATGTTTGCATCATTGAATTTTGCGGTGGTTACCATTCCCGCTAACGCAGGAAGTAGCAGAAGTAAGGTTTCGACTGAATCAAATACTGGCTCTTTATCCTCTTGGAGGTCACGGTTGTATGCAAAAGGAAGACCTTTAAGGGTCGTTAACAGAGCTGTTAGATTTCCAACAAGTCGCCCACTCTTGCCTCTGGCCAGTTCTGCAATATCAGGATTTTTCTTCTGTGGCATGATCGATGATCCGGTTGAATAAGCATCATCGATTACTACCCACGAAAACTCTGTAGTACTCCACAAAGTGAACTCCTCGCCAATTCGGGAGAGATGGACTCCTAGCATCGCCATCACAAAGAGAGCTTCTGCTGCGAAATCTCGATCACTTACCGCATCGATGCTATTCGCGGCCAGCCCATCAAAGCCCAACGATTGTGCACTTGATTCAGGATTTGGCTGTAAACCACTTCCTGAAAGTGCGCCAGCCCCTAAAGGTGAGATGCTGTTGCGTACTAACCAATCTCCGACCCGATCTATATCCCGCAATAGGGCTTGGGAATGTTTTGCAAGTTCATGACCAAAAACTATCGGTTGAGCATGCTGTAAGTGCGTGAAACCTGGCGCGATAATTTCCACCGTCTCTGCACTTTTTTTGTTAAATGCTTCAATTAAGTTCGTCGTCAGCGACGCTATTTCCAGCAGGTGGTCAATAAGATAAAGCTTGAAGTCAGTAACTACGAGATCATTTCTTGAGCGACCGGCCCTCAGAGCGCCACCAACCGCCCCGATTTTTGCTACCAAACCCCGCTCAATTGCACTATGGACATCTTCGTCCTTGTCGTCATAGGAAAATTTTCCGCTGAGAATCTCAGTACCTAGCGCTTTGAGTCCCGCACGTATAACTTCGCCGTTGCCCGCAGTAATTATCCCTGCAGATATTAGCCCCTCTAAATGCGCCAAATTAACTCTGATGTCATACGGCGCTAGGCGCCAGTCAAAATCAACGCTTCTTGATAGCGCCGCTACCGAATCAGCAGCTCCGCTTGAAAATCTTCCGCCCCATAGCGTCATTATCTATTTCCTCTTTCCCTTAGTTCCTGTAGTCCCAGTAGCAAAAACTGAAATCGATTTAGCAAGCTCGGCTCCACCATTGGCCGTTTTCGATACAACTAGAACTGTGTCATCTCCTGCGATTGTTCCGATCGCACTCGTTAGTGATCCGTTAAGTGAATTTCTATCTATAGCACTGGCTAGTAATTGCGCGCCACCTGGAGGAGTGCGGACCACCGCTAAGTTGCCACTTGCAGTAACGCTCATTATCAAATTCGCTGCATTTGTTGCTTTACTATTCGTTTCCTCGGCGATTACATATTGAAATTCTCCATTTGCATCGCGAACTCGAACTGCTCTCAAATCTTCCAAATCTCGACTTGCCGTTGCCTGCGTTACTTTCACTCCCTCGCGAGAGAGCAATTTCACCAGGTGGGACTGTGACTCAACTCCCCCTCGTCTAATCAACTTGGCAACCTGCGCTCTTCGTTGAGCAGAGCTGATATGCGTTTTAACGTTCATAAGTTGAAGCAACCTTTCTAAATATTTCCAGGAAACGAATTATTTGTGCGTCGGTCACAATTAAAGGTGGCGCGATACGTATAACAGTCTCCGAAGTAGCATTGGCTAAAATACCTTCGCCTTGAAGTCCTAGTACAAATTTTTTGGCAACACCAGTTTTCAGAACTATTCCTAGCAATAACCCAGAACCTCTGACAGATTCCACCAACGCGCTCTTGGAAAGTTCAAGTTTTAGAGTTAACTCAAGTGCAGAATTTCTGGCGATAAGACCCTCATTTTCTATAGTTGTAATCGCAGCGAGAGCAGATGCACATGCAATTGGGCTGCCACCAAAAGTACTTCCATGCGAACCAGGTCCAAATAAGGAAGCGCAATCTCCAATAGCTATCATCGCGCCAAGTGGCAATCCGCCACCAAGTCCTTTAGCAAGGGTGATTATGTCTGGAGTGATTCCCTCTTTCTCAAAACCAAACCATTCGCCAGTTCTTCCCATCCCTGTTTGCACGCAATCAAAGGCCAGCAATACCCCGCGCCTCGTGGTGAGTTCGCGCAATTTCTTTAGGTAGCCAAAATCGGGAACGACCACGCCATTTTCACCTTGAATAGGTTCTACAATCACCATTGCAACTTTTTTATTGATCACTTTCTTCGCAGCGGCGATGTCGTTATAGGGAATAAAAGCGATTTTTTTCAGAAGAGGAATGAAGGGCTCCTGCTTCGGACTTTGACCAGTAATCGAAAGCGCTCCCATTGTGCGTCCGTGAAATGAACCAATCATTGACACGATCCTTTTTCGCCCAGTCAAACGAGACAACTTCAAGGCCGCTTCATTCGCCTCGGCCCCAGAGTTACAAAAGAAAACTCTCGCACTTGCCTCACCAGTTAGAGATTTCAATTTTTCCGCTAGCTCGAGCGCACGTGGATGTGAATATAGATTACTGACGTGACCGAGTTGGTTCGCCTGATCTGAAATAGCAGAAACTATTGCTGGATGTGCATGGCCCAAAATATTAGTTGCGATACCCCCCAAAAAATCTAAATATTCGTTTCCTTCAATATCCCAAACCAAACTCCCCCGACCTCTCACCAACGTGATTTTCGGAGTGCCATAATTATTTTGAAATGCATTTTCCCATCGGCTCTGTGATTCCAAATTATCGCTCATCTTAGGAGACCACCAAAGTTCCAGATTTACCAGAATGGGCCGCCCTCAAATTTTCAACGCTTGTCCCATCAAATATCCGCACCGATTTTGCCCCAGAGGTTATGGCAGTAATCGCCGCATTAACCTTAGGAGACATTCCACCTTCAAAACCTTCGGCGATAGATTGCAACTCACTTAAGGAAATTTCTCCAATCAACGAACTCTCCTCCGGCCAATTGCGATAAATACCAGAAACGTCAGTTGAAAACATCACCAATTCCGCACCAAGGGCGCCTCCGATTGCCCCGGCGACCAAATCAGCATTCATATTTAGTCCTACGCCCTCTCTCGTTACAGATATAGGTGAGATGACTGGAGTGAGACCCTGATCAATAAAATTCTGTATAACCGATACGTCAATGCTTTCTACATCTCCAACGAGCCCTAAAGATGAGTCAGTAACTTTGGCCCGAATCAAATTTCCATCACCTGCCGATATCCCAACTGCGTTAATTCCTAAACCCACCAATTGATTTGTTAAATTCCGGAGAACTTCACCGCTCAAAGTTCGCGCAACTACTTCATAAACTTGCGTACTTGTTTTACGTAGACCTTTGACCATCTCGCTTTTCACGCCATGAATTTCAAGTTCGCGGTTAATCTGTGGACCGCCGCCATGAACAATCACGATATTTTCGCCAGATTTAATTAAGTCCGCCAGATAGGCCAGTATCGGATCCACTTTCAGCTCTTCGCTAATTGCATGGCCACCATATTTGAATACAATCATTATTTCACGCTCATCGAATCTAGCCCGAGGTCTTGTGCAAATCCGCACATGAGATTCGCATTTTGGATCGCTTGACCGGCTGCGCCCTTGCCTAGGTTGTCTATAGCGATCGAAATAATAAGACGATTAGTATGTGGGTCAATAGCAGTTTGAATCAAGGCGCTATTGGTGCCAAGTGTTGAGGAAGTCTGTGGCATTGCGCCTATTGGCAACATAGACACAAATGGTGATTCCGCAAAGTATTCCAAATACGATTTATGAACTTGCTCCGCTGCTACCTCTCGAGATAACTTTGAAGTCACTGTTGCGAGAATTCCTCGTGGCATAGGAGCCAAAATTGGTGTGAATGACAACCTAACCTCGCCGCCATTTACTTTCGCCAAATTTTCTTCTATTTCAGGAATATGTTGATGAACTCCCCCAAACTTATACGAAACCAAGTTGTTCATCACTTCACTGGCTGAGAGGCCAACTTTCCCATTGCGCCCAGCACCCGTGGTTCCGCTGGCAGCAACTGCAACCAAATCAGTCGCGTCAATAAAATTATTAGCAATGGCTGGCGCAGTTGCAAGAATAATTGCAGTTGCATAACACCCTGGGTTGGCTACTCGATCACTACCCCGAATACTCTCAAAGTTGTCGCCTAACTCTGGCAATCCATAAGTAAACTTTCCGGCATAACTTCCACCGTAGTAGCTATGCCATGCCTGCGAATCAGACAATCTAAAATCCGCTCCTAAATCCACTATCTTGACCGCCGGCAAAATACCTTTGACAAGCCCAGCAGATTCGCCATGTGGTAGCGCAAGAAATACCAAATCACATCTATTGATTAAGTTAATATCTGTAATCTCAAACTTACGATTGCGAAAATTCAGTAGATGTGGGTGTACCGAAACTATCTCCTCCCCCGCATTTGTTCCGGCGCTGACGTAGAAGATTTCAAATTTTTCGTGGCTGGAAAGCAGCCGCAGCAACTCGCCACCTGCATATCCGCTAGCACCTACGATGCCTATTTTCATATGCCGATGCTATCAGCCAATGTATATTTATGCAATTCTATGTATATTTATACACGAACAGTGGCGCCACATTCTTTTAGAGCTGCAGCGGCAGCAGACTCGCGATATTGCGAAACCTCTTCAGCCGTTAGTGTCCGATCAGCTGCCCTAAAGACCAGAGTAAATGCCAGAGAAACTTTACCTTCTCCCAGTTTGTCGTAGCGATCGAAGAGAGTGATGCTCTCCAACAAATCTCCAGCACCCGCTTTTAGGGCTGTTTCTACCGTCGCAGCAGCGATCGATTCATCAACTACTAGTGAGATGTCTTGTATAGCGGCAGGCATGGTGACCAAGGAAGGCGATTTTACCGATGCTGGAAAGTCAAGGGCGCCTAGAACAACAACAAATGCGCATGAACGTTCAGGCAATCCGAGAGCACTGATTACCCTGGGATGGAGTTCGCCTGCGTGCGCAACCGCTCTGCCATTAACCTGAAATTCAGCACAACGACCTGGGTGCCATGGAGCAAAATCCGAGCTTATTACGGTGGCCAAATTTCCGGTTGATTCAATAATCATCCTCGCAAACCCAATTGATTCCACCCAAGTAAATTCTTCGGCCTTTCCGTTCCAGCTATCAGAGCCGAGTTTTCCAGCAACCACAGCACCTACGTGCAGTGGTTGATTAGGCACGCTGGCATAAATTCCTCTTCTTGTTTCGACATCCGGAACGCGATCGGTGCCTACTACCTTCTGAATCTCTAGTTTCTCGGTGTTTCTAAATACTGTACCTATTTCAAAAATAGCTATGTCTTTTGCGCCTCGCCCTTGATTTCTTACCGCCGTCAACAGCAAGCCCGGCAGAAGGTGCGTCCGTAAATCCGGGAATTCTTCAGACATCGGATTCGCGATCCTAAAACTCTTAGCACGGTCCCCGACAAAACCTAATTCCGCCACAAAATTCGGATTAACAAATGGATAGTTGTACACCTCGGAGAAGCCATTATCAGCTAAGAAGTTAGCGACACCACGTTTGCGGTACTGCATCGCCGAGAGAGCTGCGCCCTTCTTGCCAGTGGGCAGCGTAGAGGGAATTCGCTCATAACCGATCATTCTTGCAACTTCTTCGACTAAATCCGGAGCCAACAATAAATCCGCGCGCCAAGTTGGTGGACTTATCTCCCAATTAGTATCCGTTTCCCTAACAACTTCGCAGCCAACTACCCTTAATTTCTCCTCAACTTCTGAAAGTGAAACCTGAATGCCTAAATACCTAGCGACGAAATTTGGATCAAAAGAAAGGATCGGAGCAAATTCAGGTTCGCCGAAAGTGCTAGTTCCAACATATGTGGCGCCGCCTAACTCAATCATCAGCGCAATCGCTCGCCCTGAGGAAATTTCCGCAAGCGATGGGTCAACTCCTCGCTCCAAACGTCTGGAGGCTTCCGAAGAGAGCTTATGCCGCCTCGAACCTTTCGCAATTGTAATTGGATCAAAACGGGCTGCTTCCAACGCAATAGTTGAAGTAGATTGCGTAACTTCCGAACTCGACCCACCCATCACCCCAGCTAAAGCCAGGGCCGTGCTCTTATCTGCTACAAGTAAATCTTCCGGGTCGAGATTACGCTCTTGATTATCCAAAGTCTTTATTTTCTTCGTTTGACCAGCGCGCCTAATAGTCAACAAGGTATCTATCTTTGAGCCATCAAATGCATGGAGCGGCTGTCCCAGTTCTAACATTACATAATTTGTAATGTCGACCGCCAAAGAGATGGAGCGCATGCCAGATTTTTCAATACGGCGACTCATCCAGAGTGGCGTTGGCGCACCGGGATTGAATTCGGAAATCGTTCTTATATACACAACCGATAGAGCCGAAGGGTCTTCAACTTCTATTTGGATGCCCGCTTTATTCTTATCAAATTTCGATAAATCCACTTTTAGCGCTGGGTCATCAAATTTGACTCCAAGCGAAGCTGCCAATTCGCGAGCCAAGCCACGAATAGAGAGGGCGTAACCTCGGTCCGGATTCACTGCCGCATCAATAATCACATCATTGATCTCCAATAAAGCGATTGCATCTGCTCCAACTTTTGCGCAATCTGCTGGAAGCACGATAATGCCGGAATGCTCATCACTGATACCCAGTTCACGTGCTGAACAAATCATGCCGTTACTAGTTCTTCCATAAGTTTCACGCGCAGATATTGCGAAATTCCCAGGTAGAACCGCACCGGGTAGAGCTGCTACAACAAGATCTCCAACAGCAAAATTAGTTGCGCCGCAAATTACAAAGCGCGCCGAGTCTTCCCCGCAATCCAACCCAACGAATCTAATGGGTTTCTTATTTCCTGTTAGTTCCTCGATTGATTCGACCCTGGCTACGGTAAGTGGTCCCTCTAAATCAGCGCCCTGAACTTCAATGCTTTCAATTTCGAAACCAACGTTAACAAAGGCTAACTCAATTTCCGCAAGGGAGATCTCCTCCGGCACATCGGCAAATTCGCGAATCCACGAAAGCGGAATTTTCATCTGCCACCAACGCCAAAACTGCGAGTAAACCGGATGTCGCCCTCAACAATGTCATGCATGTCTGTAATCCCATGGCGAACCATCAAAGTTCGTTCCAGTCCCATCCCAAATGCAAATCCGGAGAATTCACTTGTATCGATCCCACAAACCTCTAGAACTTTTGGATTTACCATGCCGCAACCGCCCCATTCAATCCAACGTCCATTAAAAAAGAAGTCGACTTCGGCGCTTGGTTCGGTAAATGGAAAAAACGAAGGTCGCAATCTAGTTTTCACATCCGGCCCAAATATGCTCTGCGCAAAATAATCCAGAGTTCCTTTTAGATCAGCCATTGTTATTCCTCGATCGATGACTAAGCCTTCAACCTGGCTGAACACTGGCGTGTGTGTTGCATCCAACTCGTCAGCTCTGTACGTACGCCCCGGACAGATAACATAAATAGGTGGCTGGTCTTCCAACATAGTACGTATTTGTACTGGTGAAGTGTGGGTGCGTAGAACCAACCTTGATTCCAGAGGCTCGATAAAAAAAGTATCCTGCATAGTTCTTGCTGGATGGTCTGCCGGAATATTCAAGGCGTCAAAATTTAGCCACTCTGCTTCTAATTCTGGCCCCTCAGCAACTCGATAACCTAGGCCGATAAATAAATCAGAAATTTCATTTGTTAAAATCGTTAACGGATGGAGTCCACCCTTTGGCATTTTTGTAGCTGGAAGAGTTACATCAACACGTTCTTCAGCTAAAACCTTTGCATCCCGCTCAGATTCAAGAACAACTAACCGCGCATCAAAAGCTGCAGTGACTTCTGCTTTGGCAGCACCAACAACTTTGCCAAACTGCGCCTTCTGCTCTGGAGCAATTTTTCCCAGCGCCTGGCTTGCTTTTGAAAGATTCGACTTATCGCCTAGGTGCTCGATTTTTACAAGTTTTAACTGCGCAAGATCTTTTGCCATAACAATGGCATCGAGAGCGCTCCTAGTTGCGCTGGAAACATCTGCGACAGTTAGCGACATAATCCATTAATACTACCGAATCCCTACCTCAAACATCGCGATTGCAGCCGCGCTAGCCACATTTAAACTTTCGGATCTACCCTTCATTGGAATTGCTGCGCGCAAATCAACGCCGTCAATCTCTGGAAGTCCCCGTGCCTCATTCCCAAATATCAGGATGATTTTTTCACTCGGCGAGATATCTAGAATTGAAAGATCACTCTCGCCGGAGAGGGCGATAGTTTGAAATTTCTCTTGCCTAGCAAAATCCATAAGTTTGTCGAAATTTACGCCCTCGACTACCGGAATGTGCCAAAGAGCCCCGACTGTTGCACGGACCGTTTTGGGGGAATAAGCGTCAACGCTATTAGCCGAAAAAATCACTGCATCAAATCCACATGCTTCAGCTGTGCGAATCACTGTGCCGCTGTTGCCCGGATCCTGAATCTCCCAGAAATAGGCAATCTTTTTCGCACTCCTCTGTTTTATTTTATAGAGCGTATTTTCGGTAAATTTACAGAGAGCCAAAATCCCCTGAGGAGACTCGGTATCAGCCATCTCGTTCATTACCGCCTCTGAAACATGAACTATCGGGGCATTGGATAAATTTTCTATGGCAATCTCAGATTCCAATTTGTTGAAACCTTTTTCAGTTACATAAAGGCTAATCAACTTCGGCGCTTCATCGTAGCTCGGACGAAAGGATTCTCTAACGCTCTGTATTCCGTCAGCAACGAACTCTTTCTCACTCTGTCGTTTCTTCTTACCGCGAGAACCCAAAAGAGCCTTCACCCTCTCGATATGCGGAGAATGAAGGCTCGTAATTTGGTTATTAGGCATTTACGACGTGCTTGCGAGCTACCTCAACTAGCGCAGCAAAAACCGCTGGCTCGTTGGTGGCGAGCTCTGAAAGCATCCGGCGATCTACTTCAACGCCAGCGCTCTTAAGACCCTGGATGAATCGGTTATAAGTCATCCCATTAGCCCGAGTACCTGCGTTTATACGCTGAATCCAAAGTCGACGGAAATCACCTTTGCGATCTTTACGATCGTTGAATGCGTAAACAAGGGAGTGGGTAACTTGTTCTTTTGCTTTAGAGAACAGTCTGGAACGTTGACCACGATATCCGGCTGCTCTTGCAAGCGTTGTTCTGCGCTTCTTTGCGGCATGTACGCCACGTTTAACTCTTGCCATGGTTTATTCCTTCCTGTTACTTCAAGCCGAGCAAGCGCTTGGCAGTGAATGCGTTTGGAGCCTTAGCTACTGAATCTCCGCTTAGGCGACGTGTTATTCGAGAAGACTTGCGTTCTAGAAGGTGGCGCTTTCCTGCACGCTCATGCATGACTTTGCCGGTTCCGGTTAAACGGAACCTCTTTTTAGCTCCACTATGGGTCTTCATCTTTGGCATTTGCTAACCTCCTAGTTAGTAATAACTTTAGTAACTTTAAAAACTTCTTTAAACTTCAGGTACTACATCAACCGCTTCCGCAGTTTCCATTTCATCGACTTCATCCACTACGACCGCTTTTTCGGCCTTAGCTTCTCTGCTACGGCTAGCCACCTTCGCAGCTTTCTGCTGTGAAATCGACTGACCTTTCTTAACATTCGTCCCTAAAACCATCGTCATGTTTCGTCCTTCTTGCTTTGGCGCAAATTCAACGAAAGCAACTTCTGAGAGCTCTTCAGCTAACTTCATAAGTAAACGGTAACCAATTTCAGGTCTTGCTTGTTCTCGGCCTCGAAATTGAATCGTTACCTTTACTTTGTCTCCGCCCCTAAGAAAGCGCTCAATATGAGTTTTCTTAGTTTCGTAGTCATGTGGCTCGATTTTTGGCCTAAGTCGCATTTCCTTAACAATGATGTGTGTCTGATTCTGTCTTGCCTCTCGCGCTTTTTGTGCGATTTCGTATTTGTATTTTCCGAAATCCATCACTTTACAGACGGGCGGTTGGGCTTCTGGTGCAATTTCAACGAGATCTAGTCCGACCTCATCAGCCATTTTCAGGGCAGTATCGATATCTACGACACCAATTTGCTCACCGGAAAAACCAATCAGACGAACTTGCGCTACGCGAATTCGATCATTGATTCTTGGTTCAGCGCTGATAATTTCTCCTCCCTGATTATTCACTTCTATTTAGAAGCAGGCGGAGAGAGTCGCAAATGCAGGCTAAAAAACCTGTAAAGACCAAATCACCGAAGCGATAAAGGTGGGAGCGACTAGCTCCACTTGATTGCGCAAGGCTACCTTATTCCCTCGATAAGTAGAAATTACCCACCAATCGCATGAACTCCAGCATCTACATGCACAATTTCGCCGGTGGTTTTTGGGAAAAAGCTGGAAAGTAAGGCAACCGCACCTTGGGCGGCCGGAATCGGATCGGTGACATCCCAGACCAAGGGAGCCCGCTTGTTCCATACATCTTCGAACTCTTCAAAACCAGGGATCGATTTAGCAGCCATCGTCTTTATTGGCCCAGCGGCGATTAGATTGCAACGAATATTCTCCGCACCTAAATCCCGAGCCAGGTATCGATTCGCCGACTCGAGCCCAGCTTTTGCCACGCCCATCCAGTCATATTTTGGCCAGGCCACAGTCGCGTCAAAAGTTAGGCCAACGATTGCAGCTCCCTCTTTCTTGAAAAGTGGCTTGCACGCCATCGTCAGCGACTTATAGGAAAATGTGGACACGTGAACTGCTGTAGCAACATCCTCCCAGGCTGTATTGAGGAAATTTCCGCCCAGCGCTGTCTCCGGCGCAAAACCAATTGAATGAACGACGCCGTCCAAATGTGGAAGATATTCCTTGACTAGAGATGCCAGGCGATCCAAATGTTCAACATTTGTAACATCTAGCTCGATAACTGGCGCTTGCTTAGGTAATCTGGCGGCAATACGTTTCGTAATACTAAGGGCTCGACCGAAGGAAGTTAGAACAACGTTCGCTCCTTCGTCCTGTGCAATTTTTGCCACATGGAAGGCAATCGAAGACTCAGTCAGTACGCCAGTTACCAATATATTTTGATTTTGCAGTATTCCCACTTAGTGCCCCATTCCTAATCCGCCATCAACTGGTATTACTGCGCCCGTAATGTATGCCGCCTCTGGTGAAGCCAAAAAAGCGACTACCCCTGCGACTTCTGCCGGCGTACAAAATCTTGCCAATGGTATGGCTTCAATTATTTGCGCTTTACGAGATTCTTCGAGTACAGCCGTCATATCCGTTTCAACAAATCCAGGTGCAACTACATTTGCTGTTATTCCGCGACTACCCAATTCTCTCGCGAAGCTTCGCGCCATTCCCACCAAACCACTCTTAGTCGCTGCATAATTTACTTGACCTGCCGAGCCGAGTAATCCCACAACAGAGCCAACAAAAATCATACGTCCAGATTTTCTCTTTAACATTCCTCTAGTACATGCTCTTGCGACTCGAAATGCGCCGACTAGATTAGTTTCGACAACAGATTCAAAATCTTCATCACTCATCCGCATAGCTAAACCATCTTTAGTGATTCCAGCATTAGCAACCAGGACATCAATCCCGCCAAATTTCCCCTCAATTTGCTGAATAGCAGAATTGACACTGTCGCTATCCGTTACATCCATGACGACACTTTCAAAGCCAGCTGGTCCGCTCCCTGACCGATGGGTTACTACGACTTCGAACCCCTGGGCCTTAAATTTTTCCGCTATTGCTAAACCAATTCCGCGATTTCCACCTGTGATTAGCGCGACTTGAGGGGTAATACTCATGGGAGAAACTTACTAGTTCTTTCGCGATACTACTAAGTATCCATGAGCGTTACATGACTCAAGAGCCAGTTTTTACTTATCTCGCATAGGATTAACACATGGCCAAAGCGAGGAAGGTAGTTGACGCTTCTGTTACTGATGCCGCTCACGCACTTTCAAAAGACCAAACAGCCCGAGCCCGCCGCTATTTCTTTTCTATGATGATGAGAACTGCGTGCTTCATTCTCGCGGTCCTTCTTCCTAGCCCATATCGATGGATCGCCCTACTCGGTGCGGTAGTTCTGCCTTACGTCGCAGTCATAGCTGCCAATGCAGGCAGAGAGCGTGTACGCCCAGGCGAAGCAGAATTTACAAGCAGCCAAAAAGAGATTGGTTGACATAAAGAAATTGAAAGAATTCTTAAGGCCCATCGCACTTCTTCAATCACTTATTGCACTTTTCTTGATCGGGGGGTGCCTCTTTGCGGCTCAATGGCAGTACAACCGCGGTACTTCTCAGTATGCAGTTAACGCGATTATCAAAACAAATTTAGGCCTGCTGCCCGTCAAAGAGCCAGATATTTCCACTCTCGACCCAATTACCAATCAGTGGCGAACACTAAATCTAATTGGCTCATTCGATAACTCTCATCAAGAGCTAATCCGCAACCGTTACTTTGAAGGAAAATTTGGTTTTGAAGTTCTAACACTTTTTAGTTCCGTGGCAGGAGATAATTTTTGGGTTGATCGTGGTTGGGTTGCAGCCGGTCCCAATGCGGCGACACCTCCACAAGTTACGCCTGCGCCAACAGGAGAAATCAAGATCAGAGCTCGCATCAGGTCCGAAAATTTGAGTCGCCAGTTGCAGGGTTCATTTTTTGTTACGAAGATTATTAGTGAAAAGCCTAAGTCAATAGCTAAAATTCAAGGCGTCGACGCAAAATCTTATTACCTTGATTTGCTTCCTAACCATGACAAATCGGTTCTACCTCTTACGCCAATTGCACTTCCAGAAATTTCTGGGGGTCCCCATTTCGCTTACGCGTTGCAGTGGCTAGCCTTTGCTCTATTGACTTTAATCGGTAGAGCTCTGCTGTTCCGAGAGACCAAGAGACTGGCGCTGAAATAAATCAAAGTAGAGACCACCTTTGGCAACCAACTCTTCATGCCGCCCAGTCTCGACGATCTTGCCGCCATCTAAGACCAGAATCTGATCGGCGTGTACAACAGTAGAGAGACGATGCGCAATAACAATGCTGGTTCGTCCAATCAAAGCAACCTTGAGCGCCTCTTGAACCAGCGCCTCATTTTCTGAATCCAGATGAGCTGTTGCTTCATCCAAGATGACGATACTGGGTGCTTTCAAAAGTAGTCTCGCTATGGCCAATCGTTGTTTTTCGCCACCCGACAAGCGATGTCCTCGCTCTCCGACAACTGTTTCCAACTTATTGGGAAGTGAACGTACAAATCCGCCAATCTGCGCCAAGTCGCAAGCTGCCCAGATTTCATTCTCAGTGGCATCCACCTTGGCATACCGAAGGTTTGATTCAATGCTCTCATGAAACATATGCGAATCCTGTGTTACGACTCCGATCAATCTTCGCAAGTCATCTATTTTGCTATCGCGAATGTCTATGCCATTGATCAGAATGGCGCCATTGGTTACATCGTAAAGTCTAGGAATCAAACTTGATATCGTACTTTTACCAGCTCCTGAGGGTCCAACAATCGCCGTAAAGGAACCTGGCTTACATGTAAAGGAAATTCCATCAATAACAATTCCACTATCAGGGACTTCTTCTTTCGCCGCTCCTTCGAGTGAAGCGAGCGAAATTTCCTTTGCCGATGGATAGGCAAATACCACATTATTGAATTCGACCTTTGGCATGCCCGGAGGAATAACTTTTGTTACAACACTATCTCTAACCATTGGTACCAGGTCGAAAACTTCGAAAACCCGTTCGAAGGAGACTAGCGCCGACATTACATCAACTCGAACATTTGATAGCGCGGTTAGTGGGCCATAAAGTCGAGCGAGAAGCGCGGTAATTGCCAGCAACGTACCTATAGTTATTTGGTCATTGATAGCCAAGTGGCCACCAACTCCGTAAGCGACAGCTGTAGCAACTGCCGCTACTGAAGTCATGGCGATGAAGAAAATACGATTCAGCATGGCAATTTTTATGCCCATGTCTGCGACGCTTCTGGCTTTGCCTCGAAAATTCTGCGATTCGCCAGCCCCATCACCGTAGAGGGATACTAATAGCGCGCCCGAAACATTAAAGCGCTCGGTCATTGTCGAAGACATTTGCGCATTCAACTCGAATGAACGCCGGGTATATCCAGCTAATTTCTTTCCTATCCACTTTGTCGGAACCATAAAAATCGGCAATAGGAGCAAGGAAATAACAGTTATCTGCCACGACAGCGTCAGCATCGCAATGGCGACTAGAACCAGGGTCAGTGAGTTGCTGACCACACCGGAGAGAGTAGATGTGAAGGCCTGCTGGGCACCGATGACATCCGAATTTATTCGCGAAATAAGTGATCCAGTTTGAGTTCGAGTGAAAAAAGCAATCGACTGCTTCTGAACGTGTTCAAATACTTGACTTCTCAAGTCATAAATCAACCCTTCGCCAATTCTGCTCGAGAACCAGCGTCCTAACGCACTAAAACCAGCATCTGCAATCGCAAGAAGAGCGACAGCAAGCGCCAACTTCGTAACAATATCCCCGCGTCCCGGAATTACTCCATCATCAACCAATGAGCGAAGCAAGAGCGGTGTAGCGACTACAAGAGTTGCATCGATCACGACGGTGGCCATAAACACTAAGAGATATCGCCTATAGGGTTTTGCGAACTGCAAAATTCTGTTAAATGTTCCTGGCTTTAGCTTCTGGTGTTTAACCGACTGATCAGAGCTAAGTGAACGCAATGCCATCCAAGGCCCATGCATTGACACTAATTAAACCGTAAAGCCAATCGCCCGAAGCTGCTCTCTGCCCTCGTCGGAAATTTTTCCCGGCCCCCAAGGCGGCATCCAAACCCAATTGATCTTTACATCAGAAGTTATATCTGCAAGTACTTGGTGTGTCTGGTCCTCAATAACATCTTGTAGAGGACAAGCCGCAGATGTCAACGTCATATCCAGGATTGCAACTCCGTTTTCATCAAGACGCATGTCATATACCAGTCCGAGATCGATCACGTTAATCCCCAACTCAGGATCTATGACGTCTTTCATTGCCTCTGTGATGTCATCTAGCGTTGTGTTTACTGCGCTCATATCTCTCCTTGTTTGTCGCTACTTTGCAATGCTGCATCCTTAAATGCTAACCACCCTAAGAGTGCACACTTTACTCGAGCCGGAAATTTAGATACCCCAGCCAGCGCCACTCCGTCCTCCAGAATATCCTCATCCCCCACCGATGTCCCCTTGCTCGCCATCAACTCCGAGAATGCTTCAACGGTCTGGAAAGCCTGATCAACTTCCTTGCCGATCATTAGATCAGCAACTATAGAAGTGCTCGCCTGTGAGATTGAGCAACCAACACCATCCCATGAAACATCTTTAACTAGACCGCTTTCGATAGTAACGTTTAATGTAATTTCATCTCCGCAACTCGGATTGACATGATGGACTTGTGCTGAATACGTAGGACTCAACTTCTTGTGTGTCGGATTTTTGTAATGGTCCAAGATAACTTCTTGATACAGGGAGTCTAAATCCACCTCTAAACCTTAAAGTATTTCTGAGCGCCGGCTATTGCATCTACTAATGCATCAACATCCGATTCATCGTTATAAATATAGAATGAAGCTCTAGTTGTTCCAACCAATCCCAATTTCTTCATAAGTGGCCAGGCGCAGTGATGGCCCGTTCGAACTGCGATTCCATATTGATCCAATACTTGCCCAACATCATGAGGATGGATCTTGTCCACAGTGAAGGAAATTACAGCCCCTCTATCAACAACATCCTTGGGTCCGATCACAGTTACTGCGCGAAGCTCAGAAAACTTTGTCAATGCGTACTTTGTTAATTCTCTCTCGTGGTTAGCTATATTTTCCATGCCAAGTTTAGTTAAGTAATTCAGGGCGGCTGCCAAACCAATAGCTTGTGCCATATTTGGAACACCAGCCTCGAATTTCTTGGGGGCCTGCGCCCATGTCGAATCAGTCATGGTGACAGATTCAATCATCGAACCACCGGTTAAGAATGGCTCCATCTCATTAAGATATTGCGTACGTCCCCAAAGAATGCCAACCCCAGTTGGGCCTAAAGCCTTATGTCCAGAAAAAGCCAGAAAATCGATATCTAGAGCTTTAACATCGATTGCAAAATGTGGGGCAGATTGACAGGCATCCAGCACGAAAACCGCACCGACCTCATGAGTTCTTGCAACAATATTTTCAAGAGGAACTATCGTGCCCAGTACATTTGATTGATGAGTGATTGCCACAATTTTAGTTTTTTCATTTATTAACTCTTCCAATTTTGACTGATCCAAACGCCCTTCAGGCGTTACTTCAAACCAGACTAGCTCTGCCCCGGTTCGCTTCGCCAACTGTTGCCACGGAATCAGATTTGCATGGTGCTCAAGTTCTGAAACAACGATGCGATCGCCTGGCTCCAGAAAAAATCTAGAACCTGGTTTTGAGTTTCCAAACGAATAGGAGAGAGCATTTAGACTTTCTGTAGCACTCTTAGTGAAAACCAATTCAGACAAATCTGCATTTATGAAATCTGCAACAACTTGTCTTGCCCCCTCGTAAGCCTCGTTTGCCTCTTCGGCCAGAAGGTGTGCTCCCCTATGAACTGCAGCATTATGCAGCTCATAAAAATCGCGCTCTGCATCTAGAACTTGGCGTGGTTTTTGACTGGTAGCACCACTGTCCAAATAAACTAAACGATTACCCCCGCGCATAATTTTAGAAAAGATAGGAAAATCTTTCTTAATTTCAAAGGGCAAGATTAGATTTGGCATATTTAAGCAGTTACGTAATCTGCGTAACCCTTCTCCTCTAATTTATCGGCTAATTCTGGACCACCCTGTTCGACGATTTTACCGCCGGCGAAAACATGAACAAAGTCTGGCTTGATATAGCGAAGAATTCGAGTGTAATGAGTTATCAACATTATCCCCAGATCGCTGCTCTCTTTAACCTTGTTGACTCCCTCGGAAACAATTCGAAGTGCATCAACATCAAGCCCTGAATCAGTCTCATCTAAAATAGCAAATTTCGGTTTAAGCAATTCCAGCTGAAGTATTTCGTGGCGCTTCTTTTCTCCTCCAGAAAAACCCTCATTCACATTACGCTCTGCAAAATTAGTATCCATATTCAATCCAGCCATAGCTGCTTTTACTTCTCCAACCCATGTTCTAACTTTCGGCGCTTCCCCGCGATTCGCTGTTACTGCGGTTCGCAAAAAGTTGGTAACTGAAACTCCAGGAACTTCAACTGGATATTGCATCGCGAGGAATAGTCCCGCTTTTGCCCGCTCGTCCACGCTCATCGTTAGTACATCTTTGCCGTCCAAGAGAATTGAACCTCCTGTAACTGTATATTTTGGATGGCCAGCAATCGAGTATGCGAGGGTCGATTTTCCAGAACCGTTGGGCCCCATTATCGCGTGGGTCTCTCCCGATTTAATGGTCAAATCAACGCCCCGTAATATCTCCGTGAAACCGAGATCAGTTGCCACACTCACCATCAGTCCTTTAATTTCTAATGTACTCATCATATTCTCCTTTGGTTTGACTAAACTTTGCTATTTTTCTTGCCGGAAATAATTAAGGTGTCGCCAATCTTTTCTACCTCATAAGTTTCGACAGGGATTGAGGCAGGGGGCGTTAGAACTTCGCCTGTTCGCAAATCAAACTCTGCTCCGTGCAACCAGCATTCTATTTTGAACCCGGTCACCTCCCCCTCAGAAAGGGAAGCGTCAGAGTGCGAACAAGTATCAGCAATCGCGAAAACTTCATCCCCTACCCGAGTAACACAAACAGGAGTTCCTTCAACATCTATCTTCACGGGCATGCCATCGGTTAAAGTGGACAATAACAATTCAGACATTTATTCGCCAACTCTCGAAAGCTCAAAATCAATGCGATCCATCAATCTGTTTTCAATTTCCTCGTTATTGATCTTCCCTACGATCTCAGAAAAGAAACCTCTGACGACTAAACGTCTTGCCAAATCAGCTGGGATACCTCTTGAACATAGATAAAAAAGCTGTTCATCGTCGAAACGACCGGTTGTACTTGCGTGACCTGCGCCGAGAATCTCCCCTGTCTCAATTTCCAAGTTTGGGACAGAATCTGCACGGGCGCCATCAGAAAGAAGTAGGTTGCGATTCAATTCGTAAGTGTCTGTTCCTTCGGCATTGGCTCGAATATAAACATCACCAATCCAGACAGTATGCGCCTTATTCCCGGCGAGTGCCCCCTTGTAATTGACGCGACTCTTAGCATGTGCAACATTGTGATCCACATGAAGGCGATGTTCCAGGTGCTGGCCATCGGTTGCAAAATATAAACCTAGAAGTTCAGCGCTTGATCCAGGACCTCGGTATTCAACAGTCGGAGATAGACGGACCAATGAGCCACCTACGGTTACGACTATCGAACGAAATGAGGCATCCTTTGAGACGACGGCATGTTGCCGTCCTAGGTATACCGATTTTGCTCCCCACTCTTGCAGAGAAACAAATGTTAAATTAGAGCCGGGCGCGACATCAAATTCGATGTCTTCAGCCAAAATTGCATCTCCACTGTTCTGCAGAATAATTGTTGCATGGGAATTAATACCGCAGGAAATTAGAGTGCGAGAAGCTTGTGCTTTACCGCTCAAATCCCTGCGATTGAGAAATATGGGTTCTGAAATATTCGCATCTTTTGCAATCTTAATATGAGTAACCTGCGCCACCGTTTCGCGAACCCGCACCATTGCCGCATCGTCTGTTTCTGAAATCGGATTTAGGTCCATCGTATCAACAACTTCGAGGCTTACCTCTCTTGATGCACTGCCTATTGCAATTGAACTCGAGCTAGTAATCTCAACGTTGTTGTCCAATAGACCGCCCAAGCGAGAAAGTGGCGTAAAACGCCAAGCCTCTTCCCTCCCCGTTGGAGTCAGATAATTTGAAGTGAGAGTGCTCATTAACCGACTGCACCTTCCATCTGCATTTCAATCAAACGGTTTAATTCTAAGGCATACTCCATCGGTAATTCTCGTGCAATTGGCTCAATGAATCCTCTAACAATCATTGCCATGGCTTCATCCTCGCCCAGACCCCGAGACATAAGGTAGAAGAGTTGATCATCACTGATTTTAGAAACCGTAGCTTCATGCCCCATTGATACGTCATCCTCGCGAACATCAACATATGGATAAGTGTCGGATCGAGAAATCGTATCTACTAGTAGTGCGTCACATTTAACTGTTGATTTAGAATGGTGCGCACCTTCGTTGACCTGAACTAGGCCTCTATAAGATGTACGTCCACCACCCCGAGCAACAGATTTGGAAATAATTGTTGAAGATGTGTATGGCGCGGCATGAATCATTTTTGCCCCAGCATCCTGATGTTGGCCTTCACCAGCAAATGCAATTGAGAGAGTCTCACCCTTTGAGTGTGGTCCCATCAGCATCACGGCCGGATATTTCATTGTGACTTTGGAACCAATGTTTCCATCAATCCACTCCATAGTCGCGCCTTCGGCACATGTCGCTCGCTTGGTCACCAAGTTGTAAACGTTGTTAGACCAATTTTGAATAGTCGTATAACGCACTCGCGCATTCTTCTTGATGATAATTTCCACAACGGCAGAGTGAAGAGAATCTGATGAATAAATCGGGGCAGTGCAACCTTCAACATAGTGCACATATGAATCTTCATCCGCAATAATCAAAGTGCGTTCAAACTGACCCATGTTCTCGGTATTAATACGGAAATATGCTTGTAATGGGATATCTACTTTGACGCCCTTTGGGATATAGATAAAGGATCCGCCAGACCAGACTGAGGTATTAAGAGCAGCAAACTTATTATCACCAACTGGAATAACCGTACCAAAATACTCTTTAAATAACTCTTCGTGTTCGCGAAGACCAGTATCCGTATCAACAAAAATTACGCCCTGCGCTTCCAAATCCTCACGAATAGAGTGATAAACAACTTCAGATTCGTATTGCGCAGCAACTCCAGAAACTAAACGCTGTTTCTCAGCTTCAGGAATTCCCAATCGATCATAGGTATTCTTAATGTCATCTGGAAGATCTTCCCAGGAGGTAGCCTGCTTTTCGGTTGATCGAACGAAGTATTTAATGGTGTCAAAAAATATCCCAGACAGATCTGAGCCCCATGTTGGCATTGGCTTTTTTTCGAAAAGATTTAGACCTTTGAGTCGTAGGTCAAGCATCCACTTTGGCTCACTCTTTTTCCCAGAGATATCGCGAACAACTTCCTCATTAATTCCTCGACGAGAATTTGCGCTGACATCATTTTTATCAGACCAACCAAATTCGTAATTTCCAATTCCCTCTAGGCCAGGATTCTTCGCTAGTACGTCGCTCATTTCAGGCTCGCTCTCCATTTTTGGTTAGTTTTTCGGAATTTGGTATAAATGTTGTGCAAACACCATCGCCATGGGCGATAGTCGCCAAACGTTGAACATGAGTTCCTAGTAGTACAGAGAATGCTTGCGTTTCAGCTTCACAAAGTTCTGGAAACTGCGATGCGACATGGGCTATCGGACAGTGGTTCTGGCAAAGTTGCTCACCCATCCCCTGTGATTGATTATTCGCCGCGTAACCTTCATCTGATAGAAATTTGGCTAGGGCCTCACTTTTTTCGCTCAGATTTTTTTTATTAGCTAAAATTTGAGCTGCTCGCCTAGTTATTTCGCGAGCACGATCCATCGCAAATTCTTTGACAAGCGATTCATCTCCCGTTGACGCCATGAAGCGCAACGCCGACACAGCCAAATCATCATATGTGTGCTCAAACTTTTCTCGGCCCGCATCTGTCATTATAAAAACCTTGGATGGACGGCCACGTCCTCGTGGATTTGAAGTTCTTTGAAATGGTTCACGAGCGGCCAATACACCTTCTGCTATTAGTGAATCTAAATGGCGCCTAATTCCAGCGGGAGTAATCTTCAATCTATCTGCCAAGGTTCCAGCCGTAGCAGGACCTTTCTCTAGAATTGCCCGAGCCACTACATCACGAGTTCGCTCTTCATTTCTTTTCACAACAGTATTGTTGCGTAATTCATGAAAACTCGCCACTCGGACCCATGCCTCTTGGCCCACGCGTGCCGCGTGAGCGCTTAGGCTACGAGCATGAATTTAGCCTCTTTTATCTTTACAACCCTTTTAGTATTCCAGGCTGGACTAGTAGTGACGGGTGGGGCGGTGCGACTGACAGGTTCTGGCCTTGGCTGCCCCACCTGGCCTGAGTGCACCAGCGGTTCGATAAAGCCAATTATTCATCAAGCCCAGGGCCAACTCCACTCTTGGATCGAATTTGGCAACCGTCTTATTGCTTGGCTAATTTTGATTCTGGCAATCGCAAGTTTGGTCTATATTGTAAAAAGATTGCAATCTCGTCCCGACTTTAAACGTTTACGTCTTCTTGCTATATTCCAAATCTTAGGTTTTTTTGGCCAAGTTGTTCTCGGTGGAATCACCGTTCTCACAGAGCTAAATCCGATCGCAGTCTCGGCCCATTTTGTTCTAACTATTCCCTTAATTGCTGGAGCTCTTGCCCTGCGTCATAGGATTTTGGACCGCAAGATTGTTTACCTTGCGCCAATAACTCGCACCCTAACGGTATTCGTTGTCTCTTTAACTTTTATCGTTTTGCTACTTGGGACATTAGTTACTGGCACTGGCCCACATGCTGGTGATATAAAGGCTAAGCGCTATCCATTTGAGGCACGAGCTATCTCATGGTTGCATGCAGATGTTGTTATCGCGCTTATCTGTTTGATCGTTGCACTTTATCTCTTGGTTCGAGTGTCGGAATCTGAAGAAGTCAGAAGAGTCTTTGGTCGCCTTGTTTTTATATTTCTCCTGGTTTCGTTGCTGCAGGGAGCAATTGGCTATGTCCAATACTTCACCGGCTTACCTGAACTTATCGTCGGGGCTCATTTGCTCGGTGCAACTTTAGTTTGGATAAGTGCTTGGCAAATAAATCTAACTGGCCGTGAAAATATACAAGAAGAGAGAGTTGGGAAATAGATGAACAGTACTTGGAGCAAACTTGACGATAGAGCAGTTCAAATCAGCCGCGCACTGGCAATGGATGCTGTGCAAAAAATCGGAGCTGGTCATCCCGGAACAGCGATGGCGCTAGCCCCAGTTGCTTACACTCTTTTCCAAAAAATACTTCGCCATGATCCATCTGACCCAAATTGGCTAGGTCGTGATCGTTTCGTATTATCTGCCGGCCATTCATCACTAACGCTCTACATTCAACTTTATCTTTCAGGTTATGGACTGGAATTATCGGACCTAAAAAGTTTCCGAACGGCAGGTTCAAAGACTCCCGCCCACCCTGAATTTGGTCATACAAAGGGAGTGGAAATCACGACTGGTCCACTGGGATCAGGAATTTCCAGCGCTATCGGAATGGCCATGGCAGCACGCTACGAAAAAGGCCTTCTAGACTCTGCAAATGAGACAGAGTTATTTAACCACGACATATGGGTTATTGTCTCTGACGGCGATTTGCAAGAGGGGATAAGTTCTGAAGCTTCCTCGCTGGCCGGCACCCAACAACTCGGCAATTTGAACGTTATCTATGACGATAACCGAATTTCAATTGAAGGAGATACTCACTTAACTTTTACTGAAGATGTCGCAGCCAGATATACATCTTACGGCTGGAGAGTTATTGATGTAGCCATGAAGAGCGATGGTGACGTCGACCGCTTCTCCCTGGAAACTGCCATGCGACAAGCACAATCTGAAACCAATAAGCCAACGTTAATTCGACTGAAATCTGTTATTGCGTGGCCCGCGCCCAATGCCAGAGGTACTGCAAAGTCCCATGGTTCCGCACTGGGTACTGAAGAAGTAGCCGCTACTAAATTAATCCTTGACCTCGACCCGGAGGAATCATTCGCAGTTCCTGCCGATGTGCTTGCCCATACTCGTGAACTTTTAAGTAGAACTGCAATCCTTAGGGCTAAATGGAATTTAGAATTTAATGAATGGTCTGAATTGAACCCGCAGAAGAGTGCACTTCTAAAACGACTGCAAAGCAGAACGCTACCCAAGGAGTGGGAAAAGGCTATTCCGGTTTTTGAAAGTGGAAAAGATATCGCTACACGCGCTGCATCGGGAAAAGTAATAAACGCCATTGCCGAAGTTCTTCCTGAATTCTGGGGAGGGTCTGCAGATTTAGCGGATAGCAACAACACCTCTATTGAAGGCGGGAAATCTTTTCTGCCCTTGTCTAGCACAATGAAAGATGCGAACCCATATGGCCGAATCATCCACTTTGGAATTCGCGAACATGCAATGGGCGCAATCCTCAATGGCATAAGCCTTCATGGACTAACCCGCAGTTTTGGCGGAACATTTCTAGTGTTTAGTGACTATATGCGTGGGGCCATTCGCCTCGCAGCGTTGATGGATATTGCTTCGATTTTTGTTTGGACCCATGATTCGATTGGTTTAGGTGAGGATGGACCCACTCACCAACCTGTCGAGCAGATCGCCTCGCTTCGCTTAATCCCAAACTTCGCTCTCATCCGCCCTGCTGATGCCAATGAGACCGCGGTTGCATGGCGTGAAGTTTTAACGCGCAACAAGCCAGCGGGATTTGCGCTATCACGCCAGAGTTTGCCAGTCATAGACCGTTCGGTTTATGGAAGCGTTGAAGGCGTTGCCAAGGGAGCCTACATAATTTGCGATACTAAGAGCGCTCCTGACGTAATTTTGATTGCTACTGGCTCTGAAGTGCATATTGCAATCTCAGCTGCAGAACTTCTTCAATCTCACTCCATCTCAGCAAGAGTTGTAAGTGCCCCTTCGCTAGAGTGGTTCGAGGAGCAGGAAGATTCTTACAAACAATCTGTCCTTCCTGCAACAATCAGGGCCCGCGTTAGCATCGAAGCTGGCGTAGGTTCTGGCTGGCACAAATATGTTGGCGATGCTGGTGAAATCATAAGCCTTGAGCACTTCGGGGCCTCGGCTTCGGCATCTGAACTTTTTACAGAGTACGGTTTCACCGCGGAAAACATCGTCGCTGCTGCTCTGAGAACAATCTCGAATTGTAAATGATTTCTCTTACTGGTCCAGCGATAGAAAAGTACGATGCTCAAAGCGCCGTGGCCATAGATCTTTCTCGTGTAGCCAAGGATCTGGGTGCGAAAGATTCTTCCCTTTGGGGCAAGCAAGCAGAGGCGGAAGCCGAGAGAAGATTAAATTGGATTGATCTTCCGATCACTTCAAGAGAGCTACTGCCAGAACTGGACGCACTAAGTGCGTGGGCTAGGGAACATGGCCTAAGCAACATTATTCTCTGCGGAATGGGTGGTTCTTCCCTCGCGCCGGAAGTTATTGCTAAGACCTATGAAAAACCATTGACGGTCTTAGATTCAACCGACCCAGATCAAATTTCACTTGCTCTACCTAAAGATTTGACCACCACCTTAGTTATAGTCGGCTCAAAATCGGGAGCTACAATTGAAACTGCATCACAAAAATCCCTCTTCGAGAAACTATTTATTGATGCTGGACTAGACCCGCGAGAGCATTTCGTAATAATTACCGATCCGCACTCCCCCTTGGATATTGCGGCAAGAGCGCAAGGCCTTCGAGTCGTTAATGCTGATCCACAAGTTGGGGGCCGCTTTAGCGCTCTTAGCGCTTTTGGTTTAGTTCCAGCGGCGCTTATGGGGGTTGATGTCTCGGTCATGCTTGATGATGCCGAGCTTGCTATCCAGGCTTTTAGCTCACCAAATTCTGTTCCAGTACGGCTTGCGACGTTACTTTTCGAACAGTGCGATGAGAACTTTGCCCTCATTGATGCTGGATCAAAACTCCCAGGTATTGGCGATTGGATTGAACAGCTTATTGCCGAGTCAACCGGCAAAGATGGAACGGGTCGATTACCAATTGTTTTGGAAAATCAAAGTTCGGAGATATTTGGCGATGGGCTGAGAATAGGATTTTCCAAAGGAGTCGGAGAATTGAATGTCCTAGGTTCCCTTGGCGAGCAATTTATTCTCTGGGAATGGGCAACTGCACTGCTCTGCCGAGCATTACAAGTTGACCCTTTCAATCAGCCCAATGTCACCGAAGCAAAAAAGAGCACCGCTAATATTTTAAGCAAATTGGTAGGTTCTAAAATTCCCGAGACCATCCCAGCTTTTACAGTAGGCAACCTTTTAATATTTGCCGATGAGCAAAGTTCAGATCTAGTAAGCGCACTAGGTAATTTCACTTCTAGCCCAGCAAGCTACATTGCGATAATGGCCTATCTCAATCGGCAGAGCGATGGAGAAGTAAGATTGATACGTGAATCCCTTGCGCGGAAGACCAAACTTCCGGTGACTTTTGGCTGGGGGCCAAGATTTTTGCATTCGACCGGACAATTTCATAAGGGTGGGAAAGAGAAGGGCATATTTTTACAGATTACTGCGAACAGCAAGAGCGAGCTGCAGATTCCTGGAGAGCAATTCTCCTTCCAGACTCTACTTATGGCTCAGGCTCTTGGTGATGCACAAGCTTTAGAGGCAAGAGGTTTCAAGGTGCTGCGCCTTCACTTGGTAAAACGAAGTGAAGGCATTAGCGAATTATTCGAAGCAGTATCTGCTCTTTAGATTAAAACTAATTCTTAGTCTTCGCCACGCAAGCGCGCCAGGGCATCTTCTAGAATCTTTTTTGATTCAGCTTCAGTGCGGCGTTCCTTGACATATGCCAAGTGAGTTTTGTAGGGAGCATTCACGATAGGCATCGGTGGCTTATCTTTATTCAAACCAGCGGGATAGCCACATCTTGGGCAGTCCCAAATTTCAGGAATTTGTACAGTCTCATCTTCAGCAAAGGAAGGGCGCGTTTCATGGCCTTGTGCACACCAGTAAGAAACTCTGAAACGAGCGATAGCATCGCCACGCTCTGCTTCTCCCATTGGTCCGGCACCGACACGGCTTCCACGAATTGCACTACCCATAATTAACTCCTCTTACTAATTCTTACCTGTGCTTAACCGATTTTCATATGTAAAACTGAAGAAGTTTCTATTTCTTTAATACCAAGCTAAGGGCAATAACTCCCACAAACCAAAGTCCGCCAGCAATGATTGTAATTCTGTCGAGATTGCGCTCGACAACTGAAGAACCACCATAGCTCGATGAAATACCACCACCAAATAGATCGGAAAGTCCGCTTCCCTTCCCCTTGTGAAGAAGTACAAGCAGGACCATGAGCACACTGGTTACAACCAAGAGGATCGAAAGAGCTAAAACCACGAATTTCTCCTTTTACGACAATTTGATAAGTAAAAGCACTGCACGAAGGATACCCATACCCCGGGACAATTTATGCAGTAGTTGTGCGGTGAAACTTGGCAATTCGGGCTAATTCCTCAGGATCAAGGCTTGCTCCCCCGACTAAAACGCCATCCACATCTATTTGCTTCATGATCTCGCCGATATTTGCAGATTTTACTGAACCACCATAAAGAATTCTTGCCGCTTCAGCAATTTCCTCTGAACCTATTTTCTCGAGCTCAGAGCGAATAGCTTGGCAAACCTCTTGGGCATCTTCGGCGCTCGCAGTTTTTCCAGTTCCAATAGCCCATATTGGTTCATAGGCAAAAACAATCTTCTTTAGATCGGGCTTGTGAAAACCTTTTAAACCACTGCGGAGCTGACCTAGTACATGCTCGACGTGGGCACCGCTTTCTCGAATAGCAAGTTCCTCCCCGATGCACAAAATTGGAGTCAATTCATTTACTAGCGCTGCCTTAATCTTGCGATTCACCGTTGCGTCATTTTCGCCGTGAATAGCCCTGCGTTCAGAATGTCCAACTAGGACATAAGAACAACCTAATTTGTGAAGCATCGAGCCACTGATATCTCCAGTGAATGCACCACTGACTTCAGGCGACAAATCTTGGGCACCATAGCCCAAGCGAAGTCGGTCCCCATCAATCAAAGTTTGAACCGAGCGGATATCAGTAAAAGGCGGCAAGATAATGACATCAACAGCGTCGTAATCCTTGTCATCTAGCGAGTAGGAAAGTTTTTGAGTAACGGCAATCGCCTCTAGATGGCTAAGATTCATTTTCCAGTTACCCGCTATTAATGGCTTGCGCATTCTTCCTCCGACTTTAGATTTGACCAGGAAACTACTGTAAAACTTCTAATCCAGGCAATTGCTTACCCTCGAGATACTCAAGTGAAGCTCCGCCACCCGTTGATATATAACCAAAATCAGAATCCTTAAATCCTAGCTTCCTGACAGCAGCGGCCGAATCACCTCCACCAACAACGCTAATTCCAGAGACTCTAGTTAACGAGTCAGCCACAACCTTGGTGCCATTTGAAAAATTGCGGAATTCAAATACGCCCATCGGCCCATTCCAAAATACTGTCTTACATTTACTAAGTGAGTCAGCAAAATCTTTAGCGCTCTCTGGTCCAATATCTAATCCCATCTGATCACTAGGAATTGCATCGGCTGAAACAATCGTTGGTTTTGAATCCGCGGCAAATTCGAGTGCCACCACAATATCGGTGGGCAGAAGCAGCTTAACTCCCAGTTTTTCAGCTCGTGCCATTATCTCCTTAACCGTAGGAATCAAATCACTTTCTACAAGAGATTTTCCGATTTCATGGCCCTGCGCCGCTAGGAAGGTAAAAAGCATTCCGCCGCCGATGGCTAGTACATCAACTTTTTCTAATAAATTTGCGATGACACCAATTTTATCTGAAACTTTTGAACCACCCAGCGCAACACCATATGGTCGCTCTGGTGATTGAGTCAGCTTCTGCAAAACCTCAACTTCCGCTGAAACTAAATATCCCGCAGCATGTGGCAAGATTTTTGCAATATCGTATACAGAGGCATGCTTGCGATGTACTGCGCCGAAGCCGTCGCTTATGAAAATATCTGCGTAGGTTGCTAGCTCTTTGGCCAGAGCTTCGCGTTCCTTTTCATCTTTAGAAGTTTCGCCTGCTTCATATCGAATGTTCTCCAACAAGGTAATTCCGCTGGGCTTAATTTTGGCGCCGATGATAGTCTCGGAGAAATCAACTTCTACACCAAGCAATTCAGAAAGTCTCTTTGCAACTGGTGCTAGCGACAATTCAGCTTTGCGTTCACCTTTGGGCCGACCAAGATGGGCAACAATTACTATCGCTGCGCCTTTCTCCAGTAAATATCGAATCGTAGGCAAAGAGGCTCTGATTCGACCATCATCTGTAATTACGCCCTCATTTAAGGGAACATTTAAATCACAACGAAGGAGGACTCGCTTCCCACGAACATCAATCGACTCGAGAGTCGCAATTTTCATTAAAGCTTCTTGCCTACAAATCCAACTAGATCAACTAGACGATTTGAATAGCCCCACTCGTTGTCATACCAACCTACAACTTTGACCGTTGATCCGATCGCCTTTGTGAGTCCTGCATCCAAGATGCATGAGCTTGGATCTGTGACAATGTCAGCGGAAACGATTGGGTCCTCGGTATAAGTAAGGTATCCCTTAAGTGATCCTTCGGCGGCATTCTTAAGCGCAGCATTAACTTCAGCGGCAGACACTTCTCTAGAAAGTTCCACGGTTAAATCAGTAGCCGATCCCGTTGGGACAGGTACGCGAAGAGCAAAACCATCAAGCTTTCCCTTTAAGTTAGGCAGGACCAGACTGATAGCTTTCGCTGCGCCAGTCGTGCTTGGAACAATAGATATAGCTGCAGCGCGCGAGCGACGAAGATCCTTGTGTGGTTGATCAAGAAGTGATTGGTCATTTGTATATGCATGAATAGTAGTCATTAGACCACGAACAATTCCGAATTCCTCATCAAGAACTTTTGCCATAGGTGCGAGGCAATTTGTTGTGCATGAAGCATTTGAAATTACGTGGTGGTTGGCTGCATCATAATTCTCGTGGTTGACGCCCATGACCACTGTTATGTCCTCGTCTGTAGCAGGCGCTGAAATTATTACTTTCTTAGCTCCTGCGCTTATGTGCTTCTTCGCATCGGCCGCCTTGGTAAAGAAACCAGTTGATTCAATTACTATATCCGCCTTGACTTCGCCCCAAGGTAGGTTTGCTGGATCTCTTTCAGAAAATACTCGAATGGTCTTGCCATCTACCGTGATTGAATCATCCGTATAGGTTACTGGTAGCCCCAGGCGACCCAGAATTGAGTCATACTTCAAAAGATGGGCAAGGGTCGCATTCTCTGTTAGGTCGTTAATACCAACAATTTCGATATCCGCACCTGATTGAAGCGCTGCTCGAAAGAAGTTACGCCCGATTCGGCCAAATCCATTAATTCCAACACGTATCATTTTTGCCTACCTAAGAAAATAAATTATAAAAGACCCACAACGTTGTAGAGGGCTCAATCCTATCAGCCAAGGAGAAACTCCTGACGCGTGAATTTGACTACTCCGCAAGCAGCTCTGGGCTTAAACCCGCCTCAGTATCTGGAATACCCAAATCATGCGCGCGCTTATCGGCCATCGCTAGTAAGCGACGGATTCGACCAGCTATTGCATCTTTTGTCATCGGCGGAGTAGCCAACGACCCAAGCTCTTCAAGGCTTGCCTGGCCGTGATCGATCCTAAGTTTTCCTGCCTCTTTCAAATGCTCGGGTATTTCTGGTCCAAGAATTTCCATCGCACGAGCGACTCTGGCAGATGCAGCTACAGCCGCTCTTGCAGATCTGCGCAAATTAGCATCATCAAAATTTGCCAATCTGTTGGCTGTGGCTCGAACCTCACGCCGCATGCGCCGTTCTTCCCAAGCTAGAACACTTTCATGAGCACCTAACCTTGTGAGTAACGCGCTAATGGCATCGCCATCGCGCAGAACTACGCGGTCAACATTTCTAACTTCTCGCGCCTTAGCAACGATACCCAATCGCCTCGCCGCACCTACGAGAGCCAGCGCTGCCTCTGGGCCAGGACAAGTAATTTCAAGGGCTGAGGAACGACCAGGTTCAGTCAGAGATCCATGCGCCAAGAAAGCTCCTCGCCAAGCAGCTTCAGCGTCACAAACTCCAGCCGAAACAACCTGTGGCGGAAGCCCTCGAATTGGCCGATTACTGGCATCAATTAGCCCTGTCTGTCTGGCAAGGGCATCTCCATCGGAGATCACTCTGACAACATAGCGGCTTCCTTTTCTAAGACCACCAGGTGAGAGAACCGCAAGCTCACTATCGTGACCAAAAATTTCGGAAATATCTTTTCGTAACCTTCTTGCCCCTTGCGCCGTATCTAATTCAACTTCAATCGCAATTTTGCCACCAGCGATATGTAAGCCACCAGCAAATCTAAGAACTGCAGAAACTTCGGCTTTCCGGCAGCAAGGTTTTGAGATTGAGAGCCTGCTCAATTCATCTTTTACCGCCGAAGTCATTGCCATGGGGCTATTTAAGCAGGGTTGGCTGAAAAATGTGCGAGAAAAGCGAACTCATTTTTTTCCAATCGTGATGGCTCGTGTCATTCTCCATGGCTACATCAGCGATAAGCAGTTCACCCCCGCACCTTGCAACTAGCTTTGCTAATCCATTTCCTGAATTAACTATCGATGGATCCACAATCGCTAGATCTATTTTAAGTTCTGGCAAGTGAGACAGGACCAATTCAAGATGCTGCTCTGGTGAATTGCCCGCGAATTCATCAGCACCTTCAGGTTCAGGCAAATTGAAAATCATTATCTTCTTAGCTGGACTTGCCCCAATCGCCATTGAGAGCTCATTGAGCAAAAAATGGGGCATAACACTAGAGAACCAAGATCCCGGTCCGAAAGTCAACCAGTCGGCCACAGCCACAGATTCAAGTACTTCAGGAGTAACGCGTGGATTTTCGGGATGGAGCTTAAGAGAGCGCAATCTACCTTTAGCGCTAGCGACTTCAACTTGTCCACGAATGCGTTTCTCTCCCGCGGTAGTTTCAAAGATGCCTTCAATTTGAAGCGGGTCGAGTGACATCGGAAGAACTCGTCCAACAATCTTAAGGAGTTCGCCAACTCTATCTATCCCGGCAACTTTATCTTCTGAACTATCCCAGAGCGCTGCTAGTAATAAGTTTCCAAGGGTATGTCCATTCAAATCGCCCCGACTTGAAAATCTATGTTGGATTAACTGTGCCCAATTTTGCCCCCAGGAATCGGCGCCACAAAGTGCTGCTAGGGCCATACGCAAATCTCCTGGAGGTAAAAAATCAAACTCAGCGCGAATTTTTCCGCTGGATCCTCCGTTATCGGCAACAGTGACAACAGCAGTAATCTCTGGAGTTATATCGCGCAGTGCGGATAAAGTCGACGCTAGACCATGTCCCCCGCCAAATGCGACCACTTTAACTTTTTCGGCCGCCCTCAAATTTCGCGACCTAAATCGCGATGGATAACCTTCGCTGAAATTGAATTATCGCCGCCTTTAAATGAACTAGTAAATCTCCTTGCTAGCTCCTCAGAGATTGCCACGCTGCGGTGCTTTCCACCGGTACAGCCAATTGCTAAAGTCAGGTATTTGCGTCCTTCGTGGATAAATCCACTCGCCATCGTTTCAAAAAGAGAGTGATACTTACTCAAGAATTCCTTCACATTTTCACTCGCCAAGACATTATCCGAAACCTGCTTATCTAATCCTGTCATGGGTCGCAATTCTGGAATCCAATGTGGGTTAGCTATGAATCTGCAATCCATCACCAGATCAGCATCTACCGGAATTCCATACTTGTATCCGAAAGAAAGAATGTTGACTCTCAGATCGGAATCACTGTGATTTTCAAAAATTTCTCCTATCTTGGCTTCTAGCTGATGGACATTGAGAGAGGATGAATCGATTACGAAATCCGCTGAGGAGCGCAACTCTCGCAACCTAGAACGCTCTTTACCTATTCCATCTAGAATTCTCTCGGAGCCTTGGAGTGGATGAGGTCGTCTGGTCGCTTCAAAACGTCGGACCAGCATTTCATCGGAGGCATCTATAAAAAGTATTCTCCGTGTGATTTTAACATCAGCTAAATCCGTAAGCGCTTTAGTCAGGTCATCGAAAAACTGACCACCCCTGACATCTATGACTACCGCGATTGAAGATGGCGTGTTGACGGCGACTTCACAGAGATTAACGATCATAGAAGGTGGCAAATTATCAACCACATACCAACCCAGGTCCTCTAGTGCGTGAGAGACCGTTGACTTTCCGGCACCGCTCATTCCAGTAATTATCAAAACCTCATTAGAGCTCATGCTGCAATCCTCTCAAGTAATCTCGCCAGTTTCCATATTGATGCTGGTATTAGCGCTCTTTTCTTGGTTCAAGTTTGCAAATATCATCGCGGCAATTCGAGGTCCGATTCCAGGAATTTCAGATAACTCATCAACGCTGGCCTTTCCAATGGCAGCAACAGAGCCAAATTTCTCTAATAGCGCCAACCGTCTCGACTCGCCCAATTTTGGAATGTCATCCAATAGCGATTCCAGCATAACCTTCGATCTTTTGCTCTTGTGAAAAGCGATGGCAAAACGGTGAGCCTCATCTCTAATACGCTGAAGCAGATAGAGCCCCTCGCTGTGTCTTGGGAAAATTACCGGTTCCTTACTCTCAGGCAACCAAACTTCTTCAAGTCTTTTGGCCAGGCCGCAGATTGAAATATCAGAAATACCTAAGTCAGCCAGGGCTTTTGCGGCTGCTGCGACTTGCGGGGCGCCACCATCGACAACTATGAGTTGGGGTGGGTAGGCAAATTTAGCTCTAGCGCCACCACTATCAGCCAACTCCAAATTATCAATTTCTCGATCTGCTAAATATCGCTTTAGTCTTCGAGTCAGAACGTGGTGCATAGCTCGCGTATCATCAAATCCCAGTTCGTCATCAATTGCGAAACGACGATAATCATTTTTCTTAATTTGACCATCCTCGAATACAACCATTGATGCAACCATATGTTTGCCCTGAATATTTGAAATATCAAAACACTCGATACGTAGAGGTAGTTCAGGCAATTCAAGAAGATTCGCAATCTCATCGAGAGCCCTACCAGAAACTGCAGCATCGCCTGCCCGCTTGCTCAAATGCTGGATCAGAGCTTGATTTGCATTACGTTTCACAGTGGCAATGAGATCAAATTTCCCTCCCCGCATGGGCTTAGAAATTCTTACACGATGGTCGGATTTCTCAGAGAGCCACTCCTCTACTACAGAAGTATTGGCTGGAAGATCATCAACCAAAATTTCAGAAGCAGGTTCTTGATCGGAATAGATCTTCGAAATCATTGCCTCAACTACGTTCTCATCTTCTAATACATCTGAACGATCCAAGATCCAAGATCTAGATCCGACGACTTTTCCATGACGAACAATGAACATCGTCATCGCAGCGTGAGTCACATCAGAATGCGAGGCGATAACATCCGCAGAGAAGTTCTCGCTGAGAAAGGTCCCCGAACTCTCGGCCGACTTTTCTATGACGGCAATCTGATCACGAATTCGTGCCGCTTGTTCAAACTCCTCGCGCAGGGCGGCACTAGCCATGTCCTTAGCAAGAGAGTCGGCAATATCACTGGAACTTGTATCGACAAACTTTGCCAATTTGTCTGCTAAATCTTTATATTCTACTTGGCTGATTCGTTGGACACAAGGCGCTGAACATTTACCTATGTCACCAAGCAAGCATTGTCGTTTGCTTCTCACCGCCCGTGAAAAATTTGAGTCACTGCAACTGCGGATTGGGTAGAGTTTTTGAATGACATCAAAAGTGCTACGAAGCGCCCAAGCATGTGCATAAGGTCCAAAATATTTCACCCCAGGGCGTTTTTTCGCTCTTGAAATGAATAGCCTTGGGAACTCGTCCTTCAAACTTATCGCTAAATATGGATAAGACTTGTCATCCTTAAATTGCGCGTTGTACTTCGGCTTTTCAGTCTTGATCCAAGTGAATTCCAGTCGTAGCGCCTCAACCTCGCTATTTACAACGGTCCAATCAACTCGAACAGCAGAGTTCACCATTCGAAAAGTTTTCTCCTGAAGATTACTTCGAAAATAGGAATTTACTCTATTTCGCAAATTTTTAGCTTTGCCTACATAAATTACGACACCCTTCTCGTCAAAAAAACGGTAGACACCTGGTTCAGTTGGGATCAATTTTGGGCGGTAACTTTTTGGATCAGCCATCTTCAGAGTGTGCCTTCAATGACTCTGCCAAGAAAGCTCCGGTATAACTAGATATATTAACGGCAACTTCCTCTGGTCTTCCCTGAGCAACTACAAGTCCGCCACCTGATCCACCTTCTGGCCCCAAATCGATCACCCAGTCAGCAGACTTAATGACATCAAGATTATGTTCGATGACAATCACCGTATTGCCGCTATCAACTAGTCGGTTTAATACAATAAGTAATTTGCGAACATCCTCAAAATGCAGGCCCGTTGTAGGTTCATCTAGGACATATATTGTACGTCCCGTTGATCTTCGCTGCAGTTCTGTCGCCAACTTTACTCGTTGCGCTTCTCCCCCAGATAGCGTGGGTGCAGATTGACCTAGTCGGACATAGCCTAATCCCACATCATTCAGAGTCTTTAGATATCGGGCGATAGCCGGAACGGATTCAAAAAATCCATACGCTTCCTCGATAGACATATTGAGGACTTCGGCAATTGTACGACCTTTGTAATGAACTTCTAGAGTTTCTCGGTTATATCTTGCCCCATGGCAAACTTCGCAAGGAACATATACATCTGGCAGAAAATTCATCTCTATCGTAATCGTGCCATCTCCCGCACAATTTTCACATCGGCCCCCTTTTACATTGAATGAAAATCGACCCTGGAGATAACCGCGAATTTTCGCTTCCGTAGTTTCAGCGAAAAGTGCACGGACTTTGTCAAAGACTCCGGTGTATGTCGCTGGATTGGACCTTGGAGTTCGCCCGATAGGTGACTGATCAACATGCACCACTTTATCCAGGTGCTCAAGGCCGGAGACCGACTTGTGTCTGCCCGGCACTATACGTGCGCCATTAAGTTTGTTCGCTAAAACTGAATAGAGAATGTCATTTACTAAAGTTGATTTGCCCGAACCACTTACGCCAGATACTGCTACGAAGGCCCCAAGCGGAAATGTCACATCGATATTCTGTAAATTATTTTCCTTCGCACCTTTGACGACCAATACTCTTTTCTTATCCAGCTCTCTTCGAACTTCTGGAACTTCAATTTTGGTACGACCTGAGAGATATGCTCCTGTGATCGAATCTTTTGCACTCATCAACGCCGCATAATCGCCAGAAGAGACAACATGGCCCCCATGCTCGCCGGCGCCCGGTCCGATATCTACAATCCAATCCGCGGCTCGAATCGTGTCCTCGTCGTGTTCAACGACAATGAGCGTATTTCCCAGATCGCGAAGGCGAGTAAGAGTTTCGATGAGCCTGCGATTATCGCGTTGGTGTAGGCCGATACTTGGCTCATCGAGCACATAGAGCACTCCCACCAATCCAGAACCAATCTGGGTTGCAAGGCGAATTCTTTGCGCTTCACCTCCAGAAAGAGTTGCAGCTGGTCGATCCAAGGATAAATAATCTAGTCCCACATCCAGCAGGAAACCGAGCCTGGCGTTGACTTCTTTCAATACTCGTTCGGCAATCTGTTTCTCGCGAGTATTTAAGGAAATATTATTTAGGAAGAGAGCGCACTCTTTAATCGAGAGTTCGCAAATAGCTGCAATATTTTTATTGCCTATCGTAACTGCCAATACTTCTGGCTTTAACCGAGATCCATTACAGGCTGGGCACGGAGTCTGGCGCATATAGGCTTCGAATTTATCTCGAGAAAAATCGCTATCTGTCTCTGAATGTCGTCTCTCTATGAATGAGACGACGCCTTCAAATCCCGTCGAATAGTTTCTAACACGTCCATATCTATTCTTATATTTGACATGAACTTCAAAATCCCAACCATGCAAAATCGCCTCCCTTGCTCGGGCGGGCAGCTTGCGCCAGGAACTATCTAAAGAAAAATTCAACTCGCCTGCTAGTCCCTCAAGCAGCCTCTCAAAATATTCAGAGGAGTGGCCGCCAGACCAGGGGGCCACTGCTCCCTCCCTCAATGAGAGTTCATCGTTAGGTATGACCAATTCTTGATCAACTTCCAATTTAGTGCCGATACCCGAGCATTGCGCACATGCACCAAATGGCGAATTAAATGAGAAAGAACGAGGTTCTAGCTCCTCAAAAGATAGAGCGCAGTCATGACAGGCCATGTGCTCGCTATATGTTCGCTCCTTATCTGGGTCACCAATCTTAGTATCCACGAAATCTAAAATAACAAGACCATTAGCAAGTCGAAGCGCAGTTTCAATGGAGTCAGTTAACCTCGTTTTTGAATCGGCTTTTACTGTCAAGCGATCAACAACAACTTCAATAGTGTGCTTCTCCTGTTTCTTTAACTTTGGGACTTCAGCTATTGCATAGACCGAACCATCAACTCTGACACGTGAAAAACCTTGTGTCGCGAAATCCTTAAATAGATCTACAAACTCACCCTTGCGCGCACGAACTACCGGAGCCAAAACCAGAAATTTTGTGTCAACGGGGGCTGCAAGAATCTGATCCACAATATTTTGTGGTGTTTGCTTTGCAATGGGCTTGCCGCATTTCGGGCAGTGAGCCCGTCCAGCTCGCGCAAAGAGAAGACGCAAATAGTCATAAACTTCAGTAATCGTCCCCACAGTGGATCGAGGATTTCTATTTGTAGATTTCTGATCTATAGAAACTGCAGGAGATAAGCCCTCAATGAAATCAACATCCGGCTTATCCATCTGACCAAGAAATTGTCGAGCATAGGCAGAAAGTGACTCTACATATCGCCGCTGTCCCTCGGCAAAAATCGTATCGAAAGCAAGGGAAGATTTGCCCGAACCAGATAAGCCAGTAAAGACAATTAAGGAATCCCGAGGTAGGTCAATCGATACATTCTTCAGATTGTGTTCACGTGCGCCACGGATTACTAAACGTTCAACGCTCAAGTTCCAGCCTCTTCCATTCCGCGGAGCTCCTTCTTGAGCTCTCTTATCTCGTCTCGAAATCTAGCTGCCAACTCAAACTGCAAATCAGCTGCCGACAACTTCATCTGCTCGGTAAGAGATTCTATGAGTCCAATCAATTCCTGTCGCGGCAGTGAATGTTTTACTCCACTCAAGCCAGTCGAGGGAATTTTTAGCCCTAGCTCTTCCGTATCTTGCGCCTCTTTAGTAATCAAATCAGTGATATCCGAGATTTTCTTACGAAGCGGTGTCGGATCAATTCCGTGCTCGGTGTTATAGGTAACCTGTTTTGCTCTCCGACGATTCGTCTCTTCAATCGCTTGTGCCATCGCTGGCGTAATGCTGTCACCATACATATGCACTTCGCCCGAAACATTACGCGCCGCACGGCCAATAGTTTGAATTAATGAAGTAGCCGAACGCAAGAAGCCCTGCTTATCAGCATCCAAAATTGCCACGAGAGAAACCTCTGGCAAGTCCAAACCCTCTCGCAACAAATTGATCCCAATCAGAACATCGTATACTCCCGATCGAAGCTCTCGCAATAACTCTACCCGACGCAGAGTATCGACCTCCGAGTGCAAATATCTGACGCGAATTCCTAGACCCATTAAGTAATCAGTTAAATCCTCGGACATCTTTTTGGTGAGAGTAGTTACCAAGACTCTTTCATTTTTCTCAGCCCGCAAGTTGATCTCGTAAACCAAATCATCAATCTGCCCCTTGATTGGTTTGAGAACAATTTTCGGATCGATCAAACCCGTGGGTCTGATAACTTGTTCTACAAACTCTCCACCAGTTTTTTCGAGTTCATATTTTCCTGGGGTTGCAGAGAGGTAGATCGTCTGTCCCTTTCTCTCTACGAATTCGGCAAATCTAAGTGGCCTGTTATCCATTGCCGAGGGAAGTCGAAAACCATGTTCTACCAAGGTTCGCTTCCTTGATGCATCTCCCTCATACATGGCACCGATCTGAGGAACTGTTACATGAGATTCATCGATCACTACTAGGAAATCCTCTGGAAAGTAATCGAGAAGACAGTTAGGTGGTGAACCAGCGCCACGCCCATCGATATGACGCGAATAATTTTCGATACCGGAGCAAAAACCTAGTTGTCGCATCATTTCGATATCAAATGTGGTGCGCATACCGATTCTCTGTGCCTCCAGGAGTTTGCCTTGGCGCTCAAATTCATCGACCTTGACTTCCATTTCAGTTTCTATTGCCGAGATTGCTCGGTTCATTGTTTCTGGCCCGGCTGAGTAATGGCTTGCCGGAAAGATATACATCTCCGGCTCTTCGCGGACAATTTCTCCGGTAAGTGGATGCAGGGAGGTAATTCGTTCAATCTCGTCGCCAAACATTTCGATTCGAAGCGCTAACTCCTCATACATCGGGATAATTTCGATGGTATCGCCACGTACGCGAAAAGTACCACGCTCAAAATTCATATCATTGCGCTTATATTGAATATTCACGAATTTGCGCAGAAGAGAGTTGCGTTCAATCGAGTCTCCAACTCGCAAAGTTATCATTCGATCAACATATTCCTGTGGTGTACCCAGCCCGTATATACATGAAACTGTAGCCACCACAATTACATCTCTTCTTGTCAAAAGTGAATTAGTCGCTGAGTGGCGTAATCGTTCGACCTCGCTATTGACCGAACTGTCTTTCTCAATAAAAGTATCAGTTTGGGGGACATAGGCCTCTGGTTGGTAATAATCGTAGTAAGAAACAAAATATTCAACTGCATTATTGGGCATCAGTTCCCGAAACTCATTTGCAAGTTGCGCCGCAAGTGTTTTATTGGGTGCAAGAACCAGAGTAGGCCGCTGTAATTTCTCAATTAACCACGCTGTAGTCGCAGATTTTCCAGTACCGGTCGCTCCCAAGAGAACTACATCTTTCTCTCCCGCTATAACCCGTCTTGCCAGTTCGGCAATAGCTGATGGTTGATCACCCGAAGGTATGTAGTCGCTGATTACTTCAAATGGATTTACCTTACGTTGAAGTTCAGTTATTGGACGCATAAGCTATTTGGTGCTTGCCTGTGCCGCGCGTGGCAACAAGATCTCACTGTAGATATCTTCTATCTGACGAAGTAGGGACTCCGGATCGCCGTTATTATCCAGAATTTGATCGGCAACCTTTGCCCGCTCCAAATCATCAGCCTGAACCTTTAGCCGTGCGTCAATCTCATGAGCTTCAAGTCCACGCGCCTTCAAACGCAAAATACGAGTGGCGAGCTCGGTCTCAACTGTAATTACATAGTCAAATCTGTGACGAACCTGGGTCTCTACAAGAATGGGAATCTGGTAAATAATTACCGAACTCTTAGGCGAAGCCTCAGCAATTTTGTTAAAAGCCACCTGTACTCTGGGATGAATTATTTGTTCCAGTTTTTTGCGCGCGATTGCATCATTGAAAACAATTTCGGCCAGCCTTTTTCGATCCAGTGATCCCTCGAGCAAGATTTCATCGCCAAAAGTGGCTACTAATTCATTAAAGCCATCGGTGCCGCGTGCAATTACTTCTCGGGCTAGCTCATCGGCATCAACCACGATAGCTCCAAGCTGGCGGAAGAATTCACCTGCCTGCGATTTTCCAGACCCAATTCCACCGGTTAGCGCAACTTTTATCACTATTGAATCTTATCTTTTAAAATGAAAAGGGCCCCGACCGAAGTCAAGGCCCTCAACGCTACTTTATTAGGCGATTGGCTCTTCTGCTTCAACTTCAGCAACTTCAGCAACTTCAGCAACTTCAGCAACTGGAAGGTCCTGAGCAGCAGAAGCTGGTAACTCTTCGGCAGCAGCATCTGCAGCCTTAGCTTCTTCCTTCTGCTTGCGATGCGCCATAAATCGAGTCTGAGCTTCTGCATATTGACCTTCCCATTCTTCGCGCTGAGCTTCAAAGCCCGGGCGCCATTCTTGGGAGTCTGCGTCGAATCCTTCTGGATAGATGAAGTTTCCTTCAGCATCATAACGAGCAGCCATTCCATATTGAGTTGGGTCGAATGCTTCGATTTCGACTTCGTGACCTTCGTTGGCCTGCTTTAAGGAGAGAGAGATGCGACGACGCTCTAGGTCAATATCAATAATCTTGACGAATAGCTCATCTCCAACTTGAACAACCTGTTCTGGGATTTCAACATGGCGCTCAGCTAGCTCTGAGATGTGCACCAGACCTTCGATTCCCTCAAATACGCGAATAAAGGCGCCGAATGGAACCAACTTCGTAACTTCACCTGGAACAACCTGGTTGATCGCATGAGTACGAGCAAATGCTTGCCATGGATCTTCTTGAGTTGCTTTGAGCGAAAGTGAAACACGTTCACGTTCGAAATCTACTTCTAGCACTTCGACAGTAACTGCGTCGCCAACTTCTACGACTTCATTTGGATGATCGATGTGCTTCCAAGAAAGTTCAGAAACATGCACAAGTCCATCTACGCCACCAAGATCAACGAAAGCACCAAAGTTAACAATCGAGGAAACAACCCCTGAGCGAACTTGACCCTTCTCTAATTGATTAAGGAAAGTTGTTCGAGATTCAGATTGCGTTTGCTCTAGAAATGCTCGGCGAGAGAGAACTACATTATTACGGTTTTTATCAAGCTCAATGATTCGAGCTTCAACTTGCTGGCCGATGTACGGAGTCAAATCACGAACTCGACGCATTTCGACAAGTGATGCAGGAAGGAATCCTCTAAGTCCAATATCGACGATTAATCCACCCTTAACAACTTCAATCACAGTTCCAGTAACGACTTCATCTCGTTCTTTCTTGCCTTCAATATCTCCCCAGGCGCGTTCGTATTGTGCGCGCTTCTTGGAAAGAATTAGGCGACCTTCTTTATCTTCCTTAGTAATAACAAGTGCCTCAACTCGATCGCCAACTGAAACAATCTCAGAAGGGTCAATGTCGTGGCGAATAGAAAGTTCACGAGAGGGAATAACACCCTCTGTTTTGTAACCTATGTCAAGCAACACTTCTTCTCGATCAATTTGAACAACTGTACCGATAACTAAGTCGCCATCATTAAAATTCTTGATTGTGCCTTCAATTGCGGCTAGGAAATCTTCGGCTGTGCCGATGTCGTTTACTGTGATTTGTGTAGGGGTCAAAATTCTCCGAAGGGATAGAAGTAGTAGGAATAGGACAATCGCAAATCTGGCTGATTCACAAGGCGCTAAGGCTACTTGGACGTCGCCAGATGGTCAAAAAATGCGGTTAGAATCCAAATATGAGGGCATATCTAGAGATTCTCAAAATGCACGGAGTCCAAAAACTGATAATTAGCTCACTGCCGGCCCGATTGGCCTATGGGATGATTTTGCTTGGAATATTTTTTAAGGTCGAGCAAAGCACTGATTCAATTACCTTAGCTGGATTATCGGTTGGATTAAACGGACTGGCTTCATCGGTTACTGCGGGAATTCGCTCTGGTTTTATCGATAAGTACGGATTAACATTGCCGCTAAGATATTTTGTACCAGCATATTCTGCGATGATCGTGGTTTTCAATTACACGCACGGCAGGACGGCACTGGTAGTGATTGCCTTCATTCTCGGCCTAACTTCTCCCCCGATAAATCTCGCCGTAAGACCACTTTGGAAAATCGTAGTTCCAGTGTCATCCCAGCGAAGTAGTTTCGCAATCGATACAGCCGTAATGAGCACGACCGCAGTAATCGGGCCCGTATTAGTTACGACACTTGCTCTCTCGTCACATCCGATAATTGCTCTCAACGTTTGCGCCGCTTCAATGTTATTAGGTGGAATTGCGCTTGCGCTCCTGAAGGTCACAAAAGATTGGCGGCCAGAAGAGAAAATAAGTGGAGCTCAGCATCTACTAAAACTTCCAGCAATTAGAGTACTGATTGCAGAAGGTGTCTTTATTGGGCTCGCCTATGGGATATTCGAAACCGGAGTTCCTGCATTTACAACAATCGAGGGCGTTGCCGAAAGAACTGGTCTAATTTTTGCGGTTATGGCGATATTCAACATATTTGGCAGTCTGCTGGCTGGTCTGATCTCGAAAAAGATTTCTTCTCTTCGCGCATTTCGTAGAACCTATCTTTTTTGGGTAATAGTTTGTTCCCCTCTCGTTCTCACAAACCCCGACTGGACGCTGCTTACGATTACTGCACTCCTTGGTTTAGCAGGTGGCATGCAAATGGTCTTCTATTGGGAGATAGTCGAGGCAGTAAGACCAATTGGCGCTGCAACTTCCGCCATGGGATGGCTCTGGACTTTCGAGGGAACTGCAGCGGCCTTTGGTGCCTCAATAAGTGGCTACATCAGTGAAACCTACTCACCTAGATACTGTCTTGCGGCCGTGAGTATCTGCGTCGCAATTGGTTACTTAATTATTGCAAAAGGATTTAGGTTACTACTCGCCGCTGATCGCCTGCCGACCCGGAGTGAAGATGAGATTGCCCTTAGCACTACTCTCGATAATTCAAATTAGTGGGCTGCTAAATCCCAACTAGTTCCTACTCCGATACTCACATCAAGTGGGACCGATAATTCGCATGCGCTCCCCATCTGAGTTCTCACCATCTCGACAAGTCTCTCTTGCTCACCATTCGCAACTTCCAAAATCAACTCATCATGAACTTGCAGTACCAATCTTGATTGCATCTTTTGCGCAGCCAACTCTCGTGCAACATTTAACATTGCGACCTTGATTATGTCTGCAGCCGAACCCTGGATAGGTGCATTGAGCGCCATGCGCTCAGCAACTTCTCGACGGGCTCGGTTTTCGTTGGCAAGATCTGGCAGGTATCTCCGGCGTCCAAGTATGGTTTCCGTGTAACCCTTTTCGCGTGCCGTAATAACAACAGTTGCAAGATAATCACGAATACCGCCAAATCGCGTAAAATATTTATCCATTAAAATTGCAGCATCAGTAGGTGAAAGATCCAGCTGTTGTGCAAGTCCGTAGGCAGATAACCCATATGCAAGTCCGTAGGACATTGCCTTAATCTGTCTGCGCATTTCGCTATCAACGCCATCGGGAGGGACTGCGAATACCAGGCCAGCAACAGTTGAGTGTAAATCTTCGCCCATCTTAAATGCTTCGATTAAGTTAACATCCTTGGACAAGTGCGCCATAATTCGCATCTCGATCTGGCTGTAATCGGCGGTTAACAAATTCTTAAATGGTGGCCTCGAAATAAAGCAGTCGCGAATTTGTCGTCCTTCTTCCGTGCGGACCGGAATATTCTGCAAATTAGGATTGGTTGAAGAAAGGCGACCGGTTGCCGTCACCGTTTGTTGGAAGATAGTATGAATTCGGCTATCACTGTCGGTTGCCGCAATTAGCCCATCCACAGTAGTAAGCAATTTGCTGGTTTCACGAATGCGCAGCAGGTGCTTAAGAATCGGATGACCTGTTTTGGCGAATAACCAATCTAAACTCTCTGCATCCGTTGTAAAACCAGTCTTTATTTTTTTCGTTTTCGGAAGATCTAGTTCATCAAATAGCACAGCCTGTAACTGTTTTGGCGAACCAACATTAAATTCCTTGCCTGCTAGCTCGTGAGCGCCCCTAGTTTCACGTTCAACCTCAGCGCCAAAATACTGGGATAATTTTTTGAGTTTTGCCAAGTCGACGCCGATTCCAACCGATTCCAGCTGCGCTAGTTCAAGGAGTACCGGTATCTCTAACTCCAATAAGAGTGGAGTCATCTCACGGTCAGCAAGCTCCTTACGCAAGATAGGGACTAGATTGAAAATCGAAATCGCCCCAGTACCTTCAAATTGTGTAAAGAGTGATTCTTCCTGCTCGGCATTTACGATACCTAAGAATCTTTCGGTTAAATCAGGAAGTGAGAGATTTCTGCCACCGGGATTAATTAAATATGCCGCAAGCTGCGTGTCGAATATCAAACCAGAGATCGGCAGAAATCTGGCTATCTCTTTGGCGCCATGTAGATACTTCGGCAAATTGGGGTCCCTCAGCCAATCACCCACTTGCGAGCTTCGAACTATAAAAGTATTTTCACCATCGAGGGCGACTGCATACTCAAAAATCACTCCTTCAGGCGCGCTAAATTCAATAGCTATGGGCTCTGCTCGTCCTGATAATAATTTGCTAAGCCCCTCTGGCGAAAGTTCTTTACAGACAACCCTGCTTTGACTTGTCCGAGCTATAGCGGCCGATGAGAGCGTACCTCCACCTGCCAGAGGCTTAACTCTTTCTTTGAGTGCCCTTATTTCGAGTACATCCAACAATTTATTGAGCTCTTCACTCTTAATTCCATCCCAAGCCAACTCATCTATCTTGGTTTCAATTTGCATGTCACTTTTCAATAGCGTCAACTCGGCGTTAAGCAATACGCTTTCTACATTTGCTCGCAGCGAATCGCCCACTTTTCCGCCGACTTTGTCTATATTTTCCAGTAGCGAGTTAAGTGAACCGTATTCAGAAATCCATTTCGCTGCCGTCTTCTCTCCGACACCGGGGATTGATGGCAAGTTATCACTGGGATCGCCTCTAAGCGCCGCATAGTCTGGGTATTGGGCCGGAGTTAAGCCATATTTTTCTTCGACAGTTACTGGCGTCATTCGAGCTAAATCGGTGACTCCCCGCTTTGGATAAAGCACAGTTGTATTCGAGTTAATTAATTGGAAGGAATCGCGATCTCCCGTGCAAATAAGGACTTCGAATCCATCTCGTTCTGCCCGCTTAGCTAAGGTGGCAATAATGTCATCTGCCTCAAATCCTTCTACGGCAAAATGCCTGATTCCAAATCCATGTACTAGATCAAAGAGATAGCTGATCTGTGACTTAAACTCAACCGGAGTAGCAGAACGATTTGCCTTGTAATCCGGGAAGCGCTCGGAACGAAAAGTCTTTCTCGAAACATCAAATGCTGTGGCTATATGGGTTGGTTTCTCTGATGCGATGATATTTATCAGCATCGAAGCAAAGCCGTATATCGCATTTGTGTGCTGTCCTGTAGAAGTCACAAAATTCTCAGCGGGCAAAGCATAAAAGGCGCGATAAGCCAGAGAATGGCCATCTATTAGTAAAAGTCTTTTCTTCGCACTCATTTAGGGCGAGTCTATTGGTTAGACTTACCAACATGGATGATTTCCTTGAAATATTGAATAAGCGTGGCAGTGGAGCTCTTGGAGAAAAGATGGGTATCGAGATTCTCGAGGCCTCCCCTGAGAGACTGGTTGCAAAGATGCCGGTGGCTGGAAATACGCAACCGATGGGCCTACTACACGGTGGCGCCAGTGTTGTTTTAGCCGAGAGCCTGGGCTCGATTGGCACTCAACTGTATGCTGGGATTCATCGCAAAATAGTGGGGGTTGATATAAACGCTACACACCACAAATCTGCAACAACTGGATTTGTCACTGCAGTGGCAACAGCAATCTCACTGGGAAAAACAATTTGTTGCTATGAAGTGATAATTTCTAATGAAGCCGGAGAGAGAACATGTACTTCGAGAATTACCTGTTTAATCCTCGAAGAAAGAAAGTAGATTTACCTAGTGTCCGGTGCCTGCTCCGGTGCCAAGATAAGCAGCACGTACTTCTGGATCGTTTAATAAGTCAGAAGCCTTTGCTTCCTTGACGATTTTACCGGTCTCTAAAACGTAAGCCCGATGAGCTCGCTGTAGAGCCTGTTGTGCATTTTGTTCCACTAAAAGAATCGTAGTTCCAAGCTCAGTATTAATTGTCGTGATAATTTGGAAAATATTTGCAATCATCATTGGCGCTAGTCCCATAGAAGGCTCATCGAGCAGTAGAACCTTAGGACGAGCCATCAGCGCTCTGCCAATAGCCAACATTTGTTGCTCGCCACCTGAAAGAGTTCCACCTGCCTGACCTGATCGCTCTTTCAAGCGTGGAAAAAGATCGTAGACGCGATTTAGATCCTCTTTCATTTCACTTCTGCGATCTTTACGATTGAATTTTCCCATTTCAAGATTTTCAAGAACGCTCATTCCTGGAAAAATTCCTCTACCCTCTGGGGCTTGTGAAATTCCTAAGTCAACACGTTCGTATGCTGGGACTTTTGAGATATCTTGGCCATCAAATAAAATTGCTCCGCGTGATACCTTACGCAACCCCGAAATAGTCTTTAAAGTCGTCGTCTTACCAGCACCATTAGCGCCAATCAAAGTGACAATCTCTCCTTGATTTACGACTATTGAGATTCCCTTTATCGCCTCAATTTTGCCATAGTGAACACTTAGATCTTTAATTTCAAGACGCATCTGATGGGACTCCTAAATAGGCTTCGATAACTTTGGGATCATCTTGGACTTTGCTTGGAATATCATCTGCGATTTTCTCGCCGAAATCTAGCACCGCAACTCGATCAGAGATTCCCATAATGAGTGACATGTCATGCTCAATTAAAAGAACGGTGTATCCCCGATCGCGAATCCGCTTAATCGTATTGGCCAAGTCAATTTTCTCTGCCGGATTAAAACCAGCAGCAGGCTCATCAAGCATAAGTAACTTTGGTTCGGTTCCCATGGCACGAGCAATTTCCAAACGACGTTGATCACCATAAGGAAGATTCTTGGCTAACTGATCCGCCCGGTGATCTAGACCCAGGAATTCTAGGAGCTCATGTGCTCTGGCCTTACTCTCCTTCTCCTCGCGACGTGATCTTGGCGAGCCAAACAAACTTCCAACTAGTCCGGATTTCTTATGCACATCCGATGCAGTAAGCACATTCTCTAGCGTCGTCATGTCACCAAAGAGACGTACATTCTGAAATGTTCTAGCAATTCCAGATTTCGTAACCCTAAATGGCTTCAACTTTGCCAAGTTTTTTCCTTGAAAAATAATTTCCCCTGAAGTTACTGGATAGACTCCAGTCACTACGTTGAAAACCGTAGTTTTCCCCGCGCCATTTGGCCCAATAAGCGCACAAATTTCGCCTTGGTTCACATGGAAATTAACCGTGTTCAAAGCAGTAACTCCACCAAACTTGATGGTTACATCTCTAAGTTCGAGGATCTTTGTGCTCACTATTTTTTCCTCTTCTCTGAGATCTTTTCGCGTTTCTTGCGAGGCAACAAGCCGTCAGGACGAAGATTCATCATGATGATTAGGACAAGACCAAAAATTACTTGACGGGCATCAGAAATAAAGCGAATCCTGTCTGGAATATAGGCAAGCAGTGATGCTCCCAAAACAACACCCCAAATATTTCCGATGCCTCCAAAAACTACGCATGCAAGAATTAAAACAGAAACTTCAAATTTGAACATATCGGGCGAAATAACCATTACCTTCGAAGCATACAAAACACCTCCGGCACCACCGACGGCAGCTCCAATAACAAATGACCACAGTTTATAGACCAAAGTATTAACACCCATCAAGGAAGCCACATCTTCGTCTTGGCGAATCGCCTCCCAGGCGCGCCCTGGACGGCGTACGGTAAACCTACGTACCATCCAAATGACAAGCAGTACCATTACGCCAACTAGCCAGAAGAAATGCTCTGGATGAAAAAGGTCAAATTCTAATCCGAAGATTGCTGGCGGATTCTTAATTCCAGCGATTCCATCTGGCCCCCCCGTGACTTTTCTGCTATTCAAAATCACTATTCGAACAATTTCACCAAATCCCAGAGTGATAATCGCTAAATAGTCGCCGCGCAGTCGTAGCGCTGGAAGACCAAGTAGTACTCCAGAGACCATCGCCAAACCAATTCCTACAGGCAAGGCTTCCCAAGTGGACCAACCAAAACTAGTAGACAAAATTGCTTGTGAATAGGCGCCAATTGCAAAGAATGCGACATAACCCAAATCAAGTAAACCTGACTTACCAACAACGATATTGAGGCCAAGGGCCATTAATACAAACATCCCGACAGGATAAACGAGCACATTCTTAAATGAGGTGATCGGCGTATCTAGAAAGCTGGTTGGCCCCCAGGCCGCAGCAAAGGGAAGCAACGCAATAATCGTGATAGTAGAGAGAACGAAAATAACCCTGGTAGGGCGATTCCAGTTTTCCCAAATCTCCGCGCCTTTATCTCGAATATTTATCATCATGTCCTCGTTTGCTGGACAGCTTCACCGAAGATGCCACTTGGTTTTATGAGAAGTACAAATACTAGAACGATAAAGACAGTAACTGCTTTCCACTGAGAGCCGATAATCGCACTGGCAAATTGCTCGGTAAGTCCAAGTGCTAGGCCGCCAAAGAAGGCGCCCCTTAGATTTCCGATACCCCCAAGAATCGCGGCAGTAAATGCTGCAATTCCTAAGTTAAAGCCGACATTAAATACCGTATTCTCATAAATTGTTATATAGAAAAATGCTGCAGCTCCGGTAGTCAAACCACCGATTGCAAAAGTTAAAGTAACTACTCTATTTAAATTGATGCCCATTAAAAGCGAGTTTTCCTCAGACATGGAAACTGCTCGTATCGCCTTACCTAAGCGAGAGCCATTCACAAATCTAAGTAGCACCATATAGATAATCAAACTAGCAAAAATTGCCATCATCGTATCTATCCGAAAATTAGCTCCATGAAATTCGCCAAAACTCCATTTCTCCAGCAAGCGCGGGCCGGCGTGTGGGCGCGAGTCGGTAAAAATCCGCCAAGATTCTGAAAGAAAAATGGACACTCCGATAGCAGAGATTAAACTTGCTAATCGATTTGCACCCTTTGCTCTGAGTCTGCGATACGCCACAACTTCAACCAGCATCGCAAGTAATGCACACACACCCATCGCCGCTATCAAACTGAGCGCTAAGGCAAGAATTAGAGGCCAACCATGCATGGGCTCGCGAGTAACCGCATGGCCCAAGACTGTAACCTGTATGAAAAGAACGGTGAAAGTTCCGACCATGAAAACTTCGGAGTTTGCAAAGTTAATGAGTCTTAGTACGCCATAAACCATCGTGTAACCAAGGGCGATCAAGGAATAAATTAACCCTAGCGCAACTCCCTGGAGGACGAGTGAGGCGAATTGCGATGTAACTACGGAAAAATTCATTTGACCCAATTCTCTTGATGGATTCTATTGAATAGCGTGGCAGTCTTGGTTTTAAACCAGACCTGCCACGCTAATCGATTTACCTACTCTGTATTGATTTATTGTAGAAGGCGCAAATTATGCGATTCCTATGTAGCCAATCACGCCATCTTTAACTAGAAATTCACCAACTGGTGCTCCACCAATGATGTCTCCATAGCGATCGAACTTGATCTTGCTTCCAGAAACACCGTCGAAAGTTCCGTTGGTGATGCAGTTTTGAATTCCTGGACGGTTGTACTTCTTCTTGTCGAAGCAAGAAAGGAATACATTAGCTGCATCGTAAGTTGATGTTACATATAGACCAGGAATCTTAACTCCTGTTGTCTTAGTAAATGCAGCTAACTTCTCTGCGCTAACTAGCAAGTCGAAAGGGACATCTGGTGCAACCAAACGGACTCCTTCGCCGGCGCTACCAACAAGACTTGGGAAGTCTGAGGTATTTACGCCATCGCCAGCCGCGATAACACCCTTGTAGCCGCCATCTCTAAGCGATTTGAAGAATTTAGCAGCATCTGCAGTGTATCCAGCGTAAAGAACTATATTAGCTCCTGAAGCCTTTATTTTAGATGTCACAGATGAATAATCAGCAGTTCCCTTAGGTACTGACTCTGTACCAGCTATTGAGCCAGCTTTCTTAGCGTGTGGCTTTGCATATTCTGCAAGCCCGGCTCCGTAAGTTGTCTGGTCATCAACAATATAGAACTTAGGTGAAGTAACACCCTTAGCGCCAACTTTTACTAGAGCTGGTGCTTGAAACTTATCATTTGCAAGGACTCGGTGGAAAATTGGGAATCCACGGTCAGCTGCTTTTGGATCCGTTAAGCCAACAGCAGTAGCTGATGGTGAAACCATTGGCAAACCAGCAGCAATGTATGCAGGGAAAGAGTTACGAGCTTCTCCGGAACAAGAAGTTCCGATTACGCCCACAATCTTCTTGTCATTTGCAACTCCCGGAGCGAGGTTCGCTGCAACAGTTCCATCACATTGTGAGTCAGCCTTTACAAGGAGGACTTGACGCTTTGGATTCTTAGCGTTGTACTCCGCAATAGCAAAGAGCGCTCCTGGAAGTTGATCCTGACCAAGTTGTGCATCTGGACCAGTAAGTGGACCCTGGAATGCAAGGGTAACTGTTCTGACCTTCTTCTTCGCACTCGCTTGAGTGGTTCCAACAGTTCCAAGTGCCAAACCTGAGGCAATTGCTACTGCAAGAACTCTTTTTAAGTTCTTATTCATATAGACCTTCCTGTTTCCTGTATCTCTACAGATTGATTTTTCCGTCCCGGGACAGGGAGGCTTGTAGGTTAATGTGAACTCAAGCTGAACTCAAGTGAATTTACGATATTTTCCACATCTTTATCTGATTGTTATCAGCCTATATACGCCCGTATTTCCCGATTTGGACTCATATTTTAAATATTTCTTACTTCGCTAACGCCCAGGCACCGATTCAGGAGAAATTACCGCCTGCGCCACAGCTTTCATGCTTATCCGACGGTCCATGGCTTCTCGCTGAATCCAGCTAAATGCCTCCGGCTCGGTCAAATTCATAGCTGCCATCAATATCCCCTTGGCCCGATCAATGATCTTTCTGGTATCAAGCCTTTGGTGTAAATCTGTAATCTCTTCCTGCAGCGATTTCATCTGCAGGTGTCGGCTCATGGCTATTTCAATTGCGGGCGTTAAATCTCCGATACTAAATGGCTTAACAACATAAGCCATAACCCCAGCATCGCGGGCGCGCTCTATAAGTTCTTTCTGACTAAAGGCGGTCAACATTAATACTGGTGAGATTTCGATAATTTCTTGGGCCGCTGAAATGCCATCTAGCTCCGGCATCTTTACATCAAGAATTGCCAAATCAGGTTTGAATTCTTTAGCTAAAGCAATCGCCTCTATGCCATTACTTGCTTGGGCGATGACCTCATACCCAGCCTCCGTCAGCATCTCAACTAGGTCAAGGCGAATCAACGCCTCATCTTCGGCGACAAGGATGCGTGCTTTTCTGCTCTCACTCATGTGCCTCGAGTCGGATTTGAACCGACACTGTGCGGATTTTGAGTCCGCCCTCTCTACCGTTGGAGTACCGAGGCGCAACAACTCCGATACTTTACCTACTTACGATATGCCTGGGCAATTCCTTCGACAGCATCCCCTACTCGGTGGACTCGCATCGCATTTGTTGATCCAGGAATTCCTGGAGGTGAGCCCGCAACAATCATGACGTTGTCACCCTTTTGAACTAACTTTGAGTCGATAAGTATCCGGTCGACTTGAGCGACCATTTCATCGGTATGCGAAACCATCTGACTAATTCTAGATTCAACTCCCCAAGAGAGGGCGAGTTGATTGAAAACCGCAACTTCTGGCGTAAAAGCCATTATTTTTATCGGTGAACGAAGACGAGACATACGACGAGCCGAGTCACCACTTTGGGTAAATGCTACTAAATACTTAGCTGCGACAATTGCCCCGACTTCGGTAGCAGCCTTCGTGATCGCGCCACCCTTTGTCTTTGGTTCATAGCGCAACGGTGGGATTCGATCTAACATGGCCTCTTCAGTTCGCTCAATAATTCGGGCCATCGTAGTAACTGCCTCGATTGCGAATTCGCCGATACTTGTCTCCCCCGAAAGCATTAGTGCATCCGCGCCATCTAGAACTGCATTTGCACAGTCAGTTGCCTCTGCGCGAGTCGGCCGAGAATTGCTAATCATTGAATCTAACATTTGGGTTGCGACAATTACCGGCTTTGCGGCTTCGCGAGCCAAAGTTACGCATTGTTTCTGCACGAGAGGTACTTCTTCGATTGGTATTTCCACTCCCAAGTCACCTCGAGCAACCATAATTCCATCGAAAGCGGCAACTATTGCAACTAGATTTTCCACCGCTTGTGGTTTTTCAATTTTTGCAATCACAGGTCGTCTTATTCCTTCTTCATCCATAATGCGATGTACATCGACAATATCTTTAGCGCTTCTAACAAAAGATAGAGCTATGAAATCTGCTCCTGCTCGAAGACCCCAACGCAAATCATCCTTATCCTTTTCCGAAAGTGCTGGGACAGAAACCGCAACACCCGGAAGATTTATACCTTTGTTATTGCTTACGGCGCCCGGTTCGATGCATCGGGTAATGACGTCATTGCCCTTTACCTCTATTACTTCCACTGCCACTTTTCCATCATCAATTAGGATTTGATCCCCAGGCTTGCAGTCCCCAGGCAACCCTTTATAAGTAGTTCCAACTCGCTCTTTACTTCCCAAAACTTCATCCGTTGTAATTGTGAAAATATCTCCGCGGGCAAGCTCGTGTGGGCCATCGGCAAAGCGAGCCAATCGTATTTTCGGCCCCTGTAAATCAACAAGAATTGCAATTGCAACTCCAGCCTTTGCCGCGGCGCTTCTAACGCCATCTAATCGCGCTTGATGTTCTGGATATCCGCCGTGGGAAAGATTCAACCGAGCCATATTCATTCCGGCTGCAATAAGTTCATCAATCTTTGCTGGCGACTCAACAGCTGGCCCCATCGTGCATACAATCTTTGCTCTGCGCATTTTTAAACCTATTCTATTTATATAGCGAATTGTACGGATTAAACCGTCATCGGTCGATCCGTTGGTTCAATCGGGCTGGGAAGTTGGGTCTGTCCTTCCAGAAATTCATCTACTGCTGCCGCTGCGCTGCGCCCCTCGGCAATAGCCCAAACGATCAATGACTGTCCGCGACCAGCATCGCCCGCAACAAAAACTCCATCAACGCTGGTCGCATACTTCTCGTTCCGGACAATATTTCCGCGGTCATCAAAATCAACCCCTAATTGCTCAAGGAATTTTGATTTCTCTGGACCGACAAAGCCCATTGCTAGAAATACGAGTTCCGCCGCAATTTCTCGTTCCGATCCTGCAACTTGTTCAAATTTTCCTTCAACCAAACGAGTCTCAACGATTTTCAGAGCGCGCAGATTTCCTTGTTTGTCACCTAGGAACTCCTCAGTTGAAACAGCAAAAATTCTCTCCCCTGATTCTTCATGCGCGCCACTGACTCGATAAATCATTGGATAAGTTGGCCAAGGCTGTTCTGCAACACGTTCATTTTCAGGTCTAGGCATGATTTCTAATTGGGTAACACTCGCCGCTCCCTGTCGTATTGCTGTACCAAGACAATCTGCCCCCGTATCGCCTCCGCCAAGGATCACAACGTGTTTTCCGGCGGCGTTAATTGCCGACTCGTCCTCAAGCTCCTCTAGTTCATCTAGTTCATCTAACTCACCAAGACTTTGTTTATTGCCCCACGGTAAATACTCCATGGCCTGATAGACCCCATTTAGCTCGCGACCAGGAACTTGAAGATCTCGCCAATCTGTAGCGCCCACGGCAATCACAACTGCATCGTATTTTCTACGAAGTTCACTGCCTGTGATATCAACGCCGATATTTACACCGTTACGAAAGCGCGTTCCCTCAGATTGCATCTGGGCAATCCTGCGATCCAAAATTGACTTCTCCATTTTAAATTCAGGGATGCCATAACGAAGCAGGCCACCAGGCTTTGCCCCTCTTTCGAAAACTGCAACCGTGTGACCAGCGCGCGTTAATTGTTGCGCCGCAGCAAGCCCAGCTGGCCCAGAACCGACAACTGCAATAGTTTTACCTGTTAATCTCTCGGATGGAAGCGGTATTACCGTGCCGTTAGCAAAGGCCTCTTCAATAGTTCGAAGTTCGATTTGCTTGATTGTTACCGCTTCTGAATTTATTGCAACTACACATGCAGTTTCACATGGCGCCGGACATAACCGTCCAGTAAATTCTGGAAAATTATTTGTTGCATGAAGGCGGTCTATTGCTTCTTTTTTCTCGCCTTGCCATATCAAGTCATTCCATTCAGGAATCAAATTTCCTAGTGGACAACCTTGGTGACAGAAGGGAATTCCACAATCCATACAACGGCCCGCTTGCTTCTGCAATTCCGTGAAATCCTGTGGCTCATATACTTCTTTCCAGTCCAAGATTCGGACGTCAACCGGCCGGCGAGTTGGTACCTGTCTTTCAGTTGTTAGAAAACCCTTTGGATCAGCCATTTATCGCCTCCATTACGACTTTATCAACCGGTAAACCTTCGCGATCCGCGCGCTCCATTGCAAGTAACACTCTTGCGTAATCCCTTGGCATAACCATAGAAATACGCTTTCTTGACTCAGTCCAATTCTCCAATAAATCCGTCGCAACGATTGAGCCAGTTTCAGATTCGAATCTAGCCAGCAATTTCATAACAAAATTGCTCTGCTCTGCTGGGAAAGAAAGAACATCCACCATCTCGGTGTTAACGAGATCAGCATCGAGATCCAGGACAAATGCCCGACCACCTGACATGCCGGCTGCAAAATTTCGCCCAATTGCTCCAAGGATCAGTGCCACTCCCCCGGTCATGTATTCACAGCCGTGATCACCAACGCCTTCGACGACCGCGGTTGCGCCTGAGTTTCTTACGCAGAATCTTTCACCGACAGTTCCTCGAATCATTATTTCACCAGAGGTAGCGCCATAGGCAATTACATTTCCTGCGATCACGTTTTCCTGAGACGTGAATGTAGCTTTTTCATCAGGGCGGACAATTACTCGCCCTCCAGATAGCCCTTTAGCCACATAATCATTTGCATCACCATAAAGTCGAAGCGTAAGACCCTTTGGAATGAATGCCCCAAAAGAGTTTCCTGCTGTTCCGTGCAAAGTTATATCGATTGTATTTTCTTTCAGCCCTGCGCTGCCGAATTTACGAGTTATCTCTGAACCAAGCATGGTCCCAACAGTTCGATTGACATTCCTAACCGGCAGAACAATTCGGACATTTTCCTCGCTCTCTAGCGCGGCAGATGAAAGTTCTATCAGCTTATTATCTAGCGCATTTTCCAACCCGTGATCTTGAGTTTGGGTATTTCGACGAGGTGCATCAGTTCCAAATACTGGAGCTTCAAGCAGTGGTGCCAAATCTAGCCCACTGGCCTTCCAATGATGAATTGCTCTTTTAGTATCTAAGAATTCAACCTGTCCGATTGCCTCTTCTAGTGTTCTAAAACCAAGGGCTGCTAAGTATTCGCGAACTTCATCTGCAATGTACTCGAAAAAAGTTTCAACAAATTCTGGTTTTCCACCAAACCGTTTACGCAGCTCGGGATTTTGAGTAGCAATACCAACGGGACAAGTGTCAAGATGACAGACTCGCATCATCACACATCCTGAGACAACTAGCGGAGCTGTCGCGAAACCGAATTCTTCGCCACCGAGCAAGGCTGCTATAACTACATCTCGGCCTGTTTTCATTTGACCATCCACTTGAACAACAATGCGATCTCGAAGTCCATTAAGCATCAGAGTTTGTTGCGTTTCGGCCAAGCCCAGTTCCCAGGGAGCTCCGGCATGTTTAAGCGAAGTAAGTGGTGCGGCGCCAGTACCGCCATCATGTCCGGAAATCAGAACAACATCAGCGTGCGCCTTGCTTACCCCGGCAGCTACAGTTCCAACACCCACTTCAGCGACGAGCTTTACATGTACTCGAGCCTGACGATTAGCATTTTTCAAATCATGGATTAATTGAGCAAGATCCTCAATGGAATAAATATCATGGTGTGGCGGCGGAGAAATCAGACCAACTCCAGGAGTTGAGTAACGAACTTTTGCGATCCACGGATAAACCTTGCCGCCAGGAAGTTGGCCACCTTCGCCAGGCTTTGCTCCCTGTGCCATTTTTATTTGAATATCATCAGCATTAACCAAATACTCACTTGTTACCCCGAAGCGACCTGAGGCAACTTGTTTCACCGCTGAACGGCGCGAATCTCCATTATCATCTAGCTCATACCGTGCTGGATCTTCACCGCCTTCTCCTGTATTAGATTTGCCACCAATCCGATTCATCGCAATTGCTAGCGTTTCATGAGCTTCGGCGGATATCGAACCGTAGGACATTGCACCAGTTGCAAATCTCTTAATAATTTCAGATGCGCTCTCTACTTCGTCTATAGAAATGGCCGGGCGCAGTCCAGTTCTAAATTCAAAGAGACCTCGAAGTGTCATCAACCGTTTGGATTGATCATCCACGCGATTTGTATAACGCTTGAACACGTCATAACGCTTGGATCTGGTTGCATGCTGCAGGGCGAAAACTGTTTCAGGGTCGAATAAATGGGGCTCGCCTTCACGACGCCATTGATACTCCCCGCCAATTGGAAGTCTCTTAGCTCCAGGAACTTCACCACCTGGTGGATATGCGATGTGATGTCGCGCAATTGTCTCTTCAGCGATCAAGTCCAGTGATACTCCACCAAGCTTCGAAGTCACTCCGACAAAATATTCATCTACTACGTCGCGCGAAAGCCCGATAGCCTCGAAAACTTGAGCGCCGGTATAGGAAGATATCGTTGAAATTCCCATCTTTGACATAACTTTAAGAACACCCTTGCCAAGGGACTTAATCAAATTTGCTACCGCTTTTTCTGGAGTAATTCCAGTTATGACACCTTGTCGAACTAAGTCTTCAGCCGACTCCATAGCAAGGTAAGGGTTAATTGCTGCTGCCCCGAAACCAACTAAGAGCGCAACATGATGTACTTCACGTACCTCCCCAGTTTCTACAATTAACCCAACTTGAGTTCTAGTTTTTTCCCGGATTAAGTGGTGGTGCACAGCCGCAGTCAGAAGGAGCGAGGGAATTGGCGCATCTTCCGCGTCACCATCTCTATCGGAGAGAACAATTATGTGTGCGCCATTGGCGATGGCCTGGGAAACTTCTCTCCGGATTTCAGTGATTCGATGTGCAAGGGCTTCGCCGCCGCCCAATACGGGAAATAATCCCCGAACGACATGGGCTGCAAAACCTGGATGATCTCCATCTGCATTAACGTGAATTAATTTTGCCAGTTCGTCATTATCAATTACTGGAAAATCTAGCCCTATCTGCCGACATGAGGCTGGGCCTGGATCAAGCAAATTAAATTCAGGGCCCACTGATCCAGCCAGGCTAGTTACAAGCTCCTCCCGAATCGCATCCAGTGGCGGATTTGTTACCTGCGCGAAAAGTTGTGAAAAATAATCAAAAAGAAGTCGCGGTTTTGCCGAAAGTGCCGCAATCGGACTGTCGGTTCCCATAGAGCCAAGGGCTTCGCCACCATTTTTCGCCATTGGGGTAAGAATTATTCGCAATTCTTCCTCGGTATAGCCGAAAGCTCGTTGTCTGCGAACTACAGATGAGTGAGGGTAAACAATATGTTCGCGCGAGGGCAGATCTTCCAAACGAACTAATCCGGCATGCAGCCAGTCACCATAAGGCGCAGCATTGGCAAGTTCAGACTTTATTTCTTCATCCGTAATTATTCTGCCCGCCTCGATATCAACTAGGAACATGCGTCCTGGCTGTAATCGGCCTTTGCTAGCAATCTCATCGGGTTGGAAATCTAAAACTCCAAATTCACTTGCAAGTACGACTAAACCATCTTTGGTTATCCAATATCTGGAAGGTCGCAATCCATTTCGATCAAGAACTGCCCCTGCAAGTTTCCCATCAGTAAAAGTTATGCAAGCTGGTCCATCCCAGGGTTCCATTATTGTTGAATGAAAAGCATAAAAATCTTTCTGTGTCTGTGACATCGTGGCGTGATTTTCCCAAGCTTCGGGAATCATCATAAGAATTGAATGCGGAAGTGATCGTCCACCTAAATAAAGCAGCTCCAGGACCTCGTCAAATGAGCCAGAGTCACTGCTCGATTCATCAACAATAGGAAATAGGCGCGAGATATCGCCTGGAATTACCTCGCTTGCTAAGAGCGATTCGCGAGCTCGCATCCAGTTTCTATTTCCACGCACCGTATTGATTTCACCATTGTGAGCTATATAGCGATATGGATGAGCCAGTGGCCACGACGGAAAAGTGTTCGTTGAAAATCTAGAGTGCACTACGGCTAAGGTCGACTTAACTCGGATATCAGAAAGATCTGGAAAAAATTCTTCAAGCTGCCCAGTCGTAAGCATTCCTTTATAGACAATAGTTCGAGTTGAAAGCGAAGGAAGATATATTGCGAATTTTTTTTCGATCCGTTTTCTAAAACAGAATACCATTCTCTCCAATTCGAGATCTGACTCGGCGCCTTTGCCTGCTAGGAAAATCTGCTCAAATCTCGGCATAACTGAGAGCGCTGTCTTTCCAATTGATTTTGAATCTACGGGAAGCTCGCGCCAGCCAAGAAGTATTAGCCCCTCTTCCTTAGCAATGCCTTCGACGGCCGCACGATCAGAGAATGTTCGATCGGTAAAAACTATTCCTGTTGCATATTTTCCAGCGTTGGGAAGTTCAAAGTTAACGACTTCTCGATAAAACTCATCAGGTAGGCAAATCAGAATTCCGGCGCCATCGCCGCTATCTGGCTCTGCTCCCGTAGCGCCACGATGTTCCATGTTGCGAAGTGCAGTTAAGCCCTGTGAAACTATTTCGTGAGTTGCTTTCCGATTTAACGTAGCAACCATTGCGACACCACAGGAATCGCGCTCTTGGGATGGGTTGTATAAACCCTGCGCCAAAGGTACTGTCGAAAACAAAGTCACGATTGCTCCTGATTTACTTAGATTAGGTGCATCGGGACGACAGTGGCCCAACTGGAAACTACAGGGCTAAAGAATAGCAATCCAATTGCTATTTAAATACCCGTCAGGTGTACTAATGAGCCAATTCCAGCGGTAATGGCCATGCCAAGAGAGCCTCCAAGAAGAATTCTCATCGTTGTTTTGCCATATGGCGAACCAGCGGTCCGAGCGCTCAATACTCCAGTGCCAACTAGGCCGAGCAAGGTGAAGCCAATGATGCTCATAACTTTAGTCCCCATGGTTGGTGCCAGAGCACCTAGAAGTGGAATCAATCCTCCGAGCGTGAAACTAATTGCCGAGGCAACAGCTGCTTGAACTGGGCGAGCTTTGGTATGAGGCAATTGCCCAAGTTCATCTCGAAGATGTGCTGCGAGTGCATCTTTCTCTGTCATTGCCTTCGCAACTTTTTCTGCAAGCTCACGGTCAAGTCCGCGGCTTAGATAAATCTCCGTCAGTTCCTCAAGTTCGCCTTCTGGATCTATTGCTAAATGTTGCATTTCCAATAAGCGGTCGGACTCCTCAATGTCATTTTGAGAACGAACTGAAATATATTCACCAACAGCCATCGACATTGCTCCCGCGGTAATTCCCGCAGCTCCTGCTGTTATCAGAAAACTGCCAGCCTGAGCAGCAGATACGCCTATCATCAAACTTGCGGTAGATACCAATCCGTCATTCGCTCCGAGCACAGCTGCACGAAGCCAGCCCGCCCTATGAATTCTGTGATGAGCATTTCTGCCATATACGTCTTTCAAAGCCATGGCGCAATCTTATCCTTTCCAACCATCATAAATTCATATTTTCATTCACTCCAAAACCCCATTAGCGCCCCTTGGTCCAACTTTCCTCCCTCGAAGGTGGTGAATAAAAAAAGCACCAGCCCCTATGGCCAATATTCCCGCCACCCAGATATTTAGCCGGAGCCCAAAAATCAAATTTGCCGTATCTATTCGAATCGACTCGATGAAAAGGCGACCGAAGGAGTAACTCGCTACATAGAATAGGAATATTGAACCACTTCCAATAATTCTTTTAAAGAACTTTGCTCGATAGATAATTAGAGCTATCAGAAAGCACCAAAGCGCTTCAAATAGGAAAGTCGGTTGAAAGGTAGAAAACTCTTCAAAACCAATTGGCCGATTCGCTACTGGAATCTGTAAACCCCAAATCCCTTGCGTCGGTTTACCGAAGAGCTCGCCGTTAAACCAATTACCAAATCTTCCAATGCCCTGGGCGAGTAATAAGCCTGGAGCCAGCGCATCAGCAAATTGGGCAAAACTAAGTGAGCGCCTACCCTTCCTGTAGTAGAAGTAAGCAACTGCCGCTCCAGCTGAAATTGCGCCCCAAATCCCCAGGCCACCTTGCCAAATTGCTAGGGCGGCTAATGGCGACCCGCCGCTTCCAAAGTATTTCTGTGGCGAAGTAATCACATGATAAATCCGGCCACCAATAATACCCAACGGAATTAAATAGATCGCTAGATCCGAAATTTCGTTGGAGTCGCCGCCAAGGCGCTCATATCTTTTTCTTGTCGTCCAGATTGCAACAAAAATACCAAGCAATATACAGAGCGCATAGTAATGAACCGTAAAAAAACCCAACTCCAGAGTTGACGAGCTTGGAGTTGGGATGAAAGTCCTCATCTGTGAAATCGCTAAACGACTATTTTACGCCACCGGCCGCCAGGGCAGCTTGGAATTTCGTTAAATCTACATAGTCGCCACCTTCGCGATCTAGCTCTTTACCATTAATGAAAACCGTGGGCGTTGAATTCACATTTTTAACCGCAGAATAAGACATTGCAGATTCTGTCCATAAGGCATAGTTCCCGCCAGTGACACAATCCTGGAATGTCATTGAAGTTAGACCAATTTTGTTTCCAATTGCAATCATAAATTCATTAGTCCATTTGCCCGAGTTCTCAGTTGCTGCTTGATTTTGATAAAGAATCTCATGCATCTCAAGGAACTTACCTTGATCCATCGCGCATGCCGCTGCATTTGCTGCAATTATGGATTCGTTAATCCCAGAAGTTGATCTCTCGCCAATAAATGTCATCGGATGGTAAACAACTTTGGCCTTCTTTTCGGCAATAATTTGCTTCACATATTCATTGTTAATAGCTTCGAAATCTCGGCAAGCTGGGCATTGAAAATCTTCCCAGATATCTATCTGTTGCTTGGCTTTAGGATTAAAAACCAATCCAGAACCATCTGACTTTGAAATTGATTTTGGCGTCAAGCCATTTTGTGCTGGTTTCTTGTCAAGGTAAACAAAAATACCAGTTACGGCAAGGACGAAAATAATCATGCCAATTACAATCGCTCTTAAACCTTTATCTCCAGATGTATTCCCAGCCATTAATCTCTCCTTTTAATCTTTTGCCTAGCCACGAACCCTACTTATCGAAGCCTAATTTACCCTGCGGGAAACGATACAAATACCCGCCAAATATGGCGAGAAGTACGTCACGAGCGATCTCCACCGAATAGTTCCAGACTGGAATCTCTTGGCTATCGATCAGACCGCCCTTGCCAAAGCAGCCACAATCCAGAGAAATTCCCCTTATCCATGCTTGTGAAATTGCAATAACAAAGAGCGTCATTAAAAAAACGCCTAGGATACTGGCAAGCCGGACCCAAATTCCAACTACCAAGAAAATTCCCAAAGCTACTTCGACAAATGGAAGAATAAACCCAATCAGGTTTGCTAAATCAACCGGTAGAACTTGGTAAGCACGAACCGATGTTGCCGAGCCATAAGGATCCATTACTTTTAGGCCACCGGCGACTAGCAGCACCCCTCCTAGAATTATCCGAAATCCCAGGGTTAACCAGGGTTGAAATTTCTTCATAGCGTTGGATCAACTCCATCATTCAACTTGCTCCAGGGAGTTTCCAGCTTTCGATCATACTTGCTGGAGATTCCACGTCTGCTGATTCGAAAAAGTAGGTAACCAATTATGACAAACAAGGCCACTAGAAAAAAAATATCCCTCATGTTAGCTCCACTAAATTATGGAAACAACTTCTCTCGCCAGTGTGACAAGCCACACCAATTTGTTTCACTTTCAATAATATGGCATCGCTATCGCAATCATAATAAATTGCTTGGATCTCCTGGAAATTCCCGGAACTCTCGCCCTTCCGCCAGAGGCTATCTCTGCTTCGGCTCCAATAAGTTGCCTGCTTGGATTCAACGCTCTTAGAAAATGATTCAAGATTCATCCAAGCCAGCATCAAGACCTCGTTAGTTTCAAAATCCTGGGCTATGGCAGCAATTAATTCGCCTGACTCCAGACGTTGGGAAATAGTGGACGCAATCTCAGCCATGACCTAATTCTCTCTTATTCTTCCTCAAAGGCGAATCGAAAAACCTCGTTTTGCCAGGTCTTTCTTAACATCTTGGACACTAAATTGCCCGAAATGGAAAACACTCGCTGCTAGAACAGCATCAGCACCAGCTGAAATCGCATCTGCAAAATCCGATATTGCTCCAGCCCCGCCACTTGCAATAACAGGTACCTTTGAAATCTCGCGAACAGCTCTGATCATCTCGAGATCAAATCCTGCTTTAGTGCCATCGGCATCCATAGAATTCAGAAGGATCTCACCGACTCCTCGGGAGATTGCTTCGGTAACCCAAGTCAGCACATCAAGGCCCGAGCTCTGACGCCCACCATGGGTTGTTACCTCAAAACCCGATTTTGTTGGAGCACGTCTCGCATCTACAGATAAAACTAAAACTTGATTTCCGAAGCGATCTGATATTTCGTTGAGCAATTCTGGACGCAGAATTGCTGCCGTATTGACCGATATTTTATCCGCCCCTGCGCGAAGTAGTTCGTTGACGTTATCTATGTTTCTGATGCCTCCGCCAACTGTGAGAGGAATAAAAATTTGTTCAGCGGCCATTCTCACGATCTCGATCGTAGTTTCGCGCTCCTCCGAGCTCGCCGAAATATCTAAAAAAGTCAGCTCATCCGCACCTTGAAAATCATATTTTTTAGCCAACTCCACTGGATCCCCAGAATCGACCAAATCTTTAAAATTGGTGCCCTTAACTACTCTGCCATTTGCGACATCTAGACAAGGAATAATTCTCTTAGCTAGTGTCAATTGCTGGCAACTTCCAGAGCCTGTGCCAATGTGAAAGATCCTGCATATAGCGCTTTACCGACGATCGCACCTTCAATTCCGACCTGCGTTAATGAACGCAAATCAACTAAATCCTGCAGAACCGAAATTCCCCCACTCGCGACTATTGGATTATTTGTCGCAGCACAGACTTCGCTGAGTAATTCCAAATTTGGCCCCATTAAAGTGCCATCTTTAGCAACATCTGTAACGATGTAACGCGAACATCCTGCCGAATCCAATTTTCTAATCATTTCGAAGAGATCTCCACCTTCATGCGTCCACCCTCGAGTTGCCAGAGTGTGACCACGAACATCGAGTCCGACGGCAATTTTTGGTCCAAACCTGGAGATGGTCTTTGCTGTCCACTCGGGATTCTCAATTGCTGCGGTCCCTAGATTTACCCGAGCACATCCCGTAGCTAGCGCTCTAGCCAAACTTTCATCATCACGAATTCCACCCGATAATTCCACTTCAATATCGACGCTAGATATTACTTCTCTAACTATTTCGAAATTACTTCCGATGCCAAATGCTGCATCTAGATCCACTAGGTGGATCCACTCTGCTCCCTGTTTAACAAAATCCCTTGCTACTTCTTGAGGAGAGCCATAAGAGCTCTCTTTGGCCAACTCTCCTTGAACCAATCGAACAGCCCTGCCATCCCTAAGATCGATTGCAGGAAGTATTTGCAATTTTTTAAGAGTCATAGCGATGAAACCCAGTTAGCAATCAACTTTGCACCTGCCGCGCCACTCTTCTCCGGATGGAATTGTGTTGCAACAACATAACCGCGCTCGATGGCAGAAAGAAATTCCTCACCGTAAAAGGTTGTTGTATTTAGCGCTCCGGAAACAAATTTTTTAGCAGCATATGAGTGCACAAAATAAAAGGATTCTTCCTCTATCCCTCTAAATAGATTTGACTCTGGCGAAGGCTTGACTGTGTTCCAACCCATATGCGGAAGTATTGGCGCGCGGACTTCAGAAACATTGCCAGCAAGAATTCCTAGACCCGAACACATCTTTTTCTCATCACTCTCCTCAAATAGAACTTGCATCCCGACGCAAATCCCAAAAACAGCTCGCTCTTTTTCGATCCTCGAAGAAATAATTTCTTTGCCTCCAACGCTTGCTAACTGGGCCATACATGCGGCAAAAGCTCCGACACCTGGCACAACTAGCCCATCGGCTTCGATGCAGATTTTTGGATCGCTAGTTACGACAACCTCGCTACTAGAAATCTCAAATGCTCGTTGCGCAGAACGTAAATTGCCAGAACCGTAGTCAAGGATTGCTATCAAAGAACGCCCTTGGTTGATGGAATTCCAGTTATGCGGCCATCGATGGCGCAGGCATCACGCAAGGCTCGGGCAACAGCTTTAAATTGCGCTTCGAAAACATGGTGAGCATTACGACCTTCCAGAACTCGAACATGGAGAGCGATCCTTGCTTCGGCAACTATTGATTCCCAAATATGTCTACCGAGAGTCGTGTCAAAAGTCCCGATTAACTCGACTATTTCTGGTTGACGATGAACTAGATATGGTCGACCAGAGAGATCCACTGCGGCCTGCACTAAAACTTCATCCAAAGGAACCATCGCATCACCGAATCGACGGATACCAACTTTCTCCCCTAAGGCTTCGCGCAGCGCCTGCCCAAAGGCAAGAGAGGTATCTTCGACGGTATGGTGAGAATCAACATCAACATCACCTTCGGTCTTTACTATTAAATCAAAACCAGAATGTTTCCCTAGCTGAGAGAGCATATGATCAAAAAAAGGCACACCCGTATCAATTTCTACTATTCCTGAACCGTCCAAATTGATTTTTACATCAACGCTAGATTCCTTAGTGGCGCGGACGACATGTGCTTCTCTCATATTTTTCTCCCTATTTAACGAACAGCTAATTATGGCCTATATCTGTCAATTGCCGTTAAGAATTTCTCATTCTCGACTGGCAGACCAATTGTGACCCGAAGGAATCCTTCGAGACCAACATCTCTTATAAGAATCCCGCTTGCGACCAACTCTTCCCAAGTTATCTTTGCACTCTTCTTGAAACCCGCAAAGAGCAGAAAGTTGGCGCTACTCGGCGAAACCTTAAAACCCATCTCGGTTAATTCCATACGTACTCGTTCTCGTTCAAGAACGATTGCTGAAACTTCTGCAAGTAGAAGCTCGGAATTAGCGAGAGCAACCAAAGCCAAAGCTTGAGTAGGTGAACTTAAGTGATATGGCAAGCGAGTAACCAACATTGCCAGTACAACTGATGGATCACACACGGCATAGCCAACTCGAACTCCAGCAAATGCAAATGCCTTACTCATCGTGCGCACAACCACAACATTTGGATAGCTAGCGATGAGAGTTACTGCTGATGGCTCTGACGAAAATTCGGCATAGGCTTCATCAACTACCAAAAGTCCATCGACAGCTCTAGTTGCAATTGCTAGCTTTTCTAGGTCATCGATTCCAGTAATATTTCCGGTTGGGTTATTTGGTGTAGTTAGAAATGTTAGGCCCGGTCTCTCGCTGGCAATTTGCGTAATTGCCTCTCCTAAATTCAGTTCAAAATTCCCTTCGCGCTCGGCGCCAATCCACCTGACTCCAGTTGTCTTGGCGATCAAAGGGTGAACGGAGTACGAGGGCAAAAACCCAAGGGCGCCCCGACCACCACACGCCAGAAAAAGAGTCTGCAAAATTTCGTTGCTGCCATTGGCTGCCCAAATGTTTTTATCGCTAATAGCAACCTTAGAAATCTTGGTTACATACTTTGCTAACTCACCACGCAATTCATTAGCATCACGATCAGGATAACGGTTTAGATTTTCTAGAACTTTGGGCAAAACATTTAGCACTTGCTCGACAACGGCGGATGGCAGTGGAAATGGATTCTCATTAGTGTTTAGCGCAATGACTCCGGAAATCTGCGGCGCCCCGTAGGGAATCAAATCTGAAAGTTCGCTTCGAATTGGGAGCCAACTGGGCCATTTAGATTCTCTCTCCTCTTTCATAATTAATCGCTCTCAAATCGAGCGCTCATAGCCTCGCCGTGGGCTGGCAAATCTTCGGAGTTTGCAAGTGTGATCACATTTTCAGCTATCTGGCCAAATGCTGCGCTGCTATATTCGATGAAACTAACTCCCTTTAGAAATGTTTGCACCGATAGCCCACTTGAATGACAGGCACATCCCCCAGTTGGTAAGACGTGATTAGAACCCGCAGAATAATCTCCTAAAGAAACTGGAGTAAATCTGCCGATAAAAACAGCCCCCGCATTTCGAATCTTACTGGCGTCGGAGTTGGCGGTGAGGGTTTGAATTTCTAAGTGCTCTGCAGCATACGCATTGACTACATCGATGCCTTGGGAAATTGAGTCGACTAAAACTATTGCCGACTGAATTCCAGAGAGGGCTGTGCGAATTCGAACCTCGTGTTTCGTCTTGGAAACTCGTATGGCGAGTTCACTCTTTACCGCATCGGCAAGTTCTTTGGAATCAGTAACTAGAATTGCCGCTGCAATCTCATCATGCTCAGCCTGACTGATTAGATCAGCAGCCACTTCGCCAGCAATTGCGCTCGAATCTGCAAGTATGGCAACTTCTGTGGGTCCCGCCTCCGAATCGATTCCAATTTTTCCACGTAACGCCCGTTTGGCCGCTGCTACATAAATATTTCCCGGCCCAGTTACAACATCGACGCTTTCGCAAACTTCGGAAACACCGTAGGCAAACATTGCAATTGCTTGTGCCCCGCCAATTGCGTAGACCTCATCTATCCCAAGGAGGGCGCAGGCCGCCAAAATAACATTGTTCGGCAATCCGTTATTGTCGATCTGCGGTGGGGAGGCAACTGCGATATTTCCTACTTTAGCTATTTGTGCCGGAACGACATTCATAATTACCGAACTGGGATAAACCGCTCGACCACCCGGAACATATAGACCCACTCGATCCACCGGTATTTGCCTGTGAGTGACTCTTCCGCCTTTTACAACATCAGTAGATATTTCATCTCGAACCTGATCAAGGTGTGTTTTCGTGATTCTAAATATTGATTCTTCTAGCGCTTGTCTTACTTTCAGATCCAACGAGGATAGCGCCTGAGTAATATCTGATTTTGCAACACGAATTTGTTTAGGTCTAACGCCATCGAACTTTTCACAGAGATCAAGTAAATCTAATTGAGTACCGCTCGCTACTTTTTCAAGAATTGGCTGAATAGTTATCAGAGCCTGTTCAATATCCAACTTGGCTCGAGGGAGTTCAGATTTGTACTCAGATTTCGAGAGCTCTCGACCGCGAAAATCTACGGTCCTGATATCTGTCGCTTTCACTATCTGATAGTAATCTAAACCAAACAGTCGGGGCCGAGAATTGCTTTAAGGTCAGCGCTCAAACTTGGTGAGGAAGTGACTCGCAGATCATCACCAATTTTCATTACCAAACTCTTGCGCCCATCATCGAGTTTCAAGTGAACTTCGCGTTTCCCTGGATGTGAACGAAGAATTTCCTTAATCCGATCGATCACCGGCGGGGTGCATCGCACCGTATCCATGGCTATAACGAGCGGACCAGAAGGAACCAGTGAAACATCAAGCATTGAAAGGTCAAGAGCCATGATCTTGGCCTGATCTTCCCGTTTATCGATTCGCCCGCGAATAATCACGATGCGATCTTCGACTAAATTCATTGAATGTTGCGTATAGGAGTTAGCGAAGAACATAACATCGATGGCACCTTCCAAGTCTTCAATAGTGACAATCGCCCATGAAGCGCCCGCTCTAGATATTTTGCGTTGAATCTGCGTAATCAATCCGCCAATCGTGACTATCTGTTCGTGGCCAACACCATCATCATTAACTTGGCTGATAGGCATATCTGTCGCAGTCCGAAGCAAATGTTCGACGCCCAGAAGTGGGTGATCTGAAACATAGAGTCCCAGCATCTCCCTCTCATAACTCAGTAATAGCGCCTTGTCCCATTCGAGATTTGGAATGTCTACCTCGACTCCCGTGAGAGCTCCCTCTGTTGGACCCGATCCACTTCCGAATAAATCAAATTGCCCAATAGCCTCAGCGCGTTTAGCTTCCAACACTGAATCTATTGCTTCGAGAAATACCAGTGCCAAACCTTTGCGCGGGTGGTTCAAAGAGTCAAAAGCGCCACCCTTAATTAAAGACTCAATCGTCTTCTTATTGCAAACATTTGCATCTACTTTTGCCAGGAAGTCACCGAAAGATTCATACCGCCCAACCTCGCCTCGCTTGGCAACGATCGAGGCAACTACATTTTCCCCAACATTTCGTATCGCAGTGAGTCCAAAACGAATATCTTTTCCTATTGGCGTGTAGTCAGATTGTGACTCATTTACATCAGGTGGCAAAACTTTAATTCCCATGCGGCGGCATTCATTCAAATAGAGCGCGCTCTTATCTTTATCATCTCGAACGCTAGTCAAAAGTGCAGCCATATATTCGGTTGGGTAATTCGCTTTTAGGTACCCAGTCCAATAGGAGACCATTCCATAACCAGCGCTGTGCGCCCGGTTGAAGGCGTAATCCGAGAATGGAATTAGAGTTTCCCATAATTTATCTATCGCAGATTTTGAAAAACCGTTCTCTGTCATGCCCTTTTCAAAATTTACATACTCTTTATCCAAAATCTCTTTATTTTTCTTACCCATTGCTTTACGCAAAAGATCTGCGCGGCCAAGACTAAATCCAGCTACTTTCTGGGCAATAGCCATTACTTGCTCTTGATAAACAATCAATCCGTAGGTATCCCCCAGTATTTCCGAAAGCGCTTCAGTTAGCTCTGGATGAATTGGAACAACTTCCTGTCGCTTATTTTTGCGGTCGGCATAATCATTGTGGGCGTTTACTCCCATCGGGCCAGGACGGTAGAGCGCAATTACCGCAGAAATATCTTCAAAGGAGTCTGGGTTCATTTGGCGCAATAGCGCCCGCATCGGACCACCGTCCAACTGGAACACTCCTAGAGTGTCGCCTCTACTCAATAATTCATAAGTCTTTAGGTCATCCAAAGTCAGCGTAGCCAAGTCAACTTCAACGCCGAGATTCGATTTCATATTTAATAAGCAATCATCTAGAACTGAAAGATTTCGCAGCCCAAGGAAATCCATTTTCAGCAACCCGATTGACTCGCACGCACCCATGTCGAACTGAGTAATGATTGCACCATCAGCCTCCCGGCGATGAATCGGAATTACATCTAAAAGTGGTTCTTTACTGAGGATTACGCCGGCAGCATGTACGCCCCATTGCCGCTTCAGCCCCTCAAGACCAAGGGCAGTGTCAACGATTCTTTTTGAATCAGGATCGGATTCATAGAGTGATCTAAATTCACCGGCTTCACCATGCCGGTCATTTTTGGGATCGAATACGCCGGCAAGAGAAATATCTTTGCCCATAACTGAAGGTGGCAAAGCTTTAGTTAACTTATCTCCAATCGCATATGGATAACCAAGAACTCTGGTCGAATCTTTCAAAGCTTGCTTAGATTTGATGGTTCCGTAGGTAATGATTTGTGCGACTCGGTCTTCGCCATACTTTTGCGTGGCATAAGCAATCATTTCTGAGCGCCGCCGTTCGTCAAAATCTAAATCAATATCCGGCATCGAAATTCGCTCTGGATTTAGAAAACGTTCAAATAAAAGTCCATGTTTTATTGGATCAAGAGCCGTAATTCCTAGCGCATAAGAAACCAGTGATCCCGCGGCTGAACCACGACCCGGGCCCACGCGAATACCAACGCTTCTTGCATGAGAGCAGAGGTCAGAAACAACTAGGAAATAACCCGGAAATCCCATCTTGATCATGACATCTAGTTCGTAATCTAACCGCTCTTGGTATTTTGTATCTAAATCTCTCCCAAGCCGACTAACTAAGCCCCGGTTAGATTCACTGCGAAGCCATGAATCTTCTGTCTCTCCTTTTGGCACCGAATACTGCGGCAATAAATCTTCATTCTCTCTCATTGTCACGTTGCAACGCTCTGCTATTAGCAGCGTATTATCGCAAGCATCTGGAATCTCAGCGAAAAGTTCACGCATCTGGCGAGCGCTCTTTAGGTAGAATTCATTATTTTCAAATTTGAATCGCTTCGGATCAGCTAGCGTTGAACCTGACTGCACACATAGAAGCGCTTCGTGTGATGCCGCATCCTCATGGTGTGTGTAATGCAAATCGTTAGTTGCAAGAGGTGGCAAAGCTAACTCTTTGCCGAGTTTTAACAGATCACTTTTCACTCGGTTCTCAATATCAATTCCGTGGTCCATAATTTCCAGATAGAAATTTTCTTTTCCGAAGATATCTCGTAGTTCACTCGCAGCTTTTACCGCCTCTTTGTAGGCGCCCATACGTAAGCGAGTTTGAATCTCGCCACCAGGACAACCAGTCGTCGCAATGATTCCAGTCGCGTACTTAGCTAGTAGATCGCGGTCCATTCTCGGCTTGTAGTAAAAACCTTCAAGAGATGCCAGCGAAGAGAGCCTGAATAGATTAGAGAGGCCGATGTTGTTCTCAGCCAATAGGGTCATATGCGTATAAGCCCCACCGCCAGATACATCATCTTCGCCACCGTCAGCCCATTTAACGCGTTTCTTCTCAAATCGAGATTCTGGAGCGACGTAGGCTTCAATGCCGATTATTGGCTTGACCCCAGCTTTGATAGCTTTTCTATGAAATTCATATGCACCGAAAACATTCCCGTGGTCTGTCATTGCAATCGCGGGCATGCCTTGATGCGCAACCTCAGCGACCAATTCGTCGACACGTGCAGCACCATCGAGCATCGAATACTCGGTGTGTACGTGTAGGTGGACGAATCCTTGTTCTGCAGACATTTAGAGCAGATTACTACTGTGAATCGAGCTGTTGGCCCTTGGCCAATATTTCGAGGGAGCGTGTCAGGTCTTGCGGGTACTCGGAGAAGAAAGCCACCTCAGAGCCTGAACCTGGGTGAATGAATTTCAATTCGCGGGCGTGAAGCCAGGGCCGGGAGATTTCCAGTCGCTCGGCAATTGTGTGGTCGGCCCCGTACGTCATATCCCCTACGAGAGGATGTCGTAATGCAGAGAAATGAACTCTAATTTGATGGGTCCGTCCGGTTTCTAGTTCAATCTCTAGAAGTGATACGGCAGGGAAAAATTCAAGGGCCTTGTAATGAGTGATGCTTGGCTTGCCATCTGCTACTACTGCGAATCGGTAATCCTCACGAGGATGTCTATCGATTGGGGCATCAATTGTTCCCTCGGTCGGGTCCATATGTCCTTGAGCCAATGCGTGGTAGACCTTGGTGACTGTTCGATCTCGGAATTGTTGTTTTAGATTGCTATATGAGTTCTCATTCTTCGCGATAACCATAAGTCCGGTTGTGCCAACGTCAAGGCGATGAACAACTCCTTGTCGTTCGGCGGCTCCACTTGTTGAGACTTGGTATCCAGCTGCGATAACTCCGCCAATTACTGTTGGGCCGGTCCATCCTGGACTTGGATGTGCAGCTACTCCTGCCGGCTTATCTATGACAATCACATCCGAGTCATCATAAACAACTCTTAAATTATCAATCGGCGTGGCTACCAAACGCGGTGCTACTGGAGCCGCGGGCATAGTAATTTCTAAATAATCATCGGTGCTTACGCGGTCAGATTTTCCTAGTGGCTTGCGCTTTCTAGTAACTTCACCATTTTCAATGAGAGTGACAATCGTCGAGCGAGAGAGCCCAAGAAGCCTTGAGAGCGCCGCATCAACACGTTCCTGATGAAGCCCCTCCGGAATTGATACAAATCGAACTTCGCGTTCAACATTATCTGAATCATCTAGCTTCATTTTATAACCGATCTTGGCGGCGTTTGCGACCAAATAAGTGAAACGATGGAGAAAATACCGATGACAACTGCGCTGTCGGCGATGTTAAAGGTTGGCCAATGTGCAATAGAAATCCAATCGACAACTGGTCCTTGCAAGCCACCGGGGCTTCTAAAAATACGATCACTAAGATTCCCGAATATCCCACCAAGTACAGAACCGAGGGAAATAGCCCATCTGACTGAATCAATTTTGGAACCAAAATAGAGAATTCCCGCACCGGTAATTATTCCGAAGGACGAAAGAAGAATCGTTCTGCTCGTTGCCAGGCTAAAGGCCGCCCCCGTGTTATACAGCAACTCCAATTTTAAGAAATTTCCGAACACTTTCACTGGGCCATCACCCAGAAAACTCACCGCGGCAACTTTCGTCAAGTAATCTGTAACGAAAATTAGGAAAGCCGTCACTGCCAACTTTCGTCTGACAACTACATTCAGCGTCGTTCCTCTTTTTGCTTGCACGCCATACAAAGAGTCGCGCGAGGGAAAACTTGAAGCCGAGCTTTGCCTATTGAATTTTCACACTCTTCGCACTTGCCATAGCTCTTGTTTTCAATTCGCTCCAAAGCCCGCTCGGTCTGTACAACCATGTCGCGAGCGTTGTATACAAGAGACATTTCATGTTCCCGTTCAAATGTTTTCGTACCAGCATCTGCCTGGTCATCTCCGGCTCCCATGCCTTCAGCATTAATTAAATCTTCCATCCCGCTTTCAACTTCGAGAAGCTCTTCGCGAAGACGATCTAAATCTTTAGAAAGTTCCTTGCGCATTGCCTTCATCTCTGTAGCAGTCCAGTTTTCAATACCTTCTGAGATCACAAGAGGCGCTGGCGCTCCCTTGATGGGTTTGAGTCCGCTGCCCTTGCGCACAGTGCTATTTGGCCGAGGTGGTGGCAGCATTGTTAAACGGCGCTCTTCTACGACTACTTCGGTCACGGCAACTTCATTTGGAGTGACTGTAATTGTCGTTGAATCACCTTTAGTAGTGCTCTGAAGCTTGGCTGGGAATGGCCTTCCAACGACCTTTTTTCCACTCTTAGCAACGGAGGGTTTAACGATGTTGGGCGAACGTTTTGTAGGCGTTACCTTTTTGGCTGGAGCCTTTTTGGCTGGAGCTTTTTTGGCTGGAGCTTTTTTGGCTGGAGCCTTTTTGGCTGGAGCCTTTTTGGCTGGAGCCTTTTTGGCTGGAGCCTTTTTGGCTATTTTTTTTACTGCACTCTTCTTTGCCACTTATCCACCAGTCTTTTGAACATAATTAATTTTGCGAATTTTAAAGGGTAAGAGGCAAAGATTAGGACCTGTCGTGCATAAATACCAACTTTGCCGCGCTAAGATGCTCCAATCTCATTACCGGGCGTCGAAGAGGCCATCACCTCCGAGCCCGCTGGAAGAGCCAAAGGTCATTAAAACGGCGTTCGGGGTAGAACTAGCAATGAGGGTATATAAGAGGTGTTGTATTAATTCATGCAACACAAGGCGGGTGGTACCGCGGTGGAATTCTCACCGTCCCTCCAGATTGACCGTGTTGACATGGGTTTTCACGGCTAAATTTGAGAGGCTCGTGAATGTCAACGATTAAATCACTCGCACCGCAAATTGATCTACCCGCGGTGGAGCACCAGATTCTCTCGTTCTGGGAAACTCAAGAAATTTTTAAGAAGACAATTAGCGCCAGAGATGGCCAACCATCTTGGACATTTTATGAAGGGCCTCCGACGGCTAACGGTAAGCCAGGAACTCATCATATTGAGGCCCGCGTGTTTAAAGATCTCTTTCCACGCTATCAGACCATGAAAGGGAATCAAGTAATTCGAAAAGCTGGATGGGACTGCCATGGACTGCCTGTGGAAATAGCTGTCGAAAAACAACTTGGATTCACCGGCAAGGGCGACATTGAAAAATATGGAATTGCAAAATTCAATGATGAATGCCGAATTTCGGTTCAGGAACATGTTGGCGAATTCACAGCCATGACTCGACGTATGGGCTTTTGGGTAGATTTTGATGAAGCTTATTGGACTATGTCTAGTGAATATGTTGAAAGTGTCTGGTGGTCGCTAAAGGAGATCTGGAAGAAGGGCTTGCTGGTACAAGATTTTCGAGTTGCGCCGTACTGTCCGAGATGTGGAACTGGATTATCAGACCACGAACTTTCGCAAGGCTATGAAACTATTAAGGATCAATCTGTATACATTCGTTTTCCAGCTACATCAGGTAAATTAGCAGAATTAAATGCGAGTCTTCTTATTTGGACCACGACTCCTTGGACTTTGGTATCAAATACTGCTGTCGCGGTCAATCCTAAAATCGAGTACCAAGTCATCGAAATAACCAATGAGAATTTAGTCGAAAGATTAGTGGTTGCAACAAATCTAGCCGCGCTCCTTGGCGAGGAGCGGAAAGTTATCGCTACCTTCACTGGCGCTGAACTTGAGCACACCACATATTCACCACCTTTTAGCCTTGTTGAGATTCCAGATTCTCACTTTATTGTGTTGGCGGATTACGTCACGGTGGAGGATGGAACGGGTTTGGTCCACCAATCTCCTGCATTTGGAGCTGATGACTTTGCCGTATGCCGCAAATATGGGTTGCCGGTAATCAATCCAATAACTTCAGATGGCCATTTCCAAGCAGAGCTGGATGTAATCGGAGGGGTATTTTTTAAGGAGGCTGACAAGCCTCTGATAAAAGTTCTGAAGGCTGATGGGCTGCTCTTTAAGCAGCAGCAATATGAGCACTCCTATCCGCATTGTTGGCGCTGTCATACGGCGTTGATGTATTACGCGCAGCCTTCATGGTACATCCGTACGACAGAGATTAAAGAAGCGTTGCTACGCGAAAATGCTAAAACAGATTGGCATCCAGAAACTATAAAAACTGGCCGTTACGGTGATTGGTTAAATAACAATATCGACTGGGCTATTTCAAGGAATCGCTACTGGGGTACTCCGCTTCCTATCTGGCGTTGCGAAAATAGCCATGAAATATGCGTGGGCTCTCTAGCGGAGTTAGGCGAACTGACCGGAACTGATATTTCTAATACTGATCCACACCGTCCATTTGTAGACGACATCTCTTTCAAGTGTGCCCAGTGCGAGCACACTATGTATCGGACTCCGGAAGTAATCGATTGTTGGTTTGATTCTGGCGCAATGCCATTCGCGCAATGGGGCTATCCCCACAAAGAGGGCTCGGTGGAAAAATTTGAAGCTTCTTACCCAGCGGACTTTATTTGCGAGGCGATTGACCAAACGCGTGGTTGGTTTTATACGCTTATGACAATTGGTACTTTAGTCTTTGACAAAAGCTCCTACGAAACTGTGCTCTGCCTTGGACATATTCTCGATAAAGATGGCCGCAAAATGAGTAAACACCTTGGTAACGTCTTGGAGCCGATGCCACTGATGGACCAACATGGAGCCGATGCCGTTAGATGGTACATGTTGGCAGCCGGATCTCCGTGGAGCGCTCGTAGAGTTGGCCACGATGCGATCTCGGATGTAGTTAGAAAAACTTTACTTACCTATTGGAACACTGTCTCCTTCTTTACCCTTTATGCCAAGGCCTCAGATTTTGAATTAACTGGTATCCCCTCCGAACTCTCAACAATGGATCGTTGGATTCTCTCTGAATTAAATGACGTGATAGCAAAAGTTGATATTGCCTATGCGAATTACGATTCGCAGGAAGCCGGCTCACTTATTGGGTCCTTCATCGATGACTTATCAAATTGGTATGTCCGCAGATCTAGAAGAAAGTTCTGGGATGGTGAAAGTGCAGCTCTAAACACTCTTTATCACTCTCTAAAGCAACTCACTTTGGTGATGGCGCCAATGGTTCCCTTCATTACTGAACATGTCTGGCAAGAGATGATCCGCAATCTAGAGCCGAGTGAATTTGAATCTGTTCACTTAGCGAACTTCCCTATAAGTGATGCAAAGACAATAGATATCAAGCTCTCTAAATCTGTCCGTCTATCTCGCAGGCTCGTGGAACTTGGACGCGCGGCCCGAGCTGAGTCTAAAGTTAAAATACGCCAACCTCTTGCCAGAGCACTCGTTGCGGCAAAGGGATGGGAAGAAATGAATGATGAAATTCGCTCACATATCTCTGATGAACTTAACGTTCTTAGTTTGGATGAGATTTCAGTTGCCGGAGCTGACCTCGTAAATGTCTCAGTAAAGGCTAATTTTAGAACTATCGGAGCTAGCCACGGGGCCAACGTTCAAGCAATCGCAAAGGCAATAGCCGAGTGCGACCATAACAATTTGGTATCAACGATTCGTGCAAATGGATCGGCGGAGATCAATTTCAGCACCGGCCAGAATGCAAGTATCCAGATTGAGGATTTAGTAATCACTGAAACTCCAAAAGTTGGTTGGTCCGTTGCTAGCCACAGCGGTGAAAGTGTTGCCCTAGATCTCGCCTTGACGCCTTCCTTAATTGAGGCAGGACTCGTTCGCGAAGTCATCCGAGCAATTCAAGAAGAACGCAAGCAATCTGGGTTTCACATCAGTGACCGCATCAAAGTACGTTGGGGTGCAAATTCAGATGTCAGCGCTGTTATTACAAAGAACGTCGAATTAATTGGTGAGGAAACTCTGGCGGTTCATTTTGAAAACGTTTCGACTCAAGTAGCTGAAACCAATGAACTTGGACTCTGGTTGGAGCTAATTAAAGCAATTTAGAAACTGCGAGAAATGGTACTTAGCACGCTCGAAAGCAGTTGCGCTCCAAAAAATATAACGATGAATGAAAGGTCGAGTGATACCGGCCCCAATCGCAGTGGTGGAACAAAGCGACGAACGAAATTTACCGCTGGATCTGTGATTGCGTAAATAAATTCAGCGATTGCAAGTACCACTCCTTGAGGACGCCAACTACTTGCAAATATTCTGATGTAATCGAGAATCAACCGACCAACAAGCGCCAAAATAAATATATTTAGCGCAGTATGTAACAAACTAAATAGTAAATTCAAATCAACGCTCAGCTCTGATTAAAAAAGCTTGCTTCTGCTGCAGCCGTCTTATCTTCGTTGCTTACCATTACATTTGGTGGAGTTAATAAGAAAACCTTTGAGGTAACGCGTTCAATACTTCCGTAGTGACCAAAGACTAGACCAGACGCGAAGTCAATCATCCTCTTACGTTCAGATTCTTCCATGTCACTCAAATTCATAATAACTGGTTGTCCAAGACGATAATGCTCGCCAATTCCACGGACATCGCTATACATACGAGGATGCAAAGTAATAATTCGATCGACAACACCATTCTCGCTTAGGGCAACTGCAGGAGCAGATGTCACGGTACGTACGGCTTTCGGGCGAAGGTAAGAAGGAGTTGGTACTTCCTCAACCGAAGTAGCTCGTACTTGACGATTAAAACGTGGTGGGATTTGTGCTACTTCCGAGGTGGCGATGTTACTTTCCTCATCGTCTACCAGTCCCAAGAAATTCGCTGCTTTTCTAAATGCATTAGCCATGCCCCAAGCCTAAGATAGTTACGCACGAACTCCGAGTATTTGGCTGCCTACGCGAATATGTGTCGCACCGCTCTTAATTGCCGATTCGAAATCGTGGCTCATACCAGCGGATATCTCACGGATTTCTGGGTGAATTTGGGCCACTTCATCACGAACTTTGGCCAGGGCTGAAAACGCTATATCCGGATCGATCTCCAGCGGAGCCACAGACATTAGGCCTCTTATTTTCAAATTCTCAAGAGCCAAAATCTGATCTATCAATCCAGGCAAACTTTCAGGGTCTATCCCTCCTCGATTCAGGCCATCACCTAACGACACCTGAAGGAAAATATCCTTCTTCTCTACCAAAGCGCTAAGTTTTTGCGCATGCGAGAAATCATCAATGGAATGAATGACATCAGCCCAGCTAGCGATTGATTTCAATTTATTGCTCTGGATCTGTCCCTGAAAATGCCAGATGCAATCGTCGGCCAATTCTGGGGCCTTGGCAGAACCTTCTTGATCGCGATTTTCACCAAAATTTCGTTCGCCTAGATCGTAAAGAATCTGAATATCACTCAAGGGGAAAGTCTTAGTGACAGCAATCAAAGTAATTTCCTCTGGATTTCGACCGCAAGAGAGCGCAGCTCGTGTTATTCGCGACTTAAGAGCAGCCAAGTTCTGCGCTACCTCAATTTGCCGCGTCATCAAAGGACCACAACTCCAGCCCCTCGGCCTGTCCTGCCCTCTCGTCGATACGAGAAATAATTGCTCTCCTCAAAGCAACAAACATTAATCTGTTTCACTTGGACTCCCGCACTATCCAATTGCGAACTGCTCTCTCTCGCCAAATCCAGGCAGTGTTGCGAGTCAGAAGTTGCCATCAATGGAAAGTTTTTCACAACCTCTTGATACATTTTCAGATCAACTTCATAACAATCTCGACATATTGCCGGTCCTATCGTCGCTATAAATTTGCTCTCACCGAAATTTTTCATCAAAGAAATGGTCTTACCGATGATTCCATTCATGACCCCGCGGCGACCGGCATGAATAGCGGCAACTGAAAATTCTCCAGAAATTAAAATCGGTAAACAGTCTGCCGTGAGGACAACAAGAGGCAATCCTCTCTCCCTCGTCACCATGGCATCTGCAGTTACGGGGAATTGCGTATTTGAATCGACTTCAACCACGTTATCTCCGTGTACTTGATTCATATACAAAGGTGTTTTTTGGCTAAGCGCTCGATTAACAATCCCACGATTAGCGTAAACATCCCCCAAGCTGTCACCAACGTGATCGCCAAGATTTAGAGATAAAAACTCTTGACGTGAAACACCACCCGAACGTCCTGTGAAAAGTATCTGAGCCATCAGTTAAATGTATTGCAATCCCGGTTACTTCATGAAGTCAGGGATATCCATATCATCCTCAGTTACCAAATCTTCAAAAGTAATTCGCTTACGTGGTGAGTTCATTGCCGAGCCTGTCCCCGTGGGTAAATCCAGCGCCACTGCAAGTGGGTCATTTGTCGCAATCGGATCAGCGTTGCCCGATAACGAAGCTGCATCAATGACCGGGACTGACACTCGCTTTGGAAGACCACCATCAAAACCTGCTGCTATAACAGTTATCCGGACCTCATCGCCCAGCGCATCATCGATTACAGTTCCAAAAATAATATTCGCATCAGGGTGCGCTGATTGCGCCACCAATTCAGCTGCTTCGCTTAATTCAAATAATCCAATATCAGATCCTCCTGCTATGGAGAGCAGAACGCCGTGCGCACCATCTATAGACGCTTCCAACAGTGGACTTGAAATTGCTAACTCTGCCGCTCTAATTGCTCGGTCCTCACCCCTTGCTGAACCGATTCCCATAAGAGCAGAACCTGCACCAGACATAACGCTTTTAACATCAGCAAAGTCAAGATTAATTAGGCCAGGTGTTGTAATTAAATCTGTAATGCCTTGAACGCCAGATAGCAATACTTGATCGGCGCTTCTAAAAGCCTCGAGCTGACTAATCGAGCGGTCAGATATTGCAAGAAGTCGATCATTTGGAATTACAATCAAGGTATCTACCTCTTCGCGAAGTAGTGCAATGCCTTCATCGGCTTGCATTGTGCGACGCTTGCCTTCAAATGAAAATGGTTTTGTTACAACACCTACAGTTAAAGCACCGCAATCTTTAGCAATCTTTGCGATTATCGGTGCGCCACCGGTGCCAGTGCCACCACCTTCGCCTGCAGTAACAAAAACCATATCTGCACCGCGAAGCATCTCTTCAATTTCTTCTACATGATCCAATGCCGCTTGCTTTCCAATTTCAGGAGCTGCGCCTGCGCCAAGTCCACGAGTTAATTTTCTCCCAATATCCAATTTCACATGAGCATCGCTCATAATTAATTGTTGCGAATCTGTATTGATAGCAATGAACTCGACACCTTTGAGTCCCGCTTCAATCATGCGATTGATTGCGTTAACACCGCCGCCACCCACTCCAACAACTTTGATGACTGCTAAATAATTCTGCGGTGTAGCCACAATCTGCCTCTTCCTTAACCCTAAATCTCTACTTGAGATTCACGTGTTGCACTAATGAATGGTAAAACTATGCGTCTTCGCACCAGCAATCAATCACCGACACGATTTAAAAAGTTTAAATTTGTAAATGGCTAAATCTCCGAAACGAAATAAAAATTATTTAACGATAGGTGAATGTGCCAAGGACAAATTGACCTCGGAAATTCTTCGATTTTCTCGGAGCGCCAGAAGGCTGCGTAAAACACCACTTTTAACCCGAATATCACTTGAACTATTTCCACTACCCCAATTAATCCTGAGACCAGACTTTTTCAGATTCGTTGTCATAAAGATCTCACTTGCATCGGATACTTCCAGGCCCAGGAGAGTTTTGAGAAGATCAGGAGGTAAATTTGAAACAAAAGTTGCCACCAATTCTCTGTCGGCAAGTGACTGATTCTGAAGAGTGATCGATGCAAGATCTTTAAAGTTAATCGGGCTAGTAAATTCAGTCCCGTCGCCCCCCAGATATCTAGGGGGCCCAACCCTGGGACTATTTTCCCGAAATACTGCAACTGCAATTCTTGGTTTGATATCAACTTTAACTTCTCCAGTTATCCAATCCCTATTTACAGTTACCTCTTTTACCCACTCGAGACGAGCAATCGTGTTCTCTTCAGTTCTAGGATTAATTCTAGCTAGCGGGGTACCGATTACTAAGCGAGATTGAGATTCCACTAATTGGTCGTTGATCAAGGAAATATGGTCCGTGCCATTATAGGAAATAGCTTTGATAGCCAATAAATTCGACCAACCGAGTCCATAGGTTAGTGATCCAAAGATTGAAAAAACAAAGAGCCCTCCGGCAATGCCCTTGTACCTAATTCTCAATTTTTTCTTCCAGCATTTGTAAAATAAGAGGCACCAAAAGATTTACATCCCCTGCGCCTAAAGTCATGATGACATCACCAGTTTTGGCCATTGAAGCAGCGGAATTAATCGCATCAATCATGGAGGGTTCGAACTCGACATCAGCGCTCCCCATTGCACTTGCAATTAAAACCGAGGATATGCCTGCAATTGGTGCCTCGTTGGCCGCATAAACTTCAAGTAAATAGACTTGATCTGCGATACTCAACGCGTCTGCAAATTCCGAAACGAACATTGCAGTTCGCGAATAACGATGAGGCTGAAAGATGACGATAACCTTTCCCTGGCCAGCAAATCTCTTTGCAGTTTCTAGAGTCACTTTCACCTCAGTCGGATGGTGTCCGTAATCATCGATAACCGTTATCCCATTTACGCTGCCTCTATTTTCAAATCGGCGTTTTGCGCCGCTAAAAGTAGCGAGGCCTGCCAGCAGTGCGCTTGGGGCAATCCCAAGTTTGAGCCCAGCAGCCAGCGCTGCTGTAGCGTTTTCAATGTTATGGGCGCCCGGAATGCCGAGGGAAAGTTCACCAACAACTTTGCCTGAATCAGTCACTCTCGCATGCGATGATTTTGGCTGCAAGGACATGTGAGAAATAACGATATCTCCTGACTCGCCGTAGGTAATAATTTCAATATCACTCCTATCAATCGTACTTAAAAGCTGAACTACTCCTGGGCTATCGACTCCGGCGATTAAGAATCCGCCAGGTTGAATCGAGGCAACAAATTGGGCAAAAATGCGATTTACCGAAGCCATATCAGGGAAATTATCTACGTGATCCAGCTCTATATTTGTGATTATGGCGCCAAATGGTTTGTATACCAAGAATGAACCATCCGATTCGTCAGCCTCGGCGATAAACATTTCTCCCGAACCAAGGTGCGCATTGGTCCCACCCCGATTAATCATTCCTCCAATGGCAAAAGACGGGTCAAGTCCGCCTTGCTGCAGAGCCACGGTAAGCATCGAGGTCGTTGTAGTTTTTCCATGCGTGCCTGCGATTGCAACTGATTTAGATTCAGACATTAGCAAGGACAATGCCTCTGCTCTCGTGAGAATTAGTAGTCCCCTACTCTTCGCACCAACATATTCCGGATTATCTTCACTAATTGCACTTGAAACAACCAATATCTCCGAGAGTCCCAAATTTTCAGAGTCGTGTCCGACAAAAACCTTCGCTCCCAGGATTTCTAAACCGTTAAGCACAGCAGAATCTTTGGCATCTGAACCCGAAACACTAATACCTCGAGCCAACATAATTCTGGCGATTCCGCTCATTCCAGCGCCGCCCATACCGATAAAGTGAACGCGCTTTGAACTTAATTCCGAGAGATTCATTTGACCCGCCCAACCAACTTTTCTAAAACTGCTTTGCCGATTATTTCAGCTGCGGGGGTTCTTAACTCTGGAGTGCAGTTGGTATTCCAGATCTGAGCATCGGCCATTAAGCGATCAATATTTGCCAGCAGCCAATCTCCCGTGAAATCAACGCTTCCACAAATTTCCGCCGAACCTTTGGCAATCAGCTCTGAAGCATTTGCGACCTGTTCACCATTGCCTATTGGCAACGGAACGACAAGCGCATAGCAATTTGCGGCATCAAGTTCAGCACAAGTTACAGCGCCACCTCGGGAAATAACTAAGTCGCTGGCAACATACATGCTCGCCATATTTGATATGTAAGAGAGTGGTACATATCCGGGGGCTCTTTTAGCCAAGTTATTTCTTTGACCGATACCGTGGATAATATTGAACCCGCGCTCAAGCATTTGAGGCAGCGCCGACTCGATCGCTCTATTTATAGATTGGGCACCGAGTGAGCCACCAAAAACAAATATGGTTTTTCTGGTTCTATCCAGACCGAGCTCGCGATATGTGGCATTCCAGAGAACAGAACGATCAGACTTTGACATTTTCGATATAGCAAAAATGTCTTCACGTATTGGCATCCCAACCATTCGTGAATTTGTCCAAAGATCTCCGGTGCGCTTAGTTCCCTCGAAAGCGACGAGCCTTTCGGTAGCAAAACGTGCCCCTAGCTTATTTGCCCAGCCAGGCAGAACATTTGCTTCATGAACGATCAATGGAACGCCGCATATTTTCGCCGCAATATAGCAAGGAGCACTCACGTAGCCACCGAAACCAAGCACTAAATCTGCGCTTTTGACTATCTGTGCCGCTTGAAAGATGGCGACTAAGAATCGAAGCGGCCAAATAAAAGTAGATGCATTTACTTTTCTAGGCATCGGACATTTCAAAATCGTATGTAACTTGAGTCCGGCGCTTGGAACTAAATCTTTCTCAACGCCGCTTTTCGTGCCCACGAACTCACAAGAAATATTTCCGCCGTTTGCCAAGAGCCAGTGCCCTACCGCCAGTGCCGGTTCAACGTGCCCAGCAGTTCCTCCGCCTACCAACAAGACGCGGTGCATTAGGCAGTCACCTTTCTTGCCTTGCGTGTAGCTCTATATTCCGGGTTTCTCATTGCTACATTCAAGACGAAAGAGAGGCCCAAGCAATTTGCGATCAAAGATGAACCGCCGTAAGAGATAAATGGCAAAGTCACTCCGATTACAGGAACTATCCCAACATCGGTCATTAAGTTCACTAGAACTTGAAGAATCATCCAACAACCCACTCCGGTTACAGCATATTTTTCAAAAATATCTTTGGTCGCTATTGCGACTCTAAATATCGCGAAAATCAGTATGGCAAAGAGGAGAACAACCATAACCGTTCCAAGCAGCCCCATCTCCTCGCCTATCACCGAAAAAATAAAATCAGTATGAGCTTCAGCCAAATTTGCCCACTTTTGTTTGCTTGCGCCAATTCCCACTCCGAACAACCCGCCACTAGCCAAACTCATAAGACTGTGGGCTGGTTGCCAGCCTGCCAATTTGTAAACCTCTGGCGCGAAAGGATCGATTACCGCCTTGAATCTTCTAAATCTGGCGGGCTCAGTCAGCGCCAGCGCTAGGCCAGCAAATACAAACACCGAAGAAATACCAAAAAGAGCTCGCAAATTGATTCCAGAGATAAATAACATACCAAAAACAATGCCGGCAACTATGACTGCAGTACCTAAATCACGGCCTAAAAGTATTAGGGTTAGAAAACTTATTGTTCCAATGGTGACTATTCCAAGCGCGCTAGATTTCAGACCTTTCTCCTTGCGCAACAGATGCTTTCGCAAATTTAGAGCGCAGTAAAGAATCAGAGCTAGCTTCGCAAATTCACTAGGTTGTAGCGTAAATGGGCCGATGGGAATCCAATTTCTGTTTCCATTTATACTTTCGCCGAAAAAAATCGGCAGACTAAGAACAACTACTCCAAACGGTAATGCGATTCGTGCCAAGCTCTCCCAGTGGGAAATCTTCATACGCATTGTTACGGCCGATATCCCAATTCCAAGTGCCAGAAATAAAGCCTGTTTTAGAAAAATTGAATAAGTGTTGCCGCTCTCAGAAAGCGCCATCACCGAAGATGCCGAGAGGACCATCACTAGTCCTAATCCAGCTAGCGCTCCGGCGCTGCCGATAATCAATAAATACGAAGCAGTCGGTCTTGAAAGAAAATTCGCGTAAATTTGGCTCTTCTCGCGCACTATCTTCTTCATTTAGCGACCAAACGCAAGACTGAATCCGTAAATAAGTTACCACGTTCGACATAAGAGGAAAACTGATCCATCGAAGCGCATGCGGGTGCAAGTAAAACGGTGTCGCCGGTGGTAGCAACAGAAAGGGCTTTGGAGACAACCAAATCCATAAGTTCGGCCGCACTCTTAGCGCCACCAACTCTGTAGATAGGAATTTCTGGAGCAATCTTTGCAAGGGCTTGCATGATTACATCTCCATCCTTGCCGATGATAATCGCAGCTTTAATGCGCCCACTTGTTCTCGCGATCAAAGCATCCATTTTTGCGCCCTTCGCTAAGCCACCGGCAATCCAAATATTCGAAAGGTGCGAGAGCAGAGCTGCACTAGCGGCATGTGGGTTGGTTGCTTTCGAATCGTTAACCCAATCTATTCCATCGGCAGAATAAATATTTTCTAGCCTATGTTTATCCAACTTAAAATTCACTATTCCAAGCTTTACTACTGGATGTGGAATTCCAATCGATAACGCCAATGCAGCGGCAGCCATAGCGTTAGAAATGTTATGTGGAACTGTAGGCAGAACCTCAGATAATTCAGTGATTACCTCGGCCGCTTCGGGGGAATTAACAAATGCCCGATCGATAATCAGCTCCTCGACTAAACCAATCTCTCCAGCTTGTGGCGTTTGGAGTCCAAAAAAAACTTTTCGCCCCTCCCAACCAGCGCTTCTCAGAATAATTTCCGGGTCACTCAAATTAAGAACAGCGAGCTTGGCTTTCGTTAATAATTTCATTTTTGCAGATGCATAATCAGAGAAGGAACCATGCCAATCAATATGATCTTCAGCAATATTTAGAATGGCGACACCACAATATTCTGGAAGCTCACTCCACTCAATTTGGAAAGAGGAGAGTTCTAAAACTAGATATTCAAAATTGTTTTCACTAGTAACAGCTTCTATGACCGGAATCCCAATGTTTCCGCAGGCGATTCCAGAGACTCCCGCTGATGAAAAGATAGATTCCAACATCTGTACTGTAGTTGTTTTTCCGTTCGTCCCAGTGACCGCAAGCCATTTCTGTTCGGGGTTGAGCTCCTGTTTGATTAACCAAGCAAAATCCAACTCGCTTATCAACTTTATCCCCATGGACTTAAGATTTTCGACTATAAAGTGATCCTTGCGCCAACCTGGTGAAATTATTGCTAGATCAAAAATTCTTCCCTCAGGGATAGCCCTCAATATTTGAATTTCATCAGTCGCAGATGAGTTCTCATCAAAGAGCGAATATTTGACTCCTAAACTCTCTAGGTATTTAGCAATTGCCTTCCCAGTTTCTCCCGCGCCTACAACCAAGGTTCTTTTAGCGCTCAGATCAGAGATATAGGACATTATTGCGATACAACCCATTGCCCATAGAACAACCCTAAGCCGGCAGCCACGCTCATCCCTGCCAAAATCCAAAATCTAATTACTATCGTGACTTCTCCCCAGCCCAATAATTCAAAGTGATGCTGAAGCGGTGCCATCTTAAAGACTCGCCTACCACCAGATAGCTTGAAGTATCCCGTTTGAATTATTACCGAGAGAGTAATTAGAACAAAAAGTCCGCCCAGTGCGGCAAGAAGTGCTTCAACTCTTAAAACAATTGCGATTCCCGAGATGGCACCGCCAAGTGCAAGTGAACCGACATCTCCCATGAAAATTTTTGCGGGTGAAGCATTCCACCAAAGAAATCCAGCACATGCTCCGGCTAGCGCCGCAGAAAAAACTGCCATATCTAAAGGGTCACGAACGTTATAACACTGTGCAACATCCACAATCGCGCAGCTCTGGCCAAATTTCCAAACCCCGATCACGACAAATGATAGGAAAGTCATAATGGCCGCCCCTGAAGCCAGCCCATCTAAACCATCAGTAAGGTTCACTCCATTTGAACTGCCCAGAACTAGAAAAATAATCCAGAGAATTACAACTGCCATCCCAAGTTTAATTGAAGTGTCTCGTACTCCAGAGAAATAATACGAAATCGGCGTTAGCTGTGAGCCATCCTTGAAGTGCAGTCCAGTGTAAGCAAATCCAGTTGCGACTACTGCCTGGCCAAAGAGTTTCTGTTTTGCCGTTAGACCAAGGGACTGCCTCTTAAATACTTTTAGAAAATCGTCCAGTAATCCGACTAGGCCAAGACCAAAAATCAATCCCATAACTAAAATCGCTGAGGCGGTGATTCCAACTCCAGTTATCAAATGGCTAGCAAAATAGGCAGCAGTACTGGAAATAATTAGAACAATACCTCCCATTGTGGGAGTTCCGCGTTTTACGTGGTGAGTTTTTGGACCATCATCTCGAATCATCTGACCAATACCCCGGCGCGAAAGTATGCGAATAAATGCCGGAGTTAGGATTAAGCTCATAAGCAGGGAAAGTGCACCTGCGAAAACTATGCCCTTCACTGAACGCTATTCCTAAGCTTCTCAAAAATCATATCGGCAAGTAAATTAAACTCTTCCAAACGAGATGCTTTAATCAGAACGACATCACCTGGTAGAAAATGCTCGACCATCGAAAGCGCCTCGTCCCTCTCTGCAAAATAATGCAATGCGCTCTCACCTCCGTTGTCGGCCCATTCTAAATCTTCAAGATATTCCTTGGCACCTATGAAGACCAAGTGATCTATCCCTACCTCAGTGCCGAGTCTGCCAATGGCTGAGTGCTCCTTCGCGGATGACTCGCCGAGTTCGTGCATCTTGCCGAGAAAAGCCCAACTTACGCCGCCGGTCTCTTGTGATATCAGCGCTAGCGTGCGCAGCGCGGCCGCCATACTCTCGGGATTGGCATTGTATGAATCATTTATCAGCAATATCTCGCCGATTTCGAGGATTTCCATCCGCCACTTACTTACTACCTCTGCCGTGGAAAGCGCGGCGGAGATCGACTCAATGGGAATACTAAGGACGGTTGCAACAGCTGCTGCGGCAAGAGCATTGGAGATTTGGTGTAAGCCAAGGAGTTGCAGACCGACAGCGGCGCGGCCATTTGGGGTAACTAAATCAAAATGTGCTCTCCCTTCACGAACTTCGATATCAGCCGCACGGACTTCACTGGCTGATTTTTCGCCAAAAAGAATTCTACGAACACCACTTGGAGTTTGCATTACTGGCGTGAACTCGTCGTAGGTACCTAAAATGGCCACTCCGCCTTCATCTAATGCAGAAATCAACTCCGATTTAGCTTGGGCAATCATCTCGCGACTTCCGAATTCGCCAACATGGGCTTTCCCAACGCCAAGGACTACCCCTAATTGGGGCTTAGCAATTTTCGCCAGGTGCGAAATATCTCCGATGTGACGGGCGCCCATTTCCACTACACAATATTTGGTTTTTTGAGTGCACTGCAAAACTAAGAGTGGAACGCCTAGTTCGTTGTTGAGTGACTCCTTGGGAGCAACTGTCTCACCAGAGACACTTAAAATGTGGCGCAGTAAATCTTTCGTAGTGGTTTTGCCTTGAGATCCAGTTACAGCAATTACTGTAAGGGAATCCAATTTTGTTCTAACGTGTATAGCAAGTTTCGTTAATGCAGCTAAAACGTCTTTCACTTTGATTGCCGGCATAGTGGTCTCTTTACTAACCAATGCGAATTGCGCTCCCCTAGAAATCGCATCACTTATATAATCGTGTCCGTCAACTGTATCTCCGACAAATGCCGCAAAAAAAGTATCTTCCCTAGCCAATTTGGAATCTATAACCGCATGAGCGGACGTGACTTTGGTGCCGTCAATATTTATAACTTCACCCTCTACTATTTGAGCGATTTCATTCAATGTCATTTTGATCATGAGAGCTCCTCGATTGCACGAGCCAATTCAATTCGATCATCAAAAGGATCTTTCTTCCCTAATATTTCCTGCCCCGTTTCGTGACCTTTTCCTAATATAACTACGCAATCTCCAGGCAAAGCCGTTGCTACTGCAAGAGCAATGGCCTCACGACGATCAAGAATGATTGACTCGTTCTCTCCTAGAGATAGACCATCTGTCATCTCAGATAAAATATCTTCGGCCCTCTCGCCTCGTGGGTTATCACTGGTGAATATTGCAAAATCAGATCCTGCGATTAGTTCTCGCCCCATTGCCGAACGTTTGGACCTATCTCTGTCGCCGCCGCACCCAAGAACTGCGATGATGCGCCCTTTCGAACTTTTGCGAAGGGTCGCTAATGTGCGAAGGACCGCATCTGGCGTATGGGCGTAGTCAACTAAGGCCAGAAACTTCTGCCCAATATTCACGCTTTCTAATCGGCCTTTCGCGCCACACAGTTGAGCCAAACTGTTACCAATCACTAGAGGATCAATCTCAAATTCGAAAGCCATGGCAACGGCCATCAAAACATTGTCTAAGTTGTGATCGCCAATCAAATTTATTTGACCTTCGATTAGCACACCGCCCGTGCCTCTTATCGCGACAAGATAACCCCAATCAGTTGACTCAATTCGCTCAAAATGCCATTGCGCTGAACGGTTTTCTTTCGCCAAAGAAATCACTGGGATGTCTGAGTTATTAAATAGCCTTAGGCCATAACTGTTATCGATATTCACAAAACCAAGCTCCGAGAACTGTGGTGAAAACAACTTCGATTTCGCTTCGAAATAGGTTTCCATATCCCCATGAAAATCCAGATGATCTTGTGTCAAATTTGCGAAGCCAACAAGAGCGAATTTAGTGCCTGCCACCCTTCGTGCTTCTAGCGCATGGCTACTTACTTCCATGGCGACATGTGAGATATGGCGCTCGTGCATGATGGCAAAGAGGCTTTGCAATTCACTTGCTTCAGGAGTTGTAAAATTTGTAGCAATCTTTTCAGTGCCAATTTCAATTCCGATAGTTCCGATGAGTCCGGTAGATTTTCCCGCAAAATTCAAGATCTGGGCCAAGATAGTTGTCGTAGTTGTCTTGCCATTTGTTCCAGTAATTCCGGATATTCGTACTGACCTTGAAGGAGAGTCATAGAACCAAGAACAAATATCACCAAGATTTCTGCGTGGCTCAGGGACAAGCATCACGGGAAGTTTTCCCGCAATGATTTCTCGACCCTGCTCATCAGTCAAGACTGCCACCGCGCCATTGTTTACAACTTGATCAATATGTGTTGCGCCATGTGTCTTTGATCCCGGCAGCGCAACAAACAGATCGCCGCTTTCCACCGCCCTCGAATCTGAAGTAATCCCCGTAATCGCAAGGTCAAGTGAAGTTTCCACGCCAATAAAATTAGCGAGCTCTGCGGCTGACTTTATGAAATCAGATATTGGTCGAATCATTTGGTGACTTCACTCTTTTTAAGATCGGCCTCTTTAAGAGCATATGCTTTTAACTTTGTAGTCGATGGAGGTATGTGCGCGGACTGCAAGGCAAATTTCATGACCTTTGCAAAGACTGGACCACCCAAAGCTCCACCCCAGTGGATTCCTTTTGGATCTTGGATTGTTACGCTGACAACAAAGGCAGGCTTGTCGGCTGGAGCAAATCCGATAAAGGAAGCTGTGTAACCGCTATAGCACGAGCAATCTGCGTTAAATCTCATAGCAGTTCCTGTCTTGCCAGCGACTCGATAGCCTGGAATTGCCGCGGTTGGCGCGGTTCCGTTAACCGAAACAACGCTCTCTAACATTTTACGAATCTCTTTAGCATTCTCCGATGAAATTACTCGCTTAGTTTTTTGGTCTTTAGTCGGTAGAAAATTTCCGCTTGCATCGGTTGTTCCTGCAACCACAGTGGGCGTGATTCGAATTCCGTCGTTCGCAATAGTTGCAAAAACACTAGTTGCCTGCATCGCAGTAACTGAATATCCCTGTCCGAACGAGAAGGTAGGCAGCGAAGTTCCAGACCAGCTTGTCACTGGGCTCAGTAATCCAGAAGACTCTCCTGGTAAATGCGAACCAGTATTTTCACCGATCCCAAAATCCCTTAAATATTTATAAAGGGTCGTACTCCCAAGTTGCTGGCCGATCTTGATTGTGCCGATATTGCTTGAAGTTGCCAGAACTCCGGTAGCGGTCAGACGCTGCGTCTTATGGAATTCATGATCAGAAAATTTCGACCCTGCAACCCTCATGGAATAGGGAACCGTGTAAACCGAGTTAGGAGTTGTTTTTTTCTCTTCAAGAGCTGCCGCCATTGTTATTACTTTCCCTGTGGAACCTGGTTCGTAAACATCTTGAACTGCGGGATTTCGAATAGTATCTAACTTTCCAGTAATGGGTTTCGAAGGATCAAAGGTTGGTGCACTCGCCTGAGCAATTATTGCCCCGGTCTTAGGATCCATGACGACTACAGTTGCGGATTTAGCGCTCGAGCTTTTTACTACTCTGCTGATTGCATCTTGGGCCACCCATTGAATATCGCGATCTACAGTTAGCCGAATTGAAGTACCTGCTTTTGCCTCAGTTCTGATTTTCGCTGACCCAGGAATTATAGTTCCAGCGCCATTCTCATAGACATATTGCCCATTAACGCCAGACAGTTCTGAATTCAAACTGCTCTCTATTCCTGAGGCCCCCACGCCTTCATCATTAATGAAGCCGATTAGCGACGATGCCAACATTCCCGTCGGATATTCTCGAACGTAACCACGTTCGGAATAGAAGCCGATAATTCTTTTGGCGAGTCCATTCCTCTGTTGCAGTACATCTTTGTTGTAATTCATCAACCCATTTTGCAGTGCAATCCACATGGCTGGTTTAGCGCTCTTGACGATAATTTTATACTTTAAATTTCCGGTATAGAGAGCAACAAGTTCTGGCTCTTCTATATTTAGAATTGGACTTGTAATCTTGGCCGTCAATTTGGGATTATCTATCTGAGTCTGATCTACAACAATGTTTACTGCGGCGACGCTTCTGGCCAATTCAACTCCATTGACATCAGTGATTACTCCCCTTGGGGCGATTAACGTTGAAGTCTTTAATAACTCATTTATTGCGCGTTCACTGATTGCCCCCGCTCGTACTACCTGCACCGAAAAGAGCTGGGCAACTATCAGCCCGAAAAGTGTGAAAGTGGCAATTAGCAGTGTGCGAATTCTTCTATGAACAAGCGAATTATGGCTCAAGGCGCTACCACCACATCAAATTGTGAATATTCTATATACCCGATTTTCTTCGCGGGGAGCATGCCCAGATCTTTTGCCACTCTTGCTAAATACGCAGGTGAATTCAATTGATCGACCTGATTTAAAATGGAATCTTTTTCGTCAAGCGCAATATTTCGCTCCGACTTTAGGCGCTGAAGAGTAAATGCATCCTGGGTCATAAGAATGTTAATTCCGGCAATAACGAGGAGATTAAGAGTGACAACACTCGCCAATAAGAAGACGAATTTACGAGTATCTAACTTCTGGGATGTCGCATTGGCCTGAACTTCCGCAGTGCTTTCAATGACTTGTTTTAGAGCAGGTCTTCTCCTGGCTGTTGGCGGATTTGCGAGTATGGCCATTAGGCAGCCACTCTCTCTAGCGCTCGAAGGCGCATCGATTGCGCCCGAGGGTTGCTTTCAATTTCTTCCTTAGTTGCGCTCTCGCTACCGTTTATAACCAACTTGTAACTTGCGGCGGAATTAGGCAAATCAAATGGCAGGCCAATCGGTGATTTGGACGCAATTACCTGGGTGAAGGCTTTCTTCACGATTTTGTCTTCCAACGATTGATACGCCATTACGACAAGTCGACCACCAATACGAATCGAGCTAATTGCCTGTGGTATCGCACGCGTGAGTACGTCCAACTCCTGATTGACTTCAATCCGCAGTGCTTGAAAAGTTCGCTTGGCTGGATTACCACCAGTACGTCTTGCTGGGGCAGGGATGCTCGCTTTCACAATGTCGGCTAAATCTTTAGTTGTTCTAAGCTTCCCAGCCTCCCGGGCTTTCACAATATTATCTGCAATTTTCGTTGCAAATTTCTCTTCACCATAATTGCGAATTACTCGAACTAACTCAGCATACGAATAGGTATTTAGAATATCGAGTGCGCTTAGGCCAGAACTTTGATCCATTCTCATATCTAGCGGCGCTTCTTGAGAGTATGCAAAGCCACGTTCAGCCTGATCTAATTGCATCGATGAGACACCTAAGTCAAACAAAATTCCATCAACTTTCGTAATCCCGCGTTTTGCCAATACGACACTTAACTCGTCATACACTGCATGTACGATTACAACTCGATCAATTACTTCGGAGAGATTCGAAGTTGCAATTTCAATCGCTTTTAGATCTCGATCCAAGCCAATAATTTTTAGTTTCGGAAACTTAAGTAATAAAGCCTTTGTATGCCCACCAAGACCAAGAGTTGCATCGACAACTACCGGATTAGTGCTCGATTCGATGGCAGGAGATAGCAATGCAATACAACGTTCGAGTGAAACTGGTATATGTAACTTTTCTTGCATCATCTCCCCGTCTCATAAATCGCACGCCGTAGTCCTAAAGCTCTATTCTTATTTCTCATTTCTGGTCATCGCCGGCCGACGGATCTGGGGGCAACGGCGCCGGGGAAGTGGCGTCGTTCTGAGGTCGACGATGGCCACAAATGAGAAATACTGATCTCTTTTTTTGAGCTCTTAAAAGAGTCCGGGCAACACCTCCGAGGAAACATCGGAGAATGTTTTCTCTCGATCAGCCAAATAGCTTTCCCATGCGGCGCTATCCCAGATTTCTAGACGGGTGTTTGCGCCAATAACTACACACTCTTTTTCCAGGCCGGCATAAGTGCGAAGTCCGCTAGGAATTGTTACGCGACCTTGCTTATCTGGAACTTCATCGTGTGCGCCGGCAAACATCACGCGCATGTAGTCGCGTGCTGCTTTTTCGGTCACGGGCGCCTGGCGCAGACGATCAGTTATCGAAGAGAATTCACTGCTTGGGAAAACATATAAACAACGTTCTTGGCCTTTGGTAATTACCAAGCCGTTTGCCAATTCATCGCGAAATCGGGCTGGCAAGATAATGCGCCCTTTTTCATCTAGCTTGGGTTCATGGGTGCCGAGAAACATCTGGCCCCACCTCCCCTAAACTTCACGCTCAAATCCCCCCGGATTTGATGGCAATCACCACTTTACTCCATTTCTACCCACTTTGCACCATTATTACCCAATTATTTCCCCTTTGCGCCCCAAAAGGCTTCGCCTCTCACCACCACTGGTTTTGGGCATAAAAAAACCACCCCGAAGGGTGGTGCTTAAAGAGTCAACGATTAATTCTCGAAATTACGCCGCTCCCAGCGGTCTTCTAACCGTGATGACCATTTTGGGCGTGAGCCACCTGGGCCTTTGAGATCAGACTTACCTAAACTTAAATTTGAGACTAGAACAACTAGACCAACCAAGGAGATAACAAAACCAATCATTCCAATGGCAATTATTTGTGCAATGAGACCTGCAAGAAGCACGGTCATTCCACCCAAAATCGCAAAAAATCCGATTAGCGCTCTGCCTACCTTTGGCGACCGCACTCTCCCATTTAGCGTTGATACCAGGCGTGGATCTTCAGCTACAAGGGCAGCTTCCATCTCGGCAAGTAAACGCTTCTCATGATCTGATAGTGGCACGAAGCCAACAATACGCCAGGTCGCCTACCAAAGAAAGTCGAATCGAAAAATACCAGGGTTTTCCCACTCTTTTTTACGCTTATTCCTCTATCAAGCGGGCTGGTCGCACGCTTCCCTGGCCAAATCTCGCTGAAGCCCTGTCAATTGCCGCTGTTGCCTGGCGCCAGCCCTTCTCTCTCTCCCCCAAAATCAATTGCTCACTGCCATCTACGCCATCCTCAAAACCATCAAGGCTTATCCCAACAAGGCGAAGTCTGGCTCGATCTAATTTTAGGGAGAGAAAAAGCGCCTTCACTACATCGAAAACTTCATGTGCCGCGCTAATTGGAAGTGGCAAAGTTTTAGAACGCGAAATCGTTTTGAAATCAGCAAAGCGAACTTTTATGGAAATTGTTCGAGCGCTTAAATCACGTTCACGCAATCTATGAGTTGCTTTCTCAGTAAGGCGCAAGAATTCTCGCAAAATTATTTCTTGGTCTTCAATATCGGTTTCAAAAGTTTGTGCAGCGCTAATGGACTTATCAACTTCATTTGGAATTACCTCACGGTAATCTCGACCCCAAGCTAGTTCATATAATGAAGCACCAGAAGCCTCACCGAGTATGCGGATTAAAGTTTGACGTGGAGTATTGGCAATATCAAAAATAGTTCGAAGTCCAAGCTTTTGCAATTCTTCATTTGTCTTTGGACCCACTCCCCAAATTGCACTTACTGGAAGTGGATGCAAAAATTCGATAACACGATCAGGCGCGATTTCCAATATCCCATTGGGCTTGCAACGTCCAGATGCAAGCTTGGCTATGAATTTAGTTGTGGCAATTCCAACTGAACAGGTGATGCCTTCGCTTGCCTCTATCTTTTTACGAATGTGTATTGCAATTTCCCTGCCGCTGCCTAGCAAACGCCTTGCCCCAGTTACATCTAAGAATGCTTCATCTAACGAAAGTGGCTCGACCAGCGGGGTCACTGATCTGAAGATTTCCATTATGTGGCTAGAGACTTCGGAATAGCGTGCCATATTTGGTGGAACAAATATTGCATGTGGTGCTAGGCGCTTAGCTCTTCCAATTGGCATCGCAGCATGAATTCCAAATTTACGTGCCTCATAATTTGCGGCAGACACTACGCTTCTAATCCCATTCCCGACTACTACCGCTTTGCCTTTCAGCGCTGGGTTATCGCGCTCCTCAACAGATGCGAAAAATGCATCCATATCAACATGAAGAATCGTTAATTCACTCATGCCTCGTTAGCTCCATAAACTGTGAGATTACGCCACTTCTCATAGGAAATAGCTAACTCCCACGCACCAACTCCAAGAAGTGAAATCCCGCGCGGTCCAGTCCTGCGAATTTCACCTCGGACTAGGAATAGCCACGAATTACGAAGAGTGGCTGCGAAATCGGCCTGCTTGTCTTCAAAAAAAGTAATGTCATTACAGCCAAAGCCATCATCAATTGTTAAAAACATTACCCGCTTTCCGGATCTAACTGGTGGAGTTTGCAACGCCACTTTCACCCCCGCGACTAGAACCGAAGTACCAGATCGATATTTGATTAAATCTGATGAACGAACTGCTCCAATCTTGTTTAAGAAATCTCCATAAAATTCCATCATGTGGTTGGAGATATCCATGCCTAAGATATCAATCTCATTTTTTACCTGTTCACTCGCCGTCATGTTCGGCAGACCACTAGCTTCTAATTTAGGTGGCTGCAGCTCGAAAGTCATCTGACTCTGATTGATTGAACTTTTTGACCCTGCCAAACGATAAAGATCTCGAAGATGTAAAAGTAAATCGCGTCTGTTTATTTTGGAAGTTGCCAGTTTATGCAGGTCATCAAAAGCGCCTACCATCAAGAGTGACTCGGTCGTCGGACAGCTTGCTCCTGATCTGTAGACAAAATCTGCTAAATCCAGATATGGCCTTCCAGAAATAATTGTGCCAATTTCTTTTGAATCGATGCCGTCAATCTCGGAAAGTGCTGTTCGAATTGCAAATCCCCTGGCGTCCGGTAGTTGCAGTGATTTACCCGAACTTGCGACATCCGGTGCTGTGTATGGAACTCTTCCGATCTCTGTTGTCTTTTCAACTCGAAATGTTGCATCAGATAAATTGATATCAATTGGTGCAATCTTTATTCCCCACTGTCTTGCTTCATCAAGAATCACGCGTTTTGGATACATGCCCGGTTCGTGGGTTAATACGCCAGCAAGAAATGCCGCAGTGTGATGAGTTTTAAGCCAAGACGATTGGTAAGTTGGAAGTGCAAAAGCGGCGGCATGAGCTTTGCAAAAACCAAATGAAGCGAAGGCTCGCAAAATTTTCCAAACTTCTGTGACAATAACATCGGTATAGCCACAAGCTAGTGCGGCTGGATAAAACCAATCATAAATACTTTGCTGTCCAGCAATATCTCCTAGTAGGCGGCGTTTTTCATCAGCTTCGGCGAGAGTCACGCCAGTCATGGTCGAAATAATTCGAATTACTTGCTCGTGGAATACCACAACGCCCTCGGTCTCATTAAGAATATATTCTAAATTTTCATGAATTTTTGGTCGAGGTCGAAGTCCATGCCTAGTTGCAAGAAATGGCGTGATCATGTCGCTCTTCACCGGACCTGGGCGAAAGAGTGAGATATCAATAATTAAATCGGCAAAAGTGTCCGGTGCAAATTTTCCCACCAGCTCGCGCTGTCCTGGACTTTCAATTTGAAATATACCTAAGGTCCGAGTTGATTTAATCAAATCGAATGTCTTCTTGTCATCAAGTGCGATGGCATCAATATCTAGAGGCGCACCTTCAAGGCGTTCAATCTCAGAGAGGGTGTAGGAAATAGCTGATTGCATCCGCACCCCAAGAACATCTAGCTTCAGTAATCCAATTGCTTCAACATCATCCTTATCAAATTGCAACATCGAATAGCCACTTGCGTTGATTTGCTGGGGCGCATAATCGCGCAATCCTTGGTCAGCAAGAACAATTGCACATGGGTGCATCGACAAGTGTCTGGGTAGCGAATCTAGCCGTCCGGCAAGTTCGATTGCTATTTTTAAAATAGGGGTATTTAAATTAAGGCTCCTTAGCTCGGGAAGGTTAGCTAACGCTTTCGAAATATTGCTAGAGCGAATATGTGGCATTGATTTGGCAATTAAATCGATCTCCATCGGTGATATTCCAAGTGCGGCGCCAACATCACGAATCGCATGGCGCGATCTATAGGTTTCAACCATAGATACCGTCGCGCAACTCTGCCCATACTTTTCAAAGATTGCGTCATAAATTTCTAGCCTCCTTGCAGATTCCACATCAATATCGATATCTGGTAGCTCGCCACGAAGTGGTGAGCAGAAGCGCTCCATTAATAATCCATGGGTTATTGGCTCGACACCAGAAATCCCAAGCACGTGACAAATTAGCGAGCCCGCCCCACTTCCCCGTGCCGCAACTCGAATTCCCTTCGCTCTAGATAAGTCGGTGATATCTGCGACTGTTAAAAAATAAGATTCATACCCAAGAGTGCGAATTGCACTTAGCTCTTCTTCTAGCCTGCTCGCTGCAATAACTGATTTAGCGCCAACATATTTACGTGATAAACCGGCTTCGCATCTTGAACGTAGTTGTGCCGCAAGCTCGCTCTGGCTCTTAGCTCCAAGTGATTGCGCATCTGGCAGATGAATCCCACCGATACCAACATCTTTACGGGGCGAGAGAATCGTTCGCTGGGCCCAATCGGCAGTTATGTTTAATAATGATTTTCCATCTCGTTCACCAGCAAGTCGAGAAATTTCATCTGATAGATATGACATCTCAGAGCTAGCTTTAAAGTAAGCCTCGCTATTTTGGCGATTGACGCTTTTAGAACTTAGTGGGACTAATTTTCGCGCCGCATCTAGAACATCAGCAACTGGACCATCGCTACGGTCCAACATCCGCACGGCATTTGTTAAAACTGCGGGCAATTGATGGTCGCGAGCAAAGCCCAGCATGCGTGCGGCATGTGAAGTTGAGAACGGTCCATCACCACGAGTTAAATGTGAAACACACTCCAGAGCTTGGTCGGCAAAGAGATCACGAGTTGCGTTAAATATCGATAGCGCCTCAAGATTTTTGCGAGAAGCAATCGCAGCTGCTAGTTGGGATTCGGGGCCGTGCAAGATAAGTATGTTCTTGGAATAGTTGCTAAAACGTTCGAGTAGGCCATATGTAAGCAAGCCATCACTACTGTTTGAATTGATTTCAGTTACCAAATGATATAGCGAGGCCAGCTGTCCACCTTGGGCAAGAAGTGTTATGCGATATTTCTTCTGCACAAAACTTAAGTTGATTCCAAGAATTGGGGCAATGCCATTTACCTCACAGCTCTTAGCGAAGCGAATTGCGCCAGCCATATTATCGATATCAGTAAGTGCGAGCGCCGGCATCTCGAACTTAGCTGCTCGTTCTACTAGTTGCCTAGCGTGCGCGGTTCCATATTTAAATGAATAGCCACTAGCTACTCGAAGATGGGTGAAAGTTTTCATTCTATTTAAGTCAGTTAACTAAAGCGGTCTAGATGTTGGCCGAATCTGCCAACTCTTAGTTATTTCATCTAATTCAATTTCAAAAGTTCCTAGTGCGCCTTCTGGAGCTGCTTCCACTCGCCAAATCGCCCGAGCGCCATCATTGAAATGGTCGAGAATGTTCTCCTCTGCAAGATGGTTCTTTCCATCACTTATGCGATTCCACCAACCACCAGATTCTTGCCATCTTGAAACGATCGCATGGATATGGAACTTGCGACCCTTGTAGATGAACTCAATTGGTTCGCCTTCAGGCGCCAGTACATGCGCTCCCGTGGACCCTGAACTGAGTGATATCGATTCTTCGAACATATGTTCGAAAGATAACTCCTGGCGCTGACAGGTGCAAGTAGCAATCCTCGACACGCCCTACTTTGATTGAAAGTTCAACTAAAATGCCATATCTTTTGCCTACACAATACCCAAACTACAAAAAAGGGAATCAATGAACGCAACAGTCCTAATCGGCCGAATCCTATTTGGCGGCTTCTTCCTAATGTCAGGTATCACCCACTTCGCAAAGCTTGAGGCAATGACAGGTTATGCAAAATACAAAAAGCTTCCCGCAGCAAAGCTAGGTGTTCTTCTCTCAGGCCTAGTGCTCGTAATCAGCGGTCTCTACATCATTCTTGGCTACTACGCAGATCTAGGCGCTCTCCTTCTTGCCATCTTTCTAGTTCTTACTGCAGTTATCTTTCACAATTTCTGGGCTGAAACAGATGCAACAGCTAAGCAAACAGAGATGACGGCTTTCATGAAGGACATCGCTCTTGCTGGTGGCGCACTTATTGTTTTCGCAATAGTTGCAAAGCAAGGTGGCGAAATTGATTTTGGCTGGGTTATTTCAAAAGCTCACATAGCTCTCTGGAAGTAATCATAAATAAATAAATTAACTGCCCTCGATATATCTGTCGGGGGCAGTTTTCATTCTCCTTTAATGGCAATATGCGCCATATGGATATTGCTCTCTCACTAACTGCTGGGGCGTTTATTGGGGCTGTGCTCGGATTTATCGGTGCGGGTGGTGCGATGCTTACAGTCCCTATTTTAATTTACTTATTTGATTTTTCACCTGTCCATGCAACTACTGCAGCGCTGCTTGTTGTTTTTCTGGCAGCGGCATTCGGGCTGGTGCCAAAAATTAAAACTGGGGATGTTCAAATAAAGATCGCCCTATCAATTTGGGCACTTGGCCTAGTGACCAATCTCGGTGGGGCAATTCTGGCAAAACATTTATCGGACACCTTCATTATTACTGGATTCTCGCTGATATTAATTGCTGCGGGGCTTTCAATGCTGCGCTCTCCGATTAAGGAAGAAGAAGAGAAAAGAATCCCCCTAGCTAAATTGATATTGCTATCACTGGTAATCGGATCAATGACTGGGATATTTGGAATTGGTGGTGGATTTTTAGCTATACCTGTTCTCGTAATTTTCTTTCACACTGCCCCGGCAAAAGCAGCCGGCACTTCGCTCTTGATAATAGCTATCAATTGTCTTACCTCATTTATCGGCCACCAGAGCTTATGGCATGAGGTTGATTGGAAGATTCCACTTATTATTTCAGCATCAGCCGTGACAGTTTCGATTCTTAGTTCGCAACACAGTTCAAAAATTCCCTCTGTAATCCTTCGTAAAGGTTTTGCGGTTCTACTTTTTGCTATTGCCGCTTTTTCGATAATCGAAACTTGGTTTATCGTCTAACCATAAATGTTAAATAGGAAGAGACTGGATGTCCGTCTTGGGAAACCACTCGCCAAGATACTTTTATTGGCCCTGCTGCCTTTCGATGCTTAATTTTTACACTTAATCGAGCACCTCCAATAAATGGCTCACCATCGCTTAATTCTCTTCCTTTCCTATTTGTTACGGAGAGAAAATTGATTTTCTTATCCCCCAAGGTGATTAAATTTCCGTCGAATTCAATCCAGAGAAGTTTTGGCAACTTAGCAATCACTGAACGAGCTTTTGGATTGGAATCCGCTAATGATGAATGAGATTGTGCGGATGGAACAATCCCGAGGCTTAAGGAGACGGCGGCCCAAATTACAATGGCTCTTCTTTTCATTTGCTACCTTTCGGTAAAAATTGACTAGACAAATTTTGGATAATTAGTGGATGTGCAATCCAGTTATGTCCGTCAATGCGGAGTAAATAGCATCAACTTCCCAAGTCGAACCCTCTGGATTTTCCAAATTAGCTAGACCGCCAGGGCTCAAATATGACTTCAATTTTTCAGGAAGTGGTGTGGAGCCGACTTTGGGGGTGCCAAGATCTAGCCATCTCCAATTAGAATCTTCATCCAAAATAATCACTACATCGGCATGCGCCATGTCGTAAGAAACCGGCATTCCAGTTTGCCAATCAACTGGATTGGCTTTCTTATCGGCTTCAGAGAACTCTTCCAAAACGGCTGGTGCGCCAAAATAATCCCATAATTTTGCGAGGTCTGGTTCAGAACCACCAGCTAAAGTCCAGTTTTTTGTGGCAAATATACTCTGATATGCCAATAATCTTGAAGGCACATCTCGCTTTCCATCAACAGTAATCTCAAGAACTTCAATCTTTCCGGAAGCTTCTCTTTCGATAACTCTATCTCCGACATCGCGCATATTGGCCGTAGTCATCGGACAGATTTCTTGGCAAGAAGTTAGGAAGTTTGTAATTACTACTGTCTGCCCTTTAAGAGATTCCAGAGTGAAAGTCTTTCCATTTTGGTCAACCAAAGGCAAATTCAATACCTCAGCAGGAAGTGGCTCATTCAAATAAGTCCCGCCCCCTGGTGCAGGTTCTCCGTGCCCTGGTGCAGGTGCAGGTAGTGAATCATGCATGTGCGATGAGTCGCCAGTTGCTGATTCGCTCGAACTTCCACACGAAGCGAGCGTTAACGCGCTAGTAATTAAGCCGACGACCACGGCCAACTTCGCCTTTGAACTTAACCTAAAAGTAGACACGCTCGAACCCTAACGAAGTGAGTCTGCTTTTGCAACTACTATCTGCAAATGCCTTCAGTTTTATTTGTTTGTGTTCATAATGCCGGCCGATCACAGATGGCCGCTGGTTTCATGACCGCACTATCTGGTGGCAAAGTTGAGGTGCTCTCTGCTGGTTCTGCACCCAGAGATTCAATCAACCCAACAGCGGTTGAAGCGATGGCTGAGGTTGGAATTGATATTGCAAATAATTCACCAAAAGTATTGACCACTGAAGCGGTTCAGCAATCCGATGTAGTCATCACAATGGGCTGTGGTGATACCTGCCCATTTTTCCCCGGCAAGCGATATGAAGATTGGGTGCTAGATGATCCCGCAGGTCAAGGAATCGAAAGTGTTCGCGTAATTCGCGATGAAATCAAGAGTCGAGTGGAGAAGCTACTTAAAGAAATAATCTAATCTAAGGTAAGGCTATGGAAAACATCCGGCAAAATGCTTCAGTTCAGCGGGTATTGGTGAAACTTCGGGAGCATGACATAACTGGTGAAGTAAGAGTTCTCTCAGAGAGTGCACGTACTGCTCAAGAAGCAGCTGATGCGCTCGGAATCTTGGTTGGACAAGTTGCATCCTCGATTGTTTTCAAACTTGATGATGACTCCCCGCTATTAGTGATCACAAGTGGTCGGCACCGCGTTGACACAGCTTTAGTAGCCAAGAATTTAGGTCAAGAAAAATTGCACCGCGTTGATGCTGATTACGTGAAAAATAGATCAGGTTTCTCAATTGGTGGCGTGAGTCCACTGGCGTGGATTCAACCCGTAACAGCCATCATCGATGAGGCGCTAAATGATTACGAAGTCGTCTGGGCCGCAGCTGGCCACCCACACGCGGTTTATCAGACGACTTTTGCCGAGTTATTGGAATGCACGAGCGCAAAGCCAATGGTGGTTGGTGAATGAATAAGCCAAAGCTTGCCTACCAATCCCCTAGTTCGAGTGAGGCTATTGTTTTAATTCATGGCCTTGGCTCTGCTGCAACTGCATGGAAACCAATTGTTCCAAAGTTAGAATGTAAATTTAAAGTAATAACTCTTGATCTCCCTGGTCATGGAAACGCTGACCGAGTTGATCACAAATCACTCGAGCCAGAAGTGTTAGCAAAATTAGTTTTTGATTTAATGGATGAGAACGGTGTCGAAAAATTTAATTTAGTTGGCAATTCTCTTGGCGGCTGGGTCGCACTTGAAATGGCGGCGATGAAACCAGACCGAGTGAAATCACTTGTTGGTCTTGCGCCTGCTGGGCTTTGGCACAATCCAGCAACAACTCGAGCTAGATATGCGCTCTCTAAAGTAGCAGCCGATAGTTTTAAAAATATTGCGCCACAACTCCTGAAATCTGGGCTTATGCGCAAAATAGGTTTTGGACCATTTACTCCAAATTGGGCAAATTTGGATCTCGAGATTTGCGTAGATGCTGTTCAAGCGCTTGGAAATTGCCATGGGTACTACCACACGTGGGATGCGATGTTGCATCATAGATTTGATAAAACAATTCCGACAAGCGTCCCGACCACAATAATCTTTGGTGATTCTGATTGGACGCTACCGATTGAAAATTCACAGGAGCGTTCGTTGGCCCCGGCGCACTGCAAATGGATTGTGCTTCCAGTTTGTGGACATGCTCCGATGTGGGATCGACCAGATGAAGTTGTATCTGAAATATTTGCAGCAGCTGGTATCTCTTAATGATCGTTCTGGTTTATTTCTGGAAGATAAACCTTCGTTCTCTTCCAATTGCAATTCTGCATATGGCCTTTGATAGGTTTTTTCTTAAGCGCAACAAAAAAATAACTTTCTTTAAATCACTTGGCACTGGCAGAGGCGAAACTTTCACGCCAAGCGATGCAGATTTCACTCGCTGGGGCCTAATAGTTGTATTGCCAAATTCTGAGATCGAGCTCTTTGATTCTTCACCTTTAATTTCGCTCTGGCGACGTCTGGCTGTATCCGAATATCGTGGAATACTGCAGCCAATCTCAACGCATGGCGCCTGGGCCAAGCGTTCACCATTTAACGAAAACTTAATCAGTGGTTGGGATGGCCCGGTGGCGGCAATTACCAGAGCTCGCATTAAGTGGTGGATGAATCCTAAATTTTGGAGCGCAGTTCCACCCGTAACTACAAGTCTTAAATCTGCTACAGGTTTGAACAGCGCGATAGGAATAGGCGAAGCTCCGATTGGCCTACAGGGAACTTTTTCTAGATGGGACTCAATGTCAGCACTGAGAGCATTTGCCTATGGCCAAGGCCCACACTCGAAAGCAATTACGATGACTGAAGAGCTAGATTGGTACGTAGAGGAGCTATTTGCCCGCTTTGCAATTATTAGCGAGCATGGCGAGATAAAGCGATAAGTAAGGCAGAATCAGGCCATGTCGATCCGCCAATATCGCCCGAGACGCAATCGGCGTGATGGAATTACGACAAAGCAAAATATCGCCCTCCTTGCTCTATTTATTTTCGCCATTGGCTGCCAGATCAGCTACCCATTAATTTCCGGTGATCTACTTCGGTATGTAACAATTTTAACGGTTATTTCGGGTGCGATAGTTATGTTGTTTCATTCTCTTCTATCTTATGGCTTCAGATATTTCGTAACTTTCCTTCTCGTAACATTTTCCTACTCGCTACTCATAGAGATAATTGGAAATAAATCTGGTTGGCCATTTGGTTCCTACGCTTACGATGACTCGCTGGGGTTTCAAATTGCCGGTGTGCCTGCGGTTGTCCCCCTTGCTTGGATAATGATGTCTCATCCGGTTTTAATTGCCGCGCGTAAAACAATTCCAACTTGGGCATTTCTCTATGGCGGGATTGGACTTACAGCTTGGGATTTATTTTTAGATCCTCAAATGGTTGCTGCCGGAAGATGGAGCTGGAATTCCGTTGAGCCTCACGTTCCCCTGGAACCAACTATCCCCCTTTCAAACACTGCCGGTTGGCTTTTGACCGGTATTGGCCTAATGGCCCTACTCAATTTCGTTCTACCAAAGGAGCGCCGAAAAGCTGGAGTCAACTCAACGATTCCTAATATATTCCTGGGTTGGACGCTATTTTCCGGAATCATTGGCAATGTATTCTTTTTCGACCAGCCCGGAGTTGCCATAATTGGCGGTGCTGTTTTCCTGCTCTGGTTGGCGCCGTATCTCTTGGTTCTCTCATTTGGTAAGCCGGATTTATTCAAGTAAATGATTGTATTTTGGCTAAGCGCAATCGCACTCATAATCACGACCTGGAATGTCATTTCGATGAGGGTTGTTGGACTAAAAGGTGCCAAATTTGTATCTGATTCGGTCGACATCCTTATTCCGATGCGAAACGAGCAGACCAATGCTGAAGGGTCTCTTAAATCACTTCTTAACTCCGAGTTGCTTGAAAATTCAGAGATCTATGCGTTGGACGATTGCTCTATAGACGAAACAGCCAACTTAATTAAGACTTTTAATGTTAATTTTATTTCGGGGTCAGATATTCCAAAAGGCTGGCTTGGTAAAACTTGGGCATGTCACTGCCTAGCAAAGGCTGGATCTGGAGAATATCTTGCCTTCATTGATGCGGACGTACGTCTTCATCCATATGCAATTTCTTCGGCTATTTCGACAATGCAAGGCCTTAGTTGGGATTATATTTCACCCTATCCAAAACAGTTGGCCGGAACTTTTCTCGAAAAATTAATACAACCACTATTGCAATGGTCATGGATTGCCAGTGTCCCACTTCGCTTGGCTGAGAAATTTCCCAATCGTGCGATGACTATTGCCAATGGCCAATTTTTTATTGTGAAGCGAAGCGCATATGAAGCTATTGGCGGACACCAATCAATTTCCGGAGAAATATTGGAGGACTTAGAACTTGCCAGACTTCTTACTTCGAAGGGCTTTAAAGGTGGTCTCGCCGAAGCAAGTTCCGTTGCCAGCTGTCGGATGTATGAAAGCAGTCAAGAATTAATCGATGGCTATACGAAGTCTTTATGGCGAGCTTTCGGAGGAAGTATGGGAACAATCGTTGCTATTTTCCTACTTCTTGCTACTGGTATTGCCCCATACCTAAGTATCGGAGCCCCTTCGTTATTCATATTCCTATCCAGATCACTTTCAGCGTTAAAAACTAAGTCAAATCCGGCATTTGCTTTTTTACATCCAATCTCGATTCTTGTCTTACTCTATTTAATTGGTTTATCGGCCATTAGAAAACAACATGGAACTTTGCAATGGCGTGGACGGTTGATTCCCTAGATGAGCAAGGTCATTGTTATCGGGGCAGGCATGGCTGGCATGGCCACTGCTGCCAGACTTGCAAAAGCTGGGCACAGGGTCACAATTTTCGAGCGAAGCAATTTGACCGGAGGAAAATGTCGAACCGAGTTGATTGGAGATTATGCCTTCGACACCGGACCCTCACTTCTAACTTTGCCAGCTGTATATCGTGATCTATTCCTAAAAACTGGAAAACGTATTGAACATATTCTAAAAATAAATCCTGTAGATCCCGCATTTGTATATAACTTTGCTGATAAGACAAAGATAGCATTTCCAAATCTTTCACCAGGTGAAGTTAGCCGCTCTATCGAATCAACTTTAGGTCCTGATGCAGCTAATGAATGGCATAACTTAATGCAACGTGCCGAACATATGTGGGACGTTTCCCGCGGGCCATTTGTTGAATCCGAACTTAAATCAATCGCTTCGCTAGCTAGACGTAAGAATCTGATATCCGATCTGCGTACAATCTCCCCCTTTATGTCACTTCGTTCACTTACTTCTAAGTACACAAAAAATCCCTATTTGAGTGCGATTGTTGATCGTTACGCAACTTATTCAGGATCAGATCCTAGAAAAGTTCCAGCAGTTCTGCTTACGATCGCATTTGTAGAATCTGCTTTCGGCGCATGGCATATAGAGGGCGGAATTGGTCAACTTGCTATTGCACTTGACGAGAGATGTCGCAAACTAGGAGTTGAAATTTTACTAAATAGCGAAGTTTCTAAAATAACTTTTGAGGCAAATTCGGCAACTGGGGTTGTGGTTGGAGGTGAGACTTACGCCGCTGATTTTATTGTAGCTAATGCTGATGCCGAAATTGTTTACAAGAAATTGCTTCCACCAAAATTACGAGTTGTTAAGGCTGAGCGAAAAAAGATGGCGAAAGCTACAAAGTCGCTGGCTGGCTTTACCCTTCTTCTCGGTTTAGACAATAGTAGAGTCTCCAATCCGCCACCGAAATTGCCACACCATTCAATCTATTTTCCGCGCGATTACGATGCCGAATTTGATGATATTTTTATTAGAAAAATTCCGGTCCAGGATCCGACAATTTATATCTGCTCTCCAGATGATTCCAAAATGGCCAAGGCAAATAAGGAAGCGTGGTCTGTCCTAATAAATGCCCCGAGGCATGAAGCGGTAGGCGGTTGGGACTGGCGTAAAGAGCCTGAAAAATACGCAAAGCAAATAATTAGCAAACTCGATGCCCTAGGACTTAGAGTTTCAGAACGGTTAGATGTCATGGAGTTTAGAACACCTTATGATCTAGAAAATTCAGTAGCTGCGCCAGGTGGATCGATTTATGGGACTTCGAGCAATGGTGCCAAATCGGCTTTTCTGCGAGCCAAAAATTCCTCGCCTTTAAAGAATCTATATTGCGTTGGTGGCTCGGCACATCCTGGTGGTGGACTTCCGCTCGTTGCCATTAGCGCAGAAATTGTTTCCGATGCAATTGCTCGTGCTAATCTTTAAAACGCCGGTAAGAATTAAAAGTCAGCTGAAATAGGGCTATTGACTGAAACAGCGCCCAGATTACGGTAATTATCGTAATCCAATTAAGTTGCAGGATATTTGCAATAATGGCGATAAAGATAAAGCTGGCGCGTATTGGACGCTCTCCAATCGTTATGATTCCAAGTTCACCGTGGCCCAGTCCTGCCGACCTAGCACGGAGATATTCTTGAGTAAATGCAAAGATGGATGCGATAAGTATGAATTGAACTGGCGCACCCAGCCTATATAGGGCAAGTGCCCAAAAGACTTCTGAGATTCGGTCCGCAAATGAATCGAGGAAAGCGCCAAATTTTGATGTACGTTGCAGAACAACAGCTAGTGAACCGTCTATCCCATCAAAGAATAGGGAGAGAGTTAAAAAAAGCGCAGCAGACCAATGGTAGGGAAATATCGAAAGCGCGATGGCGCAAAGTAGACCAGCGCTCGTTAACATAGCTGGGGTGATGTGAATTCTCGCCATAGGTTTAACTAGTGCGAAGGAAATCCTCAACCAAATTTTAACTATCCCTGTTATTTCTGCGCCGCCGTGAAGTTTTGACCAGGTTGCAAAGAATTCAGATTTAAGCACGTTCTTCCAAACTAAGATTTCTGTATATTTCCAAGGTCGCATCGGCGCTATTCATTGTATAAAAATGCAGTCCAGGAACCTTCAATGAGATCAACTCAGTGCAAAGCTGAGTTGCCAGCTCCACGCCCGCCGCACGTACCGCTTCTGAATCTTGAGCAATGCTCTGAAATCTTTCATTAATCTCTCTGGGTATTGGAGTTCCGCTCAACTCGGCCATCCGATGCAGTTGTTTCACATTTGTAATCGGCAATATTCCTGCGATCACAGGCAGTCTCGAGCCCCGAACTTCCAATCTGGAAACGAGGTCTTGCCACTTGCTGCTATCAAAAAAGAATTGCGTCGTCGCGAAACTAGCTCCGAGTTGCTCTTTTCGAAGCAAGACCTCGACATCTTTTTCAAAATCGCCATTACTGGCTGGATGGCCGTCGGGAAATGCGGCGACTCCAACGCTAAAGACGCCAACTTTCATTGCTAGTTCAACAAGTTGATCAGAATGATCAAAACCCCCAGGCGTTGACATCCAAGTTGCAGTCGGACCTTCAGTTGGATCGCCCCTAAGTGCCAAAATACTTTTAATTCCTGCTTCTTTATATTGCTTTAGAATTTCCATTAATTCTTCTTCAGTAGAGCCAACACACGTTAGATGGGCAACAGTATTTATCCCCGTTCGCTCCGTTATTTCTTTGGTGATTCTAATTGTGCGATCTCTTGTACTGCCACCAGCCCCATAAGTGACAGAGATAAAATCAGGCTTAATTGCCTTAACTGCCGTGGTTGCTTCCCAAAGTCGCGCCTCTCCAGCCTCGTCTTTTGGTGGGAAAAACTCCACTGAAACCGAGATGCTTCCCATAGCGAGTCAGGCTACCCTTACGAAGTGATTTTTTCAGTTAACTCAGAGTTAAATGAGATTCGAGATGGAATCAACGGTGAACTTCTCAAATTCATTGCCCGAGAGAATCAGTATCTAAGAGAAATCGGATCAGAGTTAGTTCCAGTGGCTGTTGCAATGGAACGCTTTCTTCTTGATACCGGAAAACGTCTGCGCCCCCTCTTTGCCTATGTTGGTTTTCTTGGTTCTGGGGCGGCTCCAAAAATTGAAATCTTGCATTCTTGTGCTGCCCTGGAACTAATACACGTCTGCGCTTTAATACATGACGATGTTATGGATGGTTCTGATACCCGCCGAGGCGCACCCTCAATACATAAAGCATTCGAAGCAATGCATATGAAAGAGAAGATGTCTGGTTCAGCGCAACAATTTGGAATTTCTGCCGCAATACTTTTGGGTGATTTGGCCCTTGTCTGGTCAGCAAAGATGTTGCACCAAGCCGGGCTTGGTGAAAGTGAATTGGTCCGGTCTCTGCCGATGTATGACGAAATGAGAGTTGAGCTTATGGCTGGGCAATACTTAGATATTTTTGAACAGGCCTTGGGAAGTCAGTCCGTCGAGCGTTCTTTGAAAGTTGCCAGATATAAATCTGGGAAATACACAATCGAGCGACCGCTGCATTTCGGAGCTGCGCTAGGTGGCGGCAAGCCCAAGTTATTTGAAACTTATTCAGAGTATGGATTGCCCCTTGGTGAGGCTTTTCAACTTCGCGATGACATTCTTGGAATTTTTGGTGACCCGAGTGAAACCGGAAAGCCCGCTGGCGATGACCTTCGAGAAGGAAAAAGAACTGTTCTCCTGGCAAAGACTATGGAACTTGCAGATGAGAAGTCCAAGCTTGTAATTGAATCGACGCTAGGTAATCCAAAAATGAACTCCGAAGAACTTTCTAAAGTTCAAGAAATCATCACTAACACAGGTGCTTTAGCCCAAGTTGAGGAGCTAATCGATTCACTAACTTTCAGTGCGCAATCTGCGCTCGACCGTGGTGAGATTAAGCCACTCTCCAAGCAAGCTCTAGCGAAGTTGATCACAATCGTTACCCGGAGAACTCTTTAAGAATTGGAAGTCTGATGCCAGCTCGTGTTAAAGGTCCGACTGATCATGTAGTCATCGTCGGAGCAGGACTAGGTGGTCTGAGCGCAGCACTTCGCTTGGCTGGAGCTGGTCGAAAAGTTACAGTCATAGAACGTGAAAGTGTGCCCGGTGGGCGAAATGGTTTATTAAATAAAGATGGTTATTCGTTTGATACGGGCCCAACTGTTTTGACAATGCCAGATTTAATTCAAGATGCCTTTTCTTGCGTTGGTGAAGAGCTCAAAGACTGGCTTGAACTTCTTCCACTAAAACCCCTGTACCGGGCTTTCTTTCATGACGGCTCAACGCTCGATGTACATGCAGAGACTGGGCGAATGCAAGAAGAGATCCGTAATGTAATTGGTGCCCAAGAGGCGGCAGGTTATGGCCGCTATGTAGATTTTGTAACCAAGCTTTATAAGTTGGAAATGAATGATTTTATTGACCGCAACATAGATTCTCCGCTCAATCTTTTGACACCAAACCTGGCACGACTAGTAGCGCTAGGCGGCTTTCGCCGGCTTGCACCAAAAGTTAATCAATTTCTAAAGGATCCACGTACTCAAAAAGTTTATTCATTTCAAGCGATGTATGCCGGCGTCAGTCCTCAGCAAGCGCTAGCCCTTTATGCCGTTATTGCATACATGGATTCAGTAAATGGCGTCTTCTTTCCTAAGGGTGGAATGCACGCTCTGCCTCGTGCACTTGCGGGCGCAGCAGCGAAACATGGCGTCGATTTTAGGTACAACCAAACGGTTACAACCGTCGAACATTCCGGGGGTAGGGCACGGGCCGTAATTACCAAAGATGGTGACCGGATAGCCTGTGATGCCCTAATTTTAAATCCCGATTTACCAGTAGCTTGGCGAGAATTACTTGGTGAAACACCAAGGTCTATTAAACGGCTTAATTATTCGCCATCTTGCGTTACTTTACTTATCGGTTCTAGTAAAAGTTATGATCGCTTAGCCCATCACAATATTCACTTTGGTGAATCTTGGAATGGAGTCTTTGACGAACTGATCAACAAGAAAAGGTTTATGTCTGACCCAAGTTTGCTTGTCACCGTACCTACCAAAGATGACAGAAATTTAGCCCCCAACGGAAAACACTCATATTACGTACTCTTCCCGACGCCAAATTTATCTGCCGATATTGACTGGAAAGCCCAAGGCGCTAAATATCGTGACCAGATGATAAGTACTATGGAAAAGCGCGGATATGACGACTTCAGTAGTTCAATTGAAGTGGAACAGATGACAACACCGCTCGATTGGCAAGCCCAAGGCATGGAGCAAGGGGCGCCATTTGCCAGCGCACATACCTTCTTTCAAACCGGCCCATTCCGACCCCGCAATATGGCAAAAGGCTTCGAGAATGTTGTATTTACCGGTTCAGGGACTCAACCCGGAGTTGGTGTACCGATGGTTCTAATTTCTGGCCGCCTTGCTGCTGAACGAATCGTTGGTACCGTTAAATAAATGGATGAGTTAACTGCCGCGGGAATAACCGACCCACTTCTTCGTGCCTCTTACGAAGAGTGCAAGAGGCTCAATTCCAGACATGGAAAAACTTATTATTTGGCGACACTTCTACTCCCTCCAGGAAAACGACCATTTGTCCATGCGCTATATGGATTTGCTCGATATGCCGACGAAATTGTTGATGACCTAGCCTCAGAACTCACTCCTGAGGAGAAGGCCATAGAGCTAACTACATGGGGCAATAAGAGAATATTGGATATCAAGAATGGCGCGAGCTCTGATCATATTGGTCGAGCCCTAGTAGATACTGTCACTCGGTTTAATATTCCTATTAAGTATTTTGAGGCATTTCTGCGTTCGATGGCCATGGATTTATACATTAACGAATATCAAAGTTTTGATGACCTAATGGAATATGTCTATGGTTCGGCTTCGGTAATCGGTTTGCAGATGCTTCCAATTCTTGAGGCCTACTCTCCTGAAAGCCAAGTGGCAGCCGAAAAACTAGGAACCGCATTTCAGTTAGCAAATTTTATCCGCGATGTTGGCGAGGACTTAGATCGTGGGCGAATCTACCTACCCATAGATGAGTTGCAAGCACATGGTGTTACCAGAGAAACCCTCGAAGCCCGAGTCGTTACGCCAGAAATTAGGTCACTCCTTAAAGCGCAGATTGCCAGAGTTAGGCAATTACAGAGTGAGGCTGAGCCGGGAATTAAATTATTGGCCCCAAATTCCCAAGCTTGTATTGAGGTTGCCAATGAACTGTACTGCGGGATCGTCGATGAGGTAGAAAAAATCGATTTTGAAATATTTGAACGCCGGGCTAAAACTTCAAATTGGCGGCGAATCAAGGTTGCCTTTCCGGCGCTGTTGCGGGCGAAAAAAACTCGCTAGCTTGCTATTCTTTGTCGCGACGGGAGCCGATTAATTGGCTGAGAGGATCTGAAATTCAGATCGACCGTAGAACCAATTCGGTAATGCGAATTGGAAAGGGGTCTAAAGATGAATATAAATCTAATGGTTACAGTCTTTACAGCTTGGGGCTATGAATTATCGCTCTTAGAGCTGCTCGCATTTGTCACCGCGGTAATCGGCGTCTGGCTTGGCGTCTATGGGCCAAGGACAACCTGGCCTTGGTGGAGCATTAGCTCCCTGCTCTATGCAGTTCTTTTTTTTCAGTGGAAATATTATGCGAGTGGATTTTTGCAATTTATTTTCATTGCGGGCGCAATCGCCGGCTGGTTTGGCTGGGGCCCAAAGGGAGCAACGCCGCAAAAATTGACTGGGAAAGAGATAAGGATTTGGGGCTTGGCTTACCTTCTCTCCTGGTTCGCTCTTTATCCCATTCTCAAAAAAATTGGAGCTACTGCGACTTTTACTGAGGCCTTTGGTTTTGTCGGCAGCTGCATCGCGCAACTTCTCATGGTGTTACAGAAATATGAAAATTGGATCGTCTGGTTTGTCGTAGATTCGGTTTATACCTACCAATATTTCGCCGGCCAACAATACTTAACTGGGATTCTCTATTTCATTTTTGTCTTAATCGCTGTTGGTGGCTGGAAGCGGTGGTTACGTGAAACAGCAGCTCAAGTCAATTAAGGACCTCCTTTCCTCGCTTGAGCCGAAGTGTGGAGAGAGCGCTGTCATAACCATTGATGGCCCAGCCGGCTCTGGAAAAACAACCCTGGCTCGCATCTTAAGTTCAGAGCTGGCATCGTCCTATACGGTTCATATGGATGATCTGTATAACGGCTGGGAGTCGACCTTGACTCCCAAACTCTCTTCTAAACTTCGCGAAATAATGCGAGAGGTCAGAGATAATTCTCAGGTAATTTTTGCTGTTTTTGACTGGATTGAGAATTCTCAGAAAACCGAGGTTCGTCAGCCAGCGCCGAGATATTTAATTGTAGAGGGTGTTGGTTCTGGTCAAAGCGCTATTCGTGATTTTGTCTCACTTGCTCTTTGGATCGAAGTTCCGGTTGAAGAGGGCTTAGCCCGGGTGATTAAACGCGATGGTCCTTCAGTCACGCAATACATGCCAGCATTTCTTGCGGCTCAAAACTCACATTTTGAGAAAGAAGAGACCAGGAAATGGGCGGATAAACGCTTAAGTGGCCTGGGTACTGTCTAAGATTTAGGTGTGTCCGACTTAACCGGCGAAATAATCGATAATCGCTATCACCTGCTCAGAATTGTGGCGACCGGCGGGATGGCGACGATTTACTACGCCCTAGATCGACGCTTAGATCGCCATGTTGCGGTAAAAATAATGCACCCTCATTTGGCAAGTGACGATGATTTTGTAAATAGATTTATCCGAGAGGCAAAAGCAGCCGCAACCCTTTCGCACCCAAATATTGTTGCGATTCAAGACCAAGGATGGAATGAAGGCGGCGTTCCTGCAGTATTTATAGTCATGGAGTACATAGAGGGTTTTACTTTGCGCCAAGTAATCCACGGACAGGGAGCGCTCGGGGTTAGCGAAAGTTTGCGCTACTTCACTCCAGTTATCGCTGCCATGGCAGCCGCTCACAAACATGGAATCCTGCACCGCGATGTTAAACCTGAAAATATTTTAATTTCAAAAGATGGAAGAGTGAAAATAGCTGACTTTGGCTTGGCTAAAGGAGCTGAGCTAGGAAGCACTCTTACCGTTGAATCCAGTGTCATTCTAGGAAGTGTCTCCTATCTTTCCCCCGAGCAGGTAGCCCGCGGAGTTTCAGATTCCCGAAGTGACGTCTACGCCCTAGGCATCGTTCTTTTTGAGATGCTAACAGGGAAAAAACCCTTTGACGGCGAGAGCCCCATTCAGATCGCTTACATGCATGTTAACCAAAATATTCCGGCACCATCGACGTTGAATCCAGAAATTCCGCCCGAGCTTGATGAAATCGTATTAAAAGCCACTGCGAATAATCCTGACAAAAGATTTATTGATGCCGGGGCAATGGAAGAACAAGTTCTAGCTCTTCTCTCACGCCTAGATCCAAAACTTCGGCAAATGAGTCTGGAGCTCGATATTCCGCTGCCTAAGGCTAATTCTGCAAAGAAGAAGCGCAGCAAATTAGAAATGTTAAAGAATGTTACTACTCAGCTAGATCTAAAGAGGGGCAATGTCATGCGCGAGAACTCAAAATCCAAAGAGAAAAATACCGCTTCCAAGGCTCGAAAGAAAAAGTCCTCGAAGCGGGTCCAGCGCAATCGCACAATTGCCTTCATCGTCGTACTCCTGGTAGTCGCAGCTAGTTGGTACAAAATTTCGGGACCAGGTACCAAAATTTCAATTCCTTCTCTCGCTGGAATGACGCAGTTGCAAGCAACAGAGGCTGTTGGAGCCCTGGGATTAAGCGCAGATGTTACCGAATCGGTCTTTAGCGAAGATGTGCCAAAGAACAAAGTAATTACTTCCGATCCTGCCGGAGGTGGGCGAGTTGCAATAAATGGAACTGTTCACCTAATAATTTCCAAGGGGAAAGAACGGATCAAAGTTCCAGTTCTTGCCGGTCTTACTCTAGACGAAGCAACTGCAGCTCTCGAAGAGGCAAGTCTTAAACTCGGTCGGGTTACTGAGAAATTTAACGCACGTCGAGATGAAGGCTTAGTTATTACCGGAGCACCAATAAGTGGATCCAACGTCCGTAAAGACAGCACAGTTGATCTGATTGTGAGCAAAGGCATAGAACAAATTTCCCTTACAAACTTTCAAGGCAGAACTAGTGATGAAGCAATGAATGAGCTGACCTTGGTTGGATTAGTTGTAAGCAGTACATATGAATACAGTGACACTGTTCCAATTGGAACTGTAATTACGCAGACCCCCAGTGATGTAGCTACCATAGGGATTGGGGATGAAGTTACTCTGGTCGTCTCAAAGGGGCCATCCAAAATTTTTGTTCCAAATGTGTATTCGCTTACAAAAATGGAAGCTGCAAAAATTCTGGAGGACCTTGGATTTAGCGTCGCCTTTCTTTATATTGGAAGCCAAAAAACAGTTACTGACGTTTCGCCGAAAGTTGGCAGTTCTGTGACCCCCGGATCAACTGTCACAATAACTTTGGGGTAGGTTTTCGCTCTATATGAGTTAGGGTTTGCCCATGACTAGACTCCCAAGAGTTGGTGCGCACACTCCGACTTCAGGTGGCATGGCAAAGCGCTCGATTGCCTATGCGCAGGAAATTGGCGCCCAGGTGATTCAAGTTTTTGCATCGAATCCCCGAGGATGGGCGATGCCAGAACCAAACTTTGAAACCGATAAATTATTTCGCGACAAAACCTTAGAGCTAGACATTGAGACTTATGTTCATGCTCCATTTCTGATTAACCTAGGTTCTCCAACGCCTGCTACTTATCAGAATTCGCTCGCTTCAACAGCATATTCATTAAGAAGAGGTCGGGAAATCGGCGCAAAGGGCGTAGTAATTCATACTGGATCAGCTGTGGATGTTAATCACTTGGAGAACGCTTGGAAGCAGATTGCAATCGGAATGGCACCAATATTGAGCAGGCTGACCGATGAAGATCCTTGGTTACTCCTTGAACCAACGGCAGGACAAGGGCAATCATTGGTCAAGAAGCTGAATGACTTAACTAAATACTTCGACGCAATGCAATGGCATCCAAAAGTTGGCGTCTGTTTGGATACCTGCCATGTATTTGCCGCAGGTCATGACATTGCAAAAAAGGGGGGAATGACTGAGACCCTGGACTTACTTGTGGAGCTTGTAGGCATCGAGAGAATTCAATTGATTCATGCCAATGATTCAAAAGATATATGTGGAGCGCTTAAGGATCGACACGAAAATTTGGGCAAGGGTGAAATAGGTCTGAGAGCTTTCGAAGAGCTTTTGGCTCATCCTGTCGTAAAACTCGCGCCACTAATTTTGGAAACTCCGGGAATGGAAACAGAGCATAAAAAGGAAGTAGCGTTACTAACAAAGATGATTGCTAAAATCAATTGAAAGAGAAGAAGCTTTTCATAAGCTTAATATTAACTTCCGTTGCTGCTATTTGGGCCGGTGCATTTATCTCAATGAAGGGAGCTCTGGAGCGGCTCGATGTAAATTCGTTCCTGTCTTTGCGCTTTACCATGGCGACTCTTTTTCTGATTTTATTGAGACCGTCAGTGCTGAAAAAATTCAATATCGCCTTCGTTAAAAAAGGCGCACTACTGGGATTTTTTCTTGGCAGTGGATATATCTTTCAATCTTTCGGTCTAACTCTCACCACCGTATCAAATACTGGATTTATCACTGGTCTCTATGTAGTCATGACGCCAATGATTGCAGCTTTCATTCTGAAAAAGAACATAACACGGATCGAATGGTCAGGTGTTGCTCTGGCCACCTTTGGCTTAGCACTTCTCTCCTTTCATGGCTTTAGCTTTGGGCTCGGTGAATTTCTTGTGATGATCAGTGCGCTTTTCTTCGCACTGCACATCGTTGGACTCGGTGAATGGTCAAAAGGTCTCGATACCTACGCGCTGACTGTTCTGCAACTTGGTGCCTGCGCCCTATTAACTTTTACTGCAAGCCTAAAAAGTGGATTTAAGTTTCCTCAAGATTCGGGTGTCTGGGCTTCAATTATTTACACGGCACTCTTCGCTACCGCGCTAGCCTTTATTGTTCAAACTTGGGCACAATCTTTTATCAAAGCTTCAAGCGTTGCAGTAATTCTTGCAATGGAAGTTGTTTTTGCCGCTATTTTTGGGATTTGGTTGCTCTCTGAACCGCTCAATTTACGTATTTTCCTAGGCGGCATACTGGTCATCGCCTCGATGTACCTGATCATCTTGCTTGATAATCGAGTAGAAAAACCTGTAGGTTCTATAAATGGCTGATTTTAGATCTGACACTGTCACCAAACCCTCGAAGGCAATGCTCGAGGCAATGTCATCTGCTGAAGTTGGCGACGATGTTTACGGTGATGACCCGACAGTAAATGCGCTCGAAGCAAGAGTTGCGAAAATGTTCGGCAAAGAGAGTGCGATATTTACCCCAACTGGATCTTTGGCCAATCAACTTGCAATCCGCACACTAGTAAAACCAGGTGAGGAGTTACTAGCTGAAGCAAATTCTCATATCGTTAGAGCCGAGCTTGGAGCGGCCGCAACGTTCAGTGGAATAACTACTCGTACCTGGAAATCCGAGAATGGCATCGTTAAATTTAACGAAGTTTTAGAAATGCTCTCGCCAAATGCTGGCCCCTACCTAGTCTCAACAAAGGCAATCGCAATTGAAAATACTCATAATTTTGGTGGAGGCGGCGTGCAGTCAATTTATGAGATTGAAAGACTCCGAGAAGAGAGCGCCCGAGTCGACGTCAAAATGCATCTAGATGGTGCCCGGATTTGGAATGCTCACATCGCAAGTGGAACTACTTTCTTAGATTATGGCAAGAACTTTGACACCATAAGCGTTTGTTTTTCGAAGGGGCTTGGCGCGCCAATTGGATCAGCGATGCTCTCGAATAACGAACTAGTTAGCGAAGCGAGAGTTTGGCGTAAACGGTATGGGGCGGGAATGCGTCAAGTTGGATATCTAGCAGCAGCGGCCAACTACGCATTGGACAATAATATTTCTCGACTTACCCAAGATCACCAACGAGCGATGGCCATAGCAAATGCCTGCTCAAGTGCCGCTCCTTCTACGATTGAGCCGGAAAATGTTAAGACAAACATCGTGGCACTTGATCTTTCAAAGCTTTCTATTTCAGCGCCAGAGTTGAATTTGCAATTGAAGGAGGTAGGAATTTTGACTGGGGCGCTAGGACCAAATTTCCTCCGAGTTGTTACTCATTTGGATATTACGGATTTGGATATGGAGAAAATTCTTAAAATATTGCCAGATTTGCTAAAGCGCGCGCTCGTGGCGTAATAACCATTCCTTTATTTGCAGACCATAGCCGTAATTTCCCAGCGCGCCACCAGTTTTCACTATTCGATGACAGGGAATAATCGGTGCAATTAGATTTCTTCCACAAGCACTTCCTGCTGCTCGTACTGCGCCTGGAGATCCAACGCGCTCCGCTAAATCAGCATACGACCAAGTTTTACCAGCTGGGACTTTGCGTAAGGCTTTCCAGATTTCCTGCGAAAATTCGGTTCCTGGTTGGCGAACTTTTATGCCACCAAATGCCGAGAGATCTCCAGCGAAATAGTCACTGATCAAATCACTAATGATCGGAATGCGCTCTATTTTTCTGACTTCCCGCTTTTGGTCTGGTTGTTCCATTCGTGAGAACAAATCTTCGAACCCACGGAATCCTGCGGCAAGCAGGATATGTTCATCACTTACAAGAGATAGTTCACCAACTGGGGTCTTCTGAGTTGCCCGATAAAGCATCCACTAACCCTAATGTGAATTTAGTGATCGCGTAACATCTCAGCAACTAAAAATGCCAGCTCCAGAGACTGGGTATGGTTCAAGCGTGGATCGCAGGCGCTCTCATAGCGAGTGGCCAAATCATCTTCTGATATTTGATCACCGCCGCCTACGCACTCTGTAACATCGTCGCCGGTTAGTTCAATATGAATCCCGCCAGGATGAGTTCCCATGGCCTTGTGAACTTCAAAGAATCCTCTAACTTCATCCATAACGTCATCAAATTTTCGAGTTTTGTAACCGCTCGGTGCTTCATAGGTATTGCCATGCATAGGATCGCAAACCCACAGGACCTTTGCGCCAGAATCTATTACAGTCTTGACTAGATTAGGCAACTTCTCCCTGATCATTGATGCACCCATACGGGTGATAAAAGTCAAGCGACCTGCTTCGTTATTGGGATTTAACTTCGCAATCATTGCCAGAATATCTTCCGATGTGCTCTTGGGCCCTAATTTAATACCAATCGGATTTTGAATCTTGGCAGCAAAGTCCATATGGGCGCCATCAAGCTGTCTAGTTCGTTCGCCAATCCAAACAAAATGCGCCGAAACATCGTAGGGAAGATCGGTTCGAGAATCGATTCGAGTTAATGCCTTTTCATATTCGAGGATCAAGGCTTCATGCGATGAATAAAAATCAACAGTCTTGAACGCCTCTGGATCAACACCTGCCGACGCCATAAAATCGAGAGAACGGCCGATCTCGTTAGCCATTTGCTCATAGCGTGCACCGAAACGTGGATCTTTTGCAAAACCCTTATTCCACTCATGGACGCGACGAATATCTGCAAATCCGCCTTGTGTGAATGCTCGAACCAAATTGAGAGTTGCGGCAGAAGTGTTATAGACCTGAACTAATCGTTGAGGATTTGGTGTCCGCGATTCAAGCGTAAATTCCAAATCATTCACAGCATCACCCCGATAAGCCGGAAGAGTTACGCCACCCCGCGTTTCGTTATCACTGCTTCGTGGCTTGGCAAATTGTCCTGCCATACGCCCAACTTTAATGACTGGAAGACTTGCAAAATATTGAAGTACTGCTGCCATTTGAAGAATAGTTTTTATGCGATTACGAATTGAATCTGCGGTTGCTGCCTCAAAAGTCTCCGCACAATCTCCGCCTTGCAACCAGAAAGCTTTTCCTTCTTGAGCAACGGCAATCCGCTCTTTCAGGCTGTCGCATTCACCTGCAAAAACGAGTGGTGGTGCTTTGCGCAGAGTCTCAACAGCGCTTTTGACCTGGGGACCGTCGAGCCCACCTGGCCACTGTGGTTGCTGTGCAGCTACAAGGCCAGGTGTAAATAGTGAATCGATATCCATCATGTCCTTAAGTTTAGTTGCGAAAGAGTTTCTATGGAGGGTGTTTATTGAGCCTTAATTACCCGAAGAAAACTTCTGCTTCCGCGTAAAGGTCTGGGGTTACCAGTTTGAGTTGTTCTGTTGCCGAAGCCAGTGGAACACGTTCAATCTTGGTTCCATGAAGTGCGACCATTTTACCGAAGTCACCCTCGTGAATTGCAGTAATTGCATGCAGTCCAAAACGAGTTGCTAGAACTCGATCAAAGGCTGTAGGCGAACCACCACGTTGAATGTGGCCAAGGACAGATGTCCGAGCTTCCTTGCCTGTCCTCTCTTCGATCTGACCAGCGAGCCACTCACCAATTCCCGAGAGTTTTACGTGACCAAAGGAGTCAAGAGTTTGATCTTTTACAATCATGTCACCATCTTGGGGAATTGCGCCTTCTGCAATGACAATAATAGGCGCATATGAAGACTCGAAGCGAGAATTCACCCACTCGCAAACTTTGTCTAGCGAGAACTTTATTTCCGGAATTAAAATACAGGAGGCGCCACCTGCGATGCCAGCATGCAGAGCAATCCAACCTGCGTGCCTACCCATTACTTCGACGATCAACGCTCTGTGATGAGATTCGGCCGTTGTGTGGAGTCGATCGATTGCTTCAACGGCAATATTTACTGAAGTATCAAAGCCAAATGTGTAATCCGTATTGTTGAGATCATTATCAATTGTCTTTGGAACTCCGACAACTTTAACTCCTAATGAATCGAGTTTTGTAGCAACTCCAAGTGTATCTTCGCCACCAATTGCTACAAGCGCGTCAATATTCATTGACGCCAGATATTCTTTAATTAGCTCCACGCCATTTTCAATCTTAAATGGATTTGTTCGAGATGAGCCAAGGATTGTTCCGCCACGAGGCAGAATTCCCCTAGTTGTTGCTAGATCTAAGGGCATCGTTAATCCTTCAAGCGGACCCTTCCAGCCATCGCGGAAGCCTACGAATTCATAGCCATACTCTTTGACACCTTTTCGGACCACAGCACGGATAACAGCATTGAGTCCGGGACAATCCCCGCCACCTGTAAGGACACCTATACGCATTTTTACTCCTGATTTACGATTGAATAAAGCTGACGAAACTATCTGATCTGGTCAACAATGACTAGGAAAGTCTACCCTCCAGCAAGAGGTGGTTAAATCATCCCCTGGACTCTGTCCAGGAATACTTTTAAGTTTGGAGCACGAAAATGAGCGAAAAGCCAGGGCTGGTTGCAGGAATTGATACCTCAACACAATCGGTAAAAGTTGTGATTCGCGACGCAGTGACTGGCCAATTAATTCGTGAAGGCAGAGCAGCACATCCCGATGGCAGTGAAGTAGATCCTGCCGATTGGTGGCTCGCAACGCAGGAGGCAATAGAAATGGCGGGTGGCCTTACAGATGTTGCTGCGATCGCGGTAGCTGGTCAACAACACGGCATGGTTGCACTGGACCAATCAGGAAATGTAATTCGCCCAGCTCTCCTATGGAATGACACTCGGTCAGCCGAGGAAGCCAAAGAGTTGAATATTGAAATGGGCGGTAATTCAGGAATGGCAAACGCAGTTGGCTCCGCACTGGTCGCCTCATTTACTGCTAGCAAAGTTCGATGGCTTGCAAAAAATGAAGTAGAGAATGCAAAACGTGTTGCAATGATTGCACTCCCCCATGATTGGATTTCGTGGAAAATTTCCGGAAGTGACAATATCGATGATCTATTTACCGACCGTGGTGATGCCAGTGGAACCGGATATTTTGATAGCGTAACAAATGAATATCGAAAAGATATATTCGAGAAAGCTATTGGATCGCGGCAGGAAATTAAATTTCCGCGAATTGTAAGTCCGAGGGAATTTGGTGCTTTGACTAAAACTGGAATTCCAATTGCTGCAGGAACTGGTGACAATGCCGCAGCAGCCATCGGTGTTGGCGCCGAACCAGGTGATGTAGTGGTTTCACTGGGAACCAGTGGAACAGCTTTCGCAGTTTCAAAAACACCTACGCATGATCCAAGTGGTGAAGTTGCAGGCTTTGCCGATGGAACTGGATATTTTCTACCACTAGTCTGTACGCTCAATGCGGCACGTATATTGGATGCCGCGGTTCAAATACTTGGCGTCAGCCATGACGAGCTAGGTGAACTTGCCCTGAGGGCAGAACCTGGGGCAAACGGTTTAACATTGCTTCCCTATTTTCAAGGAGAGCGAACTCCCAATCGACCAGATGCAACGGGAGTTTTCTCAGGAATGAATCTAAACAATTCAAACCGTGAAGATTTTGCGCGGGCCATGATTGAGGGAATGCTCTGTGGGATGGTCGATGCTGTTGCCTCCCTGGAAAAATTGGGCGTGGAAGTCAAACGCATACTTCTAGTTGGAGGCGCTGCCAAAAACTTGGCAGTAGGAAAAATTGCATCTGCGCTCTTTGGCAGAGAAGTTTTAATTCCGCCAACTGGAGAATATGTTGCTATAGGCGCAGCCAAGCTGGCGGCTTGGGCTCTTACCGGTACTCAGAGACCGCCTATTTGGAACTTGGGCACTGTGACTAGCATAAACCAGACTCCGACTCCAGAAGTTTTGCTCAAGTACCGCAAACTTCGCGACCAGACCCAGGGATGGTAGAGATGGGCCTTAAGCCAGAATTTATTGAGTATCTGAATACGAGAAGTTCGAGTGGGCTCCCAGAAGTTTGGCAAGCCCCTGTTGAGGTTCTGCGCAAGAATTTAGAGAACCGCGCGCTTCAATCTGGTGAACCAGAAAAAATTTATGAAGTTACTCACCGATATATACCGGGACCTAGCGCAGATCTTCCTATTCGTATATACCGCCCAGTAAAAGGTCCGGTTTTACCTGCTCTTGTTTTCTTTCATGGTGGCGGATGGGTATTAAATAATTTGGATAGTTACGAACAGGCGATGCGTTCCTTAGCTAACAAAGGTCAGTTCGTCATAGTCGCTGTTAATTATCAGAAAGCTCCCGAGCTGGCCTTTCCGACTCCATTAGACGACTGCTACGCGACACTTTTATGGGTGGCAGAAAATGCCGAAAAACTTGGAATTGATTTGGCCCAGATAGGCGTGGGTGGGGACAGCGCAGGAGGAAACTTAGCTGCTGGCGTTGCTCTTAAGGCCAGAGATACTTCCGACATTAATTTGGCATTTCAATTGTTGATCTACCCATGTACTGATAACCGAATGAAATATGACTCGGCCTACAACAATGCCGTTGGTTATGGTTTGAGCACTCAGTCAATGGAGTGGTTCTGGAAACAATATCTGGCAAAGAAGAGCGACCTGAAAAATCCATATGCAGTTCCTGCGCTGGCCAAGGATTTCAGAAATCTTGCACCAGCGATTATCACCACAGCTGAGTTCGATCCACTCCTAGATGATGGCTATAACTACGCCAACGAACTACGAAAATCTGGCGTGCAAACGGTATACCGAGAATTTGAAGGCGTTATTCACGGATATTTTACTCTCGCCGGAATTACACCAGAAGCAAACCACCTGCACGAGCAACTGGCTGACGATATCAACGCCTTACTAGGAAGATGATTTTGCTTTACCTGCCACTTAGTAGAAACTAACCTAATGTCTCGTCGCAACTGGTTCCTCTTTTTTTTCGTCGGCTTTATCTGGGGCATTCCCTATCTTCTGATCAAGGTAGCAGTTGATGAATTGTCACCACCAATAATTGTCTTCTCTCGAGTTGCGATAGGTTCGGCGATTTTAATTCCACTAGCGATAAAGCGTGGCTCTTTAAAGCCAGCGATAAGCGCTTGGCGCTATGTAGTTCCCTATGCACTTGGTGAAATGATAATCCCATGGATTTTAATTACTGCAGCTGAGCAAAAAATGACCTCTGGGCTGGCTGGATTGCTTGTTGCAACAGTTCCGATTTGGGCGACGATTTTGGCATCATTCCATGGCGATAAAACCGTTTGGCATCACAAAAGATTATTTGGAATTCTAGTTGGATTCATTGGGATAGTTCTGGTTGTTGGTATCGAAAGTTTCTCTGGTCGTCATTCTATTGTCGCAATCTCCATGATTTTAATTGCTGCTATTGGTTACGCATGGGCCGTTACGATGATCAACGCAAAGATTCCACATATTGAACCAATTTCCATAAATGCCGTTGCTATGTTTTTTACCGCCATTGTTTACCTGCCGCTTGTGGCTCTCACATTCCCAGAGCACCTACCATCCGGAAAAGTAATAACTTCTATACTAGCGCTCGGACTTTTTCCGACGGCCCTCGCTTTCATTCTTTTCTTCCAATTAATTAGAGAGATCGGTACGGCGCGAGGATCACTTGTTACCTATTTGAATACCGCTTTTGCCGTCGTCTTAGGGGTTGTAATACTCAAAGAGCCTTTTACTTTAGGTATCACCATTGGTCTACCGCTGGTTCTGATTGGCTCCTACTTTGCCGGGCGCAAGTCAATTACTTCCGTTCAATAAATCCAAGTTTTGTGAGCGCTTTCGCATCTCGCTGCCATTCCTTGCTAACTTTTACATGGAGTCCTAAATAGACTTTGGCAGCTAAAAAATTCTCCACAGAGCCGCGAGCCCGAATTCCAATATCTTTCAATCTGGATCCTTGCGGCCCTATGATGATTGATTTCTGGCTATCGCGCTCTACGTGCAACGTCGCATGAATATCATAAAATTCCTTGCCCTCGCGCTTTTCCATTTCATCTATAGTAACTACGACCGAGTGCGGTACTTCCTCGTATAAATTCTCGATTGCCGCTTCTCGAATTAATTCGGCGATTGTCATTTCAGATGCCTGATCCGAAGTTACATCCTCAGGATAGAGTGAAGGAGAAACTGGAAGTTTTTCCGCCAACAATTTCAGCAGTAAATCAGTCTGGTCTTCATTCTTCGCGGAGATCGGAACAATTTCCTCGACCTTAAGTCCTACCCGATCGACGAATTCGCTAACTTCTATTAATTTTGCAAGCATCGCTTCTTGCTTGACGCTATCTGTCTTGGTTACTGCTATCAAAATTCGACTTTGTTTCAGTACCTGGCGCGCTATGAATTCATCGCCTTGCCCAATCTCTTCATCGGCCGGCAAGCAGATAAGAACGGCATCAACCGAACTCAAGTTCTCTGAAACCATTGCATTAAGTCGAGAGCCGAGGAGAGTCTTTGGCTTATGTATGCCTGGAGTATCAACAACAATCATTTGAAAATCTGGCTTAGAAATAATCCCTCGAATTGGATTTCGTGTTGTATTCGGATGTTTGGAGGTAATGACAATTTTTCGCCCGACGAGTGCGTTTACTAGGGTTGATTTTCCTACATTTGGCCTGCCAATAATGGCGACAAAACCCGCCTTATGTTCAACACTCATGCGCTAATACTCTCATTGAATAGTTAGCGGCCTCACCAATTCCATCACTTCAGAGATTGACGAAACTAATTCAGCCACTCTTTCGGAGATTAGTCGATGACAGCCCTCGCTGGCCGGTGAATTTATTGGACCGGGTACTGCCATAACCGGTCTGAAAATCTCTGCGGCATCTCGCGCTGTTCGCAACGAGCCGCTTCGAAAAGCCGCTTCCACTACGACAGTTGCTTTCGACAACGATGCTATCAATCGGTTGCGAGTTAGAAATCTATGAGGAACAGCGTGCACATCTGGCATGACTTCAGAAATTAGTAATCCTGACTCTGAGATCTCTGTGAACAATTTCTCGTGGGAAGCCGGATAGTTTCGATTAAAACCACTAGCTAAAACTGCAACTGTTATCCCTTCGCCAACCAGACATCCCCTATGAGCGGCCCCATCTATTCCAATTGCGCCACCGCTAATCACAGCCCATTCAAAATCTGCGGCCCCAACACCGAAATCTCCTGCGATTCGTGAGCCATACTGCGTTGGATTCCGTGTCCCAACAATCGCAATTGATTCGACCATGCTAGCTAGATATTCGCGCTCTCCCTTTGCGAGGAGGGCGATAGGTGGCGCAGCCAAATCTTCCAAGGATTTGGGCCAGTCAATATCTTCCGGAGTGAGCAAAAATGCTCCTGCTAATTCAATCTCCTCAATAATTTGCGGACCTACTGTCGAAGCCATCCGATCGGCGATTCTGGCGCCGGAGTCTCTCTCAGAGTTGTACCCTCCCGCAATTATTCGATCTCGGACTTCTATCGCACCAAATTTCGCTATTTCCTCGCTCCAAAAAACTGACCCACCTTCTATTGCTGCAAATAACTGGGCTCTAGCTATCTCGATACTCATGCAAGTAATTCCATTCCCTCTCGCAAGCGCAGCGCCAGCTCCACATCCTCTTTCGTCGGGATCGCGTGGCCTCTTGAATCGGCGATACTCCATGAAATTCGTAAAACTTTGTGAAATCCACGGGCGCTAAGGCGTTCCTTATCTAGCTCTGTGTGCAAAAAATTCATTCCGGATTTTTCGGCGCGAAAGCGATTACGGAGTTGGCTTGGCGGAATTTGAGAGTTCACTCGCCATGAACATCCGGCAAACCTGTCATCTGCGATAGCACGAGCCGCGATTACTCGTTCTCTTACTGTTGCACTTGATTCGCCGAGCTCTTCACTCGCCATTTCAATTCGACTTGGTGAATCTATAAATACTCGAATATCGATTCGATCCAATAGCGGTCCAGAAAGTCTCTGTAGATATCTTCTAATTGCAACTTGGGTACAAGTGCAACTGCGTCCTCGACCGCTGAAGCGCCCACATGGGCAAGGGTTTGCAGCGAGTACCAACATAAATCTGGCGGGATAAGTTACCGAGCCAACCGCTCGGGAAATTGTTACCTCACCCGATTCGAGTGGCTGGCGAAGTGAATCTAAAACTCCGCGCCCGCATTCCGGAGCTTCATCGATAAAAAGAACTCCTTCATGAGCAAGAGAAGTTGCACCGGGGCGAATTGCATGAGCGCCTCCACCGATCATGGCCGGAGCCGTTGTCGTATGGTGGGGCGCTACAAAAGGAGGAAGTTTTGATAGGAGTTCACGTCCCATTAGAGTCCCAGCAATGGAGTGAATCGCAGTAACTTCCAAAATTGATTCCTCGCTCAATGGCGGCAAAATTGATGGAATTCGCTCGGCCAACATTGTTTTTCCTGTTCCCGGAGGTCCAATGAAAAGTAAATGATGCCCGCCGATCGCAGCTACTTCCAACGCCCTACGAGCGGCCACTTGGCCTGCTACATCGCATAAATCCAGTAAATAGTCTGAACTAGATGAGGAGAACAACTGAGGAGAATCTGGAATTTGGCCACTGCGCAGATAAGCAAGTGCGTTAGTTAAATGCCTTATCGCGATGACTTCGACTCCAGAAACACACTTCGCTTCCTGATAATTTTCATATGGCACTAGTGCTCGGATGAAACCGCTCTTCTTGGCAGCAAGTAGAGCGGGCAACACCCCATGGACTTCGCGAAGCTGACCATCCAATGAGAGCTCACCAAGGTAGATACATTCCCCGGGTTGGTCTTTTGGTACCTGTCCCTGCGCCATAAGTAAAGTAATTGCGATTGGTAAATCAAATGAAGATCCACTTTTAGGAAGCCATGCTGGAGAAAGTGAAACCGTCACCTTCTTATTCGGCCAGGCCTCTCCCGAATTAACAAGTGCCGCCCGAACTCGCTCTTTGGATTCGCTTAGCGCTGCATCTGGAAGTCCGAGAAGAATGTAGCTGGGCAATCCATCAGAAATATCAACTTCAACATCTATGAGATTTCCGGTCAGGCCGGTAAGGGAGACTGATGAAGTCTGAGCCAGCGCCATCAAAGAACTGCAATGCGGTAATCGATCTCAAATTTCTTCCCTCCGGAAATTAAAACCGCTGCCGCATCAATTCGATACTCGAATCCCCACCTGTGATTAACAGTAAGCCAGGCAAGTGCCAATCTTTGGAGTCGATAAGCTTTCTCACGCGTAATTGCCTCCAATGGGTGTCCAAAGGCAATGCTTGTACGAGTTTTAACTTCAATAAAGACCACCACCCCAAATTCGGAAATTGCAACTAGATCAATTTCTCCCTCTCGAATCCGCCAATTCCGGTCAAGAATTTGGTAATTTTTCTCCACTAAATACTTCGCGACAAAATCTTCGCCAAGAGCTCCTATTAATTGTTTTTTCCCCATAGAGCCAGGAGGTTAGGACAGGTCAGAAGAGAAGTTTCGCCAAGCGCGCTGCGATGTGCGTCTCAGCTACTTGTTAATAAGGGCGGCAATATTTGAGAAAGATTTTCGGTGAATATTGCATATGCCCAATTCTCCAAGGGCTCTGGTGTGATCTCGGGTTATATAGCCCTTATGTTTCGCAAAACCATAACCAGGATATTCCAGATCCAACCTAGCCATTTCGCGATCTCGATAAACTTTGGCCAAAATTGATGCAGCGCTAATTGAGACTGCCACCTGATCGCCTTTCCATACAGCCAAATTAGGTGTTGCTAAACCCTCGATTACATAGCCATCGGTTAACACATATTCGGGCACCTGTGAAAGTGAATTAATGGCGCGGCGCATTCCCTCAAGATTTGATTTATGAAGCCCAAATCCATCAATTTCTTCAACTGTTATTTCGATTATCGAATGACTCAAGGATTGCTCGATAATAACTTCGAATAATTCTTCGCGAAGTCCTGCCGAAAGCTCTTTAGAATCTCTTACTCTTGTTAAATCCTGGGCAAATGGATCTTTGAGAATTACTGCTGCAACAACAAGAGGTCCAGCACATGGACCGCGCCCTGCTTCATCAACTCCGGCAATCTTAGTAATTCCAGCTGCTATAAGCGTTGACTCAATATGTTTCAAAATTCTTCGCTTAGCTGGTTTTATTAACTGCAACCTTAGATAGATCGCTTCCAACGCTGAGGAACTTCACATGGCTAAAAGGCCAAACGACGAATGCAGCGCGACCTACAACAGAGGAAAGAGGAACCATCCCCTTATAGATATCATCAGTATGGAATCTAGAGTCAGCGCTTGCACCACGATGATCACCCATCACCCAAATAAATCCTTTGGGTACTGTAACTTTGAAGTCACTGGTGCTTGGCTTGTTTCCAGCAAAAATATATGGCTCGTTAACAGAAGTGCTATTGACGGTTAAGAAGCCTTTGGTATCACAGCACTCGACGGTGTCACCACCTATGCCAATAGTCCGCTTAATTAAATATTGTTTGGCTGGATCAGGTAATACACCTACCATCACAAGTCCAGACTTAATTGTTTGGATTAGTTTTGGATCAGTGCTTTCGGCTGGTGCTCCAAGCCACCCAGCAGGATCTCTAAATACAACCACTTCACCACGTTTTATTTCGCTGAAATAGCTAGCCAATTTATTGACAGCAATACGGTCACCAACTTGAAGAGTATTTTCCATCGACCCAGATGGGATAAAAAAGAAGTGCACAAAGAAAGTTTTTACGATTACCGAAACAACTAAAGCGGAAATAATGATAATCGGCAGTTCGCGAAGTAACGAACCTTTCCTTGGCACGCTCATTTATTAAGTCGCACTGAGGAGTTAATTAAGCTTCTGGAGTTGTTTCAACTGCAGTTTCTTGCACAGAAACAACTTCAACTGCTGGCGTTTCAACAACTTCAACTGCTGGCGCCTGTGCCTTCACTGGCGTGGAAATAACATCTTCAACAATATAAGCCCCGCCGATACCACGACGCTCTTTAATCTTTGCAGCCTTGCCACGAAGTTCGCGCAAGTAATAGAGCTTGGCACGGCGAACATCACCGCGACGAACCATTTCATATCTTTCAATAACTGGAGTGTGAACTGGGAAAGTTCTTTCTACTCCGACGCCGTAAGACAGTTTACGGATTGTAAAAGTTTCACGAACTCCTGCGCCCTGACGACGGATAACGAGTCCCTGGAAAACCTGGATACGACTCTTGCTTCCTTCGATAACGCGAACGTGGATCTTGATTTCATCTCCGGAACGAAAGGCCGGAACATCGGAGCGAAGTGATGCGGCATCAACCGCGTCTAACACGTTCATGGCATTTCCTTTTCTTTAGTGAATCACTTTTTTGAGTTTGAGCGAGCCGATTATTTGCCGGCAGGTGACGTATCTTGCCACAGGCACCCCTATCCGACCAAAACCGTAGCCCTGGGTAAAATTAGCGCCGATTGCGCCCTGAACGGTGCTGGCCCGGGGAATTAGCCGATTTCCAAGACCAATCGTGCGTGCAAATATGGACCCGCCGCAATTACCATCTCCTTGCCTGGCACTCCGCCATTTCGACCAGTTACTAGCGCCCCTGCCTCAGTCGCAACTAAACCGCCGGCCGCCAAGTCCCATTCATTTAACCCTTTTTCATAAAATGCATCCAGGCGCCCCATTGCAACCAAGCATAAGTCAGCTGCTCCAGCCCCAATGCGGCGAAGGTCTCTAATCTCTAGAAGCAGTTTTGAAACAATTCTTGCCTGCTCTTCCCGGTCTCCAACGTCATATGAGAAACCAGTTCCGATTAGCGCACGGTTAAGTTCCACCGGATCATTGCAATTAATTTTCTTCCCATTGCAAGTTGCACCTCCATCTCTCGTGGCGCTCCATATTGAGTTTATTGAGGGGGCATAGACGACACCTACTTGTACGCCATCAGAATCTTTCACTGCAATACTTACATTCCAGCCTGCGATCCCATAGAAATAATTAACTGTTCCATCAAGAGGATCTATGACCCAAGTAATACCTGATTGTGATGGAATATTTGAACCCTCTTCCCCAATAATCCCATCATCAGGCCTGGACTCAAGAATTTTAGAAACAATAAGTTTCTCACTAGCCTGATCCATCTGGGTAGCAAAATCTATTGCAGAGGATTTAGTCTCTAAATCAAAGAAATCGGGCCTGGCGCTAAGCAACTCTCCCGCCTCTTTTGCAATAGAAATAGCAAGATCTAGCAGCTCGGCTTTTAATTCAGTAATCATTAGGCAATTTAACCACTCGTTGCTACCCACTTTTTCTCGCACCATATGGCAGAGTTACGCCTGTGAGTGATGAATCGATGAATAAGCCGGCCATGCTTGAACTAGTCGGGCGTGCAGCAGATGGCTCCTCGATTGAATTAAGCGATGGCTCTGGAGCCAAATTTTCGTTACCGATAACCGAAGCCTTGAAAACTACATTAACCCAGCCTCGCCTGACATCGGTTGCTCCAATTGATGAGCGCCCAATATTTGGTGTCAAAGAAATTCAAGCCAGGTTGCGCGGCGGTGAAAGCATTGGATCAATCACGAGAACTACAGATTGGTCTGCCGAGAAGATCGATAAATTTGCTGGTCCCATTCTGCAAGAGCGTGCTTTTGTAATTCAAAGCGCGTTGAAATCCAATTTACGACGCGAAGCCTCCTCGCCAATCTTAGAAGAAGCGACGCTTGTTCAGCTTTCGAGCCATGGAGTCGACATGGAGAAAGTTGAATGGAATACACATAGAAATATCGATGGAACTTGGAATATATTGGTTCGATATCCAAATGTAGACGGAACAGCGGAAGCCAATTGGAACTTCGAATTCGGAAATCGAATTTTAACTGCGCTAGATGATTCGGCTAAATGGATTGCAGGTGAAGCTAGAGAATCAAGATCCAGAGCTATGACTCATGGATTTATAAACTCTGATGACTCTGCGCCCTTCGCGCCAATGACGCCGGCTCCCCCAGCTCCCAGACTTGTTGCGGTACGTGAAGAAATTACAATTAAAGAAACCCTCGAGATTGATGAAGGCGATGGTGAATATTTAATTGAGGAATTAGATATTCAAATTGTTGATGAGTCTGATTCCAAGTCTGATGGAGTTGTGACCCGTCCTAAGTTGCCTTCCTGGGACGACATAATGTTTGGTGGCGTAAAAGGCGCTGATGATGGCAGAAATCACGAGGATTAATTTTTATCTCTGATGTGTAAGTAACGGTACTTCGACCTCCACCTCTTCTAGACCGCCGTGATGGCCAACCATCTTGCTCTCTTCTTTTATTCGCTCTGGGTCAATAAGTATCATTTCAGATTTAGCTACGACTACTACATCGCCCATTCGCTCTTGGCTGTCGATGAGCGTTTCGGCTCCAAATAACTGATGAGCTATTGCTTCCTCCCGGGTATATATGCTCGCCTTTTCACCTAAGAACTCCCGCCAAATTGCAGCCGTGTCTCTCATGGCGCCTTCTCTTACGTAAATATGGCGGGCGCGGGGTTCGCCTCCAACCAGAGTTACATTTTCCATTAAACTATTTTCCTGGCCCAAGATAATTTTTTCCCCAACATTTACCATGCCGTGATCCGCTGTAACCCATAGCCGCGTTCCTTTTGGCAATCGATCTCGCAGGCCAGTTATGAGTTCCGCTACGAACGCAAGGGCGCTTAACCATTTTTCCGACCCAACGCCCTCTTCGTGTCCGGCATGATCTAAATTATTGATATACACGTAAGAGAAAGATGGCGAGGTTCCCATTGCCTCGACAGTGTTTTCAATAATTTCGGGAAGTTGATTTGCCCCTAAGTATTGTGCCCCGCGCAGAGCTGCCTGAGTGAAGCCAGACCCTTCATATCTTTTAGCGGCAATATGCGAAACCCTTATGCCTTGATCTGCTGCTCGCTGGAAAAGAGTCGGGACTTTCTGCCACACAAGCGGATCAACTCGTTCGTCCCACTTAAGAGAATTTAGTAATCGCCCTGGCTCACCACTGCGAGGAACTCTGACCGTGTATCCGAGCATGCCGTGAATACCAGGAAGTACGCCCGTTCCGAGTGAAGATAGGTTCGTTGCCGTAGTGGATGGAAAATGAGATTTTAAGTTTCCGAGCTCCCTGAGTTGCGAAAAAATTGGAAATTGTGCCCCGAATTGCTCTATTAGCTGGGCCCCCATTCCATCAATCAATAAGAGACATTCGCGAGAATCTGGATTTACCTCGATACCTAGTTCGTTCTTTGCTCCTGCAACACCAAGGGATGAAAATATCGAATTCGAGAGCGCCGCCAAATTCCGAGGATTCATGGCTCTATCTTGCCCTAACTCTTTTAGCCATAGTGCAATGCGCTGATGTAATGTGCGCTGGTGATCAAGTATTCTCATGAAGTAACAGCCGCGCAGAGTCAGAACCGACCAATCGTCGCGCTCGAGTCAACGATTATTTCACATGGCCTGCCTCGTCCGACAAATCTAATCGTGGCTAACGAAGTTGAGGAAATTGTTCGAGCATCTGGCGCGATTCCTGCCACAATCGCGATTATCGATGGCCAGATTCATGTTGGCCTTGAATCCGATCAACTCGAGCGAATCGCAAATGACGATAACTTCGTTAAGGCCTCTACGCGAGACCTTGCGATAATTTGCGCAACTGGCAAAAGCGCTGCAACAACCGTGGCCGCAACTTCTCATATTGCCCGACTTGCTAACATCGATGTTTTTGCTACTGGCGGCCTAGGTGGCGTCCACAGAGGAGCCGATTATGATGAATCGGCAGACCTAATCGAGCTGGCTAAGACTTCGATAATAATTGTCTGTGCCGGCGTTAAATCAATTTTGAATGTATCTGGAACTTTGGAGAGATTGGAGACATTCGCAATTCCTGTTCTTGGATACCAAACTAATAAATTTCCAGGCTTCTACTTAACTGACTCAGGATTTGAGATAGAGCATCGAGTCGATAACGTGCAAGAAATCGCCAAAATCTGGCATCTACGTCACGATTTAACAACCGATGACACTGCAATAATTGTGGCCAATCCGGTTTCTAATCAGATGGAATTATCTCTCCATAACAAAATATTGAATGAAGGTATGGCTGCCGCTACTAAAGCACGCATCACCGGAAAAAGCGTTACCCCTTTCTTGCTCGAACATTTCCATGCGACCAGTGGTGGCGAATCCCTGCGAGTGAATATAGAAATCATAAAAGCGAATGCCAAATTGGCCGCGGAAATAGCCTGCGCGCTTTAATCAAATGTCGGCCGCTATAAAAATACTCTGCATTGGTGACATCATGCTTGATGTAACAGTTCTATTAAAGAAACCCATAGTTGAAGGGCTGGAGACTCGAGCTGAGATTTCCACCCAAGGTGGCGGGGCCGCAGCAAATGTTGCCTCGTGGCTTTCTTGCGCTGGAGTAGCTTCATATTTAGTTACTCGAATTGGTGAGGATTCTGCAGGAAAGACCCTGATGACGGAATTGGACGCATATGGCGTCGAGCATTCGAAGAGCGTTGTTCCTGGTGCGAATACCGGTGTTGTTGTCGTAATTGTTGGCGTCGATGGTGAGCGCACAATGTTTCCAGATTCCGGTGCAAATGGTGGTCTCACGCTTTCCGACGTTCCGGATCTTTCAGATTTTACTGCGGCATATATCTCTGCCTACTCGCTTATCAATCCCCAGTCTCGTTCTGGAGTTCTCCAAATAATAAGTTCGATAAGCGCTGCAGGGTTACCAATTATTCTCGATCCGGCAACCGTAGGTGTAATTATGGAAGTCGGAGCAGCAAACGCCAATGATTGGTTGCAATCTGTAGATACTCTAATTTTAAACGAAGAGGAATCACAGTTCTTAACTGGCAAGGAAAATCCAATTGAGGCAACCTCGCAACTTCTCAAGAGCGTTAATACTGTGGTTATCAAGCGAGGAGCCAAGGGAGCCTTGGGTCAAACTCGCGGCGAAAAATTGGTTCAGGTTGGCGCCCAGAGAACTGCTGTGATTAATACAACTGGTGCTGGCGACGCCTTCGCTGCTGGATTTATAAAGATTTGGGCAGCCAATGGCCCTTTACTAGAGGCTTTAGAATCTGGAGCCGACCTGGCAGCACAATGTGTTGCATTAATCGGTGCCAGACCGCTTGTCGCTACCGACTAATCACTCACTTCATTGGCAAGATACGCCTCATGGCAAAAACACCCAAAGCCGTTCTCCCGAAACCAGGTGAGAACCCAGGTCGAATAATTGATATTGATGTCTCAACAGAGATGTCCGAATCTTTTCTCGAATATGCATATTCAGTAATTTATTCACGTGCGCTACCCGATGCACGGGATGGACTAAAGCCAGTACAACGGCGCATCCTCCATCAAATGTCTGAGATGGGACTACGTCCAGATAAAGGTCACGTTAAATGCGCCCGCGCAGTTGGTGAAGTAATGGGTAAGTTGCACCCACATGGCGACAGCGCTATTTATGACGCCATGGTGCGTATGGCACAAAGTTTTTCGATGCGTCTTCCACTAATTGATGGTCATGGAAACTTTGGTTCGCTAGATTCCGGCCCAGCTGCAATGCGATACACCGAGTCTCGTCTTGCTCCAGCAGCGATGGCCATGGTTAATGAATCCGATGAAGACACTGTTGATTTTGGCGCAAACTATGACGGCCAACTATTGGAGCCACAGGTTCTTCCTGCTGCATTTCCAAATCTTCTAGTTAATGGCGCAACTGGGATTGCCGTCGGTATGGCCACGAACATGCCGCCCCATAATTTAGGTGAAGTAATTGCCGCAACTAAGCATTTAATAGAAAATCCAAAGGCGACGCTCAAAGCGCTAATGAAATTCATACCTGCTCCTGATTTCCCAACGGGCGGCGAGATTGTTGGCAAAGAGGGAATAGTAGAGGCTTACGAATCTGGGCGAGGTTCATTTAAAGTACGTGCAACTGTTGCGATCGAAAAGGTAACAGCTAGGAAACAAGGACTCGTAATTACTGAGCTCCCTTACAATATTGGCCCTGAAAAAATTGTCGAGAAAATTGCAGACCTTGTTAAAGCAAAGAAGATTCAAGGGATTTCTGACATCATCGACTTGTCCGACGGACAGCAAGGAACAAAAGTTGTCGTTGAACTCAAAAACGGATTTGTTCCCGAGGAAGTACTGGCAAACCTTTTTAAACTGACTCCGATGGAGGATCAATTCTCTGTTAATGCTGTTGCCCTAGTTGGCGGAAAACCGCTAACTCTAGGATTAAAGCAATTGCTTCAGGTATTTATTGATCACCGTATCGAAGTGATCAGACGTCGTTCCGAATTCCGCAAAGCAAAAGCTGAGAACCGGCTCAACTTGGTAGATGGCTTACTGAAAGCCATTATTGATATAGATAAAGTTATTAAACTAATTCGCGCCGCCCAAGATGCGCCGGAGGCCAAGGCGGCACTCATCAAGGCCTATAAATTATCTGACGAGCAGGCAACCTACATCCTGGATATGCCACTTCGTCGGCTTACAAAGCTAAGCAAACTTGAGCTTGAAACCGAACAGAAGGAATTAAGTGTAATCGTAAAAAAACTCAAAGCACTTCTTGCATCTGATGAAGCAATTAAGGCCCAGGTTTCCCTTGAGCTCGATCAGGCAAGTAAGAATTTTGCAACCCCGCGGCGAACCCGTATTGCTTAATTTTTACTTTTCTACCTAACCCCCACGACTTCTCATATTCCAAAGTTTCACTCCTTGGGCTGGGCTCAAATAATGGCAAACTTATTTGATCCTCTGACCCCTCGCGGTACCACTTTTCAAAATCGAGTTTGGGTCTCTTCGATGTGTCAGTACTCGGCAGTTGATGGGTTAATCGGGAAGTGGCACCTGACTTACTTAACTTCATTTGCAACAGGAGCTCCTGGTTTAATTATGGTTTAAGCTTCGGGAGTTGTTCCTAAGGCAAGAATTTCGATTGGTTGCCCTTCCCCCGAGATCAAGGCAAAAGTAGATGCCTTCAGAGAAATAATTGACTTTTGTGATGACCAAAATGTAAAAATGGGAATTCAGCTTGCTCATGCTGGTCAAAACGAGGAAGAACTCTTTAATTTCCTAAAGTTTTCGTTATTTCCTATTATGAATTATTAATACGGGGCAATACGACTCGACTGCAATTTTGGAACTTACTGAGCCAAGAACCAGATCGAAAAGGGCGCCATGTCCTCGTGATCCCACGACCAACAACTCTGAACCCTTGCTCGCTTCAATCAGTACGGATATTGGATCGCCAAACTCGACTTTTCTCGATAAATCGCTAGGCTCACCATCTTTGAAAACAGTTGCAACCGCATGCTCCAAACTAGTTGCAGCGATAACTTCTGGATCTATGCCAGCCATATATGTTTGCCCGCCTAACCCTCCAGCAAATGTTGACTCAAGGAGATGCTCCTGTTCCCAGGCAATAACTACCTCAATGAACATGTTGTACCTCTCGGCATGCTCAGCGGCCCAATTAAGTGCGGCGATTGATCCTGGAGAGTCATCAACAGCAACGACCATACGAGCTTTATCTAGCTTTGCCTTCGTAACCATAGCTTTACCTTTCCTCGGCGACTGGGATCTAACAATAAATCTATGGAACTTTGCTCAGACACAAAGGCCCTCGGGCCTATAGCGCGAGAGCCTTTGTTATGTCGTAACTCCAATAAACAGGGACTAACACCAAGTTCTCTCAAAGTCGACGAAATACTTAGAGACAACCTCTAACTTAGTTTCCCAAGTTAAGCCCGTTACGTGTTGCCCGACTCGAATCTCTGTTCCCCAGTTCCCATTTCGTCTCATGTTTGCCAGTTATCGCTAAGTGGCTGGAACTGTTTACTGGTCCGAATCTCAATTATTTAGATCGATGACCTAGATAATTAAGATAAGTAATTTCTACTCTTCACGCCACTCTCCTGTCAAGGATTTAAAGTCGATAGTCAAATTAGTTAGTGCTGGCACTCAAAAATGCACTTAACAGGCGCGAGCCGCATCAAGACTCATTGCCGCCTTCGCCTGCTTTGATCGCCGGTGCGCATTTTTTGATCCTTGATTCTCATGTTTTAACTTGTTTTGCTGAGGAAAAATGGAATGTAACTAGTTATTTTTCCCACCCTAAATAGGAAGAACCCGCCCCTTAGAAAAAGAGCGGGTCCTTCTGTCTCTAGTTGTAGTTAAGCAGCCATGCTCATTTCCTGATCAATTACGAAATTTGAGTGAGCTGTTGCCAAAATCTGTAGCTGCTTAGAGGGAGAATCCCGATCCGATTTCGACTCGATTTGATTCCTATAACCAAAAAGGCCAAAATATGAGCGCTAGGAAAGCAAACTTGGTTGAGGCGCAGGGCTCGATCTATGTCGTAACAGATATGGCTGTGACTATACTTTTTGCTATTCGTACGAATCAACTGAGAGTAGATTAGTTTCATGACAATGGAGTCAACGCTAGTAACCGCTCGAGCCCAATTACGCCGAGCAGTCGAATTACTTGAGCTATCTGAAAATGATTGGCAAACTCTTTCAACCCCACGAAGGATTCTTGAAGTAGCCGTACCACTTCGTCGTGATAATGGGAACGTTGAAATGTATAAGGGATTTCGCGTCCAATACTCAACAACTCGTGGCCCATCCAAAGGCGGTGTTCGCTTTCACCCGCAAATAGATATGGATGAAACTGTGGCCCTAGCAATGCTCATGACCTGGAAATGTGCCCTAACAAATCTGCCTTATGGCGGAGCTAAGGGTGGCATTGCCGTAGATCACCACACACTCTCACTCTCTGAAAATGAGAGACTCACGCGTCGCTACACATCTGAAATTCTTCCAATCATTGGACCCGAGCGAGATATCCCGGCCCCTGACGTCGGTACCGATGAGCGGAACATGGCATGGATGATGGATACCTACTCAGTTAATGCGGGATTTTCAGTCCCTGGAGTTGTCACTGGCAAGCCCATTGTTCTTGGCGGCTCACTCGGCCGTACATCAGCGACTGGGGATGGTGTCGCAATCTCCGCGATTGAAGCGCTTCGTGTGCGCGCAATCGATCCGAAAGGTGCAACAGTCGCCATTCAAGGATTTGGAAAAGTGGGTTATTGGGCTGCAATGGCCCTTGAGAACTTAGGGCTCAAGGTTGTGGCAGTCAGTGACGTAAATGGCGGAGTAACTGGATTTAGTTCTGTTGCACAACTTTGGGAGTATTACCAGAGTAATGGGAACATAGGTATGCCGGGAACGGATAAGTTGACTCAAGACGAGTTGCTTCATTTAGATGTTGACGTGTTGATTCCAGCAGCCCTTGCGGATTCAATTACCGAGAAATCAGCTAGCGGAATCCAAGCTCGTATCGTTGTGGAAGGTGCAAATGCGCCTACAACTCCTGGCGGCGACAAAATACTTGAAGAGAAAAATATCCTCGTTGTTCCCGATATTTTGGCTAACTCGGGTGGTGTAATAGTTTCTTACTTCGAGTGGGTTCAAGATAAGCAGAATTATTTCTGGACCGCTGATGAGGTAAAGCAGAACCTCAATGACATTATGATGCGCACCTTCAAAGAAGTTGAGCATATGGCAACTGAGAAAAAGGTTACTTGGCGCGAAGCCGCTCACATGATCGGTGTTTCCCGGGTAGCTGAAGCTCATAAATTGCGCGGTCTCTATCCATAATAATTCGACTACTTTGGATAATGTGCGAAATTTATCCGCGCTTTGCGCCTAGCTTTATTAACGCTTGATTTTATGAATAAAATCAGAAAATAGTTCTAGGACTAAGTTCTTATGCTTGTCAGATTCCTTGCTCACTTTGGAATATTCCAAATTGGCATCAACAAAATAAGAACCAATTAACTCTTCCATATTGTAGAAACCAAATTCTCGCTTGACCAGTTCGGTCAATGCGAACTTGGCTCCAGCACCGAATGCCTCTCTTGAAATTGACTCATGCTTTAAGCGAACAGTCTGGAAGGGAAATCCGAAAAGAACTTCGTGAACCCCAATAATTCCACCAGCCCTAATCATCTTAACCTCGCTTGGGCTGATATTAAGATTTGTTGCGATGCGTAAAGCAGTACCTGAGATTTCAGGCTTCGCCTTAAAATGCTCTTCAATTATTTCAACATCTGCTTGTGGGGCAATTTTCTGCAAAGTTTTGGCCGCAATAATCATGAAGTTAATTCCCAATGTAATATTTGGTGACCACAGTACTCGTGTAGTTTCACCATAGCCTTCCAGCTGCCTAATACGGCTGGGAGGATAGTTGGAAATCGCCGATACGATCGTTATCCCTTTGCTGGCGGCAAAGTCACCGTAATAATCCAAACCGCTCTCGGAGCTAAAATCCACAATTGCATCAACGGGCTCACTCTCGTATAGCTCCTCGAATGCCACATCGTCAATTGAGTGAATTTCTCCGGCCTCCTCGGATTCAATTCCGAGAAATTCCGGCACCGATCTGTGCTCTAGCTTGTGACTCTTGCGGATTACCCAAACCAAGTTTATTGATGGGTCATTCAATAAAACCGTGGCTACCGCTTTACCTGTTTTGCCAAATCCAATAAGGCCGACTCTCAAGCTATCTTTTTTCTGCATAAAGCTCTCCCATGTTCATGCTCAAATCTTACTAAGCATATGCTCCATTAAGTTAAATCAAGCGCAATATCTACTTCTCCTAAGCGTCAATTCGATCGCGTGCGATATCTGCAGTCGAGATAAATTCTTTTCGAGGTGCAACTTCATTCCCCATGAGCAGTTCAAACATTGCCTCAGCCGCGGCGGTGTCATTCATTGTGACTCTTCGCAAAGTTCTATGTTCTGGATCCATTGTTGTTTCACGAAGCTGATCTGCATCCATTTCACCTAAGCCCTTGTAGCGTTGAATTGGTTCTTTCCAACGCTTGCCCGCCTTTGACAGGGCTCCTGTAATTTTTCGCATCTCTTCATCTGAGTAGGAATAGTGAACTTCTCCCCGCTTGCCCCCGATTACTTCTAACCGGTGAAGAGGTGGCATTGCGGCATAAACCCGACCGGCCTCAATCAATGGCCTCATATATCTTGATAATAAAGTAAGCAGCAAGCAACGAATATGAGCACCATCAACGTCAGCATCCGACATCAAAATAATGCGACCATACCTAGCGTCATCTAAAGTGAACGAGCGTCCAGAACCAGCGCCAATAACTTGAATAATCGAAGCACATTCGTTGTTTTCAAGCATCTGTGACAGCGAAGCTTTTTGAACATTCAATATTTTTCCACGAATTGGGAGAATCGCCTGAAATTCAGAGTTTCTGGCGGCTTTGGCTGTACCCAATGCAGAGTCGCCCTCAACTATGTAAAGCTCAGTCCGGTCGGTGTCATCGGAACGACAATCAGAAAGTTTTGTTGGAAGCGAAGAACTTTCCAGAGCATTTTTACGCCGCTGAATGTCCTTATGCGCTCTTGCCGAAATTCTAGTTCTCGATGCCGCCGCTACTTTTTCGAGGGCAGCCCGTCCAGTAGCCTTATCGATGCGCTTAGTTGTGGCGAAGAATTTCTTCATCTCCTCGGTAACTACTGCCGTAACAATCTTTGTGGCGGCCGCTGTTCCAAGAACTTCCTTGGTCTGACCTTCGAACTGTGGTTCAGACATCCGAACAGTTACGACCGATGTTAACCCTTCTAGGACGTCATCCTTGATCACATCTAATTCATTGTTACGCAAAGTTTTCGTAGCTCGCAGGGCATCATTAAACGCCTTGGTGATTGCTCGCTCAAAACCCAGAACGTGAGTACCGCCCTTTGGTGTGGAGATAATATTTACAAAACTAGATAAAGTATTTTCATAACCGTTGCCCCACTGCAGCGCGATATCAACGCCCATTTCGCGGTTAACTTCGGTCGGCACCATGTGCCCTTTCTCATCTAGCACCGGAACCGTCTCGGTATATTCACCCCCACCGGATAGTCGAATTACTTCACCGACAGGATCATCGGGTCGAAGGAAGGAACAAAATTCTGAGATGCCGCCTTTATGAAAGAAAGTCTCTTTGGTTTTAGTTTTCGTCCGATTGTCATTTACGACGAGACTTAATCCTGGTACTAAGTAGGAAGTTTGGCGGGCACGAGCGTAAATATCCTCGATTGCGAGTTCGGCCTCTTTTAAGAAAATCTGCCGATCTGACCACCACTTGATCCTAGTTCCAGTTATTTTTGCACTTACTTTTCCTATTACGCGAAGTCCAGAACTTTCAGTAAACGCGGCCTTAGGGCCATCGCCATCAAAAATGCCGGCATTGCCTCGCTGAAATGACATCCAGTAAATTTTCCCATTTCGATCCACTTCGACATCAAGTCTGGAAGCCAGAGCATTTACTACTGATGCACCGACGCCGTGTAATCCACCTGATGCTGCATATGATCCACCACCAAATTTTCCACCGGCATGCAACTTCGTCATAACAACTTCTACGCCAGTAAGTCCAGTTTTTGGTTCTTTATCCACTGGAATTCCACGGCCATCATCGTGGACTTCAACTGAGCCGTCTGATTCCAAATTAATTTCGATATTTTTACAATGGCCTGCTAGCGCCTCATCTACGGAGTTATCGATGATCTCCCAGAGGCAATGCATGAGTCCGCGCGAATCAGTTGTACCGATATACATTCCTGGACGCTTGCGAACCGCATCTAATCCCTCGAGAACTGCAAGGTCTTTGGCGTTGTAACCGTTATTGGTAGTTGAGGTGAGATCGTCGGTAGCCACGGAGAGGAAGGCTATCTTGCGATGGCCCAAATATCTGATTCATTCTGCCTTCTTTGCCATAAAATATTTATTTCGGCCATCTCAGCGAAAATTCATCAAGTTTTATGGGATTTATGACACGCCCGAGCGTAGAAATATAGTTTTTAAGGAGCGGGGAATAAAGGTTTAGTGGTTTGATGTTCCCCTACGCAGGAACCACAAATACCTAGCAATCAAGAAGGAGCGAGATGACCGAGCAATTGATACTCGAAACAAGACCGCTCAATGCCATCGATCGTTGCGATCGTTGCGGAGCTCAGGCCTATGTTCGTGCTGTCCTTCTCAATGGTGGTGAACTTCTATTCTGTGGCCATCATGCAAAGGAATATTCTGAAAAATTAAAACCTGTAGTTAAAGAGATTCATGATGAAACTGCGAAATTAACAGCAGTCTCCTCGAACTCAAACTAATTTCAAACTGACTAGTTAATTACCTAAACCTTCGGCAGCTTCAAAGTTGCCTTTGTGAGATCCATCGCAAAATGGTTTTTCCTTGGAATGGCCACATCTACACAGTGAAAAATCTGATTTGACCTCAATGACATTTCCTGTTGAATCAACAATATCCACGGTTCCATTTATACGTATGGAACCGTTCTCTTTAATTCGAATCTGAACTTTGTCGCTCATTAGCCTTCACGTTCCTAATCTAGATAGTCGCGAAGAACTTGAGACCGCGATGGGTGGCGAAGCTTTGACATCGTCTTAGATTCAATTTGGCGGATCCGTTCACGAGTAACGCTGTAAACCTTGCCAATTTCATCCAACGTTTTGGGTTGGCCATCGGTCAAGCCAAAGCGCATTTTAACGACACCAGCTTCGCGTTCGGAGAGAGTCCCTAGAACTGAATGCAGTTGTTCCTGAAGCAGGGTAAATGAGACCGCATCCGCTGGAACTATCGCTTCAGAATCTTCAATCAAGTCACCGAATTCAGAATCTCCTTCTTCGCCAAGTGGCGTATGGAGAGAAATTGGTTCGCGGCCATATTTTTGAACTTCAACAACTTTTTCCGGAGTCATATCGAGCTCTTTTGCCAACTCTTCTGGAGTAGGTTCGCGTCCCAAATCTTGAAGCATCTGCCGTTGAACTCGAGCAAGTTTGTTAATCACTTCAACCATGTGAACTGGAATTCTAATTGTACGAGCTTGGTCGGCCATCGCGCGAGTAATCGCTTGGCGAATCCACCAAGTTGCGTAAGTAGAAAACTTATAACCCTTTGTGTAGTCGAATTTTTCTACGGCACGAATTAAACCGAGGTTTCCCTCTTGGATTAGATCTAGAAATAACATTCCGCGGCCGGTATAGCGCTTTGCTAGCGACACCACGAGGCGCAGGTTTGCCTCAAGCAAGTGGTTCTTTGCTCTCTTGCCATCAAGGATTAATTGCTCAAGTTCCCGCTTATATTTGCGATCTAGCTTCTTCTCATTTTTAATAAGTTCATCGGCGAAGAGTCCTGCTTCTACTCGCAGCGATAAATCTACTTCCATCTCTGCATTAAGAAGTGGAACGCGACCAATCAACTTTAGATAATCTTTCACTGGATCGGCCGTGGCGCCTGCTGTTAGTACTGTTTGAACAGGTGCGTCGTCTTCTTCAGAGTCCTTGATTATAAATGCATTCTCTTCATTCTGAGATTCTTCCGCTACATTTACTACGCGGATTTCACTTTCTTTTTCCTCTTCAATTATCTCTTTAACTTCTTCAACAAGAGTATCTAGGTCTTCGAGTTCTACATCCTCGAGTTCAACATCCTCACCATCAATTTTAGTGACAATCTTCTTGCCTGGCTTCACGACACCAGGAGCTTTAACTCCAAGCGCGGCCAACCGTTTTGCTTCAAGCGCGGCCTTAGTTGGAAATAATTTTCTTCCCGAAGATTTTGGCGATGATTTCTTCTCAGTTTTTTTAGCCTCTGCTAACTTCATTTCCGCTAATTCTATTTTAGTTGGAAAGAGGCGTGGTCCTGCAGATTTTTTCGCAATCTTCTTTGCGGATTTCTTTGCTGTAGCCTTCTTCGTAATCTTCTTTACCGCAGTTTTCTTCGCGACAGTTTTTTTGGTTGCCACTTTCTTCGCCACCTTCTTACTATCAGCGCTATTTTTTTGCGCACGAACTCCAGCCACAATTTATCCTTTGCTTTGCCTGACCTCTGTTCGGGCCAGTGAAACTTGCTTGGCTATATTATAAATTGTCCATAGGCATTTATGCACATCGCAAAACGCGATTATCGAGCGGAATTGCCCAAATTCCCGATCGCAAGCGCATCTTTGAGCACATTGCCCACAGTTTCCACCTCGATTAGGAAGCCATCATGACCAAATGGCGAGGAAATAGTGATTAACGGAAGGGCGGTTGGGGTCAATTCAGCGATTTCCTCTTGGAGTCTTGGCCAGAAAAGACGGTCCGAATCAATAGATATGACAATTATTGGGATTCTTATCGTTGCTAGAGCCTGCTCCACTCCTCCTCGATCTCGCCCAACATCGTGCGAATTCATGGCATCGGTAAGCGCAACATAGGTATTAGCATCAAAACGCTTGGCCAGTTTGGCGGCTTGATGGTCCAAATAAGATTCGACGGCATAGCGACCAGTTTCATCACCTTGGAGCTCGCGACCAAAGCGAACGTCCATCTCGGTCTCGGTGCGATAAGTTAGATGTGCAATACGGCGCGCAATTCCCATGCCTTCGGTCGGGCCTTGCTCGCGATCGTAATAATCGCCGCTGTTGTAATTTGGATCTGCCTTGATTGCTCGGATTTGGATTGATGCCGCGCCAATCTGATCACCTGTTGCAACTGCTGATGAACCAATTGTACAAATCGCATTGACTCGAGTCGGATGCTCTATCGCCCATTCGAGAGCGCGCATTCCGCCAAGAGAGGGGCCAACTGCTAAAACGTAATGAGAGATGTTAAGTGCATCTGTAAGTTTTAATTCGGCGGCGACCATGTCGCGAATTGTGATCGTGGGAAATCTTGACCCCCAGCGCTTTCCATCTGGTGCCAACGACGAGGGACCCGTACTCCCCTGACAGCCACCAATTACATTCGGGCAGATTACAAAATATTTATCTGTATCTAAGGGCAGTCCCGGCCCAACCATCGAAGGCCACCAACCTGGGACATCAGACCAACCAGTTAGCGCATGATTAACTAAAATCGCATTATCGCCAGCAGCGCTTAATTTGCCCCAAGTTTGGTAAGCAATAGTTGTATCTTGAAGTTTCTCTCCCGACTCAAGCTCAAGGTCTCCAATTTTCAGAAATTGCCTATCTCCAGGCGCATGGGTTTCTAGCCACGCACCTGTGATGTGACAATTACAATTCTCGGATTCAAAGCTCACTTGAGAATCTTCGCTACTAACTTATTCTGCTTATTTCGCTGCTGCGAAGCCGTCGGTGATATCACCTTTGATATCCTCGATATTTTCGATGCCGACTGATAGGCGAATCAAGCCAGGGGTAACGCCAGCAGCCAACTGCTCTTCTGGCGATAATTGTGAATGCGTAGTTGATGCTGGGTGAATTACCAGCGACCGGACATCGCCGATATTTGCAACATGTGAATGGAGTTTAAGTCCCTCGACAAATTTCTTGCCAGCTTCGATTCCACCTTTAATCTCAAATGAGAGAACAGAGCCAGATCCCTTTGGCGCATATTTCTCAGCCAGTTTGTGCCAAGGAGATGAGGCAAGGGATGCATAGTTGACCTTCTCAACTTGAGGCTGATCTTCAAGCCACTTGGCCAACGTTTGTGCATTAGAGACATGGCGTTCGATTCGAAGTGAGAGAGTTTCAAGACCCTGGGCTAGCAACCAAGCATTAAATGGACTGACAGCAGCTCCGGTGTCGCGCAGTAAGGTCAAGCGGATTTTGAAAATGTAAGAAAGATTTGCACCGAATGCTGAGCCAACGCCAAGTGCATCTGCATAAACCAAACCATGATAGCTGGGATCTGGTTGGTTGAAGCCAGGGAATCGATCTTTATGTTGGGCGTAATCAAATTTGCCCGCATCAACAATCGCCCCTACTACTGAGTTACCGTGGCCAGAGAGGAATTTGGTAGCAGAGTGCACAACTACGTCAGCCCCATGCTCTAGTGGCCGGATTAAGTATGGTGTTGCCACAGTGTTGTCTACGATTAAGGGCACGCCATTTTTATGAGCAATATCTGCGATCGTTTCGATATCCAATACATCATTTTTTGGATTAGAAATTGTCTCGCCAAAAAACGCTTTTGTATTTGGCTTTACCGCTGCTTGCCAAGATGCTGGGTCATCTGGATTTTCCACGAAAGTAACTTCGATGCCAAATTTTGGAAGTGTGTAATGGAAGAGATTGTAAGTTCCACCATAAAGACTTGGTGACGAGACTATGTGATCTCCAGCTTCGGCAACATTCAAAACCGCATATGTTGTTGCAGCCGAACCGGATGCAACCAAGAGTGCAGCCACGCCACCCTCAAGTGAGGCAATGCGCTGTTCAACTGCATCTTGGGTTGGATTCATAATGCGGGTGTAAATATTTCCAAGTTCAGCTAGACCGAATAGATCTGCTGCATGCTTAGTATCGCGGAATTGGTAGGCCGTCGTCTGATACAACGGCAGAGCGCGAGCCCCGGTCGTAGGATCTGGAACTTGCCCTGCATGGACTTGACGTGTTTCAAATGATGCTTTGTCTAGTGAAAACGACATTACTGCCCTCCTATAAATTAAGGGGATAGCGTTATTGAATCGATACCCACGCTTGCCGATTGCAATTTGCAATAGACCTGGTCTTCACCCGGAGCACCCCACCGTGGTGGAGGGTTGCCGTCCAGTAAGCCGGGGCTGATACCTGGAACTCGTGACCTTCGCTAAATTCTAGATAATGTTGCGCCAGATGTCTAGTTGCTAATCCTTTGCAACTCTTTTATGAAGTTGGATAGAACCATTGAATATTCCATAAACTTTATCCCGGGATTTAACTCCCCATCCACCAACAGATCAGCCCGGTTCTCGAGCATAATTGAGTGGACTCTTGGGTCGCTTTGATAATAATCAAGTGGCACATAAGTTCCCGCATAAGGTTGATTAAAAACCGTTGGACCAAATTGGGAGAAATATTCGCTAGCTAAATTAGCAAGTGCCGGTGGGGTATGGAACTCATCGGTCCCAATACAGACCGGTGGCCTGTCTTGACCGTGATTGACCGCATTTGGGTGCTGGTTTTCCCGATAGGAATGAAAATCCAAAATCGTGATCCCTCCCAATTCCTGCAACTTGGTCTGAACTAAATCGGTAAGGGCCTGCGCGTAAGGTGCAAAATACCTAGCAATCAGCTGCCTGCCATCAAAACCTGGGCTGCGAAGTGGGATTCCGGTCGAAGTCTTTAAATAGACCGCGCCCATCCCAACCTTATTCATGACCTCCCTATCATCTGGAAATCGTTCAGGATCTATAACAAGCCTGGAAAACTTATTTATGAAGAGCGTTGGTTTCACACCAAGTTCGGCAGTTGCGTGAAGCGCCATCTCTTGGGTTAGTGAATCTGTCATCTCGTCGAGTTCGGATTCGAGTTCTAAATCACCTAGCAATATCTCGTTGCGAATTTCGGCCGGTATATACCGTGATGAGTGCGGAATGTGAATGATCAACCGGGAGTTGAAATCCCCTGGGACTATTTCGAAATTACTAGCCACTAAAGGCGACCAGCCTCGTGTACCCGCTTCAAGAATTCCTTAGTCTCCAACTTCTCCGGTGATTCCAGAATTTGTGCCGGAGTGCCCCACTCCAAAATTTTTCCATGGTGCAAGAAACACACTTCATCAGCAACCTGCTTAGCAAAGCCCATTTCGTGAGTGGCCAAGACCATCGTCATGCCCTCCATTTTTAAATCTCTAACCGTGGATAGAACTTCATTAACAAGGACTGGATCCAGTGCTGAGGTAATTTCGTCCAACAATAACAATCGAGGTGCAACAGCAATCGACCTGATAATTGCAACTCGTTGTTGTTGTCCGCCACTGAGACGATCTGGGTAATCTTCTGCCTTCTCGCGCAGACCGAAGCGATCCAATAATTTGTAGGCGCTATCGCGCGCCACTTCTTTTGAGATTCCTTGGACTTTAATCGGTGCCAAAGTTATATTATCGATTACCTTCATATGCGGAAATAGATTGAAGGATTGAAAAACGATGCCCAGTTTTCGCCGAACTTTGTCTACGTCGGCATCAACGGCTGTTATATCTTCACCATCCAACTTAATCGAGCCATCATCGACCTGATCCAGGAGATTTATACAGCGAAGCAGCGTCGATTTTCCGGAACCCGAAGAACCGATGAAAACTGTGGCGGTGTGTACCGGAACGCTGAAGGAAATATCTTCAAGTACTACCTCGGAACCATATGACTTTCGTAATTTATCAACCTTTAAAACTGGTTCGCTCATGCCACACCTGTTGCATTCTGGCGTTCGATAGAGCGACGAAGCGTGCGATCGGTAAACCTGGTAAGCGGAATAGTGACGAGTAAGAAGATTATTGCCGCCATGACATATGGGGTGTAATTGAAACTGCGACTACTGGCAATTTGCGCGGCTCTAACCGCATCTGTGACGCCAAGAATCGACACTAGACCCGTGTCCTTAATTAAGGCCACCAAGTCATTTAATAGCGGCGGTGTCACGCGCCGAAAAGCTTGTGGAAGGACTACGTGGCGAAGGCTCTGAAAATGGCTCAGACCTAGCGATCTTGCCGCTGCTCTCTGGCTTGGATGGATAGTCAAAATTCCACTTCGAATAACTTCAGCGACGTATGCCGTATAGGTGATCACAACAGCGATAGTTCCCAGAATCAAAACGTTATTTGTAAGACCCTGAATCCGTAGCGCCGGGATTCCAAATCCAACCAATAAAATAACAAGCAACATCGGAATTCCGCGGAAAACATCCACATAAATGGTCGCCAGAATTCTAAATGGCGCCAAAGCTGGAGACCGGGACGTTCTAATTAATGCGATGCTCAAACCAAAAGTTGCGACACATGTAGATGCGATAAGGGTCAACATAACGTTTGTACCAAATCCAAGGATAATTTTTGGTAAAACTTCGACGCCATAAGCCCAAGCAAAAAAAGTGTCAGATAAAGATTTCCAGCCAGGCGAGGTCACAACGAATAAAGCCAGTCCGCCAATCACAAAAATACTTGAAGAAACAGCTACCCATGCATTTCTTGTGTTACGTGCTTTCCGGGCAATTCTGCGGTCTTTTTCTAATTGACTTGGAGTCCACTCGCCACCAAAGTCATAGGGCGCATCACCTGAATTGGATTCAGATGAACGCCCCATGTCATTACTCATATTAGGTTGGAGACTACTTCAAGAATGGCGCTCCTGCGGCAGATGTAAGCCATTTATTAGTAATCGTTTCTAACTCACCACTGTCGCGAACAGCTTCTAGAGCCTTTGTTATGCACTTAGTAATTGGGCTGTCCTTAGCAAGTAGAAGTCCGGCGCCTTCATCAGCTGAACTTGAATTCTCAAGCTGGCCAACAATAATTCCGTTATCAACTTCCACGGCAGATAGATAGAAAGCAGTTGGAAGATCAACTACGAAGCCATCGATTTGGCCGTTCTTAAGTGCCGCAACTCCAGCGGCGTTATCATTGAAAACTTGAGGCTTAAGGCCAAGAACATTTTCAACTGCATCTAGTGAAGTCGTGCCAACTGCGGCGCCAATCTTTGGATTCGCTGCCTTGATATCAGCCACTGAAGTTGCATCAGCAATCTTGCTTCCCTTAAAGGAAACGATTGATTGATTTGACTTATAGTAAGAAGTTGAGAAATCAACAACCTTCGCACGGTCAGTGGTGATTGAATACTGCTGAATGTTGAAATCGAAAGTCTTTGGTCCTGGTGCAATTGCGCCATCGAATGTCGTACGGATCCACTTGACATCTGTTTTGTCGTAGCCAAGTTCACTTGCAACTGCGTATGCAACCGCTGCTTCGAAACCTTCGCCTGACTCTGGATCGTCATTTAAAACCCATGGTGAATATGCAGGTTCGCCAGTGGCAATCGTAAGAATATCGGGAGTAACTGTTGAAAGCGCTCCTGTTTCGCAATCAGATGATGCGCTTACAGATTTACTATCACTTGAAGAACCACAGCTTGTAAGTAACAGCACTGCAATCGCCAGCGGTGCAAATAATTTTAGCTTTTTCATTTTTTTGCCCTTCACTAATTAGATCGTCAGACCTTTAATTGTCCGCACTTGCCAGTTGCAATCTGCTACTGACCTGGTCTTCATCCGGAGCACCCCACCGCGGAGGAGGGTTGCCGTCCAGTAAGCCGGGGCTCTGACCTGGAACTCGTGACCGAAACGAATTCTAAATAAGGTGGCATACCAATGTCTAGTCGCTGAAATCTTGGGAGTAACTCAATTATGTTCGCGCCAACCTGAAGTAATTGGCAGTCTTCTGTCCTTACCAAATGCGCGCTTAGAAATCTTGGTTCCGGGCGGATATTGGCGACGCTTATATTCAGCAGCATCCACCATTCGAATAATTTTGGTTGCCAACTCTAAATCGAAGCCAGCCGCTAGGACTCCGGATAGTCCCAAGTCCTGGTCGATATAGATCCGCAAAATCTGATCCAAAATAAGGTAATCCGGCAAGGAATCCGTGTCTTTCTGCCCAGGACGCAATTCTGCGCTTGGTTCCTTCTCGATTGAACGAATCGGGATCGGCGGTCTTCGGTCGTGTTTTATCGCCTGACTATTTCGCCATTTTGAAAGGGCCCAGACATCGGATTTGAAGAGGTCTTTTATTGGCGCAAATCCCCCAACTGCGTCACCGTATAGAGTCGAATATCCCACAGCCAGTTCAGATTTATTGCCAGTTGCTAAAACTAGGTGACCTTCCTGATTTGAAAGTCCCATCAATGTACTCCCGCGAATTCGAGCTTGAACATTTTCTTCGGCCAATCCAGTTAATCCGAGTTGAGATAAGAAGACTGAGACCATTGGTTCAATCTCAATAACTCGAAAATTTAGGCCGATGTTCTTTGCCAGTTCAACAGCATCAAAGAGTGAGTGATCCGAAGAATATCGACTCGGAAGGCCCACGCCATAAACTCGATCTGGACCAAGAGCATCTGCTGCAATGGCCGCAACAATGGCCGAATCAATGCCCCCAGAAAGTCCAAGAATTACGCTCTTAAAATTATTTTTCTCGGCATAATCACGGAGCCCAATCACAAGCGCTTGCCAGGTCTGGGCCAAATCAGTCATGGGATGGGCGATGCCATGAGTTATTTTTTTATAGGTTTCTAGCGGGGCTTGCGAGATAACGATATCTGGAGCACTCGTGCCCAGCGCAAGGTCTAAATCAATAACCATTAGGCCATCAAAAAATTGTGGAGCTCTCGCGATAATCTCGCCATTAGCTGCCGCGACAATGCTGTCACCATCGAAAACTAAGTCGTCTTGTGCGCCAGTCATGTTTACATATGCCAATGGCGCCCCAATATCCTTGGCTCGCTTTCGAACCAAGAGTTGTCGAAGATCCTCTTTAGCTAATTCGTATGGACTGCCATTTGGAACCAAAACAAGGCCCGGAGTTCTTGCCGTGAGTTCTGCGACTGGTCCATTATCAAGCCAAATATCTTCACAGATTGCAATCCCGATATCCACGCCGTGAAAGCGAACAACAAGAGATCGATCCCCGGAAACAAAATTTCTAAATTCATCAAATACGCCGTAGTTAGGTAGATGATGCTTTACATACGTTGCAACAACCTCACCTCGGTAAACTAAGGCAACTGAATTAAGTGGCTTCTGATCGGCAGTTGCATCTAGAAAACCAATGACGGCAAGAATTTCGCCAAAGCCCTGATTATCTAAGCTACTAGCCACTTCTAAAACCGCGGCTTTACTGGCCTCTCTAAAAGTTTGGCGAAGCGCTAAATCTTCGACTGGATATCCGGTAATAACCATCTCCGGGAAGAGCAGAACATGGGCTCCGGCCGCGCTCGCCTTGCTCGCATATTCAGATATCAACTCACTATTGCCAGCAAGGTCACCAACTGTTGGATTAATTTGCGCCATGGCGATTCGTAATTGGCCAATAGCTTGATTTCGCATGTGACTAGCCTACCTGCATAGTAATTGGCTACACTTTCCAACAGTTCTTCCAAGTGCCAGAGACCGAAAGCCGGCTTTGAGTCTGATGAACTGAACCTAGGAGCGCGACCCATGACTCTAGATACTCCAAGAAATCGAATCTCTATCTCCGATTTGGCTGGCTTTAAAAAGCGCGGTGAAAAATGGGCGATGTTGACCTCCTATGAACAGATGACCGCAGAGATTTTTGACCAAGCCCAGATCCCGGTTCTGCTTGTCGGTGATTCTGCCGGCAATAATTTCCTCGGGGAAGAAAACACAATTCCGGTTACCGTTGATGAATTAATCCCTCTGGCAAGGGCTGTAGTTCGCGCCACTTCCCGAGCAATGGTTGTTGCTGATTTGCCATTTGGTTCATATGAAACTGGACCCGATGCGGCGCTGGAAACCGGTATTCGTTTTTTTAAGGAGGCGAAAGCCCACGCTGTTAAATTAGAAGGCGGCGAAAAAGTTGTGCCACAAATTAAGAGGTTAATCGCTGCCGGCATCCCAGTTATGGGCCACCTTGGCCTAACCCCCCAATCGGTTCACGCTCTTGGTGGATTTAAAGTTCAAGGACGTGGTGATGATGGAGCTCGCATCATGAATGATGCCAAGGCGCTGCAGGCCGCAGGAATTTTTGCACTTGTTTTGGAATTAGTACCTGAAGAATTAGCTACACAAATTTCTAACGAGCTGAGCATCCCGGTAATTGGGATTGGCGCTGGGGCTGGTTGCGACGCGCAGGTGCTTGTCTGGACCGACTTAATGGGGATTACTAAGAATCCGCCAAAACTAGCCAAGGCATACCGACAGCTGCGCAATGAGATGTTGGCCGCGGCACAGGAATTTGCTGCTGAAGTTTCTGCTGGGCAATTCCCGGGGCCAGAACACACTTTCCACTAAATTTCTAATTAAATTGACCCCCGTGCTCAAAAAAATAGCAGTTGATATCTCTCCTCTGCGAAAATATCCAGACTTTAGACGGCTCTGGACCTCAGGCTTAATTAGCTATTTCGGTTCAATGATTACGTATGTGGCACTGCCCTTTCAGATTAAAGAGTTGACCAACTCATTTGTTGCCGTTGGGTTGATGGGAGCAGTTGAACTGGCTCCACTGATTATTTTTGGCTTGTATGGCGGGGTCCTGGCTGATCGCGTGGACCGGCGAAAGATGATTCTAATTACCGAACTTGCACTCTTGGTCATGACTTTCTCGCTCTTCCTAAATAGCCAACTGGAAAAACCTAGTCTTATTTGGATCTACATAGTTGCTGGAACTTTTGCTGCCCTGGATGGCTTGCAACGACCCAGTGCCGATGCAATTTTGCCGCGTTTGGTTGGCCACGACGACTTACCATCGGCCAGTGCACTGATGTCGCTACGTTGGCAGACTGGAGTTATTACTGGGCCCGCACTTGCTGGAATTTTGCTGGCCTCCTCGGGTACAGGAGTTGCCTACCTAGTGGACGTTGCAACTTTCGCCATTTCTATAATTTTTATTTTGCGAGTTAAATCGGTAAAGCCCACCGAAAAAAAGATAAGCCCAACTATTAGCTCAATGGTGGAGGGCATTAGATATGCAACCTCTCGAAAAGACCTGCTGGGTACCTACTTGGTGGACTTGGCGGCAATGTTCTTTGCAATGCCAAATGCCCTATTCCCATTTTGGGCTGACCAACTGAATGCAACATGGGCGCTTGGATTGTTCTATGCGGCAGGAACAATCGGTTCAGTCATCGTAACCCTGACAAGTGGTTGGATAAGAAATTACCACCACCATGGACGCGCCGTTTTTATCGCGGCACTTGGCTGGGGTGTAGCGATTACTTTGGCTGGGGTCTCCAATTCACTCTTTTTTGTTCTCCTTTTTCTAGCACTTGCAGGAGCATCAGACATGGTTAGCGCACTTTTCCGAGGCGCAATCTGGAACCAATCAATACCGGATGAACTTCGTGGCAGGTTGGCTGGAATCGAGTTGCTTTCTTATTCAGTTGGCCCTCTCGGAGGGCAAATGCGTGCCGGAACTTTCGCTGCAGTTACCAATCTGCGCACTTCAGTAATAAGTGGCGGACTTCTTTGTATTGGATTCGTATCAATTGCGGCTGCTTCAATACCAAAATTCCGAAAATATGATTCAAGAACCAACGAATTTGCAGTTAGCCAACGAAAAATTCGTTCCAAAGAAGCAAATTTGCCAAAAAAATCCAATTTAGATCAGTAATTTTCCTAATTTTTCCAAAAAAAAATTATAAATGCAGAAAAATTAATAAAAATATCGTTGCGACACGCAGGCAAGAAAATACGCAAAATAGTGGAATGTTTCTACATTTAATGACACGCTTATCCATGAACAGGTTCGGTGACGGATCGAACTATTCTGATTAGGAGATGTATATGGCTGCAGCTAAGAAATCTGCTCCAAAGCGTCGCAAGAAGGCAGCTGCTAAAGCAGTAGCCCCAAAGCGTCGTAAGAAGGCAGCTGCTAAACCAGCAGCACCAAAGCGTCGCAAGAAGGCAGTTGCTAAGAAGGCTGCTCCAAAGCGTCGTAAGAAGGCAGCTGCTAAAGCAGTAGCCCCAAAGCGTCGTAAGAAGGCAGCAGCTAAAAAAGCTGCTCCAAAGAAGCGCAAGAAGGCAGCAGCTAAAAAAGCTGCTCCAAAGAAGCGCAAGAAGGCAGCAGCGAAAGCTGCTCCAAAGAAGCGCAAGAAGGCAGCAGCTAAAAAAGCTGCTCCAAAGAAGCGCAAGAAGGCTGCTGTTAAGGCAGCTGCTCCAAAGAAGCGTCGCAAGAAAGCTGCTGCAAAAAAGTAGTTCTCTTGTAAAAAGCCCCGCAGCGAAAGCTGCGGGGCTTTTTCAATTCCTAATTAAATAGACCCTTTATAAATTATAAATAAAGTGCGCTTCTAATTCTTATTGAAACTTTCAAGATACTGCTTGCGAAGTCGCGCAGTAACCCGATCAAATATTTTTGCCAAATCATCTTGGTCTTTTGCTGTCAGGTTATCCAAGAATCTACTTCGGACACTTGCTACATGGTCTGGCGCAGCCCTAACAATTGCCCGCCAACCCTTCTCGGTCATTACTGCAAATGAGCCCCTTTTATCCTCGGCACAAACTTCGCGCTCTACCCAACCTGCCTTGACCATAACTTTCATTCGGTGTGAAAGCCGGCTTTTAGAGACCATCGAAGTTTCAGCAAGTTCAGACATGCGCATTCTGCGCCCTGGAGCTTCTGATAAATGAGCTAATACCTCGTAATCCGCCATCGAAAGATCATGCTCCTGAAGATCGACGTCTAGGGCATCCATTAAGCGACGGGAAGCAACTACGTACGACCGCCAAGCCGCCATTTCACTTGTATTTAACCATTTCGTTCTCTTAACTGCCATGCCTAGAGTTTAGATTAATAATTGAATTAGTTGAAAGCTAAACTGCATATTTTTGGTGTATTAGGCTCAGGGTATGAAAAGTGGAATTGAACTTGCGCACCTAAATCCGGATACTCGCCCTCAAGATGATTTATATCGCCATGTAAATGGCACTTGGATTGACCAGGCCGAGATTCCTGCCGACCGCTCCTCGGATGGAGCTTTTTATGAACTCTACCAAAATGCAGAATTACGAGTTCGAGAGATTATTGAGGAGCTCGGAGCAAGCGGTGGAGCCAAAGGAAGTATTCCTCAAAAAATTGGCGAGCTCTACGCCTCGTTCATGGATGAAACTGCTATCGAAAAGTTGGGCATCTCGCCCATCAAAAAATATTTGGATCGCGCACTTTCAGTTTCAGATATTTCAGAGTTCCACAAAACTTTGGGCGATTTTGAAAGCCGCGGATTCGGTGGAATTTTTTATCAGTACATAACTACTGACAATATGGACTCCAAAACAAACATTGCATACATCGGTCAATCTGGTTTGAGTTTGCCTGACGAGGCTTACTATCGAGAGGATGAATTCGCTGAAATTCGAGAAGCCTTTGTTCAACATGTGGCGAAAATGTTCGCCCTGGCCAAAGTGGAGAACCCAGAAAAATTAGCAAAAGAAATTCTGAAGTTAGAGACCGCAATCGCGAGTAAGCACTGGGACCAGGTGAAGGACCGCGATGCAATTCTGACTTATAACAAAATGACCCTAGCCGAGTTAAAATCTGCCTCCCCTGGTTTTGATTGGGACACTTGGATTGAAACTTCTAAGACGCCAGCAAAAGTCATGGAAAATATCGTAGTAAGGCAACCAACATTTTTTACCGGTATTGGTGAGCTCCTTGGTAACTTTGATTCTCAGGCTTGGTCGGCTTGGCTAGCTTGGCACCTACTATCTGGAACTGCCTCCTATTTAAGCAGCGAGTTCGTAACTGAAAATTTTGCCTTTTACGGAACAAAGCTTTCTGGTACGCCAGAGTTGAAAGCTAGATGGAAGCGTGGGGTTGGCTTAGTCGAAGGATCACTAGGTGAGGCAGTCGGACAGATTTACGTTGAAAAGCACTTCCCGCCAGCTGCAAAAACTCGCATGGTCCAGCTTGTTGCAAACTTAATCGAGGCTTATCGAATTGATATCGCTGCTCTTGACTGGATGACTTCGGAAACCAAATCCAAGGCTTTTGAAAAACTCGATAAGTTCACGCCGAAAATTGGCTATCCCGATAAATGGCGTGATTATTCAGGCCTTGAGATAACTGGCGAAGATTTAATTGGAAATCTGGCTCGAGTCACAAAATTCAACCAGGATTACGAATTTGCAAAAATTGGTGCTCCGGTTGACCGCAGCGAATGGTTGATGACACCGCAAACCGTTAATGCTTATTACATGCCGGGCATGAATGAGATTGTTTTTCCGGCTGCGATCTTGCAGCCACCATTCTTTGATCTGGAAGCAGACGATGCAGCTAACTATGGCGGTATTGGCGCAGTCATCGGCCATGAAATCGGCCATGGCTTTGATGACCAAGGTTGTAAATACGATGGCGATGGCAACTTAAATAACTGGTGGACCGATTCGGATCGTACCGAGTTTGAAAAACGGGCCAATAAGTTGATTGCACAGTATGAGCAACTTCGTCCCCTTGAAGCTCCAGATGTACATGTAAATGGAGCGCTGACTATCGGCGAAAATATTGGTGATTTGGGTGGCCTCACAATTGCCTACAAGGCATACCAACTTTCACTTGGCGGCAAAGTTGCTCCAGTGATCGATGGCTTAACGGGATATCAAAGATTATTCATGGGCTGGGCGCAATGTTGGCGACAGAAAATGAGAGGCGAGGAGGTCCGTCGAAGGATTGCCACTGACCCTCATTCACCTGACGAATTTCGATGCAACCAAGTTGTCCGAAACCTCCATGAGTTCTACGAAGCATTTAATGTTTCGGAAAAAGATGCGCTTTCTCTGCCAGAAAGCGAGCGCGTTCGAATTTGGTAGCCCTGAAATGGGTATTATTAGCCTTCAAAGGTGGTTTTAAGCACTATTTCGCTGATTCCTATATTGGTAGGTTTCTTTATTAATTCGAGGGTAGATAATAGGCATATGAGCCACTTTAAATTTAAGGTCGAGAAGCAAATTTCTGGCTCGAATTTAAATGGTCGAACAGGAGTAATAACAACACCACATGGCGAAATTAAAACCCCCGCCTTCATAGCCGTAGGTACTAAGGCCACAGTTAAATCAGTGTTACCAGAATCAATGGCCGACCTTGGCGCTCAGGCCATATTGGCAAATGCCTACCACCTTTACTTGCAGCCTGGACCCGAGATAGTTGATGAAGCTGGTGGCGTGGGAAAATTTATGAATTGGCCTGGCCCGACATTTACCGACAGTGGTGGCTTTCAGGTCCTATCCCTTGGCGTTGGCTTTAAAAAGGTAATTGCCATGGATGAGAAAACTTTCAGGTCCGATGAAGTTATCGCAGATCGAAAAGAGCGGCTGGCCCACGTAGATAACGACGGTGTTACTTTCAAATCACATCTTGATGGATCGATGCATCGCTTCACTCCCGAAGTATCAATGCAAGTCCAACACCAACTGGGTGCAGATATTATTTTTGCTTTCGATGAATGCACGACCCTTCATAACACTCGTAAATATCAGGTGAAATCTTTAGAGCGAACCAGGCTCTGGGCTAAGCGCTGTCTTATCGAACACGGCCGATTGACTCGAGAGCGAGCCGATAAGCCATACCAAGCGCTCTGGGGAGTTTTGCAAGGAGCACAATATGAAGATCTTCGGCGAAAAGCCGCAAAAGATTTAGGCGCACTTAGTGAAGACGGAATAACATTTGATGGCTTTGGTCTGGGCGGGGCACTTGATAAAGCCAACCTCGGAACCATCGTGAGCTGGATGACTGATGAATTACCCCGAGATAAGCCCCGTCACTTACTTGGAATTGGTGAGCCAGATGATCTTTTCGTAGGCGTTGAAAATGGCGCTGATACCTTTGATTGCGTGGCTCCATCGCGCCAAGCCAGAACCAGCGCAGTTTTTACAAATAGCGGCCGAGTCAATATTACAAATGCTAAATTTAACCGAGATTTTAACCCCATCGATGAAAATTGTGATTGCTATACCTGCGCTAATTATACAGCGGCCTATTTAAACCATCTTTTCCGTAGCAAGGAGATGATCGGATCGACTCTGGCCACAATTCACAATGAACGATTTATTATTCGCTTGGTAGAGAAGATACGAGTTGAAATAGAGAACGGTGATTTTCAGGAATTTAAGAAAGAGTTCCTAGGTAGCTTCTACGCGACTGCTAATAAATAGATGCTTATTCTCCTGCCACCGAGTGAAGCCAAGAACCAACCTGTTGGTAAATCAGTTTTAGATCTAACTAAACTCACATTCGGCAAAGAACTTCTGGATATACGTAACAGGCTATTGAACAAGACCTTGACTAAATCTCCAATCGCACCAGCGTTAAGCGTTTATAGCGGCGTCCTCTATCAAGCTCTTGATTGGGATTCGCTAAGTACAACTAGCAAAAAACGTGGTGAGAAATCCCTGCTCGTAATCTCCGCTCTCTTTGGCGTACTTCGCCCTTCAGATAAGATTCCACATTACAAATATAAAATTAAAATCTCCGATTGGAAGATAGCTTTAAAGCCAGTTCTAGATGGCCTGGATACAGATTTAATAATAGATTGCCGATCCTCAACTTATGCTGGAATCTGGAGATCCGACCCAACCAAGACCGTACTGATTCGAGTCTACAAAAAGCAGGGTGGGAAACTTTCAGTTATTACTCATTTTTCTAAGAAGTACCGCGGCGAACTAGTTAGATTGATTTTGCGTTCGAACACAGCTCTTAAATCTCCCCAGGATCTCTTGGCTATTGCTGAAGAGAAATTCACGTGTAAATTGAGAAAAAATTCGGATGAGAAACCTTGGTATTTAGATCTAATTATTAACGGTTAACTAACGCCCAGGGGTTCAACTGCACGTTCAAGTGGCTAATTTGGCAATGCGAGTTCGAGCAAGTATTTGACTAGGAGATTTTGGCCCAAGAATTAGCCAAAATATGCCTATGAAATGAGGACACGGGGAGACGATAAAGGGCGACTCGGATACTTGCTCTTTGAAATTATTCAATTTCGCGGTGTACTTTATGTTGCGCCGCCTGGGCAACCGGACGTACCACGAGCAAATCGATATTTATATGTTCAGGAAGCATTACTGCCCAGCGAATAGTCTCGGCTACATCACCATCCGTCAAAGGCTTTTCAACGCCCTCGTAAACTTTTGCGGCTTTGCCTCTGTCGCCATCAAATCTCTTAACTGCAAATTCCTCAGTCTTCACCATGCCGGGCGCAATTTCAGTAACTCGAATTGGTTGCCCGCTAAGTTCTAAGCGCAATGTTCCGGCCACGGCCGCAACTCCATGTTTCGCAGCAACATAGGTTCCACCATTTTCGTAAGGGATCCGACCGGCGGTCGAGGATATAAAAACTATATGTCCACGGCCATGTTGCTTTAGCAAGGGCAACATCGCTTTTGTCATTCGCACTGCACCTGTGACATTTACCTCATATGTTTTAGCCCAAATATCTGGATCAGAGCTTTCAATACTGCTTGCATCATAAGCGCCACCAGCATTATTAATCAAAATTGAAATGGGCTTTCCAGATAACTTAGTGCTGAGCAAATCAATACTGGTTTGATCCGTTACATCTAGTTCTGCTATTTCGATATTAGAATCGAAGTTTGCCAACTCGACCAATCGATCCATTCGACGAGCGCAAGCAATTACGTGATAGCCATTGGATGCCAACAATTTCGCAGTAGCAGCGCCGATTCCACTGCTCGCCCCAGTTACTACTGCATATTCTTTAGGTGCATTCATCCGACCTAGCCTATCGATTCGATAGCCATTGACGGTATCGTTAGCGGCATGACCGACAGTAAATGGCTCTTATGCACCGGGCTCTCGGCAATATTTGCCTCACGCAATCTGGCCTGGCCCGCGCAATTATGATATCTGTATGAATTCGGAGACCTTTGAATGACAATTTCGGACTGGGTTCAGCAGAATCTTAATCTGGCGACACCTTTCTTCATCTACCTATTGCTTGCGGTCTTGGTATTTATCGAAACAGGAGTTTTAATCGCTTTCTTTATCCCTGGCGATTCGATTCTCTTTGCTGCTGGATTCGTTGCAGCGACAAGATCTGACACAAACATCGTTATCCTTATTTTCGTAATTGTTTTTTCCGCTTTCATGGGTGATCAAATCGGGTTCGTTCTTGGTCGAAAATATGGCAGGAATTACCTTGGCAAAAGCAAACGACCTCTAATCCAAAAAATGATTAAGCGCTCTGAGAATTTCTATGAGAAATATGGGTGGACAGCCGTGGTGCTTGCCCGCTTCTATCCTTGGATAAGAACTTTCATCCCGCCAATAGCTGGCCTTGGAAAAATGGACTACTACAAGTTCTTAACTGCCAATGCATTTGGTGCAGTTTTATGGGGCGCAGGAATAACAACACTTGGATTTTATGCCGCCTCTTTTCCCTCACTTGATGGCTCATCTAGCGAAATTGCTGGCTTTTTCGTAGTGCTGACCATTTTGATAACCGTAAAAAATTACGTTAAATCCAAACGCAACCACTCTGCACCAAAGTAATAATCTTAGTTTAGAGCAAGAGGCTAGTGCAGCAATATCATTCAATTCCTACTGGACTCAACGGCAGCATCTATCCAGGCACTGGCAACTGGCTTTATTGGTTCAATCCCATCTTAACTTTTGATAACCCCGAATGTTAGAAGCAAGAGGACAAGTGCTCCAAGCAAAATCCGATAAATTATAAATGGCTTGAAACTCCTTGTTGTCACGAACTTTATCAACCAAGCTATAACCAAATAACCGATCACAAATGCAAAGACTGTAGCCGCGAAGGTTTGGCTTAAAGAAAATACATTGTTACCAGCATCCTCGCCTAGCGCCTTCACTAACTCGAAGAGTCCACTGCCGAAAACTGCGGGAATCGCTAGTAGAAATGAGTAGCGAAGCGCCGCCTCTCGTGAATATCCAAGAGCGCGGCCCATTGCGATCGTTGCGCCAGATCTGGAAACTCCTGGGATTAAAGCTAAAGATTGTGCCAGGCCATAGAGAACTCCGTGGGAAATATTTAAGTCCGCTAGCGATCTGCTCGACTTTCCCAATCTATCTGCGACTCCGAGTACAACACCAAAGATAATCAAGACTGAGGCAATCAGCCATAGGGATCTGAAGTTACTCGCGATTATGTCCTGTCCCAAATAACCAAGTACTACTATCGGAAGGCTTCCCACAATAATCAACCAACCCATTCGGGCGTGCGCAACCTCGTCTATGTGAAGATCCCTGCGCAAAATTACTTTGCGAATCCAAGCAGAAATAATTTCCTTGATGTCTTTTCTGAAATAGATAAGCACTGCCAATTCGGTACCAATCTGCATAATTGCAGTAAAGCGAGCACCTGGGTCCTCTGTCATTCCAAAAAATTTTGCGAAAATTCGAACATGAGCACTTGAAGAAATCGGAAGAAATTCAGTGAGTCCCTGTAGAATTCCAAAGAAAATTGCTTCTAGCAAAGCCTCACCTCTTCATTTTCGCCTTGATTAGATGGCAATATTAACTCGTTAAGTTCAAGAAGTGAGCAAGTTCTATCTAGTGTTTAAGCCTTCTTGACGATGCCGGATTTAGTTTGGACTCTCCTTTTTTTCTTCTTTCGTAATTTCAGCGCGAACAGATTCCATATCAAGGCCCGCAACTGTTTGAATTAGCTCTTCGAAATTTGCCGCCGGTAAAGCTCCCGGCTGACGAAAAACCAAGATGCCATCGCGAAATGCCATCAAAGTAGGTATGGAAGAGATACCTGCCGCTCCGGCTAGCTCTTGTTCAGCATCAGTATCAACCTTCGCGAAAGTAATTTCTGGGAATTTTTCCGAAGCCTTTTCAAATACTGGTCCGAACATTTTGCACGGCCCGCACCATTCTGCCCAAAAATCAATAAAAGTAATTCCATCTTTAAGAATTAGTGACTCGAATTCTGCTCCGTTTATATTAAGTGTTGCCATTTCCCTGTCCTCCCGCGAGTGCGCCTACTCAGCGCCTTCCATCTCAAATATCATGGAACCTGCTCTGGCCCCTTTAGTAGTCTATACCCCCTGGGGTATATTAAAAACTAGGAGTTACTCCTGGAGGCTTTTACTTGCTTTAATCGTAACGGATAGGTGAAAAATTTGGTTCCCGCCTGAATATGCGTCAAGTAGGTAAGTACACGAACGCGCCACCGAGAGAATGAGTACCAGAATTCACTTTTCCCACTATGGTGAATGTTGATAGATTGAGCAACATTCCTAAATTTAAGGATTACCAAATGACTACAGCAAAGCCTCGGAGCAAGCTGGTTCTCCCAGTAATAGCAATAAGTCTCATGACAGTGGTTTCAGCCGTGAGTGGTCTCAATGTGGCTCTACCTTCGATCGCCATCGAGACAGGTGCATCACAGACCCAGTTGACCTGGATTGTTAATTCGTATGCCGTTATTTTTGCCGGTCTACTTATGCTGGCCGGAGCTATCGGTGACAAATATGGCCGCCGCAGAATTCTTGCTGTTGCTCTTGCGCTCTTTGCTTTCGCTGCATTATTTGGATACTTCTCCTCTGAACCATCGACTTTAATTGCCGTAAGAGCCTTAATGGGAGTTGCCGCAGCCGGAATTATGCCGTCAACGCTTTCCGTTATAACAACAAGTTTTGATGAAGCTGAACGTGGAAAAGCGGTCGGTGTCTGGGTTGGAGTCGCAGGGGCGGGTGGTGTTCTAGGACTCTTTGGAACTGCGCTGCTGCTTGAATTCTTTAAGTGGAATTCCTTCTTCCTGCTGAACTTTGCAATGGCAACTTTGGGATGCATTGGAACTATTCGTTTCATCAATGATTCAAAAGATGAAAATGGTCCGCCGCTCGATGTACTTGGAGGCTTGATTTCTGTAGTTGGGGTCGGATCGCTGGTATTTGGAATTATCGAAGGACCTGAAAGGGGATGGAATGATTTCCTAACTGTCAGCAGTTTGTTACTCGGAATTGCAGCACTTGTTTCTTTCATTTTTTGGGAGCTTCATGTGAAAAATCCACTATTAAATCCGCGACTGTTCAAGAACCGGGCATTTAGTGGTGGCGCGCTCTCGATCACAATTCAATTTTTCGGTCAGTTTGGGTTCCTGTTTGTCGGGATGCAGTACTTGCAGTACGTAGCTGGGTTCTCTCCGCTGGGCGCAGTTCTGCACTTATTGCCTCTACCATTTGTTGTTCTGCCCATGTCAAGAATCGCTGGTGCAAATGCGCACAGAATTCCGCAAAAATATATGGGTTCATTTGGTCTAACATTCTTCGCTATTGGAATGTTCATGTTTGCCAGAATGGATTCTGAATTTAATCCCTGGTGGTTCACTGCATCACTAATTATATTTGCTTTCGGCATGGCTCTGGCTGCAGTTCCTGCTACTACGGCGATCACAAATAGTTTATCTACCGACAAGCAAGGTGTGGCTTCGGCCGTAAATGACACAGCACGCGAATTCGGAAGTGCGCTAGGAATTGCAATCTTAGGAGCAGCCCTAAATAACCAGTACCGATCCGGAGTCGCAGATGTAATTAAGAAATTGCCACCAGAATTTGCCGAGAAAGTGCAGAACTCCGTCGCATTTTCAACTGCGCAGCCACCCCCTGCTCTAGGTTCGACCTGGGATTCACTGGTTGCAACAGCCCTTGATTCCTTTAGCTCGGGTATGTCTTTGGCGCTTAATCTGGGTGGCGCTTTTGCGCTATTGGGTGCAATTTTAGTTCTAGTTGTCGCACCTAAAAAAGTACCAAATATAATCAATCATGAATGATTTTCGCCAAGAGGCAGAATCCCTCTGGGGTGAGACCAAGGAGTTCCAAGAATCCGTTGGGCGCACCAAGAAGTACTCGCATGCTGATTTCGCAGCAGCAAAAATCGACCAGGAAGGTGCAACAGAACTTTTTGTCTACGCCTTTGGAAATGGTCTAGGCGTTCGCTCTGCGAATGCGCAGGAAGCAGTGATTGTGCACCGGGCTGCAATTTCTAAATGGTTTTACGATTGCAATATCGAAATGCAAAAGAACCTAGCCGTTTTATATCTATCGGATGACCGATTTAAGAAATACTATGACGACCGCGTGCGGGGTTTGGCACAATATGTGCATGACGCAATAATGGCTCAAAAATGACAACAACAATTATTGACACCGCTCCCCTGGTCCTAGATATTGGCGTCGTTCTAGTAATTGCAGCGACAATGGGGTTTGGCGCCCGTAAAATCGGCCTGCCATCTGTAATTGGCTATCTTCTAACTGGTTTACTAGTTTCCCCTTTCACTCCGGGATTCACCACAGATAATCACGAACTCTCTCTTCTCGCAGACATTGGTGTTGTTCTACTGCTCTTTGAAGTTGGCATTGAAGTAGATTTTCGCCGAATTAGCAGGGAACAGAAAGCTCTAACATGGGGCGCCCCAATTCAGGTAGGGGTCGGTCTGCTTATAGGAGTGCCTATTTTCCTTTGGTTTGGTCTTCCAACTCTCGGAGCACTTTTGCTCGCCCTTTCAGTCGCTATGTCTTCGAGTGTTGTGATCGTTAATATTACTAGGAGTCCTCGCCGAAAAACTGATACCCAAACTGAAGAGGCAATGCTTAGCTGGTCAGTAGTCCAAGACATCGTCGGCGTTTACTTCATCGGTCAATGACATCGTTAAATCGATTGCGGCCGGATCTTTAAGCAAACGTGAAATTCTTTTCCGATTTGCCCCGTCACGTCGACTACGTAACTGATTTGATTCGAGTAGTAGCTCGGTAACAAATAAAATCGAATCTGTAGTTAACACATCTATATCTCGAAGTGTCGGTAGAGGCTTACTTGGCACACACTCAATCTTAGATAGTTCTGGGTCGTTTTAATGCGGTTTGGCGCTTTCAAGCTTGAGCGCATCGATTGCAATGGAAATAAGTAGAGATAGATCAACTTCATCCATCTCTAAAACCCTTCCAAAAGGTGGCGGTACAAAACCGGTTGCGATAACTGTTGTAGCGGCCCTGGCCCTCATCGCATTTTCTAAGGTGGGGTTATCGCCAACCAGAACTCTCTGTAAACGGGCAAAAAAGTTACCGTGCTCGTTTCCCTTATCCTTCATCTCAACTGGTAACTGGGAAAGAACAATGTGTATCACCTCTTTATGAGTGAAAACACTCTCTGCAAAACGGCGCAGCACCTTACTGGGATCTATTTCTTCGGCGGGAAGTTTTTCATACTCTGAAACCAATGCGTCTATGTCAGTAAAAGTCGAGCCAACGAGGTTTTTAAGAATCGACTCTTTACTGTCGAAGTGGTGATAAATGGCTGCCTTTGATAGTCCAAGTCCTTGGGCCAAATCCGACATAGAAGTGCCCGCATAACCTTTTTGCGAAAACAGAGTTAATGCCCTGCTAAGAATGGCCGAGCGTGTGTTGGCAGCATCTCGAACTCTCAGTTGCACAAATCCCTCCATTCCCATACTCTACTTACTAACCGTTCGGTAAGCCAACTGCTGGCCTTAGCCACGCATTCCAAGGAGAACATATGTCCACACTTGCCAACTGGAGCTTCAAATACCGTAAATTCACAGTAATAGCCTGGTTAGTTTTACTTCCAGCTATTCTAGTGTTCAGCAATCAAGTTGGGAGTGCCTATAGCGACTCACTTACCCTTCCAAAAGCAGAGAGCAAGATCGCACTCGATCTGATGGCAAAGTACTCTCCGACACAAAAAGGCGAGAGCATCCAAATTGTCTATGCCTCAAAAACCGGCCCACTCACAGCTGAGCAGATCACTCCTATTGAGCGGAAATTGGCAACGCTGCCCCATGTCAGCGCTGTGGAGTCGGCATTTGCCGGAACTGGAGTTGCCATTAGCAGTGATGGCAAGATTGCTTTTTCAACGCTTCACCTAGATGTAAATGGTGGCGAAGTTAATAACGCAGATATTGCAAGACTTATTGAGACTGCTCAAAGTTTTTCTAACAGTAATCTCCAGATTGAACTTTTAGGGGATTCAATTCAAAATATGTCGCAGGCTAGACCTGGTGAAAGTACAAGGTTAGCCCTTTTTATCGCCGCCATTATTCTTCTCATTACATTTGGAAGCGTTGTAGCTGCACTTATCCCTTTACTTGTCGCTGTGGTCGCCCTCGGAATTTCATCTTCTGTGGTTTCCCTCCTTAGCCATGTTTTATTGACTGCAGAGTTTGCACCGATCCTTTCTGCCCTGGTTGGCTTAGGGGTAGGTATTGATTACGCCCTATTTATTGTTACTAGATTTCGTCAAGGTCTGCACTCTGGCATGAGTGTCGAGGCGGCAGTAAAAACATCTATTAAGACTTCAGGGAGGGCAGTCCTCTTTGCCGGAACAATAGTTTGTTTCGCACTGCTAGGCCTTCTCACCGTTGGTGTGAGTTTTCTATACGGAGTTGCAATTGCAGCGGCTATTTCAGTACTAATTACTATGAGCGCCTCCCTTACTTTACTTCCCGCCTTACTCTCTATAATTGGAAATGGAGTCGATCGATTTTCAATCCCGGGTCGAAGCAAAGACACACACGATATTGAAAAAGGTGGGTGGGCTAAATGGTCAAGAACAATTCAGCGACGTCCAGTTATTTGGATTATCTCTGCAACACTCTTACTCATCGTCCTTGCCATCCCAGCCATAAGTATCCGTTTAGGCACCGCGGACTCTGGAAATGATCCAAAAGGCACAACGACTCGAACTGCCTATGATCTATTAGCTGAAGGCTTTGGTGCTGGATACAGCGGTCCGTTAACTCTCGTTGCATCCATTCCAAATGGCGCTGATACCACAATGCTTACTGATCTAGAGTCAGCAATTGCCATCGATAAAGATGTTGCCAGAGTCATCCCAACATTTATCACCCCTGACAGTTCACTTGGAATAATCACGGTTTATTCAAAGAGTTCACCTCAATCACAAGAGACAACTGATCTAATTGATCGGTTACGCAAAATAACAATCCCTGAAGTAGCAAAAGATTCATCAATTAAAGTCTATGTCGGTGGGCCAGTTGCAATTTTTGTTGATTTCGGTAATGAACTTACAAAGAAATTACCGGTCTTCATCGGGGTCGTCGTGCTCTTGAGTTTCCTTCTACTCATGTTTCTCTTTCGAAGTCTGCTTATTCCCTTGAAAGCTGCAGTTATGAATATATTTTCCATCGGTGCCGCCTTTGGAGTTGTTGTTGCCGCTTTTCAATGGGGTTGGGCAGAGCCACTTCTTGGCACGCGTGGTGGACCTATTGAGCCTTTCCTGCCGATAATGTTGTTTGCAATTCTCTTCGGATTATCAATGGATTATGAAGTCTTTCTCGTCTCACGAATACAGGAGGAGTGGTTACTCACAAAAAATAACTCTGCAGCGGTACGACGTGGACTTGCTGCAACTGGAGGTGTAATTACTGCGGCGGCAACAATTATGTTTGCAGTCTTTACTGCATTTATATTTGGAGGCCAGCGCACAATTCAAGAGTTCGGTGTAGGACTATCCTCTGCCGTTTTATTTGATGCAACAATTATTCGATCGGCATTAGTGCCTGCATTGATGCAGTGGTGGGGTACGGCAAATTGGTGGCTCCCTAGTTGGCTAGATAAAATAATTCCTAAATTGAACATAGAGAACGCGCAAAGTGGCCGGTTGCCTTAGATTTAACTCTACGAAGATGTTTATAGTTAAAACTGCCCACAAAGCTGCCCATATCTGCCCATGGTTTCCCCATAAAAACATCTAAATCTGCGACAGGTTATGTAACAACTTGTACAAACATTTTTAGGCAAACTAAGCGCAGATTGACTCTGCGCAAAGTAAAAATAAAGAAGAGTCGCCCTATAAGCCGGAGACGGCATTGTTATGCGTGAGGTCACGCTCAAAAAAAGTAATTGCTCGCAGATTCCCCATAGAAACAACTAAGAAACCAGAGGAAACTACCTAACCAACTAAACTTCGAGTTACTACGCCTTTCTTTATTGAAACAGTTATGCGATCCAAACGATAATCTCTAGTTAAAGCAAACATCTGATTATCCTCTTGACCAATTCGATACTGCCAACCTAATTTTTCAGCACAAGATGCAGCAGCCTCTTTTTTCATACCAACTAGCCCTTCGGCATATGCTGGCAGAATCTTTACCTCATCTATTGGTGCCACCCATGCTGGACAGGTAGCAGGTGATAAAACCTCACCATAAGTCTCTAGAGTGCCAACTACAACTTGGATTGCCGCCTTTACCTTTGATTGCAAAGTAAATTTGTATATTCCATCAAGAGCTGTTTGATCATATCTTGCTAAATACAGGAAATTCGTGTCGAGAAATGGATAATAGAATTTAGTACGTTCAGTAAATTTGATTACCATTTTTTTCCCAGCCGGATCGGTGATTGTGGCAACCGGTAATTTGTTTTTAGCTAATTTATTCTCTGGTGCTTTATCAATAATTAGGTACTCAAAATATAATGTCTCACCTGCTTGTAATGCTGCCCGAAATCCTTGAGTTTGATTTGGCTTTGTGAAATTTGCTCTTATTACAAAAGAGACTTTGCCATCAACAATGATTGGTCCCTTTTTAGCACTTGAGTTAGCTGCGGTGAGGTTAATTGGCTGATGGGCGTAAGCAGGGGTCAAGTTTGAAATTGTAAACATCATGGCCAGGAATAGGCCAGCCGTGTTTCTACCCGATTGCATTTAAGAAGTAAACCACATAAAGCTTAAAAGTAGGCCATATTGAAATCGCTAGACTTTAAGTTAAAGAAGAGTCGCCCTATAAGCCGGAGAGGATCTACGTAGGAATTTCTACCCGACTTTCATGCCCGATTGCCCGATTTTCCTGCCCGTAAATTTAGGAAAACTTGCGATAGGTAATGTCACAAATTGTTTCAAATAAATCAGGAAGGTGAGCGGAGATTTTGCCTCCGCCCACCTAATTGAAAGAAGAGTCGCCCTATAAGCCGGATCCTGTCGTTCTTGCGAACGGATCACCATCCATCTAGATCTGTAATTACTTACAGATTCAAGCGACCTACCCGATAGCTTGAGCGCGAGCAACGCACTATCTTCTTGGTCTTGCTTCAGGTGGGGTTTACATAGCTACGTATATTGCTACACGTACTGGTGGTCTCTTACACCGCCGTTTCACCCTTACCAATATTTCTATTGGCGGTTTGCTTTCTGTTGCACTTATCCCGTGGATTGCTCCAGGTGGGCGTTACCCACCACCTTGCTCTGTGAAGTCCGGACTTTCCTCGGTGTCTTGCGACAACGCGGTGATCCGGGCGACTCAGTAGGAAATTGTACGGGGTATTTAAGCGCACTTAAATCGCTATTTTTGAGGGTGAATCACTACTTTCATCGCGTCTGGATAAGAAGTGGCTTTTAGTCCCTCTTCAACTTCATCCAATCCAAAATGATGAGTAACAATTGCATCGAGATTCACTTTGCCTGAAGCCAAAAAATCAATTCCGGTAGGCCAGGTATTTGTATATCGAAACACTCCGGTAACAATGATTTCGTTGTTTTGAATGTGAGAAATCGGCAGAAGCATCTCATCGCTTCCCAGGCCAACAAGCAGTACGCGGCCAGCAGGACCTGTTGCCAAAATGCCTGCATGCACGGCGGAGGGGACGCCACAAGCATCAACAAAGACATCAAACTTTTCTTGGCCTATTGAATTGGTCAATGTGTTTATCGTGCGGGTAGCTCCATACTTTCTTACAAAATCTAAACGCTTGTCTTGAACGTCAGTGACAACTACCTCAGTTGCACCGAATGCTCGGGCAACCTGCGCCATGATGACTCCGATTGGTCCAGCACCAGCTATCAACACAGTCGTACCGGATTCAATCTGAGCCTTTTGTGCAGCCCAAATACAAACTGACATAGGCTCGATGAGCGCTGCAGCATCAAATGAAATATTTGCAGGCAAGTCATAAGCAAAATGTGATTGAATCTTTACAAATTCACAGAAAGCTCCATCAATTGGTGGGGTTGCATAGAATTCAATTTCAGGACAAAGGTTGTAACGGCCAGCTTTGCACTGCTTGCACGCTTTGCAAGCTCGCTGGGGTTCAACTGCAACACGTGAACCAATACGTTCCATGGAGACTCCAGAACCCACTGCCGTAATGACACCTGAGAGTTCGTGGCCCAGAATGATGGGTTTTTCGACAACATATGGCCCAATAGCTCCGTGCTTGTAATAGTGAACATCGCTTCCACAAATACCAACAGATTCGACCTGCACGAGAACTTGATCAGAATCCAAATCTGGAAGAGCAATTTCTTCTGTGTAGATACGATTTGATTTATTTAGAAAGGCGGCTTTCAATTAAGAATCGCCTCCAGAGTCTTTTGAGCACCCACGCTATGAAGTAAGTTAAGAGTTACCAGATAGGGCTCTGTAAAGCGAGGATTTTGCGCCAAATCTCCAAAAAGTTTGGAGTTTTGAATAAAAGCTTTGGAATTTTGTCGTTGAGTCTTTGCGATGGCAATCAACTCATCCTTGAGGGGATCTACAACGTGGATTGGATTTCCTTGCTCATCTGTGGCCTCATCATAGCGAGCCCAACTGGCAACTATGGCTGCGCTCAAGGTGACTTGACCATCTGCATTGAGTTGTTGGTGCACAACCGGGAGCAACCATTTGGGAATTCGGTCAGATGATTCTGCGGCTAAGCGAGCTACTGTGTCTAGAACCTGTGAATTTGAGAATCTCTCTATCAGCTGATCCTTATATTCATCTAAATCAACTCCTGGCACAGGAAGTAGGGTTGGCGTTGCTTCTTCATCCATATACCGACGCAGTAACTTCACGATTAAGGGATCTTTCATAACCTCGTGCACATATGTGTAACCGCTAAGTCTTCCAAAGTAACATAAACCTTGGTGGCTGGCATTGAGCAAGCGCAGCTTCATCAATTCGTAAGGCATCACATCTTCGACCATCTGTACATTTGCCTTTTCAAATGGCGGACGGCCTAATGGGAAATGATCCTCAATTACCCACTGAAAAAAAGGTTCGCACGGAACTGGCCATATATCTTCAACCCCAAGTTTTTTAGTGGCTAGCTCGATATCGGCTGGTGCCGTGACAGGAGTAATTCGATCCACCATAGAATTCGGAAACACCACATTTCCAGAAATCCAAGTTGCAAGTTCTGGGCTCTTCAGCTTAGTAAATTCAACAATCATCTTCTTTGCAACATCGCCATTACCTTGAATGTTGTCACAAGATTGCACTGTAAATGGTGCTATTCCTAGATCACGACGACGCTTTAAGCCTTCAACAATAAAACCAAAAGCAGATTTGGGTAGTGTGGCCCCAGCTAAATCTTCTTTTACACCTGGAGTAGTTGGATCAAAATCTCCAGTTACACGATCAAAACTATAACCACCCTCGGTAATAGTAAGAGACACTATTCGAATTGCTGGATCAATTAACTTTTGTAGTACCAATTGTGGGTTTTCGGGTGCAAACAAATAATCAATGATGCTACCGATAACTTGAAAGTTAAGTTTGCCATCGGGATGCTTGGTAATGAGTGTGTACAGACAGTCTTGTCGCTTAAGGGCTTCAGACATGCGCTTATCGGACTCAAGTAGCCCCACGCCCACGATGCCCCAATCTTGTGCCAGTCCCTGCGACAGCAATGAGTCGATAGTGAGCGCTTGATGAGAGCGATGGAAGGCCCCGACTCCAAAATGCAGAATTCCCGGAGTCACGGCTTTGCGATCATAAGTTGGGACAAGCACATCTTTAGGTAGTGCTGAAAGAACCTGGTTTGAGAGTCGAGTCATATTTATTTCACAGCTCCCATTGCTAGGCCACGGACTAATTGTTTCTGAGCAAACCATCCTGCAAGAATTACAGGAAGAGCTGCTACTGTCGAAGCCGCTGACAGTACTGCAAGAAATTGCCCGCGCCCATCAACGAAACTCGCCAAAAATGGTGGAGTAGTTTTAGCGTTTGCACTTGTTAACAGAACAGAAAAGAAGTATTCATTCCACGAGAAAATAAAGCATATAAGTGCAACTGCAGCGATTCCTGGAAGCACAATGGGTAAAACTACGCTCCACAATTCAGTCTCAAAATTTGCTCCATCAATTCTTGAAGCTTCAATTACTTCGTGAGGAACCTCACTTAAAAATGATCGCATCATCCAGATTGCAATAGGCAAATTCATTGCAGCATAGACAAGAGAAAGTGCAAAAATATTATCTAGGACGCGCAAATTTTTAAAGATGATGAAGAGCGGGAGAATTGAAGCTGCGGCTGGCATAAAACGGGTGGAGATAAAGAAGAAGAGAGCATCCTGAACCTTGACGATAGGACGCACGCTGAGCGCGTAGGCGGCAGGAATGGCCAGCAACAAAACCAACGCAGTAGAAATGACGCTTGCCATCAAGGAGTTGGTGAGATAATCCACCATTCCTCTATCTGCTAAGCGAGAGAATCCCTCAAGTGTTGGCGTAAAAATAAATTTTGGCGTCAGGCTGGCAGCATCATTTTCCGTCTTGAAGGAATTTATAAACATCCAGGCAACAGGAAAGAAGTAAGTGACAGCGATTATCCAAGTTGCACCCGTAATTAGGGTGGCCTTAGTTGATTTCATTTGCTAACTCCTGAGATAAAGACCTTGAAGAGACTTCGAAGTGAAATCGTGGCCACGATTATTGTCAGAATTACTGTGACTACTCCATAGGCCGCAGCCTGCCCAACATTCATGCCCACAAAGGCGCGTTCATAGAGCAGGTAGGCCAGCGTCTTAGTTCCACCGGTTCCCTTGGTCATGATGGCTATAGGATCAAATGCCTGCAGCAACATTATCGTGCCGAGCAGAATCGCGATTTCAATGTACTGGCGCAGATGTGGCAACGTGATGAAAGCAAAGGTGCGCAAGACACCAGCGCGATCTACGGATGCTGCCTCCAAAACTTCTCGACTCTGAGACTGCAGTCCTGATAGCAGAATAAGCATCATAAACGGTGCATATTGCCAAGTAAGGAGAATAATTACTGAGATATATGGATACTGAGTACTCCAACCAATTGCTGAGAAACCAAGCTTTTGAACGACAAAATTGATGATACCAATATTGGTATCAAACATCGAAAATTTCCAAATGAGCGCAGACGCTGCTGGCATAATCAAAAATGGAGTAATAATAAGCGTTCGAGCAATGCTTTGGCCACGAAACTTTCGATCAAGTAATACTGCAAAGAAAAGTCCTACCAGCAACGAGCAAACTACAGAGAATGCCGTTAAGCCAACGGTGGCAATAATTGCAGGCAGTAAGTCACCAGTTTTGAAGACATAAATATAGTTATCAATTCCTGCAAAAGCCTTTTCTTGCGGCTTAAGTAAGTTCCACTCCCTGAGGGAGAAATAGATTGTGACCAAAAATGGGACCTGTGTGAGCGCAATACTGAAAATGAGAGCTGGCGCAATCAGTTTGCGCGGAAGGAATTTCTCCTTAGTCGCACTTTTCGCTTGCTGCTCAATTTTTGTGCCCGAGGCCATGAATTCTCAATCCTTTTTACTAATTCTATAAGGTTTCAAGAAAAGATGCCGTGCAAGGAAAATCGTAAACCTTGCACAGCATCTCTCTTACTTGAGTTGATGCATTACTGAATTACTTCTGAGCATCTCCTGCAGCTTGTGCAATTACTTGACCCTTGTCGAGCGCTTCCTTAACGGTTATGCGTCCGGCAATGGCATCAGCAACAAGCTGTGCAACCTGATTTCCAACATCCTGGAATTCAGGGATCGCTACATACTGGATACCAACCCATGGTTGTGGGTTAACACCAGGTTGCTTTGGATTCACTGCGCTCATAACTTCCAATGTGATTGGAGCATATGCGGCAGCTGCTTCCTTGTACTCAGGAATTGAGTAAGTTGAAGTACGAGCTCCTGGTGGAACTAGTGACCAGCCAAGCTTGGTTCCCACGAGGTTGTGGTATTCCTTGCTTGTTGCCCACTTGATGAACTTCACTGCAGCTTCCTTATTCTGAGTGTTTGCAGGAACTGCAAGGTTCCATGACCAGAGCCATCCTGCTTCCTTTGTCTTTGCGACTGGAGCATGTGCGTAGCCCATCTTGCCCTTTACAGGTGAATCATCTGCTTCAAGCATTGATGCGGCGACAGATGCGTCGTACCACATTGCAACTTTGCCCGTTTTGAGGGCTGTTAGGCACTCATTGAAGCTGTATGAAACTGGGTCTTTCTGTCCTGCTGATGCAAGAAGATCCTTGTAGAAAGTAACTGCCTGAACGAATTCAGGTGCGTTTACCTTTGCATCCCAGTTCATGTCATACCAAGTTCCACCAAATGTCTGAACGACAGTTGTCAGTGGAGCGAAGAGATCTCCCCAACCTGGCTTACCGCGAAGGCAGATACCTGCGGTATTTGCACTGTTTACCTTCTTCGCTGCAGCGGCAACTTCATTCCATGTTGGATTGTTAGAAAGCTTTACACCCTTAGCATCAAGGATTTCCTTGTTGTACATAAGAATTGAAGACTCTCCATAGAATGGAACTGCGTACTGCATTCCATCTACTGAAAGAGCATCCTTTACTGGAGGCAAAATATCGCCAACATCATAAGCGTCGTCAGCAAGATCTGAGGTGAGATCTGTTAGCCAACCATTAGCTCCCCACTGTGGGACTTCGTATGCACCGATTGTGACGATGTCATACTGTCCAGCTTTGTTAGCAACATCTGAAGTAACAGCAGAACGTAGGTCGCCTTCTTCCATTACCTGGAAGTTGACTTTAATACCTGGGTTATCTGCTTCGAACTCGCTCTTGAGCGACTCCATGTCCTTCATCTGGCCGTTGTTCACTGTGGCAAGTGTGAGAGTGACATCTCCGCCTGACTGTTGCTGAACAACTACAACGCCGGCAATAGCGACTACTACGATCGCAATCAGCGCCTTTACTTTGTTATTCATGTAATCTCCTATAGGTAGGTGAACGGCTTGCTTCAAAGGCTTACTGCGAGGGAGACCTTTGAGTTGTGCCGAATCTTGGCAGAGATTATTGAGTTTCTCGCGAAAATAGGTACTTTTTTATTTCGAACAATGGTACTTTTCTGCAGGGTTCCTTGTGTGAACTAGGTCTCAAAATGTTATCGATATTTAGGAGGTGGATATGCCTAAGCGTAGTTCCAGCCTCGAACGTGCTCGTTCTCAAGAGGTAACACTTGAAATCTTGCCAGTAAATGCTTTTCAATCATTTAGATGTTTCATGCACGACTATCCAGCTCCTGGCGCCCGTTATTGCGTACACATCGAATACGAAATTCACTTGATTCGGAAAGGCTCAGGACACTACAAAATTGGAGACAAGATTGGAAAGTTTAAGGCGGGCCAAGTTTCGATCGTAGGTTCACGAGTTCCTCACGACTGGGTGAGCGATCTACGTAAAAATCAAATTATTCGTGATCGAGATGTGGTTATTCAGTTCTCGCGTGAGTGGCTTGAAAAGGTACGTAAGACAATTCCTGAAATCACCGATTTTGAACAACTTTTAGATCAGGCACAGAGAGCAATCATCTTTCATGATAAAAGTTCTGCTGCTGCCGGTAAAATTCTGGAAACAATTACTCGCTATTCGGGTATTGAGCAGGTAATGAAACTTATGGAAGTACTGCTAATCATGAGCCGCGCCCCGGAAAGTGAACGTGAGTACATTCTTGAAGATCCTTACCAAAACGACAGTGGACCTATGGCACGTCTTGCAGCCGAAAAAGGTGTTGCATACATATTCAATAACATTGATAAAAAGATTCGATTACAAGATGCTGCCAAAATTTCTTTTATGTCGGATTCACAATTTTCAAGAGTGTTTAAAGAGGCATCTGGTCTTACTTTTAGCGAAATGATTAGAAAACTACGGATTGAGCATGGCTGCAAACTACTTGGCTCGACCGATCTCTTAATTGCAGCCATCTCAAAAGATTGTGGATTTTCCAATCTTTCAAACTTTAATCGCCAATTCCTTCGCGAAATGGGCATCACGCCACGAGCTTTTAGAGCGTTAAATCCGAAACTACGCGTGGGACTGCTCGAACGAGTATTTGGCCATAAAAATCAACTACTTCAGCAAGCAAAAATCAATGTATATATGGATAAGAACAGCACACAGGTCTCTGAGTTTATGACCAGGATTCCCTCAAAAAATCGTTTGCGAGAGGGAGAGAATTAGCGCAAATGCCCTCGCTCATTAAATGAGCGAAGTGCGCGCAAGCCATCGGATGGCCAGATTGAAATAGATGAAATTGAGCATGGTGTGGCATCCATATGGAAGACCGCATTCGCTGGAGCTCCGACGGCTAGCTTTGCAGCAGTCTTAATGACTCCATTATGGGTAACAACAATAACTTTCTTTCCAGGATATTCAGCGACTAACTTCTCTAAAGCTTCTTCAATACGTATGGATGTTTCGTCATAAGACTCTCCGCCACCTGGTGCATAGGCAGTTGAGTTAAGCCAAGCCAATTTACCTTCGAATACTTCTCGTTGAGAACGATTACAGCCAAGATCACAGCAAGTGGCATGCTGAGTTTATCTATCGGAGCGATTTTAGAAATGCTTCCAATTTGAATTGCTTTGAAATAGAAGAGCCATGAGACGGCGCCTGCAATCCCTGAGGCACCTATCCAAAATAGAGGCCATCCTCTGACATGTAAGACTTTTGTGCTCAATCCAGAGATAACAAGAACTCCAACTAGAAATCCAGTCATGACAAGACTTCTAATCGTTGTCGCTACTGTGGAATCAATTCCGCTATTTCCGCTCAACCCAACTTTTCCGAAAATCGCCACAAGAGAAGCGGCTACCGCAGAGATCAATGCGTATATCAACCAACGGTAATCTGTCATTTACTGAGTATAAAGAAGAGTCGCCCTATAAGCCGAAGAAGTTGATCTCTTCAGATCGAAATTACTAAGTTGTTTGCAGCTGAAACTTGCCCATAAAACTGCCCATATTTGCCCATCGATTCCCCATAAAAACATTCAAATCTGCGACAGGTTATGTAACAACTTGTACAACCAAAATGCAGAAAGGTGAGCGCAGTTTTAACCTGCGCCCACCTAATTGAAAGAAGAGTCGCCCTATAAGCCGGATCCTGTGTTTCTTGCGAAACGATCACCATCCATCTAGATCTGCCATTGCTAACAGATTCAAGCAACCTACCTGATGACTAGAGCGAGCAGCTCTCAAGCGCCATCTTTTTGGTCTTGCTCCAAGTGGGGTTTACCTAGCCAATTACATCACTGCAATTGCTGGTGGTCTCTTACACCACCGTTTCATCCTTACCGTTATTGCTAACGGCGGTTTATTTTCTGTGGCACTTATCCCGCGGATTGCTCCGGGTGGCTGTTAGCCACCACTTTGCTCTTCGGAGTCCGGACTTTCCTCGGTGTATTTCTACAACGCGGTGATCCGGGCGACTCTTCTTGCGACTAGCCTATCGAATTAACACCGTTACCATATGTAATGTGAATGAAGCTAAATTTCCTACTGACCCGAACTGGCCTCGGGCCAACTCGCTATTTGCCGGGGAGCGTTCCTCTTCTGACTCCGTTGCTGATTTTGCCCTGATCGGAATCCCTGCCCATGAAACTTCTCTTTCGGCGACTAATGCACATTTAACTCCAACTGCCATCCGAGAAGCGTTAGCCAGATATTCAACCTTCACAATTTCTGGCAATATTGATCTTCGGAATTTGTCATGCGCAGATTTAGGCGACGTTCCGTCACCTGATGGGGCTGGAGGTGAAGTTAAAGTTGCTGCCGCGCTTTCTGGGTTGCTAGGGAAACATAAAATGATTGTTGCCCTCGGTGGTGACAATTCAATCACCTATTCGGTAGCGGCTGGCCTCTGGCCGGACTTATCAAAAATTGGATTGATAACTTTTGATGCCCACCATGATTTACGAGATGGTAATTCAAATGGTTCTCCGGTCTGGCGACTGATTCAGGCAGGACTACCAGGTACAAATATTGTGCAGATTGGAATTGCTGACTTTGCAAATAGCGCAGAATATTCCAAACGGGCAGTCGAATCTGGAATCACCGTTATCTCAAGAGAAGAGATGCGCGATAATTCGATTGTCAATATTGTGAAGCGCGCTTTAGAAATTGCTGGAGCAAATGGCCGAGAGATTTATGTTGACTTGGATGTCGATGTTTGCGATCGCTCCGTCGCACCCGCTTGTCCTGCTTCACTGCCCGGGGGAATTTCTGCCGATGAAATTCGGCAAGCCACGCGCCTTGTTGCTAGTGACAAGAGAGTTCGGGCAATCGATATAACAGAAATCGATTCGAGCATGGACACTCCCGACCAAAGGACTATCCGTTTGGCGGCGCTTCTAGTCTTAGAAGCTGCGGCCGGACTATCTTCTCGTTAAATTAAATCAGGCAATAATTCTCGGGCAGCTTTTGAAATCTCACCGCTAGCCACTAATACAAAAGCTGCTTCCAGTTCTGGGGATAAGAATCTATCCGGCCCAATTCCCGCAACTTTGGTACGAAGTTTCTTTATTACATTACCTGTCGCAGGTGATGGCTCTAATCCCACGCGCATTTCAATTGCCCGTGCTGAGGTGACAAGTTCGATGGCTAATATCCTTGCTAAGTTTTCGACAACTTTGCGAAGTTTTCGTGCCGCTGCCCAACCCATAGAAACGTGATCTTCTTGCATCCCTGAGCTCGGGATTGAATCGATACTCGCAGGTGTCGAAAGTCTTTTATTTTCACTAACCAATCCTGCTTGCGTGTATTGGGCAATCATTAAGCCTGAATCAACTCCAGGATCATGTGCCAAGAATGGGGCCAATCCTGCTGATCTATTTTGATCAAGAGCGCGATCAGTACGTCGTTCCGCAATAGAACCAAGATCAGTCGCAGCTATCGCCAAGAAATCTAAGACATAGCCCACTGGCGCGCCATGAAAGTTTCCATTTGATTGAACTCGCCCATCGGGCAATACGACGGGATTATCTATTGCGCTTGCTAATTCACGTGAGGCAATAGTTGATGCGTAATCAATTGTGTCGCGTACTGCTCCTGCAACCTGTGGCGCGCACCGAAGTGAATATGCATCTTGAACTCTCGAATCATTTTCTCGATGTGATGCGACCAAACCAGAATTCTTTAGAAGTGAGAATATATTTGATGCACTTACGGCCTGACCAATTTGAGGTCGCAGTGGTGCATGAAGTTCCGGAGCGAATACTTGGTCAGTTCCAAGCAGTCCCTCGATACTCATTGCCGCCGTAATGTCGGCTACGGTTGCCAGTTGATATAAATCTGAACATGCCATGATCAACATGCCAAGCATTCCTTCGGTGCCGTTAATTAAGGCAAGACCTTCTTTTGCTTCAAGCTCAATAGGTTTTAGGCCAGCACTCGTTAGGGCTTGCATCGCCGACATCTCAACTCCCTGAGCATCATGAACCATTCCTTCGCCCATAATTGCTAAGGCGCAATGTGAAAGTGGAGCAAGATCACCGCTGCATCCCAATGAACCAAACTCTGGAACAATTGGCGTGATTCCAGAATTTAAATAGTCCGCATATTGCTGGGCTAGTTGTACTCGAACGCCAGTACGACCCGTAGCCATCGTCTTAAGTCTCAAAAACATCAAGGCACGAACAACTTCTCGTTCGACTGCCGGGCCGATTCCTGCGGCATGCGACCTAATTAAAGACTTCTGCAACTGGGAACGATCTTTCACATCGATGTGACGATTAGCAAGAGCCCCAAAACCGGTAGAAACACCATAAACGGGAGTATTGCCAGCGGCATAGCCATCAATAAATTCTCGCGAAGTATTTATGGCAGCGATAGATTCGCTGGAGAGCTCAACTTTTGCGCCAAATCTTGCAACATCTATAACATCTTCAAAACTCACTCCCGAAGTCGAGAGCATGACAGTCCTATTTAATTTTGAGGCCATCTCGCCACACCTGTTCTACTAAATTAACTCCCGGGCGATATGCCAAGTGAATATACGAATCTGCGCTGAGAATGGAGAAGTCGGCACGAGCTCCTTCTCCTAAGTGACCCACGTCATCACGAAGCAGAGCTTTTGCGCCACCCATCGTTGCCGACCAGAGAGCTTGTTCTGGCGAGAAGTGCATTTCCCGTACCGCAATCGCAATCACGAAGGGCATGTTAGTTGTGTATGAACTTCCTGGGTTGCAATCTGAAGCCAGAGCAACCTTGATGCTGGCTTCAAGCAAAGGACGAACATCTGGATACTTTGAAAGAGTTGAAAATTCAGCTCCGGGTAAAAGTGTTGCCACCGTACTGGAAGTTGAGAGCGCTTCAATATCTTTTTCACTTACATGAGAGACATGATCCACTGAAGCCACGCCGAGCTCGACACCCAGGCGCACACCCTGTCCCTCCTGTATTTGATTTGCATGTAGGCGAGGCAGTAAACCTCGCGCCATTCCTGCTTTTAAAATTGTGCGAGCATCTTCTGCAGAAAATGCGCCTTTGTCACAAAAAACATCAATCCATTTAGAGAATGGAAGGGCGGCTTCAAGCATCGGGCCGCAAACTAAATCCACATAATCTTTAGGGTTCTTTTTATATTCAACAGGAACAACGTGAGCACCGAGAAAAGTAGTCTCCTCCGTAAAGCCACGAGCAATCTCAAGTGATCTGCGCTCATCTTCGACAGTTAACCCATATCCGGACTTACATTCAATCGTGGTCGTACCACTGGCATGAGCTTCGACAAATAAGGATTTTGCATTAGAGCGTAACGCTTCATCACTGGCCGCTCGCGTTTTTTCAACCGTAAGAGCTATGCCTCCTGATGTGTAGCTCTCGCCCAGCATTCGTGCGCGAAATTCTTTGCTGCGATCCCCCGCAAAAATCATATGAGTATGGCTATCGACGAAACCAGGAATTATCGTTTTACCCTGAGCATCAATCTTCTTCTTGATGTGGTGGATTGGCGCCTGGTCATCTGGTCCAGCCCAGGCAATAACTCCATCTTCAATTAGAAAAGATGCCCTCTCGATAAGGCCTAATTTCGTGCCATCATGCTCTGGATCATTGGTGACAAGTTGCCCAATATTGTGGACCAGTGTGCTTGTCATTCAATATCCAACATTGGAACATGAACATGGCGCTCTTTTGCAGTTTCGATTGCGTGGTCATATCCGGCATCCGCATGACGAATGACTCCCATCCCCGGATCATTGCTAAGCACTCGAGCAAGTTTCTGAGCAGCTAGTTTTGTGCCATCTGCGACTGAAACCTGACCAGCGTGCATTGAACGTCCCATCCCGACTCCACCGCCATGATGCAGAGAGACCCATGATGCTCCTGATGAAATATTTACCATGGCATTCAAAAGTGGCCAATCTGCAATTGCATCAGACCCATCTAACATTGATTCAGTTTCTCGATATGGTGACGCAACCGAGCCACAATCTAGGTGGTCTCGGCCAATAACAATTGGCGCCGACACTTCGCCCTTTGCGACTAGGTCATTAAATGCCAGCCCAGCTCTGTCACGTTCGCCGTATCCGAGCCAACAGATTCGCGCTGGTAATCCTTGAAAGGCCACTTTCTCCTGCGCCATTGTTATCCAACGATGCAAGCCTTCATTTTCTGGAAAGAGATCTAGAACGGCTTTATCGGTGCGATAAATATCTTTTGGATCACCAGAAAGTGCAACCCATCTAAAAGGTCCCTTTCCTTCGCAGAAAAGTGGGCGGATGTAGGCAGGGACAAAGCCTGGGAATGCAAATGCTCGGCTGTATCCACCTTGGCGAGCTTCGTCGCGAATTGAATTTCCGTAGTCAAATACTTCTGCCCCTTTGTCTAGGAAACCAACCATAGCTTCAACGTGCTTGGCCATCGATTCTTTTGCGCGCTTTGTGAAATCTTCTGGCTTGTCCTTCGCCAGTTGTTCAGCTTCATGTACATCAACCCCAATTGGAATATAGGAGAATGGATCATGAGCAGATGTTTGATCAGTAACAATATCAATCGGAACGTCCATCGAAAGCAGTAGGGGAAATAATTCTGCAGCATTTCCTTCAAGACCTACCGAGAGCGGACGACGATCGCTCTTTGCTTTCAATACTCGAGCAATTGCATCATCTAGGTTATCTGCTATCTCGTCCAAGTATCTAGTTTCGATTCGCTTCTCCAGTCGCGTCTTATCAACGTCGATAATTAAACAGACACCACCATTCATGGTTATTGCCAGAGGCTGGGCACCGCCCATTCCGCCGCAACCACCCGTCAGAGTTAGAGTTCCCTGAAGTGTGCCATTAAATCTTTTTGCAGCTACGGCAGCAAATGTTTCATATGTTCCTTGCAAAATTCCCTGCGTACCAATATAAATCCAAGATCCTGCCGTCATCTGGCCATACATTGTCAGTCCAAGATGCTCGAGGCGGCGAAATTCTGGCCAGTTAGCCCAATCTCCGACAAGATTTGAGTTTGCGATCAATACTCGGGGCGCCCATTCATGTGTTTGAAATACGCCAACGGGCTTGCCGGACTGCACCAAAAGAGTCTCGTCATCATTCAAGTTTGTAAGACTTTTAACGATGGCATCAAATGACGGCCAGTTACGCGCTGCCTTTCCAGTTCCGCCATAGACAACAAGTTTTTCCGGATGTTCAGCAACGGCTGGATCCAAGTTGTTGTGAAGCATGCGGATTGCGGCCTCTTGACCCCAGCCTTTAGCCGTTAAGTTTGAGCCAGTTGCTGCTCGTAGAACTCGGGACGAATAATTTGGATCGCTCATTTGGTGAGAATATCGTGCCTTCAAGGCGATTGAAAGCATGGTCTATTCGGGAAAATGGCAAGCAACTTGCGAAGAACCTACTTGTAGAAGCTCGGGTTGTGTAGCAAAACAGACCTCTTTAGCCTTCCAACAACGAGTATTGAAAACACATCCCGCAGGAGGATCTGCCGGATTCGGCAAATCACCAGATAAGACTATTTGTTCGCGTTTCTCTTCTAAAAGTGGATCTGGAAGAGGAACTGCAGATAGCAGCGCTTTGGTATATGGGTGATGCGGTGAATTGTAGATGCTATCTACATCAGCCAACTCCATGATTTTCCCAAGATACATCACGGCAACTCGATCAGAAATATGTTGTACAACTGATAAATCATGTGCGATAAACAAATATGAAAGTCCAAAGTCATCACGCAAATCTGCAAGCAAATTAATTACCTGAGCCTGAATTGAAACATCGAGAGCAGATACTGCTTCATCGCAGACAATGAACTTAGGCTTTAGCGCCAGAGCCCGAGCAATTCCGATGCGCTGGCGCTGACCACCAGAAAATTCGTGTGGGTAGCGATTGTAATGTTCTGGATTAAGTCCAACCCGCTCCATTAGCTCTTGAACAGCTTTCTTTACACCACCTTCTGGGACAATTTTTTGAATCTCATAAGATGCTGCGATAATCGAACCAACTGTGTGGCGCGGATTTAGCGACGAATAGGGATCTTGAAAAATCATTTGCATCTTGGTGCGAAGAGCTTTCATCTGGCTATTGGAGTAGTTGGAAATATCCTCTCCCTCGAAAATAATCGATCCAGATGTTGGCTCATATAATTTCAAAATCGTTCTTCCAACTGTTGATTTACCACAGCCAGATTCACCTACAAGTCCAAGGGTCTCTCCTGGGCGAATTGAAAATGAGATGCCATTAACGGCTTTATTGTCACCTTTGACTCGAGAAAAAATCCCCTGCGAGGCAAGTGGGAAGAATTTGGCGAGATCTCGCACTTCCATTATCGGCACGCTCATGCGCCCTCACCTGCGAAACATCTCACTAAATGTTCGTCGGCCCGAAGTCTAAGTTCTGGCATTTGTGATTCACATTTTCCTGATTCAACTTCAGTCTTACGATTGCAACGCGGATTAAATGAACATCCAGAGGGCAAAGAGATTAGCGAAGGTGGCTGGCCTGGAATCGCGCTGAGTCGCCCAATTTTTGTCCGATCCATTCGTGGCACAGAGGCAAGAAGTCCCTGCGTGTATGGCATGAGTGGATTGGCGTAAAGATCCCTAACTTTTGCACTTTCAACAATTCGCCCCGCATACATAACATTCACCCTATTAGCAGTACCAGCGACCACTCCCATGTCATGCGTTATGAGAATCATCGCCATTTTCAGCTCTTTTTGCAGGTCTCGAAGCAGCTTCATAATTTGGGCCTGCACCGTTACATCCAGCGCAGTCGTTGGTTCATCCGCAATCAGGAGTGATGGGTTATTGACTAGCGCCATCGCAATCATGACCCGTTGGCGCATTCCGCCCGAGAATTGATGAGGGAATGCAGCCATTCGACTTTCGGCACCTTGAATTCCGACCATCTCTAGTAGCTCAATAGTGCGGGCACGGCTGACTTTTATATCAACCTCATTATGAATCTGATGGGCTTCAATTATCTGATCACCTATGGTGTAAAAAGGATGAAGCGATGACATCGGATCTTGAAAAATCATCGCAATTTCTCTGCCGCGCAATTTCCGTAATTCCTTCTGATTGCTATTAATTAAATTAACAACCCCATCAGTGGATTCGAACTTTGCCGAACCCAAAATATTTGCCGTTCGCTTTGGGATCAATCCCATCAGCGCCAAATTCGTGACCGTCTTGCCCGATCCCGATTCTCCAACAATCGCCAGAGTTTCACCAGCGTTAACTTCAAAAGAAACTTGGTCCACAGCTTTAACCAAACCATCCGGAGTGGGGAACTCAACGCTTAAACTTTCAATTTTTAAGAGCGTCATACGACTCGAACTCTTGGGTCTATGAAGGCATAGAGAATATCCACGAGCAAATTCATAATCACGACGAATAGCGCAGCCAGAAGTGTTGTTGCCACGATGATTGGTAAATCGATATTCACCACAGAATTTATAGCAAGTCGCCCTATTCCAGGTAAATTAAATACTGATTCCGTAAGAATTGCGCCTCCGAGCAAACCGGCGAAATCTAACCCCGCCATAGTCGCAATAGGTGCAAGTGCAGCACGAAGTGTGTGCTTACCCAAGATCACACCTTCCGATAAACCCTTTGCTCTTGCGGTGCGGATGTAATCTTCATTTGAAGTATCAATTACTGCGCTTCTCACAAATCTTGTATATAAAGCGGCATAGGCGAAAGCCAAAGTAATCCACGGCAATAACAATATTTGTGCCCATTCAAATGGGTTCTCTAAAAATGGCGTGTAGTTGCCTGCCGGGAAAGGCATTATGTGCCATTTGATAACAACAAATACTAAAAGCATCAAACCTGTTAAAAATGTAGGAAGTGAAGTTCCAATTAAAACAAAAATTGTACTCAGTTGATCCACGATTCGACCACGAAATCTGGCCGCTAAAATTCCCAGACCAACGCCAAGGGCTAGCCACATAACTAGGGCTCCAAGAGCCAGAGAAACAGTTACTGGAAGCGCCTCGCTAATTACGTTTGTGACACATGCATGTTCCTGAAATGAATAACCAAGTGAGGGTGCCGGGCAAGTAATCATTGCAGCGCCTTCACCAAATGAGCGGCCAAATAATAGGCCTTTTAAAAAGAGAAAATACTGCGTAAAGAAAGGCAAGTCATAGCCGAGGCGATGACGATTAGCCTCAATTATTCCGGGGTCGTTACAGGTCTTACCGCATGTCAAAGCTGCCGGATCGTAGGGAAGAAATGCGAAAATTACATACACAGCGAAACTCACTGTTAGAAGAATGATGAAGGAAACCGCGAGGCGTCTTGAAATATAGGACAACACGGTTGTTACACTCCTCTACGGTTCTATTACATTCACGATGTATATCAAAATTAATTTATAGCGTTAAATCAAATTACATAAAAGAGCAGATGCGAGTGATTTCTCTCCCGCACCTACCCTTCTATTTATAACTTACTTAATGAAGATGTCACCAAATGATGGCGCACCCTGTGGCTCCCAGAAGAAAACACCGCCGAGGCCAGAGCCCCAGATTTCCTGTGTCTTTGAGAATACGCGAGGAATGATCCACATCTGATCCATCGCATATTGATTTAGCTCGGCCCACATCTTGCCTTGCTTCACTCGATCTGGCTCTGAAAGGGCGGCATCAGATTTCTCTTTGAATGCCTGGTATGCAGGATCTGCACCATTTTGAGATAAGTCGAATCCACCGGTCTCTGTGAAGAGTTCAGGGATAACAGTAGAAGCATTTGCCCAGTCTGGCGCCCAGCCCGCACGAGAGAAATCTCCCTGCTTGGTTGGATCCATAACAACTGAGTAGTAAGAGCCAGCTTCAATGTAGTTGAACTTCATTGTTATGTTGGCATTCTTCTTCATCGAGTCGATCCAGATTGCTGCAGCCTTCTTGTTGGTATCAGTGTCAGCCGTGTCGAAGGTAAGACCACGTTTTGGATCTGTTGCTCGAGCATAGACATCTGGACATGAACTCTTTGCAGCAGTCATGTATTTCTGAGCAGCATCAGCATTTCCGGCGGCGATGAATTCATCTAGACCGGTTACCTTTGCATAATCAAGACCCATTAATGGCTTAATTGCACCATCTGCAGGGTCGCCACCAAAGGCTGCGCCACCAGAAAGTTGAATAAGTCCAGCGTAATCACGCGCATAATAAACAGCCTTGCGAACATCTAGGCAAGGTAGTGATTTAACGTTTACAGCCTCATAAGTAACGTAAGGATCATAAACATTTAGCGCACGATCGGCGAATTCTGCTCTTGGGTTTCCTGCATCATCAAAGACTGTAGGTAAATTCGTTGGCAGAACAGAATCGAGTGACATTGAGTTCTTATCAGAATCATTAAGGATTAATTGATCGCGAACTTCTTCGGCCAATCCAAATCGAACAACTATGCGGTCTGGAAAAGCACTGCGCACAGAATCTGATTTTGGATCCCAATTGTCGTTGCGAACAAGAACCATTTCATCTTTAGACTTGTACTTCTCGATCTTATATGGACCGCTTGATACTGGGTGCATGTCATATGCATCGCCATCATCTTTTGCTTTCGGTACCGGACTGAATGCAAGGTAAGTAACCGTGTAGTTAAAGTCACCTACTGAACGACTCAAGTTGAAAGTAATTGTCTTGTTATCCGCTGAGCAGGAAACAGCTTTATCGTAAGCCGCTGTGTCATTGTCTGCTGCTGCATAAGGTCCTTTGTAAACAGATGAACCATCGTCAGCTGATGGAATATCCAACATAGAAATTGCATATGTAGGACCGTCAGTAATTACATCTGTAGCAAATGTACGAGAAACGCCATATTTGACATCTTCGCAAGTAATGGCAGAACCATCTTCATACTTAACGCCATCACGCAGGGTGAATTCCCATGTTTTGTTCTCATTTGAAGCGCGTCCAGTGTCGGTCGCAAGGTCTGCTACAACGGCAGATCCATCGGAACCTGGTGCGTGTGCATAAGAAGTAAGTGTGCGTTGCAAATATGAACTAAACCATGCGAGATGCTGACCGGTGTAGTTACGGTTTGGATCTGCGTGTGTCCAGGCTTCGGAGTGAGTCAAATAAGTGATCGTGCCACCCTTTGATGAACCACCGCTGCTCATCTTCACTAGTCCGCCAGCAATTACTGCCAGTGCTAGAACCGCAACAATTGCGATGCTAGTTGATTTTTTTACTCTAGCCATTCTTTCTCCTTTTATTCTCTAGTTTTAAAACTCATTTAACGCTGATTGCACTCTTTAGCTCTGCTCAGATTTTGGATCAAGAGCATCTCTAATTGCATCTCCCAATAAATTGAAAGAAAGTACCACTAAGATTAGTGAAATAGCAGGAATAAAGAAATAGGTCGGCTCGCTCAAAATGTACTTTGTTGAGTCTGCAATTATCAATCCCCATGAGGCAGAGGGCGGTTGTATACCTATACCCAGGTATGAGAAAACGGCCTCTGCAGCTAAATATCCCGGCAAGGCTAGGGACACATAGACGATCACTGGGGTCCAAAGGTTTGGCAGTAACTCCTTGAAAATAATCCTGCGATTTGAGGCGCCCAAAGCCCGGGCTGCAACCACATAATCTCGTTCGCGAAGTGACAAAACTTGAGATCGAATAATTCGTGAAAAATATGGCCAACCGAAGAAAGATAAAATAACGATTAGATAAAGTATCCGTGCGCTGTTGTCACGTGCAATACCCGAGCGCTCGATTCTTTGAATCGTTGGCCCGCTGAGAGCAATAATCATAAAGAAGGAAGGAAAGGCAAGCAGGAAATCGGTAAAACGACCAAAAACCGAATCGACGCGTCCGCGGTAATAGCCAGACACGATTCCAATTATTAACCCTAGCGCAACTGTCGCAAATGTTGAGATGACTGCAACCATAAATGAGATACGAGCGCCATACATTAAACGGGCAAGTAAGTCATAGGCGATTCCTGGTTCTACACCTAGCGGGTGATTCCAACTCATTCCACCGAATCGACCAATGGTCTGACCGCGTTCAGTTATCGCAGTTCCATCCCGATCATTTGGATTGACATTTATTGCCCAAGCAATCAGGGGCGCAAAAATTGCAAAAAAAGCAATTCCTACTGAAGCAACTGCAGCCGGAATTCCAATTCGATTAGCGCGAAAACGACGCCAAGCCAATTCCCTAGGGCTTCGGCTGACCAGCCCAGCTCCGACTAATCCGATGCTCGCCATTTGCGCACGGTAGTGAGTCTTTAGAATCTTTGCAAGGTCACTGCCAGCGGTCGGAGTGTCGACCCCTGGCCCCAAAAAGGGCGCCTTTTTACTTCAGATGGCTGCGTTCACTCAAGCTACGAAGTGCTTGTAGCCCATCTTTTGCCCAAGAATTTATCGTCGTGATACTGCAAGGCAAAACATCAAGGTGAAATACACTCTCAAGTGGAGCGCTAATAACTCGCGTTACGAGTGACCTAATAATGTAGTTATGCGTTACAACGATGATCGTTTTACCTGAATGTTCTAGGACCAAATTCGAAAGCGCTAATTCAGACCTTGCCGCAATGTCTTCATAGGATTCACCGGTTTTCCCAGCAGGCGCAGAAATATTTGAGACCCAGGATTGCCATTCATTCGGATATCGCTCTTTAATCTCAGGGAGATTAAGGCCATCCCACTCGCCAAATGCCGCCTCCCGCCATACTTCATCAAAAACTATTTCTAGCCCAGTTGCCTTTGCAATAAATTCTGCGGTCTGAGTTGTGCGCACCATCGGCGAAACAATAAGTAAATCTGCGTTACGAGCGACTAGCTCCGTAGCGACTGCTGCTGCTTGAGCGCATCCTTCTTCACTAAGCGCAGGATCCGAACCATCACCACCTGAGAACCGACGCTCTGGCGTCAAGATAGTTTCGCCATGTCTTACGAAGTAGATAACAGTTGGCTTCTCCCCCGAAACAAGTCGTTCTAGCAGAAAATTCTTCTGAAGTGGGGGGCTAGTGCTTACTTCACCATCTAGGGCTTTATTTGCTAACCGGTCAGCATGTGAGTTCTGATCTCTTGGAATCCATTTATATGAAACCAATTCTTGAGGATGAGAATCCCGCACCAATTTCGCAAGGCTGCGCATATCGGGGTGCTTTATTTGCCATCGCCCCGTCATTTGCTCAACTACTAATTTAGAATCCATCAGAGCCTCAACGGTTGCCGTTGGATCTATTTCATTTACTTTGCGAAGCGCAGCGAGCAGGCCGTTATATTCCGCGACATTATTAGTTGCAATTCCAATGGTTTCATAAATTTCATGCAAAATTTTCCCATTCTCCGTGACAACAGCGCCATATGCGGCAGGTCCCGGATTCCCGCGAGAGCCACCATCTGCTGAAATCACAAATGCGCGGGCCATCTAAATCCTCACCAAAATACGTCGACATTCTTCGCAGCGCAATACTTCGTCAGCTTCTAAAGATTTTATCCGCTCCATTTCAACCGCGTTTATCACCAATCGACATCCATCGCATGTGCTGCCAATTAAGAGTGCAGCTCCAATTCCGCCGCCATTACTCTTTATTTTTTCATACAAATCTATTAAGCCAATCTCTATCTTTGGCGTCAAAAGTGTGCGCTCAGATTTCTTCAACTGAATTTCACGTTCTAATTCAGCCACGCCATTTTCTAGTCGGACATTTATCTCGAGCTCTAATTGCTTTAAGCCCTCTTCATCTCTTTTAATTATTTCAACTTTTTCTTTCGCGCCATCAGCGCTCATCATAATTTCCAGTTCGCTATCTTCTAACTCTGCTTTGCGCTTAGCCAGGGTAGCAATTTCATGTTGCAATTGCTCAAGTTCTTTTGGCGAAGTACTTCCGTTCGACATTCTTGCCTCGTCCTTAGCCATACGATCGGCCACCGATTCGACATCCACTTCGCTTCGTCGAAGATCAATTGTTACATCAGTTAATTGCACTTCTGCTGTGGCTAGTAGTTCAGCACTTCCAGCCAGGCGCGTCTGAATTGCGGTTAATTGTTCATGTTCGGGCAATGTCTTCAATTTATGTGTCGCCTGCATAATTGCCGTATCAATTCGTTGCAGTTCAATTAAGTTATTTTGGTCTGACACAGAGGCTTTCATTGAGACCTCTCTTTTCATCGATTTATTCGCGAAATTCTCTTTTGAGCTTTATGTAATTGTTCGATAATGGTACGTGTTGAGAATTTTATCATTAACTCGTAGACGACCTTCTTGTTCACTACATGTGCAGCCAGAAAGTCTAATTTTTGCCAATTTATGTCTGTGATTTTAAGCCAACCGTGAGTGAAAGATTGATTGCGGTAATAGAGTATTTCCATGAGTAATCCAATAATTGAACGTTCTTTTAGGCACATGGGGTGGGCAAACTCCCAAATGCTCAGGATCGTTAGTGGATTGCCCGATGAAGCAATAAATTTTTCGGCGTGGAACCCAGATTGGACCGTTGGAAAAATTGCTCACCATATTGTCCTCTCAGAAGGACGCCTTATTTCCCGAATTAATGAACAACCTGTTGGCCAAGAGCCCCAATCACCAACAACAGCGCAGGATATTAGAGAATTAATCTCTATCTGCAAGCAGCGCGACGACCAACTTCTCTTACTCACCAACACACCAGATGAAATAAGAACTTTTAATCGAAATGGAAATGAAGCTTCATTCTTAACCTCAACCATTTTGGCACAGGCAATTAATCACGCAACAGAGCATCGAGCACAAATTTCAGACATTCTGGCAGCAAACAAGATGGATGTCCTGAATCTAGATGAGATTGATTTGTGGTCATTTGAAAACTGGGAAAAATCGCAATTAGCTAATCCTGGTGGGCGGTGAGGGTTTCGAACCCCCGACATCCTCGGTGTAAACGAGGCGCTCTACCACTGAGCTAACCACCCAAACGTACTGCCGCACTCTACCTGCAGATTGGCAGTATTAGAAATTCACACCACCTAATTACAAGCTGGCGAGCGCAGCCTTGTAATCTACTAAATTACGGGCGTCTCCCAGGCCATTTAAAACCTGCCAGCGAAGAATTCCTTGCTTATCAATAATGAAGGTGCCTCGGATGGCACAGCCTTTATCTTCGTTGAAGACGCCGTACGCCTTTGCTGTTGCCCCGTGTGGCCAAAAATCTGTCAGTACTGGGAATTTGAAACCCTCTTTTTCGGCAAATGCTTTTTGGCTGTGCATTGGGTCGCAAGAGATTGCAATCAATTGCACGCCTTCATTTTGGAAAGCTGACAGATCATCTCGCAATCCGCAAAGTTCACCGGTACAAATTCCAGAAAATGCGAATGGATAAAAGAGAACTACTACATTCTTAGCGCCCTTGAAAGATGAGAGTGAGATCGTCGCGCCATGCTGGTCAACGAGTGCGAATTCTGGTGCTGGTGATCCAATTTCTAGTGTCATGGGATTCTCCAATATGGTCTCTACTTGCGACTTGATTTCCTAGCTACAAGTTTGGTCGCTACCCAATCTACACCGATTGCAAAAGATACGGTCTGTGAAAGTCCCGCTATCGGAGCCGCATCCTGAATATCACTTGGCTCAACATAACCTTCTCTATTTACTTTCGGTGTTAATAACCAGATTGGTCCGGACTCGGATAGAAAACTAGTGGCATCCATCAACTCATCAATGAGATCGCCATCACTCTCTCGCCACCAAATGAGAACGCAATCCACAACTTCGGTGGCATTATCCATAACAAATCTTGTGCCTACCTGCTTCTCGACTGCATTTCGAAATTCAGCATCGCAGTCAGTGGCAAAACCGACTTCCAAAATAAGGTCGCCTGGTCTTAAACCAAAGCGTTCAATCATTAGTCCGACCCCCATGGGGGTTTCTCCTCCTTCTCTCACATGCTTAAACCTCGCGAGGACTGCGCTTCCAGGAGAGAAGTTCATCTAACCTTGAGAGATTTGGCAAGGGTTCTGGGCAATCTCCTCAATAAATGGCTACCTGATAATTAGGGAATTTGGAGGGGAAGTTAGCCCCGAATTCATGGAAAGATAGGCCCATGAGCACAAGTGACCAGGCACCAGACCATTTAATTGATCAACTAGTTGATACTGATCCGCAGGAAACAGCAGAGTGGACCCAATCCCTGGATGCCGTTCTAAAGAATGCCGGACCAGTTCGAGCACGTTTTTTAATGCTTGCAATGCTGGGTCGTGCTGGTGAAAATAATCTCGGCGTTCCAGCACTTCGCGCAACAGATTACATAAATTCGATTCCACCAAGTCAAGAGCCAGATTTTCCTGGTGATGAAGGAATCGAACGGCGAATTCGTGCCTTCATGCGTTGGAATGCGGCGGTGATGGTTCACCGTGCACAACGCCCTGGGATTGGAGTTGGAGGACATATTTCAACCTATGCATCTTCGGCCTCACTTTATGAAGTCGGCTTTAATCATTTCTTCCGTGGAAGAAATCACGCAGGTGGTGGAGATCAGATTTTTTATCAAGGTCACGCAAGTCCTGGAATGTATGCACGAGCATTTCTAGAAGGTCGCTTAACCGAACATCAGATGGATGGTTTCCGTCAAGAGCTTTCACATGAAGGCGGTGGACTCTCGTCATATCCACATCCACGTCTGATGCCAGAATTTTGGGAATTCCCAACAGTTTCAATGGGACTTGGCCCGATCAACGCAATTTATCAAGCGCGCTTTAATCGCTACCTAAGTGGCCGTGAAATTAAGGATACAAGTGATCAAAATGTTTGGGCATTTCTTGGAGATGGGGAATGTGACGAACCTGAAACTCTTGGTGCAATTAGTCTTGCCGCTCGTGAAGGTCTCGATAATTTAACTTTTGTAATTAACTGCAACTTACAGCGCCTGGACGGACCAGTTCGCGGCAATGGCAAAATAATTCAGGAACTTGAATCAATTTTCCGCGGTGCCGGATGGAATGTAATAAAAGTTATTTGGGGTCGCGAATGGGACGAGCTTTTGGCTATGGATCGCGAAGGTGCGCTTGTAGAATTAATGAGCAAGACTACTGACGGCGATTACCAGAGTTTGAAGGCCGAATCTGGCGCGTATGTACGCGAGCATTTCTTTGGTCGCGATCCACGAACTGCGGCCATGGTTGCTGATTGGTCTGATGAGAAAATTTGGGCGCTGAAGCGCGGTGGCCATGATTACCGGAAATTATTTGCGGCCTATAAGCAAGCTGCAGAACATAATGGTCGACCTACTGTAATTCTCGCTAAGACGATTAAGGGATGGACTCTTGGGTCGCACTTTGAAGCACGTAATTCAACGCACCAGATGAAAAAGATGACCCACGAAGATCTGCTTAAATTCCGAGACACTCTGCAAATTCCCTTAGCGGATGAGCAAATTGATGCGAAGGCTCCACCGTATTATCACCCAGGTGTTGACTCCCCTGAATATAAATACCTAATGGATCGTCGTGCTGAACTTGGCGGATCGATGCCATCTCGTAATAACAAATCTACGCCGCTGATTCAGCCACCAATCGAAACATATGACGCGGTCGCTCGCGGCTCGGGCCAGCAAGAAATAGCCACAACAATGGCTTTTGTTCGACTGCTAAAAGATTTATTGAAGGACCCAAATATTGGCAAACGTTTTGTCCCAATTATTCCTGATGAGGCACGAACCTTTGGGATGGATTCTCTTTTTCCATCGCTGAAAATTTACTCACCTCACGGACAGAATTACACTTCTGTCGATCGTGACCTCATGCTCTCCTACAAAGAATCCACCTCGGGTGTGATTCTCCACGAAGGTATTAACGAGGCAGGTTCTACTGCTTCATTTACTGCGGTAGGAACTTCTTATTCCACTCATGATGTTCCAATGATTCCGATTTATATCTTTTATTCAATGTTTGGTTTCCAGAGAACTGGCGATGCCTTCTGGGCTGCGGCCGACCAGATGACGCGGGGCTTTGTGCTGGGCGCAACTGCTGGACGGACAACTTTAAATGGCGAAGGCCTTCAACATGAAGACGGGCATTCGCATTTGCTGGCATCGACCAACCCGGCCGTCGTTTGCTATGACCCGGCCTTTGGATATGAAATCGGCCATATTATTCGTGATGGTTTGAAGCGAATGTATGGCGAAAATAGCGAAAATATTTATTACTACCTAACGGTCTATAACGAGCCATATATGCAGCCTGCACAACCTGAAGGTTTGGACATTGACGGCTTGCTAAAAGGTATCTACCTTTATGCGCCGGCGGTCAAAGGCAAAAAGAAAGTTCAGCTTCTAGCATCTGGCGTTGCTTTGAATTGGGCTATTAAGGCCCAGCAATTGCTTGCAGATGATTGGGGTATTGCTGCCAGTGTTTGGTCAGTAACTTCCTGGAACGAGCTTCGACGTGATGGTCTTGAAGTTGATCGCCATAACTTGCTCAATCCAAAGGATCGTAAGTCCGCTTACATTACCAATAAACTTCTAGGCCAAGAGGGTCCAGTCATCGCAGTAAGTGATTTCATGAGGGCAGTTCAAGATCAAATAGCTCCTTGGGTAACACAAGATTTTTACTCACTTGGAACTGATGGTTTCGGATTATCTGACACCAGAGGCGCCCTTCGCCGTCACTTCAAAGTTGATGCTGAATCAATAACTGTTGCTGCGCTAGCTCAGCTTGCTCAGGCCGGTGAAATTAAAGCCAAGGTTGTCCAGGAGGCTCTTGATAAGTATCGCTTGAATGACATCAGCGCAGCTGATCCTGGCAATACCGAAGGCTCTGGCTGATTATTTAACTTTGCTCTCTTGACCAAGGTTGGCAAATTTTGCAGTTGCCACCAGCATCAAGCCTGGAATCATAAGTCCCACCGTAACTGAAGATATTTCTACGACCCAGGAAATGCCTATCTTTGTGAAGAAGGCGATAATTGAAGTGACAAAGCCCAGTTGAGCAACAACAACACTACTTGGCAATGAAGATCGCCTAAAGGCAATGCCATAAAGTGTTGGCACGATAATCGATGAGCCAAATCCGGCAAATGCAAAACCCACTAAAGCAAGTGTGAAGCCAAGCTTCTGATTGGTTTCTGAGAAATAAGTAGCTCCGGAGATACAAATTATAAAGCCAGCTCCACCAATTTTAGGTAAATAATTAAGTAGCTGATGCTCGCTAAATATTCGAAGCGCTCTGTTCATGTTCAAGCGCAAGATAATCATTGCTGCAATAAAAAATGTGTAACCATAAATGCTCGTCGCCGCACTCATTCCAATTGAGTCCTTCACGTAAATTGCTGACCAATCCTGAGTAGAAAATTCGATCTGCATGGCAAGAATCATGGCAGTGGCCACAAGAGGTTGTGATTTGAATGCAACTACCAGCCCTGACAGGGTGATATTCGGCACCGCATCATCTTCATCTGATTTATCAATAAAATAAGGTGTTGATTTTTGAATCCCATACATAGTTAACAACCACATTGCGAGCATCAATATTCCAATGTGCCAAGCAAGAGTCACAAATGGAGTAATAATAATTGCAAAAATTGAAGTAATAAGTGCGCCAAGACTCCAAAGTCCATGAAGTTTAGGAAGAATCAATTCTCCCACTTCTTGCTGTCGGTGAATCGCCTGGCCGTTGTTTGCAATAAGAAATGAAGCCCAGAAAAAACCAATAAGAATATTTAAAATTAGCCAATAAAATGAGCTTCTGAAGTGTGGAACTACGGCCATAGAAAGAAATAATCCACTTGATGCCAGTGAAATAATCGGCTTAATGCCAAATTTATGAACCAAGTTTCCAACGAAAATGAAGGCCAAAAGTGCGCCAATTCCACCGAGAGTCAGGTATGTTCCAAAGAGTCCATTGCTTATGCCCAAATTGTCGCGAATTTCAGGAAATCGCGTGGCTGTCGCCATTGCCCCAATGCCAAAGGGTAGGAAAAGTAAGTTGAGCGCGCGTTTTTCAGTTTTTGAGAAATTAGATTTCAATAGAGAGCACTCGCCAACTCTTTTCTGGCAAGTAGCAAATCTGCATCTTCTGGGTCAACCAAAGAGAATAGTTCCAATAAATGCTCACGCACCTGCTTCTTCTCATCTCCATCGCTCTTTCTTATCAAATTGATCAATCGGGAAAAAGCATCCCTATTTAAGCCACTAGCAATCTCGACATCTGAAGCGCTTATTTGTGCGGAAATATTATCTGGGTTTGCAAGAGCAAGAGCTAGGGCATCCTTTGGATTCAGATCCTTAACGCGAATTATCAACTCTGTTTGAGCCAAACCTATTTTTGCCAAATTATCTCCGGGTTTGCGTGCCAGCCATTTTTCATAAGCTGCTTTAGCAGTGAGCAGATCTCCCTTTTCCAGAGCTTCCATAGCCAGAATCTCTTCTGGTTCCAATGGGGTTTCGATAGGAGCGCTCTCTTTGAGTGCACTGCCCACGCCACGCTCGGCGGCAAGTCCAACAACTTTATCTATGACCAATCTGATTTGCTCGGGAGTTGGGACCGATTCAAATAGCGGAACCATCTGTTCTTGAATTATCGCTATGGCAATTGGTACCGATTGAACTTGAAGAGCGCTAGCCACCTCAGTTTCGGTATCGACATTTACTGTGCCAAGAATCCAAGCTGGTTCGCCATTTTCTAAAAGATCTGCATCCTGATATTTGCCCATAATTTCCAACAATGAAATAGCTTGTGTACTTCGAGGCGACCAACAGATAAGGATTACAACTTTTTGGTTAGAAGATGGCAATACTTCATTTACCAAATTAGCTTGCGTCACGGCAATTCCTGGAGTTGCCACCTCTGGCGCCGCAGGCTTGCCAAGAGTGCTCAAGTCGACCGCGCTAGCGAAATTTTTGGGGAGCGGGGGCAAACTCATGTAGGTATCTTACAGATAATTATTTTGCTGATGGTTCGTGGATCCCCGGCATCGTTACCCCAACATAGGTTCTAAATGGCAGAATATTGTCGATGTAATCTTTTGTTGCAAAATCGAGTCCTAAGTCACGACCGGCCTGCTCTCCTAGGTACCAACGATGTTCCAGAATTTCGTGGAACATTTGGGTCTGCTCGACGCGATTCTGTAACGCATCGGGAACTTGGTTCATAACATGGTGATAGGTATCGCGAAGCCATCTGCGAGCGCTGTCATGCAATGGTGGCTTTGGAGCAGGTTCGCGGCCACGAAACCTCTCGAAAGATGCGAGCAGGCGCTTGGCTTGAAGCTCCTCAGCATGGATGCCGAGCAAATCCAGCAATCGATTTTGGTGATAGCCAGCCGCAACTAGCTTCGGCTGAAAATTCAATTCACCCTTATCACCATTTATCGAAACTTCGACTTCTTCAACAGCAAAACCTAAATCTTGAAGTGCTCGCATCGCACCCTCAACCGCATGGCGATCGTCTGGATCCAAGACTTGGGGCTCGCGAAGTGCTTTCCATAACCTTCGGTAGCGCTTGATAACACCTTCACTAGCCCGAACCGGATCCATATCTGCTTGGAGGACGCCAGCAATTTTCAAATCCTCTAATTCGGCGGCAACGTTAAAAAGGGAAATCTCTAAATCATGCTCACGTTGTCCATCGGTAAGCCGGCTTTGAAATTCGCCAGTTTCTGCATCTACCAGATAGGCAGCAAATTGATCGGCATCTCGCCGGAATAAAGTATTTGATAGCGAACAGTCACCCCACCAAAACCCAAGTAGGTGAAGTCGTACCAGCAATAAGGCTAGGGCGTTGGCCATATTCGTAACTTCATGTGGCGTTATTTCTGCGCTCAGAATAACTCGATATGGAAGTGAGAAAGGAAGATAATGGGTAACAAGAGCGGCCGGCAGCTCTTCACCTTGGCCATCTTTTCGATTTTCAATTACAGCAACAGGTTCGACGCATGGAGCTTCTCGGTTGATTAATTCACGGAGTAAGGCATATTCCCGATTTGCAAACTCAGGCACAGTTTCTTTTATTGCATATATAGGAGCATTGTAATTTTGAGTAGCTTTAACTAATCGAACAATATGCCTCGAGATTCCTCGCATATCGGCAAGTGAGGCATCTTCTTCCCAAGTTTCAAGCGGCTTAGACCATGGCATTCGGGCAAGTGTTGACATTTCCTCAGCAAGCCCAGTTATTCGAAGGTTAGCCACGGGGCCATTCTCTCCTATTTTCTCCAACTACGCGTTTAAAATAGCGCCATGGCTAAGTTGAAACCTGTAATGAAGCGAACTCCACTTTTGTCGAAAAATAAGGCAAGTTTGGCTCCCGAAGATTTCGGTTCAATGGGAGAGCCGCTAAATCAATCACATCCCTTCTATTTTGGGTTTCTGGCTGCATCTGGCGCAATTATTGCGCTTACACTTCTTAGAGCACTGGCATCGGCCAGCCAAGTTATGGTTTTAATCATAATTTCTCTATTTTTTGCAATGGGATTAAATCCGGCAGTTCTATTTCTAGAACGTCGGGGATTGAATCGATCACAAGCTGTAGCATCGACGGTTACTTGTGTCGTTGGCTTTGTTGGACTCTTCATTTGGGTGGCTGCTCCACTGATTATTGACCAAGTTAATGCGCTGATAAACAATGCACCACAGATGATTTCTGATTTAAAGAGCAATAAGACTATTAATGAACTAAACACCAATTATGGAATCATTGACACAATCCAAAATAGAGTGGAATCCTCAATTAAAGATGGCAAATTTGTAATTGGTGCATTTGGTGGCGTAATAGGTGTTGGCAAGGCAGTTGTTTCTGGGGCGCTTGCTACTTTGACAATCCTTGTCCTAACTCTTTATTTCTTAGTAGCCCTTCCGACGGTTACCAAAGATGCCTATCGTTTAGTGCCAGCAAGTCGTCGTGATCGCGTAGCAAAAATCAGCGATGCGATAATATTTCGAGTTGGGGCTTTTGTTGGCGGCCAAATTACTATTTCCTTTTTTGCCAGTATTTTTATCTTCCTTCTAGGATTAACTCTGGACTTGCCGTATAAATCTGCACTGGCTCTTGTAGTATTTGTCTGCGGCTTGATTCCACTCATTGGTCATTTCATCGGCATGACAATAGTGACTCTTGTTGCACTTACCGACTCGCCCTTAACGGCGCTTATTGCCCTTGCCGCATATATCCTTTATGTTCAATTTGAAAATTATGTTTTGACCCCAAGAGTTATGAAACGCTCGTTGTCGATCCCCGGTCTTGTAACCATAATCGCAGCATTGATTGGAACTTCTTTGCTAGGCCTAGTAGGCGGAATTCTTGCCGTGCCACTTGCCGCAGCCATTCTTCTTATTTTGGATGAGGTTGTTTATCCTGGGGCCGAAAAAAGTTAAAACTCAATCGGCAATGGCAATCTTTCGGGTGCAACAATCTTTGTAATTTCACTTAGAACTCGATGGACAGATGGCTCGCCTACCCATAAGTGTTTAGCCTTATCAACATTTATCAAGTTGATTTGTGGGATAACACCAAATACCACGGCTGCTTCTTTAGGTTTCAAATAATCATCGAATTCCGGAATTAGAGCCGTTATTGGGCGTCCATCCTCTGCCCAGAATTCCAAATCCTCTCGGGTACTTCTTTGGAGTGGTGGGCTAAGTAAAATAAGTCCGAGGATTCTTGGATCACGGGCATACTGAATTGCTAAGTCTGTCCCAAATGACCATCCCATTACCCATAATTTTTCAGCTCGAACTTCGTTGCTCTCATTAAAGACAAAATCGATTGCTGCCTCGACATCCAACCTTTCGGGGCCGCCATTGCCAAACTCGCCATCGCTAGTTCCGGCATCCGAGGTGGTTCCCCGCGTGTTGAACCGGATTATTTCAATTCCAGCCAGGTCCGGCAAACGATTGGCGGCTTTCTTGTAGATATGGCTATCCATCATGCCTCCCCCTGCTGGGTTTGGATGCAGGCAGAGAATTGAAGCCTTCCGCACTGTCTTAGGTGTCGCAACTTCGCCAACAAGATTTAGGCCATCTTCGGTATGAATTGTGATCGGCCGGCGAATTGCTGGCAAAACTGTGCTCGGGCGTATTAACTCTTTCACGAAATAAGTTTAGTCTTATCGAATGGAAACGACGACTTTTGATAGCCATAACCCGATCGATGGCAGCGTTCTTGCCAGTTATCCAAATACATCCGAGGAGCAAGTATCTGCTGCCGTCGAACGTGCCAGAGCAGCAACAACTCCTTGGCAAGTACTTGGTTTTCGAGGTCGACGAAAAGTTCTGCTCAAATGGGCTGCAGAGATATCAAAGAACGTTGATGAGATTGCCCAATTAGTGAGAGCCGAAACTGGAAAACCAATTAGCGATGCGACCCTGGAAGCAACCCTTGCTCTCGGCCATCTTGCTTGGGCTGCAAAACATGCAGAGGTAACATTGCGAGCACAGCGCAGGCCCTCCGGGTTGCTTATGTTTAATATGAAAACAATTGTGGAGCGAGTTCCCTTGGGGGTTGTTGGTGTTATTGGTCCGTGGAATTATCCGATATTTACCCCCATGGGCTCAATTGCTTATGCCTTGGCGGCTGGCAATACCGTGGTATTTAAACCAAGTGAATTTACTCCCGGCGTTGGCCACTGGTTGGCTCAAAAATTCGACAACATCGCACCCTTTGCCGATATTTTTACTACTGTTACAGGTTTACCGGAGACTGGAAAATCACTATCCCAATCTTCTGTAGATAAAATTGCTTTTACTGGTTCTACAAGAACTGCAAAGAAAGTTGCGGCATCATGTGCCGAGCGAATGGTTCCTGTCGTACTCGAATGCGGGGGCAAAGATCCAGTAATCATCGCCGCCGATGCCGATATTAATCGAGCTGCTGAGTATTCACTTTGGTCAGCAATGTCTAACGCTGGACAAACCTGTATTGGAGCCGAGCGAGTCTATGTTGTAAACGAAGTGGCAGATCAATTTATCGCAAAAATTTCCGAATTAGCCAAGCAAGTTCATCCCGGTAAAGATGCGAATTATGGTCCATCAACAATGCCAACCCAATTAAAAGTTATTCAGAGCCATCTAAATAATGCGCAGGAGAAGGGCGGGACTTTTCTAATCGGTAGCGTTGATTCGGTCAAAGCCCCATTTGTTGAACCGGTAATTATGATTGATGTTCCGGAAGATTCGACAGCTGTCACAGAAGAAACCTTCGGTCCAACTTTGGTTATTAATCGTACGGTTGATACCGCCGAGGCAATTCGCTTGGCAAATGCCACTAGGTACGGCTTGGCCGCTTCGGTCTGGTCAAAGAGGAATGGTGAGAAAATCGCTAGCCAACTGCAATGCGGAATGGTTTCCATCAATTCTGTAATCGCTTTTGCAGCTATTGCCTCTGCACCTTTTGGCGGCGTTAAAGATAGCGGATATGGCCGAATTCATGGTCCCGAAGGTTTATTGGAATTTAGCTATCCAAGGACTGTTGTAAAAACCATCTTCAATATTCCAATCGTATTTACTACATTTGCTAGAAGTAAATTTGCCGATAAATTTGTGAAGTTTGCAATTAGAACTCTGCACTCAAAGGGCGTCGGTTAAAATTTCTAGACTAATCAATTCAATTGCCGCTAATATCTAGGTGCACCTTTAGACCTTAGCGTTCTTGGCTTGCGATCACTTCTCTTGTTCCAACAAATGGTATGCCAATGCCTGCGCGATTCCACATCCTCTTCAAGCCAAGCAACTGTGTGAGGCGTTGCCGTTGGAATTAGTTGATCGCAGCCCGGGCAACGATAAGGTTTTGTCGAAGTAGAGCCAGTAATCCTTCGAACTCGATATATACCTTCAGAATGCTCTTCGATCATCTCGCCAGATAGCGAAATATCGCGCTCCTCGTCATCCTTTGGGCGAGCCCGTTTGGCTCCTTTTGGATGATTTCTACGCGGACTCACAGCGCTATTCTCCCCTCTGCTTTCGGTTTATCCCAACTTTTAGGGCAAGATATTGTCGTGGCAAATGAGTTAGCAATATTAGTGCAGGGACTGAGAAAGACATATTCAAGCAAAGCGAGCGGGAAAAAAGCAGCAGTAGCTGGAATTGACCTTGAAGTCGCTAGAGGCGAAATCTTTGCCCTCCTTGGACCAAATGGCGCCGGGAAGACCACGACCGTGGAAATTCTGGAGGGGTACAGATCTCGCGATGAAGGTACTGTAAAAGTCCTGGGTCAAGATCCGGCCAAACTTGGAAAAAATAGTTGGGCCTGGAGAAATCGGATCGGCTTTGTACTCCAGTCGACAAATGACTCGCAAGATTTATCCGTGCATGAAACCGTCCACCATTTTGCCAATTATTATTCAAATCCGAGAGATCCTGACTCAGTAATTGAGGAAGTTGGACTCAGTGAAAAAAGCAATTCCAGAATTCAAACTCTCTCTGGGGGTCAACGTCGCAGACTTGATGTTGCTCTGGGCATAATTGGGAATCCCGAGATTTTGTTTCTAGATGAACCAACGACAGGTTTTGATCCAGAAGCTCGCCGAGCATTTTGGGATCTTATTCGCAAGCTTCGCGATGAAGGAACCACAATATTACTTACCACCCACTATTTAGACGAGGCCGAAGCTTTAGCCGATCGAGTCGCGGTAATTGTCGAAGGTAAAATAGTTGAAGTGGCTACCCCTATTAGTCTGGGTGGTCGTAACACTGCAAAGGCGCGAATTACCTGGCTAGAAAATGGGATACGCCAAGAGATTGCAAGTGATTCTCCTACCGCTGAAGTTGAGAAACTTTCCGCGAGGTTTGGCGGTGAGGTCCCAGAGTTAAGCGTTGTCAGACCATCCCTCGAAGACATTTACCTAAAGATGATCGGCAAATCATGAGACCAAGCATCATCAAAATTGGCTTCCTGCGAGGTGGTCTGGAAATCAAAGCATTTATGCGCCAACGCGAATCCGTAGTGTTCACTCTCTTCTTCCCCGTGATGCTGCTATTCATTTTCGGATCAGTTTTTAAGGGAAATGTTTCACCTGGTGTTACCTTCAGCCAATATTTTGTCGCCGGGATGGTTGCATCAGGACTTGTAAATACCGGATTCCAGCAGCTCGCCATAATGATTCCAATAGAACGTGATTTTGGAACTCTCAAAAGACTTCGCGGTACTCCGATCTCTCCAATTTCATATTTCATCGGTAAGGCCATAGTGGTTTTCGCTGCAATGGTTACTCAAGTTGGAATGTTAATTGGCTTTGGCGCTGCTTTATTTGGATTAAATCTTCCGACCACAGCAGACAAATGGTTCAGATTTCTTTGGCTAGTTCTTCTTGGAAGTGTCTGTTCAACTATTCTTGGAATTGCATTTTCAGCAATTCCAAAGAATGGCCGCGGTGCTTCAGCCGTGGTTTCACCGATAGTTATAATTCTTCAATTCTTCAGCGGCGTCTTCTTCGTATTCTCTACACTGCCAGTCTGGATGCAGCAGTTTGCCGCCCTTTTCCCTCTGAAATGGCTTACCCAAGGGATGCGATCAGTATTTTTGCCAGATAGTTTTGCGACGCGGGAAGTTGGTGGCAGTTGGGAGATTGCTCAGATTGCCATCGTATTAATTATTTGGACAATCGCAGGAACCTACTTAGCGCTTCGTACATTCAAGTGGTCAGATAAGTGAAAAAGTTCGTTGCCTTAGTAATTGCGGCCACTCTACTTATTCCATCTACCTCACTAGCAGCGACAAAAAAAGCAACCCCAAAGCCCATCGCCAGCGAATCTAAGAAGGTAGTTAAGAAGAAGCCCGCCGTTACTAAACCTAAGAAGGTAGTTAAGAAGAAGCCCGCCGTTACTAAACCTAAGAAGGTAGTTAAGAAGAAGCCCGCCGTTACTAAACCTAAGAAGGTAGTTAAGAAGAAGCCCGTTAAATTAGAGCCCAAGAGTCCGATGAAATGGCCTCCACCTGGTTTTGATAAAAAGGATGACTTGTATGCCAAAACGGCCACTCCTAAAGAGCTCTTAATCGCTGGGACGGAGAATAAGAAACTTCAAAAAACTCTAATCGCCCAATGCCATCAAACTGCTTGCCTGGGAATCTTTGTTGGGTCCGAAACAGGATGCGATTGGTGGGAGATAACTTCAAATGTTTTAGGTGTCAATTCAGCCAACCCGCTAGAACGCGTTATATATGGTTCGCTGATAACACTTGCTCCTGGTTCTGCGCCAAGAAAAGTCACGACAATTCTTCTAGTTAGTGATGAACCGATAGCAGATGGGCTTGGAATCGGTGCCTATACTGCAAATTGTAAAATTGGAAGACCGACTCAAAAAGTTCCGAGCAATATCTACACCCAGACTTTTACCCGATAAGCGCTGTCGATTAGCGATTAGCTCCTGGTACCCACAGAACATCGCCCTCAGATTTATTCTCCTGACGGGCAAGAACGAATAGCAAATCAGAGAGTCGATTCAGATACTTTGCTGTTATTGAATTTACGCCACTGCCAAATTGATGGATTGCATGCCAAGTATTGCGTTCAGCGCGGCGAGTTACGGTACGGGCAACATGCAAGAGTGCTGCTGCAGGAGTTCCGGATGGCAGGACGAAACTACGAAGTGGCTCCAATGACTGGTTATAGAAATCAATTTGTTCTTCAATAAAATTAACTTGTGATTCCAAGACTCGAAGCGGCTCGGTCTTTGGGTCATCAATTACGGGAGTACAAAGATCTGCGCCTACATCAAACAAATCATTTTGAACACGAATCAATAGTTTTGTTATCTCAGGGTCACTAATTTGACCAAGCGCTAGCGCAGCACCAATTGCAGAATTGGCCTCATCGACAGTCGCATAAGCTTCTAATCGAGGGTCATTCTTTGATGTCCGACTCATATCTCCCAGCGAAGTAGTGCCATCGTCGCCAGTTTTTGTATAGATACGAGTTAGATTTACCATAGGGCAAGCCTAATTCACTGACTACCATTAGACCACTCGAAACTGCCGATAGGAGGCGACCATCATTCAAAGTGAAAATGAATTTTTCCAGATAGCAGGCGGAGCTCGACTAGTCGGTGAAGTCCAAGTTTATGGCGCCAAAAACTCAGCCCTGAAGTTAATGGCAGCAGCTCTTTTAGCGGTTGGTGAGAGCACGATAGAAAATGTTCCCGATATTCTTGATGTACATATTATGGAAGAGCTCTTGACCAGACTTGGATGTAAATGTTCCTATGATCCGGCCACTCTAGAGATGAAAATTTTAGTTCCAAAAGTCCCCGGACATAGAGCGGACTACGACCTAGTCCGAAAAATGCGCGCCTCGATTAATGTTTTAGGGCCGCTTGTGACACGAGTGGGTGAAGTTGAAGTTGCACTTCCAGGTGGCGATGCCATTGGATCAAGAGGCATTGATTTTCATATTAAGGGTCTGATCGAGTTAGGCGCAGAAGCGCACTCAGAACACGGTTACGTAATTGCTACTGCTCCCAATGGTCTTACAGGCGCCGAAATTTCACTTGATTTCCCAAGTGTCGGGGCCACTGAAAATATTATGACGGCCGCAGTTCTAGCTAAGGGAATTACGGTAATTGACAATGCTGCGCGCGAGCCAGATGTTGTTGATCTTGGTGAATTTCTTATTTCAATGGGTGCAAAAATTGAGGGACTTGGTTCTTCGGTTATAACAATTACCGGTGTGCAGGAGCTACAACCAACAAGACATGCAACACTTAGTGATCGTATAGTTGCTGGTACTTGGGCATTCGCAGCAGTTATGACTCAGGGTGATATTGCGATTCATGGTGGTTGCGCAGAACATTTGCAAGTTCCCTTAGATAAATTAGTGGCAGCTGGTGCTGTTATAACAACCACGGCAGATGGATTTCGGGTTCGAATGGATAAGCGGCCATCGGCAATCGATGTGGCAACACTTCCCTACCCTGGTTTTCCCACCGATCTTCAACCCTTTGTCATAACAATGAATGCGATTTCTGAAGGTAATTCAATAGTTACAGAAAATGTATTTGAAGGCCGATTTATGTTTGTAAGTGAACTACAGCGGTTGGGTGCAAATATTCAAGTAGATGGCCATCACGCTTCGATTTCGGGCAAAAAGCAGCTATCTGGTGCACCAGTTGCAGCAACAGATATTCGCGCTGGAGCAGGATTGGTTTTAGCTGGGCTTGTAAGTGAAGGAATTACCACGGTAGAAGATGCATTCCACATTGATCGAGGCTATCCAGGCTTTGTTGAGGCGCTGCAATCTCTGGGCGCAAAAGTTACACGCCACTTAGATTAATTCTTAATCAGTCGACTCGCCAAGAATTGAGACTCTGTTATTTGAAACAGAGATAAAACCACCATGGATTTTGAATTCTTGAGAAGTGCCATCCGCGACTTGAATCGTAACTTGGCCATCTACTAGAACTCCAAGAAGCGGTGCGTGACCCGGCAATACACCGATATCACCTTCCAGTGTGCGAGCCGAAATCATTTTCGCCTCGCCAGACCATACCCGCTTCTCAGGAGATACAACTTCAACAGTTAAGTTTGTAGACATTTGAGAATTAAGCCTTCGCTAATTCTGCAGCACGTTTTTCAACATCATCTAAGCCGCCACACATGAAGAATGCCTGTTCTGGAACATGGTCATATTTTCCATCTGCAAGAGCTTCGAATGCTGAGATTGTTTCTGTAAGTGGCACGAATGACCCTTCGAGACCAGTAAACACCTTCGCGACGAAAGTATTTTGTGACAGGAAGCGCTGGATTCGACGAGCACGGCCCACAAGAATACGATCTTCCTCGGAGAGCTCATCGATACCAAGAATTGCAATGATGTCTTGCAGATCCTTGTATCGTTGAAGAATTTGCTTTACCCGGTTCGCAACGTTGAAGTGGTGCTCTCCGATGTAACGTGGATCCAAAATACGTGACGTTGAGTCAAGTGGGTCTACCGCAGGGTAGATACCAAGCTCTGAAATCGGACGAGACAATACAGTCGTTGCATCCAAGTGAGCAAAAGTGGTGTGAGGAGCCGGGTCGGTGATGTCATCTGCAGGAACGTAAATTGCCTGCATAGATGTAATCGAGTGACCGCGAGTCGAGGTAATACGTTCCTGCAACTGACCCATTTCATCAGCAAGTGTTGGCTGATAACCCACTGCAGATGGCATACGCCCAAGAAGTGTTGAAACTTCAGAACCGGCTTGCGTGAAACGGAAGATGTTATCGATAAAGAGAAGTACATCTTGCTTCTGAACATCACGGAAATATTCGGCCATAGTTAACGCTGAAAGCGCAACGCGAAGACGCGTTCCAGGTGGTTCATCCATCTGACCGAAGACCAAAGCGGTCTTATTGATAACGCCGGTCTCGGTCATTTCCAAGAACAAGTCATTTCCTTCACGGGTACGCTCACCAACACCAGCGAATACAGACACTCCGCCGAAGTTTTCAGCAACGCGATAAATCATTTCCTGAATTAGAACAGTCTTGCCAACGCCAGCACCACCGAATAACCCAATCTTTCCACCGCGAACATAAGGTGTTAGAAGGTCGATAACTTTGATACCAGTTTCGAACATTTCAGTCTTTGATTCTAGTTGATCGAATGCAGGAGCTGTGCGGTGAATTGGCCAACGCTCCTTAATATCTAGTGATGATGTTGGAACATCTAAAGACTCGCCAAGTGTGTTGAACACATGTCCCTTGGTTACGTCACCAACGGGAACAGAAATAGCGGAGCCAGTATCGGACACAAGAGCACCACGGACCATGCCGTCGGTAGGTTGCATCGAAATGGCACGAACAAGATTGTCGCCGATATGTTGCGCTACCTCGAGTGTAAGCATGCGCTTCGCACCACCGAGTGTCACATCAACATGCAACGCATTGAAGATTGCTGGCATTGAATCGGCTGGAAATTCAATATCCACGACCGGGCCAATAACGCGTGCAACGCGACCTGTTCCTGTTTTAGTTCCTGTTGACATCATTCGCTCCCTGCGCTGGCTGAGGCAAGCGCATCTGCGCCGCCGACGATTTCACTAATTTCTTGCGTAATTTCAGCCTGACGAGCTGCGTTAGCAAGACGGGTTAAGGACTTAATTAACTCATCAGCATTGTCAGTTGCTGACTTCATTGCCCGACGGCGTGCTGCATGCTCGGAAGCTGCAGATTGCAACATTGCATTAAAGACTCGAGCCTCCACATAGCGAGGTAAAAGTGAATTTAGCACCTCTCCAGGATTTGGTTCGAATTCATACATTGGCAAAAGACCAGCTGGTGCTTCTGACTCCACAACTTCTAGCGGGAGCATTCGGCGCGCCTCTGGTTCCTGGCTAATCATCGATTTAAATTGTGTATAAACAATATGCAATTCATCTACACCAGTATCGGATGTAATCGAATCAGAGATGAATGCCGCAATCAGCGCCTCAGAAATTTCCTTGGCGTGAGCGTATGTTGGATTATCGGAAAAGCCAGTCCATGAACCTGATATTTTCCTGCTGCGAAAACGGTAATAGTTAACTGCCTTTCGGCCAACTAAATATGCCTCCGTAGAAAGTCCTCGTTCGCGAATTGCTGTCACCAGCTGATCGCCCTCTTTAATTGCTGCATTGGAATACGCACCAGCCATTCCTCGGTCTGCAGTGATAATTAAAACTGCAGCACGACGTGGTGATTCTGAAGGTGTTGTAAGTGGATGATTCGTGCTCGAAAACGAGGCAACCGCGGTAACTGCGCGGGTTAACTCATTTGCATATGGAGATGAAGCAGCCACGCGTTGTTGCGCCTTGAGGATTCGCGAAGCAGAGATTAACTCCATAGCCTTCGTGATCTTCTTAGTCGCCTTAACCGAACGCATTCGGCGGCGATATATGCGTAGTTGGGCACCCATTTGGTTACTTGCTCACCCTTGGAACTTGACGAGTGATTTGTTCATTATCTTCACCGGCTAGCGCCTCCGCTTTTGCTTCATTCACCGGAGCTGATACAGATGAAGTAAATTGCTTCTTGAAAGTATCAATTGCTTCCTGCAATGATGCAACTGTGTCATCGGTAAGTTCCTTGGTAGCAGCGATTACATCGAAAATCTTTGAGCGTTCTCGACCAATGAAATCTAGGAATTCCAATTCAAAGCGGCGAATATCCACGACCGGAATCGAATCCATATTTCCAGTAGTTCCAGCCCAAATGGACGCTGCCATGCGTTCAACTGAATAAGGTGAATATTGACCTTGCTTCAAGAGTTCAACCATTCGCGCACCGCGCTCTAGTTGTGCTTTTGACGCCGCATCAAGATCTGAACCAAAAGCAGCGAATGCTTCAAGTTCGCGATACTGAGCCAAGTCAAGACGCAAACGACCAGCAATTTTTTTGATTGCCTTTGTCTGTGCTGAACCACCAACGCGCGATACCGAGATACCTACGTTAATTGCGGGGCGGACACCTGCGTTAAATAGATCTGTTTCCAAGAAGCACTGTCCGTCAGTAATAGAAATTACGTTTGTCGGAATGAATGCAGAAACGTCATTACCTTTTGTCTCAATAATTGGAAGACCTGTCATAGAACCGCCACCAAGTTCATCTGAGAGCTTGGCGCAACGTTCTAGAAGGCGTGAGTGTAAGTAGAAAACATCTCCTGGATAGGCTTCGCGACCTGGTGGGCGTCGAAGCAATAGTGAAACTGAACGATAGGCCTCGGCTTGCTTTGAGAGGTCATCAAAAACAATTAGTACATGCTCGCCTTTGTACATCCAGTGCTGACCAATTGCCGAACCGGTATACGGAGCCAAGTATTTAAAGCCAGCTGGATCTGATGCAGGTGAGGCAACGATTGTGGTGTATTCCATCGCGCCAGCTTCTTCCAATGCGCCTTTAACGGATGCAATGGTGGAACCCTTCTGGCCAATCGCTACATAAATACATTTAACTTGTTTCTTTGGATCGCCCGACTTCCAGTTCTCTTTCTGATTAATGATCGTGTCAATCGCAATTGCAGTTTTACCAGTCTGACGGTCACCAATAATTAGCTGGCGCTGCCCGCGACCAATTGCTGTCATTGCATCAATTGCCTTGATACCTGTTTGCATTGGCTCTTTAACTGGTTGACGTTGAACTACTGAGGGCGCCTGCACTTCTAGCGCACGTTGTGCTTCAGCCTTGATCTCGCCTTTGCCATCGATAGGACGACCAAGCGGATCAACTACGCGACCAAGGAAGCCATCGCCGACAGGTACAGAGAGAATTTCTCCTGTACGACTAACGCTTGTTCCTTCTTCAATTCCAGTGAACTCACCCAGGATAACTACACCGATTTCGCGCACATCGAGGTTCAGTGCCAAACCAAGCGTTCCATTTTCGAACTTAAGAAGTTCGTTGGTCATTGTCGAAGGCAGGCCTTCAACACGGGCGATGCCATCGCCAGCTTCAGTTACGGTACCGATCTCATCGCGTGCCGCAGCTCCCGGTTTGTAAGAAGCAACATGCTTTTCCAGCGCATCGCGAATCTCTTCGGGTCGGATCGTGAGTTCCGCCATCTTTCTCTCCTTCAATTAATTCAGATTCACATAGTGTGAATTCTGAAACCTATTTTTGTTTAAGAAACAAGCGCTCGGCTTGCCTCTGCCAATCTATTTGCAATAGTTCCGTCGATAACTTCATCACCAAAACGAATTAAAATTCCACCAAGGACTGATGGATCGATTTCAATGTTTAAGTGAACAGGTTGACCGATTTGTTTTGTCAAAGAATCTACTAATTTCTTAGCCTGCCCATCGCTGAGAGCGATAGAAGATTTAATGTGAGCATTTACGCGGTTCCTGCGTGAAGTGACAGCGTGGGTGTATGCACCAACCGTTTTCTCAATATTACGAGAGCGCCTTGGATCAACTGTATGGAAAAGCAAGCTGCTTGTGCTTGCGGCAAACTTTGAACCAAATATACCTTTGAGAAGCTCACGCTTTGCAGTTGGTGATTCCGTTCGCTCGCTGAGCGCAGTACGAAGTTCTGGGTTTTCGATAAGCAATTTGGAAAATAGAAATAGCTCACTCTGTACACGGTCTAAGGAATCACTTAGATTTGCGGCAGTTGCCTCTGCTTCGACTGCAATTTGCTCAACTGCGTCAGCAATGCCAGATGGCGTCGACCAACGAAGTGACACGGCAATACCAAGCAAAGAGAGCGCAGGGGCGCCAAGCAATTTCTTGAAGAGATCGGATACCAATTCTGACTTGGAAGCCGAGTCGCGCGATGGATCAGTTAGTGCTCGACGTAAACCTGTCGAAGAATCCATGGCATTTAGAGCTATAAATAGATCGTTTGAGATAGCAGAAGCCTCGCCAGCAGACACGCCTTTAAGCGCACTATCTAGCCCAGCACGAAGTGCGGCTAGTGACTGACGACTGCTTCCACCAAGAACGATCATTAGTTGCTCTTCTCCAAATCATCTAAGAAGCGGTCGACAATTCGAGATTGTCGAACCTGGTCATCTAACGCTTCTCCAACAATCTTTGAAGCAAGGTCGGTTGCTAGTGAACCAACTTCATTGCGAAGAGATGTGATTGCCTTCTGACGCTCAGCTTCAATTGAAGCTGTAGCAGCGGCAGTAATTCTCTCTGCCTCATCTTGAGCTTTTGTTCGCAAATCATTGATGATTGCAGCGCCTTGTACTCGTGCCTCTTCGCGGATCTCTTGAGCCTCACCGCGAGCTTCACTTAGTTGCGCCGTGTACTTCTCTAGTGCAATTTCAGCTGCACGTTGCGCCTTCTCTGCCTTATCCATACCGCCCTGAATTGCTTCAGTGCGAGCGGTGAATGCTTTTTCAAACATTGGCACAACTTTGGAGCGCAGCACAAGAAAGAGCAAAGTGAAGGCAATGAAGCCAACAATGAGTTCTGCGGTATGCGGAATTAGCGGATTAGCCGCTGCTTCCGAAGCGCTTGTGCGAAAGCTCATGGTTAGAGAACGAATGCTAGAACGAGACCAAACAGTGCCAAAGCTTCAGCAAGAGCGAAGCCAAGGAATGCGATTGGTTGAAGAACGCTGCGAGCCTCTGGTTGACGAGCTACACCACTGATGTAAGCGGCGAAGATCATTCCGGTAGCGATTGCAGGTCCGATTGCTGATAGGCCATAACCGACCAGGTTGAGTGTGCCTTCCATTTTGTTGCCTTTCTGTTCGTGTTACTTATTAACGGAAGTCAATAAGTGGGTATTAATTTTTAGTGTTCATCCGCCAAAGCTCCGGCGATGTACAAAGCGGTAAGTAAGGTAAAGATGTAAGCCTGAAGACATTGCACCAAGAATTCGAAAAAAGTCATTCCAATTCCAAAAGCGAATGCAAATGGCGCAATAAGTTTTAAGCCGATTACACCTTGAAGCATGTGATCGCCACCCATTATGAAAACAAGGAGCAACAAGTGGCCTGCAAACATATTTGCAAATAAACGAAGTGAAAGCGTTAGTGGCCGGACCAAGAAAAAGGTGGCAATTTCAATCGGTGTTAAGAGAAGATAAACTGGCTTTGGCACGCCAGGCATAAATGCGATTGCCTTTAGATACTTACCTAATCCTTGTTTCTTAATTCCGACCCAGTGAAAAACGATAAATGTAAATACCGCAAGTACATAAGCAAAACCAACGTGCGACATTGTTGGAAACTGCAGTATCGGCACAATTCCAAAAATGTTATTGGTCAAAATAAATGTAAATAGCGTGAAGAGATAAGGCACGAAGCGCATAAATTCTTGGCCGATAATTTCTTGGCCGATACCGTTTCTTACAAACGCATAAATAGATTCGCCAGCAAATTGAAGTTTATTTGGGACAACAAGTGCTTTCCGAGAGGCGAGCACGAAGAAGACCGAGATAAGAATTACCGACAGAAAAACTAAAAGGATTGGCTTAGTCGTGAATTCACTGTTGCCAAATACTGGAGGAAGATCGAAGTCGGCTGTACTCGGTGGGATGAAACCATCACCAGCCTCTTCGAAGGTAAACCTACGCACAAACTCTCCTGAAACTACTCGGTAAGTCCGAAGACTTAAGGAATCTGAAGCCCATTTCTAACTTGCATTACCTTGCGATAATGCGGGAAGACAGCGCAACACTATTAGGAGTCTGGCCAAAACCCAAAACCAGATAGCGCTAGTTACGCCCAAATCGCAGCCATGTTAGGTAGAGGGAGGAGCCAGCACCGAGGAGAAGTCCGCCCAGAAGGAAGAAATTCTTGTCCAGCCAATTGTCCAAGGCCCAGCCAATTCCGCCCCAGATAACCAGCCCAGAGAGTAGATAGCCAAAGATCGACCACATTGCGCCTTCTTCGTTTCCTTTAGCCATATTAATTCTCCCGAGCTCTTATTGGGGGTCTGGTGCGGAGTCTTGCCGAGGGCTAGTTTGAGGCAAAGGGAGCTGAAAGCGCAACTTCACAAAGGCTCGAATTTCACCTGCCAACCAAGCTGCGGTTATGGATAGCGCTGCAATGGCGAAGACTGGCCGGTTCACTGAGTCTGGCGAAGTTGTCTTCGTCACAACTAGGAGAAGAGCTCCCATCAGAATTACCTTAGCAAAATAAGAGAACATAGCAAGGGCCATCGTGGCCATTGGATCAAGATTAGTAGAAATTTTTGAAATAAATAGGTGGACCGAGAAATAAAGCAGAACTGTAAAACTAGCGAGAAGGGCTCCCCATAATCCAGGCGCACCTTTGAGCGCAACTCCTAAAACAATGCTCAGGATTGCCACGGAAAGAGCCGGGATAACAGCTCCCCGCCACATGCTTACTTCATTTTGATCTGACATTTGCTCCGACATTTCGATTCACCAAACTCTTCCTGATTAGCGCAATAGAGAATATGAAGATTAAAACTCCAATACCAAGTGAAACCCAGAGTGGAGCAAATGCCGCTGCCACGGTTGGAAAAGCGAACATTGCAGTCCAAGAATAAAGAATTGCCGAAGTTCTACGATGGGAGTTTCCCATTGATAAAAGTTTGTGATGAAGATGTTCTTTGTCTGCCGCAAATGGTGAGCGGCCCGCCCGAACTCTTCTTACTATCGCCATTCCCAAATCTATTAACGGAATGGCCAATATCGTGAATGGCAATAGCAATGGCAATAGGGTCGTGTTCGTTCCCTGTGTAGTAATTGCATTGGCATCTATCTGACCAGTTAATGTAATGGCTGCTGATGAGAGGAGAAGTCCTAGGAACATTGCCCCCGAGTCCCCCATAAATATTCGCGCCGGATGATAATTATGCGGCAGAAAACCAATACAAATTCCCACAATAATTGCGGTGATTAATGAGGGTGCTCCTGCTCTATTAAGACCATTGATAACGGCAAGTAAATATGAGAAACCAAAAAATGCCGTTGCACAAATAGCAACAATCCCGGTCGCCAAACCATCAAGTCCATCAACAAAATTGATTGCATTAATTACAACCATGACAAAAATAATCGTTAGAACTTGGCCGATATTTGGTGGCAAAGTGTAAATACCATTAATCGGCAACCAGAGAATTTGCACGCCATGCAATAACAAGATGCCGCCAGCAACTGCCTGCCCAGCAAATTTAGTGATCGAGTCCAAATCATACATATCATCCAGCGCACCAAGAATCATAATAAAAGTTCCAGCAAGAAAGATGCCAGTTGCTTCCCGACCAAATGATTTTGAAACCAATGGAAGATGACTGACAATCAAGAAGGTGATTGACATTGAAATCCACATTCCAATTCCGCCCCATCTTGGAGTAAGAACCGTGTGAGTATCTCTAGAGCGCAATTGCACAAAAGCCCCGGCTTTCATTGCTAAATCCTTAATAAAAGGAGTCACCAAAAAACAGAGCGTAGCCGCCAGAGCGATCGTCAATAAAAATTCGCGCACTGGTTAACTATCGCGCGTAAATGGGGAATTTTGCCGTTAAAGCGCTCACTTCGCTGCGGATTGTTGCTGCTTTATTTTCATCTCCGCCATCTTTGATTGCTCGGGCAATCAGTGAAGCTATCTGAACCATCTCTGGAGTGCCCATTCCCTGCGTGGTTGTAGCTGCCGAGCCAACACGAATTCCACTTGTGACTGCGGGAGTCTCTGGATCATATGGAATGGCATTCTTATTTAACACGATTCCAGAAAGCCCACAACGTTCATCAGCAATCTTGCCATTTATTCCTGAAGATCGAATGTCGATTAGCGCCAAGTGAGTTTGAGTTCCGCCAGACACGGCGCGCATTCCCTCATTCTCTAAGGCTGCTGCAAGGGCCTGAGCATTAGTTATTACCTTCTTTGCATAATCCTGATAACCAGGAGTCGCGCATTCTTTAAGAGCAACTGCTTTGCCGGCAACTGCGCTCATGATTGGACCACCTTGTATGCCCGGGAAAACTGCTTTATCAATTGCTGCGGCATGCTCAGCTTTTGAAAGAATCATTCCGCCTCGGGGGCCGCGCAAAACTTTATGCGTTGTAAATGAAACTACATCAGCATATGGAACTGGAGAAGGTATTGCTTTGCCAGCGACCAGACCTATGAAGTGTGCGGCATCGACCCACATAATTGCACCAACTTCATCGCAAATCTGACGCACTTTTGCGAAATCAATAAGACTTGGATATGCCGTAGCGCCCGTACAAATCATTTTTGGCTTATTCGCTATTGCGAGATCGCGTAATTCATCGTAATCGATTAATTCATCTTCTTTGCGTACTCCATAGGAAACGATGTTGAACCATTTTCCAGAAAAATTTACTTTCGACCCATGAGTCAGGTGACCGCCATGCGGAAGTGACATCGCCAGAACGCTATCTCCTGGCTTGGTGAATGCTTGATATACGGCGATATTCGCACTTGCTCCTGAGTGTGGTTGGAGGTTGGCATGCTCGGCGCCAAAGAGAGATTTTGCCCGCTCAATTCCGATAAATTCAACTTTATCTACTTCTTCGCAGCCGCCGTAGTAACGCTTACCGGGATAGCCTTCAGCATATTTATTCGAAAGCGTCGAACCCATTGTCGCAAGGACTGCTGGCGAAGTGAAATTCTCGCTAGCAATTAATTGTAGGGTCTTTTGTTGCCGATGTAATTCACTTAAGAGCACAGCCGCGATATCGGGATCTTGGGCTTGAAGTGCATTGAAGTCTGGACCATAAAATATTTCACTCGTCATGGATGAACCTTATTCGCTAGCAAGTTCAATTGCCGAAACGACTTTCTTAAGTGCTTCCAAAGTTAAGGCGCCCACTCGAATTACCTCTAATTCTGAGCCACGAGCCGAGATCACTGTGGAGAGCGAGCCCTCGGCCAGCTCGCCAATATCCAATGTCGTTAGGTTGGCGGAGAGCGGAGGAGTTCTTACGGGCCTACCTCCGGCGATGGTGGCCGAAGCGACAGCCAGAGGGCCACTTGCGCGGAGCACCTCAAGTGTCTGATCCTGATTCGGCATCCGAACGGCAAATTCTTTTAAGACTCCAGCATCTCCTAAATTCCAAGTCAGGGATTGATTGCGCAGGATATTTAACGTCAACTCACCTGGCCAAAAAGCAGCAACCAGCTCCTTAATCTCTGGTGTAACCCCCTGAGCGAGCCCCTCAAGGGTTTGTACTTTGCCAATCAATACCTGAGCGGCCACACCAGGTGGATCGCTTCGTAATTGATGTAGGCGATTTACTGCTGAGAAATTAAAGGCATCACAAGCATAAACATAACTATGTTCAAGAGGCAGAATTACAACCTCACCTCTCTTAATCGTGGAAAGAATTTTTTCAATCATTAAAGACCTTCAATAACTTTTGCCAGAGTTGCATCAACCAAAGCATGCATGGCTGTACCTTCTGGTAAATAATCCTCGGAGAAAATTTCCCCACGCTCATGAATCGCAGATACTAAGTCGCCTCGACTAAACGGAATAACTTTATTTATCTCAACTAGTGGCCGGGGAAGTAAGGACTCAATTGCTGCAACCAAGTTATCTATCCCGAATCCAGTCCTGGCCGAGAAAGCAAAACTATTGGGCTCCTCTCGCAGTAACTGCATAATCTTTTCGGGAGCCGCAATATCAGCCTTATTAACGGCTATTATTTCCTGAATATCACCGCCGCCAATTTCATTTATTACCTCTCGAACTGCGCGAATTTGGCCCTGTGGGTCGGAATGCGAGCCGTCAACAACATGGACTATCAGATCAGAGCCTGAAACCTCTTCTAGAGTTGATTTAAATGCCTCGATCAATTGGTGCGGTAAATGGCGAACAAAACCAACCGTATCGGTTAGGGTAAAAATACGCCCCTCCGAACTAGTCGATTTCCGAACAGTTGGATCTAAAGTTGCGAACAGTGCATTTTCGACCAGAACTCCAGCGCCCGTTAATCGGTTCATCAAGGAGGATTTACCAGCATTTGTATACCCAGCAATTGCTACCGAAGGTATGTTGTTTCGACGACGCTCTTGCCTCTTAGTGTCACGTGAAGTCTTCATCTCCTTAATTTCGCGACGCAATTTTGCCATTTTGCCATTTATCCGGCGGCGATCAGTTTCTAGTTTTGTTTCACCCGGGCCGCGCCCACCAATTCCACCAGCCTGTCTGGAAAGTGAATCACCCCAACCGCGAAGCCTTGGAAGTAAGTAAGTCATTTGAGCCAATTCAACCTGTGCCTTACCTTCCCGACTTTTCGCATGCTGGGCAAAAATATCTAAAATCAAAGCGGTCCGATCAATCACTTTAACTTTTGCCTTGCCCTCAAGATTTCGAAGCTGGGCAGGAGAGAGCTCACCATCACAAACAACAGTATCTGCGCCGGTGTTGATTACCGCTTCACGAAGCTCTAAAACTTTTCCCGAACCAATAAAAGTTGCTGGGTCGGCTTTCTCTCGCCTTTGAATTAAGCCATCCATAACCTGTGATCCTGCGGTTCGGGCAAGTTCGGCCAATTCTTTTAATGAGTTCTCAGCGTCTTGCGCCGTGCCTTCAGTCCAAACTCCGACTAGAACAACTTTTTCTAATCTAAGTTGGCGATACTCTGCGTCGGAAATATCTTCGAGCTCAGTTGAAAGTCCCGAAATTCTACGAAGTGCCTGACGATCCTGTAAATCAGCTTGGTTGCTCTCCCACTCTTCTTGGCCATTTTCTGCCGCATCAAACTCGGCAGCTACTCGAGCTGATTCGGCGAGGAGGGCCTCAATATCTAATTTGTCAGAGCTCACAAATATTTACTCAGATCATGCTCGCTTATTAGCACAGCAGGCCCAGTCAGAATGGCATTGCTATGAGCATCTATTTCGACGCTCAATTTTCCGCCTGGTGGATTGATAATCCATTTTGCGGGAAGTTGTTTGCCTTTAAGAAGTGAGGCAGCTAATGCAACAGCACATGTACCAGTGCCGCAAGATTTTGTTTCACCAACACCTCGTTCGTGCACTCGTATCTTCAATTCTCCATTTGACAGAAATTCAACAAATTCTACATTTACGCCATCTGGATACTCTTCTAAAGGTTCAACGGTTGGCGGAACTCTGAGATCGCCCACTTCGTCAAGGTTCTCAACAAAAACAACAGCATGTGGATTGCCCATATCAATGTTGTAACCAACCCAAGTGTGGCCATTTGTTGTTGCCGATATCTCGCCGAATACTTCGCTGATCTGCCCCATATTTACCGTTATGTCACCTTTTTCAGGAACTGCCAAGTACTTCATTCCATTACGCGTATTAATCGGAAATATTCCAGCTCCCTGGTGAGATTTCTCAACTAAATATCTTGCCATTACTCTGATTCCATTGCCGCACATTTCGGCGATTGAACCATCGCTATTTCGATAATCCATAAACCATTTATCATCTTGCTTGCCTATGCGTATCAAACCATCGGAACCTATTCCAGTTTCTCGATTACAAATTCTCACAACTTGGGCCGCACTAATTTCAAGCTCGTTTTCCGGATCAAATATAAGTACGAAATCATTTTCGGTACCGTGTCCGTATGTTCCCGTCATGAATCGAGAATAGCCTGTAGAAGGGTCTGCTTGCGTGCCAAAAGATCAGACTTTGCACTCAACCAATTAATTCGTAAGTCTTTACTAAACCAGGTCTCTTGACGACGGGCATATTGCCTTGTAGCTCGGGCAGTGTCCGCGATAGCCTCGGAATTACTTATTAACCCGTGCTTAGAGCGAATAATCTGGGCATATCCAATAGCAGCTTGTGCTGTTTTGCCTTCAAGTAGCCCGCTATTTATCAACTGCTCTACCTCTTCAGGTAAGCCTGATTCCCACATATGTTCAACTCGAGCATCGATCCGCGAATCCAAAGTCTCTCGATTCATCGCTAGTCCAAACTGCATCGCCTTGGGATATTTGCTGGATCCTTCCCTAGGCAAGCTTGCAGTGAAGGGCTTACCAGTAATTTCAATTACTTCTAGGGCTCTAACAACTCGTCTTATATTTTCCTTTGGAATCGCCAAGCTCGCTGCCGGATCAAGTTCTGCAAGTCGTTGGTGCATCGCATCGCCACCCTTTTCGCCAGCTTCCAGAGTCAATCTTTCACGTACCTGTGGATCGGTCTCTGGGAAATTCAAGTCATCCAGAATTGCTTTTATATAAAGACCAGTTCCACCGACCACGACAACGTTTCCCTTGGCAGCAAGTAATTCATCAATCTTTGCTCTGGCAATTTCTTGATACCAGGAGACTGATACATCCATATTTACATCGACCAGGTCTAATAGATGGTGCACTATCCCTTTGCGTTCTGGAATCGTTAACTTTGCCGTTCCAATATCCATTCCCTTATACAATTGCATTGAATCTGCGCTTACGATATCGGCGCCAATCTCACCAGCAATTTCCACTGCCAATTCGCTCTTGCCAGTTGCGGTAGCACCGCAAATAATAATTAACTCGCCCATAAATTAGGATCGAGCCTTTAACTGCGAAAGAGTCGGCATCCCAACCATAATTGCAGTCGAACCATTTTCTGCGCTTCGCTCCTGGCTTCGAATTTCTGTAGCATCTCCGCCTCGAGTCCTTCGAATCGATATTGGCCTTTCTTCGGCCAAAATAAAATTGGGTGAAGCTTTAGTAATTTTTGAAATGACTGCGTCGCCAGGTCTTAGAACATCTGTCGCATCGATAGTGAAGTGAGCAAGTCTAAAATCTTTTGTTCGTCCAGTCATTCTTGCCTTGCCATCATCGCGACGGCCCTCGTGATCTGCTACCAAAATTTCTTGCTCCGTCCCGAGGACTTGATTATTTACTTCGTGAGACATCTCTTGCTGCAGAATATGCAGGGCGTCGTAACGCTCCTTCATCACGGAATCACTTATTTGACCCGCCATTGTTGCGGCCGGAGTGCCTGGGCGCTTTGAATACTGAAAAGTATAGGCAGCCAAAAACTTTGCTTCCTCAACTAAATCCAAAGTTGCTTGGAAATCTTCATCGCTCTCTCCAGGGAATCCGACAATGATGTCGGTCGTGATGGTTGATGTTGGAATCGCAGTTCTAACTTTTTCAATAATTCCAAGATAGCGATCTCGTCGATAAGAACGACGCATTGCTTGGAGAATCTGATCCGAACCAGATTGAAGTGGCATGTGTAGATGGGGCATTACATTATGAGTTTCGGCCATTGCGGCAATTACATCGTCTGTAAAATCTCGTGGGTGAGGAGACATGAAACGCACTCGCTCCAAACCGCTTATCTCCCCGCACTTTCGAAGGAGTTTGGCGAAAGCTCCGCGATCACCAAATCCAACACCATAGGCATTTACGTTCTGACCTAGCAACGTGATTTCGATAGCACCTGCATCAACGACAGTCCTTATTTCATTTAGGATATCGATTTCCGTTCGGTCCTTTTCAATTCCACGAAGTGAGGGAACGATGCAAAACGTGCAAGTATTATTACAGCCAACCGAAACTGATACCCACGCACTGAAAGCCGAGTGGCGCCGGGCAGGCAAGGTCGAAGGGAAATGTTCGAGGGATTCCTTTATCTCAACTTGAGATTCCTCTTCAATTCGGGCCCGCTCGAGCAGGGTGACGAGTGAGCCGATGTTATGTGTTCCAAAAACTACATCTACATAAGGAGCGCGCTTAATAATTGAATCCTGATCCTTTTGCGCCATGCACCCACCAACAGCGATCTGAAAATTACGGTCGCTCTTCTTGCGAGGCGCCAAAAACGAAAGATTTCCGTAAAGTTTGTTATCGGCATTTTCTCTTACTGCACAAGTGTTAAATACAACTAAATCAGGCTCACTCCCTACAAGGGCTTGAACATAGCCAGCTTCAAGCAATAACCCGGAAATTCTTTCGGTGTCGTGAGCATTCATCTGGCACCCATAGGTCTCAACTACAAATGACCTAGGCGATATTTCTTGCTCAATGGTGCTCATGAGCCAATCTTAGTAGAAGCAAAGAGTTAAGAAGTCCCCAGCAATTCCCGAATAATACGCCCAGTTATTGAATGGCTAAAGCCTTTTCGAGAGAGAAGGCCATGCACTCTCCGGTAAATCACATCATCTCCAAGATGAGAGCAAGATCTAAACTTGCGCTCTGCCAGAGTAAAGGCCATTTTATATTCTTCTTCATCGTCAATATCTTCAAGGACCTCCTCAATCAAATCTTGGGAGATCCCTTTGAATTTCAGCTCTTGCCCAATTGAACGCTTTGATAACTTCTTCTGTCGTTGTCTAGATTCACTCCAAATTCGGGCGAATTCCAGGTCATTCAACAAACCTTGAAGTTCTAGCTCATCTAGTACTGCAATCGCGATCTCATCCTCAACGCCACGTTTCTTCAAATGCGCGTGGAGCTCGGCCCTACTCTTGGCTCGCGGTGCCAGTGCATAATGCGCAGTGGTCAGTGCGAAAGAGTAGGGATCTGCTTCTACTTCTTGGTTTTTGCTCAATTGGCTAGAAATCTACCTCTGACGCAGCCTCATCGATTGCGGCTACTAGTTCCGCATCAACAACAACTGGAACATAGTGCTGGCGAATTTTGCTTTCGATGTCGTTGGCTAGATCTGGGTTGTCGATCAAGAAGGCACGAGCATTTTCTTTACCCTGTCCTAGTTGATCTGTTTCATAGGTGTACCAGGCTCCGGCCTTCTTTACGATGCCGATTTCAACACCAAGGTCGATAAGTGAACCTTCACGAGAAATACCCACACCGTAGATGATGTCGAATTCTGCTTGTTTAAATGGTGGTGCCATTTTATTTTTTACTACCTTAACTCGAGTACGGTTTCCAACCGCATCAGTGCCATCTTTCAACGTTTCTATGCGTCGAATATCTAGACGAATTGAAGCGTAGAACTTAAGGGCTTTACCACCCGTTGTGGTTTCTGGAGTTCCAAAGAAAACACCAATTTTATCTCGCAACTGGTTAATGAAAATCGCCGTGGTATTTGATTGGTGTAGCGCACCAGTTATTTTACGAAGCGCTTGCGACATAAGACGCGCCTGCAAGCCCATGTGGGAATCTCCCATTTCGCCTTCGATTTCTGCTCGAGGGGTCAGCGCTGCAACTGAGTCAACAACGATTACATCAATTGCGCCGGATCGAATCAACATATCCATAATCTCAAGTGCTTGTTCTCCGGTATCTGGCTGTGAAACCAAAAGTGCATCAATATCAACGCCCAATTTGCGCGCATACTCTGGATCTAGCGCATGCTCGGCATCAATAAATGCTGCGATACCTCCAGCTTTTTGCGCATTAGCGATTGCATGAAGTGCAACCGTTGTTTTACCCGAAGATTCTGGTCCGTAAATTTCTACGACACGTCCTCGAGGTAGCCCACCAATTCCGAGCGCTATATCTAGCGCAACAGAACCAGTTGAAATAACTTCAACAACTTGTGGGCCACGATCGCCCATCTTCATTACTGAACCCTTACCGAATTGACGCTCGATTTGGGCAAGTGCGCTATCTAGGGCTTTGGCGCGGTCTGTTATTTGCTTCTCAGTTTGTTTCTCTGACGGTTCTTTTGCCATTATGTAGACCTTTCATCGATCATCGTTATCGGTCCTGAAGGTACGGAAGGCCACCGACGGCAGAAGTTGTACTCCTGCGGAGATGTGGAACCGCTCAGGCTGGGCATATCCGCGCCAAGTAGCACGAATAGGTTAAGGGTAGCCGAACATCTGTTCGAATTGAAACAACACGCCGCAAAAAAGCTTTTATCTAAATTTTGCCGGCATTTCAGGGTTGTGGGCAATGACGCCCTTCCAAATATCCCCTGGCTCCTGTCCCATGGCCAAGGCCTGTTCAACGGTTGTGCCACCTAGCTCTGCGTGAACCGTATCTTTTGAATAGGTTTCGGGGTCTGGAAAATATTCAGCAATGCGAGCGCGAAGTTCAGTTATCCGCATCTTCTTAGGAGAGCGCTCGGGCTATCTGATCGGCTTGGTACGCCGATTCCGAAGGCGAGAGCGGTGATGCAATCTGGCCAATGAGCCAGTGCAAAACCAGACTTGAATTATTTAAACCAAATATTTTTGTTAAAGATTCTTGAACTGTAGCCCAAAGTGGATGTTCACCCTTTGTCACAAAGCTGGCAATATCTTTTGGGTCGGTCTCAGTCATTCGCCTTAAGGCCGGATCCTCGGAAATTTCACGAGAGAGAACCAGAAGAGCTTTGCTGGGTGAAGGCGCCTTCTTGGCTAGTGCCGCAAGTCTTAAAATTTCAGATTCAAGGAGGCTAAACATCATCTCTTCTTTATCGGCAAAGTGGTTATAAACCGTAGCCCTTGAGACTTGAGCACGAGCTGCAATATCAACCATATTAGATTCGTATGATCCAACTTCTGCAATAACTAATTTTGTACCAGCAAGGATTGCGGTCCGAGAACGTTGAGCTGGTGCGATTGTCATTGGTTTGTCCAATATCAGTAGATATCGACGCTAGCTAGGAAGCTAAGCGGCGGCTTCTACGACGCTGAGTGATGGAACTTGGTTTGCACGTAGTGCAATGGATACATCGGAGATGACAGTTAATAGCGAAAGGCCCAAGGCCTGGCAAATTGAATTGAGGAGTTCTGAAGAGGCTTCTTTCTGACCACGCTCTACTTCAGATAGGTACCCCAGAGAAACTCGAGCTGCCTTTGCAACATCTCGCAGAGTGCGCCCCTGTGAAATGCGCTCCTGGCGCAAGGAGTTGCCGATGTGGGTACGTAAGAGTGTCACGAGGAAAGGATACGCGAAAAAGTGGCTAAAGCGCTCTCAATTGTGGCTTTTCTTACTGTGGCGCGATCGCCTGCGAGCGAGAGGGCAATGACAAAAGTCTCATTTTTACTGGCTATGGCGAGCCAGACTGTTCCGGCCTTTTGACCGTATGCCTTTCCTGGTCCGGCGACTCCTGTGGTGGAAATTGCAAAATCTGACTTGAATAATGATCGTGCACCCTCGGCCATAGCAACTGCAACTTCTTCTGAGACTGAACTGTGTCTTGTAATCAATCTTCTTGGAACTTCCAATAATTTAATTTTGCTTAAGTCGCTATAGCTAGTTACCCCGCCAAGAAACACCTTAGAAGCCCCAGCGACCGCTGTCACGGCTGCGCCTAGTCCGCCGCCAGTAAGAGATTCTGCAACAGAAAGTGTTTTACCAGATTTAGTTAATTGCTTAACGACTGTCGTTGCAAGGTTATTAGATTTCTTCATTTGGCTAGTACCTTTTTGAAATAGGCATAACCTGAGGTTATTGTCAGATAAATGGCAAGAGCCATTATCGCATCCCTAGGAATATGCAGCCATGTAGGGAGCGGCAAAATATAGAAGCCGACCCCAAAGCTCTGGAAGGCGGCCTTTAATTTTCCACCTCTACTCGCCGGGATTACGCCATCACGAATTACTGTGAGCCGAAGTACTGTGACCGAAATTTCCCGAAATAAAATCAGAATCGTTACCCACCACCAGAATTTTCCTTGCATAGAGAGGCCGATCATCGCAGCACCTATTGCAACCTTATCTGCCACTGGATCTAAAAAGGTTCCAAAACTAGTTACCTGCTCGCGCGATCTTGCCAGCTTGCCATCGAAATAATCCGTCAGTCCGACTGCGAAAAATCCGAACCAAGCGATAACTCGCCAGGATGAATCGTCCCCGCCATTTTTAAAAAGTGCATAGCAACAAAATGGCACCGCAATGAGTCTGGATATAGTCAGTGAGTTTGGAAGATTTAAATACTTCATAATGGGATCGCGATTAAATCGACGCCCGATACTTCTGTAACTATCGCCTCTACATATTCGCCGACTTTGTAGTTTGTTCGACCTGATATGAAAGTAGAGCCATCAACTTCCGGACCTTGATGCTCAGCCCGCCCCTCTTGAGTTTCAGCGTCCTCGATAAGAACCCGGACGCGCTCACCAATTCTCTCTTCCGCCCGTTGCATCAAAAATTCATCAACTAATTTCGAGAGCAGTTCAACTCGGGAGTTAATTACATCTTGGTCTATCTTATTTTCCAAGGTTAAAGCTTCAGTTTTATCTTCATCGGAATAACCAAATACACCAATTGCGTCGAGTCTTGCACGAGATAGGAAATCGACAAGTTCATCAAATTCGGCCTGAGTTTCACCAGGAAACCCAACAATTACATTTGAGCGAATTCCTGCTTCAGGAGAGAGGGCTCTAATCTGTGAAATGAGATGCAGGAATGATTCAGTATCTCCGAAGCGGCGCATTCTGCGCAGAACCGTAGGGCTGGCATGTTGAAACGAAAGATCAAAATAGGGCACGACTTTTGGCACTGATGTGATTGCTTGAATTAGCGACGGGCGCATTTCAGCTGGTTGCAGATAGGAAAGTCGAATTCGTTCGACGCCTTGGATTTTTGCAATTTCTGGCAACATGTTCTCTAAAACCTGCATGTCGCGAAAATCTTTACCGTAAGAAGTAGTGTTTTCGCTAACTAAAAAGAGTTCCGAGACTCCCTGATCGGCAAGCCACTTTGCCTCGTCAATAATTTCATTTGGTCGCCGTGACACGAATGAGCCACGAAACATTGGAATCGCGCAGAATGAACATCTGCGATCACAACCAGAAGCAATCTTGAGGGGGGCAACTGGCCCATTTTCTAATCGCTTTCTCAAGAGTGGGGGGGCTTTGGCAATATTGCTCTGTCTATCGGCGGGAGCAATCGGCAATAAGGTGCGGCGATCTTTCGGTGTATGAGCTGCTATGGACCCACCACCAATTATCGTTTGTAAGCGAAGTGAGATCTCCTCATAATCATCGAAGCCCAAGATTGCATCAGCCTCTGGAAGCGCCTGCGCTAACTCTTTGCCATATCTTTCGGCCATACAACCCACAGCAACCACCGCTTTAGTTGTGCCATTACCCTTTAAAGAGTGAGCCTCAAGGAGTGCATCGACCGAGTCTTTCTTTGCACTTTCGATAAATCCGCAGGTATTTATAATTGCAATCTCGGCATGCGCGGGATCACTAACCAGGGTCCAGCCATCGGCAGAAAGTCGGCCAGCCATCTCTTCGGAATCAACTTCATTTCGTGCGCAACCAAGAGTCACTAGTGCCACAGTTCTGGAGGGTTTCGTCAGTAGATCTTCGGCGCTCATCTGCGCCATCTTACAGTGGGTTAACTTTTAAGTCGTTATTAGCCGTTGTTAGAGCTGCCAGGTTGGAATGATAGGTGGACTACTTCCCCGACTCCGCCAGGACTACCAATCTCTTCGCCATTTACATTAAGGGAAACAGCTGCTGCATTTCCAATAATTACCTGAAGAAGCTGGCTATCGCTAAAGGATTTACTCTCTCCTATATTGATAGAGCCACTGAAGACTTGTGCTCCATTTGCATCTTGGATGCCAATCCAAGATTTTCCAGAAATACCTGTAACAACCAGCTCAACTCGAGAAGTCCTTGTTGCGACTACCGCAGAGTTTTGGTTGGTTGTTGAAGGGGCCACACCTTGGCTTGACGGAGTCAAGGATGCTGGTTTCTCATTAGGGAAGAGTGAAATTATCGCTGGGACTGCAATAATAAGTGCTACGACTCCGGCTGCCACCGAAGAAAGAGCTTTATATGAAACTGCTTGCCTAACTCCGCGATGTTTAATTGCACTATTTTCCTCGAGCATATCTACCAACGGCCTGTCAAAATCTCCAGTCGCTTCGGCAAATTTTTCGACGAGATTATCTGGATCAATCCCAATAATTTTTGCAATAGTACGAATATGGCCCCGCGCGTAAGCATTACCACCGCAAGTCGAAAAATTATCAGATTCAATATCAATAATTACTGCTTCGCGAATACGACTAGTTGAAGCAATGTTCGCAGTTGTGTAACCCGCGCGTTCGCGCGCGCACCGAATTTCAGTGCCGAGAGTTACCTTTTCTGGGGTCATTAATTTCCTCAAATACAACTTGGAGGGGATGTCCAAGAGGTAAAGAATAAAACCTTTCTCAGTCAAAGAGCAAGTGCGATCTCGATCCAGTCAAAATTGCCCCTGGAATGGGCCAGTCTTGGATAATCTCACGCTGAATTACAACTTTTTTAAGTCAGAGATTTCCCTGAATTTGCTCGAGAACATCAGGCATTTGTTCGGCCCCGATCAAAACTGTTCTTGCTTTTGAGCCTTCGGTTGGGCCCACAATTCCACGGCTCTCCATCAAATCCATTAAGCGACCAGCTTTAGCAAAACCAATTCTAAGTTTTCGCTGCAACATCGATGTCGATCCGAATTGTGTTGACACGACTAATTGAACAGCTTGCAACAACAAATCCATGTCATCACCAATGTCATCTTCAATAACATGAGCTTTGACGGGGGCCGTTAAATCAAGTCGATAGACCGGCTGAAGTTGAGATTTCACATGGTTAACGATTGCCTCGGTTTCACGTTCTGAAACATAGGCACCCTGAATTCGCATTGCCTTGCTTGCTCCCATTGGCAAAAATAATCCATCACCTTGACCTACCAATTTTTCTGCCCCAGGCGTATCTAAAATAACCCGAGAATCAGCCAAGCTTGAGGTAGCAAATGAGAGTCTTGATGGAACGTTGGCTTTGATGAGACCCGTAACGATGTCAACACTTGGTCGTTGCGTTGCGATAACTAAGTGAATACCAGCAGCCCTTGCAAGTTGAGTGATTCGAACTATCGATTCTTCAACTTCGCGCGCAGCCACCATCATCAAATCTGCCAATTCGTCGATAATAATTAGTAAATATGGATAAGGCTCAAGGATGCGTTCACTGCCTTCTGGAACTACTAATTTTCCGGAACGAACTGCCTTATTGAAATCATCAATATGCCTAAACCCAAAGGCAGAAAGATCGTCGTAGCGCATATCCATTTCCCGAACAACCCAAGCAAGCACATCAGCAGCTTTCTTAGGATTGGTGATTATTGGCGCTATTAAATGTGGGATACCTTCATAGCTTGTAAGTTCCACACGCTTGGGGTCAATCATTACCAAGCGAACGTCATCAGGAGTCGATCTCATCAAGATTGAAACTACAAGTGAATTAATCATCGATGACTTACCTGCGCCGGTTGCTCCTGCAACTAATAGGTGCGGCATCTTGGCCAGGTTCGCACAAATATAATTTCCTTCTACATCCTTACCAAGGGCAATAACCATTGGATGGGTGTCATTTTTGGCTACAGAAGAGCGCAAAACATCGCCAAGTGCAACGATTTCCCGGTCTGTATTGGGAATTTCAATACCTACGGCAGATTTACCTGGGATTGGAGAAAGTATCCGAACATCGCCGCTGGCAACTGCATAGGAAATATTCTTTGAAAGAGCGGTGATTGCTTCTACTTTAACGCCATTTCCTAACTCAACTTCATATCTTGTAACTGTAGGACCGCGCATAAAGCCGGTTACCCGACAGTCGATTCCAAATTGTTCAAAGACCTCAGTCAGTGCCGCAACGACAACATCATTAGCTTTAGACTTAGCCTTTGAGGTGGGTCCAGTTTTCAATAAATCCAAAGAAGGCAACTCGTACTTGCTATCGCCGGTTAATAACATTTGTTTCGCATGTTTAGGCGGCGTTGAGACAGGTGGACTCACCGGTGTTGGGTCTCTTCGAATTTCAACGGTAAATTCCTCGTCAAAACTCTCCTCGTCCAATTCTTCTTCCTCCTCGTGCACAAAACCCTGAACTAAGGGACTCTCGAATGGCGGAGTGTCTGAAATTTCAAATTCGACTTCACCTCGAGCTGCCCTTGCAGCGGATACTTTGCCGCTGCCCCAGTGAAAAAGAGTCGAAAGTCGAGACATAACTTTAGAGACTGGCGTTGCAGTTATTACCAGAAGGCCAAAGAACATCAATATTAAAAGAATCGGAATCGCCAAAATGGTGGTTACAAGAGCAACTAAGGGCGTAGAAATTGCATAGCCAATCCATCCGCCGCCATTTCTGAGTGCTGTTTCACCTGTTCCGGTCGATCCATTAAGAATATGAAGAACCCCGGTGATTGTTATAAGCAATACGAAAGTTCCGACAATTATTCGCCCAGTGGCTCTTACATCGTCAGGAGTTTTGAATAATCTAAAGGCAAAATAAATGAAGATCAAAGGTGCAAAAATACCTAACCGGCCAACCAGATCGAAAACTCCTGCTTGAATTGCTCGTCCCACGACGTTATCTAGGTTGAACCAGACCCCCGCGGCCGAGATAAGGCCGAAAATGAATATAAGAAAGGCAATGCCATCTCGCTGGTGAGCTGGGTCCAAATCCTGAGCACCCCGAAATATAAATCGCACGGACGAACCAAGAGTCTTCGCGATGAATCGCCAAACCGCCCCGATGCCACGAGCCAGTGCGCTTGTCGCGCCGCTCTTGCCAGACGATTTTCTTCTAGTGTTGCTTGTTTTTCTAGCCGCCATAATGGCTAACCCTAAAGCGTTTGCTGAGAGTGGTATCTAAGGCGCGCCGTTATACCTCTATCACCACAGGAACAATCATTGGTTTGCGGCGATGCTTGTCGCCAACCCAACTGCCCACAGTTTTTCTAACAACTTGTTGTAGCTGATGAGTTCCGTTTATACCGTTTCCAACCGCAGTAGCGAGTGCCTTCTCGATTATGCCCTTTACTTCATTAAAGAGTGCATTATCTTCAGTAAATCCTCGGGCATGAATGTCAGGACCGGCAACAATTTTTCCGGTTTGAGATTCAATGACCACAACTACTGAAATAAATCCTTCTTCGCCCAAAATTCTCCGGTCCTTTAATGAGCTTTCAGTTATTTCGCCGATACTCTGACCATCTACATAAACGAATCCCACTGGAATAGCACCAGCAATATCAACATAACCATCAGACATGTCAACGACGATCCCATTTTCAATTACCAGAGTATTTGTTCTGGCAACGCCTGTCCTTATTGCTAGCTCAGCATTAGCTCGGAGGTGGCGCCATTCGCCATGAATAGGCATGACATTTTTTGGCTTAACAATGTTGTAGCAATAGAGGAGTTCACCAGCAGAAGCATGACCAGATACGTGGACCATTGCATTTCCCTTGTGGACCACATTTGCACCGAAACGAGTTAGCTCATTGATGACTCGATAAACTGGATTCTCGTTGCCCGGGATAAGTGACGAAGCAAGAATTACCGTATCGCCTTTCCCAACTTGAATTTCGTGGTCACCATTTGCCATTCGCGAAAGAGCTGCTAGAGGCTCACCTTGAGATCCGGTACAAACTAGAACGACTTTATCGCCATAATCTTTCAGATTTTTTGAATCAACAATCAGATTAGGAGGTACATGCAGATATCCAAGATCTTCTGCCAATTTCATATTTCGAACCATGCTTCGCCCAACATATGCGACCTTACGGCCATGACTTTGGGCAATATCTAAGATCTGTTGAATTCGATGTACGTGAGAAGCAAATGATGCCACAATAACTCTTCGCTCGGTTTGGCGAATTACCCGATCCAGGACTGGACTGATATCTCGTTCTGATGTTGTGAATCCCGGGACGTCGGCATTTGTTGAATCAACTAAGAATAAATCAACACCTTCAGCGCCCAGGCGGGCGAATGCCGCAAGATCAGTTATGCGACCATCTAGCGGAATTTGATCCATCTTAAAATCACCAGTTGCAAGCGCAAGGCCTGCTGGGGTTCTGATTGCTACAGCAAGTCCATCTGGGATTGAGTGGTTTACTGCCACAAATTCCAATTCGAATGGTCCAAATTTTTGAATCATCCCAGCTTTAACTTCAACCATTGGCGCTGTGATGCGACGCTCTTTTAACTTTGCTCCGATAAAAGCCAACGTTAATTTCGAGCCCACAATTGGAATGTCACTTCGCTCACGTAATAAATATGGGACTGCTCCAATATGATCTTCGTGTCCGTGCGTCAAAAATATTGCCTCTATATCGCCCAACCGTTCGCGGATGTAATCAAAGTCCGGCAGAATTAGATCAATTCCGGGCTGATTCTCTTCAGGAAAGAGAACTCCGCAATCAACAACTAGTAGCCGTCCTTCGAATTCAAAGACAGTCATGTTACGACCGATTTCGCCAATTCCGCCCAGCGCGACTATGCGTAGAGTTTTTGGTGCAAGCTTGGCTGGATAAGGTAAATCTGGATGCGGATGATTCATTAGTTAAGTGTTACTCCACCTTGTCGTAGGTCCTCCTGCAGTTGCGCTATCTGCGCAGCCGTAGCATCGACAAGTGGCAATCTTGTAAATCCACCAGGTAGCCCCATTAAATTGAGTGCGGCCTTTGTCAATATCGCACCTTGGGTACGGAAGGTTCCGGTGAATACCGGTAATAATTTTTGGTGGATTTCTAACGCGCGCTCACTTCTTCCCGCAAACCAGGCATCGAGCATCTCGCGCAAATCCCTACCGATTGTGTGACCGCAGACTGAAACAAATCCAACGGCACCAACTGCTAGTAGCGGCAAATTAAGAATATCGTCACCCGAATAGACAGGGATACCAGAGCGTTGAATCACCCATGAAGTTTCAGCAATATTTCCTTTGGCATCTTTTAGCGCCACAATATTTGGGTGTTTGGCCAACTCAACAATAGTGTCTGTTTCAATTTGGATTCCAGTACGTCCAGGAATGTCGTACATCATGACAGGAAGTTCGGTTGCATCAGCCATGGCACGAAAATGGGCAGCAATACCTGATTGTGGTGGCTTGTTGTAATAGGGAGTAACTACAAGCAAGCCGTCCGCACCCGCTTTAGCAGCGCGCTTTGCTTGAACAATCGAATGTGAAGTTTCATTGTTACCAGCGCCTGCCACAACATAAATTTTTGTGCCAACTGTTTTCTTTACGACACTTACGATTTGATCCTTCTCATCATCACTTGTCGTCGGTGCTTCACCGGTTGTCCCGTTGACAACAATTCCATCGTGTCCAACCGAGACTAAATGCGCGGCCAACTTCTCTACGCCCGCCCAATCAATTTCACCATCTTTATTAAATGGCGTCACCATCGCGGTGATTAGACGACCAAATGGTGGATTAATAATCATACCCATAGGCTACAGGTAAAATAAGGGGCTTTAAGGTGCTATTCGTCCAGATTTTTCGAATGCCGCATAGGTCATAGGCATTAATTCGGCAAAATTCTTCTCCATCTTCTCAGCAACCATCTCGATCTCGCGCTGTGGATACGACGGAAAATGAGAGCCCTCACTTGATGTACGCAGTGATAAGAAATTCATTAGCGCTCGAGCATTCATTGTCACATACATTGATGAATAGAGGGTCACAGGCAATACAGCCCGAGCTACCTCACGGGCAACACCGGAAGCCAATATTATTTGGTAATTCTCATAAGCCAATGTGCACGTTTCCTTGATTGCCCTAACTGTTATATCGAATTGCTCCTGCGATCCATCAACGAATGTGTAGGCGCCAGTCTTGCCAACCTGGACTAACTTGCGCTCCTTGCTCGGAATATAAAATACTGGCCGAAGTTCACGGTAGCGACCACTCTCTTCGTTATATGAAGCAATACGATGTCTCATAAATTCGCGAAAGACAAATATCGGAGCCGAGACAAAAAAAGTCATCGATGTATGTTCAAAAGGACTTCCATGGCGCTCTCGAGCCAAATAATTAATTAGACCCGCATCTCTCTCGCTTGATTCGCCTACGGTCTCTAGGGTTGTTTCTCCTGCAGTAGACACTCGCGCCGCCCAAATTACATCGGCATCACTTGCGCTCGATTTAACAAGCTCCACAGTCATATCATCACGAAAAACTATTTCCTCTTTTGCACCATCTAAATTATTGAGAGCCATGGCCCGACCTTACATAAATCCGAGCCTCTCACCTTGGATTAGGGCATACTTCGGGCGTGTCAGTTAAGAGAGACTCCTTCAGCGTTGCGATTACGGTAGGCGCATATGGCAGTGCATTTGGGGCTGCAGCTGTCTCTGCAGACTTCACAGTTCTCCAGACTTGCTTACTTTCGCTCCTTCTATTTTCTGGCGCCTCCCAATTCGCAGTTGTTGGAGTGATCGCAGCAGGCGGCACTGCCTTAAGTGCAATTGCAACCTCAACTTTATTGGGAACGCGAAATGGACTCTATGGCCTGCGGTTGGCCCCCCTTTTGAAACTCCATGGCTGGCGAAGAGTTATCGCAGCGCAAATAACAATCGACGAATCAACAGGTGTAGCGCTTGCGCAGAACAATGAAGAGGATATGAAGAAAGGTTTTTGGTATACCGGCTTTGGTGTTTTCTTCTTTTGGAATCTATTTACCTTGGCTGGTGCACTAGGCGCCCAAGCAATCGGAAATCCTTCGGCGTGGGGGTTGGACGCGGCTGTTCCCGCTGCATTTATCGGATTACTCTGGCCAAGACTTACTGATCCTAAATCTTGGGTACTCGCAGGTTTAGCAATCGTTTTAGCACTTAGCTTCACCCCGTTCGTTCCTGCGGGAGTTCCAATTATTTCCTCGGCTCTTCTAGCCATAATAATTGGTTGGCGCCGATGAGCACTTTCTGGATAGCAGTTCTTGGGTCGAGCACCTTGGCCTTCATGACGAAATTTCTCGGCGCTTCAGTGCCTCAAAGCCTCTTGAACCATCCTCGGATTTTGCGAATTAATAACCTTATTCCTGTTGCTTTACTAACTGCTCTTGTCGCTGTTAATACTTTCGCTGATAAAACGAAATTAGTACTAGATAGCCGAGCACTTGGCATGGCAGCAGCTATTACTCTCTTGATAGCAAAGGCACCATTTCCGATTGTTGTGATTGGCGCTGGGCTAACTTCAGCACTTGCTTATCGTTTCATTTAGGAAATTTTAAAGAAGCCCTAATTCTGATAATTTAGCTTTTAACTCATTATCTGAAGGCTCTGTTAAATGAGAGCCATCTTGAAACACAATTACTGGAATTGACTGAGCGCCGCCATTAATCTCGGTAACTTTCTCAGCCGCACTTTTGTCGAGTTCAACATCTATGTAATCGAATTCAACGCCAGTTGAGGCTAGAAACCGCTTGGATCTTCGGCAGTCTCCGCACCATTGCGCTCCGTACATCAATATGTTTGCCATTAGGCCTTCCTTTACTCCTTTTACTCTGAAAATTCTTTTTAAGATAGATCCATATAGTTCTCAAGACCGACAGTCAGTCCAGGGTGCAGGGATACATTTCTTATACCCAACAAAACTCCTGGCATAAATCCGGTTCGATCAATTGAATCGTGGCGGATAGAAAGTGTTTCGCCAACATCCCCAAGGATTACTTCTTGATGAGCAACCGCGCCACGAAGCCGAACTGAGTGAATTTGTACGTCGCCTATCTTAGCACCACGTGCACCTGGCATTTGTGAAACGGTTGCGTCAGGCATGGCTGATTTATTTGCACCTTTGCGTGCTTCATTAATTAATTCTGCAGTTCTAAAAGCAGTTCCAGATGGGGCATCTACTTTTGCTGGGTGGTGCAATTCGACAATTTCAACCGATTCGAAATATTTTGAAGCTTTCGCAGCGAATTGCATCATTAAGACGGCGCCGAGGCCAAAGTTTGGGGCGACTAGAGCTCCAACTTTTGGATTTAAAGCGAGCCATGAATTGACAAGTTGAAATTTTTTCTCATTAAAGCCAGTGGTTCCGACCACAACGCTTATTCCATGTTTGATCGAAAATTCTAAATTACCCATCACTGAATCTGGATGAGTAAAATCAACTACAACCTGAGCTCCGCTAGAAACTAATTGATCCAATGTGTCGTCAATATCGATCGCGGCTACAACTTCCAAATCTTGCGTTCCAGTTATCGCCTTAATAGTTTCGGAACCCATACGTCCCTTTGCTCCTAATACTGCAACCTTTATGCTCATGCGATCACCTTTTCAAATTTGGCGGTACTTCTAAATGGTCCAACAAGGGCAAGAGTAGCGGGAGCGCTGAACAATTCGCGAGCTAATTCCTGAACTTGCTCTGGGGTAACTGCCTTAACTTTATTCAAAATTTCATCAAAACTCGTTATCTTGCCGTAAACCAGTTCACTTTTGCCGATACGGCTCATACGTGAGCCAGTATCTTCTTGACCCAAGATAAGACCACCAGTAACTGCGCCTTTGGCGCGCGAGATCTCTTCGAGAGTTAAGCCATACTCCATTACTGACTCGCTGATATCACGCATCAACCTTAAAACTTCAGCGGTCTTATCTGTTTTACAGCCTGCATAAAATGCCAGAGTTCCAGTGCCTGCGAATTGCTGCGGATAGGCATATGTTGTGTAGGCAAGACCGCGTTTCTCTCTAATTTCCTGGAAGAGGCGCGAGGACATTCCGCCACCTACTGCAGAAGCTAAAATACTTAGAGCAAATCTTCGCTCATCATTTCGATCTAACCCTGGGAATCCATAAAGAATATGTGCCTGTTCGGTCTTTCGATCTATCAATCCAACTTTGCCAAGTCCGGGGGTCTTAATTGAGTTGGAAACTCTCGTCGTGTGCTTGTTCGCTGGGACATCTAGAAAACCATCTCTTGAAAGCGCCTCCTCGATCATAGCAACAACTTTTTTGTGCTTGATATTTCCGGCTACAGAAACTACTAGATTCTCTGGTTGATAGTGCTTCTTGTAATAGTTAAAAATAGAGTTGCGCGGCGCTCTATTTATGGATTCCACAGTGCCAAGAACCGAGCGCCCAATTGGTGAATTTCCGTAATAAGTTTCTAGGTAAAGCTCATGAATATAATCCGAGGGATCATCATCGCGGACTGAAATTTCGCTTAAAACTACCTTGCGCTCTGAATCAACATCTTCGGCGGTGAACGTTGATGAAGTGATTAAATCTGTCACTACATCGACAGCTAAAGGTAAATCTGTATCGATAACTCGAGCATAAAAGCAGGTGTATTCCTGGCCAGTGAAAGCATTCATCTCTCCACCGACAGCTTCGATTGCGGATGAAATTTCAAGAGCATTGCGGCGCTCTGTTCCTTTAAAAAGCAGGTGCTCTAGAAAATGAGAAGCCCCCGCAACGGATTTAGATTCGTCGCGGGAGCCAACATTTGCCCAAATTCCTACCGCAGCGGAGCGAGATGTACTGACTTCTTCAGTAACAATTCGCAGCCCGCTGGGCAAGATTGTTTTACTCAATTATTCTCCGGCTTCCTTGCCAGGAATAGTGCCATCTGCAAGAACTGGAACCAATGAGAATTTACCCTTTGGATCAATCTCTGCGATTTCAACTTCTACCTTGTCGCCAACTTTCATAACTTCCTCAAGGTTTTCAATGCGCTTTCCACCATGCATTTTACGAATCTGCGAGATGTGAAGCAATCCATCTTTGCCTGGAACGAGTGAAATAAAGGCTCCAAATGTTGCTAGTTTTACAATGCTTCCGTTGAAGCGCTCGCCCACTTTTGGAATAACTGGGTTCGCGATTGCGTCAATCATTGCTTTAGCAGCTTCTGCCTGTGAACCTTCAAGAGCGCCGATATAGACAGTTCCATCATCTTCAATGGTGATATCTGCTCCTGTTTCATCCTGAATTTGATTAATCATTTTGCCCTTAGGCCCGATGATTGCGCCGATTAGATCGACTGGAACCTTAACTGAAATGATGCGAGGAGCAAGAAGGCTCATCTCATCTGGTGCATCAATTGCTTGGTTCATGATGTCAAGAATGGTTAGGCGTGCCTCTTTTGCTTGCAGCAGGGCTGAAGCCAATATTGAAGCAGGAATACCATCAAGTTTGGTATCTAACTGAAGGGCAGTAACGAAATCTTTCGTTCCTGCAACCTTAAAGTCCATATCTCCGAAGGCATCTTCTGCGCCCAGAATATCTGTGATTGCAACGTATTCGGTCTTGCCATCAATAACATCCGAAATAAGTCCCATCGCAATACCTGCAACAGCGGCCTTAAGTGGAACACCTGCATTGAGCAGCGACATTGTCGATGCACAAACAGATCCCATTGATGTTGAACCGTTTGATCCAAGAGCCTCTGATACTTGGCGAATCGCATATGGGAATTCTTCGCGGCTTGGAAGAACAGGTACGAGAGCACGTTCAGCAAGAGCTCCGTGACCAATTTCGCGGCGCTTTGGCGAACCAACACGGCCCGTCTCACCCACTGAATATGGTGGGAAGTTGTAGTTATGCATGTAACGCTTGTGATTCTCTGGACTCAAAGTATCTAGTTGCTGTTCCATCTTCAACATGTTCAATGTTGTGACACCAAGAATTTGAGTTTCACCACGTTCGAAGATTGCTGAACCGTGAACGCGAGGAACAACTTCTACCTCGGCGGTAATCGCGCGAATATCGCGAATCCCGCGCCCATCAATACGAATCTTGTCGCGAAGTACGCGTTGGCGTACTAACTTTTTCGTAACTGAACGAAGAGCTGCAGAAATTTCTTTCTCGCGGCCTTCAAAAGTTACAGCCAATTTTCCGTTTACAGCAGCGTTGATCTCATCAAGTTTTGTCTCACGATCTTGCTTTCCAGCAATCGTAAGCGCCTTTGCAAGTTCAGCTTCTGCTTCCGCAGCTACTGCAGCATATACATCGTCTTGGTAATCCAAGTAGACCGGAAATTCTCCGGTTGGCTTTGCGGCAACTTTTGCAAGTTCCAACTGTGCTTCGCAAAGTATGCGAATAAAAGGCTTAGCGGCCTCAAGTCCCTCACCAACGATCTCTTCGGTTGGAGCTTTTGCGCCACCCTTAATCAGATCAATTGTTTGAGTTGTTGCTTCTGCTTCAACCATGATTATTGCAATGTCACCATCAATTATTGAACCGGCAACCACCATGTCGAATACCGCTTTTTCCAAGTCGGAATGATTTGGGAATGCAACCCATTGGCCCTCAATTAAAGCGACGCGAACGCCACCGATTGGACCAGAGAATGGCAAGCCAGCAAGTTGTGTTGACATTGATGCTGCATTGATTGCGATTACGTCATACATGTGATCAGGGTTAAGCGCCATAATCGTTACGACAACTTGAATTTCGTTACGAAGGCCCTTTACGAATGATGGGCGAAGTGGTCTGTCAATCAAACGGCAGGTAAGAATTGCATCTTCTGACGGACGTCCTTCTCGACGGAAGAAAGATCCTGGAATCTTTCCTGCTGCGTACATGCGTTCTTCAACATCCACGGTAAGTGGGAAGAAATCGAATTGATCCTTTGGCTTCTTCGAAGCAGTTGTTGCTGATAGCAACATTGAATCATCATCTAAATAAACAAGTGCAGCTCCTGCAGCTTGACGAGCTAGGCGGCCGGTTTCAAACCGGATCTCGCGCTTTCCAAATTTGCCGTTATCAATTACTGCAACGGCGGTCTTAACATCTTGACCTTCCATAGGTCGACTCCATTCTAATTAACACACATCAGCAACGGATCTTCGATGGAAGCCCACGGGATATCTATTTATTAATATAGATGGCCCCAAAGCCACAACCGAGGACCGATTTACTGATGAGTGAGTTTTTGCTAAATTAGCGACGAATACCGAGTTTTTCGATAATCGCTCTGTAACGTGTTACATCGCTCTTTGCAAGATATTGCAAAAGGCGACGACGCTTACCGACCATAAGAATCAGACCACGACGATTGTGGTGATCATGCTTATTCACCTTTAGGTGCTCGGTGAGTTCTTCAATTCGCTTTGATAGCAATGCGACCTGTGCTTCAGGACTTCCCGTGTCAGTAGCGGAAGCGCCATATTTTGCAATGATTTCTTTTTTCTCTGCTGGCTGTAGAGCCATTTGGAACTCCTCTTACTTTCACGAGGGCCTCGGTGTGAATCACGAAGGCTCGATTGCTCGCTTGTTGTTGGCAAAGGTTACCAGCGGCCATCCATCCTGAGAAATCCAGCTAATTACGCTTCAATTTACACGGGTAAATCCCGTTAATTCGGCAGCCTTGTCGCAATCCTCCTTTATCTGAATTAATAAGGAATCGATAGATTCAAATTTTAAGGTATCTCGAAGGCGCCAACCGAATTCAATAATCGCGCTTTCTTCATATAAATCTAAATCTGTTTGATCGAGTGCATATGCCTCGACTTGTCGACCTCGAACTCCGGGAAAGGTCGGGTTAGTCCCAATCGATATTGCAGCAGGCCAGCGATTTTTAGCAACGGTTAGCCAGCCGGCATAAACACCATCGGCTGGTATGCAGGCTAGAGCATCGAGGCCAATATTTGCAGTTGGATAACCAATAGCCCTGCCCCGCTTCTCACCATGAACTACAGGGCCAACTAAATAATGATTTCGTGTCAAAAGCTCCCCGGCCCGTTCGACTTCACCATCAAAAATCAATCCTCGGATTCTTGTTGAAGAAATTGGATTTCCTCGATTTTCAGAGAGTTTGACGATGGTAGTTTTGAAGCCTTTTTTTACGCCTTGCAAGTAATGAGCCGTTCCCTCAGCCTTATGTCCAAAAGTAAAATTCTCGCCAACAACAACGTGTGTTGCTGCCAATTTCTTCACCAAAACTTCATCGATAAATTCATCTGGGCTTAAGGCGGCAAACTCTTCAGTGAAATCCATAACTACAACCTCATCCGCACCGTGTAATTTTAATTGCCGGACTCGATCTTCTAGCGGAAGTAATTGCATCGCAGTTCGTTCTGGTGCAAAAATCTGAGTTGGATGTGGATAAAAAGTCAGGGCGCTCACTTTGCCATGGGACTTTGCTCTGAGGAGCAACTCTTGATGGCCAGCGTGGACGCCGTCAAAAATTCCTATAAGAACACAATTGTTCACTTGGTTATTCTTTCACAGCCACAAGGATTGGTGTTGCAACTGCTTTGCCTGCGATTTGCTTGTTCAATAATAGAGCTACGAATTCTCCGCTCTGGTCAAGAGCGGCAGTGGCACCTAATTCCTTATTTGCATCTACTGGTCTGCCAAAAGAAATCTCACTATTTTCTGCGAAATCTAGCGTCCTAGTTGGCAAGATTCTAGATATACCAGAAGCTACTGTTATTAATTCTGCATCTGCCAGTTCACGGCACTCTGAAATATCAAAGGGAGAGACCAAGGTTCTGCGCAACTCCGTGAGGTGGCCTCCAACATTTAATAGTTCACCAAGATCTCTAGCGATGGATCTAATATAAGTTCCGGCACTGCACTCGACAATCACGCTGATATCAACAAATTCCTCGACCTTTGTAACAGCCATGATCTCAATTCCGTTGATATTCACCTCGCGAGCAGGAATGTAAACTACTTCTCCATCTCGGACTCGTTGGTGCGCTGGCTTGCCCGATATTTTTATCGCCGAAACTGAACTCGGTCGCTGTAAAATGTTTCCAACAAAATTTTTCAATGCCTGCTCTATCTCTTCGGTAGATATACCTGAAGCATCTGAGCTTTGTATTACTTCACCTTCGCGGTCATCTGTATGAGTGCTCTGTCCAAGTCGAATAGTCGCTTCATATTTTTTTCCACCATCAGTTACATACTGCAATAGTCTGGTGGCAGTTCCAATACCAAGAACTAGAACTCCGGTGGCCATTGGATCCAGAGTCCCTGCATGTCCAATTCGTCTCGTGCCAAATTTCTTCCGTGCCCTGGCCACTACATCATGACTTGTTATGCCGGCCGATTTATCAATTAGCGCGAAGCCATTCATATTCTGCTAATTACTCATCTACGTGCTTATAAGGATCTGCATCTCCTGCTGGCTTGGCACCTTCACGTGCTCTGGCCAACTCGGCATCTTTTTTTGCGACTTCTGAAAGTAAATCATTCATCGCCGAGGCACTTTCCTGCAAGCCATCTTGAAAAAATTCAAGACTGGGGGTTATCCGTAAGCCAAGAGTTCGCCCAACTTCAGTTCTAAGCATTCCTCGTGCTGAATTTAGCGCAGCAGCTGTAGCACTCTGCTCGGCTTCATCTCCAAGAACGGTATAAAAGATTGATGCTTGTTGCAGGTCACCTGTAACTCGAACATCAGTAAGTGTTATGAAACCCAAACGCGGATCTTTAACCCGCATTTCAAGGGCTTGGGCAACAATTTCCTTAATTCGATCAGCGACCTTTAGTGCGCGGTTAGATGCCATGTTTTATGCACGCTTCTTCTCGCGCAACTCGTAGGTTTGAATGATGTCGCCGACTTGAATGTCCTTGAATGATCCAAGTCCGATACCGCACTCATAACCATCTTTAACCTCAGTTGCATCATCTTTGAAGCGACGTAGCGAATCAACAATCAGACCTTCGCCAACTATTACGCTATTTCGCAGCGTCCTGGCCTTGGCATTTCGTTTAATCGTTCCATCCTGGACAAGGCAACCGGAAATATTTCCGAACTTGCTTGACTTGAAGATGTCTCGAACTTCGGCATTTCCAAGAATGACTTCTTCGTATTCTGGCTTGAGCATGCCCTTTAGCGATGCTTCGATTTCTTCGATTGCGTTGTAAATAACGGTGTAGAAACGAATTTCCACTCCTTCAACTTCAGCAAAGATTGCCGTCTGAGGTTCTGGTTTTACGTTGAACCCGATTATTACAGCGGTTGAAGCTGATGCAAGAGTTACATCACCCTTTGTAATTGCACCGACGCCGCGGTGAATTACGCGAAGATCTACTTCACTACCAACATCAAGTTGTAGAAGTGCATCTTCCAGTGCTTCGACAGAACCAGAAACGTCTCCCTTGAGAATAAGGTTAAGAGTGCTGATCTTGGATTGCTCCATAAAGTCTTCAAGTGAGACTTTCTTGCGAGTCTTAGCAAGTAGCGCATTTCGCATTGCAAGCTGACGCTTTTCAGCAATTTGACGAGCAGTTCGATCGTCTTCAGCAACAATAAAGGAATCGCCCGCGCCAGGCACCGAGGTGAAGCCTAGGACCTGGACTGGACGCGATGGACCTGCTTCAGTAACGGGATCGCCATTCTCATCCAACATTGCACGCACTCGGCCAAAAGCCCCACCGGCGACAATTGCATCACCAATATGTAGCGTTCCACGTTGAACTAGAACTGTCGCAACTGGACCGCGACCCTTATCTAGATTAGCTTCAATAGCAACGCCTCGAGCAACATCATCTGCTATCGCACGGAGATCTATTGCAGCATCTGCTGTTAGAAGAATCGCATTAATCAGATCATCAATTCCGGCACCTGATTTTGCAGAAACATCAATGAACATTGTCGTTCCGCCGTACTCCTCTGCAATCAAGTTATATTCGGTTAATTGTTGACGAATCTTGTCTGGGTTTGCGCCTTCTTTATCAACCTTATTCACAGCTACGACGATTGGAACATCGGCGGCTTGGGCGTGATTCAGTGCTTCAATCGTTTGTGGCATTACACCATCATCGGCAGCAACAACAAGAACTGCAATATCAGTTACCTTTGCACCACGGGCACGCATAGCGGTAAACGCTTCGTGGCCAGGTGTATCGATAAAGGTAATCGCACGATTTTGACCCTCGTGGTCATGATGAATTTGATAAGCGCCTATGTGCTGAGTAATTCCGCCAGCTTCGCCGCGACCTACCTCAGTCTTTCGAACGGCATCGAGCAAACTTGTTTTACCGTGATCAACGTGACCCATGACGGTGACAATTGGCGAGCGCACAACAAGATCGGCCTCATCAATATCTTCCAACTCTTGATCCAAGTCAATATCAAATTGCTCTAGTAGTTCACGGTCTTCATCCTCTGGGCTAACAATTTGGATGCTGTAACCGAGCTCAGCACCTAAGAGCATGAAAGTATCTTCATTTACAGATTGAGTCGCGGTAACCATTTCACCTAAGTGGAATAGCGCAGAAACTAGCGCTGCTGGATCGCCACCAATTTTTTCGGCAAAATCCATAAGAGTTGCACCACGACGAAGTCGTATTGCAGTTTTGCCATCACCATGCGGAATAACTGCGCCGCCGAGTGAGGGTGCCGCCATATTGTCGAATTCTTCACGTAGCGCTTTCTTACTCTTGCGTCCCTTACGAGATTTTCCGCCTTGCTTTCCAAATGCGCCTGCAGTTCCACCGCGTTGATGGCGACCGCCACCTTTTCCGGCTCCACCGAATGTTGTTGGTGCGCCACCCGCAGTTGTACTCGGTGTGCGATATGGCGAATTTGTATTTGGTGCGCCACCAGTTCCGCTTGGACGTGCACTCCCCGGAGCACCGGTTCCTGCAGGACGTCCTTGCTGCGGACGGGCAGCAAAACCTGGGCGAACTGAACCTGGGCGTGCACCTGACATAGGTGGTCGCTCACCAGGACGAAGTGGACGTTGTGCAGGGGGACGCGGCATTGCATTAGTTGATGAAAATGGATTATTACCTGCACGTGGTGGCCTTGGCATTGCTGGTGCACCAGGTGTTGGGCTACTAAACGCATTGTTTCCAGGGCGCGGCATCTGAGGAGTTGGGGGAACGGGTCGCAGTTCAGACTTTTCTTTAGAATCATTTGGAATTGGTGTCACTTGTACCGGCGTTGATTTTTCTGGCGCAGCCATGATTTCACTTTGTGCTTTAGAAAGTTGCGCACGTGTTGCTTCTGGTAAGGATGCTAGGGCAGCTTCGATTTCTTCCGCAGTTGGAGTTGCCGCCTTTTTGGCAGCTGTTTTCTTAGCCGCTGCCTTTTTGACAGGTTTTGCCGCTGGCGCAGCTTCTTTTAGATCCGGAAATTTATCCATCAACTTGCGCACTACCGGTGCCTCGACGGTTGATGAAGCAGAACTGACAAACTCGCCGACTTCTTGTAGTTTAGCGAGGAGAGCTTTGCTCTCTAAACCTAATTCTTTTGCTAATTCGTAAACGCGGACCTTTGCCACAGTTGCCTTCCTGTCTTGGCCCCACGTCTTAATTGGAGCCTAAATTAATGCCTTAATCATGAATGCGCGGTGCTCATGGTTACTTCTTATCCCAGTTTGGGTTTGACATAGCTTTCGCTCCTATTTTTAAAATTTTGAACGTTTTTAAATACTAATTATTTAAAAACTTTTCCAGCAAGTCCGTCGAAAGATTTTCATCAATTCGAAAGGCCCGTTGAAATGACCGACGTTCCTTTGCAACATCGAAACACTTCCGATGGAGCCAAGCACCACGACCAAATTTACGGCGATCTTCATCAGGCAAAACCTGATTTCCAACCTGAACTACTCGAAGTAGTTCGCTGAAGTTCTCTCGCTTACGACAAGCAATGCAGCTCCGAATCGGAATCGGCATTTCTTATCCCTCACAATTTCAAACTATCAGGGGCCAACCTTACTCGTGAAATTGCCTGGCATCCAATTCTCTGGTCGGCTTCCCAGTCCTTAGGCGGGAGAATCCTCAGTCGAAAGAGCAATTCCCCCGCCTTCAAGTAATGGTTGTGAGTCGGGCGAGTCCGATGGGGATTCCACCTCAATTTTCGGGGGTTTTTCAATTCGCTCCACCGGGTTGTCAGGATGAATATCAATACGCCATCCAGTCAGTCGGGCAGCAAGCCTTGCATTCTGACCATCCTTGCCAATAGCAAGTGAGAGTTGGTAATCAGGAACGACAACCTTCGCTGACTTTGTTTCTAGGTCAACGACTTCACAACTAGAGACTTTTGCCGGAGCTAAAGCATTTGCCACATAGACCGCCGGATTCTCGGAATAATCAACGATGTCAATTTTTTCCCCATTTAGCTCATCCATTACCGCTTTAGCTCGAGCACCTAGTGGGCCAATAAGAGCACCTTTAGGGCTAACACCAGAACGATGCGAACGTACCGAAACCTTGCTACGGAAACCCGGTTCACGGGATACGCCAACAATTTCTACAATCCCATCTTTGAGCTCGGGAACTTCGAGAGAGAAAAGTGTTTTAACCAGTAATGGATGCGTTCTAGAGAGCGTAATTTCTGGCCCCTTTAAGCCTTGCTTAACATCAACAACAAAGCATTTAATCCGATCACCATGGCGATAAGTTTCAGTAGGAACTTGCTCGTTTGGCGGAATTTTTCCTTCGGCGCGACCTAAGTCAACATAAACCAAGGTTTCATCTCGGCCCTGCTGGATTACTCCAGAAATTACATCACCAACACTTGCGGAAAATTCTTCAACCACATCTGCATCTTTGGCTGCACGCATTCGCTGTTTAATTTCTTTGCGTGTGATTGACTGAATTACATCTTGAAAACCCTCAGGCATGTGCGTGATGGTCTCAGTATAAATACCTTCATCGTTAAATTTTGGAACGTGAATCAAAATTTCACCATCAACGCGATTTAAAACTGCTCGTCCTTGTGGCATAGCATCAAGTAAAGCTACATATGCTTCTGTAACAGCATTTTCAATAGCGCTAATCATTTTTTCTAGAGGAATCTCTTTTTCAATAGTGAGCGCAATCAACGCATCAACATCGACGCTCATTCGCTTTCCTCATTCTTGAGCGGCTTGAATTCGATCTCGATCATTGCTCGTTTGATATCTTGGAATGATATTGATTGCCTTCCAATTAGCACCTCAGTTTCAGTGCTCTCTCCAATGCGCCCGCCAATTTCCTGACCGCTAAACAAAGTCACATTTATCAGACGTTCAATATTTTTGCGCCAGTGTCGAGGCTTAGTAAGTGGCCGGTCTAGCCCTGGCGAGGTAACTTCTAAGGTGAATGCGCCCTCACCAACTGAGGCAAGAGTTTCGATAACTTCAGATATCTGCTTAGTTACTGCGGTGACTTGATCTAAATTTAAATGCTCATCGCTATCTACGATAACGGTAATAATTTTCACCTTGCCAGCAGTTGTTATTGTTAACTCTTCTAGATAATTGCCCGTTGTACTAATAATTGGCTCAATAACAGCGCTAATTTCCTCGTTTAATGACATCTCTTATAACCTTTCCGATATTAAGTTTTAATTTGCCAGCCAATCGTAACCCACTTTTGCGATCAGAATTATCGTCACAGCTAGAAATACCTTTCGAACCAGAGGCGAGCCGCCCCTGATTGCAAGCCTTGACCCGATTATGGCCCCGCACACATTGCATACTGCGAGCAATAAGCCCAATTTCCACCAGATATGTCCGGTAATCTGGAAAGAGATGAGCGCTCCAAAATTTGTGGCGATATTTACCAACTTGGCAGTCGCAGAAGCCCTAAGGAATGCGTAACCAACTAAGCCGACCAGAAGAAAAACTAGAAAAGTTCCAGTTCCGGGTCCAAAAATTCCATCATAGAAACCAATGGTCAGGCCCGAAGCCAGAACGATTTGATGGCGCCGGCGTTGACTAAATTTTAGATTCTCCTTTATCCCAAGTTCGGGCTTAAACCAGGTATAAAGAGCAACGCTGATGAGTAAGAAAATAATCAAAGGCTGGAAAATAGCAGTTGGGAACAAGCTTGCAAGTCTGGCACCTAGTACTGAACCAAAGAAGGCCGGGAGCGCCATATAGCAAGTAACTCTTAAATCTGGCTTAACTTTTCTAAAGTAATTTGCTGCCGCAGATGAAGTACCGAAGATTGAGATGACCTTGTTTGTTCCAAGAATTAGCGGGATCGACTTCTCAGGTAGCCCAATTAATAGCGCGGGAAGTTGGACTAAGCCACCACCGCCAGCAACAGCATCCACAAAACCAGCAAATCCTGCAGCTATTGCTAGGAAAACTGCAGTTTCTATTCCCATTTAATTAAGAATTTAAAACCTTAGTACTAATTTCAGTTACTGCCTTCAGTAATTCAATTTCCGTTTTCTCGCCAGTGCTTCGAACTCTAAATTCAACTTTGCCTTCGGCAAGCGCCTTGCCTACTATGACAATAAAAGGAATTCCGATTAATTCTGCATCTTTGAATTTCACGCCCGCACTTGGTTCACGGCGATCATCGAACAATATTCGAAGACCCTTCTCCTCTAAATCTTCAGCCAAAGTAAGGGCCGCTCTAAAGACTTCATCTTCTTTTCCGGTCGCAACAATGTGTACATCAGCAGGAGCGATTTCGCGGGGCCAAGATAAACCTATTTCATCATGTGTTTGTTCGGCAATCGCAGCGACAGCCCGAGAAACTCCAATTCCGTACGAGCCCATTGTTACTACTTGAGACTTGCCATTCTTGTCGAGAACAGTTAAATCAAGGGCTTGAGCATATTTTCGGCCTAGTTGGAAAATATGACCAATTTCTATTGCCCGATCAATCACAACTGGGCTCTCACACTTAGGACATAAATCTCCGGCGCGAACTTCTGCTGCCTCGACATATTTTTCAACTTCGAAATCCCGCCCATTCGTTACAAATCGAGCATGGGTGTCTCTCTTATTTGCACCAGTTATCCAATGAGACCCTGGAAGGACTCTTGGGTCGGCCAAGAGTTGAACGCCCAGTTTTTTAGCATCCTGAGGTCCAACATAGCCTTTAACAAGACCAGGAAACTTCGCAAAATCGGAATCCTCAAAGAGCCTGAGCTCTTGTACGCCAGGTAGATTCGCCTGCAATCTCTTTAAATCTACTTCCCGGTCTCCCGGAACCAAAACAGAGATCGCCTTATCATCTGCAATGAGTAGAACATTTTTAAGCGTATCGGAAGCTTGATGCCCAGAACCAAACTTAGAATTCAAAAGCTCTACTAGCGAATCTATCGTTGGAGTATTAGGTGAATCAAATGCCTCCATATTTGCGGGTAGAGCTGTGGAAGTCGGCTCAACTTTTGTTACCATCGCTTCAACATTTGCGGCATAACCACATTTCTCGCAAAGCACATAAGTATCTTCGCCTGTTGAACATGGGGCTAAGAATTCCTCCGACCCAGAACCGCCCATAGCTCCAGATATTGCAGACACAATATTGTACTTAAGGCCCAGTCGATCAAAAGTTTTAATGTATGCATCACGATGCTGATTGTAAGATTTAACTAATCCCTCATCATCAATATCAAAAGAGTAAGAATCCTTCATTACAAATTCTCGCCCTCGAATTATTCCGCTCCGAGGCCTGGTCTCATCGCGAAATTTTGTTTGAATTTGATAAATTGAAAGTGGCAGATCTTTATATGAGGAATATTCGCCTTTAACCATCAAAGTAAACATTTCCTCATGAGTTGGGCCTAATAAGTAGTCATTTCCCTTACGATCCTGAAGTCTGAATAAATCTGAACCGTACTCTTCCCAACGCTTGGTTTTCTCATATGGTTCACGAGGTAAGAGGGCTGGAAAATGAACTTCTTGAAAGCCTGCCTCGTCCATCTCTTCTCGAATGATTCGCTCAATATTTCGATAGGTGATGTAACCGAGAGGAAGCCAAGAATAAACTCCTGCCGCAATTCGCCTCACATATCCGGCTCGAACTAGTAACCGGTGACTAGCTACCTCAGCATCTGCTGGATCATCACGAAGGGTGCGCAGTAACAAAGTAGACATTTTTAGCATGGGCTTACCCTATCTAATGCGCTATATATTAATTAGCAGTAACGCTCGGTGTTCCACTGGCAACTCCTGCTGCCTGCATTTCTTCGGCCAATCTCATTGCCTCTTCGATAAGAGTCTCCACTATCTGGCTTTCAGGAACGGTCTTAATCACTTCACCTTTTACAAATATCTGACCTTTTCCATTGCCTGAAGCAACACCAAGATCCGCTTCCCTTGCTTCTCCTGGACCATTAACAACACAGCCCATAACGGCAACCCGAAGCGGGACAGTCATTCCTTGTAAACCTGCTTGCACCTTTTCCGCCAAAGAATAGACATCAACTTGGGCGCGACCACACGATGGGCAAGAGACTATTTCAAGTTTTCGCTGGCGAAGGTTTAGAGATTCTAGAATTGAAATTCCAACTTTGACTTCCTCGACCGGTGGCGCCGAAAGTGAAACTCGAATTGTGTCACCAATCCCTTCCGCCAAGAGAATTCCAAAGGCGGTCGCTGACTTAATCGTGCCTTGAAAAATTGGCCCTGCTTCAGTTACGCCAAGGTGAAGTGGGTAATCGCATTTGCTTGCCAGTAGCCGATATGCCTGAACCATTGTCACTGGGTCATGATGTTTCACTGAAATTTTAATATCACTAAAACCGTGCTCCTCAAAGAGCGAGGCTTCCCAAAGTGCTGATTCGGCAAGTGCTTCAGGTGTAGCTTTTCCATATTTTGCAAGTAACCGAGGATCAAGTGAACCCGCATTAACCCCAATTCGAATAGGAATTCCGGCATCTCCTGCGGCCTTGGCGACTTCTTTAACTTTGTCATCAAACTGCTTAATATTTCCTGGATTAACTCGAACAGCTGCACAGCCCGCATCAATCGCCGCAAATATATATTTTGGCTGAAAATGAATATCGGCAATTACTGGAATTTGAGATTTCTTTGCGATCTGTGCCAAGGCATCAGCATCATCCTGGGTTGGAACCGCTACCCGAACAATCTGACATCCTGATGCAGTTAGTTCAGCAATTTGCTGCAAAGTGCTATTTACATCCGAGGTAAGGGTCGTACACATTGATTGCACGCTTACCGGCGCATCTCCGCCCACCAGGACTTTCCCAACTTTCAATTGTCGACTCTTGCGCCTAGGCGCTAGCGTCTGGATTGGGGTGCCAGGCATTCCGAGATTTACCATGGTTGCATCCTAGATTATTAGTTGAGATTTATTGGATTAAAAATATCGGCAGCCAGCAAAAGGAGGGAGAGGACAGCCAGCACTGCAAAAACTGCCAGCGTCAAAGGCAACATTTTTTCCAAATCTATAGGGCTAGGAGCGCTCACTTTTCGACGTCTCGCACTAAGTCGCCGAAAACCATCGACAATGGCAATAGCCATGTGCCCGCCATCTAAAGGTAATAGCGGAAGCAAATTAAATACGCCAACAAAAATATTCAGGCTGGCAATAATAATCAGAAAAGTAGCAATTTTTTCTCGTGAAGCCAGATTTGGATCACTAGCCGTTTGAGCGCTGACTCTGGCGACACCAACTACGCCAACTAATCCCTGCGCATCTCGCTTCTCATTTCCAAATGTCTGACGAACAAGAGCCGGGATCCTCGCCGGAAGTGAAATCAGAGAAGTTACGCTATTTACCAGCAAATCCTTAGTTATTCTCGCGCTGTTGACGATAGCTTTAATTGGGGCATCTTTATGCGTGCCAAGTTTATTGATAACCCCGATATAACCAATTTCCTTACCGTCCAAAATTCTTAGTGCCGGAGTAATCGCAAGTTCTAATTTCTCACCGTTTCGTAGGACCGAAAAAATAATCTCTCGATTCCCAGAAGCCCTGATTTTCGCAACTGCATCGGTCCAATTCACATGCTCCTTGCCATCGATGGCGACTATCTCATCCCCAGCAAATAACCCAGCGATTTTCGCAGGTGAGGGCTCTGAATTTGCCGTGCACTCTGAATCCGAAATTCCGCTTGAACTACTTAAAAGACAAGGAACCACTTCGCCAATTTTATTAGTAACGGTTGTGACACCGACACCGGAAAGTAATAGCACTAAAATTAAAAAACCAAGAACAAAGTGAAGAAAAGAGCCGGCACCAAGCACGATTAAACGCTTGGGAACTGAGGCTAAATAAAATGCCCGTCCCTTATCTTGATCAGTCATTTCTTCATTAACTGACATCCCCGATATTCGACAGTAACCTCCGGCCGGAATGGCTTTAATGCCAAATTCAGTTTCACCCCGTTGGAATGACCAGATTCGTTTTCCAAATCCTAGGAAAAATTCAGTAACTTTCATGTGAAATTTCTTTGCAGTCAAGTAATGACCAGCTTCATGAACCATCACAGAGAAGAGAAGTGCAACTATAAAAGCTAGGACTCCGATGAAACTTAAACCTGGAAAATTCACTTATGCTCCTGTACTAATTGGTTGGCGATAATTCTCGAATCATTCTCGATGGCACTGACATCAGATAATTCACGAATTGTTACCGGCGAATTTCCGCCTAACTTTTGCACACTGGCTTCAACAATCTCAATAATTTGCATGAATGAAATCTTTCCTGCCAGAAAAGCATCTACCGCTACCTCATTGGCTGCGTTAAGGATCGCCGGTAAACCTCCACCCAACTCACCACATCTGCGGGCTAGTTCAATGGCCGGGAACATGGCACTGTCTATTGGTGAAAAATCCCAGGAGTGAGCTTTGCTCCAATCAACTGGAAGCGTTGCCTTAGGAATTCGATTTGCACCCGAAATTGCGTATGCGATTGGACCTTTCATATTCGGTGGACTGGCTTGAGCGATCGTTGACCCATCCCTAAATTCGACCATTGAGTGAACAACAGATTGCGGGTGGATAACAGCGCTGATTTTGGAATACGGTAGATTGAAAAGGTAGTGGGCTTCAATTATTTCAAGCCCCTTATTCATAAGTGTTGCGGAATTTACAGTAACAACTGGGCCCATCGCCCAAGTTGGATGATTAAGCGCATCGGCCACTGTTATATCTGAAAAATCTTTTCGTTCCCTAAACGGTCCGCCACTAGCAGTCAAAATTACTTTGTTCACTTCAGAAGATTTTCCGCTCAAGAAACATTGATATAGCGCTGAATGCTCGGAATCAACAGGAATAATCCGCTCTGAACCATATGCCATAACCAAATCACCACCTGCAACTAGTGATTCTTTATTAGCAAGAGCGACTTTATTTCCAACCGCCAACGCGGCAAGAGTTGGGCCAAGACCAACAGAACCTGTGATGCCATTCAAAACAACGCCGCACGTTATCGATGCAATTTCTGAGGCTGCCAAGGGTCCATCGATCACATGAGTATTACCCAAGAGGGAAATCAGTTCATCACGCCTACCCGTAGTTCCGACCACCGGTACAGAAAATTTTCTTGCTTGTTCTGCCAAAAGTTGAATGTTCTTTGAACCGGAAGCCAAACCAACGACTCGAAATCTATCCGGATTTTCCTCGACTATCTCTAGCGCTTGAATCCCAATAGATCCTGTTGAACCCAAAATCACCAAATCAATGAGTTCGCCCATTGTCCTATTCTAAGGATGAATGTCAAAAACTATTACCTCAGATACACTTTCTTCCATGAATATCGGCCCTAATATCCCCCAGGAACGACGCATTCTCACAGCTATTCCTGGTCCAAAATCTCAGGAAATCATCAAACGTAGAAGTGAAGCAGTCTCTGCCTCACTCGGAATGGCAATTCCTATTGTGGTTGAGAAAGCTGGCGGTGGAGTAATAGTTGATATTGATGGGAATTCTATTATTGATATGGGCGCCGGAATCGCAGTTGTCAATGTCGGCAATAGCGCCGATCGCGTAGTTGAAAATGTGATCAAGCAAGTTCAAGCCTTCACGCATACATGTTTCATGGTTGCCCCCTATCTTGGATATATTGAAGTTTGTGAAGCACTAAATCGATTGACTCCAGGAACTCATAAGAAAAAATCAGTTTTATTGAACTCTGGCGCCGAAGCCGTTGAAAATGCCATCAAAATAGCCCGTGCATATACCAAGCGCCCGGCAGTTGTTGTTTTTGAACATGGATATCACGGCCGAACTAACTTAACAATGGCAATGACGGCAAAAAATATGCCATACAAAGAGGGATTCGGCCCCTTTGCGAGTGAAATTTATCGCATGCCTATGGCCTATCCATTTAGATTCACTGGTGATGCCCAGAAATGCGCGGTTGAAACGCTAGAGACTGTAACTCATAAAATCGAGAAGGAAATTGGCGCGAGAAATGTTGCGGCAATTGTGATTGAACCAATTCAAGGTGAAGGTGGATTCATCGTTCCGCCTAAAGGGTTCCTTCCCGGTCTTGCGAAATTTGCAAAGGATAATGGAATCGTCTTTGTCGCCGATGAAGTCCAAACTGGTTTTGGCCGAACAGGAAAAATGTTTGCGATAGAACATGAAAACGTAGATGCTGATTTGATTACAACTGCAAAAGGAATTGCTGGTGGTTTTCCTCTAGCGGCGGTAACCGGACGTGCAGAAATGCTGGATTCGGTTCATGCCAGCGGCCTTGGTGGAACATTTGGCGGAAATCCAGTTGCCTGTGCCGCTGCACTTGGTGCAATTGCGACAATTGAAGAAGAGGATTTGGTCAACCAAGCAAATGTAATTGGTGAAATTATGGTAACTGCCCTAGCAGATATGGCTAAGAAATATTCAGTGATTGGTGAAATTCGTGGAGCTGGCGCCATGCAAGCTATTGAGTTAATAAAACCCGGAACCATTGAGCCAAATAGCGAAGCCATGAGCGAAGTAATTAAATACTGCCAACAAAAAGGCGTATTAATTTTGAGTGCTGGTACATATAGCAACGTAATTAGATTACTGCCGCCCCTCGTAATTCCTGTGCACTTACTTAAGGAAGCTTTGGAAATTATTGATGAGGCATTCGCTACGCTTTAAGAATCAAATCCAAGTCCGAGGCGATCTAGTAATTTAAGCCAAATATTGCGCTTGCCTTGGTTTTCATCAGATTTATTTATTGACCACTGAGTTAATCTAATAAAAATAAATTTGAAGGGCTCGGGAGGAAATGGCAGTGGTTTCTTTCGAACCATACGCAACTGAGTTCTTTCATTTTCTTCACCGTCCAATAAATCCAACATAACCTGGGCGCCAAAACGCGAAGCACCAACACCGAGCCCGGTAAAGCCCATTACATAAGCCACACGCCCCCGGTAGGCCTTTCCCCAAAATTGCGAGAAGCGAGAGCAGGTATCAATTGCACCGCCCCAACCATGCGTAAATTTAATTCCTTTTAGCTGTGGGAAAGTTTCCAGAAAAGCTTGAGCCAAGTGAGCATAAGTCTCGGCGCTTGATTCGTATTCGTGTCGGACTTTGCCACGGAAATTATAAATTGCGTCATAACCACCCCACAAAATTTCATTATCTTTCGTTAATCTATAATAATGGAATTGATTACCCGCCTCGGAAAGTCCTTCTCTATCTTTCCAACCAATAGATTTCATTTGGGCAGGCGTTAAAGGCTCGGTTACTAATTGAAAATCGTAAACAGGAACTACGTACTTATTAGCACGTTTAACCAAAGACTTGAAAACATTTGTGGCTAGGGCAACTTTCTGGGCATGCACAGTTCCATATGGCGTATGAACAATTATTCCTTTACTAGTTCGCTCTAACCATTGGGCGCTGGTATTTTCATAAATTTTCACGCCGTTGGTAATACAGGCTTGCTCTAATCCCCAAACTAATCGAGCTGGATCCACCAGTGCAGTTCCATCAGGATCCCATAACCCGCCCACCGAAAGCGGAGAATTCACTCGAGACTGAATTTCTTCTTGCGTTAAAATCTCGACGTTATCGCCAAATGAATTTCGCAAATTCGCTTCTTCAATTATGTCTTCCATCTGCCACTCTTCGTTTGCAACACGAATTTCACCAGTCAGTTCGAATTGGCAATCGATGCCATACTTCTTTATTGTTTCCTCAATTCCAACCAAATTTTCACGGCCGAGGCGCTCAATTACCGCCATTTCGTCCTTGAATCTCAGATACCCATTCATAAATCCATGAGTTAGTGAGTAGCTACAAAATCCTCCATTACGCCCAGATGCTCCTGAGCCAGTCTCTAACTGCTCAATAATTATCACGTTGCGCTCAGGATTTTTCTCTTTCGCTAACAGCGCAGTCCACAAGCCCGTATATCCGGCACCAACTATGCATAAATCGGCCGTAACTTCACCAATTAAAGTTGGGTGAGTATCTGGTTCAAGTGGATCAGAATCTAACCAATACAACTGCGGCTGCATATGCGAAAGATGTTTCAGGTAAAAAGGATCGATGTCCGCCATCGTGTAATCCGGGCAAACCCGGAATCACCCCTTCAATCACAACTTAAGTTGGCCCGGGTCCTCCGGAGTCCTACCCCATAACGCAGAACTTCTTGCAAGTCTGTTGTTCATCATGGATACAGTTAAAGTTTAACGCACCCTCTTGCGATTTACCAGTTGTCCTGCAATTACGATTAGCAGCGCGCCTAAGAACATCACTGAGCCAACTACATTTGCTTGAGGCGGTACGCCCCTCGTAGCTGATACCCAGACAAATTTCGGGAAAGTACTCACAGTGCCTGAATTGAAATTTGTAATAATGAAATCATCAAACGAAAGCGCGAAGGATAAAAGGGCGGCGGCAGCGATTCCTGGTAGCACCAATGGGAAAGTTATTCTCCTGAAAGTCTCGAATTCATTGGCGTAAAGATCTCTCGCCGCCTCTTCTAGTTTCGGATCAAGCCCAGCGATGCGCGCCTTTACTGTAACAACTACAAAAGAGATACAAAACATCACATGCGCGATAACAGTCGGCCAAAATCCAGGATTAATTCCAAAGTTTAGGAACATGGCCAGCAAAGATGCGCCCAAAACAATCTCCGGGGTCGCCATTGGTAGAAAGATTAAAAGGTTTACGCTGCTTCTGCCCTTAAATGCGTGTCTGCCTATTGCAAATGCAATCATTGTTCCGAGAATGGTAGAAATCGAAGTGGATATGAATCCGATTCGTAGTGAATTTCCCAAGGCCGCACAAATTCCGTCAGCATCACAGGGGTTAAGCCAATTATCAAAGGTGAAGCCTTGCCAATTTATATTACGTTTCTTGGTTATGTTGAAAGAGAAGACTATCGTGTAAGCCACTGGAATAAATATATAAAGCAACGCAAAACCGGCATAGATCCGGATCATATTTTTAGAAAGCCATTTTCTCATACGAGTTCATCCGTTCCAGTTTTTCTAATATAAACCGAAACTATAATCAAAATAATTGCCATCAATATAAATGAAAGTGCAGCTGCCGTTGGGTAATCGACGACCCTAAAGAAGCGAGAATCAATGACATTTCCGATCATTTTAGTATTCGGATTTCCTAAAATCGAGGCATTTATATAGTCGCCTGATGCAGGGATGAATGTTAATAAAGTTCCTGCTACCACCCCAGGCATGGAGAGCGGAAGAGTTACTTTTCTGAAAGTATTCAATCCATTAGCAAATAAATCCCCCGACGCTTCTATCAACTTGGGATCAATACGTTCCAAGCTGGCATATATAGGAAGCGTCATAAATGGTAAGAAGTTGTAAGTAAGCCCCATAATTACCGAAAAGCTAGTCGCCGTAATGGTGTCTCCAACCTTCATTATGTGGAGGTTCTGTAAAACCGTGACCACAGGACCTTGCGACCCAAGAATTTGTTTCCAAGCTAAAGTCCGCAACAAGAATGAAGTAAAGAATGGCGCAATAACCATTATCAACAAAATATTCTTCATTGCTCCACTTCGAAATGCGATTGCATAAGCAAGCGGGTAGGAAATTGCTAGAGCCAGAAGAGTTGCAATCAAAGCATAGATAAAAGAGCGATAGAACTGATCCTGGTTCTCAACAAATGCGTCAACATAATTTAGGAATCGCCATGTTTGATCAAAAGATCCAGTTTCATATGAAGCCGAGCGAGTCTTCGTTGAGGTTGTCGCTAAATTAAGTATGGGCAAAATAAAGAAAGTAAAAAGCCAGAGAAGTCCAGGTATTAAGAGAAGATACGGGGTGAAATCCAATTTGATATTTTTCAGCAGACTTGGTGTCTGCTCTTTTTGCAAAGTTTTCAAATTACTCTCCATCGAGAGCAAAGGTGAAACGTGGTTCCCAAGTTAATGAAACCGGATCGCCTTTCTTTATATTAGGGGCGCCGCCATCATTCTGCTCGAAAACCATAATCTCTTGCTTCCAAGGCATTTCAACCATGTATTGGGTACTTACGCCAACGAATGAAATATCTGTGACAACTCCTCCCGCAAGAAGATTGCCCGGTAACTCAGAGCCAACATCATGAATTCTGAATTTCTCAGGTCTTACGCCGATTTTTACCGACGATGTAGAGGCATTATTGCGGGCTGTAGGCATAGTAAATTTAATGCCATGCGCCACAATCGTAGTCTCGCCATTCGCTTCAGACTCCACTGTTCCTTGAAGGAAGTTGGATTGACCCAAAAAGTTAGCGACAAATATTGTTTTTGGATTTTCGTAGAGCTCGCTTGGCGAACCGAGCTGCTCAATTTTTCCGTTATTCATAACTGCAATGGTGTCAGCCATAGTCATGGCCTCTTCCTGGTCATGAGTCACGTGAATAAAAGTGATTCCTACTTCGGTCTGAATCCACTTTAGTTCTATCTGCATTTGACGCCGAAGCTTTAAATCTAGCGCACCTAGCGGTTCATCTAAGAGAAGAACGGCTGGACGATTGACAATAGCGCGAGCAACGGCAATCCGTTGTTGCTGTCCACCTGAAAGCTGAGCTGGCTTGCGATCCTTTAGATGTCCAAGTTCGACAAGTTCAAGAGCCTTCATCACTGTTTCATTGACATCTTTGATGCCGCGGCGGCGTAAACCAAATGCCACATTTTCAAAAATTGATAGGTGAGGAAAGAGTGCATAGTTCTGAAAAACCGTATTGACGGGGCGACTATAAGATTTAAGATCGGTAATATTTTTATCTCCGATACTTATCGAGCCACTTGTTGGTTCTTCCAGACCTGCAATCATTCGTAGGGTGGTGGTTTTGCCACACCCCGAAGGACCCAAGAGGGCAAAGAATGAACCTCTTGGGATAGTAAGAGTTAAATCGTCAACAGCTGTAAAGTCTCCAAATTGCTTTGTTAAATTTACTAACTTCAGATCTCCCTGAACAAATTTAGAGACTTCATCAGCCATACTTAGTTTCCGCTGGCTATCTGGAAAGCCTCAGAGAATTTAACTTCTTCTTCAGGGCTTAATGAACGAAATACTGAAACTTTTGACAGAGTTGCTTCGTCAGGGAAAATCATATTGTTGCTAGCAAGTGTTGGATCGATTTTTTCCATTTCTGCCTGCGCACCAACAACAGGACAGATGTAGTTAACCCAGGCAGCAACTTCAGCTGCAACCTTTGGATCGTAGTAATAATCCATTAGCTTCTCGGCATTTGATTTATTGGTTGAGGTAGATGCAATCATCATGTTATCGCTCCAGAGAGTTCCGCCGGACTCTGGGATACCAAATTGATATTTGTCACCCTCTTCCGCATTAAGTGAGAAGATATCCCCGCTCCAACCAATGACAGCAACGGCATCACCAATCGCCATATCTTCAAGATAGTCATTTCCTTTAACTTGGCGAATAATTCCATCGCTAACCTGCTTCTCAAAGAAATCAATACCGTTCATAAATTCATCTTCGGTGAATGGCTTAGTAATATCTACCCCTTGGTACTGCAAAATGATTCCCATGGTGTCGCGCATCTCGCTTAGTACTTCAATTCTGCCCTTATATTTCTTATCAAAGAGTTGATCTAGGGAGTTAATTCCGCCGGGTACAAGTTGCTTATTCCAGCCAAAACCAGCAAAACCAGATTGCCAGGTCATGGACTGCTTACGACCCGGGTCAAAACCAACGTTGCTCAAACTTGGAAGAATATTTCCCTTATTTGGCATATTCCCAGCATCTAAAGTTTGGGTATACCCCAAGCGAATCCAGCGATCGGCCATCCAGTCTGTCAGTGTGACAATGTCATAACCAATATCTTTGCCGAGCTTAAGTTGTCCTTGAACTTTTCCGTAAAATTCATCGTTATCATTCACATCTACTAAATAATCTACATTTATTCCAGTTGAAGAAATAAAACCTTCAAGGGTGGGATAAGTCCTTGAGCCATTAACTCTCTTGGCATCCAGGTAGGCCGCCCAGTTTGCCCAACGAACTGTTCCGCCGACATCTGAAGGTATTGTTGTTGCAACTTCAGAGCTCGATTTTGCACCACAAGAGGCCAAGAAAGCTGCAGCCGAAAGTCCGCCGACGCCAGCAAAAAGCTTTCGTCTACTTACCTGGGCATTAATAATTGATTTTGCTGCTAGCGATAGTGAACTTTTATCTTTCATGCTTTGGACTCCTCATGGGTTTGATTTGCAAAAGTAAAAACCTTGAATTTTCTATTTAGTTTTAAGACAGTTATCTCAGATCTGCTCGTAAGCGACTTTATTATTGCCTAATTTTGGCTGAAATTGCCAATTTTCCTGCCTATACTCCCAAATTTGTCATAACATGCTTAATTCGGGTGTAATCCTCAAAACCATAGCTTGAGAGATCCTTGCCATATCCTGACCGCTTAAATCCGCCATGGGGCATCTCGGCAACGATTGGAATATGAGTATTAATCCACACGCACCCAAAATCAAAGGCTTTGGCCATTCTCATGGCTCGGCCGTGATTTGAAGTCCAGACGCTAGAGGCCAATCCGTAAGCCACGCCATTGGCCATTGAGACTGCTTGAGCCTCATCCTTGAATTTCTGGACAGTGATTACTGGTCCAAAAATTTCATTTTGAATCATCTCGTCATCTTGGCGTAAACCTGCGATTACCGTGGGTGCGAAGAAATAACCTGGGCGATCCACCTTTGAGCCTCCCGCCATGATCTTGGCATGGCTAGGGGTGCGCTCGACGAAACCAGAAACTCTTGCCAATTGGTCAGCGTTATTAAGGGCGCCATATAGGACATCCTCTGATGGCCCACCCGTGGCAATGTTTGTCTTGGCCTGAGCTGCCAGTAGTTCGACAAATTTGTCGTATACGCCCTCCTGAACCATTACTCGAGTGGCTGCTGTGCAATCTTGGCCAGCATTGAAATATCCAGTGATAGCAATATTCTCAGCGGCATTTTCTAAATCTGCATCGTCAAAGACAACCACTGGCGCTTTTCCGCCTAACTCAAGGTGAACTCGCTTCAATTCGGATGCAGCTGATTTTGCCACTTCGATGCCTGCTCGAACTGATCCAGTTATCGAGACCATCGCCGGAGTCTTATGTTCAACCAGAGCGCGACCAGTTTCACGGTCACCGCAGATTACATTGAAGACCCCGGTTGGCAGAAACTCTGACATCACTTTGGCCATGAAGACTGTTGAAGCTGGAGTCGTGTCACTTGGTTTAAGCACAACTGTGTTTCCAGCTGCAATTGCTGGTGCCCACTTCCAAACTGCCATCATCATTGGATAATTCCAAGGTGTCACTTGTGCACAAACGCCGATTGGCTCTCTTCGAATAAAGGAGGTCATTCCCCGCATGTACTCCCCGGCAGATTTACCTTCCAGGTTTCGGGCGGCCCCAGCGAAGAATCGAATTTGATCCAACATTGGTGGAACCTCTTCAGAGGTGGTGAGAGAAATTGGTTTACCAGTATTCTCAACTTCAATCGCAATCAACTCTTCACTTCTAGCTTCAAGCGCATCTGCAATTTTTAATAGCGCGCGCTGTCTCTCTGAAGGCGTCGAATCTCGCCAATCAACAAAAGCTCTGCTCGCCGCGCTTAGGGCTAGATCTACATCTTCAGCAGTAGAAACCGGCGCAGTCGCATAGGCCGTTCCTAGAGCTGGATTAATAATTTCACTAGTTGCGCCAGATTTTGCGGGCACTGATTTACCATCAATAAAATTAAGTATCTTTTCCATGGCGCAAAGATTACGCCGACTTCTTGAGAATGTGTACCACTTGATGCCAAAATTCTTAAGGCCATAGGATGAGGCATGTCTAGCGAAAAAGCTTCCGCGAGCACGGGTATCTCTGAAAGCTCGCTTTGGTGGAGAAGTGTCGAGCGGCCCATTTTTACACCGGGGCCAATTTCCAAATACTGGGATGTTGCTATTATCGGTGGCGGATTTAGCGGCCTCTGGACAGCTCATCATTTAAAGGTAAATAACCCTGAACTCTCCATTGCAATTTTTGAGGCCAATTTTGTGGGATCCGGGGCCAGCGGAAGAAATGGTGGTTGGATTTCTGCGCTCTTCCCTGTTGACAAGGAAAAACTGAGAAAGAGAGATAGTGAAGGCGCCATTGATTTACTCTTTAAAAATCTAGAGGCAAGCGTAGTAGAGATTGGATCATTTGCCAGAGCCGCCAATATTGAATGCGGCTACTCCAAATCAGGAACATACAACGTTGCTAGAAATTTAGGCCAGCTTGCCAGAATCAAAAATAAAATTGCGAGAGAAAGTATTTTTCTAGATAAAATTGAAATCTCAGAAAAAATCAATATGAGCGGCGCCCTAGGGGGTGCATTCAATCCAAATTGTGCTTCTGTAAATCCCTATCAATTACTAACTGGCCTTGCCCAAGATCTCGAAGCCAAGGGGGTTTCCATATATGAGCAGGCAAGAGCAGAGGTAACGGGCAGGAATATCAACGTTCACTTTCAAGAAGAAGAGATTCTCGTAAATACTAAATACACGGTACGAGCTATTGAGGCATATCATTCACAAACGAGGGATCAAGTTCCGATTTATTCTCTAGTTGTTGCCACCGAACCAATCCCAAGTGAGCTCAGGAAGCTAATTGGAATATCTGATGGTGAAACTTTCTCGGAAGAAAAACACACGGTCACTTATGCACAACTTACAGAGGATCACCGCCTGGTCGTAGGCGGTCGGGGTGCCCCCTACATCTTCGGCTCCAAACGTTCGGATTCAAATGAATCGCTCGAAACAGTGCACCAGAAGTTAAAAGCCATGGTGATCGAATGGTTCCCGCAACTTGAAAATATTAAATTTACCCACAGTTGGGGCGGTGCGGTCGGTGTCACAAGAAATTGGGCGCCCTATGTAACTTGGGATGGTTCTATTGCCACAATGGGTGGATATGCGGGTGACGGACTTGGCCTTTCATATCTAGCCGCAAATTCGGTTGCTGATCTTATTTGTAGAAAAAATAGCGAAAGAGCAACTCTGCTATATGTAAATTCTCCTAAAAAGCGATGGGAGCCCGAACCGCTACGATGGATTGGTATAAATGCATTTATTGCCGCTACTAAAGCTGCAGATTATGAAGAGAAATTAACTGGAAGAGCGAGCTTAATTGCCAAAGCCCTAAATAAATTATTTTAGATTCTCATTTGCCGCCAATTGACCGCAAGCTCCATCAATTTCACGCCCTCTGGTGTCGCGTACCGTTACGGGAACTTTGTAGCTTTCCAGAATCCGAACGAATTCTGCTTCATCTTCAGCTCTTGAGGCAGTCCATTTTGAGCCGGGCGTTGGATTTAATGGAATTAAATTCACATGAGCATTTCTATTCCTCAATAGCCTTCCCAATAAATCTGCCCGCCATGCTTGGTCATTGATATCTCGAATAAGGGCATACTCAATGGAATAACGGCGACCAGTTTTAGCTTCATACTTATCTGCTGCGGCCAATACCTCTCGCACTTTCCATCTCGAGTTAATTGGCACCAAGGTGTCGCGAAGTTCATCATCGGGAGTATGTAGGGAAACGGCGAGAGTTACCGGAATGCCTTCCTCGCATAGTTTCTCTATTCCATTAACCAAGCCGACCGTTGAAAGCGTTACAGAACGTGCGCCAATTCCTAGACCATCTGGTTGCGCTGTCGTAATATTTCTAATAGAGCGAATAACGGCGTTGTAATTTGCCATTGGTTCGCCCATGCCCATGAAAACTACATTAGACAGTCGGGTCTCGCCGCCAGGCAATTCACCATCTGCACATATTTTTGCTGCTGCCACGACCTGGGCGGTGATTTCTCCTGCAGTTAAATTTCGAGTGAGGCCGCCTTGACCCGTAGCGCAAAATGGACAGTTCATCCCGCAACCTGCCTGTGAAGAAATACAGACTGTGGTCCGATCTGAATAGCGCATTAAAACGCTCTCCACCAAGACTCCATCGTGGAGTCTCCACAGATCTTTTCTGGTCTTGCCGCTATCGGTAGTTACAGATTTTACAAGAGTAATCAATTTAGGGACGAAGGCCTTAGCTAAGGTTTCTCGGAGATCCTTTGGAATATCACTCCAGCTTTCGGTGTCATCGTTGTAATGTGTAAAGAAATGAACTGCCATTTGATTTGCACGAAATTCTGGAATTCCTAACTCGACAGCCAGTGCTTTACGCTCGGTTATGTCGAGATCAGCAAAGTGTTTAGGTGGCTTGACGCGCTGCTTTGGCTCGTCAAAAACCAATTTGATTTCAGTCATAAATTAAAGTGCTTAATAAATTCGAAGGCAAACCAGACAGCTGGCCCAGTAAATAATGCGGAATCAATTCGGTCAAGAATTCCGCCATGGCCAGGCAGAAAGCTTCCCATATCTTTAATGGCCAAATCACGCTTAACTGCAGATTCAATTAAGTCACCACAAGTCGCAGTTACAACTGCAACCACTCCTATTGCAGCACCAATCCACCAGTCATGATCGAGCAAAAATTGAAATACCAGTGCGGATCCAATGGTCGTCACAATTATCGATCCAATCAAACCTTCCCAAGTCTTCTTCGGGCTGATGTGGGGCGCCAATGGATGCTTTCCAAGAAGTACTCCAAAAATATAGGCAAAAGTATCGTTGCAACTCACGAGAACGACGAGAGTAAATATTCGAGAAAGGCCATTTTTGTCGTGAGCTAGCAATAAAATAAAACCACCAAGGAAAGCCAGATAAAACATAGCAAATGTAGCTGCCGCTGATTTACGGATAAAGTCCTTTGGGCTTTTGAAAAGAATATAAACCAATAAGTTCGGGATTGCTATTGCGCCCGCAACTGCAAGCCCAGAAACACGACCATACCAAGCTGCAGCGAGCAATGTAGTTACGGCAAGTGCGATTGCATTTTCAGGTAAATCAATCCCTCCTGCTTTATAGGCGCGAACCAGTTCGCGAGAAGCAAGAAGTATCGTGGCCCAAGCAAAAATAGCAAAAAGAATCTGAAGAAAAGATATTGTCAAAAAAACTACGGCAAGAATTAAGACAGAAACCAAAATGGATGGACCTAGTTTGCGCCCAGCTCTGGCATTTATCGCCTCATTAAACGAATGAAAGTCTGCCATCATTAAACTTCGAGAAGTTCGGCTTCCTTGTGCTTTAACAGCTCATCAATCTTTGTTACATGATCAGATGTAATTTTTTCAAGATCTTTTTCACCGCGCGATACATCATCCTTGCCCGCTAAGCCATCCTTCTCTAATTTCTCCATTGTCTCTTTTGCGGTGCGACGAATATTGCGGATTGAAACTCTAGAATCCTCGGCCTTCGTCCGAGCAACTTTTATATAGTCTTTGCGCCGTTCCTCGGTCAACTGTGGAAAATTAACTCTGATAACTCCCCCGTCAGATGCCGGATTAACCCCTAAGTCAGATTCCCGAATAGCCTTCTCAATCGCCGCAGACGCGCCTTTATCAAAGGGAGAGACAATAGCCATGCGTGGCTCAGGCACTTGAAAAGATGCCAGTTGCGAAAGTGGAGTCATGGCCCCGTAATAATCGACAACAATCTTGGCAAACATTGCTGGATGTGCGCGGCCTGTGCGAATTGCCCCGAAATCTTCTTTGGCAACCTCTACAGCCTTGTCCATTTTTGAAGTTGCATCACCTAGAGCTGTTGAAATATCACTCATAATCTCCCCTTACAAACTTTACGAAACTAGAGTTCCGACGCTATCGCCGCTAACCGCGCGGGCAATATTGCCCTTATTTTTTAAATCGAAAATAACAATAGGTAGATTATTTTCCCGGCACAAACTAAATGCTGCGGCATCTGCCACTGCTAGAGACTTTGAAAGTACTTCATCAAAGCTGATACTTTCATATTTGACCGCTGATTTATCCTTCTTTGGATCGGCAGAATAAACTCCGTCTACACCGCTCTTGGCAAGCAGAAGTGCTTCGGCAGAAACTTCCAGTGCTCGTTGCGCAGCCACAGTATCCGTTGTGAAAAATGGCATTCCTGCTCCCGCCCCAAAGATAACAACCCGTCCTTTTTCCAAGTGACGAATTGCTCTGCGAGGAATGTAGGGCTCAGCAACTTGGCCCATTGTTATGGCAGTTTGTACTCGAGTGTCAATACCTTCTTTTTCTAAAAAATCTTGTAGCGCTAAACAGTTCATGACCGTTCCAAGCATTCCCATGTAGTCAGCGCGAGCGCGATCCATACCTCGTTGTTGAAGTTCGGCGCCTCGGAAGTAATTACCGCCACCGACAACGATTCCAATTTGTACGCCGCTACGGACAACATCTGCAATCTGGTTTGCTACATCGTGCACGACATCAGGATCTACACCAATGCCTTTCTCTCCGCCAAATACCTCGCCAGAAAGTTTAAGGAGCACTCTCTTGTAACCTTTGCGGGCCATAGCTGAGTGCTCCTTATCTACTAACTTTGTTAACTTCTAATAGGCGAGATTACTGTCCAACTCGGAATCGGTGAAATGCCGACACGGCTGTCTTAGCCTCATCTGCGATTTGTTGAACCGTTTTCTTGGCATCCTTGGCGAAAGATTGCTCTAACAAGCTAACTTCCTTCACGAAGCCAGTAACCCGACCTTCGACAATCCTGGCTATTGATGCCTCTGGCTTACCCTCTGCGCGGGCAGTCTCTTCGGCAATACGGCGCTCGCTTTCAATGTGCTCAGCAGGAATATCTTCACGCCGAACAAATTGTGGAGCAAAAGCAGCGATGTGCTGGGCAATATCTTTACCCGCTTCAGCAGCATCTTTGGCAAGTTGAACCAAAACTCCGACCTGTGGTGGCAAATCTGGACTAGTGCGGTGCAGGTAAAGGGAAACTGGTGAACCTTGAAGAACTGCAATACGGCGAAGCTCGATCTTTTCGCCCAGAGTCGCATTTCCTTCATCAATTGTTCTCTGAACAGTTTTACCATTTGCCAACGTTGAGGCATGGAATTGAGCCAAGTCACCGATTTTGCTTGCGAGCAAATGTGCCAGTAACTCATTTGCTAACTCTTGGAAACGATCACCTTTTGCAACAAAATCTGTCTCGCAATTTAGCTCGAGCATTACGCCAACATCACCTTCGGCCTTAGCAAGCACCAAGCCATTTGATGTCGTGCGGCCTTCGCGCTTAGTTACACCTTTTTGTCCCTTAACCCGAATGATTTCAACGGCCTTTTCAAAATCGCCATCAGCTTCATCCATTGCCTTTTTGCAATCAAGCATCCCGGCAGCAGTTGCTTCACGTAATTTTTTTATATCTTCTGCTGTGTAAGCCAATTTAATTATTCTCCCGCTACTTGTGTTGTTTCTGAAGCTCTCTCTGGAGTTGCTTCAGGTGTTACCTCTGGAGTTGCTTCAGACTTATTTAGCATTTCTTTTTCCACGTCAGTTAGTGGCTCTGCCTCTTTAGCCACTGGTGCTGCGACCTTATCGGCAGCTGCTGCAGCTGCTGCAGAACGGGCTTCAAGGCCAGCGACAGCGGCATCGGTGATAACCCTAGTTAGGAGGGCAATTGAGCGAATGGCATCGTCATTTCCAGGAATTTTGTAATCAACTTCATCTGGATCGCAGTTTGTATCCAAGATTGCGACAACTGGAATACCGAGCTTGTGTGCTTCTGCAACAGCAAGGTGCTCTTTTTTGGTGTCTACAACCCAAATCGCGCTTGGCAACTTAGTCATGTTGCGAATACCTTCAAGGTTCTTTGTTAGCTTCTCGCGCTCACGGCGAAGAACTAGAAGTTCTTTCTTTGTTAAAAGCTGGTCATTTGAATTCTCAAGAAGTTCTAGTTCCTTAAGACGTTGAATTCGCTTATATACGGTTGGGAAGTTTGTAAGCATTCCACCGAGCCAGCGCTCTGTAACGTAAGGCATTTGAACGCGAGCAGATTGAGCCTTAATTGGCTCGTGCGCTTGCTTTTTTGTTCCTACAAAAAGGATGTGTCCGCCTTTTGCAACGGTGTCCCTAATGAATTCGTAAGCACTATCAATTAGTGCAAGTGATTGTTGAATATCGATGATGTAAATACCGTTGCGCTCGGCAAATATGTAGCGCTTCATTTTCGGATTCCATCGACGGGTCTGGTGTCCGAAGTGGACTCCGCTATCGAGAAGTTCTCGCATTGATACAACCGCCATGGCGGCACACTCCTTTTTTGCAGATTGCGATTAAGCAAAATGCACTCGGTTGATGACCTAACAACTTGTTCGGTCCCTAGTGTCTTAACACCGACCGCTTAAGTTAAGCGGACCGAAATGGTTAATTAGATATTGACTAGAAGCTGCAATCTAATAAGACACGTGAAGTCACAGATCTTGCGATTTGTGCTGGGATAATCCTAAAGGATGTATGGGCATGCTAATTACCTTCTTCCTCGCTCCTCAGATTAACTACGCTCGAGGATGAGCCTGTTGATATGCCTTTTTTAGCCGTTCAGGTGAAACATGCGTATAGATCTGAGTTGTCGCTAGTGAGGAGTGCCCCAAAATCTCCTGCACCGTCCGAAGATCTGCCCCTCCTTCAAGCAAATGGGTGGCAGCGGTATGTCGAAGGCCATGCGGACTCATATGCGAATCAATAGCTTGCATTGCGCGATAAACAACCTCGCGGACAGTCCTTTGATCCATGCGTTTGCCTCGCGCTCCAAGAAAGACTGCATCTTCTGAACTCTCATTAAGGAGTTCAACTCGACCAACTTCTAACCAATTTTGCAGAGCGCGCATTGCCGGAAGCCCAACCGGAACAACCCGCTCTTTATTTCCTTTGCCTAAAACCTGAAGGGTATTTCGCGACATATCAATATCGCGAATATTTAAGCCACAAATTTCAGAAACTCGAGCCCCTGAGGCATAAAGAACTTCAATTATCGCCAGGTCCCGGATATTTATCGGATTCGGCTCCTCTCCTGCTTTTGCCGAAATAGCCGCCAGAACAATCTCGGTTTGCGAACGAGTTAAAACTTCAGGAAGGGTCTTGTGCGCCTTAGGTATCGCAAGATTTGACCCTATATCCGTTGGAATCCACTTTTGACTTGCCGCCCAATAAGTAAAGGCTCGAATCGAAACAATTCTTCGAGCCAGCGTCGCTCGAGAAATTCCTGTTGATTGCAAATTAGCTAGCCAAGAACGAATATGCGTTATTTGGAGATCAGAAAATTCAGAAATGCCTAATTTTTCAATATGAGATAAGAAAGATTCAAGATCACTTACATAGCCGCGAATAGAATTATCGGCCAAATTACGAACTAGCGCCAAGTGCTCCTCGTATTTAGCAACTAACTCAGAGCTCATACCTCAAGGCTACTCGGGTTTTCTTCCTTGTCGAAGTAAGCCATATGTAACAGAATCTTCAAGCGCCATAACTGAGGCAGCTATAACATTTTCATGAACTCCAATTGTGCTCCACTCTGCTGCGCCATCGCTTGTTTCAACGAGTACTCGAGTCACGGCGCCGGTTCCCAACCGCCCCTCAAGAATTCGGACTTTGTAATCAGTGAGCTCCAGCTTCTCTAACTCTGGATAAAACTTAAGTAAGCCGGAGCGAAGAGCTGTATCAATTGCATTAACTGGTCCATTGCCTGAACCCTCCGATTCAATCTCTTTACCGCCAGCAGATATTGTGAGAAAAGCCTTTGAAGTCACGTTGTTATTTACATCGCGACTTACAGTCGTGTCCCACTTCTCAACTTTGAAGAAAGTTGCCCGCTTGCCATCAATCTCTTCTCGAAGTAAAAGTTCAAATGAAGCATCGGCTGCTTCAAAAGTAAATCCGCGTGACTCCATCTCTTTTACACGCTCGACGACTCGTCCTAGAACGCTTTTATCCTCGCCAATTTCAATTCCAAGTTCCTGAGATTTAAGTTCTATAGATGCTCTGCCTGCCATCTCAGAAACCAACATTCGCCGATCATTGCCAACCGAAGAAGGATCTTCATGTTGATACATAGCTGGATCAACTTTTATCGCACTTGCATGCAGCCCTGCTTTATGCGCAAAAGCTGAAACTCCAACATAAGGTTGGCGTGCGCTAGGAGCAACATTGGTAACTTCAGCAACTGCATGAGAAATTCTAAATGCTTCGCGAAGTGCCCCGTTCGGAAGAACGCTCTGCTTCTTCTTTAGTTCTAAGTTGGCAATAATGCTGACCAAGTCGGCATTACCAGTGCGTTCACCATAGCCATTTAAAGTTCCCTGCACATGTGTTACACCAGCAGAAATTGCAGCGAGCGAATTGGCAACCGCGCACCCCGTGTCATTGTGGCAATGAATTCCCAGTCTGGCACTTGAGGCACTCAAAACATCATGCACAACTTGTGAAAGTTCATCAGGCAACATTCCACCATTGGTGTCACAGAGTGCAATTACATCGGCCCCAGCTTCAGCAGAAACGCGGACGACTTCAAGTGCGTAAGCGCGATTAGATTTGTAGCCATCAAAGAAATGCTCGGCATCTAGAAATACTCTCTGGCCTCCGGCGCGCAAAAATTCAATTGACTCTTTGATCATTGCCAAATTCTCATCAAGATTAGTTTTCAGTGCGAGATCTACGTGGCGATCATGACTCTTGGCTACAAGAGTTACCCCTGCCGCCCCAGAATCTTGAAGGGCTCGCAACAACACATCATCTGCAGCCTTAATATTTGGTCTACGGGTGGCGCCAAAGGCCATAAATGTTGCATTCTTTAATTTAAGTTCCGTTTTCGCCCGCTTAAAAAATTCCGTGTCCTTCGGATTGGCTCCCGGCCAACCACCTTCAATAAAACCAACGCCTAGCTCATCTAAGTGGCGTGCAATAGCCAGCTTGTCATGAACCGAAAGATTCAGCCCTTCTTGCTGGGCGCCATCTCTAAGCGTTGTGTCATATATGTGAAAATTGTCATTCATTTAGCAAACCTTCACATTCCAGCCATGTTTATCTTCAATTAGTCCGTGCTGAATTCCAAGGATGGTTTCCCGAATTTGAGCTGTAATTGGTCCTGGTTTTCCGTCGCCGGTATTCCATGTTCCGAATTGACTCTTAGCTGCACCAATCGCGCTGACAACAGCCGCGGTACCACACGCAAATATTTCAGTTATTTCACCGCTAGCTACTCCGTCTCGCCAGTCATCAATTGAGAACATTACTTCCTCAACTTTATAACCTAAATCTTTGGCGACAGTAAGAATCGAATCTCGAGTTATTCCAGGCAGTAATGTTCCCGTTAATTTTGGCGTGATGATAGTCGCATCTTCTCCAGAACCCTTAATGAAATAGAGATTCATGCCGCCCATCTCTTCAACCCAGCGGCGTTCTACTGCATCTAACCAAACTACTTGATCGCAACCTTTGGTCGCTGCCTGTTTTTGCGCTACAAGTGAAGCCGCATAATTCCCACCACACTTTGCCTCCCCGGTTCCACCAATAGCTGCACGAACGTATTCGGTTGAGATCCAGACAGTGACTGCTTCTGCCGCATTAAAATATGCACCTGCCGGAGTTGCAATAAGCATATACATTGCTCTGTTTGAAGGGCGCACTCCAAGGCCAACTTCGGTTGCAAACATAAATGGCCGGATATATAGCGATTCGCCAACCTTGGTTGGAACCCACTTCCTATCTTCCTTAACCAAAGTCGTAATCGTCTCGATAAATTCGGGAACGCTAAGCTCTGGCAGGGCCAAACGAGCCGCGCTTCTGGCAAATCGCCCGGCGTTTGCATCGGGCCGAAAGAGCGAAATACTGCCATCTGGTTGTGAATACGCTTTCATTCCCTCAAATATTTCTTGACCATAATGAAAAACTGCCGTTGCTGGATCAAGAGTAATTGGACCATATGCCTTCAACTCGGCATCACCCCAGCCCTCTGCTTCACTCCAATTAGCAACTATCATGTTATCTGTGTAGTACTTTCCGAATCCGCCCGCTGCAATTTTCGACTGACGATCAGCTTCGGTAGCTGGGGTTTGATTTGGGGTTAAATTTATTTTCATTTCACACCAGCTGCTAGCGCATCTCCGATTTGAGAAGTACTTCTTTTGGCTTCTCCGCGACTTAACAAATCTGCAGCAACTGCTCGTTCGATATCTGCGGCGGCATCATGCAAGCCAAGATGTGAAAGCATCATTGCCACTGACATTACAGTCGCGGTGGGATCAGCAAGCGATTTACCAGCAATATCTGGTGCCGAACCATGAACTGGCTCGAACATTGATGGGAATTCACCAGTTGGGTTGATATTTCCCGAAGCAGCAAGGCCGATACCGCCACAAATTGCAGCGGCAATATCAGTCAAAATATCGCCAAAAAGATTATCAGTTACAACGACATCAAAACGCTCTGGGTTGCTAACGAAGAACATAGCTGCCGCATCCACATGCAAATAATCGGTTTCTACATCTGAAAATTCTTTTGCTACCTCGTTAAAAGTGCGCGTCCAAAGTCCACCGGCGCGAGTTAAAACATTATTTTTATGTACAAGAGTCAATTTTTTTCTCGGCCGATTTTGGGCACGAACAAATGCATCACGGATAACTCTCTCAGCACCGCGTCGAGTATTTAGACTTTCCTCAGTGGCGATTTCATCTTTAGTGCCATAGGCAAGTGACCCACCGGCGCCAACATATGGCCCCTCAGTTCCTTCTCGAACGACAATAAAATCAATTGAACCAGAATTAACCAGCGGTGATTTAACGCCAGCATGCAACTTTGCCGGTCGTAGATTTATGTAATGATCAAATGCGAAACGCAATTTCAGAAGCAGGCCGCGTTCTAGCACGCCACTTGGAACTGATGGGTCCCCAACTGCGCCAAGAAGAATGACGTCGGCTTTAGCCAATTCGGCCATAACAGAGTCAGGAAGTACTTCCCCAGTTTTGTGCCAGTAATTAGCACCCAACTCATAGTCGGTCTGGCTAAAAGTAACCTCGTATTTGGCAGCTACGATGGCCAGAACCTTGAGCCCTTCAGTAATAACCTCAGGTCCAATCCCATCTCCTGCAATTACCGCTAAATTAATATTTTTCATTTTATCCAACCAAGTTAACTGCTTGGATTAATTTTGCACCCGTCTTATCTTTGAGATCTGCAAGAACACTTGCAGAGACTCCAGAATCAACAGTTAGAACCATCAAAGCTTCCCCACCAGCGCTATCGCGCGCAACTTGCATACCCGCAATGTTTACCTTGGCGCTACCAAGAGTATTTCCAACAATTCCCACAATTCCGGGACGGTCGGCGTAGCGCAAAAATAATAGATTTTCTGTTGGAGCTAGATCTAAATCAAATTCGTCGATTGCAATTATTTTTTCAACTTTGCGAATTCCCATTAGAGTGCCATTTACAACAACTATGCGGCCATCGCTGCAGGCTGCATGTAGTGAAATCATGCTGCGATATTCCGGACTCTCTGGATCAGTATTCACCGACGAACTGATGCCACGTTCTTGCGCAAGTGCTGGCGTATTGACATAAGTGACATCCTCGGCGCCTGTTGCAATTAACGCTCCCTTGAGGGCGCTGGTAGCAAGTATCGATGAATCATGTTCCGCAATATCTCCGCGAACCTGAACTTCCATCGCAACTGGCAGCTCGCCGGCAATTGCCGTTGCGATCTGAGCCATCTTTTCAACTAGCGGCAAACTTGGGCGAATATCTTGGTGAATTGCTCCACCTTTAACATTAACAGCATCAGGGACTAACTCGCCTGAAAGTGCCTTACGAACTGAAACAGCTACGGCGATACCGGCACGCTCTTGTGCTTCGTCAGTCGACGCTCCAAGGTGTGGCGTCGCAACTACGTTATCCAATTGAAAGAGTGGTGAGTCGGTGCAGGGTTCAGTCACATAGACATCTAGCCCGGCTCCGGCTACGCGTCCCTCTGTGAGTGCATCATAAAGTGCGCTCTCATCCAAAACTCCGCCACGAGCAGCATTGATTATCCGAACAGCTGGCTTCACTTTTTTAAGAGCTTCAACTCCAATTAGGTTGGCTGTTTCTTTAGTTTTTGGCAGGTGGATCGTGATGAAATCTGAAATCTCAAGTAGTTCATCAAGCTCGATTAACCGAACACCTAACTGTGCTGCGCGAGCAGGTTGTAGATATGGATCATAGGCAACTACTTCCATCCCAAAGGCCTGCATCCGTGTTGCAACAAGTTGGCCGATGCGACCAAAGCCAACAATTCCAAGAGTTTTTTCAAAGAGCTCGGCTCCTGTGTACTTTGAACGAGCCCACTTGCCATTGCGAAGAGCGGCATGGGCTGGCGAAATCCAACGAGCGGATGCCAGCAATAAAGAGATTGCCAATTCTGCCGCACTTACAATGTTGGAAGTCGGTGCATTAACAACCATGACTCCTGCCGCAGTCGCCGCAGGAATATCAACATTATCCAAACCAACACCAGCCCGGGCAATAACCTTCAAACCTTTGGCTGCTGCAATTGCTTCGCCATCCATCTTGGTCGCTGACCTAACAAGAACAGCGTCTACACCAGCAGCGAGTGCGGCAAGCAGTTGCCCGCGATCGGCGCCATCGCAGTTGCGTACTTCGAAATCTGGCCCCAGCGCGTCTAGCGTTGCTGGACTAAGTTCTTCCGCAATTAAAACTACAGGTTTAGCCACGCGCTGCAGCACCTTCCTCATAATCATCTTTATTGTCACCCTTGACCCATGACATCATTTTACGAAGTTCTCGGCCCACGGCTTCAATTGGGTGAGCTTCTCCCTTGGCGCGAAGTGCTTTGAATTCCGGTGCACCAGCATCTTGATCCTCGATAAAGCGCTTTGCGAATGTCCCATTTTGAACATCAGCCAGGACAGCCTTCATGTTCGCCTTAACACTTGCATCAATAACACGCGGTCCTGATACATAGTCACCGTACTCAGCAGTGTCAGAAACAGACCAGCGCTGTTTTGCGATTCCGCCTTCATACATTAAGTCAACAATCAGTTTCAACTCATGTAGACATTCGAAATAGGCAACTTCTGGTTGGTATCCGGCTTCAATCAAAGTTTCAAAACCATATTGAACTAGTTGTGATGCGCCGCCGCAAAGAACTGCCTGCTCGCCGAAAAGATCAGTCTCGCACTCTTCGGTAAATGTTGTAAGAATTCCACCAGCACGAAGTCCACCAATTGCCTTTGCGTAAGAAAGAGTAAGTGGCCAGGCAGATCCTGTTGAATCTTGTTCTACTGCAACCAATACTGGAACACCGCGGCCTGCAGAGTACTCACGACGAACTAAGTGGCCCGGTCCTTTTGGCGCAACCATTGCAACGTCAATATTTGCTTCTGGCTTAATATAATCAAATCTAATATTAAATCCATGCCCGAAGAACAGAGCTGCTCCTGGCTTAATGTTTGGCTTAATTGAATCATTATAAATATGGCGTTGCACGTGATCCGGTGCCAATAACATAACAACATCTGCCTCTTTAACAGCATCTGCTACTGAAAGAACACGAAGTCCCTCTGATTCAGCTTTAGCGCGAGACTTTGAGCCTTCAGCTAATCCAACTCGAACATCTACTCCGCTATCGCGAAGAGAAAGTGCGTGTGCATGTCCTTGTGAGCCATAACCAATTACTGCAACCTTCTTAGATTGAATAATTGCTAGATCGGCATCTTCGTCGTGATACTGGGTTGCCACTTTTGTAACCTTTCGTTAGATGTTAGTTTTGGATATTGGAGATATTGGGTAATCTTATTTTTTATTTCTTATCTTCTGAAATCGAGCCTGGTTTTAGACCTCTAGACATAGCTACCAAGCCTGATTGGACGAGTTCCAAGATGCCATATGGCTCAAGGACTCGAAGCAAGGCAGATATTTTCTCGGTATTTCCGGTGGCCTCTATAGTTACTGCATCCTGTGCCACATCCACTACTTTGGCCCGAAAAAGCTGAACCGTCTCTAATACTTGAGAGCGCGTTGTCACATCCGTTGCAACTTTAACCAGCAAAAGTTCGCGCTGCACTGAAATAACTGGATCAAGCTCGGTGATACTAATTATATTAATCAACTTATCCAATTGGGCGATGACCTGCTCTAGAGCATGGTCTTCAACATTTATGACAATCGTCATCCTTGAAAAATAAGGATTCTCGGTTGCCCCAACAGCCAGAGAGTCAATGTTGTAACCGCGACGAGAGAAGAGCGATGAAACTCGAGCAAGTACGCCTGGACTATTCTCTACTAAAACCGAGAGAGTGCGAGTCGAGGATGTTGAATGTGATGCGGTCGGTGCATCTGGATGTGATTGAGTCATGTTATAGCTCCTGTGAATCCCAGATGGGGGCAAGTGAACGAGCATTAACTATTTCATCGTTAGAAGCTCCGGCAGCAACCATTGGCCAAACCATCGCATCCCGATGAACGCTGAAGTCGACTACTACCGGACGATCGTTAATTTCCATCGCCTTAGCAATAGTTTTATCGACATCATCCGTTGAGTCACATGTTAATCCGACACAACCCATAGCCTCGGCAAGTTTTGCAAAGTCAGGAATACGTTTCGAGTGAAGTTCAGTATTTGAGTAACGCTCATTGTAAAACAGAGTTTGCCATTGGCGAACCATCCCAAGACTTTCATTATTGATAACGGCAACTTTTATTGGAATGTTATTTAGGGCGCAAGTAACTAGCTCTTGATTGGTCATCTGGAAACAACCATCTCCATCAATTGCCCATACCGTTGTATCAGGAGCACCAACTTTTGCTCCCATCGCTGCTGGAACTGCGTATCCCATGGTTCCAAGTCCGCCAGAGTTAAGCCAAGTGCGAGGATTTTCATATGAAATAAATTGTGAAGCCCACATTTGGTGCTGTCCAACTCCTGCAACATAAATAGAATCTGGACCGGAGATCTTTCCAATTCGCTCAATTACATATTGCGGTGAAACGCTTCCATCTGTCGGCTGGTCATAGCCCAGCGGGAACCTAGAACGCCAGCCATAGGCTTGTTTCAACCATGCTGATATATCTGGTTGGCTTTTTTTGAATTCACTCTTTATCGCAGGAATCAAAGCTTCAATTGTTAATCTAAGATCTCCAATTAATGCAACATCTGCCGCACGATTCTTGCCAATTTCGGCAGGATCTATATCTGCATGGATAATCTTTGCTCCTGGCGCGAAAGTCGAAAGTTTTCCTGTTACGCGGTCATCGAAACGAGCGCCCAGCGTGATTAATAAATCTGCTTTTTGTAGTGCAGTTACTGCCGCCACGGTTCCATGCATACCAGGCATGCCAAGATGTTGCGGATGCGAATCCGGAAAAGCACCACGAGCCATGAGAGTTGTGACAACTGGTGCACCAGTTAACTCAGCAAGTTTCACTAGTTCTTTGTGGGCTCCAGATTTTATAGCACCACCACCAACATAAAGTACTGGGGCTTTTGATTGTGCAATCAGTGCTGCTGCATCGCGAATTGATTCAGGAGTTGCCTCTATCTTTGGGTGATAGCCACCTAGCTCAATAGTTCTAGGGTAATTAAACTCAGTGCGCATCTGCAGCGCATCTTTTGCAATATCTACTAATACTGCTCCTGGTCGACCAGTTGATGCGATATGAAAAGCTTCAGCAATTGCACGGGCAATATCCGATGGGTCAGTGACAAGGAAGGAATGCTTTGTTACTGGCATTGTTATTCCACGAATATCTGCCTCTTGAAATGCATCTGTGCCAATTGCGCCAGAGGCAACTTGACCAGTAATTGCAACTATTGGCACGGAATCCATTTGTGCATCGGCAAGTGGTGTAACAAGATTTGTCGCTCCTGGTCCTGAAGTTGCAATACAAACTCCGACTCGACCCGTTGCTTGGGCATAACCCGTTGCTGCGTGACCTGCGCCCTGTTCATGTCTAACTAAAATATGACGGATTTTGCTATCAAAAATCGGATCGTATGCCGGAAGAATTGCGCCACCAGGGATACCGAACATGACATCAACGCCAGATGCTTCCAACGCTTTCACAAGGGCGCTCGCCCCCGTCATCTTTGTTGTCTCGCTCATGTTCAACTCCCTTCCTATGTTTTTGTCAGCGGATAAATGCGAAACCCCTCAGTTTCCACTGAGGGGTAGCACACGGACTAGTTTTTCACTAGAGCGTGCGCTCACCAATTACCACGACTGAAATCATGCCTTAATTCTCCCTTGCCCCTTGCATTTGGTCAACCCCAGAGTTAACTATCTCACTATTTAGAAGTAAGAAATCTTGAGCAACTTGCCTAGCCGCAGACCGCTCCCTTTGAAGCCGAACCAACAATCTTCGAATATTTCGCCAAGACTCCGCGCTTATATTTATGTGGAATTGGGCTGAAATATTTACGGCGCTCTGTTAATTCGGCCTCATCGACCAAGAGATCAAGGGTTCGCGCAATGGTGTCGATACGAATTAAATCACCATCTTTAATGAAGGCAATTGGGCCGCCATCAACCGCCTCTGGCGCAACATGGCCTACGCAGAGCCCAGTACTTCCACCACTAAAGCGGCCATCGGTCAGAAGCAAGGTAGTTTTTCCTAGCCCAGCTCCTTTGATCGCGCCGGTAATCATCAGCATTTCACGCATTCCGGGTCCACCTTTTGGACCTTCATAACGAATAACTACAACGTCGCCCGCTTTTATAGTGCCATCTTCTAGCGCTTCCATCGCTGCTTGTTCACGTTCAAATACCCGTGCTGGGCCCTCAAATTTTTCTACCTCAATGCCGGCAGTTTTACAGACTGCGCCATCTGGAGCGAGTGAGCCACCAAGAATCGTAATTCCAACGGCAGTGGAGAGCGGAGATTTAATGGCGTGCAAAACTTCGCCATCAGGATCTAGCGGCGCGATATCCGCCAAGTTTTCAGCCATTGTTTTGCCAGTTACTGTTAAACAATCACCATGCAAATACCCTGCATCCAATAACGCACGCATAACGACTGGAATTCCGCCAACTCGATCTATATCGGTCATTACATATTTGCCAAAAGGTTTAAGGTCGCCCAATAATGGAACTCTTGATCCGATTCTATGAAAATCTTCAAGAGTTAAATCAACTTCTGCCTCATTCGCAATCGCGAGCAGGTGCAGAACAGCATTAGTCGAGCCACCAAGAGCCATCACTACTGTGATTGCATTTTCGAATGCTTTCTTTGTCAAGATTTGGCGAGTCGTGATTCCTTTTCGGATAAGTTCGACAACTGCGGCGCCAGATTTAACTGCGTAATCATCGCGGCGGCGATCAACTGCTGCTGGTGATGCAGAGCCAGGAAGTGAGAGCCCGATTGCTTCTCCGACGGCAGCCATTGTGTTTGCTGTATACATACCGCCACAAGCGCCCTCTCCAGGACAGATGGCTCGTTCAATTTTATCAACCTGTTCTTGTGAAATAAGTCCGCGAGCGCAAGCACCAACTGCTTCGAAGGCATCAATAATGGTTACATCTTTTCCATCAACATTTCCTGCCAGCGTAGTTCCGGCGTAAACAAAGACTGAAGCGACATCAATTCGAGCAGCTGCCATCATCATTCCTGGCAATGATTTATCACACCCAGCAAAAGTAACCATGCCATCAAGGCGTTCAGCCTGCATTACCGTCTCTACTGAATCAGCGATTACTTCGCGTGAGACCAGCGAGAAGTGCATTCCTTCATGGCCCATAGAAATGCCATCAGAAACCGAAATCGTTCCGAATTGCATTGGGAATCCGCCAGCATCAATAACCCCTTTACGGGAAGCTTTTGCTAAACGATCGAGTGAAAGATTGCAAGGTGTAATTTCATTCCAAGAGGAGGCAATTCCGATTTGTGGTTTAGCAAAATCTTCATCGCCCATTCCGACTGCACGTAGCATTCCTCGAGCTGGCGCACGTTCCATTCCATCGGTAACTAAACCTGAACGTGGCTTCATTGAATTGCTCATGCGCTATTCTCCTTGACCTAAGTGTCTCAATAATAACTCCCGAACCTTTGCCGCGTCGGCTTGACCACCTGTGGCTTTCATGACAGCGCCAATTAACGCACCAGCTGCCGGAATATTTCCACCGCGGACTCGCTCTGCAGTATCTGGCTGTGCAGAAATTGCACTCTCGATTGCCAACATTAGGGCGGTATCATCAGATACAACTTTCAAGCCGCGCTTTTCGATAACTTCCTTTGGTGATCCCTCGCCGTTTACTACGCCCTCAACGACTTGTCGCGCCAATTTATCCGTGAGCTCGCCAGCAACTATTAAAGCAATAATCTCGGCAACAAATTCTGTAGTGATTAGTGAAGTCGGAAGAACTTCTTTCTCGTTTGCGAGACGTGAAATTTCGCCAAGCCACCAAGTTCGAGCTCGAGTTGGCTCGGCGCCAAGTTCTATTGTTTCTTCAACAACATCCAGTAGTTCAGCATTTACTAGCGATGTCATCTCTTTGTCAGGGCAATCCCACTCAGTTTGCAATCTCTTGCGCCGAATAGATGGCTTCTCTGGAATCCTCTTTCGAAGTTCTTCGATCCAATTTGCATCTGGAGTGATTGGAACTAAATCTGGTTCTGGAAAATAACGATAATCTTCGGCCTCTTCTTTTGAACGACCAGGGCGAGTTTGCCCGCTCTCTTCCAAGAAGTGTCTAGTCTCTTGAACAATTCTCTCTCCTGCTTGCAGGCGATTGGCTTGTCGCTCAATCTCACCCGATACTGCGCGTTCGACAGAGCGCAGAGAGTTAACATTTTTAGTCTCACTTCTTGTTCCCAGTTCACCTGAACCAATTGGCGCGAGCGAAAGATTTGCATCGCAGCGAAGTGATCCCTGCTCCATCTTTACATCCGAGACTCCCAAGGAGCGAAGAATGTCACGTAGCTCGGTCACATATGCCCGAGCGACTTGCGGTGCGTACTTTCCAGTCCCTGGAACAATTCGAGTGACAATTTCAACTAGCGGGATACCTGCGCGGTTGTAATCTAGAAGTGAGTACTCTGCGCCATGAATTCGTCCAGTTGAACCGCCAACGTGAAGTGATTTACCAGTGTCCTCTTCCATGTGAACTCGCTCAATATCCACTCGAAAAACTTTAGCCCCGTCGTCAGTTTCAACTTCTACATCGAGATACCCATCCACGCAGATTGGTTCGTCGTATTGTGAAGTTTGGAAATTCTTTGGCATGTCAGGATAGAAATAATTTTTGCGAGCAAAACGGCTGTAAGGCGCGATGGAACAGTTAAGTGCTAGACCTATCAAAATCGAACTTTCAATTGCTTTTGCATTGACTACTGGAAGTGCTCCAGGCAAACCTAAACAAACTGGGCAGGTCTGAGTGTTCGGCTCTGCGCCAAATTCCGTCGCACATGAACAGAACATTTTTGACTTGGTATTTAACTCCACGTGAACTTCTAAACCAAGTGTCGGTTCATATTTTTCGGTGGCCGCTTTATAGTCGAGATAGTCGAGCGTCATTACGCCACCCCACCCAACTCTGGAATATTTGCAAGCAATGGTTTGCCCCACTTAGAAAGTAAGGCCGCTTCAAGAGTTCCACCAACACGATAGAAGCGATCGTCTTGCATGACTGGCGCCATTATTTGTAAGCCGACTGGAAGTCCATCCTCATCTGCCAAGCCAACGGGAAGACTCATTCCACCAATACCAGCCATATTTACTGGAATTGTCGCAATATCGCTGAGATACATAGCGACTGGATCCTCGCTCTTTTCGCCAATTTTAAATGCTGTTGTCGGAGTAACTGGAGATACTAAAACATCAGCCTGGCCAAATGCTTTTTCAAAATCCTGCTTAACAAGAGTTCGAACTTTTTGCGCAGAGCCATAATATGCGTCGTAGTAGCCTGAAGAAAGCGCATAAGTTCCGAGAATAATTCGCCTCTTAACTTCTTTTCCGAACCCCGCTTCACGAGTGATACTCATGACTTCTTCCGCACCTTTTGAACCGTCGTCGCCAACACGCAGGCCGTAACGCATTGAATCAAAGCGAGCCAAGTTGGATGAGGCTTCTGATGGTGCAATTAGATAGTAAGCAGCAAGAGCGAACTCAAAGCTAGGGCAAGAAACTTCAACAATCTCAGCACCGGCAGCAACTAATAGTTCCAGCGATTCACTAATTCGCTGACTAACACCCGCTTGAAAACCAGGACCACTAAGCTCTTTAATCACTCCGATTTTCATTCCCTTAACATCAAGGCGTTTAGCCGCCGCTACTACTTGCGGGATCGGTGCATTAATACTTGTTGAGTCGCGTTCGTCATGTCCAGCAATAACTTCATGAAGCAGCGCTGCATCTAGAACCGTGCGACCAAATGGACCAACTTGATCCAGGCTTGATGAGTAAGCAACAACACCATATCTAGATACGCCACCATAAGTTGGCTTCACACCAACAATTCCAGTTAACGCCGCAGGTTGGCGAATAGAACCACCGGTATCTGTACCAATTGCCAATGGGGCTTCGAACGCTGCTACTGCCGCAGCGGATCCACCGCTAGAGCCTCCAGGTGTTCTTGAAAGATCCCACGGGTTTTGTGTTGTTCCATAAGCCGAATTTTCAGTTGATGAGCCCATTGCAAATTCATCCATGTTAGTTTTACCAAGAATAACTACGCCGGCTTCTTTCAATTTTGTAACAACGGTTGAATCATATGGAGGTCGCCATCCTTCAAGGATTTTAGAGCCTGCCGTTGTCGGGATGCCTTTCTGGGCCAAAATATCTTTTAGCGCTAGCGGAACACCGGCAAGTGGCGAAAGTTTTTCGCCTCTAACACGCTTTGCATCCACTGCTGCTGCCTGAGTAAGGGCGCCCTCTGCGTCGACATGAAGAAAAGCAGAGACTTTTCCATCTACATCGGCGATTCTATCCAAATGTTGTTGCGTCAATTCGACCGAAGAATATTCTTTCTTGGCCAATGAATCTGCCATTTCCGATGCGCTTGAATAAATATTTGTCATTCTTCACCAAGAATTTGTGGCACTTTAAATCGGCCATCAATTTTTGCTGGCGCACCAGAAAGTGCTTCAGAATTTGTAAGACTTGGTTTTACGACATCGTCCCGGAAAATATTGGTCATTGCCAGCGGATGTGATGTTGGTTGGATATCTTGCGTTGCGACCTCTTGGACCCGCTTTACCGCGCTAAGAATATGGTCCAGTTCTGTTGCCATGTGATCTAGTTCAACTGGGGTCATTTCGACTCTAGCAAGCTTGGCCAAGTGCGCGACATCTTCTCGAGAAATTGCAGTCATAGCCGAACCTTATCGCGGGCCTCGACTTACCAATAAATTGGACTTACGCGCGAATTTGACCAGTCCCGGTAACAATCCATGTTGTTGTGGTCATTTGTTCTAGGCCCATTGGACCACGGGCGTGAAGTTTCTGATTCGAGATGCCAATTTCGGCGCCGAATCCCATCTGCTCGCCATCAGTAAATCGTGTGGATGCATTCACCATTACGGCAGCACAATCGCTTAGCGCAATGAATTTGGCGGCGTTCGCCTCGGATTCTGTAACTATTGCCTCGGTATGTTTTGTGCCGAATTTCGCAATGTGGTCCGCTGCCGCAAGTAGCGAAGGGACTACTCCAATATTCATTTCTAAGGCGTTGTATTCGGTTGCCCAGTTCTCGCCAGTCGCAAGATTCGTTGAGATATGGTTTTCGCTAGCAATTTTTGTGACTTCTTCGTCCACATTGAGTTTCACTTTGGCACTTTGAAGTGCGGCTAAAACTAATGGTAGAAATTTCACCGCAACGCTTTCGTGGACCAGAAGCGTTTCAGCGGCGTTGCAAACACTTGGTCTATGTACTTTAGAATTTATGACTATCGGTAGCGCCTTATCAAGATCTGCCTCCGCATCCACATAAACATGACAAACCCCAGCACCGGTTTCAATGGTTGGAACCGTTGAATCATCTACAACTGTACGAATCAGCGCGGCACTTCCTCGAGGAATCACCAAATCAACTTCACCTCTGGCGTGTAGTAGCGCAGTTACAGTTGATCGATCATCAGATGGAACTAATTGGATTGCATCTGGCGAGATATTTGTCTTGGCAAGGGCTCGGCGCATGACATTGACTAAAACTTCATTACTTTGAGCAGCGCTAGATGATCCACGCAGCAGGGCGGTATTTCCAGACATCAGCAAAATTATTGCGGCATCGACAGTCACATTAGGTCGCGCTTCATAAACCATGCCTACAACGCCGAAGGGAACTGATATTTGTTTCAGATGAAGGCCATTTGGAAGTGTACTTTCCCGCAAAGTCTTTCCAAGTGGACTTGATAATTTTGAAACCTGCCTTGCCCCATCTGCCATTTCACTGATTCGAGCGGCTGTGAGCAAAAGCCGGTCCTGCATTGACTCAGCCATATTTTCAACCCTGGCTCTGGTCATATCTTTTGAGTTAGCCGACAAGATCTCTATCTCACTTGCGCTTAGTTCCTCGGCAATTCGAATCAAGGCATCTGCTCTATCGCTATCACTTGCAGCAATTAAGGTACGTGCGGCAAGCCTGGCTCTTTCGGCTATTTCGGAAATTATCGCGGTGGCATCCATGTTCCTAGCCTAGAGCCTTCTACTCTTCAACCATGAAACGTTTATTTCGGATTCTGCGAAATTCCTTGCTTATTCTTCTTGCCTTAGGGGTAGCTTTAACTGGGTTTACCAGGTTCATTCATTACCCAAATCCGATTGATTCGATAAAGCTCGGGCTTGCGCCAGCATCTAAGACTCCGACTCTAATGCCCTGGCACACGATTGAACCATCAGCTAATCCAATCGATTGGCCAACTAGCAGTGAAAATACTCCGAGAACGGTTACCTGGAAAGGTAAAGAAATTAACTGGCAAGACTTCTTGGACCGAACCAATACGAATGCATTTTTGCTGGTAAGAAATGGAGTTATCACCTACGAGTACTACAGCAACGGATTTAATGAAGCTTCGCAACTTCCTTCATATTCGGTTGCCAAAACTATGACCTCAATTATTGCAGGCCAGTTGATAGCTCAAGGAGAGTTGAAGGAAAGTGATAAGTTCATTGATTATTTCCCAGAATTAAAATCTGGGACTTCCTTTGACCGGGTAACTGTTCAAACTTTGCTAGACATGCAAAGCGGCGTGGGTGTTTCTGATAATTATCCAACTGGGCCAGCCGGTTGGGGAGTTGCAATTGCGCAGATGTATGCGACCACCGATATTGATTGGTTTATGAAGCACAATCGCAAAATGGCATTCGAGCCAGGATCGAAATCGGAATATCGCAGTGTCGATACTCAGATGTTAGGCATGATTATTAAGGCCATTACCGCGGAACCTATTGCCGACTATTTTAGTAAAAATGTTTGGCAACCGATAGGAGCAAAATACCCAGCAACTTGGAATGTCGATCGTTTAGATGGAATTGAAAAAACGTTCTGCTGTTTCAATGCAACTGCTCGTGATTACGCGAAAGTGGGATTGGCCATCGTAAATGGTGGACAAGTCGGTGCAAAGCAAATCATCGATCCAGTCTGGCTCAAAAGACTTAAAACTCCCGTTACAAAACTTGATCATAACTGGGGGTATGGCGCATTCGTCTGGCATCCATTCCCTGGCATCAGTCAGGCCGAAGGATTACACGGGCAATATATTTTTATTGATCCTAAAACCAGGACTGTGATTGTTAAACTTTCAGATAACCCAACCGGTACAGACGAAACTGTTGCCACGGCGAAAGTATTGCTTCAGGTAGTTAAAAAAACTAGTTAGAAGTGAAGAGAGTTCCAACATCTTTACCTGCCAAGCCATCTTGCAAGTGGGCTAGATTGGTTAGGAGCATCGTCGCTCCACAAGATATAGCGATTTCAGCTGCCTGAATTTTTGTAACCATTCCGCCACTTCCCACCCCAGAAGAACCAACTCCACCAATCAGAGCCGAGTCTAAGTCTGCAAAATTCGATACCTTCGCTATTCGATTTGCTCCTGGCTGTGATGGTGGAGCATCATAAAGCGCATCGATATCTGAAACTAGTACGAGCAAGTCCGCCCCAATTAATTGCAAAACAAGTGCAGCAAGTCGATCATTATCACCGAGGCGTATTTCCTCAGTTCCAACAGAATCGTTTTCATTAATGATTGGCACTACGCCAAGCTCTAGTAGTCGTAGCAAAGTTCTCTTTGCATTCTCTTTGTGCATTTCTCGTGATAGATCATCTCCGGTTATGAGCACCTGTGAGGAAACTATATTGTGACGAGTAAATTCTTCGCTGTACTTAGCAATTAGAAGTCCTTGCCCAACTGAAGCAGATGCTTGCTGTGTAGCAAGGTCTGTTGGACGCGTCTTTAGCCCAAGTGGTGCCATGCCTGCAGAAATTGCCGCTGAAGTTACGACGATGACTTCATTTCCATCACTCTTAAGAGTAGCTACGACATCTACAAACTTTGTCACAGCCTGCGCGTTTAAGGATGTACCTGCATCTCCGGTAAGTGTCGATGACCCAACTTTGATAACAATTCGCCTAGCGCTCATCAGTTAACTTCCGTTTCAACTTCCATAACTATCTGAGGTGTGTTCGGATTATCCGTGTTGTATTCCCATTGCATTGCAATTTCGTCATCACTCAATTGGTCATCAACTAAATCTTCAACATAGCGTCCGGCCCATGGTGACTCCAGGCGTAAATCGCCACCTCGAGGACCAGCGAGCAATTCGGCACCAGCTTCGATCGAAGGTTCCCAATCGAATATAACGGCATTATCACCTTCGCCAATGCGAACTTCATCTTTAGCCTTCGCACCTTTTTTAAGAAGCTCCTTTTCAACTCCCAAAGTTGCAAGTCGATCTGCTAGGTAACCAATTGCCTCGGTATTACCAAAGTCTGTTTGCTTAACCCATCGCACCGGCTTATCGCCAAGAACAGTGAATGAGCCATCCGTATTTGCCGTAACAGTGAAGCCTGAATTTCCAACTGCGACCGGACGTAATACAATTCGTGCTTTTTCGACGAGCGCTTCAGCTTTACGGGCTTCCTGAATAATTCTTGCCATTGCATAATTAAGTTCGGTCAAACCAATGTGAGCTGCCGCAGAGATTTGATAAACCTGATATCCGCGAGCTTCTAAAATTGGCTGAACCATATCTGCCATAGCTTTTCCATCTGGTAAATCCACTTTGTTAAGCGCTATTAATCGTGGGCGCTCGGCAAGTCCACCATAATGTGAAAGTTCTTCTTCGATTATGTCGAAATCTCTCACTGGATCTCGATCTGTCTCCAACGTTCCACAATCCAGCACGTGTACTAGCGCTGCGCATCTTTCAACATGGCGCAAGAACTCAAGTCCTAACCCCTTGCCTTCAGAGGCACCAGGAATTAGCCCCGGTACATCGGCCACAGTAAAACGGGTATCACCCGCCTGTACGACGCCAAGATTTGGTGCAAGTGTTGTAAATGGATAGTCAGCGATTTTAGGTTTCGCCGATGAAATTGAGGCAATTAGCGAAGACTTTCCAGCGGAAGGAAAACCAATTAATCCAATATCAGCCACGCTCTTAAGTTCAAGAATTAGAGTGCGCTCTTCACCTGGTTCACCTTTAAGAGCAAAACCTGGGGCACGACGCTTCGATGAAGAGAGGCCGGCATTTCCAAGTCCACCTTTACCGCCCTGGGCAGCAACAAAGCGAGTTCCGATTCCTACTAAGTCAGCAAGAACTGTTCCTTCTTTATCCTTAATCACGGTGCCGTTTGGAACAGGCAAAATTAAATCTTTTCCTTCTCGGCCGTTGCAATAGTCGCCATAGCCAAGTGAGCCGTTAGTTCCACGCCGATGCGGAGAATGATGGAAATCCAAAAGTGTTGTAGTGCCCTGGTCAACGAAGAGAATTACATCTCCCCCTCGACCACCGTTACCACCGTCGGGTCCGCCAAGGGGCTTAAATTTTTCACGGTGAATGGAGACACAGCCATCGCCGCCGCTTCCTGCAAAGGCGTGGAGAGTTACACGGTCAACGAACGTTGCCATTTATTTTCTCCTTTCATTTTAAAATTCTTTCAAAATAAAAATGCGGGCCCGCAAGTCGCGGGCCCGCAAAAAAATTAACCGCGGGTTAGGCGACTGCAGCTACGGGGACGATATTTACAACCTTGCGACCGCGAGCGCGACCGAATTCGACTGCCCCTGCAGAAAGTGCAAAAAGAGTGTCATCTTTACCGATACCAACATTTTGTCCTGGGTGAAAAACTGTTCCACGTTGGCGAACCAAAATTTCGCCGCTCTTAACAACTTGTCCGCCATAGCGCTTAATACCTAAGTACTGAGCATTTGAATCGCGACCGTTACGTGTGGAGGAGACTCCCTTTTTACTTGCCATTTGTTATTCGCCTGCCTTATTTCGTAATCGCGGTGATCTTCACGCGCGTAAGTTGGGAACGGAAACCTTGACGACGGCGATAGCCAGTCTTGTTCTTATAGCGAAGGATGTCGATCTTTGGACCTTTTAGCTCTTCAACAATTTCACCAGTAACTTTTACACCAGCAAGTGTCTTGGCGTCAGAAGTTATATCTGATCCTTCAACAACTAGTAGCGCCGGGAAAGAAACAGCTGCACCGGTTTTTGCATCGATACGATCGACAATAACTGTGTCGCCTACGGCAACCTTCTCTTGACGGCCGCCTGCTTTTACAATCGCGTACACGGTGACACCTTTCCAAATACATCTAATTGGTTTACAACTTTAGCCAGGAAGCTGGCAGAGGGTAAGGATACGGAGAGCTTCACCCTTAGGTCAAACTGGTCCTACGCAGGGGTAATTACCCCTGTGCTAACAGCTCGGCGGCGGCGCTTTGCGGGCGGGGCCTTAACTTCAGCGATTTCTGCACTTTCAGGTGTTTCATCTGCCACTTTGGCTCCGACTAGCTTTTTCGATCTAGTCGGTTTCTCAGGAGCTTCAGCTTTCTCAGGGCTACTTTCGTGAACCTGAGGGACATAGCGTTGTTCCATATCTTTCTCAAGAGAGACCTTTTTGACGGGCTCAGAATGAATATGTATTCCACGCCCACCACAACTTTCGCAAGTTGTAGAGAAAGCCTCGATTAAACCTTGGCCCACGCGTTTTCTAGTCATTTGGACCAAGCCAAGTGAGGTTACTTCAGAAACTTGGTGCTTGGTACGATCACGACCCAAAGATTCAACTAATCTGCGAAGTACTAAATCTCGGTTTGATTCAAGCGTCATATCAATAAAGTCAATTACGACAATTCCACCCATATCGCGCAAGCGAAGTTGGCGAGCAATTTCTTCAGCCGCCTCTAAGTTGTTCTTAGTTACAGTCTCCTCAAGATTTCCACCCTTGCCAATAAACTTTCCGGTGTTTACATCAATGACAATCATGGCTTCAGTACGATCAATTACCAGCGAACCACCTGACGGTAGATAAACCTTGCGATCAAAAGCCTTAGCAAGCTGCTCTTCGATTCGATTCTCTACGAACAAATCGCGAGCTCCGGTCCACTTTTCAATCTTGGCTGTAAGTTCTGGCGCTATATGGCCGAGGTAACTATTAATGTCATCCCAAGCTTGATCACCTTGGACGATTAACTTATTAAAATCTTCGTTAAAGATGTCGCGAATTACTCGAACTGTTAAATCAGGTTCTGAGTAAAGAAGAGAAGGAGCTGAAGCGCCAGATTCCTGTGACTTCTTTTCGATATCTTCCCATTGTGCTTTAAGCCGTACCACATCGCGCTCAAGCTCTTCCTCGCTTGCACCTTCCGATGCGGTACGAACAATTACGCCGGCGTCATCGGGAATCAGGTTTTTCAATATTGTCTTTAATCGAGATCGTTCTTGCTCTGGGAGGCGACGACTAATTCCACTCATCTCCCCGCTTGGAACATAAACCAAATATCTACCAGGAAGAGAAATCTGGCTAGTTAGGCGTGCACCCTTCTGGCCAATTGGGTCTTTAGTGACTTGAACCAGCACAGATTGTCCAGTTTTCAATACATGTTCTATTTTGCGTGGTGCACCATCTGCAAGTCCAGCCGTATCCCAGTTAACTTCACCCGCGTACAGAACTGCATTTCGGCCCTTGCCAATATCAATGAATGCTGCCTCCATTGAAGGCAGTACATTCTGTACTTTTCCAAGATAAACATTGCCGACATATGAAATATTGCTGTTTCGATTTACATAATGCTCGACCATTATCTTGTCTTCGAGAACCGCGATTTGTGTTCGATCTCCTGTTTGGCGAACCAACATCTGGCGATCGACATTTTCTCTGCGAGCCAAAAATTCGGATTCAGTAATTACTGTTCCACGACGGCGAACAAAATCTCTAGGTTCGCGCTCTCTGCGATTTCCACGTTCACTTCTGCTATTACGGTTGCGATTTCCACGTTCAGGACGGGTTGGTTGATCTTCGCGAACACGTGGCTCTCTAACTTTGACAACCGTGATTACGCCATCTTCTTCAACAGTCTCGCCTGGTGTTGCACCATCACCTTTTGCTCTTCGGCGGCGGCGACGGCGGGGCGAAGCAGTGCTCTCGGAATCTCCACTTTCTTCGTCAGTAATTTCTCCGGCATCTAATACTTCATCACTCTCAGACTCGTGCTTTTCAATTGCATCGTCTTCATCTCTAGCTCCTCGGCGACGGCCTCGGCCACCTCGGCGACGTCTTCGTAATTGCGAATCTTCACTCTCACTTACTTCACTAGATTCTTCAACTACTTCGGCAACCTTCGCCTTAGCTGACTTCTTTGGCGCAACATCTCCTGGCGCAGCCTGAAACATCGGAACTGGAATCTTGGGGGCGGCAACCTTCTTAGCTTTCTTCTTCTCAGCAGATTCACTCTCTTGAACATCAGGTGAGCTATCGACTGCTTTTTCAACTTCTGCGATTTGAGCTGCTGCAGCTTTTGCCGCAGATTTTTTGCTTGCGCGCTTACGCGCACCTTTTGGCACTATAGCCATAACCTTAAATCCTCATCTAAAAAATAATCTTGGTAAAACTTCCTTTTGAAAGCTTTTGCATCTGCTGCTACCTCGAGTAATTAAGGCCTTCAGGGCCGCTCGGAGCGCGAAACGCTAACCAAATTATTGCCTAAAAGCGGCCGAAAGACCAACTTTGGCTCGGCCTAGAGGGAAATATTTAATCACCGGGTGCGTAAATGGACGTTTTGGATAAGCCCAAGGCCAATTAAATTCGCAAACATGCTCGAACCACCATATGAGATAAATGGCAGAGGAACGCCCGTCATAGGAACCATACCCATTGTCATTCCAATATTTTCAAAAGTTTGGAATGCAAGCCAAGCAATTACTCCGACGCAGACGAGTCGGCCAAATAAATCATTTGTACGGCGGGCGATTGTGAAGGATCGGTAAAACAGCAAACCGAAGCAGAGCAAAATGAATCCACTACCTAAAAACCCTAATTCTTCTCCTGCTACCGTAAAAATAAAATCTGTATGTTGCTCCGGAACAAATCGGCCATTCGTTTGCGGTCCGTTAAATAGCCCCTTACCAGTAATTCCACCAGAACCGATCGTGATTCGGGATTGGCGAAGTTGATAGCCAGTTGCCTGAGGATCGGCAGAAGGGTCCACAAACGATTGCAACCTAGCAATTTGGTATTCGCTTACTACTCCCATTTTCACCGCAGTAAATCCGCCCATGACAGCAAGCAAAAGTAACCCAACGACCCAACGAGTTGGGGCACCCGACGTCCCAATCATTACAACGATAGCAGCGCTGATAATTACAACTGTTCCTAAATCTGGCTGCAACAAAATAAGCGCAACTGGAATAGCTGCAATGGCAAGAGCTTTTAACACATCTTGATCGGTTGGATTTGCATCAATATCGCGCTTTTCGGCCAAGATCATTGAAATACCAACAATGATTCCTATTTTTGCCAACTCAGCAGGTTGGATTTGAAAGCCGCCAGGAAATGAAATCCAAGCCTTAGCGCCATTTATTTCGCTGCCAAGTCCAGGAATTAACACAACAACTAAACCAAAAACTGCGAGACCCCAAACAATCGGTGTATAGGCACGAAGTAACCGATAATCAATAAGTGTTGTTCCATATGCAAGCAAACCACCAATCAAAATATTAATGACATGTCGCTTTAAATAATATTGTGGGTCAAGACCTTGGGCTTCAAACCAACTCTTAGTCGCTGCATAAACAAGCAATGTGCCCATGACTAAGAGTGCGGCAACGCTAAGAGTAAGAAGGCGATCAAATCCTACGAAATTTTCGCGAAATTTATCGCGCCGACTATGTTGGTTATATATGGTCATGGTGTTACCAATTTAACGTTTTTGGGATCAACTTTAGGCAATTTCGTAGGGATACCATTTGGAAAAATTTTCTTAGTTGGATCAATTGCTCCATCTACCACGCCATAAAGGGCTGCATAGATATCTCTAACTCCCACTGCAGAAATTGATGACCCGAAACCACCCTGACTAACAACCATAACAACTGCATATTTCGGCTTCTTAATAGGGGCAAAGGATGCAAACCAAGAGGTGTCGTCTTTAGCGCTTCCATCTTTATTTTTACTCAAATCCTGACCTGTTCCAGTTTTTCCGGCAACAGTTACCGGGAAGCTAGAAAATACCGCAGCTGCAGTTCCATCGGTAACAACAGAGCGAAGTGCTTTGTGTAGAAACTTAACAGCTTTTTTTGGCAACATATTTTCCGCAACAACTTGGGGGGTAAATTCCTTGACAACTTCACCATTAGATTTAACAACTGCTCTAGCTACTTCAGGCTTATAGATAGTCCCACCATTTGCGATTGCGGCATAGGTCTGAACCATTTGGATAGGTGTCATCAAAGTATCGCCTTGCCCTATCGAGAAGTTAACGGCATCTCCAGCACGAATTATATTTCCATCAAGACAATTCTCTCGGGCAATTTCAATTAAGTATGGCGTCAAATCTGATTTCTTGGCACGTTTCTTAAAATTACAATAATAGTTCTTATACTCCTGATAAAAGTTCTCTTTCCACTGCCGATCAGGAAGGCGTCCCGAGGCTTCGCTTGGTAAGTCAATTCCAGTAACTTTTCCTAACCCAAATCCCCTAGCTGCTGTAAAGAAATAGTCATGCAAGCCCGAGTGAGGCGATAGGCCGCCATCTCGAACCCATTCATCGTAAGCAATTTTATACCAAATAGTGTCGCAAGAAACAGCAATCGCCTTCTGCATATTCATTGTGCCCTGAGATTTAAGTTCGAAGTTACCGAATTCGCGATCACCAATTTGTACTCTTGATGGACATTTATATGTGCTGTTCATGTCATAACCAGCATCCATCGCAGCAACAACTGAAATTGTCTTAAATGTTGAAGCAGGGGCGTACATTCCTTGTAGAGGTCTGGAGAGTGCCGGCACTCCAGAATCTTCACTATATAAATTCTTTGCTTGAGATTGTGTCAAGCCGACTTGCCAGATATTTGGATCATAAGTTGGATAGGAAGCAAGAGCCAATATTTTCCCGCTGTTTACATCCATGACAATTGCAGCTCCGCCATCAGCTCGGTAGCCCAAGGATTTCGATCTCAATACCGAAGTTCTAAGAGCCTCTTCAGTTGCGGCTTGGAGTCTGGCATCCAAATTTGTAACCAGGTTAAAACCAGATATCGCAGGCGTACTTTTTGCCTGACGAGTAACTGATTCCACACGGTCAACTGTTACCGTCTTAATTCCAGCTCGGCCCCGAAGGTAATCGTCATACTCAAATTCCAAGCCATCTTTCCCGATGCTTTCCTCACGGTAATAATTTTTACCGGAATTAAGCAAATCGGTTTCGCTGACGGATCCCACATAACCTAAAACATGAGCAGCATTCTCTCCTGCCATTGCTGGATAGCTGCGCACTGGAATAGATCTTGCGCTGACCCCAGGAAATAGATCAGAATTTTCCAAAACCTTTAGCGCCTGCTCCTTAGTCGCAGTTCTAGTTACTGGAATTGGCTGGAATCGTGTGCCCTTCCAGCATCCAGCATTTTTTGATGAAGGTAACTCTCCACAAAGTCTTGTAGTGATAAAAACGCTCTCAGGTTTTTTCCCCACTAATTTTGCAACACGGTTAAGAACGTTAAGTCCCTTGTTAGGCAACTTATCAATTGTGCTTCGATCTACTGAAATAACTAATCCTGGCCGATCCATCGCCAGAGGGATGCCCGAGCTATCTACAATTGCACCTCGAATTGCTGGATTTACGACATCTCTGCTCTGAATACTCAACGCGGCATCTTGATACTTAACGCTTGCTGAAACTTGCAAGTAAAAGAGACGACCCCCAAGTGCAAGCATCAGTGAGAAAATCAATGCCTGAACAATAATTAAATTCAGCCGGGAACGAAGGTTCATCTGTGATCACTTGAAGCCAAGGTGAAAGATCTAAATTTGGCCAGACCTGGAAGTAAAATTGGTGAAAATAACAGTATCCAAAGCGCATTACCAAAAATAATCTGGAAATTAACCGCCATATTTCCGTTATTTTCGCCAAGAATTATTCCAAGTAATAGAAAAATTATGAGAGTGAAACTCACACCGACTGTTACAAATAAAACAAATGCCAAAGGTCTTTCAGTGAAATCACCGATACTCTCTCGATTTCTTGAAAATAAGAATCCCACGATTGTAAGAATTAGCGCCCACTTACCAAGGGGTGAGTCAGTAGAAGGAGAAAGATCTTGAATAATTCCGCCTATAAAACCTAAGGCGATTGCGCCAAATCTATCCTCAAGGGCCATTAATCCGAGTAGAGCGCATAGGTAAAATGAAAAAGTAGCAATTGGAAATTGGATCTTAGAAATAGCAGATTCTTGAATAATAAAGAGTGAAGAAAGTAATAACCCATTAATCCCTGCTCGTGACCAACTCAATTCTTAGCCTTGCTTGTCGGTACTGGCGAAACTTCAGGAACTGGAGATTGTGTTACATAAATCGTCTCCGTTGGCACTGGCGTCGGAACTGGAACCAAGGCATCTTTGGGTCCTCCGTTATAACTTTTAACTATTATGGAGACCACACCCAAACTTCCAAGGGATGAATAACTTCTTACGCTTGCTTCTTGAGTTAGTGTTCCTGTCGTATTTTTTACCGCTTTTACATATCCGACCGGCAGCCCAGGTATGAATGGTCTGTCATTATCACTTCCAAGTGAGAGCAAAACATCGCCTACTTCTATACTCCCGGAAGGATCAAGTAATTTCAGCGTGTAGTTACTTCCCCCCTCGCCCAGAAGGACACCCACGCTTTGACTTCGAGCTATCCGGACTCCAACACGAAAAGTTGGATCATTCATTAACAACACAATCGAAGAAGTGGCTGTCGTGCTTTTCACAACTCCGACTAAACCGAGTTCTCCCATGACCGTCATGTCTTTTTTAACGCCATCATTCGATCCGGAGTCGATTGTGATTGTCTGACTAAAAGTCGAAGAACTGCCTTTGCCGATTACTCGAGCTGAGACTACTTTGTAACCACCACGACCTGCTAAATCTAAAACGCTCTGCAATTTCTTTAGCTGGCCCGCAGTGTCCTTATTAAATATCGCTTTTTTGCGAAGTTTAATATTTTCTTCTTCCAATATTTTTAGCTTGTTCTTTGTTGCACCAAAACTCTTAATGTCCGAGAAGAAATTGCCTACTGGGGTAAATAGATCAGATACGCCTCTTTGAAATGGTGCCAAAATAGTTTGAGTTACCGACCTCGAATTCTGCGTAAAACTCACACCGCGCAAATCGAGCGTGATTAGAAAAAGCGAAGTGACTAGGAGAATTACAAGTAAAAGCCGTGAGCGATTGCTTCCACCAGCTGCCACTTTATAAACTCCTTAACGGCGAGGTTCAGAAATCAAGACTTTTTCTAAAGCTTCAAATTCCTCGACGCACTTTCCTGAGCCTTCAGCAACGGCCTGCAATGGACGTTCGCTAATGTGAACCGGCATTCCAGTTTCATGGCGAAGTCGCTCATCTAAACCGCGAAGAAGCGCGCCACCACCAGTTAATACAATTCCACGATCCATTAAATCGCTGGCCAATTCTGGCGGTGTCTTATCAAGAGTACTTTTAACAGCATTAACGATTTGGTTTACTGGATCTTCAAGTGCCCTGCGAATCTCTTCAGCCGAGACGCGAATTGTTTTTGGAAGCCCAGTTGCAAGATCTCGGCCACGAATTTCGGCATCTGGTTCGCCAGGTAGTTGATAGGCAGAACCAATGGCCATCTTGATTTCTTCAGCAGTTCTCTCGCCCAATAAGAGCGAATATTCGCGCTTAACCCAATCGATAATCGCTTGATCAAGCTCATCCCCGCCGATGCGTATCGAGAGCGCAGTAACAATTCCACCTAATGAAATAACTGCAACTTCCGTCGTGCCTCCACCAATGTCTACAATCATATTTCCAGTTGGTTCATGAATTGGTAGACCTGCACCAATAGCAGCTGCCATAGGTTCTTCAATTATGTAAACCTTGCGGGCGCCGGCCGCATATCCTGCATCCTTAACAGCGCGCTGTTCTACTCCAGTAATTCCTGACGGAACACAAACTACAATTCGAGGCTTTGCTAGATAACGACGACGGTGAACTTTTTGGATAAAGTAGCGAAGCATCCGTTCGGTTGTGTCGAAGTCTGCGATAACACCATCTTTAAGTGGACGAATTGCCACAATATTGCCAGGCGTGCGTCCAATCATTCGCTTAGCTTCAATACCTACAGCAAGAATTCCACCGGTGTCTTGATTTACTGCAACAACACTTGGCTCATTGAGAACAATTCCACGCCCACGAACATAGACGAGAGTATTTGCGGTTCCTAAGTCGACTGCCATATCTCTTCCGATAAATGACATGCGATTTGGGTTCTTTTTGCTCATTTGAGACCTCTCAATTAATTTAACTCGGGGAAAAATATTTCGATTTCACGTAGCGCTGACTGGGTTGAATCAGAGCCGTGAACAATATTTTGTACAACTTTTGTTCCTTGATCACGAGCAAGATCACCACGAATTGTTCCAGGTTCAGCAGTTGTTGGATCCGTAGCTCCGGCCAATTTTCTAAAACCTTCGATTACGCGATTGCCTTCAGCGATTATTGCAACGATTGGCCCAGAGAGCATAAATTCAAGAAGTGGTTCATAAAAAGGTTTGTCTACATGCTCCTCATAATGTTTTGCCAAAATTTCACGAGTTGGTTCCATCATTTTAAGGCCAACAACTTTATAACCCTTTGATTCAACGCGGCTTATCACTTCACCTATTAATGATCTGCGGACACCATCTGGTTTTACCAAGATAAGCGTGCGCTCTATTTTCTCTGGATTCACAGGCAGCAGTCTAATGCGAGCTCGCAAAAGCTCTTAATCCTTGATTTTTGACTGTCATTTGAGTGGTATTTGTCGCAAAAGCTCGGCCCGGATGGCCTCGCCTTTCCTGCCGACAAGAAATGCGCTAATCCAGAGGCCGGCAAATAGCGCCCCCATGAAATACATCGGCGTTACAACTGTGCCATATGCAATCATGGCCATTTGTAAACCTGTCCCTAATATCCAGCCAATTTTATATTTCATTAATCCAGCACAAATTAAAAGCGCGATGGCTAAAGCTCCACCAATTGAAAGTGCGCCACCGCCATGTTCACCCATCGCAAGCAAAACCGCAAAACCCATAACAAATGCTTCCATCGTCAATACCGCAGCACTTAGAACTCTCATTTCCCTGCGCCCGCCTCATTACTTGTTCCAATTTTTCGCAAAATTACTCGAGCTGATCCCGCTGTTACCACAGAACCGGTCACCACCACAGCACTAACCCCATCGCTTACTTGATTTATGAGAGTAGCTTGTTCCATCGCATAAGTTATTGCTGAGCGCAAATCATTTTCTTGAAATACTCGATCTTGACCAAAAACTGCAACTGCCTCCTTGAAAAGTTGAGCAACAGGAAGCGCCCGGGATGACTCGGATTGCGTAACAACAATTCGATCGACTACGGGCTCCAACGCCTTTAAAATTCCTACTCCATCTTTTTCGCTTAAAATTCCCAAGACACAGAAAATTGATTCAAAATCAAATTCGGTACTTAAAGTTTGAGCCAGCGCTTTTGCTCCATGTGGATTGTGTGCCGCATCAATTATTACTGTTGGGTCTCGATGCAAAATTTCTAGGCGTCCGGGTGAAACAACGCTTGCGAAAGCACTTCGCACTAACTCCTCATCCAATTTAACTCCGGCAAATGCCTCAACCGTTGCTATTGCAATCACGGCGTTTGCGGCCTGGTGTGAACCATGAAGGGGTAAATAAATATCGGAGTACTCCCCATAAATACCTTTTATGGCGAGCAGCTGTCCGCCGACCGCTAAATTCCGATTGAGTAGTGCAAACTCGATTCCCTCACGATATGGGATTGCAGATTTCTCTAAAACTTTCTCCAGAAGGATTCGCGCGACTTCCGGCTCTTGGGCCGCCAGAACTACGTGAGATTCTGGCTTAATAATTCCAGCTTTAGTTCTTGCAATTTCTTCAATTGTTTCCCCCAGAAACTCCGTATGATCCAAGCCGATAGGCATTAATACCGAAACAGCGCTCTGAACAACGTTTGTCGCATCCCAATCCCCGCCCATTCCAACTTCGATAATTCCTACATCAACTGGATGCTCTGCAAATGCCACAAAAGCCAGTGCAGTTAGTGCTTCGAAATATGAAATCGGAACAGCGGATTTTGCATCTATTAACTCAAGATAGAGCGCAATATCGTTATAGGTTGCAATAAATTCGGCAGCTGAGATTTGAGAGCCTTTTATCGAAATTCTTTCCAAAAAACTTTCCAAATGTGGACTCGTGAAGCGGCCAGTGCGGTAATCAAGTTCGGTTAATAGCGCATCAATCATCCGCGACGTACTTGTCTTACCGTTAGTCCCACCAATATGAATTGTTGGAAAGGAGAGCTGTGGCGAACCAAGTGCATCGACAAGAGGCGCAATTCTTTCTAGTGAAGGATCAATCTGACTCTCTGGCCAACGTTCCATCAATGAGGCCTCGATAACTTTTAAGATCTCGAGATCTTCTGCCGAGTTCATCATTTCTTGGGCAGCGCGGCAAGCTGTAATAAAATGCTTTCAATGTCAGCCGTTGTCTGGGTTAGTCGAGCTCTAATTTCTTGGACTACTTCGATAGGTGCTTTTGCCATGAATCCTTCATTTTCTAATTTTACTTTTGCGGTTGCTCGATCTTTCTCAGCCGTGGCCAGATCCTTGGTAAGTCGTGCACCTTCGGCAACAATATCGATTGCTCCCGTTAAATCGAATTCTACTTTGACTTTTCCTACTTCTATGGCTGCACCAGGTGAACCGGTTAGTTTTTCTATTCGGCATACTTGGCGAATTGCTGATTCGTAGGGGCTCAGCGCATTCAGACCAATTAAATTTGCGCCAATTTTCGTCGAAGTTTTGATTCCTTGATCATTTCGAAATCTACGAACCTCAGTTATGAGATCGCGAAGTTGGCCCACGATTTGTTTTGCTTCCTCGCTTCTATTCTCAGGGTTTGCAGCTGGCCATGAAGCAGTAACTAAAGTTTCACCTCCAGTGAATGAGCACCAAAGCTCTTCGGTGATAAATGGCATGACTGGGTGCATTAAGCGAAGAAGTTGATCCAGGACATGACCCAATACCCGTTTTGAGTTATCAGCAGTCGTGCCACCTTTCGCAAATGTCGCCTTTGAAAGCTCGAGGTACCAGTCACATAAATCATCCCAAGCGAAGTGATAAATAATTTCGCAAGCTTTCGCAAATTCGAATTTCTCAAATAACTGGTCTACAGAATCCACTGTCTCATCAAGCCGAGTCAATATCCATTGATCGACAGCATTGAGAGAATCAAATTTCGGCAGTTCACCAGTTGTGTTGGCGCCATTCATGATTGCAAAACGCGATGCATTCCAAAGTTTTGTTGCAAAATTTCTAGCTCCACCTATCCATTCTTCAGCGATGGCTTGATCAGTTCCAGGATTTGCTCCTCGAGCAAGGGTGAAACGCAGCGCATCTGAACCATATTTATCCATGAATTCAATTGGGTCGACAGTATTGCCGCGAGATTTACTCATCTTCTTGCCAAAACGATCTCGAACTAAACCGTGCAGAGAAATTGTATGGAACGGCGCTATCCCGTCAGTGACAAATAGTCCAAGAAGAACCATTCGAGCGACCCAGAAAAACAATATGTCATAACCCGTTACTAGGACACTCGTTGGGAAAAACTTTGCAAGATCATCAGTCTTATCTGGCCAGCCTAAAGTTGAAAATGGCCAAAGCCCCGAAGAGAACCAAGTATCTAGAACATCTGGATCTTGAATATATCCAGCAGGCGGCTTCTCGTCAGGTCCGCATACTACGACTTCACCATTAGGTCCATAATAAACTGGAATTTGATGTCCCCACCAAAGCTGGCGCGAAATACACCAGTCATGCATGTTGTCGACCCAATCAAAATAACGTGGTGCAAGTTCTTCTGGTTCAATTTTAATTCTTCCATCACGAACTGCATCCCCGGCCGCTTTCGCAAGTGGTGCAACTTTCACAAACCATTGTTTCGAAAGTCTTGGTTCGACAGTCGTGTCACACCGTTGGCAGTGACCAACCGCGTGAACATATGGCCGTTTCTCAGCAACAATACGCCCCATTTTGCGAAGTTCTTCTACTACTTCCTTCCGGGCGTCGAATCGATCCATGCCATCAAATCGAGTTCCCGAATTCTCCATAATTCCGTGTTGGTTCATAATGATTGGCATTTCAATTCCATGTCGCATTGCCATTTCGAAGTCATTGGGGTCGTGTGCACCGGTTACTTTTACTGCTCCGGTTCCAAATTCTGGATCAACTAATTCATCGGCAATAATCGGAATCATGCGATTTACGAGCGGCAATAAGACGAATTTCCCAACCATGTCCTTATAGCGTGGATCATCTGGATGAACCGCTACAGCGCCATCGCCCATCATTGTCTCTGCGCGAGTTGTTGCAACCACAATAGAAATATCGTCATCACCATAACGAACTTGAACAAATTCACCCGAGTCATCACTGTGTTCAACTTCAATATCTGAAAGCGCAGTCAGACACCTTGGACACCAGTTGATGATTCGTTCGGCGCGATAAATTAAATCTGCTTCATAAAGTCTCTTAAATATTTCAAGTACTGCTTTGGATAATCCCGCATCCATAGTAAAACGCTCTCGTGACCAATCGACCGAATCACCAAGGCGCTTCATTTGGTCCAGAATCAATCCACCGGATTCTGCTTTCCATTCCCAAACTTTTGCCGCAAATTCCTCGCGACCCAGATCGTGCCTAGACAAACCAGCCGCGGCAAGTTGCTTTTCAACAACGTTCTGCGTTGCGATTCCGGCATGATCCATTCCAGGAAGCCAGAGGGCTTCAAAACCTTTCATGCGTTTCATACGAATTAAAATATCTTGAAGCGTGTGATCAAGTGCGTGCCCGATGTGAAGACTTCCAGTGACATTGGGAGGTGGAATTACAATCGTGAAAGGTGGTTTCGTTGATTTGGCATCAGCGGTGAAGTAACCTGCTAAGAGCCATTTTTGATAGAGCGGTGCTTCGATGTCGGCAGGAGTAAATGTCGCCGCTAACTCTTTTTTATTAGATTTATTGCCTTCGCTCATAGGGGTTGAGTCTAGATTAAGCGCTCTTCTCTTCCGAATCCTTGGTGGCCTTATCAACCTTACTTTGACGTTTTAGGCTCCCAGCAGGGCGATTTACCAATATCGGAACGGCTTCTTTCAGTACTACTTGTGGCGTAATTATCACCTTTGCCACATCTGATTTCGATGGAATTTCATACATCACCCCAAGCAAAGTTTCTTCCATGATTGCACGAAGCCCTCTTGCACCTGTTCCGCGCTTGATGGCGAGGTCAGCAATGACCTCTAGCGCTTCCATGGAAAATTCAAGTTCAACATCATCGAGTTCGAACAGCTTCTGATATTGCTTAACTAGAGCATTCTTTGGTTCGGTAAGAATTTCCATAAGCGCAGGGCGATCCAAGTTTTCAACGCTCGTGATGATTGGCAGTCTGCCAATAAATTCTGGAATCATGCCGAATTTCAATAAATCTTCTGGCATAACATCTGAAAAGTAATCCTTCGCAGCATTTTCTTCTGCGCTCTGCAAGGTCGCGTTAAACCCGACACCAGCTTTACCTTTACGTCCTTCAATAATTTTTTCTAGGCCGGCAAATGCTCCGCCTACTATGAAGAGAATGTTCGTAGTATCAATTTGAAGAAATTCTTGATGTGGGTGTTTGCGGCCACCCTGAGGAGGGACTGCCGCAGTTGTGCCTTCTAAAATTTTCAGAAGCGCTTGCTGTACGCCTTCGCCTGACACATCACGCGTGATTGAAGGGTTCTCGCTCTTGCGGGCAACTTTATCAATTTCATCGATATAAATAATTCCGGTTTCAGCTTTCTTAACATCATAATCTGCGGCCTGAATCAATTTAAGCAAAATATTTTCTACATCTTCTCCGACATAACCGGCTTCGGTTAGAGCAGTTGCATCAGCAATCGCAAAGGGAACATTTAAGATTCGCGCTAAAGTCTGAGCTAGAAGTGTTTTTCCGCATCCCGTTGGACCAAGGATTAAGATATTTGATTTAGATAATTCAATTGATTCATCGCGTTTTGATTCACCCGATTGCACTCGTTTGTAATGATTGTAAACAGCAACTGAAAGTGATTTCTTTGCCCGATCCTGGCCAACGACATATTGATCTAAAAATTCATATATTTCTTGAGGTTTAGGGAGTTCAGTAAAGCCAAGAGAACTGGTCTCTTCGAGCTCTTCGATAATGATTTCATTGCAGAGTTCAATGCACTCATCGCAAATATAAACTCCAGGGCCAGCGATTAACTTCTTGACTTGCTTCTGGGTTTTACCGCAGAACGAACATTTCAACAGGTCGCCTGATTCTCCGATGCGCGTATTCATAAGAGAAGGCTAGGACTTTCCCCCTAATCTTGCGGGCAAATCCCAGCCTAACTCTGTTCGCTTATAGGCGAATTCTATTTCTTATTCTTTGGCAGATGCCTTACGGCTCACCATTACTTGATCAATAAGACCATATTCAACTGCTTCTGCTGCAGTAAGAATCTTGTCTCGCTCAATATCTTTTGTAATTTCTTCTGCGCTCTTTGTGGTGTGCTTAACCAACATCTCCTCAAGCAAGGTCCTCATACGCATAATTTCACGGGCTTGGATTTCGATATCAGATCCTTGGCCGCCACCTTCGCTATATGGCTGGTGGATCAATATCCGGGCATGCTCAAGGGCGTAACGCTTTCCTTTGGCGCCACCAGCAAGAAGTATTGCTGCCGCAGATGCCGCTTGTCCCAAACAGACTGTCATTACATCAGGGCGCACAAATTGCATGGTGTCATAAATTGCAGTCAGCGCCGTAAAAGATCCACCTGGTGAATTTATGTACATCATAATGTCGCGGTCAGGATCCATTGATTCCAGCGTTAACAGCTGGGCCATAACGTCGTTCGCCACAGTGTCATCGATAGCTTGGCCTAAGAAAATAATACGCTCTTCAAATAACTTCGTGTACGGATCTAAGCGCTTGTAACCATATGAAGTCTTTTCTTCAATGGTTGGAAGCACGTATCGACTAGTTAAATCGTTCACTTTATTCATCTCCATATTGTTTATCATTTTGCAGTTCCACCACTTCCTGAAACCTGTCCAGCAGAGCGGACAACATGGTCAACAAAGCCATAATCTTTTGCTTCCTCTGCCGTAAACCAACGGTCGCGATCTGAATCGGCTTCGATAGTCTCAGGCTTTTGGCCAGTGTGGAATGAAATCAATTCAGCCATTTTCTTCTTAGTAAATGACATCTGCTCCGCTTGAATTTTGATATCTGATGCTGTGCCCCCGATACCGCCTGAAGGTTGGTGCATCATGATTCTTGCATGTGGAAGTGCGTAGCGTTTTCCGGCTGCTCCTGCACAAAGCAAGAACTGACCCATAGAAGCCGCAAGGCCCATTGCAACTGTTGCAACATCATTCTTGATGTATTGCATCGTGTCATAAATCGCCATACCCGCAGAAATTGATCCACCAGGCGAATTTATGTAAAGAAAAATGTCTTTATCTGGATCTTCAGCGGCCAGAAGAAGTAATTGGGCTGAGATCGCGTTCGCCATCGAATCTTCAACGACTGAACCTAGGAAGATAATGCGCTCTTTTAACAGACGGTTATAGACCTGATCATCTAGGCCGCCACTTGGTGCTGATCCCGCGAGACGCGGTGTAATGAGATCCACAACTTCCTCCTGAATATTTATTTAAGTAGTAATGACACTAACAATGTTTCGGGGAAAATGCTTCCGCAATTCGACAAATACCTCGCTCGAGCTGTTCGCCCTAAGAGAAAGGCTAGAGAAAGACAGGTAAAAGAATTATTCGGCGTCCGTTGGAGCAGGTTCAGCTATCTCAGCCGCCTCAGCTTCTTTAGGTGCCAATTCTTCAAGGTCAACTTTCTTGCCTGAAGTCGTTACGACCTTCACGCGAGCAAGAACTCCAGCCAGCGCCTTCGCTCTTGAAACCTCTGCAACCATGGTTGTAATTTGGCCCGCATCAGATACTTCCTTGATGAACTGATCTGGCGTCATTCCATAACGCTGAGATGCGCGGACTAGGTATTCAGTCAATTCGTTCTCATTAACTGAAACTCTTTCGGCCGCAACAATATTGTCGAAGAGGATTTCTTGTGTTAGGGACTTGGTAACTTCTTCAGTTACTTCCTTGCGATGCTCAGCATCCTCAAGGCGCCCTTCCTTTTCAAGATGTTCATTTACTTCATCTTCAATAATGTTAGCTGGGAGTGGAATTTCTACTTCTGCAATTAACTTTTCAACCAAAAGATCGCGGGCATGCGAGCCCTGTTCAAGGTGCTTCACGCGTTCAAGTCGGGCCTGTATGTCGGTTCGTAATTCTGCGAGAGTCTCAAATTCAGAGCCCAACTTTGCAAACTCATCATTTAACTCTGGGAGATCGCGATGTTTTACCGCCTTAACAGTCGCATCCACTGCGCCCTTCTCGTCATCTTTTTGACCAACGAGTTGAGTGTCGAAGCGTTTTGATTCGCCAGCCTTTAAGCCAATTAGTGCTTCATCTAGGCCATCAACCATGCGGTTTGTGCCTACCTCGTAAGAAATATCATTAGCTGTTCCGCCATCAACGGCCTCACCATTGATAGTTGCAATCAAATCCAGTGAAACAAAATCACCATTCTCTACAGCTTTTTCAACTGTAGTTAAGGTACCGAAGCGAGCACGCAACAAGTCAACTTGCTCGGCAACTTCATCATCGGAAATTACAACATCTTCAACCGTCAGAGTAATCTTTGAAAAATCTGGAAGTTTAAGTTCTGGGCGAACATCAACCTCTGCGGTAAATGAGAACTTCTCCCGGTCAACCAATTCAGTGATTTCAATATTTGGTCGTCCTATAACAAAAACGTTCTGTTCTTTTAGCGCTGCAGCATAAAATGGTGAGATCGAAGAGTTGATTGCCTCATCCAAAATTGCCGGACGGCCAACGCGTTGCTCAACCATTGCTTGCGGAACTTTGCCTTTGCGAAAACCAGGGATGTTAATGCGCTCACCGAGCGACTTGTAAGCAGTTGCAATATGGGGCTCGAGTTCTTCGAAATTTACTTCAACTGAAAGTTTTACCCGTGTTGGGGAGAGAGTTTCAACTGCACTTTTCACGTTGCTCCTAGCGTCATTTATTAATCAGATTTCTGGTCGGGGCGAGAGGATTCGAACCTCCGGTCTCCTGCTCCCAAAGCAGGCGCGCTAGCCACTACGCTACGCCCCGCGGCGTAAGTAGGAATTCTAAACCCTAAATTCCCTCTCTCAAACCAAGGTAAAAAGGGCCCGAGGTTTCCCCCGAGCCCCTTAAATTGCTAATTTACCTAATTATCCGATCCAGGCATTAATTGGAGAGGTAAAGAAGTAGACCATGAATAGGATGGAGACCAAGAAGAGCAGCGGATGAACTTCCCGACGACGCCCTTGAATGATGCGAATCACAACATGGGAAACAAATCCTGCGCCGATTCCTACAGAAATATTGTAGGTAAATGGCATCAAGATAATTGTTAGGAATGCAGGAATAGCAATTCCCTGATCAGCCCAATCCAAGTTCTTGATCTGTGTCATCATCAAGAATCCGACGACAACCAGTGCTGGAGTTGCGGCTTCGTATGGAATCACGGCAACTAGGGGGGCAAAGAAAGTAGTCAACAGGAATAGAACTCCGGTTACAACCGATGCTAAGCCTGTACGAGCACCTTCCCCAACACCTGCAGCCGATTCGATATAGCTGGTGTTAGAAGAAATGCTTGCGGCGCCACCGGCCATTGCCGCCACGGAGTCAACGAAAAGAATCTTGTCGTTGTGTGGAACATTGCCTTCACCGTCAATTAAACCTGATTCATGGCCAATTGCAGTAACAGTTCCTACCGTGTCAAAGAAGTCAGATAGCAATAGCGTAAATACCAGAAGAATTGCAGCTACGGCAGAAATCCGTCCAAATGAACCGAAGAGACTGAAGTGTCCAAGGATTCCAAAATCAGGCGCCGCGATAATGTCTGAAGGCATTTTAGGAACATTCAATCCCCAGCCCTTTGGATTTACATTTCCTGTGGCACCATCAAAGTTTGGTCCAATTTTAAATGCGGATTCGACTGCAATTGCGATAACCGTTGCAACAGCGATTGCAATAAGAATCGCGCCCTTAACTTTCTTCACCATCAAGCCAATCATCAAGAAAAGGCCAAATGCGAAGACAATAACTGGCCAGCCGACAAGAGTTCCGTTGTCGCCAAGTGTTACTGGTACTGGACCAGAACCCGTGCGACGAACAAATCCTGCATCAACCAAACCAATAAGTGCAATGAAAAGACCGATACCAACCGAGATTGCGATCTTAAGTTGTGCCGGTACGGCACGGAAAACTGCTGTTCTGAAACCAGTCAATACAAGAATTGTGATGATCAATCCTTCAAGCACAACAAGTCCCATTGCATCGGCCCATGACATCTTCGAAGCGATACCAACTGCTACGAAAGTGTTCAGACCTAAACCTGTTGCGAGCGCAAGTGGAAAGTTTCCAACTACGCCCATCAGGATTGTGAGAATTCCTGCCACTAGCGCAGTTGTTGCTGCAATAGCCGCAAGATTAGGAGTGTCTCCACCTCCGAGGAACTTTCCGTCGGCATCTTTTGAAAGACCGATGATCAACGGGTTAAGTGCCACGATATAAGCCATCGTGAAGAATGTGACGAATCCGCCACGAACTTCTCGGCCTACGGTTGAGCCACGTTCAGATATTTTGAAGTAACTATCTAGCATGGACGAACCCTTCTGATTTTGGTATCGGGGGTGTTTGCGACCCCGTGGGCATTCACGGCGCACAAGCCGGAGGAAGATAAAAGTGAGATTAGTCCTTACTAATTAGTAGGTCTCGAAAACACGCCCCAAATCTAAGAGAAAATTCATGCGTATTTGCCCTATTTAACTGGATAGGCATTTACCCCGCCCGGGCCGTGTAAACCGAATAGGTGAGTTATTCGTCCCTGTCTGAGGAGTCAAACCAATTACCTTTCGCCTGATCCAGCGGCTGCAGCCTGTGCGGCTTGGTTAGCCGTTAATCGCCGAGTCTGTATAGGCGTAAACACCACCCGAGGATTTAATCTTCGAGAAGTTATTAAAAATGTATTTCATATTTTGATTTGAAGGATCGAAGGTGTTGATCCATTTGCAGTCGTTGAAATAGGAACCATTGACGAGCTTCTCTTCGGTAATTAGTCCCCGCTCCATCATCAGAATCATTGCGGCAGCCTGCGGGTGTGTGTTTGAGTCAAGCTTCATGTTTGGCTCGGTGACCAAAGAGGCATGCAATCTAGCTAGAAGTCTCTGTTTGTGATCCGTTCTTCCCTCGTTCTTTGCTGCCATGTAGTGGCCAAAGTAATCGGCAGTACCTTCGGCAAACCAACGCATATAGTTCATCTTGTCTTCCTCTATCTTGAGGATTGGCGAACATCTATTTAGAAGGTAGTTTGACATTCCATGATATGCCTCATGGAAGAAGGTTGTCTTTGCAGTGTATTTTGATTGCTCAGCAGTCCATGCCATCGTCACAGACCTCGCATTAAAACACGGATCTGGTGCCGTTGCGACGTTGGCAGCTCCCTTGATCCATCGTTCGACTCGATCTGCACCATCGCTCAGATCAGCAGCAGATTGCTCGCAGCCAATAGCAGCGTTAGCGACGAGGGAAGTCTGCCAAGTTCTGAAGTAGTTGGAGGCATCTTTAATTTCTGACGCGCTCAAAATATCGCTGTGTTCCGCGAAGGGGTCTCCCCCAAAAACTCCAGGGTCTGGCTCGTCATCCAGCTGCACACCAATGGGCCAAATTAATGACAAGAAGGATGTCGGCGGATTTTTCATTTTGGCGATAGCGGCTTTAGTCCAGGCTAATAGTTCGTTGCTCGTAATTCCTGAAGCAAAACTTTTAGCCTCAAAAGTTGGGATTATGACTGATTTTTGTACTGGATCAGAGCTATTTTCTTTTTCCGAAGCTTTATCTTTTACACCTGAGGCCGTGACTACTTTTGCCTCTTTGCGCCATACCAACTTCTTGCCTTTGGCTATGCAAGTAAATTCCTTATTCTTCTTAACTTTTATCTGTCCAACTACTTTGCATTTAGCTCCAGCTTTAACCGCAGCGCTTACCGGCACAGCCGTCGCACTTACGGACAAGACGAGAATGGTCAGAACTCCTATTAAGCGTAACTTCATACCTTGACTATAGGCCGTTAAAGGTTAAGGGTTAAGGGTTAAGGGTTAAAATTAGTTATTTTTATTCTTAAACCATGCCCAGGCCCAAATACCAAGAAACATAAAGGCCGAGAACGGATAAAAAATAATACATGCAATCACGAGCAGGACAAGAAGGATTCTTTGTTGCTTACTCAGCTCGCTCCAGCTAATTCTTCTCATGGCTAGATCGTCCCACTAATGTGCCAATAAGGCGTTGAAAATAAGAAAAATACCAGTGATTTGCCAGATCCGAAGGAGATCAGTGGTTTTCTACCGTGGCGTAAGGTGTAACATCTCCCCTGGATTCACGCTTAAAATCGTGAGTCTGCACGATACATTTCTGTCTTGCGCTTAGATTTTAACAAGTGCGGGTGTAGCTCAATGGTAGAGCCCCAGCCTTCCAAGCTGGCCATGCCGGTTCGATCCCGGTCACCCGCTCCATCGTTTCTCATCACTAACCTAATTGCAGGAAAGCCTTCCCAGAAATACTAAATGAATTTGCATTCAATCCTGCAGACCAACCTTCGCCATCGATGACTGAAACATTTAGCGCGGCTATGTTCTCTCCAACCTGAATAGTTCCTTCGTGTAGATAAGTAAAGGTATATGTTTTCACAAAAAACGAATCAGAGTTTTGTCCAACTCCATATTGCGTTGAATAAATAAGGGTTGAACCTGCACCGATAACGTTCACTTGGGAACCGACGGCATAGTTTGCGAATCCAGTCCTTCCTGCAACCCCCGAAACAATTATCGTAAACCTGTATTTTTTGTTTGCCTGCAGGCTTCCGAATGGGTTGCTAAAAATCTCCAAGGGCGATGCCGAAGATAACCCCCAATTTTCACCTCCAATTGCTGCCGTCAAATTAATTACGGTAACTTCACTCGAACCAGCTGGCCCTGCGGGTCCCGCCGGTCCCGTATTTCCAACTGCACCTTGTGGACCTGTCGTACCTGTTCCCGTCGCTCCAGTCGCTCCTTGTGCGCCGGTTGAACCCGGGGTTCCGGTTGAACCAGTAGGTCCAGTGGGTCCAGTTGTACCGGTGGCACCCGTGGCGCCCTGTGACCCAGATCCGGAAGAACCACTTGCACCTGTTGCGCCGATTACACCTGCAACACCGCTTGCACCCTTTGCACCAGTTGAACCGTTAGATCCGTTGGTTCCGTTGGTTCCATTTGATCCTGCAGCGCCTTTCATAGAAACAGGTGCCGGCCAATTGCCTCTAGCTTTTGGGCCATAGATATTCAATGAAGCCTTATCAATATAGAAGTCACCATTAATTCCAAGTTTTGTTGAAGGCGCGCCTTTGCCGTTTAGCAAGGTATTTACGATTGTTTTGGCAACGCGTCCAGCTTTAGTGATAACTAATTTATTTGGAATACTTGCCTGCGCAGATGTTGTAACTGCGATATTTCCTAAGATTAAAGTGAATACAAATGATGAGACTAATACTTTTAGATATTTTTTAACTTTCATTCTGGGCCACTTTTCTGGGCCAATGTGCCTCTTGAATAGGGGCAATGTCTGTTTCATGGTGCACTGAATAAGGTTAATATCCAATGAAAACATTAGGTGCGACCACTCATCTGGGTTCGAAACTGTCTTGATGCGCTTGAGATTCACAGATTAATTTAAGGAAAAATGGCTAATCCACCCAGCCCGGCGATGTTATCTACGGGTATCTAGAGGTGACCGCTTCTAGAGCCGAGACAATCGGTAGTTATCATTACTACTTGGATTAGGGAGTTAAGAAATTATGAACAACAAAATTGCATCTGTTGTATTAGCAACAGCGCTATCACTTGGAACTATAGGAACAATCTCGAACGCAACCGCAGATCCTGGACACGCAATTGGTGTTCCGTCGCAAGTTTCAGCAATTCTCGCTGGTCTTGTTACAAGCGGAACAATTACACAAGCCCAGTCAGATGCGATTACTACTGCGTTGACTGAAGCTGCCGCAACTGCCCCACGTCCAACAATGGGTTCAGGAAGAAATTTTTCCGGAGCAATTGGAGCGCGCGATGCCGCAGTCCAATCAATTATTACAGCAACACTTGGAATCACAGCAGCTGACTTAGTCGCTGCACGCACTGCAGGAACTTCACTAGCAACTCTTGCTGGAGAGAAAAAAACTGCTCTTATTTCAGCAATTGTTAATTATCAAATAACTCAGATTGACGCTGCAGTAACAGCAGGGTCCCTAACTACGGTTCAGGCAGATACTAGAAAAGCAGGTCTACTCGCAAAAGTAACTGCCCAAATCGAATCTGTTCCTGGCCAAATGGGTGGATCTAAATTTGGCGGCATGGGAATGGGCAAGAGAGGTCATGGCCATAATAATGGTGATGACGATGACGCTCGTGGCCCAATTGCTCCGACAACAGCATTCAAGAATTCAGGTACTAGACCTTCCATCATGTAATTAATTAGCACCATTTCCTACGGAATTCAGACGGCTCTCACTAGAAATAGTGGGGGCTGTTTGGCTTTTCTGCCATTATTGCGAAATGAGAATTCATATTGGAAGTGATCATGCGGGCCTCGAATTTAAGGGCATAATTATTAAGCACCTAAAGAGAAATGGTCATGAAGTAATCGACCATGGGCCGGTTGAATATGACGCCCTAGATGACTATCCGGTTTTCTGCATCCCGGCCGCACAAGGAGTTGCTAGTGACCCTGGGTCTCTGGGAATAGTTCTTGGTGGTTCTGGAAATGGTGAGCAAATGGCGGCGAATAAAGTTAAAGGAATCCGCGCGGCCTTGGTTTGGTCACTAGAAACCGCAGTGCTTGCGCGCGAACATAACGATGCCAATGTAATTTCAATTGGTGGGCGTATGCACAGTGAAGATTTCTGCCTTGAACTAGTTGATAAATTTATCGCAACACCGTTTACTGGAGATCAAAGGCATGAGCGCAGGATTAAATTGATTGCTAAATATGAAGAAACTGGAAAGATTTAAACTTTTACAAATTTCAAATCGGTAACGACATGCCCCTTGCCAATTCCTTTATCTTCAAATCTGGTTAAAGGTCGGAATTCTGGCTTTGGAATTATTCCCCCAGCAAACCTTTCGTCATCAGTGAATTTAGCCAAAGTCCAATTCGCATAGGGAACCCAATCGGTAGCAATATGAATATATCCCGCGGGTTTTAGTTTTCGATAAATTAGATCTAGAAAATCACTTTGCACAATCCGACGTTTCCAATGCTTCTTTTTATGCCAGGGATCAGGAAAATAAAGATGGAGTGCGTCAAGGCAGGCATCTGGCATTGACTCTTCCAAGACAATCCGAGCATCTTCATTAATAAGTCGAACATTGGTCAATTGATATTCGTTGATACGAGCAAGTAAAGATCCGATTCCCGGACGGTGCACCTCAAGTGCCAAAAACCCGGTCTGGGGGAAGATGCGGGCAATTTCTGCCGTTGCCTCTCCCATCCCAGTACCAATTTCCATAATTACCTCGCTGCTATCGGGGAAAATTTCGGCTGGGATTATTTCCCGATCTGGGGCAATTCCGAATTGGTCCCAGAATTTAACCGTGGCATTTGCCTGCGCTTCTGTAATCCGAGTACCGCGAAGGCGAAACGAACGATTGCTCGGGCGGCCAATTTCCGGTGAACTCATGTGGGTATCTTAGATAAGGATGGATAAGGTTGCCTCATGCCTGGATTAAATATCTCAAGAGCCGAAGCCCGCGAACGCAGTTCTTATCTTTCAGTCTCCTCATATGAAGTAACCATTGATGTCTGCCATGGCCCGGAAAATTTCTTCACTAAATCAACCGTTAAATTTGCCTGCAACAAGCCAGGATATGACTCATTTATTGATGCCGCTGGAAAACGAATAATTTCTGCCAAGCTCAATGGAAAAGATGTTGATGTATCCAAGTATGACGGTGAGAACGTGTTTCTAAAGGACCTAGCCTCTGAGAACGAGTTAGTTATTGAGATCGAAGGCGATTACTCCAAAACTGGCGAAGGACTCCAATATTCAATCGATCCTGCCGATGGCGAGGCTTATCTGTATTCCCAAGGTGAGACCGCATATATCCGCAAAATGTATCCATGTTTCGACCAACCAGATTTAAAGGCGACTTTCACCTTAACTGTTACGGCGCCAAGTCACTGGGAAGTTATTTCAAACTCTCCGGTTAAGAAAAAAACAGAAACAGAAGGAAGCAAAAGTATTTGGGAGTTTTTGCCAACCCCGAGAATCTCAACATATATTACGGCGCTTATTGCCGGTCCTTACTATCACGTGCATGATGAATACGTGGGGCAGAAAACAGTTCCTCTAGGAATTTACTGCCGTAAGTCACTTGCGAAATCTTTGGATCCAGAAGATATTTTCTTGATAACAAAGCAGGGTTTTGCATACTTTGAAAAGGTATTCGGGCTTGCTTACCCATTTGAAAAATACGATCAAATTGCTGTGGTTGATTTCAATTGGGGCGCAATGGAAAACTCGGGAGCAGTAACTTTCCTAGAAAATCTTCTAGTCTTCAGAAGCAAGGTTACCGAGCGCATGTATGACGCCCGCGCCAACATAATTTTGCACGAGATGGCACACATGTGGTTCGGCAATATGGTCACCATGCAGTGGTGGGATGACTTATGGCTCAATGAATCCTTCGCAGAGTGGTCATCACACTTGGCGTCGGCCGAGGGAACACGCTTTGTCAACGCCTGGACGGGCTTCAACTCAGAGCGAAAGAATTGGGCTTATCGTCAGGATCAACTCTCTTCTACACACCCAATCGTTACTGATATGACAGATATCGAAACTGTGAATGCAAATTTTGATGGCATTACCTATGCAAAAGGTGCTTCTGTGCTGCAGCAATTAGTGGCACATGTGGGTCGGGATAATTTCATTGCTGGTCTACAGAAATATTTTGCTAAGCATGCCTTTAAAAACACCACTCTTGATGATTTATTGGCCGAGCTAACAATTGCCAGCGGACGTGACTTAAAACCTTGGGTCTCCACCTGGTTGCAGACTGCTGGAGTAAATACTTTACGACCAATAGTGGAAACCACAGATGGCAAATATTCCAAAATCGAAATCAAGCAAGAAGCTCCATTGGTCCCAGCTGGATCGAAGGAGCTTCGACCTCACCGACTAGCTGTTGGACTGTATGATGTTAAAGATGGAAGTGTTGTTCTACGTAAATCTGTTGAACTAGATGTCGCGGGCGAAAATACACCTGTCTCTGAACTTGTCGGCGAAAACACCGCTGATTTACTCTTGATCAATGATCGCGACCTTTCATATGCAAAAGTTCGCTTAGATGATCGTTCTATCGCGACCCTCAAGTCGCATCTTGGAAATATTGCAGATGGCCTTACTAGGGCTATGTGTTGGGCTATTTCGTGGGACATGCTGCGCGATGCCGAAATAAGCGCAACTGATTTTATTGAGATTGCGCTAGCTGGCTTGCCTGGCGAAAGTGACATAACTGTTGTAACTGTTATTGGTAATCAATTAACAACCGCAGTCGAGCTTTATGCAAACCCCAATAAGCGTGATGCCCTTAGAATTGAAGTTGCTGATGCGCTGGCTGGTGCGCTTGCATCTGCCAAACCAGAGAGTGATCATCAGCTGCAATTTGCCAGAATTTTTGCGGGCCTTGCCGTTACAAAGTCGCATGGCGAGCAACTACGCGCGCTGCTTGATGGAAAACTGGATGGCTTGAAAGTTGATGCCGACCTACGTTGGACATTTGTACTAGCGCTATGTGAACGCGGCTTATTTACTCGCGCCGAGCTGGACGGCGAATTAGAGCGCGACAATACAATCAATGGAAAACTCGGTCACACCTCTTGTGTGGCCGCCTTCCCAACAGCCGAAGCAAAGCAAACCGGTTGGAACTCTATTGTTAACGATGAGATGACCAGCTCGATTCGGGCCGCGATTCATAAGGGGTTCATGCGTTCAGGTCACAGAGATTTACTTGCCAAATATGTAGATCCATATTTCGATTCTCTTATCGCTATGTGGGATAACGCATCATTTGATATTGGAAGCTCCTTCGTTGAGCTCAGTTATCCAACATATATAACTGATCAATCAACTTTGGATAAGACAATTAATTGGCTTGATACCACTGGAAAAGATACTCCGGCCGGACTTCGCCGATTAGTTTCAGAGAGTAGAGATGCCCTATCTCGTGCACTTAAAGCGCAAGCAAAGGACGCTTAAAACTTACTGGACCCGAGTAAGTGAAGGAACTTTCTTTTTGCGTTCTATTGTTGAGAAAAGTACAACTGCTGAAGTTACTGCAAACATAACGGTTGGTATAACCAGGAAATAAGTTATGCCCTTAAACGTTCCGAGAGGTTCGCCAGGCATCGAGCCATCTTCTTGAGTGATTCGATTTAATATTGCGGCGCTAATTTGATGGAAATTATTTAGTGGCATGCTCGTATCTTAGGCAACCCCGTGTTCAGCACCAAATGGCCGCAAGTAAGTGAGCCATCTTGAATCCGGGTTTCCAGTTCCCAAAATTCTCCAGGCTGCACCTGCTGGCTGGCGTGGCAAAGTCTTCAACTTCCAACCAATTTCCTTCAACATTCGATCGGCCTTCTGGTGATTGCATCTGTGGCAAGCCGAAACAACATTTTCCCAATTGTGTCCACCACCGCGACTTCTTGGAATCACATGATCAATTGAGGTTGCAGGCGCAGTGCAATAAACACAACGCCCTCCATCGCGGGCGAAAAGTGCGCGCCGCGAGAGCGGAACTGCATGGCGATATGGAATCCGAACAAATTTCACTAATCTAATTACTGCAGGAAGTGTTAATTCGCCTCCGGAATAGTGCAACACAACGTCTGATTCTTCAATTGTGATTGCGCGCTGATTTAAGACAAGGAGTAATCCTCGTCTCTCTGATACGACACCTAGTGGCTCGTAGGTGGCGTTCAGCACCAATGTCTGTGGCACTTAAATTGCTCCCTTGGTCCAACGCGTGGCTCGAGTTGATGGGTAAATAGTGCCTTAACTCAGCCAAAAATACTGGTATTTCTGGGGTTTAATCAGCCTGATTTTTCATGGAGTGGGCGGCATACTGAAAATATGTCCAAAGTTCTTCCTTAAGTTCCTCAGCAATTTCCAATTCGATTACTGCGGCATGCATACAGGCCAGCCAGGCATCGTGTTCTGGGGATGCAATATGGAAAGACGCATGACGCATCCGAAGTCTTGGATGGCCCCGCTGTTCTGAATAGGAACTAGGACCGCCCCAGTATTGTTCCAAAAATAATTCCAATCGCTCCTCAGCCCCGGCCATATCTTCATCGGGATACATTGGTTTAAGGATTGGATCTAGAGCTACCCTTTGATAAAACCGTTTCGTTAGTTCTTTAAATGTATCAGACCCTCCGGCACGTTCATAAAATGTGGCTTCGCTCATCGGGAAATTTCTACCTTTCCTTTTTCTCCAATTCGCAGAACATAATAAGAAGCAACGATACACATCAATCCGCTGACATAAAAAGCGGAGGCATAGTCACCAAATTTCGTATGCAATATTGCGGCACCAAAAGCTGCTGCCGAGCCACCAATTTGATGCGCAGCAAATACCCAACCATAAATCACTGTAGTTCGCTCCGGTCCTAATATCTGGCGACAGAGCAGGACTGTTGGTGGAACGGTTGCCACCCAATCCAAGCCATAGAAAATAACGAAGACGAGAGTAGATGGATGTACCGTTGCAAAGAGAATTGAAGGCAGTAAAAATAGTGATAGGCCACGGAAGAAATAGTAAATAAAGAGAAGTTTGCGCGGGTCATATCGGTCAGTTAACCAACCAGAAAAAACTGTGCCAAGAACATCAAATACGCCAACAAGGGCTAATAAACTTGCGGCTGTAACTTCTCCCATTCCATGGTCATGAGCAGCTGGAATAAAGTGAGTACCAATTAGCCCGCTAGTAGATAATCCGCAGACAAAAAATGATCCAACTAAATACCAAAAATCCTTTACCTTACTGGCTTCCTTAAGAGTCTCAATCGCCAAGCGAGCCGGGTTAGTCTTACTCTTTTCAGGCTCAGTCCAGTCAAGTGGCGCCCCATATGGGCTTACTCCAGCCGAGGATGGTCTCTCTTTTAAAAAGATAAAAATAAGTGGAACCATGACAAAGGCGCCACAAGCGACGGTGATAGAAACCGATTTCCAGCCAATATTGGTCGCAAGAGCCGAAAGTCCTGGCAGGAATATCAACTGCCCGGTTGCGGTAGCTGCCGTGAGGGCGCCAACGACCAGGCCTCGCTTCTTAACAAACCAACGATTTGCGATTGTGGCGGCAAATACCAGCGCCATCGATCCAGTACCAACCCCAACGACCACTCCCCAGAGCGCAATTAAATGCCAAGGTTTTGTCATGAAAATTGTTGATAGCGCCCCAATTCCAACCGTTGTAAGCGCAGTCATTACGACCTGGCGGATTCCAAATCTTTCCATCAAGGCTGCCGCAAATGGGGCGGTCAAGCCAAAGAGCAAGACATTGATAGCTATGGCAAGTGAAATATTTTCCCGAGACCAGCCAAAAGAATCTTCAAGAGGAACTACCAATACTGAGGGGGCAGATCTAAATCCAGCAGTAGCAACCAATGTTAAAAATGTAACTCCGGCTGCGAACCATGCTGGATGAATTCGATTTCTCTTAGTGGATTCCAGCAATTGACTAGGCCTCTAAATATTCGGTCAGCAAGGTTCGCTCTTCATCATTAATTGCCCGTGAGCGCTTGCTCTCCATATCCACTGCTACTTGCACAGTGCGAGCTTTGGCATGTACCCCTGCCTTGGAGGTAAGTTCATATTCCAGAGTGAATGAAGATTTTCCAATTTTTGAAACCCAGATCGCGATATCGATTTCAAATCCGCCCTGATTTATTGGTTCGAGATAATCGATTTCAGCGCGCGCTACAACCATATCCGAAAACATTGGTTGGAGACCTCGAGCAATTCGGGAGTACCAAGTGAAATCAGCTCGTACTTCTTGAATGAAAGTTAAATAATTCGCATTATTAATATGCCCAAAGGCATCTAAATCATTCCAGCGAACATAAGTTTTTCCATGGTGGCGCATTAACGAGTCAACTTTCTGTATGTAACTCGGTGTGGACGCGAAGCCTCTACTCCAAGTCTGGCAACTTTATTTTCTTCATAAGATTCAAAGTTTCCTTCGAACCAGAACCATTGTGAATCTCCTTCATAGGCCAAGATATGAGTTGCTACGCGGTCCAAGAACCAGCGATCGTGGGAAATAACAACGGCACAACCTGGGAATTCAAGAAGGGCATTTTCCAACGAACCGAGTGTTTCAACATCGAGATCGTTAGTCGGCTCATCCAGTAGTAAAAGATTTCCGCCGATCTTAAGAGTCAGAGCAAGATTCAAACGGTTGCGCTCACCACCAGAGAGAACGCCAGCCGGCTTTTGTTGATCAGGTCCCTTAAAGCCAAAGGCTGAAACATAGGCGCGAGAAGGCATCTCGACTTGGCCAACTTTTATATAGTCCAAACCATCTGAGACCACTTCCCACAAGCTCTTCTTAGGGTCTATGCCGCCTCGAGATTGGTCAACGTAGGAAATTTTCACAGTCTCGCCGATCTTTACTAGGCCGCTGTCAGGCTCTTCCATTCCAAGAATAGTTTTGAAAAGCGTGGTCTTACCCGCACCATTGGGTCCAATTACTCCGACAATTCCATTACGTGGCAGAGTGAAAGAAAGGTCATCAATAAGCAGTCGTTCGCCAAAGCCCTTGTTAAGGTGTTCAACTTCGACAACAACATTTCCTAGTCGAGGACCCATTGGAATTTGAATCTCTTCGAAATCCAACTTCCGAGTTTTTTCTGCTTCAGATGCCATCTCTTCATAACGCGCAAGACGAGCTTTAGATTTAACTTGGCGGCCCTTTGAATTCATGCGAACCCATTCGAGCTCTTCAGTCAGTCGCTTAGCCCGCTTAGCGTCCTTCTGCCCTTCAACTTTCAAACGTGAAGATTTGCTCTCTAAATATGTTGAGTAGTTTCCTTCATATGGATAAGCGCGGCCTCGGTCTAGTTCCAAAATCCATTCCGCAACATTGTCCAAGAAATACCTATCGTGCGTAATCGCGACAACTGTGCCTGGATATTTACTCAAGTGCTGTTCAAGCCAGAGGACCGATTCGGCATCCAAGTGGTTTGTCGGCTCGTCAAGCAACAATAAATCTGGCTGCTGTAGAAGCAACTTACAGAGCGCTACTCGGCGACGTTCACCTCCGGACAGTACCGATACATCGGCATCTCCCGGTGGGCAACGAAGAGCATCCATGGCTTGCTCAAGTTGGGAATCTAAATCCCAAGCATTTCGATGATCTAGTTGTTCTTGCAAAGTTCCCATCTCGGCTAACAGCCTGTCATAATCTGCGTCAGGACTAGCCATCTCATCACTAATTTGATTGAAGCGACTAAGTAACCCCATTGTTTCGGCAACGCCCTCTTGTACGTTCTCCAAGACTGTTTTACTTTCATCAAGCGCTGGTTCTTGTAACAAAATCCCTACGGTGTATCCCGGAGATAAAAATGCTTCGCCATTTGAGGGCTGTTGTAAGCCGGCCATAATTTGAAGGACCGTGGATTTACCCGATCCATTGGGCCCAACCACTCCAATTTTGGCGCCCGGCAAAAACATCAAGGTCACATCATCAAGAATTACCTTGTCGCCATGCGCTTTGCGCGCCTTTTTCATCGTATATATAAACTCAGCCATGTGCGAAACCTTATCGGTTCAAATCGGTAGACTCGCACATGAAATTGACGATATGCGCCTGTAGCTCAGTCGGATAGAGCAACCGCCTTCTAAGCGGTAGGCCGCAGGTTCGATTCCTGCCAGGCGCACCAAAGAACAAAGCCGGGCTCACAGATGTGAGCCCGGCTTTGTTCTTCTTTCCTAATTGATTATGAGCCTAATTTCGCAAGCTGTGAAGCAAATGCCAATGAGAAGGCATTAGCAGCTGAATAGGCACCAAATCCTTGTGCCGGATTGTTCTTGGCACAGTTATTTGCAAGATAGTCAAGTGTGTTCTTGATGCCAGATGCCTTAGTTTTATCACCGTAATTTGTCAGCGCAAGTGCGTATGTGGTTGCGGTGAATGGATAAGCAGCTGGGCTGGTGTTCTTATAATCGAAAGTAACAGTTCCGTTACTTGCAACAGTTGCTTCAGCTGCAGCTGCCATAGCAGATTCGCTTGAAGGTTGAACTGACTTGCCAGCTGCGTTGATGACGCTAGCAATCGTTAGGTTATATGGGGCTTCAGCGAAACCAACTTCATCATAAGTGATTGACCAAGGAGTTGATTTCACGCCATTAGCGACATCACCAGATCCAGCAGCGCCGCGAAACGTTGAAGCAAGCCTTGTTATATCTCCAGGGAATGAAGTTGCAAATGAGTCATTTGCTGATTTTGGCCAGATAGTTGGCTCTAGAACATTTAGCGCACGAGTCAGGTTATTTGAAGTTCCTGAGTTCTTGGTGCGGTAGTAAACAGTGATTTTCTTATTTGGAAGTGTATGGTGAAGAGTTCTTTCAACAGTTCTAAGAATCTTAGGCGCTCCTGCTTTGGTCATCTTTACTTTGCCATTTTTCTTAGTTTTGTAGATAACTTCTTCTACGGTCTGATTGTTATCAGCAAATATTTGCTTATCATTCCAATTTGTAATTTCACCACTGAAAATTCCAGCGATTGTTTTTGTAGAAAGATTAATTCCTCTTTGGTCAGCTCCCATATTTACAAGAATTCCAACTGGCCACACGAATGCAGGTAAGTGGATTTCTCCATCCATCGGTGCGGTATCAACGCTGTCAGAAAATGCGAAATCTAAAGTTCCTGCGTGCAGACCCTTCTTGCCATCTCCAGAACCTGTTCCATTGTAGGGAAAGTCGTCGCCAGTAGTCTTTTGATAGTCAGACTTGCATGCTGCCATTAGGTTATTTACGGAAGAAGCACCGCCAGCTTTCCAAGTTGTTGCATGTGCGGCTGGGGCTAGAGCAAGTACAAAAGCCAGAGTTGTTGCTGCTATGGCCTTCACTGAAGTAGAGCTTTTCATATATCCCTTTCGATCCTTCGTAGGTGTGGTTAAATCTTATGAATCCAAAGAAATAGGCGGGGTACGAAGAATTAACTCAAGGTGAACGAGATATGAATGTTAAATTCGCTTCAAATTAGCCAAATCGACCGGATACATAGTTCTCGGTTCGCTGATCGACAGGACGAGAGAAAATTTGGCTAGTTGGGCCGACTTCAATCATCTGGCCAGGCCCACCATCACTCAAGAAGAATGAGGTGTAATCACTAACTCGTGCAGCCTGCTGCATATTATGAGTAACGATAACAATTGTTATGTTCTTAGCAAGCTCAACAATTGTGTCCTCAATGCGCAGTGTTGAACCCGGGTCAAGGGCCGAACAAGGCTCATCCATCAACAATACTTTTGGTTTGACGGCAAGCGCGCGAGCGATGCAGAGGCGCTGCTGCTGCCCACCAGAGAGGCCGCCTGCGTGTGCACCGAGGCGATCTTTAACTTCACTCCATAGGCCAGCGCGGACAAGACATTCTTCGAGTAAATCATCTTTGTTATCAACCTTGAGCTGTGCGAGCTTGATTCCGGAAAGTACATTCTCGCCAATCGTCATTGACGGAAATGGGTTTGGTTTTTGAAAAACCATTCCTATTTGTAAACGTATCTTCGTAACATCAATGCCTGGGTCGTATACATCTTTGCCATCCAATAAAACTTCTCCGGCCATCGCAGCACCAGGAATAAACTCATGCATCCGATTTAGGGTGCGGATGAAAGTTGACTTGCCACAACCAGAGGGTCCAATAAGAGCCGTGACGGTTCCAGCAGCAAAATCTAATGAAACATCTTCCAAGACATGGTTCTTGCCGAACCAGGCATGGATTCCGCGTGCCTCAAGGCCAGAGCCGAGAGGTCGATTGCCCGGTTGGCGATTAGCTTGCCTGGTTGCTGAAATATCACCTAAAGAATTAGGTTTTGCACTGCTGGAAGCAGCCGGATTCGGATCAGTGCTCATTATTTTCTCCTCAAGTAGGTCCGGATTTTCCATAAATACTCCAATTATTTCTTAAACTTCTGAGAACCAAAGGTCCGAGCCAAAATAAACAAGCTTAAGACAAGAACTATCAAGACCAGAATTCCAGACCAAGCGCGTGCTAGAGATTCTGGAGTCCCAAGTGAGAGCCCCTTCCAAACATAGAATGGCAACGCAGAGTTGTAATCTTTAAAGGGATTCAGATTTACTTTATCCGCCCCTCCTAGAGTGAAAATCAACGGCGCAGTTTCACCAGCGATTCTGGCAACACCCAAAATAGTTGCAGTTATCAAGCCATTTCTCGCGGCTGGCACAACAATTGTTACAACCGTCTTCCATTGAGTTGCTCCCATGGCAAGTCCTGCTTCCCGTAGATCACTTGGCACAAGTAGTAAGACCTCTTGGGAAGTTCTAGTAACTGTTGGGATCATCAATATCGCGAGGGAGAGAGCGCCAGCAAACGAGGAAGCTTTAATCGGAGTAAGAAGAATTACCGATGAAAAAATAAAGAGTCCTGCCACTACCGATGGAACACCGCTCATAGCTTGAACGACAAACTGAATAAAGCGAGAACCTGGGCCTTTAATTTCAGTCAAGTACAGAGCAGTAATAATTCCCATTGGGACACTGATAACGGCAGAAATTACGATTAAATAGATAGTTCCAATAAGTGCATGTAGCAAACCACCATTGCCTATGGGATCGATAAAGGAAGCTTCTGACATTGATTCTGTGAATAGCGTGAAATGCAGTCCACTAATTCCGTTTTGAAGAGTTGTGAACAAAATGCTAAAAACCGGAAGAAAAACAACTAGCGATCCGCCAAGGATCAGCGATCCAGCGATGCTCTCACCTATCGCCTTTCGACCATGTTTTCTAACGTTGTAAGTCAAATTCGCGGCAGAACTGTAAGCAAATAACAAGAAGAAGAATCCCAATTTTCCATTAAAAGAAGTCAAGTTTAAAGTGAAGATTGTCGCGAAAAATGCCAATGAAAAGAGGAGCGCTCTAGGAGCGACTTGCCGGGGTGTTAAAACCCAAGGCTTTTCTGGTTTAATAATTTCAGAGTTCATCTTATTTACCTGATTTCAAAGTACGGCCCACAATGAAATTTGCTCCCATATTGACCCCTAGAGTCATCAGGAACAGCACAAAGCCAGCAGCCAATAAAGCATTCGTTTCTAGGTCTGTAGCTTCGCCCCACTTAAGAATGATTAGAGAAGCGATGTTTCCACCAGCTCCATATAAAATATGCCAGTTCGGTCTGAAAACTAAATTCAGAATTGTATAAACAGCAACGGTTTCTCCGAATGCTCGGCCAAGCCCAAGCATTGCACCACCGATTACGCCATTGGTTCCAAAGGGAAGCACAACGGTGCGAATCATTCCCCACCGAGTTGCACCAAGTGCATAAGCAGCTTGGACACGATCCAAAGGTGTCTGGGCAAAAACCTCGCGAGATACTGAAGTTACAATTGGAATAATCATAATTGCAAGAACCAGCCCTGCGATGAAAGGTGAGCGCTCAAAGAATTTTTCCGGAGCATCAAAGATTGGGATCCAATTCAAATATTTATAAAGTAACTTCGACCAATAAGTTGCCATCGGCATTAAAACAAAATATCCCCACAAACCAAAGAGCACCGAGGGGAATGCTGCCATTAAATCAACGATTGAAATGAGAAAAGTGCGAATTCTAATTGGAGCATAAAAAGTAAGGAAGAGCGCGACAGAAATCGAAAGTGGAACTCCAACAACTAATGCGACTGTTGAAATCAAAATTGTGCCGACCAACATGGCTCCGATGCCCATGTCATACGTAACTTCTCCGGCATCATCAATAGTTACATCCCATTTAAACCCAGTGATGAAATGAAGTCCCTCTGATTTAAAAATTTGAAATCCACGAACAGCCAAGAATGCCCCGATTAACGTTAAAATAATGAGAGCAGAGAATCCAAAAGAGGTAACAATAGCCCGAAAGAATTTGTCGCTAAGCCGTGGGTTAGATGTAATTTCACGTGGACCTGGCGTCATTTTCCCGTCAAGGGCCGAGGAGATCATGGTGAGATACTCCTAGTAAAGAGCGGAAGCAATGTGGAACGAAGATGAACTATGGATGAACGAAAGGTGAAATTACTGCGATTACTCCCAAAGACCCATCCTGGTTTAGGCTCCCCCAATGGCCGCAAAGAATGACTCTCCAAACCTAATCTGGGTTGATTGCGAGATGACTGGCCTTGACCTTAATAAAGATGTATTGCTCGAAATTGCGGTCCTTGTCACCGACTCAGAGCTCAATATTCTGGGCGAAGGTGTAGACCTAGTTATCACCGCAACCCCAGAGCAAATCGTAGGTATGAATGAATTCGTGACAAATATGCATACTGCATCTGGCCTGATCACTGAAATTGCAGGTGGGGTTGAGAGCTCAAAGGCAGAAGCCGACATAATCGCCTACCTCGAAAAATATGCTCCCGGCGCAGGCAAATCTCCACTAGCGGGAAATTCGGTGGGAACCGATCGCTCATTTATCGCCCGAGATATGCCCCTACTCAATGCCTATCTGCATTACCGAACAATTGATGTGTCATCTATCAAAGAGCTAGCCCGCCGTTGGTATCCAAGAGTTTATTTTGCCGCCCCCAAGAAGACTGGCAATCATAGGGCTCTTGGCGATATCAGAGATTCCATCGAAGAACTTGAGTACTACCGAAAGGCGATTTTTATCCCAAACAATTAAATTAGCATTAAGTCTCTTTTATTACCGTAGTATTAGCACCTCATGGTGGGCGTAGCTCAGCTGGTAGAGCACTCGGTTGTGGTCCGAGATGTCGCGGGTTCAAGTCCCGTCGTTCACCCCAATATTTAAAAGGAGACTAAGTTGGAATCTATGGTCTTCGATGTTGTCATAGAAATTCCCGCCGGATCTAGAAATAAATACGAAATTAATCATGAGACTGGCGAAGTTCGTCTGGATCGAATGCTCTTTACTGCAACTCGTTTCCCCCATGATTATGGCTTCGTAAAGAACACGCTCTCCAATGATGGCGATCCACTGGACGCTCTTGTTATGTTGGATGAACCAACTTTCCCTGGATGTGTCGTCTCGTGCCGAGTTATTGGAATGTTTCGAATGACTGACGAAAAAGGTGGAGATGACAAACTGCTTTGTGTTGCCGCTGGCGACATCCGAAAGGCCGGACTCAAAGATTTAGCTGACGTTCCATATTACGAGCTAGAAGAAATCAAGCACTTCTTTGAAGTCTATAAAACCCTCGAGCCAGGCAAAGAAGTTCATGGTGGTGAATGGGTAAATCATGACGCTGCTCAAATTGAAATTGTAAATTCATACAAGCGTTTCGACGAGCATTAGAAACTGACTTTTAGAAAGCGCTCGGTTCCAAAGCCGGAAGGCTTAGGATTAGGGCCTTTTGCCTCAGAAAACTGTCGCTAGGGAGAGCTCAAAAGAAGAGGTTGCAACGCCATTTAGGCTTTTGCACCCGCCGTATCTCGCTGATAGGGTCTGCTCTGCATTCGAAGTATTCAACTTCAAATGAGTTCTAAAGTTAGTAAAGAGGGGCTGTTAGCTCAGTTGGTAGAGCAGATGACTCTTAATCATCGGGTCGGGGGTTCAAGTCCCTCACAGCCCACTCCTCGTTAAAATTGACATCCAATAGGTGACCTGAAATTTTAGAAACTGACCTTGCAACAGCATATTGGTGACAAAAAATAAATAAGTTATAGAATCTTAATTTGGGTCGAGCAACTCTCGCGCAGTGACGTAATCTTCTTTGGACATCTCGCCCTTTGCCAACCTAATATCAATTATTTCCAGTGCGGACTGGCTCTGGCTCTTAGAGTTCTTGCGTGCCGCAACATGCTGTGGTCGATCCATCGCTCTGAAGATTAGTACGAAAAATGCCGACAATAATAATATTCCAAAAATCATCATAACTATTCCGTATCCTGAGTTATGCATAGATTCAAATCCGTATCTATCATGATCCCAATTCATTTAAATATCCTATTCACTAGGCACGAGTAACACACTTGGTTACAAAATTGACTATACCCGTTATCCCACTAAGGAATATTTTCAATGTGGCCTCGATCTACAGGCTCGATTTCTACTAAGCCTGGCTATCAATAAATTCAGGAATATAAAGTGCCAGCACTCACCGAACGAGATTGAATTTGATTTTTCAAATGACTGCATTGCAGCTGCCTAGAAAGGTATCTGTGAATAACCGCAGTGGGGTCAAGGGTGGTGCTCATCTTTTCTATTCTCTCGACCTGTTTAAATCCAATTGCAGCGCAGGCTGTTGATGGAACTGGACTCAGTCTAAGTTTTAAGACTCTTAGTGGTTGGAGTACGCCACCAAGCGCTGTAACTTCAGGTGCGTGTGCAACTACAACGGATTACCTGAATTATGATTGGGGCAACGGCAGTCCTCTGGGAGCCGCAGGGTGTGGAACTGACAACTTTATTGGTTACGGCACTGGCTACATTTTGGCTCCATACACTGGGACCGTTTCATTTTGTGCGCAGACGGATGATCAATCCTATTTAAAGATCAATAATCAAGTTGTAATAAATGACCCCACAGCGCACGGTCCATCTACCGGTCAAAATTGTAATGGCACTGGAAGCCTAGAAATGGTTGCCGGAAATTATTATCCGGTGGAGGCTTGGGTACACGAAAATGGTGGCGGAGCAGTTTGGCGATTGCTTTGGTTCTGGCCTGGAAATACAACAAAAGAAATTGGTCCAAAAATAATCTTGTACCCATCGAGTTTTAATCCCGACACAACAGCCTTTAATGGACTCAGTCTTGCAGGCGCGGTAACTAGCGCTAGCTATCGAACTGCCATCTTGATTACGGCAGATATCTCTGTGGCATCTAAAGTGACATTTAAATTGAACGGGAAGGTAATACCTGGATGCAGGAGGCGGCTTGCTACGGGCTCTGGCTCTAGCTTCACAGTTACCTGCAACTGGCGGCCCTCGATGCGTGGATCTGTGACGCTTGTTGCAACAGCCAACCCAGTAGCAGATGGAATTCCTAGTGCGACTGCCACTCCGATAAAGGTATTTGTGAATAACAGGACGGGACCAAGGGGCGGGTAGGGGTCACAGGCTAAACTTAATTATGCTGGACATTAATAGAAAAGTTTCTATATTTTTTAGGACTTGCTTGCTAATTTCATTAGTAGTTTCTAGCGCTATCTTCGATATTCGTGAAGTGTCGGCAGCAACATACGGGGCACCTTCTGCACCACAAAGTATTACGCAATCAGCAAGTGCTGCCGGTGTCGCCCTAACCTGGAGCGCACCTGCTTTTGGCAGTCCAACAAGCTATGTAATCGAAAAATCTACCAATGGAACTGCTTGGTCATCAGTAACAACTATTTCATCAGCTTCGACCTCCTACACTATTTCCTCAGAACTAAACCCTTCGACTGTCTATTATTTCAGAATCGCTGCAGTATCAAGTGCAACCAGAGGCGCAAACGGATATCCATGGACAAAAATTTATGGAACAACAACAGCGTTAAGAAGTGCAGGAAATATAGTTTATGAAGCTGGATATGGAATTACGGCAGGAAATGCCTTTTCTGGCGCAAGTGAAGATTTTTCTCGGATCCGTTACAGAATGGGCACTACTATAAATTCAGTATCAAAGTATGCAGATGTTGACTTCAACAAGTGGTCCACTGATAAAACTAGTGCATCTGTCCTACCATCTATTGCGGAGTTACGAATTCCGACTACGGCCGGAACTGCAAATCAATTTGTTGTTCAAGCAAATGTCACAGATTTAAATATCTATTCGGATAATTCGGCTGTAAATTCTGGATTTGGTATGGATGGAAGGCTAGAAATCTGGCCTTGGAACTACTCGGCTTCAAATTCAGCTTTATCTCCTAACGGAAACGGAGGTACCTACGATTACGACGATAGTCCTGCTGGCGCCTCTAACTATGGATCTTTCCAAGTTCACGATATGAGCAATTTCAAACCAGTGTTTGTTTGGAATCGACATACAGACGGACCTGAAATTGCTTACGGCAAAAGTCCGGGAGGCAACCCTGACTGGACCTTCTGTAAAACCGCCACTGGAACCTCTGCATGTCCCGTACCTTCATCATTTTCACTCCAGATATACGTTAATTTACCAATTACAACTTCATCAGTTACAACCCCAACCTTCTCCTCTTGGTCTAACGTTACAAAGACCTTTGGTGATAGCACCTACACAGTTACCCCTCCAACTGTTACCGCATCTATCGCTGGCGACTTTAGCTATAGCTCTAGTAATTCATCTGTCATCTCTATCTCTGGCTCTACCTTCACCGTTGCAGGCGCTGGAGCCGCCACCATTACTGCAACCTTCACGCCAACTGATAGCGCAAGCTATAACAGTGCAACTACTACAAATGATGTGAGCGTCGAGAAGGCCTCCCAAACAGCCCTGTCAATTACCACAACCTCTGGCTCATTTGGCAGCCCGCTCACCCTTGCAACTAGCGGTGGCAGCAGCGGTGAGGCAGTTACTTATCAATACGCCGCGGGCACAACAATCTGCACCCTTACCTCAGGAAACATACTTACTCCAGAAGCTAGTGGCACCTGTCTTCTTACTGCAACTATGGCTGGCAATACCAATTACAACGCAATCTCATCTCTTCAAACCACTATTACCTTCACAACCACCAGCGTTAGCGCCACGATCACTCTAGAGCCAGGCGCACTTACCTACCGCCAGGCAAAGGCAGTTACTGCAAGTGCAGCAGTCGCTGGCAAAGTTACCTTTAAAGTCAATGGCAAGGTGATACCTGGATGCAAGAGGAAGGTCGTACTAGCAAATGCAACTGTTATCTGCTCATACCGTCCATCGACTAGAGGCTATGTGGTTATTACTGCAACGCTAAATCCAACACATCCTTCATACATCGGAACGACCACAACAACTAGCCGCTATTTTGTAGGTAATCGGACTGGGAAGAGGGCTGGGTAGATAGAACAATCCATGGCAGACTTTCGTCATGCATGAATTTACCCCTGAAGTTGAAGAGCTTGCGAAAGAAATTCTTGCCTATAGCCTTGAACGTTTGAAGAGCGATCCACCTTTAGATGGTCCACGAAGCGCCGAAGATTTGTTTGCGGAAGTTGGAAACACAATCACTGCGAAGGGTCTCGGTGGAAAGAAAGCACTGGAAGTCTTTACTGAAGTTTTAGCAAAGGCTTGTATCTCATCCGATCATCCGCGCAACCTTGCATTTATTCCATCTGCGCCCAGTGAGTTTGCCAACCTATTTGATTTAGTTGTCGGTGCCAGCGCGCTCTATGGTGGATCCTGGCAAGAAGGTGCAGGGGCGGTCTTTGCGGAAAATCAGGCACTACGTTGGCTCTCAGATCTTGCTGGCCTTCCCGAAAGTTCTGGTGGTGTTTTTGTTCAAGGCGGAACAATTGGAAATTTGTCAGCCTTAGTTGTTGCAAGGGCGCAAGCTCGTAAGAAGTTTCCTGAAACTAGACGCTTTGTTGTGGCTTGCAGCGAAGAGGCACACTCTTCGATTGCTAGCGCAGCAAATGTAATGGATGTAGATATCCTAAAAATTCCAACAGATGAGAATGGCAAGTTGCAAGGGGCTGCTGTTGGCGCTGCTGTTGATCAGCTTCATGCCACAGGTGAGAGTCGAGTATTTGCAGTTGTTGCAACTGCTGGAACAACTAACCTTGGAATAATTGATAACTTAGCAAGTATTGGCAAGGCGGCCCATGATCGGGACATCTGGTTCCATGTTGATGGCGCATATGGCCTGGCTGCGTTGTGTGCTCCCTCTGTTCGTCCACTCTTTGACGGAGTTGAGATGGCAGATTCATTTATTGTCGATCCGCATAAGTGGCTCTTTGCGCCATATGATGCCTGCGCACTTGTTTATCGAGAGCCAAAGTATGGAAAAGAAGTTCATACTCAGCACGCCTCTTATTTAGAGACACTTCATGATGACAGCTGGAGTCCATCAGATTACGCGATTCACTTAACTCGCAGAGTTCGAGGCCTGCCCTTCTGGTTCTCACTTGCAGCTCACGGCGTCGATGCCTATACCGATGCGATGGAGCAATCTTTAGTTATTGCAAAGCAGGCGGCAGAGCTGGTTAGAGCGCATCCAAATCTTGAATTACTCTGCGAGCCCGAGCTCTCTATCGTTGCATTTAAACGTAAGGGTTGGAAAAAAGAGGATTACCAGAGTTGGAGCGATAAGTTATTGGCCGATCAAGTTGGCTTCATTCCACCTTCATCACACGATGGCGAGCCAATACTGCGCTTTGCAATCGTGAATCCTTGGACCAAGATTTCAGATATCAAAATTATCCTGGCAACGCTTTAAATTTTAAGGATTTAAAAGGTTTAAATTACTTACCTATCGATCCAATAAGTTCTGCGTTGGACTATAGGCCGAACCATTTCTACGTTTGGCAATCGCAGAGAGCGCCTCAAGTACGACGCGGTTGGCCAAGATTGCGGTTATATCTGCGCTATCAAATGGTGGCGCAACTTCTACGATGTCGATACCAACAATCGGAAGCTCGAAACAGATTCGACGCACTGCTTCTAATAATTCGCGGCTAGTCATTCCGCCAGGTTCTGGAGTTCCGGTTCCAGGTGCCATTCCAGGATCAACAACATCGATATCAACTGAGAGAAATACGCCATCACAGCCATCAGTCAGTGTTGCAAATGATTCATCTAAAACTTCTTTTAAACCACGGTGATGTATCTCAGTCATCTCGTATGAGCGCATTCCTTGATCGCGCATCCAATTCAAAGTTTTTTCTTCAGGCCAGTATCCGCGAAGTCCCAATTGCAAGAAGCGATCGCCGCGGACATACCCGTTATTAATAAGATTCCGCATCGGAGTTCCGTGACCGACTAATGCTCCAAATTGATCCTCGCCAGTATCGGCATGAGCATCAAAGTGAATCATTGAAATTTTACCTTTGCCACGATGCTCTGCGATTCCCGCAACATCAGCTGATGCGATTGAATGATCACCGCCAAGAATTATTGGAATGATTCCGGCACGAGAAATTTTCTCAGTTTCATTCTTTAATACTTCAAGTGATTTTATTAAGTCACCGCCGAGCATCAAAAGATCACCGGCATCAAAAACTTTTAAATCCTTTAGACCATCTGTGCGCAGTGCGAGATGTGGGCGTGAGCCATCATGTGGCAGATAATCTCCCCCACGAATTGCCTGCGGTCCAAACCTTGCACCAGATCTGTGTGAAGTTCCGCTATCGATCGGGGCTCCCAAGATGATCACATCAGCGCCAGCATAGGTTGAAGGATCATCCAAATCACATGCCGGAATTCCTAGAAAGGTAAAGGATGGTCCGTACATATTTCCGTGATTAGTCATATTGCAAAGGATACGCGCAAATTAATAGCTTCTAGCTACCTAATGGTTCGAGCCACTTCGAGAACATCTAACGAAAGTAAGTCCGACTCTGTCTCCCTGCGCAAAATTAAGCGGGCAGTGCCATTTATGACTGCTATTACTGCTGGCTTCAACATGTGATTGTAGTTGCTTGCCATGCTTCGGCCATATGCCCCAGTCGCTGGAACTGCAATTAAATCTCCCGGGCAGATGTCACTCGGCAGGTCAATCTCTCGAATAATGATGTCACCCGATTCGCAATGTTTGCCAACCAGCCGCGAATTGATTGCAGGCACCATAGATGTTCGACTAGCCAGAATTGCTGAATATTCGGCTCCGTAAAGTGCAGGACGAATATTCTCGCTCATGCCGCCATCAACAGCAATGTACCTGCGAGTTCTTCCATCATCTAACTCAACATCTTTAGTTGTTCCTACTTCATAAATTGTTGTGGTCGTTGGTCCAACAATTGCCCGTCCCGGTTCAATTGAAATTTTTGGGATATTTAAATTATGGCGTTCGCATTCACTCTTAACTAACTTAGCGATCGCAGCCATTGCTTCACTGGGATTATACGTTTCCTCTCCGGCGATATATGCGATGCCATAGCCACCGCCCAAATCCAACTCGTTTAATTCAAATTTGAATTCATCGCGAAATTTTGCTCCTAGTTCAATCAAGCGAGTTGTCGCAAGGATAAATCCTTCGCTTTCAAATATCTGAGAGCCGATGTGAAAATGCAAACCTTCGAGTGAAAGATTTGCACACGAGAGAACTTCCTGAATTGCCTGCCATGCAATACCGCTGGCAATCGAGAAGCCAAACTTCACATCTTCATGAGCTGTCGAAATAGCCTCGTGAGTATGTGCTTCAACTCCCGGAGTTATGCGAAGCAATACTTTTTGAATTTTTCCCGACGCGGCGGCCAGGCGATTTACTCTTTCAATTTCTTGCATTGAATCGATAACAATCTTTGAAACGCCCACTTCGATGGCTTTTGAAATCTCTTCCTCGGATTTGTTATTTCCGTGTAGCTCAATTCGATTCGTTGGGAAATTCGCTGCAAGTGCCACGGCCAGTTCGCCACCTGTGCAAACATCGATTCCAATTCCAGTTTCGGCAATCCATTTTGCGATCTCAATCGACAAAAAAGATTTTGATGCGTAATAAACCTGACCGGCATTTGCGCCAAAATTGTCATTTAGAGCGCTCTTCCATGCAGTTGCGCGAGTTTTAAAGTCTTCTTCATCCACTACAAATAGTGGAGTTCCAAATTCTCGGGCTAGCGATGTCGCCTTGCAGCCGCCAATAACTAATTCCCCGTTGGCCATGGCAGAATTTATAGAAAAGACTTCAGGTAAGAAATTCATTGCTTACATCTTTTCCGGTGCGCTAACACCTAGTAGGTCAAGGCCGTTTGCAATCACTTGAGCGGTTGCTAAACATAAGGTAGCGCGGGCGCTGTGGAGCTCGCTTGGAGATTCATCGCCAAGTGGCAATACTCGACAGTCAGAGTAAAACCTGTGATAAACCCCGGCTAATTCTTCAACATACCTTGCGATTCGATGGGGTTCACGAAGTTGGGCTGCCCCTGCGACTACTCTAGGGAACTCGCCAAGTGCGCCAATTAATTCGCGCTCTCGCTCATGGAGCAAAAGTTCGGGATGAATCTGATCCGCACCATAGGTGACACCAACGTCAGTTGCATTCCGAAGTACCGCACAAATTCGAGCATGGGCGTATTGCACGTAATACACCGGATTCTCATTTGTTCGGCTGCGCAAGATATCGACATCCATCACCATGGGGGTATCAACTGGATAACGAATTAACGTGTAGCGCGCAGCATCTACGCCAACTTTTTCTACCAATTCCTCTAATGTGATTATCGTGCCAGCACGCTTAGAAAGTTTTACCTCTTCGCCGCCTTCCATAATTTTTACCATCTGTCCGATGAGAATATGCACGTTGTATTCGGGGTCATCACCATTGCAAGCAGCAAGCGCTTTCAAGCGCCCAACATATCCGTGGTGATCTGCTCCCAGCATATAAATACAAATATCAAACCCGCGCTCCCGCTTAGAAATATAATAAGCCGAGTCTGAGGCAAAATATGCCATAGAACCATCGGATTTAATCATTACTCGATCTTTATCGTCTCCAAAATCTGTCGTGCGAAGCCAAGTCGCACCATCCAATTGATAGACGTGACCTTTTGATTTAAGAACTTCCTGGCAATGTGTGAAGAAATTATTGTCATATAAGCTTTTTTCAGAGAACCAAATGTCAAAGTGTGTCCCAAAAGAGTCCAGAACGCTCTGCTGTTGCGCTAATTGCAATTTATATCCGATGTCGCGAAACGAGTTAGTCTGCTCCTCGCCAGACAATTTCAGAACTTCAGGGTTTCCCGTGATAATTTCCTTGGCTAAGTCATCAATATAAGCGCCGTGATAACCATCTTCTGGTCGAGCCTGTCCAAGTGCTGCAGATTGCAAGGAAGCGCCAAATTTATCCATCTGAACTCCGCGATCATTTACATAAAATTCGCGAGTAACTTTTGCTCCGGCCGCAGTCAGTACACGTCCAAGCGAATCACCTACCGCTGCCCAACGGGTGTGACCTAAGTGCAATGGCCCAGTTGGATTAGCACTGATAAATTCCAAATTTACCTTCACGCCATCAAGAACGTTGCCTTGGCCAAAGCTTTTCCTGCTCTGCAGAATTTTTACAATAACCCCACCTTGACTGCTCTTGGCCAAAGTAATATTTATAAATCCAGGTCCAGCAATATCTACCGAGTCGATATCCCTACGAGCAATTAGTCCCGCCTGAATAATTTCGGCAATTTTCCTTGGAGCCAAGCCCGATGGTTTGGCTAATGCGAGTGCAATTGATGTCGCGTAATCACCATGGTCACGATTCTTAGGCCGCTCAAGAGCGAGCTTTTCTGGAATTTCACAAGTTAATTCTGGCTTGGCCGCTCGCAATATTTGCAGAATTGCCGCGCTAATTTCGTCCTGAATACTTAGACTACTTAGCGCGGCGCTCATCCAGGAGAGTTTACAGGCCCATCAAGTGTTCGATTGCTAATTGATCAATAGTCTCGTATTGATATCCGCGGGCAGCTAAGCCATCTACATCAATATCTACTGAAGTAAGGTCTTTCCAAGTTTCTCCCTGTCCAAGAGTTGGAACTTCAAGTTCATTTATTCGGGATTCCTCCATGGCTGCTTTCACTCGGGGATCTGCTCGAAATGCCAGTGCCCGCTCTTTTAGCGCAAGGTAGGTGCGCATATTTGATGTGGCTGAAACCCAAACTCCACGATCATCCTCTGTTCGACCAGGTTTGTAATCAAAGTGCTTTGGCCCTGCGTACTTATAGCGCTCAAGGAGATCCACCAAGAAGAATGCGGATTTCAAATCGCCATGGCCGAATACCAGATCTTGGTCAAACTTTGGACCATGTTGGCCGTTTAAATCTATGTGGAATAACTTTTCATGGAACAGTGCCTGCGCGATTCCGTGAACAAAGTTGAGGTTAGACATTTGCTCGTGGCCAACTTCAGGATTCACGCCAACCATTTCAGGATGATCAAGTGAATTAATAAAAGCAAGAGCATGCCCGATTGTGGGCAAGAAAATGTCGCCCCTTGGCTCATTCGGTTTTGGTTCAATCGCAAACTTTATGTTGTAACCCCTATCGATTACGTACTGACCAAGAATATTAAAACCTTCACGATAGCGCTCGAGCGCGACGTAACCATCTTTTGCAGCATCGGATTCCGCGCCTTCTCGGCCACCCCAACAAACATAAATTTCGGCTCCAAGTTCCGCAGCCAAATCAATATTGCGCATTACCTTTGAAATTGCGAATCTGCGAATGTCTCGCTCATTTGCAGTAAGCGCTCCATCTTTAAAAATTGGGTGAGTAAAAAGATTCGTGGTTGCCATAGGAACTTTCATTCCAGTCTCTGCGAGCGCCTTTTTAAATCTAGTGATATGTGCACTTCGGTCTGCCTCGTTTGATCCAAAAGGAATTAAATCATCATCATGAAATGTCACCCCATATGCACCACGCTCGGCCAATTCTGTGACGCTACGTACCGGATCAAGTGGAGCTCGAGTTGCATCTCCAAATGGATCACGCGCTTGCCATCCAACTGTCCAAAGACCGAAAGTGAACTTATCTGCTGGGCTTGGTTTTAATGACATCCTGGCTCCTCCTATTTGGTTCCCTTATTCAATTGATTGCCTTATTGGCTATCCTAATTTAATCCCAGTTTGGTGCTTTTGCCTAAGTTCCCTTAATCTTCTCTCATCTCTCCAGCGGGAGTGGTGAAATGGCAGACACGCAAGTCTTAGGAACTTGTGTCTTCGGACGTGCGGGTTCAAGTCCCGCCTCCCGCACCAGATCTAGCCATCTAGCTAGATGGCTCAAGCTCTAGTCCAATACTAAAAATCTAAAGAGCGCTGACAATTTTTTGTAGCTGCTTGGCATGTGCCTCGGAATGATCACTAGCAATCTTTACCATGTCAAAAAGAGTGATTATCCCGCGCTCTAGATGAGTTGAACTTCGTTTCCAATCAGCACTTGGAATTGTCGTGAGAATATCTTTAGCAACTAAAAAATTACCTGCAATCCCAGCTAAGGATGCAGCTGGGTCGCGCTTTGAATAATTAATACGTTCTGGGTAAATCTCTTCATTGAACGGAAAAATAGGCGGAGAATCTTCAGCCAAATTATTTAGATAACGAATTAGAAAGTGCAAATCGCCATCGCACATATGGTGAATTACATAAGCCCCTGACCATTCATCTGCAATAGGGGTCTTGCCAAGAGCGCCTGCAGGAATTGCCCGCGCCTGTGCGAGAAAATCCTCGCCATTTTTTATGAACTGCGCCAGAAGTTTGAGTGAACTGCCTGTCGTCTTCTCCATATCGCCAATCTTAAGCACAAATCTGCCTCGGTGGCAAAAAATCACTCATGGCATTGTCCAGCAACCCTGTTATAGACTTGCCAGCATTGAGGATTAATGGAATTTGCAAAGGGGCAAAAATGGCTGGGAATAAATTCCGTTCATGGGTTGGGTTTAAGGAAGAGAGCGCTGAGGCTCCGACCCAGAATGCAGTTGAAAGAATTCGCCAATTGGAAGCTCAGCTTGCCGACTTACGTTCTCGTCGGGACATTACAAGCTTGAGCAAAGAAGAGTTTGAAATTCTTGCTGGTGAAACCGCCATGAGTCTTATTAAGACCGCTCAGCAAAGGGAATCACGAGCGCTTGCAAAGGCCGAAGAAGTTATTTCTGAGACAGCCAAAATTACCAAGGAACGCCTAGACTCATCTGAATCGAAAGCGAAATCAATACTATCTGGCGCTGAAACTCGTGGGCGTAAATATATTGAAGCTGCCGAAACAGAAGCTGGCGAAACCATAGAAAAATCACATCGCCAAGCGGAACACCTTCTGACTGAGAGTAAGCGGGAGGCCAACCAACTTAGCTCGAGTGCGAAGCGCGAAGCTGAAAAAATTATTACTGAAGCAACTGGGGAAATTAGTGAATTTCGTAGTTGGCTTACTAGTGCGATATCTGAATCTGAACGCCTGTACAGAGTCCAAACTCAATCGCTTAATGCAGCTGAGCAAGCGATAGCCGAGACACGTCTGCGTTTGAAACAAGCTTTTGAAAGACTGGCCTCACTTCAAGGCGACATAGATGCAAATCTTGATGAGAGTAACCGGCCTGTAGAGAAAACTTTCGTTCGCCAAAATTCTCCTTCGCCACTTGTGGCAAAAGAGAAGACTGCAATAGCCAAGTCTCCAAAAGCGCCTCCGAAGAAAGCAGTGAGGAAAGCAGTAAAGAAAAGTCCTGCCAAAAAACGTAAGTAGGGGCGATGCAGCGAGCACCATTCACGACCGCGCATATTGCTTCCATTGATGGGCTCCGCGCCTTAGCCGTTACTGCCGTAATTCTTTATCACCTTGGAATTAATTGGATTCCTGGCGGATTTCTTGGCGTTGATCTCTTTTTTGTTATTTCCGGATATGTAATCACAAGGCTCATTCTTGATTCAATTGAGAGCGCCAACGGACTTGACCTCCGTGAATTTTACTCAGCGCGGATCAGAAGATTACTGCCGGCTTTGGTCGTTGCATTAATCGCTACCTCGTTAATTATTGCTCTTACTGCCCCTGATGCAATTCGCCGATATGTTTCCGATGTCCCTTATGTTTTGCTGGGAATCAATAACTGGCATCTGGTTGCATTACACCAAGACTATTTCCAAGCAATCGGCCGGCCACCACTATTGCAGCACACATGGTCCTTGGGTGTGGAATCCCAGTTTTATTTGCTTTGGCCCATTATTTTGGTATTCGTTTGGAAAAGATTTGGCAAAAGATTCGTGCGAAGCGCGGCGCTAGTAATTGCCACTTTCTCCGGCGCAGCACTATTTCTCTTTTCAATTGCGGCGGATAACGCAACTGCTGGGAGAATTAGCCATATCTACTTTGGAACAGACACTCACAGTATCGGCCTATTTCTCGGTTCAGCTCTCGCAGTTAGTTGGATTCCAAAAAATCTAAGTGCTGGTATCTCTCAGCGCGCACAAGATTTTATTGACGGGATCGGTGTTTTTGGCTTAATCGGTCTAATTTCAATTTTTCTTTTCATCGATGAAACAAACGCAACTCTTTACCAGTTGGCTTTTCCTCTCGCCGGAATCTTTGGATGCGCGACCATAATCTCACTTGTTCACCCTGCATCACGATTTTCTCCGCTACTAAGCAATAGAGCCTTCCTTTGGATTGGTCAGAGGTCTTATGGGATCTATTTATGGCATTGGATAGTTTTCCAAGTTACTCGGCCCAGCACCGATTTAGCAGGTTCACTTCTTCCCCTTAATTTAGCCAGGATTTTATTGGTGCTAACCCTGGCTGATATCTCGCTTCGGATAATTGAAATTCCAATTCGCAGAGGCCATGTTCAAAATTGGTTTCGGGGGATGAAATACCGCACGAAAATTATGCAAAAACGTCAGAAAATATTTGTTTCTTCCGTTCTTATTTTTATTCTTACTCTAACTGGATCCTCTATAGCCGTCGCGTGGCAGCGAGATGCCTCGATAATCTTGGAGTTAAAGCCTGAGCTAGAACTTCCGCAGACGGTAATATCAGAAAGCAGAACCGGGCTTTGGGTTACTGGAGACTCGGTCATACTCGGAATTAAAAATAAATTGGCCGAGAAAGAGGATCTCTCGCTAATTAATGCTCGAGTTGGGCGACAAATTCAAGAATTGATTACCGAAGTCCAAAAAGATAAGCCAAGGGTTTCCGCATCCGCCGTTGTCCTAAATGTCGGAAACAATAACGCTGTTTCACGCGAAGATATGACGAAATTGATGGAGCTTCTAAGTGATGAACCGAAGATAGTTGTTGTAAATACCGCAGTTCCGCGTACCTGGCGTAGTGGAAATAATAAAATTATTAGTGAGGTTGTAGCTAATTATGCAAATGCGACTTTGGTTGATTGGGAACATATATCAGAAAACCACCCGGAGTTTTTTGCTCCGGATGGCGTTCACTTAATTGAAGCAGGAAGTGATGTTTATGTGGCATCAATTCTAGAGGCCTTAAACGGAAATTAAATATTTAAGCCCATTGGCCAGGAAGTCCGAAAACTTTTCCGCCGACAACTGTTCCATCTTCGAGTACTGAAGAAACTCTAAATGAACACCATCCGGAAGAATCACTTTTGGTTACATCTACCGAGAATTCTTCGGCCGAAGTCGTAGAAATTAACTTCCATGTTCCACCATTGGATTGAATTTCTAAATTGTAATTTGCAACTGCTGATCCATCAATTGGTGACTTCCAATAAATAGTTGCACTTTGGTTGCTACTCCCACCGCTATATTGCGCGACGATTCCTACTGGCTCGCTACCGCCGCCATTAACAACGGTTGTAGCCGTAGTTTCCTCCATGGAAGCCTCAGTCGATACCTCGGCAGATGGTTCAGAAGATTCTTCGGCGGCACTTGATTGTGTTGCCTGCGCCGAGCTGGTCTCGACAGGAGCTGCCACCTCATTTTTCGTTGAATTATTACGAGAAACAACTAGCAAAGCAACAAGCACGATTGCTATTACGACACCAATTAAAACGCGCTTATCATTCGTCTTGTTTGGGGAGTTTGGACTTTTAGACGAAGCTGCGACAGGGACCCGTGCGCCCGGAGTTTTAGCCGGAATGTTTGCTGCTGATGAGCTTACAAAATTCGAACGAATTGTTGGTGCTGGAATAACCGTTTCACTAATTTTCGGTGAAACTGACTTGGCACTCTTTTTGGCACTCTTTTTGGCAGCGGACTTCCTAACGACTTTGCGTGCCGCACTCTTTTTTACGACTCTCTTTGCTGCTGCTTTCTTCGCTGGCTTTTTCGAGGCCTTCTTTACAACTTTCTTCGCTGGCTTTTTCGAGGCCTTCTTTGCGGTTTTTTTAACTGCCACTGGTTCACTCCTAGGTTGATAATCGAAAACTACATGTAAAACTCAATAACGAAAGGATACCTCAGGGCTCGATAAAACTAGAGCAAATCTTTAATCTTGGGAGCGATTGCTCGAAGGGCAATTCCGCGATGGCTGATCCTGTCCTTTTCACCATGGCCAAATTCGCCAAGCGTCAGCTCTTGACCCGTAGGTTGAAAAATGGGGTCATACCCGAAGCCAGCGGTTCCACGAGGTGAGAAGGTGATGAAACCAGCTAATTTACCACTCTCTATCTCTGATATTTCTGCCCAGTGATGGGACGACGGAAAAACTAATGCCACCTCGCAGACAAAATTTGCTCCTCGATTTTGCTCCTTGACGCCTTCTAGTTGAGTTAAAACTTTTACAATGTTTGCGCCATCGTCGCCATGAGTCCCAGCCCATCTGGCGGAAAAGATTCCGGGAGCGCCATTTAAGTAATCAATACAGAGACCACTGTCATCCGCAAGCGCTGGTAGATTTGTGTATTCACATACTCCTTGTGCCTTTAGGAGTGCGTTTTGAGCAAATGTAGTTCCTGTCTCATCGATCTCTGGCATCTCTGGAAAATCACGCAAACCCAGGACTTCAATATCCTTGGCAAATTCGGCGAGCAATCTTTCAAATTCGGCGATCTTGCCTTTGTTCTGAGTTGCTAAAACTATTTTACGCAAGAGCGCTCTGCTGCATCGTCCAAAGTTGGCCACACCCCGAGACGCCGAGGTCTAATAAAGAATTTAATAGGCCACGATCGAAAGGTTTTCCTTCCGCAGTTCCCTGAACTTCAACAAAATTTCCATCAGCAGTGCAGACAATGTTCATATCAGTATCAGCAGTGACATCTTCTTCATAGCAAAGATCAAGCATTGGAATGCCAGCAATAATTCCTACGCTGACCGCAGACACGCCTTGGGTTATTGGATTGCGATTAGCTGGAATGTGCCCTTTATCTTTTGCCCAGGTGATTGCATCCTGGAGGGCAACATAGGCGCCCGTAATCGCAGCAGTCCTGGTTCCGCCATCTGCTTGCAGGACATCACAATCAATGACAATCGTATTTTCTCCAAGTGCTGCGGTGTCTACAACTGCGCGCAGTGAGCGGCCCACAAGTCGAGAAATTTCCTGAGTGCGTCCGCCGAGTTTACCTTTGACACTTTCTCGGTCGGATCTTGTGTGAGTTGCTCGAGGCAGCATTGCATATTCACTTGTTACCCAACCACCACCTTTACCGACTAACCATCGCGGTACCCCCGGCGTAAAGGAGGCAACACAAAGAACTCTCGTGTTTCCAAATTCGACTAAAACTGAACCCTCTGCATTATTCAACCAATTTCTCGTGAATTTAATCGGGCGAAGTTGGTCCGGGTTTCTGTCATCAATGCGTTGGGAATTTGTACTAGACAATTAGATCCTCGATTCGACTTTTGTAACTTCTGGGCCAAGAAATCGCTTAGCAAGATTGCTGAACAATGCACTTTCCCCAGTCGATACAAATTTGTGTGTTGGTTTTCCTGACGTATTTAACATATTGCTCTCGACTAAAACCCTGTAGAGATCTTTTGCGGTTTCCTCAGCACTTGAAACTAAAGTAACTTCATTTCCCATTACATATGAAATAACTCCTGTGAGCAATGGATAATGCGTACAACCGAGTACCAGGGTATCTATATCTTTCTCGCCAAGTTGCTTTAAGTAGTCAGTTGCGACTTTAGTAATCGCTGTTCCAGAAGTTTCACCACGCTCTACATAGTCAACGAAAAGCGGACAAGCGACAGATGTAATTTCTAGTTGTGGAGCGGCAGCAAATGCATCGAGGTAGGCGCCCGAGTCGATAGTTGCCAAAGTGCCTATTACGCCAATTCGACCACTTCGGGTAGCCGACACTGCCCTACGAACTGCTGGCTGGATAACTTCGATAACTGGAATCGAATATCGTTCGCGAGCATCACGAAGCATCGCGGCACTTGCTGTGTTGCAGGCAATGACGATCGCTTTAACTCCAGTTGCAACGAGCTTATCTAAAATTTCTAGTGAAAAATTCCGAACTTCGGCTAGTGATCTTGGACCGTATGGCCCTCTTGCCGTATCTCCAATATAGAGAATTGATTCTCCCGGAAGTTGATCGATAATTGATCTTGCAACAGTCAATCCTCCAACACCGGAATCAAAAATTCCGATTGGTGAATTGGTTGATACTTTCGCGGTGGCCACGAAGCCAAGCCTACCTTCGCTGGGAATTAATTATGACTATCAGGCCCAAAGTTGGTCATCCAACACTTCGGGATCGCCGTCATTTCCGTAAACACCCGTTGACAAATATTTCCAACCCGCATCACAAACTATGAAAACGATATCTGCCCCAGTACCAGCGTCAACACACTCTTTGGCAATAGCAAGAGCTGCATGCAAGATAGCTCCGGTTGAAATTCCAGCAAAGATTCCCTCGATTTCAAGTAGCTGTTTTACGCGGCGGACTGAATCCTCAGCACCAACTGAAAATCTTCGAGTAATAAGCGAGGCATCATAAAGTTCTGGAATAAAACCGGCATCTAAATTTCGTAACCCATAAACGACTTCGCCATACCTCGGTTCGGCAGCAATAATTGAAATTTCTGGATTTTTCTCCCGGAGATACCTCCCTGCCCCCATGAGGGTCCCTGTAGTTCCAAGTCCAGCCACGAAGTGGGTGATTGTTGGCAAGTCTTCAAAAATTTCCGGTCCGGTGCCCGTGTAGTGCGCCATAGTGTTTGCTGGATTTCCGTATTGATAAAGAAAGACCCAATCCGGATTTTTTTCGGCCAGTTCCTTGGCAACTCGAACTGCCTCATTTGAACCCCCTGCAGCTGGGGAGTAAATAATTTTAGCGCCCCACATCTCTAATATTTGAGTCCGCTCGACGCTTGTATTTTCTGGCATCACGCAAATCAATTTATAGCCGCGAACTTTTGCCACCATGGCGAGTGAAATTCCAGTATTGCCACTGGTTGGCTCCAAAATAGTTGCTCCTGGTTTTAGCTTTCCAGTTTTTTCCCCATCGTTAATCATCGCGATTGCCGTACGATCTTTTATCGAACCAGTTGGATTTCTATCTTCTAGTTTTGCCCAGAGTCGAACTGGCGGATTGTCATTTCCAACTTTTGGTGAAAGCTTTGCCAGACCAATTAGCGGCGTGTGCCCTAGAGAATCTTCAAGTGACTCGTATTTTGTCATCAGCAACCGCCGGCTACTGCAGGCAAAATTGTTACTGAATCACCAGCTTGAAGCGTTGCGGTGAGCGAACCAATAAATCTGACATCTTCATCATTGATGTAAATATTAATAAAGCGGCGCAGTTCGCCATTTTCAAGTAAACGTTCGCCAAGTCCGGAATAGTTCTTTTCAAGTTCTGACACCAGATCTGCCAAAGTAAGAGCTTCAACCGAAACTATTTTCTGGTTATTTGTATAAGGACGCAAAATTGTTGGAATTCGAACTTCGATCTTTGGCAATGACATAGCGCTAAGTATCCTTGAAGCTAGCCTTACTTACCAATCGAGGGGCTAGGTCGAAATAATTTCGACCTCTTCCTCAGTCACGGCACCGTCGATAATTCGATATGAGCGAAATTCATTCTCAGGTGCAATCTCTTTGCGGGTAGAAACAATTACATAATGTGCGTTCGGCTCAGATGCATAGGAAATATCGGTGCGAGATGGGTAGGCCTGTGTTTCGGTATGCGAGTGATAGACAACTACTAACTCTTGAGAATTATCATCAATCTCTCGATAGAGGGCCAGGAGCGCCTTTGAATCAAATTCGTAGAAAGTTGGAGATTGTGCCGCGTTAGCCATCAACTTCAACTCTTGCGGAAGATCACTGCCTTCCGGGCCCAGGATTACGCCACAGCACTCATTGGGGTACTCGGAACGAGACTGTTCCAAAATTGCATTCACAAATTCCCTGCTGATTCGAAGTGTCATTGAAGTAAGCCTAGCAAATTCTCCTGCAACCACCCTAGCCAGAAATAGACGGCATAAATTGGTTTCTGTGGATCATCTTCGCCGAGTAATTCAAATTTTTCGAAGCTATTTTCAGATATCTCCAATCGGACTGATAAGGCAATCCGCAAATCATTTAGCGCTTTGAGCCAGACGCCGGAATCAAGTTCTTCAATAACCCCACCATGATTTTCATCCACCAGGATTGTTAACTCCTCCCGCACTAACCTTAAATTCTTCTGTTTTGAACCGCGCAGTTGAGGTTCGGTATATCTGCGAAAATCTGACGCAGCTTCGGGATCGGTGTAAGCATTTGGTAGAAGACGAAGTAGCACTGGGTCATCTGGCATAACTATTTCCGAGGGCATTGTAAGCAACTGTGCCAGTGGATCACTTGAATCATAATGATGAAAAAAATCACCTTCGCCAAGTAGCTCCAATAACTGTTCAACTAAATTTATTAGAATCAGCGCCTCATCCAGAGTAAGGTCTAACGAATATCCATCTCCAACTCTTTCAAAACTGGACATCAGATTTTATCGTCGCGTTGAAGTGTCGCCCATAAGCCATGTTCATGAAGTCGCTGAACATCACGCTCCATTTCTTCCCGCGTTCCTGTCGAAACAACAGCTCGCCCTTCATTATGGACTTGCATCATTAATTCGTGGGCTCGCTCCTTTGAAAAGCCAAATAACTCAATAAATACGTGGGTTACGTATGTCATCAAATTTACTGGGTCATCCCAAACGATGGTGATCCATGGGCGATCAAGCAATTCATGGATACTAACTTCATCCTTAATTAGCGTCTCTGTCATAGCCATTTATCTCACCAGCACATTTGTGAATGGGCTCTTCGTTCCAGTGAATCCTGATTCGGCCTCGAGCACAACTCTAAATTGCTTAACGCCAAATTTTTTAGGCGTTATTTCGATTTCAAATTTTCCATCTTGATCGGTGACAGAAGATGGTTTGCTAGGGAATATTTCTCCACTTCCCTCACTTCCTTCCTCTAGGAAAACCGTAACTCCTGCCACTCTTGGTTGAACTTCTCCAACCACTTTATAACTAACACCCCGTCGCATCGAGGCAGGTATCTGCCAAGAGAGAACCCTTGAAATTTCCACAGTATTCACTGATGTAATTCCTTGCGCTCGATCCCAAGTTTCATCGGTGGAAAAGGAAATTACAGTTGGTTCGCCAAGCACAATTGCGATCTGAAAATTCCCGGCTGTATCGGTCAAACCTATTGGTTGTCGAACGTTGCCTGTCGCTCGCTTTAGCTCGGCAAATACTGGTACTGCGGCCAGCGCAGTGCCATCTGAGAGCGTGAATCTCCCAGCAAAAGTGACCGGTTCGCCATAATTTACGCTTCCAGTATTTGGCATAAGTTCACCAATAACCTTTGCTTGACCCATGGCGATTGCAACTTTTTTTACTTCCTCAATCGCAAAATTATCCCCGAAACCAATTTCCCATTCCGAAATTCCGCCAAGCTGATATTTTTCAACAAGTTTTGCTCGAGCTCCATAGCCCTGCGCATCGACATACCAAACCGAATGGTTAACTTGGCAACTTGTTGGAGCACCGGCGCCATTAAATCCATTAAATTCGGCAGTGTATAAAATATTTGTCTCGCCATAAGTTTCATTGTAAGTAGCAACAGCCCCCGGCTTATCCAGGATTGCCTGAGCTCGCAGTTGATGAATAATCGCAGCGTTTGAACTCTTTTTCTCCGAGGCTGGAGTATTTGTTGGACAAATTCCAGTTACTTTCTTCACCCAGTTATAGCCGTAGTTTGGTGTACCTATATATATTTTTCCGGCAGCAACAGATTTCAACGCGTACACCAACGAAGGCTCGAACCAATCAATTGGTCCAATCGGACCTGGTGCAGTGTCGTACTTGTGGTAGTCGTAAGCCATGATATTTAAACGATCTATATAGCTGCCAATTTCTGGCCAGGCATAAAAATAATATCCTTTTTTGCCAGTTACTGGATCCAGTAAATATGGCGTCGTGACTGATAGCAACTTGTTCAGTGAATGCAGCGATATGGAAAGTTCGGAGATGAACCTAACCCATCTTGGCTGAATAGTTGGCCAGGTGGCAAGTTTGTCAACGAACGCAAAACCCTCGAAATCTAAATCAATTCCATCATAATTATTAGCAACAACTAAATCTGAAATTGTTTTAATCAGCGTTGCCCGGCTTACATCATTGGCCATGATTTTTGATAGCGCGCCTTCGCCAGTTCCATCGGTAATCGTAGGAATAACTTTGATTCCGAGGCCATGTAGCGTGGCAATTGGTATTGCTTTGTCTATCGAATTTTGTGTTACATATTTATCCTTAATATTTGAAGCACTTGTTAGCGTGTACCAAAAAGGTAAAATTTGGTCAAACATTTCCGAGTGAGCAATAACAAAGTCCATGGCCTGAATTTGACCTTTTGTGGTGTCGCCATAAGTACTGTAATCGGTCATCCAACCTGAAAATATTTTTCGAAGTTGACGATCTTCGGAATGTGCAACATTGCTAAGAGCAAGATTTCCGATTAGAAGCCCGGACAATAAAAGGCTGAGTACTCGTTTTTTCATTCCTTCTTCAGGCCATCAAATATTTTTTTACAAATAGGACAAATAGGGAATTTTTCTGGATCCCGGTTTGGCACCCACTTTTTCCCGCAGAGCGCACGAACAGCTTTCCCAGTAACGGCAGATTCCACGATTTTTTCTTTGCGCACATAATGAGCAAATTTCTCATGATCGCCATCTTCATTCGAAAAACGGACCTCTTCTTTCTCTAAAACATCGGAAAATGGTTCGAGCCCAATTGTCTCTGGGGCTGATTTCGGAGCGCGAGTGAAGATTCCCATGTTTCAAATTCTACCGATGGTGCCTCGATTATTGGGTATTATTCGCAAATGAAAGATCTATTGCGCACCGAACACCTATCTAGAAGCGATGTTGACCTCATTCTTGATACTGGCGCAGAGTTTGCGCAGAATCCTTTTCGCTCGACCGACGCATTAGCAAACCAAACTGTTGCAATCTACATGACCAAGGCTTCGACTCGCACGCGCTTGGCATCTGAAACAGCCGTCGCGCATCTTGGTGGAACTCCAATATTTCTTCGCGGTGATGATTTACAGATAGGACGCGGTGAAACAATTGCAGACACTGCAAAAATCATCAGTGGTTTTGCGAGCGCCCTAATTGTCCGAACTTTTGCGCAATCAGATGTTGATGAGCTTGGTGCCCATGCCCAAATTCCGGTATTAAATGGGCTTACCGACAGCGATCACCCAACCCAGCTCCTGGCAGATTGGTTAACAATTCGCGAAGTTTTCGGTTCAGATATTTCAGGTCGAAAATTTACCTATATTGGAGATGGCAACAATATGGCACATGCTTGGCTCACAATGGGAGCAATTATGGGCGCGCATGTTGTCGTTGCAACTCCCCCAGGGAAATGGGCACCAGATGATTCAGCAATTAAAGTTGCCAAAAAAATTGCCGAGAAGAGTGGCGCCAAGATAGAGGTGCTTACAGACCCAGAGGTGGCCGCAAAGAGCGCGAGCGTTCTATACACCGATGTTTGGATGTCCATGGGAGACCCTGAGAGCCTTAGGGTGGAGAAACTTAAAGCTTTAGCCCCATATGCAATCACTAGTGAATTAATGTCACTTACAGAGCCTGATTCCATATTTATGCACTGTCTTCCAGCACATCGTGGCGAGGAAGTGAGCGCCGAAGTCATTGATGGACCAAAATCTCTCATCTGGCGCGAGGCATTTCACCGTCGAACAACTATTCAGGCAATTCTCTACCACCTAGTTCGGGGCGAAATCCAAGGTAGCAAGTAATTTTTTTGCTCGGAATTCAATTTATGGCAATTTTTCTACTTCTTAGGCACTAATCTTTTCGGATGCGAATAGCCGTAGCTAAAGAGATCCGACCTGGCGAAGCCCGAGTAGCTCTCGTTCCAGACATCATTTCCAAATTGACCAAAGCTGGCCTTGAAGTTGTTATCGAATCGGGAGCCGGAACTGCATCGGGATTCCCGGATAGCGAGTTCACTACAGCCGGTGCGCTAGTGAAAACTGGCAATGTAATAAGCGATGCTGATGTAGTTGCCTCGGTAACTGCATTAACGGCAGAGCAAATGAAGTCTTTGAAAAAAGGCGCGCTTACTATCTCATTTCTGTCTCCTACTACTTCTGTTGAGTCAATCGAAGCGGCTGCAAGTGCCGGCGTCACGGCGCTCTCCTTAGAATTAGTTCCTAGGATTTCTCGCGCTCAATCTATGGACGCACTAACCTCACAAGCTCTTTGCGCTGGATATCGCGCCTCACTTGTTGCCGCTGAACTTTCCCCAAGATTTTTTCCGCTGCTGATGACAGCGGCAGGAACAGTTACTCCAGCACAGGTGGTAATCCTTGGTGCCGGTGTTGCTGGTTTGCAGGCAATTGCAACTGCTAAACGTCTTGGCGCTGTAGTAAGTGCATATGACGTTCGACCTTCATCTGCTGATGAAGTTAAATCAATGGGTGCAAAATTTATAACTCTAGAACTTGAAGCGCTCGAAGGTACTGGCGGATATGCCCGCGAGATGACTGAAGAACGTGCGGCAAAACAACGAGAGCTTCTTACTCCGTATCTTGCTGCTGCTGATGTTGTAATCACGACTGCTGCAGTACCTGGGCGGCCAGCTCCAAGACTTATTACGGGCGAAATGGTAAGTGCAATGAAATCTGGCGCTGTAATCGTCGACTTAGCTGCCGAAACAGGTGGAAATGTTGAAGGTAGTAAGCCAGGCGAGACCATTACAACTTCAAATGGCGTACTAATTTGGGGTGGCAAAGATGTTCCAAGCCAATTGCCTTATCACGCATCTATGTTGTTCTCGCGAAATGTCGTAAATCTCTTGCTATTAATGACTAAATCGATTGATGGAAAACCGACGGGCGATGTAATTCCCGATTTTTCCGATGAAATTATCGATGCTGCAACACTTACACATGGTGGCGTTCGTCGCACTCCGGAGGGCAAGAAATGACAACAATGGCAATTCTGACAATCTTTGTACTTTCTGTTTTTGTGGGCTTCGAAGTTGTTTCAAAGGTCTCAACCACACTACACACTCCGCTTATGTCTGGGGCGAATGCAATCCATGGAATTATCTTGGTCGGCGCAATTCTTGTTGCGGATAAATCCACAAGTACCTTGGAAACAACTTTAGCCATTGCTGCAGTTGTGCTTGCAACAATAAATATGGTCGGTGGATTTGTAGTGACCGATCGAATGCTGGAAATGTTTAAAGGGAAGGGCGGTAAGAAATAATGAATTCTAATCTCTACGCACTTCTTGGTCTCGGAGTCGCAGTCTCCTTCGTGATGGCGCTCAAAGGACTTTCTGCTCCCAAAACAGCTAGACGTGGAAACTTAATAGGCGCCTTTGGCGCAACCGTTGCCACAATTATTGTTTTCTTTGATCCAACTTCTGTTGAGCATCACAACACTCTCCTGATTCTTGCTGCAATTCTCTTTGGTTTATTGGTTGGCGTTCCAGCAGCCCGCAAAATTCAAATGACACAGATGCCACAACTCGTGGCACTTTTCAACGGTGTTGGTGGCGGCGCAGCGGCGCTCGTAGCAATAGTTGAGTACTTAAATTTAGGAGATTCCGCAAGCATTGGCGAGGTAATCGCTACGGTATTTACCGTGCTAGTTGGAAGCGTCTCATTTTCTGGATCAATCATTACTTTCTTAAAGCTTCAAGAGTTGATGACCACCCGTCCTGTTGTATTTCCAGGCGGACGTTTCATTATCGCGGGAACTCTAGCTGGATCACTTGCAACTTCAGGTTGGGTAATAGCAAGCGGTGGGACTACGCCACTCTTAGTTCTTGCCGGCCTTTCACTCTTGTTTGGCGTTCTCTTTGTTCTTCCGGTTGGCGGCGCTGATGTGCCAATTGTCATCTCACTCCTAAATGCGTTTACTGGCCTCACTGTTGCTGCAAGCGGATATGTTTTGCAATCAACTCTGCTAATTGTTGCCGGAACTCTTGTCGGAGCTTCAGGAACCATTTTGACTCGCAAAATGGCAGAAGCGATGGGACGTTCGCTCTTTGGAACTCTCTTTGGGGCATTTACTGCCAAGCCTCAGGCTGCTACACAAGCCGGTGAGGCTCGTCCAGTTAAATCTGGCTCACCTGAAGATGTAGCAATTCTGCTCAACTATGCATCTCGCGTCGTAATAGTTCCAGGATTCGGTCTTGCCGTTGCTCAGGCGCAACATACAGTTCGTGAACTTGCTGATTTATTAGCAGCAAAAGGTGTTGAGGTAGCTTACGGAATTCACCCAGTTGCAGGTCGGATGCCAGGGCATATGAATGTGCTCTTGGCGGAGGCAAATGTTCCTTACGAGCAATTGGTTGAGATGGAAGAAATCAATCCGACTTTTCCTCAGACCGATGTGGTTCTAATTGTTGGCGCAAACGATGTTGTTAACCCAGCTGCGAAAACGACTCCTGGTTGCCCAATTTATGGAATGCCAATTCTTGATGTTGCTGGTGCCGGAAACGTGATCTTCCTAAAGCGTTCAATGAGGCCAGGATTTGCTGGCATTGAAAATGACCTGCTTTATGATGCAAAAACCACACTTCTTTTCGGTGATGCAAAAGATTCACTAACCAAAGTCGTGAGTGCGCTTAAGGGCCTTTAATTCCCCTCGATAACTTCACGAGGAGCGCCATGCACACCTTGAATATGCTCGGCTGGAACAGTTCCAAGTAAGCCTTTTTGGAAGTCTTCAAAGGCTTGTAAGACCTCAGCTTTTGTATTCATAACAAAAGGGCCCATCCATGCGACGGTTTCTTTTATGGGTTGACCGCCAAGAATTAAAACATCCATCTCTGGAGATCTTGATTCTTGCCTCTGGTCAGCCTCGATTACCAAGGTATCACCATCGCCCATGACAGCAAGCTGTCCCATGTGGACTGGATGTTTTTCTCCACCGATCTTTCCATGGCCGTTCAAAGTATAAATTAATGCGTTGTAATCCTTATTCCAAGGCAGTTCTAGCTTGGCTCCTGGGGCCAGTGTTGCATGCACAATTGAAATCGGAGTTTGTGTTGAGCCAGGACCGATATTTCCGCCAACTTCACCAGCAATAATACGAATCAAAGTAGCGCCATCACTTGATGCAAGCAGTTTCACATCTGATGCTCGTAAATCTTGATAGGCAGGTTTTGACCATTTTTTCGCAGCAGGCAAATTCACCCAGAGTTGAAAGCCATGAAAGAGTCCACCACTCATAACTAAATGCTCTGGCGGAGTCTCGATATGCAAAATTCCAGCCCCTGCGGTCATCCATTGGGTATCGCCATTTGTAATCGTTCCGCCGCCGCCGTGGTTATCTTTGTGATCAAAAATTCCATCAATAATGTAGGTAACTGTTTCGAAACCTCGATGTGGATGCCATGGCGTTCCCTTTGGCTCACCAGGTGCATATTCAACTTCGCCCATCTGATCCAAATGAATAAAGGGATCTAAGTCAGCCAAATCGACGCCAGCGAATGCTCTGCGTACCGGAAAACCCTCACCTTCGAAACCCTGCGGAGCCGTTGTAACGCTCTTTACTGTGCGCGCTCTGGCAAATGGTTCGACAATTACTCTTGGCAAAATTGTTATGTCTGGGACTGTTATGGCCGGCAATTACTTCTCCCTAATCTGAAATCTAATTTCGAATTTCTATCAAGATATTCGTCATTAGTTGAAGCTTCAACTAAAATGAACTATATAGCTATTTCAAAGGAGAATCTATTCCTAATTGGATTACCGATACCCTTTCGGCCATGGGCAGAAGAAAAGTATCAATCGGTCTAGTCATTCTTGGCGCATTGCTGCTCACAAGTTGTGGTCTTCCGACCGGAAATGAGCGGCCAGAAGATGTGAAACTTCGCGAAGGTATTAAATCTTTGATATCCCAATATGAAACTAAATTTCCAAAATCAGTTAATTGGGATTCGGCGAAAGTTACTGCTCAGATCTCACGGCGCCTGCCCGATGGTCTGGCTACTGAGGCCGGATGGAGCCTAAAGTGGCCGAACTATGTTCAAGGTGAGCTAGCAAGTGCAGTAGTGCCATGGATTGTTCTTGGACAGTTTCCAGAAAAATTTGCGCTAGATGTCAATAGTTATAAGGGAGGGACCCCCGTAGCTTCAGGCATAGCGGCACAAATCGTAAAGCTTCAAGACGATCTCTTTGGCGGCAGCTTCTTCGCTGCCGTAGTTAATATTAGACTTTCAAAAAATGATCCAAGGTGGATGGTTTTTACGACCGTGCCCTATCTCCCTGTTACTGATCCTGCTTACGGCTTTGCGGAATCAGTGAGTAGGAAATGGGAAATCAAAGATTTTGGAACTGCAACCGTAGGCTGCAATGTGGTTCCGAGTAGCGTCCAAAGAGAATTCGGGTTTACTTGCTCGCCGAGATAAAATTACTTGGGTTTAAGGCGAAACTCTCTTTACATCCTGGCATGCAGAAGTAATACATTTTGCCATCTAAGTTATAGCTTGCCGGAGCATCGGAAATCCGAACCTGCATTCCACAAACCCAGTCTTTGGCAAACTCTTGATTTTGTCCGTCAGTCACTCGAGTGCGGTACATCCAATAGATCCAGATGATTACCGCAAGGGCCATAACATCTAAAATCGTCGTGTAATTCCATCCGACTGGATTTGAATGCGCCATATTGTGGCTCGTTTTAGGAATTAAGTTAAGTAGATTAAATATCAGCTCGGTTATGAAGCCGGCTAGGCTCATCACCAACCAAAATACCAACGTTAGACGAATTGCCAATTTGGTTCCGTAGTACTTGCGATAAATAAGTACCAAGGGCAGTGATATCAAATCTGCGAAAATAAATGCGATCGCCCCGCCGAAGGTGATTCCACCATGCCATAGCGCTGCTGCCAGCGGCACATTTCCAACTGAACAGACGAAACTTATAAAGGCAATAAATGGACCGATAATTGCATTTTCTAGGCTAGAAATAATTCCATGATCAGATATAAATAGCAGATTCCAAAAAGAAGCCGGGATCAGAATTGCAGCCAATCCAGCGACAACAAAACCAATTATCAATTCAACTCGCAACATTTTAAAATCACCGATTGTGTAACCGGCCGCATCATGCCAATTTGGTTTATGGTTAGAATCAAAATTCTCACTGGTTTCAAAACTCTCTTGCGAATCCCGAATTAATTTCGCTGGAATCAATTTTGGTATAAATATTTTGAGCATCAGAATCATCAGCGCTCCTCCGACAAATTCGGCTACAGCAAATTGCCACCCCATAAGAATCCACAGGACAAGGCCCAGCTCGATTACTAGATTTGTGCTGGCGAACATAAAGACCATAGAGGCGGTGAAGTTTGCTCCCTTAGAAAATAAACTTTTTGCCAATGCGCTGGCCGAGTAAGAACAAGAGGAACTTATGGCGCCAAAAAATGAGGCTTTTGAAATGCTTTTTAGGCTGTCATCACCCAATTGCTCTCGCATTTTTTTTCTAGAAGCAAATGCCTGAACCGCACCCGAAAGCGTAAATCCGATTACTAGCGCCCAAAAAGTATGGAAAAACATCCACCAACCCTCGATGAGCCCATCAAAAACTTTATTCATCCAAAACCTTAGCCACGGCCATTTGGTTTCCTGACGCTCTCATGGTTCAAATCTTTCGCCTTCTCGTGAAATTTTCTGATTTGTAATTCGAATGCTGCGACCGCTTGATCGAATGCGGAGACATCGTTAAAGCCAGAGCCCTCGGCTCGTACGAATGGACCAACGCCGTGCGTGGTCAAAATCACCTCGTGAGAAGATTTTCCAAAACGTGGATTTTGCTCGTGTTTAACTTCGACTTTTATGCCATCTATCGCCACATTAAAACGAGATAGAGATTTGAGTTTTTCGGTAGCTATCGCCTTGAAGTCCTCGGCCAAATTAACTTTCCTAGCGTGGATTACGATTTCCATATTAACTCCTACTCAATCACGGCTGCCGAATTCTGTCTCTATGTAATTGTGCTTACCTCTTTAAGTTACACCAATTTGGACTCTAATGAATCATTTTAGGAAAAATTTATACTCCTGGAGGAGTAAGATTTCGGTGAGATGAATCGCCTAAGTGAATTTCTTCCGAATCGTGCCGATTACAAAGGGGCGAGCGCTCATTGGAGAAAGGATCTACTGGCTGGCATTACTGTAGGAATAGTTGCTCTTCCATTAGCCTTAGCCTTTGGCATCACCACTGGAGCCGGCGCTGCCGCAGGTTTGATAACAGCGATTCTGGCCGGTTTTCTAGCCGCCATCTTTGGCGGTTCTAATTTTCAAGTAAGTGGCCCAACTGGCGCAATGACTGTAATCCTTGTTCCTATTGTTACCAAATATGGCATCGATTCACTAATTCCACTCGGATTTTTCGCCGGTTTACTAACTTTAGTTCTGGGAATTTGTCGGGCCGGGTCGATTATAAATCGAGTTCCGTGGCCAGTGATGGAGGGATTTACCCTAGGAATTGCAATCGTAATTGCGTTACAACAGATTCCCACTGCCCTAGCCACGCCTTCTATCAGTGGCAACAGAACTGTGATTACCGCTTGGAATACAACCAAATCAGCTGTTGATCATGGCCTAAATTATCGAGCAATATTTATAGTCTTACTAACAATGATCGTGAAATTCGTATACCCCAAACTAGCTCACAGGTTAAAAATTCATATCCCGGCAAGTTTCATGGCAATAATCGTGAGCTCGATTGTAGTTATAGCATTTGGCGTAGATATACCGACCGTAGGAGATATGCCCGCTTCAATTTTTCACTTTCATAAATTCGAATTCTTTGGTCTCGGCGGCTATGAATTGGTCTCCGCCGTAATTGCCATTTCACTTCTCGCCTCGATTGAATCACTCTTATCTGCAAGGGTGGGAGACCAACTTGCACATATTCATGATGATGAACTTAAGTACAAGCCGAATCGTGAACTCTTTGGTCAGGGCCTAGCTTCTATGTTCTCTTCATTGGCGGGCGGAATGCCTGCTACTGGAGCAATTGCCAGGACTGGAGTTAATATACGTTCAGGCGCAAATTCACGACTCTCGGCAATATTTCATGCATTATTTTTGCTTGCAGTAGTTTTAGTTCTCTCCCCAATTATTTCAAAAATTCCAACTGCTGCGCTGGCAGGAGTACTGATTGGTACTTCTTACCGAATGGTGAGCCCAGCGAATTTGCGTGAACTGCTCAGGACAACTCGTCTGGACTCGACAATTCTGCTCACCACCGCGCTTCTCGTAATTTTTGTTGATCTAATTTGGGGTATAGCCCTAGGCACTCTGCTCTACTTTGTATTGAGAAAATTAAAGAGGAAGTAGATAAATTATTAGCGTTATTGTCAGCGCCAACGATATTGCTTGAATCAAAATTGATGTAGCAGTCCTACGATCTCTTCTACGATCCTCCGGAGATGCAACTCTTGAGAGATTTCCTAGTGATTTAAAGTTAAAAGTTCCCATAAGCCCAAAAGCTAGGCAGAACTTTCGACGAGATTGAATAAAGCCAATTGCAAATATCAGGGCCGGGATAAATACAGCCAACCGAGCGCTCTTAACACTGTCTGTAGTGAGCACGCCAAATGTAGTTGTAATAGTAAGAATTAGACCAATGAGTGCAACGGCTTGTCTGCGACGAATTTCGCCTTTGCCTATATTGCAGCTTCCCGAAACATATTCAAATTCTGGAACTGTCATAAATTAAACAGCTTCGTGATCATCGTCGGCAAAGACTTCGTGATCATCGTCACCACTTTCGGCGACCCATTCAAATAGAGTTTTGATTCCGGCAATTATGAGAGCGAAAAAGGTAAGCGTTGCCATCAAGCGACGAAGTGCCTTAACCATGAGACAAATCTACCCCAAGAATTATCAGGCTGTCCTGTTATAGACCAGCGACACAATTCTATCGATGGCCTCGCTAATTATTTCTTCACTCGTGGCAAAATTTAAACGGACGAACTGTCCCGACTCTGGTCCAAAGGAGATCCCTGAATTGAGTGCGAGCTTTGCCTCTTTCAGCAAAACAGCAGCCGGGTTCTCTCCTAAATTCAACGAGGAAAGGTCTAGCCAGGCCAAATATGAAGAATCAGGCTCGCGATAGCCAACAGAGGGCAGCTTTTCAGCTAATTCATTCGCTAAAAATTTACGATTGCTGTCCAGGGTTTCGATTGCGCTATCAAGCCAGTCGACGCACTCGTAAGCAGTTGCTGCTGCCACTGCTCCGAGCAGTGAAGCTCTAGAGTGAAGGGCCGGTGGCAGAGTTTTTGCCCGCGTTAATAGCTCTAAATGCCCTGTCACAATAGTTGCGCATTTGAGCCCAGCTAAGTTCCAACTCTTACTCGCAGCTGTTACGCAAACCCCGACTTCTCGAGCAATATCGCTTACGGCAAGAAATGGTGTGAAATCCTCCCGAGCATAAGTTAATGGCGCATGAATTTCATCGCTGAAAACACTGACACCAAATTTTTTTGCCATTTCGGCAATGCTCGCCAACTCATCTCTCGAAAATATGACACCTACCGGATTATGTGGGTTGCATAAGAAATGGGCCTTTACTCCACCGGCATAACCTCTCTCGATAGCTGCCAAATCAATCGAATATTTCTGGCCATTCTTGGTGAGTGGAGCGTCGAATACTTCACACCTAAGTTCCCTTATCCAATTATTCATATTGTGATAAACAGGTGAGTTAATCATTATGGAATCACCCGGCTTAACAATGGTTCGAGCCATCTCAACCATTCCAACCCCAACATCAGTAGCTATGAAAACTTGTTCTGGGTCTATTTCCCAGGCCCAGCGCGCTCTCGCAAATTGCGCCAAATTTATACCAAGCTCTGGAATTGGGCCTAGGTACCCCGTATCCGAACTTTCCAACATCTCGATAAGACGATCACGAATTGGTTTCGCAATTTCGAAATCCATTTCCGCAACTGGAAGTGGCAGGACATCAAGAGGATATTCCCGCCATTTTTCACTTTTACGCTGGCGTAATTCCGTCAAACTCGGAACTGGAAGTTTACTCATTTAATTCACTGCCTCGGGTCTTTATCAAACTCAGAATTGCGGTAACTGCAAGGGTAAGAATTATGAATCCAAGGCTGAGTTGGAGAGAGATGTGCGGGATTGAAAAATTACCAATACGGTCCCAGTGCTGCTCGTGAAGTGCTTCAATCAATAGCTTAAGTCCAATAAATGCCAAGATAGCCGAAAGCCCCTCGGTCAAATAAACCAATTTCGTCATTAATTTGCCAATTAAAAAGTACAACTGACGTAATCCCATCAAAGCAAAAATATTTGCAGTAACGATTATGTAAGGGTCTTTTGTTAGACCAAAAATCGCAGGAATTGAATCAAAAGCGAATAGAACATCGGTCATTGCAATGGCAATCAGGGCCAAGGTAAAAGTTGATGCCCCTTTATTTCGTAAATACGAAATAAAGCGACCCTCTCGCCATTCTTTCTCCTCGCTCTCCTTTACCAATGTGTATGCCGTATAGATTAAGAATGCGCCAAAAAAGAAGAAGATCCAAGAAAATTTACTAATTATTAGTGAGCCAATTGCTATAAAGCCGCCGCGCAGGAGTAGAGATGCGGCAATTCCGAATAGGAGAACTAGCTGCTCTTTCTCTTTTGCAACCTTCAACCTGGCAAGAATCAGAACAAAAACGAAAAGATTATCGAAGGAAAGTGAATATTCGGTGAGCCAACCAGCAAAGAACTCCTTCTGAGCTTGTTCAGTGGCCCAGTGGCCCAGCGATATACCGAACGCAATTGCCAGCACGATATAGAAAACCGTCCAACTTGCGGCAGTCCGTAGCGTTGTTTCGCGATTTCGTTGCACGTATGCCATCGCAAAATCAAAACCTAAAACTAGGAGCAAAATTAGTAGCGTTATTTCCCAAACCGTTGCACTCATGGCTCGTAAAGTACATTATTTCTAGGATTTAAATGCAAAATATCGAGAAAACTAAGCCGTGTATGGGACTCCTGTGCTCGAATGACAGTCATAGCCATTTGGATTTTTCAATAAGTACTTCTGGTGATACTCCTCAGCCAGCCAATATTCATTGCCCCTAGCACTTTGAACCTGAGTAACAATTTTGCCAATACCTTCCTTCGTCAGCAAGGTTTGGTAAATATCTTTCGATGCAAGCGCCTCTTTCAGTTGGGGTTCAGTCGTCACAAAAATCATACTTCGATATTGGGTCCCGATATCGCCACCTTGCCTGTTTAGCGAAGTTGGATCATGCATAACCCAAAACTCGGCCAGTAAATCTTCAAATGAAATCGTCTTAGAATCAAAAGTGACACATACTATTTCGGCATGATTGGTTGTTCCCATGCAGACCTCTTCATATGAAGGATTGGGCTTCTCTCCACCCATATATCCAACACTGGTGTCGCTGACTCCTGGCAGTTTCCAGAATCGACGTTCAGCGCCCCAGAAACATCCAGTTGCAAAATACGCTTTTTCGATATTCCCTAAATTTCCTGTATCAATTGCTGCTGCATTGGAATCCATTGGTGAATTCTTCCAGAAAAAACAAATATTGGGATTTTCTTGAATTATTCCCGAGAAAAGGTCAAAATTTAGGCAAACTCAAATACCATGTAGAGTTAATTCACCGTATTGCCCCCGTAGCTCAGTGGATAGAGCACCGCCCTCCGGAGGCGGGAGCGCAGGTTCGATTCCCGTCGGGGGCACAAATCACAGAATCATTTTGGAAATGTCCTTGTGAACTCCCGCAATAAACGGGAGAATAGAGTCCGCAATAGTTCTTGTGAATGGTATTTATTACCTTTTACTTCCCCAGATTTACAATTTATTCTTTAGAAGGAGCCCAGTAATTATGGATTGGCGCCATGAATCCGCTTGCCGCGATGAAGATCCGGAACGCTTTTTCCCGGTCGGCAATACAGGCCCAGCCCTGGCTCAAATTGAAGAAGCAAAAAAAGTCTGTAATCGATGCATCGTTAAAGAGCCATGTCTTGCCTGGGCTCTTGAAAGTGGTCAAGATGCTGGAGTATGGGGCGGGCTTTCAGAAGATGAACGCCGAGCCCTAAAACGTCGCGCTGCGCGAAATCGTGCGCGTATGCTGGAAAATCAAAATAGTTTCTGAGCTCTTAATTTAGAATCTTAAAACTGCTTGAGTCTCACTGCCAACTCGCAATAATTGAATAGACCCCTTCAATTCATTCTCGGTAAGAGTCTTAACAATCTGCAGTCCAAGATTCGATGATGCTTCTAAATTAAAATCTAACGGTAGTCCAATTCCATCATCAATAATTTTTACTTCACAATTATTTGGAGTTCTTGCAACTTCAACTCGCAACTGATTTCCTGAGTTAGCTAACCCGTGCTCAAGGGAATTATGAATCAATTCAGTAATCACCAGAGCTAATGGGGTAGCGATTTGCGAATCGTAAGTTCCGAATGCCCCTATTTTTTTAACACTAATCTTGTGAGTGCTCAGTTCAATTGCATTATGAACTATTCGATCATAAACCTCGTCAAAAGCTACTGACTCTGTACTGCTGTTCGAAAGAGTCTCATGAACGATTGCGATTGAAGCCACTCGTCGCACTGCCTCTTCAAGTGCCGCCTTAGCTGTTACATCCTCCACTCGCCTAGATTGCAGACGTAGAAGAGCAGAAACAGTCTGTAAGTTATTCTTAACTCGGTGATGAATTTCACGAATGGTTACATCTTTTGTTACCAGAGCGCGATCACGACGGCGCAGTTCAGTCACGTCGTGGAGCAGAACAATTGCACCGATATGATCCTCGCCTGCTACTAACGGCATCACCAGAAGATCGAGAATTCCACTTTCATTTTCAAATTCCTCACGCCGCAAGTTTCTTCCACTCATCATACTTCGCCAGGATTCATCTCTTGGAATACTCAACTTTGGTTTAACGCTTTCAATGACATCACCGAGAATAAATCCCTCTAATTCTTCACTCCAACCCGTCCGATTGAATGCCGATCTTGCATTTGGGCTTGCATATGAAATCTGACCTATTGAATCTAGGCGAATTAATCCATCGCCAACACGAGGTGCCGATTCTGCTCGATAGAAACTATTTTGAATTGGAAAAGTTCCCTCAGCAACCATCTGGTAAATCTTGTGCGCAATTTCGCGATAATTTAACTCTAGTCGCGACGGTGAGCGCATTAAATCTGCATTTCTGTGTCTTGAAATTACAGCGATAACTCTCCCATTAAAGAACACTGGAACCGTCTCTTCTTTGATTAAAATCTCGTTTATGAGTTCGGCTTGCGAATCTCGATCAATATCACCGGTAGAAAGTGAACTATCTATCCTTGGGTTTTCTCCCCAATTGATTACATTTCCAATAACTTCGTGAGCGAAGACGGTGGCTGCAGTAGTTGGGCGAATATGTGACATTGCGATATGACCATCTGGCCACGTTTGATAATTTTTCCGTATTGGAATCCAGAGAACTAAGTCTGCAAAAGATAAGTCTGAGAGCAGCTGCCATTCCGCTAAAAGCTCCATGAGCCTGGCGCTGTCTTCCTGGGTCAGTGCAGATTTCGATGCTATCAATTCTTGAACAGTTTGCATCAAAATCTCCTATTCTTTTCCAGCAATTAGTTAACTACATGTTTTCTTGAGCGATCCTACCAATCTCGGAGATTGCCTTGCTAAATGGATTCTGCCTCTTGCCAGGCTCTACTAACTCAGAGTTAACCCGCTCATTTACAGGCAAGATAAATGCCCTTTCGCCGTCAGACATCTTGCTAAACCGATTGGCCAGAGCTCGATCTTCTCGTGAATTTCCCGACTGATTGAGAAGGTAGATGATTGGTAAGTTGCGTAGTAGGACTGGAAATTGCGTCATAAACTGTTCTAGCCGGATCAGGCTTAATCCATTTGATTTACATAAATAAATTAGAGTCGTAGTTTCTTCCAGGGTTCGATTTATAAAACCTGCCTGCCACCTTCGATCATTAACTACCTCTTCCAGCGGAGGTAGCGCTCCTAGGTCAACGATAGAAATCCTGGATTGCTCACCAATTTTTATCTGGTTTGTTCGCTCTTGTGTCGCAATATTGACCAAACTCAACTTCTCACTATTTTTCCTCGATCTTCCAAGTAGATATTCCAGCGCTGGTGCCCTTATATCTGCATCATAAATATCCACCTCACTCTCGAAGGAAAGCAAGTTGGCAATATTTAGTGCGATAGAGCTTCGACCAGGAGCACCGACTGTTCCAGTCACCGTGATTATGCAGGGCTTGAGAGTAATCGGATTTGGTTCATTTCTAGATATTGGATTCGCCGCCGACTTTTCAATATTATGGCTTTCAAAAATCAGGGGAAGTCGAAGTTGGCCCCTGATATAAGTCATTAATTTATGCGAGTTAGTCTCTACGTTATCTAGGCAAATGTGCGTGACTTTTGAATTCGCCAGTGAGTCCAGTTTTTCTCGGCTGAAATCTAGTAAGTCACTTTTATAGATAACGACAGTGCGTAGCGCGCCATTTCTTGCCTCAAGATTTTTGATAAGTGAAGTCATATCAAGCGCCCGATAGATAATACTCCAACCCTGGCTAAACAACAGTTGGGAAACGAAATCCTCACACTCTGCCTCGCTAATAGCTGTAATGACTTGTAGTTGCGGAATTTCAGATTGCATTTCTAACCACCACAATTCTTGAATTATTGATCGAGGATAGAAGAGAGATCACGTTTGGGCTCGGTATTTTGATGACAATTCCGATATCACCGCCCATGTCTTTTGACTTCGAATCGATGCTCTCAATAGTCACCGCCTCTGAAATAAGTTCGGTACCTTTCAATTTTGCTAATGTTAATTCTGGTTTTGGCAGAGCATAAATATCTACCGTTTCGCCAGCAACCAGATCTATTGGGAGGTCATTGCGGGTAATTCGAAGCGGTACGCTCCGCAGATTCCCTCCTTGGAAATTTTCTGAAACTGCAGATGCCGGAATCAATTCGCCGCTATTTACCCGCTTTGTCACTACGAAATTCACAATTTTTGACTTGATCGGTAGATATCTTGCAGATCCACCAGGTAGAAATACTTTTATCTCCTTCGCATTACTAGGGGTAATTCGATCTCCAGCAACTAAATCGCTGGCCGCTGACCAAACACCCACGGAGCGATTGGCCTTGCCGGTAATCCCTAGGGCTGCAATGAGGGAAAGAATCAATAACCCAATCGCAAAATATGTTTTAGCTGTCGCTCGCTTTAACGCGCTCTCTTTGAGATTTTCAATATTTAGGTTCGTGTATTTTTTCATTGGCTATTGATACAGAGGTATCTACTAGAGCCAAAAGCACAATCCACACAATTACCCAGCGTGACCCAATATTGGTTTATTTCAAAAATCATCCTTTAGGAGGAGGTCTCTGATCACTATTCCCGCCAGAGTTCCCAGATGATAAAAATAGAGAGCTCTTACCGAGTGCAAAATTATGAACAACCCGGATCACTTACCCCTTTGGATCAATCCCTCTGGGCCCACCCAATGCTCGCCTTATATGTAGAAGAGAAGAAAGCAGATCCCGTAGTGGTTCCTGCCAAGTTATATCTAGTTCCTACGCCAGAATATTTTGGTCGGGGCGTTGAGGATTACTCAGATCCGGATTTTCTGCCAACTCCCTCTCCACTTTCACAACTTCCTGATATCCAAGATTGGGTAACTAAATTTGCGTTGAGCGTCGTAGAAATCTGGGGTGGTCGTAGATCGGCCAACCAACTTGCCAGGTGGTGTCATAGGCAAGTTCATCAACAATTACTTCTAAAGTCCTCAGTGATTAAGAGCGCTCCCAAGATTCGAAAAATTTATATTAGTCAGCCAATTGAAGGCGTTGCCGAAACTACCGTAACTCTTCGGATAGGCGATCGCGTGAGATCGCTAATACTTAGGTTTGAGGGCGTTGATAAGCGCTGGCTCTGCACCGAGTTGGTACTGCTTTAAAGAAGAATTGTCCTAAATCTACTTAGGGCTAATTAAGCCGCCCCGTGGCATCGCTTGTATTTACGGCCCGAACCGCAAGGACATGGCGCATTACGTGAAGTACCGCCGGCAACAACCACTTTGCCATCTTCATCAGCCGCAGAATATTGAAGTTCATTTTTTGGTTTTATTGCTGGACTCAAGCCTTTAGCTTCAACTCCGCCAGAATCTTCTTCTACGCTAACTTCTACATTAAAGAGATAACCAACTAGCTCTTCCTTAATGGCATCCATCATGGCTGCGAATAAGTCATAACCCTCTTTTTGGTACTCGACGAGTGGGTCACGTTGCGCCATTGCGCGCAATCCAATTCCCTCTTGTAGATAATCCATCTCATAAAGATGTTCGCGCCATTTTCGATCTAGAACTGAAAGAAGAATCTTTCGTTCGAGTTCACGCGTAACATCTGGAGTAAGCGCCTCTTCTCGCGCCTCATAAGCAGCTTCTACATCGGCTAGGACGCGATCAAGTATTAAGCCCTGATCTAATCCAGATCTCTCACCAACCTCCGCAACAAGAGCATCAACATCAAATGACATTGGATATAGCGCCTTAAGGGCAGTGAATAGAGTGTCCAGATCCCAATCTTCGCCAAATCCTTCACTAGTAGCCGCTTCAACATAGGCACTGACCGTGTCAACTATAAAAGTTTTAACTTGTTCTTGGATGTCTGCGCCCTCTAAAACTTCACGACGTTCGCTATAGACAACTTCGCGTTGGCGATTCATTACATCGTCATACTTCAAAACATTTTTACGCATTTCAAAGTTAAGTGACTCAACCTGCGTTTGTGCTGATCGGATGGCATTGGAAACCATCTTGGATTCAATTGGAACATCTTCGGCAACGCCAGCAGCACCGAGAAATCTCTCGATTATCCCTGAATTGAAGCGACGCATCAGATCATCTTGAAGCGATAAATAGAAACGAGATTGTCCAGGATCGCCCTGACGCCCAGAGCGCCCACGCAACTGATTATCAATGCGCCTAGATTCATGTCGCTCTGTACCAAGCACGTAAAGTCCACCAAGCTCAACGACAACTTCATGCTCCTTCGCGATGGCCGCTTTTTGCTTCGATAACTCCTCGCTCCATGCCGCTTCATACTCTTCAGGCGTTTCGACTGGGCTCAGGCCCCTTTGCTGTAGCTCGAAATCAGCCATGAATTCAGGATTTCCACCAAGCATGATGTCAGTTCCACGACCAGCCATATTTGTGGCTACGGTTACCGCGCCAACACAACCAGCTCGAGCAATAATGGATGCTTCACGTTCATGCTGCTTGGCATTTAGTACTTCGTGCGGAATCCCGCGCTTTTTTAGTAAGGCCGAGAGCTCTTCAGATTTTTCAACCGACACAGTTCCAACAAGTACCGGCTGGCCCTTTCGGTGATTTGCTGCAATATCTTCCGCTGCTGCAATAAATTTTGCCTGCTCAGTTTTGTAAATCAGATCTGCTTGATCCATGCGCTGCATTGGGCGATTCGTCGGGATTGGAATTACGCCGAGTTTATATATCTGCATCAATTCTGAAGCTTCAGTCATCGCAGTTCCGGTCATTCCTGAGAGTCTCTTGTATAGCCGGAAATAGTTCTGCAGAGTAATGGTTGCCAGTGTCTGGTTTTCGTCCTGAATTTCTAGGCGTTCTTTAGCTTCCAAAGCTTGGTGTAGCCCTTCGTTGTATCTGCGGCCAGAAAGCATTCTTCCAGTGTGCTCATCCACAATAAGCAGCTCGCCATCCATTACAACATAATCTTTGTCACGCTTAAATAGTTCCTTGGCGCGAATCCCATTATTTAGATAACCAATCATTGGCGTATTTACCGACTCGTAGAGATTTTCGATTCCCAGCAACTCTTCTACTTTAGTTACGCCGAGCTCTAAAACACCAACTGTCCGCTTTTTTTCATCCACCTCATAATGAAGATCGCGATCTAGTTTTTGAACAATATTTGCAAATTCGACATACCATTTTGTTGGCTTGTCCGCGGGGCCACTGATAATTAAAGGCGTTCTCGCCTCATCAATTAAAATTGAGTCAGCTTCATCAATAATCGCAAAATTATGTTCGCGTTGTACACAATCTTCCAAGGTCCAGGCCATATTGTCTCTTAAATAATCGAAACCGAATTCATTATTAGTCCCATAAGTAATATCGGCTGCATAAGCATCGCGCCGTTCGGTGGGTGACATATTTGAAAGAATGACTCCAACTTTTAACCCAAGAAAACGGTGGATACGACCCATCCACTCACTATCGCGCTCTGCAAGATAATCATTAACGGTAACAACATGAACGCCTTTGCCGGCAAGGGCGTTCAAATATGCAGGCAGCGTGGAAACAAGAGTCTTACCTTCTCCAGTACGCATCTCAGCGACATTCCCCTTGTGAAGTGCGGCTCCTCCCATAATCTGCACATCGTAGTGACGTTGCCCGAGCGTGCGCTTCGCCGCCTCACGAACAGTTGCAAAGCTCTCAGGCAAAATTTCATCGAGTGTTTTCCCAGCCGCTAATAGCTCCCTGAATTTAATTGTCTGTCCGCGCAATTGCTCATCAGTTAAAGCAGAAACTTCTGATTCAAAAATCAGCACTTCCTTGGCAATTTTTTCAAGTTGGCGAATGTGACGACCTTCTCCAGCACGCAAAATTCTGTCAATTAGCTGTGACACATCTCCTCTTTCATCCTGTTTCCCTGAGCCTTAAATAGCTCCACCTGGTTTCCACCATGGGTATAGGAGCATCTTAATGTGTAAATCCCATGCTTGCACATGATGCAATAACCCCATGAACACTTAACCCGAGCCGAGAAAGCGCTGTATTTGCGGCCAGAACGGTCGCCCCAGTCGTGACTAGATCATCCACAATGAATAATCGTGCATTTGAATTCTTTAATTGGCGAATGGCCGTAAAGTACCTAGATCTAACTTCAAAGGCATCACTCATATTTAATTTTCTCTCAGTTAAATTTAGAGTGGATTGGTCGCTAATTTTTTTTGCATGGTGCAAGCAATTCAAGACTTTGATATCTAAACCAATATTGAGTTTTATTAATTCCTTGACAAGTAATTCACTATGAGCGAATCCCCGAGATCTATTTGCTGCCCTGCGAGAAGGAATAGGTATGAGGGTAATTGATCTATTACCATTCAAAATGGCTGCATCGTAAAGAGCATGGCTCAGCGAAATGGCCAGAAGCTTGCGGGCGCGAATCTGATTGCTCTCCTTGGCAGCCAAAATAATGTGTGATGTGGTAGAAGAAAAACTTAATCCAGAAAATATCTTCAAATCACCCCGCATCGATCGCGTTGCCTTCATTCCAAGGTTTCTCTGGCAAGTCCCACAGATTCCGATATTTTCAAATTCTCGAATCGAAGTTTCTCCATATTCATGGCCCCAATCTTGCTTAAGACACAAGATGCAACTCTCTGAGAAAATTAGTGATGTCAGACTAGAGAGAAAAGCCACCTGCAAAGCATCCTTGAATTTATATTTACTTGCAGTGGCTTAAACTTTCTTGTGAAATTACTCCGGCTGTGCAGAAATAGGCCTGCTGCGAATTGAGCCTCCAGCAAATTTCGGGATAGTTAAGACAAAGTGCGCTCCTCTTCCTCGTTCGCCCCAAACATCGATTTCTCCTTGGTGCAATTTTGCATCTTCTAGGGCAATAGATAGGCCCAGGCCGGTTCCGCCAGTTGACCTTGCCCTTGAAGTATCTGCGCGCCAAAATCTCTCGAAGAGCAACTTCTTATCGGTATAGGTGAATCCAAGCCCATAATCCCGGACACCAATCGACACTTCGTTCTCGCTCTCTTTTATCTGTACTTCAATATTCTTTCCATCACGATGATCCATAGCATTAGATATCAAATTACGGAGAATTCGCTTAATCCTGCGTGGATCAATGTCCACTATTACCGGAGTTATCGGGGCTAACAAGAGAATTATTCGGTCTTGGCTTGGGTGCACATAGTCGATTGTTTCCTTGACCAGAGCAGTTAAGTCAACCTCTCCTATCTCAAGTACTGCCGCTTGCGCGTCAAATCTGCTAACTTCAAGTAAATCCCTAAGTAGCGATTCAAATCGTTCAATCTGAGAAACTAAGAGCTCTGCGCTTCGAGCAACCTTTGGTTCAAATATGTCCCGCGCTGAGTAGATGACCTGCGAGGCCATTCGAATAGTAGTCAGGGGTGTGCGAAGTTCATGGGAAACATCGGCCACGAATCGTTGTTGAAGTTTCGAAAGATTTTCCAGTCGCGAAATTTGTTGTTGCAAAGCAACTGCCATTTCGTTAAATGAATAACCCAAGCGAGCAATCTCATCCTCGCCGTTTATATCCATGCGCAGTTCCAAATTTCCGGCTGTCAATTCCTCAGCCACTCGTGCTGCATCTCTGATTGGTGAAATTAGCCGCCTTAGGACGAAAAAGGTAATTATTCCGATTAAGAATGTAAGAGCAATTCCGGTTAGCCATAAATAATTAAGAATCAATGCCATCGTACGCGTTTGCTGTTCTAAACTAAATAGAACATAAAACTCATAATTTCCGGCACCAGCAATTTTTAAAGTATGACCGACAACTATTGCGGGTTCATTTCTCCCATTAATATAACTTAACTTAGCTCGACCCCACTGAGTCGTATTTGAAATCTTAGTTTTTTTTCGAAAATCTTTCGGTATCGATGTAACTTCCAAAAAGTTAGATGCCCCACTAAACTTAAATCGTACTTTTGTCTTTGCAAAAGAAAAAATCGCAACTTCTCGGGCCGTGTTATCAAATGTTTTAGGAGGAACTGCCAAGATCTCGGCGAAGATGGATTTCAGTGCCGCCTTATCCTGATATTGTGAAAATGTTAATTGAAATTGGGCATTGCGAGCCGTTGACTGAGCATCAGATATAGATAAATTTAGTTTTTCGTCAAAAATTCCAGAAGAAATTTGAGTATAAAGAGCTGAACCAGCGAGATAAATTAGAATTATTGAGAGCAAAACAATGGTTCCGGTTACTCGAATTACTAGAGAAGTACGCCAAGCCTTAAATGGTGAGTTCATTGAAAACTTCCAGGAACTCCAGCCTTGTATCCGACCCCTCGTACCGTAAGAATTATGGCCGGATTTTCCGGGTCAATTTCCACTTTAGAGCGCAATCTTTGGATATGTACATTAACCAGGCGAGTATCTGTGGCAGGTCGATAGCCCCAAACTTGACTTAAAAGTTCTTCGCGGCTGAAAACTCGACCCGGCTCTTTAGCCAGTGCAACCAAGAGGTCGAATTCAAGGCGAGTAAGGGCAATAATCCGACCATCTCTAATTATCGAATGTTCAATCTGATCGATAACAATATTTCCAATAGTGAGATCTGAATTTACTTCTCCTCCGCTTCGTCGCAATCGCACTTTCATGCGGGCAACAAGCTCTGCAGGGTCGAATGGCTTGACCATATAGTCATCAGCTCCGGCTTCAAGCCCAGCTACGACATCCTGCTTGTCATCTTTCGCAGATAACATCACGATAGGAACCATTGATTTTTCCCGAATCAATTTACAAACTTCGACTCCGCTTAATCCGGGAAGCATTACATCTAACAGTATTAAGTCAGGGTTTTGCGTACTAAATAGTGGCATAACCTCATCGCCTCGGTTTACTAAATCGACTTCATAGCCGGCGCCAGTCAGGACTATCCCGAGCATCTCGGCAAGATCTAGGTCGTCATCAACGACCATGATCAAAGTCATTAGCTACCGTGATCCCAAGAGTTTAAGTAGATCTCTTGAGCTGGAGTTAATTTATCAATTGTGGATCCCATGCTCTCTAATTTCAACTTAGCAACTTCCTTGTCAATCTCTGTCGGAACGTCATGTAAACCTGCGCCTAGGGACTCTGCTGCCTTCAGTAAATATTCAGCTGTTAGGGCTTGATCGGAAAATGACATATCCATAACAGATGCCGGGTGGCCCTCAGCCGCCCCAAGATTTACTAGTCGGCCTTCTGCAAGTAGAAGAATGCGACGGCCATCAGCCATAACATATTCATCAGTCTGGTGGCGCATTTTTGCATTCTTTGATTTGGCATTGTGTTCAAGCCAGGCAACATCAATTTCGATATCAAAGTGACCGGCATTAGAGAGAATAGCGCCATCTTTCATGACTTTGAAATGCTCTTCACGAAGTACGTCGCGGTTTCCAGTTACTGTTACATAAATATCACCGTACTTGGCGGCTTCAGTCATAGGCATAACTCGGTATCCCTGCATTAACGCATCTAAAGCTTTGGTTGGGTCAATCTCAGTAACAATAACATCGGCACCCATTCCTTTTGCGCGCTCAGCAACGCCCTTACCGCAATATCCAAATCCGGCAACAACAAAGGTTTTCCCGGCAATAAGTGAATTTGTTGAACGGAAGATTGCATCCAGTGTTGACTGGCCCGTACCAAAGCGGTTATCAAACATGTGTTTTGTGTCTGTGTCATTGACGGCAATCATTGGAAATTTTAAAGCGCCATCTTTGGCCATCTGACTAAGGCGGATAACTCCGGTTGTTGTCTCTTCACAACCGCCGATGATTCCATCAATAAGTTCGGTTCGAGTTGTGTGCAGGGTATTGACTAAATCACAACCATCATCAAAAACTAGGTGGGGTTTGATATCTAGCGCGGCATTAATATGCGAATAATATCCATCTCGATCAACTGCATTGCGAGCAAAAACGCTTATGCCATATTCATGAACAAGAGCTGCTGCCGTGTCATCCTGAGTAGAAAGTGGGTTTGAAGCACATAGCGCTAGCTCAGCTCCACCGGCTTTGAGAGCGCGCATTAAATTCGCTGTTTCGGTCGTGACATGCATACAAGCAGAAATACGAATTCCTTTAAATGGTTGCTCTTTGGCAAAGCGCTCTCGTATTTGTGCCAAGACCGGCATATTCCGTTCCGCCCATTCAATTTTCTTCTTTCCTTCTGCCACAAGTGCAGCATTTGCAATATCGTGCTTTACCGCAGTTTCAACGCTCACAAATAACTCCTGTTTATAATTCGAATGAGAGGCTTCTCGTATTTATGTATAGGAAGCTAGGTTATCGCTTAGCCCTGATGATTGCGAGTAGGGCGTCGCGGGCTTTGATCATCTGAGCCTCCGTATCGCCCTCGACATTTAATCTAAGTAGTGGTTCAGTGTTAGAGGCCCGAACGTTAAACCAATACTTCGGCCCAGAAAGCGTAATTCCATCTAAATCATCTACTTCAAATCCCTTACCGTCGGGGCCGTACTTGGCAAGTATTGCCTCAATTGTTGCAGGTATATTTTTCACTTCGGAATTTATCTCACCACTGGTGACGTAACGGCTCAGTGGTTTCAGTAGTTCAGAGAGCGAGCTATCGGTCGCCGCTAAGTCGGTAAGTGCAAATAGTGCAGCCAACATTCCAGAATCCGCTCGCCAGAAGTCTGAAAAATAGAAATGTCCCGAATGCTCCCCACCGAATATCGCACCCGAATCTGCCATCATCTTCTTAATAAAAGAATGTCCAACTCGTGAACGAAGTGGACTGCCACCATTTTCTAAAATTATCTCAGGGACTGCTTTTGAGGAAATCAAGTTGTAGATAATTGTCGATCCTGGCTTGCGCTTTAATTCACGAATTGCGATGAGCGAAGTCAGTGTAGATGGATTTACTAGAGCGCCTTTCTCGTCAATCAAAAAACATCTGTCAGCGTCGCCATCAAAGGCCAATCCAATATCTGCTTTCTCTTTAAGTACCCTTTTCTGAAGATCGCGTAAGTTCTTTGAGTCAATTGGATTTGCTTCATGGTTTGGAAAATTTCCATCAAGCTCAAAGTACATGGGAATTACTTCCACATTCAAGTGTTCCATAACCGCTGGAGCGGTATAGCCAGCCATGCCATTGCCGGCATCAATAACCACTTTTAACCTACGTGCTGCACTCTTTTCGCCGTTGATTTCAGGAAATAGTGAAATCAAAAAGTTTACGTAATTCTGAAGAAGGTTACGTTTACTTTCAACGCCGACCGGTCGGTTTGTGATCGGCATTCCATCAAGCAGTAATTGCTTAATCCGACCTAATCCAGAATCTTGACCGATAGGCACAGCCCCGCTCTTACATAATTTCATTCCATTATATGTCGCAGGATTATGACTTGCCGTGAGCATGGCACCTGGCAGATTCAATTCTCCTGAAGCGAAGTACAACATATCCGTCGAAGCTAATCCTATTCGGATTACATCCATACCTTGCGAAGTTGCGCCGTCGGAAAAAGCAGTTGCTAAGAGCGGTGAGGACTCACGCATATCCTCGCCAATAATTATTGTTGAAGGTTCGCGTTCGCCTTGGAGAAAGGTCGCATATGCACCGCCCAACGCAAAAGCAAAATCTGGAGTTAATTGTGAATCTACCAGGCCCCGAATATCGTAAGCTTTAATTACTGAATCTAAATAATCACCACTAAACATGACGCTAATCTAACTTAATTTGGGATAGCTCGAAGGTGGCCTCTGCGCCCAATTTCTAAAGGTAATAGTTCATCGCCACTTTGATCTGGCGTAATTTGCCGTGAACCAACCTCGCGGACCGCATCTGCAATAGCCATGAGATCGTCATCAGAAGGCCCATTAGTTTGTGATTCGACTTCTTGTTTAATAACAGTCCATCCAACAGGCGCGCTCATGCGCAAACTATGTTGATCACAAAGATCATATGCGTGTGGCTCTGAAAAAGTTGCTAATGGTCCAAGCACAGCAGTTGAGTCAGCGTAAATATAAGTGAGAGTTTTTGATGAAAGATTGCGACAACCAACCCGGGAGCATAGGCGGCCGGTTCGAGGTTGAGGGCGTGTCATACCTATGAGGTTATCGCGCTAAAGGGGGAAAGGTTGGGATTTACTCGCGTGTGATAACACGGGCGTCAGCGCTAGGAATTGCTGCACTTTCCAGCTGAGACCCTGGCATCAATGGCAAGAAACTAAAACCATACTGTTCCTTAAAAATTGCCCCTCCATAAATACCCTTGTCCTGGGCGCTAAAAGTTACCCTAACTACCCCACTTCTGGGACGCCAAACTGCGAGGCCTTTGCCTTGAATAAACTTGTTGTGAATCTTTCGTCTCGTATCCACCCACTCAACATCAACTCCAACATTCTTCCCTTGAAAAACTACATCGGGTCGAAGGCCTCCAAGATAAAGAGTTAAGTCTCCGATTTCTTTGACACTGGTGGACCAGGAAAAATCATTCGTTCCATTATTCGCTCCCGAACTCATAACTGCGGCAACAATCGGGCGATCAGAGGTCAAGAGCAGAACGAAGTTACGTGATCTAAGTATCGGTTTAAAGGAAATATCTAGAACTTGGCTCGCCGCCACATTCAAATTGTCGAGCCCGACTGGGATAAAACTGCCATCAGTTGAAACTAATTTGGCTTGAACTTTCGCCTCCACTTTACCGGGCACCAAGATCCGCAATTTTTGCCGGGCGGTGCCATTGCTCAAAGCAACATTGCTGACCGCCGGAATAACTACAAGATTCGCTGGATCTGCGCTCTGAGATACGAATTCTGATCCTAAGGATTTGAGTCCACGTTGGCGTTGATCATGCATGAAGATAGTTGCTCGTCCTGATCTAGTAATCGCATGAATAACTATTGAATTTTCTCCAGGCGCCAAAGTATCTAAGTAAATTCGCTTACTTGAATTTTGAAAAATTCTCTTAGTCACTACAGATGGCATTGCAGTAGACGTATAAACAACCAAATCAACGATTGAAGCGCCTAAGCCACTGTTAATAATTTGTAGAGAGGCGCGACTTGTAACTGCGCCAGATCCACCAACGAACCATTGATTACCCTTGCTGATCGAGCAAGCGACGGTAGCCAAAGTCCGAGATTTAGTCCTAGTGACATTTATCGAAGTTGAGCTTGCTCCTTCAACTAAAACTGGCTTGGCCGACAGATAGTGCGAGCTCTTAGCGGGAGAAATATTCCCTTTTTTATTTGGAATCTGCCGAACTAGCGTCTTGGAAGAGGGCAGAACAGATGTAGAGGAAGCATCACTCAGATTCGCTGGACACAGTGTTGCTGGATAATTTTGAACTGCACGGATTCTAGAATTCTCGGGGCCGGCAATAATGACCATCAAAGTTGAGGTCAATAGAACACCGATTGCCACAATAATGCGGATATTTGCGCCCCTAATAACCGAAATCATGCGAGCTCCTCGACTGGAACTTCTTTTCGTCGCCGTCCCGCAGGGAGAGAAAGAACTATTACTACAATTAATGAAATCAACTGCATCGAAATCAACGCTCTGCGTCTAGTTCCATCGTGCAGTAATGTTATTGAACCTCTTTCTTGAACTTCAAAAGACGGCATTCCAAGCTCTGATTGAGCTAATTTGACGTCATTGCCATTTACAATTAATTTCCAACCGCTGTTAAATTTTTCTGCAAGCGTTATGACTCCTGGAGTTTGCAACTCATCAATTGCACCAACATTGCTCGAATTTAGTCCGGCTATTTTACCGGCTGCATCCACCACGGAAACTCGAGGGCGGCTACCTGCAACCTGCCAAATAATTCCAGAGCGGGTCGCCGAATTTCTACTGAATCCCCCGATGCCATCGATGGTACGAACAACGCCATCATCTGCAGGATTCCTCAGAAAAACATATCCAATGCCATAGGCACCCAGAACCTTGTTTGACTCAAGCCCAACACCGCTAACCAAATCATCAATCGCAATTCTGATTTGTTTAGGCATCGCCACCGCTACATCAGCATCCCCAATCTCTAAATCAGATCCCCTGGTGATGAAATAAACTAATTGATTGCCAGACCTTTTTAAAACTAAGGTTTTCGGTCTCTCCGGAATGTTGCTTAGCGAGGCGATAAATGGTGGTACGACCGCTACTTTTTCACTGCCCACCAATGAGTGGGAACCCCCTGTAATAGCCCAAGTGCTCATAACAAAAACCGAAGAAGAAGCAAATACAGCAGTAGTGACTAAAATCCAATGTCGCAAGCCAAGTTTAGAGTTCCTTAGATTTTCAATCATGTTGGATGCGAGCGTTAGCGCTGGAATTAGAATCAATACCTCGATAAAAATAATTAGACTTCCAGTCCAAATATTCCCATTACTTCCATGCCCAACGACATTAATTTGTGAAATTAGTACTGAAAACGAAAGCACTCCAACGGCTAAGCTTGATTGAATTGCATATTTCTTGCTGAATAATGTGAGCAGTAGAAAAACAATGAACGGTGTCATAATCCAGACTGGAACTCCTGTGTCACCACCCGGATTGAGCGAAAGAATGCTTAGGAGCGATCCCCCTGTAAGAGGAAGTCCCGGTTCCAAAAAGATCTGTGTTGGGTGAATTACTAAAGAGGCAGACCAGGGGGCATTTAGCAGGCCTGGCAAGAGCAAAAGTGTAATGATTTTTCTAATACGGGAATTGCTTGTAGCCACACCAAAGTTAATAGCGCCTGCTTCTTTAATTTTATCTTTCTTCTTGAAGACTTCAACACCAAGGTAGACCAAGAAAAATAACGTCCAAGCAATTAAAAAGAGTGGAGAAAACGCAGCCAAAATAGCAGTCAAAATCGACATGCCGTAAATTTTGCGCCAGCTCATCAAATTAATTTCGCCTAACTTAGAAGCAAGTGCCAGAAAGCCCGGAGCGAGTACCGCTATTACGAGAGTTCCAAGTCGGCCTTGATTTATGCTGTTCCATATTGCAGGAGACATCGCGTACAGGATTCCGCCGGCGACTGCAAAATGATTTCCCAAGCCGCTACTTTTGGCGCTTCGGTACATAACATAGAACGCAAGCGGCGGAGTAAATAAAAATATTAGCGAAATAAAGAGCCATACTTTTCCAAAAGTAATGGCGGAAAATCCCGCGACCAAAGCAACCCAAGGCGGCATTGGCGCCGTAGATCCCATTCCAACAAGATGCCAAGATTCGCTGTACTTAGCTATCAAATCCATAGCACCACCTGGAGATACCGCAAGTGCGCCGCCGCTTATAGTGCCAAATCTATTTCTAGAAGCTATGACTGAAATTAAAAAAATTGAGACCATTCCGATTAGTAGTGGTCGATTACGAATTGTTCGCCATAGAGAGGTCTGCGATGTGAAAGTAATGTCCTGGTCGTCAAAACTCTCATCGATGACGCCAATATCTGCGTAACTAATGAAATCGGAAAAAGTTTCTTCCTGATAGACATTATCAGATTTGTCAGACTGGTAATTATGACCCTTGAAAAAATTCCTAATTGAATACTTTCCTTGCGTGAAGGCCATGCGGACCTGGATGCCAACTGGAGGAATAAATTCTCGAACGACTCTTGGCGGAAGTAGCCGCTTTTGTTTGCGCCACTTTCTTGCTCGGATTAATTCTCTAGGCTTAATAATCAAAAGCCCCACTGCGGCGATTTCGTCAGCAGCATATCCGGGAAGTTTGGCTAATAAATATCCGCTGGCCCTCAAGGTTGCACTTCCCACGATTTGGATTGCAATCCAAGGCAAGAGCCACCAAGAAGAATTTGCCATTAAAACAAATGCTGCATTCTTTCTATCTAAAAGTCTTGGGCGATGTAAAAATGCCTCTTCTACATCGACGCTTCGACGTTCCGAGGCTGATGCTTCTGCGTGATAAACCAATGCGGAAGGAGCCGTAACTACCGAGAAACCTGCGACTCTGGCGCGCCAGCCAAGATCAACATCATCTCTAAACAGTGCGAGGTTTGGATCAAGCCCACCTAGATCCTCAAAAATTTGTCGGCGTGCCAACATTGCAGCTGTACTTACTGCTAACACTTCAGTTGATTGATCAAATTGGCCTTGATCATGTTCTCGCGGATCTAGGCCAGTCCACCTTGCGCCATTTCCTGCAACGCTAATTCCTATTTCGAGTAAATGCCGACGGTTATACCAACCTAGAAGTTTTGGTCCAACAAATGCAATTTGAGGTTTCTCGGACAAAGCCTCTATCAATATTTGTAGAGCGCCCTTGTCCGGAGCGCAGTCATCATGAAGAATCCAAATTAGCTCTTCAGCATCACTGCTCACTAGTTTTTTTATAGATCCAAGTGCCAGCGCAATAGCATCGCCAAAACCATCATTACGATTAGCTTTTAGGACAGTTATTCCAGCGGCAATTAACATTTTTACCGAGCTATCAGTCGATCCCGTATCAACCGCCATGATTCGATCGATTGGTCTGGTTTGCGAGGAAAGAGCCGCGATAGCTTCAGGTAGCCAAGACGCCCCATCGTGCGAAACTAATATCGCAGTTACAAAGAATTTTTCGGCCACGAGTTAATCCCTGACTAATATGCTAAAAATAGCGAAAAATATAGGTTAAGCCGTGCGGCGTTTTAGGCGACGGCGTTCGCGTTCAGAAAGCCCTCCCCAAATACCAAACCGCTCATCATGTCCTAGCGCGTATTCCAAACATTCGCCACGCACATCACAAGATAGACAAACCCGCTTGGCTTCTCGGGTTGATCCACCTTTTTCTGGGAAGAATGCTTCAGGGTCAGTCTGGGCACATAAGGCACGCTCTTGCCAGGAAAGTTCGACTATATCGCCGTTGATTACGCCTTCAATCTCTACTGGGCGTGGATCGCTCATGCGGTACTCCTTCAAACTTTTAGCCACCCGGGCGGGGCGGGGTTAATAAGAGAATTACACGCGTGTAACTCGATTAAGTCAAGCCCAGGGGGACCTTATTTTCCTATTTTTAGGCTCAAAATATAAAATTTTCTTAGATTTTCGTATTTACGGAGTCTTTTTCAAGGATTGGGAACTCAAAGAACGCAAAAACTCAAAACCCGAAATAAATTCCTTCGGCGATAAAACTTGCCGGGACTTCGTAATTATCTGAAACAAAGCAATTTGTGAGCTTGGCCCCAGCCCCTATTACGCACCCAGCCCCTATTACGCACCCGGATACTAAAGCATCGGCTCGAACGATTGACTCTCTGCCAATCACGCTACCACCGGAAATTGTTGCGTTCGGTGCAATAGAAGAGCCTTCGAGCGCTAAGTATGCCTCTCCTGATTTACTGCCTTTCTGTATTGGCGTAGCAGGAGAATATATTTCACCAGAAATTAAGTCTTGCGAAGCTTTTAAGAGTGCTGCTGGCGTTCCAATATCCAACCAGTATGCAGAGTCGATATATCCAAATACTTTGGCGCCGTTTTTTAACAGAGACGGAAAAGTTTCACGTTCAACGCTGACTATCTCTCCAGAAGGAATCTTGGTAATTACTTCTCGGTTAAATATGTAACAACCTGCATTAATTATATTTGTTGGTGGATTTTCCATTTTTTCATTAAATGCAAATACTTTTCCAGAACTTTCTAATTCGACAGCGCCAAATGCACGAGCGTCCGCCACTTGCGTTAAATAAAGCGTGACATCGGCGCCCTTAAGTTCGTGGAATTTAAACTGACCGTCGAGATCATGCCCACTTAAAACATCGCCGTTAAAAACGGCTACTGGTCCACTTCCGGAAAGCATCTGCGCAGCATTGCTTATTGCGCCACCAGTTCCAAGCGCCACCTCTTCGAGAGCGTACTTAATCGAAATTCCGAAATCTCTGCCATCGCCAAAATAAGGTTGAAATAATTCAGCCTTAAAAGAGGTGGCTAGAACTATCTCGTCGATGCCAGCGTCGCGTGCTTTTAGAATTTGGTGTTCAGTAAATGGGACGCCTGCTACCTGGAGCATTGGCTTAGGAGTGTGATTAGTCAGTGGTTGGAGTCTTGTTCCACGGCCACCGACCAGAAGAATTGCACTTCTTTTACTCATGCAGTCATCATCTAATTACAGTGACCAGCCGATTATTGGGCAAACTTGTCGAACTTAAGCTCAATTTGGTTTGCAATCTCAGTCATAGTTCCCATGATGGAAAGTGTTTCATCCAGTGGCAACATCGGTGACTCTTTTTCCCCAGCACGAAAACATCGGGCAAATTCAATAGCCTCCTCGCGCAAGCCCTGTCCACGATACAACTTATCCGAACCAGCAATCACATCATCTTTGTAATCTATAACTCTCCAGGTAGTCGGGAAATAGAAAGTCCGATCTATCTCCAGCCGGGCATCACTTCCGATGATAACTGCACGGTTTGGTGTTGCGGCAAGGTTTGTTGTGTTCAGCAGTGCCTGGGCGCCTGATGGGTACTCCAAAATAATCGACGTTTGGCCATCAACCCCAGTAAATGCCTTTGTGCTTCTTGCAGTAATTCGCGATGGCGTACCTAAAACCATCGAGGCAAATGAAACTGGATAGATTCCTAAGTCGAATAGCGCTCCGCCGCCAAACTCTGGGGCGAAGAGGCGAAAGTTTGGATCTTTTGCAAACCATTGGCCGTGATCGGCTCGAACTGAAATAATTTCACCGAGTATTCCGGATTTAATCACTTCGCGGATTTTAATCATGTGTGGCAAGTATCGTGCCCACATCGCTTCCATCAGTAGCAAATTCTTTGACCGAGCGGTATCGATCATTGTCTTTGCCTCGTCTTGGCTCATTGCAAATGGCTTCTCACAGAGAACTGGTTTGCCAGCATTCAAGGCCAATAAGGTGTCTCGCATATGCATTGGGTGGTGCGTCGCGACATAAACACCATCGACGTCAGGATCATTGACTAACTTCTGATAAGAATCATGTCTGTGAGAAATTGCGAATTGGTCGGCAAAAGCATCGGCTTTAACTTGGCTCCTGGAACCAACCGCAATTACGCGATGATCTGGCAGACGCAAAACATCCCTTGTGAATTGTTCAGCAATTCCACCAGCCCCTAAAATTCCCCAGCGAAAAGGTGTGACAGACATCTTGGCTCTCCTTTAGTAATTTGTAGTTCTCTTTTTAATATTCACAATTCTATTGGAGGCACGCAGATTTTTATAGAGGAACTAGCAAAACCGTAACTCTTTTTGAAAATGAAAAGAGAATCGGGCTTTGGATTGAGCAAGAGACTCGGCGTATTTCCGTCCCACGCTAGTGGCCAAAGCCCGACTTCTTGAAGCCAATTGCGGCTATTCAGCCCTTCCGGCTGCCTTATTGAGCGCCCGAAGAACCTGATAGCCAACTACGGCAACCAAGGTTCCGTTGACGATTCCACCAAAAGAATAATCCCCACGCGTCCATGACATATCAGCAATACCAATAATCAAGGTCGTTGCGGCTATGAAGAGATTTGTTGAGTTTCCGAAGTTGACCTTGTTTTCGATCCAAATCTTTGCTCCTAGTACACCGATCATTCCGTAAAGAGCAACGCCTACTCCGCCAAGAACCCCAGCAGGTGTCGCGCTAAGAATTGCACCAAATTTTGGTGAGAGGGAAAGCAGAATCGCTCCTACGCCAGCTACCCAATAAGCAGCTGTTGAATAGATGCGAGTGGCCGCCATAACTCCGATATTTTCTGCATAAGTAGTTGTACCAGACCCGCCGCCGATTCCGGCAAGCGTAGTTGCAACACCATCTGCAAATAGGGCATTGCCCATTTGATCATCTAAATCTTTTCCGGTCATAGCTGCAACAGCTTTAACATGCCCGACGTTTTCTGCAATTAAAACCAGTACAACAGGAACGAATAGCAGGATGGCATTCATGTTGAATGTTGGGGTTGTAAATAGCGGCATTGCAACCCACTTAGCCGCCCGAACGTTATCAAAACTGATATCGCCGGCAAAAGCTGCATAAATATAGCCGACTACGATTCCGGCAAAAATACTTATTCGCCCAAGAAATCCCTTAGAAATAGCGCCGATAAGGGCAATGGCCGCAAGAGTAATAATTGCAGTTACTGGCGCCTGCTTAAAATTATTGTTCGCAGCGCTAGCTAGGTTTAGGCCAATAATCATCACGATCGAACCTGTGACTATTGGCGGTAATAACCAATTAATCCAACCAATTCCAACTGCATTTACGATAAGTCCTACAGCAGCAAGAATTACGCCAGTTGCAACTACGCCGCCCAGCGCAACAGCCATGCCACCATTTGTCATTGCTGCACTTATTGGTGCGAGGAATGCGAAGGATGAACCCAAATAGCTGGGTACTTTGTTTTTCGTTAAAGTAAGAAAAATAAGTGTTCCAACGCCTGAGAATAAGAGAGTTGTGCTGGGTGGAAACCCAGTAATAATCGGAACCAAGAAAGTTGCGCCAAACATTGCGGCTATGTGTTGAACGCCAACTCCAATAGTTAGTGGCCATGCTAAGCGTTCATCTGGTTTTACGACTTCACTATCTGAAATTGATTTGCCATTTCCATGAAGTTTCCAAGTTAAAAGCGACATCGCTTTCCTTTCCATTTCAGTTCGAATCACCATAGGAGCTCTATGGGTGGGAAGGTTAAAAAATGGTAGTTCGTTACGCGCGAGTAACAGCGCAGGCACTAGGAAGTTTTGGAGCCTTTTTAAGGCGCGTTGCTCTGGTCAGGCTAAATTCGGCCCAAATTTATTGCTAATTTAGAGAGTGAAACTTGGGTAGTCATCCGTTACAAGGGCTATGGCGTAACCATAAACGCGATTCCAGAACTCAATAGTACCGAGAACAAAGTTGGCAATATTTTCCGGATAGCTTCCTGTTGCGCTTGTAATTATCCAAGCAAAAAAAGTCAGAACCAAGGCAACAACACAATACATAATTCCGACAACATAAAGAGGAATCGCGAAAATCCATTTAACTAATGGCAAAATTCTTGAAAGCTTCTTGCCACCATCAATTTTGGGCAGTTCAACTTTGATATTTGCATTGGCTTCGATTGATGGATATTCATCTGTTAGCAGAAGCACATAAGCCGCGATACGCGCATTTAGTTCCAACATTGCCTGATTAAATTTTAAAACATAGCTGGGATAGATACCTCGAACGAGCAACGCAAGGAGCACTGGAGCAAAGAGAATTCCGCCAAATGAAACACCAACATGTACTGATTGAGTAAAGGAGGATATGAAAATAATTATTGGGAGCGCTAAGACGCCACGGAAAAATACCGATTTTCGATCTCGATTGGTGAGTTGAATTTCGATAGAAGTTTCGACTTGATTGGAAAATTCGACGCTATTCATTTTTACATCTCCTATTTTTTCTTGCTATCGATCTCTTTGATTAACTTAAATTGTCCATCACCAAGTTGGCCTTGACTAGCATACATTTCCAGTTTCGAGCGAGTGTCTTCTATGTCTAGGTTTCGCATAGTTAATTGGCCAATCCGATCTCCCGGGCCAAAAGCTGCATCTTCGGTTCGTTCCATTGACAACTTATCCGGGTGATAGCTAAACCCAGGGCCAGTTGAATTTATAATAGAAAAGTCATCTCCGCGACGCAATCGAATTGTGACTTCACCAGTTACAGCGGATGCGACCCAACGCATCAGTGATTCACGGAGCATTAAAGATTGTGGGTCTAACCAGCGTCCTTCATAGAGAAGGCGCCCGAGTCGGCGGCCCTCTGCGTGATAATTAGCAATTGTGTCTTCATTATGAATCGCGCTTATCAAGCGTTCATAGGCAATAAAAAGTAGCGCCATTCCTGGAGCCTCGTAGATTCCACGGCTCTTCGCTTCAATAATTCTATTTTCTATCTGATCTGACATCCCAAGGCCATGACGCCCCCCGATTTCATTGGCTTTGGACATTAGAGCAACAGCTTCTAACTTCTCGCCATTAATTGAAACTGGACGACCTTTATCGAATTCAATTCTTACATCTTCCGTTCCAATTTCTATCGATTCATTCCAGAACGCTACGCCCATGATCGGTTGGACAATTTCAAGGGAAGTATCGAGTTCTTCTAAACTTTTTGCCTCGTGAGTCGCCCCCAAGATATTTGCATCTGTTGAATAAGCTTTCTCCATACTGTCGCGATAAGGCAAGTTCCGAGTTGCTAGCCACTCCGACATTTCCTTGCGGCCACCAAGCTCTGAAACAAAGTCTTCATCAAGCCATGGTTTATAAATCTTTAATTTTGGATTTGCGAGAAGTCCATACCGATAAAAACGTTCAATGTCATTGCCCTTATATGTTGAACCATCGCCCCAGATAGAAACGTTATCCGCGAGCATCGCCCGAACCAGCAGTGTTCCAGTAACCGCACGACCAAGTGGCGTGGTATTGAAATAAGTTTTTCCCCCGGAACGTATATGAAAGGCCCCGCAAGCTATCGCCGCAAAACCTTCTTCGACAAGGGCTTCCTTGCAATCAACCAGCCTTGATCCTTCGGCGCCATAAGCTTTCGCCCGACCCGGTACTGATTCGATATCTGGTTCGTCATATTGTCCAAGATCAGCTGTGTAAGTAAAAGGAACGGCGCCCTTTTCGCGCATCCAGGCGACTGCAACTGAGGTATCAAGGCCGCCAGAGAAAGCGATGCCAACTCTTTGGCCAACTGGCAAGGAAGCAAGGACTTTAGACATAGGGCCAGTCTAGGACATCATTCGTGCCCGCCAAAAAATAAAGAGCCAATTCAAGTGCTGCCTGGCGGTTCATACGACTAGCGCATCACCGGAGCGCGGTTATTTGCAGTTTATTCCTCCCTGGAATGCTTCGGAGTTAATTGTTGCTACTCAAGTGATATCCGCAATATCTCACTTAATGCCACTTTCCGAAGTGATTCGAGCGGAATTTCTACTAACTCACGTATTGTCTTGGTGCTTGCCTTTCGATTGTCCAACTCCACCAAAATCTCGACTAACTGGATTTCAGGAATATCCAAAATGATCTGAGAACCCCGCGCCTGCGTTCTCTTCAATTCCTCTAGCAATCTTGAAATTTTAGCCAGGCGATAATTAATTGCATCCCCTGCTATTTGTCGAAGCGCAGCGTCCTTACTTATTTCGGAACTATCAATAAAGTTTAGTGAGTTAACAACTTTCCCAATATTTTCGAGAATCTCATTAAGGCGTTCAGAGGCTTGAGAATTGTTCATTGGTCAATTATGTCTTATCCCTGGGAGATTTCACCTCTGCCGCCTTTTGTTTTTGCAGGCTGCTGGTTTGTTTTTGCGGACTGCTGGACAAATCAGCGGCTGCTCACAATGAAAAGTTATCAACAATCAATCCTTGAAACTGCCATAACCGAAACATTATTTACTTCTAATGTCAGTCGCAGGCATGATAATTCTCTTATGCAGAAAATTTCCGACAATAAAGACGATAGAAGAGTGCTTAGTAACCGAGTCGCAGAGTTTTTGCACCTCCCGGCCGGGATAGAGGCGGTTAATGAACTCTGGGAAATATCCCCAGAAAATTTGGATTATGCGGGTCGCGTTGATTATTTGGCGGCGCTTGAAAGACAGAGTGGTTGGTTTAATGTTTGGATGCAAAATGCAATTGTCGTGGTCGCTGGAAGTGAACCCAGTCGGACGGATTCAATGTACTCCGGGGTCGATGATTCAGAACGTGAAGAAATTGCAACAGCGTTGCGTATGTCTGGATCAACTGCCCAAGGACGAATTGACGTAGCGCGCACTCTGACTCAGTATCTTCCGGGTGCCACCGCCGCCCTCGCTGTAGGCGATATTTCTCCCGCCCATGCGAATGTAATTGCTAGGGAGAGCGCGCAACTTATCCGCCAAGGTGTGGCTCCTGAAGTTCTCAAGTTGATTGAAGAGCAAGCAATTGCCCATGCCGAATTTCATACTCCTGCCCAGGTAGCGAACAAGGTTCGCTCCGCTATAGCTATGTTCGCCCCTGAGCAATTCGAGGCTGCTGTGGTCGAGGAAGTAGTTTCAAGAAAGGTTTCTTGCTACCCAAATGCAAATGGGATGGCCACTATTGTGGCTTTTCTTCCTGCCCCAGATGCTCAAACAATTATGCTGGCAATTGATCGATTGGCCTATAAAACTAATGGAATAGCAAAAGATAAATTACGGGCATTTCGAAAGAATTCTCGTAATAGTCCAGATAGAGATTCACTATTGGGCCATTCGCAACCAAAAACACAGTCCAGTTCAAGTAGTAGTGCTGATGCCGATGATCTTGAGCGATTCAACCTTACTGACTTTAGTGCGGACCTTATGGATCCGATGGACGCCCACCGCGCCGATGCTATGACTGCTATCGCTGCCCTCTTTCTAGAGACTAGTGAAGAGCAGGTGATGAATCATGGTCGACCAGTTACAGTAAATCTGACAATTGATTTACCAACACTTCTCGGGCTCGCTGATAATCCTGGTCAATTGAGTGGGTATGGGCCAATTCCTGCAGCAGTAGCGCGCGAACTCGCCGCTGATGGAAAATGGCGAAAATTCATTACCGACCCAACTACGGGCAATCTGCTTAACTTTGGACGCGAAAGTTATTTACCACCACAAGCCTTGCGTGATTTTCTTCTAGCTCGAGACAAAACCTGTCGATTCCCCGGATGCAGAAGATCAGGAGTTAAAAATGAAATTGATCATGCTTATCCTTGGGAGAAGGGCGGGGAAACCTCGCCTAAGAATCTTGGCCTACTTTGCAAACGACACCACCAACTTAAGACACACGGGGGTTGGAAGTTAGAAAGTTTCGAGGACGGTTCTTGTGAGTGGACTTCGCCTCTTGGAAAAAAGAGGTTTGTTCCAGCAAGGCCAATGGGTGAAGTCGCCTAACAATTAGTTATTCTAGTCTTATGGAATCTTTAGCACTTATTGTCTCAGCCATGATCTTAATTTCTATCCTTGGCGCTCCAATCGGATGGCTCGTTCTCAAAATTCCAACTCATAAAAACCGAACAACCCTTCTGAAAAAACTGGCTTCCTTTTTCTTCTCACTTCTAGGATTAATGATTGGATTAACCATATTGTTGACTGGGCCAGCTATTGGGGGCGTAATTATTTCGATATTTTCAATATCTTCAGCAATTTTTGTTCTTACCAAAATTTGGCTAGATAAGACTTATTGGGAACACTGATTTGGGCCAACTAAACCAACGGTTTGGCTAACCCAAATTACATTCGGTAAATCGATAGTGGAGGTGCCGGGAATCGAACCCGGGTCCTCTAGTACTCAATCAGGGCTTCTACGGGCGTAGTGTTCTATTCGTTTTCTCAGTCCTGACTCTCACAAACACATGTAGTCAACGAACTCAGTTACAGATTTATTTCCCCGATAGTGTCTGTAACACCATTATCAAGTGAGCTCTCTAGCGACGCTAACATCCAAGCCGAGAGCACTCTTGGGTTAACGGATTCACTTAAATCGCTTATGCAGCGATAGCGAAATCAGTGCGATTTGCATCTGCACTTATGTGTTGCACGGGTTTCATGGTTTACGAGATCATCCCGGCTTCCTCGGCCCGCTTCACCTGACTCAACAACTAAAGTCGAGACCGTTCACCCCCATATTGGTTGTGGAACATGAAGCAATTTACTTTTCTATATTCAGTTTTTCCACTCCCAGATCTCAAATACAATTCCTTATAGATTGAATTTGAAATCAAGATCGAGGTTATGGAGGACCTATTCTAATCTGTCCGAGAAGATATCCCTAAACATAATTTGATTGCAGTGGCTCTAGCGCTCGGATTTGCCCGAAGTACGTCTGGAAAGTTCGCGAGTAATTTCACGATTCGCTTGCTGCTCCATAAGAGTTGCTCGCTTGTCATGAGCCTTCTTGCCCTTTGCAAGCGCCAATTCGATCTTGGCTTTTCCATCCTTAAAATAAATTGAGAGCGGAACAAGGGTCAATCCCCCTTGTTTTGTTTCGGCTGCCAACTTGTCAATCTCTTTTTTATGGACCAGCAATTTGCGTTCTCGGCGAGGAGTGTGATTATTCCAAGTACCCTCGGTGTATTCCGGAATATGAACGCCACTTAACCAAAGTTCGCCATTAGTTATCATGGCGAAACCGTCGATTAGCGAAGCCCTTCCGGCGCGAAGCGATTTGACTTCGGTACCGCTTAAAACAATCCCGCACTCGAAAACTTCTTCGATAAAGTAGTCGTGGCGTGCACTCTTATTTTGTGCAATTAATTTCCTGCCGAGCTCCTTCACCACATTGACCACCCCCTCTTAAATATTGAAATGACTTAATTCGATTCTTACCTAAGGATACGCTGAATCCCGAACTCTCTCCTCTAGAAGAAGGTGTTACTCAACATTTATGGCAGAAAGTCCGCCCAAGACAAGAAGTGCTTTGCCTATCTCTTCATTTTCTGGAACTAAAAGATCAGGAGAAATTCCTATTTGGTCAATGGTGCGACCATTTGGAGTCCGATATTTTCCTATCGTAATTTCCATTTTTGAACCATCCACCAAATCAATAATCTCCTGGACGGTGCCCTTGCCGTAACTATTTTCTCCAAGAATTACTGCTCGATTTCTATCTTGAAGAGCTCCTGCAATAACTTCTGCAGAACTGGCGGTCAGTCGATTTATTAGAACCGTCATAGGGGCTAAATCAGCGCTAAGATTTTTAGACTCTAAAATAACCGGCGTATTATTTTTCCTCGAATAGGAAACTATTGTTCCTTGATTAAGAAAAAGTGAAGACACTTCAACAGCAACATCAATTAGTCCGCCTGGATTGTCGCGAAGATCTAGCACAATTCCATTTTTATGCGGATATTTTTCAAGCGCGGTGGCAACTTCACTTGCCACCTCTCCTGTAATGGCAGAGACTTGTATGTAAATAACTTTCCGAGCCAATTGATATGCAACGACATCTCCATCGAAAAGTGATTCTCTCGTCATCTTTAGTCGAATTTGCTGTTGGTTACGATCAAGCCCAATTTGAAGTTTGCTTCCGGGGATTCCGCGAAGTTGGGCCACGGCCGTGGCGACTGATGCCCCATCCATTGGGATTCCATTGATATCAATAAGAGCATCTAAAACTTCTATTCCTGCACGATCAGCAGGAGATTTTGGCTGAACATTTGAAACCTCGAGCAGTCCTGTCTTATTTTTTCGGATCCAGATACCAATTCCACTATAACGACCCTCTAGCGTCTGCTTCAAATATTTCACCGAATCTTGCGGGAAATAGTTCGCCCATTGATCACCAGTAGCCTTCAGTACGGCTTCGATTGCCGCGCGTTCTAATACATTTCGCTTCGGGGGGGAATGATATTTCGTAAGAACTTTTTCAATTGATTGATCCACTGGAGATCTATTTCTCGATTGTCCGACATAGTCGCCAATACCAAATACCAATATAAGAGCTAGTGACGTAATAGCAGCTGTGATGTTAAATTTCGTGTTGCGAAAACGAGCCTTAATTAGTTGCCACGGCGAATACATTTGCAAATTCTCCTAGCAAAGCGACGAATTAGCAAAGTTACACAAGAATTAAGCCTTCCGGGAATTAAGCGCCTAGACTTTTAGGTATTTACGCAAGGTTAGTACTGATGCGACCGCAGAAACGACGAACCCAGTTAAGAGAAGTATTGCTGAGGCAAACCAAACATCTGACCAAGTGAAGAATTTAGTAAAACTTAAAAGTGGCGCAATTCTGGAATCAACAAGTAGTTTGAACGCTGATAGGAGTCCGACCGAAAATATCCATCCCACCATTGCAGAAAAAATTCCTTCCAGCAAGAATGGCAACTGTATTGAAAATGATGAGGCGCCGACCAGTTTCATAACGCCTGTTTCACGACGCCTGTTAAATGCGGCAATTCGAAGGGTATTACTGATGAGCAGCGCTGCCGTTAATACGCTAGCCAAACCGATGGCCAGAGCACCATCCCTTAGAACACCCAAAAGTTTGAAGAATTTTTCCAAAATGCTTCTTTGGTCTTGAACCGAATCAACGCCTGGTCTTCCGGCAAATGCACTTTGCATTACGGAAAATTGCGTTGGGTCTTTTAATTTAACTCTGTAAGATTCTGGTAGTTGATCTTCTGTCACATTCTGTGCAATTGCCGAATCTTTAAATCTCTCCTGGAAATGCACATATGCTTCGGATTGAGATTCGTAGTACACAGTTTGAACTACTGGCAGCGCTTCAATATCTGCTTTAATTAAATCTCGTTGTTCCTGTGAAACCGGTCCTCCGCCACAGGATGCGCTCTCAGACAGGGTTCCACAGAGAAACACTGAAACTTCGATTTTGTCATACCAATAATCTTTCATCACGCGAACTTGGGAGTTGGCAAGCAAGCCAATACCAAGGAGCGTCAGTGAGATAGCTACAGTAATTACAACAGCAAATGTCATAGTTAGATTTCGGCGCAGGCCGATTCTTACTTCGCTAAAAAGAAATCCAGCTCTCATTTTTTCCCTTACCCCGCGTATCCATAAACACCGCGAACCTGATCACGAATTACCTGGCCGCTTTCAAGCTCTATGACGCGTTTGCGCATAGAGTCAACTATTTTAGAGTCATGCGTCGCCATTACGACAGTCGTTCCTTCTCTATTAATGCGGTCCAGTAATTTCATAATTCCAACACTTGTCGCTGGATCGAGGTTTCCTGTTGGTTCGTCCGCAATCAGAATTGCGGGGCGACTCACATATGCGCGCGCGATAGCCACTCGTTGCTGTTCGCCACCAGAGAGTTCTGTAGGTTTACGATCTGCTTTTTCTTCAAGACCAACAAGTTCCAAGACTTCTGGAACCTCACGATTTATTTCCTTTCGTGAATAGCCAAGAACGTGGAGAGTGAAAGCTACATTTTCAAAAACCGTTTTATTCGGAAGCAAGCGAAAATCTTGGAAAACTGTTCCTACTTGGCGCCGCAGCTCCGGAATCTTATGTGCGGAGAGTCGATTTAGTTCTTTTCCTGCAACAATAATTTCTCCAGAAGTAGGGCGCTCCTCGCGGAGTACGAGTTTTAAGAAAGTTGACTTTCCTGAACCTGAAAGTCCAACAAGAAAAACAAATTCACCCTTTAATATTTCCAAGTTAACCGAGTTAAGCGCAGCGCGATCTTGCTTGAGGTAAATTTTTGAAACATTTTCAAAACGAATCATTGCCGCCTCCTCTTAACTCTAAAATCTTCCAGGACTGTGTACGAAGTTCCATCGATATCCCTCGCCAGCAAATTCCTATATGGCAAGTCTAGGTGGAAACCCTCTGCGAAACAGTGAAATACGCCCGAAAAAGGCTGAGAGGTTTCTTCTTTTCCGACACTTCAAGGGCCATGTGAAAAATTGGAGTTATTAGTGAGAGTATTTAATCGATCTGATGCCGGCATTTAATCCGTCTAATAGGAGAAATTAATTGCTTTACTAATTAATCGGTGCTCTTTCGCCATTTAATTCCTGCCTCGATAAAGCCATCAATTTCTCCATCCAGAACCGCGAATGGATTTCCGACTTCAAAATCAGTACGTAAATCCTTAACCATTTGATACGGTGCTAAGACATAGGAACGCATCTGATTGCCCCACGAGCCAGAATTATCACCTTTTAGCGCGTCCAGTTTTGCGCGCTCTTCTTGCCTGCGGCGATCTAACAACTTTGACTGCAAAACAGCCATTGCCGTGGCTTTATTCTGAATTTGAGATCGCTCGTTCTGACATGAAACAACAATCCCGGTCGCCAGGTGAGTGATTCGAACGGCTGAGTCCGTCGTATTTACTCCTTGACCGCCCGGTCCAGATGATCGATAAACATCGACGCGGATTTCCTTCTCATCAATCTCAATGTGATCACTTTGTTCAACGACGGGAACCACTTCAACCCCCGCAAATGAGGTGTGACGCCGAGATTGAGAGTCGAAAGGCGAAATTCGAACTAGGCGATGCGTCCCTTGTTCCACCGAAAGAGTTCCATAGGCATATGGCGCATAAACCCGAAATGTTGTTGACTTGATTCCCGCTTCCTCCGCGTAAGAAGTTTCCAAGACATCTACTTTAAATCCGTGACGTTCGCAATATCGAAGGTACATGCGCATCAACATTTGCGCCCAGTCTGCGGCTTCAACGCCGCCGGCCTCTGAGCGAATAGTGATTAGGCAATCGCGATCATCATATTCGCCACTTAAAAGTGTCTGTACTTCCAGTTCACGAATTGTCCGCGTTACCTCATCTAGCTCAAGCCCCGCTTCAGCGATTGCACTTTCATCACTTTCGCCCTCGGCAAGTTCTAGCAGTAACGGAACATCTTCTAGTCTTCTGCGAATTATTTTGGATTTATTAAGAATCGCTTGAACTCTCGAAAGCTTACTAGTAACTATTTGCGCTTTCTCTGGATCATCCCAGAGATTTGGGGCACTGGCCTCGGCTTCTAAAGCAGTGAAATCTGCTTCAAGCTTTGGCAAATTCAACACTTGCTCGATCGCCGAAAGAGTTACGCGAAGTGCGCCTACTTCTTCGAGATACTCGCGGGCTGCCATGGCACAAGGATAATGGACTACAAGGGAATCAAATGCCTAAAATTTTCAACTTGAGCCAACCGCTGAGGTTGCTCCGACTCTCGCACCAATGCTTATTGCGCCTCCAGAAATATTTGAAAGAATTGGGAAATTGATAATTGCCACAATTTTCGAGCTAATCGTCGCCGAAATTTGATCATCGGAACACTCCCAACTCGAAATAGCTATCGAGTTTTGCCTCAACCGTTTCTCGCTTATTTCAGCGCTAAATTTAATTGCTGCCAGCGAACAATCAATTGGAACTCTTGCGTTTGTACCCCAATATGGCGAAGAGGAATTCGAATAATAGCGGTTCTTATCTAGCGAGTGAGCAGCGACAAGAATTGCATCCTCCCCGATTTGAATCAATTCTCTTTTCGCCAGATACGAATCTGAAATATCAATTATTCCCATTGAGAGAATGAAAACAATTAAAAAGAGACCCGAAATCAAAGTTGAAAGTGACCCCACTTCATTTTGTGCTAAACCACCCAATCTACTTAACCCACGTGAACCGGCTAAATAATTTTTAACTACTTTTTTTCCGCTTCCAAATATCTGCATAAGTTTGCTATACATCAACTATTTCGCCAAGCGTCAACTGTCTGTAGGGCTGTAGCAACAGCTGATGTGCCCAGATAACTTGAGACTAGGAAAACTTTTACCTCGACCTTGCCATTTGGAGTTAGGCAAGGATTTTGTGAACAATGAATTTCAATTCTAGGCGATGAGTCAATTTTATTTGAAGCAAATGTACTTGATTCAAATAATTGGGTGACTGCCTTAATTCGGGGTGCAACCAAATCCTGGCTCGGGCTAGTTACATACACTCGTGCAATTTGTCGGGCGTAATTTCGAGCCTCGTACTGAATTTGGGCGCCCTGATTAATGGAAGTTAGATAAATAACCAAGGGAACAAAGAGAGGAAGAGCAAAGATTATGAACTCTACTATTGCACTCCCCTCTTCGTCGCCGAAAAGTTTCCAATGCTCAGGGGAAGATATACCCAGTCTGGCCGAATAATTTCTAATTTTCATCAATAGCAATCCCAGTTGCCGTGAATTTATCCTGCAAAATTATCAATGGCGTTAGTTTTGGAACCAGGCTTTCACGCGTTCCCGAAATGATAGCTCCGCCTCCGGGAAGTGGAATTCGACTCAATATAATCGGTCCAGTCTTACTGCCCACCAGGAACTCTCCTGAACCAAATAGCGCTTCTCTACTTACCTCGCCTTGCACGATATTTACTGCAACTCCTCGGCCGAGAACCGAGGCGGCTATCTGCAGCACGCTAAGAAATAGCAGAATTGTTGGAATTAGAACTAGAGCGCTTTCGACCGTTCCTAATTCAGATTTGAAAGCTCTTAGAATCCTCATATCGATTTAGTATTTTGCCCGCTTAACGGATGCTATTCATATTGTCCAGAGAGTTTTTAAGGATGCTAGATAGCCGAGGCTGAGCAACGGTCCAAATACCTGTGACAAGACCGGTGGTCATTAAGACAACTAGTACCCAACCAGGCACATCTCCACGCTGGGATGAAGAAGCTCTTGCAAAGTGGCTTTGCCCTCTCTCAAACTTTTCCACAAACTTATCTAACTTCTCTATTTTCTGTAATTTGACATAGGCTCCTCTGGCTTCGCTTCGAAAACGATCGAAAAATTTATGGGAGATGGATATTGATACTAGGTAAACTTTTGAGAGCCACTGATTGACTTCCTGAGATCTAAATATTTTCATTTCGCTCCAATGTTTTGTGAATTCGATTTTGGAATGGTCGTATCTTTCAGGTTGAGATTCAATTCATTTGCCTAGGCGCTAGAGCCTGTTAGCGATTAATAACTTGTTGATAACCGGCCTCACATAACGCTTTGCCCAAGAGATAAATATGAGGGCCAAAGTGCAAATAGAACAGATATTGGAAGAATTAGAAAAATTACTGGAATCATTAAAGCGATCTCAGCTTTTCCGGCAGCAGTTAAGAGCGCTGCGTGATGAGTTGATCTAACTTCTTCTACTTGTCGAACTAATACTTCAGATAACGAAGTCCCTCGCTCCATTGCCAGAATTAAGGTGTCACAGAATCGTCGTACGATGGCTGAATCAACTTGAGTCCCCATAATTTCGAGGGCCTGAGTCAAGTTTTTTCCCTCATGCAGAGTGCAAATTACCTCGGCAAATTTCTCCCCCATGACTCCAGATGCCCTATTGGAAACCCTTTCCAGCGCAGTAGAAGGACTTTCGCCAGCAGAAACTAGGACCGCAAATAGTTCAACGATGGATGGAAACTCCTCCTCCGTTCTTTTTAGTTCGATTTTTTTAATTCTTTCCGCGCTACCCCTCTCCCAGTATCGGAAAAGTCCAAATGTTGCAACTAGGAAGATTAATGTTCTGCTTGATGCGCCCGACAAAATTAGAAGTCCACACGTGGCGATATAGAGCCAGAGAATCAATCTATTGCGAGTTAGTCGAGCGGCATTATATTTTTGTTGGTCAAGAGAGAGCACCTCCGATCTTGAACTTTTTCGAAAATTGTCATGAAAGCCTTTTAGTGGGTCTTTGCTCTCTTGAAGCAAGATATGAGTTGCGTATCCGATGATTGGCGATAGGAAAATAAGTGAGAGCGAAAAAATGCTCATGCAAAAACCCTCGGAATCTCTTTAAGTTTTCCAACTCTTTCCATCCAAAAATATGCAACTGCTGTAGAGATTGCGCCAATAATCAAGATTCCAAATCCCGCCCCACTGGTGTACGCCTGCAAAGTATTGGGTTGGGAGGAAAGTAACAATAAGAGTATCCAAGGCGCGATAGCGGCAAGGGCTGCTGAATTTTTAACCCAACTATGTTTTGCTTGAATTTCCGCTCGCAGAGCTAGGTCACTCCGAATGAAATTCGAAAGTGTTCTAAGAGTCAAAGAAGTGTCGCGGCTTCCGGCTGCACGAGCAAAGTCCAGTACTTCGCAAACTTGGTCTGCCGTTCCATCATTAAACTGGATTTTCAACTCTGCCAGCGCTCCCTGAAAATCCATTCCAGCCCGAAGATTTTCCGCAAATAGAATGAATATCGATCTTGTTTTGACTGGACCTCTGATACTTAGCGCAACCAGCGTCTCGGCCAATGAGAGTCCGGATTGCAGACCTGAAATAATATGATCCAAAATTTCTGGCCAAAGGCCTTGGAGCAGAAGTCTTTCCTTCTCTGCCTTCCGATTTATGACGAGTACGGGGACTACAGCCGTTATTGCGCCAAATGGAATTCCAATTATCGGTGAAGTAGTTATCAGAGTGGCAGCAAGAAACCCGGAAGAGGAGCTAGCTAAATAGATAAGCAAATTTTTAGAACTTAAGGAACGGTCAATTTGATATCCATCTAATCTCTGTTTACTGGGTAGTCCGAGAGTTTCGAGCGCAATCAATTTTCTCTTCATTTCTTTGCGCTCGTCGTGGAAGGCAAATCTTGCATTTTAAAAATATTAAATGGATCTGCCAAACCCTTCAAATAATTTGGGGTTGGAATTAGAGAAAATTTGTAGAGCATCTCAATTTCCACTCGGTCTAACTCGATTCGGCCCGTGACGTGCGCGACTTCGGTGATTCGTCTAACGCCATCTGGAGCAATAGATAGGTGGACAACCAAGTCGATAGCTGCAGCTACTACTGGAGCGATAAATTTGTGAGAGATGTTTTCACCGGCAAGTAAAGGCAGAGTTTGTAGTTTACTAATGGCGTCTTTTGCCGAATTTGCGTGGATGGTAGCCATTCCTGGAAGCCCAGAGTTAAGTGCGATCAACAGGTCCAAAGATTCTGCTTCGCGAATTTCGCCGACAACAATTTGTGAAGGTCTCATTCGCAGCGCCTCTTTAATAAGTCTTCGCAATGGAATCTCGCCCTCCCCTTGGAGATTCGCTGGTTTAGTTTGAAGGGCAACACAGTCGGGAAGTTTGGGCCGTAATTCAAAAACTTCTTCAATCGTTATAACGCGACTCGTAAGCGGTACAGCGCTAACAAGAGCATTAAGTACCGTTGTTTTACCGGCCTGAGTGGATCCGCTGACCAAAATATTTAATCCGGCATCAACGCATTTGATCAGAAATAGACAGACCTCACTCGACATGACATCTAGCTCAGCCAGTTCGTTTAGGGATTTTCCACGAATTAAATGCTTGCGGATATTGACCGCCCAATACTGTGCCGTTATTTCTGGGATTGCTACGTGAAGCCTGCTGCCATCGGGAAGTCTGGCATCCACAAATGGGTGAGAAAGGTCCAGCCGCCGACCTCCCCACATCAAAAGCCGCTCAACTAAATTCCTGACTTCATCGAAAGTTAGGGTGAGGTTTGTAAGTTCACTCATGCCCCGGCGTGCCACGAAGATTCGGTTGGGTGAGTTAATCCAGACCTCTTCTATCTCTGGGTCCTGCATTAATTTTTGAAGTGGGCCAAAGGATTCTGTGTTCACTTGGGCATCAAATTGCAAAAGCTATTTTTCATAGAATCTAATCAACATAAAGGCTGTCTTATTTACGTTTAGTTCACCAGTTGTAGCTATTTATCCACTTCTAGTCGATGCTGGTTTCAGTTCGATGCTGGTTAAGTATCTTCTGTTCTACGCGTCTTGGCCAAAATATTGGCTATCAATCTGGCATACCCAAGCAACTGGATCAATATTAGAGCTCCATTCGCTCAGCCCAATCAGGAAACTAAATCCCTTGTTTTCCTTGACGTTGCGATCGGTAATTGTGGAGAGTGACTTGGTAAACCTAGAAGAAGTCTTTTCAGCATCTTCGATATTGCCTTGAAGACAAACCCAAAATCCGTCGTCAGCAATTCTGGCGAAGAAGTCGCCGCTTCGCATCTGAGATTTAATCACTTGGCCCGCAGCTATTAAATTATGATTGTAACTTTCAGCGGCACTCTCAATTTTTAGAGAGTTATCGGGCGGAATGATTTTTATCGTCATAATCGACAGTGCTTGAAATTTTCGCCTGGACCTGGCGATCTCCCGACTGAGATTATCAAGAAATATTTTTGGTGCAGGCGTACCTGTCAGGGAGTCCAATAGGCCGTTATTATTAAACTTTGTGTTAGTAGATTGCACAATTACAGGCTAACCATCTACTATTCAATTCGTAAGAGATTTTTCAATATTTCGAACTAGTGGGCTTAGGATTTCAGAATTAGGGGTGCCGAAAAATGAGTGAATCTCTCTTTGAAAAATCACGAATTTTGGCGATTTGGCTTCTACGTCTTGAGTCCTTAATTTTGGTTGGCCTTGTGATTTATCTCTTGCTCGCATCGATTTTTGCTACGGCGACTTGGCCTTCTGCCCTAATTGGAGAAATTGTTTTCGCCTCTGCTGGTGCCATTGGTCTGTATTTTGCTTCAACTGGTTTTGTCAGAAAGCGCTCTTATGGCCGCGCTCCCGCAGTGTTGGCGAATTTAATCGCTTTAGGTGTTTCTTATTTCATGATCTCTGGTGCGCTCCTTCTCGTTGGAATTCCATTGGCGATATTGGCCACCGTGACTTTTGTGACAGCGATTTTTGGCTATCGTGAGTGAGCATATTTTTTGAATTTTTTGATGGATTCTGAAAGTAATTCCTAGATATCTCCTACCTGAGAATGGCTCTGTGAGGGAAAAGAGGGGAATGTGCTTGAAGTTGCTCCATCGATTCTTGGCCTTGGGGCGGTAATCACAGTGCAAATTGGCGAATCTGGCAGAGCCGAATAGTCCTTACCTCTGACCTGGTTTAGACTCCTACGAGTATTTGTAATTAACCTTTGAGAAGATTATGGAATCGGGAGCGTCGCCAGTGTCGACATCAGGATCTAATACCCCTGCTAACCACTTCGGTGGGTCATTTGGTCCAAACGAATGGCTTGTTGATGAAATGTATGAAAGATTTTTGGCTGATCCAAATTCCGTAGACAAAGTATGGAGTGAGTTTTTTTCGGACTACGCGCCGATTTCACAATCTGCTTCACCTGACACAACTACCGATAATACAAATAATGGAATTAACGAAAAAATAATTCCTACTTTGAGCGATGCTCCCAAGGGCGGCAATCCACCGCTGCCAAAAAAGATTTCTGATACTTCCGCCGTGCAGATTCCGGTATCTGCGACACAAGTCGCTACACGATCGCCGGCACAAGTTACTCCAAAGTTTCCGACAACTAAGCCAGAGGTAATAGAGGTAGCTACAACTGAGGAAACTACTCAAAGTAATCCGGCGCCTACACCAGCTGATTTAGTAGTTAAACCGATTGCAACCTTAGCAACCCCGGCTGCCTCGACTCTTGAACCAATTCGTGGTGTGAGCGCTCGCGTTGTGCAAAGCATGGAAGCATCGCTAAGTGTTCCGACTGCGACAAGTGTTCGTGCGATTCCAGCAAAATTGATGATTGATAATCGAACCGTTATTAACAACCACCTCAAACGCGGCCGCGGTGGAAAAGTTTCTTTCACTCATATTATTGGTTACGCAATGGTAAAAGCCCTTCGCCAAATGCCGGAGATGAATGCTTTTTATGGTGAAATTGAGGGAAAGCCGGCTATTGGTAAACCAGCGCATATTAATCTCGGAATTGCTATTGACCTGGCTAAACCAGATGGTTCACGTCAATTATTAGTGCCCTCTATTAAAGGATGCGAGGAGTTAGATTTCACTCAGTTTTGGGCTTCCTATGAGGAGACAATCCGTAAAGCTCGGAGTGGTTCCTTAGCCGTGGATGATTTCGCTGGAACAACTGTTTCGCTTACAAATCCAGGAACAATCGGAACAGTGCATTCAGTTCCCAGATTGGTGCAAGGACAAGGCTTAATTCTTGGCGTTGGCGCCATGGATTATCCAGCCGAGTTTCAGGGAACTAACTTAGAGACATTGGCACATTTGGCAATAAGTAAAGTAATCACACTTACAAGCACTTATGATCATCGAGTTATTCAAGGCGCCCAATCAGGAGATTTCTTAAAGAGAATTCACGAGTTACTTCTTGGTGAAAATGATTTCTATGATGAGATCTTTGCGGCACTTAGAATTCCATATGTTCCAATTCGCTGGCTTGTTGATATGCAGGTCGCTAAAGATGGTCCTGTGGGAAATACTTCTAGCGTTCAGCAATTGATTGACGCATACCGGACAACCGGCCATTTGATGGCAGATATTGATCCCTTGGAATACAAGCAACGTTTTCATCCTGACCTAGATGTTGTAACCCACGGTCTTTCTCTTTGGGACCTAGATCGAGATTTTGCAACCGGTGGGTTTGGCGGCAAGCCAGTTATGAAGCTCCGTAAAATTCTTGGAACGCTTCGAGATTCCTATTGCCGCACTATCGGTGTGGAATATATGTATATTGAAAATCCAGAAGAGCGTAAATGGATTCAGGAACATATTGAAGTTGGTGCGCCACGAACACCTCGCGAAGAGCAGCTTCGAATATTGCATAAACTAAACTGCGCTGAAGCTTTTGAATCGTTCTTACAAACCAAATATGTTGGCCAAAAGCGCTTCTCATTAGAGGGTGGCGAAACTCTTATTCCACTTCTCGACGCGGTTATCTCTGCAGCGGCGGATAGTGGACTCGATGAGGTTTGTGTCGGAATGCCACACCGTGGCCGATTGAACGTACTTGCCAATATAGGCGGCAAATCTTACGGCCAGATATTTCAGGAGTTTGAAGGTCATTACGCCGAGAATCAAGTTCAGGGTTCTGGTGATGTTAAATACCACCTTGGCACTTCAGGAATATTCACAGCTGAATCAGGGGCAACAACCAAAATTTACCTCGCGGCAAATCCATCACACCTGGAAGCAGTAAATCCAGTTCTTGAAGGCATAACGCGCGCAAAGCAGGATAAATTAAATGTCAAAGAGGCTTTCACAGTTCTCCCGATATTGATGCATGGCGATGCAGCTTTCGCTGGCCAAGGAATTGTGTCCGAGACCCTAAATCTCTCATTACTAAAGGGCTATCGCACCGGTGGCACGATTCATATCGTTGTCAATAACCAAATTGGATTTACGACATCACCATTCGCCGCGCGATCATCGACCTACTCCACGGATATTGCGAAAATGATTCAGGCCCCGGTATTTCATGTTAATGCCGATGATCCGGAAAGTGTTGTACGTGTGTCCCGTATTGCATTTGAGTATCGCCAGGCATTTAACAAAGATGTAATCATTGACATGATTTGTTACCGTCGCCGCGGACATAATGAGGGCGATGAACCGAGTTTCACACAGCCATTAATGTACAAATTAATTGAGTCAAAACGCTCAACTCGTAAGCTTTACACCGAGGCTCTTATTGGCCGTGGTGACATCACAGTTGAAGAAGCAGAAGACGTGTTGCGAGATTATCAAGCGCAACTAGATGCAGTTTACAATGCCGTTCACAATATCGAACCAGATCACTTTGAGAATTTTGTTGTTCCAATTGCTCCAGCGCCAGAATCCGTAAATACCGCAGTTGCCGAAAATACACTCCGAAAAATTGCCGAAACTCAAAGTGCGTTTCCTGAAGGATTCACTCCTCACGCAAAATTAATTCCCCAGTTGACAAAGCGTGTGGAAATGTTGGATGCGGGCACTGTTGATTGGGCGACCGGTGAGATGTTGGCAATGGGTTCTTTATTGCTCGATGGCCACCCAATTCGTTTAGCTGGCCAAGATGTTCGGCGCGGAACTTTCAGTAACCGTCATGCAGTAATTGTCGACCAGATAACAGGAGAGGATTGGACTCCGCTTCGTTCACTAATCTCGGATGAAAATCAGTTCTTCGTTTTTGATTCATTACTTTCTGAATATGCAGCTCTGGGCTTTGAGTATGGCTATTCTCTAGAGCGCGAAGAGGCACTCGTAATGTGGGAGGCTCAATTTGGTGACTTTGTCAATGGTGCTCAAACTATTATTGATGAATTTATTTCTTCAGCTTTACAAAAGTGGGGTGAGCGTTCTTCGCTTGTTCTCCTACTTCCCCATGGCTACGAAGGACAAGGGCCTGATCATTCCTCTGGTCGAATTGAACGTTTTCTGGCACTTTGCGCCGAATTGAATATGACCGTTGCCCAACCTTCATCCCCGGCTTCTTATTTCCACTTACTTCGTTGGCACATGAAGAATCCGGCTCGCCGTCCATTGATTATTTTTGAACCTAAATCAATGTTACGTCTCAAAGCTGCTGCTTCTGGAATGCAAGATTTCACAACGGGTACTTTTAAACCAATAGTTGCTGATCCAACCGTAATAAATGCTTCTAGAGTTATTTTCTGCTCCGGAAAGGTTTACTACGATTTGATTGCCGAGCGGACGAAATTAAATGAAAGCTCGACTGCGATTGTTCGTGTTGAACAACTTTATCCATTCCCTTCCGCTGAATTTGCTGCGATCGCCACCGCGCATCCAAATGCGAATTTGCTGTGGGTCCAAGATGAACCAGCAAATCAAGGGCCATGGCCATTTGTTTCATTAACTACCAGTGAATTCTTAGATGGCCGCACATTGCGTCGTGTTTCACGTCGAGCTACCGCAAGTCCAGCAACTGGTTCGCATCACTTGCACGAGGAAGAACAAAAAGCGCTCATGGTCGAGGCCTTTACACGTTAGAAGTAATTAATTTATCTAGCGGCCGCCACCCTTTGATACCACCTTGGTTCGGCGATATCTAAAAAGCAAAACTCCTAGAATTTCACTTTGATTAATCGCGCCCCAGGATCTTGAGTCAGTCGATGACTCTTTGTTGTCGCCCTCAACCCAAATTCTCACAAAATGTGTAGCGGGGCTGGCAGCTCGATCTTCCTTGAGCCCGTCTACTTGCTGAATAGCTACATACCGAATTGCCCTTTTTATTTGAAGAAGGTCCTTCCCAGCCCCAGAGCTTCTTTCGATCAAAATCACTCTGCCAATCAGGCTCTCTGGTTTTAAAAACTTGCTAAAGAGCAACCCATCCCCATTATTAAATGTGGGGGCCATCGAATCGCCACGTACCTCGACTTTTAGGAATCTTGAAGTCAGGCCCACTCGTACAAAGTACCTCGGTATGGGGTGAACTAGGGATTTAAAATGCGACCACTTCATAGGCGTAGTAGTGTCGCACCATAAACCCAGTTAATCCAGACGAGTCCTCGCGGCCAAGTCGTTAAAGTAAGGAAAGAAATTTATGATTAAGTTAAATTTTAAGAATATCTTCGAACCAAAAGTTATTGCTTACGCTCACTGTGATCTACCTTGTGGAGTTTATGACCCAGCTCAAGCAAGAATCGAAGCTCTCTCAGTCAAAGCTACAATGGAAAAATATGCAGCATCAAGTGATGCAGATTTCAAATCACGTGCCATTGCCATCAAAGAGGAGCGCTCTGAACTTGTAAAGCACCATCTTTGGGTTCTTTGGACTGATTACTTTAAGCCTGTTCATTTTGAAAAGTATCCACAACTTCACGCACTATTTAATGAGGCTACAAAACTTGCCGGTGCTGGTGGAACAAAAGGCTCAAATGAGCTTGCGGTGGCAGATAACTTAATTGCGAAAATCGATGAGATTGCCGAGATTTTCTGGGCAACTAAGAAGTAGCATATTTGTCGGACTCGCTTAACGGCGGGTCCGACTTTTATTTTCTAAAGGAAAAGTTCACTTATTCAGTAGCCATTGATTCTGCCGCTATTCGAGCTGAGAACGAGACTCGATCCACAATCCTGCGGCTTACTGTTCCGCAAGCAACTAATTTACTGCCTTGGTAGCTTTCAAGAGTAAATTTATAAACCGTCCCATCAACTTCTGCACAAGTTGCGTGAGCGCGAATTTCACGGCCAACGCCAACGGCAGCACGATTTGTCATGGTGATTTCTAAAGTTATAGAAGTTTCGCCGGTGCCTAGGTGTTCGGCCAATGCCACCGAACAAGCGGCTTCAAATAAATTTACTAGCGTCGGAGTAGCAAGGACTGGCAGGTCGTTTAGCCCTTGTGCTACTGATGTATCCGCTGGCCGAACCGTCAGAGAAGCCATTCCTACGGCTCCGCGGACAACTTCTGAATTCATAACGACTAACTTAGTGGGAAATCTCGCCATACCTCGTGAGTCGTTTCAATTTCAATGTGTGTTTCGCCGTTGATGGTGGTTTCGGTGCGGCGGTATTCGGTGATGATTTGAGTTGGGCTCGACATTTGCGCTGCTAGCAGGGCGGTTTGGCCTGCAATTCGCGCTCGCAAATCTTCAGGCGCCTCTTCACAACACTCTTGAGCCAAGACTGCTTTCATCCGAGTCAAAACTTGGCGTTCGTGTTCTACTTCAGAATAACATGGTTGGCACCCTTGCAAATGTAGCTCGAAGGTCTGGACCCTGTTTGCATCCGAAATTTCATTATCTATAAAGAGGACCAAGGCCTGTAAAACATCATTACATTGCATCTGCTCCTCCCTCTTCAACTCTATTTATCTTTTTTGTTCCAGGCATTTTAGTTTCAGCCATATCAGTTTCAACTAAATCCGCATCTTCAGTCCTTGCAAATCCGCGAGATGTCGCATACTCCTTTAGGAGCTCACGTAAAAGTTTGCGACCGCGATGCAGCCTAGACATTACAGTTCCGGCTGGAATTCCTAATATTTCCGCGATTTCCTTATATGCATATCCTTCAACATCTGCATAATAAACAGCCAGGCGAAATTCTTCTGGAATTTCTTGCAGAGCTCGCTTCACGTCACCATCCGGAAGATTTTCAACAACTTCGTCCTCGGCCGATTTACCTTGATCACTGGTATGGCTAGATGAGGCCGCTAATTGCCAATCTTCAACTTCGTTGTCGGAAATTAAGGGACGACGCTGATTCTTGCGATAGATATTTATAAATGTTGTTGTGAGAATCCGATACAACCAAGCTTTTAAATTAGTTCCTGGTTCAAACTGATGAAATGAAGTGAAAGCTTTCGCGTAAGTATCCTGTACCAAATCTTGAGCATCATGTGGATTTTTTGTATAGCGCATTGCTGCTGCGTAGAGTTGATTTGTATATTGCATAGCATCTCGCTCAAATCGCGCAGTACGCTCGCCTATGGACTCCGTAGCCAATAATTCAGCTGGAGACCTAACTTCAACTTCAGATGTCATCGGAAGTAAGGTTACCGTCAAGAGCCGCCTCCCCACCAAGTGAAATGTTCAAATTCTGCGCGTGTTAACCGAGAAAACACTGAAAAAACCGAATTTATTCCGGAGCGATAGCAAGATCTAGTTTCTAGAAAAGTCTTTGGGGCTCACCCAATTCAATTTCGGCAAGGACTAGGCTCTAGTGTCTATTTGAGAATTGATAAAGAATGCTTGCTCCCTGTTGTAATTTCGAATTCTTCTATTAATTCTTCTGACGACTTAACTAGGGCATACCTTCCGCGCATAACGGCGACAATACCTGCTGGGGTAGGCTTGGGCAGTGAACAAAGAGAGCGAAAATGAATTATGGTCCGCCCCTTTTCGCGGCGCCAATCCAATTTCTGCTTCGGTTACTATTCCGGGTTCTAAATCTGCAACTAATCGCGCTCTGATTCTGGCTGCTCTTTCGAAGACGCCCTCTCTTCTTCGCAGACCTTTGCACTCAAGGGATTCTGCACTAATGATTTCTGGTCTAAGAGCAATTGGTTGCCAAATAACAGAGGAAATTAATGGCGATTTGCGAATTATTCCTGGAAAATTTATTGGTCCAGCGAGCGTTGATGTTGGTAATGCTGGAACTGTGATGAGATTTCTCCCACCTGTTGCAGCCCTTGCAAATGGAGCAATTTATTTTGATGGTGATGCGCGATCACATGAACGCCCGGTCGGCCCAGTAATCACCGCCCTAGAAGATCTCGGCGTCAGCATGGAACATGGTGGAAAATATTCGCTCCCGCTAACAATTAACGGTGCTGGCCAGCTTCAAGGGGGGGTCTTAGAAATAGATGCCTCGTCTTCGAGTCAATTCATTTCAGCGCTTTTAATGATAGCTCCAGCAACCAAGGATGGAATTACCGTGAAGCACATTGGAAAATCCTTGCCCTCCATGCCTCATATTGAAATGACAATTACCGCACTACAAACTTTCGGTGCCAGTGTTAAAAAACCGACTGCTGAAGATATTGCTAATGGCATTTATGAATGGCAAGTAGCGCCTGGAGAATTGATCGGTCAAGATTTAGTTATTGAGCCAGATCTTTCTAATGCTGCCCCTTTTATGGCCGCGGCGATGATTTCTGGTGGCGAAGTTCTGATTGCGGATTGGCCTACTTCCACCGCGCAACCTGGAGATCAACTTAGAAATATCTTCACCGCTATGGGCGCCGAAATTAGCTTTTCCGGAACAAATTTGCGAGTAAAAAGCACCGGTAAGATTCATGGAATCGATATTGATTTGCACGACGTTGGAGAATTGACTCCCTCGATTGCTGCTCTGGCCGCCCTCGCGGACTCACCTTCATCACTTCGAGGAATTGGTCACCTACGTCTGCATGAAACTGATCGTTTAGCGGCTCTCGCCGCTGAAATTAACGCCTTAGGTGGCGATGTCGATGAGGAAGAGAGCATCCTTCATATCTCCCCTGTTGCACTCCATGGTGGAATTTTTCATACTTACGATGACCACAGACTCGCAACAGCCGGTGCAATACTCGGTTTGGCCGTCGAAGGGATTCAAGTTGAGAATATTGCTACGACCCAAAAAACACTTCCCGATTTTCCTGGGGCTTGGGCCAAAATGCTTGCTTCCAATAGTTTAGATGGTGGAATTGAATAATGGTCGAACCCCGCAACTTCAGCGAATTCGATGAAGATGACGTTCGCTCCCGCCCAGCCCGAAGCACAAGACCGCGCACAAAGGATCGCCCTGATTATTCAGATGCAATGCAGGGATTTGTAATAGCTGTTGATCGAGGTCGTGTCACTTGTTTAGTCAACAGCCAAGAATCCGAAGGCCTTACAGATGGTGTTATCACCGCAATGAAGTCCCGTGAGATTGGAAAAACATCTGTAGTGGTTGGCGATTTAGTTGGAATCGTCGGTGATACAACTGGCATTGAGGGTTCCTTGGCTCGAATAGTTACTGTTACTCCGAGAAGAAATGCTCTTACTCGCACTGTCGATGATGATGCTGAAATTGAACGCATGATCGTTGCAAATGTCGACCAAATGGCCATTGTTATTGCATCAGCAAATCCAGAGCCACGTCATGGTTTTGTTGATCGTGCTCTTGTTGTCGCTTTCGACCAAGGAATAAAGCCAATAATTATTATGACCAAGTGCGATCTTTCTGAGGGAGAAGAATTTCTAGCGTCCTACAAGGATCTCAATGTTCAAATATTTAAGACCCAAATTAAAAATCAAAAAGGCAATGAGCTTGATGAAATACGCAATATATTGGCAGGTAAGACGACAGTATTACTTGGCCATTCAGGGGTCGGAAAATCAACTCTCGTTAACGCTCTAGTTGAAACTGCCGACCGTGCAACTGGGTCAGTCAACGAAGCGACAGGACGAGGTCGTCATACTTCTTCCTCGGCTATTGCACTCGCCTTGGAATCAGGCTGGATCATCGATACTCCTGGTGTCAGATCATTTGGTGTCGCCCACGTTGATAGCAAGCGAGTCATTGGTGCATTTAGTGAATTTAGTGAAGCGATTGAGCACTGTCCTAAGAATTGTTCACATAATGAAGAAAGTTGTGCGCTCAATTCTTGGGAACTTGACGCAAACAGCAAGTCAAGATTGGAAAGCCTGCGCCGCTTGTTAAAGGCCTAAAGTAGGATTCGGGTATGTCGAACAACGCGAGAGATTTACTGGCGGATCTTGACTTAGCTCTATCTCTTGCCAACCTTGCAGATGAAATTTCTCTCCAGCGTTATCAGGCCCTAGATCTTGTTGTGGAGACCAAGCCTGATGCAACTCCAGTAACAGATGCCGATAAGGCCGTTGAAATGGCAATCCGCAGCCAATTAGCAAAAGCGAGGCCCCTCGATTTAATCGTCGGTGAAGAATTCGGAACCCCAGATTCATTAGCTGGAAAGTTTTATTGGGTTATTGACCCAATTGATGGAACAAAGAATTACTTACGTGGCGTACCGACATGGGCGACTTTGATCGGGCTTGTTGATCCGAAAGGCGAGGTTGTTGTTGGTGTTGTAAGTGCACCAGCTCTTAATCGTCGATGGTGGGCAGCAACTGGGATGGGTGCAAAAACTCAATTTGGTAGTTCAATCAAAAGTATTCACGTTTCAAAAGTGTCGAAGTTGGGCGATTGTTCACTTTCCCACTCTGATTTAATTGGGTGGGGAGGGCTAAAGGAAAAGTTTATTGCGGTGCAAGATAAAATTTGGCGAACTCGAGGACACGGGGATTTCTGGTCGCATATGTTGGTTGCTGAAGGCGCAGTTGATATTGCCGTTGAACCATCGCTCTCTCTTTGGGACATGGCGGCTCTAGATGTCATTGTTCGCGAGGCCGGTGGAAGTTTTACAAATATAACTGGTGAATCCGGACCACACGGGGGCAGCGCAATATCTAGTAATAAGATTTTGCACAAAGAATTTCTTGAGGTGTTGAAGTAATGAAAAATACCATTGGCTCGATAGAGCTGTCAGGGCATATCTTCTCTAGTTTCCAGGTTCAAATGGCGCTTTATGCAATCATTGGGCTAATTGCAGTGCTAGTCATTTTCCTCCTCGCCCGAGTTGTTTCGAGCAAGAAAAATTCGGGCGGTGAAAAATTAGTCGAGCAACCGCCACTTCCCAAGTTTGAAGAAATATTTGAAATCGAATCTGAGGTATTCGAAACTAATCCTTACAAGAATGATCCTGATGCATATCTCGAAGCACCAATTCTGCGGACAGCGACTTTAACTCTACTTGTAGGGCTTCGAGCACACTTAGTTAAGCTGGCAAAGCAATCCGAAAGCGCCTCAGATCAACATAAATCTATGGTTGCTATTGCCGATACGTTAGAAGCTCAAGAAATAACAGCAATTGCATTTACACAGTGGAACCAATCACCGATTCAAGGAATTGCAGCGCGAATAATTTTGCAGGGTAAATCACGAACCGTACTCTTTGGCCCAAGTGTTGCTATGTCCAAAGCCACCTCGAAATTTTCTGATGAAATTTCTACTTCAGTTGCGAATGCGCATGCCGCCGGTCATATTGTTTTCGTTTTAGCAATTGATGGCCTGGCATATGGTGTATTTAGCGTTAGCCACCGGCTGCAAGAAATTTAGCCACCGGCTGCAGAAAATTGCAGCCATTTCGATATTGGTAGCGGGGACAGGATTTGAACCTATGACCTCTGGGTTATGAGCCCAGCGAGCTACCGAGCTGCTCCACCCCGCGTCGGTTCGCCAATCTTATGCCGAAAGGTTTAATTACCCAAATTAGCTTTTACTTAGTTTTGAGCGGAAACAGCAGCTGCGATCGCTGCCTTCAACCGATCTTGTGCTTTGCCATATTCAGTGAAATCACCCTTTGCTAGCGCTGCCTGTGAATCCGCGAGTGCGGTCTGTGCGCTATCAAGTGCAGATCTAAGAGCACTGCTCATATTCTTATTGGAACCACTGGAACTAGAACTTCCAGAAGAATTACTAGCTCCCGAACTTTGGCCAATGTCATTCAAGACAGTCCCCGAATTTCCACCGAATACTTGATCTAAAGCACCCTTAAGTGTGTTATCAAATCCAATAACATCGCCAAAGGAAACTAAAACTTTTTGCAATAGTGGATATGCAGCGGAGTTTGAAGTAGCTCTAACATAAACCGGTTGGACGTAGAGCAGACCGCCACCTACTGGAAGGGTTAGTAGGTTTGAGAGGACAACATCAGAACCACCCTGTCGAAGCAGAGAGAGATCTCTTGCAACTTCTGGCTGAGCTTCGAAGTTAGATGCAACTTGTGATGGGCCACCAATGTTTGTGGATCTTGGAAGCTGTAAGACTGTGATTTTTCCATAATCTGGTCCGCTGTCAGAATTAACTACCGCAAAAGCCGTTAAGTTCTGACGATTTCCCCGCGGCACAAAGGATGAAGTCAGTGAAAAGGCTGCTTTATTTTGACCAGGTAGTTTTAGCGTCATGTAATAAGGAGGTTGAAGTCCAGCATTCGCACCCATTGAAGAAGGATCGGTAGGTACTCGCCAGAAATCTTGGCCGCCATAAAAAGCATCTGCAGTTTGTACGTGATAAGTACTTAAAACCTCACGCTGAACTCCAAATAGATCTTCTGGGTAACGAATGTGTTCCAACAAAGATTTGGACATCGCGCTCTTTGGCGTCACAGTTCCAGGAAATGATTTACTCCAGGTTGCCAGTACTGGATCCTTGTCGTCCCATTGGTAGAGAGTCACTGTGCCATCGAAAGCATCGACTGTTGCCTTAATTGAATTACGAATGTAGCTAACATTTTCATTCGCTAGCGAAGCGACAGCAAAGGTGCTTGATGTAACCGAATTGGTAGTTGCTTCGGCTAAGTTCGTCTTCTTGGCATATGGATATCCATTACTTGTTGTGTAGCCATCAATAATCCACATAATGCGGCCATCAACCACGGCTGGGTATGGGTTCCCATCTAGAGTTAACCAAGGAGCAACTTTCGCCACTCTCTCACTTGGATTTCGGTGGAAAAGAATTTTCGAATCTGAGTTAACTAAATTTGAGAGAAGAATGCGTTGTTCTTGATATTTAACAGCAAAGAGAAGTCTGGTGAACATAGAGCCCATTGGGACCCCACCCTTGCCCCTGTATGTGTAATTCTTCTGACCATTAGCAGATTTATCATCTGGATAATCAAGTTCGGCCGGAGCGCTACTTTTTGCGCCACCTACAATTGAATAATCCGGAACATTTTCGCCAAAGTAAACCCGAGGTTCAAATTTTCCAAGTCCTGAAGTTGGCGGAATATCACCGACGCTAAATGTTGGCTTGCCATCAGAATCAATGGTGTTACCAAGAGCCGAGACAAATCCAAAACCATGGGTGTAAACCATATGATCATTAATCCAGTTTCGAGCTGGATTGCCTTCAATATTTAGCTCACGAACTGCGACAACTGAATCCCGCTTAGCGCCATTGATTAAATATCGATCAACATCTAGCGAATCCGCGAAGCTGTAATAGGGCTTTATTTGTTGCAGCTGGCGGAAAGTCGCCGGAACAACGCTTGGATCAAGAAGCCGAATATTAGAAATGGTTGCGACATCATTTGTTAATTGCCCAGCTGAAGTCTCAATTGTTGCCTGGTAATCCTGAACGTCGACATTGCTTAAACCATATGCAGCGCGCGTAGCATCGATATTACGTTGAATATAAGGCGCCTCTTTTGAAGATTCGCTTGGTTTAACTTGGAATTGCTGTATCGCTGCTGGATAAACTCCAGCAATCAATACTGATGAGATAACCAGAAGACTTACGCCGGCCGCTGGAAGCACCCATGAGCGGCGGATAATATTTGCGAAAAAGAGCAGAGCACAAATTAGTGAAATTCCAGCCAAAATTGCTTTTGCTGGAAGTACTGCGTTGACATCGGTGTATGAAAGACCAGTTATCAATCTTCCCTCTTTTAATTCCAGCGCATATCTATCAAACCAATAAGCAATAGCTTTGATTAGAACTAATATCCCCAACAAAACCGAGAGTTGAACTCGCGCCGCAACGGTTGTCTTATCTTCTGCTGCCTGCAATCTAATTCCACTATACAAATAATGAACGGCGGTTGCCGCGATTATTGTGAGGACTAGCGTTGAAATAGCCCAAGCAATTAGCGATTGATAAAAAGGGAGTTTAAAAACAAAGAAAGAAACATCCAGCCCGAACTGTGAATCCTTAATGCCAAATGTCGTGGAATTCTTAAATTGCAACCATGATTCCCATAGGCTCATTCCAGAATTTCCTGAGAAATAAAAGAACATAACGGCAATGGCAATTAATACCCAGCGGCGGATTGGTTCGAGCTGGCCACGGTATCTCTCCAAATTATCTGCTTCAATCGAGACTGGAACATAGATTGGCCGACTCCGGAAAGCTAAATAAACATTAGTAGTAATAAAAATGGAGGTAATTAGCCCGAAGAAGACAAATAAAGTAATTTTTGTTGTTAGTACCGTGCTCCAAACAGAGACAAAATCAACAGATCGAAACCAAAGTAAGTCAGCATAGAATCCACTCAGGCTCAAAACGATCCCAGCCAGAATAACTAACGCAATGGCAGTAAAGGCCAACGGGCCGGGCATTTTTGGGCGCATAGGATTCTGTGGCCCAGAAGAGCCGGAAGAATTAGAAAAAGGGTTACCTGGAAATTGAAATGAACTCATGCACATACTCTACTGAATGCAAAATTAGAGGCAAACTCAAGCGTAAGTTTCCCTATTTATTTGCTTTGTATCTCAGATAATTAAGCGTCGCAGAGCATGGTTTGTGAGAATTCCTGACTCGCTAATCCATGAACTGCTTGGGTGAGAGTTTTCACTGCGATCACCTGCATGCCACCTGTCTCAATAGTAATATCACTGCAATTCGATTTCGGAATAATTGCGATAGTTACTCCGGCTTGTTTTGCTGAAATTAGTTTTTGATCAATCCCCCCGATGCGCCCGACCGCGCCGCTCTCATTAATGGTTCCTGTTACGGCAATATTTCGCCCCGAAATTAACTCTGGAGATTTTAATTTTGCAATGAGCGCTAGAGAGAAAGCCAATCCGGCACTTGGTCCTCCGACTTTTTTCATTGCAAATTCAATATCTTTGAGGCTCCAAGTAGGGGGCTCATTGGGATTAAGGGCCTTGATGAAATTTGCTGCTGCAATAGTCGCTCGAGTTTCCGAGGTTCGCATATCTTTTTTGCCTTGAGCTTTTGACTCTTTGGTCGAGACATTCTTTTCATAAACAATTTCATTAGGCAAAACGAGTGACTCTCCTCGAATCCAAGCCGCTAGTACCAAGAAGCCCGGTGGCCGACTCTCTGGATTATTGACAAAAACAGAGAGCGAAAAAAGCTTGCCCGACGTAGTTAGATCCTGTCCGCCAGTTATTTTAATTCCCTTATCCAAAAGGTCGGTCACAGGGCCCGGTGAAATAACGGCAAATGGCGTCGGCGCAAAAAGCGCAATTACTAGAATTGAAAGAAGAAAGAAAAGTTTGGGTCTTGATAGATATCTAGGAATCGGGTGTGGCGTCATCACGGAAACTATCTTGAAAGCTCTGGAATTTAGTTACGGAGCGGTTAGTTTCATTTGCATATTTATCTTTAAATTTAGCAACCCAAGTTACATAAACGATTGCTCCAAAAACGGCAAAAAACGGAACCAACCACCAAATAAGGGCAGCAAAGGCTGGGCTGCCTGAATTGGCAGCGATGGAAAGGACTGCTTTTGCCATCAACACTTATTTATAACCTATCTGCTCTTGTTTTCTCCTGAGCTGCTAGCCTAACAAATTAAGCTGCCAATCAAGCCTACTTCTTGCTTAGCGGCGAGTGATTTCAAGCGCTAGATTATTGAAATTAGCTTTGCCGATTCGGGAAGAAAGTGCTGAAAAATTTGGTTACCTTAAAGGTACTCCACAACAGTCCCACAACAGTGAGGGTCGATTTATATTTCTAGGTGGCTGCTAAAGACGAGGGGGATGGTATGGGCTCAAATTTTGGCTTTGGTTCTGGAGATAATAATCCAGGGGATTCAGAGGAACCAAACAATTCTGGCCAACCCAACTTCAATGAACTCTTTGCGCAGTTTGCAAATTTTGGTATAAACCCACAAGCGCTTTTTGCTGCGGCAAATAGCGCCGGTGCTGGTGGAGCGCTGATTTCAAGGGAAACTCTACGAGAAGTTGCACGCAAATTTATTTCTAGTCATGGCGATCTCCCAATTGGTTCTCAGGATATTTCTGATGCTCAGGTTGCTCTGGATATTGCAAATACTTGGTTAGATGAGGCGACTTATTTTCCGGCCTTGACTCGCTCAAATATCCCAGCGTGGAGCCGGCAAGACTGGCTAGATGCATCGGTTAATAATTGGGCGCAGCTTATTGAGCCTCTAGCTCAAGGCATGGCCAGCGCACTTACGGATGTATTAAAACAGGCACCTGGGCAAGACGAAGGCACCATCGGGGGGGCCGAACTTGCTGCGATCGCGCCAATCATGCGGACATTTATGGGTTCTTTAATAGCAAACCAGCTTGGAACATCAGTTGGTCAACTCGCACTATCGATTACAGGCTCAAATGACGTTCCTATTCCTCTCTTTGGTACAACTTCGGCAGAGACGCAGGCTCGCCTTATTCCACGGAATATTTCGGAATGGGCTGCGGGGCTGAATATTCCAATTGAGGAAGTTCGCATCTTCTTAGCAATTCGCGAGGCAGCGGCAGCACGGTTATTTACCCACGCCCCCTGGTTATCAAAATATATTCAAGATGCAATCACGGCCTATGGCGCAGGAATTAAAATCGATATTGATGCAATTCAAGAACAGGCAGAGCGCGCCTTTGAAAGCGGAGAGTTAGATATCAGCAGCCCAGACTCTATTTCCAACGCAATAAGTTCAGGGCTTTTTAAACCCGAACAGAGTCCATCTCAAGATAAAGCACTTGCAAAACTGGAAATGATTTTGGCGCTAATAGAGGGATGGATCGATTACCTCACCACTACGGCAGTCGGCGAGAGACTTCCCTCCTTTGCTGGACTCAGCGAGACGCTACGTCGGCGCAGAGCAATTAAATCCCCCACTCAACAATTATTTGCCACGCTCTTGGGTCTTGAAGTTTCACCAAGAAAAATGCGCGAGTGTTCAAACTTTTGGCTAGAGGTTGAAAATGAGATTGGAATTTCGAGTCGAGATCAACGTTGGGAAGATCCCTCCCTATTGCCAACATCTGAAGAATTAATGGATGTTAAAAAATTCTTATTGAGCACAAGTGTTCCCGATGATCTCTCAGGTTTGCTCTGAATCTGGCCGAAAAAACGCCAAGGTAGTTCCCAGTAAAAAGCGAAGTCCCCGGGCGCACGATTCTTTGTTTGCCTTCCCCTTGCAAACAATGAACGGTTATCCGAGAACTTCGTGGCTAGAACCTAAAGTAATTACTAGCCTTTATCAACTTAATTTGACCAGTTATTCTGTGAAATTTTTCTTGATTTGGTGCCGAAATATTTTATCTTTCTAAAATATGGAGGAATACTTTAGGGTTTAGAATTTAAATCTTTAACTTCTGCCTCTCAATTGAGAGGATTTTTGGAGCACTGTTGATAAACTTGTGCATAAGCAGTTGATAACTCTTGAAACCTGGGGAAAACGGAGGCAAGTCCTATCGTGTGCCCTACTGCAAGTAACCAGAGCGATGATTGCGTGGAGAACTTTGTCCAAGGTGAAATCTTTGCCGATACCTTCCGGGATATGTCAGCCCTTATCCCCAAAAAAACTGCCAAGAAAGAACAAGAAGAGCTCTTATCAAGACTGCCCGAATTTCGAGTGATAAGAAGTTCGCGGAGAAAGCGAACCTTGAGCGCTTTTCGCCAAAATGGTCTTATTGAAATCCATATCCCGGATCGTTTAAGCAGGCGTCAAGAATTTGAGATCATCCCCGAGATGATCGAATTGGTACTTAAGCGAGAAAATCGCCTTCGCAAAAGCGATGGCCTGCTTTTTGCCATGAGTGGCGAGCTTTTGACCCAATATCTCCCAGAATTTAACGAGCGCCCGGCTTCGATTGCCTGGCGAGTTATGCGCGAGCGCTGGGGCTCATGCACAACAGCGGATAAAACAATTCGAATAGCTGATCGACTCAATACCTCTCCCGATTATGTAATTCGATATGTTCTCTTTCATGAATTAATTCACCTGAGAATCGCTGGACACGGTCAGGAGTTCTATCACCTGCTTGCTAGATACCCGGAGAGAGAGCGTGCTGAGGCCTTCTTAGAGGGCTATGAGGTCGGCTCTCAAGGTGCGCCTGATGAAATTTTGGAATTGCCGGCCGAGTAAAAATAGATCTATTTGCAAAAGCCTTGAAAAGGCTGCACGGCTATTGCTAGATAGAGCTATAAATAGTCCAATTTGACCGATTTATCCCTAATAATCAGCGTAAGAACTCTCTAAATCCACTGCTATGAGCGTGTTCAAGGGTATGGTGAGCGCATACGCACGCAGAGCTCGGGATACTCCCAAGCTTTTGAGAGTGCGGCGATTGGAGGGTCATAATGGCTGAAGAATATAAAGGTGAGGCCTACTGCGTAAAGTGCAAAGAGAAGCGTCCTTTCGAAGGCCACGTAAAAGTCTCTGAGTCTGGTCGCCGTATGGCACAGGGCATCTGTCCAGTTTGCGGAACAAAAGTTAACCGCATCCTAGGTAAGGCTGAAACTTCACCAGGCTAGTCAATTAAATATAGGTAGTTCTTTAAAAAGAACGCTCCTCGTTATTCCTGTACATCACCTTCTAGAATCTTTTAGATTGATCTAGAAAAGGTAGATAGGCAAGAGTGGCAAGGGGCGTTTTTTCGATATCTGCGCCACCGTCAGGTGATTTAATTCCTGTGCCTCCACAATTTAGCAGAGCTTAAATCCCGGGGCCGGCCATCTGCTAAATACTCACGAACATGAATTTCTTCGAAGATATGAGTATGGCAAGTTTTCCAAGGCTTAAGCCGGGCGTTCAGCACTTTAATACTGAGTATGGAACCTTTGCTGGTTTTAGCCACCGCGGAATTGAGATTACCTCATTGTTAGCTCCGCAAATCCTTCGGATGCTCGATGGGAGTAGGAGTCTACAAAGTATCTGCAAGGGCATGGCAGATGGCTCGTCTGGATTGGAAGATACGCAAGAGTTTGTAAGCGAGGTATCGCAAATATTGAGCGCCCTGCACAGTGCAAATTTAATTGAATTTAGAAGCTCAGCGCTACATTCTTATCAAGATGGCGATTTCGCTGCAGTAAATTTAGTTAACACTACAAATCGGATGCGAGCTGAGGAAAATTTATATAGTTGGCACGAAAAAGTTGGTCTGAAAAAGTCCGCTGAGGAGCTGATCTGCGAGCGGCTAAATTTTGCAATTATTATTTTCGGCCAGAATAGATTGGCGCTCTCCCTTTTTAGCATCTTGCAAGCCAGTGGCTTTAGCCGCACTAGATTGATTGATAGAAGCATTAATCAAGCTCAAGCAACTACATCTCAGATATCTCCGGATCAAGTTTGCGGTATGGCTATTCGTGGCAGCGATGTCGGGCAACGAAAGGAGCTAGTGATAGCCGATTTGGCGCGTAATTCCCGTTTGCTGCACGAAGCCGAACTTAGCTTTCCCATAAAGCCAGATTTCATAATCTCGACAGAGAATATGGCGCAAGACACCCTTCAACGATGGATGAGTGAGGCAATTCCACACCTTTCGATTTCAAATTTAATGGAGAGCAAAATAACTCTTGGACCAATAGTTCTGCCAGGTATTTCACCCTGCCTAAATTGCTTAAGCCTCTGGCGATCTGAACAGTTTCCGTTACATAAAGAGTTCGAACTCCTGGCAGGCTTGGAGAATCGCCTCGAGATGCCCGCTGGCCAAGTGGCGCTGCTCTCCGGCTTAATTGCCATAAATGTCATCGAATTTTGTGCCACTTTACAGTCGAAATTAATTGGCCTAACTCAAACCATTGATTTGTTAGATCCCACGCTCTCGGAAAAATTGGAAAATAGGTACTGGCAACCACATATGGATTGCGGCTGCCAGCAACTAATTTAGATTCCCTAGAGAAGGAATTTAAAACTGAACTAACTTGCTAATTGAACCTGCGCTAGTTTTTTGGTCTCCGCCCCTTCAACCACAAGATTTTCTGAGAGAGGTAACGGATTTAGCCGTGGTCGACCAGGTGCTCGTTTTGCCTGAATTACTTTTCCGCCCTCAAATAGCTCCCCACCCCAAATTCCGAAAGGTTCAGCCCTTGAAAGCGCAGCTTCCAAACAATTGGTACGCATTGGGCATTCCCCACATAGAGCCTTGGCATATGAGATTTCAGCTTGGCTCTCTGCGAAAAATGTTTCAGGATCTGCCTCATGGCAAGGAAGCTTCGTTGATGAATCTGCAAATGCAGTTACGCCAATCTTTGCTTCCGGGCCTTGGGCCCATCCGGGTACTAATAATTCGCTGAAGAGAACAGTCACTGTCCTCACCTCCGTCTTTTCTCGTTTATCTTTCTGGTTGGTTTAGGTGGTTAGTAGGGGCATTTGGTTTAAGTGGTTAATAGAAAAGCAAAAGGGCCGCGAATCCTTTGAAAGGATTTGCGGCCCTGGGGCTTTTCGCTATCGGTTAGCCGATAGAGCTCCAGGATCCGCGTTCTGCATAGGCTGCGTAATTAGCAACGAAGGCAAAATGCTTATGTGTTGATGGCTTGGTTGTAACAAATGCCTCAACAAGCAAAGAAGTACGCCAGTTAGCGAGCGCAGCAAAACTGCTGGTCTCGGTGATTAGAGCGACTTGTTGGGACATGTCGCAAAGGGTAACTCAGGCTACGCAGTCGGCGCAAGTGAATTAATTCTCGCTTAAGAGTCCAGTAAACCTGTCAGAAAGGGGCTGGCGGTTCCAGAGTATGAAAGGTGGAGTTCAGATTTGGCCCTGGTTAAGCCCACGTAGAAAAGACGACGCTCTTCGGCAATATCGGTTCCCATCGGCAAAATTCCATCTGAAATACCTGCTAGAAATACATGATCCCATTCCAGCCCTTTTGCTGAGTGCAACGTTGCCAGTACAACCCCGGGAAGGGTTGGCGGATTATTCTGTTCAGCTCGATCTTCTAATTCACGAAGTAGGGTCCGAAGTGAAGTGGGAGAGCTATTTAGCGTTGTGCCTTCCTCTCTCATAGTTCTAGCCAGCGCTAGAAATGCATGTACATAGTCAGTTTCACCAAATGGGCGCAAGACTGAAACCAAATCACCATACCAATCTCCACCTTCGGATGGCAGAACCGATGCACTGCGAATCACTCTCATGGCATCTCGAACATCGGTACGTTCGAAGAACTTTTCTGATGTCTTAATCTGTGAATCGATTTTAGCGGCGCGAAGTTCCCTTTCAAGAATATCTAATTGCGAATTTGTTCTAGTCAAGATTGCAACTTCAATATGATCCCCAGTCCGGGCCCGAAGCTCGACAATTTTCTTCGCAATCGCGCTCGCTTCAAGCGCTGCTGATTCGAATTTAGAGATTTGTGGTTTCGCGCCGTGATCATTCATCGATGCCAGTTCGTGGCCATGTTCGCCGATCATGCCACCTTGTCGCAAAATAGCATTCGCAGTTCCAATAATTTCCGGTGTCGACCGGTAGCCCCGAGATAAGCGAATTACTTGAGCCTTTGGATAACGCTTGGTAAACCCAAGAAGGAATGCCGAACTCGCACCTGCAAATGAGTAAATTGTTTGAGCAGCGTCGCCCACAACGCAAATATCTTCGCGATTGCCTACCCACAAATTAAGCAAACGCTGTTGAAGCGGAGATACATCTTGATATTCATCAACAGTAAAATACCTAAACTGATCTCGAATCCGCTCACGTACATCTCGATCTTCTTCGAGCATTCCGACTGTAAGTAGAAGTACGTCTTCAAAATCAATGGCTCGCTCTTGATGTTTTAGCGTTTCATAAGCTTGATAAACTTTTGAAATATCCTCGAAATTTGTTTTATCGTTTTTGTTATTTGGAATACGACTTGTTCTTCCAGCTTTGAGCGCCGATTCGACATACTCATCAGGTGAAATCTCCAAAACCTTTGCCCACTCAATTTCACTTGCAATCTCGCGCAACGTTGAAGTTTGTGGGGCTAATGAGGAATCTGTGCGATTGAGAGCTTCGGCAATAGCTCCCGATTTCATTGTTAAAAGTGAGGGGAATGAGCCGCCAAATGAGTAGGGCCAGAAATACATTAACTGTTTTATGGCTGCTGAGTGAAAAGTCCTTGCCGTTGCATTTGGAATACCAAGACCACGAAGTCTCGCCCTCATCTCACCTGCTGCTCGAGCCGTAAAAGTCAAAGCTAAAGTCTTGCTCGGGTCAGTTACGCCAATTGCTATTGCATAAGCAATCCGATGGGTTATGACTCTAGTTTTTCCAGTTCCTGCTCCTGCGACAACGCAGACCGGCCCGCGCACAGCCGTAACAACTTCGCGCTGCTCTGGATCTAGAGCTTCAAGTATCTGATCCGAACTGATTGCTGGCATCTATCTCTCCAATAAATCTTTAATATCGGCGCCACTCTTTTGATACCAAAATTCAATCATCTTTCGTGCAACGCTCATGCTTGGTGGCAGAGTAAGAGATTGATTAGCAATTGAGCTCTTCATCTCTTCACGAGTCAACCAACGAACTTCGACGATCTCTTCACCATCGGCAAGTGCTGAATCTGGGTTTAATGCAATAGCTGCAAATGAAATCATAATCGAGGCCGGGAATGGCCAAGGTTGTGATCCCAAATAGGAAATTTGTTTTAGCTCAATTCCCGACTCTTCAGAAACTTCTCGCAGGACAGTCTGCTCAAAAGACTCCCCTGGTTCAACAAATCCGGCAAAACAAGAGAACCTATTGTCCGGCCAAATTTTCTGGCGACCTAATAAAACTCTATCTTGGCTATCATTTACCAGAACAATTACAGCGCCGTCGGTTCTTGGGTAATGTTCAGAACCATCTACCGAACACTTGCGAAGCGAACCCCCATTAGCGCTATCTGTTAACGCCCCGCATCTTGAGCAATGCGGATGCGAATGGTGCCAATTAGCAATTGCTTGCGAATGAATCGCTAGGCCCATCTCCAATTCATTTAGGTAATCCCCTAACCCCCTAAGCGTCTGATAGTCCTCTAGTAATTCAAAACTTTCGAAATCCACTGCATCGCTGCACCAAGCAAAATATGGGACATTATTATCAATTCCTAGAAAAAGTTCTTCACCGGGTGCAAAAATTTTCGATTTACGCATCACTTCAATTTCTGAGGCGCTTTGGAAATCAATTGCATGGTCTTTTTTCACTCTAAATTTTCCTGAGGAAAAATGTAATATTTTTGCTCTGCCCCAAAGTCGAGAAAGTTCCTCTGAGTTTGTACGAAGCTCGCCTCTACGATTTACGGCGGCGCTAGCCAATGGCAACTTCAAAACATTCATTCGTAGACCTTACTAGGGCAGGCAAATCGCAGAGAATCACAGAGAAACGCCCAGAAAATGGCTATAAAGTGCCTAGATGCGACTGACTTCGTGGAACTTGCTACACGGACAAGTAGTCAGTGATCAAGGTGCGCCTGCTGGCGAGAGCCCCCATTCACGGGCCACGGATTTGAGTGGAGTTGAGAATTTGAAGGAGCTCGCGGCAGATCTTAAATTCGCCCCTGGTGACTTTATTCTTGGGGTTCAGGAAGTTGATGCCAACCAGCCTCGCTCCAGTGGAATATCCCAAGTTGATGTCCTTGCCAAATTACTTGATGCAAACGATTTTGGCTATCTGCGATGCGTTATTGGAACTCCAGGAGTGGCTTGGCGCAAGTTACAAAAAAATGAGGAAAGGTTGATTACAAATTCCAGCCCCACGCCATCCCATGCACAAAGCCTGCAACCCTCATATGGAATCGGACTAATTACAAATATTGAAGTTTTGAATTGGCAGGTTCTATCACTTGGCAAATCTCCAATTGGTCTGCCGCTTGCCTTTCCTACTGATGATGCTAAGAGAGGGAGCCGCAAAAAGAGGCTTCGATTGATTTACATAAAAGACGAACCACGATTTGCGCTAGCGGCACAGTTAGCTAATGGCTACACCGTTGCAAATGCCCATCTCTCATTTGTTCCAATCATTAACTTGATACAGCTTTGGCGGCTGAAACGTTGGTTGGCAAAAATGCCGGGAGAACATATTTTGCTTGGTGATTTAAATCTGCCATTTGGCATTCCGACAATATTTTCAAAATGGCAATCTTTGGCAAGCGCTCCGACTTATCCATCATGGAATCCCAAACTCAAATTTGATTATATTCTCAGCAAGAATTTAATAAACAAAAAGCTGAGCCAAATTGATCTTGAAAGTAAATTTAGTGATCACTTGCCAGTAACTATAGAGATCAACTGATCTTCATTTAGTAAGTCTGCCGGGCGAATGCTTTGATTTGAACCTATGTAATGAAAAGCGGCGCTGATATTTTCGACAGGTACCCCAAAAAGTTTTGAATAGGCAATTCGATACATTGCTAATTGCACGGCCGCAGCTTCTAAATCATCCCCGCTCTTACTTTTGCCAGTTTTCCAATCTATGACTTCATATTTGCCACCGCTCTCATAGACGGCATCAATCCGGCCCCGAAGCAGAACCCCACCCAAAACTGTTTCAAATGGCACTTCAATTCCGCCTGGAGCCGGATCTCGTTTGGCCCACTCGCTCGCAAGCCATTTCTCTTTTAATTCTGCTAGCGGTAAATCATCAGGAGCAAATTCAGAGATATCGAGAGCATCCTCATCCAAAATTTGCGGATCTTTGTACTGTGATTCGATCCAGAGGTGGAATGCGGTTCCTCGTCTTGCATATGTGTCGATGTGATTAGGCATTGGGCGCCTAATATTTAGCGCCAGCTCTTCGGGGCTCCTTGCCAGGTTTACAAGAGTTGATACCGACATCCGAGTTGGCAGATTTACCAAAATACTTTTTTTATTTCTGCCTACTTCGGCAATCAGGGCGATTGCATCGTTGATTAGATTTACCTCCTCCGCTCCTCCAATATCTTTTACTTCGCGTAGATTCGTAAAACCAGTAACACTGGAAAGGTAATTTACTGATTGACCTACTTGCTCAGATCGGTGAGAGCGAATTGGCCAAGTTCCGGTACGTGGATTTGTCCGAGTCGGATTTTCCGAAGTTGGTTTTGCCATCGAATAAATCCTATTTTCTGCGCCCGGGCTATAGCCAGTATCGACAATATTTTCGACCAGAGCGTAAAGCTCGCTGGCATCAACGCTATCCATTCCAGTACCAAACCAGGATGCTGTACAAATTAAATTACTTTTTGCCCGCGTAAATGCCACATAGGCCAGGCGCCATTCTTCCTCCTCGCGCCTTTTTTTCCAGGACTCTTTAACACTATCAAGTGCCCGTCTTACCTCTACATGTTTCGGCGAATTCGTCGGGAACTCGAAATCATCAAACTCTGCAGAATCACCACGCAAGGAAATTGGCAAAGCCCCAGAATTTGCAGTCCAGAGATCGAGTCCTCTGCCCGAGTTGGGAAAGTTTTTACTGACCAAACCTGGAACTGCGACAAAGTCCCATTCACAGCCTTTTGCAGCATGAATTGTAAGAATTTGGACCGCGTGCTTATTGGCGGGGACCGAAACTGGCTTTAAACCAGCTTCCTCTGAGTCGGCAATATGCAACCATTCCAAAAATGTAGAGATCGTTCCTCCGCTACGTTGAAACTTTGCCGCCTCATCTAAAAATGCGTCAAGATGTTTTCTGCCTTGAGCAAAACCATCTCGTACCATGACTTCGGTATCGAGAAAAAGAAAACGTTCTGCCTCCATGATCGCATCCGTAATCGATCCAACCAAGTGCCTTCGAAGCTCTCGCAGCTCCTTTGAGAAATTCAACAGCCTTTGGTAACCGACTTCAGAGAAGTTGGCCCTCGGCGCTTTCTCGAAAACTTCCAGCGCTTCAATAGCGCTGCCGATGGCAAAATCTTCCCTCTCCAACAACTCCGAGTTTGGCGCCATCATCAAATTACTCACACTTTTACTCAGAGATTCATCGAAATCCACAACAAGTGATCGCGAGAACTTACCAAGTGCCGCCAGGTCTTTTGCACCCAAAGCCAATCTTGGCCCAACTAGCAAACGCATTAGCGAGCTACCGCTTTCGGGAAAAGTTAAAGTTCGAAGCAGCGCTAGAATATCGGCAACTTCTGGTACGTGAATCAACCCACCGAGCCCCACAACTTCCACTGGTATATCCATGCCACGAAGTGCTTGCTCAATTTCAGCAATATATTTCCTGGAACGGACTAACACCGCGAAAGTTTGTGGCTCACTGGGGTCCTGAGTACGTTCTGGCGCAAACCAGTACTTAGCGAAATGTTCGGCAATGCCTTGGGCTTCCATTGAAAGCGTTTCGTACTGACCACAGAACAAATCCCCTTTATCGGCGCCTGGTCGCAACTTGAGGCGCTTAACGCTTGCTGCTTGCTTACCGCGCCCAACGATAAGCTCGCCAATTTTATCGACTGCCCTATTTGCAATTACTAGAATATTTTCATCATTTCGCCAGGTAGTCAGCAAGTTGTGTTCTAAGCATTCATTTTTTGAATTTCCAACAAAGTGCCTGCCGAAGTTATCTAGCGTTTGAGCACTTGCGCTACGCCACCCGTAAATGGCTTGGTTTGGGTCTCCTACTGCTGTTACTGGATGCCCGTCGCCAAAGAGAGAAGACAGAAACTTAACTTGGCTCACTGATGTATCTTGATACTCATCCAATAGAACAATTCGATATTTGGCTCGTTCAGCTTCGATTACTTCATTTGCGAAACCACCATATTCTCCGCTAACTAATTTAGCGGCCAATGACATTTGATCATTAAAAGTCAAAAGTCCGCGCTCGAAGCGATAATTTTCATATTCCTCAATCATTGGAAGAATAGCCAAACGTTCTCTTAATGAAGCGTTTAGTTCTCGAACTGGGTCATTAGATTTTGTATCAGAAATTGTAGAAAATTTATCAAGAATTGCCTCGCAGTAGTTGCGCACTTCGACAGTTGTTCTTCCGTGTTCACCGAGAGATGCAGACAGGGCCATTACTTTGTCGACGATCGTTTTTGCTGAATGAGTAATTTCTCCGCCATTGGATTCAAAATTGTTAACAATATTACTTGCGATTTGCCACGCTGCTGCCTCTCCAATGGGCTCGGGAGTTGCATCAATTCCCATACGAATCGAGTGCTCCGCCAGTACTCGCCCGGCATATGAGTGATATGTTGAAACGTTAACTGCAATGTCTACGGTTGAATTAGTTCTTACATCTACCGGCAAAAGCCCCACGGTGCGAAGCTGACGCAACCGCTTTCGAATTCTGGAAGTTAATTCACCTGAAGCTTTTCGCGTAAAAGTTAGACCCAGAATCTCATCAGGTCGGACTATGCCATTTGCAACTAACCAGAGAACGCGCGCACTCATGGTTTCAGTTTTTCCAGAGCCGGCCCCAGCAATCACAACTGTCGGTCCAAAATGGCGCGACTCAATAATCGAAATCTGTTCACTGCTTGGTCCCTTAAATTTTGGGTCCACCGTTCGCAAGGCATCGCCAATATCTTTTGCTGAATAGCGAATGACTGAACTCGAGATTTCCATAATTATTCAATCACCATCCGACCCTGGGGTTGAATTGGGCAAAGTCCTTTTACCGGGCAGGTTCGGCAACGCTCGTTTACTGTGGCGACAAATTCATTAGCAGACATCGCTTCGGCTGCTGCAATAACTTCACCCCTTATTTCCTGATGTTCTTTCGGTGATTGCGGTTTGGCGGCGGCCGATTTTGAGCCATCACCTAAAAACAGTAATTCGGCTCCTGCGCTCTGATCGCCTGGCGATTGACCCGTGAAGGCTTCTTCGTAAATAGCTAGTTGGTAGCCCGAGAGTTGTTTATTATCCTCTGATTTCTTCTTAGAAGTATCTGAAGCTCCAGTTTTCAGGTCAACGATATAGACCCGTCCTTGTTCGTCAATTTCCACTCGATCAACACTGCCATTGAAGAGTGCGCGCCCGATAACTTTTTCAAATTCGGCTTCGACGGCAAAGAGAGTACGATTTGATCTGTTATCCGAATGCCATTTATAGAATTTTTCCAATTTTTCTAGAGCTAGTGAAAATTGATAGTCTCGTACCCATCCTTTATTGCCATCAATCAATTCCCAATTATCTTCCAAGCGCTTTGAGAGGTCAGCGAAAGTTAAGTTGGGCTCATTCTTTAATGCTGCTGCAAGTGAGTGAATGGCAACACCTAGCAATTGCGCCGTCGAATCCCCATCTCGTCCGCCACTTTTTTCAATAAACCATTTCAATGCGCACTCGGAGAAGGATTGTAAATTACTTGGTGAGACAGAAACTTGAGCACTCTGCGGCAAAATCGATTCGTTACTGCTCAACGCCAGAGCCCCCAACCAATTATCGGTATTTGCGCTTTGAATTTCGTTGCTAGCAAGAGTCTTCAATAACTTGGCTGCGAACTCTTTCTTTGTGACATCAGGACTTTCAAGTTCTCGCCGTAAAGTCGATACGAGAGCTTGTGGTGTTAAAGCTCTTGGCAATTGCGTACTCTCGGCATCGAGAGAGGAAATCCCATGCACATGCTCGAATATTTCTTCAAAATACGTTGATGGCTCTGAGTCATCTTCTTTCGAATATGCCGTGATAACTAAGGCCTTTTTAGCGCGAGAAATAGCCACATTTAGCAGTCTGCGTTCATCTTCTACCAAGGCATTTGCAGCACTGATTTCAATTTCGCGACGAGCAAGTAGTTGTGAACGCTGTGACTCCACCAATCTTTCACTTCCTAAAAGCGATCCTCGTTGTCGCAAATTTGGCCAAACTCCTTCTTGTAGCCCAGTTACAGCAACAAGATCCCACTCTAACCCTTTCGCGCTATGAACTGTCATAACATTGACTACCTCTCCGCGTTGCCCATGCGCAGCGATTGCATCGCTTTGAATGGATTCGCTCAGCAGTTGATCTAAAAATAATTGTGGATCAGAACCGGGCATCCGTTCGGCAAATCTTCGAGCAGACTCAAAAAGAGTTATAACTGAATCCAAATCTCGATCTGCGGCGGCTCCTCGTACACCACCCTTCAGCGCCTGGCTACGCCAATAGGTAGCAAGCGCCTCTCCGTCATAATTTTTCGCGTTATTCCATATCGCCCAAATCAAATCAGCAATATCAACTTTCTCGTTCTTCCTCGAGTTGCCTTGAACAACCTTGCGAGCCTGCGAAATTACATCAGCAACACGTTTTAGCGAAAGCAATTGCTCCCAAGGAAGTGGAGAATCGCTCTGGTCCAAAATTTCCAGAATCATTTCTGTTGAAGTTTTCGCCGACTCTCCTGGCTCGCGTACTTTTCCGAGATCAATTCGCATCTGCCTTAATGAAAGAGCATCTGCTCCGCCAAATTCTGAGAGCAATATTTCTTCAACTAAATCCCAATTCTTCGAAGTTAATTCGATTTTCCCCAGAGCAATTTGGGCAATAGTCAAAATCGGTCTTATTGCAGGATTCTCACCCAAGGGCAGAGCGTCAGAGGCAATTTGAATCGGAATATTGTTCAAGGCAAATGCTCTTGAGATAGCAGAAATACCGGCTCCTGGTGATCTAAGGATTACTGCCATCTCCGACCAAGCAATCCCATCCCTTAGATGAGCTGATCTAAATTCATAGGCTATGTAATTTGCACACTCGGACTGACTGGTGAATTTAGCTGCTTTTACTGCAGAATCTCTCTCATTTGCGGGTTTTGTAGAAGGGGTCGGATTTCTAAATTTTGCAGAGATCGCATTAGTCAATTCTGTGATCTGGGTTGGTGTCCTAATTGCTTGAGTTAGCGTCTGTTCCACATAATTATTTGCCGCAGAATACTGGGCGATACCTTCTGGATCGGCGCCCCGGAATTGGCCAATAGCTGATTGTGGATCGGCAAATAAAATAACTTGCTCACTTGCTAGCAGATTTAATAGCGCCCGTTGCGAGCCATCGGTCTCCTGAAATTCATCAATAATAATTATCTTGAATCTATTCTGAAAAGACTTGCGAGTAGCCGTTTTGGATTCTAAATCGAAAATTGCTTGGGAGATAATCGAACTCGAATCAATGCGCCTTGCTGTTCCCGAGATAAAGCCATAACGAATCGCCAAGACTTGATCATAAATCTGCCAAAATTTGGCCGCTGGCTCCCACCATGGTTCATTGAGCAATTTCCCTTTTTCAATCAATTTCTTATAAGTAAAATTGCGCTCACTTGCTCGGAGAATTAGATCACGAAGTTCTCTGGCAAATCCATTGGTTGAAAGAGCCGGTTCTAATATTTTTGGCCACTTTACTTGAGGTGAATATTCTGGGTTAGCGAGGAGTTCACGAATAAACGAATCCTGCTCTGCTCCAGAAATGAGAACATATTTTGGATCGTCCGGCGAAATTTGTGTATTAATTATAGAGAAAGCTAGCGAATGAAAAGTACGGACGATTGGCTCAAAGGCGTTGGCAGCAGATTCAATTACGATCCGATCGCGTAATTCAGATGCCCGCTCTCGACCAAAAGTCAGCACCAAAATAGAATTTGGATCAACTCCTGCTTTTATCTGTGAGACAACCGTTTCAACCAGTGTCGAAGTTTTTCCAGTTCCTGGGCCACCATAAACGATCAGCCGAGCCGCTTTAGAGCCAATGATCTCTCTCTGCTCTTGAGTAGCAAGAAAATTTGAGGCTGCGATAACAGGGCGAATTAACTCAATTCGCCTACTGCTTCGCGCTACATTTTCGGCCACGGGGCTATTTAACCTAAGGCCGCCGACAATTTAGGTGAATTAGCGCCCTTTAACTAAGACTGATCTGAGCTGGCGTTAACCTTCTTCGCCCGTCCAACGTTACGTGAGCGTTCATTCTGGTCAAGAATTGTCTTGCGGACACGGACGTGTTTTGGAGTTACCTCAACGCATTCATCTTCGCGACAGAACTCAAGCGCTTGCTCGAGGTTCAATAACCTTGGCGGAATAATTCGGTTTGCATCATCAGCACCTGATGAACGCATATTTGTTAGCTTCTTTTCACGAACAATATTTACATCCATATCTTCGGTTCGTGAATTCTCACCAATAATCATTCCTTCATAAACTTCGGTGCCAACTTCAAGGAAGATAACTCCGCGCTCTTGCACGCCATCAACTGCATAAGCAGTAACAGTTCCCCGACGATCGGCAACAAGTGATCCGCTAAGACGGGTGCGAATTTCGCCATTCCAGTTCTCATAACCATCAAATACGTGATGGAGTAAACCAGTTCCACGAGTTTCAGTTAAGAATTCGGTACGGAATCCAATCAGGCCACGTGATGGGACTTTGTAATCCATTCGGATCCAACCGGTGCCATGGTTAACCATTTGTTCCATTCGGCCCTTACGAAGCGCCATAAGTTGGGTAACAACTCCAAGATAATCATCTGGGATATCAATGCTCAAACGTTCCATCGGTTCTTGCAGCTTGCCATCAACAGTTTTTACAACCACTTGTGGCTTACCAACTGTTAACTCGAAACCTTCACGACGCATGATTTCAACGAGCACTGCAAGTTGTAGCTCCCCGCGGCCTTGAACTTCCCAAGTATCTGGACGTTCAGTATTTAGAACGCGAAGTGAGACATTACCGACTAGCTCAGCATCAAGACGGTTCTTTACTTGGCGCGCAGTAAGTAGTTTCCCTTCTTGTCCGGCGATCGGTGAAGTATTGATACCAATTGTCATGGAAATTGATGGTTCATCAACGATGATTAGTGGAAGGGCATGTGGTTTTTCAAGATCGGCAAGAGTTTCACCTAAGGTAATGGTTTCAATTCCGGCAATAGCCACAATGTCTCCAGGACCAGCTTCTTGCGCAGGAACTCGCTCTAAACCATTAGTGATAAGCAGCTCAGCAATCTTTACGCGTTCGCTAGTTCCATCGGTCTTCATCCACATTACGCTCTCGCCTTTTTTGATAACGCCTTCGCGAATTCGGCAAAGTGCAAGACGTCCAAGATAAGGAGATGAATCCAGGTTTGTAACGTGTGCCTGAAGTGGCGCACCTTCGTGATAAACCGGAGCCGGAATCGTATTGAAAATTACTTCGAATAACGCATCCAGGTTTTCGCGATCTGGCATTACGCCATTTTCTGGACGGTTCATTGATGCGCGACCAGCTTTCGCTGACGCGTAAACAACCGGGAATTCAATTTGATCATCATTCGCATCGAGATCCATGAATAAGCCGTAGGCCTCGTCAACAACTTCTGGAATACGTGAATCGGGACGGTCGACCTTATTAATTACCAAAATTACTGGAAGATTTTTTTCTAGCGCTTTACGGAGCACGAAACGTGTTTGTGGAAGTGGTCCTTCAGATGCATCGACGAGAAGAATTACACCGTCAACCATTTCTAGTCCACGCTCTACTTCACCACCGAAATCTGCGTGGCCTGGGGTGTCAATAATGTTTACAGTCTGGGCACCGCGGCGAATTGAAGTGTTCTTCGCGAGAATTGTGATTCCCTTTTCGCGTTCTAGATCCATCGAGTCCATGACTCGGTCGCGGTTCTCGCCCTCTTTCTGGTGCTCAGAGAATGCACCTGATTGAGTCAACATCGCATCGACCAATGTGGTCTTGCCATGGTCTACGTGAGCAATGATCGCTACATTACGAAGTTCATCTCGCGCCTTGAGTTCGCCAGTTATAAATGGGCTCTTCTCGTATCTTATTTTTGTCATTAGTTATTAAACCTAAATTCCACTACATCGCCATCGGACATTACATATTCTTTACCTTCCATTCGGACCTTGCCGCCGGCTTTGGCTTGCGCCATCGACCCCGCTTCAACTAAATCGTTATATGCAACGATTTCGGCCTTAATGAAACCTTTTTGGAAATCGGTATGAATTACCCCTGCTGCGACAGGCGCAGTATCTCCCTTATGAATAGTCCAAGCGCGTGTTTCTTTTGGACCCGCAGTTAAATAAGTTTGCAAACCTAAAGTATTAAATCCAACCCGAGCCAATGTGGCAAGACCTGGCTCTTCCAAGCCAATTGCAGATAGCAACTCCATCGCATCAGCATCATCTAGCTCGGCGAGTTCTGCCTCGGTTTTGGCATCCAAGAAAATGGCTTCGGATGGTGCCACGAGTTCGGATAACTTGTTGCGAAGTTCGTTATCAGCAAGTTCGGCTGCATCCACATTAAAAACATATAAGAAAGGTTTAGCAGTCATTAATTGTAAATCTGCTATTGCAGTTAAATCTACTTTGGAGCCAGAAAGTAGTTTTCCAGAATTCAAAACCTCTTGCGCTTCTTTAACTGCAGCAAGAATTGGCGCAACTTCTTTTTTGATACGAACTTCTTTTTCTAGGCGAGGCAAGGCTTTTTCAATTGTCTGCAAATCTGCAAGTCCAAGTTCGGTATTTATAACTTCGATATCAGAAGCTGGGTCCACAAAAGATGCGGCTCTTTCGCCTTCGCGCATGACATTTTCATCTGCGAAAACTCGAATTACCTGACAGATCGCATCGGTTTCTCGGATGTTTGCTAGAAATTTATTTCCCAATCCAGCGCCTTCAGAAGCGCCTTTAACTATCCCTGCAATATCTACAAATGAAACAACTGCAGGCAGAATTTTTTCAGATCCGAAGATTTCAGCGAGTTTTGGCAATCTGGCATCTGGCACGCCAACCATTCCGACATTTGGTTCGATGGTTGCGAAGGGGTAGTTTGCTGCTAGAACGTTGTTTTTGGTCAGAGCGTTAAAAAGGGTCGATTTGCCTACATTTGGCAGTCCAACAATTCCAATAGAGAGGCTCACAAGGAGTAGAGCCTACGGGTCTTTGTCAGTACTTCCTGCCACGATAAGGCCATGGACGTAATTTTGGGCGTAATAATCGGATTAATTGTCGGAGCTCTTATTGGATATTTGGCGAAAAACGGAAAATCGCAGGAAAATTCTGATGATAATCCGCTAATTCGAGATCTAAAGGATCAACTGGAGCGCGAAAAAAGTTCGACCGCAGCGGCTACCAAGCTAACCGATGAACTCGAAACTATGAAAAAAACCGTTGAGAAGTTAACTGAGGCCGCCGGCGCAGCCGATCTTCGTCGAGTGCGCGCAGAAACAGAAATAACTGAGCAAGTTAAATCAATGGCTGCACATAATGAAAGTTTAGTAAAACAAACCCGGGCGATCGCTGGCGCTTTAGCAAGTTCGCAAACGCGAGGAAAATTTGGTGAAGCTCATCTAGAGAAATTATTAGAGAGCGCCGGGCTAATTGAAAATGAACACTTCACAAGACAATCGGCTTCGGAGAAAATTGGCGACTCAGGGGCTATCCCAGATGTAACAATAAGCATGCCAGGCGGCAGTGTTATTTATATTGATTCGAAATTTCCATTTCAAAGATTCTACGAAGCCTTCGAGACCGAAGATGACGACTTACGGAAGTCATTATTACTCGAACACTCTAAAGATCTCTTGGCACATATCCAAGCCTTAGCAAAAAGAAATTACTCCGATCGTGGACCTTCTCCAGATTTCGTAATTCTTTATGCACCCATTGATGCTATTTTTATCGAGGCTGTTAAATCGATCCCAGATTTCCTTGAAACTTCCTTCCGCCTTGGCGTCACCATTGCCACTCCGACTTCAATGATGGCACTGTTGCGAACTGTTGGTTATCTATTTAGTCGCAATAGAGTTGCGGCAAATGCCGAAGAAATTCAATCTCTTGCTGTTAAATTCCTGCGCGATATTTCTTCCTTGCATGACAAAATTGTCACGATCGGAGACCGCCTGAAAAGTACGCTCAAGGCATATAACGAAATGATTCCCACCGCTGAAACCACCGTTCTCAGCGCCGCAAAAAAGATGAAAGCGCTGGATGTTTCGGGTAAGCCACTAAAGGCATTTCCAGAAATATCCGAGAATTTGCGTAATCTTGAGAGTAAATTAGCCTTGGATGCTCCGGAAGATTTTATTGAAGTAGAAGAGATTTCAGAAGATGAAGAGAAATGAGTCAAACTTTGGATGCCCTTAGGTCAAAGGCTGTTAAAGGAGCAGGGCTTAAAGTGCCCGGAATAATAGTTCTGCAATTTCTGCTTATTTTTATCTGTGAGGCGCTGGAATATCGCTTTACTAAAGTTGGCCTACTTTCTGGGTTAGCAATCATAGTTTCTTTCTTAGGTGGCCTATACCTTGGGCGACCAGGAACATCATTTACTAATGCGGTAAATCCCCCAATCGCCTTCTTGGTTTCTACTCTAATTCTGATGTCAACCATTGGTGGAACCGGTATTGCATTCACAAAAATTGGCCTGGATTTAGTAACAATTTTGTCATCGGTTGCACCTTGGTTAATCACTGGTGCGATAATATCTTGGGCTTCTCACTTTGCACTTATGCGAAAGTACTCGCGAAAATAAATTTTATTTATTAGCTGCTTTCAAATCCTTGCGCAACTCTGTGGGCATAGAAAATAGTAAGTGTTCTTCCATGGCCGTAACAGTTTCCACATTGCTAAATCCACGATCGGACAAATTCTTAAGCAAATCTTGAACTAATATTTCAGGAACTGACGCTCCGCTGGAAACTCCAATTGTTTCCACCCCAACAAACCACTCATCTTTTGCCTCGGCCGCAAAATCGATGAGATAGGCGGCTTTCGCGCCATATTCAAGGGAGACTTCAACCAGCCTTACTGAATTTGACGAATTGACTGAACCAACTATTAAGACTAAATCAGCTTGCGGCGCGATTTGTTTAATTGCAACTTGTCGATTTTGAGTCGCGTAACAAATATCATCACTTGGCGGGTCTATCAAATTTGGAAATCTCTTTCTAAGCGCAGCTACGGTCGTAAGAGTTTCGTCAACGCTCAAAGTCGTTTGCGAGAGCCAAGCAACCTTATTTTCATCTGCAACTTTGATTTCACTTATGCCCTCAGTTCCGTCGACCAAAATTACATTCTCAGGAGCCTCGCCTGCTGTTCCCTCTACCTCTTCGTGTCCTTCATGACCAATCAATAAAATTGTTAAGTCTTGCGCAGCAAACCTTTTCACCTCGTAGTGAACCTTGGTAACGAGTGGGCAAGTTGCGTCAATTGTTTTCAAATTATGAGATGCCGCGCTTTGATGAACTGCCGGAGAGACGCCGTGTGCTGAGAAAATAACGGTTTCCCCTTCTGGAACTTCGTCATTTTCTGAAACAAATATCGCACCTCGGGCTTCTAGAGTGGAGACCACGTGCTTGTTATGCACAATTTCCTTGCGCACATAAATAGGTGCACCATATAGATCGAGCGCTTTTTCGACGGCAACAACTGCTCGATCAACTCCCGCACAGTATCCGCGCGGAGCAGCCAATAGGACTCGTTTGCTCATTGGGGAAGTCTATTCGCCCAGCAGATTAGTATCGACTCGTGGCAGATAACCAATCCGAGACACCATTTAGCGTTCGCGCCATTTCCGAGCGAATCGGGGCCATTGTTGATGGGCTCAGTGAAGTATGGATCGAAGGCGAGCTCTCTGAGATCAATATTCGCCCAGGCTCGCCCACCATATTTATGCGTCTACGTGACACCAGCGCCGACATGAGTATCTCTGTACGTTGCTTTAAAAATGTTTTCGATTCTGTGGCTCCGTTAGAACAAAATGCCCGTGTTGTGATTCGCTCTAAACCAACTTGGTGGACCAAGAATGGTTCGCTCTCCTTTAATATTTCCGAAATTCGCCAAGTTGGCGTTGGTGAATTATTGGTCAGGCTCGAAGCGCTAAAGAGTTTGCTCTCCTCCGAAGGGCTCTTTGATTTAGACCGGAAAAAACCACTTCCTTTTCTCCCCGGAGTTGTCGGACTGATATGCGGTCGAAATAGTGATGCCGGTAAAGATGTAATTGAAAATGCAAAACGTCGCTGGCCTTCAGTTATATTTGAAATTCGAGAGGTGGCGGTAGCAAGCGCTGCTGCAGTGACTGAAGTAAGTGCTGCCTTGGTCGACCTGGAGAACGATCCAAAAGTTGATGTAATAATTATTACGCGCGGTGGCGGATCTTTTGAAGATTTGCTCCCTTTCTCTGATGAATCGTTGCTCCGTCTGGTGGCTTCTTGCCAAACGCCAATAATTAGCGCCGTAGGGCACGAAAAAGATTCTCCTCTTCTAGATTTGGTAGCTGATTGGCGAGCATCAACTCCGACCGATGCTGGAAAGCAAGTTGTGCCTGACATGAGTGAGGAGCTTTCTAAAATATCTAATCTAGGCAATCGGGCAAATCGCTATGTCCAAGGACGGATTGAATTTGAGGCCTCGAGAATTCAAAGCCTTATGGATCGGCCCAGCATGCGAGAACCATTAACAATGATTACCAGCCGTCGTGAAATTATTGAGGAGTTGGCTGCCAGATCGCGAAGGTCGATGAATGGCGCCCTCGCACTTGCAGTGGAAGAAATTAGTGGGCTGGCCATGCAACTCCGAACCCTCTCCCCACAAGCAACGCTAGATCGAGGATATTCTGTTGTACAAAAAGATGATGGCTCTGTTGTTCGCAAAGCTAGTGACTTAAAAAGCGGCGAAAGGCTGCGCCTGCGCTTGGCACAGGGCGAAGTTGGCGCTGTAACGGAGTAGATTATGAATATGGCAGCGACAAAAGACCCCACGAAATTAAGCTACGAGCAGGCACGTGACGCCCTGGCCGAAGTGGTCGCCACTCTTGAATCTGGGCAATCTACTCTTGAGCAATCTTTAGCGCTCTGGGAGCAAGGCGAAGTCCTCGCAAAAGTTTGTCAGGATTGGTTAGATGGCGCAAAAGCAAAGCTAGCTGCAGCTAAACCAGAGGCAGATTCCTGAAATGCCAGAATTTAATTACAGCGATTTACTTCCAATTGGGCCCGATAAAACCGAATATCGCCTGCTCTCCAAAGAGGGCCTCTCAACCTTTACCGCAGAGGGAATGGAATTTCTTCGTATCTCCCCACAAGCTATTGAAAACTTAACCTCTGAAGCAATTCACGACATTAACCATTATCTGCGCGAATCACACTTGACACAACTTGCAGCGATTTTGTCCGATCCGCAAGCCTCCCCCAATGATCGCTTCGTGGCTCTGGATCTTCTAAAGAATGCAAATATTGCAGCTGGCGGAGTTCTGCCAATGTGCCAAGACACTGGCACAGTTTTAGTTATGGGGAAAAAAGGAGAGAGAGTTTTAACTTCAAAGAGTGATGGTGAGTCAATTTCAAAAGGTGTCTACAACGCTTACACCACGCTAAATCTTCGATATTCACAAATGGCTCCGATAACTACTTGGGAAGAGAAAAACACTGGAAATAATTTGCCAGCCCAAATAGAAATTTATTCAGATTTTGAACACCAAGATGAATACAACTTTTTATTCATTGCTAAAGGTGGCGGCAGTGCCAATAAATCTTTTCTCTACCAAGAGACAAAGGCGATTTTAAATCCCAACTCGTTCATGAGTTGGCTAGATGAGAAGTTGCGCTCGATAGGAACTGCAGCATGTCCGCCTTATCACTTGGCTATTGTTATTGGTGGAACCAGTGCCGAATACACGGTTAAGACCGCAAAACTCGCTAGCACTCACTACCTTGATGAATTACCGCTTGCCGGTGATGCCAAAACCGGTCATGGCTTTCGTGATATCGAATTAGAAGCAAAAGTTCTCGAGCTGACTCGCACCCTTGGCATCGGAGCTCAATTTGGTGGAAAGTATTTCTGTCATGATGTTCGCGTAATTCGCTTACCTCGTCATGGCGCCTCACTTCCAATTGCCATTGCAGTTTCTTGCTCGGCCGATCGCCAGGCCAAGGCCAAGATCACTAAAGAGGGCGTTTTTCTTGAAGTTTTGGCGCGGGAACCAGCCCATTTCTTGCCAGATACCACCGATGAGCATTTAGATGAAGAAGTTGTAAATATTGATCTCAATCAACCTATGTCAGAAATTTTAAAAACTCTTTCGCAGTATCCAATCAAGACCAGACTCGCGCTTCATGGAACCTTAATTGTTGCTCGCGACTTGGCTCATGCCAAACTCAAAGAACTTTTGGACTCTGGTAAAAGTTTGCCGCAATACATGAAAGACCACGCGGTTTATTACGCAGGTCCAGCAAAGACTCCTGTTGGCTATGCCTCCGGATCTTTTGGTCCAACAACTGCGGGTCGAATGGACTCTTATGTTGATCAATTTCAAAGCGCAGGTGGCTCCATGATTATGTTGGCAAAGGGGAATCGATCTAAAGTTGTGACCGAGGCTTGCAAGAGTAACGGCGGGTTTTATCTTGGATCAGTCGGTGGTCCTGCGGCAAGGCTGGCTCAAGATTGTATAACTAAGGTTGAGGTTTTGGATTATCCAGAGCTAGGGATGGAAGCCATTTGGAAGATTGAAGTGCGAGATTTTCCCGCATTTATTGTGGTTGATAACAAAGGTAATGATTTTTTTGCTGAAACTTCAAAACCAATTTCTATCGGCAAGAGGCCTGATTAAAACTTGCAACATCCTAGTAGTAGTGCGAGCGCAATTTCTTCAAATTGGCATTACAAGGTGTCTCATACCTGGATTTAATATATAACAGACCCCACTTAATCTGAGTAACCGGGTTGGTTCGCCAGTCTGTGGAAATTGCTTCCATCTTGTTCGCTGGCAGCGCTTGAGGAATTCCGTGAGCCCCACTGCTGTAGTTATGTGCCCGATAATTCCAATGGCTCTCACCATTCCAAAGCTGGGTCAAGCAGGCAAATTGTCGTTTGTTATCCCATTTTGCATACTTATTTTTGATTAAAATTCGAGCAATTCTTTGGGCGCCTTTGGGCTTTTTGGCTGTCTCCACTTGGCGGGCGGCAATTGAAACTAGGGCAATCGCCTTGGCATCAACCGAAGCTACGCCATTTAGATCAAGAGTGATTCCATTCGCGGCTTCATCTGCTGGTTCTGATGCCAGGGGTTCTGGGATGACAGTTAAGGCAGGGAGATCATTTGGTACTGAAACAAATTTATCGAAAGTTCCTTGGGCATAAGTCGTATCTACAGTTCCAATAAAAAGGGTGAAGAAGGCGGCGCCAAGAACTAGCTTTGGTTTTCTAAAAAGCTTGTTCATCTCATCCCTCCTTTCCCATCTCACTGCTCTAGAAGTCCAAAAAGATCACATGAGCCCCATGGCCCCGCACAAAACTAAGCCGCCCAAAATGGGCAGGTATTGAAGGGAAGAAGCAAAGGCTTTCACTCAAGATAGGCATAGCCAAATTTATCCTTGTGTGAGTCGTAATAAAGATATATGTCACAGTAAAGCGCTAATATAAAAGCGCAGGTCACTAGGCATGATATCTGATTTTACCGATTTAACCGATAGGTCTATCCCCAGCGAAATTAGAGCAAATTACTGGGTGAAATTGACCGGCTCTTCCAGCATCTCGGTCACCAAGGCGGCGATCGGCGAGCGCTCTGATCTAGTTAAGGTGATATGAGCGAAAAGAGGATGTCCCTTGAGCGACTCAACCACGGCCACAACGCCATCATGGCGACCTACCCGCAAGTTATCTCGCTGGGCGACATCGTGGGTCAAGATAACTCGTGAGTTTTGCCCAATCCGGGAGAGCACGGTTAGCAATACCCCTCGCTCTAGAGACTGTGCCTCATCGACAATGACATATGAATCGTGAAGTGAGCGGCCACGGATATGCGTCAGGGGCAAAACTTCAATAAGCCCGCGGTCAATAATTTCATCGATTACCTGCTGGCTGACCAGTGCGCCTAACGTGTCAAAAACTGCCTGGGCCCATGGCGACATTTTTTCATTTTCGCTGCCGGGCAGATAGCCCAGCTCCTGACCGCCAACAGCGTAGAGAGGGCGAAAGATCACAACTTTTTTATGGTGGCGTTTTTCCAAGACCGCTTCCAGTCCGGCGCTAAGTGCCAATGCGCTCTTACCGGTTCCGGCCCGGCCGCCTACTGAAACTATTCCAATTTCATTATCCAAGAGAAGATCAAGGGCGACTCGCTGTTCCGCACTTCTGCCATGAAGTCCAAATGCCGTGCGATCTCCTCTCACCAATTGAAGATGTTTATCTGGGGTAACCCGAGCCAAAGCGCTGCCCTTATCAGAGTGGAGGACTATGCCGGTATGGCACGGGTACTGCTCTGCTAAGTCATCAGCAACCTTGCTCGATTCATACAAACTATCAATCACTTGGCCGCCTACGGTGGCCTCAACCATCCCGCTCCAGCCGCTTGTCTCGGCAAGTTCAGCTCGATACTCCTCGGACTTAACGCCAACCGAGGAGGCTTTAACTCTGAGCGGGAGATCCTTTGTCACAAGGACTACATCCCTTGATTCAGCCATCATGTTGCGCGCAATTGAGAGAATTCGCGAATCATTTGACCCATCGCGCAAGAATCCAGAGGGCAGGGATGATGAATCTGAATGGTTCAACTCCACTCGAAGCGTGCCGCCTAAATCATTAAGAGCGATATCTTCATCCAACCGGCCATGCTCAATACGCAGATCATCAAGGGCGCGCAAAGCGGCTCTCGCAAAATAGCCCAGTTCAGGGTGGTCGCGTTTAGTTTCTAATTCGCCAATTACAGTGATTGGGATAATTACTTCGTGCTCGGCAAATCTTTTAAGCGCCGCGGGGTCTGCCAGCAAAACGCTGGTATCTAGAACATAAGTCATTCTGGTCACGCGGACAGATTTAGCCGAAGTAGCCAATTGGCGCTCGCCTTCTGTTTAGTTTTACTCGGGTGGTTTTTTATCGCTTCTCTATGAGTAAAAGGTAAAACTAAGTGCAGGTTAAATCCCTGCGACACGCTTATTCGGAAAGTTAAATTCTAGTTACCAATTACTCTTGCTAACCGAGGATATCTTTTCCTAATTTTCTTTTTCTATTTTCCGTGGCGGCGGTTGCGTTGTGAATACGCCCTAAGTGCTCGAAGAAAATCTACTCGCCTGAAATCTGGCCAATAAGCTTCGCAGAAATAGAACTCTGAGTGTGCGCTCTGCCAGAGAAGAAAACCTCCCAAACGTTGTTCCCCCGATGTGCGAATTACTAAATCTGGGTCAGGTAAGCCAGCTGTATATAAATAGCGCCCGATCTCCTCCACACTCACCGACTCGGCAATTTCAGCCGGGCTCTTACCGGTATTTCCTGCCGTGGTAATTAAAGATTTCACGGCATCAGCAATTTCACTTCGCCCGCCATATCCAATTGCAACGTTGATTACAACGCCCTTGGTTCCTTTAGTTTTTTCTGCTACCTCATTCAATTGGTCAACTAGCCCGTTGGGCAATAATTCCATCGAGCCCACTGGTCGAATTTCCCATCGCCCCAGGTCGGCCAAATCATTAACGGTATCGGCAATTATTTGAAGAAGTGGCTCAAGCTCTGCTGCGGGACGGCTCAAATTTTGATTGGAAAGAAGCCAAATAGTGAGGACTTGGACTCGGCTTTGCTCACACCAATTAAGAAGATCAACAATTTTTTCAGCGCCTGCTCTGTGGCCCCGAGACGTGGAAGTGTCACCTGCTGGCGATGGGTTAGCTTTTGCCCAACGGCGATTGCCGTCAAGAATTACTCCAACATGATGTGGGGTTTGGGCGAAATCCAATTTCGCAAAAAGACGACGCTCATATAGCGGATATAAAACCGATTTAATCGCCGGCTTTAGGTATCCCCTAACTAGCTCTTTCACGAAAGATTTAAACTAGTGCTTTAAATTCTTTGATTGCCCGACGTTCCGCGACAAATGATGCAACTGGCAAAGTGCCGGCAAGAATAAAGAGAATCGTACTGCTAAGGGATTTACGAGCCTTTAGGCAGTAGTGGAAAGCAGCCAGAACATAAATTGGATATGTAAAACCATGAACCAAGGCAATCCAAACGAAGTAATGGTGGCTAGATTCAAAAACAAGATAGTGTGTTGGCACATTTATAAACCAGAGCAGAAGTGACATAACCCCGCTATAGATTGCCATTATTCGAAAGCGGGTCATCGCCCCATTAAGGGCGGCTTGGCGTTCATTCAATTCGGTCATAGTTCAACTTTACCGCCTAATTGGCTCTCTTCTGTGGTTTGACGCTCTTTAATCGAATTATAGAAGGGCCCTAGCAAAGTAATCAGAGCCATGAGCCACCAGATAAATACATAAGAAATGTGTTGCCAATAATTTCCGGCGACCTTTGATTTGAGTTGAGGGGCTGGGATTCTGCTTGCTGCAATCTCTTGGCCCGCATCGCTTATTTCAGAAGTTGCAATTATATACCCATCAAAGAGTGAGAGATTTTGCGCTCCAGCTATTAGCCCGGGATCAATTCTAGAGAGCTCGCCATTTACTGCTCTAGCTGAGTCAGAGGTCTGTCTTGGGTACAGGCGACCAATAATTTTTAGCTCCCCGCTAATTTCCTGCTCCTTGGATTCACTAATGCCCCGAACAACCAAAATTCCCCGGCGGCCCTCCAGTACCAGTAATCGAACTTCTAGATTTAGAAGTGAAGTTTGCCCATCTCTTTTGATTTCCTGTTTTGGTGCAAGAAATGTCTGAGCGTATTTTCCAGAAACAGTAACGATTCGATTTATCGCACTCGCCTCTAAGTTTGTGGCGGCCTCGGCTACATCTTCAAGAGGAATTTGTGGAAGGTCAGGCGTAACTAAATTCACGAGCTGTACATCATGGGCTCGATTTAACTGCCAGTTGCCAAGGCCAATAAATGATAGGGAAATTAAGATGGCCACAAAAAGTTGGGCTATGAAACCCTTATTTATCTTCATTTGAATCGGGGTTATCCGAGCGTTCATTTGCTCGCTTATACCTGCGATAGAAGCTCACGCAGAGAACGGCAACTGCCGCACAGAGCAGAACCATTGTTATCGATCCTGCAATTCCTACATCAATCGTCGTTCTACCGTTCATGTGCAGATTGTATTGAGAATCCGTAGACTTCGCACATGTCCTCGTCCCTGGAAAATGACCCTTATCTGCAAAATCGTTACGGGATAAAAGCTCGCAGATTTCCGAAATGGTTGGTCACGGCAATCTTTTTTGCCGCTATAGGGGGCAGTTGGTTGATATGGAGCGCGAGCCACTTTTCAAACCCTGATATTCGCGCCACGCTTATTTCATTTAAAGAGATAGATGCTAAGAGCATTGAGATCCGCTATTCGGTGAAAGTGAGAAACCCTGAAAACCAGGTAACTTGCCGCCTGAGTGCACGCGATTATAAGTTAAATATCGTTGGCGAGATAGATGATCCAATTCCTGCCGGAAGCACAGATATCACGCGAATTGTGCGTATTCCCACGCGTCTCGCCGCCGTAAATGCAGGTATCGAATCTTGCACCTCGTTGTAAGATTCGAGTCTTATGGCTATTGAACCTACTCAGACTTGGCTTACCCAAGAAGCAGCTGATCGCTTAACTGCCGAATTAGCCGACCTTGAAGGTCCACGTCGCGCAGACATTATTAAGAAAATCGAGGCTGCCCGCTCGGAAGGTGATTTAAAAGAAAACGGTGGGTATCACGCAGCTCGCGAAGAGCAAGGAAAAATTGAAGGTCGGATCCGCCAGTTAAAGCACATGCTCGAGCATGCGCATATTGGTGCGCCACCAGCAGGCGAATCAGGAGTTGTTGGACTTGGTATGTTGATTACTGTTGATATTGCCGGGGATGAATTGAAATTTCTTCTCGGATCACGCGAGATTGCAAGCGGTGATATTGATATCTATAGTGAAAAGTCCCCACTTGGTGCGGCAGTTCTTGGCGCAAAAGTTGGCGAGAGCGTCAGTTATATCGCACCAAATGGTCGTGAAATAAAAGTTGCAGTATTAGAAGCGCAGAACTTCTTTTAAATTATTTACTGCTAACTCTTATATATTTTCTAACGCTCAATGGTGCAAATATTGCAACGATTAAAACCATGTAAATCAAAGACATCGCAAGTGGATTCTGGCTGGGCCAGGAATTGGCTGTTGCACCAAATTGATTTGTCACACCAAACAATTCACGACAACCAGCCACCACCGTAGAAACTGGATTCCATTCAGCAAAATACTGCAAAATTCTTGGCATCCCTGCTGTTGGAGCGAAAGCATTTGATAAAAAAGTGAGCGGGAAAACCGTCATGAAAACTAAGTTTTGAGCTACCCGCTCTTCGCGCACTGAAAGGCCGATTAAAACACCAATCCATGACATTGAATATCCAAATGCCAGCAAGAAAACAAATGCCAGCAAAACTTTAAATATTCCACTGCTTGGACGCCACCCAACTAAGTAGCCAACACCGCCCATAACAACAAGTGTCACGATATTTTGCGTGGTATCCCCGACCGTGCGGCCGATAACGACCGCAGAACGAGCAATTGGCAGTGATCTAAAGCGATCAATCAAACCCTTTTGCATATCTGCTGTCAGCCCAACTGCGGTTGCGGCAAGCGTGAAAGCTACGGTTTGCACAAATATTCCCGGCATTAGCAGTTGAACATAACCACCCTCAACCCCTGAATCAATAGCACCACCAAAAACATAACGGAACAGAAGCACAAACATTGCAGGTTGAATTGTTGCGAAAATCATTACTTCTGGAATCCGAATCATTTGGAGCAACTGACGCTTAGTTATTACTAAAAAATCACTTACGCTTTGTAACATCTTCGCCTCCTTCGGCTACAACTTCAGCAACATGTCCCGTCAATGAAATAAAAACGTCATCTAGCGATGGTCTCTTGAGACCAATATCTAGCGGATGAATTTTTGCTTCATCTAGTAGTCGAAGAATTTGGATAAGTGAGGCACTGCCATTGCTTACCGGAGCCGAAATTTTTCGAATCCCAATATCCACTGAGGGCTGGCTTCCAGCAACTTGGGCGACTAAAGCCGTGGCAACTGATATCTGATCTGCCTCGACAGTTATCTCAAGCCTCTCGCCACCAACTTGGCTTTTTAATTCATCTGCGGTTCCCTCCGCGATAACTTTGCCAGTATCAATTACCGCAATTGAATCGGCAAGCTGATCGGCTTCCTCTAAATATTGGGTCGTTAGAAGCAAGGTGACGCCACCTTTAACGAGTTCATCGATTACACCCCACATTTCCATCCGGCCGCGTGGGTCTAGGCCAGTCGTTGGTTCATCCAAGAATAGAACTTTAGGTTTAATAATTAGTGAGGCGGCTAAATCCAGGCGACGACGCATCCCTCCGGAATATGTCCTTATCGGCCGCTTTGCCGCCTCAGTAAGCGAAAACTTCTCCAATAACTCAGTGGCTCGTTTCTTTGCGCCCGCAGAATTCAAGTGATAGAGGCGGCCAAACATATTTAAGTTGTCCCAGCCAGTGAGAGTTTCATCAAGTGCGGCATATTGCCCGGAGAGACCGATTACTTTGCGAACTTCATCAGGATGTTTTAAGACATCAATCCCAGCGACAGTGGCCTGGCCCACATCTGGCGTTAAAAGTGTTGCGAGAACTCGAACTGTTGTGGTTTTTCCAGCCCCGTTTGGGCCGAGCAACCCAAGAACCGTTCCCTCTTCGACTTCAAGGTTCAGGCCATCAAGTGCTTTAATTTCACCATTTCTATAGCTTTTAACCAGACCCTCGGCCACGATACTTTTCATGCCATTACCTTAACTCTCTATTTTAATTTAGGAGTAGTAGCCTTCGCGATATGTCTACTAAAAGCCCCGAAGCCTCGAAGCCTCTAACTCACAAAGAAATAATGTTCGTTCTTAGCGGGCTTATGGTCGGGATGCTGCTTGCAGCGCTTGATCAAACTATTGTCTCAACAGCGCTGAAGGTAATTGTTGAAGATTTTAATGGCCTTGCACATTACACCTGGGTTGTCACCGCATATTTGCTCACATCAACAGCCTCAACACCGCTCTATGGAAAAATTTCTGATCTTTATGGTCGTCGTCCAGTATTTCAATTTGCGATAGTCACATTTCTAATCGGCTCCTTTGCCGCTGGCGCCGCTTCAAGCATGGCACAGTTAATTGCATTCCGTGCAGTGCAAGGACTTGGCGCCGGTGGCTTGATGTCCCTGACCTTCGTAATTATTGGTGACATAATTTCGCCTCGTGAGCGCGGAAAGTATCAAGGATACTTTGGCGGCGTTTGGGGACTTTCATCTGTTGCTGGGCCACTTCTCGGCGGATATTTCTCGGACCATGCGCAAATTCTTGGCGTAACTGGTTGGCGCTGGATTTTTTACATCAACTTGCCTTTCGGAATTGCCGCGCTAATTATTACATCCGCCTCACTTCACATTCCAAAGGTAAAGCGCGAACACAAAATTGATTACTTTGGTGCGTTGCTCTTAGTTAGTGGAGTTTGCTCACTGCTTCTTGGACTTTCAGTTTATGGGCCACAAAATGGTTGGGGTAATTCAAAAACCATCATCGCACTATTGCTCGCACTATTTTTAATTATTGTTTTTATAATTCAAGAGAGTCGCACTCCTGAACCAATTTTACCGTTGACTTTATTTAAGAATCACACTTTTACCGTGACTTCAATTATGGCTTTCATTATTGGCGCTGGAATGTTTGGCGCGATCATTATGTTGCCACTATATCTTCAAGTGGTTAAGGGTGATTCTGCAACATCTGCTGGTTTGAAATTGATTCCGTTTATGATCGGAATAGTTTCAATGTCTATCTTCAGCGGAAAAATGATTACAAAGCACGGACATTACAAACGCTATCCAATTATTGGGTTGGCACTTATGACCTCTGGATTGGTATTGCTCGCTACTCTCAATGAAACGACGCCTTTCTGGCAGCTCTCTATCTATTCGATCATGATTGGTGCTGGGCTCGGCCTCTCCATGCAGACAGTAGTAATTGCCTTGCAAAATGCGGTAGAAATTAAGGACTTAGGGGTTTCAACAAGTGCGAATACTTTCTTCCGCTCAATTGGAGCAACCATTGGTGTTGCCTTATTTGGAACCGTTTATGCAAATCGCCTAACTCACTACCTGCCAATTGAGATAGATAAATTGAAAGCCAGCAATCCAGCAGCTCTTATTGGTGCGACTCCAGAAAAGTTCGCTGCTCTTAAAGATAACACTGCAGTTTTAAACTCCTTCACCCCAGAGCTCCAGGCTGGAATAATTCATGCATTTGTAAATTCATTCCATGTTGTATTCCTATCTGCGGCGCCGATTACCATAATTGGCTTTATGGTGGCATTCGCACTACGTGAAACACCATTGCGATCTGGTGCAAGTCACCAAGCAGCAAAAGATGAGGCTGCAGGCGAGGCGCTTGCTTAAAAAAAGAAGTCCAAAAACGCTACTACCGAGAGAGGTCTATGTTCTTTCGGTAGTAGCGTTTTTTGTGGCCCTTGGTTACGGAATGATAATTCCTGCCATTCCGCTCTTTGCAAAAACTTTCCAAGTAAATAATGCACAAATTGGGGCGATAATCTCTGCCTTTGCACTGGCTCGATTTGTGATGGGTTTACCGGCAGGAAAATTAATTGATTTATTTGGAGAGCGTAAAGTGCAAACCATTGGTTTGCTGCTTGTTGCCGTCTCATCACTAGCAGCAGGTTTAGCTCAAACTTATTGGGAGTTGCTTACATTTCGCGCACTTGGTGGAATCGGATCGGTAATGTTTTCGGTCTCTGCAGGTTCACTGCTTATGCGCTCTGTTGACGATAGCATTCGTGGTCGAGCTCAATCAACATATTACGGTGGTTTTTTAATCGGTGGAATTGCCGGGCCAGCAGCAGGAGGGCTACTTTCTATAATTTCGCTGCGCGTTCCATTTTTTGTCTACGCTTTTACTTTGGTTTGTGCAGCCTTTACAACTTCGTTCTTCTTATCTGAAAAACGCCTAGGCAGGTCCATTCAAAACAAGCAGGATCCAAGTGACCGGGTGCCATTGCTCGCCGCCTTGAAAAGCTATCCATATGTCGCAGCTATGGCCATTGCGTTCTTATCCAATTGGGTTCTCTTTGGTCTTCGCAATTCAGTTCTCCCACTCTTTGCAAAAGAGCACCTCGGTGCATCTAATACGACACTAGGTTTGGGTTTCACGGTTGCAGCCGTTGTCCAGGGAATTGCCCTGTTATATGTTGGAAAGATTTCTGATTTTCGAGGACGCCGCTTTGCTTTAATGGTCGGTTCATTTGCCCTGTTATCAGGAGTAGCCACAATAATAATTTCATCGCATTGGTGGTACTACTTCTTGGCAATGGTCTTCTTTGGAATCGGCGGTGCCTTCGAAGGGACGGCCTCAGCGGCAGTCGTAGGAGATCTTTTCGGTGGCAAAGGGGGCCGCGTAATCGCGCTCTGGCAAATGGCAGGTGATTTTGGAAATATCGTCAGCCCAATTCTTTTAGGGTGGTTAGTTGATGCCCACTCCTACCGTCCAGCATTTATTGCAACAGCAGTAGTGTTTTCAATAACCATACTGCTGTCTGCAAAAATGCCTGAAACTAGGAAGTTAGATAGTAAAAACTCCTAGTAGATTTAGTTTTTTAATTAATCTCGGCGAAGAATCGAGATCAAGCGCAAGATCTCAAGGTACAGCCAAACAACTGTGACCATCAAGGCAAATCCGGCACGCCATGATTGTTCTTCAGGTGCACCACTTGCGATCATTTTGTCGATCTGATCAAAGTCAAGAACTAAGAAAAATGTCGCGAGTAGAACTCCGCCAACAGCAAGAAGTGGACCAAAACCAGATAGTCCGTAAAGTCCCATACCGTTGCCGAGCCCAAAAAATGAACCAATTATTGAGAAGAAAGCAAGACCCATATAACCGATCATTGCTCCCGCCATCACGCGAGTGAACTTAGGTGTAACACGAATTCTCTTACTCTTGTAAGCAAACAACACACCTGCTATCGCAGCAATAGTTGCAACAAGCGCCTGAGAAACAATGCCATCGTATTGAACTTCGTACATGTGGCTAAGAGTTCCAAGTGCCAAACCTTGAAGTGCGGCATATGTAATAGTGAGCCCCGGTTTTACCTTTTGTGTAAATGAAAGATAGAGACCCAACCCCATCGCGCCAAGAAAACCAATTAGAAGAGCTCCGCCACCTAGATTCATTGTCCAAGCTGCACTGCCTACTGCGACAAGAACGATAAAAAGTAAAGTTGTCTTGGTAACAACGTCGTCGATGGTCATACGTCCGGTTTGTTTTGAAGAAGCTGCCGGGGCGTTATAAAGAGCGTCTAGTTCAGTTGAAGTTGGGGTCACTAAGTTTCTGCCACGATTTTCTACTGCGCCATATCCACGCTTGAAAACTGGGTTCGAACTCTGCATTATTTCTCCTGTTTGCTAGTTGAAAAAACCTATTGGCCTAAGGATAAACAATTTTGCCAACTTTGCTATTCCAATTAGGCGTTTTGTTGCGTAATTCCAGGCTCGATTTCTTAAAAATTGCTCAGAATTCGAGGCCAGAACTTTTTATCAGGCAAATTTAAATCGGCTAACTACTCAAGCGTTCCAAGTTCAAATCCAGCCAATTGCTTATTTGGTCTCTTTTCTGCCCCATGTTGACCATAGAAGGCGTTCGTACCATCAATTCCACATAACGAAAGAATGGCACCAGCGCTACCAGGATGTTGATCAATCCATTTCGTTAAATCGTATACAACTTCACCAATAACACTCCAACAACTTACCGCAGAGTTATTTTTCTCCACCGCGCTCATTGCGATAATGGGGCCACTTGCGCTTGCTGTTTCGCTTGAGGATGTAGTTTCGCTTGAGGATGGCTCACTTACTATCGTAATTTTCTTTTTATTTTTCTTCCACACTAATTTTTTGCCTTTATTAGTGCAAATAAATTCCTTGTTCTTTTTGAATTTTGTTACTCCGACTGTCTTGCATTTTGATCCTGTCTTAACTGCAGCATTTGCTGGAACAGAGCCCACTATTAGACCAACGAGGATGCTATAAATAATAATTTTTTTCATTGTCTAAAGATACCATTCTCACAAAGAATGAAGTCCTGAAACTTACAATTTATAACATGCGCCTTCTGCGGATAAGAACTATTGCTATAAGCCACGCAATTGCCACTGGTTCCAGGAGTTTTCCAAATTTTGCAGTAATTGTTAAACCTTTGGCATGTTGGATTTCACCTATAAGTGTCCCAGGAATAAATTTTGGAATCTGATTTATCACATTGCCTTGATTATCTATCAGCGATGTAACTCCCGTCGTAGATACGTAAGCGACAAATCGCCCACTTTCGGCGGCCCGCACTCGGGCAATATTCATCTCTTGATCTAATTGCGGTGTGTCACCAAATGTCGCATTGTTCGTTTGTACAACTAGAAAATCTGAATCGATTTCGTCTCTAAACTTATCACTGAGAATTTCGTAACAGATCAAGGTCTGAAATATTGCGCCATTAATCTTGAACTTGATATCCTCTTTTCCGCTAATAAAATTCTGTACTCTCCCCGAATATTTAGATAATTTGTCTGAAATTGAGCGGAGCGGAATATATTCGCCAAAGGGCGTCAAATATCGCTTCGTATATATCTGTTTTACTCCAGGATCAAATAAAATCGATTGATTTTTCGGGCCGGGTAGCGATTGCGTAACTCCACCTGCCAATATTGGGGTTGCTAAATCAGTAGATTTATCTGCGATTAAGTCCCGTATGCGTGTATTCGAATTGATATCTACGTCGACGGCATTTTCTGGCCAGATAATCAAGTCCACCTCATTTCTTTCTAGCGATTCACCTGTTTCATTTAGGTGGCGAAAGAACACTTCCTCTGGCTTGGAATTGAACTCCAGCCCTAGGTTAGTAACGCCTCCTTGAATTAAGGCGACTCGAGTCCGCTCTCCTGTCAGATGTGCGCCCGGCAAAAGAGTGGCTACAAAACCAAAAACTATTAGAGCCACCAAGTATTTGACCGATCTTGTAGCACTTATTGCGGCGATATAGAAAGCAACAAGGACAGTTCCACCAACAGCATAGATTGGGGATAACGGACCATCGATCTGTGTAAAACCAATTCTGGTCCAACCGAAACCGCCAAAGGGTAATGTGCGAAGCACAAATTCAGTCAAAACAATCGATGTTCCAAAGGCAAATTGGTTAAACCCGAGCTTTCGATTGACAACTAGCGCAGGGAGAAGGAAAGCAATCGCCTGACCAAAACATAAAAATATCCATGGAAAATTACCGACATATATTCCGGCCCAATATTGAGCCGGAAGAAGAAGTCCCAGTCCAAATAGATATGAGATTACCAGTCGCTGGCTCAATTTTGATTTCACAAGCAGGTAATACCAAAGAGACAATCCAATAATTCCCGAGAGCCAGAAAGCAAGAGGAGCAAACGCAGTTGAGGCAACTAATCCAGATACAAGAGCTAAAAAATAGGTTCTCATCAGTATTTAATTTATCACCTGGCTCCACTTGGTCAGGCGCTCTTCTAATCTGAACTCTCAAGAGTGATTTTATAAAAACTTGAAGCCTCAAGAATAAGTATCTCTGGATTTATTGTAATTATAAATGATTGTGCATCGCTCGAGGTAAACGTGAATCCTAAATCGGCGGATGGCTCTGGCTCTGCCGCGAAATATGTCGTACCCGAAGAAGCGACTCTGACAACTAACGTGCCTGTAGGGCTGCTTGAAGTGTCACCAAATATTTTTAAAATTAACTTTTTACCAGCACATCCCGTTTGGCTACTATCGACACCACTCGCAACGACACTACTTATTCTAAATGAACCACCGTTCGATTGATTTACAAAGGTAGATTCTGGTATCAAAATAATGCCATCACTATCGCAGGCAAGAGTTTGCGCAACGCCTTGGCCAAACTCATCTGCTGATCCTGAGTTAAGTGAGATGTTTGCAGCAAGGGTGCTTTGAATATATAAAGTGCCGCCTATTAGCGCGGCAATAAGAGCTAGAACCCCAGAGAAGCGCTTCTTAGATTTTGGACGTTGGAAGTTGGCTGGGTCATCACTGTAGTAATCGCTGCTAGACACTTAGTTGACCTACCTAACCAGTCTTGAGTGATGAGCAAGTCCCAATATGGAGTCTATAGGAAGGGGTCAGGCGCGTAAAAGGGGTAATCTCCTTGACAGAGTTGCCTACCCACCCCTTTGCCCACTGCGGTTATAGACGAAGTAGCGGCTAGTTGTTGTAGTAGTTCCGATATATGAAGGATCTGTTGGATTTAGCGTTGCCGTGATAACAACATAGCCTCTAGTAGAAGGTCGGTAGGAGCAGGTAACAGTTGCGCTTGCTAGTACTACCTTCTTCTTGCACCTTGGTATTACCTTGCCATTGACCTTAAAGGTGACCTTGCCAGCAACAGATGAGCTTGCAGTAACTGCCTTTGCCTGGCGGTAGGTAAGTGCGCCTGGCTCTAGAGTGATTGTGGCGCTAACGCTGGTGGTGGAGATATTGATAGTTGTATCTGCTGACTGCGCTGCTAGGTAATTGTCATTCTCTGCAAGGCTAGACCTAATGACACAGCTACCAGCTGCAGTGGGAGTAAGAGTTGAACCTTCGATAGTGCAAGATCCTGAGATCACTGTGTAGGTAAAGGTGCCCCCGGTTGAACCACCGGAGGAGGTAAGTGAAAGATCACTGCCAAAGCTTGCAGAGGTAGATGTGATGTTGATGGGGGCCTGGTAGGCCTTGCCAATCTGACCAGTTGCATCAGAGGTCGATGAGGCTGAGCCGCCGTCATTTGTTGCAGTGACGGTCGACTTTAGATACTTACCAACATCTGCCGTAGCCAAGTTATAGGTTGAACTAGTTGCACCAGAGATATTTGAATAAGACCCACCAGATGAATCGGCTCGACTCCACTGGTAGGAGAATGAGGTTGGTGTGTTGGTCCACGTGCCAGTAGTCGTGGTCAAAGTTTCACCAATTGTGGTTACTCCGCTTATGGTTGGGGCTGCTGAGTTTGAGGGAGGTGGTGTGTAGCGAACAATTTCTTCTAAGTTAAATAGGGATGTTTTGAAATTTTGGAATATCGATCCAGCAATAAATGTTGGAGCCTTTAGGTCTGAACAATGTGTTTACTTGGCGTTTCACAGGGATCACTTGTTTAAGAAGTAGCTTTAGGAAATATATTTATCTGCCCTGTATACAACTAGTGAGCGTGAAAGTTAACAATCCTGGGTCTGTTTAAGACCAATGGCAGCAAGTTAGAAGGTTACTTCTTTTATAGCCTTTAGGGCACTTGGGCTTAATGGAAGTAACCTTTTTGGTCAGCTTTCCCTTGGTGCTACTTAGGCCTATTGGATTTGTCACCTGAGATTGACTGGTCAAGTCGGCGAATGAGTTAATTGCAATTGCCCCGATATTGCCAAAAACAAAAGTCATACGTGTTGTATTAAACCCAAGCTCAGTATTGTGCGCTAGTAGGCCCGATGGCTGCCAATAAATTCCGTAAAAAGAGCCAAGAAGGCACTCGATTTAATCGAAAGCCCTCTCGGCTCTTCTACAACAATAAAGTCTCTGGAATGTTTTATCCGACCAAAAACTTTAATCCATTTTAGGACCTCTGAAGCGCCGCTTTCTTAGCCGCAGATAGACCGTTAAACACGGCTGTTGGTATGGCCGCTGCTGCTTCAGGTGATAAGGCACGAAGTTTAGCTTTGCTCCACTTCTTTGCCTGTGATAATTTCAAGCCAGCAACTGCCTCTGGTGGCAGCAATGAAATATCATCCTTTCCCATTGCTTTAACTGAAGCGGCAGGTAGTTCGCTCAACTGTGAAGGTGTCATACCTGCAAATGCTTCAGATGGTAGCCCCTTAAGTTGTTTCGCTCCCATTCCGGCCATCGCCGCAGGTGGTAGCTGGCCAAGTTGGTCTGCTCCCATTTCGGCCATCGTTGTACGTAACATTGCCTTCATTTGATCTGCGCCCATACCTGCAAATGCTGCAGGTGGTAGCTGACCAAGTTGCTCTGCTCCCATTCCGGCCATCGCTGCAGGTGGTAGCTGGCTAAATTGCTGCGATCCCATTCCGGCCATAGCTGTAGGCGGTAGCTGGCTAAATTGCTGCGCTCCCATTCCGGCCATCGCTGCAGGTGGCAGTGCCCTCATTTGATCTGCCCCCATACCTGCAAATGCTGCAGGTGCCATTGCACCTACTGCTCTGAAGTCAAAGCCCTGCATTGCAGTTGTTGACATTGCTTTCATTTGATCTGCGCCCATACCTGCAAATGCTGCAGGTGGCAGCTGACCAAGTTGCTCTGATCCCATTCCGGCCATCGCTGTAGGCGATAGCTGGCTAAATTGCTGCGCTCCCATTCCGGCCATCGCCGCAGGTGCCATTGCCCTCATTTGATCTGCGCCCATACCTGCAAATGCTGCAGGTGGTAAAGATTGAATCTGTTGAGAATTAAAAGCGCCGACAGCATTTGGTGCAAGTTGTGATAATTGCTCAGGATTAAAAGCGGCCATTTGATTTCCCGTAAAAGCAGCAACTTGATTTGGTTGAAAAGAGCCTACTGAGCCAGTAGGCAGGGCACCAACTCCGCCGACTGGTGCCTTCCAATCAGTAACGCCGCCGACTGGTGCCTTCCAATCATTGACTCCGCCAGCAGGTGCCTTCCAATCGCTAGGAGTTGCTGGGCCACCAGGAGTTGCTGGGCCACCAGGAGTTCCTGGGCCACCAGGAGTTGCTGGGCCACCAGGAGTTCCTGGGCCACCAGGAGTTCCTGGGTCACTAGCAGGAGTTCCTGGGTCACTAGCAGGAGTTCCTTGGCCAGCAGGAGTTGGTGGGCCAGCAGGAGTTCCTTGGCCAGCAGGAGTTGGTGGGCCACCAGGAGGGCCCTCCGCATACCCTGGTGAAGCTAAATTAATTGTTGTTGCAGTAAAAGCCATTATTAAAACTGTGCTGACTCGCTGCCTTCTAGCGACACCTACCTTGTTAAATAGAGCGTCCATCTAACACCTCCACACAAGAATTTCTTCTCTAGGGCGAGGTGGAATTTCCACGGCACCCTAATTATCATTAGAGTATTGTTTTAGACAGTACCCCTCATTCTTGAAAAAGGGAAGAAAAATCAGGGATTACTTTTCAGATACCAGGGTCTTTACTTGGAAGCTTCCGCCAGTCCCTTAACCAAAATTCTTAGTAGAAACGACAGTGAGCGTGAAAGTTAACAACCCGGGGTCTGTTCTAGTCCAATGGCAGAGACAGTTGGAGCGCGAGCTTTGCTCGAGCGCAGATGCTCTGGGCTGAGATGTATCGAGGATCAGAGCATCGCCTTCAAATCCTTCACGGCAAATATGTATGCATTTATGTATGCACTGCAAAATAAATGCTGGAATATTTTTACTAAGTGCGAGATACTTTACGCACAGCTGGTGCCCCCGGTCGGACTCGAACCGACACTGGAAGGATTTTAAGTCCTCTGTCTCTGCCATTGGACTACGGGGGCGAAAGTAGTGAGAGCAGTCTACTAGGCGCAAATGGTTCCAACTTCCACGTGATCTTGCTACCTAAACCAAATTCGGCGCGCGACTAGAATCTGTCAATGAGTACTGAGGTAAAAATTGTTCCGTTGGTTTCTATAAAGGAGCAAAATTTTGCTCGGAACGTATTTGATTCGGTTTGGCCAATGGCCGTTGGAACGGAAATAACATCCAACTTAATGCAAGCGATGGTCCATAACGGAGCATATTTATCTGGCGCCTTTTTAGGTGACGAATGCATCGGCGCATCTTTTTCTTTCCCTGGAACCACAAATGGGTTGCATCTTCACTCCCATATGACTGCCGTTCTAGGAAAGTTTAGGAACCGAGGAATTGGATACGCACTCAAGATTGACCAATGGCACTGGGCCAAGGAAAATAATTATAAGGAAATCACTTGGACTTTCGATCCTTTGGTTAGACGAAATGCAAAACTTAATCTGCTCAAACTAGCTGTTGATATATCTGCCTACCATACAAATTTCTATGGCCCAATGGCCGATGCTTTGAATGCAGGCGATGAAACAGATCGTGTTGTGGCAAGTTGGGCGGTCTTCGGCGAAGAACCTATCTCAAGAAATGCAATTTTGGATCCGCACAGTACAGACATTCTTATTTCAATCCCCGAAGATATTGTGGCTATTAGAGAGCAAGATATGAAAGAAAGCTTAAAATGGCGGCACAAAGTCAGAGAGCAATTTGTAGAATCTTTAGCAAATGGCGGCAAGGTCATTGGTTTTTCCAAAAATAATGAATATGTTGTGAGAATATGAAACTAAAAGAAATTGAACTTCGCAGAATACACATCCCACTGGTTCGACCATTTAGGACATCATTTAGTACGCAAACATCCCGAGAAGTTCTTCTCGTAAAAGTCACAAATGAAAATGGAACCGTTGGTTGGTCAGAATGTGTGGCCATGTCCGAACCTCTTTATTCCCCTGAATATGTCGCAGGTTGCCAAGACATGATGAAGAGATTTTTAATCCCTGCTCTTAGAGATAAATTGGATTTAACTGCTGAGGATGTGCCAATCATTTTGAAACCATTTTTGGGTTGGCAGATGACAAAGGCGGCTCTTGAAACGGCAGTTCTAGATGCCCAACTTCGAGATAGGAATGTCTCGCTAGCCACTTATTTAGGTGCGACTAAAAGCAAGGTGGCGTGCGGGGTATCGGTTGGGATAGCCAATAATTTAACCGAACTTGCCGAAGAGGTTAAATCCTATGTCGATGCTGGATATCGCCGTATTAAATTGAAAATTCAACCCGGATGGGACATTGAAGCAGTTAAAACCATTCGCGAGCTATATCCCAAAATAGCGCTTCAGGTAGATGCAAATCAGGCCTATTCTAGAAGTGACTCTGGGCGCTTAGGAAAATTAGATCAATTCGATTTATTACTAATTGAACAACCGTTGGATGAGCACGATATTTTGGGGCACGCGCTCTTGGCTAAAGAAATTAAGACACCAGTCTGTTTGGATGAATCGATAACTTCGCTTCGATCAGCCGAAGATGCGCTAGAACTTAAGGCAACGTCTGTCATCAATATAAAACCTGGCCGCGTGGGTGGCTATATTGAATCAGTAAAGATCCATAATTTATGTGTTGGCAGAAATATTCCAGTTTGGTGTGGCGGAATGCTTGAAACGGGAATCGGAAGAGCGGCGAACTTGGCACTTGCAGCTCTGCCTGGATTTATTTTGCCAGGTGACACATCAGCATCTTCTCGCTACTTTAAAAAGGACATCACCATGCCTTTTATAATGGAGGATGGATACTTAAATGTTCCAACTGGGGCCGGGATAGGCGTAACTCCCGATATGGATTATCTAAACGAAATTACAATCGATAAGGAAGTTATCTAAATTTCTACTCTGGTTTCTTGCTTTCGCGTTTCCACACCGTGAGTTGAGGGAATGGGAATTCGATCTCGGCTTCATCGAATCGCTCTTTGACTAAGAACCTCAATTTTCTGGCCATTTCCCACTGTTTACCTGCCTGGACTCTTGCTACCACTCTGAAATCTATTGAACTATCCGCGAGTTTCTCGACTCCAAGTAATTCTGGAAAATCTATTAAGAATTCTTTAACATCTGGAAGATTTGAGTATTCGGTCAAGATTTCCATAATAGTTTTTTGAACATACTTTAAATCACTTTCATAGGCAACACTTATATCCAAGATCATGCGCGACCATTCTTGGCTCTTGTTAGCCACGCGCTCGATTGAACCATTGGGAATATGCCAAAGAGTTCCATCTAGTGACCGAATCCGCGTACTTTTCAGACTAATTGACTCCACAACACCGACAGCTTCCCCTGCGTCAATAACGTCACCAACGCCATATTGATCTTCGGCAAGATTGGAAATTCCAGCAATAAAATCTTTCACCAGCGTTTGCGCACCAAATCCGATAGCAACACCAAAAACGCTTGCTCCAGCGAGAAGTGGCGCCAAATTAATTTGTGCGAAATCAAGTAATATCAAAAAAGCAATTACTGTAATAAAAATAGTGACAACGGAGTTAGAAACTGCTGAAAGCGCATCGGCTCTCTGATTAATTCTTTTGTCATAACTAGAACTTTCTTGATTAGCATCTCTAAGTTGTAACACGCGCACAATGAATTTTCGCATAATCATCTTAATGAGCTTTATGGCTACAAAGGCGCCAATAAAGACAGCTGCTGATTTACCTAAAAGAAACCAAAGATCACTACTGTTTAAATCCATATTCTTATGTTACATCCCGTAGGACAAATACAGAATTCGATGCACATATTTAGCGTAAGACGATAGCGCAAGACATTATTGCAATGTTTAAGGCTTATCACTTTCAGCTCGGCTAAGCGACCATCCCATGCCATCTAAAATATCGGATTCCGATGCCATGAATTCATTCGCCCCGGTTGCGATCATGATCCTAGAAAGCACAAGAGAACCCGCTGCTATCACGTCAACTCGACCTGGATGCATATAACCAAGTGCGGCAATTTCCTCTCTCGACATGAGTGAGAACATTTGCGCGATTTCAAATACCTTAGTTGCTGGAATCCGAGATAAATGAATTGCATGACGATCATATTCACTAAGTCCAAGAGCGGCTGCTGCAACTGTCGTTGCGGTCCCGGCAACTGCAATTAGAGTTTTTGCCGCTTTAAGGGGGACTGTATAGGCGGCTTCAGTGATAGCAAGATCTATATCGATTATTGCATGCTGAATTGCCAAGGGGTCTTGTGGGGCTTTCTTAAGATGGCGCTCTGACATTCGCACACAACCAATATCAACTGACTTTGCAAACTCTACTTCCGAGTTGCCTAAAACAAACTCAGTTGAGCCGCCGCCAATGTCAACCACAAGGAAGGGCTTCTCGGTATGCGTGAGTCCCTTAGTTGCACCAATGAAGGAGAGTTCTGCTTCTTCACTTCCAGAAATTACTTCAGGCTCTATCCCTAAAATTTCGCGCACACCATCCACAAAAAGCTCGCGGTTCTTTGCATCTCGAGTGGCCGAAGTTGCACAGAAGCGAATTTTTTCCACTCCCTTGCTTGCAATTATTTCGGCATATTTTCTTGTCGTGCTCAAAGTACGCTCTATTGCTTCTGGATCGAATTTGCCCGTCGAATCAACGCCTTGCCCCAATCTGACAATTTCCATCTCTCTCGCTAATTCTTGAAAATTTTCACCATTGATATCGGCGATTAAAAGTCTTATGGAATTAGTTCCACAATCAATAGCAGCAACCCGACTCATTTATTTTCCTCACTTACTACTTCGCATGGATCTGTTAGCCACCATTTTGGTAGCGCGGCTAGAGCTTCATCTCCAAGTGGATTGACACCTGGCCCGGCGCTTAGGGAATGGGCAACGAGCGAGTGTAAGCACTTAACCCGATCTGGCATACCGCCCGCCGTTATTCCTTTTACTTCTTGGACATCCATACCAAGTTCATCACGTGCTGCTTGATATTGATCGTGAGCACTCTGATATTTTGTCGCCAAATCTCTGTCTTCGCCTAGCCGGTTTTGCATCTCCCCCATCATCCCTGTGGTTTCTAGGGTCGAAATTGCGCCAGTTAAGCGTGGGCAAGTCGCATAATAAAAAGTTGGGAAAGGTGTGCCATCAGAAAGTCTCGGTGGTGTTGCGACTACTGCTGGCTTTCCGCAGGGACAACGGTATGAAATTGCATGTACATCTCGCGGAGTACGGCCGAGCTGATTTTGAATTACATCCAAATCGTCTTGGGTTGGTTTGTTTGTCATCTATCTATATTCGTATTTGTAATCGAAGAAATTAGCCTGCCATACCAAGGGAGTCCATTTGGAATTAAGGTTGAAATTGGTGCTGCTGGAGCACGCTTCTCGCTTTCAGTTTTAGGAACATTTAGCACGATGTATTGCCGCTCTCCTGGGAAAACAAAATGCAGTCTTTGTCTTGCTTGCGACGCGACATATTCGGGATCATTCCATTTTGCTAATTCCAGACGAGCTTTTTCCAATGCGTTATTGCTGTCATTTACTTGAACCCGAATAGAATTTATTTGGGCTCGCTGTGCGAAAAAGCGTTGAAGAGGTGGGGCAAGTGTGATTGCAAAAATAAAAGCAACAGTAACAACCGCTAGCCAGCGAGCAGAGGAATTACTTTTCTTTGCCATCTTTTAGCCATTAAAACGAGGGAACGCGGCGCGACCAGCATAAAGTGCAGAGTCACTGAGTTCTTCTTCAATGCGTAAAAGTTGGTTGTATTTAGCGACTCTCTCGCTGCGCGCAGGTGCACCAGTTTTTATTTGGCCACATTCAAGCGCGACAGCAAGGTCTGCGATTGTTGTGTCTTCAGTTTCACCAGAACGGTGACTCATCATCGAACGATAACCGCTGCGATGTGCAAGAGAAACGGCATCTATCGTTTCTGTAAGAGTGCCTATTTGATTTACCTTAACAAGAAGCGCATTTGCAGTACCAAGTTTGATTCCCTTGGCAAGGCGCTCGGGATTCGTAACAAAAAGATCATCGCCTACGATTTGAGTCTTAGCGCCAAGTTGAGCTGTCATTTTTGCCCAACCCTCCCAATCATCTTCATCAAGTGGATCTTCGATTGAAACGATTGGATAAGAAGCGACTAAATCAGCGTAGTAAGCGATCATTTCATCGGCCGAACGCTTATTTCCTTCAAATGAATACTTTCCATCTTTGTGAAATTCTGTTGCGGCAACATCCATTGCTAGAGCAATATCTTTACCGGGCTTAAAACCAGCCGCACTTACCGCCTCCAAAATTAAATCTAGGGCAGCGCGGTTTGACTCAAGGTTTGGTGCAAAGCCACCCTCGTCACCAATGCTTGTTGCTAGGCCACGTTGCTTTAACACAGATTTAAGGCTGTGATAAATCTCTGCGCCCCATCGAAGTGATTCTTTAAAAGATTCTGCGCCAATTGGTGCAACCATGAATTCTTGAATATCAACATTTGTATCCGCATGTGCGCCACCGTTAAGGATATTCATCATCGGCACTGGAAGTGTGTGAGCTGTTGGTCCACCTATGTAGCGAAAGAACGAAAGATCTGAAGATTCGGCAGCGGCGCGCGCGACAGCAAGCGACACTCCAAGAATCGAATTGGCGCCCAATCTGCCCTTATTTTTTGTACCATCAAGATCTAACATTTCTTGATCGATTAAGCGTTGGTCCTGAGCGTCATATCCGGAAACCGCTTGGGCAATCTCATCGTTAACAAAAGCAACTGCTTTTTCAACGCCTTTTCCGAGGTAACGCTTTCCGCCATCTCGTAGTTCAACAGCTTCGAATGCTCCGGTTGATGCACCGCTCGGTACGGCAGCACGAGCGCTCGAACCATCTTCAAGAACAACTTCAACTTCAACAGTTGGATTTCCGCGAGAATCTAAGATTTCACGTGCGTGGACTGCTTCGATAAGTGCCATGGTGCTCCTTCTGTTGTCTTACCTGGATATTTACTTCAAAACCATATGCTAATTCTAACTTGCTAATTCGATTCATATTCCTTGATTTGAGCTATGTATCCCTTAGTTGCCGAGCGCAGCGCCGCTTCTGGGTCGATATCTAGCGCAAGGGCTTGGTCCAGAATTCCTAGTAAAAGCTGCCCCAATTCTTTTTGGTTAATGCTTGGCGTCAGCGTGACTGGATGTTCGATCGAAATTTGATGGCCATATTTTTGAGCTCGGTAAATCAGTTTTGTGGCAAGAGCTAGTGCGGGTTGGGCAAGAGGGATACCTTCGGTGGCTGAGGTCCGGCCTTTTTCTAAAGCTTTTTGTGCCTCCCAATTTTCTAGGACTTCAGCGCTTCCTAAAACTTTCGTGTCGGCAAAAACGTGCGGATGTCTGCGAACTAATTTCTCTGCAACTGACTTCGCAACATCTTCAATAGAAAATGGATCAGTTGGATGCTCTTCGGCTATTCGGGCGTGGAAATAGACTTGTAGAAGGACATCGCCAAGTTCCTCGCGCATATCATCGCGGTCACCTACTTCTACGGCTTCAATAAATTCGTAGGATTCCTCAAGTAGATATTTAAGAAGGCTCTCGTGGCTCTGTTCGCTATCCCAAGGACATCCGCCTGGAGATCGCAAACGATCCATAACCTCATGGAGTCCTGCGAGCTGTGAGGTTGCATCTGACATCTAGTTACTTCTTTATTGCCGAGTTATCAGGAGCTGGGACAATATTTGCATTCTCGTAATCCCAAACGCCATAACGAGGATTTAGATTTACCTTCTCCTCTTTTGCCATAGCCACAATTAATTTTTGAATTCCGCTTCCATCTGTACTTTCATCCCCTTGCGCCTTAAGCGCATCGCCAAGTTTTTCCGCTATTAAAACGGTCCGTAGGTATCTTGGGAAATCCTTCTCGGCGATCTGAGCACTCACTAAGGCTGGACCTAGATCTTGCTCGGAACCAATTTGACCAACGATTGACTTACGCCGAGCTGCAAGTTCAGCATCGGTAATCTTCATCTTAATCTTTGCTGCAATGTCATCAAACAAAACTGAAACTACATGGAAGCGAATGGCATTTGTTGTTAATTCACTACCTGTTGATAAATTCATCCCAGCTGTGTCAACTTTCGTACGTTCTTTTAATAGGCCATCAATTGAACCTTGAACTGTTGCTGTTGGGATATCTGTTCTGCCGATGGTCGCTGCTGAGTTCGGATTAGAGCAAGCTGTAAGAAGTAATAGGAGCCCAGCACCAAATGCTGCGACAATCTTCTTGGACGTATTCATGAATTCCCCGTTCAACTATGCTCAAATTTGATTTTTAACTGGTGCAACGATTGAAGTCAGTACTTCTATCGTCCATGGCAGAGTTGAAGTATCCCCTATATCCCCACCAGCAATCCAATTGGGAGATGTGCTCCGCGCTACCAGGACGGTAGATGTGGCGACTTTCACGATTGACCCAGGATAAATTCGGTTTAATCTCATCTGTGCCGAATCTGGCAAATTCAGGGGTGCAAGGCGCAAGAATTTTCCTTGCAAAACAACTTCAGTTAAACCAAATCCTTTTGCCATTGTTCGAAGATGAGCAACCGCCATCAGATTTTCGGCCTCATCTGGAAGTGGGCCAAAGCGATCTACCAGCTCCTCGCGAATCGCAGTAAGGTCCCCGATATTTTGGGCATCAGCCATTCGTCGATAAATATCTAAGCGCAACCTTTCGGAAGTTAAATATTCAACCGGAATATGAGCGGTAATTGGAATTTCCACTTTGCATTCCTTGAATTTTTCATCATCCTCATTTTTGGGAACAAAGCCAGTCTTAAATTCTTCTACAGCTTCCGCCACCATTCGCATGTAGAGATCAAATCCTACTTCGGCGATATGTCCTGACTGTTCGCCTCCCAAAAGATTTCCCGCACCACGAATTTCCAAGTCTTTAAGGGCAACTTGCATGCCAGAGCCCAGATCAGTATTTGTGGCAATCGTCGTTAAGCGATCATGTGCAACTTCAGTTAATGGCTTATCTGCTGAGTAAAGAAAGTAGGCATACGCGCGTTCTCGGGAGCGACCAACTCGGCCACGTAATTGGTGCAGTTGAGAAAGACCGAAGGTATCTGCCCGATCGACAATTAAAGTGTTTGCATTCGGAATATCAATTCCGCTTTCAATAATTGTTGTGCAAACTAAAATATCGAATTCTCTCTCCCAAAATGCCAGAATTGCACTTTCCAGTTCGCGCTCTCCCATTTGGCCATGAGCGACTCGGATTTTTGCTTCAGGAACCAGTTTCCTGAGCCGTTCAACGATTCCATCAATACTTTCAACGCGATTGTGAATAAAGAAAATTTGACCATCTCGAAGCAACTCACGATGGATCGCGGCAGTCACTTGCTTATCATCGTATGGACCGACGTAAGTTAAGATTGGGTGTCGCTCTTCAGGTGGCGTGGTTATATTCGACATCTCACGAATTCCAGTGATTGCCATCTCTAGTGTGCGCGGAATTGGCGTAGCTGACATTGAGAGAACGTCAACATTTGTCCGAGTTTTTTTCAACTCTTCCTTGTGTTCAACGCCAAAACGCTGCTCTTCATCCACAATAACCAGACCAAGATCGCGAAATTCCACATCTTTGGATAGCAATCGATGTGTGCCAATAACGACATCTACTGCTCCACTTTTCATTGCTTTAAGTATCTCGCGCCCCTCTTTAGGCGAATTGAATCTGGAGAGCCCGGCAACTTTTACTGGGAATCCGGCATACCTATTAATAAATGTTGAAAGATGTTGTTGTACCAATAAAGTTGTAGGCACCAATATCGCAACTTGTTTTCCATCTTGAACCGCTTTGAAGGCCGCCCTGATTGCTATTTCGGTTTTGCCATATCCGACATCCCCGCAAACGACTCGATCCATCGGATGTGACTTCTCCATGTCAGCTTTTACTTCTTCAATGGTGGCAAGTTGGTCGGTTGTTTCAACATATGCGAATGCTTCTTCGAGTTCCCTCTGCCAAGGTGTGTCTTGAGAGAAGGCATACCCTGGTGCGCTCATTCTTGCCGCATAAAGTTGAATTAGTTCGGCGGCAATTTGTTTAACGGCCTTGCGGGCTCGACGTTTTGTATTTTGCCAATCCGATCCACCAATTCGATTCACTGCTGGCGCCTCGCCGCCCACATATCTTGTAATTTGTTCGAGAGTGTCAGTTGGAACAAAGAGCCGATCCGCAGGTTGACCTCTTTTTGAGGCAGCATATTCAATTACTAGGTACTCCCGTGAAACATCGGCGACGGTGCGATTCACAAGTTCGATATATTTTCCAACACCATGTTGCTCGTGGACTATGTAATCTCCGAGTTTTAGCTCAAGCGGATCGATCGCCTTCTTTCGCCGAGAGGGCATCCGTGCCTGATCTTTACTGGATGTTCGTTGACCTGAAATATCTTTTTCTGTTATCAATGCAATTTTTGCTGAGTGATTGACGAATCCGTGTTCGATCGCACTTGTTGTTAAGTGAACTACCTCCCTTGTAAGGGAGCCCGCGATATCTGCGATTTTTCGTTCGGGAATCTGGGCTTCACGAAATAGAACTTGATATCTCTCAAGTATTCCCGGCCCGCTTGCGCTAAAGATTAATTGGTAGCCCTTGGCTAACCAGTTAGATATATCAGCAATCGCACTCTCGATATTCCCGCTATATACCGGGACTGCAGCAAAATCAGAGAGCTCACTCTTTTCTGCCAGCTCATCTGGATTCTCTCTGTATGGATTAAGAGCCCACCAATTTAATCCCAATTTCTCAGCTAATTCGTGCAGCTCTTCAAAAGTTGAATAACCGCCACTTGAAATCAGCCCAGTTAAATCTATCGGTGCCTGCGACCCAAGTGCGGCGTTCGACCAAGAAGCATCCAAGAATTCATAATTTGTTCTGACTAAATCGCCGGCTCGAGATTTAATTCTTGGTTGGTCGATTATTACAACTTGAAATTCTTTAGGCAAAAAATCTAAAAGGCTCTTAAATTCTGGTTTGAGTAAGGCAGCAATAGATTCCATGCCCTCGACAGAAATTCCTTCGCTTATTTTACTGGCCATCTCGGCAAGTTGCGGAAATTCGGCAACCAGATACTTAGCCTTTTCCTTAACTTCATTTGAGATCAGAAGTTCGCGACCTGGATAAATCGTTACTTTATGCAGCAATGGTTCGTAAGTTCTCTGGTCGGCAACTCGAAAGTATTGTAAGTCTTCAATTTCATCACCAAAGAAATCAATACGAATTGGGTGTTCTTGATCTGCTGGAAAGACATCAAGAATTCCGCCTCGAATCGCAAAATCGCCACGTTTCTCAACTAAGTCTGTGCGAGTAAAGCCGAAGTAGGAGAGTCTGGTCGTAAGGTTCAACATAGTAATTTTTTGTCCTAGGGCAAGAGTGATGAGTTCTTCGCTCATCAAGTCGCCAACAATTGGCTGCAGCGCCCCTCGTATAGATGTAACGATAACTTTTGGTGGCTTTGCAGCTGTAATTTGATGCAGCGCTTTAATTCGTGAAGTTACAGTGTCACTCTTCGGGCTTAGCCGTTCATGAGGAAGAGTTTCCCAGGCTGGAAAATTAGAAACGAAATTACCTAAGTACGAACGAATTTCATCGGAAATTTCATCTGCAATTCGAGTTGATGGAGCAATAACCAAAATCGGCGCGTTTTGGCTGGCTATTGAAATAACAAATGAGCGAAGTGAGTTAATACAGACTAATTCGCCGCCATTGCTAGGAGTTTGTATTTCAGATCCCGAAAATGCCGGTAAAAGTGTCATATCAACTCCTCCTTGCCTCAATAAACAGCACCGAACAACGCCAAAAGCCCCACATCCAAAAGCGATGGGGGTGATCTAGAAGAAATTGTATTCTCTTATAAAATTTCGCTCTACCAAGGCCCAATACCTGTAATAATTAAGCAATGACTGAACATATTTCCGAAATCCAGGCTGACGACGCGGGCTTGCGAAGTGATGTTCGCCGACTCGGAGAATTGCTTGGTGAATCATTGGTCCGCCAAGAAGGCAGTGAGCTTCTGGAATTAGTTGAGAAGGTTCGTATGCAAGTCCGTGAAGGTGGCGGCGAGGAAGTATTGGAAAATCTAACCGTCGATCAAAGCGTGCAATTAGTTCGAGCATTTAGCAACTATTTCAACTTAGCCAATGTGGCCGAACAAGTGCACCGTGCCCGGATTTTGGCCGAAGAGAGAATAACTGGGGGTTCGTGGCTTGCCAGAGCCGTGGACCGAATAATAAAGGTGCAGGCTGAAACAAAAGAATTCACAACAAAAGATATTCAGGGATGGGTCAATAATTTCTCTGTGCGGCCAGTATTCACCGCCCATCCGACTGAGGCGGCAAGGCGATCGGTACTAAGCAAAATGAATACGATTGCTGAGCTTTTGGATCAACCAGAAAATGCCAAGAGGGATCGTAGGCTTTCAGAGACAATTGATCTGCTCTGGGAGACCGATGAGTTACGCCTTGGACATCCCGAGCCACTCGATGAGGCAACTAACGCTCTCTATTATTTGGACGATCTTTTTCGGCTAACGGTTCCAGAAGTCCTAGATGATTTTGCAATCGAGCTCAAGAGGCTTGGCGTTGAAGTTTCTCCAACTGCCCGTCCTTTAAGTTTTGGAACTTGGATCGGTGGTGATCGAGATGGTAATCCAAATATCACCGCGGCCGTTACTACCGCAGCCATCACCTTACAAACCGGCCACTTCATTCGTGCTATGACTGGCGCCCTCGATGTACTGCGCCAGGCGCTATCAGTCTCAACTCGAATATCCGGTACCACTCCAGAGTTAGATCTTTCTGTTACTAAAGATTTAGCTGTCCTGCCGGAAATTGAAGAGCGCTTTCGAAGATTAAATGTCGAGGAACCTTATCGACTAAAAGCAACTGCGATTCGTCATCGATTGATACTGACCCAGCGTCGCCATGCTGTTGGTGGTCCACATGTTCCCGGGCGTGACTACGAAAGCACAGCACAACTTTTGGAAGATTTGAATTTAATGCGGACTTCTCTTTTCGCTCATCGCGGTGAATTGATTGCTACTGGCTTACTTGAACGCATAATTCGCACAGTTTCAAGTTTTGGTTTGACCCACTCAACTATGGATATCCGTGAACACTCTGATGCCCACCATCATGCTCTTGCTCAAATTGAAAGTGTTGGTCTCGAGAATCTCCAGAATCTTGATTCTGAGGCTAAAAATACTGTTGATACCTTTATTGCCATAAGGGATTTGATCGAAAAATTCGGTCCTGAAGTTATCGAGACCTACATAATTTCCATGACCAAATCCCATGAAGATGTTCTGGCTGCCGTACAACTTTCACGAATAACCGGACTGTTCGGCAAGATCGGATTTGCTCCCCTTCTGGAAACCGTCGCTGAGCTTAAATCGGCAGACACAATTTTAGATGCCCTACTTTCCGACAAGGAGTACCGCGAGCTCGTAACAATGCGCGGCAATATTCAGGAAGTGATGCTTGGCTATTCAGATTCAAATAAAGATGCAGGTATTGCCACTTCGCAATGGGAAATTCATAAGGCACAACGAAAATTGCGAGATATTGCGATCAAGCACGGTGTGAAACTTCGCTTGTTCCATGGTCGTGGCGGTTCGGTTGGTCGCGGTGGCGGTCCGACATATGATGCATTGATTGCCCTTCCTTGGGGTTCAATTGATGGTCAAATTAAAATGACTGAACAAGGCGAAGTAATAAGCGATAAATATGGGCTTCCCTCTCTTGCCAGAGAAAATGTCGAGTTGGCACTCGCTGCCGCCTTGGAGGCAACCGTATTAAATCGTGCTCCGCGTCAGTCAGAAGCCGCCCTTGCAAACTGGGGCTCCTGCATGGACTCAATAAGTCAGAGTGCGTTTATTACTTACAGGGAACTAGTTGACCATCCAGATTTGCCTGCATATTTTTATGCTTCAACACCGGTCGAGCAGTTAGGTGAAATGTTTTTGGGTTCTCGGCCATCTCGCAGACCTGATGCAGCAAGTGGATTATCTTCACTTCGTGCGATTCCCTGGGTTTTCGGCTGGACCCAGTCTAGACAAATTGTTCCAGGTTGGTTTGGTGTTGGCTCTGGCTTGAAGGCCGCAAGAGAAAGTGGCAAGAGTCCTGTCCTAACCGAGATGTTGCATGACTGGCACTTCTTTCGCACTTTTATCAGCAATGTGGAAATGACCCTTGCTAAAACAGATCTAGCCATGGCGCGCAAATATGTGAAGACTTTGGTTGATCCAAAGTTGCACCATTTCTTAGACACAATTGAGGCGGAATACGAATTGACTAAATCTGAAATACTTCTGCTTACCAAAAAGAGTGAGCTGCTTGGCGATCAACCAATTTTGGCCCGTACGCTCCAGGTTAGAGATGCATATTTAGCGCCACTACATTTATTGCAATTTACTTTATTGAACAAGGTACGTCATGGTGCGGCTTCAGATCCCCTGATTAGGCGGGCGCTCTTACTGACGATAAATGGTATTGCCGCTGGGCTTCGTAATACTGGTTGATTACTTGTTGAATTCTTGTTGCGCGTAATCTAAGCCTTTTTCTATTAACTGCTCGACGGCAAGCGCACCTCTAGCAATGAAATCAGGAAGTCGCTTTTTCTCTGGCTGGCTGAAAGGTTTAAGTACAAAATCCGATGGATCTATTGGTGCTGGTGGCCGTCCAATTCCCATCCGTAAGCGATAGTAATCGGGTGAAGCAAAATGCGTAGTTAGTGATTTCAAACCGTTGTGGCCGTTGTCGCCACCGCCCTGCTTAATTCGAATAGTATTGAATTCGATATCAAGCTCGTCATGCATGACAACTAAATTTGCCGGAGAAACTTTATAAAAGTCTGCCAGCGCCTTTGCCGGAGCCCCGCTCTCGTTCATAAATCCCAGAGTTTTTGCCAGAAGCACTGAGCGCCCAGCAACTCGAATACTCGCGACTTGGGTCCTGGATTTATGACTTGAAAATTTAACATCAGAGGCCAGATAGTTAAGAACCATCTGGCCAATGTTGTGACGTGTAGTCGCATACTGATCGCCAGTATTCCCGAGTCCGAGAATTAACCAGCGTTCATCAATCATTGCTAATTTCCTAAATTACTCTTTATCAGCTTCAGTGGCTGGTGCTTCGCCATCTTCACCAATAGCACCTGGTTCAGCAACAACTTCAACTTCCTCAACAGCAGTTGAACGTTCGGAAAGGTGAATAACTGCCATAGCTGGATCTGAAATAAGGATAACGCCAGCGGTGAGAATTACATCAGATGCATAACGTGAATCGCCAGCCATCATGCCATCCATATTCAATTCAAGGAACTGTGGAATCGATGTAGCTTCTGCTTCTACTTCAATCGTGTTATTCATATGTTCAAGAATTCCATCAACATCATGCTTACCTGTCGTGTGAACTGGTACTTCAACTTTAACTCGCTCGCCACGACGAACAATAATTAAGTCAATGTGAGCAAGTATGCCTGTAAGTGGATTACGTGTTACTGACTTTGGAAGTGTCAGCTCTGTTTTTCCATCAACAACAACATCTAGTAGAACGTTTGAGGTTTTTAGTGCGGCGCCAAGTTCACGAAGTGGAAGTGCAACATGTTGTGGTTCTGCACCATGACCATAAATAACAGCTGGGACATTGCCAGCGCGACGATCGCGGCGTGATGCGCCTTTGCCAAACTCAGTGCGCTTGGTTGCATTAATTGTAATTTCGGCCATTTGCTTCTCTCTCTATCTAAATCGTCAATGTGACAACGTCCGAGGAGAGCCAAGCCGTCGATTACGGATTTTTAAATCCCTCGCCGGAACGAGTGGCTAGGCTATCTAACCCCTAGCTAAAAGACAAAGTCTGGGCGGGCCTAATTTAGCTCATGCCATCAAAGAGGCTGGTTACTGAGCCATCCTCGAAGACTTCGCGTATCGCCCGCGCCAAAAGTGGAGCAATCGGCAGCACCGTTAAATTATCGAAGTGAGAATCTTCAGGGATTGGCAGGGTGTCGGTCACGACAACTTCACTCACATTTGATGCCTTCAACCGTTCTACTGCTGGTCCCGAAAAGACTGCATGGGTGGCTGCGATGATTACATCTTTAGCTCCCTCTGCATAAAGAGCGTCAACTGCTTTTGTAATTGTTCCTGCGGTATCGATCATGTCATCAATCACAACACAGGTCTGGCCTTTTACATCACCAACAACTCTTCCGGTCTGTGACTCATTTGGAATTCTTGGATCCCGCATTTTATGAATAAACGCAATAGGGCAACCACCCAGTAAATCCGACCAACGTTCAGCAACTCGCACTCGTCCCGAGTCCGGTGAAACAATCGTTAATTTGGTGCGATCGACTTTACTACCAACATAATTTGTAAGAAGAGGCAGAGCAAAGAGATGATCAACAGGACCATCAAAGAAACCTTGAATTTGTGAAGTATGAAGATCTACAACCATCAGACGGTCGGCGCCAGCTGTTTTGAAAAGGTCAGCCATCAGTCGCGCAGAGATTGGTTCGCGTCCCCGATGTTTCTTATCTTGGCGGGCATATCCGTAAAATGGGGCAACAACAGTTATTCTCTTCGCTGATGCGCGCTTTAGAGCATCAACCATAATTAACTGTTCCATGATTTGCTTATTAACTGGCGCGCAGTGCGATTGGATTACAAAGGCATCACTGCCGCGAACACTTTCTTCAAAGCGAACAAATATCTCGCCATTTGCAAAATCATAAGCAGATGTTGGAGTAATCGGAATACCGAGTTCAGCAGCGACACCTTCGGCCAACTCTGGATATCCGCGCCCGGTAAATATCCGTAGTCGCTTTTCCGAGGTAAGTCGAAGTTCGCTCATGTTTTAGCTCCCTTGTTCCGAGGATTCATTGGCGCCGGCGGCTTTTGCTACCTGCGCAGATTTAGTTCCCGATCTTTTGCGAAGTACCCAGCCAAGAATATTGCGTTGCTTGGATCTGGCAAAACCCATCGCGCCAGCTGGAATATCATCAGTAATTACTGAGCCTGCGGCAGTGTAAGCGCCGTCGCCAATTGAAACTGGTGCAACCAGCATTGTGTCGCTGCCAATTCGCACTTCATCTCCAATTTTTGTCTTGTGTTTCTCGACGCCATCGTAATTCACAAAGACTGTGGCAGCGCCAATATTCGTGCCCGAGCCAATTTCAGCGTCACCAACATAGGAAAGGTGTGGAATTTTACTACCCTCACCGATAGTTGAGTTCTTAATTTCGACAAAAGCACCAGCTTTAGCGCCTTCTCCTAAGTTTGTTCCCGCCCTCAAATAGGAATATGGTCCTACGCTTGCGCCGGCGCCGATCGTGCAATCAACGCAGTTAGATTCGATAACTGAAGCGCTAGAGCCGACCTTTACATTCATCAATGTTGTTCGCGGCCCGATGATTGCTTTTGAGCCAATTTTTGTTGTCCCAGCCAGCCAACTTTCTGGAAAAATTGTGGCATCAGAATCAATCTCTACGCTGGCATCAATCCAAGTTGTTGTCGGATCAATAATTTCAACACCATTAATCATGTGTTCGTAATTAATTCGATCGCGCATGATTGCTGCACATTCAGCAAGTTGTGAGCGATCGTTTATCCCGAGAGTTTCGCTGTAATCATTCGAGAGGATGGCCGCTGCTCTGCCGCCCGATGCTTTGATATCTGCGATTACATCAGTTAAATAAAGTTCGCCTTGAGAATTATCTGACTTTAACTTTGCAACACTGGTGCGAAGAGCATCGATATCGAATAAGTAGACTCCGGTGTTAATTTCATCAATCATCTTGATTTCATCTGGGGCATCTAGCTCTTCGATGATCGCGAGAATCTCATCAGCCTCATTACGCAGAATTCGACCATAGCCAGTTGGGTCTGGAAATTGAGCAGTCAAAACCGAGACTGTATTCTTGCTCTCGGAATGAACATCGATAAATTGCGCCAAAGTTTCACTGCGAAGAAGTGGCGTATCTCCAGCACATATTAAAACTGTTCCTTTAATTTTCAAATCGGCGAGCGCTACTTGCACTGCATGGCCCGTCCCATTTCGCTCAGCTTGAAAAATAAACTCAACGGTCGGTGCTATTTGTTTTATATGTTCCTCAACAGAGTCACGAGCTGCGCCAACGACAACGCGCAACGTGCCTGGACTTAATTTAGAGACTTGAGAAATCACGTGGTCGATAATCGTTTTTCCTGAAATAAAATGTAAGACTTTTGGCGTCTCTGACTTCATTCGGGTGCCTTCGCCAGCAGCCAGCACGATCGCTACTTCAAGGGTCTTGGCCAAGTTCGACTCCCGTCTATTGAGACTTCTGATGCGAGCTGGTGGCTCCGCCACCAGGTATCGATCCTGGACCCTGGGCTTCAAAGGCCCATGTGCTAGCCACTACACAATGGCGGAACCTGAATTCTCCCTTATAAATGCGAATACCACCAAACTCACCGCAAATTTGGTGCAGCAATTCTTTCCTAGAGCGTTTCTACTACTCGGGCCCCATGCACTGGGCCACTTGCACGGACAACGCCAGCCACAACCCCGCTGGAACTCAGTGCCACGGTTAAATCCATCGACTTCTCTTCATCCTCTGCTAGAAATGCAACTGTTGGTCCAGATCCCGAAACAATTACGCCAAGTGCGCCATAGTCACGACCAACATCTAAAACTAATCGCAGGGCTGGGCGCAAGGAACATGCCGCCGCTTGCAAATCATTTGAAAGAGCAGCACCTAGCGCAGTTGGATCTCCAGCACGCAGAGCCTGCATCATTGATTCACTAACTTGTGGTTGGGCAATATCTAGACCTTCGCGCAATCGATCACACTCTTGATAAACCGCAGGAGTTGAAAGCCCTTGACTAGAAAGAGCGAGTACCCAGTGATAATTTCCACGACTTAGCGCTGGAGTTAATTGGTCGCCACGACCTCGGCCAATTGCAGTTCCGCCAGAAATTCCAAATGGAACATCGCTGCCAAGTTTTGCCGCGATCCCTTCCATTTCATCTCTTGAAAGCCCGATTTCAAATAACGCGTCCATCGCCACAATTACGCCAGCGGCATCAGCACTTCCCCCGGCCATTCCGCCAGCAACTGGTATCTCTTTTTTCAAGTGAATTGCTAAGTCGGTCGAAAGATCAAATTTCTCCGTCATTAACTTTGCGGCCCGCATCGCTAGATTTTCGTTATTGATAGGAACTCCACCGGAAGTCGAGCCAGAAAGTGATAATAGAATTCCTGAGTTCTCTTGCGCAAATTTAACGCTCACATCATCAAAAAGTGAGATCGCTTGAAAAACTGTAGTAACTTCATGAAAACCATCACTGCCAAGTGGACCAACGGCCAGCTGCAAATTTATTTTTGCTGGGACTCTTACTACTACTCCGCTGGTGCTCATTTAGAAAGAGTAATCGCAATCTTGATAAAATCAGAGAGTTCTAAAGCCTCGCCCCGAATTGTTGGGTCTATACCGCTAGTTTCTATAATCTCGCTAGCTTGTGCGCTTCCCCCGCATAGAGTACTTAAGGCGGCCCGCATCATTTTCCGGCGCTGAGCAAATGCTGCATCAATAATTTTAAAAGTTGATTTTCGAAGTTCTTCGTTGCCGGCGCTGGGGTGACGAACAAAACGAACGAGTGAAGAATCCACGTTAGGGAGTGGCCAAAAGATTGACCTGCTGACCGTTCCTGCCGAGCTTAGCTCGGCCCACCAGGCTGCTTTCACTGAGGGACTGCCATAAGTTTTATTATTTGGTTTCGCCACTAACCGATCAGCGACTTCACTTTGCACCATAACAACTCCGGATCCTAGAGTTGGAAAGAGCTCCAGGAACCGAAGTAGTACTGGTACTGAGATGTTATATGGCAAATTTGCTACAAGGACTGTTGGATCAAATGGAAGGGCGCAAACTCCCATCGCATCTTCACAAAGAATAGTTAATTTACTTGGATCAAAACCATGGCGTTCTGCCGTCATCGGCAGTTCTGCCGCCAGCCGGCTATCAATTTCAATTGCCACGACCTTATCTGCGACTTCAAGCGCGGCAAGAGTTAGAGAACCAAGACCCGGGCCAATTTCAAGTACGACATCCTCCGAAATAACTCCTGCGCTCTTAACTATCTTCCGACAAGTGTTGGCATCAACGACAAAATTCTGACCTAGTTTCTTGGTCGGGCGCACTCCGATTCGTTCGGCAATTTCCCGTATCTCGGCAGCTCCAAGTAATCCGCTCATCTAGGAGAATGGTCCGAATAGTCGTTCGCAATTATTTGATATTGCAGTTGCGAGAAAATCCAAATCCTCGCCACGTTCCTCTGCCATAAACCGCAAAATTGTTGGGATCTGTGCCGGAGTATTTAGCGCACCTCGGTGTGGCATGGGTGCTAGAAATGGCGAATCTGTTTCTACCAATAATTGATCATGGGGCACGAGCTTTACCGCTTCTCGCAAATCTGGCGCATTTTTAAAGGTTAACGTTCCGGCAAATGAGAGGACATAACCTTTTTCAATGCATTCTCGCGCCATCTGTACATCCCCTGAATAGCAATGAAAAATCGTAATCTCTGGTGCTCCTTCTTGCTCTAATACATCTAGAACATCGCGATGGGCATCCCGATCATGGATTACTAGCGCTTTATTAACCTGCTTTGCTAATGCAATATGGCGGCGAAAAGAATATTTTTGTCGTTCTTGAAGTGCAGGCTCGGTCCGAAAATAATCCAAACCTGTCTCACCAATTGCCCGAACTCTTGGATGTTTCGCCAACTTTTCAATTATCGCAAGGTCTGCTTCCAGATCATTAACCACGGGCGCTTCATTGGGATGCAGGGCAACTGCAGCTAGAACATTTGGCCAACTCTCTGCCATTTTTACGCACCATTCGGATTGTTCGGCTGAGTATCCAACTTGAACAACGCGATCTATGCCGACACTTTTTGCATCTTCCAAAACCTTGCCAACTTCTGGTGAATCTGGGGCAGTATTTGTAACAATTTCAATATGCGCGTGTGCATCCACACACTTAACTCTCAGCGGCTCTGGAAGTGGTGCTAGTTGGCGATCAATATCCCGATTGTGACGATCTGCCATCTGTTATTCCAGCCTTGGGAAAAGGACTGCGCCTTTAGTTACTTTGCAACCAGCTGGCAATATGCCCCAATTCGAGACATCTGAAATCTTTTGCTCACCAATTTTACCTAGCGCTACATCTGCCCCAAGTGATGCCCAAAGAATTTCAGTAGTCGCAGGCATTATCGGGTGCAACAAAACCGCAAGAGCCCGAATCGCATCGGCCGTGTTATATAAAATTTCATTCAACTCGAGAACTCGAGTGGGGTCTTTTGCAACTGCCCATGGCTCTTTCTCTGTGACATAGCCATTTACTCGCTTACAGAACTCCATAATCGCATTAATTCCACTTTGGAAATCAAGGGCAAGGATCGCTTTATCTGCAGCAATAGCAGTTTCCGTTAACATCTTGGCCAAGCCAACATCATTGGCAACGTCTGGAATTTTCCCGTCACAATATTTTTCGATCATTGCAATCAATCGAGATGCCAAGTTGCCAAAGTCATTGGCTAGCTCGCTGGTATACCGAGCCGACATATCTTCCCAAGAAAATGAACCATCTGTGCCGAATGGAATAGCGCGTAAAAAGTAATACCTAAAAGCATCTACCCCGAAGTGATCAGTAATATCACTTGGCGCAATCCCAGTCAGTTTTGACTTACTCATTTTCTCGCCGCCGACTAATAACCATCCATGTGCAAAAATTTTCTTCGGGATTGCAATATTTGCCGCCATTAACATTGCTGGCCAAATTACTGCGTGAAAACGCAGAATATCCTTACCTACCAAGTGAACATCTGCCGGCCAAGTACTTGTAAATTTCTTTCCGCCCTCAGAATCAGGATCATCACCTAGTCCAACGGCGGTTGCATAATTGAGAAGAGCATCGAACCAAACATAAATTACCTGCTTGGTATCCCATGGCACTGGGATTCCCCAATCAAAAGTAGAGCGTGAAATTGAAAGATCTCGTACCCCACTCTCCAAGAAAGCGATTACTTCGTTGCGCGCACTTGCTGGTTCGCAAGCTTCAGGATTGTTCTTATAGTGTTCGAGTAACTGTGGAACAAAAGCTGAAAGTTTAAAAAACCAATTATCTTCAGAGAGCATCTCAACCGGCTTGCCGTGAACTTTGCACTTGCCTTCATCGAGATCGCCAGGGAGCTTAAATTCTTCGCATCCAATGCAGTAGGGGCCCTCAAATTTTCCAGCGTAGATATAGCCATTATCTTTCAATAGAGTCATAAATCTTTGAACACGTTCTTCATGTCTAGGTTCGGTTGTCCGGATAAAATCATCGTTGGCGATATTTAACGCTCTCCAATTTGGCTTCCACGCATCAGTAACTAGCCGATCACACCAATCTTGGGGTGAAACGTTATTTGCTGCCGCAGTGTTCATGACTTTCTCGCCATGCTCATCTGTACCAGTTAGGAACCAAACACTTTCCCCACGTTGACGATGCCACCTGGTAAGTACATCACCAGCTACGGTCGTATAGGCGTGGCCAATATGAGGGGCATCATTTACATAATAAATTGGCGTTGTTAAATAGAAAGATTTTTCTGCGCTCATAGCCCCAGCCTATCTTGTGATTTGTAGGTAACCATTGCGTCAAAGACCTCTCTTTTGGCAACACCAGATAATCTGGCGACTTCAGCTATTGCTTCCTTGCGCGAAATTCCGGCGGCCTCTTGCTTTAAAACTTCTGAAATTAAATCTTCCGACGAAAACTGCCTTGAATCGGGATCAAAGCCAGCAAATACCAAAGTAATCTCGCCTAAAATTTCTTTCGAGCTTGCCCACTCGTGAAGTGTTTCAAGATCTCCTCGAATCACTTCCTCGTAAGTTTTCGTCATTTCCCTACAGATTGCGCCAAGACGATTCGGCCCTAACTCCGATTTTGCATCCGCCAGAGAATCAAGAAGTCGATGTGGCGCTTCAAAAAAGATTATGGTGCGCGTTTCAGTGGCCAGATTTGCGAACCAAGATTTGCGAGCCCCGCCAGTTCTTGGAGCAAAACCTTCAAAACAGAATCGATCACTGGGTAGACCGGAGAGTAAAAGTGCGGTAGTCACTGCACTTGGACCTGGTAGAACTTTAATTCGAATATTCTTCTCAACTGCGGCTCTAGCTAGGCGAAACCCAGGATCGCTGATACCAGGAGCCCCTGCGTCGGTTACTACTAATAAATCAGAACCGCTCTCCAGAATCTTTACTAGCTCCTCAAGCCGTTCAATTTCATTTCCCTCAAAAAATGAAATAACTTTTGCGGAAAATATAACTCCAAGGTCAGAGCACAGGCGAGAAAATTTTCTAGAATCTTCAGCAGCGATAAATTTTGCCGAGGTAATGGCATCTTTAAGGCTCTGCGAAGCATCCAAGGGATTACCTAATGGAATCGCAGCGAGAATTAGCATTGGGTAATTCTCTCAGGCTTTAGGCTCTCCCTATGACCGTCAGGGGCCGAATCTCAAGGGATTGGGTGATTGCCCTGAGCTTTAGCGCGCTCGGCTTGGCTCTGCGCCTCTGGAACCTTGCCACCCCTAAGGGAAAATATTTCGACGAAATTTATTATGCAACGAATGCTCGTTCTCTTCTATCCCACGGAGTTGAATTAGATTCAAAGACGGGGGCAGCTCAATTTATTGTTCATCCTCCTGTTGGAAAATGGCTAATCTCCTTTGGGATTAAGTTATTTGGTTACAACGAATTTGGTTGGCGTTTTAGCTCAGCGCTAATTGGTTCGGCCTCAATCGCTCTTATGTATTTCACGGCCAAAAAGTTATTTAACAACGAGTTTCTAAGTATTTTTGCCACTTTCTTAATCTCGGTTGATGGCTTGCATTTAGTACATTCCAGGATCGCACTTTTAGATATATTTCTGCTTTTCTTTATTCAAATTACAGTTCTTGCATTTCTCCACCAAAAATATTGGATCGCCGGGCTTGCTCTGGGGTTGGCGATTTCTACAAAGTGGAGTGGGCTCTATGTTCTGCTCGCCCTGGCAATATTGGTTTTGACTTTGGACTATCGAAGGAATCGGCTATCTCTGAAAACTTTTTCGGTGCGAATAATTCAATTTGGTCTTCTTCCACTTCTTACCTATCTTCTTTCGTGGACCGGTTGGTTTGCCACCACTGGAGGGTGGGATAGAAAATGGTCACCAAACCTTGCTAAATCTTTCTGGCATTACCATGCTGAGATTTTGGACTTCCATTCCCATTTAACAGACTCCCATCCTTATTCTGCCAACCCCTGGAGCTGGCTTATCCAAGGGAGGCCAACTTCGTTATTTTATGCGACTCCCAAAGACTGTGGCGCTTCAAGCTGTGCGCAGGAAGTCCTAGCTCTTGGTACACCAATTCTTTGGTGGGCAGCAACTTTCGGACTCATGGTTACTTTTGGTTACTGGATTAGCAAAAGAGAGTGGGCAGCTGAAATCATTTTGGTTGTTACTGCAGCCAGTTATTTACCTTGGTTTGCCTTCCAAAAACGGACAATGTTTAGCTTCTATGCAATTTCATTCGAACCATTCTTACTATTGACTCTGGTATATCTCTTGAGCAAAATAGGTAGAAACCAAAGACAGGTAGCGGTTATTTTTGGAGCGATTGTTCTTGTGAATTTCCTTTATTTTCTCCCGCTATTCCTGGGAATTCCGATTTCATATAACTCTTGGCGCGACCATATGTGGCTGCCATCCTGGATATAAAACTTAAATTATTCGTTAACGACGTCAAACCTATTTATTGCTGCGCTCTCTTCAAGTTCCTGATCAAATAATTCATCGCGCGATGGCAGTAAATCTTCCTCTATCTGTGCCATTTGAGTGGCGCTCCACGCTCCTGGAATTGTTAGATCAATAATCCGCTCCGCGCGAAAAGCCTTTGCAGCTGTTACATAAGTTGGTTTAGGAATGCTTGTAGGTTGCCAGCTTGCGCCATCTTTCGGAATTACTACAACTCCTGCGCTATCGATTCGCTCGATTAGGGGAATCCAATGTTCTTTATTTTCTGAAATAAAATCAGTTCGCGATGAAAAGGTAACAACATCTAGCGGCTCAGTTACTACGCTTGCCGAAGAAATTTGTTGGAATGCTTTTACTCTTCTCTGTTTGACTTGACTTGCAACTATTTGACGCCGAACATGTAAAACATAAATTCCTAGCGCTGTTATCGGTAAAAATATTATGGAGCCTGAGATCGTTGCAAATGCCCAAAGCGCTACAATGGTTAAGAGTAAAAAAGTTAAGGCAGAAAATATTATTCGGCGATTTGTAATTTGTTTTTGAATTTTAATCTTCTCACCAGTACTTGAAAGTAAATTTATTGAACCATTTTCACCAACTACTCGCATCGCACTCTTATATCTTTCCGCAGATTTACCTGAAGTTTCGTCGTGGCTTGTAATCCATTTGGGCAGAAAATAAGCTGCCCACATCCCGAGGATGATTAGATAGATAAAACCGGAGGCCATAGAGCAAAATGATAAGTATTCGGAGGCTAAAAGGGGGGGATTTAGGCGGTATGTCTTTACTAACCTTATTGCAGGTATTTACTTAATTTTTGGGTTTTCGATTACGTAAGTTAAGTGATCCCGCCATGCGCCATCGATGTGTAAGTACCGCGATCTCTCGCCCTCTAAAACATAGCCACACTTTTCGGCAACTCGCTTAGATGCGCTATTTTCTGGCCTTAAATTAATCTCGACTCTATGGAGGGCTAACTCATTTAGGCCGAAATTCGTTAGCAGTGAGACTGCCTTAGTTATGTGCCCTTGGTTAGCAAATTCTTGGTCAATCCAGTAGCCAATATGAGCCCCCCGCATCGCCCCGAATGTGATTCCACCCATCGTTATCTGACCGATGAAGCTCTCCTTGCCGCTTTCTAGGAGCCAAATGCCTAAAGAAATCGACCTAAGTGCTTCCCCATCTTTTCGATATTGGAGAACCATTCCTAAAAATGAGATTGGTGGAAGATGTGACTCGATTTCAGGACGAGTAGCCTCCCAAGGCGAGAGCCATTCCCGATTCTTGGCCCGGGTTAAATCCCAGACCTTCTTATCCCTGATTCGAAGCGGGCGCAAGAAGAGCTCGCCCTCGCGAAGCTTTATTGGCCAGTCAGATCTTGTGCTCAATTAGTTTGAGCTCCGCTCAAGGACCATGACATCAACAATCTCACCTGTCTTAATTCCTGCTGAATTTTCTGGAACTATGACTAACGCGTGCGCGTCAGATAGAGAAACCAGGTCGCCCTGTTCTTTTAGGACGCTTGCCACCACGCCATTTTCAGAAGAAAGGACGACTCTTACAAAACTGCTCTCACCTGAATTTGAAGTAATAGAGCCTTTGAGTTTCGCCTTCAACTGATTTCGAAAAATATTTGGTGACCCGAGCATTTTGCGAATCATTGGCCGGACAAATATTTCAGCGGCAATTCCTGCTGCTACCGGATCTCCTGGCAAGGTGAATACCGGCGTCATATCAGGCCCGATCAAGCCAAAGTTATGTAAACCACTCTCGCTCATTTTTGGTAACACAGTTGTTATTTGACCAAGCTCCTTCAATACCGCCGTAATTAACTCAAAAGATTCATCATGGCGTGCCCCGCTAATTAGGATGAAATCTGCACGAACTAATTGATCCTCGATAACTTCTTTCAATTGTTGGTGATTCTCCGGAATCATATGAACTCGAAAACCATTCGCTCCAGCTTCTCGGACTGCAGATGTGAGCATCCATGAATTTGTTTCATAATCTCCCTCGGCTTCACCGCGCAGCTGTCCGGGCTCAATTAAATCGTTGCCAGCAGAAATTACGACAACTCTTGGATGTGGCATCGTAGGAAGCCGATCCAGGCCAATCGATGCTGCAAGCCCAATCTGGGTAGATCGGATTCGAGAACCTGCTCGCATGACTAATCGCTCGCCAGCATAAATATCTGTGGCAAGTGTCGCGCCATGCGCGTCTAAAAGTGGCATATCAAAAGGGGCGAGTGGGGATGCGATTTCAAGAAGCTTTTCTAAAAGCTCCTCGACGCTTGCTTGTTCTTCCATGACTAAACCCTACTTCTTAATTAGAGTAATTCCATGGATGTCGGAAGCATGAAGAAGCGAGAACTTCGTCAGAGATTTCGAAGTGAAAGATCGCTCCGGGATTTGGCTGAATCGTGGGTTCACATAATTAATTCCGATGAGTTCATGGCTGCCAAAACGATTGCTAGTTACCTTTCCTATGGCGATGAACCTCAAACTAAAGATTTAAATGAGGCACTTATCAAAAACGGAAAGACTCTGCTTTTGCCCAGGATGCTAAAAAATAGAAATCTGGAATGGGTAATCTGGGATGGCAAGATGTCAAAACTCGTAAAGAGCGGAAAAATTCTCGAACCAGTCGGTAACCCAGAATCTGAGAACGGCATTGATATCGTCATTGTTCCAACCCTGCATGCAACCCGCGAAGGAGATCGGTTAGGCCAAGGTGGTGGCTCCTATGATCGAGCACTATCAAGGATTTCAGCCTGGCGAATCGGGCTTATTTATTCGGGAGAATTAACCATTGAGCCCTTTCCCGTTGAAACTCACGATATAAAACTAAATGCAATTGCCACGCCTGATTTAATTCTTCGATTTCCTAAAAATTAATTCCAATTACTCTTACCTTAAATCTTCTAGGTGTCGTGCCATTACGACTCGTTGCACTTGATTTGTTCCCTCATAAATTTGAGTCAACTTCGCATCGCGCATCATGCGCTCAACTGGAAAATCTGACACATATCCGTAGCCGCCTAAAACTTGCACCGCATCAGTAGTAACTTTCATTGCTACATCAGAGGCAAAACATTTGGCAGCAGCCGAAAAGAAAGTTAAATCCTTCTCGCCTCGCTCGCTCTTTACGGCTGCGAGATAAGTCAGCTGTCTGGCCGCGGCAATATTCATTGCCATATCGGCCAACATGAATTGGACTCCTTGAAAATCAAAAATTTCTTTTCCGAATTGTTTACGCTCGTGCGCGTAGGCCGTAGCAATTTCAAAAGCACCTTGAGCAATCCCCAGCGCTTGTGCGGCAATCGTAATCCGAGTGTGATCGAGGGTTTCCATTGCCAGAGCGAAGCCACTTCCTATTTCGCCAATTCTACGATCGTCCGGAATAGCAACGCTATCGAAATAAACCTCTCGAGTTGGCGAGCCTTTGAATCCCATCTTCTTCTCATGTGCACCGAATGAAACTCCAACATCGTCTTTTTCTACAATGAATGCAGTAATCCCTTTTGCTCCCAGCGCTGGATCAGTTTGTGCAAGCACAGTATAAAAATCTGAAAAGCCAGCATTTGAGATCCACTTTTTACTTCCAGTGAGAACCCATCCGTCGCTACTTTTTTTAGCTTTAGTTTTCATTGCGACAGCATCAGAACCGGCGTCAGATTCAGAAAGGCAGTACGAGAACGCTTTGCCGGCGGCTAATTGTGTTAAATACTTTTCCTTCTGCTCTTCATTTCCTGCCAAAATAAGTGGAAGTGACCCAAGTTTATTTACTGCTGGAATAAGAGAAGAGGCTGCGCAAACTCGCGCTATTTCTTCAATTATGATTGCAGTTGCTAGCGAATCTGCGCCCTGCCCCCCATATTTAGGATCGACATGTGCTGCCGCAAGATCAGAACCTTGAAGCGCCTCATATGCTTCTTGCGGAAAGCGGGAATCTTCATCAACTTCCTTTGCAAAAGGAGAAATCTTATTCTCGGCAAGCGCGCGAACGCTCTCCCTAAGAGCCTCATACTCCTGACCAAATAATGCATCCATGGCTTAATTAACTCAATCTTTTGGCTTAACGTCTAGTCTCGTTAAATCAGCGAGATATTTATTGTATTTAGCCAAATCGTCGTCTTCTCCCATTGCGGCTGCACGATCCTCGGCCCTATCAATTCGCCGTGTTTCCTTCTTGTCTTCGCGCACCCATTGAATAAAGGTCGCAATCAGGGCAAAAATAATTGGTATCTCTCCCATCGCCCAACCAAGTGCGCCACCAGTATTTTGGTCCGCTAAAAGATCTAAATTCCAAGGTCGCTCTAAGCTCTGGAAATAACCACCATCTAAAAGAGTGGTTGCTGATAGCAGCGCGACGGAGAAAAATGCATGAATGCTCATGGCTGCAAATAACACAATAATTCGAACGATGTGAGGTAGTCGTTTTGGTGTTGGGTCGATGCCGATAATAACGTGGAAAAAGAGCATGCCAGCTAATAAGAAATGGATATTCATAAATAAATGTCCGCCATGACTCTGCATCAAGTCGCCAAATAAAGGCGTCATGTAAAGCAAGAAGAGCGAACCATCAAAAATTGCCAGAGCAACTATTGGATTTGAAATAAACTGAAAATATTTAGAGTGCAACAAAGCGACAAGTACACCGCGAATTCCCCGCTCTTCCGGAGTTCGACCGGGTGGCAAAGTTCGAAGCGCAAGAGTCATCGGTGCACTTAATACGAATCCAATTGGAGCAATCATTCCGAGAATCATGTGCGCGACCATGTGATACGAAAATGCAAAATGTGCATATACGCCAAGGCCTCCGCTCGTCGCATAGTCCGCAGCAATTACTGCTGCCGCGAAGGAAAGCGTTCTCCCAATTGGCCATTTATCACCGCGCTTGGAAAGAATCATTACTCCTCTTATATAGAGCGCAGTAATAATAATTAGAAGGCCCAAGAAAGCACCATCGGGAACATAAGTGAAAAATAGATTTTTCCACGTCGGAGCATCAGGCATCGCAATCCCAGAAATGCTCTCTGCAATACCAATCTGTCGCAGAGTCTTGGGATCTGGCGGTGCACTTGTTGATAGCCAGGCTCCTATGCTGATCGCTAGAACCATGACAAAAATTTCAACAACTAGTAATTGATAGACCTTGCGAGCTCCATGTAATTTCTTAACGATATATTTTCTGTGCGCTGCGCCAATGAAAATCAAAATTGCACTCAGAAATATCTTATAAATTACCAAGTTCGCATACTGTGAGTTCCAGGCATCGCGAAAATTTAGGCGGGTCCAAGCGTTTATTGCACCACTTGCGCAGACTGCGATAGCTGACCAGAGAGCCAGTGAACTGAAGCGTGGAATGGCCAATTCTCGCTCGGACTGACTTATTAAAATTAACCCAATGACTCCGCCCACCCAGAGCGAAATAAAAATTACGTGGAATAAGAGTGATCCAATTGCCATTCCGTGGTTTCCTGAACTACTGGAGTGGCTTTGAAAAATTGGAGCCAGCAAGCCGATAAAGACGATTGCCAGCGAGAAATAAGCATGAGTGGTGCGGCGAATTCTTGGAATCAAAAACATAACGACTGCGGCAGCCAAAATATTTAGTGCCTGACTTTTCCCAAGTGAAGTCTGAGTCGTGAACGACCTAATCACAATCGGGTCAAAAGCATCGACAATTGGAGTTGCCAATAAGTTGGCAAGTTCAACAAAGAGCGCGCCTAAGCTGGACATAAACCAGGCGGCTGCCGGAATTATTGCAAGATTGCGAATTCGGATTGCTTCCTTAAGCAGCTTCGAGCGATCTTCACGGATGAAGAAACCAATTGCTAGAAGCAGGCCAATTAGCGTAACTGCTGAAAGTATCTGCAAATCTTTTACAAGCGGCGTAATAAAACTCAACGAGCCAATAGTTTCATTGTCGTGGATTTCTGCAGAAAAGTGCATGGATAAAAATGCCTATTTGCGCTTTTGTTTTTTTGTTCCACCAAAAGTTATTTTGGCATACCAAATAAGAAATATGAAAACAAAACCTGCTAGGACTAGAAGTACATAAATGAAAGTGTTCGAGCCGTCATTCAAATTCTTTTCGCCTTGATAAGAGCCTCCAGTAGTTGGTGCTGGGGTAGGTGTTCCCAAACTAGCTGGAGCTTTAAATAAAAATGTATAAGCCCCAGTAAGTGGATCTTCAGTGTCTGAGAGCAACGTGTAATTAACGGTATATACGCCGCTCTTTTTCAATTCAGCCATTCCGACAATCGCATTATTCCCATTTATAGTTATCGAGCCATCATCAACCGTAAGGCCATTGGGATCATTTACAACTATGAGGCTTCCCTGCCCTGAAAGCGGTGATGCCGTAGTGATTGAAATCGAGTTTGGCGAGATAGTTAAGACTGCCCCTGGTTGCGGAACAGCTGCTGTGAAGCTATTCGCAAAAGCCGAACCTGGGAGCAAGATTAAAACCGCCGTAGTAAATACGGTAATTACCCTCGTTAATCTCATTTTTGGCCTCTCAGCTCGATTCCCAATTAGATGTAATTCTCTCACTTCTTTACAATAGTGCCCATGCCTACCTATGAATATGCCTGCACCGCCTGTGGCCATCAATTCGAGGCTTTTCAAGCATTTACAGATGATGCATTGACTAAATGCCCCGAGTGTAAAGGCCTAGTTCAAAAGGTTTATTCAAATGTTGGTGTTGTCTTCAAAGGTTCCGGGTTTTATAAAACAGACTCGAGAAATGCGAAATCATCAACTACTTCACCTTCACCTACAGTGGCCCCGACACCAACAACTTCCCCTGCCCCTGTCGCTAAAAGTGATTAGCCGTGATGCGGTGGCTTGTCGTCCTCGATCTCATTATCGCGCTGTGAGTCATCATCTTCACGAGGATCAATTTCATCCTGTGTCACTTTGGGCAAAATATTTGGGTCACTCATAATTGAAGTGTAATCAACTTAAGAGAAATAGGAAATATGTTTGAGAAATTAGGTTACGTCATAGTACGCCGAAGAAAGGCAGTTCTTGCTGGCTTTATTTTCGCAGTGATCGCTTCCGGAGTAATCGGCTCATTAGTTTTTTCCCAACTTCAAAGTGGTGGCTATTCCGACCCGGGCAGCGACTCAACAAAAGCTAGCAAATATTTAACTGATGTTTTCAAAGTGCAAGATCCAGCAATTATTTTTATCATTGATGCTGGTAAGAGCGCTGCCAATCCAACAGTCGCCACCGAAGTTGCGGTGATTGAAGCTGATGTAAGGGCCACGAGCGGGGTGGAAAAAACTCTTTCGTACTGGAGCGCCGGTGGTGCAAAGCAGTTACTAAGTGCCGATGGCAACGCTGGTTACCTCTTTGTTTATACAAGTAACCCAGACCCGACTTTGGCGACAGATTTAGCGGCAGAACTACAGCGAAAATATGACAGAAAAATTGGCGATTTGCGAATCTATGTTGGCGGCTTCTCGACATTTAGCCATGAAGTCAACAACACTATTTCCAAAGACTTGGCTAAGGCCGAAGTAATTTCAATTCCCCTGACATTCCTGTTTTTGATCTTTGCATTTGGTGGCTTAATTGCCTCCGCGATGCCAGTAATAGTTGGAGTGAGCGCAATCCTTGGAGCATTTCTACTTCTCTATTTAATTAGTTTATTTACCGGAGTCAGCATATTTGCGCTAAACCTTGTAACTGGAATGGGTATGGGGCTTGGGATTGATTATTCCCTTCTAATGGTTAATAGATTTCGCGAAGAGCTTCACAAGTCTAAGAGCGTGGAAGACGCTGTGGTTAGTACCGTAAAAACTGCAGGTAGAACAGTTTTTTTCTCTGGGATAACTGTGATAATTAGTCTTGCCTCTCTGACATTTTTCCCACAAATGTTTTTGAAATCATTCGGATACGCTGGAGTTTCAGTCGTTACAGTTGCGATCCTTGGAGCGCTAATTCCACTTCCAGCAATCATGGCTCTGCTCGGGCACAGGATTGATAAATTTGTAGTTCGCAAGAGTGCAATTACTCCTAGGGAAGATGGTCGGTGGGCAGATACGGCGCGGTTTGTAATGAAGCGGCCGGTTGCTGTGATTCTCTTTTCATTATTAATTCTTGGAACTTTTGCCGCCCCGCTTAAAGATATTGTCTTCTCCCAGGTCGACACTCGAGTATTGCCTGCTTCAAATAAGGCGGCGCTCTCGGCGCAGATTGGTTTGGAAAGATTTCCAGGCCAGCAAGGTAATCCAATAGAAATTATTATCCCAAATGGTTCACAAAAAATAGTTGAAATAACTGCCTACCTAAGTGAGTTGGCAAATGTTCCTGGAGTTGTGGGGGTCGGTGCGCCAGAAACTGCAGGCAGTGCTCTTCGAATTGCCGCGGTTCACAGCATGGGGCCGAGAACTCCCGATGCTGAAAAATTGATAACTAAAATTCGAGAGTTGAAATCTCCTGCTGGAACATTAATTGGTGGGGTAGCCGCAGATTATGCGGATAGTCAGAAAGGTATTGCCGATAAAATTCCATTTGTCTTGATTTGGATTTCGGTCGGAACTTTGCTCTTGCTATTTATGTTTACTGGATCCATTATTTTGCCAATTAAGGCCGTGCTTTTAAATCTTCTTTCGCTCTCGGCAACCATGGGCGTCTTGACCTGGATCTTCATCGGTGGCCATCTGACTTGGCTGGTCGGCTCATTTACAAATACCGGAACTATTGATACCTCCATGATTATTCTCATAGCTGTCGTGGCATTCGGTCTCTCGATGGATTATGAGCTCTTTCTCTTATCTCGAATCAAAGAGGAGCATGATGCTGGCAGTTCAAATATCGAATCTGTTGCAACTGGATTGCAACGTTCCGCTCGAATTATTACTGCTGCCGCTGTGATTCTTGCCGTTGTTTTTGCCATATTTACGACAAGCAGTGTGACCTCGATCAAAACCATGGGATTTGGCGTCGCTTTTGCAATTTTGTTGGATGCGACATTGGTTCGTGCGCTATTGGTACCGGCTCTTATGCGTCTATTCGGGGAGCGCAACTGGTGGGCCCCCAATGCGTTAAAGAGATTCACAATTAAGCATTAACATTTGGACATGGATTTAATAGTTGCTCTTCAGTGCAAGGATCAGCCTGGAATCGTTCATGCGATGACCACAGCAGTTTTAAGTGCTCGTGGAAATATTATTGAAAATCAACAATTCACGGATCCAACAACAAAAGATTTTGTTATGCGCACTCGCTTTGAAACCGAGTTGGATATTGCAGAAGTAAAAGAGACTTTAAATTCCAGTCTTAGCCAATTCGAGCCCAATCTTTCAATTCGTTCAGTGGCAAAGCAGAAGAAGGCGCTAATTCTTGTCACCAAAGAATCACATTGTCTGCGGGACTTGCTTTATTTGCAAGAACTTGGCGAGCTGCCGATTGAGATTCCAGTCGTGGTTTCCAATCACCAAGATTTAAAAGCTCTTGTGGAATCACACGGCATTAAATTTATCGATCAGAGTGGGTTGGATAAATCAGTCGCAGAAGCTCAAATTGCCGAACTTGTCACGGAACTAGAAATTGATCTAGTTGTACTGGCTCGCTATATGCAGATTCTTACCAAGGAGTTCTGCGAAAAGATGTCGGGGCGAATCATCAATATTCACCATTCATTTTTGCCCGGGTTTAAGGGAGCGAAGCCTTATCACCAAGCTCATGCCCGTGGGGTGAAAATTATTGGTGCTACAGCGCACTTTGTCACCCCTGACTTAGATGAAGGACCAATCATTGATCAAGATGTTGCTCACGTTACTCATGCGGCGACACCAGAAGATTTGATTTCTACTGGCCGAGATATTGAACGTCGAGTCTTATCTCGCTCAGTTCGTGATTTTGCCGAAGATCGCATATTTATTGTTGGTGACAAAACAGTAGTTTTTCATAATTAATTTTTAGCTTGTGTCCCAGGCCGGAGTTGAACCGGCGACCTACCGCTTAGGAGGCGGTTGCTCTATCCACTGAGCTACTGGGACTTGCTGTAATTTAAATATATTAGACATTTACAATAAGTAAGTTTACTAAGGCTTGCACACATATAAGCAACTGGGCTAGGCTCCAAGAAATACAAAAACACTTGTTTGGAGTTGGTTTTAATGAAGGCCCTTGTTATAGGCGCCGGTGGAGTTGGTAGAGCAATAGCGAATATTGCCTCCCGTCGTTCATTCATCACAGAAATGGTAATTGCTGACCGCACCTTGTCGCGCGCAGAAGCTGCTGTATCTCGTTTAAATGACCCGCGATTTTCCGCAGCCTCAGTTAATGCATCAGAACTTGAAGATATTCGTGAATTGATTCGTAAATCAAAACCCGACATTGTCGTAAATGCCGTCGATCCTCGTTTTGTCATGCCGATATTTCTTGCTTGCGAGATTGAAAATACTAATTATCTTGATATGGCAATGTCTTTATCGAGACCTCATCCAGATCTGCCTTACACCGAGTCAGGTGTTAAGTGTGGCGATGAGCAATTTGCCCGTGAACCAAATTGGAATGAACGCGGAATTTATGCGCTAGTTGGCATGGGTGTCGAACCTGGTATGAGCGATGTTTTTGCGAAGTATGCAGATGATGAGCTCTTCTCTCGTATCGACTCCATAACTGTTTTTGACGGCTCTAACTTGGTAGTAAAAGGATATGAATTCGCTCCCTCTTTCTCTATCTGGACAACGATTGAGGAATGTTTAAATCCACCACTAATTTGGGAAGATGGCCGCGGTTGGTACACAACTGAACCCTTCTCCGAGCTTGAAGTTTTTGATTTTCCAGAAGGAATTGGGCCGGTCGAATGCGTCAATGTTGAGCACGAGGAAGTTGTGCTCATTCCACAGAAAATAAACGCCAAAAAAGTAAATTTCAAATATGGGCTGGGCGAACAATTTATTTCTACATTGAAAACTATTCGTACCCTAGGTATGGATCGAACAGAAACTGTGGATGTTCAAGGTCTCAAAGTTTCGCCGCGAGATCTTTTAGCTGCCGCACTTCCTGATCCTGCAACACTTGGCTCACGCATGAGTGGAAAAACTTGTGCCGGAACTTTAGTTAAAGGTTTGGATAAATCTGGCGAACCAAAAGCTGTTTATATTTACAACGTTGTTGATAATGCCTGGTCCATGGAGAATTACGGGGATCAAGCTGTTGTTTGGCAGACTGCTATTAATCCACTCATAGCGATGGAACTTATTCATGAAGGAATTTGGAAGCCAGGGGCTGGAGTTGCGGGTCCGGAATGGTTTGATCCAAAACCTTTCCTTGCCAAACTCGAACAATATGGCAGCTCTTGGCACATTCGCGAAGAACCAACTACGGGGATTGTTAAGTAAGAGGTGGCTACAGCACTTGTAACAGGTGCTACCGCAGGAATCGGTGAGGCTTTCACTAGATTGCTTGCGGCGAAAGGTTATGACTTAATTCTTGTAGCTCGTGATACAAAACGGCTACAAGAGCGAGCAAGTATTTTGATTGATACCTACCAAATCAAAGTAGAAGTTTTGCCTGCTGATCTGGCAATTCCTGCACAACTGGAAAAAGTGCAAGCTCGCCTCTCTGAAATCAAAAGGCCGGTAGATGTCTTAATAAATAACGCAGGCTTTGGAATTAAAGATAGTTTTTTGCAGAGCCAAATTTCCGATGAAATTCTTCTACTTGATGTACTGACTAAAGCTCCGATGCAATTGACCCATGCGATCCTGCCCCAAATGCTGGCACGCGACTCTGGAATTATCATAAATGTTTCAAGCGTCGCAAGCTTTATCGCGGGTGGAACATACAGTGCCGCTAAGGCCTACTTGACTGTTCATACTGAATCACTGCATGCCGAACTTGCTAAAACTAATATAAAAATCAGTGCGCTCTGTCCCGGATTCACGCATACCGAATTTCACCAACGTGGAAAATGAAGATGTCTAGCTTGCCAAATTTTATGTGGCTAGAGGCAGATCGCGTTGTCGCTGATTCTTGGCGGACGACAATGGCTGGTAAGGCAATTTGTATTCCAGGCTGGCAATATAAAATATTGAGCACAATTGCTAGATTTGGCCCTCGTCCATTAATTCGTAGAGTCGGAATTAAGGTTCGTATGGGCCAGCGCGCAAAGTAAATAGCAAATTCACAGTATTTTCACCGCAACCCAGCCAATATCTCCCTTCCCGGTCTTGCCCTGGAAGATAGAATTCACGTATTCACGCCACATCAAATTGTGGCTTTTGAGGAGGGTCTTGTGTCAGTTTCAAGAAAATTTTCTGCGGTATCTATCGCGGTTTTCGTTCTAGCCGGAACACTCGCCGGAATAACCAGCGCATCAGCGGCAACCCCATATACAGCTTGTAGCCCAGCGAAGGCAAAGATAAAAATTGGTTCTACGAAATATAAGTGCTTGGCCAATCCCGGTAATGCCTCTAAGAAGAAGGTTTGGGTCTCTAAACAGTGCATCAGCGCTAACAGGAACTATAAGAGCGCTGTCTCAATCTCAGGTTCTAACGAGGCCACGACAACAATGGCGCTTAACGCCGCCAATCGGCAAATTACCCTGCGAGAAAGACAGATCGTGACTGCTCAGAAGAATGTTGATACTTGGAGCAAGAACATGCTCTCCTATCCGAAAAATCCGACTGAGACTGAGAAAAAGCAGATTGCCACTGTTCAGGCTGGAATAGATCTAAATAAGCAGAGAGTTATCGACGCTCAGGCTGATATTTCAAATCTGCAAGCACAGATCCAGACAGCTTCTGCTGAAGATGAAAAAAATGCTGCTGGTATTCTGAAGATCAAGGCAAGCGTCGTTAAGGCCTGTAAGTAGATAGCTTTTTTCTACCCTACGCTCGTTAAATGGCGGGCGTAGAGAGTCAAAGAAGTTTTGGGCTACGTGCCAGTGTTTTTCTCTTATTGATAGGCCACCTAATTATCCGGGTGGCCTTTCATGTTCCATCCCTAATCCCAGATTTAATAATATTTAACTTAATTGGATTTGTTGCTGCAGTTATTGCTTGGCGCTCACCTAAATCAAATGATGCAATTGCCAAACATAGTATTTCGCTCGCGATCTTTATTTGGTCAATTGGTTCGACTCTTTCGACAGCCAATTCGTTTTTCGAATTCCAATTTTCTGAGAGAATTATAGATTTCGCATATATTTCTTTCTATCCACTAGCGCTCATTGGAATTATCCGTTCCCTAGCTGTGACAAAAAAGATTTCCTCTCTTGAATTACTGGATACTGCCATTATTGCCCTCGGTACTTCGAGTGTAATTGCTGGTTTACTGCTGCGCCCGGCAATGCAAACTTTTGTGGGACCAAGCTTCGAAATTTTTCTTTCTATTCTCTACCCAATTGGTGATCTAGTTCTAGTCGCAGCCACAATCTCGCTAATAGTGCTACAGCACCGAAGTGTGCGCGCACTTTGCCTGTTAACCGGTATTTCAATTTTTGCCATAACTGATCTATTTTTCTTATTGCTTTCAGCTACTTCTGGATATGAATTTGCGGCGCTAACAGATGATGGCTGGCTCTTAGGGTTAGCCTTAGTCGCAAGTTCATTATGGTTTCATGGCGGTGAAACACAAGTGTTAGAAAATCGCATAAGCACGTGGGCAACGACTTTCTCGCTTGTTATAAGTTCCTTCATCTTGGCCTATGGCGCAATTAAGGCTAATTACTTTCCAATATTTGTTCTGCTCCTGGCCTTTTTCACAATATCTCTTGCCTTTATTCGCATGGCGCTGGCTCTTCGTGATGCCCGAAGTGTGGGCGAAGAACGTGAACTCGCTCGAACAGATGATTTAACGGGGTTACCAAATCGTCGGAGATTTATTGCAGAACTTGAATTACTGCGTCGTAAAACTGGAACGTTGCTGCTCCTTGATTTGGATGGCTTTAAAGTAGTCAATGATAAATACGGACACGAAATTGGGGATCAACTATTGAAACAAATAACCGTGAGATTTAATCGGGTATTACCAGAGGACGTATTAATTGCCCGTTTAGGTGGCGATGAATTTGGAGTGATCGTTTACGGAAATCGAAGTATCGGAAATGATGTGGCACTAGCCTTGCGTGCTACTTGTACTTATCCCTTTATCCTCGCTGTCGGGGAAATCAAAGTTGGCGTAAGCATTGGAAGCGTTACTACCGAGGGAGCCACCACAACAAAGGAAGATATGTTGAGGCGGGCGGATTTAGCAATGTATGAAGCAAAGCGAAGTGGTATGGGCTTGGTTCAAGCCCCTATTAAATAGTTTTTAATTCTGTCAGTCTTAATAGAGCTTCCAGCCGCTCTGTCGCGTGATCGACAATTCGCTCTGGGTAATCCATGGAATAACCGGCCAAATATTTCCAAGGTTCATGGATTTCCGCCGCACCGAGATGGCTAAGTTCGGCGACATATTTGCGTATGTAATCACCATTTACATCGAATCGCTTGCCTTGCTCGATCGGATTAAATACTCGGTAATAAGGAGAGGCATCTGTGCCAGTTCCAGCTGTCCACTGCCAGCCATGAGCATTAGAAGCAACATCAAAGTCCAGCAGATGTTCCTTGAAAAAACCTGCCCCTAATTGCCATTCTAGGTGAAGGTCTTTAACTAAGAAGGAGGCAACTACCATTCGAGTTCGATTATGCATCCAGCCTTCCTTAACAAGCTGGCGCATAGCGGCATCGACAAATGGATACCCTGTTCTTCCCATGCACCAAGCCTCAAATTTTTCCTTAGGTTGGTCATATCGCATCTTCTTAAACTTTGGTGCGTAGTAGTCGCTTTCAGTGTGCGGATTGTTAAAAAGAACATCGGCATAGAACTCACGCCAGGCCAACTCTTTTCGATAGGTAACATGCGAGGTGCTGGAACCAAGTTCAGCAAGCAGGGTTCGAGGATGAATCTCTCCCCACTTCAAATGAGCGCTTAATTTACTTGTGCCATCAATCCCCGCGTTATTTCTCTCGGCGTCATAACTTTCAAGTGCGCTCTTCTTAAATTCATTCCATCTTGCATGTGCTGCTAATTCGCCAGCAATGGTGATTTCGCATCCATCTGGTACTTTCCAATCTACAAAATTACGATCTTTCTCTGTTGGAATAACTAGTTTTAAATCTTTTGGGGCCACGACTGGTGCCCGCCAACCATGGGCCGCCCAAGCTTTGTAAAAGGGGGTATAGACCCGGTAAGGAGTTCGATCACTTGGCTTTAATACTCGCCCTGGCGAGACGGCATAAGGGCTGCCAGTTCGAATCAATTTAATTCCGGCGCTCTCAACACGTTCATCACGCGCAACTCCGTAAGGTTCAAACTCCTCGCTGATATGAACTTCACTTGCTTTATATTTAGCGAGCAACTCCTGCAAAACTTCTACTTGATCACCGACCATTAGATGCAATTTATTATCAAGGGATTCATCTAGAGCGCGTAGGGATTGGCCGAGATAGGCCAGGCGTTTGCTTCCACTTTCTCCTATGAGTTTCTCATCGAGAATGAAAACCGCGACGATCTCATCGCTATTGGCAATCGCAGTAAGGAGCGCTGGATTATCTGATAAACGTAAATCTCTCCTGAACCAGAAGATGTTTCGTTTAGCTATGGAGCGAGTGGACTGACTCATCCCAACCTTGAACATCACTTGGTTTTCGTGGACTAGGTCCAACATAGCGAGAGGATGGCCGAATAATGCGTCCGGTGCGCTTCTGTTCAAGAATATGCGCTGACCAACCGGCGGTACGAGCTGCTGTGAACATGGAGGTAAACATATGTGCTGGAATTTCTGCGAAATCCAGAACGATTGCAGCCCAAAATTCAACGTTTGTTTCTAGTACGCGATCTGGTTGGCGCTCATGAAGTTCTTTAAGTGCCGCAGTTTCTAGCGCAAGGGCAACGTCATAGCGCGGTGCATTTAATTCTTGGGCAATTCGGCGAAGTGTGCGAGCGCGTGGATCTTCAGCGCGGTAAACGCGATGGCCAAAACCCATCAAACGTTCTTTACGGTCTAGGACGCCTTTTACATACGAGGTTGCATCTCCAGATTTCTCAACAGCTTCGATCATACTTAAAACACGTGCTGGTGCTCCGCCATGAAGTGGGCCAGACATCGCTCCTATTGCACCCGATATCGAAGCAGCAACATCCGCGCCTGTTGAGGCAATTACCCGAGCAGTAAATGTTGAGGCGTTCATTCCATGTTCGGCTGCCGAGACAAAATATGCATCAATTGCTCGAATGTGGCGAGGGTCTGGATCGCCACGCCAACGAATCATCATTCGTTCAACAACGGTATCGGCTTTATCGACTTCTGATTGTGAAACCATAGGTGCATTTCCTCGCGCTGCTTGTGCAACATAGGAAAGTACCATCACTGAAGTTCGGGCAAGTTGCGTGCGAGCTTCTTCATCAGTGGTGTCTAAAAGTGGTTTAAATCCCCAAGCCGGTGCCAACATTGCAATTGCTGATTGCACATCCACTCGGACATCGCCTGAGTGAACAGGGATTGGAAATGGTTCTGCTGCTGGAAGGCCAGGATTAAATTCGTTATCTACTAGTAGGCCCCAAACATTTCCGAAAGTTACTCGACCAACAAGGTCTTCAATATCAACGCCGCGATAGCGAAGAGCGCTACCTTCTTTATCTGGTTCGGCGATTTCTGATTCAAAGGCAATGACGCCTTCAAGACCGGGTTTAAAACTATCTGGCACGACGGGCTCCCTTGAGTAGTTGTGCCTATTCTCCACACTTTTGCGCGTAAGGCCAAACCAGAAATGTAGTAATGATGCGAAAGGGTGGAAAGTGACGTTAAATACATCTATGGGCGAAATTAATCGGGAGTCGATACGGGCTATGCGCCTGTCATATAGCCAGGCTGCTCTAAACGAGAGTGACATTGTGAGTGATCCAATCGCACAATTTGTGAAATGGCTAGGCGAGGCGAGTGAAAATATTTTAGTCGTAGAGCCCAATGCAATGGTGCTCGCAACTAACTCCGGAGAATTCCCCACTTCTCGCTCGGTTTTATTGAAAGATGTATCTGAAGTTGGATTCACATTCTTCACCAACTACTTATCGCGAAAAGCTGAAGCGATTTCTAAGAATCCAAAAATCTCACTCCTCTTTCCTTGGTATCCAATGGAGCGGCAAGTAATAATTTTAGGCAGCGCCGAGAAAGTTAGCGCTGAAGAGAGCGATGAATATTTTGCGACTCGGCCATGGGCTAGTCAGATTGGGGCAATAGCCAGTGCCCAATCATCGGTTTTGGAATCTCGTGAAGCTTTAGAGGAGAAATATCTCCGGTTCGTAGAAAAATTTCCCAAAGGTAGCAAAGTTCCTAGACCAGAATATTGGGGTGGCTATTTAGTGCGACCGGTCAGCATCGAATTTTGGCAGGGCAGATATTCGAGATTACATGATCGCCTCAGATATTCGCGTTCAACTCCAGATCGCCCCGATTGGTCAGTTACACGCCTGAACCCTTAGGCTCTGCCTGTGAGCGATATTAAAATTCCAGAAAACCTAAAACCAATTGATGGCCGTTTTGGTTGTGGCCCATCAAAAATTCGACCAGAGGCGCTGGCTGCCTTAGTAATGAGTGGAAGCTCGATCCTTGGAACTTCACACCGTCAGAAGCCGGTAAAGAACGTTGTCGCTCGAGTTCGAACTGGACTTGCCTCCTTATTTAATTTGCCAGAAGGTTACGAAGTTGTTTTGGGCAATGGTGGCTCGACTGCATTTTGGGATATCGCAACATTTGGCTTAATTGAAAAGAAATCTCAACACTTAGTCTTTGGTGAATTTTCCTCCAAGTTTGCCGCTGCGGCGAAGGAGGCACCATTTCTTGATGATCCAACTGTAATTAAAGTCGAGCCAGGCGCTCATCCTGTTGCAGTTGCCGAATCAGGTGTAGATGTCTATGCCCTAACGCATAATGAAACCAGTACTGGCGTGGCCATGCCAATCACTAGACCAGTCGGAAGTGAAGGGGCGCTAGTTCTAGTTGATGCGACCTCGGCTGCTGCTGGCTTAGATGTAGATATTTCCCAATGCGATGTTTATTACTTCGCACCACAAAAATCTTTCGCATCTGATGGTGGCCTCTGGATCGCAATCATGAGCCCAGCTGCCATAGCGCGCGTCGCAAAAATTAAAGAAAGTGGTCGATTTATCCCGGCCTTCTTTGACTTAACGATTGCTATCGATAACTCCAGACTAGATCAAACTTATAACACTCCTGCGCTTGCTACCTTGATTCTCCTTGCTGAACAAATTGAATGGATGAACTCCAACGGTGGCCTTAAGTTCGCTGCCGGTCGCTCTGAGCAATCATCCTCTCACCTCTACTCATGGGCTGAGAAAAATGAATATACAACGCCATTTGTTACGGATGCTGCGATGCGCTCTAAAGTAGTTGGAACCATTAATTTTGACGATGCAATTGACGCGCTAGAAATTGCAAAAATTCTTCGCGCTAATGGCATCGTAGATACCGATCCATATCGCAAGTTGGGCAAAAATCAATTGCGAATTGGGATGTTTCCTGCCGTAGATCCAAGTGATGTTAAGAAGTTAACTGATTGCATCGACTTTATTGTTGCAGAACTGAAGAAGTAACGAAAAGATGAGTTATAAAGTTCGCAGGCTTGCGACTCTTGCTGTTCTAGTCGTTGGCCTTCTCTTGGTTATAATTTTTCGCGGTTAATGTCGATGGCTAAAATGCAAAGTGCAATTACTGTCATAATCGTTGGCATCGCAATCTGGTTCATAGCGCTAATAGTCGCCTTTGGAATTGGCGCCAACGAAAATGCAAAATGGACTTGCGTTGCCGGAATTACTTTTGGCGTACTAGGTTTGCGCTACACAATTAGGCGAGCAAAGCACGAGCAAATCTAATTTTCGAATTGACCAGCAATACCGCGCAGAACTTTAGCTAAACGCTCGGCATCAGGGCCTGATGGGTGTCGTCCGTGGCGTAGTCCATTTCCGACTTTATCTAGGATTTTAATTGTGTCCTCGATCATTGTCGCAAGATCATCATGATTTATTCGTGAATTGGCAACCACAGAAGCTGGTTCTTCAATTAACCGAACTGTCATTGCTTGAGGTCCCTTCTTGCCTTCTACAACACCGAATTCAAGTTTGGTTCCTGGCTTAACTGTTGCAACACCTGCAGGTAGAGCAGAAGATGCCAAATAAACATCTGCGCCTTCTTCAGATTCAATAAATCCAAAACCCTTTTCGAGGCTGTACCACTTAACGCGACCTAGAGGCATTTGGGGAACTCCTTTTTTTCTTTGAACTCAGTTTTGGCAAGAGGGTTAGTTTAACTTATCCGGGGTATCTAGCGCTGCCGGATATTCGCGCTTGTTTAGCTCTCAATCTGTAACGACTAGCGCCTCGGAGTGCGCTCCGCAGCCGTGGTCCACAGATACTACGCGGGCATCATCTGGTGACAAGACATTTGCGCAAACACCAAATGCCGATCGAAGTGAGCCAGCAATTGGAATAAAGAAACCACAAGAGTTGCAAGGTTTTGGCGCCTGTTGTGAAATTGGATTATTCGGTCCACGATCACCCGCATACCAACGATTAGCAGCAAGATCGCGACCAGTAATAGAAAGAACTCGCGCGCGGCCTAGACCCAATTCAAATAGCTGGGTGAGATCAAGATCTTCATCCTCTGGCAGAGAGGCAAATCCGGGAACTAGACGTTCATCATCTGCAGAAGTTGGAACTATATCGCCAGCCCCGACATCGCCCGGAAGTAAACGGTCCTTATATGCAATCCATTCTGGAGCCAGTAATGAATCGGCACCTGGGAGTAAAACAACATCGCAAATTGTAGGCGAGCTTGCATCATCAACTTTTGCAACAGTTACTGCCCAACACCATCCCACATAAGCAGGAAGTGATGCTTCAAAAAGATATGTAGCGATACGAGATTCTTCTGCTTCATCAAAAGTAATAGAAACTAATTCACCTACGTGTTCCACCTTAGGTGCATCTTCAAGTGCGGCGGCGCGCGCAATCTCAAGGGCGCCGAACTTATCTTTTACTTTGGTAGAACTCATGGGCATACCTTAAAGCAGAAGGCCCGCGAATAATAATTCGCAGGCCTTCTTACGCTTGTTTCCTCCGCCCTTTTAGAGCGAAAAGTTACCGATTTAGAAATCCATTTCCCCGCCGCCTTGTGGCATGGCCGCAGCTTTTGGCTCTGGCTTATCCGCGATAACAGCTTCGGTTGTCAAGAAGAGCGCTGCAATTGAAGCCGCGTTTTGAAGCGCTGAACGCGTCACTTTAACTGGATCAATAATTCCTGACTTGATCATGTCGACATATTCGCCAGTCGCAGCATTCAAGCCAGTACCTACTGGCTTATTGCGAACTGCTTCAACTATTACGCCACCTTCTAGTCCGGCATTAACCGCAATTTGCTTAAGCGGCGCTTCGATTGCCACTTCAACAATTCGAGCACCTGTGGCTTCATCTCCAGATAGCTTCAATTTTTCAAAGGCAGCTTTTCCAGCTTGAAGAAGTGCTACGCCGCCGCCGGCAACAATGCCCTCTTCGACCGCAGCTTTTGCATTTCGGACAGCATCTTCAATGCGGTGCTTGCGCTCTTTTAGCTCAACTTCAGTGGCTGCGCCTGCCTTGATTACTGCAACGCCGCCAGCGAGTTTGGCAAGGCGTTCCTGCAATTTCTCGCGGTCATAATCTGAATCTGATTTTTCGATTTCTGCACGAATCTGGTTGACGCGTCCCTTAATTTGTTCCGCATCGCCAGCGCCTTCAACAATTGTGGTCTCTTCCTTGGCAACCACAATCTTGCGAGCGCGGCCAAGTAGATCCATAGTTGTGGCATCTAGCTTTAATCCAACTTCTTCAGAAATTACTGTCGCGCCGGTAAGAATTGCGATGTCCTGCAACATTGCTTTACGGCGATCACCAAATCCTGGGGCCTTTACTGCCACAGATTTGAATGTTCCACGAATCTTATTTACAACTAAGGTTGCAAGAGCTTCGCCTTCAACATCTTCAGCCAAAATTACGAGAGTCTTGCCTGTTTGCATGACCTTCTCGAGAATTGGAAGCAAGTCCTTAATGTTTGAGATTTTGGAATTTGCAATCAAGATATAAGGATCATCTAGTACAGCTTCCATCCGATCAGTATCGGTTGTGAAATATGGTGAGATATAACCTTTATCAAAGCGCATGCCTTCGGTCAGTTCTAGCTCGAGACCAAATGTATTTGACTCTTCAACAGTTATAACGCCCTCTTTGCCAACTTTGTCCATAGCTTCAGCAATCATTTCGCCAATAGTTGTATCGGCAGCAGAGATAGATGCAGTTGCTGCAATCTGCTCTTTAGTTTTCACTGGAGTAGACATAGTTAAAAGTTCGGCAGAAATCGCATCGACAGCTTTTTCAATTCCGCGCTTTAGCGCCATTGGATTAGACCCGGCTGCGACATTTCGCAGACCTTCGCGCACAAGGGCTTGAGCCAGTACGGTTGCAGTTGTAGTTCCGTCACCAGCGACATCATCTGTCTTCTTAGCAACTTCTTTTACTAAATCTGCGCCAATCTTTTCCCATGGATCATCAAGTTCAATCTCTTTAGCAATTGAAACGCCATCGTTTGTAATAGTTGGTGCTCCCCATTTTTTCTCGAGGACAACATTGCGTCCACGGGGTCCAAGGGTGACCTTCACAGCATCTGCGAGTACGTTCATACCGCGCTCAAGACCGCGGCGGGCCTCTTCATTAAAAGCAATCATCTTTGCCATTTATGTATCTCTCTCTTACTTCAAATTAACGTCGAATTATCACTCTAAGGCTACGAGTGCTAACGCCAAATCTAGAGCAGGTCTCAAGCCTCAGCAAATCGAGCCGGGATTGGGCTGCAATTAGGCTGGTTCGAGCGGGAATTTATCGGGATCGGGCATTTGTACGGGCCTCGCGCAGGCGGCGAAGGCGCTTAACTAGCATCGGCGAGGCAAGTAGAGCATCGTCACGATCGATCAAATTATTGAGGAGCTGGTAATAAGCGGGCGGCGCAATATCAAAAAGTTCCTTGATAGCGCTCTCTTTTGCCCCAGCAAACTTCCACCACTGACTTTCAAAATCCAAGATCTTGGCTTCGAGTTCGGTTAGAGATCTCGCTTGATCTTGCGCGTTAATCTCCAAGTTTTCCATCCCCAAATTATACGAGATGAGCGTGATATTTTCAGGGATTTAGCAGAATTTATGACTCTTTTAATTGCGAGTCCAGATAATCTTTTTTATTAGCGCTGCGGACTAAATTTGCCAGCATCTTAGGAAATATTAAGACGTGAAATGGTGAAATCGCGAACCAGTAAAGTTGCCCACCAAGACCTCTTGGCGAAAACGTCGCCTCTTGCGAAATCTTCTGTAATTTTATGCCATCAATAATTATCTCTTCAATTTTAAATTCCAGCCAAGCTTTGCCTGGAAGAATCATCTCGGCATAAAGTTTTAATGAGACACCTTGTTCTAAATTCTCTACTCGCCAAAAATCAAGGCTCTCCCCAATTCGCAAAGTATCCGGGCTGCGCCGACCACGGCGAAGTCCTACTCCACCAAAGATACGATCTAAAATTCCTCGTGCCCACCAGAGAAAATCTGCGCCATACCAACCATTATCTCCACCAATTTGCTCAATACTTTTCCAGAGATTCCCCTTCGATGTCTCGACAATTTTTTCACGATGATCACGATAAATAGTTTCGCCTGCCCATGACGGATCGCTCTGCGCCTTCTGCCAAGGTGCCGCTGGTTGCGTTGCATCCGACCAACGTGATTCAACTTGATTTTGTGTAGTTAGTGAGAGTGCTAATTCAATTGCTTGATTCACCTGTAACAAACCTTCAGGTGGTGGTGAGATCAATCCCGAGATACTTTTCTTTGGATCGGCAACAACTTCACTAATGAGTGAGTGAACTAGCGGCCGTGCCAGAGCAGTGGGAACTGGAGTAACTAAGCCAATCCATAAACTAGATAGCGCCGGTGATAAAACTGGAACTTTAATAATCCAACGACGTCGTAAGCCAGATATTTTTGCAAACATCTGCATCATCTCGGCATATGAAAGTACTGCTGGGCCGCCGATATCGAAGATTCCACTCACTGGTTTCACAAGCGCAGCGGCACTGGTTAGATACCAGAGCACATCTCGAATTGCGATCGGTTGTGTGCGATTTGAAACCCACTTAGGGGTAGTCATGATTGGCAGGCGATGGGTTAAGTGTCGAAGCATTTCGAATGATGCCGATCCAGATCCAATGATTATTCCAGCGCGCATTTCAATGACTGGTACTTTCCCGCTCGCTAGTTGGCGGCCGGTATTTGCGCGAGATTCTAGGTGCTGGCTTATTTGTTTGTCATTTGCAATTCCGCCTAAATAGATTATTTGGCTTACTCCGGCCTCCTCTGCCGCGGTTGCAAAATTACGAGCCATCTCTGCTTCTATCTCATCAAAGTTTGATCCCAGATTGATTGAATGCAATAAATAGAAAGCGGTATGGATCCCGGTTAACGCATTCTTAACAGATGAAAAATCACTGGCATTGCCTTCTGCAATCTCGACCTGATTTATCCAACTTTGTCCAGAAATCTTATTTTTGTCGCGGACCATTGCGCGCACCACAAAATCTCGACTCAGCAACTGTCGAACCAAGCGACCACCGACATAACCAGAAGCCCCCGTAACAAGGATTCTACGTCCGAGATTTAGCGGAAATAGTTTATTAGTAGGCGTGTTCATGGGTTAAACAGTAGACTTCATTCCTAGTTCTAGAAACTTCAAATTTGATTATTTAGAAATGGCAGAGGAAACAAATGGCCCATCGTTCAAAGCCCCGAGTTGTAATAATCGGTGGGGGTTTTGGTGGAATAACTACAGCTAAAGCACTTGGCAAAAATGCAGATATCACGGTCGTAGATCTCCACAACTATCAAACCTTTTTGCCGCTGCTCTACCAGGTATCTACAGCAGGACTGGCGGCTGACCATGTTGCTTATCCAATCCGAGGCGCACTGCGATCTTTTAACGGTAATTTTCGAATGGGAAGTCCTATTTCGATTGATCATAAAAACAAAACTGTAAAATTAGATAGCAGCGAAGTTTTGCCATTTGATCATTTAGTTATCGCTCTTGGATCAGTGACTGCCGACTTTGGAACTCCAGGTGTTTCGGAAAATGCACTTGGCATGAAATCAGTTCGCGAAGCTCTTTTAATTCGTGCCGAAGTTATGCGCCGCTTCGAGGATCTATGTCGCTTCGAGGATGATACAAAACTTTCTATTGTCGTTGTAGGTGGCGGTCCAACGGGCATCGAGATGGCAGGAGCACTGGCTGAACTTGTTCGGGGGCCACTTAAAAATGATCAGAAACATGCAGCTCGACATATTGAAGTTTCATTGATTGAAGCCGGGCCAAGGTTATTGCCTAGTTTTTCTCCTACGCTCTCAGAAAAAGCAAAAAAATCTCTAGAAAAACTTGGTGTTAAAGTTTTGCTAAATACTGCAGTCAAGGCTGTTAAGCGTACGGAAATATCGCTAGCAAATGGCGAAGTTATTCCGGCAGAAGTGACAATATGGGCAGCTGGCGTAAAGGGTTCTCCGGCAATCGAAAAACTCTCACTTCCACTTGATGGCAATAGATTAAGTGTTGACTCGACTCTTGGCGTTACAAACTATCCATACATTTGGGGAGTTGGAGATATATGTGGGGCTAAAGATAAAAATTCTCGCTTTCTTCCAATGGTCGCACCTGTCGCAATGCAGCAAGGACGTTTTGTCGCTGAACAAATATTGCGCCAAGCAAAAAACCTAGCGCTCAAGGACTTCAAGTATCGAGATAAGGGATCAATGGCCACTATCGGCCGTAATAAAGCAGTTGTAGAAGTGGGAAATATCCGTTTTTCTGGTTTCCCAGCTTGGGTCGCTTGGTTATTTCTTCACTTGTTCTACATTATGGGTGGGCGAAACCGTATTGGAACTATTGCTGACTGGTGCTGGAATTATGTAACTTTCGATCGTGGAAACCGACACATCATGGATTCGATTTAGCTAATGCTCAAATTAAAACGAGACTACATAGAACTTCGCGGACACCAAGTCTGGTCTGCCCAAGGTAAAACTTTTGGCAAAAAGAAAGAGGTTGCCTTATTAATGCATGGTGGACTTAGTTCGACTGAAAGTTGGGATTACACGGTTATTCCTGCCCTTGCGCGAACTCATGAAATTTTTGCATATGACCGAAGCGCTCATGGCCGAACCGCCAGTCGCGAAGGGTTTTATCACTTTGATTTTCAAACCGATGAAGCCATTGCATATATTGAAGATGTAATAAAAGGCCCAACGCATTTAATAGGCTGGAGTGATGGCGGCATTATCTCGCTGATGATTGCTTTAAAACGGCCAGATTTAGTTAAATCAATCGTTGCCATTGGAACTAATTTTCACTTTGACAGCGGCCTCTCGTTGATAGAAGAAAACCCCGAAATTATAATTACTGAAGATGAGGCAGCTAAGTTCGCACTTCGTTCACCAGATCCGGCTCATATGCAAGAAGTTATAATTCGCAAAGCATATGAAGTTTGGAATTCAGAGCCAACTATGACAACTGCCCAGCTTGCAAGAATAAGTTGCCCAGTGCTTGTTTTGACTGGGGATGACGAACCATTCTCAAATAATCACACCATAGAACTCTACGAGGCAATTCCAAATGGTCGACTAGCAATAATTCCGGGTACTTCACATTTCGTAGTTAAAGAGAAACCAAAATTAGTCCAGGCCTTAATAAAAGATTTCTACCAGAACCTTGATTATCCGCTCACGACTTGGCCCAGACTTAGAAAAGATGAGAGTGAAAGACTTACTGAAGGTGGCGAAAACTAACCTTCCATTTTTAATTCTCCGGGTGCACCAATTGGTACGATCGGATTTACTGGGAACTGGCCAAAAATGCGCACGTAAGCGGATCCTTGACTAGGCCTAGGATCTAAATCTCCCTTATTTGGCCACATGGAAATAGCTCGTTCGGCTTGCGCAGTAATTGTTAGTGAGGGATTGACCCCAAGATTTGCAGTCACACTGGCACCATCCACAACATGAAGAGTCGGATAATTCCAAACTCGGTGGTACGGATCAATAACTCCAGAAAGTTCAGAATCGCCAATTACGCAACCACCAACAAAATGCGCCGTAAATGGTGCACCTATCAGATCGCCAATATGCCCACCCGCGATACCGCCATTTTTCTCAGCAATCCGACGCACAACCTCATTCGCAGCCGGAATATATGTTGCATTGGGAATTTCACTATCGTTCTCAGAAGTTAATCGACTTCCGAATAATGAACGCTTCAACGAAACTGTCAGCGCTGAATCAACATTCTGCATAACAAGTGCAATTACGGTGCGCTGACTCCACCTGCGAACGTTTAAAGTTCGTGCCAGCAGTGACGGATGAGTAATAACAGTTTTTAGCCATTGTTTGCGCCTTGCTCGCAAATTAAATCCATCTGTCATTACTGTTTGAAGCATTCCCATTAAATTGCTGCCAACTCCATAGCGAACCGGCTCAACATGAGTGTGCTCATCTGGAAAGAAAGATGACGTGATTGCCGATCCCTGGCTGTAATCCACCTCAGAATTTTTCATTAAGGCACCAGTTAGGGCCTCACTATTTGTCCGGGAAAGCTTTCCCAGAACCGCTGAAATTTTGGAAAGGCTACCTTTGCTCTTCATTCTATGAAGGAGTTTCTGTGTGTTATAGGTACCAGCTGCAACAATTACTTCATTCGCCGAGAAGACTCTTCTCCCTCCAATCCATGCTGAACTTTTGCGGGCATAAATTTTCCAACTACCATCTTCGTGCTGCTCAATTTTCGTAACGGTATGTTCAGCCAAAACTTTAGCGCCCGAACTTTCTGCCAAGCCTAAGTAATTTTTTGGCAAAGTATTTTTTGCATTGAGGCGACAACCAGTCATGCAAGCTCCACATTGGGTACAACCACTTCGCTCAATACCTTTGCCTCCGAAATATGGATCGGCACTTTTTTCACCTGGCCCAGCACCAAAATAGATACCAACTGGCGCCATTTTGAAGGTATGGCCTACTCCCATTTCAATTGCGGTTTCTTTCATCGCAGCATCAGATGCAGAGAAATATGGATTTTCTACTACGCCCAACATCCTAGAAGCCTGGTCATACCAGGGCAGAAGTTCAGATTTCCAATCGGTGATGTGGCGCCATTGTTTATCGTTAAAGTATGTATCGGGGGGAATATATAAAGTATTGGCATAGACAAGTGAACCCCCACCAACGCCAGCTCCGGCAAGAATCAAAACATCAGGAAGTATGTGAATCCGTTGGATACCGCGAAGTCCAAGTTTTGGCGCATATAGAAATTTAGAAATTCGCCAAGAAGTTTTGGGTAGATCCGAATCTTTAAACCTACGCCCTGCCTCTAGAACACAAACCCGATAATTTTTTTCTGTGAGGCGAAGTGCGCTTACCGATCCGCCAAAACCCGAGCCAATAATTACAACGTCGAACTCCTCTGCCATGGGTTATTCATACCAAAGTTACTGTCCTAGTGCTAGCACTCAAAGATGCATTTAGAAACGTCTGGCTAAGCATAGAAAAGAGGGCTGTGGCGAATTTCTCTCGAAATCAAATGGAACTTCACTAGACAAGACGAGAGACTTTCCGTAAGAGAGTTGGGAGAGTACCAATGAACGCACTTGACCTTGCGCGATGGCAATTTGCTATCACGACCGTGTACCACTTTATTTTCGTTCCAATAACTATTGGTTCTGGATTTCTTGTTGCAGGCCTACAAACCGCCTGGTATCGAACAAGTAAAGAGAAATATTTGCGTGCTACTAAATTTTTCGGCAAATTGTTTTTAATTAACTTTGCAATAGGTGTTGTAACTGGAATTGTTCAGGAATTTCAATTTGGTATGAACTGGTCCTCATATAGCCGTTTTGTAGGAGATATTTTTGGTGCCCCCCTTGCGATGGAGGGTTTACTTGCATTTTTCCTTGAGAGCACATTCCTTGGACTTTGGATTTTTGGTTGGGACCGACTTTCTAAGAAGGTTCACTTAATTACAATCTGGGTTGCTGCAATTGGAACTTTGCTTTCGGCATATTTCATCTTGGCGGCAAATGCATTCATGCAACATCCTGTAGGTTATGAATTTAATCCAGAAACTGGCCGCGCAGAGCTGAAATCAATAGTGGCAGTCTTGACACAGCCAACCGCCGTGTCCGCTTTCTTCCACACAATTCCTTCAGCCTTCCTGACGGCTGGCGCCTTATTTACTGGAGTTGCTGGTTGGATGGTTCTAAAAGGTCGAGACTCTGAAGCGGCTAGACCGGTTATGAAATCGGGACTAATTGTTATCGTGCTCTCATTTATTCTGGTCGGAGTTACTGGCGATTGGTCAGCGCGAATAATGACAGAACAGCAACCAATGAAAATGGCTGCTGCTGAGGCCCTCTATGAAACTAAAGCTAATGCGCCATTCTCGCTCTTTACTTTGGGCACACTTGATGGAAGTAAATCGGTGTTTCAGATTGCACTTCCCTCGGTTCTCTCATTTATGTCGACTGGTGATGTAAATGGCACTGTCGAAGGCGTTAATGATCTACAAAAGGAATATGTTGCCAAATATGGTGAAGGTGATTACAAACCAAATATTCCGCTCGCTTATTGGTCATTTAGATTAATGATTGGTTTTGGTGGCCTGGCAGCACTATTTGCTCTCCTCACACTTTGGTATATGAGGAAGGGCGGATTGCCGCGCGGTAAATTTTATTTGCGCACAATGATTGCCCTACCATTCCTGCCAATTCTTGCAAACTCATTTGGTTGGATATTCACCGAAAGTGCTCGTCAACCTTGGGTTGTCTTTGGGCTATTCAAGACAGCAGACGGTGTAAGCCCAGGGGTAAGTGCCGGGAGTGTTCTCTTTACTATGGTGACCTTTACTCTTCTATACGGAGTTCTTGCAGTCATTGAATTTGGGCTCATGCTTCGCACAATAAAAGTAGGAACAGATATGACTCCAGTCCAAACGGGCGAAACTAAAACATTAACGATGGCTTACTAGGTCAAGAACAGGATATGAAAAATGTCATTTAATTCACTTTGGTTCATCCTCATTACCGTTCTTTGGGTTGGCTATTTCGTACTAGAAGGATTCGACTTTGGCGTGGGAATATTGCTAAAAGTCGTTGCAAAAAATCAAGCCGAGCGTCGTGCCGTTTTAACAACGCTTGGTCCATTGTGGGATGGAAACGAAGTCTGGTTACTCGTCGCAGGTGGAGCAACATTTGCGGCCTTTCCAGAGTGGTATGCCACGTTATTTAGCGGCTTTTACCTCCCACTATTTCTAATTCTGATTTCCTTAATTGTTCGTGGCGTTGCATTTGAATACCGCAGCAAATATGGAAAATCAGAGTGGCGTGCTAGATGGGACAACGCGATCGTAGTTGCAAGTTTGATTCCAGCGCTTTTGTGGGGCGTTGCATTTGCAAATATTGTTCGTGGAGTTCCTCTCGAGAAAAGTTCTACAGGGGCAATTGAATACGCGGGTGGCTTTTTCAATTTGCTAAATCCCTATGCTCTTCTTGGAGGTCTAACAACCCTTTCACTATTCGTGACTCATGGAGCTTTCTTCCTAGCTCTGAAAACCGAAGGTGATATTCGAACTCGATCAAACGCGATCGGAATCAAAATAGGACTAGTTACAGCAGCTCTTGCAGTTGCATTCCTAGGTTGGACTCTAGCTTCGCTGACATCTAAGGGCAGTGTTGTTGTTGGCTCTTTAATCGTCGTTACTGCTTGGCTTGCAGCACTCGCAGCAAATTATAAGGGCCGCGAGGGTTGGGCTTTCCTATTCTCCGCAGTAACAACGGCATTCGTAGTTATCACGCTATTCCTTGCGCTGTATCCAAATGTGATGCCAAATATCACAACTGGTGGCGTAGGGCTTGATATCTTCAATGCATCGAGCACGCAATACACTCTCAAAGTTATGACCGTCGTTGCCGTTGTTATGACACCCCTGGTCTTGATTTACCAAGGATGGACATACTGGGTCTTCCGCAAGCGTATTAATCCGAATCAGATTGCTAATCCAGAATCTGGCGTATTGGATTCAATTCACTCGTGAGACCTATAGATCCGCGGCTGCTCCGTTTCTCACGAAGCAGCCGCGGTTTTCTATTTTCAACGATTGCACTTTCGGTCCTGAGTGCTGTGGCAACGATTGCGCAGGCTTTTTTATTGGCTCTTATAATTACCAATTTCTTTATCTCCCGCCAGAGCTTTTTCATGAATAAATTTGCCGTTATTTTATTGGGCTCCGTATTTGGGTTTCGAGCCCTAATTTCATTTGCCCTTGATCGCATATCTGCTAGGGCGAGCTCGCGGATGCGAAGTGAGTTAAGAAGCGCTGTAATGGTAAAAACCTTGGATTCTGGCGCGCAAGACGCTCAAAAGCACGGAACCGCCGGCCTGTCTGTGTTAATCACCAAAGGCATTAATGATCTCGATGGCTACTTTTCAAAATTTCTGCCGCAACTGTTTATCGCCACAATTGTTCCGATGGCCGTAGGTATAACTATCGCTTCCCAAGACTGGTGGTCTGGAGTAATTGTTCTTCTCACAATTCCCCTTATCCCAATTTTTGGCGGTTTAATCGGGCGCTTTACGGCAAGCGCTATTGAAAAAAAGTGGCGAACTTTAGGAATTCTGAGCACCTACTTTTTGGATTTACTGAGTGGACTTACGACACTTAAAGTTTACGGTCGGGAGAAGATTCAAAGCCAAAAACTCAGAAGCATTGGCGATACATATCGAAAAGAAACTATGGGCGTGCTTCGCATCTCATTCTTATCCGCTCTAGCTCTCGAGTTGGTGGCCACGCTCTCAGTTGCACTCCTGGCCGTCTCCATTGGTCTGCGCCTGGTAAATGGCTCTATCGGCTTACAAACTGGACTTTTCATATTAATTATTGCCCCTGAGGTTTATTGGCCTATCCGCCAGGTAGCAGGCTACTTTCATGCTGCGGCCGACGGAATGCAGGCATTTGAAAAACTTTTTGCGATTCTAGATCGAGCTGACGAACCGGTAGGTAAAGATTTTAAGACGATAAATGCAATCACCTGGAGCAAACTGCAAGTTGAATATCAAGATCGCACAAGTGTTCAGATTCCTGCCGGGCAGATTCCTAAGGGAAGTATTCATTTCTTGGTTGGGCCTTCAGGTAGCGGAAAGTCAACGCTGGCAAATATCTTGCTCGGTTTTACCAAGCCAAGTAGCGGTGAAATCTTAGTTAGCACTGAAAAAGGCGACATATCCCTCTCAGAATTAGATGCCCGAATTTTGCGCAGCCAGATTTCTTGGCTGCCACAAGAACCAAAGTTTCCAATTGGCACAGTTGCTCAAATATTACGTCACGCCAAACCAGATGCCCTGGAATTTGAACTTGTAGAAATTTTGCACAAGGTCGGTTTAGATATCGTTGATCTACCAAATGGCTTGCGCACGCCGCTTGGCACGCTAAGACAACCACTCTCGGTCGGGCAGCTACGCAAAATTGCCCTGGCGAGAGCTCTGCTAAAGGAGTGCCAGATATTGATCCTGGACGAGCCGACGGCTTCTGTGGATGATGTAAGTGAGAGCGTTATTTCAGAAATCTTGGCGCAGAAAGCAGCTTCCGGAGTACTAGTTCTATTAATCACTCATAGAGTTCAAGGAATTTCCATTGAGTCAAGAGTTACTGACATGGCACGAATCTGATGAAGAGCCTACTTTCGATTTTAAAGCCGAACTGGAGAGGCCTTGCACTTGGCGGTCTTCTTGGCGGTCTCTCCCTTGGCGCCGCAGTCGGCTTGCTAGCGGCAAGTGCGTGGCTGATTTCAATGGCCGCTACCCGGCCTCCGATCCTGGTTTTACAAGTTGCTATCGTCGCCGTCAGATTCTTTGGACTCTCCCGAGGAACCCTTAAATATGCTTCGAGAATTGCCGAACACGACGCCGCGCTAAAAATTCAAAGCTCACTTCGAATCCGGATTTACGAACAAATTTCTAATTTTCTGCCAGCTAATTTCGTCAAATTAAATCGGGGAAACCTACTTTCACAAATTATCAATGACGTTGAACTTGTCCAAGACCTTTGGCTTCGAGTTATGATGCCATGGATTAACGCCCTGATCGCAGGAGTTTGCGGAATTGGAATTATTTATTTCTTGCTGCCAAGCGCTGCAAATGCAATCTCGCTAATCTTTTTGGCTGCGATATTTTTAGTCCCACTTGCCGCATCCATTATGACTCCCCAGCATAATGAGCGCGAATCTGAAGCCCAGCTCTTCTCTCAGGTTATGCAAGTTGCTGAGAGCGCTAACGAGGCACTGGTCTTTAACTTTCAAGAAGAATTGTTACAAGATATGGAACTGGCGCAATGCAATATTGCTGCCGCCCAGGAAGTCAGTGCCAAACGCGCCGGTTACGCCAGTGCACTGCACATGATCTTCTTGGGGATTGCTTCACTGGCAGCCCTCTATTTTGCGGCAAAAGGTTTTATTGATAAAGATCTTGCCGGAGTAAATGTCGCTGTTATTGCGCTTTTGCCTCTTGTTATTTTCGAGGGAGTCGGAAATTTGCCAACTGCGTTCGCCCAGCTCTCAAAAATAGTTGAAGCCACGAAAAACCTAGACCCATATTTGGAAGCATTGACGGCTGGGGATTCGGCGAAGACCTCGATGTCTCTTGCTCAAAATGTCACCATTAAATTTCAAGATGTTAACCCAATTATTGCCGAAGCCAATTGTGCGCCGTTGACTACGACAGTAACTCCCGGTGAGACCCTAATTATCATGGGAAAGTCAGGATCTGGAAAATCTTCGTTGCTTAATTCAATTCTTGGTTTCGCACCATTTACTGGAAGAATTGAAATCAATGGTGAAGAGCTTGGAGCAAAGCACAAGGATCTGTTCTCGGTTTTGCTTCAAGATGATTATCTATTTGCCACATCCATTCGTGAAAATTTGCTCATCGGAAAACCAGAGGCAACAGATCGAGAACTTGATCAAATTTTGGAAGTTGTAGAACTGTCTGACTTAATTCATAAATTGCCAGATGGTATAGACACTCATGTTGGGCCATTGGGATATAACTTTTCTGGTGGTGAAAAACAGAGGATGAAACTTGCTCGTTTATTGTTGAGAAATACCCCAGTTTTTATTTTGGACGAGCCCTTTGAATTTCTAGATGCGCGCCAGGGCGCCAGAATCGCAAATAAAGTTTCAAGAATCTTGGCCACCAAAACCCTCATTATTGTTTCTCATCTAGAGATGAGCATTCCGGGGAAAGTAATCACTCTAATAAACGCTGGAGCCCCCCGTCAGGATTGAACTGACGACCTACGCATTACAAGTGCGTTGCTCTACCACTGAGCTAGGGAGGCCTATTTGCTATCTAAACAGGGGGTAATTATGGCATGGGATTTGCTCTGAGAAAAACCAGCGTTATTTCTTTCTCTAACCCCTATCCGCACTTATCCTGCGCGGTCTATAGTCTGGACTCAATACAAGATCCAATGAGTGTGAGGTGTGCGGATGGCTAGCCCTTTTGCGCGCAACCTCGCCATCGATATTGGAACGGCAAATACCGTTATTTATCAATCAAAAAAGGGAATCGTTTTGGATCAGCCAAGCGTAGTTTGTGTTGATACCAAGACCGGAAATATTCTCTCTGTAGGTCACGAAGCAAGGGGCATGGTAGGTCGAACTCCAGAACATATTGTTTCAATCAGGCCACTAATTGATGGTGTCGTAGCTGATTTTGAAATTGCCCAAAAAATGTTACATGAATTTCTGGCCATGGTGGGAGTTCGCAAATTTGTTTCGAAGCCAATAATTGTCGTGGCCGTACCACCGCTCATAACTTCAGTTGAACACCGGGCAATTAAGGATGCAGCATATGCAGCCGGTGCTAAGAAGGTGTACATCATGGAGGAACCTATGGCTGCGGCAATCGGTGCCGGACTGCCTATTCAAGAGCCAGTTGGGTCAATGATTGTTGATATTGGTGGTGGCACAACTGATGTCGCAGTTATTTCACTTGGTGGAGTTGTTACTTCTCGGTCAGTTCGAATCGGTGGCGATTCGATTGATCATTCGATCGTTAATTACATCAAAAACTCTTATAACTTACTTATAGGTGAGAGAACTGCTGAAGAATTAAAGATGGCTATCGGATCAGCTATACGTTCCAGCGGTGAGAGCGCTGCCCGCATCCGTGGTCGTGATTTGGTTTCAGGGTTACCGAAAGATTTAATGGTTACCCCGCAGGAAATTCGTGATGCTATTGAGGACCAAATATTTAAGATTATTTCCGCTATTAAGGCGACCCTGGATGAAACACCGCCGGATTTAGTCTCCGACTTGTCAAGACACGGAATGGTTTTGGCTGGTGGTGGCGCGCTTCTCAATGGATTAGCAGAGCGACTTATGAATGAGACCGGGATGCCAGTTCGTATTGCAGATGATCCGCTCTACTGTGTTGTTGCGGGTGCTGGAAGATGCGTTGAAAATATAGAACTTCTTCAACAAGTTCTGGCGGTGGAGAGCCGATAAACCATAATTGGCTACTCTCTAACTCCAGGCAATCGGTCTTTCATATTTGGCCGATCGGCCATCTCCGGATGACTTTCCTCGAACTCTGCGCCATATCCATGGCAGAACAAATGTAATAAGCCATCTAGCATCCCCACCTTTTTTCTTGTACCAAGGTTTCTTCTCGACTGGCGGCAGGTCGATCTTCCAGCCAGCATCGAAATTTTTTCCTAGTTTCTCTAGGACTGCTTGGGCCAATCGCCAATGCCCCTCGGAATTAAGGTGCAGGCGATCCAGGGCAAGAAATCGTTTATCTGAAAGCCATCTAGCATCATCGGCCTCCATAATTATCGCGCCATACTTATTAGCAACCTTGCGCACATTTACATTGAAGGCGCTAAATCGCTCGTGCCAGAGTTCGGCAGCCTTGCCCTCACTCTCAACACGGTCGATGACAGTGAAAACTATTATTGTTGCGCCACTCTGCGCTAATTCTTTTATTCCGCTCTCATATTTAGTGAAAGCAACTTCACTTTGATATTTCGGCCGAAGCACATCATTTGCCCCAGCATGAAAGGAGACAAGGGTCGATTGATCTTTAATAATTCCTAGCGCGATTGGAATTTGTTCATTTATGACTTGGTGCAGTAACTTTCCACGAATTGCTAAGTTCGCATATGAGAAATACGAACTCTCTGTTGCTAGGCCGTCAGCAACTCTGTCGGCCCAACCCCGATATTTTCCATCAATAATCTCATCACACATGCCCTCGGTCATTGAATCACCAAGTGCGATGAATCGAGTGAAGGCCGCCATATTATTTTGCTCGCTTCTCCGCGATCCAATACATAACAATCGCAGTTGCTACACTCGCATTAAGTGACTCGACATCAGTATCCATTGGAATAGAAAGTATTAAGTCGCACTTCTCTTTAACAAGTCTTGATAAACCTTTTCCTTCGCTACCAACAATCAGGTAAACAGATTCGGTCGCCAGCGAGAATCCAGGCAGCGATTCATCTCCTTGCGCATCGAGTCCGACAACAAAAAATCCAGCTTTTTTTGCATCTTCAATTGATCTGACCATATTTGTTACCTGTGAAATTGGAAGCCTGGCGGCTGCTCCGGCAGATGCTTTCCATGCAGATCCAGTCATCGCAGCATTTCTGCGCTCTGGAATTACAACTCCATTTGCTCCAAATGCCGCCGCGCTTCTGACAATCGCGCCAAGATTATGTGGATCAGTAACTCCATCTAACCCGATGATTAGACCTGGTTTGGTAACGCCCAGTAAAACTGCTTCGAATTCCTTATATTGAAAGGGTTTGATGATCAGGGCAATGCCTTGGTGATTAGTGGTTCCGGTAACGCCATCTAATTGACCGCGAGGAACTTCCTTAATTACTAAATCTTGATTTTTCGCTAAGCGCAGGGCCTCAGTCATTCGCTCATCAATTTCTACTCGCTCGGCAACAAGTAGCTCCTTGGCTGGGATTTTGGCTCGAAGTGCTTCAACAACACTGTTGCGACCAGCCACTGCGTCGCTATTAGCCCGAGTTTCTAGCCTAGATTCTGGTTTACGACTTGTCGGACGATGGGTTGGTGCTATTGCCGCTTCACGACGTTTTCTTCCTGGACGCATTTTTTCGCTTCGATTCTTTAGTTGATTGTCCAGCGCGAGCCGGTTGGGCTATCTTCGATATTTATATCTAGCGCGGCAAGCGATCCACGAATCGCATCACTTGCTGCAAAATCTTTTCGAGCTCTTGCTGAATTTCTCTGCTCTAGAGCCAAGGAAATTAACCCATCGACTAGTTCTCTCTTGATACTTCCAGTCTCAACAAATACTGGGTCAAATGGATCGCAACCAAGAATTGAAAGTGCGCCTCGAACTTCGCCGGCGCTCTTTGCAAGTTGGGCCAAATCATTGGCCGTTGCCGCATTATTTCCAATTCGTACTGCTTCCGATATATCTGCGAGTGCTTGCGGAACAGCTAAATCATTATTCATTGCAGCAGCAAATTCAGTTGAAATTATTAATTGGATCTCACTGCCAAGTAGTTCAGTAGCGCGAAGTAGAAATCCCTCGATTCGACGGAAGTTTACAGCTGATTCTTCGAGCGCTTCAAAAGAGAACTCCAGCATCGAGCGATAATGTGCGCCGCCAAGATACCAACGAAGTTCAATCCCGCGCACTTGCTTGAGGATTTCTCTGACTTGTAGCGAATTACCAAGTGATTTACTCATTTTTTCACCGGCCGTTGTTACCCAGGCATTATGCAGCCAAATATTGGCAAAGCCCCAACCCGCTGACTCTGATTGGGCCATCTCGTTTTCATGATGCGGAAAGATTAAATCCATCCCACCGCCGTGAATATCAAAAGACTCTCCAAGGTAGGCGCGTGCCATTGCCGAACATTCCAAGTGCCAACCTGGACGCCCGTCACCCCAAGGCGTTGGCCAAGATGGATCACCTGGCTTCGCACCTTTCCAAAGTGCAAAATCTCGCGGATCGCGTTTGTAAGTTGAGTCTGCATCCTCTGCCGACTGAAGATCATCTAACTTCTGATTTGAAAGAGTTAAATAAGATTTAAGTTTTCTAACCTCGAGATAAACATCGCCATTTCCAGGTGCATATGCGCTGCCATTCGTAATCAATAAATCCATAAGTTGAACCATCTGTGTTATGTGCCCAGTCGCCCTTGGCTCATAAGTAGGTGGCATAACATTTATTGCCGCGTAGGCCTCTGTAAAGGCCCGCTCATATTTCATGGCAACTGCCCACCAGGCAATTTTTTCGTGCACTGCTTTATGCAATATCTTGTCATCTATATCTGTAACGTTCCGAACAAAAGTAACGTCATAACCACTCGCAGTTAGCCAACGCCGCAAAATGTCGAAATTAACACCGGATCTTACATGGCCAATATGTGGCGGTGCTTGTACGGTCGCACCGCACAGATAGATACCAACTTTCCCCGGTTCGAGTGGGGTAAATTTTGAGACCGCGCGATCTGCGGTGTTATATAAATTTAGATCGCTATTTATTTTGGTCATCGCTAAATTCTACTTTAATAAACTTTCACTTCGAATAATCAACGCTGTAGCTATTGCACCAATCCCTTTTCCTTCGCCTGTTAGGCCAAGTCCATCGGTCGTGGTTGCAGAAACCGAGACTTTAGCCCCGCCGAGAGCCTGCGATATCTTCGCGATAGCTGCCAATCTATGCGGGCCGATTTTTGGGCGATTGCCAATGATTTGAACCGAGATATTTTGGATTGCAAATCCAGCGCTGGTTATTAGTTTTAGAGTCTCAGACAAAAGTCGCGCCCCAGAAGCTCCGGCATACTCTGGCTTTGCACTTCCAAAGTTCGAGCCGAGATCGCCAAGATTTGCCGCTGCAAAAAGTGCATCGCAAATAGCATGCGCTGCAACATCACCATCGGAATGTCCATCGACGCCAATTTCATTTTCCCAACGCAATCCAGCAAGCCACAGTTCGCGCTTTGGGTCACTAGAAAATGCATGGGCATCAATTCCAACACCAGTTCGAATATCGGCTGCAACTGCTGGTACTAAATATTTCAAAGCGGATGCTAAATCCTCAGGATTTGTGATTTTTAGCGCCCGATCTTCACCTGTAATTAATTTAACTTTGCCACGCATCGCTTCTACTAACGAACCATCATCGGTTGCTTCAATATTTTGGGTGTGGGCTTTGGTCAAAGTCTCGCGGGCGAAACCTTGTGGAGTCTGCACAGCTCGCAATCTTTCGCGGTTTGGCGTTAGAACAACATAATTGGAGGCATCCACCTCTTTTATTGTGTCTGCAACGCTCAACGCTGGGATAACTGCGACTTCGCCAGTTAGGAGCGCCGCAATAACTTGCTCTCCAAGTTCGGTTGATGCGAGTGGTCTTGCGGCATCATGCACCAAAATATATTCAACTTCTGGGTCAATACTCTCCAGGGCAATTTTTACGCTCTTTGTTCGGGTGGAACCACCAGTCACAACTGTCACGGCATCACCTAAGAGATTTTTAAATTGATCTTCGAATCCAGCGGGAGCGGCAACGATTATCTGAGCAGCAAGTGAGCCGAGATTTAAAATAGCATGTTCGATAAGGGTTCGACCATTTAATTGGACGAGCGCCTTAGGGATCGGTGCGCCAAATCTTTCGCCGCTGCCAGCAGCGGGGATGATCAGTGCGACTTTAGGAAGCAAGGACCTCATCTAGCATCACGCCGGCCTTCTCTTCATCGGTGCGCTCAGCAAGTGCGAGTTCTGAAACCAAGATTTGTTTCGCTTTTGAGAGCATGCGCTTCTCGCCAGCAGAAAGTCCACGATCAAGATCGCGGCGGTAAAGATCACGAACAACTTCAGCAACCTTAATTACATCACCTGAGGCAAGCTTTTCAACATTTGCCTTATATCGACGGGACCAGTTTGTTGGCTCTTCGGTATATGGCTGACGCAAAACATCAAATACTCGATCTAGCCCCTCAGCGTCAACAACATCACGCACGCCAACCAGGTCAATGTTTTCTGCTGGAACTCGTACCGTTAAATCACCTTGGGCAATCTTTAATACTAAATAAGTCTTTTCTTCACCTTTAATGGTCCGGGTCTCAATTGCTTCAATGAGAGCCGCTCCGTGATGGGGATAAACAACGGTTTCGCCGACCTTAAAAGTCATTAATTTGGCCTTTCGATAGGGGCCAAGGATACCATTGCCTCATGTCTAAGAAAAACCTAAAATCAGCCATATCCGCCTACTTTGGCGGCTTTCTAGCACTTGGTTTAGCGATTGGCCTTACGGGATGTAGCAACACTGGTCCAGATGCACCAACTCGAAATACTAAACAAGTTACCGATGGCGTCGAAGCAATTTCAGGAGATATCAAAGCAGTCAATGTTTTGCTTGTTACGCAAGAAGATGGTTCAGCAGTTCTTGTTGGAACGATTGTAAATGTTGGCGAACAGCCCGATGCAATATTAGGCATCAGTGCGAACGGAATTTCTAGTGACTTTTCTGCAAGTGAGTTGCTACAAAATCAACCAGTTATTTTTGAGGGTGATTCTGCAAATGCAACTGCAATGTTTGTAGGGCTAAATGCGAAGGCAAGTGATCGCATTGATCTAGAAATTACTTATGCGACTGCAGCGCCTATGAAATTAAATGCGCTTGTTCGTGCAAAGACTGACATCTATGCAAATGTAGGAAATTAAGTTCCTAGTTTTCGAATTTATAGCCTAGCCCGCGGACTGTCTGAATAAATTTTGGGTTCGCGGGATCAATTTCGATTTTGGCCCGCAACCTCTTGATGTGAACATCTAAAGTTTTAGTGTCACCAAAATAGTCACTGCCCCAGACTCGATCAATTAATTGTGAGCGAGTCAGAACGCGACCAGAATTTCGCATTAAAAATTCAAGTAACTCAAACTCTTTAAGCGGAAGTGCAACCAGAAGACTGTTAACGCTCATTTGGTGACGGTCACTATCAAGACGAACAGGCCCAATAGAAATAATTCCGTCCTCAATTTCTCCATCTGTGTTTTGTGAACGTCGGAGTACAGCATTAATTCGTGCAATTAATTCTCTAGAAGAATAAGGTTTCGTTACATAGTCATCTGCCCCAAGTTCTAGACCAACAACTTTGTCGATTTCGGTATCTTTCGCCGTCAACATAATTATCGGTACCTGCGATTTTGCGCGAATTTGCCGACAAACTTCGGTTCCGGACAGTCCAGGAAGCATTAAATCTAGAAGGACCAAGTCGGCACCATGGCGCTCGAACTCCTCAATTCCCGCTTGCCCCGTCTCGGCAATTCCAATTTCAAAACCCTCTTTGCGAAGCAGGAATGAAATCGCTTCTGAAAATGATGGCTCATCTTCAACAACCAAGATTCTTGTCATTTAATTACTCCTACTCTGGCATTACCGATAGGCAATCTCATGGAAAATGTGCTTCCAACCCCAATTGAACTCCATACTGAAACATCTCCGCCGTGATTTCGAGCGACGTGTTTAACGATTGCCAACCCAAGTCCGGTGCCGCCAGTTTCTCGAGATCTGGCAGGATCAACTCTATAGAAACGCTCAAAAATTCGCTCTATATCTGATTCTGAAATCCCGATCCCTTGATCCACAACCGAAATATTTATGATTTCATCTTCAAGTTCGCGATTAATCGAGACCTTTGTGCCATCCTCGCTGTAATTAATAGCGTTATCGATCAGATTATGGACTGCCATAATTAATTGGCTGCGGTCTCCAATAACTATTTTGTTACAACCTGGGCCATTAATTAATTCGATATTTCTGTCATCAGCACGCAATTGTGCCAATGAAATTGCCTGATTCACAATATCGTCTATATCCAGTGAAATTGCGTCCAGCAATGGATCAGCATCTTGCAATCTAGAAAGATTTATTATTTCCTGCACAAGGTCTGAAAGGCGTTTTGATTCTTTTTGCATTCTTGTAGCAAAATTTGTAATGGCGATTGGGTCAGTATTGGCTTGCATTACGGCTTCCGCTAAAAGCAAAAGGGCGCCGATTGGTGTTTTAAGTTCATGTGAAATATTTGCAACAAAATCCCTTCGCACCGCATCAACGCGTTCCGCCTCACTTTCATCGCTCAACATTGCGAGTAAAAGGCCTTCGTCTCCTAGTTTCGAAACTTTCACTGAAAGTTGGCGAGTTCCTTCTCCAATTGGACCTCGAGGGATTTCAATCACGCCAGATTGGGTTGTCCCTGTTCTCCGAACCACTCGGATCAAAGCAACAAGATTTGGCGCTGTAATTTTGTTATCTCGAATTACTCCTAGAGTAATGGCTGCGGGAGAGAAAAAAATTGGGCGTTCTCCGGGTGCCAAAATTATGCTGGCCATATCTAAGGAATTAAGAAGAGTTTCGATTTGCGGTGAAACAGGATCTGATAAATTGAAAATCTCAGAGTTTTTGGCCTCTTTTTTTTTCCAAAACCAGGTCATAGGTGAATCGTATGCGCCATTTTTCTCTAAGAAAACCTTTGTCCGCTTATACGCACTCATTTTTTGAGAATTTACCCATTATTCACTCAATTGAAAGCCTCAGTTCATAGCCCTTCCTTAGCTAAATGCCGACCTTCCACTACCCTAGGTCTATGCGTAATGCCTTTCATGAAGAACTAGATGATATTGGTCTGTCGCTAATTGCTATGGCTCACCTAGTTAAAAAAGCAATGGATGATGCAACGGCAGCAATTCTTGGCCCAGATTTGGAATTAGCGGAGAAAGTAATAGCTGCTGATGATGCAATAGACAACATGCAGCACGATCTCGATGCTCGCACTATTGACCTAATGGCCCGTCAATCGCCTGTTGCTTCTGATCTTCGTACTCTAGTAACTTCTCTTCGCATGAGCGCCGACCTCGAACGAATGGGCGATATGGCTCACCACATTGCAAAACAGGCTCGGATTCGATACCCAAATCGTAGTATTCCGACAGGGTTGGTAAAAACCATACAAGAGATGGGCCGAGTCACCCACGAAATAATTGAAAAATTGGCTTCTGTAATGGAGACGCAAGACCTAGATCGTGCAATTGAAATTGCAGCGGATGATGATGAAATGGACAAGTTACACCGCGAACTAATTGCAGTAATTCTGGCCGACAAGTGGGATGAGGGTTCAGAGACGGCTTTCGACATGACGCTACTTGGAAGATACTACGAACGTTGCTGCGATCACGCAGTTTCCATTTCTCGACGCGTTTACTTTTTAGTTACTGGTGAATATCGAAAAGAAGAATTTTAACTCTTTCCCTGATTAGCCACCGCTTCAATAGCTGCTTTAGCTGCATCTGGATCTAAGTATTCGCCACCTTTTTTAATCGGTTCAAAATTTTCATCAAATTCATAAAGAAGTGGAATTCCGGTTGGAATATTTACTCCAGCAATATCGCTATCTGATATGCAATCTATATGTTTCACAATTGCCCTAATTGAATTCCCATGAGCTGTCACCAAAACAATTTTTCCAGCGTTTAAATCTTCGGCAATCTCGCTTGTGAGATAAGGAATCATTCTTTCGACTACATCTTTTAAGCACTCCGTCTTTGGTAATGCTGCTCCAAGATCGGCATAACGCGGATCGCCAAATTGTGAATACTTCTCGCCATCATCAATTGGTGGGGGTGGAACATCAAAGGAACGACGCCATAATTGGAATTGCTCTTCGCCATATTGCTCCAACGTCTCCTTCTTATTTTTCCCCTGTAGCGCGCCATAGTGACGTTCATTTAAGCGCCAACTTCGCTTCACTGGTATCCAATGCCTATCTGCTTCATCTAGCGCAAGCTGCGAAGTGTTGATCGCGCGACGTAGGAGTGAGGTGTGGAGAACATCGGGCAAGAGTCCGCGTTCTTTTAGTAATTGTCCTCCGCGTTTTGCTTCGCCTATTCCTTTTTCGGAAAGTTTCACATCGACCCAGCCGGTAAATAGATTCAGGGCATTCCACTCACTCTCGCCATGGCGAAGTAAAATCATTTTTCTGGTCATGAGCAAATTCTACTTATCATCAGATTAAATGTTCAAATGCCTTTAAATTTCCCAGCGATTCTCCTCGAGATACTCGCCATGCCCATTCGCGACGAATTGCAGAGCTAAAGCCCATCTCAAGCAAGGGATTAAAGGAGGAATCTGAATACTGCAATACCGCTCCAAGAATTCGATCGATTTCTATATCTGTTACCGCTCTCAAGGGCAGGCGACCAACAAGGAAAATATCGCCTAGCTCATTTATTGCATAAGTAACCGCATACATTGAAGCATTCTTGCTCAATAACCACTTGTGAACGCTATCGCTATTCTCATCAGGCTTGCGAATAACAAAGGCGTTAATACTTAATGAGCTATCGCCAACAATAAGAGCACAGTGAGTTTGCAATTTCTTCTCTCCTGGAAGAGTAACCAGAAAAGTATTTTCACCCTGTTTTTCAAAATCCAAATCATGAGACTCGAGAAAGTCCTCGATAATTATCCGGGGGTCAATCATGCTTACTTTGCCAACCAGAGTGGATTAGAGTTTGGTTTTGAAATTATCCAGTCATAGACATCTAAAGTTTGTCGAGCTGTACTTTCCCAACCAAATCGCTTGGCATGTTCCAATGCGCCCATCGCTAAAAGTATGCGCCGTTGAGGTTGGTTAATTAAACGCGTAAGCACCGATGCCCAGGCTTTTGGATCATGGCCATCTACAAGCGATCCAGAAATTCCATCAGATACTGCGGTACGCAGACCACCAACGGCGCTTGCAACAACTGGCGTTCCACAAGCTTGGGCTTCCAGCGCAACTAGCCCGAAACTCTCGGAATAAGAAGGCACACAAACTAAATCTGAGGCTCGATACCATTCGACTAATTCAGTTCTTGATACTGCTTCTTTGAAATGTATTAAATCTGAAACTCCTAAGAATTTCGCTAAATTTGCTAATCGTTCTGGTTCGTTAATTCCAGATCCAGATGCGCCACCAATTATTACTAGCGCCAGTTTTGGGCGTAAATGTGGGTTTTTTGCCACCATTTCTGCCAATGCTCGAACCAAAACTTCTGGTCCTTTATGCGGTTGAATGCGACCAACAAATGTCAGCATGATTGCATCCGGTGCAATGTCTAAAATATTTCGCGCACTGCCTTTTCCATGGCCTGGGGTGAAGCGCTGTAAATCAACGCCGGGCGTTACGACTTTAACTTTATCTTCATCAGCACCATAAAGTGAGACCAGGCTGGCTGCTTCTGAATCGGTATTCGCAATCAAAGCCCTGGCATTCTTGACGATCTGCTCCTCGCCCAATGCACGGATAAGTGGCTCTGGGCTCTCTGCCTCAGCTAGGTACAAGTTCTTTACTTTAGCCATCGTATGCATCGTATGAACAAGTGGCACCCCTGTGCGTTCTGAAATCATCCAGCCAAGTTGGCCACTGATCCAGTAATGCGAATGGATAACGTCATAGAAATTATTTGGCTTGCCATTTTGGTGATTCATAAATGCATGGGTCAGCGCGCCAATTTGGGATGGCAATTCCTCTTTCGTAAGTGTTCCCAACGGCCCAGCCTCTAAGTGATGAACAGTAACGCCGTCCGCAATTTCAACAGCTTCAGTTAATCCAAATTTATCGGTACGAGTGAAGATATCAACTTGCACCCCAGCTCTTGCCATTTTGATTGAGTTCTCGACGACATAAACATTCATCCCGCCGGCATCACCAACGCCCGCTTGCTCTAAAGGAGAGGTATGAACCATAAAAGTTGCAATGCGGGTCGTCATCAGAGAACCGCTCTCATGCCACCAACAATATTTGCTCCGCCATAAACCTTAAGTACCTCTTCATTCGTTGTGATTCCCCACTGCGCCAAAGCTGCGTGAACTATCGCGCCAAATGCTCGCCAAGAGCCATCACTTATTTTAAAGACCAAAGTTCGGCCATCAGGCATAGAGGCGACCTGAACAGCTTCTATTCCTTCTTTCATGAAGAGACCTGGAACGCTCTGCATAGTGCGTGTAGTAAGTCGCCCTTGACCTGCAATCATTTCTGGATTCTCGCGGGCTGCCCTCATTACTGCAATATGAACCGGGTCCTGGGAAATTGTTATTTTATGAATTGCCGTAGCAAGTTGGCGAGTAGTTATCGCAAACAGTGGTGAGCCGCAACCATCGAATGTTTTATTTGAAACTTCTGCCCCAATAAGCCTCTCAATCTCAGTTAAAATCGCTACTTGTAGGGGATGGTCGGGGTTCAAGTATGTTTTTATCTCCCAACCGTTTGCGACACAAGTTGCGAGCATTCCTGCATGTTTGCCAGAACAATTCATGGCCAGTCGCGTCTCTGGCTTTTCGCCCCAAGCACTGCGCTCTGCGGCGCCCAGTGGTTTATCAAATGAACATTGCAGATCACTTTCGCTCAGGCCAACACTTGCCAATATTTCTAAAACCCCATCTTGATGCGCCTTTGATCCTGAATGACTGGAAGAGGCCAGCGCCAATAACCGAGGTTCAAGTTTCAAGCCGCTGCGCACCATTGCACTTGCTTGCATGCATTTAACAGATGACCTAGGAAAAATAGGCATATCAACTGAACCTTTAATTTTATAGACCGAACCATCAGCATTTAACATAATTAAGTGTCCGCAATGGATCGATTCAACTAGCGAATTTCTAGTTAATTCGGCAAGTACCTCGCCACGGAAATCATCTTTCATTTCTATTCGCCAACCTGGCGTTCCAGACTTGACCAAATATGGGCTTGCAGAGTTTGTCCTTCAGCAGCCATGTCATATGCGAAAAATAATTGACCTTCAACTAAACCGTATAAACGTTGGCCTGCTGTAACAATTTTCGCTGATGGCGCCGAATATCCCTGATCCATTGCAAGTTGAATCTTCGGACCATCATGTACGCCGACCCAGCCCTCGGAAATTCCGGTGTTATGTGCCAAGACAACTTCCAAAGTTTTATTCTCTTTCGGCCGCCAAAAACCGACTTCAGATCCACCTGGACGCAAAATTTCATTTTCGTCATTGATAATCCAAGAACGCGAGAAGTAATTTAAGAAAGGTCGGCCGTCGTGATTAAAAGTAACTTCTTGTGCAAATTGAAAAGGTTCGATTCCGGGGTACTCACCAGAGCCTTTGCCTCGCCAAGTACCGATTAACCAAGCAAGTGGATAGCAGTCTGGATGTACGCCCTCTGGAATTTCAAATGCCATTTCTATAAACCACCCTCTGAATTTCTTGCTCTTGCCTTACCTGTCTCTTCTCGCCATCTCTTCATTGCACCGCGAATTCCTTTGAGAAATAGAAATAATCCAATTCCCGCAGTAACTGCAATCAAAATAACGCTAGTCGCAGTTTCCATTATCTAAGGGTAATGCCAATTGCGAGTAGAGTCGTGCCCATGAAAAGCACGAAGCTGGTAGTTAAGGTGATGGCCGGATCTGATGATCCTGAGCGTTGCGCACAAGCTTTTACTGTTGCCGCTACGGCGCTGGCTAGCGGCGCTGATGTTTCGCTCTGGCTTACCGGTGAGGCCGCATGGTTTGCACTTCCCGGCAAATGCGAGGAATTTGAATTACCTCATTCAGCGAAATTATCTGATCTTCGCGATGCAATATTATCTGCCGGAAAAATAACGCTTTGCACCCAATGCGCTGTTCGTCGCGGCATTAGCGATGGTGACCAGATTCCAGGAATCGTAATCGCCGGCGCCGCAAGCTTCGTTGAGGAAATTTTGCACCCGAATGTGCAAGCTTTGGTTTACTAAGACTTACTCCAATTAAAGAGCGCTCCTAAATTTATTTCGCGCCGGAAACACCTGCCGCTCGCATATCAACTTCAGAAATTTCTATGACACGGCCGGGAACAATACGGCCCTTTGCTAGCACTTTCATACGACCAAAAATTGTGTCTGCTGCTTTAACTGCCAACTGTTGAGAAATAACCGATTCAACCAGAGCCTCGAAATGTGTTACAGGTTTTGGGTCCTGGCCAAGTGTGCATAATGGATGGGCACCAATAATTTTTGCCAACCGCACATCCCGGATTGATAAACCCTTAGCAATTTTCTTCATCTCTGCTTCAGAAATCATGGCACCAGCGACCGAAGACATTTAGAAAAAAGTCCCTCTATTTGCCGATTACTTCTTGAGTTGCAGATACGCCAGCACTAATTAGCGTCGCTTCCTGTGGCACGTTTCGTTTCAAGACGGCAAGTGCAATTGGGCCAAGCTCATAATGTCTGGCAACTGTGCCGATAAATCCGACTTCTTTGCCATCAAACTCTATTTTGGCACCGTGTTCTGGCATAACAACCATTGAACCATCCAGGTGCAAAAGAGCAAGACGCCGAGGTGGCTTACCCAAATTAAAGACTTTCGCGACAGTTTCTTGTCCCGGATAACAACCTTTTTTCATATGCACTGCGTTATTTAAAAACCCCAGTTCATTTGGAATTGATTTGTGATCGGTTTCAAAGAGAATTCGAGCCCGACCTGCAGCTACTCGTTCAGCATCCAGCGCCCAAGTTCCGACTTGCATAAAGTTTTGTTTGAAAGAAAATTTCATATCCTCAAGTTCGTCATAGGCAACTAGTGCGTAGGGACCACCAATTGAATTTGCCTCCCCCGGCGCCCGCAGAATTGCAAAATCATTTGATTGGTCTGTCATCTCTACTCGTAACATAAATTTCATTTTTTCTAGAAATGCTATGAGCTCGGCGGTCTTCTCTTTTTCGGTATGCAACCAAGTTGTTCTCCCATCATCTACCAAATAAAACTGGTGGATGATGTGGCCATTGGCATCAAGGATTAATGAACTTACCCAAAGCCCGGGGGTTAAATTCTCGACATCTTGTGTCGTTATTGAGTGCAACCAACTTAATCGATCGACTCCTGTTACGGATATGACGCCCCGATGTGAGAGATCAGCCCAAGCCGTTCCAGCGGCCAGAGAGCGTTGCTCTTGGTTTGGTTCACCAAAGTGCCAAATAGCGCCAGCATCTGGGCCTGATTCAACTAAGACAGCTGTCATTTCTGCTCCGTACATTTTGCGCAAGTTCCATAAATTGCAAAATGCGTGACATCGGTTTTAAATGCATAATCATCAAAAAGTGATTGTACGAAAGGTGCTGCTGCAGTTATTGGCGCATCGCCAATGTCGCCACATTTCCCGCAAACTAAATGTAAATGAGTTAACTCTTCGGCGGCATGATAAGTGGCCCCGCCATGGCCAAGGTGGGTATGCAGAACAAGACCAACATTTTCAAGAGTTTCTAGATTGCGATATACGGTCGAGAGATTAATTCCTGGGTGAGTTTGTTTTACTTTCTCAGCTACCTCTTCTGGTGTTGCGTGGCCAAGCTCGCGAACAGCAGCCAAAACCAATTCTCGTTGCGGGGTTAGGCGAAGACCCTTTTCGCGTAACTCGTGCTTTTCAGCCATGTCTGCAGTCTAACTCGTGCATTTCAGATATGAATAACGAGATCATCCGATAATCCTTTTTGGGCTTGAACAATCAATTCCTCGCGTCCGCCGTGAGCCATTACAACCAAGTGCCAAGGCCCAGGGGAAGCAAAGAATCTAAATCTTCCCTCCGAATCTGTTGGCACTTCTGCTGTAAATTCTCGAGTCGAGTCCAGAAGTTGGACATATGCGTTATCTACAATTTTGCCATTTGGTACTCCATCGCTTATGCCGCCGCGAATTACGACTCCTTGAATTATCGTCTGTTCGGAGAGGTTGACTCCGGTGAGATCTGGTCCACCAGGTGTAGCACCACAAGTACGCAAATCAAGCCCCAACAGCCACAGGGACGCCTACAAGCGAACCATATTCGGTCCATGAGCCATCGTAATTTCGTACATTTTTCAACTCTAGGAGTTCGTGCATTACAAACCAAGAAAATGCCGAACGTTCTCCAATTCTGCAGTACGCAATTGTATCTTCGGCAAAGTTAACTCCTGCTAATTCATAAAGTTCTGAAATCTCGGCATTAGATTTAAATGAGCCATCTTCATTTGCTGCCCTAGACCAAGGAATATTTTTTGCTCCCGGGATATGACCTCTAATTTGTCCAGCCTCTTGCGGTAAGTGTGCGGGAGCTGCAAGTTCGCCAGTAAATTCCTGAGGTGATCGCACATCAACAATATTTGCTCCACTTATTGTTGCAATAACCTCGTCACGAAAGGCCCTGATCGAATTATCGCGATTTTTTGCGACATAAGTCGTGAGTGGCCGAGTCGGGATTGAAGTTACCAATGGAAGCCCATTTAGCTCCCAGAGCTTGCGCCCACCGTCAATCAGGCGAACATCGAGATGGCCATAGATTTTAAAATACCAAAAGGCGTAGGTTGCAAACCAATTATTGTTTCCGCCGTAGAGAACTACGGTCGAACTATTTGAAATCCCATTCTTGGAAAGCAAAGCCTCAAACTTTTCTTTCGAAATTAGGTCTCGAATTACGCCATCTTGCAGATCTTCACGCCAATGAAATGTAATTGCGCCCTCGATATGGCCTTTCTCATAAAGACTTGTGTCCTCGTCGACTTCGATAAAAACTACATTTTGATCTGTTAAATTCTCTAAAACCCAATCAGTTGAAACCAGCGACTTTGCACGTGACATTTTTACTCCTTAGGTGAATTTCAATCGGTTTCCGGTTTAGTCGGTAATTTATGCTGCGAATCTAACTTGCTATCGTTTTAAGGCACGAACGCCAATCAGATAAATCTCGCAGCCCAAGCAGAAATCAAAGGCGGCATTTAAGAATGCGGCGGCTAGCGCAAAGCCAGTTGCGATGATGAAAAGTGCAGGCAAGGCAAGAAGTGATCCAAGAAATGCGATTGTTGCAAAAATTAACCCGATGCTCTGAGCGAATTGTGGTGGCCGAACATCTTCTACTGGAATATCTCCGCGAAGTCTGGGCCTGATAAATTTCTTGAACAAGAATGCATAAGGAGTTTTTGCGGGTCCGGCAAATGCGCCAACTGCAAAGACAAGAAGTTGAAGGGCTATCAAAATAGTTGATTGGGTGACAAGTGCTAGACCAAGAACTAATGTGGTAAGCGCTGCAGAAAACCTTGGTCCTCGGGCGTCGATCAACTTAATATTGCTCTTCATATCAGCGGAACTCTCTTTTAATAGTGCCATTTCTTAAATCCTCCTATTTAATTTGCTTAAATTTTTTCTCTGTTTTTTTAATTGATCTATAAAACTAAAAACTTGGTGTTGCGTTTTTAATAATTAGATACGACAGAGTGAAGCAATTAAACGGCCAAAATCAATATGGCGGCGCTTTATTAAGTAGATTGGATCAAATGTAAGCACCCCTGAATTATAAATTACGAAAAGTGGATAACCTAATTGCGAAGGGCTTGCACTTAGGAGATTGCGTTAACCGCGGCTAATACTTGCGAGCGCTTCGGAGTTCCCATTGCGCGCCCAACTTCTATTCCCGCTCCATTTAGAAATAGCGTGGTTGGTGTTGATCTGACATCCAATTCACGCACTAGCTCCAGATGGGACTCGGCATCGATATGGGCGTATTTCACATCCGGCATATCCACGACCATATTCTCCAGAAGCGCCTTAGTAGCCCGACATGGCGAGCAGAAGGCCGATGAGAACTGGAGCATAGTCACACGTGAGCCCAGCTCGATACCCATGGATTTAGCGTCAATTACCGGCCCATTGACCGTCTTTTTCCTACGAAACTCACCTCTGCTGCGCTTATACCGAACTCCAAATACGCTCGATAAGAGCAAGATAATTAGAAGTGGAGCTAGAGATTTCACATGAGTATTCTTACACCTCTTATGGCGAGAATTCTCCTTCTAACAAACACTCACGGCGCTAGTGCCGAAGTCTTACCCAGTCTTGCCCTGCTCCAACATCAGGTTCGAATCCTGCCGGCCGAAGCATCTGTTCTAGTTGATGTCCCTGAGAGCGATTGCATTTTGCTCGATGCTCGCCGAGATCTGCCAAGTGCGAAAGCGCTTAATAAATTATTGAAATCAACTGGCGTAAATTGTCCAATCATCACAATTGCAACAGAGGGCGCGCTCTCGGCCATGAACTCCGATTGGGGGTTTGATGATGTAATTCTTGATACCGCCGGCCCTGCTGAAATCGAAGCGCGAATTCGTATTGCCTGCGGACGTATGGAAGCAGAAAATTTTGCAAATGATCCCTCCTCCCGTGAAATTCGCAGTGGTGAAATTGTTATTGATGAGAATTCTTACACTGCAAAAATAAAGGGCCGCTCACTGGATTTAACTTTTAAAGAGTTCGAGCTTATAAAGTACTTGGCGCAACATCCGGGCCGAGTTTTTACCCGCGCGCAGTTGTTGCAAGAAATTTGGGGATATGACTACTTCGGGGGAACTCGAACAGTCGATGTTCACATTCGTCGCTTGCGTTCCAAACTTGGACCAGAGCATGAATCAATTGTGGGCACCGTGCGAAATGTTGGATACCGTTTCACACTTCCAAGCGCCGGCAAAGAGGCTTCTGTTAACGAACACGCTTAATTAGAGCATGCGCCACATTCTAAAACTTCAGCGATCGCTCGATGATTTGATTGCGCCAATTGAAGCCGGTTTTGAAATTTCAACTTTTCTGCCAGAGTTAGAAAAAAATGAGTGGCTAGAGCTAAATAATATAATCTTCACGGGCCATCCAGATCAAGGTAATTGGAGCTTGCCAGATTTAGAGAACCGGATGAAAGAGAGATGGTTCGCTGCCGATGGTTTTTTTATCGCTAAGTGTGAGCAGAAAATTGTTGGATTTTGCTGGATGAAAATTCATCATGCGTTAGTAAATCAAGATCCTGTTGGTGAAATTTATGTAATCGGAATTGCTCCAGATTTTAAGAAAAAGGGGCTAGGTCGCGTGCTAGCAAGCACCGGCTTAAAGTATTTGAGCGATAAGAAGCTTAAAAGCGCGATGCTCTATGTCGATGCGGATAATCAGGCAGCCCTGGCCATGTATCAGAGCCTTGGTTTTAACTAATTTATTTGGCGACTAGCTGGGCGCACATTTTTCTAAAAGCGACCGTATGCGCATCAACATCGGCCTCACTGGTCTGCGGGGACATCAAGGCCATGTTATGAAATGGCGTAATTAAAAAGCCGTCATTTAACATGCGAAGGTGGATGTACTGCTCTAACTCAAAGTCGCCAGCATCGGCCGCCTCTTTGCCGGTCTTTGGCGCAGTTGCTTGAAATAAATATTCACCACGGGCGCCAAGCCTTGAGCAGTACCAAGCTAGCTCAAATTCTTTTATCGCTGCATCAACACCATCAGACCATCTACTTCCAAGTGCCACCATCGATTCGAATGCAGCAGGAGTTAAGACTTTTGTCAGTGTTGCGCGCATCGCGGCAAGGCTTAGCGAGTTTCCAGCCAAGGTTGATCCGATTCCACCAGTATCGATTATTTCGCGCGATGTCTTCTCTTTAATTCGCGCAGCTACCTCGGTTGTCATACCAAAAGTTCCGGTTGGAATTCCACCTGCAATTGCTTTACCGATCGTCAAAATATCTGGCTTTAGCCCATACATAGCCGTCATCCCACCAGCTCCAACTGAAATTGTGTGGGTCTCATCGATAATCCAAATAGCGCCATATTTTTTAGCAAGCTCGCCAACTGCTTTTAAATAGCCATCTTCTGGCAGAACAATTCCAATATTTGTCATCGCAGGTTCCATCAAGATGGCTGCGACATCACCTTCTGCTAGCGCGGCTTGCATCGCGGCCAAGTCATTGAATTCCACAACACGAGTCGTCTGATCAAGATCAACTGGCGCACCTAAATTTCCTTCGCGCTTAACCGTATTTCCATCCGCATCCAAAGTCGCAAATGTTTCATCAACACTGCCGTGATAACACTTATCAATAACAATTATCTTTGACTTACCAGTTATCAATCTTGAGTACCGAATTGTGTGGCGATTAGCATCTGTAGCGGTTACCGTAAATTGCCATAGCGGAAGCCCAAATCGACCAGCTAGTTCCTCTGAAACTATTACGGCGTCTTCGGTAGGAAGCATCGAGGTAAAACCGTGCTTCATCTGTTCGGTAATTGCGGCAACAGTTGCGGCTGGTGAATGGCCAGTCATCGATCCGGTATCGCCTAAGCAGAAATCAATATATTTATTTCCATCGACATCGGTGAAATGTGAACCTGTGGCGCTTTCAACAAAGACTGGATAAGCCCCGGGCCACTTAGCCATCCAGGACATCGGAACACCACCTGGCATTACACCTTTTGCTTTTTCAAAGAGCACACCCGATTTTGGATGTAAATCTAGAAATCTCTTCTCTTCAACTGCATTTAGCCTTTTAAGATATTCGCGATTTATGTTCTTCACAGGGGCTATGTTTCCACAAATTTAAATTGTTTCAACTACGTAAAAGTGTTTAGCACCTAACTTTCACCAGCTACCTAAGTAGCTCAGTGGATAGAGCGTACTTCTAACTAAAGTTAAGGTCGTGGGTTCGAATCCCACCTTAGGTGGCAATTAAAAAAGGACCTGGATTAGTTACCCAGGTCCTTCTTCAATGCGCACTTCTAACTGGCGAAACCATAGCACTAGGTAGCGCTACTCAAAGTGATTAATCTTCAGAGAATCTAAAGAGCGCCTCTAAATAATGATCTCCGGTAATTCCTAAATTCTGTGCATCAGGTGGCGCACTCTCAGGCTCGATACAAACACCATCGGTATCTTCAGTATAAATAACCCACCATGGCGCATCTGATTCAACGTCCAATCGCGCAGCACCTTCCCAAATTACATGTGGCGTTCCCTGCATCTCGGTAAATGCATCATCCCAAGGTCCTTCTTTTGGAGCGACCAGCTTGCCATCCGAAAGTTCGCCATCTTCTCGGTTGAGCATGTACTTGGCATCAAAATAAACTTCAGCCTCGGCGCCTCGACCTAATTCCCGCGGAAACCAGGTGTGATACCCAAGCCAAGCCGGAAGATCGCAACCATTTGCTTCATATTCCATAATCCAACGAACTGCATCATCCAAAATTTCGATTGACTGTCTAACAATTGCTCCGTTATACGGTTCGGGAAGTGCTAACTCTGATCGACCTTTTCCAATGTTCTCCCAGGAAGATAAATAGCCAAAACCATGGATCGCATGTGGTGGAAGGGCATTTGTCGGCAACTGGTGAACTTTCCCAGAGCCATCAGAAATCAAACCATCCTTAATTCGCCCAGCCCATGGCGCCATTGGATACCAACCCCAAGTCAAAGGATTGCCGCGAAAGGGAACTGCAAATTCTAAATCGCGCCACTGCAAGGATGCGATGCGGGCGCCTTGATCTAAATCAATTGCAACTGAAATTTCTGAACCATCTATATGTTGCATTCTTATCCCTCAATCTCGGCGCGCGTTGGCGGATTTGCCCCAGCTCTAGAACAGGTAATCGATGCCGCTCTAGCCGCACGAATTAATACTTCCCGCAAAACTTCACCATGTAAAGATGCAAGTCCGCGTTCCACAATCGCCTCAACAACTATCGCGCCTACCGTGTCGCCCGCCCCGACCGTATCGGCCACTTCGATTTTTACTCCAGGCACTGTTACCGAGCCTTGTGATGTAATCCCAATGAGCCCATAGCTTCCCTTAGTAATAATTACCAGCCCCGCGCCTTCGCCAAGCCACTGTGCGGCAACATCAAGCTGATCGCGCTCTGGATAAAGCCAAGCCAGATCATCTTCACTTACCTTCACGACCGCAGAAATTGCTGTCCATTTTGCCACAGCCGCTTGATACAAATCCCGATCACTTTGAACAGAAGAGCGAATATTTGGATCAAAAACTATCGGCGCAACTTCGGCAACTTTCGATGCCCACTCGTGCAAAATACCTGCCGCAGGTTCGACAATTGTTGCCAGAGTTCCAATCTGCAATACCGCCGGCTTTATTTCAAAGGGGTCAGGCAACCAGTCATGAGAGAAATCAAATGTTGCGGTGCCATCAATAGTAAAAATATAAGAAGCTACGCCCTCGCTATCTAGGGAAACATCTGCGGTGCACGTCTGCTTATCGGTGAAATGTGCATACTTGAGGTCTACGCCAGCGCCCAGCAATTCAGCCTTTGCCATTTCGCCATAAGCATCGGTTGAAATTCCATCGATAAAATATGAATTAAAACCAAGAAGCGCCAGCGCCTTCGCAGTATTTGCCGGACCCCCGCCAACAATCGCAACTTTCTTATCGCCGCGAGGAATTAAATCGATTAAAACTTCCCCACAAATCCAAATCTCTCTGCTCAAGCTACCTCACCTTTGCGTGCCAAATATTCTGTCAAAACTTCAACGCCAAGTAAGTGATCTTGAATTTGTGGCAGGCCGCTGATTAATAAAATTCCCGCTAAGCCTTTATCTTTAACATTTATCGGCAAGCCGCCACCATGAATTGCATATTGCTCCTCAATGACACCGTGAGTTGCAAACCAATCAATATTAGTTTCTTCAGCTAGAACTCTTTCGTGAATTGATGAGCGCCCAGTTAATAGAACTACTCGGGCCTTTCGCCCCATCCACCAATCATTTTCCGTATCTGTTCCTGGGAGTGATGCATGAAAAACAATCCACTCACCGATGCGTACTTCGATTGCAGCTTTTAGCCCGCGCGATGTTGCAAGTGAGAATGCAATCTGTCCGATCTCAAGTGCGGCGGCGATATCAAAGGCCGGTAGAACTAATTTTTCTTCCTCAAGCTTCAAACCAGCGCTGGTAAATCCCCCGGTTGTGCCATTGATCTTGTCATCGCCATCAGCCATGGCCATAGCCTACAGACCACGCAACCTCCTCATGGCGATCGATAACCCAGGCCGAGTATTCGGCCAATTCGCCCTTGGAAAACCAGTGCGCCCCATCTCGGCCGGCGACAATCAACGCGGTGGCCAAGGCATCGGCCATTCCGCCATCGGGGCCAACAACAGTGGCGCTTCTAGCACCGATTGCAATTAGCGAAGTGTGTGGGTCTCGGATGTGTGATCCTCGTTCGTATGTACCAGATGTAGCAATCGCGCCGCCAGTTAATTCAAAAACTTTCAAAATAACTTTTGCATCATCAGGCGCGCGAATTCCAATCTTGTGTGGCCCACCAAATAATGAGAGATCACCGGCACCATTTACCTGAATAAATGTGGCGCCATATTTTCGCAATATCGCAATCGCTTTATCTGATGCCCAACCCTTCACATATCCTGAAGGATCAAAGCCGCCATCAACACACCATGGATCAAATGCGCCCTCAGTAATTTCTTTTATCTGCAAACATCGCTGCCAAACTTCTTGCAGATCTGGCGCGCAATCTGCGATCTTTAATTCACCTCTGCGAAGCTTTGAGACTTGTGATTGCTCTTTATATGTCGAGAAGAGCTCGTCAACTTGATTGAAATAATCTGCGCACTGATCGATACCTTTATCTAATTCAACGCTATCGGGCCCATCGCACTCGATAAATACAATCGTTCCCCAGACCGGAATCTCTCGCATCACTTTCACAACACCACCAGCCATATCGCTACCCTAAATCAAATACTTAGAGACCGGCCTTCTTTAACGCCGACTGCAGCGAATTAAACCAACCAACTGATGTGTAAGAAGCCCCGCCAACACCAGAGATCTGATCTGATTGCGCAGCAAGCGTCTCTTGTACTAAAAATGGAATTGATTGGCGTGAAATATCAGTTGAACGACGATCGCCATTTGGTGATTGCAGCGCTGATGCGTCAACAATCTTTCCGTCCTTCACAACAATCCGAACTTGAACCGGACCCCATCTGGTCTGTGAGGTGTCTCCATCAAATGTTCCGGTGATGCCGGCAGGTGCCGGCGCAGCTTTAGTTGGCGCCGGCGCAGCTTTAGTTGGCGCTGCCGCAGCCTTTGAAGGTGCCTTTGCAGCCTTTGAAGGTGCCTTTGCAGCCTTAGATGGCGCCGCAGCAGCGCTGGAAGGCGCAGCTGCATTGGGTGTTGAAGCAGCCGGCTTCGAAGGCGCATTGCCAGGCAGTGCTGCCAACCCTGAATTAGATGATGAACCAAACTGTGGCGGGGTAATCGCAAAGACCGCCCCAAGTGCGCCAACAGTGCCGACACCGATTAATAATCCACGTTTCATTTTGCCCCCTTAGACCGCGTGAAATTCAAATGCTTCTTCATGAAATCTATTCTTTGGAATTCCGGCATCTTTGCATGCCTCGCGTACCGCTTCGACCAAAGGTGTTGGTCCACATACATAAACATCTGAATCAGCAAATGCCGGAACAAAAGTACTTATATATTCGGCATCCATCGTATGCACTTTCCGTGATCCAACTAGGTAATGCACACGAGCGCCCCGGGCATCTGCAAGAGAATCTAACTCTTTGCGAAGTACCAGATCCTCCTCTTTTGATGCACGAAATAGCACATCAATCGATTTGGATTGATCAAACTCTTCAAGTAGTGCGCGCAGTGGCGTGATGCCGACTCCGCCACCTACTAAAACAATATGGCCCTTCGATGCCTTCGAAGCCACAAATGTTCCGTAAGGTCCCTCAAAAAATACTCGAGCGCCAGGATTTAAATTCTTTACCATCCTCGAATGATCGCCGAGCGCTTTAACTGTTACTCGCAAATATTGATCGGTAGGCGCAGCCGATAGCGAATATGGATGAGAGATCCACCATTGCCCTTTCTGCATAAAGCGCCAACCAAAGAATTGGCCACCTTGGGCATTTAACTTATCTAGCTTTCGCCCCTTCATAATTATCGAAGTAACGCCAGGTCCTTCGCTAACAATTTGCTCAATTCGCAGGTTATGTCGAAGTGATCGTCCAGTCGGTATTACAAAACGCCAGATCACAATAATGGCGGCGGCATAGATATATAAAAACTCCCAATATGCCTTATTTAATGGGTGGCCAATAAACATTGGCCCGGTAAGTATCTGGTGCATAAATGAGAGCGCAATTGCGAGATATGTATAGAGGTGGATAGTCCACCAGGTCTCATAAGACATTTTTGCGCGCGCTTTTTTATATGAAGTAATGCCAGCTGCTGCAAGGAATAAAAATGCAATTACTGCTGGCAACATCCAAGGAAAACGAAGAGCCATTCGCCAAAGTTCTACGGCTAGCGGAACTTGTTCAGCACCGGCATAACCTAAGATTACAAAGAACACATGCGCCGTAATTAAATAGAGTGAATATGGTCCCAATTTTCTATGCCAGACAACAAGTCGATCATGTCCAACAGAACTTTCAACCCAAGAGATACGCGAAACTAAAACTAGTCCGACAAGCGCTAAGTAAGATCCAACTAAAGCCGCAATCCGTGACACCGAAGTCACGATTGCATAAACAGAGCTCCAGTCGGCTTCTGTTGTTGTCTCGACATACATTGCAACAGTGAGGCCAAGTCCGAGACCTAGAACAATCGATGCCCAATCAGCTCCGGCCCTCCGGCCGACCACTTGTGAGCTCATTGGGCTATCTAACGCCTAAATCCTGAGAAACACATATGTGTTAGTTGAGTACACGCCCAATTTCCAGACCTGTAATACAGCAACTCTTCTGTGAAATCGCAAAACCAGGAAAGCAAGAGGCCCGGCCCCCCATGTGGGAGACCGAGCCTCTGTAGAGCTCTGTTAACTATTACAAGTTAACTAGATCTGCTTAGCGACCTGTACGTTCTTTGTAGGCAGCTATTGCTTTTGCAGCCTTATCCACCTGCTTGATCAGCTTGGTAACTTGCTTTGCAAGTGCTGTAACAGCATCTAGTGCATCTGATGCAGCCTGTGTTGCATTTTGGGCTTCATCGTATGCATTGTTAGCAGCATCTGTTGCAGCGTTAGCTGCATCAAGTGCTAGTGCTGATGACTCATCTCCGGTGACTGTTGCTGATGCTGTGATTGTTGAACCAGCAGCATTATTTGATGTCGCCTGTAGTGTCAGAGTTCCAACAACTGCAGGAGCAAATACTGTCTTAGCTCCAGTTGATGAATCTGAATTAAGTGTTCCAGCAACATAGAAGCCACCTGCTGGTGTTGTTCCACCAAGTGCCTTGTTAGCTGTGATTGCTGGAGCAGAGGCACCATCGAATACAGCGTTACCTGAAGCATCCTTTGCAGTCTGAGTAATTGTCATACCCTGACCTGCATCATATGAATCAGCATCTGTTGCGATTGTCTCTGTTTCAATTGAGCCACCGACTGTGATTGCCACAGTTGCAGTTAGGTTAGTTGTTGTATCAGCAGGGTTTGGAGTTGAGACTGTAAGAGTTGCTTTTCCACCTGAAGCAGATGAAGCAGCTGTTGAGAAATTACAGTTGTAGTAACCAACGCCAGTACCTGAACCATAGGTTTCAGCACCTGAGTCAAGTACGCAAGTTCCGCCACCTGATGCAGTTAGGGTATCTGAAGCAACTGTTGGAACAATTGCAGCACCAGTGGTACTTGTTAGGTTAACAAGGTTTCCAGCAGAGTCAGTTACCTTGATGATGAATGCAGGAACTGTTGCAAGTACGTTGGTTGCACCTAGAAGTTCCTCATCGGCAGTACGAGTTGCAATAGCTGCACCAGTGGTAAAGCCACCTGCGCGACCAATTGTGTAGTTAGTTGTTGAAACTTCGATCTTGGTAGCAGCGCCGTATGAGGTAACAGTAAATGTTCCAAGTACGGTTGTTACTAGAGTGGCAGAATCTGTAACAGAGACAGTAACTGTTCCTGTTCCTGATGTTCCGTCAGCATCAACGTGAACATATGCAAGTCCGCCAGCATCTGCTGCTAAAACTGAGGCACGAAGAGTTCCAACAGTAGTAGTTCCAGCTGTGGTATCTACTAGTACATAACCCGCACCAGCGATAGTTGCTGTCACGGTAGATAGCCCAGTGTGAGCTAACCCAGTAGAATTTAGAAGAGTTACCTTAATTGATGCAAGATCTGTTCCAGTTGCCTTAGCACCTGAACGTGGAACTGCATTTGTTGTTGAGGTATATGCCGCTGCTCCTGTTCCTGCAGCTGCCATGTAGGCAGTTGAAAGGGCAGTTGATAGACCAGCGTTTGCTGTAACTGTAAGTGTGAAACTCATAGAAGCAGTATCAGCGCCGGTGCCGGTGTATGTACCAGCATTTGAGAGGCTAACTGTTGCAACATATGTTCCGGCAACCACTGGAGCTGTGAATGAAAGGTACATCGTCGAATCACCGAGTCGAACATTGGTGTTAGCGGCGCTAATTTTTGTTCCACCAACTGTAATTCTTCCTGTAGCAGCAGTACCAACGGTTCCAGCCGCAAAGTTGAGAACAATTGCAGATGATGCTGAGGCAGGTACGGTCATTCCAGTAATAGTCGAGGCAACAATTCCAGATGAAACTGTTGTTGAAGCTAGAGTTCCTAACCAGAATAGATTAGCGACTCTGCTAGTTCCTGCATAAGCAGTTGCAAGAGTTGCTACGGCGCCACCGCCGGCAGTTGTTACTGAAGCGATAGTTCCAATGTAACCATCATCGTTGGTCCAAACTGATTGGCCAACTTGAGCAGTTGCAAAAGATGCAGCGCCCGAGGTGATTGTAGTCGAAGAAGTTGTATAGGTAAGTGATGAGTTAACAACTGTATTACCTGAAGCTACAGCCTTGTTTGAAACTGTCATTGAAGAGACAGATCCGGTGTTTGCAGTAGCAGTGACCGTAAGAATGGCATTAGCTGCAGCCGTACCACTGGTGGTAGTGACATGAGTTATTACATAAACCCCAACAGCATCTGGCGTGATTGTATATGTCGTCGCACCCGTTGTAGCAGAGGTGGTTGCGGTTACGAAGGCGGAAACACCTGTGCTGGCGGTTATGGTGTTGGTTGAATTTAATAAAGTTCCCACTACAGGTCCTAGGTCGCTAACAGCGAGCTTTGATACTGTTGGCTTGGAAGTAACAGTTGGCGTCACAGTGAATGTATCATCGGCAGCAGGTGTGGCTGAACCCGTTACTAAAAGTGTGTAAGAGAGTGCTACCCCGGTGGCTACAGTTATGCTAGCGGCGGCGGTAGTACTACCGGTAAGTGTCTGAGCACCAACAGTGACTAATGTCCCCGTGTAAGTACCTGCTGCATTTGCCGGCACTGCTGAGAATCCAGCAATTGCTAGCGCAGATGCAGCAACAAGTGCGATCCGCTTAAAGCTTGTCTTTGAAGACATATTTTATCCTTTCAAAATGTGCCGCAAAGAATCTCTTAGCGCCACTTTCCTATCTACTAGCAATGGCCTTTAGTTATGAGACTTAGCTATTGCCTCATATCTGTCTCCCATTGCCTCTCCTTGTGACACATCTGTCGATGCCACCAGGAAATCTATGTTTCTGCCCATCTCCTCTAGCCTATCGCAGACCCTTGGGGGCTATAGCGCTCTAGGCGAAGTAAGGCAGGTGCCCTGCTATTTAGTTTTAGTTAGTTATTTCTATTTAGTTATTGCCTCTTAAGTGCCCTAAGGGCCGGTGGGGTTTAACCCACCGGCCGATAGAGATCCGCTAACTCAAATGAGCTATTGGTTTTGACTTACTTATAGCTTAGAAACTGCCTTAGCAAGCTTCTTAACCTGTGCGATTAGCTTCTTAACTTGCTTTGCAAGTGCTGTAGTAGCAGCTAGCGCATCTGATGCAGCCTGTGTTGCATTTTGGGCTTCATCGTATGCATTGTTAGCAGCATCTGTTGCAGCGTTAGCTGCATCAAGTGCTAGTGATGCTGATTCATCAGCTTCAACTGATGATGTTGCTGTGATTGTTGAACTAGCAGCATTACCTGAAGTACCAGTGATCAAGAAGTCTCCACCAAGTGATGGTGCAAACAGAGTTGATGTGGCAACAGATGTTGCATTTGAAATTGAACCAGCGTTGTAGAAACCAGCTGCTAGAGCAACTGCAGTTGTACCAAGTGCCTTGTTGGCAGTTAGTAGAGGTGATCCAGTTCCATCAGCTACTGGATTTCCAGCAGCATCAACAGCAGAAACAGTAACACGCATTGGTGAACCAGCTGAGTATGAATCTGAGTCAGTTGTGATTGTCTCTGTTGCAATCGTGGCGCTTCCAACAGATACCGCATAGGTAGTTGTTAGGGATGTTGCACCTGTTGCATCAGCAGGATCAGTAGTTGAGATTGTCAAGGTTGCTGTATTGCCTGAAGCCGCATTAGCAGCGATTGTGAAAGTACAGTTGTAGAAACCAGTCGATCCACCTTGACCTGTAATAGTAGCAACGACGGTATCGGATGATGTGTCTTTAATACATACTCCACCAGTTGCAACGGTTAGATCAGATGATGTAATTGATGGAACACCTGTAACTGTTGCGATGTTACTCGCGTTACCAGTTGAATCTGTTGCCTTAACAACAAATGCAGGAGTGGTGTTAACGCCACCTGTATTGAACGCATCGCCAACTCCGCCAGCTAATGTGCGAGGAAGTGTTAGTGATCCTGATGTAAGACCAGTAGCACCAATTTTGAAGTTAGATGATGAAACTGCAATCTTTGCAACAGCACCTGTTGAGGTGAAGGTCTTAGTACCAATTACTGTAGTAACACCAGTTACAGCGTCAGTTACAGTAATTGTTACTGTTCCTGGGCCAGTAGTTCCATCTGTTGAAAGGTGGACCCACATGATGTTTCTTCCAGTTGTATTTGCAAGAGAGCTTGAGCGCAAGGTTGCTGCTGCGCCTACTGCTTCGGTTTCATCAACACGAACGTTACCAGAGCCAGTAATTGAGGCTGTGATTGTGTTGAGTTGCGTCGCCGCGGTCTGATCAGCATTTAGCAAGATCACTTCAATAGTTGAGATTGTTGTCCCAACAGTTGCTCTCGAAGCGTAAGTAGCTGCATCAAGTGCTGTTGTGTAGTTTGTTGGAGTAACAAGTCCTTGAGTGGTACCAGTGGTTGAAGATGGCGCCTGTCGGACGATTGATGAAGCTGCTGAAAGTGCTGCAGCTGCAGTAACAGTAATCGTGAATGGGATATCAAATTGATCTGCAGTTGTTCCTAAGTAAGTACCCAAAATCGAGTACTTAACCACTGCAGAGTATGTACCTGCAGTAACTGGAGCTGTGAAAGGTATCATTATTGATGTACTGGTTGTTAAAGGATTAACGATTGTGCCAGTGATATTAGAAGAACCAATCGTAATCTTTGCTCTCGCAGTGGTTACCTGAGCGCCTGTTATCACGACGAGATTTAATGCGTTGGTTGTTGATCCAGCAGTAACAGTCATACCGTTGATCTGACCTGCTACAACACCAGTTGCTACTGTTGTTGCGGCAACAGTACCCATGTACCACACACCAGAAGCTGTTGTTCCAGTTGCTACTGTTGCTACGGCAGTCAGTTCAACATGGGTTGTATCAGTGAATGTCCCAATAATTCCAATGAAGCCATGAAGGTTAGACCAAACACCACGGCCAACATCTGCGGCAACGAAAGCGGCGGCCCCAGCTGTGAGGGTTGCGTCTCCGTTGGTTGCAAGTAGGGTATTTGTTCCAACCGAGATAGCTGTTGCAGATTTGCTTGAGATTGCAATTGCTGATACGGCATCAGCATTTGCAGGCACTGCTGAGAATCCAGCAATAGCCAACGCTGATGCAGCAACAAGCGCAATGCGCTTAAAGCTTGTCTTTGTAGACATTTGTTTCCTTTCGATTGTCGAGGACTGGAACTTCCAGCTCTCGGCTTTGAGATGAGTCGCACGTGCTGACGCATCTCTTTTCTGCTGCAATATCCGGATTGCACCAGAAACCTTTTTCTTATTCTCCTTAGGCCACATAGGTAGCCTGCCCAAGAATTTGAGTCTTGCCTGGGTTTAGTAGGAGAACTGTTGTGATCTGAGAAGGGGCGGACTTGCTGTCAACGCCACGACTCGCTGGGATAATTGTATCCGATGTAAATGCCTTACTTACGCTTATTTCAGCGGTTAGAAGGTAATTGCCATCAGAGGTACGCTCAAAAGTAGAGGAGATATTCGAGATTTTTAGGCCTACCCACATGCCATTCATGGTGATTGAAGCATCGACATCATATGTGGTTCCGCTGCCCCCGACTGTGATGTTCTGGGAGAGAAGGATATTGATCGCGGCGTCATCGATAGTCATGGTGTTGCTGTGAAGGAGAAGGCCTTCATTGGTCAATTCTGGGGTGGATTTGGAGACATTGATCGCTCCGTTTTCACCAGCAGCATTTGCCACGGTGAAACCGGTAGGGATGCCCTCTGAATCCAAGCCTTCGAAGGCAAGAATGGCTTGAACAGGCTTGATATCAATAATTTGTGCCGAAGAAGCCTGGGTTTCGACCTTCTTCTCTGGGGCAACAGTTTGGACTGGGGCAACAGCCTTCTTGGTATCTGCTTTAGAAGCTTTAGGTGTTGGGCTCTGTGCTGGGGCCTCTTGGGCTGTGGTTGCTGAAGAGACGATTGAGGTGACATTGTCTTGGCCGGTTACTGAATTGAAGCCAAGGAATGCGACTAGAACAATAAGTAATGAGAGGGCAACTTTTGAAGATTTCTTCGCAAGCTCGGCAGCCTTCTTGTATTGGGTTGAAAGAGCTTCGAGGGCTGTGGTGCCTGTTGCCTCGTCGATAACCCATTCGGTGAGAACACGGACTAATGAGGCGCGGGCGCGACCAACAACATGGCGAACATTCTCTGGCTTTGTGCCAAGAGCCTTTGCGATCTCTTCGGTTGAACGGCCTTCCATTTCCCACATAACAAGGGCGGTACGTTGGTCGGCAGAAAGACGTGAAAGTGCTTCGCGGATGATTGAGGCATCTTCGGCGGCAGCAAGGGTTGAATCAAAGGGAATATGAGCTTGGGCAGAGATTTCGGCTAGGCGATCTTGGGTTGTTTCAGAGTCGATTGCCACAAGATTTGGCCTAGATCCAGTTGCGCGGATCTGGTTTAAGCAGAGGTTATTGACTGTGGTGCGAAGGTATGCCAGCGCACGGTCGGGCGTATCTAGTTCAGGGGCGGCAAGGATGAACTTGAGGAAGGCCTCTTGAACGATTTCGGCGGCATCAGCTTCAGAGCGCAGAATCCGACGAGCTTGACCGATTAGAGATGAGCGATTTTGCGCGTATAGAGAGGAGAGATCGGCAACAGACCAATCAGAGACGGTTGCTGGTGTAGCGGCAACGCCCTCTGTGCTGTTCTTCTTGCGAAGTGCCATTTGATATATCTCCGGTTTTCTTACTCGAGTTGGCCATTGCTGACCGGTTTTGCAGATGACAACGTCTTGCCCTCTACTTAGTAAGACACCCCTGGGGGCCAAATGTTGTGCTCTGGGGAAAAGAATTTTTCAGGGGTGCACGCTCACTCATATATAGGCATATCCAATACGGGGTCTTTGAGATTGAGCGCTGAATTGGCTTATAGGTGCCTGAGTTTAAAACAATTATGTAGCACAACAGTATTAAAGTGCTACTCTTGCCCAATGAAACCGCACCCTAACCCGGGAAGTTCGGGACAAGTTCAACAAGTTGGAGTGCGCGAACTTCGTCAAGACGCCTCGGGCATCCTTCGCCAGGTCAAGGGGGGTGAATGTATTGAAATAACCGAGCACGGCCGGCCAATTGCAAGAATCGTTCCGATTGGGCCTTCACTATATGAAGAAGCCATAATTTCCGGGCTCATAATTGCCCCCACGATTTCCAGCACTGAGCCAATGCCAAGGTTAATTAAAGCAACCAATGGATTGAACTCAACTGAGGTATTAATGGAGATGCGAGCGGAAGAGCGCTCTTGAGTTGGTATTTAGATAGTTCTGCAATTCTGAAGTTGATCATCGATGAATCCGAATCTGTCGCGATGCGAAACATTTTTGATGATCGGTGCGCGACATCTGTCATCGCAAGAATAGAAGTAGTAAGAAATATTAGGAGAGTAGAACCAGCCGCCCTTGCTTCTGCCCAGGAAATATTAGGTCGAATTGCAATGATTCCCCTAAATGAATCGGCTCTTAAAACAGCTGAAGCAATCACTGCCTCCACTAATTTGAAAAGTCTTGATTGCATCCATATTGGCTCGATGATTTCTTCACCAATCCCACTTCAAGGAATAATTACATACGACAAAGCGATGGCTGCGAATGCAGAAATGTTGGGAATTAAAGTATTAAGTCCTAGTTAGAAAAAGGGGTTTTGCTTAAATTTTGGGCAGATGCCAATCAAATTTTATTGATGCCTCGCGAACCAGCCAGACAATTTGCAGATGACAACGTCTTGCCCTCTACTTAGTAAGACACCCCTGGGGGCAAATGTTGCCCTTATTTGAAAAGAATTTCGGATATTTAGCCGAATTAGGGGATTCTGTAGGTTTTATTGAAGATGATCGTTGAGCCCACCCGGACCACAACGGTATTAGGGCCTGATTTCACTTTATTTTTGCCAAGCTTGCCCTTTTTGCCATTGATTTTGACCTTAACGATGCTGCCGGTGACCGCGATTCTGATGACCTTCTTCTTTTTCTTTACCTTAACTTTCACGACAGGTTTTGATGTTGTAGAGGTAGAAGGCGTTGCCTTTGGTTTTGGGGTTGCTGAAGCTTTTGGTGTTGGAGTTGGGGTGGCTTTGATTGTTGCTGGCACCACCGTAATAATCGATTGAACTGAATTTGATTGTCCATATTTTCCACCCGGGGATTGGGTAGCAATAATTGTTGTGCTTCCAACGGAGACGCCCACGATTGTGTTGTTAACAACCTTTGCAATTGTCGGATCAGTGATTGTGTAGACCCATTTACCTGTCGAGCTAGATGGGGGATTTGGAATTGCAAGAAGAGTCTGATCAACTTCAACTGAGACGGGCGGAAGTGCGCCGACTGTTGGGGTTGTTCCTAGGACGTTAACTTTAAAAGTAAGAGTGCCACTTAACCAGAATTCACTTGCCGCCTGGGTCATTGTGATTGTTGCACTTCCGGCATTTCCAAAAATTAACTTTGAGCCAGAGATAGCCACAATTTCAGGATCAGATGAGGTGTAAGTCCAAGCACCGGCAGAAGTTGAAGTTGGTGGTAGAACAGTTTGTTCCCCATCACCAACGACTTTCTGTAAATCTTGAATTGCGCTATATGTTGGGTTGCCACTTACTGTCAGAATCAACGTTGCGGTTGTAGCGCCATAATTGCCTGAGACTGCTTGTGAGGCGGTAATAGTCGTATTTCCAGGCTTAAATACTCGAATATTTCCTAGATTTCCCAATGCCACACTTATCGTGCCAACGCTAGTGTCAGATGAAGAGAATGACCATGCGCCAGGTGAGTTCGATGTTGGGGCAAAGATCGAGAGAGTATTAGAGGAAGTCGCCGACATTACATAGGTAACATCTTTAAAATCACCAACTGTCGCCGTTGCGCCAAGAATTGTTAAAGTCATTTTCAAAGTGGAGGAGCCAAAGCCACCAGATGCTGCCTGGAATGCGGTAATTGTGGTGGTGCCAATATTTAGCGGGGTCAGCACTTTTCCATAAAGTGAGGCGATCGAGGAGTTTGCGATCGTGAAAGTCCAAGCGCCGGGCGAGCTAGAAGTTGGCTCGATAAGGTTTAGGCTTAAAACACTATCTTTTGCAATCATAATGTTAGTAAATGTTCCCAATATTCTCGGCAAACTTGTAACTCTAAGAGTTGTGCTTACCTCAGTTCCCTCCCAGTTTGAGCTGGCCGATTGAATGGCGGTAATTGTTATGGTTCCCGCATCTAAGAAAGTGGCGTTATTGCTGGAAATTGTGGCTATTTTGCTATCAGAGGAACGATAGCTCCAAGGCGCGGTTGAGGTCGAGGTCGGCGCAGTCAATTTAATTGTTCGACTTAGTAAAGTCGCTGTGATCGGAGCAAAAGTGCCGACGGTCGGTATTCCTTTTTCAACAGTAAATCTTGAAACTCGAGAGACGCTAGAAAAAGTTCCACTTGCCGCTTGGGTATATGTGACACCAGTTGTTCCAGATTTCAAAATAGTTACTACAAGACCCTTTGCCGTCGCGATAGTTGGATCTGTGATCTCAACTGACCAAGCACCGGATGAGTTCGAAGTTGGCGGGACCAGAGTTGCACTGCCTTGATCAAATTTTGCTGTTTGTGGAACAGGAAGTGAAACTCTTGGATAGGCCGCAAAAGATGAAGGGGTGTGCAGGGTAAAAATTCCGAGTACCAGAATCGCTGCGAGGAATTTTTTTCTCATGCTGGCATTATCTCGTTTTGGCCTGTGATATTTGGGATTTAGCGCTTAAAAGTGCAAAGAAGTCTAGCGAACCGCAGAATAAGTGCCACGACTTTCCATCGTGCGGAAAACAATTTGCAGCAATTGAATATTGCGGGATCTGAAGCCTGCCGCCGAGGCCAATAAATAATAATTCCACATTCGACGAAAGCGTTCATCATAGTTTGGGATTTCTTCCCACTTGCTATTTATATTGGCATGCCACTGCATAAGTGTCCTGTCATAATCTGGGCCAAAGTTGTGAACATCCTCAATGATCGCTTTTGCCTCTACCGCCTTTGAAATTTGAGCAAGGGATGGAAGTACCCCGCCCGGAAAGATATATCGATCAAAGAATGGATCGGTAACCAGCTTGCTCTGATTTGAGGTGATGGTGTGGTGGAGCATTTGACCGCCCGGGGATAGAAGCGAAGTGCACTTTTCAAAAAATGTTTCATAATTTTTAGGACCAACATGCTCCATCATCCCGACAGAAACTACTCGATCGAATTTTCCGGTCAGGTCTCGGTAATCTTGCTGCAGATATTGGACTGAGAGTGAGCCGCTGCGTTCCTTTGCTAATTCGATCTGGTTATCTGCGGGTGAGATTCCGGTGCCAATAACGCCATAATTTTTTGCCGCATATCTAAGCAATCCGCCCCAACCGCAGCCAATATCCAGCAATTTCATACCTGGTTGCAGGCCAAGTTTGCGACAGATCAGATCAAATTTTGCGATCTGCGCTGCGTTAAGCTCTGTTGCATCTTTCCAATAGCCACAGGAGTAGGCCATCTCGGGATCGAGCATTCGGGTGTATAAATCATTTCCAATGTTGTAATGATGTTTGGCATTTGCTGCCGCTTTTATCTTGGTTTGGCGATTTAGAATTGTTGATTTCATTGCATGGCCGACTAACGAGAATGAAAATGGGGCGTGATCTAGAACATTCACGGCCAATAGCCTTGTTAAGAATTGATCAACTGATGGCGCATCCCACCAACCATCCATGTAAGCCTCGCCCAGCCCTAATTCACGCTGCGAGACAATGCGATCCCATAATCGATCGTTGTGAACTTGGATATCCCATGGATTGGGGCCATTTACTTCTACGCCCGCCAACCCCAAGATACGGAAGCACAATTGCTTAGAATTCATAGTTGCAATCTTCTAACAAAATTCCGGAATTGAAAAGCCCAGCTTAAATTTTTGGCAGATGCCAGTCGAATTTGATTGAAACTTCGCGCACAGCAACTACAACTAGGCCGGCGAAAATAGTGGTTGCGAGCTGGGAAATCTGTGCTTGATTTAAGAGGGCATAGACAAGTGCGCCGGCCAGACAGGATGTGCCAATAGTTTCCCGGTGCAGGAGAACTGGTTCAACCTGACATAACACATCGCGCAGAAGCCCGCCGGTAACTCCGCCGATGATTCCAAGAATAACAATGCTGAGAAAATTAATTCCATTATTCGCTGCGTAATGCGCACTTGAAACGGTCGCAACAGCCAGGCCAAAAGTATCAAGGGCTAAAATAAATCGCCCTATCGGTTTGGTATTTTTAGCAAAAATAGTAATGGCCACGGCAAGTGCAACCGAAGCAAATAACCACGAGTGTAAAATCCAAGGTGGTCGTTGACCCATAAATAAATTCCGTAACGTTCCGCCACTGAGCGATGCGACGGCTGCGATAAGTGATATCCCGCCGTAATCCATCCCTTTGCTTGCCGCAATCCGAGCGCCCACAATGGCAAATGAGAAAGTTGCAATCAGATCTAGTGCGGTAACTAGTGGATCGAATTGCATCGGCGCTTATTCCGGCTTATCTAAGGTGTAATGAACTTCGGAAAATGCTTTACGAAATTCTTTAACTTCTTTGGCAATCGGTGCCATATCTTTCTCGGACAGAGCGCGAACAATAAAGTCGGCAAGTTGTGGCATATCCTTTTCTTTCATGCCGATTCGAGCAACTTCTGGTGTGCCGATTCGAAGTCCATTGTTATCGCCTTCAACTGTCGGGCCTGGCAATCCAATACCGCAGGTAAGCAATCCGGCCTTTGCAATTTTCTTTGAAGTGCTCTGGCCACCGCCAAATGGTTTAGCCAAAATTGCGAATTGATGTGATTTGGTAAATCCGCGATCGGCGGCAAAAATTTCAATTCCGCGAGCTGAAATTTCTGTCGCAAGTTTTTGCGCTGTCGCCGCCATCATCTGAGCATATGCCGGTCCGACAGATTTCCAGTCTTGCAGTGTGATCCCAAGCGCGGCAGTTTTTGCGGCATCAAAATTTGCAGTAAGTCCCGGATATGCAATGGCATCAATGGTTTCGGCCAATTTCGCATCGTTTGTGACGATAAGGCCACCGGCCGGACCGCCTAGTGATTTGTAGGTGCTGAAAGTCATTAAATGAGCGCCTTCAGCTAAGGGCTGGGGCCAGACTTTTCCAGCAATCATTCCGCAAAGGTGGGCCGCATCAAAGAGAACTAGTGCGCCAACTTCATCAGCAATTGCTCTTACTTCTTTTATGGGATGGAAAAATAAATTCAGACTGCCACCGATAGTTATCAATTTTGGTTTTACTTCATGAGCTAATTTACGCAGCGCGCCAATGTCGACGCTATAGCCATCTTCATCGATTGGCGCTGGAATAGTTTTCAAACCATAAAGTCCGGCGGCGCCTTGCGCGTGATGGGTTACGTGGCCACCGATAGTTGCCGGCGGAGCAATAATGGTGTCGCCCGGTTTACAGGTCGCCATAAATGCATACAAGTTTGCTAGCGCGCCAGAGCCAACTCGGAATTCGGAAAATTCGGATCCGAAAAGATCACAGGCAAGGGCTGAAGTTATTACTTCAATTTTTTCAATTGCGTCAAGTCCAACTTCATACTTGTCGCCAGGGTGTCCGAGTGATGCGCGCGATCCCATTCCCGAAGATAGAAGAGCTTCGGCGCGGGGATTTAAAATATTTGTTGCGGGATTTAGATTTATGGAATCAATGTCATGAATCTGATGGCTCTCTTGGGCCAGCGCCTCGATTTCATGTTGTACACCTATTGCATCAAGAGTTCGATATTTTGCAAGAACGCTCTGGACAACGTCTTGGCTTTGCGGAACTAGCCAGGTGCGATCTGCAGGACTCATAAAAGAACGCTAGCACCGTATGGCTACAGTTCTAAATGGCTAGCAGGTACAGCGGTCAGATTCTGCAACGCCAAATAACGCGTCTTCAACATGTTCGCCGCAACCAGACCAAGTGGCTTTTTTGCAACGGTCGCAAGTTACTCTTGAACACATATCTATATCTCCTCTGTTTTGGTCTTTACTTGGAGAAGTTATAGTATACCCCCCAGGGTATATATGCAAAGAGCGGAATGGAAGCTAAATGAGCGAACTATCGCTAAAAGAACAGCAGCAAAAGGTTATTCGGGTGTTAAGCGCGGCCCAGGTTTTAAACGGGGTAGGTGTCACTGGGACGGTTGCGGCAGGCTCGCTTCTGGTCGCATCCATCACAAAATCTGAAGGGCTGGCTGGCTTAGCCCAGACAACTTCGGTTCTTGGCGCAGCGGCGATGGCTCTGCCTTTGGCGCGTCTTACCCAGAAAGGTGGAAGGCGACTTGCTCTTACTGTCGGATATTCCTCTGGGGTTATTGGCGCCGGATTGGCAATATTCGGGGGGACGCAGAGAATTTTATTCTTTATGTTACTTGGTGCATTTATGGTTGGTGCGGCATCAGCTTCTGGCTATCAAGCAAGGTTTGCCGCAATTGATTTAGCAACACCTGAGAACCGGTCTAAGAATTTATCTTTCGTAGTTTGGGGTTCAACCATCGGGGCAGTTACCGGCCCAAACTTGATGGAGCCCTCCGGAAATTTTGCAGAATTTTTAGGGCTGCCCAAATTGGTAGGGCCATATTTTATTGCGGCAACAACTTTATTTTTAGCCGCTGTGGTTATCCAACTATTTTTAAAGCCTGATCCATATTTAACAGCCAATCGCGCAGCTGATGGCATCTCACAGAAAAAACATGAATCAACCCGTGCTGCCCTACTTCATATTCGGAAATATCCGAAAGCGCTTTTTGCGATTGCTTCGGTTGCAATCGGCCACCTTGCAATGGTTTCCATAATGGTAATGACGCCAGTTCATATGGCTCATTTCGATGTGACCCTTCGGATAATTGGTTTAGTAATCAGCGTTCATGTTTTGGGGATGTTTGCTTTCTCGCCAATTGTTGGCGCGCTGAGTGACAAAATAGGGCGGATCGCGACGATTCAAATTGGCGTAGTGATTCTTTTAGCATCTGCGGTAATAACGGCAATCGCCCCCGGGCACAATTCTTTTGAGCTTGGTATTGGCCTATTTCTCCTGGGTTTGGGTTGGTCATTTACTTTAATTGCTGGTTCAACGCTCTTATCTGAAACGGTAAGCATCGATATGCGACCCGCGACTCAAGGGGCAAGTGACTTGGTTATGAATTTAATGGGCGCCGGCGGAGCAGCAATCGGCGGAGTAATAATCGGAGTTTTTTCCTTTGCCGCGCTCTGCTATGCCACGGGGCTAGTAGTTCTGGCTCTAGGATTTTGGTCGCTTAAGTTAGTGAAGGCTTAATTATTTGCGAATAGTTTCAGAAGGCAGCTCGCCGAAACGCTCGTAATAAATTTTTGCAAATCTGCCCAAGTGGGTGAAGCCCCAAGAAAATGCGACATCGGCGATTGAGGAGTTAAATCCCTGATCAGAAATAAGCTCTTCCCGGACGCGAGTCAGACGCACATTTCGTAAATAATCGGTTGGACTCATGCCAACGTATTTCTTAAATCCATCTTGCAGTGAGCGAATACTTACGCCGGCAATTCTTGCCATATCCGTAACAGTCAGCGGCTCTTCGGGGCTGGATTCACAGGCTTGCATTGCCAAACGAACTGATCTCGGTGCAGCCGGTTCAACGCTAGTACCAATCGATTCAGTGTAATTGTGTCTCTGTGAAAGAAGCAGGCTGCTGATAATTAAATCTTGAAATTGATTTCGTACTCCGGCATGCATCGTCAATCCGCCACGATCAACATCGGTTACCAGGGTGTCAACTAAAGTTCGCCAGCTTCTTGCCTCTGGTGTTGTGAGATCCATTCCTAAGTCGAAGCGGACTGGCAAGTGAAGTTCGCGGCCAATTAAATCTTCCAGCCGTTCTTCCAAGGTGCTGCGATTTATATAGACCAGAAGTTGTGGATTATCGTCGTGCCAAATCATGTCCAGTTTTTCCAGCGGATTGGGGATAGAGGCCATGTTTACATCGGAATGAATTGTCTGCTTCCCACAGGTAATTTCTGCGCTTCCCGAAAGCGGCATTTGAATCAGATAGAAAGAAGTTAGTTCGCCAGGGGTGATATGAACTTCGGCGCCATAATCCAAATAATTTAAAGTCACATCCCCTAGGGTGACTCGGTTATGGACAGTATTTAATTGCTTGTTCTTCTTAGTTGTCGTAAGGGCGTGGGGGCAAAAAACACGAGCGACTTCACTTCGCGCCTCATCCAAGTGGGTTGTACGAAATAAATTGTGATCTTTAAGCGCTTCTTGGACTGCCGTCATTTGCGAATCGTTCTATTTGAGCCATCGGCTGTCAATGGTTTTGCCTACTTTTAGCGCGCTTATTTGCGTTCTTTGGATAACCCATGCGTGGCTGGGACACTATTTAGGAGCTGGAATCCATAAGGTCTGCATAATTACTTAAGCTGGAGGAGAAAAATGAGTTCAGAGCCATCAAAATCAAATAGTTCATCGGGTTCACTAAGCGGCAAGGTTGCAATTGTCACGGGTGGTGGAACGCTATTTGGCGCAGCAGTAGCCAAAACTTTGATAGCTGATGGCGCCAAAGTTATGATCGTTGAAATTAACGCTGAAAGTGGCAGCGCGGCCGCGAAAGAGTGCGGCGCAAATTTCTTTCATGGCGATGTAACTGACGATGCCTCTATTGCAAAACTTATTGATTCCACAATTTCGGCCTGGGGTCGGATAGATATTTTGGTAAATCTTGCTTGTTCCTATGATGATTCCGGCGCAGAGAGTACTCGTGCGCAATGGACAAATACTTTGAATGTAAATATCTCCAGCGCTGCGATGTTGGCCGCCGCAGTTCGACCATATATGAAGAGAGAGGGCACCGGATCGATTATCAATCTCACAAGTATTTCTTCAGCGGTCGCACAAACTGGACGTTGGATTTACCCAGTGAGCAAAGCAGCTTTGGTCCAGTTAACTCGTAACATGGCTATGGATTATGCTGGTGACAAAATTCGAGTGAACTCAGTTTCGCCCGGTTGGACATGGTCGGCAATTATGGATTCTCTCTCGAAGGGAGACCGCGCGAAAACAGATCGTGTTGCCGCACCATTTCATTTAACTGGTCGAGTCGGAGATCCCGAGGAAGTCGCAAATGTTATTTCATTCTTAGCCAGCGATAAGGCATCTGTTGTTACTGGTGCAGATTGGGCCGCCGATGGCGGTTATTCTGCAATGGGACCGGAGCAAGCTGTGCCCGCGATCCCATTACTAGAAGCGTAACTAGTTAAATATCTTCACTAGTTTTTCTTGGTTACTTCTTCTCTAGTTCTTACCTGCTTCTTTACTACTTCTTATTAAGTCGTTTGCGAAGCTTTGGACCGATCTTCGCGTAACTCTTTGGATTGATTGGCAAGAGCCACTGATTGAAGCGAATTGGTGCTGGGATTTGTAGCTTTAGATCGACAAGCAACTCATCGACGTTATGTACAGAGAATGGAATGATGTTTGTTCCACGCGCATGCTTGTTCTCGGTGCGCTTCTCCATCCAAGCAAGACGCTTGTCGATATGTGCCAGCATCTCACTCTTTGTCGGCAATTTAATTGCACCTTCAATGTTTGCTGCGATCCAGATCGCTCCGACCTCAGCATTTAATTGTGAGAAGAATGAGGAGTTGTATCCGTTGAATGCGATGTTTGTTACATCCAAAGGTATTAATTGGCGATACAGACGGAAGTTTCCACGATCATCATTAATTGATTTCATCACCGAAGCCTCAAGGAATGGCACTCGTTGATGGAATCCGGTTCCACAGATTACATAATCAGCATCCAAGACTTTGCCATTTGAAAGCGTAACTTTCCCGGCAGCCATGCTGGTGATCTCTGTGTCGCGTTCAACAAACAATTTGCCGGCTTTGATGTTCTTGAAGAAGCCATCTGTAGCAAGTGAAACCGTGCTTCGCACAATTGTGTCTAAACCAGTCTTTGGGTGAAGGCCAAGCTTCTCTAATTTAAACTGCTTCTCGATAACACCTTGAACACTTCCCAACATTCCCGCGCTGACTTTCTTGCCCTTACCGTGTAAGAAGGCTTCGGCACCTTTTAGTTCGATATAAGGAAATAGCGCTTCTCCCATGCGGGTAAGTAGAAGCATCTTGTAATTCAAAACGTTATTAAGGCGCTTTGGCACCTTCCAAATCAAGTGACGGGCAACAATAGTGGTTTTCTTTGCAGTTCCAACGGTCGCATTTGCCGCATCGCACGAGGACTTTCCATATCCAACTACGACAACGTTCTTTCCGCGAACATCCTCTAAGTTATGGAAATCAACGGTATGCATGATCTTTCCGCCAGCAGCTTTAAATGCATCTGCGCCTTTCCATTCTGGGATAAATGGATCTGAGAAAATACCATTTGCAACAATAAAATAATCAAAATCTTCTGCAGACTTCTTACCATCTTTAGAAATTTCAATGTTCCAAGAACCATTGCTGTTCTGCTTAGCAAGTGTTACCTCAGTGTTAAATGAAATCTTATTAAAAACATTGAATTTTTTGGCATAAGCTTCGATGTATTGTTGAACTTGTTCTCCGCTTGGCCATTCCGGAGTTCCTTTAGGATATGGAAAATCGCTCATCGCATATGTGCTCCGAACATTTTGGGTTCCAAGTCCTGGATAGCGACGAGTTACTGACCAAACTCCGCCGACATCATTTTCTTTTTCAAATACTTGAACTTCGTGTCCAAATTCTGTCAATACTTTTGCTGACGCGATGCCTGCAAAACCGGCCCCGACGATTCCAATTTTCATCCGATAAAACCCCTGTCTTCTCGGCGGTGCCGAGATCATTAGTTAGCGAGGTTAGGAAGAAAGAGGAAAATTACTTATCCAGCCCACGCGAGGGATATCCATTACGCGCTCTGACTTGTTTCTTGGGCGTGGTGTGAGCTTTCATTACTGGTCTGTTGCTGGGTGGGCCCCGTCGGGATCGAACCGACGACCCACGGATTAAAAGTCCGTTGCTCTACCGACTGAGCTAGAGGCCCTCGCGCTTAGCGTGCTTTTGGCGCTTGCGAAGTGTAACGGCAAAATAGCAGAGCTCTAAACCTCGAGTAAGAATAAGATTGAACGGTGATCAGCAGAGAACTAGAAGGCGCAATTCGCCAAGTTCCTGATTTCCCTGCTCCGGGTATTCTCTTTTTCGACATCCTGCCACTACTAAAGGATGCCAAGCACTTTGCCAGCCTGACAAAAGAACTTTCGAATTTTGCAAATGCAATTGATGTCGTGGTCGGCATTGAAGCTCGGGGCCTGATCCTTGGGGCGGCTGTTGCTTTAGAACTGGGCAAGGGATTTGTCCCGCTTCGCAAAAAAGGAAAGTTGCCGGGAAGCACTTTTAGCGAGAGTTATGGGTTGGAATATGGCAATGATGTTCTGGAAATCCAAGAAGGTGTTCTGCGCCCAGGTGATCGAGTTCTGCTAATTGATGATGTACTGGCAACTGGTGGAACGCTAATTGCTGGAGTGAAATTGGTGCACCAATGTGCGGCGGTCATCGAGTCCGTTGCAGTTGTGTTAGAAATTGCCGAACTGCCTGGGCGAGAGAAATTTATGGGCGAATTTCCAGATATTTCTTTGAGGGCGCTATTTCTTAAGTAAGCAGTTTTTAATTTGCTGCTCGTTTTAAGCGATCGCGAATTGCCGCAGCAAGCCCTCTTCCTTCTGGTTGGATAACGCAAACTTTTGCCAGACTTTGGGCATCGGCAAATCTCAGCGCTGCATAAAGTTCGCGAGCAAAGCTCTCGATGCTACTGGGTGAGGCCAAACGAATTGCGCCCGCAGGTGTTTGGATGGAATCCATCGCGATAAAGCCTTCCCCGCTTTGAGCCAGAACATCAAGTAGAACAGTTGCGTTCGGTGAATAATGTGATTCTAGAGAACCAGATACTCGGATCCTGGTTGGTTCATCTTCTAGAACGAGCAAGCCAGTGCTTTCCTGAATCATCTCTCTGGTAATTGCGCCAAGTCGAAGTATTTGTGGGGCATTGGTAGTGCAATCGATAATGGTTGATTCAACGCCAACTTGGCATGGCCCACCATCTAAAATTAAATCGTTCTTGGGGTCTAGATAATTTGCGAGTTCATCTTTAACGGCCTGAGCCGTAGTTGGAGAAAGTGCGCCAAATCTGTTGGCGCTTGGCGCCGCGATTCCTCTGCCTCCCAGTTTTTCAAATTCCTTCAAAAGCGCCAAGGCGACTGGTTGGTTTGGTACTCGTAGGGCAACGGTTTCTTGGTTACCAGTGATGAAATCTTCTGCTAACTCGCTGCGCCGGAAAATCAAGGTCATTGGGCCGGGCCAGAAATCCCGCGCCAAATTGATCGCATAGCTAGATACCTCGCTGGTCCAATCACCGATGGCGCCCATTGATGCAATGTGAACAATTAATGGATGGTCCGACGGGCGGCCCTTTGCTTGATAAATTTTTGCAACAGCGCTTTCATTTGTGGCATCAGCGCCCAGACCATAAACGGTTTCGGTAGGAAAGGCGACCAGGTGGCCGGCGGCGATACTTTGTGCGGCCTGCTTTATGGAATTGGTCGAACATTCAGAGAGAAACATGGAGTAATTCTCTCATTAAATTATGACCCAATTGTCTGATAACTCAAACGAAACCTGTTCTAGGCTTGGGGAATGAAAATTGACGCTAAAAGATTTACTCGGATAGTTGCCGTAATTGCTCTTACCGCCTTGGTCTCTACTTTTGGTGCGCAATTCGCCGAAGCTGCATCGCCTGTGCGCTACATAAGTGTCAGCTCTATCGGCACGGTAAAAGCCGAGCCCGATGCCGTTCGCTTAAGTGCATCGGTATCTGCCATTGCAAAAATAAACAAGGATGCGCTATCTGAAGCTGGGGCGAGCGCCACCAAGTTTCGCCAAGCGTTAGCGGAAAATGGAATTGATAAGAAGGATTTGCGGAGTACCACGCTAAATATTTATCCCGAGTACAACTACACCCAAGATGGCGGAAGTGTTTTAATTGGATATCGAGCCACTCAAAGTTTTGAAGTTGTAATTCGCGCCGCAGCTACAGCCGGCGCGATCGTTGATGCCGTTGTCGCTAGTGCTGGTGACGCACTTTCGATAAATGCAGTCACGCCTTTTTTGATTGACAGTACGAAAGCTTATGAAGCAGCACGAAGCTCTGCAGTGAAGAACGCAAAGGCAAGAGCTAGATCTTATGCAAAATTATTAGGAGTTAAGATCGGTAAAATTATTTGGCTTCAAGAATCTTCTGCTCCGGCAACCACCCCAATTGTCATGACACAAGCAAAAAGTGACTCTGGTGCAACAGAAATAGATTTGGGAGAGCAAGATGTAAGTGTTTCAGTATCGACCCGCTGGGCTATTTCTTAAGGGTTGTTTACCTCTTCGTAAGTACATTTTTGGGCCCGGGAATCGCGTTTTGCTCTTCTGATTCTCTCCGATACCCTTGCGCTCTGCCTTAAAACGTCCCCATCGTCTAGAGGCCTAGGACATCGCCCTTTCACGGCGGTAACACGGGTTCGAACCCCGTTGGGGGCACTAGGTAAGAAGGAAAGTAAGAAGTAATTCTTGCTATTTTTCTTATTCGAAAGCACGTCGAAGAACGTTTGTTGCCACGCAAGTGGGGATGAACAAACTAAAAGTTCTTAGATGTGTGGAAAGGCCCAGTAGCGCAGTTGGTTAGCGCGCCGCCCTGTCACGGCGGAGGTCGCGAGTTCAAGTCTCGTCTGGGTCGCTAGAAGAGAGTGTCCACACACTCTCTTCTTTTATTAATAAATGTTTTCAAAATTTAATATTGGCTCGGTAGCTCAGTTGGTACGAGCGCGCGACTGAAAATCGTGAGGTCGACAGTTCGATCCTGTCCCGAGCCACTCTTCTTGCAAATCACTACTTGTAGTTTCTTATAGTTAAAAATTGTTTAAGCGTCTTTGGATTGAAAGAACTTTATAAATAGAACAGCCCAAACCAGGGCAGCAATTGCAACGATGATTTGTTCCAGGCCTTCTGATGTTCTTGGAATTGCAATTGCGCAGAGCGCGAAGAATCCTGACAGTCCCCAGAGTGAGAATGCTGCAGTGCGACGAGATAAGCCACCGCGGATTAATCGGTGAGATAAATGATCGTGGCCACCTTGGAATGGTGAGATACCGCGTTTAATTCTTGAGATCACCGCAACCGATGTGTCCAGGATTGGCACTGCAAGAAGTAGGACTGGTGTGGCAAGTGATGTCCACATGACTTCAGTGTCTGGCTTTAAACGAATTGTTAAGGTTGCAATGAGAACACCGAGGAAAAGCGCACCGGCGTCGCCCATATAGATACGGGCTGGGCTCTTATTCCAGAGAAGAAAACCAATTGTTGCGCCAGCTGTTACTGCCGATAGAGCAGCAATCAGGAATTGTCCGCCTTGAAAACCCAGAACAAAAAGCGCGGTTGAACTCACGGCAACTGTGCCTGCTGCGCCACCATCAAGATTGTCGAAGAAGTTGATTGAGTTGCATATTCCGACTATCCAGAACGAGGTGATCAGCGCATCAATAATTATGGATTGGGTGGGGTTGCCTATTGTGTTCTGAGAAATCAGAATCCAGGCGGTAAATAACCCAGCCGCGCTTTGAATCGCTAGGCGGGGTGCTGGACGAAGATTTCGCATGTCATCCCAAAGTCCGATGGCCCCCAATAAAAGTGCTGGGGCAAGGACTGAGGTCATCAGTAAAATATTTTTACTTGTGAAGCCGTCGTAAATCGCCGTGGCATAGGAGACCAGAACCACCCCGATAGCAATAGCAACGCCACCAAGATAAGGGACTGGTTCTCTATGGGTCTTATGGGCCGCACTTGGTGCATCATAAATTTTGTTTGTGATTGCAATCTTGCGCATTACTGGAGTTAGCAAGCCAACAATCACGAAGGTGAATACGAACAATAGGAAATATTGGAAGTCGGTAATCGCCATTTGGTTAAGGGTGGGTTTCTAATTAACCAGGATTAACCGGCAGAGCCAGATGGGCCAGATTTACGACGAAACATCTTTGGGGCGTTTGCGCCAGCTGCGGCATTTACCTTGGAACCTGAAGATGGCCCGCCTTTTACGCCAGAAGTATTTTTGCCCTGTTTTTTAGCGAGCGCCTCGAGCATTTTTGCCTTCGCATCGTTGGCTGCGGCTGGCTTATTTTTGCTCTCTTTAGCTTTATCTGATTCGCTCATATCTTTGGGTCTTCTTCCTTAATAGGTTTTGAAGCTGTCGTGAAACTTTCCAGGAGTAATTTTACTTCTGATTCCTTATATCGATAGTGACGGCCAGCGGTCTTGATTATTGTTAATCTGCCCGCCATCGCCCAGCGATTGATGGTCTTGGGGCCGACGCGAAAAAGTTTTGCAACTTCAGCGGCGGTTAATAAAACCTCTTGCTCACCGATCATAATAAGTAATTCTAACTCTTAAAGCGCGGTAATTATGTGGCTTAAATCAAGTTGCGCCCTCTAAGGCTGAAACTTTGCGCCATCTTGAGATTAAGCGCTCGTATCCCGCACCAGCCTTTGCGCCATCTCCAGCAGAAAGACCTTGAAGAGAAAGTTGAATATCTTCGATTGAGGTATCGGCCTCGAGGCCTGCTTGGCCATCGGCAATAAGAATCTTCTCTAAATAGGAAGCTAGCCCGCCATAATCAAGTTCAACAATTGATTCAGGATGAAAGAGTGACATCCATTCAAGCAGGTCAGCAATCTCGGCTTCAATAGGGCCGTGGCCAAATGCTGAAACTACGGATTCGTGAGTGAATGCGCACCGAGATTTGGCGTTAGCAATTGAAGTTCGCAAAATAGTAAATGCGCCATCATCTGAATGGCCCCGCAGGCGATCTTCTGGCTGAAATAATGAGAACCAACGTGGCGGAACCATCCAAGTTTCAGTGAGAATATGTGGAACTTTATCTTCGATCATTTCTGAATTTATATTTATTGCCTCTTCGATATTGTCTGGGACGAAAAACTTTGTTACCGGAAGTGGCATAGAGTTTTTAAAATCATCGAGAGCTGCCCAAACTCTTGCTGCAGTTGACCAGGGGGCGACGTATCGCTTTGAGTCTAATTCCAAAATATGGGCGCCATCTGGCTTCAAAGCCGGTGGCTCGGTAATGATTACTCGGCGAAGTGCGCGAAGTTGTTCGTCTCTGCCAGTTGCGGTTGTGATTGGAATTGCTTCCCAACGAAGTGCTTGGGCAGGAGAGAAGGCAGTGATTGGTTCATAGATACGAAGTGAGGCAACGTAAGGTGTTGGGCGCATATTATTTATGCTCACGCACCTAAATTAAGCACGTGCGATGTAATTGCCTTCGGCAAACGGATCGTCATCTTTTTCGTTCTCTTCAATTTTCACTTCACCGTGAAGCTCTTTAGAAAGTCTTTCGAGGTCCATATCGGTGTTGGAATATTTCAAATCACGAGCTACTCGTGTGGCTTTTGCTTTTTGTCGGCCTCGCCCCATGCGCGTGACCTCCTTCTCGCTTTATAAGTTATGAGTTCTTCAGATGCGTAGGTTATCGTGACTTGAAGCTGGCTTCCAACGCAGAAGCCCCTGGCCCGCCTGCGGGATCTACCTTTACAACACCTGCCGCCCAGGCTTTCATTCCCCGAGCCGCCAGGCTGGCAACGGTCAGACCTACCGCGTGCGGAGCCACAATGGCCGCCATACCGATCCCGCAATTCCAGGTGCGCTCCATATCTGCCTCGGGCACGGCCCCTATTTGCGCCAGATAAGCCATTTCAAGGGGCAGCGCCCAGGTCGATCTCTCATAGACCGCCTTTAGCCCGGCTGGGATGACCCGCGCGGTGTTCTCGGCAATGCCGCCGCCAGTGATGTGGGTAAATGCGTGGAGATCATTTTTTAAACCATTGATCAGAGCTAGGCAATCGAGTGAATAAATTTCGGTTGGAGTGAGCAGAACTTCGCCAAGTGTTTTCGAGAAATCCTGAGGCGTGGCATCGAGTTTCAAATTTTTGGTTGTCAAAATATGTCGAACTAAGGAGAAACCATTTGCATGAATACCACTCGCTGGCATGGCAATTATTACATCGCCCGCTTGAACTTTTTCTGGGCCAAGTAACTTCTCATATTCAACGGCGCCAGTTGCTGCGCCTGCAATATCAAATTCATCTTCGCCAAGCAGGCCAGGGTGTTCTGCAGTTTCCCCGCCAATGAGTGCGGTCCCGGCTTTCGCACAACCTCTAGCAATTCCCGAAACTATTTCCGCAATACGTTCTGGAAATACTTTTCCGACTGCAATGTAGTCGGTCATGAAAAGTGGCTCGGCGCCACAAACAACAAGATCATCAACAACCATCGCGACAAGATCTTCACCAATCGTGTCGTACTTGCCAAGTTGGCGAGCAATTTCGGTTTTTGTTCCGACGCCATCTGTTGACGTTGCAAGAAGCGGGCGGCTAAATCTTTTTAGAGCTGATACATCAAAGAGTCCAGCGAACCCACCGATATCACCTATAACCTCTGCGCGGCGAGCTCTCTTCAAATGCTCTTTCATTAATTGCACCGCTAAATCGCCGGCATCAATATCTACCCCGGCTTTACTGTATGTGCTCGATGAGCCAGTTGTATCGGTCATTCGTATCGGTTCACGACTTCTAGCAAATTCTTACCGCCCGAAAGGTCGACTGGAATTTCTATTGGATAGCTGCCTGTGAAACATGCGGTGCAAAGATTTTTTTCGGCGATAGTTGTCGCTGCGACCAGCCCTTCCATAGAGACATAACCTAAAGAGTCAGCGCCAATTGATCTGCGAACCTCTTCGACTTCAAGTCCAGCGGCGATAAGTTCGGCGCGTGAAGCAAAATCAATACCGTAATAACAGGGCCATTTAACCGGCGGCGAGGAGATTCGGACGTGGATTTCCAGGGCCCCGGCCTCGCGAAGCATTCGGACCAACGCCCGCTGGGTGTTGCCTCTGACTATCGAATCATCGACGACGATAATTCGTTTTCCTTCGATAATTTCGCGAAGTGGATTTAGTTTAAGGCGAATACCAAGTTGGCGGATTGTCTGACTTGGTTGAATAAATGTCCGCCCGACATAGGAATTTTTCACTAGCCCCATGCCATATGGAATTCCAGATGCTTTGGCATATCCGATCGCTGCCGGAGTTCCTGATTCTGGAACTGGGATTACTAAATCTGCTTCCACTGGATGTTCCTTGGCAAGTTGTTCCCCAACTGCAACGCGAGTTGCGTGAACATTTCGACCAGAGATAGAAGTATCAGGGCGAGCAAGATAAACATATTCGAAGATGCAACCTTTTGGTTCTGGTGTCGCCCAACGGTGCGAGCGCAGACCATTTTGGTCGATGGCGATAAATTCGCCTGGTTCGACTTCGCGCACAAATGCAGCACCGACGATGTCGAGAGCAGCAGATTCTGATGCGACAACCCAGCCATGTTCAAGTTTTCCAATGACAAGTGGTCGCACACCATGAAGATCGCGCGCGGCATACAAAGTATGTTCATCCATAAAGACAAGAGAGAAAGCCCCTTTAAGCTGGGGCAGAACTTCAAGTGCGGATGACTCAAAATTTTTACCTTCTTGGGCAGCGATAAGCGCAGTCATAATTTCAGTATCGGTTGTGGCGTGCAGACCATGATCATTTTTCTCGGTAATAATTTTTGCTAACTTTTCTGCTAAGTCGCCGGTATTAGTTAAATTTCCATTGTGAGCCAGGGCTAGCGTTCCGTGGTTTGTTGCACGAAGAGTTGGTTGGGCGTTATTCCAGGTGCTAGAACCGGTGGTGCTATATCGACAGTGACCGATTGCTAGATTTCCAGTGAGGGTCGCTAGATCACTCTCGGTAAATACTTGGGAGACAAGTCCCATATCTTTATAAACAAATATTCGCTCGCCATCACTTGTCGCGATACCGGCAGATTCTTGACCTCGATGTTGCAGGGCATAAAGCCCATAAAATGTTAGCTTTGCGACCTCCTCGCCGGGCGCCCAGACGCCAAAAACACCGCATTCATCTTGTGGCAGGTACTCGCCCTCATAGAGTTCAAAGGTTAGTTTTCCATCGGGTCTGCGGGCCATGGCGTAATCCTATTTCGTATTCATTAATTGAGAGAAGAGCTCGGACAGATCAGAGCGTTCACCAGATGCACTTATTCGGCCATCTGCGATTGCATCAGCCCACTTAATTTCACCGCTTGTGATTGCGAAGAGGATTTCGGCCTGCATCTCGACAACATTTGGTGGCGTACCACGTGTGTGCTTTGGGCCGGTGCCACATTGGATTGCCGAATAAGGTGGAATTCGAAGTTCTACGGAATGACCTGGGGAAAGTTTCGAAACTTTTCCGAGAATATCTTTAACTTTCAACATAATTTCTGGGTCTCTCATGTTCAACCAAACAACCTTGGAAAAGTTTCAGTATGAGCCTTTGAAAGTTCCTCGATTGAAATAACAGCTTGATTTATTTCCAAATTTGTTCCGCCAGTTGTCCCAATCTTATAAATTGGAATTTGATACTTTACGGCCAGCTTCGCAATATCATTTGTCTTGTTCTGTGCAATTGCAACCAAGACGCGACCCGGAGTTTCACTGAAAAGCGCATTAGCCACATCATTTAATTCAATGCGGGCGCCGATTTTATTTTTTAGAACCGATTCGACTAAAGTCGCGGCAAGTCCGCCATTTGAAACATCGTGCGCTGATTCAAAGATACTCTGGCCAGAAAGAAGAAAATCAACTAACCGTTTCTCCATCTCAAGGTTTGCAACTGGCGCGCTGTTTCCGATTTCGCCATGTAGGTAGGCCCATTCGCTGCCCGACAAATTACCGTTGTATTTTCCAATTAAATAAAGGTCAAGATCAGCGGCGGGAATTCCCATCGGTGTGCGCTCTCGCACATCTTGGATAACGCCCAGAACTCCGATTACCGGGGTAGGCAAAATAGCCACGCTTCCAGTTTGGTTATAGAAGGAAACATTTCCACCGGTAATTGGCAGCCCAAGTTCAAGACAGGCATCTGCAAGGCCGCGAACTGTCTCCGCAAATTGCCACATTACTTCTGGATCTTCTGGTGAACCAAAGTTCAAGCAATTTGTGACTGCTAGGGGTTTGGCCCCGGAAGTAGCTATATTTCGGCAACTTTCGGCCAGTGCCAACTTCGCTCCTTCATATGGGTTGAGATAAGACCAACGGGCATTGGCATCAGTTGAAATTGCAACGCCAAGATGTGTCTCTTCATCGATACGCACCAACCCAGAATCCTCTGGTTGAGCCAAGACGGTATTTCCCTGCACATATTTATCAAATTGCGATGTGACCCAAGATTTATCGGCGATATTGGGGCTGGCAATGAGTTTTAGTACCGCTGCCTTAACTTCATCGGCCGCAGTAGGAAGTGGAACTGTGAAAGTAGATTCTGCCAATTTATCAATGTATGAGGGTTTCATAATTGGTCTGTTATATACCGGTCCGTCGTGTGCCACCGTGCGCGGCGGAACATCAACAATTAGCTGGCCGTTGAAAGTTATGTGAAGGCGTTCGCCGGTTGTAACTTCGCCAATAACCGTCGCGGTTACATCCCATTTTTTGCAGATCGCCATAAAGTGTTTGATCTTTGCCGGTTCCACGACTGCGCACATGCGCTCTTGTGACTCGCTCATTAAAATTTCTTCAGGAGAGAGAGTCGGGTCGCGAAGTGGAACTTTTTCTAATTGAATATCCATTCCGCCGCTTCCAGCAGATGCCAATTCGCTGGTTGCACATGAAAGCCCCGCGCCGCCAAGATCTTGAATACCTATTACTAAATCTGCTTTGAAAATTTCTAAACAACATTCGATCAGAACTTTTTCAGCGAAAGGATCGCCAACTTGGACTGATGGTCGTTTTGTTGGTTTCGCCGAGTTAAAAGTTTCAGAGGCAAGAACTGATACGCCACCAATTCCATCGCCACCAGTTTTTGCACCGAATAGAACGACTAAATTTCCGGCGCCATGTGCGGTTGCTAGTTTTATATCCTCATGTTTCATAACGCCAACGCAGAGCGCATTGACGAGGGGATTACCGGCATAGCTCTCATCGAAAACAATTTCACCGCCAATATTTGGCAGACCCAAACAATTTCCATAGCCACCAATTCCGGCGACGATGCCCGGCAGAAGGCGACGAGTATCTGGCGCATCGGCAAGACCGAAGCGAAGTGGATCCATCACTGCAATTGGACGGGCGCCCATCGTCAAAATATCGCGAACTATGCCGCCGATACCGGTTGCGGCCCCTTGATATGGCTCGATAAATGAGGGGTGGTTATGGGACTCGATCTTGAAAGTGACCGCGTAATTTTGCCCGATATCTACGACGCCAGCGTTTTCGCCAATGCCCACAAGCAGCGCGGCACTTTTGACTGCCTTTTCGCCGAATTGTTTTAGGTGCACCTTTGAAGACTTATAGGAGCAGTGTTCCGACCACATGACGGAGTACATCGCTAATTCGCTTGAAGTTGGTCTGCGGCCAAGAATAGTTTTAATACGGGCGTATTCATCCTCTTTTAAACCAAGTTCGGCAAATGGTTGAACGCTATTTGGATTTTCTTCTGCGATCGCGACGGTATCTAGTGACATTAACGACCTACCAATTGGTGCAAGGCTGAGGTGAAGAAGGTTAAGCCAGCTGTGCTTGGTCCAGTCAAAGTTTCAATTGCATGTTCTGGGTGTGGCATCAGGCCAACAACATTTCCGCGTTCGTTAGAGATTCCGGCAATTAAGTTACGAGAACCATTTGGATCAAAATCTAAATAGCGAGCAATCACCCGACCCTCGCTTTCTAGAATATTTAAAGTTTCATCATCGCATTGAAATGAGCCCTCACCATTTTTAAGTGGGATAAGAATCTCTTCTCCGGCGGTAAAGCCACTTGTCCAGAGCGTATTTGTATTTTCTATTTTCAATTTCTGATCACGACATAAGAAATGTAGATTGCTATTGCGCGTAAGCGCGCCCGGTAGTAAATGTGATTCGCAGAGAACTTGAAAACCATTGCAGATTCCCAGAACTGGAAAGCCGTGGTTTGCCGCAGTAACAATTGAATTCATAATTGGCGCAAAGCGAGCTATCGCACCACAACGAAGATAATCGCCATAAGAAAACCCACCCGGAAGAACAACGGCCTGTACTTCTTTTAAATCATCACTGGCGTGGAAAAGTGGAACCGCAGTACCGCCTGCCATTTCAATTGCGCGCGCTGCATCACGGTCATCAAGTGATCCTGGAAAGGTGACAACGCCGACTCTAAATGACATTACTTCTCAACTTTGACGATATAAGTTTCAATAACTGGATTGGAGAGCAGGCTCTGGGCAGCCTGTTCTGCTTCGGCCAGCTGGGTCGGTGTGGGATCGCCCTGGATTTCGATTTCAAAGCGCTTGCCTTGGCGAACGGATGTGGCTGCTTTAAGGCTGGTAAAACCCAAGCGGGGCAGGGCCGATGCCACTGCTTGGCCTTGGGGATCTAGGATTTCAGGTTTTAACATAACCTCAACAATTATTTTTGCCACGGCTAGAACTTCCTTCCAGTAAGTAATTCGTAGGCTTGCACATAACGCTCTCTGGTTTTTGAAACTATCTCGCTGGGAAGTGGTGGCGGATTGCTGTTTCGATCCCAACCGGAGTTCAACAACCAGTCACGAACAAATTGCTTGTCATAAGAATAATGAGTCTCGGGTTCCCAGAAGCGGGATGAATCTGGCGTAAGTGCTTCATCGCCCAGACAGATAGCGCCAGATGGATCTATGCCAAATTCAAATTTCGTATCGGCCAAGATAATTCCTTTGCTCTCGGCATACTCATGTGCTCTGGAATAAAGAGCAAGAGTTAATTTTTTTAAGATGGTTGCGGCTTGGCTTCCAATTATTTCTTCACATTGTTTGTAGGTAATATTTTCATCATGCTCGCCATCTTCAGCTTTTGTAGCCGGTGTGAAAATTGGTTGTGGCAATTTTGAGCCATCGACCAACCCTTTGGGTAATTTAATTCCGCAGACGCTCTGAGTTTTTTGATACTCGACCAACCCCGAGCCAGTCAGATATCCGCGAGCAACACATTCGATTGGAAACATAATTAGCGGCTTAACAATTACTGCTCTGCCTGCAACGGCCTCTGGCACATCGGTAGAGATAATATGGTTTGGAACAATCTCTTCAAGTAAGTCGAACCAGAAGAGTGAGAGCTGGGTTAGCAACTTACCTTTTTCTGGAACTTCTGTTGGCAAGATGTAATCAAATGCCGAGATGCGATCGGATGCGACAATAAGCAGCTCTTGATTTTCATTATTTTCTCGCCCGTATAAATCCCGAACTTTGCCGCTGCGCAGGTGTTGCCACCCGGTTAGCACTGCGCTCACCGTATTTGGCCGGGACGGTACTGCGCTGTCGCAGTATGAGCGGAAGTAATCGCATCGATGCGACTTACAACTCGCTGGGTCTGTCTTTTTGCATCGCCAGTAAATTCAAGTGGCTGGGCAAGCAGGGCAGTTAGGTCTTCAAGTGTGAGCGGGATTCGAGAATCTTCAGCTATGGCCTGGATCATCAAATTTGGCTTGCCTGATCGAATATCAAGCGCCGCTGAAATAGAGTGTTCTTTAATGACTTCGTGCGCTAATTCGCGGCCCACGCCAGCCTTGACTGCGGCCATTAAAATTTTGGTTGTTGCTAGAAAAGGTAGGTATTTCTCGAGCTCGGCTTTAATTACTTCAGGAAAGATGCCGAATTCCATAAGCACAGTCATGAATGTTTCCATCAAGCCATCAAAAGCGTAGAACGCGTCGGCAATAGCTACGCGGCGAACAACGCTGCAAGCTACATCTCCTTCATTCCACTGATCGCCAGAAATCTCGCCAACCATGCTGGCATATCCGCGAAGTACTACTGCCAAACCGTTCACTCGTTCGCAAGAACGGGTATTCATTTTATGTGGCATCGCAGATGAGCCAACCTGCCCAGCCTTAAAACCTTCAGTGACTAGTTCGGCTCCGGCCATCAAGCGAATTGATGTGGCAAAAGAGGAAGGGGCTGCGGCAAGTTGAACCAGAGTGGTCAATACATCAAAATCAAAAGAGCGTGGATAAATTTGGCCCGTTGAATCAAGAACGTTTTCAAAACCTAAATGCTCGGCAATCTGCGCTTCAAGAGTGGCATGTGATGCTGATGAACCGAGAAGATCAACTGAATCTTGCGAAGTTCCGACCGGGCCTTTGATGCCGCGAATTGGATAGCGCGAAATTAAATTTTCCAAGCGGTTGTAGGCAAATAAAAGTTCTTCGGCGGCCGAGGCAAATCTCTTTCCTAAAGTTGTAATTTGAGCCGGAACATTGTGAGACCTGCCAGCAATCGGTTGATCAATATATTTTGCAGCAAGACCACCAAGCAGGCCAAGTGTGGCAATCGTGCGCTCTTGAGCAAGTTGCAGACCATCTCTTATTTGAGTTGCTTCAATATTTTCAGTTAGGTCGCGTGAAGTCATTCCGGCGTGAATCGCTTCATGTCCAGCAAGAGAGTTAAATTCTTCAATGCGAGCTTTTACATCGTGTCGAACCTGTTTTTCCCGAGCATCAATTGATGCAAGATCAACTTTAGTTATTACTTTTTCGTAATCGGCAATAACTGAATCTTCAATTTTATGTCCGAGCTTTGTTTGGGCACGCATTACGGCAATCCATAATTTACGTTCGGCAATTATTTTTGATTCTGGCGCAAAAATTTCGCGCATTCCCGCAGATGCATATCTTTGGGCCAGTAAGCTCACCGGTGAATTATCTCCCATTTAATTCCCCTTCTCTGCCACCGACGCATTAAGCGCAATATCGCTTCGATAATGGCTGCCTGGCAATGAGATTCGAGAGATTGTGCGATATGCGGCATCTCGGGCCTGTGTTAAATCTGTACCAAGCCCGGTAATAGCAAGGACTCGGCCGCCATTTGAAAGCAGGGCGCCATCTACCAATTGGGTACCAGCATGAAAAACAAAGGAGTTTGGATTGGTTTCAATCGCGCTGATCTCTTTACCGATCTCTGAGCTGTTTGGATAACCCTCTGATGCTAGGACAACGGTTACTGCTGATTGCTCCGACCAGTCAAGAGCGCCGAAGTTCTCTAACTTTCCGGTGGCGGCCGCTAAAAGTAATTGTCCTAGTGGGGTTTTAAGTCTGGGCGCTAAGACTTGTGTTTCAGGATCACCAAATCGAACATTGAATTCGATAACTTTTAAACCTTTGGTTGTCAGGGCTAAGCCGGCATATAACAATCCAACAAAGGGCGTACCGCTAGCAGCCATTTCTTTTATTGTTGGATTTAATACCTTCTCTAGAACTTCTTGCATAATGTCATCGGGCGCCCAAGGCAGTGGTGAGTAAGCACCCATGCCTCCGGTATTTGGTCCGAGATCGCCATCGAGGGCGCGCTTGAAATCTTGTGCTGGTTGCATTGCAATAATTGTCGTGCCATCGCTTATGCCAAAGAGTGAAACTTCAGAACCATCCAAGAATTCTTCGATCACAACTTGTTTAGCAAGCAGCGCATGTTCGATGGCCATTGCGCGATCCTGAGTTACAACTACGCCTTTCCCTTGTGCCAAACCATCATGCTTAACAACATAGGGGGCGCCAAAAGCATCTAGAGCTCTCTCAATTTCAGCTCTATTTGTGCAAGTGAAACTTTTTCCGGTTGGAACTCCCGCATCTCGCATTACCTGTTTTGCAAAGTGCTTAGAGCCTTCAAGTTGCGCAGCAGCTTTGCTTGGTCCAAAAGTCGCGATATTAGCTTTTCTTAGTTCATCTGCAAGAGCGTTAACTAACGGGCCTTCTGGGCCGATGACAACTAGATCGACCGAAAGTTTTTTCGCTAATTCAAGAATTGCTTTGTTCTCGCGGATATCTACCGGATGGCAGATTGCAATCCCGGCAATTCCTGGATTTCCTGGTGCCACGTGGAGTTGTTCTACAGTCGTATCGCGAATTAGGGCGCTAGCCAGGGCATGTTCTCGCCCACCAGAGCCAATCAGCAATACTTTCAAATGAAGTCCCTTACTGAAATCGTTTCATCACGGCCTGGGCCGACTCCGATGGCGCTTATCGGCGCTTCGGATATCTCTTCAAGGAATTTCACATATGCCCGAGCGTTTGCCGGAAGATCCTCTAACTTGCGAGCGCCCGTTATATCTTCGTTCCAACCGGGCAGATATTCGTAAATTGGTTTTGCGTGGTGAAAATCAGTCTGTGATGCCGGAAGTTCTTCCACTCTTTGGCCATCAATTTCATAGGCAACGCAAACTGGAATTTTTTCCCAACCAGTCAGAACATCTAGCTTGGTTAAGAAGAAATCTGTCAGACCGTTTACCCGAACCGCATAGCGCGCAATCGGTGCATCATACCAACCACAACGACGGGCGCGTCCGGTAGTGACACCAACTTCGCCACCAATCGTGCGAAGTTTTTCACCATCTTCATCGAACAACTCAGTTGGGAATGGACCGGAACCAACCCGAGTTGTATACGCCTTAACAATTCCAATAACACGAGTAATTTTTGTTGGACCAATTCCAGAACCAGTAGATGCACCACCGGCAGTTGGATTTGATGATGTAACAAATGGATAAGTGCCGTGATCAACATCAAGAAGAGTCCCCTGGGAACCCTCTAATAGGACTGTCTTGTTTGCTTTTAGCGCTTGATCCAAGAGTAGAACTGTGTCAGTTACATATGGGCGCAAGATTTCGGCATATGACAAATATTCTGAGAGAACCTCTTCGACTTCAATGCCCTTACGATTAAAAACTTTTATTAGGACTTGGTTTTTATCGCGAAGCGCGCCTTCAATTTTCTGCCGCAATATTGATGGATCAAATAAATCCTGGACTCTAATTCCGATACGGTTAATTTTGTCAGCATATGCTGGTCCGATTCCGCGACCAGTTGTGCCGATCTTTGAATTTCCTAGAAAGCGTTCGGAAACTTTATCGATAGTGCGATGATATGGAGTGATCAGGTGAGCATTTGTGCTGATCTTCAATTTTGAAGTATCTATACCTCTCTCGTTTAAACCTTTAATCTCTTCGAGAAGTACTGAGGGGTCTATAACTACGCCATTGCCAATTACTGGAACAACGTTTGGCGACAAGATTCCCGATGGCAATAAGTGGAGGGCATATTTTTGATCCCCAATTACAACGGTGTGGCCGGCATTATTTCCGCCTTGGTAGCGAACAACGTAATCAACGCGGTCGCCAAGTAGATCGGTAGCTTTGCCTTTTCCTTCATCGCCCCATTGGGCACCGAGCAGAACTAGCGCTGGCATCTAGGCGATTAAGGAAGTGCCGGTTGAGCGAAGATCTTCGCAAGCAAGAACGACACGAGCTGCGATACCTGCTTCGCCTGCTTTGCCCCATGCGCGTGGGTCGTAAGCTTTTTTATTTCCAACTTCGCCATCAATTTTCAATACGCCGTCATAGTTCTTCATGATGTGATCAACAACCGAGCGCGTGAAGGCATATTGTGTATCGGTATCGATATTCATCTTAATTACGCCGTAATCAAGGGCTTCGCGGATCTCTGAAAGCAGTGAACCTGAGCCGCCGTGGAATACCAAATCCATTGGCTTTGCACCTGCAGCAAGACCATGCTTTGCAACAATTGCATCTTGAAGAGTGCGCAAAATGGCTGGCTGCAAAACTACATTGCCTGGTTTGTAGACGCCATGGACATTCCCGAAGGTTGCGGCGACCATGTAGCGACCGCGTTCTCCCATTCCTAAAGTTTCAACTGTCATCAGCGCATCTTCTGGAGTTGAGTACAGCTTTGCATCGTGCTTGGCCTCGATACCATCTTCTTCGCCGCCAACAACTCCAATTTCGATTTCAAGAATCGTGCGGGCTGCAGCTGATTTCTCTATTAATTCATCTGCGATTGACATGTTCTCTGGCATAGAAACCGCAGAACCGTCCCACATGTGCGAGCTAAAAAGTGGACCTTTGCCAGACTTGATTCGCTCTGCGCCAATTGCAAGCAGTGGGCGCATGAAGCCATCTAATTTTTCGACTGGGCAGTGATCGGTATGTAGTGCAATATTTACGTTGTAATTCTTAGCAACGATGTGTGCGTACTCGGCGAGAGCGACTGCGCCGTCAACCATATTCTTAACTGTTGAACCAGAAAGGTATTCCGCCCCGCCCCAGGAGATTTGGACTATGCCATCAGATTTTGCTTCAGCAAATCCTCGAATTGCACCAATTAACGTTTGTGATGATGAGACGTTAATCGCTGGATATGCGAAAGCTTTTGCTTTAGCGCTGTCCAACATTTCGGCATATATTTCCGGGGTTACTATCGGCATTTTATTCTCCCAAATCGAGTTGCTCGTGAGGTAAATCTCTGGCCGGGCACTTCGATGGGCTTCGGTGAGGCTTACGGCATATCCCACCACATTTAGGGGCAGATTGGAAAACCACGCGCTTATCGGCGCCTATTACCTCATTCCGAGGAAGCTCAGAAAGTGCTCCAGCCCGATAGTTCCGAGATTGCTATGAAGGACCATCTTCCCCACCCGGCCGATAGCTTTGATTGCAACGGTTATGGCGTGGAGATTTGTTATTGCGGAGATGAAAAACCCCATTTATTGCTCCTTTTTATTTCTCTAGCTTGAATTTGATTACTTGCGAAAGATAGAGAGATTGCTCTTGCTAAATCTGGCATGGAGAAAAAATTTTGGACAAAGTTATGGTGGGGAAAACTCTTGACTGGTAACCTGCAAACATGAGCACACTTGAAAATTTGGGAAGCGAGAATCGCAAATTCCCGCCATCTGCTGAATTTGCTGCCCAAGCAAATGCCAAACCAGAAATTTACGCAAGAGCAGAATCAGATCCATTAAAATTTTGGGAAGATGCAGCAAGCGCATTGCATTGGGAGAAAAAGTGGGATCAAGTTTTGGATTGGCAAATTCCTTTTGCTAAGTGGTTTGTGGGCGGAAAATTAAATGCTTGCTATAACGCAGTTGATCGTCATGTGCTTGAAGGTCGCGGCGAGCGAGTTGCTTTTTATTTTGAAGGCGAACCAGGGGATACCCGAACAATTACTTACGCCGATCTACTCCGCGAGGTTTCTAAAACTGCCAATGCTCTGCTTGAGTTAGGGATTTGTGCAACTGACCGTGTTGCAATTTATATGCCAATGATTCCAGAAGCTGTGATTGCAATGTTGGCATGTGCTCGAATTGGCGCCGTGCACTCTGTTGTCTTTGGTGGATTTTCCGCAGACTCACTTACTTCCCGCATCAATGACGCTGAAGCGAAATTAGTAATCACCGCAGATGGCGGCTTTAGAAAAGGCGCCGCTTTTGGTTTGAAGTCAGCCGTCGATGAAGCTGTGCTTGCCACGCCCTCGGTGAAAAACGTATTGGTAGTTAAACGCACTGGCCAGGAAGTAAAAATGCACTCGGGTCGCGACATCTGGTGGCATGACGCAATTGATCACCAATCTGATACTCATGTTGCTGAGTCTTTTGATAGCGAACATGGTTTGTTTATTCTTTATACCTCTGGAACTACCGCGAAACCAAAAGGAATTTTTCATACTACGGGCGGATATTTAACACAGGCTGCTTATACTCATAAAATGGTTTTTGATTTAAAACCTGAGAGCGATGTCTATTGGTGTACCGCTGATGTTGGTTGGATAACTGGCCATTCTTATGTTGTTTATGGGCCGCTAATAAATGGGGCTACCCAAGTTATTTACGAGGGAACACCTGACACACCAAGCAAAGCGCGCATTTTTCAAATTATCGAAAAATATAAAGTTTCGATTCTCTATACCGCGCCAACACTTATTCGTACCTGGATGAAATGTGGCGATGAATTTCCAAATGGTTCAGATTTAACCTCGCTCCGTCTTTTGGGTTCAGTTGGAGAACCGATTAATCCAGAGGCATGGATGTGGTACCGAGAAGTTATTGGCGGCAATCGTTGTCCAATAGTTGATACCTGGTGGCAGACTGAAACCGGTGCCATCATGATTTCACCACTTCCTGGAATCACCGCTACTAAACCTGGTTCAGCTATGGGAGCGCTTCCGGGGATTAGTGCAAAAGTTATAGATGAAAATCAGAAAGAGGTTGGCAACGGTGGCGGTGGTTATCTTGCGCTTACTGAGCCATGGCCAGCAATGCTTCGAGGAATTTGGGGTGAGCCAGAGCGCTATGAGCAAACTTATTGGTCTCGCTTCCCTGGTAAATATTTTGCTGGAGATGGAGCCAAGTTAGATGACGATGGTGCTATTTGGTTGTTAGGTCGCGTTGATGATGTCATGAACATTTCAGGCCATCGAATTTCGACAACAGAGGTCGAGTCCGCTCTAGTTTCCCATGAAGTTGTCGCTGAAGCGGCCGTAGTTGGGGCTAAAGATGAGATGACTGGGCAGGGAATTGTTGCCTTTGTTATTTTGCGAACCGGCATCGAGCATTTAAATGGTAAGGAACTAGTTAAACAATTATGTGCTCATGTGGCAAAAGAAATTGGTCCAATTGCCAAGCCACGCCAAATAGTTGTTGTTAATGAGCTACCAAAAACTCGAAGTGGAAAAATCATGCGTCGCTTACTGCAAGATGTTGCAGAAGATCGCGCTGTTGGTGATTCCACAACACTTGCAGACCCAAATGTTATGAAGTTAATTCAATCCGGACTTGCTTCTGGAAAAAGTGAAGATTAATTCTTCCCAAATAATCTGCTAAATAGTCCGGGGCCTCTTGGCTTAACAGGGTCATTTTGATGACCTTGGCAACGCTGAGATTTTGGAACACCATTTAGCGCTATCTCAATATGATTTCCGCATCCACTCCAAGTTGGCTTGCTGCATTTGCGACATGTTGTTCTGCTACACATTTTTCTCTTCCTTTTCCTTTTTGAATTAAGTTAGGTCTAAGTAGTTACAAGTTGAGTTAAGACTGCTGGGGAATTAACCCATGTGTGATATCCACCGTCAAGATTTTTTGCCTCGACTCCAAGTTCATTCAATAACAGGGTCGCGGTGTGGCCACGTTGTCCGGCATAGCAAAATACAAGGACATCGTGAGTTGGAATTTCAGAAACTCTCTCACGCAGTTCATCAACCGGAATGTTAATTGCACCCGGAATTGCACCGGCTGCGAATTCAGACTTTGAACGGACATCTAATAAATTGTGGCCGCCGACTTCACTCCATTGCAAAGTTTCGATCAACCCAGAAATCTGATTTTCTGCAACGTACCCCAGCATATTTACCGCGTCCTTGGCTGAACCAAATGGCGGAGCATATGCCAATTCCAGATCAGCGAGCTCTGGTGCGCTTATTCCGCCACGTATAGCGGTGGCAATAACATCGATCCGCTTATCAACACCTTCATAGCCAACGCCCTGAGCTCCGTAAATTTCTCCAGATTTTGCATCGAAAATTAATTTCAGAGACATCTGTTCTGCTCCCGGGTAATAGCCGGCATGTGAACTTGGGTGGGTATGAATTATTTTATAATCCCGGCTTGTTGCTGCAAGTCGTTTTTCATTCCATCCTGTTGTAGCAATAGTTAATTCAAATACTTTAACGATTGCAGTTCCAATTGTTGGGACAACTCGAACATCACGACCAAGAATGTGATCAGCGACAACGCGCCCATGGCGATTGGCCAGATTTGCTAATGGAACCAAGGTGGAAGTGCCGTCGAGGGCATCCTTCTTCTGGGCAGCATCACCAATTGCATAAATATCAGGATCGGTTGTCTGATTAAATTCATTGACATCGATTCCGCCGCGTTCACCAATTACCAATCCTGCACTCTTGGCTAGGTCGACATCAGGGCGAACTCCAATTGCCATAATAACGAGATCAGCATCAATCTGACGACCATCGATTAGTTCAACAGATTTCTCACCAATTGCGACAACAGATTTATCTAAAATGAGGTCCACGCCATTCCGCGCTAATTCGCTGTGAACGAAGAAAGCCATCTCTGGATCGAGCGCTGCTAGAACTTGTGGTGCTGCTTCAACAATCGAAGTTGCAATGCCTCGGTGGATCAGATTCTCGGCAATTTCTACGCCAATGAATCCGCCGCCAATAACCACTGCGCTTTTTGGCTTATCTGTTACAGCAAGTGTGATGCGCTCGACATCTTCGACCGTACGTAGAGTCATTGCCCGCTCTGATCCCGGAATATTTGGCCGAATAGGCGAAGCCCCTGGGCTTAAAATAAGTTTGTCATAATTTATTGCGTACTCTTCTTGAGTCACAAGATTGCGAACTAAAACAGTTTTAGTGGCTCGGTTTATCGATAAAGCTTCATTGGCTACCCGCACATCCAGTCGGAAGCGAATATGAAGGCTTTCTGGCGTCTGTAGAAGTAGTGAGTCTTCTTTCTCGATAATTCCGCCGACGTAATATGGTAGTCCGCAATTTGCATACGAAACGTAACCGCTTTTTTCTAGAACAATTATTTCGGCACTCGCATCTAGTCTACGTAGTCTGGTTGCGGCAGACATACCGCCCGCAACTCCGCCAACAATTACTATTTTTTTCATTTTAATTCAGCACGACCGGTTGGCCAGCCGCAGTCCAGCCTGCGATTCCACCATTCAAATTAAATAATGAAGTGAAGCCTAATTTCGACATTTCGGAAGTAGCAATTCCAGATCTACGCCCACTCTGGCAATAGACCGCATATGTTTTCGTTTTGTTGAGTTTGGACACATCAGATGTGAATTGCATGCCTTCAATATCAATATTGATTGAATTAGCTAAATGACCAGCAGCATATTCTCCCGGTGTGCGAACATCAAGAACAATTGTTGAAGCACTGGTCGCGGTCGTCGCAAAATCAGCGACCCCTTGATTGGTAACAGAACCTCCGGAAGAGCCACAGCTGGTCAGGAGGATCGCAGAAAGTCCGAAAATAGCAAATATTTTTCTCATTATTAAGCCAAACTTAAGAATAGTTTTTGAAGTTTTTCACTTACGGCATCTGAGTTGGATTTTCCTTCAACGATGCACTCTTTGAGGCTTGCTGAAATAAGAGTGAATGCTGCGGTATTAATCGCCTTGCTTACAGCAGACATTTGGATAACAATCTCATCGCAACTGCGCCCTTCATCAAGCATTCGAGCAACTGCACCAAGTTGTCCCTGAGCGCGTTTAACGCGCTTAGAAATTGCATCTACCTGCTCTTGGTCAGATAGGACATGTCCTGCGCTTTTCACAGCCATTTAGAGCCTCCACTCACTATTTGGGTGGACTTTAGCATACCCCTAGGGGTATAGTCAAGTCTGCTAGATCATCTAGCGAGCGTCGTTATTCGGAGTAAAAATGAGAAAGAAATTAGTAGCCACTGGAATCGTTCTGGCCCTAGCGATAGGCCCAATCGTCCAAGTTTCAGCAGCAACACTTCCTGCTGCAACCAAGGCTTCACTGAGATTTATGGTCGAGGAAGAGAAGTTGGCTCGGGATGTCTATACAACCCTTTATGCAAAAACTGGGTTAAACCAATTTAAGAATATATCTAAAGCAGAACAGACCCATATGGATTTAGTGCGCGGGCTACTAAAGACTTACGGAATTAAAGATCCAACCATTGGCAAAGCTGTTGGAAAGTTCAATAATGCTTCGCTGACTGCCCTATATAAGAAGTTAATTGCAGATGGCAGCGTTTCACTTGTTGCAGCTCTCAATGCAGGAATTGCTGTTGAGAAGAAGGACATTGCCGACATCGACAAGATTCTAAAGATTAAACAGCCAGATGATGTTAAGTATGTTTTAGATCGCTTACTCGCTGGTTCTTATAATCACTTAGCAGCTTTCACTCGTTAATTAATTGAAACAGTTTGAAAAAGTCGCTACTAAAATTAGTGGTGACCTTTTCTTATCATTCTTACCATTTTCAAATTTATGGCTACAAAACGCCAAAATTGTAAAAAGAGATTCTTGCGAAAACGTAGAGTCCTCGAAGTTGGCAGAGGTGCGTGCTTAATGCTTTCAGTTTCGTTATCCATGCTTTTCCTTACTCTGGAATCAAAAACCAGCCGAAGCGAGCCTTTGCCTTATAGATAAACATGTAATGCAGAAGTAATTTGATCCAATGACCAGCTAATCCAATTTCGCCAAAAGTATCATCTACGCTTCGACCGGTATTTGGAAACTTTAAATAGTCAGGAACAACTGGAAACATTGTCATAGAAGCAGCGCTACCTTTTCGTAATCCAGACCCCGCAGATGCCACACAAGCTGCTCCCATTTCTGCCATTGAGGCCGTGTGAACTTTTGCGCTCTTCCCAGATTTGATCATTGCCGCAATATTTAGCGCAGCGACTTTCCCCATAATTCCTGATGGCATGCCTGTTCTTGGTGGCGAAGGAGCTACCAGCGTGCCATTTGGTGATTTTCGAGGTTTCGAAATTTGATGTGGTGGTGCAAAGGCTATCCCAACCGCAAATACATTGGGGTATTTAGGGACTTGATAAGTCTTTGGCCAATCTGAAGCTAGCCATTCTTCATAAGGCTTTCCACTGTAGTCAGCATCAACTTTCATGAAGCCGCTTGGTGCAAAAATTTCATTCGAAATATCTGTGCCATCTTTTTCAAAGGCCCTCATGTCCACACCTCTAAATGGTGGCAATAACATTGCAAAGTCAAAGAGCAAAGTTCCCTTTGTGCCATCTACAAGTTCGTAATGAATGAGACCAGCTTCAATTTTCTCAACATGGGCGCCCAAGATTGCACGAATGTTTCGCTCTCTAAATAACGATTCAGTCCATAGTTTTGAGGTGGTCTGGAATCCGCGTTGCGCAAAAATAAGTCCACCAACACCAAAATCCCCAAGTTCAAATTCATTTGTTAAATAGATAATCTCGGCAAGTTCCCGGACGCCCGCTTGCTTCAACTCGTGCTCAACATTGAATGTGTACTCAAAGGCGGCGCCTTCACAAGTACAGGTTCCATGTCCAACTCCGATGACCAAGGTTTGCCTCTGACCGGCTTTTAATTTTTCAATTACACCTTTAAGTGAATGAGCAGCTTCAATTGCGTGATCTGAAGTGCAGACTGAAACTGTGTGACCATCTGGGCCAAGTCCTTCGGTAGCCGCAAAATTTAATTTTGGCCCGGTAGCATTTATTAAATAATCGTATTTAATTTTTGCAGTTACACCGCTCAATTCTGAACTTGTGTAGGTAACATCGATAAATGCTGATTCGGTCTGTGCATCCCCGGCTGGATGCACACCGGTTGCAAGTGCTTGGTGATGAGTAATTTTCATCTTTTTGTAAACGGGAGCCAAAGGGAATGTAACTTGTGTTTTATTCATCTTGCCAACACCAACCCAAATATTGGATGGGATCCAGTTGTATTTGGAATTTGGCGAAACAACTATTACTTCATCATTCGATTTTAAAATTCTCTTCAAATGCAAAGCTGCGGTATGTCCTGCTATGCCTGCGCCCATAACAACAACTCGTGCCACTTAACTCTCCCTTAAATCGCGTTAAGGCGAGGTTAATCGGTAGAGCTATTGATAAATACCCAGAAAGTGGGTGCTGGCACTCGTAGTAGGGTGCTTAAATGAATATGAAACCAAACAAGGCGTGGAGTTTTGCTCTTTCGGAATGGGCTATTCCCAAAGTAATTTTGGAACAAGCGCCAGAAAGTCCATGGATTCACCCTGCTGCACTTTTCAATATTCCTGACGTAATTGAAATGACTCCAGCGCATAAATTGGCAAGAGAATTAATGCCAGAAGGTGGAACTGTTTTAGATATTGGTTGTGGCGGTGGATTAGCAGCTTTTGCAACCACTCCACCTGCTGCCATCGCGATTGGCGTCGACCACCAAGAAGATATGTTGGAAATGTTTAGTGCGAATGCAAAATCTCGTGGTGTTGAGGTTCAAACTTTCTTGGGATTTTGGCCAGCAGTTGCTAGTGAGGTTCCTGTCGCAGATGTAGTAACAGTTCACCATGTCGTCTATAACGTTTCCGAAATAGTTCCGTTTATCGCTGCGCTAAATTCACATGCTCGAAAACGAGTTGTGATTGAACTGCCGGCAGAGCACCCACTTTCAGCTATGCGTGCTGCATGGAAACATTTTTGGGATCTGGATCGACCAACCAAACCGACGCCTGAAGATTTGATGGCTGTTTTGCTCGAAATGGGAATCACTCCCGAAATTAAATATTTTTCTGCTGAAATGCGCAATGAAAAGAATTTGGAAGATGCTGCAAAATTTATGCGAATTAGGCTCTGTCTACCGGTTGACCGTGAGGATGAAGTTCGCGATTTTTTTGCTAAACATGGTGCTCCTGCTACACGCGAATTAGCTGTTATTTATTGGGATATCTAGAGACTTAATCTTTGAAGTTACGTTCTTTATGAGCATTGGCGTTAAGGTGTCGATTTTTTGATAAATCTCGCTACTGGGGATATTTTTCTGCGCCCAGTCCCAAGGCGTAGCGAGGCAAAGTGATGCAACTAAATAGGTCATGAAGATGAAGCGAGCCAGAGAGAAAGTTGCACCCAATAGTGAATCGAGCCATTTGAAGGGGCCGAAGAGAATTTTTGCATGAAAAAATTTTGCGAACTCGCGCAGCGCCCATTGACCGATTGATGACCCCGCAGAAATCGCAAGAAGAAGCAGTGCAAATTTTCCCCAGATATTCACCCAGTTTTGCAAGAAGTGCCAGCTGATTGCTAGACCAAGAACGCCCCCGCCGACAAAACCAATCATTGAAAAAATTGATTGCAAGAGACCTGCCCGATAGCCACGGATAAATGATCCCAAGACAAAAAGTGTAAGGACAATATCTACCCAGTTAATCGTCATAGTTTTATTCCTAGATACTTTGCCACATCATCGAAAAGTTGTTGCTGTGATTTTAAAACTCCGACGTGCTTATAAGCAACTTCGCTCTTGGCATTTAAATACCAAGTCACAGGAACTCCCATTCCGAAAGCGCTCTTGGTTGAGCCATCTTTATCAAAGAGATTTGGCCAAGTCATACCTTGTTCAATCACAAATTTTCGAGCTGATTCCATATTTGCTTCTTCAATATCGATTCCGATGATTTGAACTTTTCCAGTAGCGGCTAAGGCACGTAGAAATGGCATTTCTTGTCGGCACGGCCTGCACCAGGAACCCCACACATTAATTAGTGCCGGACCTTGAATCGACTCCAAAATGACGCTGGAATTTGCATCTAAGCACTGCAGAGATGTGCCTGAGGTTTTTTTTGCATCTGTCGAAATTGCTTTACATGAAACAACTTCTCCTGGGCTTATTTTTGATGCTGTTATCTCTGGGGTATTTGCACCACAAGAGGTGAGTAAGAAAACTGAGGCGATAAAAGAAATTATGAACTTCATCTAAAATCCGCATCTGTTTTCACTAGGGCCATGGCTTTAACTTTATCCATTTCTCCGATGCCATATGAAGGGCATAAAGCTGCCATCGGGCAGGCTCCGCAAGCTGGTTTGCGCGAGTGACAGATGCGTCGGCCATGCCAAATCATCCGCTGGGAGAGATTTGTCCACTCTTTTTCAGTAATCAGCTTTCCTACCTCGTGCTCTACCTTGACTGGATCCATTGAGGTTGTCCAACCAAACCTGCGACTAAGTCGGCCAAAATGGGTGTCAACCGTTATGCCCGGGATATCAAAAGCATGTCCTAAAACTACATTCGCCGTCTTGCGACCAACACCTGGAAGTTTTACTAGTTCGGTTAAATCTGCCGGAACATCGCCCCCATATTCAGTCATAATTTTTTGTGCCAAACCTATAAGGCTGCGAGATTTGGCACGGAAGAATCCAGTTGAATGAATTAGCTCCTCAATAACGAGAAGTTCGGCTCCTGCCATTTTCTTTGGCGTTCCAAATTTTTTAAATAAATTGGGGGTCACTTTGTTTACCCTTTTATCGGTGCATTGAGCCGAAAGTACGGTTGCACATAAAAGTTGAAATGGGGATTGAAAATCCAGTTCGCATTGCACATCTGGATAGGTTCTGGTTAAGACCCGATAGATGGCTCGGGCATTAGCGCTCATATGGCAGAGATTAACCCGATTAGAGTTAAAAGCGCCACTATGGGTATTATTTGAAAATGGCCAGCCCAAAAGATTACAGCGATGAGGAAGTTGTTCGAAGTGCTCCGCTTTTTAGCGCACTAGACGATGCGGCTTCTGCCTCACTTCGCCAATCTATGGAGCCTGTGAAGGTCGGAAAAGGAAATACTCTTTTCAAGGTCGGGGACATCGGTGACAGATTATTTGTTGTTGTTTCTGGAAAACTTAAACTTGGAACAACTTCCATTGATGGGCGTGAAAACTTATTAACAATTCTTGGCCCAGGGGAAATGTTTGGCGAACTTTCATTATTTGATCCCGGACCTCGCACTGCTACAGCAACTGCCGTAACGGATGCCAAATTAATGGCTCTCTCGCATGACAAAGTGATTGGTTGGGTAACTGAACACCCAAATGTTTCGTTACAACTTCTTGGTCGCTTGGCACAACGTCTGCGCCGCAGCAACGAAGTTCTAGCTGACTTAGTTTTTTCTGATGTGCCGGGCCGAGTCGCCAAGGCAATTATGGATTTAGGTACTCGATTTGGGGTTCAAAAGGACGATGGTCTGCACGTAAATCACGACTTAACTCAAGAAGAATTAGCGCAACTGGTTGGTGCATCCCGCGAGACAGTCAATAAGGCTCTGGCAGACTTTGCTGGACGTGGTTGGGTTCGCCTAGAACCCCGTGCGGTCGTTGTAATTGATCAAGAACGGCTTTCTAAGCGCGGACGCTAGAAAACACTTCTTTATTATTTAAGTTCGAAAGTTAATTCAACTTCAACTGGTGAATTGAGTGGAAGCTCGGCAACACCAAGGGCTGAACGTGCATGTTTTCCATTCACATCACCCCAAAGTGCGAGCAGTAACTCTGAAGCTCCATTTATAACAGCAGGTTGATTTACAAATCCTGGTGCGCCATTTACATATCCGACTACGCGAACAATTCGAGCAACGTCGTCAACATCTGCAACAAGATTCAGCGCAGCAAGTGCATTGAGGGCACAAACTTCGGCTAATTCCTTTGCTTGCTCAACAGAAACTTCAGCGCCAACTTTTCCGGTCAATGGGATCGCACCATTTACCATTGGAAGTTGTCCTGCGGTAAAAACTAATTTTCCAGTTCTTACTGCCGGAACATATGCTGCCAACGGAGCCGCTGCAACAGGAAGTTCAAGGCCAAGTGCTTCTAATTTTTCACGAATACTCATTAGGCAAGCTCTCTCTTCATATATGCAACTAGCTGTTCCCCTGTACCTGGGGCTGGAACAACTTGAACGAGTTCCCAACCATCAGAACCCCAAGTGTCTAAAATCTGTTTTGTCGCGTGTGATAGAAGTGGCACTGTTGAATATTCATATTTCGTCATTGCTTTCCTCCGGTAAGTGCAGTTTTAACTAAACCTGAAACAAGTCCGCCGTCTGCTTTTCCGGCAACTTTAGGTTGGATCGATTTCATAACAATTCCCATTCCTGCTGGGCCTGCTGCACCCGTTTCGGTAATTGCCTCTGAAATTATTTTCTTTATTTCATCTTCGGAAAGTTGCTCTGGTAAATATTCGGTAATAACTCTGCCTTCAGCAGTTTCGCGTTCGGCACGTTCGCCTCGATCGGCATCTGTAAAAGCATCTGCGGCTTCACGACGCTTCTTCGCCTCGCGAGAGAGAACTGTGATTATTTCGCCCTCTGTAAGCACTCGCGCACTTTTGCCAGAAACCTCTTCATTTGTGATTGCTGTTAAAACCATACGGATAGTTCCCGAGCGAAGCTCATCTCTTGAACGTATTGCTTCGGTCAAATCGCCGTGGAGTCGTTCTTTTAGTCCCATAGGGGTATCTTCTCACGCCTATGAGCTATCAACTACGCGAAGTTACCGTTCCCGTCCTCCCATCTGGCCACCGCTCGATTCGAGTTCTGCACTTTTCAGACCTGCATTTAACTCCGAAACGTAAGGTTGAGATTGCCGACATTAAATCTTTTGTAGATCTACAACCAGATCTCGTTGTTAGTACTGGAGATTTTTTAGCCCATAAGGAGGCAGTTCCTTCTGTACTAGAGGCGCTGCATCCCTTATTTGATATTCCGGGGTTATTTGTTTTTGGCTCAAATGATTATTACGGCCCCAAGCCAAAAAATCCCTTTTCTTACTTACTAAAAAATAATGGCACCCGTAAATTAGGAGCGAATTTAGATTGGAAGGGGCTACAACAGTCCTTGACTGGGATCGGTTGGTTAGATTTAAATCACTCTCGCGAAATTATTAAAATTAAGGATACAACGATTGAGGCGCGCGGGACAGATGATGCGCATCTGAATTTAGATAACTATGCGCAAGTTGCAGGTTTGCCAGATAGCAAGGCTGATTTAGCAATTGGCGTAACTCATGCGCCTTACTTGCGGATACTGGAGGCTATGTCGAAAGATAATCTGGATTTAATTTTTGCCGGGCATACGCATGGCGGCCAAGTTCGATTACCCTGGTTTGGTGAAAGTAAAGCGCTTACAACCAATTGTGATTTACCAAATTGGCGGGCTCGTGGTTTAACCCAGGAACCTCACGAACCTTGGTTAAATGTTTCAGCGGGAATGGGAACCAGCCCATTTGCGCGAATTCGTGTTGCTTCACCTCCGGAAGTTTCGTTAGTGACCTTAGAAGCCGGGTTTTAGATAGTTTGTAAATTGCGCAATTTCCTTCATACCTGCTCTTTTATAAGCTTTAATAGCGGCAGCATTCTTGTGTGAAACGCCAAGTGAAAGTGTTTTAATTCCCAAATGGCTCGACTGGGAGATAAAGCGCTGTACTAACTCTGTAGCAAACCCTTTTCCGCGTTCGGATTCAACTGTCGCGACTGAAGATATAACATGAGCGCCAGAAGCCCACCGGACCAAAGCCCCGACCGCACTTACTTCACCTGACCTATTTCTTACACATCCCCACTGAATAATTTCAGGGTTACCTGGATAGACCGAAGATGAGGGAGCATTTTCATCCAGAATTTTTTTGATCAACTCTTCCTCGCACAGCTCTTCAATCGTTTCGAAACCTGGCACAATTTTTGTGCTAATTCCATATGTATCGAATTGGTTTGAAATTTCTAAATCTCCAAATTTTGGGCCAAAGTTACTGAATGCAACTGCACATTTCTCCCAGTGGGGATCAATATGAGGCTCTGGGCCATAGGCATGGCCATAAATAATGTCCGTTTTCATAGTAAACGAAAATGAATCTTCGCTCCTAAAGGCGCCAAGAAAACCCTCTGAATTAGCTTCGGAGAGAAAAATTCCAGGACCATTTACCTCCCCGAGCAGTTCTCGTGCCCAACGAAGTGCGATTTCTAAATCGCTGGTTTGCTCAAAACTCTTTTGCAACAAGTTCTGCTATCTGTGCGGTATTTAAGGCTGCGCCTTTACGTAAATTATCGCCGCACAAAAATAAGTCAAGTGCGTGCTCGTTATCCAAACTTTGGCGTACGCGTCCCACCCAAGTTGGGTCCGTACCAACAACTTCAGCTGGAGTCGGAAATTCATAATTTGCTGGATCGTCGACAAGTTTTACCCCGGCTGCGCTGCGCAATACTTCTTGCGCGGCTTCCCGTTGTACTTGCTTCTCAAAAATCGCGTGAACCGCTAATGAATGAGTTGTTAGAACAGGAACCCGAACACATGTTGCAGAAACTTTTAGGCTGGGCATCCCGAGAATTTTCCGAGATTCATTACGAACTTTAAGCTCCTCAGAGGAATAGCCTCCCTCTTTAAGTGAACCCGCCCAAGGGACAACATTTAGAGCAAGAGGTTTAGGAAATGGCCCATTATCTTTAATGAATTCTTTTGAGTCATTTGCAGTATCACCTACATTAGTTCCAGCAACAGCAGCTATCTGAGCACGCAAAGTATCAATTCCAGATTGCCCTGCACCTGATGCTGCTTGGTATGAAGCTACAACTAATTCTTTTAAGCCAAATTCCTTATTTAGCGCGCCCATTGCGACAATCATCGAAAGAGTCGTGCAATTCGGATTTGAAATAATTCCCTTTGGGCGTTTCTTCGCATCATCTGGATTTACTTCTGGAACTACCAGTGGCACTTCTACATCCATACGAAATGCGCCAGAATTATCGACTACTACCGCGCCGCGAGATACCGCGATCGGTGCCCACTCAGCGCTGATCTCATCTGGAACATCGAACATTGCAATATCAATTCCATCAAATGCTTCGGGTGAAAGCGCAACAACTGTTAACTCTTCACCGCGGCAGAGTAGTTTCTTGCCTGCGCTTCTTGCTGAGGCAATCAATCGAATTTCGCCATAAACATTTTCGCGCTTGCTTAAAATATCTAACATCACAGTTCCAACGGCGCCAGTGGCACCAACTACTGCCAGAGATGGTTTTTTACTCATCGACCAGTTCCCCCATAGACAACAGCTTCAATTTGTGAGGCATCTAAATCAAAAGCGGTATGAGCTGCCCGAACTCCCTTTTCTAGATCTGAAGCGCGGCAAACAATGGAAATACGTATTTCAGAAGTTGAAATCATTTCGATATTTACGCCAGCTTCGGCAAGGCAAGCAAAGAAAGTTGCGGTGACTCCTGGATGTGAGCGCATCCCAGCACCAATTAAGGAAAGTTTACCAATTTGATCATCGTATTGAATTGATTGAAATCCAACTTCACCTTGGATGCGCCGCAATATTGCTGTTGCTGATGCGCCTTCAGTCATTGGTGACGTGAAAGAAATATCGGTGAGCCCTGTTGAAGCGGCAGAAACATTTTGCACAATCATGTCGATGTTGATGTCAGCGTCGGCGATTGATTGAAAGATGCGGGCTGCCATACCGGTTCGGTCTGGAACGCCAACCACAGTTATTTTTGCCTCGCTCTTATCATGGGCGATGCCCGCGATTATTGCCTGTTCCATATCGGCTCCTCCTTCAGGATGATCTCGTACCACCCATGTTCCTTCGTTATTTGAAAATGATGAACGTACATGAATTGGCATGTCATATCTTTTGGCGTACTCAACACATCGAAGGTGCAAAACTTTTGCTCCCGAAGCCGCGAGTTCTAGCATTTCATCGTATGTGACGGTTTTTAATTTTGTCGCTGCTGGAACCACTCGTGGGTCAGCTGTAAAAATTCCGTCGACATCTGTGTAAATTTCACAAACATCTGCCTCGAGCGCTGCGGCAAGTGCAACAGCAGTTGTGTCAGATCCGCCGCGGCCAAGAGTTGTTACATCCTTAGTATCTTGGCTAACTCCTTGGAAGCCGGCAACAATTGCAATTGCGCCTTCCTCTAGCGCCTCGGTAATTCTTGATGGCGTTACATCGATAATTCGAGCACGGCCATGGGTTGAAGTTGTTATAACGCCAGCTTGTGAACCCGTGAAAGATCGCGCTTCGTTGCCTAAGTTTCCGATCGCCATTGCGAGAAGGGCCATTGAAATTCGCTCACCTGCGGTAAGTAGCATGTCGAGTTCGCGACCATCTGGCATCGGTGATACTTGATTAGCGAGATCCATTAATTCATCAGTGGTATCTCCCATTGCCGAAACAACGACAACCACTTGGTGGCCAGCACGTTTAGTGGCCACAATGCGGTTGGCGACTCGCTTAAGCCCTTCGGCATCAGCAACGGATGAGCCGCCGTATTTCTGGACAATTAGCCCCATTAGTGACTCCGCCCATAAATCTGTTGAAAGACCATGGGATAAATATCCACCATAACTTTGCATTGGTGAAAGTAACTTTTGGTTTATCTCAAATAATGATACTTACCAGCGTGTCGAATAGTGAGACAAATCTGGTTTTGCAATTATTTTAACTATCTAGCGTTCTTCGCCCTTCAAATGCCCGACCAAGTGTTATTTCATCGGCATATTCCAAATCCCCGCCAACTGGCAAACCCGAAGCTAATCTGCTGACCTTCATCCCAAGCGGTTTTAATGCCCTGGCTAAATAAGCTGCGGTTGCTTCACCTTCAAGGTTTGGGTCGGTCGCAATAATGATCTCTTGAATTTCGGTTGAGGCCAGCCGAACCATAAGTTCGCGAATTCGCAGATTTTCTGGACCAATGCCATCGATTGGCGAAATTGCGCCACCAAGCACATGGTACTTACCGCGAAATTCTCGAGTCTTCTCAATTGAAATGACATCTTTACTCTCTTCAACAACACAGATCGCTGTTTGGTCACGACGTGGATCGCGACAGATTCGACATAGCTCTTCCTCTGTAATATTTCCGCACTCGGTACAAAACTTAACTCGCTCTTTCACGGTTCGCAGTGCATCAGTAAGGCGAGAAATATCTACTCGCTCAGATTGAATAATATGGAAAGCAATCCGTTGTGCAGACTTTGGCCCAATGCCCGGTAGGCGCCCAAGTTCATCGATTAGGTCCTGAATGGCTCCCTCATACATGCGTGATTACTCCTTATTAGTTTCGCTAATAATTTGTGCACCAAGTTCGCGCATCAAAAGTTCTTGACCTGATAATTGATCCGCATCGCTCGGATCTTCTGCTACCCGGAAAGAGGGCGCTGAAGTATTCGCGGTTGCATCAACGACACATTCAATTTTTAAATCTAACCCCGTTACATCAATGAATGCGCTACGTAAAATTTCATCGCTGCCAGAACGAATAAATGAATCGCGGGCCCCGGCATTGACAATGCCAATGGTGATCGCTTTATCATCTACAGCCAGAACGTGTGCGCTGGAACTGAGAAGAGACCAGGTAAGTCTGCGCCGCTTCTTAACATTTTCAATTATCTCTGGCCAAAATCTGCGCAACGCTGCGGCATCAATCGGCCCAGTTGGCTTATTGGCACTTGGCGTAGGAGCTGCAGCACGAATCGGAGCTTTAACTTCTTCTTTTACTTCGGCAGGGTCTTTCTTGCCCACTTCAGATTTAGCTACCTGTTTTGTTTCAAGTTTGGTTTCAGGTTTTGTTTTATTTACAACCGTGTTCTGTTTTGCCGCTGGCTGGGTAGTAGCAAGTGGCGCTCCAGAATTACTAATGTCTTGCACGCGCTCTAATCTTTCAATTCTCGAAATTAAACTTACATCATCTCCGCCAGGCAAAAGTATGCGCCCACAAATGAGTTCAAGCATTAGCCTAGGTGCTGTAGCGCCCCGCATTTGAGTTAATCCTGCTGCGACAATATCAGCGCTTCTAATTAGATTTGCAGTGCCAATTAGCGTGGCCTGGGTGCCCATTCGTTGTAATTGATCTTCTGGAATCTCGCGCAATATTTGGCTAGCGCTCTCTTCAACAGCTCCGACAATAATTAAATCTCGAAGTCGTTCTAAGAAATCTTGGGTAAAACGTCGAGGGTCATGTCCTGATTCGATTACTCGATCAATCGCTTTGAATAGCGTTCCACCATCACGGGCTGCTATTGCATCAATAGCTTCGTCTAGTAAGGCGCCGTCGGTGTATCCCAATAATTGAATTGCAATTTCATAGGTAACACCTTCTTTGCCAGCACCTGCAAGTAGTTGACCAAGCACTGATAACGCATCTCGAACCGAACCACCAGATGCTCTAACTACTAATGGGATTACACCTTTTGCAACTTTAACGCCTTCAGAAGCACAAACTTTTTCCAAGTGTGTTGCTAAGACCCCAGGTGGAACTAAACGAAAGGGATAGTGGTGGGTGCGAGATCTAATTGTAGAAATTAATTTTTCGGGTTCAGTTGTTGCAAAAATAAATAACACATGAGGTGGTGGTTCTTCAACAACTTTTAATAGGGCATTTGCCGCTCCCGGCCCAAGTTGGTGTGCTTCATCGATTATGTAAATTTTGTAACGCGAATTTACTGGTGCAAAAAAAGCTTTATCGCGTAATTCGCGAGCATCGTCAACTAGCCCATGAGTTGCGGCATCCAATTCAATAACATCAAGTGACCCGGGGCCATTAGCAACTAAATCTTTACATGATTGGCATTCACCGCAAGGATCTGGAGTTGGTCCTTTTTCGCAGTTTAGTGATCTAGCCATAATGCGAGCGCTTGAAGTTTTTCCGCAACCGCGTGGTCCCGAGAATAAATATGCGTGATGAATTTTTCCAGATTCGAGTGCATTTGAAAGTGGTTCAGTAACGTGCTCTTGTCCGATAACTCCGCTAAAAGTTGATGGGCGATATTTACGATATAAAGCTAGTGACACTGAGCGCCCTCTCCACTTGTCGTTCCTTTTCTTAAATGATCTGTAATTCCCGTCAGTTCCTAAAATTTAGGACCCTTCGCGCACCCGCTAGAGCGGACCTACCCTTGCTGCCTTCCAGCCCTGGGGGAGTTCAGTACGGTGGCGCCGCACGAAGGATCTGTGGGTAATCATAGTTATTGCAGCCGATAGGCTCACCCCCTCGGGAGGATTCGCATAGCGGCCGAGTGCGCACGCTTGGAAAGCGTGTATAGGGCAACCTATCGAGGGTTCAAATCCCTCATCCTCCGCCAGATTTACTTACTCTATGGATAACCAAGAGGGCTTGTCTGGAGTTTTTGTCATCCTCGCGGCATGACCACATTCAAATCATTCAAAAGCCCCCTCTTTATTCTTTCGTTGATTCTTATCAACCTCTTTGCTTCTTCACCTTTTTCTGAAGCAACCCCTCCACTTACTAAGTGCAATATCAAATTGGATAACCCTCATTATTCAAAGTCAGTAGAAATTAGAAAAGGCTTCAAGGCGATAAAAGTTAATGCCCGATCTCGGTGCAATCGGCAGATGACTAACCTTGTATTAACGGTTGAAATTCACAAACTTGGTTTTCTGAGGGATTACAAGGTTGCCAGTAGAGAAATAAGGGTTGAGGGCCCAATATTCCCGAACACGGTTATCAAGAATCAAGGAACCTACGTGGAGTGTAAAAACTCGAAATCTTCGAAATATTACGGAGAAGCATACGCTTCCGCCTTTATAAAAGGTGAGCGTGTGAAAACTCTTCATGTTTTGACAGAAAAAACCATCACCGTGAATTGCGGTAATTAGCGTAGAATTCAGGCATGAGTTCGAGCGATGAAAGTGAATTAATAGCTGACCAAAAGTGGGATGACACTTATTTTTCCCTTATTGAAGAATTTCGAACTAGGAATGCTTCCCGTTATGCAGAACAAACTAAACTTTTGCTTCACAAGAAAAGTATTGAGTTAGAACTTAGTGGGTACTCGGTGAAGTACACACTAGACAGAACTGGCTGTTGGTTTGATGCGACTAATCTAGACAAGGGAATAGGAAAAAGATCCTGGAATCGATTCGGTTGGGGTAAAAAGGCGAAAAGAAAAGCCCTGCCTGATTTCTTTGCGAAAACCGAAGCAAATATCTTGATGCCGGAAGAGCTCTAAAACTACTTAGATCTCGACACCTATGAATTTGGTTTGTAGGAACTCGTGAATTCCATCAAATCCTCGAGGCCAAATAAACTCTGAAAAAGCCGATGCTTTTTTAAGGTAGAAATGCTAAGTTGACTTTTATGTCCCGATTACCTAAAAATCGGGGAATTATCCAGGCTGAAGAGGATAAATCACTCATCCTCCGCCACGTTCTAACTTGCCTGGAACCAGTGCCAAATTTAGTAAAATTAGTGTGGAGGATTCGCATAGCGGCCGAGTGCGCGCGTCTCGAACACGCGTAGACGAAAGTCTCGAGGGTTCAAATCCCTCATCCTCCGCCACATTCTAATTTCCCTGGAACCAGTGCCCAGTTAATTTTTTCGCTGGTTCGGACATCCTCCGCCAGTAAAAACCCAGCTAATCAATCTGCGCTCTTTGTGGCCTCTGACTTTTCAATCTCTGCGCGAACTCCATCCATATCTAATTCATTTACCTTGCTAATTATCTCTTCCAAGGCTGGTGCTGGCAGGGCGCCTGGTTGATTGAAAATCAATATGCCATCTTTGAAAATCATCAGAGTTGGAATTGATGAGATCCCTACTGCTGCTGAAATCTCTTGTTCGGCATCGGTATCTACCTTTGCAAAGACGATCTCTGGATACTTCTCAGATGCTGCCTCAAATACCGGGGCAAATTGTCGGCAAGGTCCACACCATGCTGCCCAGAAATCAACAATTACCATTCCAGGCTTGCTAATTACTCCCTCAAACTCAGCGCTCTTCAAATTTACCGTTGCCATTTATCTACCCTTCTTTTATTCACTTGAATCTAATAAACCAATAGTTCTGCTCTGATATTCCCGTAATCAAATACTAAATCTCCACGCCAATATATTTAGTTTCAAGAAATTCATAGATTCCTGCGAAGCCACCTTCGCGCCCTAATCCACTCTGTTTTACACCACCAAATGGTGCCGCCGGATCAGAAATAACTCCGCGATTGATTGCAACCATTCCAGATTCAATAGCTTCAGCAGTTCGGATCGCTCGCTTTAAATCAGATGAATAGACATAGCTAATAAGTCCATACTCTGTTGCATTTGCTAACTCGATAGCTTCGGCATCATCTTTGAAAGTTACAATTGGGGCCACGGGTCCAAATACTTCGCTAGCTAAAATCGGATTGTTCTTACCAACGGTTATGACAGTAGCGGGATAGAAGGCTCCGGTGCCATCTGGTGTCTGGCCACCCAGAAGTAACTTTCCGCCGGCTTCAACTGCTGCGCCTACTAAATCAGCAATTTTGTTCCGCTCCTTGATTGAGACACTTGCCCCAAGCTGGGCGCCATCATCTAAACCTGGGGCAAGTTTTAGCGCGCCCATGGCTTTTGCAAATTTTGTAGTGAATTCTTCGGCAACACTTTTTGCAACAATGAAACGATTTGCTGCTGTGCAAGCAGCGCCACCATTGCGCATCTTTGCAATCATTGCGCCCGCAACTGCGTCATCTATGTTGGCATCATCTAGGACAACGAACGGTGCATTTCCACCCAGCTCCATCGATGTTCGAAGTACGTTATCGGCAGACTCTTTAATTAGCATCCGACCAACTTCGGTTGAACCAGTAAAAGAGAGATTTCGAACGCGTGGATCATGCAATATTTTTGAAATCATAGGTCCAGTTTTAGAGGGAAGAATAAAGTTAACAACACCCTTTGGCACTCCAGCACGTTCCAGAATTTCTACGATAGCGAGCGCAGTCAAGGGAGTTTCACTTGCTGGTTTCAAAATGACTGTGCAACCTGCGGCAAGTGCTGGACCAATTTTTCGCGTGGCCATTGCAGCTGGAAAATTCCAAGGGGTAATTAGTAAGGAAACTCCGATTGGTTGATTGGTTACTAAAATTCGCTTATCTCCTGAAGGCGACTGTCGATAATCGCCAGGTGTGCGAACAGCCTCTTCAGCAAACCAGCGGAAAAATTCTGCGGCGTATGTGATCTCACCCTTGGCATCTGAGAAGACTTTGCCGTTCTCCATTGAAACAATCTTTGCCAAGCTATCTGCTTCGGCGACCATGATTTCAAAGGCCTTTCGAAGGATTTCACCGCGAACTCTGGGCGCTGTCTTAGACCAGCTTGCGAAGGCGTTATGGGCGGCTGTGACTGCGGCATCGCAATGTGATTGGCCAGCGGTCTGTACTTCTGCGATCACATTTCCCGTGCTGGGGTCGATTACCGGCAATGTGCCATCGCCCTTTACCCACTCGCCATCAATATAAAGATCGGTTTTTAATTGCATGCGGCAAGCATACGCCTCGATTGCGAAGTAAAATTAATCCCAGTGAATCTCTAGATTTATCCCCTCAAATAGGAAGAGTGCCCGTGCCAAAGTCTTGGACCGATGATGCCCCCGAACCAATGGTTCTGCAGGATCATGCACACTTATCTGACCCACTCTCATATCGAGTAAAGCGCCGTCTCTTAGGTAATCCGATCAATCGACATTCCCTAGGTGATCAACGACTTTCTAAAAAGTCAGCTTTTGGAATTCTCTCTTCTGATTGCATCTCATCTTCTGCCTACGGTGGCGAGCAGATATTGGTTGCACTTATTCCAGCTTTTGGTTTAGCAGCTTTTGCAATATTCCCGCCAATGGTGGCGATCATTCTTGCCATGCTTCTTATTATCACTTTTTCGTATCGTGATGTGATCGCAACTTATACGAGAACTGGTAGCGCTTATATTGTTGCAAAAGAGAATTTTGGCACCAAAGTTTCTTTAGTTGCAGCTATTGAACTGATGTTTGGTTACATTATTACGGTAGCAATCCAGTCTGCTGCTGGTGTAGCTGCGATAATTTCAGCCTTCCCTGAACTCTCTGATATTAAAGTTCAGATAACCCTTGCCGTAGTCATTCTCTTAACATTTGTTAATTTACGTGGGGTTAAAGATGCTGGTCTGATTTTTGTTCTACCCTCTTATTTATTTATGTTCTCTATGTTTACTGTATTTGGTTTTGGTATTTATCGGCATATCAATGGCACTCTGCCAAACTATGCAACGCAAAGTGAAGGCCTACTGCCACTTGGAGAATCACAAGGTTTGATTTCACTCGCTGCTGCTCTACTAATTTTAAAAGCATTTGCTAATGGCAGCGCATCTCTTACCGGATTGGAAGCTGTATCTGATTCTGTTCCACTCTTTAAAAGTCCAGAACATAAGAATGCTCGTACAACTCTTACTCTCATGGCGCTCACTTTAGGAACGTTGATTACGGGCATTGCCTGGTTAGCTCAGAAAACAACTGCTGTCCCTTATGCTGAAGGAACTCCAACGGTTATCTCTTTAGTTGCAAAAGCAGCTCTTGGAGATAGCGCATTTGGAAATATCTTCTTCTATATTGTCCAAGCAGGTACGACATTTATTCTCTTTGCCGGAGCTAATACTTGCTATAACGCATTCCCAAACCTTGTCAGCATGGTTGCAAAAGATGGCTTCCTGCCAAAACGCCTTACTCAACGTGGCCATCGGTTGGCGTTTTCAAATGGGATTATTTTTATTACAGGCGGTGCATCAATACTGGTTATTGTTTCTGGGGCAAGCATCACAGCCTTAGCAGCAATTTATGCCTTAGCTGTCTTTGTTGGATTTTCAATCACTGGATTAGGAATGGCAAGAAAAACGTTGCGAGAAAAAGTGAGTGGCAACCGTAAGGATCTATTCCGGCTAGCTCTCCATTCCCTCTCTGGATTCATCGCACTTATTACCGTTGTTGTTCTCTCTGCAGTAAAGTTTTTTGAAGGAACATGGATTGTTGTTATCGGAACCCCAATAGTTGCCGCACTTATGCTTAATTTTAATCGCCAATATATGCGTGAGAGAGAGGCCCTTCTCCTTACCACCTCACATGAGAGAGCAACATCAATTGCTCGCCATGATGTTAGTGTTCTTGTTGACAATCTAGATTTAGCAACAATTGGTGCAATTAGATATGCCCGATCTTTAAATCCCAGACATTTGAATGCGGTTCACTTTGTTATTGATGATAAATGGGCAGAAATAATTAGTACTGGTTGGGCGGCGAACGCTGCAGTAAGCGATGTTCCACTGATCTTGATTGATTGTCCTGATCGTAGACTTCCGAATGCTGCAGTCGATTATGCAATTCGTGCTACTGAGAACAGCGACGTTGAATTGACCTTACTTCTGCCACGGCGTTCCTACTCCAGATTCTTAGGTCGTATTTTGCATGATCAGACTGCTGAAGCTATTGCGGCGCCAATTTCACAACTTTCGAGAGTTGTGGCAACAATTATCCCGTTTGATGTCGAGCAAATTTTAAATGCGACTTCACATAACCAGAGTGAGGCAAGTGCTGCGGTTAACCAAGCGGGTCCGGCGCCCGTAAAGAAACCACTGCCAAAACTCCCTGTTACTGATGGCGCACCAATTAGTCACTACAACGAAAATATATTGCCGATTTCCGAGGCGACTTGGCGGAAGCGTGCACACGTTCGTGGCCAGGTAACTGCGATAAGAACTGCCCCATCTGGTGGAGCACCAAGCGTGGATGTCGAGGTTTGGGATGCAACTGGTGGAATTACGCTGCAATTCTTTGGCCGGCGAGAAATTGCAGGTCTAGATGTGGGTTCAACTATCTGTGCTGAAGGAATGGTTGGCGAAACCGAAGGTTCACTAACTATCTTGAATCCTTCTTATGAAATAGTAATTTAATTAATCTCGAACAAATAAGATTCTTGCGACTATCAGACCTACGGGTAGTCCAATTAATTGAGCGATTATATAAATCCATGCCGAATGGAAAGTAATTCCAGAAAATGAGTCACTCCAGATTCTGCCAAAGGTAACCGCCGGATTGGCAAACACTAATGAGGATGTCGCATAGAACGCTGTAGTTATCCAAGCTGGAATCAGAATCGGCGCTAGATTTATACGTTTTTGGTCAACGAGTAAGTGAACAATAAAAATTAATCCGGCAGTTGCGAATATTTCACTAAGAAAAAGATTTGTTGAAGTTCGCTCTTGATGCGATTGAAAGACTGCTGGTTTATCGAACATGATATTTGCAAAAACTGTGCCAAGAAAGCCTCCAGCGAACTGGAAAATAATGTAGGCAAATGCATCTGCTCTAGAAATCCGGTTTTTGAAGAGCTCGCCCAACGTTACAACTGGGTTGAAGTGTGCGCCACTTATTGGCGCAAAGAGGGTAATAATTATCGCAAGCATTACGACGATTGAAATAGCATTTAGCAATAATTGAACACCCACATCTTCACTCACGTTTGTTGCCATTATTCCTGAGCCAATTATGGAAACCAGCAAAAGGGCCGTCCCTAGGAATTCTGCAAAGATTTTTTGTAGTTTCATGGGGGCTAATTTAGTGGGAAGGTATGCTTCTACCGTTCATTAGTCGCAAAGCAAGAGGATCGGAGAGCAAATGACGCTTGTCTTTAAATCTTATGCCCTCTCCGACGTCGGATTACATCGGGAAGGCAATGAAGATTCTGGGTTAATTTCTTCAAACTTAGTTGCGGTAGCCGATGGCATGGGTGGCCATGCGGGAGGCGAAGTGGCCTCCAAAATTGCGATTAGGACACTGACAAAGCCCAGCCAGCTGAGCAATGGTTTAAATTCAAGTGGAATGTCAATTGAAAATGCCTTGTTAGAAATTTCCAATGAAATCAATAGTGAGATTGCCGCCAAATCTAAATCTGAACCAGAACTTTCTGGAATGGGCACAACCTTGACGGCTTTGTACTTAAGCAATGGAGCGGTTGAGCTTTTACATATCGGCGATTCTCGCTGCTACGCTTTTTCCAAGGGAAAATTGAACCAATTGAGTTATGACCACACCGTGATGCAAGAACTAGTCGATCAAGGTCGACTTACTCCGGATGAAGTTGTAAACCATCCCCAACGCTCCTTGCTGACGCAAGCATTAATGGGCGACTCTGGTGTTACTCCGCAAATCAAAGAATTCCCAGTTCAAGTTGGTGACAAATTCTTGCTATGCAGCGATGGCTTAACTTCGGTTTTATCAGACTTGGAAATTTCAAAAATCATTAAGAAAAATTCGGGAATTGCTCTCGTGGAAAAACTCGTGGTAGAAACCAAGGAAAAAGGCGCACCTGATAATGTGACCGTGATCTGGGTAGAAGTTGTTGAGGAAGAAAATGAAATCTTCCCCTCGTTGGTTGGCGCAGCCAATGAATAAAGTTTTTGGAAATCGCTATCAAATTGGCCAGATGATCGGAACTGGCGGAATGGCTGATGTCTATGTCGGTATAGACCAGAGGCTTTCCCGAAAAGTCGCAGTAAAAGTTTTGCGAAGTGATCTTGCTCGTGATCCATCATTTCTATCAAGATTTCGCAAGGAGGCTCTGGCTGCTGCCGGCTTAAATCACCCCGGGATTGTTGCGGTTTATGACTCGGGAGAGGAAGGCTCTAATTCCTATATCGTCATGGAATTAGTAAATGGCCACACCCTTCGCGAAGAATTACAGAGTCCAAATATTTTAACAGTGGAGCGTTCACTTGAAATAATTGAGGGTGTTCTAGAGGCACTTTCTTATTCTCACTTAAATGGGATTGTTCACCGTGATATCAAGCCGGGAAATATTATGTTGACCGATGCTGGAGTAGTTAAAGTAATGGATTTTGGTATTGCCCGTGCCATGGATGATATTGGCGCAACAATGACAAGTACGTGGAATGTAATTGGAACGGCTCAGTACCTTTCGCCAGAACAGGCAACTGGTGAAACCGCGGATCTTCGCAGTGATATTTATTCTGTTGGGTGTTTGTTATTTGAGTTAGTGACAGGCAAGCCGCCATTTACTGGAGATACTCCTGTAGCAATTGCCTATCAACATGTTTCGTCGCAGCTGCCATCACCTAGTTCAATAAATCCGGAACTTGATATAAACATTGAGAAGATAATCGAAGTCGCCTTGGCGAAAAATCCTGATGATAGATATCAAAGCGCTGACTTGATGCTCGCGGATGTTCGTCGCGCAATGCGTGGTCAGGCAGTAACTACTAAAATTCGCAAGATTGTTCCGCGTCGAAACTTCCTGGTTTTGGGCGGTGCTGGTGCAGGTTTAGCGCTTTTGATTGGTTTAGCGCTTTTGTTATCTAGTTCTGAGGCGCCAGTCCAGTCTTTGCAAGTTCCAAACGTTGTTGGCCTTACAGAAAATCAGGCAACAGCTTTACTGAGAAGTTTTACAATTAATGTTAATCGCGCACCAGATTCGAGAATTCCGGCTGACCGAGTCGCCTCGCAACTTCCTCTTGCAACCGCGCGAGCGCCGAAAGGGAGCAGTGTTACTTTGACTATTTCAGATGGCCCAGGTGATACAACTGTTCCTACAACAATTATTGGAATGGATCTTGAAGAGGCGAGAAATCAGCTTGCCGCAGCTGGTTTATTGATAACCCGTATTGTTCCTGTCGATTCAAATTCCAGAACTGGCGTGGTCTTAAAAGTTACACCTGATGCCGGTTCAATTATCAAAGCTGGAAGCGGTGTTGTTTTGGAAATTGCTAGTGGTAGTTTGAAGGTTCCTGCGCTACTGGATTTAACTGGGATTGAAGCACAAACTATTTTGACGCAGGCTGGTTTTTTGGTGAAAGTTATCAGCGGTTATGATGAAGCAAAACCGATAGGCGTGGTTTTGGCACAGGCGCCGGCGGCGGGCACGACTCAAGTAATTGGTTCGGATATCGCAATTACAGTAAATAATCAACCTTAATTATTTGTACTTAATTATTTGAAAGCATTGGAGATAACCCGGCTGCACGTTCTGGGGCCGACAAATCTCCGCAAATTACTAACCAGTTAGCTATGAGTTCATACCCATATTGCGTTAATACCGCTTCTGGATGAAATTGAACTCCGACGATATTTAGATCGCGGTGAGAGATCCCCATAATTATTCCGCTCTGGCTTGTAGCAATAATTTCTAGCTCTTGCGGTATTGAATCTCTTTCAATTGCAAGCGAGTGATATCTGGTAGCCTGGAAATTATTTGGAATACCGGAAAAAATACTTTTCCCATTATGTTGAATTTTGGAAGTTCGGCCGTGCATCAATTCAGGAGCGCTCGATACTTTTGCTCCAAAGGTTGTTGCGATAACTTGAACTCCTAAACAAACTCCAAAAAGCGGAATCTCGTGTTTCTCACAAAATTTAGTAACTTCGATACTGGCGCCTGCTTTTTCTGGGGTTCCTGGTCCAGGTGAAATTAGGACTCCGGCAAAATTCTTGGCAAAACTAGGTTTAACCTCGTCGTTTTTTACGACAGTCGTGTCCGCCCCTATTTCATTTAGATATTGGACGAGGTTAAAGACAAAAGAGTCATGGTTATCGATAACCAGAATCTTCTTGGCTTTAGTGTTCATGGCGCAATTGTGGTGTAATCTCTGCCCATGCCTAAGTCACCGATACGTAAAAAAGAGAAGGCCTTTATCCCGCAGGCTCTTGCTCACGTGGCCCCGACCCCCACAGAGAGCCCAAAATGGCTCGTTCCTGCGATGGTTACGGCTTTTATCATGGGGCTTATCTGGATCGTAATTTTCTATGTAAGTGCAACTGCCTATCCAGTCCCAGGAATTGGTGCCTGGAATATGGTCGTTGGATTTGGGTTTATTGGCGTTGGGTTCGCTCTCGCAACTCGCTGGCGCTAAATCTCTTAATTACACGGGTGTAATTCTCCACACCGTGGATAAAGGTTGGGGATAACTACTAGCGGACATTATGCTAGTTCTCAGGAAAACCTCAGGTTAATGAGGGACTCTCCCTTTTATGACAACTTTGAAAGAGAAACCTAAAATGAGCGAATCAATGCCATCTACAACCCAGAGAATTCTGGTTGTTGATGATGAAAACAGTATTAGTGAGCTAATCTCCACAAGCCTTCGCTTTGTTGGATTTGAAGTTCGCACTGCAGCCAGTGGATCAGAGGCCCTGAGGGTGGCTGAAGAATTTAAGCCCCATGCCCTAATCCTTGATGTCATGTTGCCAGATCAAAATGGTTTCGAGGTCTGTCGCCAACTTCGCCAAGATGGCCACAGCGTCGGAGTACTTTTCCTAACTGCAAAAGATACCGTTGATGACAAAATCGCTGGGCTGACAATCGGTGGTGACGACTACGTAACAAAACCATTTAGTTTGGAAGAGCTCGTTGCTCGTCTGCGCGCACTTCTCCGCCGCATAGGCGTTATCGAGGTCGAAAATGATGATGAGAAAATTAGATTTGCTGACCTTGAACTAGATGAAGCTACTCATGAAGTTAGAAGGGCCGGAAATTTGATCGACCTCTCACCAACCGAGTTTTTATTGCTTCGCTATTTGATGATTAATGCAGATCGAGTGGTGAGTAAATCGCAAATTCTCGATCACGTGTGGCAATACGACTTCCGTGGCGATGCAGGAATTGTTGAAACCTATATTTCCTACCTCCGTAAAAAAATAGACTCCTACGACCCAGCCTTGATTTATACTGTTCGCGGCGTGGGTTACCGGCTGCGTTTACCTGCGCGCAAGTAATTGGCGAAGTAAACTCCCTAAATGAAATACCGGCTTGCCAACTGGTCTCTTAGAAACCGGCTTATCTTGGCAACGCTCGTGCTGGCAACTATTGCAATTGCTGCATCCGATTTAGCTGCAACAAACTCTCTCCGTTCTTTTTTAATTAGCCAAGCAGATACTCAGTTAAACGAAGTGGTTCAAACTTCTATGCTCCGGCTTGATCGAGCAGGTATTGAATCCGAAGCCTCTATGGATGAAGATGACAAAACTAATTTTCGGCCACTGAGACCGCTAGGTGCTGTTCCTACTACAACTGCCGTTACTTTATTGGATTTAAAGGGAAATGTGGTTGGTCAGATAGGTGGACAGTTTGCGAAATCAATTGACTTAGAAGAGTTTCAAAAGTTAACTCCTTCAGCCATTGCCTCACATAATGGAAAACCATTTACTATTCAAGGTGAAGATGGCCAACCAAAGATTCGCGCAGTTGCCCGAGTTCTTCCCTCGGGAGCTGGGTCGGTGGTTATTTCAGTTGCTCTAGATAGCGTTGAAAGAACACTTCGAGGTCTGGCTGGAATCTTTTTCTTAATTGGATTAATCGTATTGATTGCTATAGGAGTAGTTGCAAGATCCTTGATTACCTTAACCCTTAAGCCACTTAATAAGATTGAGGAGACTGCCGCGGCAATCGCTGAAGGCGATCTATCAGCACGTCTGCCGCAAGTGAATTCAAGGACTGAAGTTGGTCGATTGACCGGCTCGCTTAACACAATGCTTTCCCGTATTGAAAGTTCTTTTGCAATTAGGACTGAATCAGAAAGCAGATTGCGCCGTTTTGTTGCCGATGCAAGTCACGAGTTACGCACCCCACTTACCGCAATTCGAGGATTCGCTGAATTGCACCGCCAAGGTGCAGTTATCGGAGAAGATAAAACAAGGGAGTTAATCCTTAGAATCGAAAAAGAATCGATTCGAATGAGTTCACTTGTTGAGGATTTATTATTACTTGCTCGCCTAGACCAATCGCGTAAATTAACTATCGAGCCAGTAGATATAAATGGCTTGGTTAGCGAGGCTGTGGCATCTGCCAGAGCGGCTGGGCCAAATCATGAGATTGAAATTATGAGCACTAGTGATGAAGTTTATGTTCTCGGCGATGCCAGACAAGTTCACCAGGCGGTCGCTAATTTATTGGCAAATGCCCGCACTCATACTCCAGATGGAACAAAGATTAAGGTTTTGGTTAGCCAAGACGAGACAGAAACTGAAATTAGTATCGTTGATGATGGACCTGGCTTGGTGAGTGAAGATAAGGAACGGATTTTCGAAAGATTTTTTCGGGCAGATCCTTCACGCGTAAGAATAAGTGGTGAGGGAAGTGGTCTCGGTTTAGCAATTGTTGAGGCTATTATGAAAGCGCATAATGGTTCGGTAAGTGTTAAATCTGAAGTTGGCAATGGGGCAACTTTTACATTGCACTTTCCGGTTCAAACTAACTAAATAATTTTTGATTGGTGAAAGTTAAGCCAAGATTTACTGGCAGTTGGGCCGCGTTGTCCTTGATATCTTGAACCATAAAGCGCAGAGCCATAAGGATTTTCTGCAGGTGAAGTAAGTTTGATTAAACAAAGTTGGCCAATTTTCATTCCGGGAAAAAGTCGTACCGGTAAGTTTGCAACATTTGAGAGTTCTAAAGTTATGTGCCCAGAAAATCCAGGATCAATAAATCCTGCCGTTGAATGAGTCAAAAGTCCAAGACGACCAAGAGAAGATTTTCCTTCAAGGCGCCCTGCAATGTCATCAGGCAATGTGATCACTTCATACGTGCTAGCTAATACGAATTCTCCGGGGTGCAAGATGAATTCCTCGTCGCCATTGACTGCAACCTCGCGAGTTAGATCTGATTGTTCAATAGATGGGTCAATAACCGAGTACTTATGGTTTTCGAAAACCCGAAAAAATCTATCAAGTCGAACATCCACGCTCGAGGGCTGGATCATCGCACCATCGAATGGCTCGACCTTCACTCGACCAGCGCTGATCTCTGCCTTTATATCTCGGTCACTTAGTAGCACGCTCAGACCCTATATCGTCGAGGCGCCTTGATTAAGTTACTGGTCAGTAGCATTATTGCGCCATGAGCCATTACACAGCGAATCTGCGAGATATTGAATTCTGCCTCTTTGACCTTCTGAGGCGAGAGGAAATTTTAGGAAAATCTGTTTTCAAAGATATTGATAGAGAAACAGCGATGGGCATGCTTGAAGAGATCAAGCGCTTAGCTGAAAATGATTTAGGTGACTCCTTAATTGAAAGCGATCGTCTTGGAGTTCAATTCAATAAGGAGACCGGGGATATTAAATTACCGGAAAGTTTCAAAAAATCTTACCGCGCCTATATGGATAATGAATGGTGGCGAATTGATGCGCCTGTTGAAATTGGCGGAACGTTAATTCCGGCTTCACTTCGTTGGGCTATAGCCGAAATGGTTTTGGGATCAAATCCTTCAATTCATATCTATGCTTCGGGAACCGCATTCGCACATGTTGCTTACATGCTTGGAAATGAAAATCAAAAAAAGATGGCAAAGCTCATGGTCGATAACGACTGGGGCGCAACAATGCAACTTACTGAACCGGATGCTGGAAGTGATGTTGGCGCTGCGAGGTCTAAGGCTGTTGAGCAGAGCGACGGTACTTGGCACATTACAGGTACTAAAAGATTTATTACATCTGGAGATTCGGATTTGAATCCAAATATCATCCATTACGTTCTTGCTCGTCCTCAAGGGGCCAGGCCTGGGACTAAAGGATTGAGTCTTTTCTTGGTTCCTAAATTTATGTTTGACTTTGAAACTGGTGAACTTGGAAAACGCAATGGTATTTATGTTACAAATGTTGAACATAAGATGGGGTTAAATGTTTCTGCCACTTGTGAAATGAACTTTGGAGAGAAAGAACCTGCCGTAGGTTATTTACTAGGTGATGTGCACCATGGCATCGCCCAAATGTTTAAAGTAATTGAATTTGCCCGAATGATGGTTGGCACCAAAGCGATCGCGACGCTAAGTGCGGGATACCAGCAAGCCCTTAGTTACGCCAAAGTCCGAGTTCAGGGACCAGATTTAACAAAGGTTGCAGATAAGGCCAGTCCTCGGGTAACCATAATTAACCACCCAGATGTCCGCAGGTCTTTGATGGTCCAAAAATCCTACTCTGAGGGCATGCGTGCGCTCTTGTTATATACCGCCTCAATTCAGGATGAAATATTGATTGCAAAGGCAGATGGTGCTGATGAGCGCCTTGCCGACCTTGTGGCGCTAAATGACTTACTCCTGCCTATTGTTAAAGGTTACGGCAGCGAGAAATCCTGGATTTTGCTTGGTACTGAATCTCTTCAAACATTTGGCGGATCTGGCTTCACGCAAGATTGGCCACTTGAGCAATATGTTCGAGATGCCAAGATTGATACTTTGTACGAGGGAACAACAGCGATTCAAGGCCTTGATTTCTTCTTTCGCAAGATCATAAAGGATGGAGGTCGCGCCCTAGCTTTGCTTGGAAAGGAAATTGCCGCTTTCGCCGCTTCAGGCGGTGAGCTTGCAGAGGAAAAAACTTCGCTTGCTAAATCTCTTGAGGATTTAAATACTATGACCGGAGCAATGGTGGGCTTCGCGATGGAATCCCAGGAGAGTGTCGAAGAGATTTACAAAACCGGCTTAAATACAACCAGGCTGTTGATGTCTGTCGGGGAAGTAATTATTGCCTGGCTGCTCTTAAGGCAAGCAGAAATTGCAATCGCAAAATCTGTGAACCCAGGGCGCGATTCTGATTTCTATGCTGGCAAGGTGGCTTCGGCTAAATTCTTCGTGAGGACTGTTCTTCCTCATTTGAGGGCAGAGCTAGAGATCGTATTAAGTGAAACTGGCGATTTGATGGAGGTCCCAGAAAGCGCTTTTTAGTTGGCCCTGTTCAGATAAGGTTCGCTATGCCTAAAAACTTACGCCATGAGGCATACCTGGTTCTCGGTTCAGTTTTTTTCGCTCTAAGTAGTATCCCTGCAAAATTGATTATGGAGAGCGGACTCTCTGCTTGGCGATTAACCGAAATTCGCAGCACTGGCGCATTTTTGATTATGTTTTTATATGTATTTATTAGAAATCGAAAAGGTTTAAGAACTACCAAGTCAGAGCTCCCAACACTAATTGCATTCGGTGTTATTGGTTTCGCAACAGTTAATGCGCTCTATTTTCTAGCCATAGCTCGCCTCAATGTCAGCATCGCATTGATTATTGAATTTACCGCGCCAATTTGGATTGCGTTATGGATGCGATTTATTCAGAAGAAAAATGTTTCCAAATTAATGTGGTGGGGTTTGGCTATCGGTTTTACTGGGTTACTGCTTGTTGGCCAAGTTTGGCGTGGGTTAACCCTGGATGGTCTTGGGCTAATTTATGCCTTTGTTGATTCGTTTGCTCTAGGTTTGTATTTTATTGTTGGCGAAAAGTTAGTTAGGAGTAAGTCAAGTGATGTAACGATGGCCTGGGGATTTGGGGTTTCCTCTGCTTTCTTCGCAATTATTTTCCCTTGGTGGAGCTTCCCGTTCGAAGTTTTCGGAAATTCCATTCAGCTGTCTGGAAGATTCGCAGGGACTTCTCTCCCTGGATGGCTACTTATAGCGTGGGTGATAATCGGAGGCACAGCACTCCCTTATTTCTTTGTCTTAACTGGGCTTAAAGGGTTGAGCGCTGCAACATCGAGCGTAATCGGTATGTTGGAACCGATCTTTGGTGGGCTTTTTGCCTGGTTCTTCCTCTTTGAAAAGCTAACTTTGATGCAATTTGTAGGGGCTTGTGTCGTGATGATTGGAATCTTTTTGGCTAATCGCGCAAGAACCAGTGTTTAAGGTAAATTTCGCACATGGAAAACTTCGCAGATTTATTGAGCGCAAATAAAGCTTATTCCGATTCATTTAAATCGCTAGGACTTGGCGGCGAAGCTAGAAAAGGATTAGCAATTGTTACTTGTATGGACTCAAGAATTGATCCGCTTCATATTGTTGGGATGGAGGCTGGTGATGCAAAAATCCTACGTAACGCTGGTGCTCGGGTAACTGAAGATGTGCTTCGTACTTTGGTGCTCGCCACGCACTTATTAGGAGTAAATAGAGTTCTGGTAATGCCACATACAGATTGCCGGATGGCTAGCGGCAGTGAAGGTGAAATACATGCTGCGATTTTAGAAAAGTCTGGGGTAGATACAAGGGGAATTGAGATCCGGACCGTTAAGGACCAGATGAGCGCTCTGATAACTGATATCCAGAGAATTGAGAGCTATCCGCTGCTTGCTAGAAACTTAAAAGTTATGGGAGCAATATTTGATGTCGAGAGTGGCGTACTTACTCCATTGATTTAATTATCTTTTACAAAACTTTCTGCGTTCTGAGAATAGCTTGGGGCCATATCGCTAAATCTTGCAAAGTGAAGTTGGGCGCTTACAGTAACTGTTCGAGTCGGTCCATTACGGTGTTTAGCCACAATCAAATCTGCTTCACCTGAGCGATTTTGACCGTCGTACATATCATCGCGGTGTAGGAGAATTACAACGTCAGCATCTTGTTCGATCGAGCCAGATTCACGAAGATCAGAGAGCATTGGTTTTTTATCGGCACGTTGTTCGGGTGAACGGTTTAACTGTGAAATCGCGATTACTGGAACATCTAATTCTTTAGCTAACAACTTCAAGTTTCTTGAAAATTCAGATACTTCCTGTTGTCGATTTTCTACTCGTTTGCCAGCAGTCATCAATTGAAGATAATCGATAACAATCAACTTGAGACCGTGGCGTTGCTTCAAGCGTCTTGCCTTAGCTCTAATCTCCATAAGAGAGAGGTTCGGTGAATCATCAATAAATAGCGGTGCCTGTGAAATTTCACCCATCCGTTTTGCTAGGCGGCCCCACTCTTCATCAGTCAATGCTCCTGAGCGAATATTATTAAGAGCAACACGTGCCTCGGCCGAGAGCATGCGCATTGTGATTTCAGATCGGCTCATTTCAAGGGAGAAAATAACTGAGGGATCGCCATTATGAATCGCTGCATGTCGTGCAATATCCAAACCAAGTGTTGATTTACCAACGGCGGGACGCGCAGCTAAAACAATCATGTTTCCGGGGTGTAGCCCATTTGTTAATGTGTCTAGATCCTTAAACCCGGTTTTCACGCCTTCGCCTTTTACGCCATTTGAGATGGCTTCGATTTCATCAAGAGCCGCTGGCAGTAATTCAGATAACTGGATGTAATCATCGGTTGTTCGGTGTTCAGTAACTTGAAATATTTCCGCCGATGCTTGATCTACTGCATCATCAACTTCACCTTCTTGTGAATAACCAATTTGGACAATTTTTGTTCCAGCTTCAACAAGTCGACGCATGATTGCATGGTCGCGAACAATCTTTGCATAATATCCAGCGTTGGCAGCAGTGGGCACAGAATTGATAAGTGTATGTAGATAAGGTGCACCACCAGCACGAGCGATTTCGCCACGTTTCGTTAATTCAGCTGCAACTGTTACGGGATCGGCAGGTTCACCGCGGCCATACAAATCTAATATTGCATCATAAATAAGTTCGTGAGCTGGTCGGTAAAAATCTCGCTCGCGAATAATTTCGACAACATCGGCAATTGATTCTTTACTTAGCAACATGCCGCCGAGAACACCTTGTTCGGCAACTAAATCCTGCGGTGGCGTCCGCTCAAAATCGCCATTGGCAATATTCGCCGATGCTCGATTGTTATTGGAATTATTTCCACGGTTTGGAAGTTCTGCGATGCTCATAAGCCTTAGCCTTCCATTGACCACTGACGCTCGAGTCTTGGCTCTGCAACTGCAGGTCCTGACTTGGGCGAGTTGAATTAGTTAATAAGCGTAATTTAATGAGGTAGCCAGATATCTGTTAGGTCTAGAAATTATCTTGTGCGTGTGTGTGTGGAGAAGTGCTTTTTTTCGGTGGAAAAACTGTGTATAACCAGTGGATAAAGGCGAGGACTAGCACTCATCTGCGCTTAAATTTGGCTTAAATCCTGTGGGTAAAGATTTATATTTTAATCTCAATATTTAAGAAAGTTGAGCTTTAAAGAGCCCCAATGAAAAAGCCCGCCCTTTTCAAGGCGGGCTTTTTCAAGAAGATAGGAGTAATTAAATAGCTTCAACTGAAATGTTGACTTCGGCAGATATTTGACCTTGAAGTGCAACCTTCACGGTGTATTTACCAAGCTTTTTAATGTGCCCTGCAACCTTTACGTCATGACGATCAATATCAAGAGCACACGCGGCTTTGATGCTCGCAACGATATCTTTATCTGTCACTGACCCGAATAGGACTCCGGTAGCTCCGACCTTTGACTTAACAACGATCTCAGCCTTTTCAAGTGTCGCTTTAATCTCTTTCGCATGGTCAAGATCGCGAATTTCTCGAGCGCTACGTGCGCGTCGGATTCCCTCAATCTGCTTCTCGCCACCAAGGCTCCAAGCGATTGCATTGCCTCGAGGCAATAGAAAGTTGCGAGCAAAACCATCTTTGACGGTTACAACATCGCCAGCTTGTCCTAAACCAGACACTTCACGAGTAAGAATAAGTTTCATTGAATATTCTCCCTATCTCGCTGTTGAGGTGTAAGGCAGGAGTGCCATTTCGCGGGAATTCTTTACCGCTGCGGCAACCTGACGTTGGTGTTGAGTGCAAGCACCCGTTACTCGACGAGCGCGGATCTTGCCACGATCTGAAATGTACTTACGAAGCATATTGATGTCTTTGTAATCGACATAAGTTGCCTTATCGCGACAGAAAGAACATGGCTTCTTTTTAAACTTCTTCATTGCTGCTGCAGACATCTTGCTTACTTTTGGCTTTGGCTTCAGCGTCTTATTATTTCTTGCGCCCACTGTGGTGCTCCTTTTTAGGATGCCCCGTCAATTCTAACGGGAATGGTTAATTGGATAATTATTTAGAACGGAGGTTGATCATCGGAACCGGCTGAAGACCAGCCACCTCCGACAGGAGCTGCAGACCATGGGTCTCCAGCTGAAGCAGTTTCAGTTTTTACGGGAGTTGAGAACGAACCGCTTCCACCAGAGGCACCCGCTGCGCGAGTTGTCTTTGTGACTTTTGCGGTTGCATTTCTTAGGGATGGACCAACTTCGTCAACTTCAACTTCGTACACAGTTCGCTTTTCGCCTTCTTTGGTTTCGTATGAGCGTTGCTTCAAACGGCCTGTAACAATTACCCGCATTCCGCGAGTAAGTGTTTCTGCAACGTTCTCTGCTGCCTGACGCCAAATATTGCAAGCAAGAAAGAGACTATCGCCATCTTTCCATTCGTTTGTGTTCTTATCTAAGTAACGCGGAGTTGAAGCAACCGTGAATTTTGCAACTGCAGCACCAGATGGTGTGAATCGCAATTCAGGATCGTTTACAAGATTTCCGACCATAGTGATCGTTGTATCTCCAGCTGCCATATCTATTCTCTCTTATCTACTTTAGGGGCTTCTGTTTTATTCTGGACGAACGACTTTTGTACGAAGCACTGCTTCGTTCAAATTTAATTGGCGATCAAGTTCTTTAATCGCGTCTGGACCACAATGCATATCAACGACAGCGTAAATTCCTTCTGGTTTTTTATTTATTTCGAAGGACATACGGCGACGGCCCCAAATGTCGAGCTTGTCGACTGTGCCGCCACTTTCTTTGATGATCTTGAGATATGTCTCAAGACTTGGTGCGACTGTGCGTTCTTCTAATTCAGGATCGAGAATGACCATGAGTTCATATCTACGCATAAGTTAACCCCACCTCCTCTGGACTAAAGCGGCCACGGAATTTCCGCGGCAGGAGGGTTATTGCTCCTTCGCCCGAAGACCGCGGGTGCGACTCATTCGAAGGAAGGCTAAGGGTAACCCGGTCCGAGTCCAGATAAAAATTCAAGGTTTTGGGGGTCGAATTTAGGTGTGGATCTACGCATAAGGCGCAGGGAGAACCAGGTAATTGCCCCAACTCGAAGAATTATGGCGAAACCATAGGCCCCTGCTGGCAGTCCAAACTCGGCGCCCGAGAGCGAAGCTAGGTATTGCCAAATTGCAAAATGATAAATCAATTCAGCGAACTGCCAAATCCAGAAATCAAATCGATCTTTTTTATCTACCATTGCTAAAACGGCTAGGGGTGTAAGCCATAGAACATATTGTGGTGAATAAACTTTACTTGTAGTCACAAAAATTGCGACAACAAAAAAGGCGGTTGCTGCAAGGGTTGGGACTTCAGATAAACCATATAGATAAAGGGTGAAGGCAAGGGCAAGAAATACAAAAAATATAGACACCCATAAATTAAGGTGGGACACGTGAATTCCGAAAATATCTAGAGCGCGCCAGATTGATCCCCAATCCGCGGCCCTTTCGGAATTTAATTTAAAGAACCTAAACCAACCGGCTGGAGTCGTTAGTATAAATGGCAAATTAATCGCAAGCCATGTAAATAAAGTTACGGATAAATATTTTCCCAGAGATTTTACTTGAGATTTTCTAATTAATATAAGTACTATAGGTAAAAGTAAAACTATTGGGAAAAATTTAGTGGCTATTGAAATCCCAAGAGCAAGCCCACTCTTGGCTATTTTACCTCTGTCAAAATAATAGATTGCAGCCACTGCACTTACTACTGCCCAAATATCCCAATTAATATAAAGTGAAGCAACAAACGCTGGTGCGACTGGTAACAAATACCAAAGTTCGGGTCTCATTGTTTTTACGATGAGCACCACAGCGATAAAGATAAGCGCAATAAGTAGCGCATTTATATCAAAATAGTTTCTATATTGATCTGACCCATCCGCCACCAAAAAGGATGTCGCCCACATAACCATGCCAGTTAGTGGTGGGTATTCGACTGCGCTTTCTGCGCTGGCATATGGCCATGAGTGTGAAATTAATCCCCTCTCGCCAAAAAGTGCTGGTAAGTCGGAGTAGCACGCATGTATGTAATCGCCAGGAGGAGTCCAACCATTTACTCGACAATTTTCAAATTTAGCAAAAGAAAAAAGAGCTGCGATGATTGCAAGAAGTACTGCGCTCTTAGTTAAGAGCTTCAATTCTAATTACCTAGCTTCTTCTTTTTCATTGCTCCTGTTTCAAACTTGCCTGCGAGCTCTGGATCGAGAGTTGGTACCGCTTCCAAGTAAGACACGGGGTCGATTCCGCCAATATTCGCTGGCTTTGGAAAACGAGATTTAGGTAGGCCTTTTTCGCTAATTTTCGTGTAAGTGTTCCAAACTTGCGCTGGAAATGAGCCGCCCGTAAATGCCCCTAATCCACCTATCCCATTTAACGACTGTGTTGCATCATCTCTAAACATTGCAACTGTTGTAGAAAAATCCGGTGTGTAGCCATTGAACCAGGCAGATGCATTGTCTGTAGTTGTTCCAGTTTTCCCGGCTACTGGCCTTTTAACGCCACTTGAAGCCGCTGTACCAGTTCCATAACTTGTAACTTGCTGAAGAGCGTAAGTTAAATCCGCCATAACATCTGGTTGGAAAACTTGTTGGGCTTGAATCTTTCCTTCATAAAGAACACCTTTATTTGCTCCCAAAACTTCCTTAATTATAAAAGGTGCTGCATATGTTCCGTTCGCTGCAAAAGTCGCATATGCCGAAGCCATGTCGATGACATGTGGTGAAGCAACGCCAAGGGAAATAGATGGTGTTGGCATTAGCGCCACAGTGTTTGGAATTCCGGCTCGCCTGGCAACATCAACCACATTATCAGGGCCAACGGCAATACCAAGGGGAACAAAAATTGTATTGATCGAGTGAGCAGTCGCTGCCAGTAAATCTATTTCGCCCTCTTGCTCGTTGGCATAATTAAATACTGGATATGGTTTTCCGGCATCATCAAAAACTTGAGGAGAGGCGCCACTCCAAATTGAAGTAAGTGGAATTCCTTGTTCTAGCGCTGCAATCAGGGCAAATGGTTTAAACCCAGATCCTGCCTGAGTAATTGATTGAGTTGCACCATTTAATTGCGTGACTAAGTAGTCCTTGCCGCCATAAAGAGCAACAATTTCTCCAGTGCCTGGTCTAATAGAAACAAGCGCTGCATGGAAACTGTCGGGAGTATTTTTAGGACCTCGGGAATCCATTGCTTTAACTGCTGCTTTTTGATTCTTCTTCTCGAGAGTAGTTCTAATTACAAAGCCACCTGTTTGTAGCTGTGTTTCGTCAAAGCCTAATTTAGTTAGTTCATGAACCACCCAAGAAATAACATAACCTTTTGGTCCCGCGAGTGCGCCTGCAGTTATACGCTCACGAATAACTGGAAAGGTTATTGCGGTCGCTTCCTCTTTAGTCAACCAATTTTCTGAGACCATCCCATCAATAACATAGCGCCAGCGTGCTTCAAGTCTGTCTGCATTTTCTTTACTATATGAAGGGTCGTAATATCCGGGCGACCGCAAAATGCTTGCAAGAACGGCAGCCTGCGAAATATCTAATTTGCTTACATTTTTACCGAAATAAACTTCTGAAGCGGTTTCAATTCCATATGATCCCCGACCAAAATAAATTGTGTTTAAATAACTTTCAAGGATGTCATCCTTAGACATTTGATTCTGCAATTTCATCGAAATTATGAGTTCTTTTATTTTTCTGGTGACAGTCCGCTCTGGTGTAAGGAATGCAGTTTTTGCATATTGCTGAGTAATAGTGGATCCACCTTGGCCGTTTAAAGATCCTGATTTCAAGTTATTAAATAAAGCGCGAGCAATTCCGATAGGGCTCACTACGCTTTGGGTATAAAATTTTCTATCCTCAGCCGCAAGCACGGCTTGTCTAACATGAATTGGAATATTGGCTAACTTAACAACGGTTCTGTTCTCAGAGCCAAGGCGGCCAATTTCTTGGCCATTTGAATATTGAATAATTGTTGACTGGCTATTTACAAAAGAGTTTGGGTCAGGGATGCTGACGGTGAAATATGCATAAGCAAAACCGAGAACCGCAACAATGAAACCTATTCCGCCAGCAAATATGCTAAATCTGAATAAATTTTTCCGCAGATTTCTCATAACTTAAGGTTACCTGTTGCCGCTAATAATTAACGACCTCTAAGCGATTTCTCGTGAAGATGCCAGATTTTCAATTCCTTTACTGGCTTCCAATCATCATCCTCGAGGGTGTGTACCTTGCGTGGTGCTTTTCTGGTTGTGCCGTCACCTAATATGAATGAGTAAATCAAGTGGTTCCAGCCGCATTCAGTACAAACCTCAACGGTATAAACCGTAAATTCACCATATTCATTCTGCATTTCAGTTAATTCCGTAGTCGACTTGATCCGCCCTGAATATTGGCCAAGTTGGTCGCCAAAGGTGTATCGCAACTCCCGCAATTGGCTTTTTTTGCAGACTGGACATTTATTTGAAGTTAATTCTCCGTGGTGTTTTGCAGCTCGTTTTAGATAGGGGTCGGCATCGCAGGCATCCATCGCCGATGCCTTACCTCGGAAAAGTGCGAGCAAGGTGGCGCGACGATCGAGTGAATAATCGATGTTATCTCGGCGGGACCACATAATGAGTCAAGAATAATGCCTACTTGCTCATTACGCTTAGCCACATGAAGCACCTGATAGACAGTTTTAAATTCCTTAGAAAAGGCAGTGCTTTGCCGAGGTTATTGAGTGTTCGCTGGATGGGCCAATTTACAGATGGTATTTTCCAATCTGCCCTTGCCTCGTTTGTTCTATTTTCGCCTGAGCGCCAACCTGATGCAATTAAGGCTGCGCTCGCATTTACTGTAGTACTTCTGCCTTATTCCTTAATTGGCCCTTATGCCGGAATTTTTTTAGATCGCTTTAGTAGAAAACGTCTTATTCAAATTGCTAACTTGATCCGAGCTGGTGATTTATTGGTTATTGCACTTCTAATCAGGAACGAATCAACTGGAGTTCTCTTAACTTTCTTTGTTTTAATCGCATTTGGAGTTAACCGCTTAATTCTTGCCGGTTTATCTGCAGGTCTGCCCTTATTGGTTGAGAGAGATGTGCTGATAGAAGCGAATGCTCTGGCAGTAACCGGTGGAACTATCTTTGTTGTTATTGGGGGTGGTATTGGCATTGCACTGAAAAATATTTCAGATTCCACTTCCAGTAGTGACTTCATTGACGGAACCTTGATATTGATGGCTGCCGGCGGATATTTACTTGCAGCTTTCTTTGCAATGAGAATTGGAAGAAATGAAATAGGTCCATTACCCCATGAGGTATCTCTAGAAATTCGCGGGTTTGGCGAGATGTTGCAAGGTTTTCATATTTTGCGAAATCACAAAGATGCACTGCGTGGAATTTTTGCAACAGGAGTTCAACGTGGTGGTGTTACTGCTCTTGTGTTGATGGCATTGCTGCTAGAGCGCAATACTTTTCATTCACCAGATAATCCTGATGCAGGCCTCAAGGGCTTCGCTTATGCTCTTGCTATCGCTGGCATTGGTATTGGCTTGGGGGCGGTTGCCGGGCCTTTTGGTGTTGCAATATTTGGCCGACATAAATGGATTCGTATTTCAATGGTTGCACCGATTGTTTTTCTTTTAGTTTTTGGCCTATTCCCAAGTGAAATTATGTTAATCGTAACGGCATTTTTTGTCGGTGGGTTTGGTCAGAGTTTAAAAATTACCAATGATGCGCTGGTTCAATTAAAGATACATGATGAATACCGAGGTCGTATTTTTGCTTTCTATGATGTCGCTGTAAACGGTGCGATTGTTTTAGGTGCAATGATTGCTGCATTTATCTTGCCAGCAAGTGGCGTCTCTCTTATTTTGCCTTGGTTTATCGCCGGAGCTTACGGATTAACCGCACTGACACTGCTTAATCGGGCTAACTTTTTGGCTTATTCAAACTCCACCAATTGAGGAGTTCGGCCTTTGCGCCTTCACGCCCCAATGGCCCGCGATCCATGCGTAAATCTAATAAGTATTTGTAGGCGCTGCCCACGATTGGAGATGGCGAGATTTCAAGAATTGCCATGATTTCCAACCCATCTAGATCTGGCCGGATTTTCTCTAGCTCTTCCTGTTCCATAAGTAGTTCGATGCGCTCTTCTAGTGAGTCATACGTTCTGGCCAAGCTTTCTGCTTTGCGTTGATTTCTTGTCGTGCAATCAGCTCTAGTTAAAACATGTAGATGAACTAATAGATGTTCGGCATCTCTTATATACCTTCTGACCGCAGAATCAGTCCATTCCCCGGTTCCATATCCATGAAAACGCAAATGTAGAAATACCAAAGAAGAAACTTCGGCGACAATCTCATTGCTAAAACGCAGAGCCCGCAACCGTTCTTTGGCCATTCTTGCGCCAACAACTTCGTGATGATGGAATGAAACTCCGCCACCAGAAATCAACTCTCTGGTTTTTGGTTTTCCAATGTCATGCAAAAGTGCGGCCAGACGAATAACAAGACTTGCTCCTTCCAACCTATCTTCGAGTGCAATTGCTTGCTCTAAAACTTTAAGAGTGTGCTCATAGACATCTTTATGATGATGGTGCTCGTCGATTTCTAATTTCAGTTTTGGGAGTTCGGGGAGAATAAATTCAGCAAGGCCAGTATCAACCAATATTGTTAAACCTATTCTTGGGTTGGCCGACATTAAAATCTTTATAAATTCATCTCTGATTCGTTCAGCAGAAATGATTTTAATTCTCGGCGCCATAGCTTTAATTGCTTCGATAATTGTTGGATCGATTGAAAAATCTAGTTGAGCTGCAAATCTCGCCGCACGCATCATTCGTAACGGGTCATCTGAAAATGAATCTTCTGGGGATCCTGGAGTTCGTAAAACTTTTTTAAGTAAGTCAGTTACGCCATGAAAATTATCAATGAAGGTTGGTGGGGTAGTTGTTAACTCTAGCGCCATTGCATTGACGGTAAAGTCGCGACGCAATAAATCTCCCTCAATATTGTCACCAAATTTAACTTCTGGATTTCTACTTTCGCGATCATAAATTTCGCTTCGATAAGTTGTGATTTCAACAGTTGTGTCACCAAACTGGGCAGCTATAGTTCCAAATTCTCGACCGGTTTCCCAAATAGAGTCTGCGCTCTTCTTAATAATTGTTTTAGTTTGACTTGGGTTTGCATTGGTAGTGAAATCTAAATCGTTTCCAAGTCTTCCTAAGATCGCGTCTCGAACTGGACCGCCAACTAGAGCAAGAGTAAAACCCGCCTTGGTGAAATTTGTCGCGAGCTCCATCGCAAGGGGTCTGCTAGAAAAAGCAGAAATGGCTAGGCTTGAAGCGATAGATATCGGATCACTTGCCTCTAAATTGGGATTTGATGTCACAGTATCTAAGGCTAGAGCAGTAACCTTGGTTCATGACCACGGCGCCTGGTGGCGGTGGCGAGGCAAAGCGGAAAAAACGTCGCAGACGGCGTCCGAAAGGCCCAACCCCACCAAATTCAAATGAATCTACAGCTCCCCAAATTAAAAGGGGTGTTAAAAAGACGCCTGCCAAGAGGGTTTATGCCAAAAGAGTTGACGAGGTCAGCGCAGGTGGACTAGTAATTGATACCACTGGAACTATGGGACTTTTAATTGGTCGCCGCGATTTGAAAGATCAAACCCGTGAGCGCCTTCTTTGGTCACTTCCTAAAGGGCATATTGAGGAGGGTGAGACTCCTGAACAGGCCGCAATTAGAGAAGTCCAGGAAGAGACTGGAATTGAAAGTGAAATAGCAAGAGAGCTTGGAGTTATTGATTTTTGGTTTATGGCTGGCGGTAATCGAATCCACAAAACTGTTCACCATTATTTATTCAAAGAGATTGGTGGCCAACTTGCTCCTCAAATAACAGAAGTTGATGACGTCGGCTGGTTCCCATTGAGTGAAATTATTGATCTCTTGGCTTATCCTGACGAGAAAAAATTGCTGGCAAAATCTGGTGAGTTAAAAATATGAAAAGATTATTTCTTATTTTCGCTCTCCTTTTTTTCCCCCTAGTAGGTACGCCGAATGCTTTCGCTAATGAAGTTTCAATAACGATAACCGAACCTACACATCGACAGATGAATGGGGTTTTTATAAATGATGACTTGGTTACAAAACTTTCCTATGATGGCCGCCTTGGACAATTGGTTTTTAATCCTGCTAGAGGAATTAGAACTTGGTTCATAGATCCACAACTTATTGAAGAAGTATTGCAAATGACAACAGAGTACAAATTAGTTGACGGTGAAAATGGTCTCGGGGTTGATGTTGCGACATCCTGGCTTAATCAACTGCAGGCCATCACCCGGGGAGATAAAATAACAGCTCTGCCATATGGTGATCCTTCTGGTTATTGGCTCTCCAAACTAGCGCCAGATAAAAAGGCTTTCTATTTGGCGTTGGGTGCTCAACGATTAACTGCCTATTTTGGAAGCCAGATAAGCCAAATGGCAAATTTTCCGGACAATATGAATTATCGACTTGGTCAAAGTACATTGAAAGCTTTTAAGAAATCGCAGAGCGCTCTGCAGGAATACTCAAACTATATGACCGTTGAGCAGGTGAATAAATTCCAGGCACATAGTGCGGCCATTTTGCACCCCGCTTTGAAAAAGAATTTTAGGGCTCAACTTAAATCAGATCTGGTTACAAATACTGATTTACTTTCAAATAAGATTAGATTGGCTCCTGGTCGATTTACGGTGACTTCGACTAAGCAAAAATTGCCGATAACGCTGATAAATGACTTCCCAAAACCAGTAACAGTTTTAGTAAAAATTGAGGCAATGAACGGTCGAGTGTGGGTCGGGTCGGTTCCCGAACAGACCGTGAATGGGAAATCAAAAGTTCAGGTGATGATCCCTGTTGAGGTTATAACTTCAGGAGATAGTTCACTGTCCGTCTCTCTGCTTTCTGTTAAATCTAGGGCTTTTGGGCCAACAGTTTGGTATCCACTCAACTTAAAGGTGATTAGCCCGATTGCTACTTGGGTAACTACGGGTGGCGCAATAATTCTCTTTCTCTCCGCATTAATTCAAAGTTTCCGGCGCATTAAAAGGAAGAGAGTATGAACGATAAATCGCTTTTGAAGTCTTCCACTGTGATGGCTGTTGGGACAATAGTGTCTCGGATTACTGGACTTTTACGCGGACTATTGTTGGTTGCTGTTCTTGGCACGACACTGCTTGGTGATACCTTCAACGTCGCAAACACTATGCCAAATATTTTGTACAACTTAATTTTGGGTGGCGCATTGACCGCGGTTTTTGTTCCTCAAATAGTTAGATCAACAAAAGAAGCAGATGGCGGGAGTGCCTTTATCTCTCGGCTAATTACTGTCACGTCGGTATTTTTAGCAGGATTCGTGGTTATTGCAGTTTTATTTGCTCCGATCTTTGTTCGTATTTTTGCTTCCAGTTATATTGGAAGGCCTGAATTCGAAATAACTACGCTCTTTATGAGATTTTGTCTGCCACAAATTTTCTTTATGGGGCTTTTTGCCCTATTAAGCCAGGTTGCAAATGCCAAGGGCAAGTTTGGCCCCATGATGTGGGCTCCTGTCTTAAATAATTTAATTGGGATAGCTGTGCTTGCTTGGTTCCTTCAATATTCGATTAAACCTACCGTTCAAACAATTCCTACTTCAGAAATAATTTGGATAGCACTTGGAACAACTCTTGGCTATGTGGCACAAGCCGTTATTTTGCTTCCAGTAATCTCCAAAACCAAGATTAAAATTAGGCCCCGTTTTGATTGGCGCGACCCTGAATTGCGCAAGTCAATTCATTTGGCTAGCTGGGCGCTCTTGTTTGCTGCTATTTCTCAAGTTAGTTATTTAGTCACAGTAAATCTATCGACTGGTGCAGCAGTTAAAGCCCTAGGCGAGGGAATAGAAACAGGCGTAGGTTTTACTCCATTTAGTAACGCGTTGCTGATTTTCATGTTGCCTCATTCAATTGTAACTATCTCTATCATGACCGCCTTATTGCCAACTCTTTCTAGGCTGGCCCATGAGGTGAAACCGAATTTAATCCATGACCAATTAGTTAAGGCGATGCGTTTGGTTGGCTTAATTACTGTTCCTAGTGCTATAGCTTTTCTTTTGTTTGGCCGATTAATGACCGAGACCCTTTATTTTGGAATATCAGTCGAGGATTCAAACTATCTGGGTTACACCTTATCTGCCTTAGCCCTTGGGTTGATGCCAATGAGCGTTAATCTAATTGCCCTGCGCGGGTTAAATGCCTTTGAGAATGTTAAATTACAAGTTTTGAGCAATGCAATTATGAATATTGTCGCTGTAATTGTTTCCATAGCTGTCGCCCTCTCTCTACCGGCAAAATGGGTAACTATTGGTTTGGCTGGATCTCTGGCTTTAAGCTACTTTTTTGGCGCTTGGAGCACTATCTATTTACTCAAACGCTATGAAATTTATATTTCAATAAGGGAAGTTTTTGGCTTCTATTTAAAACTAACCGTGCTTGCGCTAAGTGTTGCCGTTCCGGTTTGGTTTTTACAAAATTCTATTCCTGGCGGGAATTTACTCCGCCTTATCGTGGTTCTAGTTCTTAGTGGGTTCGGATATTTGGTGCTCGCTAAAGTTGCACGAGTAGCTGAAGTCAGCGGTGCTATTCGAGTTTTATTCAAATACAAAAGATAGGGTAGTCCGATGAGCGAAATGCATGAAGTTGTCATAGTTGGGTCTGGTCCTGCTGGCTATACCGCAGCAATTTATGCTGCCCGAGCAGAACTTGCACCGATTCTTTATGAGGGTTCTGTGACCGCTGGTGGAGCGCTGATGAATACCACTGAAGTTGAAAACTTTCCTGGTTTCCCGGAAGGTGTGATGGGTCCAGATTTTATGGATTCCTTACGTAAGCAATGCGAAAGATTTGGCACAAAATTAATTACTGATGACATTGTGTCGATGAAGTTGGATGGCGAAATAAAAGTTTTGACTGACGGCTCCGGAAATACAGTAAGAACGAAATCTGTAATTTTGGCAACTGGCTCAGCGTACAAGGAAATAGGTTTGGTGAACGAGAAGCGCCTATCTGGTCGAGGTGTTTCATGGTGTGCAACTTGTGATGGTTTTTTCTTTAGAGAAAAAGTATTGGCTGTGGTTGGTGGTGGCGACTCCGCAATGGAGGAGGCAACTTTCTTAACTAGGTTTGCCAGTAAAGTTTTTGTTATTCACCGCCGAGATTCACTCAGGGCATCAAAAATTATGATTGAAAGAGCTATGGCAAATCCAAAAATTGAATTTATTTGGAACACTGAAGTGATTGATGTTTTGGGCCAAGAGAAGGTATCTGGATTGACACTCCGCAATCTTCTGAGTGGTGAAGAAGTTGAAAGAGAATTTGATGGTCTTTTTGTAGCTATCGGACACTTGCCAAGAAGCGAGTTGTTGGTTGGGCAGATAGATTTAGATTCGGAGGGGTATGTGAAGGTGGATGGCAGATCAACCAATACGAATCAGGTCGGAGTATTTGCTTGTGGCGACCTTGTCGACCACACATACCGCCAAGCAGTCACCGCCGCAGGGTCTGGTTGTCAGGCTGCTCTTGATACTGAGCGCTTTCTGGCTGGACATTAATACAATTAACCAAAACACTTAGAGCTAGAGAAAAATAGAAGAGGAAAATAAATGAGCGCAGTAGAGGCAGTTACAGCAGCAACTTTCGATGACGTAGTACTAAAAAGTTCAATTCCAGTCCTTGTTGATTTCTGGGCAGAATGGTGTGGGCCTTGTCGCGCCGTTGCGCCAATTCTTGATCTGATTGCTGCTGAAAATACAGGAAAAATTAAGATCGTAAAACTAAACACCGATGAAGAGTCTGCTATCGCAATTAAGTATGGGATTACTTCGATTCCGACGCTAAATGTTTATGTAAATGGCGAAGTTGTTAAAACTGTTGTAGGTGCCAAACCTAAACCTGCTTTATTAAAAGAGCTCGCAGCGTTTATCTAAAGAAATGTCCACTTCGAGTGAGATACCCAATTTAATTTCCTTAGTTACAAATACTTTAACTAGGCTCGGGTTTCTTAAATCTGCCACAACGAATTTTGGAGCTGTTGAAGAATTTGGGGTTCGAGCATTTCAACAAGAACGTGGGCTTATTGTTTCAGGTGAAATAGATGCTCCGACTATACGTGCGATTGAAGAAGCTCGTTGGAAACTGGGTGATCGGGTTCTCTCTTTTATTCCAGGACAACCACTTAGGGGAGATGATGTCGCCACTTTGCAATCGCGCTTAGTAGAAATGGGATTTGATTGTGGCCGAGTAGATGCAATTTTTGCCGAAAAAACTGAGGTTGCTGTTAAAGATTTTCAGAAATCATGTGGTGTGAAAGCTGATGGGGTTTGTGGTCCAGTAACAATTATGTCTTTAATGCGTTTAATGAAGACTGTTTCCGGTGGTGCTCCGACTCAACTTCGCGATATTGCGCGCCGTGCTGTACGTGGTCCGGCGCTTGCAAACAAGATTATTGTTTTAGACCCAAGCTCTCTGCCTGAGGATCATGAAATAACGTTTGATATCTCACAAAGACTTGAGGGCCGATTAATAGCTCTTGGTGTCACTGTTTTTTTATCTAGAAGTAGCCAAAAAGATCCAGATGAAAATGAGCGGATCGACTTGGCAAATAGATCTGGAGCTGACTTAGTAATTTCTTTTCACACCGATAATTATGAAAATGATTTGGCCCACGGTATTGCTACTTATTATTATGGCAACGAACAGCATGGGGTTCATTCTGTTGTCGGAGAAAGATTTGCCGCCTTGGCCCAGAGAGAAATAACGGCCCGTACCGATTTACTTAATTGCCATACCCATGCCAAGTCGTGGGATTTGCTTAGGCTTACCAAGGCCCCGACGGTTCGAATAGATCTGGGTTATCTATCAAATCCTGGCGATATGAAGCGGCTTTTAGACCCAGCTTTTCGTGAAACTGTTGTTGAATCAATTGTCGTTGCAATTCAGAGACTTTACTTGTCTGCCGAAAATGATGCTAAAACCGGTACTTTGAAGATTTCCGACTTACGGCGAGCAGGCCTTCGTAAAAACTAATTGGGACATTAACCCAAGCTCTTCTCGCTCTTTAGATGTGGCAAGATTGGCGGATGAGTAACGAGATTACGCGGGTACACACCGGTGAGGTCCAGAATTTAACTGACCGTTTCGCTCATCGCGCCACCATGATGAAGCCGAGTGAAATTCGTTCACTTTTTGCTGTTGCTTCTCGCCCCGACATTGTTTCTCTTGCTGGGGGAATGCCAAATCTTTCCGCATTCCCGATGGAGATGATGGCTAGCGTGGTTGAAAAATTAATTATTGAAAATGGTCAAGAAGCTTTGCAATATGGAAGTGGGCAGGGCCACCCGAAGCTACGGGAGCAAATCTGTGATGTTATGGCTCTTGAAGGAATTCGTGCCCACCCTGATGATGTGATTGTTACGACCGGGTCACAACAAGCACTTGATCTAATTTCCAGAATTTTTATCGACCCGGGCGATGTGGTTCTGGTTGAAGCTCCATCGTATGTTGGGGCGCTTGGAACTTTTCACCAATATGAAGCGAAAGTTGTTCATGTTTCAATGGATGACAATGGTTTGGTCCCATCAGCTCTTCGTGAAGCAATAACCTCAACTCGAGCAACAGGTAGAAAAATTAAATTTTTATATTTAATCCCTAATTACCAAAACCCTGCAGGCGTCCTTTTGACTGCCGAGCGAAGGACAGAGATTTTAGAAATTTGCAGAAGTGAGTCTATTTTTGTAATCGAAGATAATCCTTATGGGTTATTGGGTTTTGATCGTCCCTCTCCAAATGCAATGCGTGCTGAAGATTCAGAGAATGTGCTCTATCTTGGAACATTCTCTAAAACAATTGCGCCTGGGTTTCGGGTTGGTTGGGCGCTAGTCCCACAAGAATTAAAGGAGAAAATTGTTATTGCAAGTGAATCTTCGATTCTCTGTCCTTCAAACTTTACTCAACTTGCGATTTCTAATTATCTCTCTGATCAACCTTGGCGCGATCAAATAACATCATTTACAAAACTTTATAAGGTGCGGCGTGATGCGATGCTGGAAACTTTGGAAGCAACTTTTCCTAAGGGAGCTACTTGGACTAAACCGGGTGGCGGTTTTTATGTATGGGTGACCCTTCCGCCAGAAATTGACACCAAGGCTTTAATGCCTAAAGCGATTGTTTCTAAGGTTGCCTATGTTCCTGGAACTGCCTTTTATGCTGATGGTTTTGGAAGTTGGTCCATGAGACTTTCATATTGCTATCCGAGCCCAGAGCGAATTAGAGATGGCGTTAAATCTTTGGCTGGCGTTATAAAGAGTGAAATGCAACTACGCGGATTGAATTAATTTGTTTTGCGCCTTAGATTAATTTATTGATCCGCTCTAAGTCTTCAAGTGTTGCAAACTCGATTGTTATTTTCCCTTTTTTCTTGCCAAGTTCCACTGTGACTCTGGTGTCTAGTCGATCTGACATTCCGTCGGCAAGCTCTTTTAGGTGGGGGGAGCGCAATTTTCCAGCTCTTGGTTTTGCGTTCTTTGTCGGCCCGCTTTGAGTAGCAACTATCTCTTCAGTAGCTCGCACACTTAAACCTTCAGCAACGATACGACCAGCTAATTTTTCAATTTCGTTCTCATCACTTAAAGTTAAAAGTGCTCTAGCATGCCCAGCAGATAAAATTCCGGCGGCCACTCTTCTTTGCACACTTGGTGGCAAATTTAATAGGCGTAGAGTGTTTGTGATTGCTGGCCGGGATTTTCCAACTTTTACCGCAAGTTCTTCGTGTGTGTAACCAAAATCGTTAAGTAAGTTTTGGTAGGCAGAACCCTCCTCTAAAGGATTTAGTTGGCTCCGGTGAATGTTTTCTAATAGAGCTTCCCGAAGTAATTCGTTATCAGGTGTTTGTCTAATAATTACTGGGATTGTTTTTAAGCCAGCTAATTTTGCTGCACGCAATCTTCTTTCGCCCATAATCAATTCGTATTGCCCATTGGCTAGCGCGCGAACTACCGGTGGTTGCAAAACACCAACTTCCTTAATAGAAGAAGAAAGTTCGCTTAACGCATCGGTATCAAAAATTGTTCTTGGTTGTTTTTGGTTTGGGATAATTGAATTAATATCAACTTCGCCCTGATCCGCAATTGTGACACCAGTGTTGGAGGTGATTGGTGTTGTAAGAGATGTTGGAATGAGCGAATCTAGCCCTCGCCCTAGTCCACCTTTGCGAGCACTCATGCGCTATTTACTCCATCGTTTAAGTTGGTGGTTTGTGAAATTATTTCTCCAGACCCGCGTCGGGCAATCTCTCGGGCAACAGTCATATAGGCGACAGCTCCTGGAGAAGATGCGTCATATGTCATTACTGTTTGATTAAATGAAGGGGCTTCTGATATTCGTACAGCTCTTGGGATAGGTACATCGATTAATTCATTCGGGAAATGTTCTCTCACGTTGTTTGCAACATCATTAGCCAGGCGAGTTCTGGAATCAAACATAGTTAAAACTATTGTTGAAATACGAACTTTTTGATTTAACATTTGTTGTACTTGTTGTAAGGTCTTTAATAATAAAGTTAGACCTTCAAGCGAGTAGTACTCGCATTGAATTGGAACTAGAACTTCTTCAGCCGCAGTTAAGGCATTTATTGTTAATAAGCCAAGACTTGGTGGGCAATCAATAATTACATAATCTAGGCGTGTGCCGGTTGCTTCACGTTCTGCCAAGAATTTTTCCAGTGCCAGTTTTAACCTGGACTCCCTAGAGACAAAGCCCACCATATTTATTTCCGCTCCAGCGAGTTCAATATCAGCGGGGGCGCATTCTAAATTGGGGAATCCTGCTACTTTCACGACTACCTGTGAGAGTAATTGTTCATTAACTAAAACTTCATACATCCCTGCTAGCTCTTCGCGGTCTACGCCTAGCGCAGTGCAAGCATTTCCTTGTGGATCTAAGTCAATTACAAGCACTTTAAGCCCGCCCATCGCTAGCGCGGCGGCGATATTGACGGCTGTTGTAGTTTTCCCAACCCCGCCTTTTTGATTAGCTACCGTGAAGACCCTGGTTTTAAACGGGGTCGGCATTGGCTCTTTAAGGCGCCGAATACCTATGACTTTAGGTTTGGGGGCCAGGGCGCTCGTTGTTTCACGTGAATCATTCACGTGCATATCTAACCAGCCTTTTTGAGTTCGATAACTCGGGCAAGAGGCAACTCACCTATCTTAATTTCGTGAATTTTTGACTCTGCCACCTTTTTAAAGATTTTTGGGATATCTGCTCTTGCTGCTTCGAGCTCCGTGCTAGCTCCTTCACCCTTTATAGCTAAAAGGGAACCGCCACCAAGAACCAGGTGCCAGGAAATTGAGGCTAATTTTGGTAATGGGGCTACGGCTCGGGCGGTCACATAATTAAAAGCTCCTTTAAAACTCTCTGCTTTTCCTCTTTTAATTGCTATCTCGATCCCAAGCTCTTCAACTACCTCCTCTAGAAAGTCGAAGCGGCGCTGGAGTGGCTCTAAAAGGGTCACTTTTAAATCTGGTCTGACTAAGGCGATAACTATCCCAGGTAATCCAGCTCCGGACCCAATATCGATTATGGAGGCGTTTTGGGAAATTAGCGTGGTTAATGGAATGCAGTTGGCAATATGGCGGTCCCATATCCGTTCACCCTCTTTTGGGCCGATTAATCCTCGCTCAATCCCCCAGGTTTTGAGAATTTCAGCGTATCTATCGATCTCTTCTCTTCGCTCACTAAAATAGGTCGAAATCAAGGTTTCACGTGAAACGCTCATTGGCGAACTCTCTGATTATTCAGGAAGGACGACAACACAGCGATTTGGGTCTTCGCCCTCTGATTCGCTTGTTAGGCCAATTTCTTGGATTGTGTCGTGTACAACTTTACGTTCAAAAGCGTTCATTGGGCGTAGTTTTACCGACTCACCTGATTCTTTGACTTCTGCCGCCACCTCATGGGCTAGTTTGGCCAATTCCTTCTTCTTTTCGCTGCGGAAATTATCGATATCTAGCATGAGGCGTGAGCGTTCCCCTGTGGATGTTTGTACTGCTAGGCGGGTCAACTCTTGGATTGCATCTAAAACTTCGCCTCGTTCGCCAACTAGGTGGCTTAAGGCTCCTCCTGTAATTGAAAGTGAAGCCCGATCATTTTCTACATCTATATCAATATCCCCATCAAGATCTGTGATATCCAATAGAGCTTCTAAATAATCGGCGGCTACCTCCCCTTCTTCTTCAAGACGGGCCACAAGTGGTTTTTTCTCGGTTTTAGGAGCCGTTTCACTGCTCTCTACTAGCTCTTTATTCTCCAATACTTCTGTGTTTTCCACTGCTTCGCTCATTTTCTCCCCTTTTAGTTAATGAATATTAATTTGTCTGGTATTTCTGTTTTATCCGATATGTCTGATTTGGAGCTACTTTTTCTTTTTCTTCTTTTTTGAAGGCTGTTGCCGCTGTTTAATCTCTGGATCTATTTGGGTAGTTCCTGTTTCTTCGGTTACCTCTGGAAGCACGCCATTCTCTTTATCTTTCAGCGCTCTTTTTTTAGCCAGCTCTTCATAGGCTGGTGAACCGGGTGTTGGGTTTCTTTTAATTACATAAAACTGTTGCCCAAATGTCCATAGGTTTGTTGTGGACCAGTAAATTAAAACACCTACTGGAAAGTTAACCCCAGATACCGCAAAAATTAATGGGAACACATAGAGCATAATTTTTTGTTGTTGCAACATCATATTATTTGATGCATCCATTTTCGGCATTCCCTTAACCATTAATTGGCGCTGGGTTGTAAATGTTGTAGCTGACATAAAAATAATTAACAAAACGGTCACAAATTTAGTTTGTGTTGTTGTGTCGGAGCTAAGAAAAGTACTTGAAAGATTCGCCCCAAAAAATTTAGCTTGTTGCGCCGAAAGTAAAAGGTCCCCTTTCAATGGCCCATGGGGAATATTTCTGGCAATGCCATTAAGAACGGTAAAGAGTGCAAAAAAGATTGGTGCTTGAGCAAGAATAGGAAGACATGAAGCTAGTGGGTTTGTTTTGTGCTCTTTGTAAAGCTTCATCATTTCTTCGGATTGTTTTTGGCGGTCGTCCTTATATTTCTTTTGAATTTCTTTCATTTGTGGTTGGAGTGCGGTTAAAGCCCTCTGGCTTTTAATCTGCTTCACAAATAATGGAATTAATATAATTCTAATAACAATAACAAGGCTGATTATTGACAGGCTCCACTTAATACTCTCGTGCGAGTTCTCACCAAGAAATAAACCGAGCGCCGAGTGGAAATTTACAATCACCCAAGAAACCGCGAAATATAAGGGTTTTAGAAAGCCAATTTCCATTATTTAACTCCAGATTTTATTGGTTGGTTAGTGTTTTTTGACAGAACATAATCGACGCCACCGTAGGACCATGGATTACAGCGGAGTAGCCGCCAAACGCTCATCCCTAGGCCTTTTAGACCATATTCTGTAATAGCGTCGGTTGCGTATTTGGAACAGCTTGGATGGTATTTACACCGGGGAGCAAATGCGGGAGAGATCCAATTTTGGTAAAGCTTAATTATTAGGACAAGTATTTTTCTCATGAGTTAACCGTTGATTTCGCAACAACTTTTCCCACCAGATCTTTTAATTCGCCCTCAAAATTTTTTTGTTTGCGAAGAACACGTATAACTAGGTGGGAGTTTTCTGGAAGCTCTGGGAGAGATTTTGAGATTAGGTGTCGCAATTGCCGTGAAACTCTATGGCGAGCGACCGAGCCACCAATAGATTTATTAACAATTAATCCGATTTGAGCACACTGATTCAAAGAAGTGTTGTTTGAGATGTTCCGAAGGTATACGACAAGTGTGAGAGAAGTTGCTCGAACCCCTGTTTTTGTTGTTAGAGCAAAATCTTTGCTTGTGCGCAACCGATTCTTAGCTGGAAGCACTGGTACAGTAGTTAAGCAGAGATATTTGTGCGGCCTTTTGCGCGGCGTCGAGCAAGAACTGCTCTTCCCCCACGTGTTGCCATGCGTGCGCGGAAGCCGTGCTTTTTTGCGCGCTTACGGACGTTAGGTTGGAATGTGCGTTTTGACATGAAACTCTCCTAATGGCTCAATACTTCTTTGGCGTACTAACTTCTTACTAACTTTATTTCTGGGGGATATCTCCCTTAGGTCTTCGCGTTCCTAAACCTTTGGGGTCACAACCGACGAGGGAGTTAGGTTACGGCTACCTATCAACAAGGGTCAAACTCGCTCAAACTCGCTTAAGCTCGCTTAAGCTCCACCAGTTAGGTTTAAGGGGTTAATTTAAGATCTTTTCGGGATAACCGCTGGTTTTGAAATATTTGTGGATAACCGCTTGCAATTTTCCTGGATTGCCCTTACTTTCAGCCTCTATCCACAGAAAAAATGCGTAAAAAGGCTCAAGTTTTGGTTTAGACCACAGGTTGTGGATAACCTTGTGGATAAGTTTAATTATCTTGTTTATGGTGTTGAGGATTAGGGGTTTCTATGGCGTTGTTGGGTGTTGAAGATCTAACCACTCTTTGGGATGAGGTTATTTTAGAGGTTTCGGTTGAGTCTCCTCAACACCGAGCTTTTCTCTCCTTAACTAAACCGCTAGGGCTTATTCAGAGTGAAAATGGTTCAAATTTATTGCTTTCTGCTCCTAATGAATTCGCTAAAGATGTTTTAGAAACAAGGTTGCGTTCGATTTTAAATGAGGCTCTTTCAATAAAACTTGACCAAAAAATAAATATTGCGGTTACGGTTGATGAAACACTACAAGAGGTTGTGATTGATGATGTTTTAGATCCAATTATTGAACAGCAGCCAAAAATTGGAACAGGGCGAGAAATTAAATCTTTTGCTGTTGCAGAGCCAACTCAATTAAACCCCCGTTATATTTTTGAAACTTTTGTTATAGGAGCTTCCAATCGCTTCGCTCACGCTGCAGCTGTAGCCGTAGCTGAGGCGCCCGCCAAGGCATACAACCCTTTATTTATTTATGGTGAGTCTGGGTTGGGGAAAACCCACTTATTACACGCTATTGGGGCTTATGCAAAAGAACTTTATGGCAGTGTGCGAGTTCGTTATGTTTCTAGTGAAGAGTTTACAAATGACTTTATTAATTCAATTCGCGACGATAAAGCATCGGTTTTTCAGCGTCGTTATCGCGATTTAGATGTTTTGCTTGTTGATGACATACAGTTTTTGGAAAATAAAGAACGGACCCAAGAAGAATTTTTCCATACTTTTAATACGTTATACAACGCGAATAAACAAATAGTTATTTCTAGCGATCGTCCACCCAAACAATTAACAACTTTAGAGGATCGGTTAAGAAGTAGATTTGAATGGGGTTTAATAACCGACATCCAACCTCCAGAGCTTGAAACTCGTATTGCAATTCTTCGCAAAAAAGCTGCTCAAGATAAATTGAATGCCCCTGATGATGTTTTGGAATATATAGCTAGTAAAATTTCTTCTAATATTCGTGAGTTAGAAGGAGCTTTAATCCGAGTAACCGCTTTTGCTTCTTTAAATAGGCAAGCTGTTGATTTAAGTCTGGCTGAAATTGTTTTAAAAGATTTAATCCCAGAGGCTGGCGGGCCAGAAATAACAGCAACAACAATCATGGCCCAAACCGCTACTTATTTCAGTCTTACTTTGGACGACCTGTGTGGGAGTTCTAGGTCTCGGGTTTTAGTTAATGCTCGCCAAATAGCGATGTATTTGTGCCGCGAGTTAACTGAGCTCTCATTGCCGAAAATAGGTCAGACTTTTGGCGGAAGGGACCACACGACTGTTATGCACGCTGATCGCAAAATTCGCCAACTAATGGCTGAGAGGCGCTCGATTTACAACCAAGTCACGGAATTAACCAACAGGATTAAATTGCAGGCCAGAAATTAACACAAAAATGTGTAAAAGTTGCCCCCAATATGGGGATAACTTGTGGACAACTATGGGAATTGAATGGTTTGTGAAAGTTTAAAGGTGAAGTTTTTAGGATTTGTTTACTTATCCACGAGTTCCCCACAGGAAAAAAGATAAGTTTTACAGAGCCCCACCAGGCTTTTTCTTAGTTATCCACAGGTTTTAACTCTGGTTACTACTACTACTTATATTAGATAGAAATGCTTGGAAATAGCGAACCTGTGTGTGGTTTGCTATCTGGTTTTTACGAGAGAGGATAGCGGGATGAAGTTTACTGTTGAACGCGATTTGTTGATTGATGGCGTGAATTGGGTTGCCCGCAGCCTTTCGACCAGACCAATCCAAACAGCCCTACTAGGGATCATGATCGATGTTACAAATTCAATAACCCTTACCGGCTCAGATTTAGAAACTTCAACAAAAGCAACAATAACCGCCGACATCGCAACTAAAGGTAAAGTTTTAGTTCCAGGCAGGCTATTGGCAGAAATCGCTAGAGCTTTACCAGCAAAACCTGTAACTTTCTTTTTAGATGGAACAAGAGTTTTAGTAACTGCAGGAAGCGCCAAATTCACCCTTCCCACCTTGCCATTAGATGAATACCCCAATCTCCCACAACTTCCAGAAACATCTGGAGAAATCCCCGGTGATGTTTTTGCCGCCGCTATAAACCAAGTTGCAATAGCTGCAGGGAAAGACGATTCATTACCAACCCTCACAGGCGTTCATATAGAAATGAATAAATCCACAATTACTTTAGCTGCAACAGACCGCTATCGCTTAGCGGTAAAAGAGATTAACTGGAACCCTAAAGATCAAAACACTGAAGCAACCACACTTCTTAGAGCAAGAACTCTAATAGATGTGGCTAAATCACTTACAGGAACTGGACAAATTACATTCGCTCTCTCTCCAAGCGCCTCAAATGAAAAGCTAGTAGGTTTTATTTCTGAAGAGAAAACAATGACATCACGCACACTGGACGGAACCTTCCCGCCGTTTAGACATTTGTTACCAACAGAATCAACAGCAGAAGCAACCATTGAAGTAGGCCCATTTTTAGACTCGGTTCGCCGGGTCGCTTTAGTGACAGATAAAACAGTCCCACTACGTTTAATTTTCTCCAAAAACACTTTACAACTAGAAGCTGGAACGGGTGAAGACGCACAAGCAACAGAAGAGCTTAATATTAATTACACAGGCGAAGATATTAATATTGCTTTTAACCCAACATTTTTAACTGACGGGCTGCAAGCCATAAATTCGCCTTTCGTCCACATTTCATTCACTGGCGACAAAAAACCCGCAGTCTTAACTGGGAAATCAGAGCCTAATGGAGTTATAAACACAACATATAAATACTTATTAATGCCAATGCGCTATACCTCCTAATTAAAATAAAAAAGTGTTTATTAAACAACTTTCACTCACTACATTTCGTTCATACACAAACTTAGAGCTAGACCTAACGCCCGGAATATCAATTTTCATCGGGCGCAACGGGGAGGGCAAAACAAACATAATAGAAGCGGTTCTATATTTATCTTTTCTCTCTTCACACAGGGTATCTACCGACCAACCACTAGTTCAATTAGGCAACACCGCGGCCTACATAAGGGCAAAAACGCAAATACCTGACCGTGAAGTTTTAGTGGAATTAGAAATTAATAACAATAAGGCGAACCGGGCGAGAATTAACCAAAACCAAGTAAGAAGTCAGAAGGAAATATTTGGCATTGTCCAAGCAATCTATTTTTCTCCTGAGGATTTGGATTTAGTCCGAGGAGACCCAAGCGAGCGAAGAAAATTTATTGACCAACTCTTAATTCTAAGATCCCCTAGAATCGCTGGGATAATTTCCGATTATGAGCGAGCTCTTCGACAGCGTAACTCATTACTAAAATCCCGAGCTGGCGCAGAATCCTTACATGCTTGGGATGAACAAGTTGCTAACTTTGGCGGCGAAATAATTGCGGCCCGCCTACAAACACTTCAAGACTTTGAACCTATTTTCCAAGAAATATATAAAAAAATATCTGCCGAGAAACCAGCATTTATTAAATACAAAACAAATATTGAGGAACCAAGTTTCAACGCGGAAATAAATAAAACTAAAATATTGGAACGGATGAGAACTACACACACAGCCGAGATAGAAAGAGGGTTAACCCTCAGTGGGCCACACCGTGACGACCTTCTCCTAAATTTAGGAAACCATTTAGTTAAGGGCTATGCAAGCCATGGAGAATCTTGGTCTATAGCGTTAAGTCTAAAACTTGCGACCTACCAATTACTAAAAAATGATGGCCTTGAACCAATTCTTATTTTAGATGATGTATTTTCTGAGCTAGATGAAGAACGCAGATCACACTTAATTGAATTAGCAAACTCCGCAAAACAAACCTTTATAACCGTGGCGGTTGAAAACGACCTACCTAAAGAGTTAACCGGAGTCAAATATCTAGTAAAATCAGGAAGTGTTACTAAAATCCCTCTCCCTTTAAATTCTAAAGAAGGGGACTAAATGGCTAGAGATCTAGCAAGAGAGTTATACCGATCATTTAGAAACCAACCTAAAAGAATTAAAAAATCTGAAACCGAAGAAACTAGGGAACAAATATCAGACCCAAAACAAATCGGATCGGTTTTAGATGAGTTGGTACTCGCGCGCGATTGGCGGCAAGGACTGGCAGAAGGAAATATTTTTACGGATTGGAAGGAAATTGTTGGCGTAGAGATTGCTAAACACTCGACTCCAATTTCACTCATAGATGGGCAACTAACGATCCAAACAACCTCGACAGCCTGGGCTACCCAACTCAATTTAATTTCAAAAAATTTATTACAGACGATCAGAGGGTGCGCACCCGGTGCCTTAGTTGATAAACTTGTATTTATTGGACCACACGCTTTAAGTTGGAAAAAAGGGTTGCGGACCATTCGAGGGGCTAAAGGCCCGCGTGATACCTACGGATAAAAGAGTTTGGCAGTAAGTACCCACAAGTTCAGGAAGATAAGCCGTCTAACCCACCACACAAGGCTGTTGAGCGGTAGTTCAGTCATCGTTTTACCACTAGGATTAAGGTAGTGTTTTGGTAAAAACAAGCTAGGTTCTAATTTGAGCCGTTTTGTCTAAACCCAAGCAAGAAACATATTTGATTGGAGGCGCAAATTGAGCAAGAACACATATAACGCCTCAAACATCACCGTTCTTGAAGGTTTAGATGCAGTCCGTAAGAGACCTGGAATGTATATCGGCTCCACAGGAGAGCGAGGACTACATCACTTAGTTTATGAAGTTGTAGATAACTCAGTAGATGAAGCGCTTGCTGGATATTGCTCGGAAATAAATATCACGCTTGAGGTTGATGGTTCTTTAAAAGTTGTTGACAATGGTCGCGGCATCCCGGTTGATATTCACCCGGTTGAAAAAAAACCAGCACTAGAAGTAGTTTTAACAGTTTTGCACGCTGGAGGAAAATTTGGAGATGGTGGTTATTCTGTTTCAGGCGGGCTTCATGGCGTAGGTATATCGGTTGTAAATGCTCTCAGTACAGATCTATCTGTGGAAGTAAAAAGAGATGGCTTTCATTGGTTCCAAGAATATAAATTAGGGGTACCTCAAACCCCGGTACGTAAAGGTGATGTAACAACAGAACAAGGAACAACTGTAACTTTCTGGCCCTCGGTTGAAATTTTCGATACAACAGATTTTTCTTTCGAGACCCTTTCTACTCGGTTTAGAGAGATGGCTTTTTTAAATAAGGGCCTTATTTTAACGTTAACCGATCTTAGGCCGAGCCATGTCGATGAAAAAGGCGAACCACTTCATGTTCGGTATCACTATGAGGGCGGAATTATTGATTTTGTTAAACACTTAAATCAATCTAAAGGCGAAACACACAAATCTATTATTTCTTTTGTGACAGATGAGAAAAAACACAAAATGAGTTTAGAAGTAGCAATGCAATGGAACGCAGGCTTTAGTGAGTCTGTTTATACATTCGCGAACACAATTCACACCCATGAAGGCGGAGCTCATGAAGAGGGTTTTCGAACAGCTCTTACCTCTGTGGTTAATAAGTTTGGTGAAGAGTGGGGATTTATTCGAAAGAAGGAAGATCGTCTCACAGGAGAAGATATCCGCGAGGGGTTAACAGCAATTGTTTCAATTAAATTAGCTGAACCACAATTTGAAGGACAAACAAAAACAAAATTGGGAAACACTGAAGCAAAATCTTTTACGCAAAAAAGCATGAACGATCATTTAACAAGCTGGTTTGAACAAAACCCAAGCGAGGGTAAAGACATTGTTCGTAAAAGTATTGATGCTGCGGCTGCAAGAGTTGCAGCACGTAAAGCCAGGGATTTATCTCGAAATAGAAAAGGGCTTCTCGAGGGGCGAGGAATGCCTGGAAAATTAGCTGATTGTCAGTGGACGGAACCAGAAAAGTGTGAACTTTACATAGTAGAAGGCGATTCTGCTGGAGGTTCCACAAAAGGTGGCCGAGACTCCAGATACCAAGCAGTCCTTCCTATCCGCGGAAAAATTTTAAATGTGGAAAAATCCCGAATAGATAGAGTTCTACAAAACAATGAAGTTCAATCGTTAATCACAGCCTTAGGAACAGGTATACATGATGATTTCGATATTGCAAAACTTCGGTACCATAAAATTATTTTAATGGCGGACGCTGATATTGACGGGCAACATATTCGTACACTTCTCTTAACTTTATTATTCAGGTTCATGCGACCATTAATTGAAAACGGTTTTGTTTACTTAGCTCAACCACCTCTTTATAAAGTTAAATGGGGCGGAAAAGAACCGGCCCAATATGCTTATTCGGAACGCGAACGAGATGGTTATATTCAAATCGGGATAGATGCAGGAAAACGATTACCTAAAGATGATGGAATTCAACGCTTTAAAGGTTTGGGTGAAATGCCGGCTAAAGAATTATGGGATACGACAATGGATCCAGCTCACCGAGTTTTAATTCAAATAACTCTTGACGATGCAGCAGCAGCAGATGATTTATTTTCTGTCCTAATGGGTGAAGATGTGGAACTTAGGCGTAATTTTATTCAACGTAATGCCAAAGATGTTCGATTCCTGGATATTTAAGGGAGACTAAATGGCTGAGAATATGAATCCGGATAAAACCGCTGCGCACGACAGAATTGAAACAGTTGACCTTCAAGTGGAGATGGCTCGGTCGTATCTTGATTATGCAATGTCGGTCATTGTTGGCCGAGCACTTCCAGATATTAGAGATGGGCTAAAACCAGTTCACCGCAGAGTCTTGTATGCAATGTATGACGCGGGGTATCGACCAGATAAGGGTTATTACAAATCTTCACGCATTGTTGGCGATGTTATGGGTAATTACCATCCTCATGGCGACACAGCTATTTATGATGCAGTTGTAAGACTGGCCCAATTTTGGTCTCTTCGCTATCCCTTAATCGACGGAAATGGAAACTTCGGATCCCCAGGAAATGATCCTGCCGCTGCAATGCGCTATACCGAAGCCAGACTTGCACCACTTGCAATGGAAATGATGCGAGATATAGATGAAGACACTGTAAATTTTATTCAGAACTATGATGGACGTTCCCAAGAACCAACAGTTCTCCCAAGTCGTTTTCCAAACCTTTTAGTTAATGGATCTGCAGGAATTGCAGTTGGAATGGCAACTAATATCCCACCACATAACTTAAATGAGGTAGTTGAAGGCGTAGTTTGGGCTTTAGAAAACCCAGAGGTAGAACCAAATATATTATTAGAGAAACTCCTTACTATTGTAAAAGGTCCAGATTTCCCAACCAAGGCTTTAATAGTTGGGCGCCAAGGGATAGAGAACGCTTATAGAACTGGCCGCGGCTCAATAATTATGAGGGCCGTAGTTGAAGTTGAGGAAATAAACAAGAGAACTTGTTTGGTTGTTACTGAACTGCCATACCAAGTTAATCCGGATAATTTAGCGCTTAAAATTGCAGAATTAGTTAAAGATGGCAAAATTAAAGGAATTGCGGATGTTCGTGACGAAGGAAATGAGCGTTTAGGCCAACGACTAGTTGTCGTTCTTAGAAATGATGCGATTCCAAAAGTTGTTTTAAATAATCTATACAAACACACACAACTACAAGATTCATTTGGCGCGAACATGCTTGCTTTGGTTGATGGTGTACCTCGGACACTTCGCATAGACGAATTTATTCGTTACTACATTGAACATCAAGTAGAGGTAATTGTTCGGCGCACTAATTACCGCCTCAAGGAACGCGAAAAGCGCGCTCATATACTCCGAGGTTATTTAAAAGCCCTTGACGCCCTTGACGCTGTTATTGCTCTAATTAGAGCATCGAGAACTCCAGAAGAAGCCAGAACTGGATTGATGAAACTTCTAGAAGTAGATGAAATTCAAGCAAATGCCATTTTGGATATGCAACTTCGTCGCATAGCAGCGCTGGAAAGACAGAAGATTAACGATGAATACGAAGGACTAATGGCTGAAATTGTTGAACTTAATATCATCCTTGCTTCTGAAGTTAAACAACGCGAAATAATTAAAGTTGAATTACAGGAACTAACAGCTAAATATGGGAACGAGAGGCGCACACAAATCATCGCTAGCGAAGGGGAGATGTCAATTGAGGATTTAATCCCCGATCAGAGCGTTGTTGTCACAATAACAAAAACAGGATATTCAAAACGAACAAAAGCCGATCTATATCGCTCACAACGTCGAGGCGGTAAAGGCGTTAAAGGCGCAGCGCTAAAACAAGATGATTTAGTTGAGCATTTTTTTGTTGCTTCAACCCACGACTGGCTATTATTTTTTACAAACAAAGGCCGTATTTACAGAGCCAAAGTTCATGAACTCCCAGATGCAGGACGCGATGCACGCGGACAACACGTAGCAAACCTTTTGGCATTTAAACCGGATGAAACAATTGCACAAGTAATTGCAGTTTCAGATTACAAATCTCATCCATATCTAGTTATCGCAACCCGAGGCGGAATAGTTAAGAAATCACCGCTGGGCGAATACGACTCACCACGCGCTGGGGGTTTAATTGCAATTAATCTAAAAGAGAGTGACGAGGTTGTTTCAGCTGCGCTCGTAAGTGAAAAAGATGAAATTCTCTTAGTTTCTAGAAATGGTATGTCATTACGCTTTGTTGCAAACGAAGAGTCAATCCGTTCCATGGGGCGCTCGACTAGTGGAGTGATTGGAATGAAGTTCCGCGGGGCAGATCAACTTCTGACAATGGCAGCAATCACTGATATCTCGTCGCCAAAATTTGTATTAACCGCAACTGACGGTGGATTCGCAAAACGCACTCCATTGGAAGAATATCGCCCTCAAGGTCGTGGCGGCTTAGGTGTTAAAGCTGCGAAAATAGATGAAGGTTCAAGAGGTGTATTAGTCGGAGCAATGATCGTTGAAGAGAGCGATGAAATTCTCGCCATTACCTCTGGTGGTGTTGTCATCCGAACCGCATGTTCAGAAATTCGGGAAACCAGCCGAGACACTTTAGGGGTACGCCTAGTCAATCTAGACGAGGGGATTTCAGTAGTCTCAATAACCCAAGTCAAAGAGTAATTATTCGTTCAGAAAATCTGATTTTTGTCCGATACCTTAAAGTCGGGTAACCTTCACCAGTTCAATTATCGCGTTTTGGGCCTTTAGCTCAGCTTGGTTAGAGCGCTTCCCTGATAAGGAAGAGGTCAGTGGTTCAAGTCCACTAAGGCCCACCAATCGCGGTTGGAACAGATTTAATAAGTTAGCAATCTTTAGATAAGGTTGCGCCACTTACCCGTTAAATGCGGGGACCTAGCTCAATTGGTAGAGCACCGCCTTTGCAAGGCGGGGGTTAGGGGTTCGATTCCCCTGGTCTCCACAATTTTTAACTCATAAAAGTTTTTTATTTTAAAGAACTTTTAAATTCACTGAAAGGGAAAAAATGTCAACAGCTACTCTCCACACCAGTATGGGTGACGTCATAATTGAATTGTTTCCAAACCACACACCTAAAACTGTTGCAAACTTTGTTGAGCTTGCTACCGGTAAGCGTGAGTGGGTTGATCCAATTACTGGCGAGAAAACCTCAAAAAATTTATACGACGACACGGTTTTCCACCGAATTATCGCTAACTTTATGATTCAAGGCGGGGACCCACTTGGAAACGGCACTGGCGGGCCAGGGTACCAATTCGCAGATGAATTTCATGGCGAACTTGTTTTTGACCGCCCTTACATACTCGCAATGGCAAACTCAGGGCCAGGAACCAATGGATCACAATTTTTTATCACCGTAGCTGAAACAGCTTGGCTTAATCGAAAACATACAATTTTTGGCGAAGTTAAAGATGAAGCCTCAAGAAAAATAGTTGACGCCATAGGAACAGTTAAGACTGGTGCCCAAGACCGCCCGGTTCAAGCTGTAAAAATCAATTCTGTAACAATTTCAGAATAGACAGATGAAGCAGAGGCAGTCGCTCACCACGAGTCTGATTGTTGTAATTTCTGGCGCATATTTACTCACCTATCTTTTCCCAAACCTACAATCAGAGTTAGCCCTTTTCTACGGCGGTACTTATGCAAATGGCTATTTTCCGGGAGTAGCAACAGGGCAGTGGTATCGTCTTTTAACCGTAGCTCTTACCCACGCTGGGTGGATGCACTTAATTTTTAACATGTTGGCTCTTTATTCAATTGGCACACCAGTTGAAATCTTTGTTGGAAAATTTCGTTTTGCAATTATTTTCACCGGATCTCTACTTGCAGCTTCCTTCACCTCTACATATTTAGGGCCCCACAACACCTACGCAGTTGGCGCCTCAGGAGCGGTATTTGGTCTCTTTGGTGCTCTCTTTGTTATTGGGAAAAAATCTGGAGCAAATTACCAGAACATTGCTGGAATAATAATCGTCAACCTTTTAATTACTTTTACCGTTCCAGGAATTGATTGGCGAGCCCATGTTGGTGGTTTAGTTGGAGGCGTAGTTATTACCTATGTTTTGATATTTCTTAAAAGAACTTGAGCAACATCTAGAACATTGATATCCGACTCTCTGGCCACCACACCATCTCCAACCATAATTCGACAGAATGGACATGCGACAGCAACTTCTTTAGCACCAGTTGAGATTGCCTCATCAACACGATTTAAATTTATTCTGGTGCCGATAGTTTCTTCCAACCACATTCTGCCACCCCCAGCTCCACAACAAAATGAGCGCTCTTGGTTTCGTGGCATTTCAACAACTTCAACCCCTGTTGACTCAAGGAGTTCGCGAGGTGGTTGGTAGATCTGGTTGTGGCGACCTAAATAACAAGGATCATGATAAGTCAGAGTCGCATCACTTTTATGTGGTGATGTCTTTAATCTGCCTTCTTTAATTAACTGGTTTAGTAATTGTGTGTGGTGAACCATTTGCAACTCAAAACCCTGTTGTTTGTAATCACGGCCTATCGTTGTAAAACAATGAGGGCAGGTAACTACAACTTTCTTAACTCCGCGCGAACCGAAAGTTTGCTCTAGGGTTTCAATATTCTCTTTAGAAAGTATTTGGTACAAGAATTCATTTCCCGCTCGACGAGCTGGGTCCCCACTGCAAGTCTCCCGTTCACCCAATACCCCAAATGAAGTTCCAGCCATGTACAACAACTCAGCCACAGCTTTTGTAGTTTTCTTTGCGCGTTCTTCAAAAGCGCCAGCGCACCCAACCCAGAAGAGATACTCAACATCCTCAGGAATTTGCTTCTCAATAACCGTAATTGGGAAATCACATTCAGCTATCCAAGCACTTCGATCGGCTTTATTTGCACCCCAAGGGTTTCCAGTTTTCTCTAGATTTCTAAATGTGGCACCAAGTTCCGTGGGGAATTCTGACTCGACAAGCACTTGGTATCTGCGCATGTTAACAATATGGTCAATATGTTCGATATCTACAGGGCACTCTTCAACACAGGCACCGCAACTTGTGCAGGACCATAAGACATCAGGGGAAATTACATTTCCAACAATAGGCTCCTCACTCGAGACATTAACGAGAGCGTGATCTCGCATTGCCATAATTAGAAGTTTTGGAGATAGCGGCTTATCGGTATGCCAGGCCGGACATTGCGACTGGCAACGACCGCATTCAGTACAACTGGCCATATCAAGTAGGCCTTTCCAAGAGATATCCGCACTCTTTCCAATACCAAAAACATCGTCATCTTTAGGGTCTTCAAAATTAATTGGCACACCATGAGAAATCATTTCTGGCAAGGGGCCAAGGGCTGGCTCGGAATCGAGGTTGCGTTTGAAGAATATATTTATCGGTGCCAAGAATCGGTGCCAAGCAACCCCCATCGTTAAATCATTGGAGATAACAAGGAACCACATAACAGAAACCCAAATTTTAATCGCGGCTACAGTTTGGACAGCAGTTGAATTTATGTAGTACTGATGTTCAAAGTAATCCAGAAAAATAACACAAACTACAATTACTAAAATCGTAGCTTCAATATAATAAGCTTTCAAAGATTTTGAGCCAAGAAATCTAGAAGTCCGCCCTTTATGGAAAAACCTCGTGGCCTGACGGATTCCTATTAAAGCAACAATACCGACCCCAGTAGACCAAGAGATTGCTAAAACAAAATATCGGTAAGGGCTCCAACCTCCAAGCAAAGGAAGTTGGAAGGAGGAATTAATTACTTGGCCGTAAGCAGTCAACAAAGTTCCAAAAAGTGCCACGAAGCCAATCATGACAAACCAATGCGCAATCCCAGAGCCTGTAAAACGGAGCATTTTGGTGTGGAACAGCACCTCCTTAGCCATAGCTTTCGCCCGCTCCCCTTTATTTAGGAAACGTGATGGGTCACTTTGGCCAACTGAAATTCGGCGAAACATTTCCCGCCCACGATAAGCGAAGCTACCAAGAGCAAAAAACGTTAAAACATAGAGAAGGATTGCAAGAAATTTCATAAGTGAAGGCTAAGGGGGATGTGCGCCCAGAGCCCAGCTATCCCGGGAATATCCGTGAGGAAACTGGCGTTACCTAACTAAGTTAACTTGAGCCAGATCGACTCAATCTTTTGACAAGATGCGACTCAAGGAGAAGAATTCGACCATAGCCGGATAAAGAACAGGCTGAAATTCAAAGAAAAAGGAGAAAAAATGGCCAGATCAGTAGGAATCGACCTAGGAACAACAAACAGCTGTGTATCGGTATTAGAGGGCGGCGAGCCATCTGTTATTACCAACGCTGAGGGCGCCCGCACAACTCCATCGATTGTTGCTTTCGCTAAAAATGGCGAAGTCCTTGTTGGTGAAGTGGCAAAACGTCAATCAGTTACCAACGTAGAGCGCACAATCCGTTCAGTAAAGCGACACATGGGCACCGCCTGGAATATTGATATTGATGGGAAAAAGTACACCCCACAAGAAATAAGCGCCCGCATATTAATGAAGTTGAAGCGCGATGCTGAAAGTTTTCTTGGCGACACCGTTACAGATGCAGTAATTACTGTTCCTGCCTACTTTAATGATGCACAACGTCAAGCCACAAAAGAAGCTGGCGAAATCGCAGGACTTAATGTTTTGCGTATTGTTAACGAGCCTACAGCCGCAGCGCTCGCATATGGTCTAGATAAAGGCGAGATCGAACAAACTATTTTGGTATTCGATCTTGGTGGGGGAACATTCGATGTTTCTCTTCTAGAAATCGGCGACGGTGTTGTTGAAGTTAAGGCAACTAATGGCGATAACCACCTTGGGGGCGATGACTGGGATCAGTCACTAGTCGATCACTTAGTTAAAACATTTGCTGCTAAAAACGGAATTGATTTAACGAAAGATAAAATGGCTATGCAGCGCGTACGTGAGGCCGCTGAAAAAGCAAAGATTGAATTGTCGTCATCACAACAGACATCAATTAACTTGCCATACATAACAGTGGATACTGAAAAGAATCCTCTTTTCTTGGATGAAACAATCACTCGTTCACAATTCCAAGGACTAACCGCCGATCTTTTGGAACGTTGTAAGAAACCATTCCAGGCAGTACTTAAGGATGCTGGGATCCCAATAGCCGACATTCATAGCGTTGTTTTGGTTGGCGGCTCAACCCGAATGCCAGCAGTTGTTGATTTAGTTAGAGACTTAACCGGCGGCAAAGAACCTAATAAGGGGGTTAACCCGGATGAAGTTGTTGCGGTTGGCGCAGCACTACAAGCAGGTGTTCTAAAAGGTGAAGTCAAAGATGTCTTACTACTTGATGTAACCCCACTTTCACTTGGTATTGAAACCAAAGGCGGAGTTATGACTAAGCTGATTGAACGCAACACAACAATTCCGACTAAACGTTCTGAAATATTCACAACAGCCGACGACAACCAACCCGCGGTCCAAATCCAAGCCTTCCAAGGTGAACGAGAAATGGCCGCTTACAACAAGCGTTTGGGCATGTTTGAACTAACCGGTATTGCTCCGGCACCTCGCGGAATTCCCCAAGTTGAAGTAACTTTCGATATTGATGCAAACGGAATAGTTCATGTATCTGCAAAAGATCTTGGAACTGGCAAAGAGCAGTCAATGACCATTACTGGTGGATCAGCTCTCTCCAAGGAAGAGATTGATCGTATGATGAAGGATGCTGAAGCACATGCTGATGAAGATAAGCAACGTCGCGAAGAAGCCGAAGTTAGAAATGCAGGCGATGGGCTTGTCTATCAAACTGAAAAATTCCTAAAAGAAAATGCGGAAAAATTTACTGAGGGTGAAAATGCGGAGAAGCGCAGTGAAGTTGAAGCTGCAGTCGCAGATTTAAAACAAGCCTTGGATGGAACAGATCTTGGAGCAATTAAATCTGGAAGCGAGAAGGTTAGCGAACTATCACAACAGCTAGGCGCCGCACTTTATGCAGCTAATGCAACCGAAGCAGAGACTCCACAAGCAGATGATGGCGTGGAAGATGCTGAGATTGTTGAAGAAAGCAAGTGACTTTAGATTCTGAAAACACAGCATCAGAGAGTTCAAATCAAGAGCTCTCTGATGCAGTGAACGAAGCTTTGGTTGATGTTGAATTGGACGAAGTCGCTGTACTAACTTCAGATTTGCAGCGTGTGCAAGCTGAGTATGCAAATTATCGAAAGCGCGTAGATCGTGATCGGATTACAGCAAACGAAATCACAACTGCCATCGTCCTATCAGAACTTATTCCAGTTTTAGATGATATTTCGCGAGCGGACGAACACGGCGAATTAAGTGGCGGATTCAAAGCGGTCGCTGATCAGCTAATAACGATTACTAAAAAACTTGGGCTATCTGAATTCTCTGAGGCCAATGTATCTTTTAACCCAATGATTCATGAAGCGCTTATGCATTCAACTTCACCAGATGTAAGCGAAACACTTGTTACTCAAGTACTCCAGCCTGGATTTAAATTTAAAGAACGGGTTATCCGACCTGCTCGAGTAGCAGTTACTGATCCGGAGAGTTAAACCAAATGGCGGCCAAGGATTTATACGAAAAAGACTTATATACAATCCTTGGTGTCAAAAAGAGTGACGATGCTGCGGCAGTGAAAAAACAGTACAGAAAACTAGCAAGAGAGCTACACCCGGATAAAACAAAAGGTGATAAGAAACTAGAGGAGCGCTTCAAATCTGTGTCTGAGGCCTACGAGGTTCTCTCGGATGAGAAGAAACGTGCCGAATATGACGAGATGCGCGAGGCGTATAAAAGCGGGCGCGTTCCAACCGGAGGTCAAAACTTTGGCGGCGGCGGATTTCAAAGCGCAGATTTTTCAGATTTATTCGGTGACGGACGCGGCAGCCAAGATATTTTCGGCACAATTTTTGGCGGGGGTCGGGGGCCAAGAAAAGGCGCCGATTTAAGCGCAACAACAACAATTTCATTCAGAGATTCAATATTCGGGACTGAACTTGATCTGAAGCTTTCACCACAAGGCAGCAAAGGCGCAGTAGTAACTACAAGAATCCCCGCAGGAATCAATGACGGCGCTCGAATAAAAATTAAAGGACGCGGCGCCCAAGGTCCTGCTGGTCCAGGAGATCTATATGTAACGGTAAGTGTTGTTAAACATCCAGTATTTTCGAGAAACGAATTAAATCTCCTAATGAATCTGCCCGTAACTTTTACGGAAGCCACACTCGGCGCTGACATAAAGGTTCCAACTCTTGATGGTGATGAGGTAACTGTTCGAATCGCGCCAGGAACCCCAAATGGAAGAACTTTGCGAGTAAAAGGTAGAGGCATTAAAAGCGCAAAAGATGTTGGAGATTTGTTAGTTACAATTGAAGTTCAAGTACCACAAAGAGTCGATGGCAAAGCAAAAGAAGCGTTAGAAGCTTTTGCAAAAGCGACTAGAGAATTTAACCCCCGCGAAGATTTAGTTCAGAAAGCTGGGGCGTAAAGATGAGCAACGACGAACACTCAGACGAAGAAGCAGTTTATGTGATTTCTATTGCTTCAAAACTTTCTGGAATGCATCCACAAACACTTCGACAATATGATCGCTTGGGGCTTGTTTCTCCGGGCCGAGCATCTGGTAGAGGTCGCAGGTACTCGTTACTTGATATTGCTTCACTCCGAAACATCCAGCGCCTTGTTGGAGAGGGAATAAACCTCGCAGGAATTAAGAGAATCATGGAGTTAGAGTCTGCAATGGCCTCAATGGCGATTGAAGTCGCAAAACTTCGTGTAGAAGTTGACGCTCTTATTGAGGCAAATCCACCTAAATCATTGGTTCGGAAGAGTAAGCGGTCAATCGTCTTATATAAAGAAGCGGACTAAGGTTTGGCTATGAATTCCAAGGATAAATTAAAAGAAGAAATTTTGAAAAAAGCAGTTGTTCATGGAAAAGTTATTTTGTCATCAGGCAAAGAGGCGGATTACTACGTCGATCTTCGAAAGGTGACATTAGATTCAATAGCAGCACCACTTGTGGGCGAAGTGATGTTAGAGCTAACTAAAGATTTGGATTTTGACGCAGTTGGCGGACTTACGCTCGGCGCAGATCCAGTAGCAACAGCGATGATGCATGTTGCGGCAAAAAATGGCAGAAAATTGGATTCATTTGTTGTTCGCAAAGCTGAAAAAGCTCATGGGTTGCAACGCAGAATTGAAGGTCCAGATGTGAAAGGGCGCCGCGTACTTGCAGTTGAAGATACTTCAACGACCGGAGGTTCTGTAATGACTGCAGTAGAAGCTTTGAAAGAAGCAGGAGCAATTGTCGTTGGCGTCGCAGTGATTGTGGAACGTGGAGCAGCGCCTCTAATTGCAGAAAACGGTCTTGATTATCTGGCGGCCTATCAACTTTTAGATTTGGGTTTGTAAACTAACTCAACTCTTTTCGAGTTCGCCACTCTTTGAAGATTTCCCAGATAATAGGCGCAATTGAAATAATTACAATTGCAGCCACAATTGGCAAGACATACTCGTCAACAGAACCTTTTAGTTTTTCTCCCAGTACATACCCTCCCCAAATGAAACCTTGGGTCCAAATAATCGCACTAAACACATTCCAAGCAAAAAACTTTCGATGCGACATTCTGGCGATTCCGGCAGCAGGATTTACTAAGTGACGTATAACAGGAATAAAACGACCCAAGAAAATCATTTTGCCAACGCCATACTTATCAATCCATTTTTGTAGAGTTTTCAACCTTTTCGGATTAAAATATTTGGAATTTTCGCGACCAAACAATTTAGCGCCGTAGGTAAAACCCAACCAATGGCCAAACTGAGAGCCAGCAATCGCAAACAATGGTGCGCCGATGGCTAACTCCCGGAGCGGTAGGTGGATTTTTATAACCTGGCCGGTACCAGAGGCGGCAAGTCCAGCCATAAATAAGAGGGAGTCCCCAGGAAGCCCGATAACAACAGGTAGCCCGGTCTCGACAAAAAGAATCAGAAATATACCTGCCAGACCAAAGGAATTTATCGCTGACTCAGCATTAAAGGCGTGAAGAATGTCCATAGTCTGACAAATATACCTGCCCATACCTATTTATTTGCATCTACTAGTGGTTGTATGTGTAATCTTTCGTTCTCATGAGTTCTAAAAATGGGGCTCAATGTTCATCGACGTACATTTATAGGAGATCTTCGTGGAAAATCTGGTCCATGTAACCGGCTCTAACTTGAACTATGTATATCTAGTTCTAGGTATTTCGTTATTAGCCCTCGCAATTGCCTACGCGCTTCGTACTCAAGTGCTTGCTGCCGATGAGGGAACTGAAAAAATGAAAGAGATTGCTGAAGCCGTTCAAGAAGGCGCGGCGGCATATTTAAACCGTCAATTTAAGACACTTTCCTATTTTGTAGGAATAGTTTTCTTTCTCCTATTCGTCCTACCAGGGGAGTTTGATATTCGCCTTGGGCGCTCAATCTTCTTTCTGCTCGGCGCACTATTTTCTGCAGCTGTTGGATATAACGGTATGTGGCTTGCAGTTAGAGCGAACGTCCGTGTTGCAGAAGCAGCCCGTCAAAAATCAGCTGAGAAGGCGGTAAAAATTGCGTTCCGCACGGGCGGTGTAGTTGGCATGACAACCGTGGGCCTAGGACTCTTTGGCGCTTCGCTTGTTGTTGCTATTTACCGTGAAAATGCCCCATCAGTTCTTGAAGGCTTTGGTTTTGGTGCAGCGATGCTCGCGATGTTCATGCGTGTCGGCGGTGGAATCTTTACAAAAGCAGCAGATGTTGGAGCCGACCTTGTAGGAAAAGTTGAACAAGGAATTCCTGAAGATGATCCTCGCAATCCTGCGACCATTGCGGACAATGTTGGAGATAATGTTGGAGACTGTGCTGGCATGGCGGCTGACTTATTCGAGTCCTATGCCGTAACTCTTGTAGCAGCACTGATTCTTGGTAAAGCAGGTTTTGGAGATGCTGGCCTAATTTTCCCACTTATTGTTCCTGCAATTGGAATTGTTACCGCGATTATTGGAATCTTTATTACCAGACTTCGCCCAACCGATAAATCAGCTATGCAAGCAATCAATCGTTCGTTTTTTATGTCAGCAATTATTTCTGCCATATTGGTTGCATTTGCTACATATACATACCTTCCAGCTTCGCTTCAGCAAATGTCAGGTCTAACAACTGAAGCAGCAGCCGTTGATGTTAACCCTAGAGTCTTAGCAATTGGCGCAGTACTAATAGGAATTTTACTTGCCGCCGCAATTCAACTACTAACTGGTTTCTTCACAGAAGTTGGCAAGCGCCCTGTAAATGACGTTGCTGCTTCTTCAAAAACCGGCGCAGCTACTGTACTTCTTGCCGGTATATCAATTGGCTTTGAATCAGCAGTTTACTCAGCCCTATTAATTGCAGCAGCAGTATTCGGTGCATTTTTACTTGGCGCAGGGTCTACAGTTCTTTCGCTATTTGCTGTAGCACTTGCAGGAACTGGCCTACTTACAACCGTTGGTGTAATCGTGGCCATGGATACCTTCGGCCCTATTTCAGATAATGCGCAGGGGATTGCCGAAATGTCTGGAGATGTAACTGGCGAAGGTGCCCAAATTCTTACCTCACTTGATGCTGTTGGTAACACAACGAAAGCAATCACTAAAGGAATTGCTATTGCAACAGCCGTACTTGCGGCCACTGCTCTCTTTGGCGCATTCACAGCTGCCATTAAAGAAGCTGCCAGAAAGGCTGTCGGTGACGCCGAAGTAGGACTTCAATACCAAGGAATTCTAGATGTCGCAGATCCTCGCAACCTCGTGGGATTAATTATTGGATCGGCAGTTGTATTTATGTTCTCTGGGCTTGCAATTAATGCTGTTTCTCGTGCAGCGAGTGCGGTCGTATATGAAGTCCGCGAACAATTCAGATTACATCCTGGAATTATGAAGGGTACTGAAAAACCAGAATATGGTCGAGTAGTAGATATCTGTACCCGCGATTCACTGCGCGAATTAGTTACACCTGGTTTGCTTGCAGTAATGGCACCAATAGCAGTTGGGTTTGGATTGGGTGTTGGCGCACTCGGCGCATACCTTGCTGGCGCAATTGGTACTGGAACGCTAATGGCCGTATTTCTTTCAAACTCTGGTGGCGCATGGGATAACGCGAAGAAGATGGTTGAAGATGGAAACTACGGTGGCAAAGGTTCTGAAGCCCACCACGCAACAATTGTTGGAGATACAGTCGGAGATCCATTTAAAGATACCGCCGGTCCTGCAATTAACCCGCTAATCAAAGTTATGAACTTGGTTGGCCTTCTGGTTACACCAGCAATTGTTGGATTTGCACTAAACGATAATGCGGGTTACTCGAAGGCAATTGCCTTTTTTGCAACCCTAGTGATCATTTATGCGCTAGTTCGCAATCGTCGCGCATCCACCAGTATCGTTTAAAGAAAATAAAAAAACTTACTCAGAAGTAAGTAGATAAATGGGTATCAAACTTGTAATCGTAGAATCTCCCGCGAAGGCGCGCAAAATTGGCGGCTTCCTGGGAGATGACTACGTTGTTGAGGCATCAGTCGGTCACATTCGGGATTTACCACAAAGAGCTGCTGATATCCCGAAGGAATACAAGAAAATTGCCTGGGCGAAAGAGGGTGTGAATATTGAGGAAGACTTTGCGCCGCTTTATGTAATTAATCCAGATAAGAAAACAAAAGTAAGTGAATTGAAAGCTTTGATGAAAGACGCTGACGAACTGATATTAGCCACGGATGAGGACCGAGAAGGTGAAGCGATAGCTTGGCACCTAATTGAGGTTCTGCGCCCCAAGATCCCAATTCGGCGGATGGTTTTCCATGAAATTACCAAAGAGGCAATCCAAAAGGCCGCTAGCGAAACTCGAGATTTAGATTATCGCCTCGTTGATGCCCAGGAAACCCGCAGAGTTTTAGATCGCCTATTTGGATATCGGCTTTCGCCAGTGCTTTGGAAGAAGGTAATGCCACGTATTTCGGCTGGTCGAGTTCAATCTGTTGCAACCCGATTAATAGTTGAACGTGAACGTGAACGAATGGCGTTTATATCATCTGGTTGGTGGGACCTCACAGCGCAATGTGCTGATGGTTTTAGCGCAAGATTGCTCTCACTTGACGGAAAACGTGTTGCTGCGACAAATGATTTTGATACAAATGGCGGGTTAAAAGAGAAATCAGCAGCAAATATTTTATTGCTTAATGAAGTAACAGCAAATGAGCTAGTACAAAATTTAAAAAACAGCGAGCTAACTGTGAAATCAACGGAAGAGTCTCCTAGAACTGAACGACCTAAAGCACCGTTCACTACTTCAACTATGCAACAGGATGCCGGCTCGAGACTTGGCTGGGGAGCTCAGTTAACAATGAGAGTGGCCCAGAGACTCTATGAAAATGGCTACATAACTTATATGAGAACTGATTCAGTATCGCTCTCACCAAGCTCAATCGAGTCTGCCCGAAACTTTGCAAAATCCCTATATGGGGCTGAATACATTCCAGACACACCAAGAACCTATTTAGGGAAATCCAAAAATGCGCAGGAAGCTCACGAAGCAATTCGGCCCGCAGGTGAAACTTTTAGAACGCCTGGTGAATTAGCGCCAGAATTATCACGCGATGAATTTGCGCTCTATGATTTAATTTGGAAACGCACAATTGCTTCTCAAATGTCAGATGCTAAAAAAATGCAAATGCGCGTTGATTTTGATGTCGAAACAAAAAGCGGGGCCGCAGCGATTTTTCGAGCAAATGGCTCAGTAATTACTTTCCTGGGTTTTCTGGCAGCATATGATGAAATCGTTGAAGACAGAAGCGGAGATGACGAAAGACCGGAAAGTGATAAACGGCTTCCGCCAATGGCTCTCGGAGATTCCATAAAAGTATTGCAATTTATTTGCGAAGGGCATGAAACTAAACCACCTGCCAGGTATACCGAACCGACTTTAGTTAAGAAACTCGAAGAGCTTGGAATTGGCCGCCCATCAACATTCGCCTCAATTATGAGCACTATTCAGGACCGAGGTTATGTCTCCAAGCGAGGGCGGGCTCTTGTCCCAACTTTCCTAGCATTTTCAGTAACAGGATTACTTGAGCAGCATTTTGGTAAATTAGTAGATTATGAATTTACTGCTTCAATGGAAGAAGATTTAGATCGAATTGCCAATGGTGAAGAAGATCGCGTCGCTTGGTTAACAAAATTTTTCTTTGGCACAGAAGGTAACCCCGGCCTTGAAGCTTTGGCCGCAGATCTTGGCGCTATCGATGCACAGCAAATTAACACCATGAAAATGGGAGAAAATATTGAGATTCGGGTTGGCCGTTACGGCGCATATATTCAGGAGGGAGTTGGCGAGAGCCGAAAATTTGCAAACATTCCAGAAACAATGGCTCCTGATGAACTCACCCTCCAAGTTGCCATTGAATTACTTGCCCAACCATCTGGCGAACGAGAGCTCGGAATCTCTCCAGAAACCAACCTTCCACTAATTGCTAAATCTGGCCGCTTTGGTCCGTACGTAACGGAAGTACTCCCTGAACCAGAGATGGTTGTCGATAAGAAAACCGGCGAACTAAAGAAACCAAGAAAAAAGAAAGATGCACCAAAGCCTAAAACAGCATCCCTGTTATCTACAATGACTCTCGACACGATAACAATGAACGACGCGCTCAAATTAATGTCACTTCCTCGCACGCTAGGAGAATATGAGAGCGAGGCGATTACTGTTCAAAATGGCCGCTATGGGCCATATATGAAACATGGAGTTGACTCTCGAACTCTTACATCTGAAGACCAACTATTTGATATTACGTTGGAGCAGGCAATTGAAATTTACAAAGAACCAAAAGTTCGGCGCCGTGGAGTGGCCAAACCACCGCTGAAAGATTTAGGAATCGATCCGGAAAGCCAGAAGCCAGTTCTAGTTAAAGATGGCAGATTTGGAATTTATGTTACCGACGGCGAGACGAATGCAACCCTTCGCCGCGGGGATAATATTGAATTTTTGACCCTCGACCGCGGGCTTGAATTACTGGCTGGAAGACGTGCTTGGGAGGCGGAGAATGGAGGGGCCACTCGAGTGAAAAAGAGCAGCAAACGGAAGAAAAAAAGTGCACCCTCGCTTACGAAAAATACGGTGAAAGCCACAGGAAAGGCTAAATCCAAGAAAAAAGCAGCCAGTGGCAGGGGCAAGACCGCTACTGTTACGACTTAAGTAAGGTTAAGCCATGCCTAATTCACTTCCATATCCTGGCGCGCCAGCTGCATCCGAAGGCAGAAGCGTCTTAGCGATCCCGGCATTTAGGAAACTGTGGAATTCGATGGCAATTTCCTCTTTTGGTGATTGGTTAGGGTTGCTTGCAACTACAGCAATGGCACAGGAGCTCTCCAATGGAGATTATTCAACAGCTAACTTTGCAATAGCAGGTGTATTTATCGTCCGCTTACTACCCGCTGTAATTCTTGGACCTATCGCAGGGGTGATTGCCGATCGTTTTGATCGCAGACGACTTATGATTTTCTGCGATATTTTTCGGTTCGGTCTCTATCTTTCAATCCCAATTGTCGGAAACTACTTTTGGTTATACATGGCAACAATCTTGGTCGAATGTTTTACCCTTTTTTGGTCACCAGCAAAAGAAGCGACGGTGCCAAACATGGTTCCTAAAAATAAGTTAGAGAGCGCTAATCAAGTTTCTCTACTTGCAGCGTACGGAACCGCCCCAATTGCAGCAATTGTTTTCGCACTCCTTGCATTGGTCTCAAATGGGCTGACAAGTTTTCTGCCAGAAAATTACTCGTCAACTGCTGATCTTGCACTTTACATAGATGCATTTTCTTTTCTATACACGGCATATATCGTGTACAAGTTGCGCGAAATTCCAAAAGGCGCCGCAAGTAAAGCTGCGGCAACTGAAAATATTGGTAAATCCTTATTCCAAGGTTTCAAATTTGTAAGTGGGTCAAAAGTTATTCGAGGATTAATTATTGGCATGCTAGGTGCCTTCTTCGCTGCCGGCGCAGTAATCGGTTTGGCTAGAACCTTCGTCGGAGATTTGAATGCAGGAGATGCGGCCTACGGAATACTTTTCGGAGCCGTCTTTGCTGGACTAGCTATAGGAATTTCTTTCGGGCCAAAAGTATTCTCACAATTTTCTAGACGCAGAATATTTGGCGCAGCCCTGATAATTTCATCGTCATTCTTAATTCTCTTGGCCTTGGTTACAAACCTTGTTTTAGCAATCCTTGTAACTATCTTTCTGGGGGCGTTTGCTGGGGTTTCATGGGTTTCCGGCTTTACGATGCTTGGTCTGGAAGTCGCGGATGAAGTCCGTGGCCGAACCTTTGCCTTTGTGCAATCACTAATTCGAATCTCATTAATACTTGTTCTAGCTATTGCACCAATTGTTGCAGCGGCGATTGGCAGACATACATTTAAATTCAGCGCCTTTGAAGTTACATATAACGGCGCGGCATTTACAATGCTTGCGGCTGGAATTATCGGAGTAGTTGTTGGGGTTATTTCATACCGAACAATGCGCGATCGCCCGACAATTTCCCTTTGGTCAGATGTACTTTCAGCCTCAAGAGGCGAACTAGGAGGAATAACTAGTAAAAATCACTCCGGCCTATTTATTTCCTTCGAAGGAGGTGAGGGTTCGGGCAAATCTACACAAACGCAATTGTTAAAGGAATATCTGGAATCTAGTGGAGAAAAAGTTTTACTAACGCGCGAACCGGGAGGCACTCCTCTCGGCAAGAAGCTCCGAGATATTCTGTTAGATAACAAGACCGGAAATATTTCGCCTAGAGCCGAGGCGCTCCTATACGCGGCCGATCGTGCAAATCATGTCCATTCATTAATCCAACCCGCACTAGCAAAAGGTGAAGTTGTAATAACAGATCGATACCTTGATTCTTCAATTGCATATCAAGGCGCCGGAAGAATTTTGCAACCAGCTGAAGTGGCAAGAATTTCTAGGTGGGCCACTGAAAATTTAGCCCCAACGCTGACAATTATTATGGATATACCAGCCGAAGTCGGACTCGCAAGATTGCAATCTCGCGATCGCCTTGAAGCAGAGCCACTTGCATTTCATGAGCGAATACGACAAGAATTCTTAAATATTGCAAATTCCGATCCAGATAGATATTTAGTAGTTGATGCAACACAAGCAAAAGAATTGATCCACGAGGAAATAGTTGAAAGGGTTTCTAAATTAGCGAAACTTAAAATCAATCAAACAGAGCAGAAACGATTTAGAAAGTAATGTCAGTATTTGACCTCTTGGTTGATCAAGGACATGTCGTTTCAGTATTGCTTGAAGCTGTAGCTGCCTCCAAAGAAAAAAATAATTCATCTCAGGAGATGACTCACGCTTGGCTATTTACTGGCCCACCGGGATCTGGACGCAGTAGCGCCGCCCTGGCTTTTGCCGCAGCCCTAGTTTGTGGCAAGAGTGGTTGCAACAACTGCCTAGATTGCAAGACCGCCTTAACTGGCAGCCATGCGGATGTCGAATTAGTTAGAACACAAGGGCTTTCAATAAAGATTGATGAAGTTCGCGAATTAATTGGACGAGCATCATGGAGCCCTTCAGTAGGAAATTACCGGGTTGTTGTAATTGAGGATGCTGACCGCCTCACCGAATCGGCGGCCAACGCCCTCTTAAAGGCTATCGAGGAGCCTGGACTTCGCACTGTCTGGCTCATGTGTGCCCCGAGCGCGACAGATGTTCTCCCAACGATTCGCTCTCGAACTAGAAGCCTGGTCTTGCGCACGCCATCTATTGCGGCTGTTGTAGCGCTCTTGGAAAAGGAAGACTTTTCACAACCAATGGCTAATTTCGCAGCCCGAGCATCACAAGGGCATATTGGAAGAGCGAGACATCTTGCCAAAAATACAGAAGCTCGCTCACGGCGGGAAGCAATTCTTAAAATTTCACTATTGATTACAGATGTTGCTTCCGCATTTAAAGCCGCGCAAGTTTTGGTTGATGCGGCCAAAGCTGAGGCCGAAGATGAAACAGAGAAAGATGCAAGCGCCGAGCTTACGGCGCTTAAAGAGGCTTGGGGAGAGCAAGGTTCTAGATTGACACAAGGTGGTTCAAAGGCAGTTAAAGAATTAGAAAAAGACCAAAAATCAAGAGCCACTAGAACGGTCCGTGATTACTTAGACCGAGCATTATTAGATATAGCGACCCTTTATCGGGATGTACTTCTAATACAATCCGATTCAAAAGAGACAACGATCAATATCGATTTAATTTCTGAGATTACAAACCTAGCCAATAATTCAACACCGCAAGCAACACTTCGCAAACTAGAAGCAATAATGAGCGCTCGCACAAATTTGGCACATAACGCGGCGCCACTTCTAACTATAGAAGCGCTAATGGTTTCTTTAAAGTGAGCTCTCGCAGGCGCCTTTCAATCAGTATTTTATTAGTTGGTGTTTTGGTAGTTGGGTCTGGCATATTAAGCAACAAGAGCAGTAAATCGCATAAGAGTTTAAAGACATTTAATAACCAGACACTTAATTGGAAAAATTGTTATGACGGATTTGAATGTTCAACTTTTGAAGTCCCGGTGGACTATAGAAACATTGATAGTCGAACATTTACCCTTCAAGTGTTACGCCATAGTGCGCAGAGGCAAGAAAATAGATTAGGAACCATAATTGTAAATCCGGGAGGACCTGGCGGATCAGCCACGGACTATGCCTATAATGCGCAATCTATAGTCTCTAACGAGCTCAATCAGAGATATGACATCGTTGGTTTTGACCCCCGAGGAATCAAAGGTTCCGAACCAATACGGTGCTTATCGAACTCAGATGAAGACGCGTTTCTAGAGGCCGGGGCTTTTGGCGGCGGAAAGGAGGAGATAGAAAATCTTGTCTCTATTTCTAAAGATTTTGCTGATAAATGTGCAGATGCGGCGGGAGATAGGTTAGGACACTACAGCACGCTAGAAACGGCAAAAGATTTGGAAATTCTTAGAAACTTACTCCGCGAAGAAAAATTAAATTTTCTTGGCAAGAGTTATGGGACATATTTAGGAACAGTTTACGCCGCGCTTTATCCAAATTCAGTTGGAAAGATGGTCTTAGATGGCGCTGTGGCACCCAATCTCTCACTTCGAGATCAAGAATTGGCACAGGCAGTCGGGTTCAATACCGCTCTTAACAATTATTTAGCATCAGAAAAAAAGTTTTCGATTGAGGATATAAAGAAATTATTGGCAAGAGCATCAATTAAACCGTTGCAGACAAAAAACCATAGAGCCACCACTCAATCCTTAATCATCACAGCGCTGGCAGCATCGCTTTATAATTCTAAAACAGGGTGGAAAGATTTAACGAGAGCGCTAAATTATGCAATTAATTTTGAGGATCCAACAGGCCTTTTAAAGTTGGCTGATGGGTATAACAGTAGAGACCTATCTGGGAATTTTTATAATAATCAAAACGATATTTCGATCATGATCACCTGTTTAGATTGGCCCGAGAAAAGAACTTTGCAAGAAATGGCTAATGACCAAATCGAGTTTGCCCAGAAGTCTCCAATTTTCGGGCCATATTTAGGTTATGCAGGGCTGGTATGTAAATATTGGAAAGCAGACGCCCTTTTGCCAACAGTTGAATTGGCTAATATTAGAACGTCGCCAATTTTAGTAATTGGTGTTACTCAAGATCCGGCTACGCCTTATGACTGGGCGCTAACGCTGGCCAAATCTTTTAAAAATGCAAGACTTATCACCCTGGAAGGAGAAGGTCACACGGGGCATAACCGGGGCAATAAATGCGTGGATAGAGCGGTCGACTCCTATTTTTTAACCGGAAAACTTCCGCCTTTAGGGCTAATTTGTGCCCAAAGTGGTAATTGACTCTTTTTTTATAAGGCATTATTTCCCTATGCGCTTAGACCATGTCTCATATGTAACCTCACATGACCAACTAGCTGACACAGTTCAACGGCTCGGTTCAAGACTAGGCAGCACCTTTGTTGATGGCGGAGTGCACCCTAGATTCGGAACCAGAAATTTTACATTGCCATTACAAAATGGGCATTACATAGAAGTTGTTTGCCCTCTTGATCACCCAGCTGCGGATTCATCGCCATTCGGTAAAGCCGTTTCAAAGCGTGCAGCAGAAGGTGGCGGCTGGTTAACATGGGTTTTAGCAAGTGACGACATTTCGCCAATTGAATCCCGTCTTGGCCGTCCTGCCGTGCAGGGCCACCGCACAAAACCAGATGGCAACGATCTTTCTTGGAAACAAATCGGCATACTTGAGCTTCTTTCAGATAAGCAACTCCCATTCTTTATTCAGTGGCTAACACTTGAGCACCCATCAACAGATGGAAAGGCAATTTCTAAGATCACGAAAATAGAAATAGCTGGCGAGGAGAATACGATTTCAGAATGGATTGGCTCTGATTTAGAAAAAGCAATTGGGAGCGATATTGAAGTTGAGTGGGTCGACGCAGCCACAAATGATGGGGATTCAGGAGTTGTTGCAGTTCATCTGGCAACACCATCAGGAGTCATCCGACTAGATTAATTTAAAATTATCTTGCGCCTCTGTGGCTCAGTGGTAGAGCAGCTCATTCGTAACGAGCAGATCGTCGGTTCGATCCCGACCAGGGGCTCCAAGTATTAACAGGTTCAAAAATGGCTGGGGAGGCGGTTATGAGACTAAAAATTGCCATCTTCATAGCAAAGTTTGCCGGTCAGCTTTCTAAAACAATCCTTCATAAATCCGGAGAAACAATTACGGGACGAGTGCTCTTAACCCTTTACCCCAAAGCCATCACGGAGTTAGCCAAAGGTCGCACGGTTATCTGTGTTTCTGGGACTAATGGTAAGACGTCAACAACTAAAGCCCTTGTGGAAATTATTTCACAACTAGGTTCTGTAACTACAAGTTCCTCGGGATCAAATTTAGATCGAGGCGCAGCAAGTGCGCTGATAAGTAAATCAGAATACGCCGTTCTTGAAGTGGATGAGCTTCACCTAGCTAATGTAATTGAGCAAACCAAACCTAAAGTCGTATTGCTCCTAAATTTAACCCGGGATCAGTTGCATCGGATGCATGAAGTTAAAAGAGTTGCGGAGCGCTGGGAAAAAGCGGTAATTGCCGCACCAGACACAATTTTTATTGGCGATATAGATGACCCATTTGTTTCACTTGCCCTTAAAGCCGCAGTAAACAAAGTGGCAATTTCTTTTGGCGGACGAAAGCACCTAGATGGTGCTGTATGCCCTGCTTGTGGTGCCTATTTGAATTGGATTGGGAACAACTATGAATGTTCATGTGGGTTGACGAATAGAAAGCCAGATCAACTTTTCGCATCGGGATCCGCTGCTTATCGAAATGCAATCTTGGCAAATGAGACAGGAAAATTACTGGGCGCCAAGGAAATCGCGATAGTAGAGAAGAGGTTGGAGCGTTCCTTTGATCGAGATTACAAGGGCATTAGTGCAGTTATTCGTCTTACTAAAAACCCGGCCTCGTGGATCGAAGCATTAAATTCGATAGTCGGTGACAAAGCTATTTTAATTGTAAATTCTCAAGAAGTTGATGGCATTGATACCTCATGGCTCTGGGATATTTCTTTTGCTCAACTTGCCAGCAAACAAGTAATTGTTTGCGGGGAACGCAGTTTAGATATTGCTTATCGCCTGCATGTTGAGGGGATCGAAGCCGAGATAGCAGATAATTTCCTTAGCGCGATTGATAAGTTTGAAAAGGGTTCGAGGGTTTATGTTCTTGCGGCATATACAGCATTCTTTGAGTTGGTTAATTAATGAGCCAAATTAAAATTGTCCGCATTCATAATGAACTTCTTGGCACCTATGGCGACCAGGGTAACGCTGAAGTTTTAGCTTTTCGCGCGAAATTCCACGGCATAACTGCAAGTATTGTTGACATTTCATTTAACGATACATTGCCAACTAATGGTGATATCTATCTCTTGGGTGGTGCTGAAGATGCGGCTCAGCTTCTAAGTTTAGAAGCGTTGCAACGCGACGATACGTTGAATATTGCAATAGAACGGGGCGCGGTTGTTTTAGCAGTCTGCGCTGGATTTCAGATTATCGGAAAAAAATTCTGGGCTAGCGGGAAATACGTTGACGGCCTTGGCCTTTTGGATGTGACAAGCGAGCCGGGAAAGAAACGATTTATTGGTGACGTGAAAACAACCTCAACGGTTCTAGGTTTTGAATTAACAGGATTTGAAAACCATGTCGGTCAAACGATCTTGGGTCCAACAGTTGAACCTTTCGGCAAAGTTTCAGTCGGTCATGGAAATGGTGACGGAAAGTACGATGGGGCGGTTCAGGGAAATATTTTTGGAACTTACCTGCATGGCCCAATACTCGCGCGCAATCCTGAGTTTGCTGATTTATTATTGACTCGGGCAACTGGGCGTAAATACGCACAAATTACTGATCCTTTGGCTTCAAGGTATGCCGAGTGGCGTCGTAAGGTAATTAAGTAGGTTACAATTGGTTAGTTGTTGCAACCGCAGCACTCCCCATAGAACCTTCTGATAAATTTCAAGGTTCACTTGCGAGTCTTAATATTTAGTACCACGAGACACGCTTGATGTCTCGATTGGTATTTTTATGTCATTTAAAGATTTAGGTATTGCCCCTGCGCTCGTAGAAACCCTTGACGCTCAAGGAATTACAACACCCTTTCCAATTCAAACCGCCACACTTCCCGACGCTATTAAAGGTCGCGATGTTCTGGGCCGTGGCCAAACCGGTTCCGGAAAAACACTAGCTTTTGGTTTAGCTATGTTGACTCGACTTGAAGGTCGCACCGCAAAGCCTCACCGCCCCCTTGGTTTAATACTTTCACCAACACGTGAACTTGCTGTTCAGATTTCTGATGTAGTTGGACCACTTTCTAGAAAAGTTGGCTTAAGCACCCAAGTGGTCGCTGGCGGACTTTCTTATGTTGGCCAAATTAAGGCGCTGCGTTCTGGCGTAACAATTCTGGTTGCGACCCCGGGTCGCTTGATAGACCTTCTTCAAAAGAAGCATGTTGTTTTAGACGATGTTGTAATAACTGTTTTAGATGAGGCTGACCAGATGGCCGATATGGGCTTCTTGCCAGTCGTGAAAGAACTCCTTGGTCAAACTAAAGAAGGTGGCCAAAGACTTCTATTCTCAGCGACGCTAGACCGCGATGTTGATTCTCTCGTAAAGCGCTTCCTTAAGGATCCAATCACTCACTCACTTGAGAATGAAAAATCTCGTTCCGCAGATATGTTGCACCATGTTTTAATTATGGATCAAGGGCATAAAGACTTGGTCGCAACTCAGATCGCAGCTCGTGAGGGTCGCACTATTTTCTTTGTGCGTACAAAACACGGCGCAGATAAATTGGCTGAGAAAATGCTTCGCTCCGGAGTCCCAGTAGGCGTCCTTCATGGCGGAAAATCGCAAGGCCAGCGAACTCGAGTTCTGGCTGCGTTTAAAGATGGTCGCGCTTCGGCTCTCGTTGCAACAGATGTTGCTGCTCGCGGAATTCACGTTGATGATGTTTCACTCGTCGTACATGTGGATGCCCCTGCAGATCATAAAGATTACTTACACCGTGCTGGGCGAACAGCTAGAGCAGGCGCGAGAGGAACTGTCGTAACTCTTGCTACCCACAAACAAAAACGCGGAATTTTTGGAATCACGAACCAAGCAAAAGTTAAGTTAAATGAAGTTTATGTTCGACCTTCAGACCCAGAACTGATCCGCGTCACAGGGGCACAAGAGCCTTCCGGGATCCCAGTAATTGTTGAGGCCGAAAGACCAGGGCGCAACGACCGTGGAAGTCGTGATCGTGGCGACCGTGGTGGTTTCCGCCGTGGACATTCAAATAATTTCAAAAAGCGTAGCGAAGGTGGCGGCCGTGTTGGCGAGAGCGAGGGTGGTTTAAAGAGCGATCGACCAGCGCGCGGGGAAAAACCCGTTCGCTCATTTCGTGGGGCTACACATACGAAGCCAAAATATGAGGAGCGCAATCCAAGTCAAGAGAGATCTGCTCGTCCAGAAAGAACTGGTCGTCGAGAACAATCAGCTCGGCCTGAAAGAACTACTCGATCCGAAAGAACCGAGCTTCCTTCAACGACCGAGCGCACATTTCGTGCCGACCGCCACCCAAAAGCAGAGCGCTTTGATAAATCAGATCGTCCAGCAAAAGCGGACCGCTTTAACTCACCTAAGAAAAGCTATAAATCTGATTCTCGCCCAGCAACTTCAACATGGCGAGCAGATTCAGATAAAGTTGAAAAATTTGATCGCAGCGAGAAATTTGAAGGTAAGCGCCCGGCGTTTAAGAAAGCTTCTGGTCCAAAGAAGTTTGCTAAGAAAACTTCCGGCGAACGTCCACCAGTTGCAAAAGGAACTTTCAAAAAAGCTGGTCCTAAGAAGAATGTTGGGAAAGCCAAGCCACGCACTAAGTAAGTTCTAACACCCTATCAAAATGGGAGTGCAATGTTTCAGTGTTATGACTGACAACGAGCACTCCCTTTTCAGTTTTAATTTCTAAGAGAAGAGCCAGTATATTTTTTATACTTGTTACATCTTGTGCGCTAAAAGGTTCGTCGATCAAATAAAATTTAGCTTCTTGAATTAGTGATATTGCCAGACTTACGCGTTGTTCTTGCCCCTTAGATAATTGGGTAATTCGTGAATCTAAAAGATCGACAAGACCGAGGTGATAAATAATAGTTTCAGTGAACAAACTTCTTCGATTTTCATTTAACAAACTCAGTAGTTGGTTCACTTTGAAAGCCAGAGGGAATAGCCGTGTTTGAGGGGAAACCGAGCGGATTTCAGATTGTTCTTTAACGCTCATTTGTTCGAGATTCCGGCCGTAAAAATAGATATTTCCACTGCTTGGCTTTAGTGCCCCACCAAGTAACTCAATAAGTGTCGATTTTCCCGACCCATTAGCTCCAGATAGAAGCACCAATTCACCAGCGCTCAACTTGGCGCTGAAATTGTCGATGATGCGCTGGGATCCACGTTGGAAGGAGAGATTCTTAATTTCAATCATTACTTACCCATTGCTCGACCCGAATCTTAAGAAGAATAATCAAGACAGGGGCACCGATTATTGAGGTCAACAAACCCAAAGGAATCTCGTGAGGAGCAAATGCTGCTCGGGCAAGGAGGTCGGCCCCCAATAAAAGGGCAGCTCCTAAAAGGGCGCTAAAAAAGAAGAGATTCTTATGTGAGGGGCCAATTAACAACCGAACCACATGGGGGACGAGAAGCCCTAAGAATGCAATCGCACCTACTGAACTGACGGCTGGACCCACAAGGAGGGCAAGTACTCCGATCGCAATCAAGCGCACGCGCCCAGAATTTACACCTAGATAATGGGCAGAATTTTCGCCAAGAGAATAAATATCTAACTTCCTTGTCACAAAATATGCGCCACCAATTCCGATTGCGATTAATGGTGAAATAACTTTCAGTGTCGAATTGTTTAGCATTGCTAGCGAACCAAAATTCCAAAATGATAGGTTTTGAATACCTGGGTTTGGCGAGATTGTTATCAGCAGTCCGGCGATCGAAATAAAGACCGCAGATCCGGCAATTCCGGTAATCAAGAAGCCCAGTCCGTTCGCTGGCGCTAACAAATAGATACTTAGACCGGCAAGCGCGGAGAAGAGGATGGCAAATAAAGCATTCAGTGTTGAGCCATAAACCGCAGCTCCCGTAGATATAGCAACTACGCTTCCAAGAGAAGCTCCACTAGTCAAGCCAATCAACGTAGGTTCAGCCAAAGGGTTCCTAAAAATACTTTGAGCTATCACACCAGCGATACCAAGAGCAGAGCCAATTACTATGGCGCCCAAAGCCCTCGGGGCCCTGACCTCCCAAACAGTTATCGCATCAATTCCAGTGCGTTTTCCAATCAAATTCAAGAGCGAGGAATCGAGATTTATAATTCCAGTTTGCAAAGAGAGTAAAAATAACGAGGCAATTATTGCCAGAAAAATTACCGCAACTAAAATTCTCTTCATCGTGCTGCAACTTTGAGAATTGATTTACGTAAAACTGGCAACAACTCGCCTGTTCTAGGGCCAAAAGATAAGAGCAACGAATCATCGACGGTCACTACACGGCGATTTTCCCCAGCAGGCGTCTGAGCAACTCCTGGAAGTTTTACTAGCCCGGATATGCCACCCACAGACTCCAAGCCTTTGGTCATTGTTAAAATAACATCGGGCGCCATTGCAATTAAGGCTTCTGACGACAGCGCTGCAAAAGGTTGCTTCAGATTGGCCGAGCCGACATCTTTAAAACCAATAGCCGAAATAATTGAATCTGCTCCCGAACCTTTTCCGCCAATCAAATAGATTGCTGAGTTGCCTCGCAAATAGAGGAAGACCACCTTAATTTTTGACTCAGAGTGCTTGAAATTCGAAAGTTTTTTTGCGAGCATTTTTCCAGCTTCTGGAACTCCCAATTTTCTCGCGATTAGCCGCTCTTTTCTCACGATATTTTTCAAATTATAAGCATCTGGCACGGAGGCAAATGCAATCCCCGCCTTTTTCAAAGTATCAATGGCAGTCCTCGGCCCCGAATTCTTATCAATAAAAATCAAGTCTGGTTTCTGCGAGAGAATTCTCTCGACGGCCATTTGGTGGGCATCAGTATCTATTGGAATATCGCTAAGCCTAGGCATTGTCGATGCGATATCTCTTCCAACAAGTATGGATTTGTATCCCAAGGCCACAATAATTTCAGCACTTCCGCCAGCCAGAGCAACAACCCTCGTGAATACTGGCTTTTCGGCTGAATTTACAATCGCAAGTTTGGTTTTATTAAGCGGTATTTCTAAAGCGTAAGCAGAGGGCTGCGTTGAAAAAATAAGGCCTATGGTAAGGAGCGCTGTAGCCGAAATATCCCTTTGCCTCACCTGGCCATTATCACACCAAACTTGCCGACGGTATGCAGAAATGTGTTGCAATCTGCCCACTTAATAATCACTATATTGGTGAAATGTTATCCCATAAAATATCTAAAATTATTTGGGTAATAACTGCAATAAGTCTTGCCCCGCTTACGAGTTCCACCGCTGCTACCTCAAAAGAATCGGGCAGCGGAGCAATTCTTAGTATTTCTAAGACAAAAAATATCACAACTGACTCGACGATTAAAATTTCAGGTTCACATTTTGACGAAACAGTCGGGATCTATCTAGCAATGTGTAAGAAAGTTGCAATCAGTAAACTCCCTTCACCTTGTGGAGGTGGAATGGATCAGAGCGGAGTAAGTGGCTCCTCGATTTGGGTATCTTCAAATCCGCCACCATACGGGAAAGGTTTAGCTATACCCTTTAAAGCGGGGGGCCGCTTTAATTTTTCAATTCAAGTTTCACCAATGATTGGCAAGTTTGATTGCAGAAAAATTAGATGCGCCATCTATGCCAGAGCAGATCACACCAGAAGTAATGACCGCAGTTACGATATTTCAATTCCAATCCGATTCAAAAAATAGGAGCAAAAAATGAGAAAAGCAATTGCAGTATCTTTGGCAGTAGTTATCGGGCTTGGGGGTATTTCTAGCGCAACAGCAGCTACGAATATTCAAGGAGGACCGCTCACTGGGCTTAATCCAGCTGGAGCCGATATTCACTTCGCACTCTCGAACTTTCCAGAAAGCGCTGGAATCTATCTTTACCAGGCAGTTAAAGGACTAGAGGGTTCGCGCCCAACAATTATTAATTCGGAATCACAAGTTTGGGTTGGAACTGCTAATGGTGCGACTAATCCAGCTGGAGATGTCAAAGTTCATGTAACGGGCACATTCGAAGGAGCAGATTGTTCGGTAGATATTTGTGGAATCGCGGCGCGATTTGATCACACCCTTCCAGGAGATTTAACTGAAGATCAGTTCATCCCGATAACTTTCGCGGCGGGAGGCTCGACACTGAGCCTTCCAGCAGATTCAATTGTCGCGACAATAGAGGGCGATGCACTTTCAACTACCTCACCAGGAACACTTGCCTATCGCACTCCAATGACGGTTTCAGTGACAACTGGTTCAGGTGCTCCCGCAACAATTGTTAGCTCTACCCCGACTTGTACCGTCGAAGGTAATTCAATTATTGCCTTGAAGGGAAGTGGACAATGCGATTTTGCAATCACTTCTCCGGGAGATAGCGCATCATCAAAGAAAACTACACATTTCCCATTCAACTTAACTACAGGAGAGCAATCTATTTCCAAGAGTACAAAAAGCCTAAAGGTTGGAAGACACACACTTCTAGCAAAGAGGAGTAACTTCGGAGAGAAGATCTCCTACACGCTAAAAAAATCAAATATCTGCTCTCTGAGCGGTAAGACCGTTACAGGAATTAAAAAAGGTAAATGCATGCTGACGGCAACTGCGCCAGGAAATGAAAACTATACCGAAGTAAATAAAGCTGTAAAAATCAAAGTAAGAAATTAATTACTTCTTTACAAGCGCTCGAATTCCAGCAATCGCAAAGTCTTTTGCGTTCTGGATTTCGAGCGCTGCATCGAAACCAGACTCAATTCTTACACTGGCAGCATCGGTAACACCAGATATAAAAGAGGCAGCCTGCTGTAAATCTGCAACTCCAGTTGCTAACAGAGCTTGCCTTAGAGGCGCCACTAATTTTTTATGACCCAGAGCGATTTCATTTTTTCGGTCGTCAGGAGGAGCTACAGAATTCAAAGTTTTAACAAGCATATGGCGCCCGTCCACGACATATTGCAAGCCTTCCGAAATCCAATTTTCGATTTTTTGGTATGGGTCAAGATCATCCTTAATTACTTGATCTAAACGCTCTGTGAAATATTCCAATTCATCAATAATTAGGTTCGCAATTAAATCAGAAGAACTCGAGAAATATTCATAAAGTGAACTCCTTGCCACTCCAGCTTTCCTGGCTACTGCAGCCACAGTAATGAACCTTGCCCCCTTGGTTAAAGCTAACTCTGTTGCTGCAGCCATTAATTGTTGCCGGCGGAACTCACGGTTCTCAACTATGTTCTGACGAATAATCTTTGGCACGGTTCATCTTCGCACTTATCGACCAAAAATGCGAGATAGAAAGAAGATTCACAGGTGATACTGATGATTTTCAGTCTGAAATCCTCCATACTACATTCATGAAATCACAGATCGCTCTAATTGGAATTGGGATAGCAATCGCTGGGGCTGTTGCCTATGCTGAATTGAAACCAGCAAGCGCGCCAGCGCCACTAACAACTATTTCAACTCCTGAGCCAACTGCTTCGACTGTCGCTACCCCCACAGCCAAGAGCGTGCCTGACAAAGCTACAACTCCTGAAAAATCAGCGACACCTGTCAAAACTAAGCCACAAAAAATAAAGGCCACTCCTAATATTCCCAGCCCAACGGTTTCAAAGCCAACAATTTCTGGCGGTGGAGGAGACGACGACGACGATTACGAAGGCAACGAACGCGACCACGACGACGACGACGACGATTAAACTTTAGTTTTTCGAGAAGATCGAGCATCAATAATTCGCGAAACAGCAATTGAACAAATCGTCATTACAGTTCCAAATATTAAATAGCCATTTACCGAACCGGCCTTTGTCGGAGCAATCCAATCGATTGCGACAGCTCCTACTAATTGCCCAGCAATATTTAAAATTACAAAATTAAGAACCCCTAAGTGTTTAATTATGTAAGCAGAAACAGCGACAAAAATTAGGCCAGCACTTCCACCGGTATAAACCCAAAAATTATGAGGAAGTGGAGCAATAGTCGCGCCTGAAGCTAGATTAACCAGCAGGGCTACGATAATTATTACAGCGCCGGTGGCGAAGTTTAACCAAGCGGTAGCCAACGCGCTATTTGCAATCGCGTTAACTCGACCATTTAATCCTTGCTGTATTGAAGCAAAAACTCCAACTATTAATGAAATAAAAAGTGGGACAAATCTAAATTGTGAATTCGTTAAATCCGGGTATACCGCAATAAAAACTGCAACAAGCGTTGCCCCGGCCCCGATTATTCGCGGGAGCGTTATTTGTTGCTTCCCACTTGGCGTAATTCCCATCTTATCCACAAATAGAGAGGAAACAGTTTGGCCCGCAACCACACTGATTGTAAAGAGAGCTACTCCGATTTGGGGGACCGCAATAGTCTGAGCAGCTACGAAACAACCACCCAAAATTCCGCCTGCAACTTCCCAAAAAGTTAATTTTCTACTCTTGATGCCTTTGAAAATAAGGGAGAGGCCTGTTCGCTCTTTTTTCAATCCAAAAACTAATATAAATAAAATTGTCCAACCAGTTAGGAAAGATATGAGCGCTGCTGCAAGTCCATTATCTAGGTCAACAGAGAGCTGCCCGTTTATGCGAGATTGAACTGCTACGACCACGCCAATTAATACCGCCAAAATAGCGAACATATTTCCTCAGTTCTAATTAATTAGTTGACGCAGGGAATGCCAGCGCCATCAACAGACTTTCCGTTTGCCAGATTGGCATAGTTAATCTTAGTTGGTTTTGGCTTTGGTTTTGGCGAGGCCAAATTCTTTGATTTTTTTGGTTTCGGATTAAATAGATTCTGAACAAATTTACGGACTTTCACTTCATCAACCAAATTTACGCTTTGATTATTTCTCATCACATAACCCTCAATTGGTAGCGTATGAAACTTAATATTCCCGCTCGTTAAAGCTTTGGCTTGAGGCAGGAATCCAAGTACATCAAATCCAGAATCGATGACAACGTCTTTTTTGGCGACCTTTAAAAGAGCTGAAAGCTTTCCAATATCACCGAAGATTCCTTGAGTTCTAAATTTAGTTATTACACCGGCGATAAATGCCTGCTGGCGATGAGTTCGGTCCAGATCCCCGTTGGGAAGACCGTGGCGCTGGCGAACAAATTTAAGAGCATCGACCCCAGAAATAGTTTGCAGCCCTGCCGGGAAAACTGCCCCCGAATATTTTTTGTCATTAACAGCATTGTTTAAACAAACCTGTATCCCACCAAGGGCATTAGCTAAATCATAAAATCCTAGAAGATTAACCTCAGCGAAGTGATCTATTGGGACATCCAAAAATTGCGAAACAGTAGCAATCGATGCCGCTCGACCAGCCTCCCGAGCCAAATGTTCCCGGGCGGGTTGTTGGATTCCCTCCTTGTAAAGTTTGGAATCTTCGGCATATTTTGCATAACCATAGGCCTCTTTGATTTTTTTCATTCCATATCCAGGAACACTCACATAGTCGTCGCGAGGAATTGAAATCGCTACGGCCTTCTTCCCATCAGCTGGTAAATGGATCAAAATCATTGTGTTGGTGTTGTAGCCACCGATGGAAGCTGGTCCGACATGAAGAAGTTTGGTCAGTTCCAGAGATAGTGGGTTGCCGTCATTGTCACGGCGGCTATCTAAACCAAGTAGCAATATATTCGTGTCGCCATTTTTAGATTGATCTGCACCCTGCAAAACTTTTGACCTTGGAATGGACTTACTTGCTGTCGTACTGAAGTAGTGAAGAGCACCAGAAGCGATGACTATGGAAAGTGAAAGGGCCAGCGCAATTTTGTGGGCCCATTTACGCATAACTCGAATCCTACCGATAAAGCTTTGATTGCTGGCATATAAAGTAGTCACATGACCAAAGTAGGAGCCCTGGCCCTTGTGGGTTCGGGGGAATATTTACCAGCTATGCAGGAGCTGGAAACCGAGCTACTTCGCTCAGGAATCTCTAATGGAAAACCAAATCGCTTCCTGCAAATCCCAACAGCCGCTGGTGAAGAGAGTAAAAAACGTTTGGCTTATTGGCAAGAATTGGGCGCAGAGCAAACTCGAAGAATTGGGACTGTTCAAAACTTCCTTCCCATCTTCAATCGCGAGGATGCATTTAATCCAAAATATGTGTCTCAGATAAAAAGTGCCGGTTTAATCTATTTTTCCGGAGGAGATCCTGGATATTTAGCGGATACATTGGTGGGATCACCAGCGTGGGATGCAATTAAGTCGAGTTGGCAAGAAGGAGCATCGCTTGCCGGGTGCAGCGCAGGTGCAATGGCCATGAGCAGTGACATCCCAAATTTCTTTCGAGTTAAAGAGGAGGGAATCCCTGGCTTTGGTTTAATTCCTAACATCAGGCCAATCCCTCACTACGACAAGTTTTTTGGCTGGCTTCCAGATAGCGCGGCAAAAATTGTTATGCGAGCACCACAGGACACCACAATCATTGGAATCGATGAAAATACTGCCCTTGTTACTGGGTTAGATGGCTCAACTAGCCTTAGTGAAAATACCTGGGAGGTTCACGGTCTTGGTGGCGTTCATATTTTGCGCGGAGCCCCACCCCATAAATATCTCAGAGGCGAGCGAATAATATTTAGCTAGGTCGAAGTATTATGCTCAAATGAGCTTCACTGAATTATTCGGCCACCGCTATATAAAGCGATTCTATATTGCGCGCTTTATTAGCAATTTTGGGAACGGTATGTCGCCGATTGCTTTAGCTTTCGGTATCTTGCACTTACCAAATGGCGATGCCAATCTTCTAGGTTTAGTTTTGGGATCAACAACAGTTGCAATGTTAATCATGAGCCCATTTGGCGGTGTTCTAGCCGATAAATTTGGTCGAATTCGAGCATGTGCCCTGGCTGATTTCATAGGCGCTGCAGGCTTGTTTGTTCAAGTTGCCTATTTTGCATCAGGCAATGTTCCGATCTGGGTTTTATTAGTGGTCAATGTGAATTTTGGGTTGATGTGGGGTATTTTCTGGCCAGCGATGTCGGGGGTCTTGCCTGCATTGGTACCAGATGAGCAGTTGCAAAAAACTAATTCAGTTACAAACCTATTCTCAAATGGCGCGATTATTCTAGGAGCAGCAGTTGGTGGAATTATCGTTGCCGGCTGGGGCAGTACCTGGGCGCTGGCAATTGATGCCCTAACATTTGTAATCGCCGGAGCATTCCTTTTTTCTTTCAGGCATGTTTCACCAAAGAGTTCTGAGACGGAGAACTCAATGTTTGACGACTTAATTCATGGTTGGAAGATATTTACCTCCTATCGTTGGATTTTGGTTGGTGTTTTTGGTTTTTCTTTTGTAATTTTGGCCTGGGCTGCTGGTGAAAATGTGTTAGGCCCACTGATAGCGCTTAAAGAATTTAATGGAGCAAAATCTTGGTCACTTGTCTTAACTTTCGAAGGAATCGGTTTAATAATCGGCTCGATAATCGGATTGAGAATTAAATTGAAATACCCGCTTCGTTTCTTACTGGTTATTAGTTTTTCTATCTCTCTTTACATGTGGTCGATGGCTAAACCCCAATCGATCTGGTTTATTGCTTTTTGCGCCCTTCTTTGGGGGATAACGCTTGATTTATGGACCACCATCTGGTCTACAGCTATGGCTCGAGAAGTTCCAAGAGAAGCACTTTCACGGGTTTCATCCTTTGATGCGATGGGCTCGATGCTTCTGCGTCCAGTCGGTCTGGCAATTGCGGGGCCACTTTCTATGGCGATTGGACTCTCGAACGCCCTATATGCACTAGCTATATTCAGCGCCATAGTCATCCTTGGCATGCTTACTAGTCCAACTATGCGAAATATGCAGATTTTCGAAGATTAAATTCTCAGAGAATATTAATATAAGGTTACAGATTCATCGAGAGAGCAGTTGTTAAACTCAATTATGAAAAAAATCATGGGCCATGGCGTATCAAAAGTTTTAGCAGGTTTCTTATTTGGAGTTACGGCTGTAGGCGGAGTCGCAACAGCGGCCGGTGTATTCAGTACGACCGTAGTTAATGCCTGCGTGAATAAGAAAACACATATAATTTATGCAGCGGTAAACAATTCATGTCCAGCTTCTAGAACCGCGGTAACTCTTGGTTCAGCCGGATCAGTTGCAGGAAGTATTAGTTCAATCGTCTCCCAAGTTTCTCCTTCCGTTGTGACAATTAATGTAACTACTTCTACTGGCAGAGATACTGGTTCAGGATCTATTTTCAGAACTTCGGCAACTTCTAGCTATATCGTTACAAATAACCATGTTATTGAAAGCGCGGCAAGCGGTGATGGAACAATCGAAGTTGGATTAGATAATGGCGAGACAGTTGCTGCAACAATTGTTGGTCGCGAACCAAATTATGACATTGCAGTGTTAAAAATTACTAAAGGAAATCAACCCGTTATCGCGATTGGCGATTCAACTTCAATTTTAATTGGAGATCAAGTAATCGCATTTGGATCTCCACTTGGCCTTGACCATACAGTTACCAGCGGAATAATTTCTGCACTAAATCGCCCCGTTGTTACCAGTGGTGGCGCCAGGTCATCAGAATCCTATGTGGATGCTATTCAAACTGACGCGGCAATTAATCCAGGAAATTCTGGCGGCCCATTAACTGATTCGCTTGGAAGAATGATTGGTATTAACTCTGCTACAGCCACTCTTGGTTCAACACAAGGCCAGACCGGCTCAATCGGTTTAGGTTTCGCAATTCCAATGAATCAAGCACTTCGAATAATGAATGAAATTATTGACACCGGGAAAGCTACTCGACCAGTACTTGGAGTTTATTTTGACCAGACAGTTGATACTGGGAATGGTGCAACAATTTCAAGCTTGACTTCCGGTGACGCGGCAGAAAAGGCGGGGATTCCAGCAGGTTCAATAATTACTTCGATCGACGGTGTTCGGATCAATGATTACGTATCTGCCATAGTCAGAATTAGAGCTCACGCACCTGGGGACAAAGTCACCATAGTTCTCACTTTACCAACCGGAGAAAGTAAGACTTTTACCGTAACCCTGGGCTCAACGCTCTCAGACTAGCCTCATGTAATCACTCACACGGCCTTCTTTTTAGTCGGTCTTGGCTATAAAGTTCACCGAATGGAGAGATTGAATGGCTGATTTTATTCAGCTGCTGTTTAACGGGCTAGTAACAGGATCAATTCTCGCAATAGCTGCGGTCGGAGTTTCTTTAGTTTACGGTGTTTTGAAATTAGTTAATTTTGCGGCCGGGGATTTTCTAACGCTCGGCGCTTTTGTTACTGTATTTTTAAGTGTGGATCAGCATGTACCGTTTGTATTAGCAATTTTAGTAGCGATGGCAACAATTGCGGGAATAAGTGTAATTTTGGAATTTACAATTTGGCGGGGGCTGCGCAAAAGTAAAGCTGGAACACTTTCACTTTTCTTAGTGGCTACTGGCGTTTCGCTAATCGTACGTCAGTTGATATTGATAATTTTTGGAGTTGGTAGTCGAAAGTTTGATATCGATCAAGTCAAAACTTTTGAGTTCCTTGGTGCACAAATCGCACAGGCCCAACTTGTAGTCCTTGTTTTTGCATCTGCGACTATTTTAGGTTTGGGATTGCTAATTGCCAAAAGCCCAATTGGAAAAGGAATGCGAGCATTTTCAGATAATCCATCACTCGCATCTGTCGCCGGAGTTAATGTTGATCGAATTATTTTGGCAACATGGCTAATAAGTGGATTATTAACCGGGCTAGCGGGGGTATTCCAAGGCATGGTGCAAGGAAGTTTCGAAAGCACTATGGGTTGGATGTTGTTATTACCGATATTTGCCGCGGTTGTCCTTGGGACCATAGGCGATGCCTACGGAGCTCTCTTGGGTGGGTTTGTTCTCGGTCTGGTTATGGAACTTTCGACATGGAGTATTTTTTTCGGCGGCGTCCCGAGTTCATATAAACCAGTAGTTGCTTTTTCCACACTCGCTCTAGTGCTTCTGGTTAAACCCGAAGGCCTACTCGGATACAAAGCGAGGAGTATTTAAATGCAGGCATTTTTGCAACCCGGATTCTGGGTTTTCGTACTAGTCATGGCAGGTATTTACTGCATTTTTGCTCTTGGGCTACAGATCCAATACGGTCTTGGTGGAATGATGAACTTTGGCCATGTAGGGATGATGGCACTATCCGCATACAGCCTCGCAATTTTAGTTATTACTTATGGTTGGAACTTATATCTGGCTGCATTTGCTGGAGTTGCTGTCGCTGCCTTAGGAGGCGCGCTGCTTGGCTTAACCACAATTCGACTTCGAGGCGATTATTTCGCCATTGTAAGTATCGCTTTCTCTGAAATTGTTAGGTACGTAATCCAAAACTCAGATAATTTCACAGGAGGAACTCGTGGTTCACTTGCTATTCCAAGCAAGTCTGGCGCATTCACCTCATATACAAAAACCTTTGAACCAGTTTTACTAAAAATTCAAGATTTATTTTCTCCCATCTTTGGGGATGTTGTAAATCGTGATTTTGCAATGCTGCTAATTGTTTGGGCTACAGCCGGGTTATTGCTTTTATTTGTATCTAGAACTCAAATGACCAGCTGGGCTCGAGTTTTGCGTGCAACTCGGGAGGACGATCACGTCCCATCGGCCCTGGGTAAAAATGTTTTCATGTTTCGACTTCAAGCCCTAATTTTTGGTTCGGCAATTGGAGGAATTGCCGGTATTTTTTGGAGCTTACAATTTTCGATTCTTGCCCCCGAAGATTTTCAATCAATAGTAACTTTTTACGGCTGGATGATTTTAATTATGGGCGGAGCAACTAGAGTTAAAGGTGTTCCGGTTGGAGCGCTATTTTTTGGATTTCTTTATGCAGGTACCCGATTCTTCGAATTCCCTCCCTTCACGTGGTTTACCTCAGCAGAGCGCGCCTATCTTCGAATCATTATTATCGGCCTTGTCCTAATTATTTTGATGATTAAGCGTCCTCAGGGAATGTTTGGCAAGCGCGAAGAAATGGTGCTTGACCAATGAGCCAAAAAAATATTCTTGAAGTTAGTAACGTATCAATTGCATTTGGCGGGCTCAGGGCAGTACATGGAGCGTCATTGGAGGTAGAACAGGGCACAATTACCTCTGTAATTGGACCTAATGGAGCCGGTAAAACAACACTTTTTAACTTGATAAGCGGATCTCTGACAGCTGACTCAGGAAGCATAAAACTAGAGGGCATATCAATTGAAAAATTGAAACCACATAAAATTGCACACCTAGGACTAATCAGAACCTTTCAGGGCGCGAAAATTATTAAACGGTTGAGTGTTTTAGAGAACATCGTACTGGCTGGGCAAAATAACCCAGGCGAGAAATTGTGGCGAATTATGACACCCAAAGTTCGCCGAGAATATGAAGATGCCGCCAAAGAGAAGGCTTTGGATTTATTGAAAGAAGTCGGACTGGAAAATTTGGCAGATTCTTTTGCTGGAATACTTTCTGGAGGGCAAAGAAAACTACTCGATCTTTCAAGATGTCTAATGGCAGACCCCAAAATAATGTTACTAGATGAACCATTCGCCGGAGTTAACCCGGCATTAGTCGAAAAACTTTTGACAGTCTTAAATGCAATTCGGGCAAAACATAGCCTAAGTTTCTTGCTCGTCGAACATGATTTAGAGACTGTGATGAATATTTCTGACAAAGTTGTAGTTATGGCTCAGGGAGAAGTTATCGCTTCGGGTCTACCTGAATCTATTTACGACAATGATGCAGTGGTGGACGCTTACCTTGGCTCAAGAAAGAAGAGTTCATGATTAATACTCCACTATTTCAATTTAAGGATGTTCATGCTGGATATGGAGATGTAAAAATCCTCAACGGCGTAAACATAGAAGTCCCATCTGGATCGATCGTTACAATCGTTGGCCCAAATGGTGCTGGGAAATCGACCATTCTTAAGGCGATCTACCAAATTGCAAAAGTTACTGAGGGCGAAATAAGTTTAATGGGGAAAAATGGAAAAGTAGATATCCGAAATATAAAACCACACAAGCTTGTTGATGTCGGGATCGGTTATGTTCCCCAAATAGAAAATATCTTTTCGGCATTAACAATTGAGGAAAATTTGGATGTTGGTTTTATTCATGGCCAGGGTCGAAATCTGGAGATTCGCAAAACTGAAATGTTTGAGAGGTATCCCGATTTAGCTCCACGTCGAAAAGACCGGGCCGGATCTCTTTCTGGGGGGCAGCGCCAGATGCTTGCGCTTGCCCGAGCGCTAATGTCTTATCCAGAACTATTATTGCTAGATGAGCCTTCGGCTGGTCTAGCTCCGGCCCTGGTAGACCAGCTCTTTGAAGAATTAGTAAGCATTAATAAGAGTGGAGTGACAATCTTAATGGTGGAGCAAAATGCTCGCCGAGCTCTAGAAATATCAACATATGGATATGTATTAGACATGGGTAGAAACAGACATGAAGGCGAAGGGGTGAAATTAGCTTCAGACCCAGAAATAGTGGGAATTTATTTTGGGAAAAAGTAGTGCGCGAGATTTATCGACGAGTTAGGCTAAACCACCCGCGTCCCTCCAAAAGGCGCCAAATTCAATTAGGAGCCCAATGATATTAAAAAGCAGAGTCTCTTCGGTTGCCATTGCTGCATTAGCCGCGACGGCAGTCATAAGTACTTCACCTGTGGCAAGCGCTGCACAAGTAGATCTAAAAGTTGGCATAACCCACCCACTTACAGGTGGGCTTGCTAGCTATGGACCAGGAATGTCGGCCGCCGCTTCTTGGGGTGTTAAGTTAGTTGATGCTGCAATGAAGAAAGCTAAAGTTGGCTCATGCACCGTTGTTGGTTCGGAAGATGATCAAGCCACGCCTGCCGTTGCAGTAGAAGCTGTTACAAAGCTTGTAAAGAGCAATGGCGCACAGTTAATCGTGGGACCACTTACTTCTGGAGCAACAATTGCAGCTGCCCAGTCTGTAACAATTCCAAATAAAGTTATCATGATTTCAGATGCTGCTTCTTCGCCAGATGTAACGACACTTGAAGATGGTGACACACTTTTTAGAACTTATGCATCAGATGCCCTACAGGCTAAAGCCATTGCAACATGGATGGGAAAGCTTTATGGCAAAACAGCACGTGTAAATGTTGGTGCTCGTAATGATGCATTCGGAAGTGCACTTGCAGCTGCTTTTCGTACAGAATGGCGTAGCGGCGGCGGTAAAGTTGGTCGTACAGTGCTTTGGAATCCAAATGCAGCAACTTTTGATTCCGACGCTTACCAACTAGTTTCAGGTATTCCTGCGGAAGCATGGTTCATAGCTGATTACGAAGAGACATTCGCAAAAGTTGCACCAGCACTTGCTCGTACTAAGAAGTGGGATGCAACTCGAACTTTCGTAAACGAAACGTTTAATAACGCTGCCTCAATTGAAGTAGTAGGAGCTAACTTCTTGAATGGAGTTCGTGGTTCTTCTACCGCTCCAAATGGAACAGACACTGCTGCATGGAAGGCTGAATTTAAGGCTGCCTATCCAGAATTTCCCGGAACTTTCGTAGATCCATCGTCATTTGACGCTGCAGTTCTAGGTTGTCTTGCAGCTGCTTACGCAAAAAAGACTGATGCAAAATCACTTGCAAAAGGACTTCGAGCAGTAAGTGGGCCTGCCGGAAAGACTTACACATACAAGAAAATCAAAGCCGCAGTTAAGGCTGTTAAAAAAGGTAAGAAAATCACTTACCAAGGCGTTTGGGGTCAAATGAACTTCGATGCAGCAGGAGATCCTGCTGGCGGAGTATTTGATATGTTCTCAGTAGTTGACGGCAAGCCTGTAATCGACGAAAAAGATCGAATTACATTTAACTAACTAGATAATCAAAGAAGCCCTCAACTTAGGTTGGGGGCTTCTTTATATGCTTAGTCGATCAAAAACTAATCTCATAATTGCAGGGTCAGTAGCAAAATTTAACCTAGCGAAGTTTGGAATATTTGTATCATAAATTTCACCAGAAAGAAGCGCGACATCAGCTTTAGCAAATTCTTCGAGCCAATTGAAATCCCCAAAATTTAACCATGCTAAATATCCAAAATCAGGTTTTCGGTATTCAGTCTGGGGCAAATTCATTGCTAGCTGACTTATCAAGTGCTGTGCGTTGAACTCTAAAACATCTATCGTATCTAGTAACCACGGCAGTCCACTCTCAAATGCGGCTGTTGTGGCCACAACTCCAAAAAGTGAAGCCCGGTGTCTCGCAGATTCTGGAATCCGATCTAATTCCTCATTAATTTCAGATGATTGCGAAAGATAAATTGCGCACTTAAGTCCAGAGATATTGAAAGTTTTGCTTGCAGACGATATGCAAATTCCAACATCACCTGCCTCCGGGCAACTATTCAAGAAGGGTGTGAAATCTTGGGCATCAAACATCAAAGCCCCATGAATTTCGTCGCTAAGCACCGTAACACCATATTTTTTGGCCAACTTAGCTATCACCGACAAATCTCGCTTGCTATATGTAATACCAACAGGCGAGTGCGGATTACATAACAGATAGGTTCGAACTCCTGCCTCAAATGCTTTTTCGATTGCAGGTAAGTCGAGCGTGTAATTCATATTCTTTTCAATGAGAGGAATATCATGAATGCTGCGCCCTGACTCTAGAATCCACTTCGCAAAATTAGTGACAGGAGAGTTGATTAGTACTGCCTCCATTGGCTGGGTAATCACGGTTAGAATTTCCTGAACACAAGAGCCAACATCATTTCCTACTCGTACTAAGTTGCTACTTATTTGCCAACCCCATAGTAAATTCGCAAATTTAGCGAATGCTTCCTGTATCTCTGGGTTAGCCCCGAGATATCCCATATCTGATCTATTAACCATGTCTTGTAAGGCGCTGGTGATAGCGGGTGCCACTCGAAAATCCATCTCAGCCACAGTTAGGGGGATAGTGTTTCCGCCATATTGGCGCCACTTATAGCTCTTCTTCTCACGAAGCTCGCCAAGAGATAAGAATTCAAACCCACTGTTCATAAAAAAGAATAACACGCAGTTTCTCTTGCCGTATCATTTAGAAATGGAAATATTCGATTTGCGAGTTACGGTTGAAAGTATTGGTGGGCGCTCAGTATGCGGGCTGAAACCGGGAGATTATTTTGAAGTAACGAATAGCGCTGAACTGCGCATCCCTGAAGGTAAACATTTTTGCATGTACGCGATAGCTTCAGCTCTTCCACTGCTTCCCGCGAAGCAACGCAAAATGGCGGAAGATGATTGGTTGGAACAGGATTCATTAGTTGCCTGTCCAGACCCCGAAGAAAAATTAGTTATGAAAATTGAACGAATTCGTGTTGTACAATTGAAAGCCGAAGACTTAACTTAGTTGTTATTGGTATGCATAATGTTTCGGTGTTCATCGTCATATCTTTCAAGGTAGTAAATTGGTCCTGATGGCCCCTTAGATATAGCCAGTATTTCCTTAATTAATTCAAGCTGAGACTCAGTAAATTCTATTTCTGGTATTCGTAAATTTGATTCAAGATGGGAAAGATTTCTGGCCCCGACAATAACAGCCTTTACTCCGGGCCGATTGACTATATACGCTGAAGCAATAGTTCCAATATCAGTCCCATGTTCCTCCGAGATAGAAGCTAGGACTTTAAGTAGTCGCTGGAAAAGGGGCCAACCTCCGAATTCCTTTATTATCAACTGATACTTCACATTAGAGCGCGTATCAAAGTGTGTTGGTTCAGCGGCTCCAAGAAATCGTTCTGAGAAAAATCCACCAGCGACAGTCCCATAGCAAAAGATTCCAATTTCATTAGCTAAGCAATAATCGACCATTCCGCCTTCTGCCCTGGCATCCAGAAGTGAATACTGCAACTGAATACTTGCTGGTTTAAATCCGGCATCAACCATTTCGCTTAATCTCGCAACATCAAAGTTTGTAACACCCACATGTCGTATTTTTCCATCAGATTTAAGTTCAAAGAGTTCTTCCATCGCTGATAGGTATTGCTTAGCTTCATAATTCCACCAGTGGAATTGGACCATATCTACTTGATCTACTCCAAGGCGCTGTAGAGAGCGGTTAACAATCACTGCTACGTCAGTTTTATCAAAAGAGTGAAGGAAGGCTTCGTTAGGCACATACTTGGTGTGCAGTTGAACCAAGTCTCGCGCCCTCTCGCCATGAGTCTCACGGAGTTTGAATATTGATTTTCCAATCAAATCCTCGACTCCAGTATAGATATCACCAAAATCTAGCGTGGTTATGCCAGCCTCTATGAATTCAGTTGTATCAGCGATGGCCTTCGCGTCTTCAATATCTTGATCTAATGAGTGTCCCGAACTCAACTGCCAGCCACCTTTGATAACAGGTGAAATTGCATATCCAGGCGTAAGCTCACGTTTTTCCATTATTGAATTATTGCCTCTGCTTCAATTTCAACAAGATATTCTTTTCCGATTAATTTGGCAACAAACATAGTGTTCGCGGGGCGAATCTCGGCGAATCGTTCTCCGTGGGCTCTCGATACAGCCTCCCAATCCGACATACTATTTACATAAATTCGAGTACGAACGACATCTGAAAGTTTAGCTCCGAGGGATTCGAGTGAGGCCTCAATTTTATCTATTACAAAATGAGCTTGCGCCGAAGGATCATTCCTACCGACAGCGAGGGCGCCGTGAGTTGCGGTAGTCCCAGAAACAAGAACTCGATCACCAACACGAACTGCGCGGGAATATCCGGCAAGAGTTTCCCAAGTTGTGCCCGAGTCTATTCGCTCTTTAGTGGCACTTTTAATGGGCTCATAAACCGAAGGAAACTCCTCTAAGTGGTGGCTCAAATCTCCAGACGCTGTCAAGTATGGCGGCTTGCGATATTCATCGCCACAATCTCCAGGGATTGAGTCCAGTAATTGCAGTGCAGCCTTAATCTTCTTACGTTGTTCACTGCTTATTTCAAAAGAAAAAAGGGAGACAGCATCATCTATGTGGGCATTTTCCCCCAGGCGAGCCCCAATAATTACAGCCCCCACAGCTTTTTGTCCCAACTGATATTTGCTAGCAATAGTGGAAATAGATCGATCATTTTCGTTACTAATCTCATCCAAAACTTCTAGCAAGTTTTGAAATTTATCCCAACCACCGGCAGCATCAACGAAACGTTTATATTTCATCAAGGACCAGTTAGACAAACCCTCACCTACTGGTTCTTTCTTGCCAAGCCACTTCCTTGAAATGAACCCACCACATAAGGTTCCGTAGGCCAAAATTGCAATGCCATTGTCTGCACAATAATCTGCCATCTGGCCGCCGCCACGTTGATCAATTAACGAATAAGAAATCTGGTTGGAAACTAGGTCGATTCCACTAGATTTAGCAATTCTAAGATGAGCAGTATCGAAATTTGTTGTTCCAAGGGCCCCAATAAATCCCTCTTCCTTTAATTCCTGCAAATAAATTAATGTATCTAACCAATACGGATTTGAGAATTTCCAAGCATGATACTGAAGTAAATCAACTTTTTTTGTTTGCAACCGGTCAAGGCGATCTTGAACTGCCTCTCTTACTTGCTGGCGAGTAACAGGCCCAGGTTTTGGAACCCATTTAGTTAAGAACTTCGCCTTTGCACCTTCAGGATAATTCTTCTTAAATGTTCCAGCTATAATTTCCGCCGACCCATAGTGATCGGCCATGTCAAAAGTAAATAAACCAGCTGATGCGTAAGGCGACATATATTGGGCAGTGCTAACTGGATCTAGTGAATTTCCGTCCTTCTCCATATCGGCGATTTGCCAAAGTCCAGTGACAGCTCGGGAAATTTCCAAACCCTTTGCAAGCTTATAAGTCTCAATCTTTAAATTTTCCATAAGGCCAAATTTACTTTCTCAGGAATTCTTTGGTTTTGGCAAAACCTGCGACAACCTTGGCAACATCGTCCTGGTTATTATAAAAGTGAGGTGAAATTCGGACATTTCCACCCCTGCTTGATGTCACAATTCCAAGACCCTCAAGAGCTGCAACGTGCGCATGCTCATCCAATGAAGCGACTGCAAGTAGTGCTCCATGTTGATTCTTGCCACCGGGTGTAACGACGTTGCCACCAATTTCTATAATTCCAGAACGCAATTCGTCATGAATTTGCGCGACATAACTTTCAATATTCTTTACCCCCACTTTTAGCATAAATTCCAAGGCTGCGCTCGCAGGATAGAGCGGTGGAACATTAGGTGTTCCAGTTTCAAATCTCCTAGCCTCCTTGGCCGGATCATAAGAATGTATGTCCATTGCAAATAGATCGCGAGCTGCAAACCAGCCAGTGCTAGTAGGTATCAAGTGGTTTGTACTTTTTTCTCGGGCATATAGAAAGCCAACTCCAGGTACAGCAATCATATATTTAAGAAAGCCACCAACTATAAAATCAGCATCGATTTCTGAAACATCAATAGAAATGGCGCCAATAGTTTGGTAGGTATCCAAAATTACCAAGGCTCCCATTTTGTGAGCAGCTTCAATAATGGGTTGAATATCAGTCCGCGCACCATTGCGATAACAGACATGAGTGATCGCAACCAGAAGAGTCTCCTCATCTATTTCATTTATTAGAGCCTCAGTATCAACCGTTAAATCAGCTCGATTCTCTATATGTACTACTTTCGCGCCTCGAGATTCTTGCGCATGCCAAATTTGACCCATTGTCGGAAATTCATTTTCAGTGGTAACTATTTTATTTCGCTTACCCGAAAAATCTAGAGATGTTGCCAGTGAATTCACACCAGCCGATGCTGAAGTAGTAAGCGCAATCTCCTCCGGTTTAGCATTTAATAGTTGCGCTGTGAGCCCACGGACAAGCTCTTGTTGAGTTACCCAGTCATTCCATGCTGAACCTTGTTCTTCTAGAGTTGTTAAGTAAGTTGTAAAGGCTGCCTTTACTGATACAGCAAGGGCTCCCTGCGAGCACGAATTTATATATGTTAATTTTTCAAAAATCGGAAATTCAGAGCGGTATTGCCCTGCTAAATCTATTGAACTCAATTTTCCTCCTACTAATTAGAAATCAATTTAATTCGGAGTAACCCGGAGCGGGTTTCCCATCAGGGTAATATGCAGCAGCTGGCGATCCTTCAGGCCTAAAAATACCAAGAATCCAGAGATTCTCCTCTGTGTTATTTATAACAGAGTGAAGCAATCTCGGTACGACAGCAAAGGTCGAGCCCTGTGAGAGAGGTTGAATAGATTCTCCTACTTGAAGTTCGCCTGAACCGCGAACAATATGGCAGATCTCGTCATACAAGTGATAGTGAGCAGGAGCGCCTGAAGGGGGGATAAAACCAATGAACATTGTGGCACCAGAAGAACCATTAGTAGTGTCGAATAAAACTTCATACTGCCGGTCAGATGTGGCATCATCTTTTAGCGAATCACCTTGCTTGACAGATCTCTTTATATCCAAAATCTCCTTAATTTGCTTGCGCGCATAGGGACCAGAAGCATCAGGTATGGAAATTTCTAGGGCGACCAAATTATTGCCATTTGCCCAGAAGAAACTCTCACCACTTTTAATATGGACGGCTGATCCGGCGCTCACAAGGACACTGTTATCTGAATCGCCACCTATAATTTCTAGACTGGCAGTACCTGATCTGACAAAAATTAAGGCGTCACAGCCTTTATAAGCTTTAGGTGAGGCATTGCCTGTCAAATGTATTTCAGTTGCTGTCATATTTTCGGCGTAAACTCCAGGCTTAATAAGGGCAAAGCATTGCCCCTGACCTCGCGCGGATACATCTTCTAACGCTAAAGTGCTGGCGTTGAATACTTTGCCTGGCTCCATAACTTGAAAGGTAGCGTAAAAATGAAAGTTTTTAAACATGCAAGTGCAGTCTGGAATGGAACAGTTCCTTCAGGAACAGGGTCCATGAAGTTAGGTCGCTCGGGGCAAACTCTCCCATTCTCTCTTAAGTCTCGCGTTGAAGATTCACCAATGACAAATCCGGAAGAATTGATTGGAGCCGCGCTAAGCGGGTGCTTCTCAATGCACCTATCAAGCTTGATAGAAAGCGAAGGCAGGACTCCGGGAACTATCGAGACAACTGCCAAAGTGACACTTGAACAACGTGACGATGGTTTTTGGATTAGTGAAATACATCTTGTATCCAGGGGATTGAATCAAGAACTAACAAATGAGAATTTTGTCGAACTAGCCATGAATGCCAAAGTCACTTGCCCTGTCTCAAAACTTTATTCCTCGGCAACCATCTCCCTGGACGCCGCCCTTGCTTAAAGCTACTTGCGGGTAGGTGACGGTCGTCAAAAATGTTGCCAACCTCTCAACCAATTCAGGGGCATTTACCTGTAGCGCTGTTATTGCCCGGTGATAAGGTGAACCAATGAGCCAAAGCAGTGCAGGCGCCCGGTTTCGCACGGCCCTTACTGAAGAATTTCCACTTCAAGTTATTGGAACTATTAATGCTAACCATGCACTTCTCGCAAAACGCGCTGGGTTTAAAGCAATTTATTTATCGGGTGGCGGCGTAGCGGCAGGTTCACTAGGAATACCAGATCTAGGAATCACTGGCTTGGAAGATGTACTAGTAGATGTCCGTCGAATAACAGATGTTTGCGACACCCCATTACTGGTTGATATTGATACTGGCTTTGGCGCATCTGCCTTTAATATCGCGCGTTCGGTTCGTTCTATAAATAAAGCCGGAGCCGCTGCTATTCATATCGAAGATCAAGTCGGTGCAAAACGCTGCGGACACCGACCAAATAAAGAATTAGTAAGTAAATCCGAAATGGTTGACCGGATCAAGGCCGCTGTTGATGCCCGAACTGATGACTCCTTTCTAATCATGGCACGAACAGATGCGCTCGCTGTTGAAGGAATTGAAGCGGCGCTAGATCGTGCGGGCGCCTATATCGAAGCCGGCGCAGATGCTCTTTTCCCAGAGGCTATTAGCGAACTCTCAATTTACAAGAAATTTACCGACGTTATTAAAGTTCCAATTCTCGCGAACATCACCGAGTTTGGGCTAACCCCACTTTTTACAACAGCAGAACTTAAGAGCGTTGGTGTTGGGATTGTTCTCTATCCTCTCTCAGCTTTCCGCGCAATGAATAAAGCCGCTGAAAATGTATATGAAACGATTCGAAAAGATGGTACTCAAAAAACGGTGATAGATTCAATGCAGACTAGGGATGAGTTGTATCAACGAATTAATTACTATGAATATGAGAAAGCGTTAGATGACTTACTAGGCAATGGAGATCAAAAATAATAATGGCTGACTCACCAAAGATTGAATTTAAGCCAAAGAAATCAGTCGCTCTGTCGGGCGTAACCGCAGGAGCAACAGCACTTTGTTCTGTGGGGAAGAGCGGCAACGACCTGCATTATCGAGGGTACGATATTTATGATTTGGCAGATAAATGTGAATTCGAGGAGGTAGCCTTTCTTTTAATCCATGGCCACCTGCCAAACCAAGGCGAATTAGCAGCATATAAGGCTAAGTTGAAGTCACTTCGAGGCCTTCCAGGCTCTGTCAAACAAGTTCTAGAGGCACTTCCAAAGTCTGCACACCCAATGGATGTCATGCGAACAGGAACTTCTGCCCTGGGGTGTATTTCACCTGAGTCATTAGTTCACACAGCAGACGAGGCAAAGGATATTGCAGATCGGTTAGTCGCCTCTCTTGGCTCCATGCTTCTTTATTGGTATCACTTCGCAAATAATGGCAAACAGATAAATGTTGAAACTGATGATGATTCTGTCGGCGGACACTTCTTGCATATGTTGCATGGGACTAAACCAAGTGGCGAATGGATAAAGGCAATGCATGTCTCGCTCATTCTTTATGCAGAACATGAATTCAATGCATCAACATTTACGGGCCGAGTAATAGCTGGTACTGGATCAGATATTTTTTCTGCGATTACTGGAGCAATTGGGGCGCTGCGTGGACCAAAACATGGAGGAGCAAACGAAGTGGCTCTTGAAATTCAAGAGCGATACCCAACCCCCGACGATGCTGAATCTGATATTCGGGCTCGTGTGGAGAAAAAGGAAGTTATTATTGGTTTTGGGCACCCTGTGTACACAATTTCAGATCCTAGAAATAAAATTATTAAATCGGTCGCTCGTGGTTTGAGTGAAACAGCTGGCGACATGAAACTCTTTAATATTGCGGAGAGAATCGAAACCGTGATGTGGGATGCAAAAAAAATGTTTCCTAACCTCGATTGGTTTTCGGCTGTTGCCTATAAAGTTATGGGAATTCCAACCGAATTCTTTACACCAATATTCGTAATTTCTCGCACGACTGGATGGTCAGCTCATGTGATTGAACAACGAATCGATAATAAAATTATCCGTCCAAGTGCGGATTACACAGGGCCAGAAGATCTGGAATTTGTGCCAATAGAGAAGAGATAGGTCCAAACGTGTCATCACATATTACAAAAATAAAACAAGAATTTGATCAGGAAATAGTTGACATAGTTGACTACGTTGAAAATTACGAAATTAAATCTGATGTGGCGTATGAGACTGCATGGAACTGTCTGTTAGACACTATTGGGTGTGGGTTAGAGGCACTTGAATATGACGAGTGCAAAAAATTATTGGGACCACTAGTGCCTGGCACGGTTGTTACTAATGGAGTTAGAGTCCCAGGAACTAACTATGAGCTAGATCCGGTTCAAGGCGCTTTCAATATCGGAGCCATGATCCGCTGGTTAGATTTCAACGACACTTGGCTCGCAGCTGAGTGGGGTCATCCATCAGACAACTTGGGAGGAATTTTAGCTACTGCGGATTGGCTTTCGCGTGCAGCCGTAGCGGATGGTCGCCCACCACTTAAAGTTCTAGATGTATTGACGGCGATGATCAAAGCTCATGAAATCCAAGGCTGTATCGCCCTCGAAAATTCATTTAATAAAGTTGGTCTGGACCACGTTGTTCTAGTCAAAGTTGCCTCTACCGCTGTTGTAGCAAAAATGCTTGGCTTAACTCGAGAACAAACCCTAAATGCAGTTTCACTTGCTTGGGTAGATGGCCAAGCTCTTCGTACTTATCGTCATTTCCCAAATGCCGGCTCACGAAAATCTTGGGCAGCTGGAGATGCAACCTCGCGCGCAGTGCGTTTAGCGCTGATTGCAAAGACTGGTGAGATGGGTTACCCATCCGTCCTAAGTGCAAAGGTTTGGGGTTTCTACGATTCATTATTCCGAGGAAATCCATTTAAATTTCAACGAGCGTATGGTTCTTATGTAATGGAAAATATTTTATTCAAAATCTCATTTCCTGCGGAGTTCCACTCACAGACAGCAGTTGAGGCAGCTATGACAATTAACGGGCTGATGAAAGCAGAAGGTAAGAACGCTTCAGATATCAAGAGAGTTCAAATTCGTACCCACGAGGCTTGTATTCGCATTATTGATAAGTCAGGCCCACTCGGCAACCCAGCCGATCGCGATCATTGCATTCAATATATGGTTGCAGTACCACTTATTTTTGGTCGCTTAACCGCCCGTGATTACGAGGATGACATTGCAGCAAACCCCGCTATTGATGAACTTCGCGAGAAAATAGTCTGCGTTGAGGATACTAGTTTCACTGTCGATTATCACGATCCAAGCAAGCGTTCGATCGCAAACGCGCTAACTGTTGAATTTAACGATGGCAGTAAATTTGATGAGGTTGTGGTCGAATATCCAATCGGACATGCGCGCCGAAGAACTGATGGAATTCCACTACTAATTGAGAAGTTCAAAATTAATTTAGCTCGAATCTTTAAGGTTGAGCAACATAATAAGATTCTTGAAGTTTCCATGGACTATAAGCGATTAACTGAAATGCCAGTTAATGAATACGTAGATCTTTATGTAAACAAGGATTACCAAGCAAAATAAAAGTTATTACTTCTTTGTGTTTTTACTTTCAGTTTTCCCGGCAACGCTATGAAAATGGCTCAGTGCCGGGATTGCGAGCAAGTCGTGTACCCTAAAAAAACTATCCATGGCAGGAAACCCTGGCCAATTTTTAGGTAAGTACTCTTTAGGTAGACCCGGATCAAAATAAGGAACATGACGCCAATTAGTTAAGACTCTCGTGTAATCAATAAAAGCCTCCAGTGGATCAGGTTTCGTAATTTTCTTTGTGAACCACTTTCTTATAATTGGCCTTACGGTCAAAGCAAAAGATTTGTAAAGCTCGCCAATTCCATCGAGATCCCACCATTCTGCAACAACGGCTTGTGTCGATTTGAAGGCCAAGTGATGGGCGGAAAAAATACTCATATGTGGCTCAATCTTTAATGATTTTGCCAGCGCTATTACATCATTAGTAAGTTGTCGCGGGGCAATCCAAAGTCCTCCAGACACTTGAGCAAAACCTACTCTCACTAACCGAGAGCGTAGTTGGTATCTAAGGGCACGATTCTTTTCTGGAATTGAGAATACAACTAGTACCCAACCCTCATCTCGTGGCGCCTCGCGACGTTCTAAAACTCGAGTGTCTCCGAGCTCGAAAGTTTTTCTGGCCTCAGGGCTTAAGGCATAACCCTGGATTCCATTCTGCGATTTAGAAATCAAGATTCCGCGCCGCTTAAACCTAGAAAGGGCACTACGAACCGATGCCTCATCGACATCTAACTCAGCACAAAGTGAAACGATCGCACTCGATGAAAGCCAACCCCCGAGAGAACGGCTATATGCTCCATAAATAGTGATTATTAAGGATTGCGGACGATTAGCCCGGTCTATTAAATCTTTAGCTTCACCCGCAAATATACTGACCACGGCGGTAATGTTAGCGGGGTAACTTAAATAAAGAAATGATTGGAAAGGGTAAATAAATGGCCGGAGCTAGCATCGAAATAACCAGATTCCTTGAATGGGCTGAAACTGATGCGGCTGGTCACCAACACTATTCAAGCGCCTTTCGTTGGGTTGAAGAATGTGAATCAGCGCTCTATCGCAGCGTAGGTTTACCAAGTTCCCTTTTTGGCCAAATCCCCAGAGTCAAAGTCGCGATGGAATATAAGCGCAGAATCTTTTTTGGTGAAGAAATCGTAACGAGACTGGAAGTTATTCGGTTGGGTAATTCATCTTGCGAACTTTCATTTACCGCTCAGGTAAATGGCGAAGTTGCAGCAATTGGAAATTACGTAATCGTTCACTCGCCGAGTAAAGAAGCCGGTGCTCAAAGATGGCCCGACGCTTGGCGTGAAAAATTATTTACCGATTAAATTAGCAACCATAAGTCCACTGCCACCACCGACACCACCACCAGGCCAAGTTCCTGATCCACAAAGAAATAAGTTTTTAATTGGCGCCTTGTGGCCTGTCCAGCCTGGCATTGGGCGGAGGAAAAAGAATTGTGCAGGGTGGTGGCTACCACCAAGGGAATCCCCGCCAATTAAATTTGCATTATATTTTTCTAAATCAGCTGGAGTTAAAACTTTTCTAGAAAGAATCTTAGAACTCAATCCAGGCGCGTATTTCTCGATATTCTTAATAATTCGATCTGCGTAAGCTTCACCAACTTCGTCCCAAGTTTTTCCTGAAATACTGCCAGCGGCATCTCCAGTAATTTCTAGCGGCAGAACACGGACTTGAATCCAGAGAATATGTTTTCCAGCCGGGGCTCGAGATGGGTCGCTCACTGTTGGCTGCCCTATGACCAAGGTTGGGGTGCTCGGAAGCTTTCCTGCAGCGGCTAGCGTGTAAGTCATCGCCATATCGTCTATATAAGGGGCGATATGTACATAGTTAAATTCACCGGCTTCAGAAGCTCTCCAGTCAGGAAGCTCGCTTAGTGCAAGATGAATCATCATTGTTCCAAGACCAGGGCGGAAATTCTTAATTTTTGATATTTCAGGTTTCATCAATTCTTCACTCGAAAGAAGAGCAGGAATCAAAGCAGGGTTCACATTCGCAATTACCTGATCAGCCTCATATGTTTTGCCGTCTAAAGTACGCACTCCAACGGCTTTGCCATTTTGGGTGACTATTTCAACTACTTTCGTTCCGGCAATAACTGTGCCGCCATTTTCTTTTATAACCCCGACCAAAGCTTTAATTAAGGTATCTGCGCCACCTTTGCCAAGAACCATGCCAAATTCTTGGCCACCTATTGATTCTAAGAATGAAAAAAGCGCACCCCCTGAAATATCAGGGCCATAATCCAAATGCATACCCCAAGTTGCGGCCAAAGCTTTTGTTTCGGGATGCACAAAATTTTCATCAGCAAAAGCTCTGCTTGATTGCAGAAGCAATCTGACTAAATCAAACAAACCAGTAGTACCAATTGCCCGCCAAGTTTTATAAAGAGATTTTACAGCAGCGAAGGAGGGGAGTTCGGTACCTAGAATTGGAAATAGATGGGGAGCGAGATCACCAAGTTTTATTGTTAGTGCTCTCCAAGATTCGACATCACCTGGTGCCACTCGGGCAAGTGTTGCAAGATTGGCTTCTCTGTCCATTGTTATCCCAATAGATTTTCCATCTGGGAATACTGAGCAATACGGCTTTGTGGAAGAAATAAATTCCAAGCCATTTCGAATCAAGTCATCTTTTAATTCAGCCATAACACCGCCACCAGCGAATAAGCTCAAATTAGTTGCGAATAAATCGTGCTTAAACCCCGGAAGCGTGGCCTCCTCAGTTCTGACAGCACCACCAAATTGATCGGCGCTTTCTAGGACAGTTACAGATAGCCCTTTTTTCGCCAGGAGGGCTGCTGCGCTCAATCCATTAATGCCTGAACCGACCACTACTATTTTGGACATAAGCGATCTTCTCATAATTATTGACGGTCGGACAATACGCGCAATAGATTTCGCACATGACAACCCATCAAAACTTTGACGCAATCATCATCGGTAGCGGAATCAACTCACTTGTTGCCGGATCAGTTTTAAGTAAATCAGGCTGGCGGGTTTTAGTATGTGAGCGCAACGAAAGCGCTGGGGGTGCAATTAAGACATCCCAAGCAACGCTGCCCGGATATACACACGAGTTGCTCTCGAGTTGGCATCCGCTTTTTGTTGGCGGTCCGGCCTATGCCGAATTAAAAGAGGAATTAGATAAACGCGGTTTGGTCTATAACAATACTGAGCTACCCACTGGTGTGGTCTGCAGTGATGGAACAGCAATTCTTTCAACTAACCCCGACATAACTCACGCCGAATTTTCTAGACATGGCGATGGCGATTCGTGGGCACAAATGATGGGTGAATTCACACCTAAACTGGATTTGGCTTTTGGATTATTGGGCGCAGATCTTTGGCGCAAGAGTTCACTAGGACTCGCTAGAACCGCACGCAAACGTTTTGGTAATCGCGGATTAGTAGCAGTAGGCGCAGAGTTATTAGAACCGGCCTCACCCTGGCTGGATCGACAATTTAAATCTCCAGTTAGTAAAGCTTTGCTTGCGCCCTGGGCGCTTCACAATGGGCTTGGTCCAGATGATGCAAGCAGTGCATTTATAACCAAAGTTATTTCTGCAGCCGTAGCATTCGGTGGGATGCCGGTTCCTGTTGGCGGCGGAATTAAATTGGTTGAAGCCTTAACTGCAATTATTACTGATGGTGGGGGACAACTTCTAACGCAGGCCGACGTCGTAAAAATAATTGTTAAAAACAAAGTGGCCACTGGAATCAAACTTGCCGACGGAAGAACTTTTTCAGCAAAAAAAGCCGTACTAGCTTCGACTACACCCCAAGCTCTGTACAACGACTTATTAAGCGACGAAGTGATTCCAACTAATATCAAAACATCTTCCGATAACTTCCGTTATGGTCGAGCCGCAATTCAAATTCACCTTGCACTTTCCGAACCACCGGTCTGGAAGACCGACTCTAGAATGAAGGATGTTGCAATTGTTCATGTTTTGGATGGACTCAATTCACTCTCAGAATCAGTTAACGCAGCCAATCGTGGATTCTTGCCATCACGCCCAACTATCGTTGTCGGGCAACCGTGTGTTCTCGACCCATCGCGCGCCCCTGCAGGAGCTTCGATAATCTGGATTCAACTTCAGGAAAATCCCCGTGAAATAAAGGGCGATTTAGCCAACGAAATAGCTCCTGGCGATGGCAGTTGGAATGAAGAGAGATTGGGCGCTTATGCTGATCGAGTTCTTGCTCAACTTAGTGAGGAAATAGTTAACTTGAAATCCGCAACAATCGCAAAAATTGTCCTTGGCCCGCGTGAGATTGAAGCCATGAATTTGAATTTAGTTGGCGGTGACCCATATGCAGGTGACTGTCGAATCGATCAATATGCTCCTTGGCGTCCACTTTCAGCGGCGACTGGGCATCGCACCCCGGTAAAAAAATTGTGGCACATTGGAGCTTCGACCCATCCAGGCCCTGGCCTAGGTGGCGGCTCTGGACTGTTAGTTGCAAAGAGATTAATTAAGAAAAGATTTAGAAAATAATTAAAAAAGCCCGCCAAAAATATGGCGGGCTTTTTAATCGTTATATTTTATTTTGAAACTAGGGCAAATACTCTAGTTGGTGAACCAGATCCTCCAACAATCTTTAGTGGTGCTGCAATAACTATTGCACCAGTTGTTGGCAACTTATCTAGGTTGCGAAGTTGGGTAAGGCCATACTTGTTATTTCCAAGTAGGTAATTGTGACAAGGAAAAGGAACTTCCATTCCAAAAGCGCCGCCAGCATCGATTCCTACTGTTTCAACTCCCAAGCCAAGGATGTCACGCTTTGTCGCGAGAAATTCTGCGCAGGCAGGTGGCAGGCCAGGGGTATGTGGTCCATTTTCATCTGCATTAGCAAATGCTTTTGGGTCATCGCCAAACTTAGACCAACCTGTACGGAAGAGAACCCAAGCACCTTTTGGGATTGGGCCATTAACCGCTTCCCAAGCTTCAATGTGTGAAACTTCAAGTAAAAAATCTGGATTCGCTTCTGCTTCTTTTACAAAATCCAAGACAACCGCTGGGCCAATTAAGCGCTGGGGCGGAATAGAGGCAACGTCGTCGCCATCTTTTCCAGTGACCCAGTGATTAGGAGCGTCAATGTGTGTGCCAGTGTGTTCACCGGTATGAAAGTTATTCCAATACCAAGCTGGACCACGGTCATCATATTTTGAGATCTCCTCCAACTTGAATGACGCTGTCTGGCCAAATGGTTCTGGTAGAACGAGTATCGGGGTCTCTGAGTGCAATGGTGCTGTTAGGTCAAGAACCTGAACTGCTCCAGATGCAAGATCATTTGCTAAGGCATTTAGATTTGCCATTCATTTGCTCCTTATATCTGTGGGTGGGGTCGTCTTCGGATTTAAAGCTTTCCGCGCATTACTTCGCAGGGGTTGAGATTAGCCTTGCGAGGCCGCAATTTCTAGGTTTGACGACCGTCAATTTCACCTCACCGTCTTGTTGTTTACACCACACACTTTTCTGCGGTTCTGCCTAGACAGGGGGGGGCACACATGCGACGATTACGGAGTATTTTTCTCCCTAAGCGTGAGTTCAAGGGTTCGGAAGGAATTTAAAAGGAGAGCTATGGCAGAGCGTTCGTTTGCTACGGAGGTTGGAAAACTTCGCGCTGGAGCTGGCGAGGAATTTTTTGGTGAAGGAATTCTTGCTGTTACAAAAGCACTTCTACAATCTGGTGTTTCCTATGTTGGTGGATACCAAGGCGCACCAATATCCCATCTTATGGATGTTTTGGGTGACGCTAAAGAGATTTTAGATGAGCTAGGTATTCATTTTGAAAACAGCGCATCTGAGGCCACAGCTGCTGCATCCTTAGCAGCATCGGTTCATTATCCACTTCGAGGCGCGGTCACTTTTAAGTCAACTGTTGGAACAAACGTCGCTTCCGACGCATTAGCAAACCTTGCTTCCGGCGGTGTTACTGGTGGTGCACTTATTATTGTTGGTGAAGATTATGGCGAAGGTTCTTCGATTATGCAAGAGCGCTCTCATGCCTTTGCAATGAAATCACAAATTTGGCTATTGGATCCAAGGCCCAATCTAACTGCAATCGTGGACTCGGTAGATGTTGGTTTCCGTCTATCAGAAGCAAGCAATTCGCCCGTAATGCTGCAACTACGACTGCGCTCTTGCCACCTACATGGACGCTTTATTGCAAAAGATAATGTAAAACCCGAATTTACCCTGCGTGACGCCATGGAGAATCCATTACGCGATACCAACAGGATTGTTCTTCCACCAGCCAGCTTTATGCACGAACAAGAAAAAGTCACCAAGAGATGGCCAGCTGCAGTGAAATTTATAAAAGATAACAAGATCAATGAATTCTTTGCCGATGGCAGTCAAGATTTTGGAATTGTCATGCAGGGCGGTCTTTACAACACCGTTATACGTTCATTGCAGTTACTAGGGCTCTCTGATGTCTACGGAAATAGCAAGATTCCACTTTATATATTGAATGTTACTTACCCAATTATTGATGATGAAGTCGTCGAATTTGCCAAAAGTAAAAAAGGAATTTTACTTGTTGAAGAGGGTCAGCCAGATTACATAGAACAAAATATTAATGCTGTCTTGCGTAGGGCAGGGGTTCATACTGCGCTTCACGGCAAAGATTTGTTGCCAGTCGCGGGCGAGTACACACCAGCTGCTGTGACTAAAGGGATACTTGATTTTGTTAAGAAATTTGGACCACAACTTCTTGATGAGAACAATCTCCCTGCAATAGTGCGGCCTCATGGGGATAGCCCAACTTCGATTAAATCCATTGCTCCAACTGAGCAAATTCATGGTCGGCCACCCTCATTTTGTACTGGCTGCCCAGAACGACCAATTTTTACCGCCTTGAAATTAGCGGAAAAAGAAACTGGAAATCACCATATTTCTGCTGACATCGGGTGTCATTTATTTTCTATTTTGCCACCATTTAATATCGGTGCGACAACTATGGGTTACGGGCTAGGTGTTGCTGGAGCCTCAGCACTTCACGATCCAGAAAGTGATAAGCGCACAATAAGTTTCATGGGTGACGGTGGATTTTGGCACAATGGCTTAACAAGCGGAATTGGAAATGCCGTCTTTAATAAGAGTGACGGTGTCATCGTAGTCGTCGATAATGCCTACAGCGCTGCCACAGGTGGCCAGGATGTCCTGTCTTCAATGGCATCAAATGAAATTAGATCAACTAAGCACCCAATCGAGCGAGCAGTGCGAGGAATTGGCGTCGAGTGGGCAAAAACAGTCTCAAATACTTTCAAAGTTAGCGATATGAAGAAAGTATTCAAAGATGCACTAACGACAAAAGAGGCAGGGCCAAAAGTTATTGTGGCGCAGAGCGAGTGCACTCTTAACCGGACTAGACGTGAACGTCCAGAAACAGCTAAGCGAATCAAAGAAGGAAAGCGAGTCGTTCGCGAACGCTTCGGGATTGACCCAGATACTTGTACTGGAGATCATTCATGTATCCGGTTAAATGGTTGTCCATCACTGACAATAAAATCCAATCCTGACCCAATGCGCAAAGATCCTGTAGCTACCATATTAAACACTTGTGTCGGCTGTGGACTTTGTGGTGAAGCCGCACATGCTGCGGTCCTCTGCCCATCATTTTATAAAACGTCAATTATTACTAACCCATCCTTCCGGGATAAAACTAAATTATCGATGCGATCAGCAATCATTGGCTTTTTGCAAAACGGAATTGAAAAACGCTTAATAGGGATAGATGTCTGAACTAACTACACCACATAATCGACCAATAACTCTTGCTCTTCTCGCAATGGGCGGAGAGGGTGGTGGAGTTCTCGCTGACTGGGCAATCGACATGGCAGAACACAATGGTTTTTTCGCGCAAACTACTTCAGTACCAGGTGTGGCACAAAGGACCGGAACTACGGTCTACTACTTAGAATTTTTTCCTGATGATGGCGCCGGAAAACCGGGAGTGCACGAACCTATTTTAAGCACAATGGCGACACCAGGTGAAGTGGATATCGTGGTTGCCTCTGAACTAATGGAGGCAGGACGGGCCATATTTCGCGGATTTGTAACTTCAGATATCACAACTTTCATTACTTCTACACACCGGGTCTATTCAATGACAGAGCGAACCTCAATGGGAGATGGTCGAGTCGATTCTGAAGCAATCATCGAATCGGCAAAAGCAGCAGCAAAGAAATTTATCGCCGCGGATTTCGCCAAAGTTGCCGAAGAATCGGGCAGTGTAATTTCTGCTGCGCTTTTTGGGGCAATTGCTGGCAGCGGGGCACTTCCATTTCCAAGAGACCAATTTGTTGCAGCCATCGAACGCGGCGGTGTCGGCGTTAAGACATCAGTAGCAGCATTTGATAAGAGTTACGAAATAGCTAAAGAAGCGGTTGCGGAACTTGAAAAACCTAAGAGCGCGGCCGTTTCAATTCAAATAGGCAAGCGCCCTCTCGAGCCAGGGGAGATAACAACTGAGCAAGAACTTAAGATAATTGATGATCCAAGTTCAGTAGTCGGCGCCAAATTAAAGACCCAAGGCGCCCAAGTTAAATCTGATTTCCCAGAGTCAGTTAGAGTTATGGCTATCAATGGTGTGAAGCGAACCGCAGATTATCAGGATATTAATTACGCGAACCGATATTTATCAAGATTGTCTCCAATACGCGCCGTTGAAACCAAGTATGGCGACGGCACTGCGCGACTTCTTAATGAGACTACGAGATACACAGCGCTTTGGATGACATATGAAGACACGATCAGGGTCGCCGATTTAAAAACTCGACGTTCACGTTTTCAGCGAGTCAGTGATGAAGCAAAAATTGGCGAAGAACAAATAATGGAAGTTCGAGAATACTTGCATCCAATGTCCGAAGAAGTTGCAGATACATTGCCGACCCCAATTGGCAAGTGGATTATGCGCACGAAGTTGGTCACAAGAACGATTGAGAAGATAAGTGCGGATGGCATAATTTTAAACACCGCCTCGATTCGTGGCTATTTCCTTCTCTATTTTGTGTCGCGACTAAAGCCGATTCGACCACGCTCACTTCGCTTCAATCTTGAACAAGAACGAATTGAAACTTGGCTTCTCAAAATCGAGAATTTGGCAAGCAAAAATTATGATCTGGCTTGCGAAGTTGCAGAATGTGCAAATGTAATCAAAGGTTATGGCGATACCCATAAGAATGGGTGGCGAAATTTCACGTCAATTATGTCCGAGGTGGATAAAGTTTCAGATAATTCAGATGCAGCAGCTCGAATTAAAGAACTCCGCCTTGCAGCTCTAGCGGATGAAGATGGAACGAAACTTAGGAATTATCTTAACGCTTAGACTTCACCAAATATCTGAGTAATTTGCTCGAAACTCATAGCGCTCTTTGCGGCGAGAGCTTGCTGCTTCTCGCGTTCTAAATTCCGCTCTAATTGAATTTTGGCAGCTACATATTGCTTCGGCCAAGAGATATCTGGGTAACCACTCTTTGCGGCTTCAGTAAGAATCCATGCCGGGTTTGCCAGGTGAGGTCTAGCGACGGCGCAGAGATCGGCACGACCAGCAGCAATAATGGTGTTTGCATTATCTGCTTCAAATATTGCACCAACTGCGATTGTGGCAATTCCTGCCTGGTTTCGTATGCGATCTGCGAAGGGCGTTTGAAACATCCGACCATAAATTGGTTTCTCTTTTTTAGTTACCTGGCCAGAAGAGCAGTCGATCATGTCCGCACCAGCTTCTTTAAAGGCCCGAGCAATGTCTACGGCATCAGCTGGCGTAATTCCGCCAGGAGTCCAGTCATGGGCTGAAACACGAACACTTATTGGCTTACCTTGTGGCCAGATTTCACGAACAGCGTTAAAAATTTCCAAGGGATAGCGCATTCTATTTTCGAGTGAGCCGCCATATTCATCGGTACGCTGATTAGTAATTGGCGAAATAAAAGAAGATAGTAAATAGCCATGTGCAGCGTGAATTTCCAGCCAGTCAAAGCCTGCCTTATCAGCATCCTTTACGGCGCGGATAAAATCTGCCTTTACTCGCTCCATGTCCTCGCGTGTCATCTCCCGAGCGGTTTGAGAAACACCTTCGATGTACTGCTGAGGCGAGGCCGAAATAATTGGCCAGTTGCCCTCGAGAAGCGGTAGATCAATTCCTTCCCATGCCAGTCTCGTAGAAGATTTTGCGCCAGCATGGCCGACCTGCATGCCAATTTTTGCCTCGGAATTCTTATGAACGAAATCAACAATTCTGGTCCAACCAACTAAATGCTCTGGCGTATACATTCCAGGACAACCTGGAGTTATTCGAGCATCCGCGCTCACACAGGTCATCTCAGTCATGACCAGAGCTGCACCGCCCATTGCCCTGGCTCCTAGGTGCACCAAATGATAATCGTCAGCAAGGCCATCTACACATGAATATTGAGCCATTGGCGATACAACTATTCGATTTTTCAATACAAGATCGCGGACTTTGAAAGGAGTAAACATTGGTGGAACTTGAGCGCCTGACTTCGGCAATGCAAGACCGGCATCCGCGAACGCTTTCGTCGCGAACCACCTCTCATAATCCTCAAGGAATTTAGAATCGCGAATTCTCAAGTTCTCATGCGAAATTCTTTGGCTTCTTGTTAATAGAGAATAATTAAATTGTTCAGGCTCCATGTGGGTATACGTAGCGGCATTTTCAAACCATTCCATCGCATTTCTAGCTGCACTCTGGATCTTAATTACCTCAACCCCGCGAATTGCTTGATAGTCAGCCAAGATATCTTCCATTGACCTTGTTTTAGAGTCTTTCATGAAGCCAGCCAGGTCGATTGCATCCTCCATGGCAAGTTTTGTTCCAGAGCCAATTGAGAAGTGCGCAGTATGCGCCGAGTCGCCCATAAGGACTACAGGGACCTTCTTGCCATTAACCGAGTTCCACTGGGTCCAGTTCTCACAAATAACGCGTGGGAATTTTATCCAATTAGTAGAACCGCGAAGGTGCTTGGCATTGCTCATTAATTGAGCACCAGCCAAATCCTTAGCAAATAATTTTTCACAAAATGCTATCGCCTCTTCTTGGCTCATATCTTCTAAACCAGCACGTTGCCAAACATCTTCTGGAGTCTCAACAATAAAAGTAGAGGTATCTCCGTCAAATTGGTAAATATGGGCTTGAAACCATCCGAATTCAGTCTCTTCAAAAAGAAAAGTAAAATCTTTGAAAATTTTCTTTGTACCGAGCCAAACAAAACGGCAAACACGCGTATCGATATCTGGTTTGTAGGTGTCGGCGTATCGAGTTCGTATTGCGGAATTCAAACCGTCGGAAGCGATTACTAAATCAGCATCATATTGCGCGGCAATTTTTTGGTCATCTTGAACTTCAGTTTCAAAGACCAGGTTCACGCCAAGTTCTTCACAGCGCTCTTGTAAAATATTGAGAAGTCTCTTGCGGCCAATTCCACAGAAGCCATGTCCACCGGACTGCACACTCTTACCCTTTATGCGAACATCTATGTCATCCCAATGATTAAAGGATTGGAGAATCGTCTTAGCTGTTTCTTCATCAGCGCGCACAAAGTTTGAAAGGGTTGCGTCTGAAAAAACAACTCCCCAACCAAAGGTGTCGTATGGCTTATTCCGTTCGATAACCGTGATCTCATGTGATGGATCCTGTTTCTTCATTAAAATCGAGAAATAGAGTCCAGCGGCTCCGCCACCAATACACACAATCTTCATGCTTAAGTCCAAACTCTCCGGTTACCCGTCATGGTGATATGACAGTTATTTGACTATCGTCAATAATAGGTGAGGTATCCTTTTTGTGCCAGTCCTAAAGGGGCATTGGTATTAGCCACTTTGGGAGTTAGGGTTAGCGATATGAATTCCGAACGCTTTAAAGGCAAGAGCTTTCTCATAACAGGTGGAGCTGGTGGCCTGGGCAGTCAGATAGCAAGAACTGTCGCATCCCAAGGGGGATCTGTAGGAATATTGGATACGAACGAAGTCGCAATCACAGAACTGGTTTCAGAATTAAAAGCAGGTGGAGTTAAGAGCGCTGGACAGGTAGTTGATGTCCGTGATTCCAAATCTGTGACTAGGGCAGTTGATGAACTGGCAAAAGTTCTTGGGAGTGTGGATGTTCTAATCGCTGCCGCAGGTGGATCACTTGGGACACCTCGCGATTTAGCAGAAATTTCAGATGATGATTTTGATTTAGTTTTAGATGTCAACGTAAAGGGAACATTTAATTCTGTCCGAGCAGTGATTCCACATATGAAAAAAGTTGGAGGGGGCTCAATAGTAACTTTTTCATCGATTGGTGGACGCAGCGCAAGTCCAGTAACCGGAGTTCCATACGCAACCGCGAAGGCTGCGATTTTGGGACTTACTCGTCGTTTAGCAAAAGAAGTTGGCGAGTTTAATATTCGAGTCAATGCAATTGCGCCTGGTTTGTTCTTAACTGATCGACTTGAAGGAATGTTTAGCGAAATGTCTGCAACCGATCAGGCCGAGGTAATTAATGGGATTCCACTTGGTCGAATGCCAGAACTTCAAGAATGTGTAAATCCAGTTTTATTCTTAGCAAGCGACGAATCCTCATACATCACCGGCACCGTTCTCGACGTTAACGGTGGCCGATTGATGCCAAACTAAAGATAGGAAAAAAGAAATATGAGCTATGGTCCAGATCAAATTCTCAAAGGCGCAGAAGGCACCGACTATGAGCGCTATCTTCGCACCAGCGAATTACTAAGCTTGCAAAAAGGCCCAGATACTTGGAAGCACCGGGACGAATTGCTATTTGCGGTAGTTCATCAATCATCAGAACTATGGTTGAAGCTATGTACGGCGGAAGCAGAGCAAGCTCTTGATTATCTAAAAAGGGACGAAATTCGGCCAGCACTTCGCCTATTCCCAAGGATGATGCTTTCTATTAAGTATTGCCATGAGGCATTAGATATGTTGGAACAAATGTCGCCATGGGATTACCAGCAGGTGCGCAGGGCGCTGGGTCACGGCTCAGGATTTGATTCACCAGGAATGAATTCCATTCGAAAAGCTATCCCTGGTTTAGGAATCGAATTCACCCGCTTGCTAGCAAAAGAAAATATTGAATTACTTCAACTTTTCGTTCGCCACACTGAGTTTGAAGATCTTTATCTACTAGCCGAAGCCCTTGTCGAACTCGATGAACGAATGTATCTATGGCGTAGCCGTCACTTTAAATTAGTTGAAAGAAGCATTGGGCTGAAAGTCTCAGGAACTCAAGGGACTCCGGTTGAGATTCTTGCCAGACTTAATAGCTTTACATTCTTTCCGGAACTTTGGGATATTAGAACTGAAATTACGAATTATGCAGTGGCCCAAGAAGGTGAGAATTAATTCTCTCGGAATTTTGAGTAATCAGGCGCTCGCTTTTCTGTAAAAGCAGCGCCGCCTTCTTTTGATTCCTCGGTCTTGGTATAAAGATCAAGAACGTCAAAAGCTAGAGATTGAATTCCCATAATGTGATCCGAGTCTGCGTTAAAGGAATGCTTCAACACTTTTAGTGCAGTTGGCGATAGCGCAGAGACTTTTTTCGCCCACTCCATAGATGCTGGCATCAACTGATCAGGAGCAACTACTTTATTTACTAATCCCCAGCGCTCTGCAGTTTCTGGATCGTACTGTTCGCATAAGAACCAAATTTCACGAGCCCTCTTTTCGCCGACAACACGAGCTAGGTAAGCTGAACCAAAGCCGGCATCAAATGATCCAACGCGCGGACCTACTTGGCCAAATCTCGCATTTGTCGATGCGATTGAAAGATCACAGAGAACGTGCAAAACATGACCCCCGCCGATTGCAAAGCCATTTACTGCAGCAATTACAGGTTTTGGAATTGCCCGGATTAATTTGTGTAGAGATTCGATTTCAAACATTCCTGTTTCAGTCTCACCATAACCACCAGTAGCAGCACGTTCCTTTTGGTCACCGCCAGTACAAAATGCTTTCTCACCAGCACCAGTAAAAATAACTGCTCCAACGCTCTGATCTACCCAGGCATACTTAAATGCTGCAAGAAGTTCATCGACAGTGCGTCCACGAAGGGCGTTGTAACGATCAGGACGGTTTATCGTGATAATTCCTACCTTTGAATCAACGGAATACGTCACATCTGTGAAATCTTTAATCTCAATCATGTGAGCACTTTACCCTTTCACTTCAATTACAACAGCGACGCCAAGTCCAACCCCGATACATGCCGCAGCAATACCAATTCCGCCACCCTGTCGTTTTAATTCACGGGCACAATCAACTATGACTCGCGCCGCAGAAGCCCCAACTGGATGCCCGATGGCAATAGCACCCCCATTCACATTCACTTTATCTACGCTGATTTCAGGGATTTCGTGCAAAACAGTTAGAACCATTGAGGCGAACGCTTCATTGATCTCCCAAACTTTAACGTCACTAATTTTTTTACCAGCACGAGCCAGGACTTTATGAATTGCAGATATTGGCGCAAGGGAAAACTCATTTGGTGTCGTCGCTGTGACTTGAGCTCCAAGAACTCGCCCGATTCCAGCGAGTCCTAAATTCTTACATCCCGCGCTATCGGTGATTAACATCGCAACACTGCCATCATTTAGCGGAGAAGAATTTCCAGCAGTGCCGGCGCCAGATTCAGAAAAAACAGAAGGCAGCGCGGACAATTTTTCTAAAGTTCCATCTGCTCGAATTGATTCATCAATTATCACCTCGCCAAATGGTGTTACAAATTCGCTATGAAGATTTTTACGCCAAGCATCCGAAGCAAGTTGATGCGATCGGTGGGCCCATTCATCCTGAGCCTGTCTTGAAATATTGAATCGCTCCGCTACCTCCTCGGAACAACGGCCGAGACTTCTAGTCCATTGTGGCGGGAACAGCGGATTTGTCATTCGCCAACCAACCGTTGATTGGTTATAAATTGGCTCCTCAGGTTCTTCCTTACTTGTGCGTTCCACAATCCATGGTGCTCTACTCATAACTTCGACACCACCAGCGATTATGTAATCACTATCACCACTTCGAATTGCACGTGAGGCTTGGATTATTGCTTCTGCTCCTGAACCACACAATCTATTTATTGTGACGCCTGGCACGGTGTCAGGAAACCCTGCCAACAACGAACCCATTCTTGCGACATTTCGGTTGTCTTCACCGGCGCCATTTGAATCACCGATCATTACATCATCAATTCGCGTTAGATCAAGTTTTGGAATTTTTGCAACGAGAGCTTTTAGGGTAAAACCCAGCAAATCATCGGGCCTGACTTTTGCTAGTCCGCCAAAATACCTGCCAAAAGGGGTTCGGACTGCCTCAGCAATGATTACTTCTCTCTGGTTCATATAGCGTATTATTGCCTATCGGAAGAAATACGAAAGCCCAAATTCGAAACTGATTTGCAAATGAACGGAGAATTCATGAGCAATACCCCTCTTCGAGTTCTTGTTACCGGCGCAAGCCGCGGAATTGGCGAGCAAATTGCAGTCCAGCTCTTGGATGCCGGACATAGCGTGGCTCTTACGGCAAGAACTGCCAGCGATTTAGAAACAATTGTTGCTGGACGTTCAAATAAGACTTTAATAATTCCTGCGGATGTTACTGCCCCGCAAAGCGCGGAAGATGCAATATCAAATGTCGTTTCAGCTTGGGGTGGAATCGATGTTCTAATTTTAAATGCCGGCGATGGCAGCGCAGCCCCAATTGAAAATACCACTAACAAGATTTGGGAAGATTCAATCGCCATAAATTTGACTGCGCCGTTTCAGTATTTGCGTGCATGTGTTCCAACAATGAAGGCCGCTGGATTTGGCCGAGTAATTGTCATTGCAAGCACAGCCGGCCTTGAAGGCGAGGCAAATGTTTCAGCTTATACCGCCGCAAAACATGGAGTGATTGGCTTGGTTCGATCCGCAGCAGCTGAGTTAGCGAAGCATGGCATCACAGTGAATGCAGTTTGCCCAAGTTATGTTGACACCCCATTGACCATGCGATCACTTGAGGCAGCCGCAAAGAGAACAGGAAAAAATTTCGAAGATGTTAAAGCAGCGCTAGTTGCTAAACTTCCTGGCGCTAGGTTCCTAACCCCCCACGAAGTTGCAGCAGCAGCAATTGCATATATTGCCAAACCAAATGTAACTGGCCAAGCAGAAATTATAAAAGGAGAATAATATGTCGGCGAAGAAAATTAACCCAGAAAATTTAGCCCCGGCTATTGGGTTCTCCCATGCAGTTGTCGTAGATGGTGGCAAAATTGTCTTCCTTGCCGGACAAACTTCACTAAACAAAGAGGGAGTCATAGAAGGCAGTGGAATTGTTGAGCAATTCGAAAAAGTAATGACAAATCTTTTAACCGCACTTAGCGAAGCCGGTGGAACTCCAGACCAGCTTGTTAAATTAAATATATATGCTGTAGATCCTGCGGATTATCGGGCAAATTCTCGTGAAATTGGAGAGATTTGGCAGCGACTAATCGGCAAGAACTTTCCAGCAATGACTTTGGTCGGCGTAACTCGCCTCTGGGATGAGCAAGCTCTTTTAGAAATTGAGGGAGTCGCAAACCTTTGAGCAATTCAATTTCCGCACTCTGGGCAGCAAAGACGGTTGCAATTATCGGGGCCACCGAGCGCGTTGGTGCAATGGGCAGGCTTCCGTTGGAATACTTACAGAAGTATGGGTTTACTGGCGAAATTTTTCCTGTTAATCCAAAAGGCGGAAGTATTTTAGGATTAAATGTAATTGAAAATGTGAAAGATATTAAGAGAAAAATTGATTTGGCACTAATAATGGTTCCGGCAAATTTTGTTAAGAGCGCCGTGGAAGATTGCGCCGAGGCCGGTGTAGGCGTGGCTATTGTAATGTCCTCTGGCTTCGCCGAAGCAGACGAGCAAGGCGCAATTGCACAAATGGAATTGCTAAAAATTGCGAAGAAATCAGGGATGAGATTAGTTGGCCCTAACTGCATTGGTTCTGTAGGGGGCAGTTCAAAGTTAGCCGCAACATTCTCTCCCGTTTTCTCCGGACCAACGACTCCACTTGAAGCCGGAAACATCGCACTAGTGAGCCAATCTGGTGCGCTTGGATATGGCATCTACTCTCTGGCGGTCGATCGGAGTTTGCCAATTGGTTACGTAGTTACGACTGGAAATGAGGCAGATGTAACTGCGCTTGAAGTTGCCAAGGTTCTAGCCGATGACACAAATGTCGACGCGATTTTAATGTACGCCGAATCTCTTACTGATATTGATGCCTTATATGAAATTGCAGCAAAGAAACCTACGGCGATATTGAAATCCGGTCGCTCAGCCGCTGGCGCCGAAGCAGCAGCTTCTCATACAGGAGCGCTGGCTACGGAGGACCGAGTAATCGATGCTGCGATTAGTTCCTCAGGTGCGGTCAGAGTAGATGATGTTGAACACCTTTTGGATGCTGGAAGCATATTTGCAAGCAAAGTTTCTATGACAGGAAATCGAGTAGCCATCATCACGACTTCAGGCGGAAGCGGAATTCTTGGCACCGACGCCTTAGAAAAATATGGCTTGACGCTCGCGAAACTTTCAGCGCAAACAACTAAAGAATTGGATGAAATAGTTCCTAGCTATGGGAACACATCGAACCCGGTCGATGTGACAGCCGCTGTCATGTCGGCTCCAGATCTATTTGAGCGTTGCGTCGAAGTGTTGACGAAAGATCCAGAAGTCGATGCGATCGTTGCCACTTTTTGCGTACTTGTTGGCAGTGATGTTGAAAGAATTGCAAATGCTCTAAGCGCAGTACGCGCAGTACGAGAAATTCCAGTAGTTGTTGCCAGAACTGGTTCGCAGTCACTGGCCCCAGAAGCGGATAAATTATTTAAGGCTGCAAAGCTTCCAGTTTTTCCAACCCCAGAACGCGCAGTACGAGCTCTTGAAATTCTACGCACTTCGACCAAAGTTGCCAGAAAAGTCAGCCGTTCTCCGCTTTGCCAGCCACTTGCCACGCCTGCTGACCAAGTTACCGAAGATCAATTGAAGGCCGCACTATCGACCACGGGAATTCCAGTTCCACTGTCTCTTGTAGTTAGCGACTCAAGCAGCGTCCTAGGCGCTGTTAAAACTGTTGGTGGCCGCTCAGTTATGAAAGCCGTAATACCGGGGTTGCTCCACAAAAGCGAGGCAGGTGGCGTAGCCCTTGATATCCAAGAGGATAACGCACTCGAGACTTATGAAAGATTGTCGCACCTTAGTTCTAATAAATCTGAATCCAATAAAGTTTTAGTTGAGACATATATTCCTAAAGGAGTTGAAACACTAGTTGGAATTACCTCAAGCTCGCTTGGGAAAGTTTTGACGATTGGAGTTGGAGGGATATTGACAGAAGTTATCTCTGATGTATCCATTCGCTTGCTCCCCGTCGATGCACAAATAGTCAATGAAATGATTGATCAAACAAGACTCTCAATTCTTTTTGCTGGGGCACGTGGTGGCTTACCTTCAAATCGCGAGGCATTCATAGAAACTGTGCTGAGAATTACGGATGCAGTTGTTGATTGGCCTATTGGAAGCGAGTTAGATATTAACCCGTTAACAGTCTTACCAGACGGGGTTTGGGTACTCGATATTGCCTACTCCCCACCAGCTAGTTCATTAAATTCACACGATCGGAGCACGCACTAATGGATGTTGGGACACTCGTAGCAAGGTCAAGTCGGAGGTATCGCGATCGAATTGCGGTTGAGAGTTCTGAAGGGGCAATGACATTCGGTGAAATTGGTTCTCGTATTTTTCAGTTGGCGCGAGGCTTGAAGGCGCTGGGGCTTACTCCTGGAGACAGGGTGCTCGACTTACAATCAAATCAACGCACTTATATCGAAACAGATCTAGGTATTAGTACAGCGGGTCTCTGTCGGGTAGCGCTAAATTATCGACTTCATCCAAATGACTGGGTTCGCATTACAAAGGATTGTGGTGCCAAAGTTTTAATTATGGACGCTAAGTTTTGGGATGAATCAGCCCCTGTTCGGGAATTAGTAGATCACGTAATTCTGATCCACGGGGAACATGAAGGCACTACGCCATATGAAGGATTCCTTGCAAAACAAGAGTCCCACTCTTTTTCAACTGCTATTGATCCAGACAGTATTGTTTCTCTTAATTACTCTTCTGGTACGACCGGAAATCCAAAAGGCGCAATTCGCACACATCGAAACCGAACTGCAAGTTTAAATAATATTATTACTGATATTTTGATGCGAGTCCCAGATGAAACCGATTGTTGGGTACATGCCGGTCCAGTAACTCACACCAGCGGGCTATTTGTTCTCCCATATTTTACATTTGGTGCCAAACAAATCGTGCTTTCAAAATATGATCCAGAAGAATTTATTGATGTAATCCAAAATCGTGGGGGTAATGCAACCGCCTTGGTCCCAACTATGGTCGCCAGACTTTTAGCGGTGGATGGAATCAGCAAAGAAAAGATGGCCAATTTGCGCATGCTCGGCTATGCCGGTGCACCAATGCCACCAGATCAAATTAAGCAATGTCATGAAAAAATTACCACCAAAATGGTCCAGTACTACGGACTTGTGGAAGCCATTCCGCCAGTAACAGTTTTAAGCGAACAGGACCATGCACTTGGCCTTTCGCAAAATCCAGAGCTACTCACAAGTGCTGGAAACCCATGTGTTGGAGTGGAAATTCTGATTGTGGATGAAGATGGCAAAGAAGTTCCAATGGGAGAGATCGGTGAAGTCATTACGCGCGGTGATCACGTAATGCGTGGTTATTACGGCGCTGCCGGAGAAGATGCAAATGTGACGAAGGCAGTCCGCGATGGTTGGTTGCACACTGGTGATCTTGGCCGAATCGATGCCGATAATAGGTTGTACTTGGTAGACCGTAAAGGCGACATGATTATTAGCGGTGGCTACAACATTTACCCTCGGGAGATCGAAGATGTAATTGCCGAAATACCTGATGTGCTTGAAGTAGCCGTAATGGGCATCCATGACAATGAATGGGGTCAGCGCGTAACTGCGATGGTTACTCTTATACCGAGCTCAACGGTTGATCACGGGGAGCTTAAAACTCAAATTCTTGAACACTGCAAATCTCGGATGGCTTCGTATAAGAAACCTAAAGACCTTCGGATTGTTTCGGAGTTTCCCTTAAACTCAACAGGCAAGATTGCTAAGAAAGTCTTAAAGCAACAACTCGAGGCTGAGGGTAAATAAATGGTCTTAGAAAATCCAGGTGAGTACCCATACACTCGAGGAATTAAACCAGATGCCGGAGTTTGGACAATGGGTCAATATGGCGGTTTTGGAACTCCTGCCGAAACAAATGCCCGATTTAAGATGCTTCTTGAGCAAGGCCTAACCGGATTTAGCGTTGCACTTGACCTTCCAACTCAATTAGGCCTGGATTCCGACGATCCGCTTTCATTGGGAGAAGTAGGCCGAGTAGGTGTTGCCATCGATTCTCTAGCAGACATTGAAATCTTGATGGATGGAATTCCTTTAGAGAATATAAGCCAAGTTCGGACTACAGCCAATTCAATTGGTTATATCTGGGCCGCGATGTTTATCGCGCTCGCAGAACAAAGAAATGTGGATCCAAATAGATTTGGTATGTTTATTCAAAACGACGTACTCAAAGAATACATTGCCCGAGGTACTCAAATCTTTCCGGCTGAAGCGGGGCTTAAACTTTCAGTCGATGTCATTGAGCATATTGCTACGAAAATACCAAAATGGGTTTCTTTGGCGATGAGTGGATATCACATTCGAGAGGCTGGATCTACGGCAGTGCAAGAAGTTGCATTCACTTTTGCAAATGCTCGCGAATACTTGGACGAAGCCATTAGAAGAGGCGTTTCTGTCGATTTTGTGGCACCTACGCTCTTTACATTTCTTTCCTCAAATATTGATTTTCTGCCAGAAATTGCCAAGTTTCGCGCGGCAAGACGTGTTTGGGCAAAACTTATGCGCGAAAACTACCAAGCTAAGGATCCTGCTTCGGAAAAATTGCGAATTTTTGCTTTCACTGCTGGTTCCTCATTGACTGCTCAACAGTCAATGAATAACGTAGTTCGGACTTCAATTGAAATGATGGCTGCAGCACTTGGTGGAATTCAAACCATGCATGTCTCTGCATTTGATGAAGCACTAGGAGTGCCAACAGAAGAAGCAGCAACACTTGCCCTACGTACACAGCAAGTTGTTGCCTTTGAAACCGGCGTGTTAGATACCCCAGATCCTTTAGCTGGAAGCTTTGAGTTAGAGCGTATGACCGATGCCTTAGAGAAAGAGATCTGGGAATTACTAAATAATATTGAAAAAAGGGGAGGCGCTCTTGAGTGCATCAATAACGGATATTTCGTAAATGAGATTTCAGAGAATTCATATAAATTAACGAAAGCGATCGAGGCAGGAGATAGGAAGGTAGTCGGGGTAAATGTATTTCAATCTGAGTCTGCACCATTTAAACCTTTCGAAATTAATCCGAAGAGTGAGTCCGAGCAAGTCGCCTCACTTCAAGCTCTTCGTGCTAAGCGCAATAACAAGGATGTAGCTCAGGCACTTTCGAATCTATTGGCTGCAGCGAAGGCAGATGAAAATGTGGTTCCTGCGACAATCGCGGCGATTAAGGCCTACGCCACTGTTGGAGAAATTGTTGGCGAGTTACGTAAAGTTTTCGGAAAATGGCAACCCACAAAAATTTTCTAGTCTGCTTCAGAAATTTCTTGTTTTAACCTAAATCTCTGAAGTTTTCCAGTAGTTGTTTTCGGCAAAGAATCTACAAAATACAGCGACCTCGGGTATTTATATGGGGCAATCTGATTCTTAACATGATCTTGTAATTCCTTACACAATACTTCTGAAGCGATGAACTCAGGACGCAGAACAACATATGCCGTAACTATCATTCCCCGCGCATCATCCGGCAATCCAACGACTGCAACCTCAGCAACACTTTTATGTGAGAGAAGTGCATTCTCGACTTCCGGCGCGGCAATGTTATAGCCACTTGAAATAATCATGTCATCTGCCCGAGACTCATATTTGAAATAGCCATCTGCGGTGCGAGTATAAATATCGCCAGTTAAATTCCACCCATTTACGACGTAATTGCTCTGGCGCTCATCATTTAGGTAGCGACAACCAGTAGGCCCTTTTACGGCCAGAAATCCATGTTCCCCATCGGCTACTTCCTCGAAATTGGAATCCACAACTTTCGCAAGATATCCAGGCACCGGCTTTCCGGTGAGGCCCGGAATAATCTCATGGTCACTTGAAGAAATAAATATATGGAGCAATTCGGTTGCCCCTATGCCATCGATTAACTTCTGCCCAGTTGCTTCAAACCAGGCACGCCAGGTCGCAAGAGGAAGATGTTCGCCGGCAGAGATGCATCGGCGTAATGAAGAAATATCTCTTCCAGCAAGCAATGGCAGCATCGCACGATACGCGGTTGGTGCAGTAAACAAACAAGAAATCCTATGTTCACTAACCTTGTCCAATAAAATTGGTGGGCTAGCTGTTTCCAGTAATACCGTTGTTGCACCAACCCTAAATGGGAATATGACCAATCCGCCCAATCCAAATGTGAATGCAATTGGAGGGCTTCCAGAAAAAATATCGTTCTGAGTCGGCTTGACTACATGCCTAGAAAAAGTATCTGCGATGGCCAGAATATCTCGATGAAAATGAATTGTTGCTTTTGGGATTCCGGTAGAGCCTGAGGTAAAGGCCAATAGGCCAACATCATCAGATGCAGTATCACAAATTGGAAATATCGGACTCTGTTTCATTACGTCGGGAAGAAAGTCATTTTCTCCACCAAAAATTATGGTCCTACCAGAATAATTAGTAAGAGCATTCCACTCTTCAGTAAATCTGTGATCGACAAGGGCAAATTGAATCTTGCCGACTTCCACAATTTTTTCTAGTTCGGCAGCCCGCTGTAATGGGATTGTGGTTACTGCAATGGCGCCGAGGCGTAAAATCGCAAGCCAGAGAGCAACTGTCATAGCATTATTAGGTCCTCGGATCGCAACTCGATTACCAGATAGGACTCCTTGAGATTTCAAATAATTTGCCAACTTATTAACTAAATCCAGCAACTGGCCATAACTATATTTTCCATCTGAGGCGATGATTGCGGCCTTCTCTGCACCGACGAGCAAAATGGTTTTCTCTAACAACTCAAAACTTGCATTTAGTCGATCCGGATAAGTAGCAGATGGATGATCCAAAATTAAATCGGGCCAAAGTGAGGGGTCTGGCAAGTTATCTCTCACAAAGGAATCTAGGTGCGCGCTTTCTATCACTGAAGCACAAGTTTTCCATGGGCAAGAATTTGTTCCATGAGTTCATTAATTCCGGTCCCGTTATGCATGGCTCCCAATAAAACTGGAGGAGTCCACGATTGGCCACCAAGAGTCTTAGGTGGCGACATTGCGATAGAACGCTCAATATCTTGTGCGGTCTGCTTCGCTCCTTCCCGATCTGATTTGTTCACTAAATATATGTCACCAATTTCTAATAAACCTGCCTTAGATGCTTGGATTCCATCACCCATACCTGGGGCCAACACGACCAACACAGAATCTACAACTCTCATGACTTCAACTTCGCTCTGTCCCACACCAACCGTTTCAACAATTATAAAATCAAAGTTTGCTAATTGAATTAACTGCAAGACCGCACTGGTTGCTTCAGTTAAACCTCCAAGGTGACCACGAGTTGCAAGCGATCGGATAAATACACCAGAATCAGTAAAGTGATCAGTAAGTCGAATTCGATCACCAAGAAGAGCGCCACCTGAAATTGGCGAGGAGGGATCAACCGCCAGCACAGCAATACTTAATTTTTTAGCTCTAAGCAATTTAAGTAACGCGTCAACAGTGGTGGATTTACCCACCCCTGGAGCACCAGTGACTCCAACTATCTGGGCAGTTGATCCACTTTTTGGAAGAGTAAAAGTAGTGGGATCATTTTCTATTAAGGTTATTGCCCTAGCAAGAGCCTGACGATCCCCGCTTTGGACTTCGGCTAAAAGCTGGGTGCGATCGGGTTGACTCATGCGCCAAACCCTACGACATATTTCCCATGATAAGTTGTGGTCATGTCTAAAATGTCTCGACCAGTACCTATTCGTGTGGTTGTGGCTAAGCCTGGTTTAGATGGCCATGACCGTGGTGCGAAAGTAGTTGCTCGAGCGCTACGAGATGCTGGATGTGAAGTTATTTATACTGGCCTCCACCAAAGTCCAGAACAAATCATTGCGACCGCTATTCAGGAAGATGTTCAAGCAATCGGACTTTCTATTCTTTCCGGCGCGCACATGACAATTTTTGCAAGAATTATGAAATTACTTAGAGAAAGTAAAGCTGAAGATATCGTGGTTTTTGGCGGCGGAATTATTCCAGAAGCCGACAAGATTGTGCTGAAAAGTATGGGGGTTGGCGAAATATTTACACCAGGAACACCAACAACTGAAATTATTTCTTGGCTAGAAAATGCAGTTACTGTAAAGATTTAAAAAACTACGTAACTTTTGAATCGGTATTCGAAATCTTCTCATATTGACGAGTCGAAACTAAGTCTCTAAGCCTCTGAAAGCCATCCCAGATTTCTACGTACGAATTCTGAAGAGGAGAGATTGCCAATCTAACTGAGTTTGGAGCTCGGTAATCAGGAATCACATTTGCAAATTGTCGTAATGCAAAAGCAATTCTCTTGGCCTCTGGGTGTACTAGAGAAACATGACCGCCACGCAACATAGCATCCCTGGGTGTATTGAGAATGAATCCTAGATCAGCCAGCCAAGCATCAAAAAGCTCAATCATCATTTGAGTTCCAGTTGCACATTTAGCTTCGATATTTTTTATTCCAGCTTCTTCAATAATTCCAAATGAAGTTTGAACTGAACGAAGAGCAATGATGGATGGTGTTGCAATTTGAAATCCAGCTAAGCCGGGAGCCTTCTTAAAATTCGCGCCCATTTCAAATTGATGTTCCTGAGCGTGCCAGCCCTGAATTGGAACCTGCAATTCATTTTGGATCCGCTTGGAAACATAAAGCCAGCCAGGCGCTCCCGGGCCAGCACTTCCAAACTTATAAGTACAGCCAACGGCGAGGTCTATGCCATCTGCATCGAATTGGAGGTCGATGGCGCCAATCGCATGGCTGCAATCCCAAATAGTGAGTGCTCCATATTTACGTGCGAGATCTGTGATCGCACGGATGTTATTTCTTGCCCCCGCGCGATACTGAATAACTTCGAATGAAACAAATGCAACATCCTCGCTCATATATTTTTCCAGGATTTCCGGCGTTATTCGCTCATGCTCAGAAATTTCTGGGTCTTCATTGTCAATAACAATTAAGTTGAGACCCTGTTGCTTGGCATAACCCTGCAAGATATATCTATCGGTAGGAAAGTTCGCGGCATCAATAATAATGGTTTTACGACCTGGCCTTGCAGCAAGCGCAGCACCCGCTAGCTGGTAGAAATTAACTGAAGTAGTATCGGTTACCAAGACTTGGTCCGAAGCTGCTCCAAGAGTTGCTCTTCCCAATAAGTCGCCAGTGGTAAACGGCTCCTCGATCCACTCACTCCAACCCTCGACAACTTTGGCTCCCCAGTCGTTGAGCAGATAATCATTTATGGCTTTAATGGTTTTATGAGGCAAGCGGCCAAGTGAATTGCCATCGAGGTAGCATATTTCGTTCTCTTCGATTACAAACTCAGATCGAAACTTGCCAAGAGGGTCTTTCGAATCAAGATCGAGCGCATATTTTCTATCGGTAACAGCCATTTACCTACTCTAGCAATCGTCAAATACTCTTGGACAATGGCCGGGCGAAATTTATTGAATCTTGAAGCAGTCTCCAAGGCTTTCGATATCCGACCCCTGCTAGAGGGTGTTTCCTTGGGCGTAAATGAGGGCGAACGGATAGGAATCGTCGGAAGAAATGGCGGCGGGAAAAGTACACTTTTGAAAATTATGGCAGGAAGTGAAAGTCCCGATGCTGGACGTATCGCAAAAGCAGGCTCGGTAAATATTGGAATCCTGAGTCAAGCCGACGATGTTGATGAAGACGCAATTGTAAGAGATGTAGTACTAGGCGAAACAGAAGTTCATGAATGGGCTGGCAATGTAAAAGTTCGCGAAGTCTTGAATGGTCTCTTCGGCGGGTTTAGCGAAGAATTATTGGATCGAAAGATTTCTCAACTTTCCGGCGGAGAACGACGCCGAGTTAATTTAGCCAAACTCCTAATTGGAGATTTTGACCTGGTGCTCTTGGATGAACCAACAAATCATCTAGATGTCGAAGGGGTTTCGTGGTTGGCTAGTTATATAAAACGCACAACAAAATTGGCCGTCGTGGTAATAACTCACGATCGCTGGTTCCTTGATGAGGTATCCGAACAAATTTGGGAAGTAGTCGATGGCAAAGTTTTAGCCTACGAGGGCGGGTACTCCGCCTATGTACTTTCAAAAGCAGAACGGGCTAGGCAAGAAACAGTTGAAGATGGTAAGCGCAACATGTTAATTCGAAAAGAGCTGGCTTGGTTGCGCCGCGGCGCTCCGGCCCGAACCGCAAAGCCAAAATTCCGAATCGAGGCCGCAAACACGCTAATTGCAAATGAACCGCCACCTAGAAATGAAACTGAACTTCTAAATTTCGCGGCTAATAGACTCGGCAATACCGTATTTGAGATCCATCAAGCATCAATAAAAATTGGCGATAAGCCAATCTTGGATGGACTGTATTGGAATGTAGGGCCAGGCGATCGCATCGGGATTGTTGGCGTAAATGGCGCCGGAAAAACAACTTTAATTCGCGCACTATTGGGGCAAATCAAGGTTTCTGCCGGGAAAATAACAACGGGTGTCACAGTAAAAGCCGCACTCTTGTCGCAACATTTAGAAGAGCTAGACCCAAGTTGGCGGGTATTAGAAGCTGTCGAAAAGATTGCCAACCAAGTGCAACTTGGAAATGGAAAAGAACTTACGGCCAGTCAGCTCTGCGAAAAACTGGGATTTAACACTGATTTACAGTGGACTCCAGTTGGGGAGTTGTCGGGTGGCGAGCGGCGCAGATTGCAATTAACTCGCCTATTGATGGACAGTCCCAACGTTTTATTGCTCGATGAACCGACAAATGATTTTGATGTCGAAACCCTTACAGCGCTAGAGGACTTGCTTGATTCGTTTGGAGGAACACTTCTAGTTATTTCCCACGATAGATATTTCCTAGAGCGGGTATGTGATGGATTTGTTGGGCTGCTCGGAGATGGGAAATTGCGAGATTTACCCGGGGGCATTGATGAATATTTAAGACTTCGAGCACAGGTACCGTCAAATAATCCGACGACTGTTTCTAAAAACAAAACTTCAAAAATTCTTGAAATACGCGAGGTAAAAAAAGAAATAGCAAAATCTGAAAGGCAGATAACCAAACTAGATTCGGAAATTCTAGAACTTGAAAGCAAGCAGGAAGAACTCGCCTTCGATCATGAGAAATTGTCTTTAATTATGGAGGAATTGGCTACTAGAATTACATGCAGATCCCATACTGAAGAAGCTTGGCTCTTGGCAAATTCGCGGTTAGAGGAGTTGGAAAATTAAGAGCTCCCATGCACAAGTCGCCCGACTCGAAGTGTTGGCGACTATTTCCGGTGTGATGATTGCCCTTCAGTCCCGTGCGAATGGCGAACTTTCACATCTACTGGGTAACAGCATTGAGGCAGCACTTGTTTCGTTTGGTTCAGGCTTAATTGTTATTTCTGTAATCGCTCCATTTAATTCGTCAATTAAACGAGGAGCGAGAAATTTGCGAAGTGCGGTGGCAGCAAAACAAATTCCAAGGTGGCGGCTTTTTGCAGGTGTCCTAGGGGGCAGTTTCGTTGCACTGCAGACTCAAGTTGTTCCACTCATTGGCGTTGCTCTCTATTCAGTGGCCTCAATCGCAGGTCAAACGGCTATGTCTTTGGTTGTAGACCGGATTGGGTTAACGGGAGGCGGAAAGAAACTTATTTCCAGGCGGCGAGTAGCAGCGGCATTGATCACAGTTTTAGCAGTACTGCTTTCAGTCTTAGATCGAATTTCCGTTGCTTCATTTTCGGTTGTGGCTCTTTTTCTAGCAGTAATTGCCGGAATGTTAGTCGGTGTCCAGCGCGCCCTTAACGGCCAGATAAACGAGTATTCCAGGGCAAGCTTCACAACTTCGCTTCTAAATTTCATAATGGGAACTTCTATGTTGGTAATTTTATTATTTGCGCTCCTCCTAATTAAAGGAAATGCGATTGTGTCCTTGCCTAGCGGGCCTTGGTGGATTTATACCGGGGGAACTGTCGGCGTAATTTATATTGCCTTCACGTCAACAATTGTTCAGCACCTTGGAGTCCTGACATTTACGCTCTTTAGCGTTGGTGGGACACTGGTTGGATCTCTGGCAATTGATTTCTTTTCACCGACTAATGGCAACCAAGTTACCTGGTACTTAGTCTCGGGGATTGCAATGACTTACGTTGGAGTATTGGCTGGCGGACAATCTCGGCTATTTAAGCGTTAGATTTTCCTAACAATTTCACCGCTTCAGCAACCTTTGAAACAACTTGAGTATCGAAAACACTAGGCACGATGTAATTGGCATTTAACTGCTCTGAGCTGACGCACGAAGAGATGGCTTCTGCTGCGGCGACTAGCATGGCATCAGTAATCTTAGTTATTCGGCCATCTAACAGCCCACGAAAAATTCCGGGAAATGCGAGCACATTATTGATCTGATTTGGCTGGTCACTTCTTCCCGTGGCCACGACAGCTGCATATTTACGAGCAATTATTGGATCAATTTCGGGATCTGGGTTTGCGAGTGCAAAAACAATTGCCCCATCGGCCATAACTGCTACATCAGTTTCAGTCAAAACATTTGGCGCGCTTACTCCAATGAAAATGTCGGCCCCAACCATTGCCTCCGAGATATTTCCATGAAATTCACCTGGAGCACAATTATCAACGAACCAGGTACGCATCTGTTCGTCACCGACTTTGTGTTCAGCAACTAATCCATCCTTATCAAAACCGATAATATTTTTCGCACCGCTGGCTACTAGTAACCGAGCAATTGCAGTTCCCGCAGCACCAGCACCACTCATGATGATTCTTACGCTAGCTAGATCTTTCTTTACAAACTTTAAAGCATTTGTAAGTGCAGCCAACACAACAATTGCGGTTCCATGTTGGTCATCATGAAAGACTGGAATATCTAATAAATCACGCAATCTTCGCTCTATTTCGAAACATCTGGGCGCCGAAATATCTTCGAGATTTATGCCTCCGTAAACTGGAGCAATAATTTGTATGGTCCGAACAATCTCATCGACATCCTGGGTGTCTAAGCAAACTGGCCAGGCATCAACATCTGCAAAACGTTTAAAAAGCGCAGCTTTACCTTCCATAACCGGAAGCGCAGCCTCTGGGCCAAGATTTCCCAGACCTAAAACTGCCGAGCCATCGGTAACAACCGCGACAGTATTTCGTTTTATTGTTAATCGACGAGCATCTGATTTATCGGCAGCGATAGCTTGCGAAATTCTGGCGACGCCTGGCGTATAGGCACGAGATAAATCATCACGAGTTTTCAGTGGAACCTTAGATTGAATTTCAATCTTCCCGCCTAGATGGAGCAGAAAAGTTCTATCACTTACGTTGCGAACGGTAAGTTCTGGCCGGCTATCGATTGAAGCAGTAATTGCCTCGGCATGCTGGGCATCGATTGCATCGCAGGTAACATCAATAACAACATGGTCTAAAAATGATTCAACAACATCCAAAGCGGTAATGGTAGCGCCGGCTGCTGTAATGGCAGTTGTAACTGCGGCAACAGGTTGAGCGGAAGGCGGACCTTCGACTCGGATTGTTATGCCATATCCCGGACTTGTTGATGCCACTTACTAAACAACTCCATATAAACGATCGCCAGCATCACCCAGTCCAGGGACGATATATCCCTTTTCATTTAGTTTTTCATCTAGAGCGCCAGTAACAATTGTAATCGGCAAGTTTCTGCCAGCAAATTCTTTCTCCAAGAGCGCAATACCTTCTGGCGCGGCCAAAATAGTTATTGCAGTTATATCCGTTGCGCCCCGTTCAAGTAAATAATTAATTGCCGCAATTAAGGTTCCGCCAGTTGCAAGCATAGGATCCAATATGTAGCACTGACGACCAGTTAAATCATCTGGTAAGCGATTGGCGTAAGTAGAAGGTTGAAGCGTGTCATGGTCGCGAATCATTCCGAGAAAACCAACTTCGGCGGTCGGCATTAAACGAGTCATTCCCTCAAGCATTCCCAAACCAGCACGCAATATTGGAACAACAACTGGTTTTGGTTTGGTGAGTTCTACACCATTTGCCATTGCAACAGGAGTTTTAACTGTCACTGGAATTGTGCGAACTTCTCGAGTGGCTTCATAAGCCAATAAAGTAACAATCTCTTCGGTTAACTGGCGAAAAGTTGGTGAGTTCGTTTTTTCATCTCGAAGCACTGTCAACTTATGAGCAAGCAATGGATGGTTCGCAACGTGTATCTTCACGACGCATACCTTACTCGCGCCGTAAGGGCTTGTCGCTCGCCCTCTTTAGTGTCAAGATAAAGCCCTGAGATAGTAAGAATTAGCGAATCGGAGGTGAGTGCAATGGCTGAAGATTTTGGGGTTATTGCGTGGCACGAAGAGGGTCGCTGGAATGTGGCAGAACTAACTCACACAAGAGACCTTGGTTCAATTATGGATCAATTGAATTCCCAGGCTACTAACGGGGGCGCCCTGGCCCTTATCGCCATAGAAGAAGATTTCTTTATTGTTGCTCGCGCTCTTGGTTCACATATGCAAATGATGATCAGCGATGTTACTTATTCGCTTGAGTCTGATTTGGCATCAGATTTACTTGAGATGTTGGACCTCCCCTTTCCGGAAGAAGATGATGAATCGCAACCAGGAGGCGATGTTGAACTGCTTTCAGATCTTGGGATGAGCGCAATGGAACTCGAAGCGCTATGTGATGACCCTGAACTTTTCCCTGACGAGCAATTGGATGCCATAGCTTCCAAGCTTGGTTTTGGAAATGAATTTGCTGAACTTTACGAATTACCTTAGGAAAATTCAGTGGTTAAAAGTTGACGTTAATAAGTAAAAATTTTGAAAAGGAGATGTTGCAGGCGATAAAAATTGCGGAATCAGCACTCGCATCCGGAGATGTACCAGTTGGCGCACTTATATTTAGCGCTGAAGGCGAACTGGTAGGGAGTGGAAGAAATCGACGAGAAGTAGATAATGATCCCAGCGCTCATGCCGAAATTGTCGCAATACGTGAAGCCGCAGAAAAAAATGGTGCCTGGCGATTAGCTGGCCACACAATTGTCGTAACCCTTGAACCTTGTGCAATGTGCGCAGGAGCAATTGCGCAATCTCGAATTAAAACTTTGGTTTTCGGGGCATGGGATGAAAAAGCTGGTGCAGTTGGCTCGGTTTGGGATATTTTGCGTGACCCAAGGTCACCACATCGAACTGAAGTAATATCTGGTGTCAAAGAAATCGAATGTGCTGCGCTATTGAGCGAGTTCTTCAAAAAATACCGTTAACAAGGAGCGAGTTGGCTCGGTTACTCTTAGCCAATGACAACGTATGCCTATCTTGGGCCAGCTGGGACATTTACTGAAGCGGCGCTCCGTGGAATAACCCAAGAGTCAGACATCCTTATTCCGTATTCAAATGTGACGGCGGCGCTTGGTGCAGTTCGGAATGGCGAGGCAGAAAAAGTATTAGTCCCAATTGAGAATTCCGTCGAAGGAGTTGTTTCAAGAACTCTTGATGAGCTAGCCGTCGGATCACCACTGGTTGTGACCGCTGAAACAACCCTTCCAGTTTCATTTTCCTTAATGGTCTTGCCAGGAAATGCGGAAAAACCAATAAGAAGTATTGCAACCCATCCCCATGCAGAATCCCAATGCCGCGCCTATATTGCTAAGAATTATCCGCAAGTGGAAATTATTGAGATGTCTTCAACAGCCGCGGCTGCCCAAGGGTTAATATCTGGAAACTATGATGCAGCAATCGCATCCAAGATTGCGGCAAAAAATTACGAGCTTGAAGTTATTGCAAAAGATATTGGCGATAACAACGGAGCGGTTACAAGGTTTGTAGTTGCCCAAAAACCTGGCGTTACGCCAAGGCCAACTGGCAACGACCGAACATCACTTGTCGCCTTCATCGGTATTGATCATGCTGGAGCATTGCTCGAAATTCTCACCGAGTTTGCAAAACAGGACGTCAACTTAACTTTTATTCAATCTCGACCTACAGGGCGCGAACTTGGTCACTACCATTTCATTATTGATGCTGAAGGACATATCGAAGAACCAAAAGTTGCGGCGGCCGTAGAGGGTGTTCGTAAAATTTGTGAAGATATTCGTTTCCTTGGCTCATATCCCCGTGTTGGCAAAAGTAAATAGATAGGCTTGCACACGTGATTGATTTAAAAACCCTCCGGGAAAACCCTGAAGCAATTCGTCATTCACAAAAAGTTCGTGGTGAGGATGTCGCTGTTGTGGACCTACTGCTGAAAGCTGACGAGGTAAGCCGTCAAGCAATTAGTGAATTCGAAAAATTGCGTGCTGAACAGAACATACTTTCTAAAGCCGTAGGGGCTGCTAAGGGCGAGGAGAAAGCCGCGCTTCTAGAGAATGCAAAAGAGTTAGCGAATCGCGTGAAAGCGGCAGATGCCAAACGTGGGGAGTTAGAGACAAGCGCTCGCGAGCTGCTCTTAAGAATATCAAATGCTATTGACCTCGAAGCACCTGTCGGTGGCGAAGAAGACTTTATAGTGATTGAGGAGATTGGAAAGCCACGAGACTTTGTCGGCGAAGGTTTTGAACCTAAAGACCATGTTGAAATAGGTAAAATTCTTAAAGCGATAGACACTGAGCGCGGGGCAAAAGTTGCAGGTTCTCGCTCCTATTACCTAACGGGCCCGGGCGCTATGTTGGAATTTGCCCTTGTAAATTTTGCAATCTCATCTGCGGTAAAGGCTGGCTTTATCCCAGTTATTCCACCCGTGCTGGTTAATCCCGCGGCGATGGAAGGAACTGGATTTCTCGGACAAGCTGCAGAAAATGTTTATCATTTAGAAGAGGACGATGTTTATTTGGTCGGAACAAGTGAAGTTCCATTGGCGGCTTATCACATGGATGAAATCGTCGAAAATTTACCGATCAGATATGCGGGTTATTCATCTTGCTTCCGCCGCGAGGCAGGAACATACGGTAAGGATACTCGGGGGATTATCCGAGTTCATCAATTTGATAAAGTTGAAATGTTTTCATTTATTAAACCAGAGGATGCAAAAGCCGAGCATTTACGCCTACTCGAGTGGGAGAAAGACTTCTTAAAAGCGATGGAAATTCCATTCAGGGTTATTGATGTTGCTTCTGGTGACCTTGGCGCAAGTGCCGTACGCAAATTTGATTGTGAGGCTTGGATTCCGACACAGGGCGCCTACCGTGAAGTCACAAGCACTTCAAACTGCACTGAATTTCAAGCACGCCGCCTAAATATTAGGTATCGCGAAGAGGGCGCAACCAAGCCTGTAGCAACACTTAATGGCACCCTAGTTGCCGTACCAAGAATGATCGTCGCCATACTTGAAAATCACCAGAATAAAGATGGATCAGTTAATGTTCCAATGGCGCTTCGTCCATTTTTGGGCGTCGATGCCTTGGTGCCAACTTTATGATTTCAGGTAATCGTCCAAAATTGATTGCGACTGATCTAGATGGAACGATCGTTCCTTATCTCGGCCCAGTTTCAGATCGGACCATTTCAGCTTTTACTAAGGCACACCAACTTGGAATTGAAATCTTTTTTATTACTGGGAGGCCTCCTCGTTGGATGAGAGAAATTCGCGATGCCTTTGGTTTCGGAAATGCTATCTGCGCGAACGGCGCAATTTTGTATGACTTGATGAATGAAAAAGTACTCGAACAATGGTTAATGCCAGTCGATATCCAACTAGAAATTATTGGCAAATTACGCAAACACCTTCCAGGAATAAATTTTGCAATTGAATATGGTGATGAATTCCATCGTGAAAGCGAATACATGACAAAGTGGGATATCGGGCTAGATAACATTGGTGTGACAAAAATTGAAGAGCGCATGACGCAACCTGCTTTCAAGATGCTAGCTAGATGTGGCAATCGTGAAAATAATGAATTTACTTCGGATCAAATGCTAGAGATTTCAAGTAGAGAGTTGGGGAGCATTGCCAACTTCACCCATTCAAATGCAAATGAGTCACTGATTGAAATATCTGCCCTGGGAGTTAGTAAGGGCCAAACGCTTGCAAAGATGGCCGAACGGGCTGGGTTAACAAGTGCTGATTGCGTTAGCTTTGGTGATAACCCCAATGATTTCTCGATGCTGCAGTGGGCGCAGCGATCTTGGGCAATGTCAGATGGCCATCCCGATGGCCCAAAACATGCAAAGTTTGTGGCCGACGCCCACCATCATGACGGTGTGGCAATCGTGATCGAGGCTCTTCTGGAATTGCCCGCTTAACTATTTAAAGGGTAAGTTTGCCCACGGAGGGCTCGCATAGCGGCCGAGTGCACCGGTCTTGAAAACCGGCAAACGAAAGTTTCGTGGGTTCAAATCCCACGCCCTCCGCCATTTTTATTGATTTTAAGCGTGTGGGGGATTTCATAACCCATATAGGGATATGGACCTGGCATAGATTCAAATAGCCGACCAAAATGACCCTATGGCTACTGGCGTATTTTCTTCATCCCGAGCAAAGATAAAAGAACGAACTCTTAGAACCGATCGTTGGTGGTTGCAACCAGCGATTACTTTTACCGTTCTATTTAGTTTCGTTATCTATGCGACCTTCCGAGCATTCGAAAATAAGTATTACTTTGCAGAACCACTAATTTCACCATTTTATTCACCGTGTCTTACGACAGCATGCATTGAGGGCTCATCACTTTTAGGACAACCATTCAATAATAAGTACTTTGGAATCGGAATATCGCCAGCTTTATTTATTTTAATATTTCCTCTTGGTTTCCGAATGACTTGCTACTACTACCGCAAGGCTTATTACCGGTCATTTTGGTTCTCCCCACCTGCCTGCGCAGTCGCTGAACCACATGAAAAATATACTGGCGAAACTCGCGCTCCGCTAATTATTCAAAATGCTCACCGCTGGTTTTTTTATGCGGGCTTAGTTTTTAACGTGATACTTACATATGACGCAATTTTGGCTCTTAGGAATCCAGAGAAACAATGGGGTCATTTAAGTGTCGGAACTTTAGTCTTACTCTTTAGCGCATCAATGCTTTGGATGTACTCTCTTTCTTGTCACACCTGTCGCCACACAATTGGTGGCCGCCTGAAGCATTTTTCAAAGCACCCAATTCGCTACAAGGCTTGGACCTGGGTTTCGATTTTAAATCACAAGCACCCTACCTTCGCTTGGATCTCACTTTTTGCAGTTGCGTTCGCCGATATCTATGTTCGCCAAGTTGCATCTGGCGCCTGGACTAACTTCTACTTATTCTAAAGAGAGAAACCAATGAAAACCCTTGAAAAACATAGGTATGACGTCGTTGTAATTGGCGCAGGTGGCGCAGGTCTTCGTGCTGCAGTTGAAGCGCGCGAGGCAGGTCTTCGAGTTGCCATTGTGTGCAAATCACTATTTGGCAAAGCTCATACCGTTATGGCAGAAGGCGGTGCTGCGGCATCAATGGGAAATGTTAATGATAAGGACAACTGGCAAGTGCACTTTCGCGACACAATGCGCGGTGGAAAGTTCCTAAATAACTACCGAATGGCTGAACTACATGCCAAAGAGTCCCCAGATCGAATCTGGGAACTTGAGGTGTGGGGCGCGTTATTTGATCGCACTAAAGAAGGAAAAATTAGTCAACGTAACTTTGGTGGCCATGAATACCCCCGCCTAGCTCACGTTGGAGATCGCACTGGACTTGAGTTAATTCGTACGATGCAACAACGGATTGTTGCTTTGCAACAAATCGATGCAAAAGAAAATGGCGATGCTGAAAGCCATATCAAAGTTTTTGCGGAATTAACCATTACGGAAATTCTTAAAGAAGGAAATAAAATTGCTGGCGCATATGGATACTGGCGAGAAAACGGTAATGAAGTTTTATTCGAGGCTCCGGCAGTAATTATTGCTACAGGTGGCGTTGGGAAAACTTTTAAAATTACTTCTAACTCTTGGGAGGGCACCGGCGATGGCCATGCCCTTGCCCTTAAATCTGGCGCGAACTTAATTGACATGGAATTCTTACAATTTCATCCTACGGGAATGGTCTGGCCACCTTCTGTACGCGGAATTTTAGTTACAGAATCAGTACGTGGTGAAGGCGGAATTCTCACAAACTCACTCGGTGAACGCTTCATGTTTAAGTACATCCCAAGCGTTTTCAAAGAGATGTATGCCGATAATGAGGAGGAAGCAGATCGCTGGTATCTAGATCAAGATAACAATCGACGCCCACCTGAACTCTTACCTCGCGATGAGGTTGCTCGCGCAATAAATTCTGAAGTTAAAGCAGGGCGAGGCACGCAACATGGCGGTGTTTTTCTCGATGTTTCTAAGCGCTTACCAGCCGAAGTTATTAAAAAGCGCCTACCTTCAATGTGGCACCAATTCTTTGAACTTGCTGGAGTTGATATAACTAAGGAGGCCATGGAAGTCGGTCCTACCTGTCACTACGTCATGGGCGGCGTTGAGGTTGAACCAGATACTGCCGCAGCTGTCGGTGTTCCGGGCCTCTTTGCCGCAGGAGAAGTTGCTGGAGGAATGCACGGCTCTAATCGCTTAGGCGGTAATTCTTTATCCGACCTCTTGGTATTTGGCCGTCGTGCAGGAATGGGCGCTGCAGCTTATGTAAAGAATAATTCAGGATCATCAGTTTCGGATTCGGCCATAGCTGCTGCTGCTGCAAGGATCGAGGCGCCATTTACTAAAACCGGCGGGGAGAATGCATATTCTCTTCATGCCGAGCTTCAGGAAGTCACTCACAACTTAGTAGGAATCATTCGAACCGGTAAGGAAGTTGAAGAAGCGATTGAAAAGATTGCGACAATTCGTGCTCGCAGCGCCAATGTTGCCGTTGTCGGAGACCGAAAATTTAATCCTGGTTTCCACTTAGCTTTCGACCTAGACAATATGTTGCTGGTTGCAGAAAGTACTGCAAAATCTGCGCTACTCCGCGAAGAATCTCGAGGCGGTCATACCCGTGATGATTTCCCAGGCATGAATTCAAAATGGCGTCAAGTCAATCACGTTTCTAATTTTGATGGCAACAAAGTAAATGTTAAGGCCCAGCCGTTGGTAACACTTTCTAAAGAGCTATTTGAACTATTTGACGTACATGAACTTGAGAAGTACATGACGCAAGAAGAAATTGTGAAGGGTGGTTCTAACTAATGTCACGCAAACTTAAGTTAAGAATTTGGCGCGGTGATGCCACTGATGGAGGTCTCAAAAACGTCGAAGTAGAGGTTAATGAAGGTGAAGTAGTGCTTGACGTAATTCATCGAGTGCAGGCTACTCAAATGGGTGATCTTGCAGTCCGATGGAACTGCAAAGCGGGCAAGTGTGGTTCTTGCTCGATGGAAATTAACGGAAAGCCACGGCTAGCTTGCATGACGCAAGTTGCATCATTTCCTGAAGATGAAGAGATAACAATTACGCCACTTCGGGCATTTCCTGTAATTAAAGATTTGGTAACCGATGTCTCTTTTAACTACAAGAAAGCAATGGAAATTCCTTCTTATGAGCATCCAGCCGAACTCAAACCGGGAGAGGCCCGTATGGCACAAGTTGATGTCGAGCGAAGTCAAGAATTTCGTAAGTGCATCGAATGTTTCTTATGCCAGGATGTTTGCCACGTAGTTCGTGACCATGAAGAAAATAAGAAATCATTTGCTGGCCCGAGATTCTTTATTCGTATTGCTGAACTTGATATGCACCCTCTTGACCGCCTTAAGAATCGCAAGCAAAAAGCTCAAGAAGAACATGGGCTTGGAATGTGTAACATCACAAAATGTTGCACTGAGGTTTGCCCAGAACATATTCGAATTACAGATAACGCGATAATTCCTATGAAAGAACGAGTTGTGGACGTGAAATATGATCCAGTTCGCTGGCTTGGTGCCAAAATTCGCAAACGCGAGGGTATTGTTTAATACATGAACCCACTGCTACTAGTCTCTTTTGGCGGAGTAGCAGGAACTCTCATTCGATTCGGAATTGGAATTTTTCTGCCCTCGGAACGTAGTGGAACTCTGGCGGCAAATTTAATTGGAGTGGCCCTAGCTTCGGCGCTTTTAGTTTTGATGGAGCGCCATGGAACGGTTGAGATGCGTTTGTTTCTTCTTCCTGGATTTTGTTCCGGGCTGACAACGTTTTCAGCGCTGGCAATTCATTCAATTGAGCCAGCGCAAGATGGAGGGCTTTACGTAATAACTACGTTAGTTTTGAGTCTGGCGATAGTCGCAGCAGTTCTTCCCCTTGCCAGAAAAATAATTCCGGTGCGGCAGTGAATACTCTTTTCGTAATAGCAGGTGCCGCAATCGGAGCTCCTGCGCGTTATGCGCTAGATCAGTATCTTCGTCGCTTTACAACTAAACCACTTGGCACATTCACAGTAAATATTCTTGGCTCTTTCCTAATTGGCCTTACCTTTAAGTCCTCCGAGCAGGTTCGCGATTTGATCGCAATCGGATTTGCTGGCGCATTCACTACGTGGTCGACTTTCATTCTGGACCTATATCTTGCCTACGAATTGCGCCGCTATAAGGACCTAATAATTAATGTGAGCGCTTCACTGATCTTTGGCCTATTAGCGGCCTGGTGTGGCCTGCAGCTAGTTAATTAAAATTAGCCAATTAGTTTAGCGAGCCAAACCTCTACCTCATCTGGATGACTTGGCAATTTATTTGAAAGCACTCGGCATCCTGTTTCAGTTACCAGGACATCATCTTCAATTCGTACTCCAATGCCACGATATTCGATTGGAAAAAGTTCATCGTCAGGTTGAATGTAGAGACCAGGTTCGACTGTGAGGATCATCCCAGCTTCTAAAATTCCCTCAGCATATTGTTCTTTCCGTGCATCATTGCAATCATGAACATCAATACCAAGCATGTGGCTCACGCCATGCACCGTCCAGCGCCGATGTAAACCAACTTCAGGCTTCAAGGATTCTTCAGCAGTAACAGGAAGAACGCCCATTTCTTCGAGTCCCTTTGCCAAAACCGCATGAGATGCCGTGGTTATATCCTTAAATCTTGCACCCGGTTTCACAGCAGCAAAGCCAGCTTTCTGTGATTCATAAACCAAGGTATAGATCTTTCTTTGGGCTTCGCTAAATTTCCCATTTATAGGCAAGGTTCGAGTTATGTCAGCGGTGTACAAGGAATCAACTTCCACTCCAGCATCAATTAAAATTAAGTCACCATTCTTTACTTCACCGTCATTTCTGATCCAATGCAAAACACATGCGTGTGATCCTGCAGCAGCGATAGTGTCATAACCCAAATCATTTCCTTCTAACCGAGCTCGACCAAAAAATGCGGACTCAATAATTCTCTCACCCCGCTGTTTCTCGGTGGCCGCTTTAAAAACGCGCACCATGTCCGAGAATCCACGGTTCGTTGCATCCACAGCTTTCTGCATTTCTGAAATTTCAAATGAGTCTTTAATCAATCTAATTTCTGAAAGATAGGATAAGAATTCAGATTGCTCATCAGCTGCCATTTTAATTAACTTGTCCACTACTTCATTTTCTCCGCTTATAGAAATAGCTGGTTTTTTATCACTTAGAAAGCTCGACAAATCCTCAATGTGCCTAACAGCAATTCCATAGCGGATCTGGGTCTCTTCCAAAGTCATTCGCCGGCCGACCCAAAACTCGCCATGCTTTGCATCTCGATAAAATTCAGAACTGTCCCTAGGTGACCGGGGATGAATAAATAAGAGAGCATCATGACCGGATGAATTAGGTTCGAGAATTAATACCGAGTCAGGCACCGCATCGCTGCCGGTTATTCCAGTGAAATAAGAAAAGGCTGAATGCGGGCGAAATCTATAATCCGTATCATTACTTCTGACTTTGTAACCACCGGCAGGTATGACGATCCGCTTAGCCAGATATTTTTCAGATAACTTCTTAATTCTGATTGCACAATAGGGCAACACTTTACTAGGAAGGATCCCTTCAAGAGGGGTTGGTGCCCATCCTGTAGCCATAAAATCTGCTAGTGGCTTGGGATTGGCAGCATCATATTTACGGCTGCCATCTTTTTCTTTCGTCATAGTTCTAGCCTAACTGCTCGCTTGAAATAGTTCTATTGCTCCGTCGAATTTGATATATTTCCTGGATGACTTCAGAGCTTTTTAAACAAATAAGGCAAATCCTAAATTCTGATACTAGAAGGGCGATTATTGGAATCGTAGGAAAACCAGCGGCTGGAAAATCAACTGTGGTGGAGCAAATCGCAAGTGAATTTAGTCCCGATTTAGTCTGCGTAATTCCAATGGATGGGTACCACTTAAGCAATGAGACTCTCATTGAATTAGGAAAACGTGACACAAAGGGCGCACCAGACACTTTTGACCCAGTGTCTTTGATTGCATTGTTGAAACGAGTAAAGAATGAGACCGAAGCAGAACACCCATTCCCAATTTTTCATCGCGAAATCGAAGCTTCGGTGCAAGACGAGGGTGTAGTTCGAAAATCGGCCAGAGTGATAGTGATCGAAGGGAACTATCTATTCTCAAGGGAGCATGGGTGGGATGGGCTTTTTGAACTACTTGATTACACATGGTTCATTGAAGTCGATGATCAAATTCGCATTCCAAGATTAATCGCAAGGCATATCGAATTTGGGAAAACCCCAGAAGAAGCGGAGGCGTGGGTTTGGCGCTCGGACGATTCGAACGCAAAATTCATTGACTCAACCGCCGATCGAGCATCAAATAAAATCAAATTTAAGTGAATTAGTGCTCGAGAAGCGTGATTCAATATCGCTATGTTCTTGACGGACCCAACACTAGATTCGTTGTCACAAGAGGCAATAAAGCGAAGTAAAGATTTAATGGAAGAATCAGAGAAGCTTCGCAACCGATATAGCTATCGGTGAAGCAGAATTTTCACGAGTTCGTTGGCTTGCTTCGAGCAATCCGCCAATTTACGAGATGCTGCTTCGAGGAATCTCCGTGGATCGCCGAAGTATTTCTCAAAGAGGCGATATTGAAGTACCACGATGGCTTCTTGAGCAGTCGGTTTCCATCACCTACCATCGATACGGAAATCCCAATGGCGGGCCAAAGCCAGCTTGTTCAGGCTTGTCGGCTTAGACGCTAGACTTGGCAAGTACTTGGAGACGTCGCATAGCCCGGTCGAGTGCGCCTCACTGCTAACGAGGTAAGGGGTTAAACCCTTCAGGAGTTCAAATCTCCTCGTCTCCGCCAGTTTTATTTACCTTAGGAGTGCAAGTGCCACTTTATAAAGTAGCAATTATCGGTGCGGGACCGGCAGGTTATTTTGCCGCCCAGGCTCTTCAAAATTCAGTAACTGAAGAGTTGACTTTTGCCATAGACATGATTGAAAGGCTTCCAACTCCTTGGGGACTTGTTCGCTCTGGTGTTGCCCCTGATCATCCAAAAATAAAAACAGTGGCAAAAGTGTTCGAGAAAATTGCGTCCGACCCAAATTTTCGGCTTTTTGGAAATGTTGAATTAGGCAAGGACGTCTCAATAGATGGCCTGACAGAGCGATATGACGCAGTGATCATGGCGACGGGTTCGGCAATAGGTAGAAAACTAGGAATCCCTGGCGAAGAATTGAGAAATTCAATTTCTGCCGCAGAATTTGTTCCCTGGTACAACGGCCATCCTGATTTCGCAAACTTCGAAGTTGACCTATCAGGCAAAGTTGCAGTGGTAATTGGCGCCGGTAATGTTGCTATGGACTGTGCACGAATCCTTGCAATTGATCCTAAAGAATTAGATGAAACAGATACGACAGACCATGCGCTCGCAAAATTCCACGAGAGCACAATCCGTAAAGTAGTTATAAGTGCGCGACGGGGCGCCGAATTCGCAGCATTTACTTCACCGGAATTACGCGATCTTCCCAAGCTAGAACATACCGATGTCATTATTGAGGCATCAGCAATTGATGAGGCAAGTAAACGGGCAGAAGCGAGTGGTGAAATAGAAAAGAGTGTTCGCAGTAACTTGGATGCCATGCGGGCAATTGCGGAGATGCCGAAAGCTGGGAACGAAAGATCTCTTCACTTTCAATTCTTGCTTAGTCCAAAGGAAATAATAGGCAGTGAAAAGGTTGAAGGAATTACTTTTGGAATAAATAAAGTTCAGGGAAATAAAGTTGTTGATACTGGGAAAACTTATACGATTGCTTGTGACTTGGTTATTTCAGCTATTGGTTACGAACCTCTAGAGCTAAACGGAATCACTTTTGAAAAAGGAAAAATCAAGAATGTTGATGGTCGAGTAATCGGAACAAATATGTATGTAGTTGGTTGGGCGAAACGTGGACCGTCTGGAGTAATAGGAACAAATAAAAGCGATGCTGCAGAAGTTGTCGAGTTACTAATTGGAGATTTAAAGAGCCCAAAAATAGGGGGCGATATTTCAGAACTTTTAGCAAGTAATCACAAAGTGGTTGACCAGCAATATTGGAGCCGGATTAATGGTGCCGAAATATTGGCCGGAGAGGCCCGCAGTAAGCCAAGAGTTAAAGTGGTTTCTATCTCCGAGTTACTGCGTTTGGGGCAATCTTTATAAGCGGGTAGTATTTCCCAGCACGACCTGCGCTTGTAGCTCAACGGATAGAGCATCTGACTACGGATCAGAAGGTTGGGGGTTCGAATCCCTCCAAGCGCACAAGATTGATTCAATAATCCTTGCTATAGGAACTTGTATGTAATAGCGTCATTAGATGAAGAAAATTCGTGCTGCTGTTTTGGTAGCTCCAGGTAAATATGAAATACAAGAATTTGATCGCCCCAAGCTAGAAGATGGCGCACTTTTAATGAGAATCGAACTTTCTGGAATATGCGGCACTGATAAACACACATATCAAGGAGAGACTAAACAATATGCGGGTACCGAAGCTGAGACGGATACTCCTTTCCCAATTATTCAAGGACATGAAAATGTAGGAATTGTGGATGAATTATCACCTGCGATTGAAGAATCAGGGGACTATTACCAAGAGAAAATAAAAGTAGGAGATCGAATCGTGATGTGCCCAGACATGATTTGTGGAAAGTGTTATTACTGCACCCACGTCATGGGATATACCTGGTGCACAAAGTCAGAATGCTATGGGAATAGTTTCACCTCTGCTCAATGGCCACATTTACTTGGCGGTTGGGCTGAATATATGTATTTGAAGCCTGGAACTTTTTTTTATAAGGTCCCAGATACTATTTCACCAAAAGTCGCTGTTTTAGCTGAACTGATGGCATGCGCGGCTTCATTAGATAAATTGCAGGACTTTAGTTCTTATTCTATTGAGGGTTTTACAACAGGCGACACTGTTGTTGTTTTTGGAGTTGGCCCTTTAGGCCTATTGCATGTTGCAAAACTGGGCATGATGGGAGCCGGCAAAGTAATTGTTATAGATAAGTCTGATTACCGGCTTGATCTTGCAAAGAAATTTGGTGCTGATATTGCTATCAATGTAGACAAGACAACCAAAGAAGAGCGCTTAAAACTTATTCATTCCCTCACAGGCGGGATTGGTGTTGGCTTGGTACTTCATATGACAAATCGTCCAGAACCAGTAATTGAAGGTATCGAGATGCTTAGAAGGGGCGGAACACTGCTCGAAATGGGAAATTTTGCTGACACTGGTGAGGTCTCAATCAGCATGCACAGACATATACTGAGTAAAAATATTCGCTTAATTGGCCTTTCAAACCACCCAATAAATGCTTATGGTCCATCACTAAAGCTTTTTGAAAAATATGCCAAGCAATTTCCGTTTGCCGATATGGTCACTCATGAGTTTGCACTTGCAGATGTTGATGCAGCTATGCAAATGTCAATGTCACCACAATCTGGGAAAGTAGTGATTAATCCTTGGGGTTAGGGGTTCGAATCCCTCCAAGCGCACCAGTGTGATGTCTCGAGACATCGTTGACAGATGTGGCGAGACATCGTTGACACTTTCACTTTGCTTTTCGTGTTCTCTTCGTCGCCTCATCCACTAAATAATTTGTCCAATATGTTCTTGTCGGTTGGATCTCATGCTGGGAAATAATCTCTCCGGTCTTTTTTTCCACGACCGAAACCTTGTAGTGATCGGCAACAACAAATACTTTCTTGAATTGATTATCAATTCCAACTCCAAGGTGATGCATCTTTCCCGCTCTTCGCAGTGAGAGTTTGCCGAACTTGTCGACGCTGTCATGTCGAACTCGGTAGTGCTCTTTGTCTTTAGCTTCTTTGGGAGTTGCTTTGATTGTTGATTCATAACTCGTCTGCGGAGTTCTCATCTCCAGGGCCCTATGAGGTCTTTGAGTGTTATAGACCGTTCGAAATTCATCCAGTTGTCTCTGTAGTTCTTTGAGATCCTTTGCTCTCTCCTGCTCGGTTAACCACTTCTTTAAAGTTTGGTGGAAGCGTTCAATCTTTCCTTGGGTCTGTGGGTGGCCAGGAGAGCCATTCTTTTGAACGATATCCAACTCTGAGAGCAGATACTCAGAGCCATTCTTGCCTTTATCGAAGCGCGCGGTGTAGACATTTCCATTATCGGTAAGGGTTGAAATGGGCGTCCCATACTCGTTTCTAGTCTCATTAAAGGAATCAATCACAATCTTGCCCGTAATTGCCTTAAAGACAGTGCAACTCAAAAGAAGTCGTGAGTGATCATAGAGCCAGTTGATAATTTCAACATCGCTGCCGTCGCTAAGGCGCCAATGAGTGAAATCAGATTGCCAAGTTTCATTTGGTTGCACCGCTTCAAAGCGTTGGATATATACCTTGGGTCTCTTCTTGGGTTGCGGTGTAACTAGCCCTTCTGCTTTAAGGATGCGCCAGATAGTAGAGAGCGCTGGAGATCGTTGATTACTTTGTAACAGATGCCAGGCAATGGAGGCAGCGCCGGCATCTAGACCTTGGATTAAGAGCTCACGGCGCAATTTGATGATCTCACTGCGCAGCTCGTTACTTAGGCAGCGAGGATTAGTGTGAGGCCGGCGAGAAATAGGCTCAAGTGCCTGTAAACCACCGGCCCTGTAGCGGGCAAGGAGCTGGTAGATCCACTGCCGACTCACTCCAAAGCGGTGTGCCGCCTGGGTCGGAGTTAGGTGCTCGAAAAGCAAGGTAAGAATGATGACTTGGGACTTGGAGTTAGGAAGCGATGAGGTGGGCATCCTAAAGTGTCACCTATGTCTGGAGACATCTGTAACCTATGTCATGAAACAGAACACCTTCAACCGCACAAGATCTAGGCTCATTCCTACCTTTCTAACTCTCAACTTTTCTAGTGTTTTCATTTTTGGTAGTTTTTTGGTCGTAAGCGTTGAGTGCTTTGAACTTTCTCGAGAACTTCGCGCGCGTGATATTTGGGTAATTCTTTCCTACCAAAGCTCCGAGAAAGGACTAGTCAAGAAATAGTTGAGCAAACCTTGACTACTAAACCAGCAAGTTGGCTAGCCTTCTACCCACAAGTGTCGACTACCAAAGGAAATCATAAATGTCTAGAAAAGTAAAAATGATTGCACTTCTTAAAGTGACCCCAGGAATGACGCGTGATGAGTTTATTAAGCGATGGGTAGATGACCACGCACCATTCACTCTTCAATTTCCCAACTTAAAAGGTTATCTAATCAATATTCCTATTGAGGAATTCCAACAGATCGAAGGTCCACTTCCTTACGATGGAACTGCTGAACTTTTCTGGGATTCGATAGAAGATGCAAAAGCTGATTTTGCTTCAGCGGCGGCAGCCGCCGCTGGTGCAGATGCTGATGAATTCTCTTATGTCCGCGAACACATCTTTGTGGAAGAATTCATAGCGAAACCACGTTCATAAAATGTCTGGAAATTGTTCAGGGAAAATTACTGTTGTAGGTGCCAATATGATTGACTTAATTGCTTATGTCCCACGCTTCTTGAATTCGGGCGAAACCCTACATGGTTTGGAATTTGTAATGGGCTATGGTGGTAAGGGTGCAAATCAAGCAGTGATGGCAGCAAAGCTCGGATCAAAAGTTGTAATAGTTACTAAAGTTGGTGAAGATATTTTTGGTAGCGGAACTAAAGAGAATATGGTGGAACAAGGAATTGACACTCGCCATGTGCTTTCGACAAGAGATGAATTTTCAGGAGTGGCGCCGATTATCGTTGTTCCGGGTGGCCAGAATCAGATTGTTATAGTGAGTGGTGCAAATAATAAACTTACTAGCGCTGAAATTGAGGCTGCCCGAAGTGATATATCTGAATCTGCATATTTGGTCTGTCAGTTAGAGATTGATCTCAAGTTAACCTTAAAAGCCCTACAGCTGGCGAGAGAAGTTGGTACACCGACAATACTTAATCCAGCGCCAGCAGTCGAATTTCTACCTAAAGAAATCTATGAATTGACAGATATTTTCTGTCCAAATGAAACTGAAACACAAATACTCACAGGAATGAAAATTGATACAGTTGCTAGTGCTGAACTTGCTGCAAAAGAATTTCTTGCACGTGGTGTTAAGACGGTGATAATCACACTTGGTGAAAATGGCTGTTTAATTGTTGATGCCGATGGTGCAATCCATATTCCAGCTGAAAAGGTAAAGGTAGTTGATACAACTGGTGCAGGTGATTCATTCATAGGGGCGCTTGCTCATTTCTTAGCAACTGGCTTAACTGTTGAATCTTCGGCGACAAGGGCAGTTAAGGTTGCATCAATAAGTGTTGGAGCAAAAGGCACACAATCTAGTTTTCCGGAACGAAGAGACATTCCTGAGGCGATCCTGAATTGAAGCCATTCTTCAAAATGTTCAGCGCCCACCAAGGTTTATCTTTTGAAGAACTTTCCATTTTCAATTTCAACAATTTTCACCTGGTCATATAATTAGCCTGGAGAATGCCATTTGAATGTTTTAGTTTCGTCACAAAATATTTTCCTCTAGGGGCTATCACTCCCAAATAATCGAGATATAGTTCAACTTGAAAGCAGTCGAACAATCATTGGAAGAGGTCACAGTGATAAATGTCGGGATTATAGGTGCCGGAATTATGGGTGCTGGCCATGCCAGATTTATTTCTAAACACATACCGGAAGCAAGAGTAGTTGCATTATCCGACCTAGACCTAAATAAAACCTCTGACTTAGCATCCGAAATAGGATCTGTACTTTTTTCAACAGCCGACCCTGAAGAATTAATGAACGATCCTCGAGTAGATGCAGTAATCATTGCATCCCCAGATTCCTTGCATGTGCCACATTTAAAATTAGCAATCTCCTCTGGAAAACAAATTTTATGTGAAAAACCTATTGCTACCTCTCTAGAAGAGGCCCGACTGATTGCAGAAGAAATTAGAACTTATCAAAAAAATGTTGGAAAGAAAATGATTAATTTCGGTTTTATGCGGCGATTCGATCCTTCCTATCAAGAAGTAAGACGACTAATTAGAAGTGGTGATTTTGGTTCGCCTACATTCTTTAGAACTGTGACCAGAAATGTTTTCTCAACAGGCATAACATCAACAGGACTATTCACAAATATTGCAATCCATGACTTTGATGTTTATAGATGGTTATTTGATGACGAATGGGAGTCTATTCAGAGTTTTTATCCAAGGAACTCAACTCTTTCACCCGAAGGGTTAAGTGATCCATTAATAATTATTGGAAAACTTAAAAGTGGAATTATGATGGTGGGCGATATCGTGGCCTTCAACAATTATGGCTTTGACTGTCGCATTGAAGTTGTCTGCGAAAAAGGCTCGATCCAAATTGGAACACATGGGGATGTTGTGACTCAAATAAATCGAGTGGGTGGAGTCATTAAGGCTGGCCCAATGGCGGAGAACTGGATGGAACGCTTCGAAGCCTCCTATATTGAAGAACTGAGGGCCTGGATTCATGAAGTAAGCACCGGTGAAGTTAACCTAGATCTGGCCACCGTTGAAGATGCGCTGATCGCTAATGAAGTCAGTGCAATGGGATTGGCATCTATACCTAAATAACTATCTTGCTAAGTCAGATTCAGCTACGACTCGTAGCGCCTGGGCCGCAATAGTTAGCGCGGGATTCATGGCACCTGAAGAGGGGAAAAATCCACCGTCAATTAAATATAAATTGTCCACATCGTGTGTTTTACAATACTGGTCAACAACACTCGTTTTAGGATCTTTGCCAGCGACAGTTGTGCCACATTGATGAGCGTTCATTGAGATATCGTGCTCTTGAATGAAGATCGCCTTATAACCTATCTTCAGCAATATTTTTCTCGTCTTTTGCATTAATGCTGTGTGTGTTGAAACTCCTCGAGGATTTCTAGTTGTCTTAATACGACCATTCGAATCAACCGTAACTCTATTTTCGGGGCTGGGAAGGTCTTCAGACATAACAAGAAATTCGACACTTCTACCTGCAATGTAATTAAGAATAGGCAGCGGAACCATTTTCGCAATCGACTTCATCATAATTCCTTGAACTTTGCCAATTAACTGAACAGTACCAAGCGGATAACCTTCTCCGCCATCAGAGTACCAATCGGAGAACGAAAGAGTTTTCTGGAAAATTACGTTATTTCTTCGCCTCCAATCAAAGACGAGAATATGAGAATTATTATGCTTCATGAAGTTTCGCCCTACTTGGTCAGATGAGTTAGCAATACCATTCGGTGAAGAATCTGATTTAGAGTTTAAAAGAAGTGCAGCAGTATTAACAGCCCCTGCGGAAATTACAAACTTCTTTCCCCTAACCTTATATTCACCGGATACGCCACTAACCAAAAGGTAGTCCACAGATTTTCCATCTGAGGTAAGAACAATTTTTGTGACATGTGAATCAGTTCTCAATTCGACATTTCCAGTTTTTATAGCTGGGTTCAGGGCATTGATCTCAGCATCGCTTTTCGCATCCAACTTGCAAATGAAACCATCGCAGGTATTACACCGGATGCAGTTTCCCTTAGGGCCGATATCAATCCCCATCGAATTAGCTATCGGTGTGACTCCAGCTTTGCTCAGACGGTCGGCCAATTCTTTTACGTAAGGTTCATGCTCTATAGATGGATAAGGGAATGGTTTCGATCGCCATGGTCCTCCTGGATCTTGTTCCTCGGACCCATGAACTTTGTACAACTCTTCGGCTTGGTAATAGTAGGGTTCAATATCGGCGTAGCTAAACGGCCATGACGGGGAGATTCCCTCTCGATGTTTTAATTCCAGAAAATCACATTCCTTAAATCTTGGAAGGGATGCTCCGTAAAGTTTGGTGTTACCACCTACAACATAATGAACTCCAGGCTCAAATTCTTTATCATCTTTATCAAGCCAAAGCTCACTAGAGCGATAACGTTTTTTAATAAATATATCTTCTGGGGACCAATTTTGAGATTCTTTTGGAATTCTAGAACCGCGCTCAAGAACCAATACTTTCTTACCCTTTTGAGCAAGTCCAAATGCTGTTGTGGAACCCCCCATACCAGAACCAACCACAATAACGTCAAAATCATTTTCCATTAAAGTCACATGCTCCATCCAGGTTAAATTCCTCGGGAGTAAGCGTAGCAACTCGCGCGCGCCAAAGGTAGTATCACTTTATTGATCTCTATCAAATCAACAAACGGTGGGAGTCACGACTTGAATTTCTTAAGCAAACTAACTGGAAGTTTTTCAATGCAGTCCTCAGTAAATCCCACCGTTGTAATGGTGGAGGCAGCATACCAATTTCATAATCTGAATTTCAGATATATAAATTGCGAGGTCTTACCCGAGCAACTTGAAAATGCCGTTAAAGGCGCAAAAGCCATGGGGTGGCTTGGATTCAATTGCTCGTTGCCACATAAGGTTGAAGTAATTAAGTACCTAGACGGGCTTGGGGAATCCGCAGCCCTAATGGGGGCGGTCAATTGCGTCGTCCTGAGGAATGGGAAATATATTGGAGAAAATACTGACGGCAAAGGTTTTCTTGAGTCATTAAAGACAGTCGTAGATCCTAATGGTCTTAAGGTTGCAATTCTTGGTGCCGGGGGAGCTGCTCGTGCAATTACTGTTGAATTAGCCTTAGCCGGGGCATCGGAAATTCGAATTATCAACCGTGATGTTAAGCGCGGGCAGGAGCTGACTGACTTGATAAATCAGAAGACAAAAGCGCGGGGAATTTTCACCAAGTGGGATGCCTTGTATGAAGTTCCAAAGGAAATCGACATACTAGTAAACGCTACATCTCTTGGAATGGCGCCCAATGATAAAGATCCGATTAATTTAGATATAGATTCATTGCATTCTAATCTAGTAGTTGCTGATGTAATCGTTAATCCACCGAATACTCAGTTAATTAAGGATGCAAGAAGTAAGGGATGCAGGGTTATAGATGGTCTAGGAATGATTGTAAATCAAGGAATACTTGGAGTTGAATATTGGACCGGCACTGAAGTAAGCGCCGGGGTCATGAGAGATGCACTAGAGAAAGTTCTCTGACCAATTAGTTTATTTAGCGGACTGGCCCGAGAGCTTGGTCTTTCTCATCAATTTCAAGTGCCCCAGTCATAACAGCAACCACGTCGTTCATTGTGTGACTTTTTGGAGTTACAACAGCTATGCGTTTGCCCAGTCTCTGGATATGAATTCGATCAGCAACTTCAAAAACTTGGGGCATGTTGTGGCTGATTAGAATCACAGGAATCCCACTGTCTCGAAGCTTTTCAACCAAACGAAGGACTTGAGAGGACTCACGTACTCCCAGAGCTGCAGTTGGCTCATCCAAAATTATAAGTTTTTGTCCAAAAGCGGCAGCTCTTGCAACTGCCACTGCTTGACGCTGGCCTCCTGAAAGAGTTTCTGCAGTTTGACTAATATTTTGAATAGTTCCTATGCCCAGACCGGAAATTTCTTCCTTTGCGATTCTTCTCATTCCGGGACCGTCTAGCATTCGCAGAATTGAACCCAGGGGTCCTTTTCTCCGAAGTTCTCTTCCAAGAAAAAGGTTGGACGCAATATCCAGAGCGGGCGAGATAGCGAGGGTTTGGAAAACTGTTTCTATGCCTGCTTCCCGGCTATCTTGAGGACTCCGAAATGAAACTGGTTTCCCATCGAGCTCGATTACACCCTTATCGTAGGACTCAGCACCGGATAAGCATTTAATTAAAGTCGATTTTCCAGCCCCGTTATCACCAACAACTGCCAGTACCTCACCAGGAAATAACTTTAGATCTGCACCATCTACGGCCACAACTTGTCCATAATTCTTCACAAGGTTTTTAGCTTCAAGAATTGGCGCGATTGATGTTGTCATTTTCTTGCCCTTCTAATCCATTGGTCAACTGATACTGCAACTAAAATCAAAACCCCTACCGCAAAAGTTTGGTAGTAAAGGTCAACTCCAGCTAGAGAAAGGCCATTTCGAAAAACACCGACCATGATTGCTCCGAGCAGTGAGCCAAAAATTGCACCTCGCCCACCAAATAGGCTAGTCCCGCCGATTACAACAGCCGTAATTGAATCTAGATTGAGAGTCGAGCCCGTATTAGGGCTTGCTGCAGCCACTCTGCCGATTACAATCCAAGCAGTAATCGCAAAGATAAAACCTGCGGTCATATATACACTCATTAGGACCCGATTTACTTGAATACCCGCCAATCGAGCAGCTTCAATGTCATCTCCAACTGCATATACGTGACGTCCCCAACCCGTGTACCTGAGGACAAAAGATAAAACTATATACATAGCGAGCATCACAAGAACACCAGTTGTAACTTTGAACTCACCAATTTTTATTAGGTAACCTAGCTTTAGATAGAAGGGATCAAGTTCTTGATCCATAATTGTGCGACCCGTAGCATAAAAAAGTGTTAGCGCCAAGAATATATTAAGCGTTGCCAATGTGACAATAAAAGGCGGCAGCTTAATCTTTGTAACAAGGAAACCATTAAAAGCACCTGCACCAGTACCAACTATAATTCCGAGTAGAAAAGAGGCCCAAGCGGGCCACCCATTTACAAATGAAGTTTTAGCCATGACCATGGAAGCAAAAATTGCAATCGCCCCGCAAGAAAGGTCGATGCCAGCTGTCATAATGATTATGGTTTGACCCGCAGCAATCGCACCAATAATCGCAACTTGCTGGAGAATAAGTGACAAATTATTCGGTGTCATAAAATTTTCATTAAAGAAACTAAAAGTAATAACAGAAACCAATAAAACTACCGCCGAGCTAATCCAAGGAAACCTATTGAGAATAGCCTGAATTTTTTGGGCTTTTGAGGCGCGATTTGTGAATTCTGCCGCCGGATTCACCAGATTCTCTGTATCTTTCATGCGAACCTCACTCTGCTTGTAATAAATAATTAACCAAATTCCAACTAATTACAAATAATATCGCTTGTTTCGAAATAGAAAGGGATTAGAGCGGATATTTTAATAACCGCTCTAATCACTTAATTCAGATAACTATCGATTTCTTAAACCGAAAGCTATTTTTTAGCCCCAAGCGTTCTTTAAGCCGTAGCTAACTGACTTAGATGGAACACCTGGCTGAGGGTCATCAGTAATCAAGATAACTCCTGTGTTGTAGAAGTCAAGACCTGGTGTTACTGCTGGTTTTACTCCTGAACGGATGAGCTTGGCAATTGCCTTAACACCCTTTTTGGCCATTAGTAGTGGGTACTGCTGAGAAGTAGCACCGATAACTCCGGCCTTTACATTCTCAACACCAGCGCGTCCACCATCAACAGATACGATTACTGCCTCCACGCCTGCAGCTTTTAGCGCAGCATTCGCACCAGCAGCAGCTGGCTCGTTAAGTGTGTAAACGAGGTTAATTTTTGGATTCTTGGCAAGGAGAATTTCCATTCCAGTTCGTCCACCTTCTTCAGCGCCAAGTGTCGCTACGTTTCCAACAATCTCGTAATCTCCACCCTTTCCGCCTGTGTACTTACCTGTCTTTGGTTCATCACCAAGAAGCTTTGGATTTCCTAGTGGTACGCCTAATCCCTTAAGGAATCCATTGTCACGGCAGTAGTCAGTTGTTACGTTCTTGTCATCGAAGATGTCAAGAAGTGCGATAACAGCTTTCTTACCATCCATCTTTGATGCTGCCCACCTACCAATTAATTCTCCAGCTAAGCAGTTGTCAGTCGCATAAGTAATATCGACTATCGTTGCTGGATCAGTTGGAGTATCTAGAGCAATTACAAATAGACCAGCTTTGCGGGCCTTAGTAATTGCAGAATAAACTCCTGGAGATATGGCAGTAATTAGAATTCCGGCATCTTTCTTTGAAATTGCATTTTCGATAGCTGTAATTTGAGCAGCATCATCTGTCTCATCTTTACCTGCTGCAACGCTCAAAGATACATTATTTTTCTTGGCCTGAGCTTTTGCACCCTTAGTCATTGCGATGAAGAATGGGTTTGTCAGGTTCTTCAAGATTAGCGAGACGCCAACCTTCTTTTTTGCGGCTGTTGCCTGTGATGTTGGTCCGGCTACTAGTAGCAGTGCCGAAACACCAACGAGGGCAACAGTCGTGATAGTTCTACGGGTAAAGAAGTTCTGCATAGTTCCTCCATATTGCACTAGATAAAACCTCGGATTGGCTCGGGAATGAGTTGAGGCGTGCAGTAAGTCTGGACTACCTGGGGATGGCGCGCAAGCCTTTTAAGAGTGAAAATCTTTTGGGTTCTAGCTTAGTAAACCTTGGACTAGTCAACCCATCCCAATTATTGGGCCAAACCAGCCGGTTTAAGATGGAATTGAGTTCGCTAGCTGGGTTAAGTAATAAATTATATGAGTAGTCTAGTTATGGAAGAAACCGAATGACATTAATTCCTAGAGAGAGAAAATTAAGCATGAGTATTGGGCGCGAAGTTAGGCTTAAGAATATATTTTCAAATCCAAGCGGAAATTTATTTGGTGTCGCGATAGACCATTTTGTTGGATATGGCAATGCGGTGCATGGCGGCTTGGCTAATCTTCCCAAGGCCCTAGAGCTGACAATGGAAGGTCGGCCCGATTCAGTAACAATCCAGCCAGGTACCGCGAAGAATTTGTGGGTTTCTTATGCTGGAAAAGCTTCCTTAATTGTTCAAGGCGGTTGTTTTACGGTGGACGATCGGATTTCAGAACTAATTACTCGACCAATTGATGCAATTCGGTTAGGGGCGGATGCTTTGGCTGTGGCGATACCGGTCCGCGGACAAAGTGAAGGAAAGTATCTTAGTTGGTTAACTGATTCAGTTCGCGAAGCAGCAGAATTTAATTTGCCAGTAGTAGCGCATATATATCCAAGAGTTTTTTCAAAGAGCGGAGATGCGGAAATTGTATTTACGCCCGATGAGATTGCATGGGCGGTTCGTTGCGGTATTGAAACAGGCGTGGACGTAATTAAGGTTGGTTATCCAGGTGACAAGAAATCTTTCATTGACATAGTTAATTCGTGTCCAACTCCAATAGTTATTGCCGGAGGGCCAAAAGAACCTACCCTCGGTGCTGCATTGAATAGCACTCGTGACGCAATTGATGCGGGCGCCAAGGGCGCAGTTGTAGGACGAAATGTTTGGGGGGCACGGGATGTTAAAAAGGCATCACGCGCCTATTATTCGGTAATACATGAAGGGCTTGGGTTCGAGGCGGCACTCAGCAGTGCCGGACTTTCTGCAACCGATTGATGTCTAACAGGATTTAACTATGATAATCGGAATAGGGTGCATTGCCTTAGATCATATTTTGGTCACGGAGGCGCATTGGAAAGACGAGAAAGGCAGAATAATTCGAAGTGAAAATCGCTTCGGTGGGAATATTCGGAATTCCTTAGTTGCCTTAGGTGCTCTTGGAATGGAAGCGGCATACCTTGGAACAATGAGCGGCGAGGAGCAGTGGCGTTCAGCCTTTGATGATTTTGCGGCTCATGGCGTGAGTACTGAATTTGTTGACTTGGATTCTGCATCGCACCCCGCTGAGGCTACGGTTGTAATTACAGGGGATGCCCAGAGGTTTATTGTTTATGACGATACGCCGCTACACCACATTAAACTCCCAAGCTCGGAAAAAATTAGCAAGGCGCTCGAAAATGCAAAATTAGTCATGGTTGATGGCGGAATTTGTCCCGAGGGAACCTTAGACATCATAAGACACTGTAAAGTCCATAACATCCCTGTAGTACTAGATGCAGAACAGTTTGTTGTAGCAAAACCGACTGTTTTAGCAATGATAGAAATTGCCTCAGACCTTATTCTCCCTATCAGCTTTTCTGAAACAGTCACTGGTGAAAAAGAAATATCAAAGATATTTGACTCACTTTGGAATGACGATAGGAATATTGTTGTTATTACTGACGGAGCCAATGGTTGTTACTTTCAAATTCCCGGGGAGGGCAAATTTCGCCACTTATCAGCTTTTAAAATCGACGCCGTAGACACAAATGGTACGGGAGATATCTTTCATGCTTGCTACGCCTATGGAATTCTAAATGGATTAGATGCCATTTCTAGTCTGCGCTTTGCTAGTGCGGGAGCGGCAAGTGTTGCCAAGCTAGAACATGGAGAACCACGTCTACCGAACCTGGAAGTTATAAAAGAATTTATGGAACAGAACGCCGAACTTTTATTGAATTAGTTATCTCACAATAACTATGCGGAATAGCAATATGGAAAAATACACAGTATGTAACTATGAGAGGGAATAATTTATGGGAAAAGTTTATCTGTTCGTTGAAATTGATGTTAAAGCAGGGGGAAAGGCGGAATTTCTGGGAAAACTTTTGAACCATGGGGCTCATATTCGGATTGAAGAAGGTTGCGAAGCGTTAGAAATTTTCCAAGATACCCGAAATCAGGATCGGATCTGTGTATGGGAAATTTGGACGGATAGGGATTTGTGGGATTCCCATATGGTCAATGATGCGAGCAAGGCATGGCAAATTGTGGCGAAGGAATTTGTGCATGGCGAAAAAATTACCGTAATGAACTCGCTATAGAAATAGACGATGAAGATCGGTCGATAATTGAGTCGCGACAAATTGGCACAGGGACTGACTGCGGATCAGAAGGTTAGGGGTTCGAATCCCTCCAAGCGCACCAGCAGTTCACGCGTGATTCTTCTGATTTTAGATCCCCATCTTGGATGCAATTACGGTGTTAGGCAAGATTCGGGAATGGTTGCCGGTTCACTACGCCTTTTCTTGGTTTGATGCCCTGGCCACAACAATTGATTGGTCGATCATGATCCGCGGTGCTAGTTACTGCGCCATCTCAGGCATTATCTTCTTTGCACTTGCAATTAATCGCTTTGCACACAAAGACATTACCTCTTAAATTTTTCCAGCTCGGCTTTTAATTTTTATATCTTTAGCCAGTGCCCACGCCCAATAGAAAAGTCCCAATTGCAAAGGCAACCGTGCATACGCAAGTAGCATCAGGGCAACAACAATCTCTGCCACACCACTTAAGTAAGTCCAGATTGGATCCTGAGAAACTACGTCATGATTGCGCTTTGGCATCCTGTGCTAGGAGCCGACAAACAGCCAAAATGCCCAAATGTGAGTAAGCCTGCGGATGATTCCCTAAGCCTTGCCCGGTAGTTGGATTCACTTGCTCCGATAAGAGCCCAGTATTGCCAGCCAAAGCCAACAGCGAATCCAGAAGTTGCAGAGCATCTTCTGCTGAGCCCATCCGAATATAGGCGCCGGCAAGCCAAGTCGCGCAGATATGCATGGCTCCTTCACCACTAGGCAAGCCGTCGTCGAATTGATACCGATACACGCCGCTCTGCTCACGAAGGTGACGTTCAACGAAGGCAACGGTTCCCATGATCTGCTCCATCGATGCCGGATAGCCTTCCAAGAGTCCGTGGAGCACTGATGCATCTGCCTCGGGTTGGTCGTAAGCGGCAGCGAAAGAATCCAGCTCGTCACTCCACCCAAATGTTGAAATGTCGCTGGCGATTTCGCGACGCAGGTCGACCCAAGCTGAATTGGATTGACCAATTCGCTCAGCTATGGAGATACCTTCATGCACGGCAATCCAGCACATCATCTTTGAATAGGTGTGCTGTCGCGGAATATCGCGGATCTCCCAGATGCCGTGATCTGGCTCGCGCCAGCGTCGATGCACAGCGTCCACCATGCGACAAGTGAGATGCCACTCGTCTGCCGTAACTTCTCCACGTTTCGCTGATAGCTCATCGATGAGTAGACAGACTGCTCCAAACACATCCAACTGCAACTGCCCGTGCGCAGCATTACCAGTGCGAACAGGGCGACTACCTGCATAACCTGGAAGGGAATCAACGACACCTTCTGCCCCCGCTGCCCCTCCATCGAGCCGGTAGAGCGGCCGCATGCTTTCCGCTCCGTCAAGGGTGGAGTCAATTTCCTTGATCCATCTCACCAGTGCATCGCCCTCTTCCATCGAGCCAATAGCTACTAACTCACGAGCGGTAAGCGCGGCATCTCGAATCCAGCAATAGCGATAATCCCAATTGCGAATACCACCCAACCGCTCAGGCAAACTTGTGGTTGCTGCCGCCAAGATCCCGCCCGTCGGAGCGTGTGAAAGCGCCCGAAGGGTGAGCGCAGCGCGCACCTCAGCGCGAGGACGAATACCAGGAAGGCTGAGCCCAGCAAGCCATGAAGTCCAAGACTTCTCTGTTGCCGCACGAAGTAAGGCTTCGGACAGCTCATCAAGCATCTCTGCACCTTCGTGCGCGCCAAATCGCAATTCGAGAACAACATCGCCGTGGCTCGGATCAACAATCGCCGTGGCAGTTTGGTGACCCGCTTCTTCATGAATTTCCCACTCAACGCCAGGCGCAAGAAGTTCGATTGGGTCAGTGCCGCCGATAACAATGAGTCTGTCTTGCTGCACTTCAAAGCGCACAGCGACAGACCCAAATTGAGGCCGAGGCGCAAAGGAAATCCGAGCCGGAACCGTGCCTCTGATCCGACGAATCAAACGCAAGTGCGAGTACTCACTAGAAATTGAGATCGGCATGTAGTCCACAACACTGAGATCAGCCCACCTTGTGCGCGCGGTGAGCGTTCCCGGGATATAAGTTTGCGCTAAAACGCTTGTATTTTTCGCTGGCTGCACACTGAAATGCCCAGATGAGTCGTCACCGAGGAGCGCTGCGAAAATTGCAGGTGAATCAGGGTGTGGTGCGCAAAGCCAATCAATGGAACCCGTCGGCGATAACAACGCAACACTATGTCTATTCGACAACAGCACGAAATCTTCAATCGGCTCAGCATGGCCGCCAAGCAACCAGCTTTCCCGAAGTGAATACAAATCTTCAAGCAGGTGCATAACATCTTGAGGTTCATTAACGTGCCATGGCGCTGCCGTTGGGCCATCACCCACTTTCACTCCAACATCTGGCCCGCTCAAAATCTCAAATACCGACTCATCGGTGACATCATCTCCAATGAAGATAACTGCGGTCGCGCCAACTCTTTGACGAAGCACATTCACGGCATCAGATTTCTGCGAATTCACCACACTCAGTTCGACAACGCCTTTGCCGTGGCGAATAACGACTCCTGGGAATTGACCTGGCCCCATCACCACTTCACGCAAAAGACGTTCACGGTCAGGATCACTACTTAGACGCACGTGAACTGCTGCGCTGCTTGGTTTGAGTTCGACGTGGGCCCCGGCCACACCGGCGACTAGATCTTTCACGGCCGAGATAACTTGATCAAGAAGATGAAGTTGTTGTGCATCTAAGGCGAGTCCGCGATCAAACTCAGAACCATGGCTACCTACGAGGTGAATCTCTGAAGGCAGTCGCGAAAGTTCGGCAAGATCACGAAGTGCTCGACCAGAGACAACGGCAACGGTTGTTGATGGCAACATGGACAACTTGCGCAATGCTCGGATGGCGCCGTCGAGCGGAATTGCTTTCTTTGGATCATCGACGAGTGGAGAGAGCGTTCCGTCGTAGTCACAGCAGATCAGGAGCCGAGGTGTACTGGCTAATTCCTTAAGTGGCGGTGCTGGGTTCGTTGAAGGTTCACTTTTCGTCTCTTCGAGACTCGAACTTGATTGCAGCGCAGTCAGAAACTGCGATGCCCACAGGTTTACATTGTCTTCGAAAACTCCGCGACGTAGCGAACTCATACGAATAGATTTTTCAGAAGGAGAGGCAAGCACCGCTGCGCAAATCGCGTCCTCTACTCCCGCCGTATCAAAAGGATTGACAAGCCAGGCGTCGACTAACTGCGCTGCAGCACCAGTAAATTCACTGAGCACAAGTGCACCCGAGTTATCATTACGGGTTGCCACATATTCTTTTGCGACGAGGTTCATCCCATCACGAAGTGGTGTCACCAGCATCACATCGGCAGCAACGTAGAGCGCCACGAGTTCTTCTCGAGTGAGAACTCGACGCAGATAATTAATCGGGTTTGTGCCCACTCTCGCTAGTGAGCCATTGACGCGTCCGACAAGTAGTTCCACCTCATCACGGATGGCGCGATAATCCGATAAGTTTTCGCGCGATGGAACAGCAACTTGCACAAGCACGGTGGTAGCAGGATCGAGGCGCTCCGACTCCAGTAGCTCGGCAAAAGCTTTAATGCGCACGTCTATGCCCTTGGTGTAGTCGAGTCGATCAATCCCGAGCATCAGTGTTTGCGGATTACCCAACTCTTCCCTGAATTCACGGGCTCGTTGCTGCACTGCAGGATCCCTTGCAGTGTCCGAATAGGACTGCGCATCAATACCGATAGGAAACGCTGCAACTCGAACGGTGCGTCCGTCAATCAGTACTTTTCCATCTTCAACTCGAGCACCGAGTATTCGCTTGCAAGCGTCGATGAAATGGGATGCGTCTTGGTGCGTCTGAAACCCGACGAGATCAGATCCGAGCATTCCGCGAAGAAGTTGTGCGCGCCAAGGCACTTGAGCAAACAAGATTGCTGGCGGAAAGGGAATATGCAAAAAGAACCCAATGAGGACATCTGGTCGAAGTGACCGAAGTGCTTGCGGGACCAATTGGAGCTGGTAGTCGTGAACCCAAACCGTTCCACCCTCAGCTGCTAGTTCAGCAACCCTGTCTGCAAACAGTGAGTTAACACGACTGTAGGCATCGAATTGTGGACGATGGAACTCGGGAGCAATGACAGCTGCGTGATACAGCGGCCAGATTGCGGTGTTTGCAAAACCTGAGTAGTAATCAAGGTAGTCCGCAGCCGGGATTGATACGGCATCGAGGCGAGTTTGCTCGAAGGCACCCACTTGGTCAGGGGCTAATTCTCCTGCTCCTACCCAAACAGAATTGCGTCCCTTCAGCACCGGATCAAGCGCACTTACTAGGCCACCAGGACTCGTGCGCCAGCCAATGATCTCGAGGTCGGGGTTCATATCCTCATAAATAGGCTCGATCGGCAATCTGTTCGCGACAACTACGAACTCGGCGTCTCCCTCAACAGTATTCATCTATTGAAGAAACTAACCTACTTTCCTACTTTGTGACTAGTGAGCGCCACCCTAGAAAGGTACTGCTCACCAGTTGCTAACAATCACTTCAATTCGATAATTGATCGTCAAGATAGTGCCTTGAAACAAGCGTGAAACTGAAGAATTGTCAGGAAAGCCCGCTCTCGCCTTCGCTAATTAAGAGTTAACGGAAGTAAGGTCTTACGGACTACTAGTCACGCCCATTACCGCATGTAATAAGCCTAGTAAAAGCTCAATTATCGAATTTCGCATTCATATGAAAGTACAGGTCTACGTAGACGCCCATATATTGTGCGCTTCTCTACTATTACGCTAGTCAAGGCCGGTTGATTGGCTCCCAGATTATTCGAAACCTCTAATTGAGGTCAGCCACGCGGTCAGCCACTCAAGTGAAACACCCTGAGAAACAGGGGCACAGCAATATGGATTTACCGTGTAAAATAGGCTTGTAACAACAACAAATTGACCATAGGGCCTACCTAATTCAATGGTAGCGGGTTCGAATCCCTCCAAGCGCGCCAAGATCACGCTCAGATTCATTAGTCGAACCCCCTTTTTTTAATGCCTCGCACTTTTGCTTTCAATTTGCTTTCAGTAGTTCAGGTGACGAAAAAATCCTGAGGTTATCCCGTTAACCTGCGATGATTTGCACAGGTGAATTGACTGGAATTCAGCCACTCAGCATCATTCGTAAATACTGCCTTTCAAGAGGAGAGCACCATGGCTTGGATTAAAACAATTTCGTTTGAAGATGCAGAGGGTCATCTAAAAGAACTTTATGACCGCATAAAAGGACCAGACAATAATGTAGACAATATAATGATGGCCCATTCTCTGCGCCCCCATACTATGGAGGGCCACATGGCTATTTATAAATATGTACTACATCATTCGGCTAACACTATTCCAAAATGGTTTCTAGAAACTCTTGGAGTTTTTATAAGTTCGTTAAATAATTGTGAATATTGTTTTGAACATCACTTCGCAGGAATGAAACGCCTACTTGGTGATGACCAAAAGTCTGAAGGTATTAAGGCAGCGATTATCAACCGCGATATCTCTGCCGCTCCATTGGATGAGAAAGAAAAATTGGCTCTGATATATGCACGAGATTTAAATCTGACGCCACCTAAATCTTCTGAGCTGATGATCGGTCAACTTCGAGAAGCCGGCTACAGTGATGGAGAGATATTAGAAATTAATCAAGTCGTTGCCTACTTTGCCTATGCTAATCGGACGGTAATTGGCCTAGGGTGTTCCACGAACGGAGACATTATTGGGCTCTCACCGAACAATTCAGAAGACCCGAGCGATTGGTCACATAATTAGTCTGGAGAATGCCAACTTCGAGAATTATAGAAAAATTGCGAAAAAAGCGCTGCTATGTGGAATAGCGGGGTTTTAAGTTTTCCAAATTATTTATTTAACTTCCCAGGTGTCCCCACCTGTAAGCAGGCTCTCCAGATCGCCTGGTCCCTGTTCGGCAATTGCTTCGGCTATTTGGTCATTAACTTGCCCGGCGTACTCGGCCCTACTTACATTTCGGAAGATGCCTATTGGAACATGGTCCAATACCGAAGCTGAAAGCCTGGAAAGAGCGAAGGCATAAGACGGGTCCGGGTTATTGGCATTATGTATAACTAGTTCACTTTCCGAAACACTCTCAAGTTCGACCACTTTCATTGATCCTTCTTGATAAATAACACCGTGAGTTTGAGATTTAATGGGCTGGCCTTGGACTAATTGCAAAATTGCCGAATTCTTTGTCTCGCCATCTTTCAAAATTTGGTAGGCATCGTCATTAAATATGGGGCAGTTTTGGTAAATCTCAATCAGAGCCGAGCCATTGAACAGAGACGCTGCACGCAAAATTTCAGTCAAATGTTTACGATCGCTATCTATTGACCGGGCTACAAAGGAAGCTTCGGCTCCAAGAGCAAGTGAGATTGGATTAAACGGAGTATCCAATGAGCCAGCGGGAGTGGATTTCGTAATTTTGCCTTGCTCGCTAGTTGGGGAGTATTGGCCTTTAGTCAGGCCGTAAATTCTGTTATTGAACAGCAATATCTTTAAATTTACATTGCGTCGCAGGGCATGAATCAAGTGGTTTCCACCAATAGAAAGGGCATCTCCATCACCCGTAATAACAAAGATCGAAAGATCAGGTCTCGATATCGCTAAGCCTGTTGCAAGTGTTGGTGCCCGACCATGGATTGAATGGATTCCAAAAGTTTCTAAATAATATGGAAAGCGAGAGGAGCAACCAATTCCCGAGATGAAAACGATATTTTCGCGTGGCACTCCAAGCTCGGGCAGAAATGATTGCACTGTCGAAAGAATTGAGTAGTCCCCGCACCCAGGACACCACTTAACTTCCTGGTCTGATGTGAAGTTTTTCTTTGTCAAAGCTATATCAGTCATGTAGCACCGCCATTGCTGCCTCGATTAATTCGACTGTCGAGAATGGCAGCCCTCGAACCCTGTTATAACCAGTAATATCCTTTAGGAATTCTGATCTAAGCAACATAGCCAATTGTCCTAAATTCATTTCAGGAACGATGACTCGATCATATTTTGAAAGAATTTGGCCTAAGTTTTTTGGAAATGGGTTTATGTATCGCAAATGGGCTTGCGCAATCTTTTCGCCATTAAGTCGAAGGGCCTCTACTGCGGCTGAAATCGGTCCGAATGTTGAACCCCAACCTAGTAATAGAACTTTGGCGTCGTTGTTTGGGTCATCTACTTCTAAGTCAGGAATTTCAATGCCGGCTACTTTGGCGGCGCGAGCACGAACCATAAGGTCGTGGTTAACTGGATCGTAGGAGATTGCACCAGTCTTATCTGCCTTCTCAACTCCGCCAATTCGGTGTTCCATTCCTTTTGTGCCTGGAATAGCCCATGGCCTAGCCAAAGTTTTTGCATCGCGTTCATATGGCAAGAAATTCTCTTGACTTTTTGCAAATTCGACCCGTAGGTCAGGCAAGTCCGCTACTTCCGGAATTCTCCAAGGTTCAGAGCCATTGGCAATATAGCCGTCCGAAAGAATAAAAACTGGCACGCGATAAGTCGTGGCAATCCTTACAGCTTCCATAGCGATATCAAAACAATCACTTGCAGTAGAGGGGGCAAGAACAGCTGCTGGAGACTCACCATTTCGCCCAAACATAACCTGGAGCAAATCTGCTTGTTCTGTCTTGGTTGGTAGGCCAGTTGAAGGACCGCCGCGTTGCACATCAATTATTATTAAGGGCAATTCCAGCATGACCGCTAAACCGATCATCTCTGCTTTAAGTGCAATTCCCGGACCAGAAGTTGTTGTTACGCCGAGTGCACCGCCATAAGAAGCGCCAAGCGCAGATCCAACAGCCGCAATCTCATCTTCTGCTTGAAAAGTTATGACACCAAACTTCTTATGTTTTGAAAGTTCATGCAAAATATCCGAAGCAGGTGTAATCGGATACGAACCCAAGAAAAGTTTCAGATTGCTGCGACTAGATGCAGCGATTAATCCATATGAGATAGCAACATTTCCGCTCATATTTCGATACTTACCAGGCGGCATTTTTGCCGGAGCTATTTCGTAGGAAACGGCAAAATCCTCGGTTGCCTCCCCATAGTTCCAGCCAGACTTGAAAGCTATTAAATTAGCCGCTAATAGATCCGGTTTTTTTGCAAATTTTGCCGCGAGAAAATTTTCAGTAGATTTTGTATCTCGGTGGTACATCCACGTCAGAAGCCCAAGTGCGAACATGTTCTTGGAACGCTCTGCATCTTTGCGAGTTAGATTTAATTCAGAAACTGCTGCAACTGTAATGCTGGTTAATGCTACGGCGTGCACTTTGTAACTATCCAGCGATCCATCCTCAAGTGGATTCGATTCATACCCGACTTTCGTAAGATTCCGTGGTGAAAATTCGTCACGATCTACGATGATGGTTGCACCCCTCGGCAAATCTCGAATATTCGCTTTGAGAGCCGCCGGATTCATCGCGACTAAAACATCTGGAGCATCTCCTGGGGTTTGAATATGATGATCAGCGAAGTGAAGCTGGAAGGATGAAACTCCGGGAAGTGTTCCTTGGGGAGCCCGGATCTCGGCAGGATAGTTAGGCAGAGTTGAAATATCATTTCCTAAACTCGCAGTGTCCATAGTGAAACGATCTCCCGTGAGTTGCATGCCATCGCCACTATCGCCGGCGAATCTAATAGTTACTTGATGAAGCGGAACTACAGTTTTGGTCACGACCACATCCTCTCACTTTGGATGTCTTGCAATGAAGGAAAATCTGGAAAAATAAATTAGTTACATCACAAAATATCGGCCTCGTGGGGGCTAGCACTCTTTGAGCTTCTAACATATATTCAAATGGCTAGTAGTACGCTATGGAACTATTTCCAAATCAGGATTGAGGAAGCCATGAAAAAGATATACCTGTTCGTTGAAATCGATATTAAGACCGGTCAGAAAGCGGAATTTTTGGGAAAACTTTTGAACCATGGAGCGCATATTCGAAGTGAAGAAGGGTGCGAAGCGTTAGAAATTTTTCAAGATACGCAAAACCAAGATCGGATTTGTGTATGGGAAATTTGGACAGATAGGACTTTGTGGGATTCTCATATGATCAATGATGCTAGCAGAGCATGGCAAATTGTGGCGAAGGAATTTGTGCATGGAGAAAAAATTACTGTAATGAACTCACTATAGAAATGAAAGAAGAAGATCGATCGATATTTGATATGGAGCCAGTGACTCCAACGAAAAGTACGCCCTATGGAAATTCTGAAGACCAGGTCATTGATTTCTATCTGCCCGCCAATATAGCTAAACCATTAGTTGTCTTAATCCATGGTGGGTATTGGCGCTCTGAATATGATCGGCGCCATTGCACTCCGCTGGCAAGCAACATCGCGAAGGATGGGTGGCCTGTTGCGCTGATTGAGTATCGAAGAATAATTGGAAATCCTGATGCCATGATTTCAGACGTTCTAACTGCAGTAGAAGTCGTAAAGAAAGAATTCTCGAAAATTATCTTGCTTGGTCATTCTGCTGGCGGGCATCTGGCGCTACTCGTTGCAAATCAAACTAGTGCGGTGGGCGTCATTGCACTTGCTCCTGTTACAGATCTACTGCGGGCAGAGGAGCTGGATCTTGATGAAGGAGCAGTATCTGATTTTCTTGGCTGCCCGGCAGAAATTCGAAGGGATTTAGATCCTATGCGATGCAATCAACCAAAAATGAAAACGGTTTTGATACATGGAGCATTGGATATGCGAGTACCAATCCAATTCTCGAGGGATTATCTATTCTTAAAGCAGCTAAATGATCTTGACCTTTTAGAGGTAGCTAACCTCGGTCATTTTGAACTTATCGATCCACGGCAAGAGGTCTACCAAGTGCTAAAAACTGCGCTTTCACAGATTAATTAGCCGATTATTTGACAGCTCTTTACCTTAGAGTAGCAAGCACAAGGTAAAGTTTCTTGCATGGCCAAGAAGATTATTGTTCACGCGGGTTTTCACAAGACCGGAACAACTGCAATCCAGTCAAGTTTCTTCGCCGCCACTAAGGAATTAGAAAAAGCAGGAATCACCTACCCTCATGTTGGGGGAAAAGCTCACCACAAGGCCATCTCATCTTTAATGGGCAAGACTTGGGGCTGGGAGGACCGTGGCGGTGTACCTGCTACAGATAAGAAGTGGCAAGAATTCCTGACCAAAATAAAGAGAGCCAAAGGAACTGCTCTAATCAGTTCCGAATTCCTATGCGAATTAGATGACGAGCAAATCGCCAAATTCAAGCGAGATATCGCGGTAGATGATGTAAAAATCTACTTCACTCTCCGTCCCCTACTTAAAATTATTCCATCTGCCTACCAACAACATTTAAAGATCGGCATTAAGAGCAATTATGAAAAATGGCTACATTCGATTCTGGACGAGCCAGGGGTCTCCACTATTACACCTTCGTTCTGGGTTCGCCATATGCACTCTGAGGTACTCGCGAAATGGGCGAAGCATTTTGGAAAAGAAAATGTATTTTTGATTGCGGTCGATGAAATGCAGCCACAATTTATTTATGATCAGTTCAATAAGGTATTTGAATTAAACCCAGATTTTTTGAAGCCCCAAAATGATCAGGATAGCAATAGATCACTGACACTAAATGAAATTGAATTACTCAGAGCCGTGAATAAGAAATTTCCTAAAAAACGAAGTTGGCATGATTATGAAACTTTTATTCGAAATGGCGCCTTCAAGTACCTAACAAATAAGGTGGTTCCTGGCCCAGAGGAAGCAAGGCTTTTAACTCCACAGTGGGCAGTTGATATTGCTGAATTTCTTTCACTGAAAAGTGTAAAAGAAATCAAGGAATTGGGAATTACAATTATTGGGGATTTGGATTCCTTTAAAGAAGCCAGGATAGCGATCGGAGAAAATTCAGATGTGAAAATGATCCCGGTCGAACTTGCTGCCAAGGCTTTAATCGCCATGGATTTAGGTGTTGTCGAAAAATTGCCCACCGCGTATGTTGCTAGAACTCTTTGGAAAATGGCCAAGCGGGATCTCAGAGCAAAAATTAAATTCAAAAGGTAAAAAAGTTTACTTTAAACCTTCGTTGGCGCGATCCAGGTCTGCTTGAAAATCAACTTCGACTGCAAACAAATCTGAAATATCCACTGGTTCTAATTGGATTCCATTTTTCTCGATAGCTAATTCCAGCCCACGTTCGAAATAATCCTGATCTTCGCAAAGTTCAAGCTGGGTTATCACTTGCTCTTTTTCATAAGCAGAAATAAAGTTAATGCCCACAGCTTCACCAAGGGCGTTCTTTACCGTCTTGGAAAGTTCCTTAATAAAACCCTTTTCATCGACGGTGTACTTAACTTCTTCATCCGCTGTAGTAGAAGTATTAACGCAGATAAATGATTTTTCAGCCGTGATTCTTTCGGAAATTCTTTCTAGAACTTTTGAATCGAAAACCACATCACCATTGAGCCATAAAACTCCTGATTCTTGGCTGGCACGGAGGGCTCTCATTAAACTTTTTGAAGTGTTTGTTTGATCGTAAACTTCGTTATAGACAAAGGAAGCGGTCGGGTGGGCTTCCATGATCATTTCTAACTTAAAGCCAACAACTACGGTAACGCGCGCTTTATCGCCGAATACTTTGGCAACATTTTCCATCTGCTGTTGCATGATTGACCGACCATCGGATAATTCGGTCAGTGGCTTGGGCCAGGGTTTTCCCAACCTAGTTCCCATTCCAGCCGCCAGAATTACAACTTGAATAGCCATATCAACCTTCTTTACCCGTCATTTTCTTGAAAAATTGCCATGTAGGAGCGATAGATTACCGCTTATGACCTCGAATCTTAGGACCATGGAAGTCAATGAGGAAACCACGATTGCTGAAGTTTTGAAGGCTTTTGAGGCCAGCAACGAGGACCTGCTATTGGTCGATGCAAATACGGTAGTTACACAGCCCCATTTGGAACTCGTAACAGATTATCCAAGAAAAATCTCCACAGCCTTAGTTGCAAAACTTAAAAATGGTGACACTCGAGTTGGAAATTCTCAAATAACAGGCGCAAGCTCAGGATTTCATGAGGTTGGTTACGGGAACCATATATTTCTCGGCATTATTAGATTAGCTCAGTCCCAACGAGTTCAAATTTTGGAAGTTTTTTCAGAGATTCAAAAGACCAAGCACCAGGGACAGGCAATTGATTTGATTTTGGTGGGTTTGGTAAGAAGTGCAATAACAGTTGCGCCCGCAGAAGTGGTGGGAGCTCCTTTTATAAGATCTTCCGAAAAGGCTGAGCGCGAAAAAGTTTCAGAAGAAATATCGAATCTCAATGAGGCAAGACTTCGACTCAAACTGGCCAATCGAGCTAACGATGGTTTCTACTCGGTATTTTTCTTGCGCAAAATTTCCAAATTGTTTACTTGGCTTGCAGTCCGATTGAAAATGACGCCCAATCAAGTCACCCTAGTTTCCTTTGGTGTTGGCCTGCTTTCTGCTTATGAATTTAGTCGCGGAAATTTCTGGGCAATTTTTATGGGCGCAGTCTTGTTGCAATTGAGCATCATTATTGATTGTGTTGACGGTGAACTGGCAAGGTACACGCGCCAATTCTCGCCCCTGGGTGCTTGGCTTGATGCAATTACCGACCGCATTAAAGAGTATTTAGTTTTCTTTGCGCTGGCATTTGGCGCGGCGAAGAGTGGGAGGGATCTTTGGATTCCTGCGATGGCCATGATGCTGCTGCAAACATTTAGGCATCTATCGGATTATAATTTTGCTCGAATAAATAAATTCCGAGCGCCGGCATTGCAAGCTCTGCCATTTGAAATTAAATCAGATGGGTATGTGGTTGTTGAGCGAGAGAAGCGAACACGTTTTGAGTATTGGTCAAAGAAGGCGCTGCACTTTCCAATAGGTGAGCGATGGCTTGCAATCAGCGCTTCATCAGTACTTGGTGGAGCAGCTTTCACTTTCACGATTATGCCGATTCTCTCGTTAATTTCGCTGGTATTAGTGTTTAGGGCAAGAATCCGAAAGAGTCGAACTTGGCCGAAATCGCGAGTAAATAAGAGTTTCATCGACGATCAATTAGATTCCTTTAAAAACAAGAATTCTATAAATAGGTTTGACTGGCTCGAACCTTCTCTACTTCGCCTTGCAGAGGGCGTAATAATTATTGAATTAGCATTTGTAAGTGATTTAGATCGTTCAAAATTATTCTTGATTCTATTCGCAATTCTTTTCAACCACTATGACAATATGTATCGGGCCTTACAGGCAGAGCGCAAACCTAGTTGGTTGGTGATTGCTGGAGGACATGTCTATGGGCGTTTAGCGCTAATTCTATTATGGACTTGGCTGGAACTTTCACTTGATTACCTAATATATTATTTCTCAATTCTGTTCTTTATCGTTTCTTCCATACAATGGGTACTCAGTAATAAAGCGAGAAATTCTTAAATGAACGCTCGCCCTATTAGACCAACCATTGCGCAGATTCGTGAAGTGTCTCAGCCACCTTCCGTTACAGGAAGATCCACATCAGAGCACTGGATCGCCGATCTTTATCAGAGAAAAATTTCTCCCTATATAACTCGGCTACTTCTAATGACTCCAATCACGGCTAATGGAGTCACCTGGCTGATGATTTTCATCGGAGCATCTATTGGCCCCGCACTTTTAATTTCAGGCTGGACTGGGATTTTCTTGGCATTTATTCTGAGTCAATTGCAGATGTTAATAGATTGCTGTGACGGTGAAGTGGCTAGATGGTGCGACACGAAATCTGCGGCGGGAATCTTTCTAGATAAATTAGGGCATTATCTGGCCGAAGGGCTAATTCCAATCTTTCTTGGCCTGCGTTTGGCTAATTGGCCAAATGAATCGATTAGCGGCACAACCTACCCATTTATTGGTGCACTCCTGGCTTGTTTAGTTATTTTCAATAAAGGTTTAAACGACGCAGTTCATGTGGCTCGGGCATTTTCCGGAATGTCGAAGATCCAAGACCTACCAGAAATCAACTTACCTGCCTCAACTTGGTTAAAGCGAGTAAGAAGACTTTTTGACTACATACCAGCACAGCGCATTTTTCACTCTATAGAGTTCACAATCTTAATCGTAATTTTTTCTAACTTTAATGGATTCATCAAGATTGCTCTTGGAATATCAATCTTTGTAACAATCGGTCACGTAACAGCTATAGTTTCTTCACCTAAATTAAGGAATAATTAGCCCATGAAATTGATTCTCGGCCAGTTAAAAGCAGCTTTTTTCCAGCTTTTTGCCACCCCAAAACATCGAACAATTCTAATTGTGTTTGTTTTACTTGCTGCTCTAGTTTCAGTTTCAGAGCTCGCGATTGCTAAGTTATTTGGTCATATTATTTTGGCCGAAGAAACTTTGCCTAAATCGCAGCTGATTATCTATATCGGAAGTTTTTTGTTGCTTTTCATCGTAGTACGGACCGCACATTTCGTGCAACGAATTTATCGAGTAAATGTGTTTGATAATGCATTTAAGGAAACAAATCTGGAGTTAAAGAAACGGAAGATGCTGTGGCGGTGGAAACTAGCCTTTGAGCTTACGACGATTCTTAGCAAACTGACTTCTTTAGTCGTGGTCGTAGTTTTCCTTACAATCCTAAACTGGAGATTTGGAATCATCAACATAATTGTCATAGTTGTAATACTGCAAATATTCGGCCGTCTATTTAAGAAGCAATTAAAGGTGCAACGAAAATTTGTCAAGGCAAGGATAGAGAAAATGCATGTCCCTCATGCAATTCGATTTGGTGCCCGAATAAGGTCAGGAGAGCTTGGCAATTTAATTTCAGGAATAGCCATGCTAATTCTTATGGTTGCATTATTGGGGCTGGGAATTTCTGGATCTATAAAGGCGGCTAATACGATCGTTCTATTTTTCGGAATAAGAATGCAGAATTCGAATCTTTCGGCAATTGCAATTGGGCTAATGAGATTTGCAAAGGCAAAAATCCGTAGTGTTTAAGGATTTGATCGTGGGCTATTCAACACTACCGTCTCGATTGAGATCGATTCATTTTTTGCCCAACGTAAGTTCTCTTGTAATTATCCAAAATCCTGATTCGGAAGTGATACCCGAACTAGATGTCCAGGTCAGAACAGTTGAATTAAATAGCATTGGTGTTGCCAAGAGCAGAAATGCAGCAATCGATAATGCGCAAAGCAAGTACCTTCTCTTTGCAGACGATGACATTGAGTTTGTTCCAGAGGGCGTTTCCAAGATTATCGATTATTTGGAAGCGAATCCGAATATTTCGATAGCGCTCTGCCAGACCGTGAACGAGGCAGGAGAATTGCGAAAGAATTATCCAAATAAGGCACGCCGGTTAAAGCTTAGGAATTCTGCCAAGGCCGCGACCTATGAAATGTTTATTCGAGTCGAAGATATTAAGCGGGCTGGAATCCGGTTTGATGAAAATTTTGGCGCCGGTGTGGCAAATTATTTGGGCGATGAGTACATTTTTATCGCCGATGCGCTCAGATCTGGCTTGAAGGGAGTCTTCTTACCAGTGGTTGTGGCGAAACATCCTGCTCTGAGCTCAGGAAGTTTCCAAGATTCTTCGATAGATAGAGTGGCAAGAGGCAGAGTATTTCAGCGAGTATTTGGTTTTTGGGCGCCGGTGGCTCGGCTACTTTTTCTTGTCAAACCGCCATTTAGGAAATTAGGGTTAGTTAACTCAATTCTTTTCATTTTTGGAAGATGAAAGTTTACGCGCACAGGGGAGCCTCGGGTAGAAAACCCGAAATGACGATGGCGGCATATCTGGCAGCCATCGAGGATAAGGCCGATGGTTTTGAATGCGATGTACGTTTAACGAAAGATCTTCAGATCATCTGCCATCACGACCCAACTACCAAGCGATTGTCGGGAAAGAATCTACGAATCTCTGGCACTGATTATGACGAAATTCGGGCCACTGGTGAGGTCCTAAAGCTTGCTGAATTGCTGGATTTAGCCATATTGAACAGAAAGAATTTATTGATTGAGACAAAACATCCGGTAAAAAGTGGCGGGGTGATTGAAGGAAAAGTTTTGGAACTCTTGGCTGAAAATAAGCAAGAAATAGCAAAAGCTGAAATTTCGATTTTCCTTATGTCTTTCTCAGCTCTCGCTGTTAAACGGATTGGGAAGAATGCTGAAAAAATCAAGATTACAAAGTATTTAATCTCCACATTGCTGAGCCCAACTGAAAATTTAGCCATTGACTTGCATCTAGCGAAACGTTATCGCGGACTTATCAATTACTTATTAGGGCGCAGGAAGATGGTTTTTGTTTGGACAGTCAATGAGTATATTGATCTAGAGCTATGCAGGCGGGCAAAAGTGAGCGCTGTTATTTCGGACTTTCCGGCGCGGGCACACGCTGATGAATAAATCGAAGTTGGATTTGTCTATCTTAATCTCTACTTACTGCCTGGTTTTGATCACCATCGCAGGATTAATGAATATATCTACAAGCTCAACTCATGTTAGACGCTATGTTCAAAAGATTGAAAAAGTTGCACCACCCCAACCAGAACCCATGCCACTTCTCTGCTTCAACTTAACGACTAAGGAATTACGTACTAGTGATGTAGTAAGCATGTGTGCAGATGGCGAGGAGTCATTGGGAACAACGGAGATTGTTCATTTAGAAGTTCCTCCAACCTCACTGAATCGCACGCTAGAAATTCGCTTCTTGGCCGCACAAGCAGAAGCCTTGAAGTTAGGAATTTCTTTGCAAATTACTTCAGGGTTTAGGTCTCGCGATCTGCAGGCACAATTGCACGCCAACGCTGTCCGGAAATATGGCTCGGAGGAAGAAGCATCAAAGTGGGTACTTCCTCGAGAAGTCTCACACCACCCATGGGGAACAGCCATTGATATAAATTATCCAGGTGATCCAGTGGCCGATAAATGGCTGGAAGAAAATGGAAATCTCTTTGGTTTGTGTCGTGTATATGAGAACGAGTGGTGGCATTTCGAGCCAACAATTGCTCCCGGCGAAAGTTGTCCGCCGATGCTATCGAACGCGTTAGGCAGTTTGCCTAGTGACGAATCAGTTAATAATTAATATACTCAATGCATGACAATTCAACTTCCAAATAAATTAGGCGTCCATGCTCTTGTTTGGGTTGGAGGTTGGTCGCAAGCCGAATGTAGAGAGGCAATTAAGAATACAGTCGAGGCCGGTTACGATCTGATTGAGATTCCAGCACTCGACCCTTCATTAATTGATACTGCCCACACTCTGGCAACTTTGAAAGAATTCGGAATCAAAGCGGCCTGTTCAATGGGGTTGTCGTTCGATGCCGACATCAATAACGAGGACTCAGAGATAGCAGCCAAGGGCGAAGCGCGACTAATGGCAGCGTTAGATGTTGTGTCAGAAATCGAAGGTGATTATCTTGGTGGCGTTCTATTTAGCGCACTTGGCAAGTATTCTCATCCAGCAACTTTAAAGTCTCGTTCGAATTCAGTTGCTTCACTAAAACGCCTTGCGATAGCGGCACAAGCAAAAGGAATAACAATTGGACTGGAGCCAGTAAACCGATATGAATCGAATTTAATTAATACTATTGACCAAGCTGTGGAAATGATTAAAGATATCGGCGAGCCGAATGTTAAGGTGCACATAGATATCTATCACATGAATATAGAGGAACAAGACTTAGCGTCTCCTATTATCAATAATGCGGAACATATTGGCTATGTACACATCGGCGCCAGCCACAGAGGAGGACTCGGAACTGGAAACGTTGATTTTGATCAATTATTTGGCGCACTAGCGAAAATCAACTACAAGGGTGTGATTACTTTTGAAAGTTTCTCATCAGCAATCGTTCACCCTGATCTTTCCCTAGCATTAGCAATTTGGCGAAATCTTTGGACCGAGAACAAACCAATGGCGCTAAATGCCCGAAAATACATGGTGGAACATATTGTTAGGGCAAACAATCTTTCTTAAATCAAACCGCTAACGGTGCATCTTTTGCAAGAGGTGGTCGGCAGACAATGCCACTCGCACCATTAAGAATCCAGCTTCCCGCAGAGTGTGGAATCAAGACTGCATCGCCTTTCTCGGCGCTCATTTCAGAGTGATTTTCAAAAGCGATCTTTCCACTTCCATCTAAAATCAGGGCAATGCTAAATCCAGCGGCCACTTTACTTTGGATCCCAGCGAGATAATCAGCGCGGAAATATGGATCAGCCACAGCAGTAAAGACCGACTGGTCACCCTGGCTAAATAGGCGATTGGAAAATACCAATTTACTTGCCTCATCTTTTTCAATTGGGGTATACCTAAGTGCATCGAGTACCGTGTCAAAACCCAAACCAAGGTGTCCATCTTTAACGCCATCGACAGCAAAGTCATTCCACTCCAATAGTGCGGAGAGATCAGTTGGCTCTTGGAGTTCTAAGACAAATATTCCGGCGCCAATAGCATGAGGAGTTCCGGCTGGAACAAAAACGGTATCCCCCGCTTTAACATCAAATTTCTGCAATGAAGCAAGTAAACCATCGGCATCACGAGCATCTACCATTTTGGAAACTTCTGGTTTCTTCATCTCGGTATTAAATCCGAGCCCAACGTTAGCTCCTGCTGGAGCTTCCAAAATTATCCAGGCCTCAGTCTTTCCATGATTTAGCGCGAGGTGATCCTTTGCAAACTTACGATTAGGGTGAAAATGAACGGGAAGTCTTTGATCTGGATCAAGTAATTTCATTAACAATTCTGTACTAGCACCAAAAGTATTTAGATGCTCGCCGCCCAGCCATTGTTCTGGATTAGCGATGACAGAATCTCGCAAAAAACTTCCATCAGATAAGACAGAAAGTCCCATAGTCTTCTCGCCAAATCGCGTGGTCATCGATCCGATCCACTCCTCAGGGCGCATTGGTCCGCCTGGGCCATTACGGAGGGCTCCGATGCGGTAGCCACCCTTATAGAAGTGATCAAATTGATTGGATGCGAGTTTTTGAGGAGTAATCATAGAAGGCAATTTACACTGAATAAAATATTATGGCTACGATAAAACTTTCCTGGCACTTAATCCAAAAGCAAGCGCTAGGGCAGCCGGAACTAACATTGCCCAACGCAGAGTTAGTAGGTCGGCAAGGACTCCTAGAAGTGGAGGTCCAATCACAAAACCAAAGTAGGCAATTCCAGTCACAAGGGCCACTCCCTGGGCCGCAGAAATTTGCCCAGCATTATCTTTATTCGCCACACTTCCGGTGGCGCTAATCACCATAGGGATTACAGTTGCAAGTCCAATCCCAAACATCAGCCAGCCAAAAATCATGCCGTAAATATTTCCAACCATTAACCCACTGGTCAGCCCGATTCCTGCTACTAAACCAGACCAAGTTAGCAGTTTTGTAGCGCCAAATCTCTGTGCCAAGAAATCACCAGAAAATCTTCCAATGACCATAGTGAGTGAGAAAAATACATATGGCAGAGCCGAGACAAAGGGTGTTGCTCCGAAACTTTCACGTGCAAGAACCCCACCCCAGTCACTTGCTGCTCCTTCTCCTAGTGCGCCGCATAATCCAAAGAGGCCAAGAACATAGAATTTACGGGGCATTTTATATTTTTTCCGAGCACCCAGAGAGTGCATATCTGCACTTGCGGGTAGAAACCAATTTCGCGTAGTCAGTGCTACTAAGAATGTAAATATTGCAATTGCCAAAACGTGGGCACGAATTGGGACTCCGACGCTAGCCAACGTCCCGCCGATCGCCCCACCACTTAGGCCGCCAATTGACCACATTGCATGAAAGGTGCTCATGACCCGTTTCCCTGCTTTATTTTCTAAAGCTGCTGCATGTGCATTCATTGATAGATCATGAATCGAGGAGAGGGCTCCATAAATAAATAGAGAAAACAAAAACCAAGGAAGGTTAAAGAGAAGTCCGACCAAAGGGAGGGCGAGACTTAGAGTGAAGGCCGAGTACCTTGTTAAGGGCCCACTTCCATATTTAGCTGCGCTTCGACTTGCCGGACGCAACGCAGATAAGACTCCGATCGATGCGCAAAATAGCGAAGCACCAAGTACCGCATTTGAAATTCCCAATTCAGTTTTAAAATCTGGGATTCTAGAAACAAAATTTCCGATAGTGAATCCATTGATCAAGAATGCAATAAGCGTTGCGAGCCTAGCCTTTCGGAACTCATCGCTCTTAAACATGCGGTCATCCTAGTATTACCCCTACTCTTAACCTCATGCTCGAGTTAAATGGTACGAATGTAATATCTGAATCTGAAAGAAGTGGCTCGCCTCGAAGTTTATTTTGGCCCTGGGCGGCAGGCAATGTCTCCTTACTAGCACTTTCATATGGCTCATTCTTTTTAGGCTTTGGCATTTCGTTCTGGCAGGCAACATTTGCGGCCATAATCGGAACAGTCGCGTCATTCTTCCTGGTTGGGATCAGTTCCTTGGCCGGCAAAAGGGCCAATGCCCCAACAATGACCCTCTCCCGAGCAGCATTTGGCGTCAAGGGCAATATTGTTCCGGGCCTACTTTCATATCTAATTTTCGTGGGCTGGGAAACCGTTCTGGTTTCTTTAGCTACCTTAGCCACAGAGACTGTTTTCACCAGAGTGGGCAATATTGAACCAAATGTTTCCAGAATTTTAGGTTTTGCAATTGCTGCGGGCTTAACTATTTTTGGTGGGGTCCTAGGTTTCCAAGTAATCATGAGAATTCAAAAAGTTTTAACAATTGCAACAATCATCTTGACCGTTGGCTACATCATCTTGACCCTTGATCAAGTCAGTTGGAGCGCCATCTCGGCAATTCCAAGTGGAAGTTTCGAGGCTTTTATTGGTGCACTTATCTTTGGTGTGACCGGAATTGGATTGGGCTGGGTAAATGCTGCCGCCGATTATTCACGCTATCTGCCCCGTAGCGCTTCGAGTCGTGGAGTGATTGGCTGGACAGTTTTTGGGGCTTCGATAGTTCCAATTGTTTTAGTTATTTATGGCTCCCTTCTTGCTGGCAGCAGCCAAGAACTCGGAGAAAGAATTGCGATGGATCCGATTGGTGCACTTACAACTCTTGTTCCTACTTGGTATCTAATTCCATTTGCAGCCGTTGCCATTCTTGGCTTAATTGGCGGTGCAATCCTTGACTTATATTCCTCTGGCATAACGCTTGTTTCCGTAGGCCTACCGGTAAAGCGCCACGTGGCCGCATCAATTGACGCAGCAATAATGACGTTAGGCACCATTTACATCGTTTGGATTGCCGGAGACTTCTTTGCGCCATTTCAGGGCTTTCTCATAACTCTTGGCGTGCCTATCGCGGTCTGGTCTGCAATCTTTGTGGCAGATGTAGTTCTTAGGAAACGAGATTATGTTGAAGCTGACTTGTTCGATCCAAAGGGTATTTATGGTGCTTGGAATATCCGCTCTATAGCCCTTGTCGCAGTCGGAACGGTTATTGGCTGGGGTTTTGTCACCAATACCTTTGCCAGCTGGTTGAATTGGCAGGGTTACTTTCTGAGTCTAATTGGCGGCAAAGATGGACCTTGGGCTTATTCAAATATCGGCGTAATTCTTGCCTTGGTGATTGGCTTCCTTGGACATATTTTATTGGCAAGAAAAACTATCAGAAAGCAGGAGCAATAAAAAAGCCCCCGATCATCTCGGGGGCTTTTTTGTACTTCTATTTACATAAATGAAGGCGTAATAGCAGAAGCTGCTACACCAGCAATTGCAATCCAAGTGAACCAAGAACCAGCAGTGCGCATGCGCCATGATTCAAGTACTGGATTAACATTTGTACGGCCACTTCTTAGCACTAAGCCAAGAGCCAAGAAAATAGCGACGATATAGTGGAAGAGGTTTCCTCCAGCAATAAGCGTCACGCAAGATGCATATGCACCCTCAAAAGCTCCAGATTCGCCATCAATAAATGGAAGGTTAGCGAGTTGATCGAACTGCGCATACGCTCCATAAGCCAATGAGAGTAGAGCGATCGCAGAGAAACTTCTCTGATGACTTGGATCGCGCATCGCTAATCTGTGAACCAGAGCAGCAATGATTAGTGGGATTACGACTTTCCAACCAGTAGAAGTTGCAAGAGTATGTCCGCCATCTGGGATCCATCCGCCATTTTGATCAAGGTTTCTCAGATAGAAATAAGAGAAGATCAATGCGAAGACGAACGATCCATCGGCGACAATTAGGAGGCGAACTCCAAGGCGTTCACGACGGCCAACAACTTCCGGTGCATCATGATGGACGTGAAATTTAGTATCTGTTGACATTATTTTGCACTCCTTCCGTATCCATAAGGATCACTTGTTACAACTGGTGGGGTATCGAAGTTAGTTAGTGGAACAGGATAAGGAACAGTCCATTCCAGAGTCTTTGCGCCCCATGGGTTCATAGGCGCTATCTTTCCGTGGCGCCATGAGTGAACAACAGCCCAGAGAAGAATTATGAATCCAATTCCAACTGTGTAAGCACCGACTGTGCTTATTCTGTTGGAGTTAATGAATTCAGATGCATAGTCAGCTACGCGTCGTGGTTGTCCTTCTGAACCGGCAATAAACATGCCGAGATAGAGAATCTGGAAGCCGATTTGGATTAGCCAGAATGAAACGTAACTTGCGCGCTCATTTAACATGTGACCAGTCATCTTTGGATACCAGTAAACCAAACCTGCAACGGCTCCAGTAAGTGCTGCGCCCATTAGCGTGTAATGAAAGTGTGCAGTTACATACATTGAACCATGTAGATATTGATCGGCCGGAACATCTGAGAGGTACAAGCCGGTTATGCCACCGATAAGCATGTTCCACAAGAAGGCGTAGGCACCAAGCATGGGAACTTTAAGCCAAGGCTTGCCGTTCCAAAGAGTTCCAAGAATTACGAGGAAGATAAGTCCAGTCGGAACTGAAATCATTTCTGTTGTAACCATGAAAGGTCCGTTTAGCATTGGCATCCAGCCTGACATATACATGTGGTGTGCCCAAACCAGAACTGAAAGTCCGGCGATTCCGGCAAATCCGACAACAGCTGCGGTATATGAGAAGAGTGGTTTTCTTACAAAAACCGGAACAATTTCCATAATAATCGCAACACCAGGAACAAGGATTACGTAGACCTCAGGGTGGCCCATAATCCAGAATAGGTGCGCATATAGCCAGCCAGTGCCGCCGACATTTGCATCAAAAAACCCAGTCATGAATGAGCGATCCATCGCAGTCTGAATCATTGCCACCATAAATGTTGGGAATGCTGGGATTGCAAGGGCAACAGAAACTGTGGCACCAATTACGAAAATTGGCACACGGTTCCAAGACATTCCTTTCGCACGCATTGTTATGACAGTTGCCGTGATATTCATACCAGCAACTGCAGTAGAAACAGCGAAGATAATGATTGTTGCCAAGAAAGCGTTCATTCCTGGACCGGCCTGAACGCTAAGTGGCGCATAAGCTGTCCAACCAGTTGGAATTCCTCCTAGGAACCAAGCGCTGCAAAGTACTGGGATTGCGGTAGCAAGAACCCACCAAGAAAGAGCATTTAAGCGGGGGAATGCCATATCAGCAGCACCGATCATGATTGGCATGATGTAGTTACCGAATGGTCCAGTTGCAACAATAATCAACGCGATAATCATGGTGATTCCGTGAAGACCAACAAGTGAGTTGTAGATAGGAGCAGTGACGAAGTGGCCGCCTGAGTTAAACAGGTCGGTACGGATCATCATCGCCATGCTGCCACCAACGGCAAGCAGCGTGATTACGCCCCACAGGTATTGGATTCCAACCACTTTATGGTCAGTGCAATATTTAAAGTAACGAGATATTCCTTGCCCGTCACCAGCCATATAGAGCTGCTCTTCAGCTGTTAGGTCTTTTCCAACCAACCAACGAACAGGTCCGATGAATGCACCAATTCCAACAAGAAAGCCGATGCTCCACATAAACATAGTGGCGAGCAAGACTTGATTGTGAAGGTGATAAACACTGGTATCTAGTGTGTTGGAAAGTCCTTTGTAAGTTCCAATTGCAAAAAGGATTCCAACAATTAAACCTGTTCCAGCATTTAATTTAGTAATTAAACTGTTCTTTGGATTCGGAATTGCCCGAGATCCTACTTGGCTATCAAGAGTTGTCATTTGGTGTTCCTATCTCCGTCTTGAGTTGATACCCAACTATTGAAATCTTCTTCAGTCATTACTTCACCGGTGGTTTCCATGTAAGCGTGGTAAAGCCCGCAAAGCTCTGCGCACTTAACATCAAATTCGCCTAACTTAGTTGGAGTGGTATCAGCAAGAGTTTCAGCCAATTTATTAGCATCAACCTTGACGCCAAGTTGAACTGGCCAGAATGAGTGGTTTACATCAACCGATACAACTTTGAATGAAACCGGGCGATCAATTGGCAACATTAATTCGTGAGAAGAAATTCCATACTCTGGATAGTCAAACGACCATGCCCATTGTGAACCAATTACGTTAACCACCATCGCATCTTCAGCATTTCTTGCCGAAGCAAGCGATGTTGAATTCTGCTCGGTCAATCCATAAAGAACTGCAACGAGCGCAAGCGCACTTGTAACAACTGACCAGAGAAGTACGACTGGTCCATTAGTTCGTGTTGCTGGGCCGTCAGGTGGTGGAGTATCGCCCTTGTGGCGATTTAGGAATGAGTAGAGAGCAATTCCTAAAACAACTCCACAAACTGGGGCTGAGATCCAAGTGAAGACCGTCATTAACTTCACTATTGCTTTCATGTCGGTACTCATGGCTGCAGGCATCCACTCTGGGTAGTACTTACCACCAAGAATTATGAACACGCCCGTGATGATCAGACCGAAAAGAGTTGATTGTAATACATCTGAGCGTCTTAAAAATTTCTTAAGTCGTTCTCCCGGTACTGGCTTTAAATCTAGATTGTCATTTTGGCTCATGCTGTGACCGTAACCTTCCCAGACATATAACCATATCCGCTCATAGCTGCACCGAATTTGGCGTAAGTATCGTCACCACAAGGAAATTCGCAGTTCCAAACATATTCGCCGGCGCCCTTAGTTAAGAACGAGAAGGTAATTGTGTGACCTTTGAAATTTGTAATTGGGTCTTCAGTTGGCACCCAACCAATTTCGTCATCTTCTTCAACTCGGAGTAGAGGAACACTGACAAATAAAGGATCCTGTGTTGATTGAGGTATTCCGTGCAAGGTCCAAGTGTGCTGAATTTTATTGTAAGGCAAGGAGTCATATTCCACACCGTCAATATTTACAGTACCACTTACCGTGCCCATAACTTTTCCGAAGAATGGATTGTTGAGTTCTTCGCCGCCGTCATAACCATGGATGGTCATTGTGATGTAAGTATTTGCTGGGAGTACTAAATGATTTGAAGGCCCATATTGAACCCAATCATTTTTCATTCCAGTGAATCCATCTGCGTGCGCCTGCTCAGTATCGGCATAGACGCCCATTGTTAGGGAAGCCTTTGGATATTCTTTGCCATCGACATTTATCGTGTCTGCTTCTTTGGTCGCAAATAACTTGCCATTTGGATCTGCGCTGAATTTATTAAGCGTCACGCCAACGCCAACAACGACGGAGATCGAAAGTGCGGTTGCAAGAATTGCGCTCGCCGCCCTTTTTCCCGCCGTCATATTAGATTTAGCCATATGTTTTAGCCTTCCCTTATTTAGTCCCTATTTAGTTTTGCATTTGTGGTTGTTCTGACCTGTGGTCCAGGTCATACAATGGTCAATATGGTAGGGGTATAGGTAGGATATCGGAACACTTTTATGGCAAAATGTCGGGAAAATTATGAGAAATCGGTGTGATCAATGGGGCTAAACCCAGTTTGGGACCTTTTCTTCGCCATAGCGTTAATCGCCAAGACCACCTGGTATTTCAGGGAGAAACCTAGAACTCACGGGGTCTCAACCCTGAGGCAGATCTCTTTCTATACTGGGATGGGACTGGCCTTTCTGCTCTTAGTTGGCCCAATTTCCCACGCCGCGCTCTCGAGTTTCTGGATTCATATGATTCAGCACGTTGGCCTCATGATGCTTGTTTCTCCCTTGATTGTTCTGGGTTCCCCTATCAAGATTTTGGTGAACTCCAAAGACCCAAAGGCAAGAAAGTTCGCTCGGGCAATTGGTGGCAATGTCCTAATCAAACAACTCTTCAGGCCAGAGGTTGGTTTTGTGGTTTTCCTATCTGTTTTAATCATCACACATTTCTCGCCACTGGCAGATGCTGGAATGACAGACCCAAATGCTCACATGTTTGAACTAATTCTCTTTTTAGTAGGGGGATTTATTTATTACTACCCAGTCATGTCTGGAAATCCCCAACCCTTTAATGTTTCCTATGCGGCAAGAGTGCTTTCTTTATTTGCAATGATGCTTCCTGAAACTATGACCGGTTTCTTTTTGTATTCTGGAAATAAAATATTACATCACCTCCCAGATGGAGTAAGTATGGCAACTGGAATTGCGGATCAACGCCGAGGTGGCGCCATTATGTGGGCTATGGGGATGCTAATTGATGCGGCTTGGATCGCACTGGCGGCCAGTGATTGGATTGCAAATGAAAAAGCAATAGAGGGCGCTGATGACTAGAGAAGTTGAGCCAAAACGTAAATGGTTACTTGTGTTTATCCCAATCTGTTTAATTATGGGACTTTTAGAATTCTCCCGAGCTCTCGATGGAAAAGAACGCGCCTGGCTCTATGTTTTTGAATGGCCATTTTTCGGACTATTTATTTATTACATGTATTGGAAGCTTGGGCAGCCGCAGGAAGATTGGGATGAAAGCGACGACCCTAAACGAGAAATAGATTAAATTACCAACTAGTGTGAAGTGGACGTCCTTCGGCATAGCCCGAAGCGGATTGAATGCCCACGACTGCGCGATCGAAGAAGTCACTTATTGTGCTCGCTCCAGCATAAGTAAAAGAGGAACGCAGGCCGGCGATAATTTCATCAAGTAAATCTTCAACTCCTGGACGAACTGGGTCAATATACATTCGGGATGAGGAGATGCCCTCTTCAAATAAGGCTTTACGAGCCCTGTCAAAAGCCCCATCCTTAGATGTTCGCGCTGCTACTGCTCGGGCAGAAGCCATTCCAAAAGATTCCTTATAGAGACGACCAGTAGCGTCTCTATTTAAATCACTCGGCGATTCGAAAGTTCCCGCAAACCAAGAGCCGATCATTACTTGAGATGCGCCAGCTGCAAGTGCCAAGGCAACGTCACGCGGATGTCTAACGCCACCATCTGCCCAAACATGTTTGCCGTATTTTTTTGCCTCGGCTGCGCACTCAAGTACTGCCGTAAATTGCGGACGGCCAACCCCAGTCTGCATACGAGTCGTGCACATGGCGCCAGGGCCAACGCCGATTTTGACTATATCGGCACCTGCATCAATTAACGCTTTTGTTCCTTCGGCAGTGACAACATTACCCGCGACAATTGGAATTTTAGGCGCAAGTGCTCGAATCGCTCGAATCGCTTCCATCATTTTATCTTGATGGCCATGTGCGGTATCAACCACCAGGACATCTGCTCCAGCATTTATCAGCGCTTCAGCTTTAAGCGCGACATCACCATTGATTCCAACTGCGCAAGCAATACGCAAACTATTTTTGTCATCTAATGCAGGTTGATAAAGGGTTGCCCGTAGCGCTCCCGTGCGAGTTAAAATTCCAACAAGTTCGCCTCTTTTATTTACAACGGGTGCTAAACGACGCCGCTGGCTATTTAGAAAATCAAAAGCCTCTCGTGGTTCAATTGAATCCGACACTGTTACTAAATCTTTGCTCATAATTTGCTGAAGTTGAGTAAAGCGATCGACGCGCTCGCAATCATCTTCAGTGACTATTCCTACCGGCTTGCCATCTTCAACAACTATTAGCGCCCCATGAGCTCGCTTATTAATAAGGTCTATCGCATCAGCAACAGTTTCAGTTGGCGAGAGCGTTACAGGGGTATCAAAAAAAGTATTTCGGGATTTCACCCAGGAGATCACTTCGGCAACAATCTGAATCGGAATATCCTGAGCAATAACGGCTATTCCCCCGCGCCTAGCGATCGTTTCGGCCATCCGCCGTCCAGAGATTGCGGTCATATTTGCTACAACAATAGGAATAGTTGTACCGGTGCCATCATGAGTAGAGAGGTCGACATCCATGCGGCTTGCAATACTTGATGCGCTTGGGACCATGAATACATCGTCATAGGTCAGCTCGTAGCTTGGATTATTTAAGAAACGCACGTGAAGAAACTATACCCCTGCCCGTGCGGATATCGGAAGGTATTGCTAGAGTCATTGGCATGAGTGATGATGAGGATTCCACAGAAGATATTGTCACCGAGGAAATGCTCTGGGAGCGCATCCCAGAAACCCAAGGTCTAGACCGAGCCAATACCTATTACGAGCTGAGCGCTCGGATTTATGCTCGTGGCCAATATGACGAAGCCCTTGCACTGGCAGAAACTGCCCGTGATATTTATGCTGCACTTGGCTCAGTTGTTCCGACCGATGGACTGGCCCAGGCTTATTCAGCAATTGGCTATAACTTAAATCAGTTAAAGAGAATGACCGAAGCCGCGACTGCAATGAGCAAAGCTGTCGAGCTGCTTCGTGAATCTAAGTCTCCGCTGGCAATCGAGCTGGCCTGCACTCTGGGCGAATGGTGGTTCTCCTCGAAAGAGTACGAGAAGACAATCGGATGTATGACAGATTGTGTTCAAGAACATTTAGTAGATGGAAATGACAGCGGTGCCGCTAACGATTTACATTTAATTGGATGCGCCGAACGCGAATTAAAGAATTATGGCCAAGCGCTAGAGTCTTTTCAGGAAGCTCGAGACTTATTTAAGAAATTAAAAGAGGTAATTAACGTCGCGAGATGCGATCAAAAAATTGCCCACTGCCTAAATGAGATTGGTGACGGTGATGGCGCACTCGCCGCCGCACAACGCTCGCTTGATGTTTTTGTTACCGCTCACGATCATTATCGCGAGACTTATTCATTACTTGAACTTGGAAAGGCGCAAATTCTCTGCAATCTCAAGGAAGATGGCCTTAATACTTTAGATCGTGTTCTCGAAGTTGCGACGGATAATGAAAATAAAGATTTTGAATTTATTTTGGAAATCGAAAATCGAATGGCTGACCTTCTGCAATCACTCGGAAGAATGGAAGAAGCAAAAGAAATTCGCCGTCGGATTAAAGCGGTTGCAGAGGTAATTAAGGAAGCTTAATTATTTAGGTGTTGCATTGCCCAGGCATACATAGCGATGGCGCCTGCGGCAGATGCATTCATCGATCTTGTCGAACCATATTGCCTAATAGCTAAAACAGTCTGGCAAATTTCAACCGCCTCATCAGACATCCCCGAGCCCTCTTGACCAAAAAATAGAACACACTTCTTAGGTATCCTAGAAGTTTCTAGCTCTTTGGAAATGGGTAAATTGTCAATCCCAATAATCGGAACTGCATTTTCATCGCACCAAATTTTAAAATCGGCAACAGTCGGATGATGTAGAACCTGTAAATATTTATCCGTAACCATTGCTCCGCGCTTGTTCCAATCACGCTTTCCAACTATATGGACTTTAGAAACGTTAAATGCGTTGGCTGTTCTTACGACTGAACCAATATTCAAATCATGTTGCCAATTTTCAATCCCAATTTGTAAATCATGTCGCTTAGTGTCTAAATCCTCGACAATTGCTGCAACACTCCAGTAACGGTAATGATCTAATACATTTCGGCGATCTCCGTTTGCCAGCAATTCTGGGTCATATTGCTCTCCGACTGGCCAAGGTTGGGGATGAGGGCCAACACCAACGACTGGATAGAATTCACCAGGTCCAATTTCAGCAGTAGTCATACCCAAACATTAGAGGGAGTTGCCATGAAGCAAAAATCCTGGCTCCCAATATACCTAGCGCTAGGAATTGTTTGGGGATGTTCCTTCATATTTATAAAACTTGGGCTTGAATTTCTAACTCCAGTGGGGGTCGCTTTTGGTCGTTGCGCGCTCGGCGCGATGATACTTCTTTTAATAATCAAAATAAGAGGTATTTCACTTCCTAGCGATCGTCGAACTTGGTTCGTTTTATGGATTGTTTCGCTACTGCTAAATGTTTTCCCAGGTGTTTTATTTGCCTACGCCGAGCAGAGAGTCACTTCAGTTCTGGCAGGAATAATTAACGCCTGCACTCCTTTATCCACTTTGATTTTTATTCTATTCTTTTTTAGGTCAGAGAAAATCGCCCTGCACCAAATATTAGGTCTCTCTCTCGGCGGTATTGGAGTTTTAACAGTTCTGGGTATCTGGAAGGGGATTGGATCTAATTCAATAAGTGGCTCTGTTGCCCTACTCGCCGCAATCACTTGTTATGGACTTTCTTTTCCAATCATTCGAAAATATCTAACGCCTCTGAATCTGCGCGCCGAATCCCTTGCCGCAGGGCAGGTAACTGCCGCTGCAATCACGCTCCTGCCTTTCTACTTGATGAATGGAATCGCAAAAGATGAATATCGGATGGGCCCTGTATTTGCTATGGTCGCACTTGGGGTATTTGGAAGCGGTATCGCTTATATTTGGAATTTTCAGATAGTGGAACGGGCTGGAAGTTCGATTGCCAGTTCAGTAACTTATTTGACTCCAGTTGTGGCAGTCTTTGTAGGCTGGGTTTTTTTGGGTGAGAAAATTTCTTGGCATGAACCACTAGGAGGAGCCATTGTTCTACTCGGTGCTGCTACTTCTCAAGGTCGCTTGAAAAGAAAGGTAAGGGGATAATTTCACAATGCGCAAAGGTGTAACTATTCCAGTTGCTTTAATAGCGATGATTTCGCTAGTACTAATTGTCATTTCCCCGGCAAATGCTACTTCAGTTCCCAATGCCTTTAAAAAATTTGCTAGATCCTCAATGCTTGCCAAGTCTGGAATTTTAGTGATTGACCCAGTAACACAGACAGAAATATTTTCGAGCGGAGCTGATATTCCGAGAGCACCTGCTTCGGTCTTAAAACTCGTCTCGTCAGTTACTGCGCTAAGCGCCTTTGGTGAAGAGAAGCGATTTAAAACGAGCATAAATGCCACTTCGGAGGCAGATACCTTTCTTTTACTCGGCGAGCATGACCCTTGGCTAACGACCAGTTCGGCAAGTGCAAAGAAGTTTAATCGTGGTTTTTCTCCCAAACTAATAAGTGTTATGAATCAAGCAAGCCAAGGAGCTCGAGCTGTCAGAATTAAATACCATGGCCTGTTTGAAAAAGATATAAAAAATTTGCGGGCTTTTTATGGTAAGAAATATAAATTTAAATGGATTTCTCAATCCCAAGTAAATAAATTATCTGGAGTTTCACAATTAGCTGGAATTAGATCACCTCTACTCAGTGAAATAATTGGCTTCACCCTGCTTTGGAGCGATAATACTTTAGCCGATCGACTGGCTAGAATTTCAGCAAAAGAAATGGGATTTCCTAGAGGTAGTCGAGGAATGAACCAGGCATTTGTTCAGACTTTAAGTGGCCTAGGAGTCGGTTCGACAGGTTTACGTGTTAAAGATGGAAGTGGGCTTTCACATGGAAATCGAGTTTCGGTACGGACAGTCGCCGAGTTACTATGGAAAATTAGAATTGAGCCGCAATTTCAGGCAATTTATGATGGGTTGCCCGTTGCCGGAAAAAGCGGAACTTTGGTAAATCGTTTTAAGAAGTCTGGAAAATCCGCAGCAAAGTTAGTTAGGGCTAAAACAGGCTGGATAAATACCTCGGTATCTTTGGCTGGATATGTTGAAGTAGAAAATAACGAGTATATATTTGCCGTAATTGCAAATCATATTAAGCCGACGGAGAGTTCTCGCGAGCTTGCAAGGCAAACAATTGACAAAATGTTGGCAACAGTAGCCAGGCCTGCATAGAAAGCTTCGGTACGCTAACTGGATGAAGAAGTCAAAAATCTCGCCTTATATAGAATTGATGAAATTGCGCGTAGTAGAACTCTTGCTAGTGACCACGTTGCCCGCATTATTCCTAGCTGCAAAAGGTGTGCCGCCCCTTGGTATAACTGTCGCAACTTTAATTGGCGGGACCTTGGCAGCAGGCGCATCAAATGCTTTTAATATGATCATTGAAGTTGACTCAGATCGATTAATGGTTCGTACAGCAAATCGCCCAATTGTCAGTGGCGCAGTAACGGAAGCCCAAGCTTTTATTTTTGCTTCAGCTCTAACAGTTATTTCCTTAACAATCTTTTCAATCTTTACAACGCTATGGGCAACAATTTTGACTGCTGCGGCAATTGTGTTTTATGTATTTGGCTACACTATTGGGCTTAAGCGCCGAACTTCACAGAATATTGTTTGGGGCGGAATTGCAGGCTGTATACCGGTATTGATTGGTTGGGCTGCAATTACGAACTCCCTTTCATTAACAGCATGGTTATTTTTTCTAGTTATTTTCTTCTGGACACCACCACATTTCTGGGCTCTTGCAATTAAGTATCGAGATGATTATGCCGCAGCCGGAATTCCTATGTTGCCGGTAGTAGCATCAATTGCTTCTGTTAAGAAACAGATGTGGTTTCATACGATTGGAATGGTCGTAACATCCCTTGCGGTTAACTGGAGCGAACATCTTCCTTGGTGGTGTTGGGTCATCACGATTGCGATCGCGTTAGGCTTTATTCTTGAACTATTAAAAATTGATGGGCCAGATTCAAATAAGGCAGCAGCCAAACTCTTCCAGTGGTCAATAACCTATTTGAGCGTCTTCTCACTACTACTGGTTATCGCTGCTCTTGTTGTAAATCCTTAGCCCACTCTTATTTTTGCGCTTACTCCCGCGTATAATGGGAGAAGTTGCTGTGCATAAAGCAAACTCGTCTGGGTAATTGGGATACTCTCTCAAAATGAAGAAAATTGCGATCTCCATTTCGGACTTAAGTAAAATTTATGGGAAAAATGCTGCACTTTCCCACGGGAACTTTGAGGTTCCAGTTGGAACAGTATGTGGGTTTGTTGGACCTAATGGCTCTGGAAAGACAACAACGATTCGCATGTTGCTTGGGCTAATCACTCCAACCGAAGGTAGTGCCACAGTTTTAGGTGAAAGCATCGAGCACCCAGAAAAATATTTGCCAAGAGTTGGGGCGATGATTGAAGGACCAGCTTTTTATCCGGGCCTCTCCGGGCGTGAAAATTTGAAAGTACTAGCAGAACTGGGCGGTTTTCCACTTTCGAGAGTTGATGAATTACTTGCCAAAGTTGATTTAGCCGATCGAGGCGGATCTAAATTTAAGACTTATTCACTTGGGATGAAACAACGACTCGGTATCGCTGCCGCTCTTTTGCCGAATCCAGAGTTATTGATTTTGGACGAGCCAACAAACGGCTTGGACCCATCCGGCATCCAAGAGGTCAGGGAAATAATTCGTGATCTTGCGGCGAAAGGCACAACGGTCTTTGTTTCCTCCCACATCCTGAGTGAACTTGAGATGATTTCAGAGTACTTAGTTATGTTAAGAGAAGGAAAAGTTATCTTTTCCGGGAAAACCCAAGAACTCCTTGCCTCACAAAAACCAATAATCTTGGCAAAGCCAGAATATGAAGTGGATTTAACCAAACTCGCGAGCCAAGTCGAAGCAGCTGGTTTCTCATCGGTAGTTATTGATTCAACTTTACACATTACTGCGCCGAAAGAAGCCAGTGCGGCCATCAACCGTGCGGCATTTGAGGCAGGCATAACACTTTCATCCATTTCCGCAATTCAACAAACTTTAGAAGAAACCTTCTTTGAAATGACAGGAGAAAATACATGATCCGCGTGGTGATTGCCGAAGTTCGAAAATTGCGGCGCCCATCTCTACTTTTGGGCACCATTGCAACAGTTGGTGGCCTAAGCGCTCTATTTACCTCAATTGTTTTCTTAATGATTAACTCAAAAGACGGGAATTCAAAGCGGGGAGAACATGTTGGGGTTGAAGAGTTAAGCCAAGCGTCGGGCTTAATTTATGGATTTAGGTTGGTCGGAATATTTCTCGGCATCGTAGCGCTATGCATTTTCGCTTCTCAAACAGCTCAGGAGTATTCACTAGGGACCTTGCGTAATTTACTTGTGCGGCAACCATCGCGAATGAAAATTTTGGCAGGCAAATTTATCGCAATGAATCTATTCGCTCTTGTAATGGTTATCTTTGCAGGAACCATGAGTATCGCTCTATCTTTTGCACTAGCTGGAAGAGCCAAGGTTGACACATCTTCCTGGACAACGGGTGCAGCAAGAAAATTACTCTTCGAAAGCACACTGAATATTTTTATCGCAACACTTTGCTTCGGTGCCGTCGGAATGATTCTAGGGCTGTTATTTAGATCTCCGATTAGCGCAATCGCCGTTGGCGTACTTTGGACTCTGATTCTTGAAAATATCTTGGCCGCGCTAATTACCAGTATTGCGAAATGGCTTCCAGGACTAAATTTTTCCAATCTAGGCGAAGGTGGAAATATGATTTTGAGTTACAAACATTCGCTGGCTACATCTCTTGCCTATCTAATTATCAGCGGCGGCATTGCCGCAATACTTTTCAAGAGACGAGATGTCGCTAATTAGCGACACAAGGCCAATTCTCCGAGATTTCACATATAAACCCTTTATCCTAGGTTGATATAACTTCCCTGGAGGCCCTAAGAATTATGTTTTTCGCCAGTTCAAGAAAGAGTATGAGCGCGGTTATCGCTATCTCTATTGCGCTTTCTGTTTTTGCCTCGGATGTTGCACTTTCAAAGACTCCTAAGCCAACCAAAGCTCAGATAAAAGCAGCCAAAGCTGTCGAAGATGCGAAGACTGAGGCGGCAAAACGGGCGGCAGGCCAACTCAAGATCGCAACTAAAACTCTTAATCAGTTGACTGCTGTTGCGCAGGAGGCCCAAGCCAAATACAACGTTGCCCTAAATGAACTCGGAGTTGCAAAGAGAAAGGCGGTTAAAGCAGCTAATCACGCAGCAAAAACCCAGGCCGAAGTGTCAAAGACAACAAGAGTGATTGGGAGAATGGCCTCTAATGCCTATAAATTGGGAGGCGATTTCACAAATATTAATGTACTTCTTAGCGCAAATGGACCACAAGATTTAGTAGATCAGTTAACTACACTAGATAAAATTGGTGACACTAATGCTGTTGCCTTAAAACGATTCAAATTTGCCGAGGTTGCAGCAAGCATTGCAAAGAAGGAAGCTGACCGTACAAAAGTTGTGCAAGAACGAGCAACGGCAAAAGTTGCGGATGCAAAGAAAGTTGCGGATGTCGCCAAGGCTGAACAACAAAAAGAAGTTGATAAACTACGTGCGGTACAAAATAAAATTGCAATACAACTAGCCACGGCAAAGAATTTTAGAGTTTCACTGGAAGAACAACGTCAGTTGGCTTTACTTGAAGAGGCAAATGCAGCCATAGCAAGTAAAACTCCTAACCAATTTAAAGTTTGGCCAGATAAGGGCTTTACAGGTCGCTCCACAATTCGCTCCACCAGAGCAATTAGAACGAAGGCTGTTAAATATGCAAAGAAACAAGTTCAAGCACGCAAGCCATATGTTTGGGGAGCACAAGGACCGAGCTCATTTGATTGTTCTGGCTTGGTTTATGCAGCTTACAAAAAGGCTGGGCTGGGTTGGCCAGCGTGGGGAAGATTAAATGCCGCTCTTTATTTTGTAGCTACAAAGCGAGTGGCCTTTAGCGAGCTAATTCCTGGCGATTTACTTTTCTATTCTTATGATGGTTCAGTTCAAAATATTCATCATATTACGATTTATGCGGGAGATGGCATGATGTGGGAAGCCAATTCTCGAAATGCAGGCCTGCTTTATTCGAATATGTACGGTATTAAGGGCTTAATGCCATCTGGCGGCCGAGTCTAATAGTTTTGTAGAGTGCTCCATATGAGCGCGAAAACCCCAGCACTTCTGGAATTGCGCCATGCCTTGCGATTTTGGCTTGAAAAATTGGAACCAAACTCGAAAGTTTGCGTTGGAGTTTCAGGCGGAGCGGATTCTCTGGCACTTGCACTGGCGGCAATGCTGGAAGCAAGCACATTGGGTATTAATGTAGTTGCCGTCGTCGTTGACCATGGGCTACAAGAAAATTCATCGGATATTGCAGCTCAAGCAGAAAAAACTTTAGAAAAAATAGGATACCAAGATATTTTCATTGGTAAGGCAAATGTAATTCTGACAGATGGCCTGGAAGCTTCCGCTCGCCGGGCTCGCTATAAAGTTTTCAACCAAGCGCTCGAAACTTTTGGAGCGAAAGAATTCTTACTTGGTCATACAAAAAACGATCAGGCCGAAGGAGTGCTTTTAGGGCTGGCCCGTGGCTCTGGAACAAAATCACTCTCTGGAATGGAAGAAGTTTCAGGGCCCTTTATTAGGCCCTTCTTGTCGGTTGACAGAGCTACAACAGAAGAGGCATGCAATGAAGCGGGAATTGAATTCTGGGCTGACCCACACAATACAAATATTGACTTCGCGAGAGTTCGGGTACGAGAAATTATTTTGCCATTAATCGAAAAAGAGATTGGGCCAGGAATCGTTGGGGCGCTCTCAAGATCCGCAAAAATTCTAAGACAAGATTCGAGTGCTTTGGATCAGTGGGCGGAGAAAATTTTCACGGAGTTGGATCCGCTAGATATCGAAATTTCAGCCCTAGAAGCACTTCCAATCGCGATTCGTAGCCGAGTCCTTAGATTGGCAATTTATGCCGCTGGAGCGCCAAGTGGAAGCATTTCTGCCGCTCATCTTGAGCCTATTGAGGCTCTTTTTAGCGATTGGCGTGGTCAGGGCCACACATCGCTTCCCGGCGGTGTGAAGGTTGGCCGAATTTCGGGCAGACTTTCACTCTCGCAGACAAAACCACCCCAGTCGAAAAAGTAGAAAGAGAACCTCCTCGTGGATCTAGAAACAACCGGCACCGACATTGAACGAGTAATAATTACGCAAGAACAAATTCGCACTCGCTTGAAGGAGCTAGCTGTCGAAGTTGAAAAAGATTACGAGGGAAGAGAGTTGCTTTTAATTGGCGTTCTTAAAGGCGCAGTAATGACTATGGCAGATTTTTCCCGATCCTTACAACGTCATATCGAAATGGATTGGATGGCTGTTTCCTCATATGGTTCTGGAACTAAGTCGAGCGGCGTGGTTCGGATTCTCAAAGATTTAGATCAAGACATATCTGGTCGCGAAGTACTTATTGTTGAAGACATTGTTGATACCGGATTAACACTCGGGTGGTTAAAAGCAAACCTTGAATCTCGTGGTGCTAAAAGTGTTGAAATTTTAACTCTGCTTCGCAAGCCCGAAGCGGCAAAGGTTGAAGTCGATGTTAAATATGTTGGCTTTGATATTCCAACAGATTTTGTTGTTGGTTACGGATTAGATTTTAATGAAAAATATCGTAACCTTGACTTTATCGGCGTACTAGCGAAGCACATGTATTCATGACCGAGAAAAAATCAAAGAAAAAGATTTCACCTGTCAGCAAGGCGCCTGCTGAAAAGAAGAGAAAGATAACTTTCTCAAAAGCTCGAGCTCGTAAAATTTTGCGTGGACCGCTTTTTTGGATCGTTCTATCGTTGATATTGGTTAGTTTTTTTGGTCAACTTTCCTCGAGCGGGGATAAATTTACCAAAGTTGAGACCTCCACAATTTTGGCTGCAATTTCGGCAAATAAAGTGGATTCTGCGCTGGTTATTGATAAAGATCAAAAAATCGAGGTAGTTCTAAAATCCGGAAACTTTGTCAAGGGATCCAAGAAACTTTACGCGTCCTTTGTTTCTGGTGAAGAGCCACAAATAATTGAACTTTTAACAAGTAATCCGCCGCCAAATAAGTGGGATGTGAAAGTTCCAACTCAATCAATTTTCGTCTCACTACTCCTCAGCATCGTCCCATTCTTGCTGATTGGCTTCTTACTTCTACTCTTTATGGGTAATGCGCAGGGCGGAAATCGAGTCTTTTCATTTGGTAAATCTAAGGCCAAGCTCCAAACCAAAGAGATGCCAAAAAATACATTTGGCGATGTCGCTGGTGTAGATGAAGCAGTAGCAGAGCTAATGGAGATTAAAGATTTCTTAGCTGCCCCACAGAAGTATCAGGATATTGGTGCCAAGATTCCTAAAGGTGTCCTACTTTATGGTCCACCAGGAACAGGAAAGACTCTCTTGGCTCGCGCAGTTGCCGGTGAGGCTAGCGTGCCCTTCTACTCAATTTCAGGCTCTGAATTTGTCGAAATGTTTGTTGGTGTCGGAGCTTCCAGAGTTCGCGATTTATTTACTCAAGCAAAAGCTAACGCTCCTGCGATAATTTTTATCGATGAAATAGATGCTGTTGGGCGCCAACGTGGTGCTGGGCTAGGTGGCGGACACGATGAAAGGGAGCAGACGCTTAACCAGTTGTTGGTTGAAATGGATGGCTTTGAAGCCAATGGCCAAGTGATTTTAATAGCAGCGACGAATAGGCCAGATGTATTGGATCCCGCCTTGCTTCGTCCTGGCAGATTTGATCGCCAGATTCCGGTGGATCGTCCAGATCTAAAAGGTCGATCAGCGATTCTTGCTGTTCACGGTAAAAATAAGCGAATAGCAAAATCAGTTAACTTGGAAGATTTTGCAAAACGCACACCTGGTTTTACTGGTGCAGATTTAGCAAATGTATTAAATGAAGCTGCGCTTTTAACAGCTCGAGAGAATGCAAAAGTAATAACCAATGCAGCACTTGATGAGGCAATTGATCGCGTCATGGCTGGACCGCAACGCAAATCTCGATTGATGACAGAAGAGGAACGCCGCATTACGGCGTATCACGAAGGGGGCCATGCCCTTGTGGCTCATGCTCTTCCTCATACAGATCCAGTTCATAAAATCACAATCATGCCTCGCGGGCGGGCGCTGGGCTACACAATGATTTTGCCTGATGAAGATCGCTATGCGACAACTCGAAATCAAATGCTTGATCAGCTTGCCTATTCATTGGGAGGTCGCGCAGCAGAAGAGTTGATTTTCCACGACCCAACTACTGGAGCTTCAAACGATATTGAGAAGGCTACGAATTTAGCTCGAGCAATGGTCACGCAATATGGAATGACCGAGCGAATCGGCGCGATTAAATTAGGTATTAGTGAAGGCGAGCCTTTCCTTGGCCGTAATTATGGGCATCAACGGGATTATTCAGAGGAAATTGCTGGAGTTATCGATAATGAAATTCGTTCCTTAATCGAAAATGCACATCAAGAGGCATATGAAATCTTGGTTGAAAATCGCGAAATTCTTGATGACCTAGTTGAAGTGTTACTTGAAAAAGAAACACTTCTAAAGGATGAAATCGAGAAAATTTTTAAGAATGTGAAGATGGTTGCAAGGCGTCCTGCTTGGACTGGTTCGAATTCTCGGATGCCTAGTTCACTTCCACCTGTCGCGCTAGCACCAGCAAAAGCCCAAGTGCCCACTGTTGAGGTTGAAGAAAAAGTCGTTCGTAAATCTAAAAAGAAATTACCACCCAACCGTGAGTGAGATAACGCCGGTTTCGATGGGGCCACACGATGGCGGAGCTAAAAGAGAGTTCGATCATGAGCGTGCCGAAAAAGCGATAACAGAGTTACTAATTGCAATTGGCGAGGACCCAACTCGTGAGGGTTTACGCGATACCCCAGGACGTGTTGCTAGGTCCTTAAAGGAAAATTTTGCGGGTCTTTGGCAGAAACCGGAAGAAGTTTTATCAACCACTTTTGATATCGGCCATCGAGAACTTGTAATAGTAAGAGATATCGAAGTCTTCTCGCATTGCGAACATCACCTGACACCATTTCATGGCGTGGCTCACATCGGATACATACCTGGTGAAAGTGGTCAGATAACTGGCCTATCAAAGTTGGCCAGGCTCGTTGATATTTATGCCAGGCGCCCTCAAGTGCAAGAGCGACTAACTTCGCAAATCGCTGATGCAATGGTTGAAGTTCTCAACCCAGCGGGCGTGATAGTTGTAATTAATTGCGAGCATTTGTGTATGTCAATGCGCGGAGTTAGAAAATCTGACGCAAGAACAATTACCAGCGCAGTGCGTGGTCAGTTGCGAGATGCAGCAACACGTGCTGAGGCAATGAGTTTGATCACTGCAAACAATCGATAAAATGAATAACGAGCGCACCCTTGTTATGGGTATCTTAAATGTGACTCCAGATTCCTTTGCTGATGGTGGCAAGTATTTAGATTTTGAATCTGCCATCAATCGAGCGAAGGAAATGATTGTCGAAGGCGTGGACATAATTGATGTTGGTGGGGAATCAACTCGGCCAGGCTCTGATCGAATCAGCGAAGAGTTAGAACGAGATCGGGTCATACCAATTATCACCGAGCTTGCAGAACTTGGCGTGGCGCTGAGTATTGATACGACTCGAGCCAATATCGCGCAGGCCGCAATTGGTGCCGGGGCGACATATGTAAATGATGTGAGCGGTGGGTTGGCAGATCCGAAAATGGTCACTGTTATTGGCACTAACCCAACGGTGCAATATGTTGTTATGCATTGGCGCGGACACTCAAAGGATATGCAGAGCGCCGCGCAATATAGAAATGTGGTTAGTGAAGTCAAAGACGAACTCGATGAGCGGGTTATCGCGTTAACCAGGGCTGGAGTTTCGCCTGAACAAATCATTTTGGATCCAGGAATTGGCTTTGCCAAGGGCTCGGCTCACAATTGGGAGTTGTTAAAAAACATCGACCGCTTAGCTCTTCTCGGCTTCCCAATTCTCGTTGGCGCTTCGCGAAAGCGGTTCTTGGGAGATTTGCTTGGCGCAAATTCACCAGATGATCGAGAGTTTGCTTCGGTCGCGATTACGACAAATATGGCGAAGGCAGGTGTCTGGGGAGTTAGGACTCATTCTGTTAAACCTCACAGAGATGCAATTGCTGTTATTGAGGAGCTAAGAAAATGAGTGATCGGATTTCATTGACTGGAATTTCAGCGCTCGGTTTCCATGGTGTATTTCCCAACGAACGTCGAGATGGCCAAATATTTATTGTAGATCTCGAGCTTTATGCCGATCTTGCGCCAGCAGGTGAGAGCGATGATTTAACAAAGACGGTTAACTATGCGACCGTAGCCGCGGTTATTGTTGAAGAGATTGCTGGCGAACCGCTCTTCTTAATTGAAGCCCTGGCAGATCGCATCAGCAGAAGAATTTTTCTGGATTTTTCCTTAGTCACTTCGCTTTCGGTAACCGTGCATAAACCCAGCGCCCCGGTAGATGTTAAATTCAGCGATATATCGGTGAGGATTGAACGACAAAGATGAAAGTTGTAATTGCTCTTGGCTCAAATCTCGGTGACCGAGATCTGAATATTTCGAGTGCAGTTTTAGAGCTTGCGAAAATAATTGAAGTAACCCATCTATCCACAAACTATGAAACACAACCAGTAGGCGGACCAGATCAACCTGAATATTTAAATGCCGTTCTATTAGCTGAGTCTGCTTTAGCCCCCCATGACTTATTGACCGCCATGCTCGAAATTGAAAATAAATTAGGAAGAACCCGGGAAATTCGCTGGGGAGCAAGAACCATTGATCTTGATTTAATAGTTGCTGGCGGCGAGAAAATTAAGAATGATCTTCTAGAGTTGCCACATCCGAGGGCGCATGAGCGCAGATTTGTCTTAGAGCCATGGCTTGAGATTGATCCAGATGCGCTGATCCCGGGGAAAGGATCTGTCCTAGAGCTTTTGCGCGAGATCTAAGTAACGATGTAACCTTTGTGACACGAGCCCGGTACCCGGAAAGGACTGGAGCATGAATCTAAATCTTAATCACCCAGTTGCCTTTGTTCCAACCATGGGCGCACTCCATGCTGGACATGAATCGCTAATTAGAATCGCTAAGGAATTAGCAGATGAAGTAGTTGTGAGTGTTTTTGTAAACCCGTTGCAATTTGAAAATGCCGAGGATTTCTCGATTTATCCAAAAATGGTTGATGCAGATAGAAAACTCGCAGAGGCAAGTGGCTGCTCGTTTGTTTGGTTTCCAACATTTGAGGAACTTTATCCAGATGATCCGAAAATAATATCCGCAGGGGAAATCGGAAATCTTTTCGAGGGGATGCATAGGTTTGGACATTTTGACGGCGTGCTAACTGTTGTGCAAAGGCTATTTGGACTTATCAAGCCAGAGTTTGCAGTTTTTGGGGAAAAAGATTTTCAGCAGTTATTTTTGGTCAAACAGATGGTTGCAAACTTGGATTTGCCAGTTTCGATAATTTCAGCGCCTACGATACGTGAGGCAAGTGGGCTGGCGATATCCTCCCGTAATTCGAGATTAACAATTACTGAACAAGCTAACGCCTCTGGCATTGCTGCTGCCCTAGAAGCAGCATCCAGCGCAAAGGATTTGGTAATGGCTCGTTCAAATTTGTTATCTGAACTAAAGAAGATTCCGGGATTCGCGCTCGATTATGCCGAAATTATCGATGAAACTAGTTTCGAGATAGCCACTACAACTACGCGACAACCGCGAGCGATTGTCGCGGGCTGGATTAATGGGGTCAGATTGTTAGACAATAAGGCCATGTTGCAACCAGGAACTTCCAAATGAAATTATTATCTGGAAAACCAGGTTGGACAGTCAATGCCGATGTAATCGTTATTGGATCTGGCGTCGCCGGATTAACAACGGCGCTAAATTTAAGAGCGAGCAACTTATCTGTACTTTTAGTTACCAAGGCAAAAATTGATGAAGGCTCCACAAAATGGGCACAAGGCGGTATCGCTGCGGCGCTTGGTCCCGGAGATACGCCAGGACAGCATAAAAAAGATACTTTGATAGCCGGGGCAGGGCTTTGTGACGCCGAAGCGGTTGATGTTTTAGTAACGGAGGGTCCAGAAGCTGTACGTAAATTGATTTCACGCGGTGCAGTTTTTGATAAGTCTGACACTGGCGAAATTGCCTTAACACGGGAAGGTGGCCACTTACGTAACCGAATTCTCCATGCTGGTGGCGATGCAACAGGTGCTGAAGTATCCCGCGCACTTTTGGCCGCCGTGCAAGGTGATGCGGGGATTGAAGTGATTGAAAATGCTCTGGCTATTGACGTTTTACAAACAGCCACTGGTTCGGTTTGTGGCGTAACAGTTCATGTAATTGGTGCAGGAAGTCGTGACGGTGTTGGCAGAGCGCTAGCTAGGGCGGTAGTTATTGCCACTGGCGGCCTTGGTCAGGTTTATGCACAAACTACAAACCCTTCTGTCTCTACGGGAGATGGCGTGGCCCTTGCCCTTCGCGCTGGGGCCGAAATTGCCGATGTCGAGTTCATCCAGTTCCATCCAACGGTTTTGTGGCGAGACGACAGCTTGAGCGGGCAACAGCCCTTAATAAGTGAGGCCGTTCGCGGCGAAGGGGCTGTGCTTGTAAACGATAAAGGCATTCATTTCATGGAAGGCAAACATCCCCAGAAAGATTTAGCACCACGAGATATTGTCGCCATTGAAATTTTTAAACAGATGAAAGAAAGTAATTCTCCCCATGTTTGGCTTGATACAACCGGGATTAATGATTTTCCGGAACGATTCCCAACTATTTTTGCATTTTGCAACGACAACGGGATTGATCCTCGAATGCAGATGATTCCAGTTTCTCCGGCAGCTCATTATTCTTCTGGTGGCGTGAAAGTTGATCTAGTCGGTCGCACATCTGTAGCAGGCCTATATGCATGTGGAGAGACCGCATGCACCGGTGCACACGGAGCTAATCGACTGGCCTCAAATTCTTTGCTCGAGGGTTTAGTTTTTGGAACAAGAATTGCGGCTGACATTGCCTTAAATATTGGCGAACAGGGCCTCCCTAATGAACAGAGCACAGGGGCATTTCTGCTTGATCCTGCGATAAAGATGACTTTACAACTGGCAATGAGCCAAGGAGCTGGAGTAATGCGAAGTGGTGACTCGTTGCGAGAAACTCTCGCAACACTGAAACAACTGGCAACTCATGTCAGTAGTTCGCCGTGCATTGAAGCTTGGGAAGTATCCAATCTTTACCTGCTTGCAACTGCTATTGCGCGTGCGGCACTGGAACGAGAAGAGTCACGTGGGTCGCATTGGCGAAGTGATTTTCCAGAAAGTAGTAGCGATTGGATTAGTCGAATTGTTCAGAGTTATGACGGTAATGGAAAATGGAATTCAAAGTTAATGGAGGTGCACTAATGGGATTTAGCAAAAAACTGTTGGAATTAATAGCTGGCACCAGACTTAGCCCAAGTTACATTGAAAAAGTGGCAGAAGCAGCGATAGCTGAAGACCTATTGGGAGATCTTGATGTAACTACTGTTGCGACAATCCCGATTGACCAGATAGCAGTTGCCGAATTTCGTTCCAGGAAATCAGGAGTTCTCGCCGGAATACCTATTGTTTGTGCTGTACTTGAAATTTGTGGAATTGAAAATTATAAGATCGAAATCAATGATGGCGAAATTGTCCACTCAGCCTCGCTAATTATGGTTACGACTGGCAAAACTCGAGATCTTCTATTAGCAGAACGAAGTGCGCTGAATTTTCTAGGCCACTTGAGTGGTATTTCAACACTGACTAAGTCTTGGGTTGATGCAGTTGCTGGCACTAGCGCAGCAATAAGAGATACTAGAAAAACAACGCCAGGAATACGTGAACTTGAAAAGTATGCGGTAAGAGTTGGCGGAGGAATTAACCACCGCTTCGCTTTATCTGATGCCGCTCTCATTAAGGATAACCATGTTCTTGCTGCCGGTGGAGTAGTTGAGGCTTTTACTTTAGTCAAAGCTAAATTCCCAGATCTTCCAGTGGAGGTTGAAGTGGACTCACTTCAACAGCTTCGTGAAGTAGTCGATGCCGGCGCCAAACTGGTACTCCTGGATAATATGTCGATTGAAGAATGTCGAGCAGCAGTTGAAATTGTTGCGGGACGAGCGAAACTGGAAGCATCTGGCGGCCTAATTTTAAATAATGCGCACGCCTATGCAAGTACTGGAGTCGATTTTCTGGCAGTCGGGGCCCTGACGCATTCGGCGCCTGTCTTAGACATTGGACTAGATTTGAGAATGGAGTAAATATGTTGCTTGCAATCGATGTTGGAAATACGAATACGGTACTTGGTGTATTCGAAGGCGCTGCTTTGATCAAGAGTTGGCGAGTAAAAACCGATACCAGGGATACGGCAGATGAACTATGGGTTCGTTATTCAGCGCTTATACAAGGCTTTGAGATAACAGCACTTGCGATTTGTTCCACGGTACCTTCTACTTTACGGGAACTTCGAACCATGATTACGAGTAATTATTCTGAATTACAAAGAACCATTGTTGAGCCAGGAGTAAAAACCGGCGTTCCGCTTCAAGTAGATAATCCAAAAGAAATTGGCGCAGATCGCATTGTCAATACTTTGGCTGCTCACGAACTTTATGGGGAAAATGGTCCATGTATTGTTGTTGATTTTGGTACTTCCACAAATCTGGATGTCGTCTCACCAAAAGGTGAGTTTCTAGGTGGCGCTCTCGCGGCAGGAATTGAAATTTCAGTGGAAGCTCTTGCCTCTAGGGCAGCACAGTTAAGACGAGTCGAACTGGTAACGCCAAGAAATGTTATTGGGAAAAACACTGTTGAGGCACTGCAGTCTGGAACTATCTATGGATTTGCTGGTCAGGTGGATGGGCTGGTTGGCAGAATTTCGCAAGAACTAGCAACTCTTTATCCAAATTCCGGAGAGGTAAGCGTTATTGCAACGGGCGGACTCGCGCCATTGGTCATTGGAGTCAGTGAGACTATTGATTTTTACGAGCCAGATTTGACCCTGATTGGTCTTCGATTAGTTCATGAACGCAATTCTTAGCCTGGCCTAAACGGTAGGCTTACGCACCTTATGACGAAGCCACAAAATACCCCGCCAGCTTCTGATAACGATGAGCTGCCAGAGCAACTTCGTATCCGCAGGGAGAAGCGAGCTGCGATTATTGAGCGTGGGGCTGAGCCATATCCAGTAGAAGTTCCAAGAACTATCACCCTTAAAGATCTTCGCGCCCAATACAAAGATTTAGAGATTGATGTCGCAACTGGAGCTATCGAAAGTATCGCCGGTCGAGTCATTTTCAAACGGGATACCGGAAAATTATGTTTTGCCAAACTGCGCGAGGGTGATGGAACTGAAATCCAAGCGATGTTTTCGTTGGATAAAGTTGGAGAAGAAATCCTAGAGCTTTGGAAATCGGAAGTTGATATTGGCGACTTAGTGAGTGTTACCGGTGAAGTTATTACCTCAAAGCGTGGCGAGCTTTCAGTCCTGGCATCAAATTGGCAGATGGCTGCAAAATCTCTTCGTCCACTTCCCGTCGAACATAAGCCACTCTCTGAAGAATCTCGAGTACGTATGAGATATGTAGACCTAATTGTTCGCCCAGAAGCTAGAGCTAATGCCAGATTGCGACCAAATGTAATGCGCGCGCTTCGCGAGACTTTCCATAACCGTGGTTTTGTTGAAGTTGAAACTCCAATGCTTCAGGTTATGCATGGCGGTGCAACAGCTCGCCCATTCAAAACGATAAGCAATGCATATGACATGGAGCTGTTCTTACGTATTGCTCCGGAACTTTTCCTAAAACGTTGTGTCGTTGGAGGCATTGAGCGAGTATTTGAAATTAATCGAAATTTTAGAAACGAAGGCGCAGATTCAAGTCACTCTCCTGAGTTTGCAATGATCGAAAGCTATGAAGCATATGGCGACTGGAATACGATTGCTGATTTAACTCGCCAACTAGTCCAAGATGCTGCAATTGCAACCTCTGGAAGTCACATTGTTACTCACCATGACGGGCGAGAAGTAGATCTTGGTGGGCAGTGGGAAGAGGTATGGCTGTTCGATTTAATCTCAGAGGGTGTTGGGTCATCAGTAACTGCCCTAACCCCACGCACGGAGCTAGTAAAAATTGCGGAAAAACTAGGCTTAAAAGTTGACCCAAAGTGGATTACTGGAAAATTAGCAGAAGAAATTTTCGAACTCGTTGCTGCAGATAAATTATCGGGCCCGATTTTCGTTAAGGGTTATCCGATTGATACCTCACCTCTTGTACGTGCCCATCGTGAAATTCCAGGCGTTTCCGAAAAGTGGGACTTATATATTGATGGTTTCGAATTAGCTACCGGCTACTCAGAATTAATTGATCCGGTAATTCAGCGCGAACGTTTGACAGAACAAGCTGCACTTGGGTCCAGTGGCGATCTAGAAGCAATGCAGATTGATGAAGATTTCTTACGAGCCATGGAATATGCAATGCCGCCAATGGGAGGCATGGGAATGGGCGCCGATCGATTACTTATGGCGCTGACAGGACTTGGTATTCGCGAAACGATTCTCTTTCCATTAGTGAAACCAGAAGAGTAGATGACTTTGATAATCCGACAAGCTCGAACTACAGATATCAAAGCGATTCGCGCAATTATTGATGAGTATGCGACTGGCCGTCGCTTGCTCACAAAAGAGACAGTAACTCTTTATGAAAGTGTTCAAGAGTTCACAGTGGCAGAGCAAGATGGGAAAATTGTCGGCTGCGGCGCCGTTCACGTCTTATGGGAGGATTTGGCTGAGGTACGTTCTGTTGCAGTTGACCAGAGCCTCCGCGGCAGAGGTATCGGACACAGCATTTTGGAAGTTTTAATAACCCGAGCCAAGGAGATTGGCGTTAAGCGAATTTTTTGTCTTACATTTGAGACTGAATTTTTTGATCGCCATGGATTTGTTGAGATTCTTGGGACTCCAGTTGCTCCTGAAGTTTTTACCGAGCTATTGCACTCTTATGACAGCGGAGTCGCTGAATTCTTAGATCTGGAGAGCGTGAAGCCAAACACTCTTGGAAACACTCGTATGCTCCTTACGCTTTAGATATAACAAAATAGGCAGAAAATATTAGGTCAATTCTCAGCCAATTGGGCATAAATGAGCACGATATTGGGTTAGACCGACTATAGCCAGACACATTAGAGTTGGGCTAGTGGCAGCAAAGTTTTACTGTGGAGATTAAAGAGATGAATAGAGATGAATAGAGAGGTTGACCCCGATGTTCGAGCGCTTTACTGATCGAGCCCGACGTGTTGTCGTGCTAGCCCAAGAAGAGGCACGCATGCTCAATCATAATTACATCGGCACAGAGCACATCCTTCTTGGCCTAATTCATGAAGGAGAAGGCGTTGCCGCCAAAGCCCTTGAAGCTTTAGGAATCTCCCTTGAAGCCGTCCGTTCTCAAGTTGAGGAAATAATTGGACAGGGCCAACAGGCTCCTTCTGGACATATTCCTTTCACGCCAAGAGCCAAAAAAGTTCTTGAACTATCACTTCGCGAAGCTTTGCAACTTGGCCACAATTACATTGGAACTGAACACATCCTTCTTGGTCTTATTCGTGAAGGAGAGGGCGTAGCAGCTCAGGTATTAGTAAAGCTCGGTGCCGACTTAAATCGTGTTCGTACTCAGGTCATTTCTCTTCTTTCTGGATACCAAGGTAAAGAAGCAGTAACAAGTGGCGCGCCAGCGGAAGGAACTCCGTCAACTTCATTAGTTCTAGATCAATTTGGTCGTAATCTGACGCAAGCCGCTCGAGAAGGAAAACTGGATCCGGTAATTGGACGGACAAAAGAAATTGAAAGAGTTATGCAAATTCTTTCCCGACGAACAAAAAATAACCCAGTATTAATTGGTGAGCCAGGAGTAGGCAAAACTGCAATTGTTGAAGGACTTGCTCAATTAATAGTGAAGGGCGATGTCCCTGAGACGCTTAAAGATAAGCAAGTTTATTCTCTCGATCTTGGGGCGCTCGTAGCAGGTAGCCGTTACCGTGGTGATTTCGAGGAACGTTTGAAGAAAGTTCTAAAAGAAATTCGAACCCGTGGAGATATTATTCTCTTCATTGATGAGATTCACACACTTGTCGGCGCAGGAGCTGCAGAAGGCGCTATAGATGCCGCAAGTATTCTAAAACCAATGCTTGCTCGTGGTGAACTGCAGACAATCGGCGCAACCACTCTTGATGAATTTCGTAAGTATTTTGAAAAAGATGCTGCACTTGAGCGACGTTTTCAATCCATTCAAGTTGCAGAACCAACTGTTGAACATACGATAGAAATTCTTAAAGGACTTCGTGATCGTTACGAATCTCACCATAAAGTTTCTATTACAGATGCTGCCATTGTCGGAGCTGCCCAAATGGCAGACCGTTATATTTCAGATCGATTCCTACCTGACAAGGCGATTGATTTGATTGATGAAGCAGGCTCAAGACTACGTATTCGACGCATGACAGCTCCGCCGGAGCTTCGAGCGTTCGATGACAAAATAGCCGAAGCTCGCAAAGCTAAAGAGTCCGCAATTGACTCTCAAGATTTTGAGGGCGCAGCTAGCTTCCGAGATGATGAAAAAACTTTGATTGCTGAAAAGCATGAAGCGGAGAAGAACTGGAAAGCTGGCGACTTAGATGTTGTTGCCGAGGTAACTGAAGAATTAATTGCAGAAGTTTTATCTAATGCAACTGGGATTCCGGTATTCAAGTTGACTGAAGCTGAAACTGCACGCCTCTTGCGAATGGAAGATGAGTTGCATCGCAGAGTTATCGGCCAGGATCAAGCTATTAAAGCTTTGTCCCAGGCTATTCGTCGTACTCGGGCTGGCTTGAAAGATCCGAAGCGCCCAGGAGGTTCATTTATTTTCGCCGGTCCATCCGGTGTTGGTAAGACTGAACTTTCTCGCACTCTTGCCCAATTTTTATTTGGTGATTCCGATGCGCTTATCCAATTGGATATGTCTGAATACTCCGAGAAGCACACAGCCTCTCGCTTATTCGGTGCACCCCCAGGTTATGTTGGTTATGACGAAGGGGGACAGCTAACTGAGAAAGTGCGTCGTAAACCATTTTCTGTTGTTCTTTTCGATGAAATTGAAAAGGCTCATCCAGATATCTTTAACTCACTTCTTCAAGTTCTTGAAGATGGTCGCCTAACTGATTCACAGGGCAGAGTTGTCGATTTCAAGAACACAATCATCATCATGACGACTAACCTTGGCACACGAGACATTTCGAAAACTTTGAACCTTGGATTCACAAATGCTTCGGATGCTCAGGGAAATTATGAGCGCATGAAGAATAAAGTCAGCGATGAACTGAAATCTCACTTCCGTCCGGAATTTCTAAACCGTATTGATGATGTAATTGTCTTCCATCAATTAACCGAAAATGAAATTATTCAGATCGTTGATCTTATGATTGCAAATCTCGACGAGAGACTTCGTGCTCGCGACATGGGAATTGAATTAACGACTGAAGCCAAGGCGTTGCTTGCAAAGAAGGGTTACGATCCACTTCTAGGAGCCCGCCCACTTCGTCGTTGCATCCAGCGTGAAATTGAAGATGTGCTTTCTGAAAAGATTCTCTTTGGTGATTTAAAAGCTGGCGAAATCATTTTAGTGGAAACTGCCATGGAAGATGAAAAAGAAGAATTTGTCTTCAAGGGTATGACGAAGGCAGAGTTGCCAGATACACCTGGTGATCTAGCTCAGGCCCCAACGCAAAATTAATTGATTTTTACGCGAGTAATCGCCTGCTCTAAGCGGGCGACCTCCATAATTTCAATTCCGGGAATTTTAATATCGCTCCCAGCAGGGACCATCGCTCTCTTAAATCCAAGTCTGGCGGCTTCGGCAATTCTTTGAGATGCTCCTGTGACTTTTCTGATTTCTCCGGCTAAACCTACTTCGCCAATCGCAATCAAATCTGCTGGAAGTGCAAGGCCCTTTGCTGCAGACCCAACCGCTAGCGCAACAGCAAGATCCGCGGCAGGTTCGGCAATTTTCATACCCCCAACTGTTGCGACATAAACATCCCGACCCGAAACTCGAATATTTGCTCGAAGTTCTAGAACAGCAAGAGTCATCGCGGTGCGCGGATTATCTAGGCCTGATGTCACTCGTCTCGAATTACCAAAATCTCTGCCATCTGGAACAGCAGCACTTACCAGTGCTTGGATTTCGGCAAGCAGAGGTCGGCGCCCTTCCAAAGTAACAGTTACGCAAGTACCTGGAACTGGCTCACTGTGGCGCGTAGTGAATAATCCCGTGGGATCGGTAAGAGAAGTTATTCCATTCTCATTCATATCGAAACAACCCACCTCATCCGACGCCCCAAAGCGATTTTTAATTGCGCGAATTAAACGGAGTCGAGAGTGGCGTTCACCTTCAAAATTTAATACGACATCGACAATGTGTTCTAGAAGTCTTGGACCAGCGATGGAGCCATCTTTAGTCACGTGTCCAACCAGAATTAAAGTAATGGAACGTTCTTTCGCAATACGAATTAGCGCTGCAGCAATTTCGCGTACTTGAGTTACGCCGCCAGGAGCACCATCCACTGCAACGCTAGCTATTGTCTGGATAGAATCAATAATAAGCAGTTGAGGTTCGACGGCATCTATATGCGCGATTACCGACCCTAATTCATTTTCAGAGGCTAACCATAAATTCGGATCAATTGCATTTAATCGTTCAGCTCGTAATCGAACTTGAGATGCTGATTCCTCACCACTTATATATAGAGAGTTTATTTTTTGTCGTGCACTTTGTGCGGCAACACTTAACAATAAAGTTGATTTTCCAACGCCCGGTTCGCCAGCTAATAAAATGGCTGCTCCGGGTACCAAGCCACCTCCAAGTACACGATCTAATTCGCTGACACCACTCGATCTAGCTTTGGCGTTATCTATATTTATTTCACCAATTGGAAGAGCGGGAGATGTGACACTTCCTGCGACTAGAGAGAGTCTTTTTGGTGCTGCTATTTCCTCAACCGATCCCCATGCTTGGCATTCGCCACATCTGCCAACCCATTTAGTACTCGTCCATCCACACTCTGTGCAACGGAAGGGATCTTTTGCTGGGTTAGGTACTTTTGCCATGCCCAAAGGTTATCTGCTGGCACCGACAAGGGCTCGTTCTGCGGATTAAAATCCTTTTCGCCCCCAGTAGACCCAGAGACTTAATACGGAAAGGATTAATGAGAATCCAAAGAGAAGGTCTTCGAGTGGGGCACTTGCCAACCTGGCGCCAATAATTACATCAGGGTTATATGTAACGATCTGGCGCGAGGTTAGCCACCAGTTTGTGACTAACTGAAATGGCAAAATTATTGCGTAGGATGTCCAGAATACAGCTTTGCGAATCAGCCGAGTCCTTATTAAGAAAAGGTCTGAAATAATCGACAGCAGAACCGCCATAACTGCTATTTCTGTGTAAATCATTTTTCGAAATCTCCAACGATCCAGTTCTTTTTTACGGTCCTAACCGCTTCAAGAGTCATGATGCCAGCTATTGGAATAATGAGGAAAAAAAGAAATTCTTCCAAAGGAATATTAAACGGTCCATAAATCCCAAGAATTTGACTGGTGTCAAACTTCCAGTGTTCGCGTCTTACAGCAAAGATATCCCAAGAAATAAAAAGTAGAGCCACTGGAAATATGCTGAAGAATAAGCGTTTAATGCGAGCCAGTACCCTGATTTTCAGTGCGATTTCTAACCAAAAAGAACCAATTACAGTAAAAGCTAACATTGCTAAGTAGCCATACTTCAGCAATTTAACCTCCCGTTAATTATTTCTGGGCTTCGACGGTTGCCGGATGGATAATAAATAGCGGTAATTCCCGTTTTTTCTGTTCTTTCCTTGCGGCAGCAATTGCTTCAATTCTATTATCGCAGTGCAATTTTAGAACGTCATAAGCAGGTTGCCCCATAAGAGTAATGAGCTCAATCCTGTTTGAAATATATACAGGTTCGCGACCGACATGAGCCTCGGTATTGCTGGTGCAATACCAATCAAAATCATCACCGCCATCGCCCCACGCGAGACGTTCGTATTCTCCGATCACATTTACGGTAATTTCTCGGTCACCAAATACTCGCTGTTCGAAACTTCTACGGATTGGAAGTTGCCAACAAACATCTGGCTTAGTTTCGACAAAGTGAACATTTTCTTGCTCAGCAAGATGGTGGAGAACACAACCGAAGCTACCCGTAAATCCTGGTGCGCTATAGCCTTTGCGATTTAAGAAAATACAAGAATCTTCTACTTTGCGAGTCTTGCGGTCCTTATCCAAGCCAACCTCTGAAACTCTCATCTTACCGTTGGCTTTCTTAGGCTGAGCAGCATCAAAGTATTGCCACATTTGCGGAGTTAGCCGTTTAGCAACTTCAAGAGTTCGCGCTTCATCAGCCTCATCAGAGTAGTAAGCGCCATCAGAACAGCATCCAGCATCTGGCTTATCAGCGTCAACGCCACAGCAACCATTTCCATAGATACATGTCCAATATGAAGTTAGCCAGGTTAAGTCACACTTATAAAGCTCTTCAGGTTTTGCCGGATCTAGAAACTCAACCCAGTCACGTGCAAAATTTGGTTTTACCTCAGGCATAGTTGTAGAGCCTAGAGGTTATTTAATGAATTAGCACATCGCCCAACTCGACTTTCGGTAGACTTCTGACATGGCAGTTCACTCACCTTTCTCATCAAGCAAATATCAAGTTGGTTTAATTGGTGTCGGAGTAATGGGAGAGGCGCTAATTTCAGGACTCGTTTCCTCCAGATTTCCTAAGGCCCAAATTGTTTTTACCGAAAAACGCGCTGATCGAGCACGTGAGATAGCCGCCAAATATGGCGCTCGGGAAGTAGAACTGGCAGAGCTAGTGAAAACAAGTGACGTAATTTTATTGGTGGTGAAACCTCAGGATTTGGCGGCGCTGCTAGGTTCGATCAGTAAAGACCTTTCCAAAGGAGCGCTGCTAGTTTCATTTGCAGCAGGCAAGGCAACTTCCTTCATTAGCGAACGCGTCGGTCCAGGTGTCGGAGTTATTCGAGTTATGCCAAATACCCCGACTTTGATTGGGCTTGGCATGGCAGCAATATCCCCAGGAGCCAATGTAACTAACGAGCAAGTTACTTTTGTCAGCGAATTCTTGGCGACCTGCGGAAAAGTTATTGAGATTGATGAAAAATTACAAGATGCCGTTACAGCTTTGAGCGGTTCGGGTCCTGCTTATTTCTTTGCCTTCGTTGAAGAGATAATTAAGTCTGGTGTTCGCCTCGGGCTTTCTCATGAAGAAGCTACAACCCTCGCCATTCAAACCATAGTTGGGTCTGCTGCAATGCTCGAACAATCAGGAAAGAGCGCGACGACACTTCGAGAAAATGTGACAAGCCCAAATGGCACAACAGCTGCCGCCCTTAAAGTTTTTAGCGATGCCAATCTAGGCGAAATAATTGCAAAAGCAATGACTGCCGCTCGCGATAGATCCCAGGAATTAGCTTGAAAATTCGGATTGCACTGGTCACAATCCTTATTACTGCCCTTATTCCAACAGCAAGCGCCGCAATAAAAGTTAAGCCAGCGAAGCCAACTATCCAGGCGCTCTCGCCGATGGGCTCAGGCGATCAGTTTGCTGATTTCACCATAAATCCAACAACGGTGGCAATTGTTGGCACAATCGAAAATGGTTTAGGAAATTTGATAACGTCACCAACTCTTGGTGGCAGCGATGGCTTTATTTATGCAGTCGATAAGAAGGGCGTCCGTCTTTGGGATTTGCGACTTGGTAGTTCTGAAGATGACATCGCAATGGCAATAACTAAAGACAAAGTTGGATATTTCTGGGTCGCCGGGGCTACCTCCAAACCGGCCGAATTGGCGACGCCAGATACGGCTACAGCGACGCCAGATACGGCTAACTTAAACCCAGATGGGGTCGTTCTAGATTCACTATTCCTGCCAACCAATTCTTTAACTCGATTAGTAATTTGGAAAATTGGCATAAGTGGGCAAATCGCTGAAACTTACTTTTATGATTCGCAAGGCCTGATTGTTCCAAGTGGCCTTGCTTTCGATGGAACAAAGCTGGCAATATCAGGAAAATTTACCGCCAGTGACCTAGTGACACGAAGATTTGATTTGGAATTGGATACTCAAACAACATTTTCAAATTTCACCAGTAGTGATTTAACGAAAATTAAGAGACAAGAAATTGCAACAATCAAGGCAGGTGCCAACAGATTAAAAAGTTTTATTTCAAAATCTACAATTATTGGAATTCCAAGTTGGCGGGCAAAAAAACCGACCCCTGTTTTAGTTAAATACACCAGAAAAGGAGTTGCATTATCTGCGAAATCCTTTTCTGGGAAAGTGCGAAAAATTCAATGGCAGTCTGGAATTGGGGCAGTAGTTCTTACTGAGGTGAATGCAATAAACGAGATTTATTTGATCTCTAAGATGGCTTAAGTTATCGTTTCTTAAATAGTGAAAGTTTGCCGCCACTAGAGACAAGGGCATACTTGACTTTGCCTAGAGTTACCCACTCGCTGGATTTTGAACCGACCATACTCGAATCAGTTATCAGACTAATTGTTTGATCAGTCTTATTTAACGAGCAAAGCCGATCTTGGCAGCCGAAGATTATCGCCGTGCTATCAACAGATAGTGGTGAGCTTGGAACGCCGAAGTAATCTGGTTTTGATACAAATGGAGTTAAATCAGCGCCTACCTGACTCCATTGGAGTTGGTCTGGGATAGGCAGTGAAATGGCAGAAGCTCCGAGCCAGCCTACATTTAGCGTTCTGGAAGTATTGGAAATCTTTGAATTTAAATCCAGCGCAACATCATAGCCAGCGACAATAGTGTTCTCGTCGCTTACCTGAAGTGCTTGATAAACCCAGTCTTCAGGGAATGCAGTTATTCGTCTTGCAATCCGGACATCGCCTCGAAGCACACTTTTATCTGAATTACTTACCGAGAGTACAGAGTCATACATGACGTTAACCTGTGCTCCGGTTGTTGTTGCCTTCAGATGGAACCCAACATCACCCATTGTGCGACCAGCAATCAAGCTGTCCCCATCTAGAATTTCATAACGCCATTTCTTTCCATCGCGCACTGCTCCGAGCAAAATTCCCTGGCTTTCATCTCGATAGAAAACTTGTTCTCCTGCACCAGTAATTGCACAGGCATTTGAAACGCTGACATCGCTCGCAGTTCGGACTCTTGCCGATTCCTTGTAGTCCTGGATTATTGGGCCATCACCATCAATAACTTCATAGCTCCATTTTTTTCCGTTAAAAGAAGCACGTCTTAAATCCTTATCGGTTAAATCGCCATAATAAATATTTAGGTATTCAGTTTTTCCACTTTTTACCGTACAGAGCGATACGGCCCCAGCAACATTATTTTTTGTCCGACCGCCCTTTGTCGAATAGCCATCCACGGTTTGGATTGTCCATTTCCTACCAACTCTTGTAGCTAGTTTCAGCGTGCCAAGATTAGTATCGGAATAGGCAACCACATTCCTACCGGCAAATTTTCCTGTTGCAAGATATTTACCATCCGCCTTTGAATCGATTACGGTCTTTTTCCAAGATGCCTGCGGAATTACAGCATTAGTTGTGGCACCTTGTGAGAGGCCAATTTCATTTTTAGCGGTAATCGTAAATGAATAAACTATTCCATTGGATAATCCTGAAATAAGTGCTGGGCTCTCTAGAACAATTTGCTCATCTTCACTCTGATTCACCTTGATTATGTACGATGTAACTTGTGCCGTTCGTTGATTCACCGGTGGGTCAAAACTTATAAGTGCAGAGCGATTACCTACTAGAGCTTTCACATTTCTCGGAACTCCCGGTAGTCCATAAGGGATCCCAACTGGTGGCTTAGCTGATAAATCATCAAATATGGCTATTAATAGCGGGCCTGGCTCATGAAAAACTTCACCCATTTTTAAATTTGGCGTCATCACAACATCTCTTTGACTTGCTGAAAAAGTTGCTTCATCCAGGTGACTTACCGATGATCCACGTTGATAGGTGCTCGGCGTGTAGAGAGCTGGTTTTATTCCATTGTTCGCACGAATCCCATTTGCACCGGCCCAGACCAGGGGCTCTATAAGTGCTTTGCCAAGTTCCTGTGAAGGTGAATCCAAGTCCATAAGGCGTCTTCCATCCGGAAGTTGGGCATAGGCATCAAATGGGGTCGGCTGTTGGATACTTCCGTAACCATACAAATTATCGTAATCAGCATTCGATAAGAACCCAAGACCATGTGCCATCTCGTGAAGCATCATCGACTCAAGGTCATATTTGGTACTAGGACAATTTCCATCTGTTCCCAAGTAAAGCATCGCACTATTTGTAGAATTAATTCGGATCGTAATTTCAGCAAATGTTGGCTCGATATCTTCGCCCGCTATAGCATCGGCAAGAGCTGAGGCATACCAGAGATCTGGATCCGGAATATTTGCAAAATTATTGTGGAATTTTCCTGGGGATGCGGCAGCAAGAGTGTCCTTCGAAGCTTGCCGCTCCCACAACACTTGCATCTTGACTGGAACTTTGGAAGTGAAATTTAATGACCAAACATCGGCAGCTGCGGTAATTGCGGGGCGATAAATTTCAGGAGTGTTTGTGAAATCAATTGAGAAAGTACTTTTTGCCAGTGCCTTATCAACTGAGAATTCTCTCGGAGCAGGGCTTTTTTCGATCGCGGCACTTTTGGTGTGATCAGCATAAAAATATACCCACGGCGCATCTACGGATTTAACTTCAGAGGGGACTGCTTGAGCAGGTGTAGATAAAACGCCACCAAAAAACGCTGCTATTAGTAGTAAGTATTTGGCACGCATAAGGGAAACGCTAGCAGTAGTGACCATTGGATACCACTTGTTGTGACATCTTCGCCTTAGAAAATGCGTAGAATTGCTCAATGATTGAAGTAAGTATTTATTCAAGAAGTAATTGTCACCTTTGCGAGGTAGCTCTTGAAACTTTAGAGCAACTTCAAAAGGAATTTAGCTTTTTGATAGTCAAGAAATTGATTGATGGCGACCAAAATCTAGAAGAAAAATATGGCGAACAAGTGCCAGTAATCCTAATTAACGGTGAACCGCATGATTTCTTTAGGATAGACCCCGAAAGATTTAGAAGCGCCATCAATAATATAATAAATATTTAATCTGGATTGGCATTCAATACATCATCGGCATCGATAATTCCATATGCATATCCCTGTTCGGCGAGAAAGCGTTGGCGATTTTGGGCAAAATCTTGATCGACGGTATCCCTGGCAACAATTGAATAAAACCTAGCAGTTCTGCCATCTGACTTTGGTCTAAGAATTCGTCCAAGACGTTGGGCCTCCTCTTGGCGAGATCCAAATGTTCCAGAAACTTGAATAGCAATAGTTGCGTCAGGCAGATCAATTGAAAAGTTTGCAACCTTCGAAACAACGAGGCATTTGATTTCGCCAGCTCGATATAAACCAAAGAGTCGTTCCCGCTCTTTGATCGGTGTATCTCCTTTTATTAAGGGAACTCCCATTTCCTCGCTAATTGCATCGAGCTGATTAATGTACTGGCCAATAATTAAGACTTGCTCTTTGCTATGTTGTTTGGCAAGAGCTATAGCAACTTTCCGCTTGGTTGCAGTAGTAGAGCAAAAACGATACCGATCTTCTGGTTCGGCCGTCGCATAATTCAATCGCTCTTCATCGGTGAGATTAACTCTAACTTCTACGCAGTCAGCTGGTGCGATATATCCCTGAGCCTCAATTTCTCGCCAAGGTACGTCGAAACGCTTTGGTCCGATGAGGGAGAAAACTTCACCCTCCATACCATCCTCTCGGACGAGAGTGGCAGTTAAGCCAAGGCGTCTACGAGATTGAATATCAGCAGTAAATCTAAAAATTGGTGCTGGCAAAAGATGTACTTCGTCATAAATGATTAAACCCCAATCAATTGCGTCAAAGAGGTCCAAGTGCGCATAAATTCCTTGCTTACGAGTTGTCATAACTTGGTATGTTGCAATTGTTACAGGACGAATTTCTTTCTTCGAGCCAGAATATTCACCAATTTCATCCTCATGAAGGGTCGTGCGCTTTAGTAATTCATCTCGCCACTGTCGGGCCGCAATTGTGTTGGTCACAAGAATTAGCGTCGTCGCTTTGGCATGAGCCATCGCAGCAGCTCCCACAATAGTTTTACCGGCGCCGCAAGGAAGCACAACTACTCCAGAACCTCCATGCCAAAATCCTTCGGCCGCTAGCTCTTGATATTTTCTAATGCTCCAACCATCTTGTACTAAATCTATTTCGTGGTGCTTGCCATCGACGTAACCTGCGAAATCTTCGGCCGGCCAGCCGAGTTTCAGGAGAGCTTGTTTAAGAAATCCACGTTGTCCAGGATGCACCACGATAGTTTCCGCATCTAACTGCAGGCCCAACATTGGCGCTATCTTCTTGCCCCGCGTTACTTCTTTAAGAACTGCTGGATCACGTGATACCAAGACAAGTCCATGAACTGGGTGGGCTTCTAATCGCAATCTTCCATAGCGCGACATAGTTTCGGCAACATCGACCAAGAGCGCATGAGGAACGGCAAAACGAGAGTATTTAAGCAGAACATCAACGACTTGTTCAGCATCGTGGCCAGCTGCACGCGCATTCCAAAGCCCAAGAGGAGTGAGGCGATAGGTGTGTATGTGCTCTGGAGATTTTTCAAGTTCGGCAAAGGAGGCAATTGCTCGGCGACATTCATCACTTTGTGGATGATCAATATCTAATAGAAGAGTTTTATCACTTTGAACAATTAATGGGCCATCAGTCACGAATTAATTCCTTAATAAAAGCTGTTAGAAGTTTTACTCGCACCGGGATTGAAGAGAGCAATATTTGTTCATGTGGTGCGTGTGCGCCATCACCAACTGCGCCAAGTCCATCCAGCACTTTGGCACCTGCCGCTGCCGCAAAATTTCCATCACTTGCGCCTCCGACAGAGGCATGCCCTATCGGTTCCATGCCAATTTCCAGTGCAACTTTCTCTAAAGTTTTATAAAGAGATGCAGTAGATAGAACTTCCAGGGGTGGGCGATTTATTCCGCCAGCGATCTCTATGCCGGCCTCAGGGTGAATAGCGGCCATCCCTTTTATTGCTGCGTCAATTCTTTGCAATTCATCTGCAGAAAATGACCTAACATCAATATCTAAGGTTGCCAGTGCCGGCACAGTGTTAGTTGTCGTACCTGAGTGCATCACAGTTGGAACAACAGTGGTTCCAAATTCTAAATTTTCAAGTTTTACAACAGCTAAGACCATTGTTGCGATTTCAGCAGTCGCATTGATTCCCTTTTCAGGTTCCAGTCCGGCATGGGCTGCGCGACCTCGTATCGTGATTTGATACATTGAAGTACCTTTGCGACCAGTTTTAACTTTGCCATTTAGCGAGGCTTCTAAAACTAAAACTGCGCTTGCACCTTTCGAAACTCTTTCAATAAGTTCTCGAGAGCTTTGACTGCCAACTTCCTCATCAGTTGTGGCGATCAAAGCCAGTTTTGCGCCGGCTCCGGGGATTTCCTTAATTGCATAGAGAGCCTGTAAGAATCCAGCTTTCATGTCGAATATTCCTGGGCCTTTTGCAACATCACCTTCAACGCTCCAAGTCGGCTGAAAAGAACCTATCGGCCATACCGTATCTAAGTGAGCCAGCAGAACAACTTCAGGAGTTTTGCTTCCCCACCAAAAAACAGGACGCGACTTTTCTTCAATTAACTCGGCGGGGTGCTCAAGATTTTCATCTGCAATCTTTATTGCGAGATCGATAACCCCCCTACACGCGCCAAGATCGTGGCTGGGGGATTCGAATTCAACAAGCTTACGCAAGTCCTCGATGATGGCCATTGGCTTAGTCTGCCTTATTTCGCCGGGCTAACGCCGGTGATTCTAGGAATTCTAAAACTTTGCATCTCGCCCGTCGCATGATCTCTGGCAATTAAGGTCCCAAGCGAAATAGAAATGGGATCAATCAGCCTATTTGATACCCCGCCATTTGTGTCGGCATAACCAATTGTGAGACTCGCCTGCTCCTCAATATATTGATGGAGTAAATCAAGAGTTTCATTAGCTGTTGTTCTCGGCACTTCCCGAGGCTTATGTGAGCTGGCTTTTTCCCCAGCGCGCAAGGCACGGATCGCACCCTTAACAATAATTTTACTTGGGGCCGAAGTTTCACTCAAAATTTTCGGAGGCCTAGGACGGGATTTTGCCCGACGAATGGCAGGGGCTGAAATTAGAATTCCGTTTGCATTCTCAGCAGCTGGCAGATAGCTAGCTTCTCGAAGCGTTGCGATTACGTCACTAGATTCAAAATCACAAACTAGAACTTGAGGAGCAAGTTTACGGAAGCGAAGCTGTTCTAATTTCTTGTCATGCAAAATTTGAGCAATCAACCCCTCATCTTCACAACGGATATAAGAATGGGCTGACCCAACACGAAGGCGGCCATGGCGTTTGGCGACATCATTGATTAAGTATTCGAGCGGCTGTGGAACCGGGGTTCTGGATGTCTTCTTCAAGAAACTTTTGATTTGCCCGCCGGTTTGTCCATGATCTAAGCCGCGTCTAATTGAACTCTCGCTAAATCGGTAGACCGAGGCGCCGCCTCGGCTTTCAATATCAGCAATCGTGCCAATCATGTTTGCGAGTTCTACAGTTAATGGACCTGGCGCGATAGCGCTGTTATCGGCCTGGATCAAGATGTGATCGACAGGTTTAGGCAGAGCGCTTTCAACTCCAATGTCTTTGGCACCATTTAACAGAGCAGAGCCAAATTCTGAAAGTGCACCTTGTCCGGTAAGTCCCAACCATTCCGCTTCCCGAAGCGTCCACTCAATATATTCCGCACTGAATCTCTGTGGCATCTGCCAAGCAATAAGAGATTGAAGAACTTTTATGTCCGGGTCAAGTTCTAAATTTTTCGACAGAATATGCAGAGTTGCCTTGCGCATGGATGCAACGCCGGCACGGTCAAGCTCAGGGCCAAGGGGCGCAATATTTTTTTCGCCAATCTTTCCAACGAGACCGCTAACTCTAGAAGTTTCCAACCAGAGACTTACCAAAGAATGCCAGCGCTCTTCAAGAGTTCGAGACATCCAGATATCAAAAGAGTTAGTTGGTAATATTTGGTCATCAGTATCAATGACAATCAATCCACCGAGATAGAGAATTTCGGCAACAAATGCAACGCAAATTTCATCAACACCTAGGTGATCAGCGCTTCGTTTTAAATCTCTAACCCCAAGACCGCCAGACCTTAGCGCAATAGGTGGCTCATCTGACCAGTTGTGGGCAAGTTCCTCACACCACCTTAGGAAATTCGAAACGTTTGCAATTGCAGCGCGATTAACATCTTTCTGCTTGCGGTTAGTACCTAAAAATTTTGCCGGGACTGGCGCAAAGTCTTTAAAGACTTTGCCCGACCGAAGATGCATTCCTACTTCACGGGGAAGGACAACTGTTTTAGAATCCATCGGCATTAAGTAATTATTTTCTAGCAACCACCCAATCGCCTTGCCTGGAGATTTAACGCTCGCTACTTGGCCTCGAGGTGGACCCCAGGTCAATCTTTCGAGAACAGCAGCAGAATCTGGCGGAAGATCTTTGAGGGCTATAAAATCTATCTTTTTAGGGGAGTGCGGGCCAAGGCCGCCGGGTTCATCACCAATTAGATTTCGTAAGTTTCCAGGTAATCTAAATTTACTTCCATCTTTATAAACAAGAGCCGCTGCCCAAAGCCTTAGGAGCTCTTCGCCGGCTTCCGGAATAGTTACTGAAAGTATCTCAGATTTCGAAAAAGGCTCGGAAAGTGTGCAAGCAGATGTCAAAACTTCTAGTTGGAATTTATTGAGTGATTCAAGGGCTCGCATAAGACTGGGAGTGGAGTTAGCTCGCGCAGATAGCGCAGATAAGTCAGTCGGGATTGGAGTTAATAAATCAGGTCGGGCTTCAAAAAGCGCGGCGATAGCGTCATCAGAACGAGAGCGGAGCTCGTCAGCGAAAGAATTAACAGACATAAGTGGCTTACTTTACCGAGTTTTAGAAGTTACTTTGACCGCAATCTTCGGGGCAATAAGAAAGTTAAACAAGCGGCCAGGCGGGCAAGTACTGGTCCAAAGAAAGCTTTTATGGCCCGGGCTCGACGAAAATCATGAATTGGCCAATTATCGTGAATAGCACGAATTTGTAACAAAGTGTCTGGATTAATGACGGCCGGTTTGCCTACTGAGGTTAAGAGTGGAATGTCGTTATGGCTATCTGAATAAGCATAGGAATTTGCCAAGTCAATTCCTTGGGCTAGCGCCAACTCCTTTATCGCAACCGCTTTTTGTTTGCCGTGCAATAACGAGCCGCCTAATTTACCTGTGTATGCTCCGTCGATCACTTCGGCCTTGGTACCAAGCGCTCCTGTGAAACCTAAGCGCTTTGCGATTAGAACTGCCATATCTTGCGGTGTTGCGGTCACTAGCCAAACTTCTTCGCCATTTGCTAGGTGCTGGTTGGCAATATCTATTGCTCCTTGCCAAAGAGCTGGAGAGACAAATTCGTCATAGATCTCTGAACCAATGGCTTCGATTTCTTTAACATTATGGCCACCAATAAAATCACATGCGGCATTCTGAAACTTCTCGATCTCCTCAGGGCTTTCTGCTCCGGTCAACCTATATCGGAGATTTGCTAGTACAAAAGCAGAGATATCACGCTTGCTAAAAAACCCCCTCTGATACATGCCACGACCAAGTAGGAAGATGGTCGAACCTCGAAGAATTGTGTTGTCGACATCAAAGAAGGCAACTCGTTTGCCACTATTTGTCATGAGGTAACCATATCGCTCATATTTCTCTGTGCTGCTTAGGCAGTTGACTACAAGTTATGATGGGCCAATGAGTAGATCGATTCACGTGCTGCGGCATGGTGAAGTAGAGAATCCTGAGAAAATTCTTTATGGGCGCCAGCTAGGTTGGCGGCTGTCTGAGCGGGGTCATGAGATGGCCCAAGCGGTGGCAGATTGGTCAAAGAATTTAGAGCTAGGTGCGATTCATGCCTCTCCACTTGAGCGCGCTCAAGAGACAGCAGCCCCAATTGCAACTCAACATAATTTAAAAATTAAAACAGACGAGAATTTAATTGAGGCTGCTAATGTATTTGAAGGTAAGAAATTCGAACTAGGCAGTGGAATTCTTCGCCACCCGGCATCATGGTGGCACCTGCGAAATCCAGCAGAGCCTTCATGGGGCGAGCCCTACACAGAACAAATCGAACGTATGTTGTCTGCAGTTTTCAATGCCCGTGATGCTGCCGATGGAAAGGACGCGTTAGTAGTTTCGCATCAATTACCGATTTGGATTTTGCGTTCTGCGATTGAAGGCCGTCGACTTATGCATGATCCAAGAAAACGAATTTGCTCACTCGCATCGGTGACGAGTCTGCATTTAGATGATGAGGGAGCTATCTCTGGAGTCACCTATAACGAACCTGCCAAACATTTGTTGCCTCTTAAATGAAGAAGATATTTGCGCTCGCTTCAATTTTGCTTTTAACACTCTCATTAGCGGCATGTGCAACTGGCGGAATATCAAGTGACAGTGGGAAAGCTTTTATATCTGGCAATGGCGCGGCAATCTTTATCGCAAAGAGCGAGCGAAGATTGGCACCTGATTTATCTGGTGAGACTCTCAATGGCGACAAATTCGAATTTCAAAAAGGAAAAGTTACAGTCGTAAATGTTTGGGCATCATGGTGTTCGCCCTGCCGAGCCGAAGCACCAACGCTTCAAGAGTTTGCAACTAAGAATCCACAGATTCAATTTATTGGAATTTTAACCCGCGATAATTTTAGCTCTGCTAGAAGTTTTGTTCAGAGATTTAAAATAACTTATCCGACGCTAATTGACGATGCCATTATTGCGGGCTTTCGAGGCTCACTGCCCGCCAATGCGATTCCTACGACACTGATACTCGACGATCAAGGCAGAGTTGCTGCTCGAGTGAGTGGCCTGGCTACTGTTTCGGTCATGAAAGACCTGTTGAGTAAGGTTTCCGGAGGGAATGTGAATGTTTAATTCATTTGTTGCCTTGATTCTGGATGGAAACTTAATAATCGCTTCGATAATAGCAATAATCGCGGGATTGATTTCATTTGCTTCACCATGTGTGCTCCCACTGGTTCCTGGCTATCTCTCGTATGCAGCAGGAATGACAGAAGTAAGAAGTCGAGGTCGAGTTGCGTTGGGTTCTCTTTTATTCGTCCTAGGATTTTCAGTTCTATTTATTTCATACGGTGCGTTATTCGGATCAATCGGATCTACTATTTCCAGCAATTCAAGAGGCGTATCCATTGTTCTCGGATTATTGACCATCGCAATGGGTACGGTATTTCTCTTTAACCAGAAGTTCTATCGCTCTTTTAAGCCGGTTTGGAAAGTCCGTGCCGGACTTGCTGGCGCACCAATTTTAGGATTTCTATTTGGTGTCGGCTGGACACCCTGCATAGGGCCCACTTTGGCAGCCGTGCAAACTCTTTCTTTTCAAGAATCGAGTGCACTGCGTGGCGCAATTTTGAGTGTTGCATATTGCTTGGGGCTTGGAATTCCCTTTATTTTAGTTGGGATATTTTTCGACAAATCCAATCGTTTACGTAAGTTTGTTTCCCGTCATGGTAACTATCTGACGCTCATTGGCGGGATATTCTTAATTCTAATTGGAGTTTTGCAAGTGACGGGATTGTGGGCCGATGTAATGAATTCGCTTCGTGGTTTGATTACAGATTTCGCTCCGGTTCTATAAATGACTTTAGTTCCTGAACTCGAGGCGCGTTCACTTAGTCGCTGGTTATGGCGCCAATTGACAAGCATGCGGACAGCTTTAATATTGCTCCTGCTTTTTGGTCTCGCCGCGATACCCGGATCAATTTTTCCGCAACGCTCGCAGAACCCGCTTGCAGTAAGTGACTATTTTAAGAGCAATCCAGGCACTGCAAAATTTCTCGATGAGCTAAATATGTTTGATGTCTACAGTTCTCCTTGGTTTAGCTCAATCTATATTCTGCTCTTTATATCCCTTATTGGCTGCGTTCTTCCGAGGACCATAGAACACTTGAAGAGTGTTGGAGCCAAACCGCCACTTACGCCAAAGAATTTGGATCGCATGGAATTTTTTTTCGAGCTTGAAACAGGAACACTTGACAGGGCGGAATCGTGGCTGAAAAAACGCCATTTTAGAATTAGGCGGGATGTTGATTCTATTTCTGCCGAAAAAGGATTTATGCGCGAAAGCGGAAATTTGGCATTCCACCTCTCATTAATTCTAATTTTAATTGGCGTGGGAGCGGGTTCTCTTTTTGGTATGAAGGGAGATGCCATAATTAACGTTGGAGACAGATTCATTAATATTCCCACTTCCTATGACGTTATTTCTTTTGGAAAATTAGAGTCGGAAAAAAATATGAATCCATTTTCGATTACGGCCACAGATTTCAAGGCAACCTATGAATTAACTACTGGCGTACCAAGTGATTACAAACTGACGGTAAATATCGCAGATCCTGTTGGGTCCAAGGAAGTAGCAAAAGTGGTCCGAGTAAATTCGCCATTAACTTTTGGAAGTACAAAAGTTTATTTGCAAGCAAATGGGTATGCGCCAATAGTCACGGTTCGTGATAAAACTGGCGAAGTTAAATATCAAGGGGCAGTCATATTTTTGCCACAAGATGGGAATTTAACTTCAATCGGCGCGATTAAGGTTCCTGACGCAGAACCACAACTTGGTTTTATTGGGTCATTTGTTCCAACATTCGCTCGGAATTCGCAGCGGGGTGCATTCTCGACATACCCGGAAGTTTTAGATCCCAGATTATTGATTTCAGTTTGGACCGGAAATCTTGGACTGGATACGGGTAGACCTCAGTCGGTGTATCGGTTAGATACAACAGCCATGACTCGACTATCACTAAAAACTCTTGAGTTGCATGAAACGTTTGATTTCAATGAGGGATCGATCACTTTTGAAGGTTGGACTCCGTGGGTCAACCTGCAAATAGTCAAAGATCCGGGCAAGATATATGCATTGCTCGGCTCAATTTTTGCAATCCTTGGCCTATTGATGTCGCTCTTCACTAGATCGCGTAGAATTTGGGTTAAAACTTCTGCTGACAAATCAGGAGTTGAAATTGCTGGATTAGCAAAGAACTCGGTTCCGGGCCTTGAATCGGAAATTGCGGCACTAATAAATGAAATGAGGAGCTAGAGAAAATGACCTCCACAAATTTTGCTTACCTATCTAATTATGCAATTTATTCGGCGATGGTCCTATTTACGCTTGCCTTCTTTTCACACGCCGTCGAAGTAGCTTTTTCAGTACGAAATTTAGAAGATAAAACAGAATTTGATTTCACTCGCACAAAGCGAAGTGGAGATATTGGAACTGTAATGATGGTGTTAGCTCTAGTATTTTTGTTTGTGGGCGTTATCTTCCGAGGAATTTCAGCACATCGCGTGCCATGGGGAAATATGTATGAATTCTCCATAACTGGGGCACTAGCTTTCACGAGTGCTTATGTTTATGCCCTTTGGCGATATAAAATTCGTTGGCTTGGGTTGCCGGTTGCAATCGCCGTACTCTTGACTCTTGGAACTGCAATAACAATTCTTTACCGACCTAGCGCTCCTCTTGTTCCAGCACTTAAGTCAACATGGTTGGCTATTCATGTTTCTGCTGCAATTATTTCTGGCGGAGTATTTTTATTGGCTAATTGCATAGCTGCCACGTATTTACTTCTCGATAGATATGAAAATAAAGGTGGCCGTCCGGTCTGGGCTTTGAAGCTACCGACACTCGAAGCATTGGATCAACTCACCTATCGATTGGTTGCATTTGTATTTCCACTCTGGACTTTTGCTGTAATAGCCGGAGCAATCTGGGCGGAATCAGCATGGGGGCGTTATTGGGGTTGGGATCCAAAAGAGACTTGGGCATTTATTACTTGGGTGGCATATGCGGCATATCTGCACGCTCGCGTAACCGTTGGCTGGCGTGGGCGCAAGGCAGCTTGGTTATGTATATTTGCCGGATCAACATTCCTTTTCAATTATGTGTATATAAATGTGTGGGGAACGGGTAGACATACCTATAGTGGGCTTTAGGTAGTTAGTGGGCTTTAGGTAGTTAGTGGGCTTTAGGTAGTTAGTGGGCTTTAGAGGTTTCGTAAAAAATCTGGATTATCATCAGGTGGAATAATTTTTCCTCTGCCCTGAGATCCGCCACCAAAACCAGGATTTTTTCTTGGCCTTCCAAGAGCGAACCAGAGTATGGCGCCAAGAGATGAGAAAAGGAAAATCAATAAGAGCCAAGCCCATTTTGGCGCTTTTTGAACCTCTTCTTGGGGCGTACGCGCACAATCAAAAAAAGCATAAAACGTAATTGCCAGGAAGAACAGTGTTAACCAAATTCGCATAGTCAGAGTTTATGCCCTTGTTATGGCGAGTGCGAGCGTTATCAACAGTGATGTGACCAACTGCAGTTCGCCAGCCTTCCCGAGAAGCGGAATAAGCGCAGCTCCAGAGGCTCCCGCAAGGGTTGCTTTTATTAGTTTCCCCTGCATTGGGAGCGTAATAATTACAATTAGCGCCCAGGGTGTTATGGAAAAGGCAGCTAGGGATGCCGCGAAAGCCAGCAGCAAAAATGCGGATACCAAGTATCTAGCGTTCGTATCACCGAACCTGACAGCCAAAGTTTTCTTGCCCACGAGTTCATCCTTTGGGCGATCGCGCAAATTATTTAACCCCAAAATTGTGCACGAAAGAGCTCCCATTGGAATCGCAAGAAGAAGGGCCTGCCAAGTAATTCTTTGCGATTGTACGAAGTAGGATCCCATCGTTGCAACTAAACCAAAAAAGATAAAAACTGAAATCTCACCCAAACCACTGTAACCATACGGATTTTTTCCACCCGTATATTTCCAAGCAGCGATAATCGCGGCAGCTCCTACGATTATTAGATAGGGCGAAGTCCTAAGCGCGAGGAGTAGGCCAAAGAAAGCAGCAAGAGCAAATATAAAAATTGCTGCTCTTTTAACCTGCTTAGGTGTTCTTAAACCACTTGCCACTAGGCGCACCGGCCCAACTCGCGCCTCGTCGGTTCCTCGGATTCCATCTGAATAATCATTCGAGTAATTAACGGCAACTTGAAGCAATAATCCAACAGACAGCGCCAAGAGCGCATTAATCCAATTTACGGAGATACCATCGACGTTAATTAAAGCTGTCCCAATTAACACTGGGGCAATTGCGGCGGGAAGGGTGCGAGGGCGGGCACCAGAAATCCAAATATTCATCGAGCTATCCTTGCTCATCCACGAAAAACTGGCGGGCTTTGACACGGTCAGGTTTACCAATTCCAAGTCGCGGCAACTCTGAAACTTTTAGAAATTCTTTAGGAACAAAGTGTTTCCCAAACTTATCCCGTAGTATTTTGGAAATCGCTCCCTCGTCAACATCAGCGTCAAATAGCAAGCAAAGTTTCTGCCCCCATTCAGAATCTGCAACAGATGTAGCCAAAAAATTAACACTTTTAAAACTCTCAGAAAGTTCGGAATCTATTGCCGTCAAAGAAATATTGATCCCACCAGAAATAATTACATCATCTGCTCGGCCAATTATGAAAATCTTGCCATTAATAATTTCTCCGAGATCACTAGTCGTGAACCAACCATCAGAAACCACAGACTTCCAGAGCTCGTTCAAATTTTCATATCCATCGGCAATAACAGGACCCTTGATCTCTATTAGTCCAGTGCTATTTAATTTAACCTGTACGCCAGGCAGGGGCTTATTGTCATAAACACAACCTCCGCAAGTCTCGGTCATCCCATATGTTGTTACGATATTTATACCCTGCTCTTCTGCGCTCTCTAATAATGAGCTGCTCGCTGCGGCTCCACCAAGCAATACAGCTTTGCAATTCTTTAGGTGTCTGAGCAGTTGAGAATCACCAGTAAGGGCTCGATGAAGTTGAGTCGGTACTATCGCAGTGAAACTGGCCACTTGATTTACATCGACAGTCTCGGTTCCAAGTTGGATTGAGCGAGCGAGCACATTTAACCCTGCAATATGATTAGTTGATAGTAGGAGCGACCAGATATCACCAGACTCGGCGCCAACTGCGCTATTTGAAAGATCCGCGCATAGTTGAAGCGTCTTGGCTGAGAGGGCAACTCGTTTTAAGATACCCGAGGAGCCAGTGGTACTCGCAATGATTTTGACCGGCTGCTTTCCGATAAATGCATCGGCAAGTGCTTGTCTTAGCTCGCTGCTAGACCAATTGAGCCCGATATCGATCGCCGAGGTTTTCATGACCCCATAGGCTATCCATATATTTAGAAGGAGGAAATGTGAGCAAACCATTTAAGCGCGAGTCGGGCAGCCGAGAGATTCCAAAATGGAATATTGGCAGTGGTGCAGAGGGATTTTCTGACATTTTTTACGAAACAGCCGAGGGTATAGCGAAAATTACAATTAACCGGCCAGAAGTTAGAAATGCATTTAGACCACAAACTTTATTTGAATTACAAGAAGCATTTTCGCTGGCTCGAGATGATGACTCCGTCGGAGTTATTATTTTTACTGGTGCCGGAAGCGAAGCATTTTGTTCTGGTGGCGACATTAACGTCCGAGGAGATGATGGTTACCTCGGCAATGATTCACTAAGCAAAAAAGGAATTGGCCGGCTAAATGTTTTAGATTTACAGATTCAAATTCGTAGATTACCTAAACCTGTCGTAGCGATGGTTGCTGGTTGGGCTGTTGGGGGTGGACATGTATTGCATGTTGTTTGTGATTTAACAATCGCGGCTGACAATGCAAAATTTGGCCAAACCGGTCCTATGGTTGGCTCCTTTGATGGTGGATACGGTGCTGGCCTACTTGCTGCACATATCGGCCAGAAAAAAGCACGAGAAATTTGGTTTTTGTGTCGACAGTATGACGCGGCAGAAGCCCTCGACATGGGTCTAGTTAATACCGTTGTACCAGTTTCTGAACTCGAAGCCGAAACGGTTTCATGGTGCCGCGAAATGCTTCGACATTCGCCGATGGCTCTAAGACTATTAAAAGCAGGATTAAATGCAGCAGACGATGGGCTCGCAGGAGTTCAACAACTTGCGGGCGATGCCACTCTGCTTTTTTATATGACCGAAGAAGGCAAAGAGGGACGCGATGCATATAAGGAAAATCGCGAACCTAATTTCGATAAGTTCCCAAAGCGTCCTTAACTAAAACATGTGGCAACTTAGTGAAATATTTCAAGAGTTAACAGTTGTTGCCATACCTACCAGGACCAACTTTCGAGGGGTAAGCGCTCGAGAAGCCGCACTCTTTTGCGGCCCGCAAGGTTGGAGCGAGTTTGCGCCATTTGTTGAATATAGCGATGCTGAATCCGAACCTTGGCTTTATGCAGCTGTCGAAGGAGCATATAAAAAATGGCCCAAATTTAAGCGAAATTCAATCGCCATAAATGCCACCCTACCGAGGGTAGAGCAGGGAAGAGTAAACGAATTATTAGCACGCTTTCCTGGGGCAAAAACTGTGAAAATTAAAATTGACGATTTCGAAAAAGATAGCGGGCTTGTAGAAGCTGCACTTTCCTTTAATCCGGATTTCAAGATTAGGTTGGATGTAAATGGGGGATGGGATTTAGAACGCGCAATTACTAATTTAAATAGCTACAACCTTCGGTTTGGAAATATATTTGAATATGTTGAACAACCCTGCAGAGAAATTCCTGAGCTTGCCGCACTAAAAAAAGTAGCACCAATGAAAATCGCAATCGATGAATCAATTCGCAAGGCACTGGAAAGTGATTTTACTGAGGCAAAAGAGTTTGCCGATATTGCGATTATTAAATGGGCTCCTTCCGGTGGTATAGCCCGAGCCCAGAAACTAATAGAAAAAATAGGTTTACCCGTGGTTGTCTCAAGCGCTCTTGACACCGGGATTGGAATTTCCCATGGTCTTGCTTTGGCGGCCAGCCAAAATCAATTAAATTTTGATTGCGGGTTAGCGACTATGTCGTTATTGGTGAGTGATGTAGTTAAACCAGCATTGGAAATAAATGGTGGCACTATTTCAGTTTCGCGTGTTGAACCTGATGAGGCATTCATAGGTACGTACTTGGCAACTCCGGCACGTAGAATCTGGTGGCAAGAGCGAATAACAAGAATTTGGGAATCAGGGTTCGGCGAAAGGTGGAGCAATGAGCAGCACAACTGACTTAGCCCGCCAAGTGATTCGAAAATTAATTGAGTCAGGAGTTTCAGATTTCGTTATTTCCCCTGGCTCAAGAAATGCTCCACTCTCAATTGCGGTGCACGAAGCTAAAACAAGAGGCTTAGTGGAACTTCACGTGAAATTGGATGAGCGAGGTGCGGGCTTCTATGCGTTAGGGATAGCTAAGGCTAGTAATAAGCACGTCGCTGTTATCTGTACCAGTGGCACAGCCGCCGCCAATTTCCATCCGGCAATCTTGGAAGCATTTCACGCAAATATTAAATTAATTGCAATTACAGCTGATCGACCAGAACGCCTTCGAAAAACCGGTGCGAACCAAACTACAGACCAAGTTGGAATTTTTCCAAATGTTCCAAGTTTTGATGTTGTCGCAGGCTTGAAATTTGAACTTGGGGATGGGCCAGTTCACTTAAATATTCAGTTCGATGAGCCACTTCTTCCAAATAATAAAAGCGATTGGCTCTCTGGCATAAAAGTTGGCACGGGCTCGGTGCAAATCAGGCATCCGAAGAATCTTGCGGTCTCAGGTAATGGAGTTATCGTCCTAGGTCATGACTTGGGCACTTTTTCCAAGGCCGATATTAAATCGTTTATCGAACTATCAGGTCTTCCGGTAATTGCCGAAGATCCGCTAAGTTTCAAAAATGCGATAGCACACGGGAGCGCCTTCTTGGTCGATGAAGCAATTAGAAATTATTTGAAACCAGACTATGTAATTGTAGTTGGTCGAACTACGCTATCTAGAAGTATAAATAGTTATGTCGAATCTGCAGACGCAACCTATGTCATCGATCCCAGAATCTCGACGATTGACAGAAAACGGACTGCGACACAAATTTTCTTTGAGTTACCCAAATTGGAAGTTGCAAGCCCAAGCCAGGCTTGGATTTCTGATTGGAATGAGATTTCAAGGTTGGCAGCATTAGAAATTTCACGAGACGAGATCTGGTCAGAACAGCGAGCCATTTCAACTATTGCCGCTGCCCTGCCAGATGAAGCTGCGCTCTTTGTAGGGTCCTCGCGGCCAATTCGAGACATTGAAACATTTGCCAGGCCACGAGAAGGGCTGAGTGTTTTTAGCAATCGAGGGTTAGCAGGAATTGACGGGAATTTATCGACTATTTTTGGCATCTCAAATTATTTTGAGCGAAGTTTTGCGATAGTAGGAGATCTAACTTTTCTTCATGATTTAACTGCTTTGCTATCACCGCCTGCCGCAAATTTAACGATCTTTGTTATTGATAATAATGGCGGAGGAATTTTCTCTACTTTGCCTCAAGCAGCCGTCGAAGGATTTACCGGATTTGAGGAAGTATTTGGCACCCCACAGAATCAAGATCTGGAGAAATTGATTAATGGATTTGGTTTAGAGGCAGGAAAGGTAAAAACAGATTCTGACTTGCGGCGAGCTATTTCTCACGAGAAAACTGGACTACATTTTGTAATTGTTGAGGTTCCAGATCGCGTTGTTATGGCAGAAAATTTAGTAAAAACTTATGCCCGGATTTCAAGTGCAGTGCGCATCGGACTTAGCTTAGCCTGACTCTCTGCAAGTTCATCTTCTGGATTAGATCCCGCAACAATTCCACAGCCGCTGAAAATCCTCATTGATTTTTTATCCGATGACAATTGGCCACTTCGTAACGCTATGCCAATTTCTCCATCACCGAGAGAATCAATCCAGCCAACTGGCCCGGCATATCTTCCGCGGTTCATATCTTCAAGCTCGTCAATTACTGAATTAGCAATTTTAGTTGGGGTTCCACAAACAGCGGCAGAAGGATGCAATGAGGCAATCAATAAAAAAATATCAACTGGATTTGTTGAATCATTTAAGACTCCGGTCACATCTGTTGCAAGATGCATAACGTTTGCAAGGTGTAAGACGAATGGTGATTCTGGAACGTTTGTAGATGAGCAATATGGCGAAAGAGCATCAGCAACGGAGCGAACTGCATATTCGTGCTCTTCTAGGTCCTTGGAAGATTTGGCCAGTGATGCCGCAAGTGCCAAATCACCGACTTCATCACCAGATCTTCGAATAGTTCCTGCCAAGATTCGTGAAGTAACCAGAGATTTATTAAGGCGGACTAACAGTTCTGGCGTGGCACCGATTAAATCAGATACTAAGAAAACCCAAGTTGAGGGGTAATTCTTAGTTAGAAATGCGATCAAATTGCGAGTAGAAATAGTCTGCGAATTGTGAGCGATTAAATCTCGAGCTAGAACCACTTTTTCAAGTTCACCTTTTTTAATTTTTTCGACTGCGCTAGCAACCCGTATCTTCCATTCGTTATCTGATAGCCCACCAGATTCGAAGATGACAGTGCCACTTTGATCGGAATCTGCAAGAAGTGAAATCTCTGGTTGCCTCTGATCACCCACCCAAGTAATCCAAGATTTTCCATCCCTTTGCCCAATAATAATTTCTGGAATAACCAATTTCGATTCTTCTGATGGGTCAAATGAAAATGAGGAGAAGAGTATTGGGCCAGTTCCACTACCGTGGACATTATTTTGAATCTTGAGAGTCGCTAATTGTTCGTGCCACCACTTTCGGGCATCAGCGAATCTATTTTTGCCCTTAACGCTTGTACTTCGCCACTCGCCAAATCCAACAAGCCCCTCACCCAAGCGAATCCAGGTTGTTGAAACTTCTAGGTCTGCAGCGATCAACTCTAAAGGTGGGTGCTCACCGAGAATTTCGGTCGTTATGTTTGTTGACACAGTGAATCTATTATTATCGTTTTGAAACTAATCGCCAAACCGCAGGCAGCGCAGTACTTGCAATAGCAATCTTGAAGACTTCACCAAATATAAATGGGGTAAAGCCCTTTTCAAATACCCATTGCCAATTTTCGCCTGTGTACTCGTGTAGCCAAATTAGGCCAAAAGAAAAAATTATGGCATTTCCGATTACCATTGTTGGAATTACTGTTTTGAGTTTCTGGTCCCATTTGCGCCCGGCAAGAGCGCCAATAACCAGGGTTGAAAGAAGCATCCCAATTAGGTAGCCCCCAGTTGCACCGGTGATTCTTTCTAAACCATGGGAGTTAGAAGCGAAGATCGGTGCGCCGAGCGCTCCCATTAAAAGATAGAAAGCCATCGTGCTAAATCCCAGACTTGCACCATAGGCAGTTCCAAGGAGTAGGACACCTAGGGTTTGACCAGTAAATGGAATTGGTGAGCCAGGAATTGGAAAGGAAATTTGTGCCATTATTGCCAAGAACACCGTGCCACTTAAAATCAGTGAAATTTGTGTTACTGCAGTTGAGCGCGAGATGAACGCTGATTTTAGGGTGCTTACTTGAGCTATCTGGACCATAGATAAAACCTCTCTCGGAATTTCTTAACTTGTAGTCGGAGCCTACTACCGAGAGAATATACGCGTGAGTAGAGCGGATCTAGGCAAAGAGCCCGAGGAAGTCTCGGCGATGTTCGACGGCGTCGCTCGCAGATATGACTTGCTAAATGACTTGTTAAGTCTGGGGCGAACGAAGGTTTGGCGCAAAGCCGCGACCTCAATAATCGGACCAAAATCTGGGATGCGAATTTTAGATATTGCCGCCGGAACTGGTTCTTCAAGTAGACCTTTGGCAGATGCTGGTGCGGATGTCATACCACTCGATTTTTCTACAGGAATGTTGGCTGCTGGTAGAAAACGGCATCCAGATTTACCCTTCACCCAGGGAGATGCGCTTGCGCTTTCTTTCCAGGAAAATGAATTTGATGTTGCCACAATCTCTTTCGGCTTGCGAAATACCTCAGATCCTTTAAAAGCACTTCAAGAGTCGCTTCGCGTCTTAAAGCCCGGAGGGCGGGCCGTAGTTGTTGAATTTTCACAGCCGACGAATAATATTTTTCGATTTATCTATCTGCGATACCTAATGCGCGCACTCCCCGCCATTGCAAAAAAAGTTTCGTCTAACCCAGATGCCTATGTTTACTTGGCGGAATCAATCTTGGCCTGGCCGAATCAGACAGGACTTGGCGCTTTGATGGCAGAGGCTGGTTTCGAGAAAGTTCAATGGAAAAATCTGACATTTGGAATCGTCGCCATACATACCGGGCACAAGGATGGGCCAAAATCGTGATAGATGCCACATTGCCTCAAACTTGGGTATTTTCATGATTTTTGATTGTTATCTAATTCACCGAGACGCGTAGACTCTACTCTCGTGAACCCATATGTGCCGATTTTGGTAATTGGAGCAATTGGCTTTGGTTTTGGTGCTTTTTCACTTATTGCTGCGGCGCTAACTGGACCAAAGCGTTATAACCGAGCAAAAGCTGAAGCATATGAATGTGGAATTCAACCTTCACCACAAGCAGCGGGCGGTGGACGTTTTCCAGTTAAATACTTCCTAACGGCAATGCTATTTATTGTTTTTGATATAGAAATAGTATTTTTATATCCGTGGGCCGTTACATTCGACAAACTTGGACTATTCGGATTGGTTGAAATGTTCATTTTTATTTCAACTGTTTTTGTTGCCTACGCCTATGTTTGGCGACGTGGCGGATTGGAATGGGATTAAATCCATGGGCCTAGAAGAAAAGTTACCAGCGGGGTTTGCTTTAACTACCGTTGAAAATCTGGCTGGGTACATGCGAAAGAATTCACTTTGGCCAGCAACTTTTGGATTGGCATGTTGTGCAATTGAAATGATGGCATTTGGTGGTGGGCGTTATGATGCAGCGCGTTTTGGAATGGAAGTTTTCCGAGCTTCCCCTCGGCAAGCAGATTTAATGATTGTTGCGGGACGTGTATCAAACAAAATGGCTCCAGTGCTTCGCCAGATTTATGATCAAATGGCTGCTCCAAATTGGGTTATTGCAATGGGTGCTTGCGCATCGTCAGGCGGTATGTTTAATAATTACGCAATCGTTCAAGGTGTTGACCACATTGTTCCAGTCGATATCTATCTTCCAGGGTGCCCGCCTCGCCCAGAAATGTTGATGGATGCAATTTTGAAACTTCACGAACATATCGGAAATGAGAAACTTGGCGTAAATAGGGAGCAAATAATTCGTGAAGTTGAAGCTGCCGCTCTTGCCGCAAAACCAACTCACCAACTAAACGGCCTTCTCTCATGAGCGAAAACACGGGAGCTTTTGGAACTCAAGGATCTGGTGACACTTCTGGCTTTGGTGGTTTGATCAGGAGCGCCATTAATATCGGCTCCAGCGAGCGGCCATACGGCGGATATTTTGATGAAATTGCAGACGAACTTGAACGGGCATATCCAGAATTTAGTGACGCGATTGAAAAAGTTGTCGTAGATCGCGGTGAATTAACTTTGCATGTAAAACGTGAACGTCTTTTTGAAACAGCGACGAAGTTACGTGACACGCAATCACTTCGATTTGAAATTTGCCTGGGAGTGAATGGAGTTCACTATCCTGAGGATAAGGATCGAGAACTGCATGCGGTCTACCCATTGCTTTCGATGACACATAATCGGCGCATCCGTCTAGAAGTTAGCATCCCAGATTCTGATCCGCACCTGCCTTCACTTGTGGAAGTTTGGGGTGGAAATAATTGGCACGAACGTGAAACATGGGACATGTTTGGAATTATTTTTGATGGGCATCCCGGCTTAACTCGAATTTTAATGCCAGATGATTGGCCAGGTCATCCGCAACGAAAAGATTATCCACTTGGTGGAATTCCTATTGAATATAAGGGCGCTACGGTTCCTGCGCCATCCGAACGCAGGTCATATCGATGACTACTCGCGATTCATACGCATCAGAGACCGACACAACTGAAGGTCGCGTTTACTCGGTAACTGGTGGGGATTGGGATTCTCTAGTAACTGAAATTGGTCAGAGTAAAGAAGAACGTGTTGTTGTGAACATGGGCCCACAGCACCCTTCCACCCACGGTGTACTTCGCTTAGTTCTGGAACTTGAGGGTGAAACTATTACCGAGGTCAGAGCGGGGATTGGTTATCTCCATACTGGAATCGAAAAGAATACGGAATATCGCACTTGGACTCAGGGCGTAACTTTTGTAACTCGAATGGATTATTTGGCTCCTATTTTTAATGAGACTGCTTATTGCTTAGGCGTTGAGAAACTGCTTGGAATTACCAATGACATTCCAGAGCGAGCAAGTGAAATCCGTGTCCTTATGATGGAGCTAAACAGAATTTCTTCGCACATGGTTGCACTTGGTACCGGAGCTCTTGAACTGGGAGCTCTCTCACCTATGATTTTTGCTTTTCGTGAGAGGGAGAAAGTTTTAGACGTATTTGAGTTGGTTTCTGGTCTTCGCATGAATATGGCATATGTCCGACCAGGGGGAGTCGCTCAGGATTTGCCGAAGGGCGCTATTCCAAAAATTCGAGAGACAGTCAAGGAACTTCGTCATAATTTTAAGGACAATGAAAAATTATTGGTTGGCAACACGATTTGGATGAAGCGCACCCAAGGAATTGGTTATCTAGATCTTGCTGGTTGCACCACTCTTGGAATTACAGGTCCAGTACTTCGCTCGACTGGGATGCCATGGGATCTTAGAAAAACCGAACCATATTGCGGATATGAAAATTATGAATTTGATATTGTTACTACAGATACGTGTGACGTTTATGGGCGTTTCTTAATTCGCATGCAAGAGCTAGAGCAATCACTACGAATTATCGAACAAGCTTGTGACAAGTTAGAGAAGTCAGAAGGCCAGCCAGTTATGGTTGCAGATAAGAAAATTGCTTGGCCATCTCAACTATCAGTTGGCAGTGATGGACTAGGAAACTCACTCGACCACATTCGTGAAATTATGAGTACTTCTATGGAGTCATTGATCCATCACTTCAAGCTAGTAACTGAAGGATTTCGAGTTCCTGCGGGTCAGGTTTACTCGGCCGTCGAATCTCCTCGTGGTGAAACAGGCGTTCATTTAGTTTCAGATGGCGGGACTCGGCCCTATCGAGTTCACTTCCGCGAACCATCTTTTAATAATCTTCAAGCGACTTCTGCAATGTCTGAGGGTGGAATGCTTGCCGACATAATTGGTGCGGTTGCTTCAATTGATCCAGTAATGGGTGGGGTTGATCGTTAATGAAATTTACATCAGAGCAATTAAAAATAATGGATTCCATTATTTCTAGATATCCAAGATCTCGTTCAGCAATAATGCCGCTATTGCATTACGTGCAGGCTATTGATGGATATGTAACTGAACGCGGCATCGAAACCATTGCTGAAATATTGAATCTTGCAACCGCTGAAGTCACTGCGGTATCTTCGTTTTATACGCAATACCGGAGTGAGCCTGCTGGTGAATACCATGTCGGAGTCTGTATTAATACACTCTGCGCTGTAATGGGTGGGGATGAAATTTACGAATCTCTTACTGATCATCTCGGAATAGAAAATCATGAAACCACTAAAGATGGCAAAGTTTCTATTGAGCGGATTGAGTGTAATGCTGCCTGTGACTATGCCCCAGTCGTAATGGTTAATTGGGAATTTTACGATAATCAAACTCCGCAAAGCGTTAAGGATTTAGTTGATTCTGCCCGTGCCGGAAATCCTCGTCCTCCAACTCGCGGACCAAGCAAATTGCGTACATGGAAAGAGAATTCAGAGGTATTAGCTGGATTAAATGATGGACTTGCCCATGAAGGCGTCTCGGCTGGAAGTGCTTCGCTTTTAGGGTTACAGATTTCGAAAAATGGAGGAAGGCAATGACAAAACTAACTCCAGTTCTATCGGCACATTGGGACGAGAAGGATTCATTTACTATTGAAGGTTACAAGCGAGTTGGTGGCTACAAGGCGGTAACCAAAGCTCTGACAATGGAGCCAGATGCAGTAATCCAAATGATTAAGGATTCGGGATTGCGCGGCCGAGGCGGCGCTGGTTTCCCGACTGGAAGCAAGTGGGGATTTATTCCACAAGGCGACAATAAAGAACATTACTTAGTAGTGAATGCTGATGAATCAGAGCCAGGCACTTGTAAAGATATGCCATTACTTATGGCAAATCCACATGTCTTAATTGAAGGAATAATTATTGGCTCGTACGCAATTCGTGCCAACCACGCTTTTATCTATCTGCGCGGAGAAGTTGTTCATGTTTTTCGTCGGGTACAGCAAGCGATTGAAGATGCCTATAAAGCTGGCTTGCTTGGAAAAAATATTGGCGGGAAAGGCTATGACTTAGAGCTAACTTTGCATGCTGGTGCTGGTGCCTATATTTGCGGTGAAGAGACTGCACTTCTCGATTCGCTCGAAGGTTTCCGAGGTCAGCCAAGACTTCGGCCTCCCTTCCCTGCTATAGCGGGATTGTATGCAAAGCCAACCGTTGTTAATAATGTTGAATCCATTGCCTCAGTGCCAGCAATTATCAATAACGGTATCGAATGGTTTCAAGAAATGGGAACTGAGAAAAGTAAGGGATTTACTCTCTACTCCCTCTCTGGCCACGTAAATAATCCAGGTCAATTTGAAGCACCACTTGGAATAACTCTTAGAGAAATCCTCGAACTTGCTGGTGGAATTCGCGAAGGGCACCAACTTAAATTTTGGACACCCGGCGGATCTTCAACTCCGCTATTTACTGACCAGCACCTAGATATTCCTCTGGATTATGAGGGCGTATCTGCTGCAGGTTCAATGCTTGGCACGAAAGCGCTTCAAATCTTTGATGAAACTACTTGTGTTGTAAGAGCTGTTCTTCGTTGGAGTGAGTTCTACAAACATGAATCCTGCGGAAAGTGCACACCGTGTCGTGAAGGAACTTGGTGGTTAGTTCAGATGCTCCATGATCTCGAGGCCGGAAAAGGCACTGAAGCTGACCTTGCTAAATTATTGGATCTTTGCGACAACATTGCGGGCCGTTCTTTCTGTGCCCTTGCAGATGGCGCCGTCGCACCAATTATTTCCTCACTTAAGTATTTCCGTGATGAGTACTTAGAACATCAACGCAATGGTGGTTGTCCATTCGACCGTGTTGCTTCAACAATCTTCAAAACGGTAGGTGTATAAATGACTCCCGAACAAGCGCTATTAGAAACTGAAGTTGCTATAGAAATGATCACGGTAGTAATTGATGGATTTGAAGTTACCGTACCAAAAGGAACTCTTGTAATTCGAGCAGCAGAAAAACTTGGAATTCAGATTCCTCGATTCTGTGATCATCCACTGCTTAAGCCAGCAGGCGCTTGCCGCCAATGTTTGGTGGATATTGAAATAAATGGAAGGGCGTTTCCAAAACCGCAGGCATCTTGCACTATTCCAGTTGAAAACAACATGATTGTTAAGACTCAATTGACTTCAACAGTGGCAGAAAAGGCGCAAGAGGGAATCATGGAATTCCTCCTTATTAATCACCCTCTTGATTGCGCTGTCTGCGACAAGGGAGGGGAGTGCCCGCTACAAAATCAAGCGATGAGCACTGGTCGTCCAGAATCGCGGTTTGAAGGTGTAAAACGCACATTTGAAAAACCAATCTCTATTTCATCCCAGGTGCTTCTAGATCGAGAACGTTGCGTTCTCTGCGCACGTTGTACTCGCTTCTCTGAAGAGATTGCCGGCGATCCTTTTATTACACTTAACGAACGAGGCGCACTTCAACAAGTAGGAATTTATGAAAAAGATCCTTTTGAATCTTATTATTCCGGGAACACGGTTCAGATTTGTCCGGTTGGTGCACTTACTGGAACGTCATATCGATTTAGAGCTCGACCATTTGATTTAGTTTCAATTGACTCGGCTTGCGAGCACTGTGCCTCTGGTTGTGCGATGCGCACAGATATCCGACGAGGGAAAACCCTTCGCCGACTTGCTGGTGATGACCCTTCGGTCAATGAAGAGTGGAATTGCGACAAGGGACGTTGGGCTTTTAAATATTTAACAAATCGAGAACGTGTAACGACGCCTATGATACGCGGCGCGGATGGCGAACTTCATGAAACCTCTTGGCCAGAAGCAATCGCCTTTGCGGCTGCTGGCTTGAAAGACAAACGTGCCGGAGTCCTGGTTGGCGGCCGTACAACCGTTGAAGATGCCTACGGTTACAGCAAATTTGCTCGTGTTGCACTTGGAACAAACGATATTGATTTTCGAGCACGACCACACTCCGACGAAGAGACATCCTTTTTATCAAGGGTTGCGCTCAATCTTAAAACCACTTACAAAGATATAGATGTTGCTGATCAAGTTGTGTTGCTTGGTTTCGAGCCAGAAGAAGAATCACCAATAGTCTTCTTGCGAATTTACAAACAGGTTAGCAAGCGTGCTTTGCCAGTACTTTCTGATGCCCCATTCGCTAGTCGAGGATCGGAAAAATTAGGCGCAGTGCTGATATCGGATCTTTCAAAAATCGCTAATCTGACGACTAAGAGTGTTGTAATCGTCGGCGAACGACTAGCTGAAACTAGAGGTGCTTTTTCATCTGTTTACGAGTTAATAAATAAGAGCGGAGCAAAATTAGCTTGGATTCCACGTCGTTCAGGTGAGCCTGGTGCGTTGGCCGCTGGTGCAATTCCGACACTTCTGCCAGGTGGACGTCCAGTTACTGATCCAGCTGCCCGAGTCGATGTTGCCGCTGCATGGTCAGTTGAATCACTTCCAACCAGCCAAGGGCGCTCAACTTCAGAAATCCTCTTGGCGCTAAATGTAAAGAATTTGGATGCTGTTGTTATCGGTGGCGTGGATCCACTAGATATTTCCTCGACGGCTCTCACACAATTATTGAACTCGTTTGTCGTTTCACTTGAAATTTCACACAGCGCAATTACTGCTGTGGCAGATGTAGTCCTGCCGGTTGCTGCAGTTATCGAAAAAAGTGGTTCTTACTTAGATTGGCAAGGAAGTCCGCGAGTATTTGAAAAGGCAATTGCCGACTCTCTTTCTCGAAGTGATGTTCGAATTCTTTCTATGCTCGCTGATGAAATGGGAAGCCCAATCAATTTGCCTACTGTTTCAGCCACAGCTCGTGAAATTGCTTCGCTTGGCAAGTGGGATGGCACGCCGGTAGCTTTTGAAAAATCAGTATCAGAAAAAATTACAGAGCTGGGTGAAAAATTAAATCTTAAATCCTGGCGACTGCTTTTAGATCTTGGAACTCTCCAAGGGGGCGAAGCCAACCTTGCTGGCACAGCGCGAAAAGCCAGCGCTCATATTTCAAAGGCCCGCGCCGAAAAAATTGGCGTAAAGTCAGGTGAATTGATTTCAATTTCCTCAGAACTCGGATCACTAGAACTTCCGGTAGAAATATGTGAAATGGCAGATGACCTAATCTGGGTTCCTCGCAATTCAATTGGCTCACAAGTCATCGCCAATCTTGGATTTGTAAATGGTCAAGTTAAGGTGATAAAAGCGTGAGTACTGCAGAATTAATCGGTACCGATCCTGGGTGGATTTCGCTTGTAAAAGGGTTCCTGATTTTTATAGTTTGTGTCCTTGCAACCCTGATGTCAGTTTGGGGAGAGCGCCGTATTGTCGCTCGTATGCAGCAACGCGTTGGCCCTAACCGAGTTGGTCCCTTCGGCTTAATTCAGGCGCTTGCTGATGGCGTAAAACTCGCGCTTAAGGAAGATTTAATTCCGAAAGCTGCTGATCGAATTGTTTTTGTTATGGCGCCGATAATCAGCGCAACTACCTGTTTTATGTCATTTGCTGTCATTCCACTTTCCGGAAAAGTGACTCTCTTTGGACATAAGACGGTCATGCAATTGACCGATATTCCAGTTGGAGTTTTATACGTACTTGCTATCACCTCAATTGGCGTATATGGAATTGTTTTGGCGGGGTGGTCTTCTGGATCAACTTATCCATTGTTAGGTGGACTTCGCTCAAGTGCTCAAGTTATTTCTTACGAAGTTGCAATGGGACTTTCATTGGTAGCGGTATTTATTTACTCTGGATCGATGTCTACTGCTGACATCGTCGCAGCGCAAGACAAGTGGTGGTTCTGCGTAACGCTCTTCCCATCATTTGTTATTTATGCGATCTCAATGGTTGGAGAAACCAACAGGGCGCCGTTCGATTTAGCCGAGGCAGAAGGTGAACTTGTGGGAGGTTTTCACACAGAATATTCGTCACTTAAATTCGCACTCTTTTTCTTGGCTGAGTATGTAAATATCATGGCAGTGTCAGCGCTAGCTACGACGCTATTTTTAGGTGGGTACCACGCCCTACCTGGATTGGGCTTCACCGAAAGTTGGCTTGGTGGCTGGTTCACGGTGCTCTGGTTTTTGGTTAAAGTTATTTTCTTCTTCTTCGTATTTGTCTGGCTCCGTGGAACTCTCCCACGACTTCGATATGACCAATTTATGAAATTTGGCTGGAAAGTTTTAATTCCAGTTTCATTGCTCTGGATTATGGTTGTTGCCACATTGCGCGTGCTCTCACAACAAGGCGCCTCTCGTTCGGCCGTCATTGGTTTTACTTTCGGCGTTGCCTTACTCGTACTGGCGGGCTCTAGCTTGATGGAGTCAGCGAAGAATCGACGGGCTCGGGAAGATGCACTTGGCGAAGTATCGATACCTAGTTTCCCAGTTCCAGCAATGCCCAGTAAGAGTTATGAAATCAGAATGGAAGAATTAAATGACTGAACTTACCCCCCGTCCCGACGATCTTGGTTTAACTGCTGCTGCAAAAGCAAACGTTCCAATCGAGAACCAAAATGCCAAGAGTTTCTTTGCGCAACTGCAAGGCTTTTGGGTGACTTTTACTACCATGTTTAAGAAAGTCACAACTGTTGAATATCCAGAAGTTAAGGAACCCATGGCAGAAGGTTTTCATGGGCGCCACCAGCTAAATCGTTACGACGATGGTCTTGAGAAGTGCATTGGCTGCGAGCTATGTGCCTGGGCCTGTCCTGCAGATGCGATACTCGTTGAGGGCGAAAGTAATACTGAAGATGCTAGATACTCGCCGGGGGAGCGTTATGGCAAGGTTTATCAAATCAATTATCTCCGTTGCATTTTCTGTGGTCTCTGTGTGGAAGCGTGCCCAACTCGGGCGCTGACTATGACAAATGAGTACGAGCTAGCTGATGACTCTCGAAGCAAATTAATTTTTGAGAAGGAAGACCTATTGGCTCCGCTTCGATCAGGAGCTTTGAAACCTCCTCACCCAATGGCTGAGGGAAAAACTCATATCGATTATTACCGTGGGGATATTACGGATATTAAAAATGATTAATTTTGCGCTGGAAGTTGGCCCGACCGCGACTCCGGAAGCGGTTATGTTCTGGATTCTTGCGCCAATCGCGGTTGCAGCTGCAGCAGGAATGATTTTTGCGAAGAAGGCGGTTCACTCGGCGCTTCTTCTCGCTTGGGTAATGATTACCTTAGCTATTTTCTATATCGCCCAAGATGCACTCTTTCTAGGAATCGTCCAGATTGTTGTGTATACCGGTGCAGTAATGATGCTATTCCTATTCATTCTTATGCTTGTGGGAGTTGATAGTTCAGATTCCCTCGTCGAAAATATCCGAGGACTGCGTCCTGCTTCGATTGTTGCAGCGGTGGGACTTGGCGGATTATTAGTTTCCTTAATTGGTCGTGCCACTCTTGGAACAGATGTAGTCGGTTTATCGGCTGCAAATTCGGGAGGAAATGTTCAAGGCATAGCCGAAGAATTATTCACCAAGTATGTTTGGGCTTTTGAGGTTGTTTCTGCATTATTAATTACTGCGGCACTTGGTGCCATGGTTTTAGCCCACAGCAGCGTAATCAAATCACGTACCGCTCAGCGCGATCAATCAATTGCGAGATTCCGTGGTGCATCACTGGCAAATGCTGCTGGTCTTCCTAGCTCGGGTGTATTTTCTCGTCACAATGCAGTTGATGTACCGGCGCTACTTCCCGATGGCACTCCGGCACCAACTTCGATATCAAAGACGCTCGAGGCTCGCGGAGATATGTTGTCCAGTAAGCCATTTGAGTTAGAAGAGAAAGAAGCGGAGGAAGACTAAATGGATGTTTCAAATTACGTTTATCTTTCTGCACTCCTATTTACTATCGGAGCGATTGGGGTCGTAGTTCGAAGAAATGCGATTGTTATCTTCATGTGCGTAGAACTCATGTTAAATGCGGCAAATCTAGCTTTCGTAACCTTTTCCAGAATTCACGGAAATCTCTCAGGCCAGGTAGCTTCCTTTTTCACCATGGTGGTTGCGGCTTGTGAAGTTGTAGTTGGCCTAGCGATAATAGTTGCGATTTATCGCTCCCGTCGATCAGCATCTGTCGATGATGCTAGTTTGTTGAAACGATAATGACGACGAGCACTAACTTAGTTTACTTAATCGCCCTACCACTTTTCAGCTCAGCCCTATTGCTGCTTCTGGGTCGCATCGCGGATAAGTGGGGTCATATTTTTGCAACATTGATTTCGGCAAGCGTATTTGCAGTTGCTTTAATTGAATTTTTTGCGATGCAAGGCAGAGACGGACTTGCCAGACCAGCTACGCAAAAGATCTTTGAATGGATTTCGGTTGGAAGTCTTCACGTCGATGCATCCCTTCTACTTGATCAACTCTCTATTTGTTTTGTACTTTTGATTTCTGGCGTGGGAACTCTTATACATGTCTATTCAATTGCCTATATGTCGCACGATCATGATCGCCGCAGATTCTTTGCTTACCTAAACTTCTTTATCGCGGCTATGTTGCTCCTTGTCCTTGGCGACTCGTATTTAAATCTTTATGTGGGCTGGGAAGGTGTGGGTCTTGCTTCTTACTTGCTGATTGGTTTCTGGAATCAAAAACCGGCATATGCAACAGCGGCCAAGAAAGCATTCGTCGCAAATCGCGTTGGAGATGTGGGCCTTTCATTGGCTATCATGATTGCATTTACTCAATTTGGAACAGTTACTTTCGCTGGTGTTAAAGAAGGTGCTCATGGCGCATCAGCTGCTGCACTAACCGCAATTGGCGCAGCCTTACTATTGGCAGCTGCTGGAAAATCAGCACAATTCCCACTGCAATCCTGGCTTGGCGATGCAATGGCAGGCCCAACCCCAGTTTCGGCGCTGATCCACGCAGCTACCATGGTGACAGCTGGGGTGTATTTAATAACTCGTTCGAACTTTATTTTTGATGCTTCACCTACTGCGCAACTTATGGTTGTTAGTGTCGGAGCCATAACGCTGTTGTTCGGTGCAGTAATCGGAACAGCTAAGGACGACATTAAGAAGGCGCTTGCAGCATCGACGATGTCGCAGATCGGTTACATGATTCTCGCTACCGGACTTGGTCCAGTTGGATATGCATTCGCTATCATGCACTTGCTGACACACGGTTTCTTTAAGGCTGGAATGTTCCTAGGTGCTGGTTCAGTAATGCACGGAATGAATGACGAAGTAAATATGCGACGTTACGGTGCAATCAGAAAAGTTATGCCGATCACCGCAGCAACATTTGGGCTTGGTTACCTTGCCATACTCGGTGTTCCACCCTTTGCAGGTTTCTATTCAAAAGATAAAATTATAGAAACCGCATTCAACGCGGGGGGAGCAAAAGGAATCCTATTAGGCGGAGCTGCTCTACTTGGCGCAGCAGTAACGGCATTTTATATGACTCGAGTAATTGTTTTAACATTTACCGGAACCAAACGTTGGGACGAAAACGCTAAGCCACATGAATCACCAATCTTGATGTGGGCACCAATGGCAGTACTTGCCCTCGGCTCTGTGACTTCTGGCTTTCTATTAAGTTCGGGAGGCGCTCTAGTCAATTGGTTACAACCAATTGTAAATGAAAACCATGAAAACCATGCCGAAGAATTCTTGCCTCCGCTCGTTGTTTCATTGATGGCTCTTGTAGTAATTGCAATAGGAGTAGCTCTAGCAGTATTTAAATACCGGACAGTTCCTCTGGTCGCTCCAACTAATGTTTCAGTTTTCACCAAGGCTGCTCGAAATGATTTATATCAGGATTCATTTAATGAGGCCGTATTTATGCGTCCTGGCCAGAAGTTAACTTCTGGATTGGTCAAGACTGATTACAAGGTTATTGATGGTCTTCTCCGAATGATTGGCTGGATCATTCAAACCTCATCCACCGCCGTTCGCTCTATTCAGAGCGGATTTGTCCGAAGTTATGCGCTGATTATGGTCTTGGGCGTACTAGCCCTAGTCGTAATGGTTTGGTTGGTGACGCTATGAGTATTTTGACCACCCTTCAACTGCTGCCACTAATAGGGGCGGGATTAATCGCCTTTTTACCAGTTAGCAACGCCAAATTAGTTAAGCAAGTCGCACTTGGATTCGCAGTTTTGGTGATGATTGTTTCCATTTTCATGGCCTTTGGCTTTGAGAAAAGTGAAAGATCACTTCAATTTAGCGAGTCCCGCAGCTGGATTTCGGCATTCAATATTAATTACGCAGTTGGCATTGATGGAATGGCGCTAGTGCTAATTTTAATGACCAGCATCTTGGTTCCGATTGTTTTTCTTGCCGGATGGAACGAATCGGAGAACGGTCGCTGGAGCGTGAAGACTTTTTACATACTTCTACTAGTTCTAGAAACCATGATGATCGGCGTATTTGCTGCAACAGATGTGTTTCTCTTCTATGTAATTTTTGAGGCGATGTTACTTCCGGTCTACTTCCTAATTGGCGGATATGGATCAGGAGAACGTGCCGCCGCCGCAATGAAGTTCTTGCTCTATAGTCTTTTTGGTGGCCTTCTAATGCTGGCTTCAGTAATTGGGCTATACATAATTTCGACAAATCAGGGTGGCGGAACTTTTGATATTACGAAACTTTCCGAATTAAGCATTGACACTGCGACACAGAATTGGTTATTCCTCGGCTTCTTTATCGCCTTTGCAATTAAAGCGCCGCTCTGGCCATTCCATACCTGGCTTCCAACTGCGGCAAAGTCTGCGACTGCTGGCACTTCTACTTTATTACTCGGAGTTCTAGATAAAGTTGGTACTTACGGAATGATTCGCTTCTGTATGAGTTTTTTCCCTGAAGCTACGAAAACATTTACGCCAGCGATTATTACCCTGGCCGTTATATCCATTCTGTATGGTGCATTCTTGGCAATTGGACAGAAGGATATTAATTCCCTGATTGCTTTCACTTCGATTTCACATTTTGGTTTTATAACGTTGGGAATCTTTGCCTTAACTTCACAGGGCTTATCCGGCGCAATTTTCTATATGGTCAACCATGGTTTCTCAACGGCAGCGCTATTCCTGACTGCCGGTTGGATGATCAAACGTCGTGGTTCATCACAAATTGCTGATTTTGGCGGTTTACAGCGAGTGGCCCCGGTCCTTGCTTGGAGCTTCTTCCTTGCTGGAATGTCGGCACTTGCACTTCCAGGTCTCTCCAGTTTTGTTAGCGAATTTTTAGTCCTAGTTGGATCATTTGCTAAGTATCCTGTTGCAGCGATTCTTGGAACGACCGGAATTATTTTGGCTTCACTCTATGTATTACTGGCAGTCCAGAGAGCGCTTCATGGGGAAACACCAACCTCGGCAGCTGGAATTATTGACCTTAATCTGCGTGAGAAAATCGCAATTGGGCCGGTTATTGCAGTGTTAGTTCTGTTGGGTTTCTATCCAAAACCAGCGCTTGATGTTATTAATCCAACTACGCAAACAATTATGACCCATGTCGGGGTAAGCGATCCGATCGCAAAGGTGGTCAAATAATGTTGACGTCGCCCAAGCTAGATTACGCACTCTTAGCTCCAATTCTTATAATTTTAGCTACGGCCATTCTGGGTGTTCTGGTTGAAGCTTTTATTAAGCAGGCGCTACGCGCTCGACTGCAGCTGACAATTTCGCTGGCCGGTATCGTTATTGCTTTCGAGCAACTCTATCGAGTGCGAAATCAAGGATCATCGATGGCTGCCATTACCTCGGTATCAATTGATGGCGCTGGAATTTTCCTACAAGGAACAATCTTAGTTCTGGCTTTTGTAGGAATTCTATTGATTGCCGACCAAGATCACTTTGCACCACAAGCATCTGCGCTGCCCGGATCAATAGAAGAGGCCGCTGCCCTTGAATCAGGACGAGCACAAACTGAAGTATTTCCCTTAACCCTATTTGCAGTTTCCGGAATGATGCTCTTCCCGGTAGCTACGGATTTCATCACGCTATTTGTTGCCCTTGAAGTTCTCTCTCTGCCTCTTTATTTGATGGCTGGCTTATCACGGCGACGTAGGCTGCTTTCTCAAGAAGCGGCCCTCAAATACTTTTTACTTGGCGCCTACTCGTCAGCGTTTTTCCTCTTCGGAGCAGCGCTTCTCTATGGCTATTCAGGATCACTTTCCTTAAATGGCCTAACCGATGCAATCCATGGTGGTGGTGGTAACGATGTCTTCTTGCTTCTTGGAATTGCCTTTGTTTCTGTTGGTTTGCTTTTCAAGGTTGGCGCGGTGCCATTCCATTCTTGGACACCAGATGTTTATCAAGGCGCCCCAACTCCGATAACGGGATTTATGGCAGCGGCAACCAAGGCAGCAGCATTTGGTGCAACCATGCGAATTTTCTATGTTGGCCTGGATGCCGCGCAATGGAGTTGGAAACCAATAATTTCAGTCATTGCAGTCGTCACTATGTTGTTTGGCGCAATCGCAGCCATTTCCCAGCACGATATAAAACGCATTCTGGCATTCTCCTCAATTGCACACGCAGGCTTTTTGCTTACAGCAGTTGTGTCGCTTAACCAAAGTGGATTGGCTGCGCTGCTCTTCTATTCAGTGGCCTACGGACTAGCAACCCTTGGCGCCTTTGGTGTTGTAACTCTGATCCGCGATTCGGCCGGTGAAGTCTCTGACATCAATCGCTGGCTTGGTTTGGGCAAGAAATCTCCGCTTATCGCCGCCACCATGTCGCTATTTCTCTTAAGTTTCGCTGGAATTCCACTGACAAGTGGATTCGTTGGCAAGTTTGCAATATTTTCCGCCGCATATGAATCTGGAAACATCTATTTGGTAGTCGTCGGAGTTCTTGCCAGTGCGATCGCAGTCTTTTTTTACCTGCGAATAATTTTGATGCTCTTCTTTGCTGATGCTTCGAATGATTCTGTATCAGTTGTAATTCCCCCACTACTTACTAGAGTCGCGATTTTCTTGAGCGCAATTGTTACAATACTCCTCGGCCTTGCTCCATCAATACTCTTTGATGTCGCACAAAACTTTGCCTACTTCATTCGCTAATGTCGCGAATTGGAATTCCAGATATTGATCTGGCCCTTGAAACCAGGCTCCTTGCCTCTATGCAGGAAGTTGAAGTATTTTTACGAGAAGCAATAGAAGGAAAATATCCACTAGTAATTGAGACTTCCCGGCATCTTATTGATGCGGGCGGAAAACGACTTAGGCCATTACTAACTCTTCTCGCATCCCATTTTGGAAATCCTGAAGCTGATGGGCTCATTGAAGCTGCCGTCGTCTGCGAACTTACCCACCTGGGAACTTTGTACCATGATGATGTTATGGATGAGGCGCCACTTCGTCGAGGAGTTGAAAGCGCAAATAATCGTTGGGATAACAGCGTTGCAATTTTGACCGGCGACTATTTGTTCGCAAAAACTTCGCAACTTTTGGCTGACCTTGGACCAGAGGCCGTTCGCTTGCAAGCTCTTACTTTTGAACGTTTGGTGATTGGCCAAATAACTGAGACTCAGGGATCTAGTCAAGGTAAAACTCAGTTAGAGCATTACCTAAATGTTGTTTCAGATAAAACCGCATCGCTGATATCGGCAAGTGCCAGATATGGAGCGCTAATTTCCGGGGCAGAACCAATAGTGATTGATGCTCTTACAAATTTCGGTGAAGAAATAGGAGTTGTTTTCCAACTTGCAGATGACATTATTGACATTGTCAGCGACTCTCACGAGTCAGGCAAAACACCGGGAACAGACTTGCGAGAGGGAGTTCCAACATTGGTAACTTTATTTATTCTAGAATCTGAGGACCCCAATGATGCTAAACTCAAAGAGTTACTGTGTGCTCCAATTACGGATGAAGCAGTAGTACAAGAAACTATTTTGAAACTTCGCTCACATATTGCTCTGACAAAGTCTCGCGAACTAGTAGCAGAGAGAGCTAAGTCTGCACAGATGCACTTGAGTCTACTTCCCGAGGGCCCAGCAAAAGCTGCTTTAGTCGGGCTGAGCCAAGCTGTTATCTCTAGAACTTCCTGACTTAATTAAGTCGTAGCCAAGGGTTATCAGGGCTATCCAAATAAATACGAAGCCAATCCATCTTGCAGTTGGCATGGGCTCATGGCGCAGGAAGACAGCTAGTAAAAACTGAATCGTTGGGGTCAGGTACTGCAACAAGCCAATCATTGTGAATGGAATTCGCGTCGTGGCTCCATTGAACAATAGGAGGGGAATCGCTGTAGCGGCGCCGGCACCAATCAAAAGCGCGGTTAAACCCGCGCCATGACCAAATTGACCGGTTCCCTTACTTCCAAGCCAAAGCAAGTAGGCGCCATAAAAAACGGAAGAGATAAGCGTTTCGATTGCAAGTCCCTGGAGAGATCCCAAATTTATTTTCTTCTTAACAAAACTATAGGAACTCCAAGAAAAAGCTAGGGCGAATGAAATCCAAGGCGGGCGACCATAGTCAATTGTTAAAACAATAACTCCGAAGGTAGCCACTAAAAAAGCAATCCACTGGATCTTACGTAATTCCTCTTTGAAAATCAGAATTCCCATCATCACTAAGAGAATTGGCTGCATGTAATAACCAAGTGATGCCTCAACGATTTGTTCGTGATTAACTGCCCAAATATAGGTAATCCAATTTATCGAGATCAAACCAGCTGCAGCAAAAAATTGCCAAAAGATTTTCGGAGTCTTCATTAGTGCAAAAGTTGATTTCAATTGACGACCAACAGCGAGAGCGATAATACAAATTACAAGTGACCAAACCGAACGGTGGGCAACCATTTCCAGCGGCGTGGCTGGTTGAAGCAGTGGCCAATAAAGTGGAAATAGTCCCCACAAGGTGTAGGAGATAAATCCATAAATTAAGCCAAGACGGTAGTTACTCACCTATTAGCGATAGTTCGTAAACTGAACTGCAAACTCTAAAGTTTGTGCTTTTACTAGAGCCATTGTGTCCTGTAGGTCATCTCGGGATTTACTTGTCACCCTAAGAGTCTCGCCTTGGATCTGTGTCTTAATAGATTTTGGTCCTTCGTCACGAATTATTTTTGCCAGTTTTTTGGCATTCTCAGTTGAGATTCCTTCTATTAGTGTGCAACTAATTTTATAGATTTTGCCACTAAGTTCCGGGTCTGATGATTCAAGGTGTTTGAGCGAAACCTGACGCTTGATCAATTTATCCTTAAAGACTTCGAGAACGGCCTTTGCCTTCTCTTCGGACTGAGCCTCAATAAGAATCTTCTCGCCAGATTTTTCAATTTTACTATCCGTATTTTTGAAATCAAAGCGCGTGGCAATTTCGCGGTCTGCTTGATTAAAAGCATTATCCACTTCCATATGATCAACTTCGGAGACAACATCAAAACTTGAATCAGCCACTTTAAGGACCCCTTTTTCAGTAATCTATTTTTTATCTTATTCTAATGAGCCCAATTGTAGGGTAAATTAGCGCCATGATTCGGAGCGCTCGTAAATTGCCGAACCTGCCCTATTTCTGGTCGCTAATTGATTGGACTTTGCCTTCGTTAAACCCTTACAAGGGCAAATTACAACGCGCCCAGAGCGTTGATGACATGGCCACAATCGCCCGAAAACGAACACCTAAAGTTGTATTTGATTATGCGGAAGGCGGGGCCGTTGACGAAATCGCCTATGCCAGATCTCGAGAGGTATTTTCTAGAGTTGAGTTCAATTCAAAGGTTTTGCGTGATGTTTCCAGGCTAGATACCTCAGAGATTATTCTTGGCAAAAAAGTTGATTTACCAATTTGTTTTGCTCCGACCGGTTACACAAGACTTATGCATCATGTTGGTGAACCCGCAGTAGCAAATGTGGCGGCAGAAAAGAATTTAATCTATGCCTTATCAACGATGGGAACGACTTCGCCCGCCGAATTAGCAAGCGCAGTTCCAAATTCGCGGAGATGGTTTCAGTTGTATGTCATGAAAAATCGGAACGATAGTTTGGCTGTTATTAAACAAGCTCGGGAGAGCGGATTTGAAACCTTAGTATTAACAGTAGATACGCCTGTAGCTGGATTGCGGTACCGAGACAATAGGAATGGGCTAACTATTCCACCGCGAATTCGAATCAACACAGTATTCGCTATTGCCCGAAAGCCGATTTGGTGGCTGAATCTTTTCACTACAGGCAAGTTGGAATTCGCAGCATTTCGGGGCTGGGATAAATCTCTTTCGCACCTAGCCGCAGCAATTTTCGATCCGGCAACGACTTTCAAAGATATTTCGTGGTTGCGATCGGTTTGGGATGGGCCAATAGTTATAAAGGGAATTCAAAGTGTTGAAGATGCAAAAACAGTGGCAAAACTGGGAATTCAAGGAATTATCCTTTCAAATCATGGAGGGCGCCAATTTGATCGAGGCCCAGTTCCACTCGAAATTCTTCCTGATGTAGTCAGGGCAGTCGGAAAAAAGGTGGAAATTTATATTGATGGCGGGATTATGTCTGGCCTAGATGCCCTTAGCGCCATTGCTCTTGGCGCAAAAGCAGTCTTTATCGGCCGGGCATATCTATATGGTGCAATGGCAAATGGCGAAGCAGGTGTTGAACAAGTTATAGAAATAATGCGACGCGAATTCGAAAACGGAATGGCCCTAACAGGCGCAACCAATATTGCTGAAGTTCGAAAAAATGGCGCTCGGATTAGGAGTTGGTGAATGAGCAAAGTTGCAATTGTTACCGGAGGAGCTAAAGGAATTGGCTTTGGAAGCACAAAACGTCTCTTGGAAGATGGCGCAATTGTGATTATGTTTGATTTAGATGAAGCTGGCTTAATAAAGGCGCAAGAGGGCTTTGCGGAGTTTGGTGAGAAAATTTCAGGAATGAAAGTTGACGTTTCTTCTGATTCTCAAGTGAAGAGCGCGGTTGCAAGTATTGGCGAAAAGTATGGACAAATAGATTATTTGGTGAATTGTGCCGGAATCCAAACTTATGGAACAGCGGTGGAAACAAGTGAAGAAACTTGGGACAAGACATTTAATGTGAATGTTAAGTCCATGTACCTAACTGCCAAGTATGCGATTCCATTTATGCGCAAGGCAAAAGGCGGATCTATAGTAAATATTTCCTCAGTTCAATCATTAGCCAACCAAAAAGGTGTTGTCGCATACGCGGCTTCAAAGGGCGCAATAAATTCACTAACTCGAGCTATAGCAATCGATCATGCGGCAGAACAAATCAGATGCAACGCGATCCTGCCAGCGTCGGTGGATACGCCAATGTTGCGGGAATCCGCTCGGGTATTTAGTGCTGGAAGAAGTGAAGATGAGATTTTGAAAGAGTGGGGAAGTTCTCACCCAATTGGTCGTATGGCCAGCATTCATGACATTGGGGAACTTGTGGGATTCCTCTGTTCAGATAAAGCTTCATTTATTACCGGAAGTTCTTACGTGATTGATGGCGGATTAATGACCCAAGTTCCTGTCATTCTGCCGGACTAAAGACGATTTCGAGAGCATGAGTTAATAAGGTAATCTACGCAAGCCGTAATAAACCCTGGCGGGTTGCCCGAGCGGCCAATGGGAGGGGACTGTAAATCCCCCGGCTCTGCCTTCGAAGGTTCAAATCCTTCACCCGCCACCAGTTCGGTCTCATGAAAATGAGCGTGAGTTCTATATTTAGTTGTATTCAAAACGTATTCTTTCACTAGCTACTGACAATTTCTAGTGCCTTTAAATTGCAGGTGTAGGCAATCGTTTCATACCAAATCAATACTAAAAATAGGCTAAATCGCTTTGGAATCCTTGCCCTTCGGGAGGGGGTATGCCAATGTCAATGGCGGGGTTACGAAGTTTTCTTTAAAGCCTTGACCAGAGCCGGGACACTTATGCTTGCAGCCTTCCAAACGATATCTGAATCTATCCGGTGGTAGGCATGTGCCAAGTATGTCCTCATACCAATGATTGACTTCCAATCCACATCTGAATATTTCACTTTTATGGAGTCAGACATTTTTATGCAGGCTTCACCAATATTTTACAACGCTCTCTCAATACCCCATTGGTGGGTTATATCTTCAAGAAAGAACTCTTCGCTCTTTGCCACGAGTATTTCCAAGGAGATGGCTATTTCGAGAATATCCTGAACTCTTTCTTCATCAGACCTACTCATAGCAAAATTGCTTCTTCACGAATGCGAACATCACGAGGCTTTAGGCCATTCATTGAAATAACATCTACCGGTAATTTTAGAAATTGCTCCAATTCTTCATTGAGCAAAAGCCAATCAAGCACTGAAACGTCTTTGTCGAAGGTCACCAGAAAATCAACATCACTATCTGGTCTATCTTCGCCCCTGGCAACACTTCCAAACACTGCAATCTTGAGGCCTTTATGGCGTGCGGCGATAGCCTTAATCACTTCGCTATTTTCTTTCAGAAATGCCATGCGCCCACTCATACCAAAAGAATACCAGCCGAGAATTTAAGGTGGCTCTTAGCGCTAGTTCCCGTGTGAAATCTGGCTTGGCTGGGCGAGGGTTTGCCCTCGATCAGGATTGTAAATCCCCATACCTTCGAAGGTTCAAATCCGCACGCCTAGCCACCAGTAAGAACTCATGAGAATGAGCCTGAATTCCAGACGCCTAAAACTTACTTAATTTCAGCAATTCTGGCCTTTGCCATTGCAATCAAGAGTTTCTCATCGATTAGCCAATCATTTGGAACAGCCACAGTCTTTTTCTTTACATCGAGATCTTTCATCTTTGGCCTAAATCTCTCTAGTACCTCTTGGCTCCAAGGTGCAAAGAGTATGTGGTTCTTTGCAGTACTGATTCCAAAAACATAGGAATCCCTGAATTTAAGCATTGGCTGATTCCAAGCAATCACGAGCTCTAGCTGGGGGAATTTTGTGGTCAGAGTTTTTAAGATGGCACGAACTGTCTTGGCCTGTTTGGGATCAATAGTCTTAAAGTATTGAGTAGGAGTTTCAAAACGCTTTGCCGATTTCGAGCCACGGGAATACATAACGAGAGCGTTGGCATGCGCTTGTGAAAAGCCAAAGTTCTCTCGGAGGTGGGCAATTTGTTCTGGATACTTAGCATCAGAGAGCTTTGCCATAACCTTAAACCAGTAAGCCATTTTTTCGCCGTAGCGTCTTTCGATTGCGGGAAAGTGGGCCTCCCTACTTGCATCTTTATATGCCACGGACCAACATTACCGAATTTTCAGAATCAACTTTCCGGTAGATGTGCGGTTCTCCAAATTTAAGTGCGCATCAGAGGCCTGGCCTAGGGCGTAACTAGCAACAATTGCAATTTTTAAGTCATTGCGCACAAAGGCAGCGAAGACGTCATTGGCGCGCCAGAGTAATTCCTTTCTGGTGGCCACAAAATCAGCGAGTGTCGGCCTGGTCAGAAATATAGAACCGGCTGAGATCTTCATTATCTCGATGGGTTCGACTTGGCCACTCGCAGCGCCAAAAATAGCAAATGTTCCCCTGCGGCCAAGAGCCTGCAACCCTTGTTCAAAGGTGCTCTGTCCTACTCCATCGTAGATAACACTCACACCCTTGCCATCAGTAAATTCCTTCACGCGAATTGCAAAATTTTCGTAGCCAATTGCTAAGTCTGCTCCAGCAGATCTTGCCAAGTCTTGCTTCGCCGATGTAGATGCAGTGGCAATTACTCGGCCGCCAAGTGACTTTATATATTGCGTTAGCAATAATCCAACACCGCCAGCACCTGAATGAACAAGGGCTATATCGCCTGGTTTAATTCTGTATGAATCTCTAGTCAAATAATGCGCAGTCATTCCTTGAAGTAAGAGCGCAATAGCATCTTCATCGGCAATATCTTCTGGAATTGGAATCAAACTGGCCGCTGGAATCGCAGCAAATTCCGCGTATCCGCCACTTGCCATAACCCAACCAACTCGCATTCCAATCTTTAAATCTTCTGGTGCAGCTGTTCCAAGTTCAGTGATTATGCCGATGCCTTCAACACCGGGAGTAAATGGCAGGCTCTGCGGATATCTGCCAAGGCGATGGTAGATATCAATGAAATTAACTCCTGCTATAGAAACTTTGATTAGCCCTTGAGTTGCCGTAATAGTGGGAGGATCGATTTCGGATAAGCGCAGAACTTCAGGGCCGCCGACTTCTGAGATCTGAATTGCCTTCATCTAGTCCTAGGCAATACGTGTACGGCGCAGTGTTGCTAACTTTTCTGCGGTTTCAAAAAGGTCAGCAATAAATAGTTCATCTGTGCGTGTCACAAGGTAAGTGCCTCTGCGCGAATAGGGTGGTCTCTTTCCTTAAGACCACCGGTTGAGATCACATCGACAGGAATTTTGAGATAATCCGCAAGTGCATCCTGTAGGCCAACCAGGTCCAACAAGGAAGTTCCCTTGTCGAAGGTCACCAGAAAATCAACATCACTATCTGGTCTATCTTCGCCCCTGGCAACACTTCCAAACACAGCGACATTGAATGCCTTATGGCGTGCGGCAAAAGCCTTGATAGCTTCGCCATTTTCTTTAAGAAATGCCATGCGCCCACTCATATCAAAAGAATACCAGCCGAGAATTTAAGGCGGTTCTTTGTGGTATTTTCCGCGTGAAATCTGGCTTGGCTGGGCGAGGGTTTGCCCTCGATCAGGATTGTAAATCCCCATACCTTCGAAGGTTCAAATCCGCACGCCTAGCCACCAGTAACTAACGTATTTAGTTCTTTTCTTATGCAATTATTCAATTTCTACCTACATGAGCGTTGTACGGCTAATTGATAAGGCCCAGGTCACATTTTTTGTTATTTTCAAGGCGAATTGTCACAAGATTGTTATGACAAATACTTGACGAGCGTCATAAAAGAACAAGAGAATTAGCCAAGTAAGCCCCCACCCGGTTTACGCATGGGAGAGACATGGCCATTGAAACGCGCAATATGCCAGGTGTTGAAGGCATGGATCATGTTGGAATGACCATTCCTAATCTTGATGAGGCAGTTTCGTTTTATTGCACTCTGCTTGGCGCAAAAGAAATATTTCGTCTGGGCCCATTTGATGGACGCGAGTTTCCAGAAGTAGACGGCAAAGATTGGTCACTTGCGCATGTGAATGTTGCCGACGGGCGTTTCACTTTGGCGATGCTTGAATATGGCAATGGCAGCAGGCTTGAACTTTTTCAATATGACCGTCCCGAAGATCGCCGGACAACACCACCAAAAAATTCAGATTTAGGCGGACACCATATTGCTTTCAAAGTTACAAACCTGGATAAAGTTTTGGAACTTAGGGCTGAATATGGATTGACTTTCATGGCTGGACCAATTGAAATTAATGAAGGACCTGCTGCTGGCCAACGGATTATTTATGTTTTGGATCCTTGGAACAATCAACTTGAATTAGTGGAATACGAACGGGCTTCAAAATAGTGTCAGTTACAACGATGAATGCAGGCGTGGAGATGCGCCATATCAGTAAGCGATTCGATGCTGTCCAAGCACTTTCAAATGTGAGTCTGGATTTACGCCCCGGCGAGGTTCACACTGTTGCTGGCGAAAATGGATCGGGGAAATCAACACTTTTAAAGATTTTGGGCGGTGTTATAAGGCCAGATAAAGGCGAAATTTTAGTAGCAGGAGCTACAAAAGAATTTCACTCTGTAAGAGATGCGATGAGATATGGCGTGACTATGGTGAGTCAAGAACTTAGTCTAATTCCTAATCTTGGGATCGCTGAAAATATCTTTATTGGGCACAACCAATCTCGCAATAAATTCGGCATCGACTGGAAAGATACAGATCGAAGAGCTCTAGAGATACTAGAACGTTTAAATATTTCAGTTGATCCACGTCGGGAAGTATCTACGCTTCCTCAGCACGAACAGCAACTGGTTGAAATAGCGCGAGCACTATCTTTTAATGCCAAAGTTTTATTGTTGGATGAGCCAACATCCTCACTCGCACCCAATGAAGTCGAAGCACTCTTTAAGGTTGTGCGCCAACTCCGTGAAGATGGGGTGGCTGTGGTTTTAATTACCCACCGCATGTCTGAGATGCTTGAAATTAGTGATCGTTTTACCGTGCTTCGTGATGGTAAATTCATTGATACCAGCGATCGTTCTGGGATTGATGAAAACTGGCTAATAGAACGAATGGTTATCAATAAACCAAAAGCATCAGCTCGAAGAAATTACAGCGCCGTAGGGAAGAGGCCAGTACTTGAAGTTAAAGGGTTATCTGATCGTGCCGGGGCCTACCGGGATATCTCCTTTGAAGTTCGAGAAGGTGAGATTGTTGGCCTTGCGGGACTTGCTGGTGCCGGTCGAACCGAGCTTGTCGAAACTCTCTCGGGAGTACGCCAGAGAAAAGCTGGATCGGTATTTATAAATGGAAGAAAAGCAGGAAATAATTCACGAACCGCTCTTGCTTCAGGAATTGCACTCGTGCCAGATGATCGTCGTGAAAAATCAACTATTCATGAAATGTCGGTTCGAGATAATTTGATGTTGTCGCAGCACAAGTTTGAATTGAAACATCGCTCTAAGCGAAATGAAGAAAGAATTGTTGGAAATTGGATTGATAAGTTCAGCATCAAAGCTTCTGGCGCAGATGCCCTAATTAAGAGCCTTTCCGGCGGCAATCAACAGAAAGTCGTTATTGCTAGATGTCTACAGACCAATCCAAAAATCCTAATTTTAGATGAGGCAACTCGCGGCGTGGACTTGGGAGCTAAAGCCGAGATTTATGAAATCTTGCGTAAATTGGCAGATGAAGGCCTAAGCATTCTTCTCGTTTCCTCTGAAATCAGCGAAATTTTTGAAATTTCGGATCGGATACTTGTTATGCATGCCGGAGAACTTTCAGCAAACCTAGACCGAAGCAAAACCAGTGAAGCCGAAGTTGTGGCTGCAGCGACAGGAGTAAAGTAAATGAAATTTAGAATGCCAACGTTGAGCACGATGCCGGCATGGTTCGGTGTGTTATTTCTAGAAATTCTTTTGATAATCGTTATGGCCATCACTCAGCCAGTATTTTTTTCTGGGTCAAATTTGTCGAATATTATTCGCTCTTCTGCAATTCCTATCGTTCTTGGCATTGGAATGACATACACAATTCTTACTGCTGGTATTGATCTAAGCGTAGGAAGTGTTCTGGCATTCTCGGGAATCTTGCTTTCAGGGATGGTTGATTTAATGCCGCGGTATTTTGCAGTAGTAGCAACTATCGCGCTAGTAACACTGATTGTTGGTGGTGTGAATGGCACGCTCATCGGCAGGCTGGGGTTGAATAGTTTTGTGGTGACGCTTGGAACTCTCGGAATTTTTCGTGGAATTTCTTACCTGGTTACCAACGGAACAACTCGCAGAGTTGACACCGGTTCGCTAATAAACAAGATTGGTGATGGGAACGTGGGCCCAATACCAGGGCCAATGCTTGTAGTAATTGTGCTTGCCGGTATTTCTATTTATATTTTGAAATCTACCTACTTTGGGCGAGATATTTATGCAGTTGGCGGGAATGAATTTGCGGCAAAGTTGGCGGGAATCTATACCGGCAGAGTCAAAATGAATGCCTATGTAATTTCTGCATTCTGCGCTGCGATAGCTGGAATCATGCAAGTTGGTCGCCTAAGTTCGGCCGCGCCGACTGCTGGCGCTGGATTGGAATTAACTGTTGTGGCCGGAGTTCTGCTTGGTGGAACTCGCCTTAGCGGTGGCGTGGGAAGTATTTGGGGAACAGTAATTGGCCTCCTCTTCCTGCAAACCGTATCGAATTCCCTGACAATTCAGGGGGTCTCCTCATACTGGCAACAAGTTGTTACTGGTGTCTTGTTAGGAGCTGCAGTTCTGTTCGACCGAATCCGTCTTGAATTATCAGGCCGGGCAAAATCTAAGGAGAAAAGTAATGAAGTTTAAGAATCGAAAGGTGTTGTTCCTGCCTTTGATGGCAGCTGCAGCACTAATTGTTCCTTCAGTTGCACCAGCTACGGCTGCACCAAAAATTACTGTTGGATTTAGCTACCCAATCGAAGCTAATACATACTTAAAGGCAATCGGAACTGCCGCTGAAAAGACGCTTGCTAAGGCCGGATACGGTTTCATGCCAATCGACGCACAACTCGATGGCAATAAGCAAATTTCAGATATCGAAGCAATGATCACAAAGAAGGTCGGCGCTATGATCGTTTATCCTCTTGACTCAGTTGGCCTAAAGCCAGCAATGGATAAGGCGAAAGCTGCCGGCATCAAAGTGATCACAATGAACTACACAGTTAAAGATTCTGCCAAGAAGCCGGCAAAGCCTGCTCTTGCTCAGGTGCAAGATGGCTTCCCACAACGCGCACTTGCAAAAGAACGAGTTAAATACCTAGAAGAAGTTCTTCCTAAGGGTGGAAATGTTCTCTACGTGGGACTTGGTTTCCCTGTAGCGGCTCTGGAAGCGCATGCAAAGATGTTTAAGCAAGAACTCGATAAGGTAAGCAAGTACAACTACTTGGGTCGCGTTGATAACCAGAGCGATGACTCTGAAGGCGGACGCCAAGCAGTAGAACAAGCACTTATCAAGTACCCAAGCGTTGATGCAATTGTTGCTTACAACGACCCAACAGCTCTTGGAGCTTATGCTGCAATAGCTGCACGAGGAAAGATTGCAATCAAGGTTGTTGGACTACAAATGCAACCAGAGGCTGTAACTTCCATCAAAAAGGGTGAAATTGACGGTTCATGGGACTTCAATCCAGTTGAGTCAGGAATTTCTCTTGCAAACCTAACTATCTCAATCCTTAAAAAAGAACCAAAGGCAAACTGGAAGAAGACAATCCAGACTCCAGCCAAGTTCTATGATGCCTCTACAGTCTCAGAGTTCGTACCTTGGGATAAGCGGCTAAAAAAGATCAAGTAAGTAATAGCATAAATAAAAATCCCCGCTCTCGATATTGAGAACGGGGATTTTTATTGAAGAAAAGTGTTAACTGCTACCTTTGCGGCGCCGGAGTGAATCGGTATAGACCGCAATGATAATAACAACACCAACCACAACAGTTTGCCATTCTTGCTGAATTGCCATGATGCGGAGGCCATTAATCAATACAGCCATAATTAGCGCGCCAATTACAGTACCTATTAATATTGCAGCCTCTCGTCTATATGACCTATCCAAGAATCAGTATTTATGGCCATTTCGTTACCTAAACGTTATCGAACTATGAGGATTAGCTAAGGTTGTAAGCACTTGTCGCAGTTTTGCTCCAGAAATTTTCACTTTCAGATGGAGCCAGATCTTGCATCAAAAACTCTGCCAGGGAGACTACCTCAGCATAAGATCCACTTAAAGTTGCAACTGGCCAATCCGATCCAAACATTAATCTTTGCGGTGTAAAAATTTCTATCAAGTGGTTCGTATATGGTTGAAAATCTTGCGGCTTCCACTTATGCCAATTTGATTCGGTTACAAGTCCCGAAACTTTGCAGACTACATTGGGGTAGGAAGCGAGTTCTGTCATTAAAGTTTTCCAAGGCTCCATAATATTTTTAGAAATATAAGGTTTTGAGATGTGATCCATAATAAATTGCACGTCTGGACAGGATTTAACTAATTCGATCGCTCCTTTCAACTCTGGAGTTTTGGTAAGTAAATCGTATGCAATTCCAAATTTCGCGAGCTTGCGAACATTCGCAATTGTCTCTGGCTTACCTAAATAATTTGAATCGGGATGATCTTGCGCGATATCCCTAATACTCTTTAAGTAGCTTGCACCTGGTAAGTCAAAGTAGCGATGGAGATGATCTATTGCATCTGTAGCATCAATCTTCAACCAACCTACGACTCCTGCGATCAATGGATCCGTCTCGGCGAGAGCTAAAAGTTCTGGAGTTTCTGCGTAATCGGCAACCGTTTGTACCAAGACGGTTTTGCTAATTTCGACTCCTGCGATTGCTTCACGAAGATCAGACATAGAAAAATTCTGGTGGATTGGTTGCATTGCTTCGCCAGTAATCCAATCCTGGTCCCTGACAGATAAGTCCCAAATATGGTGGTGGGAATCAATTCGCATTTTTATCCCTCTGCAACGATATTGTTAAGCGGCTTTCCTTCCGCTAACAATTTAAGTTGGGATTCAACAAGTTTGCGAGCGCGAGGCTCAAATGCGGTGGAATTGCCGCCGACATGAGGAACCAATAGTAGGTTCTTCGCGCCCCACAGCGGGTGTCCGACAGGAAGTGGCTCTGGGTCTGTTACGTCAAGTGCAGCATGAAGGCGGCCAGAGTTTAACTCTGAAATCAGTGCGTCGGTATCAATAATTGGCCCTCGCGCAACATTCACGATCAGAGCGCCGTCTTTCATCTTTGCTAAACGTTGCTTGTCGAACATATTCCGACTCTCATCGGTAAGGGGCAGAATTAAAATGACGATATCTAAAGTTGGTAAGTAGTTGTCGAGCTCGCCAATTTTAATTGACCCTTCTCGGCCAGATTTTGAGAAACTAGTTACTCTGACGTCGAATCCCGAAAGATTTTTTACGACCTGTTTTCCAATTGAGCCAAAACCAATAACGCCAATATTGCTATCAGAAAGAGAGGTAAAACGTCTGTGGTCCCAAGTTTGAGTCATTTGGTCTCGGATAAATTCTGGAAATCCACGTCGAGATGAAAGTGCTAAGCCGACTGCAAGCTCCGCCGTTGAGGCATCATGAACTCCACTCGCATTGCAAAGGGTTAGGTCAGGTCTAACGAATGCGAGCGCATCGTCATACCCAGCGTTTGGCATCTGCAAGGTTTTTAAGTTGGGCATTTTTGCTACATATGAAAGAGCGTGTGCGCCACCCATATAGGAAGGTACATAAAAGTTAATTAATGAAAGATCTGAAGTATCAAGCGGAAAATCTTTAGGCGAGTGGAGAGTTACACCATCAGGAAGAGTTAGATCAGACCACTGCGTCCACGCCACGATCTTGCTCATAAATTAAGGCCTCTCTTGAATTACTTCAACGACATTGGTCAATTTACCAACACCGGCGACATCTATTTCAACTACATCATTTTCATTAAGGGAGATGTCTAACGGTGGAACTATTCCGGTTCCAGTAGAGAGAATCACGCCATGAGGGAAATCTTGACACCTGAATAAATAGGAAATTAAATCCGCCAAAGTCCGATTCAGCGAACCAAGGGAAGTTTGAGCCTCCCAAACAATGGCTGCATCCCTAATAATTTTTGCTTTGATAGTCATGTCATTTGCCTCTGGCACAAGCCAGACTGGAGTTATATCTGGTCCAAGGGCCGTTGATCCCACATATATTTTTGCCTGCGTTAAATAAAGTGGATTTTCACCTTCGATAGTTCGGGCTGTCATGTCGTTGCATATGGCATAGCCAATTATTTCGCGATACCTATTTATATATATCGCTACTTCGGGCTCTGGCACTGAAGCTTGCGAGTCATACCTAATTCCGACAGGTTGGTTTGTTCCACGAGTACGCACGGCGCTGCCTTTAAAGAAAAGCTCTGGGCGATCGGCCTCATATACGCGTTGATAAACGTCAGGCACTCCGCTCTCTTCCTTGCGCGCATCTCGCGAACGAAGATAGGTAACGCCGGCACCCCAGAGTTCGATTTCCGGCGCAATCGGGGCAACAAGTTCGCCGGTAATTGATTCGGAGCTTTTTTCAATTACCGCTTTCAACTCACTTAATTTCATATGCATCGCCTGGGTAAGGGTTGGAAGTTCAGCGATAATTGAGTGTTGCCCAGCAACGGTAACTGCGAATTGATATGGATTAGTTTCAGTCCTTAAGATTGAAAATTTCATTTCTAGTCCAGATGGAATTTCTCTGGAAGGGTATGCCACCAATCTCCGGCGCCAACTTCGGCAACGGGATTTTGCATCGGGCCGGTAATTTTCCACCAGCGCTGGGTTTCTGGGTCAGCAGCAACTTTTGCCATATCTGCTTCATAATCCTCTCCGGTGTATTCCATATAAGAAAAAAGAAGATTCTCGTATCTGTAGATAGAAAAATTCTGAACATTAGCTTCTTTAAGCATTGCTAAAACACTAGGCCAGACATTTTCATGGATTTGCTCGTACTCCACTATATCTTTGGGTTTTATTCCAACAACCTGGGCGATTCGCTTTACTGTCATTGGGGCATCCTTTCAATAAGTCCAGCATCTTCCAATTCTGACCAAATATCGGGCGGTAGCTCTACATCAAAATCTGAGATATTTGCAAGGAGTTCGGAACTATTTCTAGAACCAGTAAGAACCGAAGTAACAGCAGAATGACGCAACGGAAATTGTAGTGCTGCACTTGTAAGAGAGATGCCCCGCTTTTTTAGAAAAGCACCTATCTCCTGAGCTCGGTTTATTATTTCATCTGACGCCGGCAAATATTCAAAAGTTGCTCCGGGTTTGGGATCAGCCAATACTCCAGAGTTAAAAACGCCACCAATTGTAATGTCCACCTTACGTTCTATCGCGTACGGTAATAATTTCCTCTGCGCACTTTGATCTAGCAAGGTGTAGCGACCAGCTATCAGCGCGATATCCAAATCAACGTTTTTCATAATCTCAATCGCAACATCACAGAAATTAATGCCAATTCCTATCGCCTTAATAATTCCTTGACGTTTGAAATCCTCCAAGACCGGGTATGCGTTATTAATCGCCTCTGGAACGTGGTTTTCGGCATCATGCATTAGGGCAATATCGATATGTCCCACGCCAAGTCGCTCTAAACTCTCATTGAAGGAGCGCTTAATTCCTTCTGATGAATAATCAAATACCGGTTGAATATGTGGATCTGCGTCTGGAAACCAGGGAACTGGGTCGGCCTTCTCAACCCGATTTAAGGTTCGGCCCACCTTGGTTTCCAAAACGAAACTTTCATCAACAGTACTTAAAACCCTGCCAAGCCGTTCTTCAGAGAGGCCATGTCCATAAAGCGGCGCAGTATCAAAGTAGTTAATTCCCTGAGCAAGTGCCGTCTTTATAAGATGATCACTCTCATTATTTTCCACTGATTGAAAAAGTCCGGCCAAGGGCGCAGTTCCAAGGCTCAGTCTGGTTAAATCGAGAGGAACGCGCTTCATTCGGATTTTCTGATTATGACGCTCCATGAAATTTATCGTATAGGATTTTTGTCAGTAAGCGAAGAGGCCAAATAAAAATTAGAGCAAAAAGGGAATTCATGCCAATAATCACGGGTTTTAAAACTATAGATGTCAGATTTCCAACATCTCGAGGACTAGATGGATCTGATGCAATGAATAAGGAGCCGGATTATTCGGCGGCGCTGCTAATACTCGAAACAGATGATCCGAATCTGGAGGGGCATGGTTTTGTTTTCACCTGTGGCCGGGGAAATGATCTGCAATGTGAGGCAATCGAATTGCTTGCTCCATATGCTGTGGGTCGTGAAATTTCTGAACTTGCAATAAGCATGGGAGATTTCGCACGCAGCCTAGTAAGAGATTCGCAAATTCGATGGCTCGGCCCGGAAAAAGGTGTAACGCAAATGGCGGCAGGCGCTGTTGTGAATGCGGCCTGGGATCTAGTTAGTAAAAATGCAAAGAAGCCACTTTGGAAGTTCTTATCTGATTTATCTCCGGAAGAAATTGTTGAGCTTGTAGATTTTCGTTACATAACTGATGCCCTTACCCCGGAAGAAGCGCTGGAAATTTTGCGTAAAGCAGAACCCAATCGAGCGGCTAATGAGGCACAGTTAATAGAAGTTGGTCTTCCGGCATACACAACAACACCTGGCTGGCTTGGATATAGTGATGAGAAAATGGTTCGACTTGCAAAAGAAGCAGTTGCTGGCGGATATAAATTAATTAAATTAAAGTGCGGCGGAAATCTCGAGGACGACAAGCGCCGGTTGCGATTGGCTCGTGAGGCGGTCGGACCAGATATTAAGATTTCAATCGATGCCAATCAAGTTTGGGATGTGAACGAGGCAATTGAGTGGATTAAGGGCATCGGGGATGTAAATCTTCATTGGGTTGAGGAACCTACAAACCCAGATGATGTTTTGGGCCATGCCGTAATTGCGAAGGCAATAGCACCAGTTCGTGTCGCAACTGGCGAGCATGGAATGAACCGGATAATTTTTAAACAAATGTTACAAGCCAAATCTTTTTCCTTTATGCAGATTGATGCAACCCGAGTTGCCGGCGTAAATGAAAACCTGGCTAATATTTTGATGGCAGCAAAATTTGGTATTCCGGTCTGTCCTCATGCAGGCGGAGTTGGTTTATGTGAAATGGTTCAGCACCTAGCGATGTTCGATGCGGTTGCCGTAACTGGCCACCACGCCGAACGCGTTGTTGAATTTGTTGATCACTTGCATGAACACTTCGTTGTTCCAACCGATATTCAAAATGCCCACTACATGCCGCCATTAAAACCAGGCGCAGGCTCAGAAATGTATGCCCAAACAATCGCCGATTACACTTTCCCTACTGGAAAAGAATGGATAACAACATGAGTACAGAATTCGCTGGGTTAAATGCCGTAGTAACTGGAGCAGGATCTGGAATTGGTCTGGCAACTGCAAAAATACTGAAGGAGCGGGGCGCAACTGTTTATGGTTTTGATCTTGCAGAGGGCAATATGGCTGGAATCGCGACTTGGGTTAAGTGCGATGTCGGCGATGATGAATCGGTTATAAAGGCATTTGAAGGAATTGCTAATTTAGATATTTTAATAAATAACGCCGGAATTGGTGCAGTTGGTAATATCGAAGCTAACTCATCAGAAGAGTGGCTTAAGGTAATGAATGTAAATGTTCTGGGAATAGTTCGCACTTCGAAGTCCGCGCTCCCACTTCTGCGCAAGAGTAAAGCTGCCGCGATTGTTAATACTTGCTCTGTTGCAGCAACTGCTGGGATTCCAAAGCGCGCTGCTTACAGTGCCTCTAAAGGGGCCGTACTTTCACTCACTCTTGCTATGGCGAATGACCATATTGCCGAAGGCATCCGAGTTAACTGCGTAAATCCAGGAACAGCAGATACGCCATGGGTGCAACGTTTACTTGCTCAGGCCGCCGATCCGATTGCCGAGCGCCAAGCTCTTGAATCTCGCCAACCTCTTGGTCGGTTGGTCTCAGCCGAGGAGGTTGCAAGCGCGCTCTGTTATTTAGCAAGCCCATTGCAAGGTTCAACTACTGGAACGTCCGTCACTGTCGATGGCGGAATGCAAGGACTCCGCATCCCCAAATAAGCAGCCGATGAATTTGAGCGCGCTGAAACAGAAAAGGAAACAGATTAGTACTGACTGGTAAAACCCGTTGACCGAAAAATCAGGCGTAACCTTCAATTGAACATCATTGAGGTGCAGCTCGTATCTCAATCCAACGGAAAGGTACTAATCAATGAACAAGGCAAACCCAATTCCCCTTGGCTTACTTGGTTATGGCATGTCGACCGTTTTGCTTAGTTTCGCAAATATAGGAACATATCCGCTCGGCGGAATGGTTTTTGCAATGGCCATCTTCTTCGGTGGAATCGCTCAAGCATTTGTTTGCGTAATGCTTTATTCCAAAGGAGATACCTTCGGAACCACAGCATTTGGAGGCTACGCTTTTCTCTGGCTTTCATTTGCATTTATGAATATTGGCGGGGCCCATGGTTGGTGGAGCGTTGATAGTAAGGATGTTGGCTACTACTTGTTACTTTGGGCGATATTTACGGCGGGACTTGCTATGGCATCAACAGTTGCGCCAAAAGTCCTGACCATAATCTTGTTAATGACTATTGTGCTTCTTGGCTCACTGGGCCTAGGCGCGATAAACGGCAACGACACACTTTCCAAATTTGGAGGGTATGAAGGAGTCTTAACTGGAGCGCTAGCAATTTATCTAGCTTTCGCGTTCTTGATCAATGAAACACATGGAAACAGCAAGTGGCCTGTTGGGTCACCATTTCGATCATAAGTAGTTGAATACGAGTTTGCCCTGCTTTTGCTCAAATATAGGCAGGGCAAACTTTCCCCTATTTTTCATTGCGCCCCAAAATTGCTGAACATAGGATATTCAAATGGAATTAATTGAATTTAAGCCAACCACCGACCAACTAGCTTATACATTTGGTGGCGTTGCCCCAGTAATGAGAATCAAACCTGGGACCGCATTGAAACTGTGGTCTGAGGACGCGTTTAATAATACGATAAATAAAGTAACTGATTTGTCTAGCGAAAAAGTGGACTTACGTTTTGTTAATCCCCAGACCGGTCCATTTTATGTTGAAGGGGCGGAACCTGGTGATGCGCTAGCCGTTCATATAGTTGATATGAAACCGGCGCGCGGGCATGGCGCGTCAAGCACGATTCCATTTTTCGGTGGCCTAACATCAACGGATAGAACTGCAATGTTGCAAGATCCGCTGCCAGATACAACTTGGATTTATGAAGTTAATACCATCAAAAATACCGTCGGCTTTGAATCGCGCTTCGGCAATTTTTCAGTGGAGCTTCCTATCGAATGCATGTTTGGAACAATTGGTGTTGCGCCAGCTGGTGGAGAGGTGCGATCGTCGTTAGTTCCTGAACGATTCGGGGGAAATATGGATTCTCCTGAGGTTCGAAAGGGGGCGACTGTTTATCTTGGAATAAATGTTGAAGGCGCGCTTTTTTCTATTGGCGACGGACACTACCGACAGGGTGAAGGTGAAGCGTGTGGAACCGCTGTCGAAGGGGCCATGAATTCCATAATTATTGTTGACTTAATTAAGGGTGCGGCTCCAGCTTGGCCACGTATAGAAGACGACAACTTTTACATGGCTGTTGGTTCCTCGAGGCCGATGGAGGATTCGTGGCGTATTGGTCAGATTGAATTAATTCGTTGGTTTCAGGACCTATATGGACTGCACCAAATGGATGCATATCAATTACTATCTCAAATTACCAAAGTTCCAATAGCAAATGTAGTGGATGCAAACTACAGCGTCGTATTAAAGGCGGCAAAAGAATTGCTACCCAACGTAAGTGCTTTTAGGGGTATGCATGCAAGTCTAAAAGATCGAGCTAAAGGCTTAATGCTGTAAACCAACTAAATAAGAAAAGGACCAAAATGGATCTAAAAATGAAGGGCATGAACGCGATAGTTACCGGAGGCACAAAGGGAATCGGTCGGGCAATTGTTGAGGCGTTGATTGGCGAAGGAGTAAATGTTGCCTTCTGTGCTCGCAATACTGATGAAGTCAAGAAGACAGAATCGGATTTAAGTAAGAGCGGATCGAAAGTTATAGGTTCGTCAGTCGATGTTGGAGATGCCGCAAAATTAGAAAAATGGGTCAATGATTCTGCAAAGGAGCTAGGCGGGTTAGATATTGTTGTTTGTAACGTAAGCGCCTTGGCGATTCCTGAAAGTGAAGAAAATTGGCAAGCTTCATTGAATATTGATGTCATGCATACCGTTCGAACCTGTACGGCAGCAATTCCATATCTTGAAAAAAGCAAGAGCGCTTCAATAATTAATATTTCGAGCGTCTCGGGACGCGAGGCGGATTTTGCTGGTGGACCTTATGGAACGGCTAAGACGGCAATTATCGCTTATACGGCACATCTTGCCTTCTCGCTGGCTGCTAAAAATATTCGTGCTAATACTGTTTCACCAGGTAATACTTATTTTCCTGGTGGTGTTTGGGAAAATATAGAAGAAGGCAATCCTGATCTTTTCAAGTTGGCTATGGGATTAAATCCAACTGGACGATTTGGAACTCCAGAAGAGCAGGCATTCGCAGTAACTATGTTAGCTAGTCCACTCGCATCACGTATTTCTGGTACCAACTTAGTAGTGGACGGTGCACTGACTCGCGGCATTCAATTCTAAAACTTAACCAAAAGGTCCTCGGCAACAGCAGGGGACCTTTTATATTTAATAACAACAAATTCCTAAATAATTTTTAGTTTTCCTCAAGAATTAGAGAAACAGAATTAATGCACCACCGCTGGTCTGTTGGAACTTCGTATCCTTCGCCTTCGAAAACATGACCAAGGTGCGACCCACAATTTGCGCATCGAACTTCGGTACGAACTCGCATGCCAAGTGTGCGATCTTCGATTAGAACAACAGCATCATCTTTAGTGGGCGCATAGAAAGAGGGCCAACCACAACCAGAGTGGAATTTTGTCTCACTTTTAAATAGCTCGTTATTGCAAGCTTTGCAGCGGTAGCTACCAATTTTGTCGCTGTCGTTGTATTCGCCAGTAAATGGTCGTTCGGTTGCACCTTGACGTAAAACTTCGTATGAGAGTTGGTCGATTTTGCTGGCAAGCGCAGTCTCATCGATTTTGACTGGATAATTGGTATCTTCGCTTATTTGGCTAGGCATTTTGGCATTTTACACAAAATTAGTCGGCTCTGCCATAGCTAGAATTTGTCCATGCGAAACCGCTGGAAACGAGTAAGAAAGCTTTTCGCTGACCGGAGCATCTGGGTAAGACAAATTTTGGTTACCGCGATCGCCTCCGGAGTTGCCTGGAAAGCGGGTGATTTAATGATTAGGGACGGTGGGCTTGTTGCCGCAATTATCTGCGCTCTTAGTATTCGAATATCGCTATATAAGTCAGTTCGCGAAGGGTTTGGCCAAATTGTTGGAACAACGATTGGCGCCGGAGTCGCTTTGACATGTGTTTCGCTTTTCAGTTTTGGATTTGTCTCAATAGCCATGACAGTACTTCTGTGTTCTATTTTGGCAAGAGCGCTGCATTTGGGTGATGTGGCTTCAGTTAATGTTCCGGTCACAGCCTTAATTGTTATTCATCCAGGACTTAATGAGAGCACGGCATTTTCCAGACTCTCATCTACTTTAATTGGTGCTGGTGTTGCAATTATTTTTTCCTATTTCTCACATGCAAAAACTCCAACTGCACGAACTATCGATCAAGTTACTACACTCGCAAGTAAGTGCGCGAAATTATTGGGGGATATGTCTGAGGGAGTCGCGATGGGGTTTACCCAAACTCAATCAGGTAAGTGGTTAGCAAGAGCTAGATTGTTAGCCGAAGATATTCCGGGCTTGCGAGCACAGGCGATTGAGGCGCGCAGTCATGCAAAATGGTTCCAAACTTCAGATAAGGCAAAAGCGCAAGCACAAGGACTTTATATTCGAGGAGTCGCAATAGAACATACAGTTGTCCAGGTTCGAACAATCGCTCGCACGCTTTTTGATTTGTCTGTGACTAGTGGAATCGAAGATAAAGTTCGGCGAGAAATCGCCCAAGCGCTTTCGACGGTAAGTTTTGCCGTGAGTTCAAAAGCTGATCAAATTCGGAACGCAAGAAGCGGCAATGAGGCCCAGTCAGCAATCGAAGATGCCAGACTTGCGGGGGCAGCACTCGCGGATTCTTTGATGGAGATCTCTGGAAAAGTTGAGCAGGAACAAATCATCCGGGGGATATCTTTAGTTTCGAACATCACAATCATCGCTGATTCACTAGATGAATCCTCACCTGCTCTCCATAGCGTTCTTACACCGGGAGAACCTGCAATGAATCAATTACTCAAAATTTCACCAATCGAGCAAAGGGCTCGAATTGGGGCACAGATTTCACGGTCAACAAAGCCAATTCTTACTCTTCGGCAACGAATTCGTAATTACTTTCGGTCTAGGTAATGTGGAAATTTCTCCCATTCCGAGAGTGGTTGTAGGCTCGCCCTCTACTTCTACTGCCCCCCTAGCTCAGTTGGTAGAGCGTTTCCATGGTAAGGAAGAGGTCAACGGTTCGATTCCGTTGGGGGGCTCGGATAAGTATTTTCCACGCATGACCCTTGGCGGGGTAGCTCAGCTTGGTAGAGCAAACGGCTCATAATCGTTGTGTCGCCGGTTCAAATCCGGCCTCCGCTACTAGTAATTTTTCGAAATGCGCAGGTTTGAAGTAACCTAGCGCTCTTAATGAAGAAGGAGCACCACCATGGCAAGTAAGAGTTCGGATGTACGTCCAAAGATAACTATGGCCTGCGTTGAGTGCAAAGAGCGTAATTATATTACGAAGAAAAATCGCCGCAACGACCCAGACCGTCTTGAACTAAAGAAGTTCTGCCCTCGTTGCAAGCTCTCGACAGTTCACCGCGAGACTCGCTAATCCGATGCTGAACCCCGACCTAGTCGGGCGCACTTTCACTAGTGCCGAGTCTGTAACGGTTACAGAGCAAGCAATAAGAAAGTTTGCCGAAGTAATCGGTGAAACAAATTTCGATGTTGCCCCTCCGACTTTCACGATTTCAATAACTCTTGATCAGTCGCAATCGCTTTTGCAAGACAGTGGATTGGACTGGACTCGAGTAGTTCATGGTGAGCAAAAATTTGTACTCAATCGCGCGATAGTCCCTGGTGATGTCTTTATTTGTTCTTCAACTATCGAAAGCGCTCGCAACGTAGCTGGAAATGAAATTGTAACGGTTCGATCTGATTTGCACGCGGATACCCAATTGGTAGTTTCAACTTGGTCCACCTTGGTGGTCAGAGCATGACTAAAATAGTTGAAGGTCTAGAAATTTCAGAAGAAACTTATGTTATCAATCGTGCGCTATTAGTTAAATATGCAAATGCAAGCGGCGATCAAAATCCAATCCACCAAGATGAAGCTTTTGCTAAATCTGTCGGCTTGCCCGATGTAATTGCCCACGGCATGTTAACCATGGCTTTAGCAGGAAAATTTTTGTCAGATATTTCTGGTCCTGAAAATGTTCTCGAATTCTCTGCCAAGTTCATTAAGCCTGTTGTTGTGCCAGCTAATACTGATATTTCCCTAATTATTTCCGGCAAAGTAGGCGAGATAAGCGATGGCCGAGCCAAGATTGAGCTTCTGGCGATGTGTAACGAAGTAAAAGTCTTAGGTGTGGCAAAGGGTGTAATCAAACTCCAATGAGCGTGTCTTTTAAGACTTACAAAAGAATTGGCGATTTGCGTAAATTTAGTACGAAAACTTTTCGAGCTACGGTATTAATTTATGCTGATAGCTATTTAGAAGATGTAGTAAATTCGATAAATTCCGTGAAAATGAACTCCAAGGATGATGTCGCCATCTACCTAATTATTTCCGGCACTCCTGAGCTAAACCAAATAGCATCGATCGTTGATGCACGAACTTATGTGATTCAAATATCAGAGGGCGTCGGTTGGGGCGAAGCAGTAAATTCCATGCTTAAACTCTCTAATTCACCTCATGTAATTGTTATGGATCCATCGACTATCTTGATGGGGGATGCAATTACTCCGGTTCTCGATAAATTATCTGAAAATGAATTTAGTGCAGTTGGTTGGCGCGGCGGACTGGTGAACGTTGAAGACCAATGGCGCAGCGTGGACGATAGAGGCGTAGGTGAAGTCGACGTACTTTTTAGTTATTTCCTTGGGCTGAATCGAGAGCACGCCATAGAGGCTGGAGCTTTTAATATTCGAGCCGTCTATTATCGAAATGCAGATATCGAATTTGGATTGAAATTGCGACAGGCTCGCGGTCGATTGTGGCAATTGGAGCTGCCCCTAAGTCAGGGGCGCCATCACGGTTACTACGACACCGATCCTGAATATCGCGAGGAACAGTCCAAGAAAAATTATGATCGGATACTTCAGCGCTTTCGAGGTAAAACAGAAATATTGTCGCCTCGCAGGTAACCTTGAGCCATGGCCAACAACGATTTATCTGGGTTCACCACATTAGGTGTTGGTGGCCCGGCCAAAAGCATTATTCACGTTAAGACCGAGGTCGAGTTAATTAATGCCGTCAGGGAAGCTGATAGATCCAGTACTCCGATATTAATTTTAGGCGGCGGCTCCAATATCTTAATGAGCGATGATGGTTTTTCTGGCACTGTTATAAAAGTTGAGATAACAGGAAATACATATGAGATCGATGCTTGTAGCGGTGGAACGCTAACAGTAAGCGCCGGAAGTGATTGGGATGAGTTCGTTAATTTTACAATGGAAAAAGGCCTTGCCAATCTTGAGTCGCTAAGTGGAATTCCTGGAACCGTAGGTGGGGCACCAATTCAAAATATTGGAGCTTATGGACACGATGTGTCAGAAGTAATCGCCAAGGTGCGCACTTTTGACCGACAAGAAGATAAAGTAAAAACTTTTGCGGCAAGCGAATGCGAATTTAGTTATCGGGGCTCAGTTTTCAAAAGTGCCGCCGGACGCTATGTAATTTTGGATGTTACTTTCCAATTACGTAACGGAGAAACTTCACTACCAATTGGATATGCCGAACTAGCAATGGAACTAGGTGTCGAAATCGGGGCCCGGGTTGCTATCAAGGATGTGCGTAATGCCGTGCTGAAATTGCGCAATGCAAAAGGAATGTTGGCTGGAATGGGCATCAATTCGGCAGGTTCATTTTTTATGAATCCGATACTCGATAAGAAAATTGCTGATCAATTACCTAGCCAGGCCCCACGTTGGGAGATGTCCAACGGCATGATTAAAACTTCGGCGGCTTGGCTAATGGAGAGCGCCGGGGTCCATAAAGGCGATCGTTTGGCGGGAGCACAAATTTCACCGAAGCACGTATTGGCACTTTCAAATGCTGGAGATGCAACTGCCCTTGATTTAATCGAGCTTGCAAAATTTGCCCAGAAAAAAGTTATGGAAAAATTTGGAATTATGTTGCAATCTGAAGTTCAGTTAATTGGTTTAAGTCTTTAAATTACTTAGCTTCTCCAAGTAATTTTGCTATACGCCCGATACCTTCGACAATATCCTCATCACCAAGCGCGTAGGAAAAACGTAGATAGCCAGAAGGCCCAAATGCTTCACCAGGAACAGCCGCTACCTCAACTTCATCCAGAATCAGCGCAGCAAGTTCAGCTGAACTCTGTGGCCGTTTGCCTCGTATTTCTCTGCCAAGAATGCCTTTTACTGATGGATAAACATAGAAGGCGCCGGTCGGCGTTGGACAGATTACGCCAGGAATTTTATTTAGTAACTCAACAATAAGTTTGCGACGCCTATTGAATGCAACTCCCATTTCATGGACTGCTGATAAATCACCAGTAAGAGCAGCGATTGCTGCATGTTGAGATACGTTTGAAACATTTGAAGTTAGGTGTGACTGCAAGTTAGTCGCGGCCTTGATTACATCTCTCGGTCCGATCATCCAACCAACGCGCCAACCAGTCATCGCATAAGTTTTTGCAACACCATTCAAAATAATTGTTTGATCGGCCATTTCTGGAACAAGTACCGGAAGACTTGGAGCTTTAACGCCATCGTAAAGTAGGTGTTCGTAAATCTCATCAGAGATTACCCAGATGCCATGTTCAAGAGCCCATTCACCAATTGCTTTGACTTGATCAGCTGAGTAAACCGAACCCGTTGGATTCGAAGGCGAGCAAAATAGTAAGGCTTTGGTTTTCGCAGTGCGAGCAGCTTCAAGTTGTTCAACTGTAACTAAGTAATTTTGTGATTCATCCGCAAAAACTTCAATGACAGTTCCGCCGGCTAATTTGATGCACTCCGGATAAGTCGTCCAGTAAGGCGCTGGCAAAATTACTTCGTCGCCCGGATCTATAATTGAGGCGAAAGATTCGTATACCGCTTGCTTGCCACCGTTGGTTACAAGTACTTGGTCGACAGTAATTACATAATTTGAATCACGCAGGGTTTTTGCAACAATGGCGTTGCGGAGTTCTGGCAGGCCCGGAGTAGGTGTGTAGCGATGGTTTGCTGGTTTTGCAGCAGCCTCGGCAGCAGCCTGAACAATGTAACTAGGCGTTGGAAAATCTGGCTCTCCTGCGCCGAATCCGATAACCGGGCGACCGGCAGCTTTAAGGGCTTTGGCCTTTCCATCAACGGCTAAAGTGGCTGATTCTGCGATTGCTGCGATTCTGCGAGAAATTCTTGGTTTTGCGCTCATAGTGGGTGAGTATGCCACTCTCAGTTTTACTCTGGAGCCCTAGACGCTCTACACTCCGCATTCTGGCGCTTGCATTAGGTCATGCTGACGCATGTCTACCTGACTTAAGTAACGCTCGAAGGGCAGTAGCTCAACTGGCCAGAGTTCCGGTCTCCAAAACCGGCGGTTGGGGGTTCAAGTCCCTCCTGCCCTGCAATTAACTTGCAGGAAATAGTTGCAAGAATCAAGAGTTGTATTAGGAAGTAATAAATAGGAAAGAGGTAGTGAACGTGGTTGATGAGAAAGATCCATCACACAACACAGACCAAGAAGCTCTAGGGCTCTTTGGTCGAATTGGCCTTTTCTATCGCCAAGTTGTTTCCGAACTTCGTAAAGTTGTTTGGCCAACTCGCAACCAACTCACAACCTATACAGCAGTAGTTTTGGTATTCGTAGGTTTCGTTATCGCCGTAGTTTCAGTTTTTGACTTGATATTAACAAAAATTGTTTTCTGGGTATTTGGGTAAGGAGGGAATCTAATGTCATTTGATGGTTTAGAAAATCTAGATACTCCCACCCCTGCCGACTCAACGAATATAACTAGTTCAGGAATTGATTTTGAGGCCGCGCTCGCATCAACGGTTATCACTGAAGATATTGAGAGCCCAGTCATTTCTGAAGTAATCGTAGACGAAGTTATTGGGACCCAAGAAGCGATATCAGCAATTGAAGATGAAGTTGCTCTGGAAGATGGCGAAGAGGCAGAAGAAGAGAACGATGAAAATGCCGAGTTCCGCCGAGCGCTACGTAGCGCACCAGGTGATTGGTATGTTGTTCATTCATACGCTGGATATGAGAAGAAGGTTAAGGGCAACCTTGCTAACCGAATCACCGCGTTAAATATGGAAGATTATATTTTTCAAGTGGAAGTTCCAGAAGAAGAAGTTATGGAAATCAAGAATGGTCAACGTAAGCAGGTAAAACGTAATGTTTTCCCTGGCTATGTCTTGGTACGAATGGAACTTACCGATGAGTCTTGGTCATGCGTTCGAAATACTCCAGGAGTGACTGGCTTCGTCGGAAATGCCCATCATCCTTCACCGCTTACTTTGCCTGAAGTTGAGAATATTCTGGCACCACGTCCTGTTAAGAAATCAGACAAAATTGATATTCGTATGATTGATTTCGAAATCAATGAATCTGTAACCGTTATGGATGGTCCATTCGCAACATTGCCAGCCACAATCTCTGAGATTATGCCAGAACAAGGAAAGCTGAAGGTTTTGGTTTCAATCTTCGGTCGCGAAACCCCAGTAGAACTTTCATTTAGCCAAGTCCAAAAGATTTAATTAGAAGATAGAGAAAAGGAAAAGAAAAATGGCACCGAAGAAGAAGATCACGGCACTTATTAAGTTGCAGATTCAAGCTGGAGCAGCAACACCTGCACCACCTGTTGGACCAGCACTTGGCCAGCACGGTGTGAATATCATGGACTTCGTTAAGGCATACAACGCAGCGACTGAGGCACAAAAGGGCCAGATCATCCCAGTTGAGATCACAGTCTTTGAAGACCGGACATTTACATTTATCACAAAGACGCCACCAGCATCTCGCTTGATCTTAAAAGCCGCCGGAGTTGAAAAAGGTTCACCGATTCCACACAAAACCAAGGTGGCAAACATTACTAAAGCTCAGGTTGAAGAGATTGCGAAGATCAAGATGGCTGACTTGAATGCAAATGATCTTGAAGCCGCAAGTTTGATTATCGCCGGTACTGCTCGTTCAATGGGTATCACTGTCGGTTAATTAATAAAGAACGTGGGAGAACCTCGCTGGTTCGTTAACCACAACTCCGCCTAACAAATTGTTAGTCGAAAATTAAGGAGAAGAAATGAAGCGCAGTAAAAAATATAACGAGGCAGCTGCAAAGATCGATCAAAAGATTCTATACACGCCTTCCCAAGCTGTTAAGTTGGCTAAGGAAACTAGCACAACCAAATATGACGCCACTGTTGAAGTAGCGCTACTACTTGGTGTTGACCCAAAGAAGGCGGATCAGGCAATTCGCTCGACAGTAAATCTGCCACACGGAACCGGCAAAACTGCCCGCGTTCTAGTATTCGCAGGGGGAGAGCGCGCTGATGAAGCTCGTGCAGCTGGCGCCGATATTGTTGGCGCAGATGAACTTATTGAAGAAGTTTCAAAGGGTCGTCTTGATTATGATGCTGTTGTTTCAACACCAGAATTAATGGGTAAGGTCGGGCGCTTAGGAAAGGTTCTTGGACCTCGAGGACTGATGCCAAACCCAAAGACCGGCACAGTTACAACAAATGTGGCAAAAGCCGTGTCTGACATTAAGGGCGGAAAAATTGAATTCCGCGTTGATAAGAATTCAAATCTTCACTACATAATTGGTAAAACATCTTTCACGACTGAACAGCTAGCCGAGAACTACGCCGCAGCACTTGAAGAGGTTATGCGTGCGAAGCCAAACTCTTCAAAGGGTCGTTTCATTCGTAAAGCCACAATCTCTACGACAATGGGACCTGGAATCCAAGTCGATCCAACAATTTCTCGTGATGGTGGAGATAACGTTCAGGCTTAATTCTCTCCAGAATTTGAGCCAGAAATAGAATTTTGACTAGGGTGGGCCTCATCGCCTACCCTAAGCAAAGTTGAAGAAGTTAGGCCCAGCAATACCAGTACCAAAGACTGCAGGTCCTTTTAGTAATAACTAAAAGGTTAATTGTTGAAAAACAGCCAGCATAGGTGCCCACGTAACCTCGTGCGCATTTATGCGACGGGGTTTTTTGATTTTAGAGCGAAAGGAAGCCATATGGCTCGCCCAGATAAAGAAGCAGCTGTTGCCGAACTGACGGAAGATTTCCGTACAGCAAGCGCAACCGTGCTTACCGAATATCGTGGTCTCACTGTTACATCAATGAAGGAGCTTCGCCGAGCACTTGGTAGCGATACAAAGTACTCAGTAGTGAAGAACACCCTGACAAAAATTGCCGCAAAAGATGCAGGAGTAGATATCGATCCATCTCTACTAACTGGTCCATCCGCGCTGGCATTTATTAAGGGCGATCCAATTGATGCAGCAAAGAGCCTAAAGAACTTTTCAAAAGAAAATCCACTCCTTGTAATAAAAGGTGGAATTTTCGAAGGTAAATCTGTAACTGTTGCAGAAATAATGAAGCTAGCTGACCTTGAATCTCGTGAGGTTCTATTGTCCAAGCTTGCTGGTGCGATGAAGGGTTCACTTGCCAAGGCAATTCGTACCATCGATGCACTTCGCTTGAAGAAAGAAGAAACCGAAGGTGCTCCAGCATCTGTGTCCGAGGCACCAACAGAAACTAATGAGGCAGAGGTTCCAGCTGTAGCTGAAACAGTGTCTGAAACAGCGTCCGAAGCACCAGCCGAAGTAGTTGCAGATGCAACTCCAGAGGCTCCAGCTGCAGAAGCAGCATCAGAAGTAACAGAAACCCCAGAAGCCTAATAACCAATCTCTTAAGAAAAAGGACAATAAAAAAATGGCAAAGCTATCCTCAGATGATCTATTAACACAGTTCAAAGAAATGACTCTTGTTGAGCTTTCAGATTTCGTAAAAGCTTTTGAAACTGAATTTGATGTAACAGCAGCAGCGCCTGTTGCAGCAGCAGGTGGCGCCGGAGCAGCCGGTGGCCCAGCAGCAGCAAGCGAACAAGATGAGTTCACGCTCATTCTTGAAGAAGCTGGTTCACAGAAGATCGCAGTAATCAAGGAAGTTCGTAACATCAACTCAGCACTTGGTCTAAAAGAAGCCAAGGACTTGGTAGATGGAACTCCAGCTACTTTGATCGAAAAGGGGACCAAAGAAGCTGTGGATAAGGCAAAGGCAGCCCTTGAGGCAGCTGGCGCTAAGGTCACAGTTAAGTAACCTCAGCTTCAAGTTACCCACAAGAGGTAGAAAAGGGGCCCAATTTGGGTCCCTTTTTTTGTGTGATGGGTGTATAAGCCCGGTTGGACAGATGCCTGGTTAATTCGATACTCTCGCCCCTCGCAAATTTAAAAAACCCAGAGGTCAGGCATATAGCGGCTGAGACCTGGCGGTAGCCGTGCGTTTACATCTGGAGGAATTTTGGCCGCATTGAAGTCAAAGTCGTTTGCACCTGCTCGCGTTTCATTCGCAAAAATTCGTGAACCCCTCGAAGTTCCAAACCTCTTATCACTTCAGTTAGACAGTGTTGATTGGTTACTTGGTAACGACGCTTGGCGTTCTCGACTTATTGTCGCTGAAAAAGCTGGCCGTGGTGAAGTACCAAGTACATCAGGATTGGAAGAGATCTTTGAAGAGATCTCACCGATCGAGGATTTCCAGGGAACGATGAGTCTCTCATTTAGAGAACACCGATTCGAACCGCCTAAATATTCAGTTGCTGAATGTAAGGAACGCGATGTCACTTACTCGGCTCCGCTCTTCTTAACGGCAGAATTCACAAATAATATAACCGGCGAAATTAAATCCCAGACTGTTTTCATGGGTGACTTCCCACTGATGACACCTCGCGGAACTTTCGTAATTAACGGAACCGAGCGCGTCGTTGTCTCGCAGATTGTTCGATCACCTGGCGTTTATTTCGAACGCACGATTGAAAAAACTTCAGATAAAGATATCTTTACTGCGAAAATAATTCCGAGCCGTGGTGCTTGGTTGGAGTTTGAAGTTGATAAGAAGGACATGGTTGGCGTACGTATTGATCGCAAACGTAAGCAATCAGTAACAATTTTCTTGAAGGCGCTTGGTTGGAGTGAGGAGCAAATCCTTGAACAATTCGGTGAATTCGAATCGATTCGTGCAACGTTAGAAAAAGATAACGTAAACACTCAAGACGAGGCACTGCTTGATATTTATCGTAAGTTACGTCCTGGCGAGCCACCGACTAAGGAGGCCGCACAAGGACTTATCGAGAACTTGTACTTCAATCCTAAGCGTTATGACTTAGCTAAAGTTGGTCGCTTCAAAGTAAATAAGAAGCTTGGCCTTGACCTTGATCTTTCAAAGGGCTTGTTAAATATCGAAGATATTGTTGCAACAATTCGTTATTTGGTATCTCTGCATAATGGCGATGCTCTAATGGAATACGGCAAGCAAGTGCGTGTCGAAACTGACGATATTGATCACTTTGGTAACCGTCGCCTTCGTACTGTTGGTGAACTTATTCAAAATCAAGTTCGCACAGGGCTATCTAGAATGGAACGCGTTGTTCGTGAGCGCATGACCACGCAAGATGTCGAAGCGATTACGCCACAAACATTGATTAACATCCGTCCGGTTGTTGCATCAATTAAAGAATTCTTCGGAACATCTCAGCTTTCACAATTTATGGACCAGACAAATCCACTTTCTGGAATGACTCACAAGCGTCGTCTTTCAGCACTTGGGCCTGGCGGTCTTTCTCGTGAACGCGCAGGCTTTGAAGTGCGTGACGTTCACCCATCTCACTATGGTCGTATGTGTCCAATTGAAACTCCGGAAGGTCCAAACATTGGACTTATCGGTTCGCTTGCAACATATGCGCGCGTGACTCCATTTGGATTTATTGAAACTCCTTATCGCAAAGTCACAAAGGGTAAGGTCTCAGACCAAGTTGATTACTTAACAGCTGACGAAGAAGATGAGCATGTTATTGCGCAAGCAAATGCTCCGCTTACTTCTGATTCACACTTTGCAGAACCACGAGTACTTGTTCGTCGTCGTGGTGGCGAAGTTGAATTTATTCACGCTGAAGAAGTTGACTACATGGATGTGTCACCACGTCAGATGGTTTCAGTTGCAACCGCAATGATTCCTTTTCTTGAGCACGACGATGCAAACCGCGCATTGATGGGCTCAAACATGATGCGTCAGGCTGTTCCGCTAATTCGCGCAGAAGCACCATTTGTTGGAACTGGTATGGAATATCGAGCAGCGGTCGATGCTGGCGATGTTCTACTGGCTCGCAACTCTGGCGTAATCACTGAATTATCGGCAGATGAAGTCACTGTCATGAATGATGATGGAACTACAGAGCATTATTTCCTTGAGAAGTTCACTCGCTCAAACCAAGGAACAAGCCGCAATCAAAAAGTAATTGTTGAAGCAGGCGCGCGAGTCGAGACTGGCCAAGTTATAGCTGATGGCCCATCAACCCAAAAGGGCGAAATGGCCTTAGGCAAAAACTTGCTCGTGGCATTCATGTCATGGGAAGGCCATAACTACGAAGATGCAATTATTCTTTCGCAACGTCTTGTGCAAGATGACGTGCTTACTTCGATTCACATCGAGGAGTACGAAGTCGATGCTCGCGATACCAAGCTTGGGCCTGAGGAAATCACCCGTGATATTCCTAATGTAAGCGAAGAAGTTCTTGCCGATCTTGATGATCGAGGAATTATTCGTATTGGTGCCGAAGTTGTGCCTGGCGACATTCTTGTTGGAAAAGTAACCCCTAAGGGCGAAACTGAGCTAACTCCAGAAGAGCGTTTACTACGTGCGATCTTTGGTGAAAAAGCTCGCGAAGTTCGCGATACATCACTAAAGGTGCCACACGGTGAATCAGGCAAAGTCATTGATGTTCGCATTCAATCTGCTGATGATGGTTATGAACTTCCAGCTGGCGTTAACCAGATAGTTCGGGTATTTGTTGCGCAGAAGCGAAAGATTCAAGATGGTGACAAACTTGCTGGCCGCCACGGCAACAAGGGCGTTATCTCAAAGATTCTTCCAGTAGAAGATATGCCGTTCCTAGAAGATGGAACCGCTGTTGATGTTGTCTTGAACCCACTTGGTGTTCCGGGGCGTATGAACGTAGGACAGATATTAGAAACTCACTTAGGTTGGGTTGCAAAATCTGGTTGGAAACTAGAAGGCAATGAGCCATGGCAGAAAGATCTGCGTGAACATGGTTTTGCCGATGCTCCAGCAGACACGACTGTTGCAACTCCAGTATTTGATGGCGCAAAAGAGGAAGAACTAATCGGACTCCTCTCATCAACGCTTCCTAATAAAGATGGCATGCGTTTAGTTGGTGGAAACGGAAAGGCTCGTCTATATGACGGACGTACCGGAGAGCCATACAAAGAGGAAATTACAGTTGGCTATATGTACATCTTGAAGCTTCACCACTTGGTGGATGACAAGATTCACGCGCGTTCAACAGGTCCTTACTCGATGATCACTCAGCAGCCACTTGGTGGAAAAGCACAATTTGGTGGGCAGCGCTTTGGTGAGATGGAAGTTTGGGCACTTGAAGCGTATGGCGCCGCTTACACTCTTCAAGAGCTACTAACAATTAAGTCCGATGATGTGCTTGGTCGCGTAAAGCTATACGAAGCCATTGTAAAGGGCGAAAACATTCCAGAACCTGGTATCCCAGAATCATTCAAGGTACTTGTCAAGGAAATGCAATCACTTTGTCTTAATGTGGAAGTTCTTTCATCTGAAGGTGTTGCGATTGAAATGCGCGATACCGACGAAGAAGTATTCCGTGCCGCCGAAGAACTTGGAATCAACTTGTCACGAGTTGAACCTTCAAGCGTCGAAGAAGTTTAGGGAGAGGGATAAAAAATGTTAGATGTTAACTTTTTTGATGAACTGCGAATCGGCTTAGCCTCGACAGAAAATATTCGTGGATGGTCTTTTGGTGAAGTAAAGAAACCAGAGACCATTAATTATCGAACCCTCAAGCCAGAGAAGGATGGACTCTTCGACGAAAAGATCTTCGGACCTACTCGTGACTGGGAATGTTATTGCGGTAAGTACAAGCGTGTCCGTTTCAAGGGAATTATTTGCGAGCGTTGCGGTGTTGAAGTTACTCGCGCAAAAGTTCGTCGTGAACGTATGGGTCATATCGAACTTGCAGCACCAGTTACTCATATCTGGTATTTCAAGGGCGTTCCATCTCGCCTTGGCTACTTACTAGACCTTGCTCCTAAGGATCTGGAAAAAGTTATTTATTTTGCTGCTTACATGATCACCGAAGTGGATACCGAAGCTCGCGCTGAAGATCTACCAGCACTTGAAAAACGCCTTGGTGCAGATAAGAAGAAGATTGAAACTCGTCGCGATGGTGACCTAGATGCTCGCCAAAAGAAGCTAGAAGCAGATACTGCTGAACTAGAAGCTGCTGGCGAAAAAGCTGATGTTAAGCGCAAGGTTCGCGAAGCGGCTGAACGTGAATTAAAAGTAATCCGTGATAAATCGCAACGTGAACTAGATCGCTTGGACACGGTTTGGGCTCGCTTCAAGAATTTGAAGGTTCAGGATCTTGAGGGCGACGAGTCTTTATATCGTGAACTAACGATTCGTTTTGGTGTCTATTTCAAAGGTTCTATGGGTGCTGCTGCAATCAAGCACCGCCTAGAAACTTTTGATCTACAAAGTGAATATGAAATGCTTACCGAGCTTGCACAAACAGGTAAAGGTCAGAAGAAGACTCGCGCAATCAAGCGTTTGAAGGTCGTATCTTCTTTCCTAAATACCAGCAATCATCCGGCATCAATGGTTCTGGATTGCGTTCCAGTTATTCCACCAGATCTACGTCCAATGGTTCAATTAGATGGCGGTCGTTTTGCAACCTCAGATCTAAATGATCTTTATCGTCGTGTCATCAACCGTAACAATCGTTTGAAGCGACTTGCAGATCTCGGCGCTCCTGAAATTATCGTCAACAATGAAAAGCGTATGTTGCAAGAAGCAGTTGATGCGCTATTTGATAACGGTCGCCGTGGTCGTCCAGTAACTGGACCAGGAAATCGTCCACTTAAATCACTTTCAGACATGCTTAAGGGTAAGCAAGGGCGTTTCCGCCAGAACTTGCTCGGAAAGCGCGTGGATTATTCAGGCCGTTCAGTAATCGTTGTTGGTCCGCAACTTAAATTGCACCAATGCGGTCTGCCAAAGCAAATGGCGCTCGAGCTCTTCAAGCCTTTCGTAATGAAGCGCTTGGTTGACCTCAATCACGCACAGAACATCAAATCCGCAAAACGTATGGTCGAGCGTGCTCGTCCTGTTGTGTGGGATGTCTTAGAAGAAGTGATTGCAGAGCATCCGGTACTTCTTAACCGCGCACCTACTCTTCACCGCCTAGGAATTCAAGCTTTCGAACCACAATTGGTTGAAGGTAAAGCAATTCAAATTCACCCACTCGTTTGTACTGCATTTAACGCAGACTTCGACGGTGACCAGATGGCTGTTCACCTACCTCTGTCAGCAGAAGCACAAGCAGAAGCTCGCGTACTAATGCTTTCAAGTAACAATATTTTGTCACCTGCTTCAGGGCGACCAATTACATCTCCTACCCAGGACATGGTTCTTGGCCTTTACTTCCTGACTTCACTTCGCGAAAATGAACTTGGTGAAGGCCGCGCTTTCGGTTCAATTGCTGAAGCGTTGATGGCATATGACCGTAATTCACTAACAATGCAAGCAAGGATCAAAATTCGCTTGACTCATAGTGGAGTATCTGAAATTCGTGAAACAACTCTAGGTCGAGCTCTCTTTAATGAAATCTTGCCAGAAGGTTACAAGTTTGTTGACTATGACGTAACTAAGAAACTTCTTGGTCAGATTGTTGATGATCTAGCCGAAGGATTTGCAAAGGTTAAGGTCGCACAGACTCTTGATGAGCTGAAATCACTTGGTTTCTACTGGGCAACTCGCGCTGGCATCACAATTGCGATTGAAGATGTTGTTACACCTGCCAAGAAGCAAGAAATCTTGGATGGTTATGAAATTAAAGCCGAAAAGGTGCAGAGCCAGTATGAAAAGGGCCTGATTACCGATGATGAGCGTCGTCAAGAGCTTATTGAAATTTGGACAAATGCAACAACAGATGTTGCAAAGGCGATGGAAGATAACTTCCCAAAGACCAACCCAGTTTGGATGATGGTTTACTCCGGTGCACGTGGAAACATGATGCAAGTTCGTCAGATCGCAGGTATGCGTGGTCTGGTAGCGAACCCAAAGGGTGAAATTATTCCTCGTCCGATTAAGTCAAACTTCCGTGAAGGACTTTCAGTTCTTGAGTACTTCATTGCAACTCACGGTGCTCGTAAGGGTCTTGCTGATACCGCGCTACGTACTGCTGACTCCGGATACCTAACTCGTCGTCTTTGCGACGTGGCACAGGATGTAATTATTCGCGAAGAAGATTGCGGAACTGATCGAGGTCTAACCTTGAAGATTGCTGCACTTGATTCAGCGGGCGAATTAGTTCGCGATGATCATGTTGAAACTTCACTTTTCGGCCGTAACTTGGCTGAAGATGCAGTTCAAAATGGCAAAGTTATCCTTTCGTCCGGTACTGACCTTGGTGACAAGAATATTGATACCCTTGTTGCAGCAGGAATCGGTGAAGTCAAAGTTCGTTCAGTTCTAACTTGCGACAGCAAAGTTGGGCAATGCGCAATGTGCTACGGCCGTTCAATGGCTGCGGGCAAGTTGGTAGATGTCGGCGAAGCTGTTGGAATCATTGCAGCTCAATCAATTGGTGAGCCAGGTACCCAGTTAACTATGCGTACTTTCCACACCGGCGGCGTTGCAGGAGACGACATCACCCATGGTCTTCCTCGTATTGTGGAACTCTTCGAAGCTCGCACACCTAAGGGTGTTGCGCCAATCGCAGAAACAGCAGGCGTGGTTAGCTTCCTTGAAGATGCGAAGGGCAAGAAGATAATCGTTACGCCAGAAGATGGCAGCGAGCCAGTCGCTTACCCAATCACTCGTCGTCAAAAACTAAAAGTTGAAGATGGTATGCGCGTTGGAGTTGGTCAGCAGATGGTTGTTGGCGCGATTGATCCGAAGCAAGTGCTTCGTATTCTTGGTCCACGTCAAACACAGATTCACCTAGTGACCGAAATCCAAGAGGTTTATCGTTCTCAAGGTGTATCTATCCACGATAAGCACATCGAAATTATTGTTCGCCAAATGCTAAAGCGCATAACAGTGCTTGAACCGGGCGATGCCGATCTACTTCCAGGAGAGCTAGTAGAACGTGGTCGTTTCGAAACCGAGAACCGTCGTGTTGTCTCAACCGGTGGCAAGGCCGCATCTGGTCGCCCTGAACTTATGGGTATCACAAAAGCTTCGCTTGCAACCGAATCATGGTTGTCAGCAGCTTCATTCCAGGAGACTACGAAGGTACTAACTGATGCTGCGCTATCTGAGAAGAGCGATCCATTGCTCGGTCTTAAAGAGAATGTAATTATCGGTAAGTTGATTCCAGCTGGTACCGGGCTTGCTCGATACCGCAACGTTCGAGTCGAACCAACAGAAGAAGCAAAGGCTGCGGTTTATGCTGCTTATGATGAATACGACTTCACCCCATTTGAAACTCAAGGGTCAGGTGAAGCAGTTCGTTTGGATGAGTTCGAAACTCGCTAAACAATTTAATTTAAAAGCCCCGGCGTTAATTGCACCGGGGCTTTTTGTTGAGGTTTTAGTATGACTTAGTAATTTCTTAATTCTTATTGAGAACGATAATATTTCCAATTCTTCTGGTAATTAATCAACTTCCAAAGCCCTATTTATTTAGAAATACAACCAACACCGCGCCAACGAAATGTGAAACGAAAGCTGCGGCCGTAAGTGCGTGGAAAAGTTCATGAAAACCAAACCAGTTTATGGATATATTCGGTTTTTTAATTGCATAAATAATTCCACCGGCGGTATAGAAGATTCCACCCAACAAAATTAGTAAGAAAATTGCAACGCCACCAGTTCGCCAAAAAGTTGGAAGAAAAAATATGGCTGCCCAACCCAATGCAATATAGAGCGGTACATAAACCCAGCGGGGGGCGCCAAGCCAGAGCACGCGAATTAGTGCGGTCATAATTGCACCGCCCCAAACGCATGAGAGCAGAATGATCGCCTGATCTTTGTCGAGTAGGTATACCGAAAAGGGGGTATATGTACCGGCAATCAATATTGGAATGTTTGCATGATCGATACGACGCCAGAGGGCCCGGTATTTCTCTTGCCATTTGACCCGGTGGTAGAGGGCGCTGCAGGTAAAGAGCGTTACGGCCGTGAGAGTGAAGATTCCGAGGGTAATTCGACCTTGAAGTTGCTCTGCGGTCGTAATCAGGACCAAACCAGCTACGAGTGAGATGGGGGACATCACCAGGTGGATCAGGCCTCGCCCTTTAGGCTTGGCAAGTTGAGCTTTTTCGGCCATTTTCATGCCTTAACCATAGGCGGAATGGCTGAAAAGCCATCGGCGTGTCGGATTTGGGATTTACCGGCGTTTTTGGGGGGCTAGGAGTAAAACCCGTTTTGACCGCATGAGGTTTGTCGGGCTATCATCCTCGTCTGCTCTTTTTTGAATTGAGCGCATGTAACCGTCTGTAATAACTTGAAAAAGTAATTGCCGAAATTTACGAAGTTGGGTCAACACACCCGACCGCGTGGGTCGAGAAACAAGCGGAAAACAAGCGTTAAAAACAAAATTGCAACGCAGTAATGAACGGAGAAGAAGTGCCAACAATTCAGCAGCTGGTCCGTAAGGGTCGCGCAGAAAAGATAACCAAGACAAGCACGCCTGCACTTAAAGGCAGTCCGCAACGTCGAGGTGTTTGTACTCGTGTTTATACAACAACTCCAAAGAAGCCAAACTCTGCGCTTCGTAAAGTTGCACGTGTACGTCTTACAAGTGGCATGGAAGTAACTGCATACATTCCTGGAGAAGGACATAACTTACAAGAGCACTCAATCGTTCTTGTTCGTGGTGGCCGTGTTAAAGATCTTCCGGGTGTTCGTTACAAAATCGTTCGCGGGTCACTAGATACCCAAGGTGTTAAGGATCGTAAGCAATCACGTAGCCGTTATGGTGCAAAGAGAGAGAAGAAGTAATGCCACGTAAAGGTCCTATAACTAAGCGCCCGGTCGTTGCCGATCCGGTTTACAACTCACCTGTTGTTACTGCGCTAATAAATAAAATTTTAATTCATGGTAAGCGTTCAACTGCTGAAGCAATTGTTTATCAAGCACTTGAAGGATGCCGTGAAAAGACTGGCGGAACAGATCCAGTAATTACTTTGAAGCGCGCACTAGATAACGTAAAGCCAACACTTGAAGTTAAATCTCGCCGAGTTGGTGGAGCTACATACCAAGTGCCTTTGGAAGTTAAAGCAGGACGCGCAACAACTCTTGCACTTCGCTGGATGATTGACTACTCACGTCAACGCCGCGAAAAGTCAATGGCAGAGCGCTTACAAAATGAATTACTTGATGCATCAAATGGTCTCGGCGCAGCTGTAAAGAAGCGCGAAGACACTCACAAGATGGCTGAAGCCAACAAAGCTTTTGCACACTACCGCTGGTAAATCCAGAAACTAACTTTCAGAAACTAATAAGGAGACTCGCAACGTGGCCGTAGAAGCAGCAATCGACCTAGCCAAGGTTCGCAACATTGGAATCATGGCGCATATTGACGCGGGTAAAACCACGACAACTGAGCGAATCCTTTTCTACACCGGTATTAACTACAAAATTGGTGAAGTTCATGATGGCGGCGCCACTATGGACTGGATGGAGCAAGAGCAGGAGCGCGGAATCACAATTACGTCTGCTGCAACAACTTGTGTTTGGAAAGACCACCTAATTAACATTATCGATACTCCTGGCCACGTGGATTTTACGGTAGAGGTTGAACGTTCGCTTCGAGTCCTAGACGGTGCAGTATGTGTATTTGATGGTGTTGCTGGCGTAGAACCACAATCAGAAACCGTTTGGCGTCAAGCTGATCGCTATAACGTGCCTCGTATTTGTTTTGTAAATAAGTTGGACCGCACTGGAGCTTCATTCCAACGCTGCGTAGACATGATCGGAACTCGCCTAAATGCGATTGCACTAGTTCTGCAACTTCCGATTGGCTCCGAAGGAGACTTCAGTGGCGTCATTGATCTAATTGCAATGAAGGCGCTTGTCTGGCCAGGCGAAACTAAAAAAGGCGAAGATTACATCATTGAAGAAATCCCAGCAGAAATGGTGGAAGAGGCTAAGACGGCTCGTCATAATCTTTTGGAAACACTTGCTGACGCAGATGATGCAATCATGGAAAAATACCTCGAGGGTATTGAGCTATCTGATGAAGAAATTATTGCGGGTATTCGCCGTGCAACTCTTGCTGACAAATTAACACCAGTTCTTACTGGTTCAGCTTTCAAGAACAAGGGCGTTCAGCCAATGCTTGATGCAGTTAACCGCTACCTGCCAAGCCCACTAGATATTTCCGCAATTGTTGGTCACAAGATGGGCGATCCAGAAGTTGAAGTAGAGCGTCAACCTGCAGATTCAGAGCCGTTCTCAGCGCTGGCTTTCAAGATCATGTCAGATCCACACCTTGGAAAACTAACTTTTGTTCGTATTTACTCTGGTCGCCTAGATACCGGAACCGCAATTCTTAACTCAACAAAAGATAATAAAGAACGAATTGGAAAGATTTATCAGATGCACGCCAATAAGCGTGAAGAAAAAGATTCAGCTGGCGCAGGAATGATCATCGCCGTTATGGGACTTAAAAACACCACAACAGGAGACACTCTCTGTGATCCAAATAAGCCTGTAATTCTTGAATCAATGGACTTCCCAGCTCCAGTTATCTCTGTAGCAATCGAACCAAAGACCAAAGCTGACCAAGAAAAACTTGGTATTGCTATTCAACGCCTGGCAGAAGAAGATCCAACATTCCACGTGAAGTCAGATGAAGAGACTGGCCAAACAATCATCTCTGGCATGGGCGAACTACACCTTGAAATTCTTGTTGACCGTATGCGCCGCGAATTCAAAGTGGAAGCAAATGTTGGTAAGCCACAAGTTGCTTACCGTGAAACTCTTCGCAAGCCAGTTGATCGATATGACTACACCCACAAGAAGCAATCTGGCGGATCAGGTCAATTCGCAAAAGTTCAAATTGCAATTGAGCCGCTTCCAACCGGAAGCGAGCAAAGCTACGAATTCGTAAACAAGATCACCGGTGGCCGTATTCCTAGAGAATATATTCCATCAGTAGATGTTGGTTGTAAAGAGGGAATGGCAAACGGTCCACTAGCTGGTTATCCACTAGTTGATGTTCGTGTAACTCTTCTTGACGGCGCTTATCACGACGTTGACTCATCAGAGCTTGCATTCAAAATTGCCGGACTTCAAGCATTCAGAGAGGCTTCACGCCTTGCTGGACCAGTAATTCTGGAACCAGTTATGTCAGTAGAAGTTATTACTCCAGAAGATTTCATGGGCGATGTCATCGGCGATCTCAACTCTCGCCGCGGCCAAATTCAATCCATGGATGAGCGCTCAGGCGCTCGTATTGTCAAAGCTGTTGTTCCGTTATCAGAGATGTTCGGCTATGTCGGAGATCTGCGAAGCAGAACACAAGGTCGCGCAAGCTACAGCATGCAATTTGATTCGTATGCCGAGGTTCCAGCCGCGGTCGCGAAGGAAATCATCGCAAAGGTTCGCGGCGAGTAATCGCTAAGAACAGTTGCGAATCGGCAAACGAAAACAACCTAACTAACAAACTAAAAGAACCAACAGGAGGAAAAAGTGGCAAAGGCAAAGTTCGAGCGGAATAAGCCGCACGTAAACATTGGCACAATCGGTCACATCGATCACGGTAAGACCACTCTTACTGCTGCGATCTCAAAGGTACTTCACGATAAGTATCCTGATGTAAACCCATTCACACCATTCGATCAAATCGATAAGGCACCAGAAGAGCGCGCCCGTGGAATAACAATTTCTATTGCGCATATCGAATACCAAACAGAAGCGCGTCACTATGCACACGTTGACTGTCCAGGCCACGCTGACTACATCAAGAATATGATTACCGGCGCTGCTCAAATGGACGGTGCAATTCTTGTAGTAGCTGCAACAGATGGTCCAATGCCTCAGACCAAGGAGCACGTTCTACTTGCTCGTCAGGTTGGCGTTCCATCAATCGTTGTTGCTCTTAACAAGTCAGACATGGTTGACGATGAAGAAATTCTTGAACTCGTTGAAATGGAAGTTCGTGAACTCCTAAGCAAGTACGAATTCCCAGGAGATGACACACCAATCGTTCGCGTATCAGCACTTAAGGCTCTTGAAGGAGATGCCAAGTGGGCAGAATCAATCATAGAACTTATGGCTGCTGTAGATAGCTTTATCCCACAGCCAGTTCGTGAAGTTGATAAGCCATTCTTGATGCCAGTAGAAGATGTTTTCACAATCACAGGTCGTGGAACTGTTGTAACTGGTCGTATCGAGCGCGGCATTGTTAAAGTCAACGAGGAAGTTGAAATCGTTGGTATCCGTCCCGATTCACAGAAGACAACCGTTACAGGTGTTGAAATGTTCCGCAAGCTACTTGACGAAGGTCAAGCTGGTGAGAATGTTGGACTTCTTCTTCGTGGAACAAAGCGTGAAGATGTAGAACGTGGCCAGGTTGTTTGCAAGCCAGGCACAATCACTCCACACACTGAATTCTCTGCGAATGCTTACATCCTTTCAAAGGATGAAGGCGGACGTCACACACCATTCTTCAATAACTATCGTCCTCAGTTCTACTTCCGTACAACTGATGTAACAGGAATCGTAACTCTTCCAGCAGGAACAGAAATGGTTATGCCTGGCGATAACACTGAAATGGCTGTTGTTCTTATTCAACCAATCGCTATGGAAGAGGGCCTACGTTTCGCTATTCGCGAAGGTGGCCGCACTGTAGGAGCAGGTCGAGTAACAAAGATCCTCAAGTAATCAGAAGTGTTTCGATGATTGGCTTCGTAAGGGGCCAATCATTAAACAAGATTTAAAAATAGGTTTTCAAGGTTTTTACAAGCAGTTCAGAGAAAAAAGGAGAAGCAAATGGCGGGACAAAAGATCCGCATTCGGCTTAAGGCGTATGACCACGAAGTGATCGACACATCTGCGAAGAAGATCGTAGAAACTGTTGAGCGCACCGGGGCGACTGTCGCAGGCCCAGTTCCATTGCCAACAGAGAAGAACACCTTTTGTGTTATTCGCTCTCCTCATAAATATAAAGATAGCCGTGAACATTTCGAGATGCGCACACATAAGCGCCTAATCGACATCATCGATCCAACTCCTAAAACAGTTGACTCGTTGATGCGCCTCGACCTTCCAGCCGGCGTTGACATTGAGATAAAGCTCTAAGGGGATATGACAAATGGCTAACGTTAAAACTGTTCAATCCCAGGGCTCTGCTATAAAAGGCATCCTCGGCAAGAAGCTTGGTATGACCCAAGTTTTTGATGCCAACAATAAAATTGTTCCAGTAACTGTCGTTGAGGCTGGCCCATGTGTTGTTACGCAGATTCGTACCATTGAGAATGATGGCTATACAGCTGTGCAACTTGCATTCGGTGCAATTAATCCTCGCAAAGTTACAAAGCCAGAAGCCGGTCACTTTGCTAAAGCTGGAGTAACTCCGCGTTCAGAAGTTGCTGAACTTCGGACATCAGATACTGCCTCTTATACGGTCGGTCAAGAACTTCGAGCAGATGTATTTGCTGCCGGTGAAATTGTTGACGCAACTGGAACTTCTAAAGGAAAAGGCTCTGCCGGTGTTATGAAGCGCCACGGGTTCTCAGGTATCGGAGCTTCTCACGGTGTTGACCGTAAGCACCGGATGCCTGGTTCAATCGGTAACCGTACAACCCCTGGTCGTGTTTTCCGCGGCAAGAAAATGATGGGTCGTATGGGTGTTGACACTATTACTACACAAAATCTTCTAGTTCATTCAGTTGATGCTGAGAAATCACTTCTTCTAATCAAGGGTGCAATTCCTGGTCCGACTGGTTCAATCGTCTTCGTCCGTTCAGCGGCCAAGATGGCAACTTCTGAAACGGCAGGTGCATAATCCCATGTCACTCAAAGTAGATATTAAGAGCGCAGCCGGAAAGGTAACTGGAAGCATTGACTTGCCTTCAGAAATTTTCGATGTGCAAACTAATGTCCCACTAATCCACCAAGTAGTTGTTGCACAACTTGCCGCTGCGCGCGCAGGTACTGCAAAAACAAAGAACCGTGGTGAAGTAAGCGGATCAGGTAAGAAACCTTTCAATCAAAAAGGAACAGGTCGTGCCCGTCAAGGTTCGATTCGTGCTCCTTTGCAACGTCATGGTGGAGTTTCACATGGACCAGTTCCACGTTCATATGATCAACGCACACCAAAGAAGATGATCGCAGCAGCTCTTAAGGGCGTACTTTCTGATCGTCAGCGCGAAGATCGCATCCATGTAATCGATGCAGTTGTTGAAAGCCCAACTACGAAGGCTGCTATTTCTGCCGTTCGCCAGTTCTCTGATCGCAAAAATGTTCTTGTTGTCCTTGCTCGCACGGAAGATACTGCTTGGCGCTCACTTCGGAACGCAGATGACATGCACCTAATCGTGAATGATCAGCTAAATGCTTACGATGTTCTGGTTAGCGACGATATCGTTTTCACCGAAACAGCCATTCGTGAATTCATTACTGGATCAAATAAGTCAGCAACAGCCGTTGCCCGAGAGAGCGAAGTTGAGGTCTCAGCATGAAGGACTACCGCGACATTCTCTTAGCACCTGTTGTATCTGAAAAGTCTTACGGACTTTTGGATGAGAACAAGTACACATTTTTAGTTGATCCACGTGCCAACAAGACTGAAATCAAGATTGCAGTCGAAAAAGTATTTGGAGTAAAAGTTCTGAGCGTAAACACCATGAACCGCGAAGGTAAGCGCAAGCGCACCAAGGTTGGTTTTGGAAAGCGCAATGACACAAAGCGTGCGATCGTGCACGTTGCTGCCGGTGACCGTATCGATATCTTCGGAGGTCCAGTTTCCTAAGGGGGCTGGATGAGAAGAAGAAGAGGACTAATAAAAAATGGCACTACGTAAACTCAAGCCGACCACACCTGGTCAACGCGGCGCAAGCGTCCCGGACTTTGCTGAACTCACACGCACAACTCCTGAGAAGTCATTGGTTCGCCCAATTCACTCAAAGGGTGGGCGTAATGCAAGTGGAAAAATTACAACTCGTCACCAAGGTGGCGGCCACAAGCGTGCATACCGACTAATAGATTTCCTTCGTAATGATAAAGATGGCATCCCGGCAAAGGTTGCTCATATCGAGTACGACCCAAACCGCACAGCTCGTATCGCACTTCTGCATTACGCAGATGGTGAGAAGCGCTACATCATTGCGCCAAACAAACTGAACCAAGGCGATGCCATCGAAAATGGCCCTGCTGCTGATATCAAGCCAGGAAATAATTTGCCACTGCGCAATATTCCAGTCGGAACAATAATTCACGCAATCGAACTTCGTCCTGGTGGCGGAGCAAAAATTGCTCGTTCTGCCGGTGCATCTGTTCAACTTGCAGCAAAAGAAGGCCCATATGCGCAACTGCGTATGCCATCTGGCGAAATTCGCAACGTTGATGTTCGCTGCCGTGCAACTATTGGTGAAGTTGGAAATGCAGAACAATCAAATATTAATTACGGAAAAGCAGGCCGCAAGCGCTGGCTCGGAATTCGACCAACCGTTCGTGGCGTTGTTATGAACCCTGTTGATCACCCACACGGTGGTGGTGAAGGCAAAACCTCTGGTGGTCGTCACCCGGTTTCACCTTGGGGGAAGCCAGAGGGCCGCACCCGCAAGAAAAAAGCAAGTGACCGAATGATTATCCGCCGTCGCAAGTCGAACAAGAAACGATAAGGAGCCTTACAAATGCCACGTAGTTTAAAGAAGGGTCCATTCGTGGACGGTCACCTTGTAAAAAAGGTGGATGCTCAGAATGCCGCGAATACCAAGAACGTTATTAAGACTTGGTCTCGCCGTTCAATGATTACTCCATCAATGATTGGTCACACCATCGCAGTTCATGATGGTCGCAAGCACGTTCCAGTTTTCATTACAGATGCCATGGTCGGTCACAAGCTCGGTGAATTTTCACCAACTCGTACCTTCAGAGGGCACGTCAAGACGGATGCGAGGGCTGCTCGTGGCTAATACTGATACCGCATTAGTTGCGCGCGCAGTACTGCGTGAAACTCGCACGACACCTCAAAAGGCGCGCCGCGTCGTAAATATCATCCGAGGAGAGCGCGTTGACACTGCACTTTCAACTTTGAAGTTTGCAAACCAGGAAATCGCAAAAGAGCTTTATACCCTACTTGCCTCTGCTGTTGATAATGCAAAGCAGAAGAATCCATCACTTCGTGACTCATCTGGACTTTGGATTGCTGAAGCGCTGGTAGATGAAGGGTTCACTCTTAAGCGTTTTCGTCCAAGAGCGCAGGGGCGCGGATTTACGATTCGCAAGCGGACCTCAACAATCACTTTTGTTGTTTCGGATGATCGTAACTACCGATCAAATGGACCACGCAAAGTCGTAAAGCACGCTCCAGTTGTTAAGCAGGTAGCAAAAGAAGCCACCGAGCTAGCAGCCTCAGCCGTGTCAGCGCCTAAGAAAGCGGTACCTAAGAAGGCGGCAGCCAAAAAGGCTCCGGCTAAGAAAGCGCCTGCTAAAAAAGCAGTGGCTAAAGAGGGGAAGGCCGAATAATGGGTCAAAAAGTAAATCCACACGGCTTTCGCCTTGGTATCACAACTGAATTTAAGTCACGTTGGTATGCTGAAAAGCTTTACAAGGATTATGTAAAAGAAGATATTGAAATTCGTCGCACAATGTCTAAGGGCATGGAGCGCGCCGGTGTTTCACATATTGAAATTGAACGTACTCGGGAACGTGTACGTGTGGATCTTCACACGGCTCGTCCAGGAATTGTTATTGGCCGTCGTGGAACAGAAGCAGACAAGATTCGTGAGAAGCTTGAAAAGCTAACTGGAAAGCAAGTTCAACTAAATATTCTTGAGGTAAAGAATCCTGAGATAAATGCTCAGCTTGTTGCGCAAGGAATTGCGGAACAGCTAGCAGCTCGTGTTTCATTCCGTCGCGCAATGCGTAAGTCAATGCAAACCGCTCTCAAAGCTGGTGCGCAAGGCATTCGTGTGCAATGTGGTGGTCGTCTCGGTGGCGCAGAAATGTCTCGCTCAGAGTTCTACCGCGAAGGTCGCGTACCTCTTCATACGCTTCGTGCAGATATCGACTACGGATTCTACGAAGCACATACGACTTTTGGTCGTTTGGGAGTAAAGGTTTGGATTTACAAGGGTGAAGTTATTGAATCTCGCGCAGAACGCGCAGCCGCTGCACTTGCAGCAGCTCGTGCACCAAAACCATCTCGCGGTGGTCCACGTGCACCTCGCGCACCACGCGGTGAAGTAACCACCTCAACAGTGGAATCTCGTGCTGCAGTAGCTGCAGTAGCTGCAGTAGCTGCAACTCCTGCAACTCCTGCAACTCCTGCAACTCCTGCAACTCCTGCAACTCCTGCAACAGAGGGAGGCGAGGCTTAAAAATGTTAATTCCACGCAAAGTTAAGCACCGTAAGCAGCACCACCCAAGACGTGGTGGAAAGTCTAAGGGCGGAACCGTTGTTGCATTTGGTGACTTTGGTATTCAGGCTCTAGAACCTGCCTATGTAACTAACCGCCAAATTGAAGCTGCTCGTATTGCTATGACTCGTCATATCAAGCGCGGTGGAAAAGTTTGGATCAATATTTACCCAGATCGTCCACTTACAAAGAAGCCAGCCGAAACTCGTATGGGTTCTGGTAAAGGATCTCCTGAATGGTGGATTGCAAACGTCAAGCCAGGGCGCGTGATGTTTGAAATCTCTGGAGTAACTGAAGAAATCGCTACCGAGGCAATGACTCGTGCGATTCACAAGCTTCCAATGAAGTGCCGAGTAGTTCGTCGTGAGGAGTTCTAATGGCAATTATCGTTACAACTGAAGAGCTGCGCGCTCTTGCGAGCGAAGAATTGGCTACAAAATTGCGTGAGTCAAAGGAAGAGCTTTTCAACCTTCGATTCCAAGCTGCTACCGGACAACTGGAGAGCCATGGTCGCCTGACGGCGGTTCGCAAAGAAATCGCTCGGATTTATACAATCTTACGTGAACGTGAATTAGGAATTGGAGGCGCAGCATGACATCTGCTAACAAGGAAGAAGGCCGTGGCTTCCGTAAAACTAGAGAAGGAATCGTAACTTCCGACAAGATGGATAAAACTGTCGTTGTCGAAATTAAGAACCAAGTCAAGCACGCCATGTACTCAAAGGTTATGACTCGTACTCATAAACTCAAAGCACATGACGAGAACAATACTGCCGGTATCGGCGACCGCGTTCTCTTGATGGAAACACGCCCGCTATCAGCTACAAAGCGTTGGCGACTTGTTGAAATTCTTGAGAAGGCTAAGTAGGGGGAACTGAAAAATGATTCAACAAGAATCCAGACTTCGAGTCGCGGATAACACCGGTGCAAAGGAACTCCTTTGTATTCGTGTTCTCGGTGGCTCTTCACGTCGCTATGCAGGAATCGGCGACATCATCGTTTGCACTGTAAAAGATGCAATCCCTGGCGGTCAAGTAAAGAAAGGTGAAGTCGTAAAGGCTGTCATCGTTCGCACCGTAAAGGAGAACCGTCGTCCTGATGGTTCATATATCAAGTTTGACGAGAATGCTGCAGTCATCCTTAAAGCCGATGGCGAACCACGCGGCACTCGTATCTTCGGACCTGTTGCACGCGAACTTCGCGACAAGAAGTTTATGAAGATTATTTCCCTTGCTCCGGAGGTGCTATAAAAAAATGGCAAACCATATGAAACTTAAGAAGGGCGATCAAGTCCTTGTTATTGCCGGAAAAGATAAAGGCGTAACTGGAAAGATTCTTGAAGTGGACAGAGCCAAGTCTCGTGTTCTTGTCGAAGGTGTTGCTCGCGTAAAGCGCCACACCCAAGAAACAACTAGTGAGCGCGGCGTTAAAGTTGGCGGAATTCTTACCGTTGAATCAGCAATTCATATTTCGAATGTGATGTTGGTTGATGGCGACGGAAAAGCTACTCGCAGCGGAGTTCGCAAAGATGAAAATGGCAAGAATGTTCGCATCTCTCGCCGTACCGGAAAGGACATCTAATGAGCACCTCTATTGCACCTCGCCTAAAGGCGCGCTATCAGGCTGAAATCAAACCAGCCCTGAAAACCAAGTTTGCATACAAGAACGTAATGCAGATCCCTACCCTCACTAAGGTAATTGTGAATATGGGTGTTGGCGAAGCAGCTCGTGATTCAAAATTAATTGAAGGAGCAATTCGTGACATAACGATTATCACTGGCCAGAAGCCTCAGGTAACGAAGTCACGTAAATCAATTGCTCAATTCAAGTTGCGCGAAGGCATGCCAATTGGTTGCCACGTCACGCTTCGTAACGATCGCATGTGGGAGTTCACAGATCGTCTACTCTCGATCGCGATTCCTCGTATTCGTGACTTTCGTGGTCTTTCACCAAAGCAATTTGATGGAAATGGAAACTATACATTCGGCCTGACCGAACAAAATGTTTTCCCAGAAATCGAGCAGGATAAGATTGATCGCACCCGCGGTATGGATATCACTTTCGTAACTACTGCCAAGAATGACGAAGAGGGCCACGAATTACTTCGTGCGCTTGGCTTCCCGTTCAAGGCAAACTAGGAGAGGCGCCAGATGGCAAAGACATCACTGAAGGTAAAAGCAGCTCGTAAACCTAAATTCAAGGTTCGGGGTTACACACGTTGCCAACGTTGTGGACGTCCTCACTCGGTTTACCAAAAATTTGGTATTTGCCGTATTTGCTTCCGTGAAATGGCTCACCGTGGTGAACTTCCAGGCATAACCAAGGCATCTTGGTAGATTTTTAAAAAGCTCGCGAAATAGAAGTCCGACGTGACCAACCCTGGTTAGCGTCTTAGATCTAACTACGAGATAGGTCCCGAAAGGAAACCGGCTCGAGAAAGGCCAGAGGCCAAGAATGACAATGACAGATCCGATAGCGGACATGCTTGCACGTCTGCGCAACGCGAACTCTGCCTACCATGAAGTGGTATCAATGCCATCTTCATCGGTGAAGGTTCGTATTGCCGAAATCCTCAAGCAAGAGGGTTTCATTGCTGGTTTTAAAGTAGAGAATTCAACAACTGGATTTGGCAAGACATTAACAATTGACTTGAAGTTCGGGGCTAACCGCGAACGTTCAATTGCTGGCTTACGTCGTATTTCAAAGCCAGGTCTTCGCGTTTATGCAAAGTCAACTGCGCTGCCAAAAGTACTTGGCGGACTTGGTGTCGCAATCATCTCCACTTCATCAGGTCTCTTAACTGATAAAGCGGCTAACAAGCAAGGTGTAGGCGGAGAAGTTCTCGCCTACGTATGGTGATCTGAATGTCACGTATCGGTCGTAGTCCAATCACTGTTCCATCTGGCGTTGAAGTTTCAATCGCTGGTTCTTCAGTAACTGTTAAGGGACCAAAAGGTTCATTAACTCACGTTATTGCAGAACCGATTGCAATCTCCCAAGAGGGATCAGTACTTACTCTTACTCGACCTGATGATGGACGTTCTTCTCGTTCACTTCACGGTCTATCACGTTCTTTGGTTTCTAATTTAATCGAAGGCGTTACAAATGGTTATTCGAAGTCAATCACCATCGTTGGCGTCGGTTATCGCGTTATTGAAAAGGGTCAGGGACTTGAGTTCCAGCTTGGCTACAGCCACTCAATTGATTTTCCAGCTCCTGAAGGAATTACTTTCAAGGTGGATTCTGCTACACGTTTTCATGTAACTGGAATCGACAAGCAACTAGTTGGAGAAACTGTTGCCAAGATCCAAAAACTTCGCAAATCTGATCCTTACAAAGGTAAGGGACTGCATTTGGATGGACAACGTATCCGCCGCAAGCAAGGAAAGACAGGTAAGAAGTAATGGCTATCGGTGTAAAAGTCGCTAAGGGCTCCTCTCAGAAGGCACGCGCCCGTCGTCACTTCCGTGTTCGCAAGAAAATTGCTGGCACAACTGCTCGACCACGTCTGGTGGTTTCACGATCTTCGCGCCATTTATTTGTGCAAATCGTGGATGACTCAATCGGTCAAACACTGGTTTCCGCATCAACGATGGAAGATGCGCTACGCAAGGATTCTTCAAGTGATAAGTCTGCAAAGGCTAAAATTCTTGGTGTATCAATTGCTGAACGCGCGAAGGAAAAAGGAATTACTACAGTGGTCTTTGACCGCGGTGGAAATAAATACCACGGTCGCATTGCTGCACTTGCAGATGCTGCGCGCGCTAGCGGATTGGAATTCTAATGGCTACTACTCCTACTCCTACGACTACAGAAACTGCACGTGATCCTCGTGCTGGCGGAAAAGGCCAAGGTGGAGATAGACGTGAACGTCGCGGTCGCGATGGCGGACAAGATAAAGAGAAGTCCCCATACACAGAGCGCGTTGTCTTCATCAACCGAGTGTCAAAGGTTGTAAAAGGCGGTCGTCGTTTTTCATTCACAGCGCTTGTTGTTGTTGGGGACCAAAATGGAACTGTTGGTATTGGCTATGGCAAGGCAAAGGAAGTTCCACAAGCCATTGCTAAAGGCATAGAGGAAGCTAAGAAATCTTTCTTTAAAGTGCCGCGCCTTTATGGAACCATTCCACATCGTGTTCAGGGCGAAAAAGCTGCTGCAATCGTTGTGCTACGTCCAGCATCTCCAGGAACTGGAGTTGTTGCAGGTGGACCTGTACGCGCAGTTTTAGATTGTGCTGGCATTACTGACATTCTTACCAAGTCACTTGGATCTAATAATCCAATCAACGTGGTTCATGCGACGGTTGCAGGACTTAGAGCTTTGGAACACCCAAGCGCTATAGCTGCTCGCCGTGGCCGTCCACTAGAAGATGTCGCACCAGCAGCAATTGTTCGTGCCATAGCAGCATCGGTAGGTGCATAATGCCTCGTTTAAAAGTTACGCAATTGCGTTCAAAGGTTGGCGGTCGTCCAGAACACCGCGAAACTTTGCGCTCACTAGGTCTAAAAAGAATCGGTGATGTTGTGGTCAAGGAAGATCGTCCGGAAATTCGCGGAATGGTCGTTGCTGTTCGCCACCTCGTCAAAGTTGAGGAGGTTGAATAACAATGGTGCTAAAAGTTCATCATCTACGCCCAGCTCCTGGAGCTAAGAAATCTCGTACTCGTAAGGGTCGCGGGGAAGCTTCAAAAGGAAAGACTGCAGGTCGAGGCGGCAAGGGAACTCGTGCTCGTAACGTAGTTCGTGCCGGCTTCGAAGGTGGTCAGCTACCTCTCGTTATGCGTCTTCCTAAACTCCGTGGTTTCAAAAACCCTGAGCGTACGGAATATCAGCCAGTAAATGTTTCAACGATCAATGCACTTTATCCAAAGGGTGGCACTGTCACCGTTGCGGATTTAATTGCAAAGGGCGCTGTTCGTGACGGCTATCCAATTAAGGTTCTAGGAAATGGCGAAATTTCTGTAAAAGTAACTATTGAGGCACATGCGTTTTCATCATCAGCATCTGAAAAGATTGCTGCTGCTGGCGGATCTGCAAAGAAACTCTAAATCCCAAAGATTTAATTTAGTTAAGAGGAGAAAATCATGCTCTCAGCATTTGGTAAGGCATTTAAGACCCCAGATCTGCGTAAAAAGATTTTCTTTACTCTGGCCATTATGGCGCTGTTCCGTTTTGGCTCGATCGTTCCTACGCCAGGGGTTTCTTACGGGAATGTTCAGATCTGTTTAGATCAAACTAGCAATGGCGGGCTCTTCGGTCTTGTAAACCTCTTCTCTGGCGGAGCGCTGCTACAACTTTCAGTTTTCGCACTTGGGATCATGCCTTACATAACAAGCTCGATTATTGTTCAACTATTGACTGTAGTTATTCCTCGCTTTGAAGCACTAAAAGCTGAAGGACAATCTGGAACTGCGACACTAACCCAGTACACACGTTACTTAACAATTGGACTTTCAATCTTGCAGTCAACTGGGTTGATAGCAGTGGCAAGAACTCCAGGGCGTTTATTTAGCGGTTGCGCCTATCCAATTATTCCTGATACCTCATGGCAAAGAATCATGACAATGGTTTTTGTTATGACTGCCGGAACTGCGGTAATCATGTGGCTCGGTGAATTAATTACTGATCGTGGCGTAGGCAACGGAATGTCAATATTGATTTTCACATCAATTGCCGCGCAATTCCCGACTCAACTATGGTCAATCAAGCTGCAAAAGGGTTTGTTTGCATTCCTCTTTGTTACGGCGGTTGGTATTCTGGTTGTTGCAGCAGTGGTATTCGTTGAGCAAGCTCAACGTCGTATTCCAGTCCAATATGCCAAGCGTCAAGTGGGTCGTCAGTCTTATGGCGGAACAAGCACTTATATTCCAATTAAAGTGAATCAGGCTGGTGTTATCCCAGTAATTTTCGCCTCGTCCCTGCTTTATATTCCATCTTTGATTGTGAACTTCTCCGGAAGTTCTTCCAAGTGGGCAGTCTGGGTACAGCAGAATTTAGTTAGAGGTGACCACCCTATTTATATTCTTGCTTATTCCGGCATGATTATTTTCTTTACCTATTTTTATGTAGCCATCACATTTAATCCAGATGAAGTTGCCGAAAATATGAAGAAATACGGTGGATTTATTCCGGGTATTCGTGCGGGCCGTCCTACTTCAGAATATTTACAATATGTGCTCTCACGTATTACAGCCCCGGGTTCTTTATACCTTGCATTCGTTGCGATAATTCCGATCATTGCTCTAATTCTCTTTAATGCAACTGGTAACTTCCCATTCGGCGGAACTGCGATCCTGATCGTAGTTGGAGTCGGCCTTGATACTGCTAAGCAGATCGAATCCCAGTTGCAACAACGTTCATATGAGGGATTCCTTAAGTAATGCGGCTAATCCTGGTAGGTCCACCAGGTGCGGGTAAGGGAACACAGGCAGTTCAACTCGCATCCCACTTTTCAATTCCCCATATTTCTACTGGCGATATTTTTCGGCTCAACATAAAGGGTGAAACCGAGCTAGGAATTCTTGCTAAATCTTTCATGGATGCCGGAAATCTCGTACCAGATTCTGTTACCAACGATATGGTTGCAGAGCGACTAACTCACGAAGATGCAGAGAACGGTTTCCTTCTAGATGGGTACCCAAGAAATATCGGCCAGGCTGATTTTCTCAAGGCAGTTCTGGAAAAGGCAGCAACTCCATTAGATGCAGTTCTCGAATTTCTATTGGAGAACAGTGAAATTATTAAGCGACTATCAGGTCGCAGAGTTTGTCGCAGTTGTGGCGCCACTAGTCACGCAATTTTTGAGGCACCGAAAGTTGAGGGAACATGCGATCTATGTGCGGGAGAGCTTTACCAACGTCAAGATGACTCTGAAAGCGTAATTGCAAATAGGTTGGCTGTTTATCATGAAAAGACGGAGCCGATTATTTCTTATTACCGAGATACTGGGTTGTTGAAATCAATTTCTGCAGTTGGCGAGGTTGCAGATATTGCAGCTCGTGCGATAGCGGCACTTAAGTAATAGAAAATGGGAATTCAAATAAAGACCCTAGATCAGTTAAGGCTGATGCGAAAGGCGGGTTTGATTGTCGGAGAGACTCTGGAGCTAATGCGTGAGGCAGTTGTTCCGGGCATTACTACTAATCAATTAAATGAGATTGCAGTTAAGAATTTATCGGCGAATCAAGCAAAATCCAATTTTCTTAACTACCATGGTTTCCCTGCAGTTATTTGTGCATCCGTTAATGAAGAGATTGTTCATGGCATTCCGAATAATCGAGAGATTCAAGATGGAGATATAGTCTCTATAGATTTCGGCGCCATCATTGAAGGCTGGCATGGCGATGCAGCTTTTTCGACAATTGCTGGAAATAAAAATGCTGACGACCAGAAACTTTTGGACACCTGCGAAGAATCTATGTGGCGAGGGATCGCGGCCGGTAAAGCTGGAGCAAAGTTAACTGATATCTCGTTTGCTATTGAAAACTACATTCGCTCTCAGGGTAAATATGGAATTTTGCGTGAATATGGCGGGCATGGAATTGGCAGCGAAATGCATCAGGAGCCACATGTTTTAAATTTTGGTGCATCTGGGATGGGCCCCGAATTAAAGTCCGGTATGGCGCTAGCAATTGAACCAATGATTACAAAGGGTTCACCGGTAACCAAAGTCTTAGCTGATGAATGGACGGTGGTTTCACAGGATGCAAGCAGGGGGGCACATTTTGAGCACTCATATGCGCTGCTGGCAGATGGAAAGCCTTTTGTCCTGACGGCTATAGATGGTGGCAAGGCCAAACTTGGCCGACTTGGGATCGAAATCTCAGAGCTGCTCTAACTTCAACTTTTTTACGATCCGCTGGGGGATGTGTGCTCAGAGCGATGGGCTCAATCAGGAGGAATCCACAATTTTTCTGAAATTAGCGCCATCTCAAAGAATTTAGAAGTATAAGGGCCGATTTCCTGATTTGCCCGTCTCCCCTTAGACTAACCCTCTGTCCAGAGATGGTCGGACCCCTGTTAATGGCTTGAAATAGAGAAGTAGGTACTGCTTGGCTAAGAAAGACGGCGCAATCGAAATTGAAGGCTCCGTATCTGAAGCGCTACCGAACGCAATGTTTCGAGTTACGTTAACAAACGGACACGTTGTACTTGCTCACATTAGCGGCAAGATGCGACAGAACTACATTCGCATTCTTCCTGAAGATCGCGTAATCGTAGAACTTAGTCCATACGATCTCACAAGAGGTCGAATTATTTATCGTTACAAATAACTGTTAGTTGGAGGAATATCGTGAAGGTTAAACCAAGCGTGAAGAAGATTTGCGACAAGTGCAAAGTCATCCGTCGTAATGGTCGCGTTATGGTTATTTGCGAGAATCTTCGCCACAAACAACGTCAAGGATAAATACTAAACGCGTGATGCGACTTAAGTAGAAATACTTAAGACCTTCGGACCGATAGGCCGAAGCCAAATCAAAATGATTTGGATGCATTACGGAGGACCTTTCGGATATAGAAATAGGTAATGTTATGGCACGTCTCGTCGGTGTCGATCTTCCTCGCGAAAAGCGATTGGAGATTGCGCTCACTTATATTTTTGGTATCGGATTAACTCGTTCGCATGCGATTCTTGCAGCAACTGGTGTTAACCCAGATACTCGAGTTAAAGATCTTCAAGAGCCAGAATTGGCAAAGCTTCGTGAATTCATCGAAGAAAGTTACAAAATCGAAGGTGATCTTCGTCGTGAAGTAGCAGGAGATATTCGCCGCAAGGTTGAAATTCAGAGCTACCAAGGTATTCGCCACCGCAAGGGTCTTCCTGTACGTGGTCAACGCACGCACACAAATGCGCGTACACGTAAAGGCCCACGTAAGGCAATCGCTGGCAAGAAGAAGGAGACCAAGTAATGGCTGCACCTAAGTCAAAGACTGCTGCTGGAGCAAAAGGCAAGGTCAAACTTCGCAAGAAGGAAAAAAAGAATGTTGCAGTGGGTCAGGCCTACATCAAGTCAACATTCAACAACACAATTATTTCAATTACAGATCCTTCCGGCGCTGTTATTTCTTGGTCATCAGCTGGTCAAGTCGGCTTCAAAGGTTCACGTAAATCAACGCCATTCGCTGCACAGATGGCGGCAGAAGCTGCGGCTCGTCGGGCACAAGAACACGGGTTGAAGAAAGTTGATGTTTTCGTAAAGGGTCCAGGCTCTGGTCGCGAAACTGCTATTCGTTCATTACAAGCGGCTGGTCTGGAAGTTGGGGCCATCTCTGATGTAACTCCAGCACCACATAATGGCTGCCGCCCAACCAAACCACGTCGAGTTTAAGGAAGGAAGAGAATAAATGGCTCGTTATACCGGAGCAGATTGCAAGCGTTGCCGTCGCGAAAAAGTGAAACTCTTTCTTAAGGGTTCTAAATGCGATGGACCAAAGTGTCCGATCGAATCACGTCCATATCCACCAGGACAACATGGCCGTGCTCGTTCAAAAGAATCAGAATACTTATTACAGATGCGTGAAAAGCAGAAGTGTGCTCGTATTTACGGCGTTCTCGAAAAACAATTCCGTGGATATTACGAAGAGGCTAACCGTCGTCAAGGTAAGACTGGTGAAAACCTTCTAATTATTCTAGAGACTCGACTAGATAACGTTGTTTATCGTGCTGGCTTTGCAAAGAGCCGCGATATGGCGCGTCAACTAGTTCGTCACGGTCACTTCCTAGTTAACGGCAAGAAGGTAAATATTCCTTCATTCCGCGTAACTCCAATGGATGTAATCGATGTACTCCCGGGATCACTAGATTCCACACCATTTATCGTGGCAAGCGCTGAACTTGGTGAAAAAGCAGTTCCAGCTTGGATGGAAGTTGTTGGATCAAAATTACGAATTTTGGTTCACGCAGTTCCAACTCGGCCGGTAATTGATACCCAGGTACAAGAGCAACTAATCGTTGAGCTTTACTCCAAGTAGTTCAAGCAGTCCAAGTTATAGGCACCACCAGTTTTAAAAGCTCTAAAGAATTAAAAATAGTTATATCAACCGAGAGATCAAATAGTGGATCTCCCAGACAGACGGAGGAAACAAGTGCTAATTGCACAACGCCCCATCCTCACCGAGGAAGTAGTAAGCGAATACCGTTCACGGTTCATAATCGAGCCTCTAGAACCAGGTTTTGGTTACACCCTTGGGAATTCATTACGTCGCACCTTGTTGTCTTCGATTCCTGGCGCAGCAGTTACCAGTATTCGAGTCAACGGAGCGCTTCATGAATTTGCCACTCTTGATGGCGTTAAGGAAGATCTCACCGAGATCGTACTTAACATCAAGAATCTAGTTCTCTCATCAGATAACGATGAGCCTTCACTTCTTTATATCCGCAAGAGCACAGAAGGTGTCGTAACTGGCGCTGATATAGCTGCTCCTGCTGGAGTAGTTGTACATAACCCAGATCTTCATATTGCAACTCTTAACTCGAAAGCCAATTTCGAAGTTGAGCTTACAGTTGAGCGCGGTCGCGGATATGTAACTGCAGTTCAAAACAAAGCCGCTGGCGGAGAAATCGGACGCATTCCAGTTGATTCTATTTACTCACCTGTACTTCGAGTTACCTATAAAGTTGAAGCAACTCGCGTAGAACAGCGGACAGACTTCGATCGTTTAATTCTTGATGTTGAGTCCAAGCAGTCAATGAAGCCTGGTGATGCAATGGCATCTGCCGGAAAAACACTAGTTGAACTATTCGGCCTTGCTCGTGAACTTAACGTTGATGCTGAAGGCGTTGAAATGGGACCTTCCGTCCAAGACACAGCGCTTGCTGCAGACCTTGCTCTTCCTATTGAAGATTTAGATCTGACAGTACGTTCATATAATTGCCTAAAGCGTGAAGGAATTCATACTGTTGGTGAACTTGTTGGGCGCTCAGAAGCTGACCTTATGGACATCCGTAACTTCGGGTCGAAGTCCATTGATGAAGTTAAAGCCAAGCTTGTCTCAATGACGCTACAGCTTAAAGATAGCCCAATCGGCTTTGATCCAACAAAGCACGCAAACTACGGAACAAACGTTGACGATGATCTCGTCGATGTAGAGTAAGGCAGGAGAAAAATATGCCACGTCCAAGTAAAGGCCCTCGCCTCGGCAGCGGCCCTTCTCACGAAAGATTGTTGCTGGGCACCCTGGCTGAACAACTTTTCGAGCACGGCAAGATCACAACCACGGAGACTAAGGCCAAGCGCCTACGTCCACTGGCTGAAAAACTAATCACTGCAGCGAAGGTTGGAGATCTTCCAGCTCGCCGTCGTGTTATGCAAACAATTCAAAATAAAAGCGTTGTGCATACACTTTTCACTGAGATCGCGCCAATATTCGCAACTCGCGAAGGTGGATACACACGTATCACTAAAATTGGCCCACGCAACGGTGACAATGCCCCAATGGCGGTAATTGAACTCGTTAAGTAAAAACTAGTAGTTATGTCGAAACCCACTGTCTCACTTGCCAGTGGGTTTCGTCGTTTAAGAATCGATTTGGCTTATGACGGCACTAACTATGCAGGCTGGGCTGCGCAGCCAGATCATCGAACAATTGAAGGTGAATTAACCGAAGCACTTTCTAAGTTAGCAGGTACGCCAGTTGAACCAGTAGTTGCAGGGCGGACAGATGCCGGAGTGCACGCCGCAGCGCAAGTAGTACATGTTGATGTTCCGACTGAGGTCGATGACACCGAGAATTGGGCTTTTCGTCTAAATAGAATCCTTGATCCAGATATTCGTATTTTAAGAATAGAAGTAGCCCCAGCGGAGTTTCATGCCAGATTTTCTGCCCTCTCTCGGCAATATGAATATCGCCTAGCCGACGGGAATCAAATTGTGAAACCACTGGAAAGGTTTAATACGGCCAGTTGGTTTAGAAGCCTTGATGTGCAGCGAATGAACGAGGTCAGCGCTTTATTGCTGGGTGAACATGATTTCACTGCCTTCTGTAAATTTCGTGAGGACCAAACTACAGTTCGAAATCTCATGAAATTTAATTGGATGCGTCTGAGTTCTGGGATCTTAGTAGCCGACGTACTCGCTAACGCATTTTGTTATTCGATGGTGCGTAATCTAGTCGGCGCGGCCGTAGCGGTAGGCGAAGGGCGTTTTGAAAAAGAGTGGGCACTGGCGATATTGAATAATAAAGAGCGCGTTTCCGATTCCTATGTTTTCCCGGCAAACGGCCTAAGTCTGGTAAATGTGAAGTACTGATGGGCCATATTGATATAAGTGAAGTTGAATATTGGTTACCGGATGGCAGGCTGCTGCTAAACGATATTAATTTTCGCGTCGGCGATGGCGCAAAAGTAGCCATTGTCGGTCCGAATGGCTCAGGGAAGACCACTTTACTCAAGATGATTTGTGGCGACTTATTACCGCATTCTGGCAAGGTTTCAATATCGGGAGGCCTAGGAATCATGCGCCAATTCATTGGTCAGGTAAGAGATGAATCGACGGTGAGAGATTTGTTGGTCTCGGTATCACCGCTAAAAATTAGAAATGCTGCGCTACGGGTGCAAAATGCTGAAGTGTTAATGAATGAGAGAAATACTGAGAAAGACCAGATCAATTTTGCGCAAGCTATTTCTGATTGGGGAGATATCGGTGGTTATGACGCGGAAGTAACTTGGGATACCTGTTGCACGAGTGCGCTTGGCAAATCTTATGACGAAGTTTCATATCGACTAGTAAATACCCTTTCTGGCGGTGAACAGAAGAAATTGGTTTTGCAGGCGCTGCTACGCGGGCCTGACGAAGTACTTGTTTTAGATGAACCAGATAACTTTCTAGATGTGCCATCTAAGCGCTGGCTAGAAATGGAATTAATCAATAGCAAAAAGACGATCTTTTTTGTAAGCCATGATCGTGAGCTATTAAATAAAGTTGCGGCAAAAATTGTGACTATTGAACTTGGTGCAACTGGTAATACGGCCTGGGTACACGGGGGAAACTTTGCAACGTGGCATGATGCTCGTAAAGCACGGCAGGAGCGCTTTGCTGAAATGCTTTTACGCTGGAATCAAGAACATGATCGTCTCGTTAATCTAGTCAAGACTCTTCAAGTCCAGGCGGCAATAAGTCCTGATATGGCCTCAAAATATCGAGCAATGCAAACTCGGCTTCGTAAATTTGAAGAGATTGGTGCGCCAGAAGCTCCACCTTTAGAGCAAGATGTGAAAGTTAGATTGAAGGGAGCGCGTACTGGCCTTCGAGTTTTAACTTGTGAACAATTGCAATTAACTGGGCTTACCGATCCTTTTGATCTTGAACTTTTTTATGGCGATCGGGTGGCAATTTTGGGGCAAAATGGAACCGGAAAGTCGCACTTCTTACGTACGATTGCTGGGGATGAAAACGTTAAATATTCTGGAAATTTTAAATTGGGTGCACGAGTAACTCCAGGCTTCTTTGCTCAAACTCATTCGCATCCGGAATTTATTGGAAAATCTCTTGTAGAAATTCTTTGGGAGCAAGCTTCACTTCAACTCGGTCCAGCTAAAAGCGTATTGAGCAGGTATGAATTAAGTCAGCAATCTGATCAAAGATTTGAGTCTTTGTCCGGAGGACAACAAGCAAGGTTTCAGATTCTGCTATTGGAGCTTCAGGGTTCGACGATGCTTCTATTGGATGAACCAACAGATAATTTGGATTTGGCCTCCGCTCAAGCCCTTGAAGAGGGTCTGGCCGGATATTCTGGAACAGTCCTTGCAGTAACTCATGACCGTTGGTTTACGCGGGGATTTGATCGATATTTAGTGTTTCCTGCCACTGGCGGGGTCTATGAGGCGAAGGAGCCAATCTGGGATTACTGATTTTGACCCTGCCCAGCATGACGAGTAATCTAGCGCTCTGCTCGAAAGGCCATTTGGCCATAGAGCTAAGTCGAATAATCAATTTAGAAAGAGAGATACCTCGTGCGTACTTTTACACCAAAAGCTGGTGACGTTGCTCGTAAATGGCATGTCATTGATGCAGAAGGAGTTGTACTTGGTCGTCTAGCAAGCCATGCAGCTGTTTTGCTTCGCGGAAAACATAAGACAACATTTGCGCCACATATCGACATGGGTGATTTTGTCGTAATCATTAATGCCGAGAAAGTTGTTCTTACCGGACAAAAAGCTGGACAAAAGTATGCTCATCATCACTCTGGTTTCCCAGGCGGCATGACTTCAATTGTTTATTCTGATCTTCTTAATTCAAATCCAACTCGTATTGTTGAAAAAGCAATTCTTGGAATGATTCCTAAGAATAAATTAGGCACAACTGTAGGTTCAAAGTTAAAAGTTTATGCTGGTCCAACACATCCACATGCTGCACAAAACCCAACACCTTTTGTATTCACCCAAGTTTCCCAAATGACAAAGTAAGTAACAGGAGCCATATAAATGTCTGATTTCGAAACCGTAATCGATACTGATTTAGAAGAAGTTCCAACGACGTATTCATCATCAACTCCTGGAATAGCAGCTGGCCGCAAAGGCGTTCTTGCACCTGGTGGCGGAACTGGTCGTCGTAAAGAGGCAGTTGCACGAGTTCGCTTAGTTCCTGGTTCAGGAAAGTGGACCGTTAACGGCAAAGAATTAGCAGCTTATTTTCCAAACAAAGTTCACCAACAATTAGTGTCTGAACCCTTTCGTACTGTTGGCGCAGAAAATGAATTTGATGTCGTAGCGCGTATCAATGGTGGCGGAACTTCCGGTCAAGCCGGCGCACTTCGCCTAGGCGTGGCTCGCGCACTTAATGAGATCGATAGAGATGCAAACCGTCCTTCACTCAAGAAGGCTGGCTTCCTTGCACGAGATGCTCGCGTTATTGAACGTAAGAAGTACGGTCTGAAGAAGGCACGTAAGCGTTCTCAATACAGCAAGCGTTAATTTAACCCGAGCTATTACTCGAGACTCTAAGAAAATAATATGGCGCTCTTTGGCACCGATGGTGTCAGAGGTGTTGCCAACCGCGATTTAACCGCCGAACTTGCCCTCGACCTAGCCGTTGCTGCTGCGCACGTTCTCGGTGAAGTTGGAGCAATTTCTAAAAATCGTCCCAAGGCAATTGTTGGCCAAGACTCACGAGCATCAGGTGAATTTCTTGAAGCCGCAATTGTTGCTGGGCTCGCTAGCGCAGGAGTCGATGTATACAAAGTCGGAGTTTTACCGACACCAGCAATTGCGCATCTCGTAGCTACCAGCAGCGCCGACCTTGGCGTGATGATCAGCGCATCGCATAATCCAATGCCAGATAACGGAATAAAATTCTTTGCAAAAGGCGGCGGAAAATTAGACGACGCACTTGAATCGGCAATTGAAGCTCGCCTAAACGAACCATGGGAGCGTCCGGTGGGTGAGCAAGTCGGTCGAGTTATTGTGGATGAATCTGCTGGCGAAAGATATATATTCCACCTACTTTCCTCCTTAACGACAAACCTATCTGGAATCAAAGTCGTTGTTGACTGTGCAAATGGCGCTGCATCTGAAGTTGCCCCAGAAGTTTATGCGCGAGCCGGGGCCCAAGTGATCGCAATTTCTCACCAACCCAACGGCTTAAACATAAATAAGAATTGCGGTTCCACCCATTTGGAAAACTTAATTTCTGAAGTTAGAAAACACGGGGCTGATCTTGGTATTGCGCACGACGGTGATGCCGATCGGTGCCTGGCAATAGATGCTAGCGGCAAAGTAGTTGATGGTGATTTCATCTTGGCTATTTTAGCTACCGAATGGAAAGTGCCAACAGTAGTCGGAACTGTTATGTCTAATCTCGGATTTTCAAAGGCCATGGCTAAAAATGGAATTGCATTTGAAAAGACGCCAGTAGGGGATCGTTATGTTCTAGAAAATATGTTGGCCAATGGGCACCGACTTGGCGGCGAGCAATCGGGACACATAATCATGAGGGATTTTGCGAACACTGGAGACGGCTTATTGACAGCTCTCCAGTTGATGTCGACTATGGCAAGCAGCAAGAAACCTCTAGCTCAACTTGCGAGCGTTATGTCTCGCTTTCCACAAGTTTTAATTAACGTTGAGAATGTAAATAAATCTAAACTTGGTACTTCAAAGGCAATTGCATCAGCTATTGGTGAATTCGAATTAAGACTTGGAAGTACTGGCCGAATTTTGCTTCGGGCCTCAGGCACCGAACCCCTTGTGCGCGTGATGGTCGAAGCAGAGACGCAAAGTGGTGCCGAAGAAATCGCGCATAGCTTGGCTTCACTAGTAAGATTAGAACTCTCTTAACATTTATAAGGAGTTCTCGCTATGTGTGGCATCGTCGGTTACACCGGGAAAGAACTTGCACTTACTCCTGTACTCGAGGGACTTCGTAAACTTGAATACCGAGGCTATGACTCGGCTGGAATTGCTCTGGCCACAACTACTGGCCATAAATTATGGATTCAAAAACGAGCTGGAAAGTTAGGAAATCTTGAAGAAATTCTGGGAAGTACTATCCCAGAGTCCCATAGTGGAATCGGGCATACTAGGTGGGCGACTCATGGCGGACCTACAGATTTAAATGCGCACCCACATCTTGATAATGATGGAAAGCTCGCCGTAATTCATAACGGAATTATTGAAAACTACTTAGAACTTCGACTAGTACTAGAAAAAGCTGGCCACACCTTTAAGTCTGAAACAGATAGCGAGTCCGTTGCGCATCTTTTGAGCGATGCTCGCAAGCAACGCAAAGGAGATTTAGCAGCCGCTATGCGAGACGTCTGCAGACAGCTTCGTGGCTCATTTACTTTGCTGGCCATCCACAGTGATGATCCGGGGCGCATCGTTGGTGCACGGAGAAATTCGCCACTGGTTGTTGGCATCGGAGACGGCGAAAATTTTCTGGCCTCTGATGTTTCAGCATTTATCGCACATACCAAACGAGCTCTTGAACTTGGGCAAGATGAGGTAGCCGATGTCACTGGCGAATCAATTGTTATAACAGACCTGACTGGAAAAATCTTGCCTCATAACGAGTTTGAGATTTCTTGGGATGCAAGCGCTGCTGAGCGCGGGGGATTTGAACATTTCATGCTTAAGGAAATTTTTGAACAACCCAAGGCAATCGCCGATACTTTGTTGGGCAGGATTCAAGGGTTAGATGAAGAGGTAACCAAAGGGATCAATTTAGCTGGAATTGAGAAGGTAGTAATCGTTGCTTGTGGCACCGCGTTTCATGCCGGCTTGGTCGGAAAATATGCAATTGAAAAATGGGCGAATATTGCAGTTGATGTAGAGCTGGCTTCTGAATATAGGTACCGTGATCCAAGTGTTGATTCGAATACTTTGCTAATTGCTATTTCACAGTCCGGCGAGACTATGGATACCTTGATGGCGATGCGATATGCCAAGGAACGAGGAGCCAGAGTTTTTGCAGTTTGCAATACAAATGGCTCAACAATCCCGCGAGAATCCGATGCCGTTCTTTACACACGGGCTGGCCCGGAAGTTGCAGTAGCATCAACGAAAGCATTTGAGACGCAATTGGTAGCCATGTATTTAATTGGACTTCACCTTGGACGAATCCGTGGCACCATGTCTCAGGAATTAATAGCCGAAATAGAGCACGAACTTTCTGAACTGCCAGCCAAAGTCGAGCAAATTTTGGAGACCGTGGAACCACTTAGGGAATTAACTCGGCGATTTAACAGCGCAACCTCAATGTTATTTTTAGGCCGAAATGTTGGATTTCCCACCGCACTAGAAGGCGCCCTTAAATTGAAAGAGCTGGCCTATATGCATGCAGAGGGTTTTGCCGGAGGCGAACTTAAACATGGGCCAATCGCGCTTATCGAAGTAGGTACTCCAGTCGTTGCCATAATGCCCGCCGCTAATTCATTACTGGCAGAAAAAATGGCATCCAATATTCAAGAAGTCAAAGCTCGTGGCGCGGTAGTAATCGCAATCGCGGATATCGATTTGCCCGCGGCAGATTATTTAGTTCGAATTCCGAAAACTCATGAATTTCTCCAACCAGTTCTTTCAGTGGTACCTCTTCAGATTATTGCTTATGAGATGGCTATTGTTCGTGGCAATGATGTAGATCAACCTCGAAACCTTGCCAAATCGGTAACGGTGGAGTGATTTGAAGACCGATCAATTGGCAAAACGTCGAGCCGAAATGTTTCACGCCCTTCGGGCTTCTGCGCTACTTCTACTTGGATTTTTATTTATAACAGAGCAGGTTCTGACCCGTGGTTGGCTTTATCGCTTGGATCATTACATTCTGAATTTAAAGAATCCACATTTCAAGGGGTTCGCGGGACACATGCTCATCGCCCTAGATGATTTGGGTTCACGTTGGCTTACAGCGGTAGTGCTGCTAATTTGCGCTGCCCTTATTAGCTGGCGATTTAAATCATTTCGGCCAATTAATTTATCTATCCTTGCGTTGCTTGCGCTCAACCTAGTTGTTGGCGTTTCAAAGATTGTCATTGGCAGAACCAAACCTCGGCTCTATATCGATGTGTTGCACGCTAATGGCATGTCCTATCCAAGTGGGCACGCATCAAATGCACTGATTAGTTGGGGACTGCTCGCATACTTGATTTACCGTTATACCGATCGGGCGCCATTTAGGGGTTTTAAGCTCTATCCCATTGTTGGCTTGATCACGGCGACTGTATGTGTGGTGTCATTAATCAGAAACACTCATTGGTTTTCGGATTTAATCGGCGGGGTTTTCATTGGCGGAGCGCTTCTCGTTGCCATAATCGCAATAGATCGTTTCATTCCATCAGATAAGCAACCCTCATAATGGCTCACATAATCGGTATTGGAATTGATGTTGTCGCCATTGATCGCTTTCAAGAATCGTTGGAGCGAACCCCAGGGCTACTAAATCGAGTTTTTACTTCTAATGAAGCCAAATTGAAACTCTCCAGCTTAGCCGCTCGATTTGCAGCAAAAGAGGCGCTAGCTAAAGCGCTAAATGCAAAGTCAGCATTTAATTGGCAAGAAGCAGAGATAGTAAATGAAGAGAGCGGAAAGCCAAATTTCCTATTTACCGGCGAAATGGCCAAGCGCCTTGTAGGTCATTCAGTGCACCTTACGCTCTCGCACGATGGTGGGATTGCTTCTGCAATGGTGATTGTTGAGGCAAATTAATGCGGGCATTTCTCGAAATTAATTTGAAAGCTATTGCAAATAATATTAGGGCCGTTAAGGAAAAAACGAGCGCTGAGATTCTTGCCGTAGTTAAGGCAGATGCATATGGACATGGTCTGATACCGATAGCAAAGTGCGCAATTGATTCAGGTGCGAGCTGGTTGGGTGTCGCGCTGCTTGAAGAAGCGCTCACCCTAAGAGAGAGTGGGATCAAGGCACCAATAATTGCTTGGTTAACTCCACCTAACTCCGATTTTACGGCCGCAATCACAGCAGATATTGATCTTTCAATTCCCTCCCTCAAACATCTCGAAGTGATCGTTGCCGCCGGTAAGGCGCTTGGGAAAAAACCCAGAGTTCATATCGAAGTTGATACTGGAATGACTCGCGGGGGATTGCTGGGCGAATGGCAAGAATTTTTAAGCGCTGTTAAAGGTGCCGGAGTTGAAGTTATCGGCCTATGGTCACATTTTGCCAGAGCCGATGAGCCAGGGGAAATATCAAATGAGAGGCAACTCTTCGAGTTTGAGAATCGATTAGCAGAATTGCGTTCGGTCGGCATCCATCCAAAATACTTACACATTGCAAATTCAGCGGCAATGTTAAACAATCCCGAATCACATAAGAATATAGTTCGACTCGGAATCGCCATGTATGGCTTAAGCCCCGACATAAAAACAATGGGCGGTTCAGATAGTTTAGATCTAGAACCGGCGATGACATTGAAAGCCGAAATTCATTTAATTAAGCGAGTTAATTCTGGGACTTCAGTTGGATATGGGGCCATTGAAACTACAAATCGAGATACAAAACTTGCGATTATTATGATGGGATATTCCGACGGAATTCCGCGGAACACATCAAACAAGGCGGGAGTTTTTGTTGCTGGATCTAGAGCTCCGATAATTGGTCGAGTTTCTATGGATCAATTTGTTGTTGATATTGGACCGGACTCAGAAGCCCAACCGGGAGATATTGTTGAAGTTTTCGGCGCGCTGGGTTATTCAATTGATGAATGGGCAACTGCGGCAGGGACGATTAATTATGAAATAGTCACACGAATTGCTGCTCGAGTGTCTAGAATCTACTTGTGAGTGAAACGATTCTTTCTTTAAAAAATCTATCCGCATCTTTTGGTGGAATTACGGCGCTTTCCGACGTCTCAATTGAAGTTAAAAAGAATAGTGTTGTTGGATTGATCGGTCCTAATGGCGCTGGCAAAACTACGCTTTTTAATTGCATCTCAGGACTTGTGAAGAGCGATTCGGGAACCTTCGAATTTGAAGGGAAAGTCCGACCATTTCCCAAGCCGCACGAGTTGGTTGATCTTGGAATAACTCGAACTCTGCAAGGAGTTGGGCTATTTAAAGAGCTTTCGGTGATTCAAAATGTGATCATTGGGGCAGATAAAAATTACAAACCAAATTTTATGAAAGAAATATTTGGACTCTCTGGCAAAGTTGAAGCTGGCTTAGTGCAGCGTGCTGAAGAGGCGCTTGCTTGGGTTGGGGGTTCAGCCTTCATAGATAAAAAGCCATCAGATCTGAGCTATCCAGAGTCAAAACGGGTGGCCCTTGCTCGAGCATTAGTTATTAATCCTAAATTGCTCTTACTCGATGAACCGGCCGCGGGCTTGGGACAAGATGAGATAGATGCACTTGCGGCTTTGATTAAACAATTAAAGCGGCGATGTTCGATATTGATTGTTGAGCACCATGTGGATTTTGTTCGCGAAATTTCTGATGAAGTAAGTGTTTTAAACTTTGGGAAATTAATTGCGAGTGGCCATTATGATGAAGTTAAACGCAACCCAGCAGTGATCGAAGCTTACTTAGGACATTCTGATAACTCCGGCGAGAATTCTAAACTTGGTGCCTGATGTTGGTAGTAACTGACCTGGTAACTGAATTCTCCTCAGTAAAAGCGCTGGATGGGATCACTTTTAAGGCAAAGGCTGGATTAATAACAACAGTTATCGGCGCTAACGGCGCAGGAAAAAGCACCCTCCTGCGAACTATCTCTGGACTGGAAAAACCAACAAGTGGTTCTGTTAAATGGTTTGACCATGAGTTAACAGGTAAGAGCGTTGAAGCAATTGTTCGAGGGGGAATCGCTCAAGTTCCAGAAGGTCACGCCGTAATCTCGCAACTCAGCGTGGCTGAGAATATTGAACTCGGTGGCTTATTTCGAAAAAGAAGCCATAAAGGGGATTTAGTTAGAGCCAAGAGGGAAGTTTTCGAACTATTTCCAATTCTTTTTGAACGACGCGACCAACAGGCAGGATCACTCTCTGGCGGTGAGAGACAGATGCTGGCAATTAGCAGAGCTCTGGTTTCACGGCCAAAACTTTTACTTTTAGATGAACCCTCACTCGGGTTAGCGCCATTGATTGCTGCTCAGATTATTAACATAATAAATGAATTATGTAGATCGACTGGATTAACAGTCCTATTAGTAGAACAAAATGCGAACACCGCCCTTGCCGTGGCTGACCACGGAATATTGCTTTCTTTGGGAAAAGTGGTTGCAAACCTGCCAGCAGATGAATTAATTGCCGATTCTTCGCTACGAGCTGCTTACTTGGGGTACTAGATGACTTCATTTTTAACAGCGTTCTTTTCTGGCACAGCGCAAGGAGCAATTTATGCTCTCGTGTCTCTCGGGTTAGTATTGGTTTGGCGGGGAGCTGGCGTAGTGAATTTCGCCCAAATGGGCCAGGCCATGTTTACGACGTACATCGCCTCACAATTAATTCAACACGACTATTCATATTGGAGCGCATTCGTTGTCGCCCTTTTTAGCGGCGCAGTTTTGGGCGCGCTTGTTGATCTTGGTTTAATGCGCCCGCTTACCTCACGAAAGAATTTAAAGTCGCTCAACAGCGAATCTATGCGCACGGCGATTCCGGTAATCGCATCTCTTGGAATTCTTGGAATTCTAAAATCTCTTGCTGGCATTTTTTGGGCAGGAGAAGAACGTGGCTTCCCTTCGCCAATTGAGCCGACTGCGATAAAGATTGGTTCAACCAATCTAGCGATCACTGGTTTTGACCTGTTTGTAATAGGAGTTGTTTTCCTAGCTCTCGGCTTAACAACAATCTTTTTTACGAGGACTGGTGTGGGGCTAGCGATGAGAGCAAGCGCGCTAAATCCCGAAGTTACTCGATTGAGCGGGATCAAAGTTGGTTCAGTCAGGACTCTAGGGTGGGCTATTTCTGGGACTGTCTCGTCACTTGCCGGCCTGTTAGTTACGCCAAGGACCAATCTTTCACCAAATACTTTGGACTTACTTTTAATTATTGGATTTACAGCAGCTGTAGTTGGGGGACTTACCAGCCTGGCAGGCTCGGTTCTAGGCGGATTTATTTTGGGCTATGTAATTTCCTTTGTAAGTGTTTACAGTGCACCAGAAAATGTCTTTATTGCAATTCTTATTTTTCTACTTCTTGCCTTGTTCCTGCGACCACAAGGGATTCTGGGAAGCAAAGAGGTGCGACGTGTCTAAATCTATTAGCTTGAAACATAAGGTGATTGGCCGCCGGAGCACGTTGCTAGCTATTTTGTTATTTTTATTTTTTATTGCGTTAAGTAAGCAATTTGATCCTTATAACCAAGCCCAATTGGCAAATATAGCAACGCTATTGATCGCAGTTCTTTCTATTACATTATTGACTGGCGCTTCAGGTCAAATCTCACTTGGCCAGGGCGCGATAATGGCTGTCGGTGGGTACGCCTCTGCGCTCTTGGTAACTCGACTCGGATACTCAATGTGGCTTTCATTTATTCTGGCAATTTTTGTTTCTGCGCTATTTGGATTATTTCTTGGACTTGCAGCAGCGAGGTTAAGCGGGCCCTATCTAGCAGGAACAACGTTAGTTATGGCGCTAGCTATTCCATCAATCGCAGTTCGCTTCGAGCCATTTTTTGGCGGGGATGTCGGTATCAATGTTGATTATGGAAATCCGCCAAGATGGCTAACATCATTTGTTGGGAAAATAAGTATTGAAGAGTGGTCTTTGTATGTTGTACTGCCTTTTACGGCGCTAGCTTTATTTGCTGTATTGAATCTTTCAAACACTAGGGCCGGCAGAACTTGGCGAGCAGTTCGTGACAATGAGGTATCGGCGGCGCTAGCTGGAATCAACATTGGAAGAACTAAAGTTATTGTATTTGTCTGTGCATCTGGCCTTGCCGGTTTAGCGGGTGCGCTTTATGGGTTCCGGGGCCTGGTTGGGCCAAGTGTTTATCCAACCGATTTATCGCTGACTCTTCTGACAGCAGCCGTGATCGGAGGTCTTCGATCAATTGGCGGAGCAATATTTGGTACCTTCACAGTAGTATTTCTTCCAGATTTGATTGAGCGAATTACCTCCACCTTTGAGGTTCCTGGCGCCATTGCAAACTATCTTCCCGGATTGGCGATAGGAACGCTGCTGTTATTGACCGTAATCCTTAACCCAAGCGGCGCTGCCGGGCTAAATGAGCGTATTCACCACCGGATTAAGAAGACAATAAGTAAATCAGGCGGCCATTAGGGCCTAATTTTGGAAAGTTTCAGAATTGTTATCATTTTTGTGAGCCGAACTATTCACTCAGGAGAGAAGGTCGGATAACCTCTGAGGAGATCCAGGCGCATCTGTCTGGTCCCCATGGGGTCTGAAACCTTTCTTCCATGGCGAGAATGCAATAGAAAGAGTGAATGCAGTGAATCTTCGCAAACCTCTGATTCTTACCGTAGTCGCTTCGGCGCTGGTGGGATCGCTAGCAATAAGTAGTGTTTCAACGGCAGTAGCAGGCGCCCCAGGAGTATCAGCTTCGGAAATCGTTCTAGGCATGCAATTGCCCGAGACTGGGCCAGCAAGTCCTGGCTATAACAAGGTGGATGATGCAGCACGTGCCTATTTCGATTATGTGAATTCGAAGGGTGGCGTTTATGGCCGCAATATAAAGCTTGTGGTTAAAGATGATACATATAAAGCAGGACTAACTATCAGCACTGCCTCCAAGTTAATTAATCAGGACAAGATTTTTGCCTTCTTTGGTTCTATCGGTACCCAAACTCACGTTTCGGTAATCAAAGATATTAACCGTCGCAAAATTCCCGATATTTTCGTGAATAGCGGTTACAGCTCCTTCTACACAGATCCAAAGAAGTACCCAACAACATTTGCCGGACTTGGAACTTACACAGTAGAAGCAAAAATTCTTGGTAAGTATCTTCTCGAGAAGTATCCAGATAAGACAATCGGCGTTCTCTATCAATCTGATGACTTCGGCCGCAATGCCCTTGCTGGACTTGCAACTGCGGGACTTAAGTTTGAGGCGCGAAAGACATCTGCATCTTTTATAGCTGGTACCCAAGGTTCACTTGGGCTTGCCTCTCAAATCGGTCAGTTAAAAGCTAATGGCGTTGACATTGTAATTATCGCGGCAGTTTCATCTGCCACTGCCGTTGCTTATGCAACAGCTGCGCAACTTGGCTATAAGCCAACTAAGTGGGCTGTCATAAGTGTTGGCGCCGATGCAACAACCTTCCAAACTATTCTTGGATCAAAGGGTGTACCGGCTGCGACAAGTGCAGCAATGCTTGCCGGAACGATTTCGGCTTCACATGCGCCAGCTCCTGGTGAGCTCGACGATGAGTATATTGCAGCATTTAAGAAGATTAACGATGACTTCAACAAAGGCGCAGATACTCGCTGGGACAACAACGTTCTTCAGGGAATGAATGCTGCCTACTTGGCAACTTCGGCTCTAATGGGAGTTGGAAAGAAGCTAACACGCAAGAAGTTGATTTCTTACCTCGAAAAAAATGGCTCAAAATTAAGTAGTGCAGCTTTTGCACCACTTGGTTATTCAAAGAATTCACATGAGGCCTTCACCGGTTTTTGGCTCGGTGAATATGACGCTTCTACATTACTCGTACCTATAGACGGAAAGCGCGTTGTTTACACAACCGATTCTGCAGGTGGCGCAGTAACTGTTTCCAACTACAAGCGCCCAGCAATTTCTGCTGATGCACTTCCAAAGGTTGCGTGAGGATAAAAATGAAAATCAATAAATTCAAAAAACTAGTTGCAACAGTCGGAGCAGCAGCTCTAATCTCAACAGGTCTAGTTGTGGCAGTAGCCGCACCGGCACAAGCTGCAGACCCGGTATGTGTTACGGATGCAAAATCTGGCACGACAACTTGCAACGGTGTACTAACTACTGGCGCTGCCTACAAGACAATGGTTCCGGAAAATTTCGATGGAACTTTCTTCTTCTGGCAACACGGAATCCGCCCTTCATATCCTTATCCAGGCTATGTAGTACCTAAGGGCGTTCAACAAATGGCACCTGCTGGAGCGGTTGATACATCCGAGGCAATGCTTGTTAAGGGATATGGCATCGGTGCATTTGATTGCCAGACAAGTGGTCTACATGGCTGGAATACCGCCGATTGCGTCGAGATGCTAAACGAACTAGTGACAATTACTAAGGCACGCATTTCAATTAAAAAGACCGTCGTGTACGGCTCTTCTATGGCTGGGGCAGTACTAACGCCTTTCATTGAGAAGTATCCAAATCAGGCCGATGCAGTCGGAATTCTTGCTGGTGTAACGCCAACAATTAATAACGAATTAAAATCTGCTTGCGACATGCTTTATATATACGGTGTCTTCTTTGATCCAACTATCAAGGGCTGCACAGTGATGGGGACCAAGGGCGTTGCAGGACATATGGCAGTTCTGGGCGACTTTGCAAAAGTTGCAGCACTACTTACTCAGTGGTCAGCTGATCTTGGTTCAAAGCCACTTGCGTATCCAGCTCCACTCGTTGGTTCTGGTATCCCACAACGTTCGGCGTTCTTGCTTGCAGGATTAATTGCGGGAATTCCAACTAAGTCGGCGCATATGGATGGAATCTCAACTAGCGCGGTAATACCTGAACAGAGTATCAATGGAACAGTTGCTGTTCTTGAAAACACAGCTGAGCTTCTAGGAACTGGCTATTTCGGTGGTCAAGCTGTCTCTGAAGTTGTGGGCGCTGGGTTCTATGACAACACAAAGACTGACTTTGCTTCTCTACTTTCGGATGCAGATCTAGGTCGCTTTAACCTTGGTCTCTCTGGCGATGATGCAATCAATGCAATGCTTGGCGTCCTTGCTGTATATCCAAGAGTTACAGGCGATGCAACTGCAATGGCCAAAGTTGAAGCACTGGATATGTCGAAATTCGATACAGCTAAGCCAGTAATTCTGCTCTCAAATGAGGCAGACCGTCTGGTGTTGCCAGGAAACACCACGCTTTATGTAAATAAAGCTATGGCAATTTATGAATCTCGACTTGCAGCTTGGAAAAAACAGTACAAGGCTGCAACTACTGCAAAAAATGTCTCTGCTCTTTTAAAGAGCAAGCCAGTTTGGAATACCGTAGCGATGTATGCAATGACACCGGAGACCTACACGAAGTTCACTGCAACCGGTGCTCCTAACTTAGCTGCAGACAGGTCCCCTTCTGGCGTCGGACACGAATCCTTCACTAAGGAGCAGTTGATGACATGGGTGCGTTTGCTCGCCTCATCAGCCAAGACTGGAAGAGTTCCAAGCCGTACGGTGCTCAGTTCATATTTAGAGCGAACTCCTTATCTAAATACGGATCTGGATTACCAGGCTACTGAACTCAAATATGAGAACTAACTCCTAAAGAGGTAGTTAAAGGCGGGCCCAGCAATAGTTGGGCCCGCTTTTTTCTGCATTTTTGACGGGTAATCTTCTCTAGTGATCAAAGTTAAGAGCGTCACCGCCATGAAGAACTTTGGCAAAGAAATTGGAAGCCAGCTTCGTGCCGGGGATTTGCTCCAACTCTCTGGCCCATTAGGCGCCGGAAAAACGGCACTGACCCAAGGTATTGGCGCGGCACTCGGTATTGAAAATATAACCTCACCCACCTTTGTTATTTCGCGAATTCACGAAGGCAACCCGCGCTTAGTTCACGTAGATGCTTATCGTTTGCAAGGCGAGCCTGCTGCAATTTTTGATGACCTAGATTTGGAAAGTTACTTGGAAAATAGCGTGACTATTGTCGAGTGGGGCGATGGATTAGTTGGTCGCCTGGCAGAGGAATTCTTAGAGATTAGAATCGAATTTGGTGAAGAGGATGACACTAGAGAAATTTCTATAATTCCCCATGGCAATCGCTTCGAAGGATTTAAGGCATGAACACTTTTCTTGCGATTGATACCTCAACTTCGCGAACCAGTGTTGCAATCATAAAAGAGAGGACCGTAATATTCCAAGCTCATCATGATGGCGCCCTTTCGCATGGTGAAATCTTGCCGCAGTTAGTTTCTAAAGCCCTAAGAGCTGAAAATATAATCGATGAAGTAATTGTTGGGATGGGCCCGGGGCCATTTACCGGACTTAGAGTTGGAATTTCATTTGCCCAAAGTTTTGCTTTTGCTCGAGGTATTAAATGGGTTGGTATTTGCAGTCTAGATTCCATCGCATTACAAATTTCAGGGAATGATTTTTTAGTGGCAGTCGACGCTAGACGAAAAGAGGTTTTCTATGCAAGATACACAGATAGGAAAAGAGTTGGTGAACCTAGCGTCTGTCAGCCATCTCAGCTGATCCCTCTCGATATTCCAATTCATGGCGAAGAATCCAATGAATTTCCGAGCCCCGCTAATTTTGCGGAAATTGCCAAGGAGGGTCAGAAATATCTAGCCCCAATTTATATTAGGCGCCCCGATGCATTTCCAGCTCCGATCGGAGTTAAATTTAGAGCCATGGGACAACTAGATCTAGTCCCAGCTTTCGCAATTGAGAAGAGCGTTTATGGAAGTGAAGGCTGGAGCATGGAACAGCTCAAAGAGGAATACCACGGGAAAAATCGTGGATATATTGCCGGTGAATCAGGCGGCAAATTAATCGCATATGCCGGAGTCACTAATTTAGGCGGTATCGCTGATGTTCTAACTTTGACGGTCGCCGATGGTCATCGACGTAAAGGGATTGGTCGAGAATTGCTTCGAAGGTTAATTGACTGGGCCCGAAGCCAAAAATGTAAAGCGATAATGCTTGAAGTTCGAGTAGGTAACGAAGAAGCGATCCCGCTATACACCTCCTTTGGTTTTATCGAAATATCTCGACGCAGGGACTATTACGGACCCGGTAAGACGGCAATTGTTATGCGCAAGGATTTTTAGTGATTACCTCGATCCCGCTAGTACTTGGAATTGAAACTTCTTGTGATGAAACCGCAGTTGGAATAGTTGCTGGCCGAAAGTTGCTTGCGAATGTGATCTCTTCTAGCGTCGAAGAGCATGCCAAATTTGGTGGAGTTGTTCCAGAGATTGCAAGCAGAGCGCATCTTGAGGCAATGCAAGGAGTTATTCGCGCTGCGCTTAGTGAGGCTAAAGTCTCTATTAACGACATTGATGCTTTCGCAGTAACTGCGGGCCCTGGCTTAATCGGCGCACTGTTAGTCGGAACATCGAGCGCTGCAGGTCTGGCACTTGGTTTGGATAAACCGCTCTATGGTGTCAATCATTTGTCTGCGCACATTGCAGTTGATTCGCTAGATTCTGATCACAAATTGGATCCAGCTATTGCCTTGCTGGTAAGCGGTGGCCACAGTTCGATCTTGCAAGTAAATGAATTAACAAGTGATGTCATAACTCTTGGCTCTACAATCGATGATGCCGCAGGTGAAGCATTTGACAAAATTGCCAGAATTTTGGAGCTTGGTTTTCCAGGCGGTCCAGCAATTGATTTAGATGCCAGATCTGGGAACCGAGAAGCCGTTGATTTTCCTAGAGGCTTAACTTTGGCAAAAGATTTAATTGACCACAGATATGATTTTTCGTTTTCAGGTCTGAAAACCGCAGTCTCCAGATATTTGGCAAAAACTCCTGGATATATTCGCGCTGATATCTCAGCCTCTTTCCAAGAGGCGGTGGTTGATGTCCTTCTGACTAAGGCGATAGGTGCAGCCAAGGAGGTGGGAATCGAGGTTCTGATAATTGCAGGCGGGGTGGCAGCTAATAGCAGGCTCAGGGAGTCGGCCGAAGAGCGCTGTGAGAAAGCTGGAATTCGCCTTCGTATTCCTCCCATGAACCTGTGCACCGACAATGGAGCCATGGTTGCCGCTCTAGGCTCTCTTGCCCTTACAAATGGGTTAGCGCCCTCAGAAATTGGATTAACGGCCGATTCGGCCTCTGGGGTTGCGAGAGCTATTTTCTGATAATTGCCCTCTTTTGACGCCTAGAGCCACCTGCTTTAGAGTTGGCGTTAGCACTCGCAGGGTTAGTCTGCTAATTGCAGGGCTGCCTTAGCGCAACTAATTATCAAAAGAAATGAAGGAGCAATCATGGCCGTAACCATCAAGCCACTAGAAGATCGACTAGTTGTAAAGGCAAATGAAGCCGAAACAACAACAGCATCAGGACTTGTAATCCCAGATACTGCAAAAGAAAAGCCACAAGAAGGAACAGTAATTGCAGTTGGCCCAGGTCGTTTTGATGATGGCGTGCGCACACCAATGGATGTCAAAGTTGGCGACGTTGTTCTTTATAGTAAATATGGCGGAACTGAAGTTAAGTACAACAACGAGGAATACCTTGTCCTCTCAGCTCGCGATGTACTAGCAATTATTGAAAAGAAGTAGTAGCTCATGGGTAAAACTTTAAATTTTGATGAAGAGGCTCGTCGCGCAATGGAGCGAGGTGTCAATATTCTTGCTGACACAGTCAAAGTTACTCTTGGGCCTAAGGGTCGCAACGTTGTTATTGGTAAGTCATATGGCGCACCACTAATTACAAATGATGGCGTAACTATCGCCAAAGAAATCGAACTTTCCGATCCAGCTGAAAACATGGGTGCTCAACTTGTTAAGCAGGTTGCCGAAAAGACGAATGATGTAGCTGGCGACGGCACAACAACTGCGACAGTTTTGGCGCAAGCCATGGTCAAAGAAGGACTTCGAAACCTTGCTGCTGGCGCTCAGCCAATGGATATTAAGGTAGGAATTGAAGCTGCTGTTAAAGCGGTTTCCGAAGAGCTAAAGAAGAACTCAACTGCGGTAAGTGGTAAATCTCAAATTGCAGATGTTGCGACTATTTCTGCTCAAGATAAAGCGATTGGCGAACTAATTGCAGAAGCAATGGACAAAGTCGGCAAGGATGGCGTTATCACCGTTGAGGAGTCATCAACCACTGGCCTTGAATTAGATTTCACAGAAGGTATGCAGTTCGATAAGGGCTATATTTCCCCTTATTTCGTTACTGATGCCGACCGAATGGAAACTATCCTCGAGGATGCCTACGTTTTGATCTCAGGAAGCAAGATTTCAGCACTTAGCGAGATCCTTCCTATTTTAGAAAAAGTTTCCCAATCCGGAAAGCCACTTTTAATTATTGCTGAAGATGTCGAAGGCGAAGCGCTTTCTACTCTAGTTGTGAACCGCATGCGCGGAACATTCACATCAGCAGCAGTTAAGGCACCGGGCTTTGGTGATCGCCGTAAGGCAATGTTGCAAGACATTGCGATTCTTACAGGTGGCCAAGTAATCACTGCCGAAGTTGGCCTAAAGCTCGAGCAAGTTACTGTCGATCTTCTTGGCCGTGCTCGCCGCGTTGTCATTACAAAAGACAACACGACTATTGTCGATGGAGCTGGTGAAAAAGCTGAGGTTTCAGCACGAGTTCAAGAAATTCGTAACGAACTTGAAAACACTGATTCTGACTGGGATCGTGAGAAGCTTCAAGAGCGCGTTGCAAAACTCGCAGGCGGAGTTTGCGTAATCAAAGTTGGTGCACATACTGAAGTTGAATTAAAGGAAAAGAAGCATCGTCTTGAAGATGCTATCTCTGCCACTCGCGCAGCAGTTGAAGAAGGAATCGTTGTTGGCGGCGGCGCGGCGCTAGTGCACGCGGCTTCGGCTCTTGATAAAGATCTTGGGTTAGAAGGAGATAAAGCAGTTGGTGTGCGCTTGGTACGCAAAGCATGCGATGAGCCACTTCGCTGGATTGCAGAAAACGCTGGCCACGAAGGTTATGTAGTTGTAGCCAAGGTCCGCACAATGAAACCAAATGAAGGCTTTAACGCTGGAACTGAAGTTTATGAAGATCTTGTAAAGGTCGGAGTAATCGATCCAGTTAAGGTGACACGTTCTGCTTTGGCAAACGCGGCTTCTATTGCGGCAATGTTTATCACGACAGAAGCCCTGGTATTCGAGACGCCAGAAGATAAGAAGGAAGAAACAAGTGGACATGGCCATAGCCATGGACCAGGTGGACATGGCCATTAATTAACGCTTGAAATTTAAGGCCTCACAACTTTCATTAGTGTGAGGCCTTATTTATTGGTTTAATAGGCGCATGGCAAATTCCCCAACGATGACGCTCAGCATTGATTGTGGCGGTCTGAGCATCAAAGCATCTGTTCTTGATGAAGATGGAACAATGCATGCGCCCGCCGTTGCAGTACCGACGCCCTATCCACTAACTCCGAGCAGGCTGATAGATGTATTTAAAGAGATCGCTGAAAAACTTCCCAAGGCTGATCGCATAACTGTAGGTTTTCCGGGAATGGTGCGACACGGTGTTGTGGTGAACACTCCGCACTACATAAATGTTAAAGGCCCAAGAACTCGCGTTGATCCAGAATTATTATCAGCATGGCAGGGTCTAGATTTTAGAAGTTTGATTGAAAAGAATTTCAACCTTCCAACGCTGATGTTAAATGATGCTGAAGTTCATGGTGCGGGCGTAGTTGCTGGTTCTGGATTTGAAGTTGTGCTGACACTGGGCACTGGGTTAGGTTGCGCAGTTTTTGACGGCGGAAAACTAGCCCCTCATATTGAACTTTCGCATGCACCAATTCGTCGCTCAACTATTTATGATGAATGGATTGGCGAGCATGAACGTAGGCGACTTGGGGATTCATTCTGGTCACGCCGAATTCGTGCAATGGTCACAGACTTACGCCCGGTATTTCATTGGGATCGCCTTTATTTAGGCGGTGGAAATGCTCGTAGAATTAGGCCAGATATTTTGGAGCTAATTGGTGATGACGTTGTAATAGTTCCAAATGCCGCTGGAATTGTCGGCGGAGTTCGTGCCTGGAATTTAACGCGCCTTTAAATTATGAGGCAGTTGAAAAAACGTTCGAACTATTTACTTCATGACGACTTAGGATTGCTACTCGATCATCTTCAGTTAAGCCGCCCCAGATACCGTATGGCTCAATTAGGGTCAGCGCCTGTTGGCGACAGGCTTGAATCACTGGGCATGAGGCACACACTGCTTTTGCCGCATTCTCGCGGTTCTTGCGACGAGGCCCTCTTTCACCATCGGGATAAAAAAACATTTCAGTAGGAAGTTCACGACATGCTGCGGATTCCTGCCATTCCCAATCAGTTGCAATTGGTCTTGGTTGCTTCAGCGTATTCATGCCCTGTCCAATCTCTTCCTCTTAAGTGGCCACCTGTTGGGTAGATAGTACAACCGCTTCATAAGTTGTTCAAGTACAGCCGACACTTTGACCCAGTTTTGAAGCGTTTCAGGTGGCTAATTGCCGCCCTTGGCTGGAGAATTGGGTGATGAGCACCACTCCGAAAGCCAACGAAGGCGAACTAACGATCGCAGCCGTAGCTAGGCAACTGGGTATAGCTCCTTCGACGTTGCGAACTTGGGATCGCCGCTATGGCATGGGCCCTAGTAAACATAAAGCTGGTACCCACCGTAAATATTCGGCATTCGACTTAGTTCGACTGACTGCGATGTACCGACTAGTCATGGCTGGAGTCTCCCCATGTGATGCGGCCTCTAAGGCGCTAAAGATTTCTGGAAAAAGTCGAGCAATCGCTATTGAAAAAATGTGTAATGCGAGTGAAGACCAAAGCGAATTGGTCGGCCTGTTATACAGGAATGCTATGAAATTTGATCAGGCCAATATAGAGAAATTAATTCGGGGGTCAATTTCTAAAACAGGAGTTGCCCAGACTTGGCAGAGCGTACTGGTACCACTTCTCACGGAAGTCGGAAATGAATGGCAGCGCACTGGTTTTGGTATTGAAGTTGAACACTTGGTAAGTGAAGTAATTCGGAAAATCTTGAGCGAGAACATTGGGGCTCTTGCCAAACCAATTAATTCCCGACCTATCCTCTTGGCATGTGTTGGAGATGAAAGACATTCACTCGCCCTAACAGCTCTTGCTGCAGTACTTGCCGAAGATAAAGTCCAATGTATTTTCTTAGGAGCAAGCACTCCGCAGAGCGCCATCAATTTGGTGGTTATCAAATCTGCGCCTCCTGTGATATTCCTATGGGCGCAGATGAAAGAGAGCGGTGACTACAGTTTCGTCGAAGATCTTCCCGTGATCCGCCCAGCGCCAAGAGTTATATTGGGTGGCCCTGGTTGGGCAGGAGCAAGCGGTAGTGCGCCAGAAAAATCCGTTATGACTTCTGATATGGCGGGGGCTCGGGTGCAGATTTTGCAGGCAATCGGCCACTGATATGCGGGAAATAGGGCTATAAATGCCCCACTAGACTTGCCCAATGCTCGAAGGCACTCGCAATAAAGTAACCATTCTAGGACTCACATATGACGATGTCCTGCTACTGCCTGCTGCTTCTGATGTAGTCCCAAGTGAAGTAGATACTAAAACTCGACTGACTCGCTCAATCTCTATCGATATCCCCTTAGTTTCCTCTGCCATGGATACCGTTACCGAATCACCAATGGCTATAGCGATGGCAAGAGCTGGTGGTATTGGAATAATCCATCGCAATTTGCCCATTGAAGAACAAGTCAAAAATATGAAAGAAGTAAAAACCATTGGGATTGTTGGGGCTGCTGTTGGAGTTGGCGATGATGGATTTGCTCGCGCTATGGCGCTCATCGATGCTGGCGTAGATGTGATCGTAGTTGATACTGCCCATGGCCATCATCGAGCAGTTCTTGATGCAATCGCCAGAATTAAAAAAGCATTTCCTGATATTCAAATAATTGGTGGCAATATTGCGACTCGCGCTGGTGCCCAAGCGTTAATTAATGCTGGAGCCGACGCGGTAAAAGTTGGCGTAGGTCCAGGATCAATTTGTACTACTCGCGTCGTAGCGGGTGTCGGAGTTCCACAAATTACAGCAATCATGGAAGCGCACAAAGCATGCGTGAAAGCCGATATTCCACTAATTGCTGATGGTGGATTGCAATATTCGGGGGATATAGCAAAAGCAATTGTTGCTGGTGCAGATACGGTCATGCTTGGGTCTTTACTTGCTGGTTGTGATGAATCACCAGGTGAGCTTGTAGAAGTCGGTGGAAAAAAATACAAGGCTTATCGTGGAATGGGTTCACTTGGCGCAATGCAATCCCGAGGCGATAAAAAATCATATTCCAAAGATCGTTACATGCAGGATGATGTTTTAGCAGAAGATAAATTAGTTCCCGAAGGCATCGAGGGCAAAGTTGCATACCGAGGCCCAGTAGCAGAAATGGTTCACCAACTTGTTGGAGGCCTGCGTTCTGGAATGGGGTATGCCGGTGCTGCCACTATTGCTGATCTGCAAGATAATGGACAGTTAATACAAATAACTTCAGCAGGGCTCCAAGAGAGCCACCCGCATGATGTATTGCATGTTGCTGACGCCCCGAATTACTCTGGAAAAGGATAGTAGCCATGAATGAAATCGAAATTGGTCCAGGAAAGCGCGCTCGCGTTGGTTACTCATTTGATGACATTGCAATCGTTCCAAGTCGTCGTACTCGCGATCCAGAAGAGGTTGCCATTGACTGGCAAATAGATGCCTACAAATTTTCTCTTCCAATGATGGCTGCCCCAATGGATTCAGTAGTTTCACCAGATACAGCCATAGCAATTGGGAAACTTGGTGGACTCGGAGTCTTGAATCTTGAAGGACTTTGGACTCGTCACCAAGACCCACGAATTCCGTTGGGCGAGATAGCCTCTATGCCACAAGATAAGGCAATTCGTCGTATGCAGGAACTTTACGCTTTACCAATTCAACCAGAGTTAATCAAAGAACGGATTGCGCAAATCCGCGCCTCGGGAGTAACTGTCGCAGCTGCGCTTTCACCGCAACGGACAGCAGAATATGCCAAGGCAGTAATTGATGCCGGAGTCGATATTTTTGTTATTCGTGGAACAACAGTAAGCGCCGAACATGTTGCAACGGCAAATGCCCCGCTCAATTTAAAGAAATTTATTTATGAATTAGATGTTCCAGTAATTGTTGGTGGCTGTGCGACAGGAACAGGAGCGCTGCACTTGATGCGCGCAGGAGCTGCCGGTGTACTCGTTGGTTTTGGCGGGGGATCTGCTCATACAACTCGTTCAGTATTGGGGATTGCAGTTCCGATGGCTTCAGCGGTGGCCGAAGTCGCATCTGCCAGACGTGACTACATGGATGAATCCGGCGGTCGTTTCGTACATGTTATTGCTGATGGTTCTGTCGGAAAATCTGGCGATATTGCGAAGGCGATTGCATGTGGGGCTGATGCCGTAATGATGGGCTCGCCACTTGCGAAAGCAATTGAAGCACCAGGAAAAGGCTGGCATTGGGGATCTGAAGCCCATCACTTGGAATTGCCACGTGGAGATAGAGTCCAAGTCGGAACGGTTGGAACCTTAGAGGAGATTCTTGTCGGACCATCTCACCTAGCCGATGGCAGCATGAATTTATTTGGCGCACTGCGACGTGCGATGGCAACATCTGGTTACTCTGAATTAAAAGAGTTCCAACGCGTTGAAGTTGTAATTGATCGTGCCTAATATAAAGAATCAGGAACTTGTCCTCGTAATTGATTTCGGAGCGCAATACGCTCAATTAATTGCACGCCGAGTTCGCCAAGCCCAGGTATATTCCGAAATAGTTCCATCATCAATGTCGATCGCAAAGATGCTTGAGAAAAAGCCAAAGGCTATTATTTTGTCAGGCGGACCATCCAGTGTTTACGAACCGGGCGCCCCCACGTTGGATCCTAAAATTTTCGAGGCAGGCATTCCGATTTTTGGAATTTGCTATGGCTTTCAAGTTATGGCCGCAGCGCTTGGCGGAACCGTAACTCAAACAGGCAAATCGGAATTCGGTAGAACGTTGATGGTTCACGATTCTAAATCTAAATTGCTCTCGGGCTTACCTAATGAATTTAGCGTTTGGATGAGTCACGGAGACAGCGTTACTGCCGCCCCAAAGGGTTTTCTAGCTACTGCTAAAACGGAAAAAACTGAAATAGTGGCATTCGAAAATAGTGAAGCCCTGCTTGCCGGTGTGCAATTTCATCCTGAAGTACTGCACTCAGAAAATGGCCAAGAAATTTTACGTCGCTGGTTGATAGATGTTGTGGAATGCAGCCCAACTTGGAATTCGGAAAATATCGTATCCTCAGAAGTTGAAAAGATCAGGGGGCTTGTCGGGGCCGGAAGAGTACTTTGCGGGCTGTCCGGAGGCGTTGACTCTGCCGTTGCTGCAGCGATTGTACAAAAAGCCGTTGGATCTCAACTGACTTGTGTATTTGTGGATCACGGCCTGCTCCGCGAAGGCGAGGCAGAACAAGTTGAGAAGGACTTTGTTGAATCTACCGGAGTTAAATTAATGGTCGTTGATGCAAAAAAACGTTTCATGGAAGCACTTGCAGGGGTTGCTGACCCAGAAAAAAAGCGCAAAATTATTGGCGCTGAATTCATTCGCGTATTTGAAACTGCTGCTCGTGAAATTTCAGCAACCGAGCCGATAGATTTTCTTGTTCAAGGAACTTTATATCCTGATGTTGTTGAATCTGGCGGTGGCGAAGGAACTGCGAATATAAAATCTCATCACAACGTGGGCGGTCTTCCCGATGATTTACAATTTAAGTTAATAGAGCCACTTCGCACTCTTTTTAAGGATGAAGTTCGGCATGCTGGGCTCTCTTTGGGACTTCCTGAAGAAATTATTTGGCGCCAACCCTTTCCTGGTCCAGGCTTAGCAATTCGAATAGTTGGCGAAGTAACTGAGAATAGACTTAGAATCTTACGAAAAGCTGATGCGATTGCTCGAAATGAATTGCATATTGCAAACTTAGATCGGATAATTTGGCAGTGTCCAGTTGTTCTATTAGCTGATGTAAGAAGTGTTGGAGTACAAGGAGATGGCCGTACTTATGGTCACCCAATTGTATTGCGACCAGTCTCATCAGAAGATGCAATGACTGCGGATTGGAGTCGAATTCCATACGATGTACTGGAAAAGATTTCAACTAGAATTACAAATGAAGTTAGAGAAGTAAACCGAGTGGTGCTAGATGTAACATCTAAACCACCAGGAACTATTGAATGGGAATAAGGGGGATTATTTAAAATGAGGCGTTCAACAGCTGTTCTGCTTATGATCGCAATGATTTCTCTAGCGCTAACCCCTTCAATTGCGAGCGCAGAGGCAAAATCTAAAAAGGAAAAGAGCAATAAGCAGGTTTCATCTACATTTGAAAAAGACGATGAGAAGTCCAAGAAGATGAAGGGCGCCAAGCAAATTTCGACCTCAGCACTTGATTCATTCTGCGATCCGACCAGCGCCTCTGGCCATGCCCCCAAGCGCTTGCGAGTTCCATCTATCGATAAGCCCCATGTCGAGAAGACAATCACTCTCATTACAAATTGTGGAACGATTAAAATTTCAGCAGATGGAGTGGCAGCTCCACTCACTGTTATCTCAATGAGCTATCTGGCTAACAAAGGCTTCTTTAATAAAGCACCATGCCACAGGATTACAACTGAAGGAATTTACGTTCTGCAATGTGGCGATCCGACTGCTTCTGGTTCTGGCGGCCCAACTTGGCAGGTACCTGATGAGAATTTACCATTGGGCGCTGGAAATATTTATCCGGCAGGTTCAGTTGCAATGGCAAATTCTGGGCCGAACACAAACGGCAGCCAATTTTTTATTGTCTATGCTGATAATTCCCGACTAGCTCCCAACTACACACTTTGGGGCGAAGTTACAGAAGGTTTAGATATTATTCAAATGATTGCTGAGGCGGGTTCGGATAACTCAAATGGCGCGGGAGATGGCAAACCCAATCAAGGGATTACGATTTTAAAGGCAAATTCTCGCTAATTAGTCGCTGGAAACAATTCTAAATATTTCTGCTACATGGCCGTTAGGCAAACCATTTAACTTTGCATACCGTTCCCCCCATTCGCGAATCATTTTTTCGAGATTTGGGTTGTGTGCAGTCTGGCTAACATGCGCGTGAAGTGCGGCAATCTTTCTATCGAAAGTCTCTGTGACATCTACAAAGTGATCTGGGGTGTGGTGTGACATTACCCAAACTTCCCGAACTCGCCATGGCTCTAAGCCTTCGTCTTTAAGTAAATCCTCGAAAGCAAATGGATTTCTAGCATCTGGATATATCGCTTGAATTGCCGCTTCGCCCGCCGCCATATGATCGGGATGGCTCGAGAAGAGGCGATCCCAATTACGTTCCGGACTTTGAATTAGCATTCGGTCTGGCTTGGTTCTTCGAATTTCTCTAACAATCTGCTTCCGTAAATCAATCGTAGGGACTAGCCAACCATCTCGATGATTTAAGAACTCAATATCGGTTACTCCAAGAACTTTTCCGGCATTTCGTTGTTCGAGTTGGCGAATTTTAGGCATATCCTCACGAGCAACTTCTGGATCTTCGCCACCTTGGTCACCATTGGTACAAATGCAATATGAAACGCTAATGCCCTTCGCCGTCCACTGCGCAATTGTCCCAGCAGCACCAAAATCAAGGTCATCAGGATGCGCAGTTACGACTAGGACACGTTCAATCTCGGAATCATCTAATGGTGGCATTTGCTAATCCTATGAGATGTAGCGAGAACTTCTACCCCAGCATGACTCGATAGACTCCAACTTATGTCTTTAGTCGATGGCCTAAACCCTGAACAGCAGGCGGCAGTCATCCACCAGGGATCTCCGCTATTGGTGGTTGCTGGAGCAGGTTCTGGGAAAACTAGGGTTTTAACCAGGCGAATTGCATATTTATTAGGGGAACGAGGAGTTCATCCATACGAAGTTTTAGCAATCACTTTCACAAACAAAGCTGCCGCGGAAATGAAAGAACGCGTTGCAGAATTGGTCGGTGATCGGGCAAGATCAATGTGGGTATCAACATTTCACTCCGCATGTGTTCGTATCTTGCGACAGGAGGCGGCGAAATTAGGCTATTCGAATTCATTCACGATTTACGATTCCAGCGACAGTTTGCGGCTAATTACTCTTGTCATGAAGGATATGAATTTAGATATTAAGAGGTATGCACCCCGAGCTGTAGCTGGACTAATTTCTCAAGCTAAGAATGAACTTCAGGGACCAGCAGATTTCGTTCAGTCTGCAGACAACCAATTTAATGAAATCGTGGCGGAAGTTTTTGCGCACTATCAAAAGAGACTTGCCACGGCGAATGCGATGGATTTTGATGATCTAATCGGCAAGACGGTCGAAATTTTGCAGCGCAATCCCGAGAGTCGCCAACGTTATCGCTCGCGCTTTAGACATGTACTAGTGGATGAATATCAAGATACAAATCATGCCCAGTACATCTTGATTAAAGAGCTGGTCGGCATCGAAGGGGAGGGAATCCCACTTGCTGAACTTTGTGTTGTTGGCGATGCTGATCAATCAATCTATGCATTCCGCGGGGCAAACATTCGAAATATTTTGCAATTCGAGGCGGATTATCCAAGTGCAAATACCATTTTGCTAGAACAAAATTATCGTTCAACCCAAAATATTCTTACTGCCGCGAATGCAGTTATTTCTAATAATGAGGGTCGCAAAGCTAAGAACCTGTGGTCTGAATCTGGAACTGGGGCAAAAATATCGGGCTATGTAGCTGAGAGTGAGCACGATGAGGCTCAACACATAGTTTCTGAAATAGCGAAATTGCGAAGTGAAAATATATCTCTGCCTGGAGAGACGGCAATTTTCTACCGAACTAACGCCCAATCACGCGTACTCGAAGAGGTATTTTTGCGTTCGGCAATTCCCTACAAGGTCGTTGGTGGCGTTCGTTTTTATGAACGCAAAGAGGTGAAGGATTTTCTTGCCTACCTTCGAGTATTGGTTAATCCTGATGATGAGGTATCACTGCGGCGAATTATAAATACGCCAAAGCGTGGAATCGGAGATCGAGCTCTTGATACCGTGGACCTATTTGCAAAAAGTTCCGGACTCTCCTTTTGGAGCGCTCTAAACCAATGTGATCAAGTTCCTGATATTCCAACCCGTTCAATTGCAGCGATAAATGATTTTGTGCACTTGATATCTTCGCTGGCTTTTTTAGTGGAGGCAAAGACCAGGCCATCAGTAATTGCCCAGGCCGTATTAGAACAGTCTGGCTTGCTGCATGAACTTGAGAAGAGCGATGATTTGCAAGATGAAAGCAGGGTAGAGAACTTGCAAGAATTGATCGCGGTTGCAATTGAATACGAGGAAGGTGAAGTCGAAGAGGGGGAGGATATTTCACTCGTAGGGTTTCTAGAAAATGTATCGCTAGTAGCCGACTCTGATCAAATTCCTGATGGTGAAGATCACGGTGGTGTCGTAACTTTAATGACTCTTCATACAGCTAAAGGTTTAGAATTCCCCACAGTATTTTTAACTGGAATGGAAGAGGGTCTCTTTCCTCACTCTAGAACTTTGGGCGATCGGGAAGAGATTGAGGAAGAACGCAGATTGGCCTATGTTGGCTTAACTCGTGCCCGATTGCGACTTTATGTTTCGCGATCTGAGTACAGAAGCGCGTGGGGTGCTCCAACATATAACCCGCCATCTCGATTCTTATCTGAGATTCCCGAGGATGTAATTGAATGGAACGAAGAAGGATCAGCTCCATCTCGTGCCAGCGTGATAAAGAGTTCGAACTTCACTCCTGCACCCAGAGCAACTGGCCGAAAAGTCTCAACAACAATGGTTTTAAATATTGGCGATCGTGTGTCACATGACACATTTGGCCTCGGTAAAGTTGTTACAGTGGTCGGCAGCGGCGATCGAGCTGAGGCGACCATTAATTTCGGATCACTCGGAGAAAAACGGTTGCTCCTTCGATATGCGCCGGTAGAGAAGCTCTAAATAACCACTAAGATTTCGGTTGTTCTTATTCAAAATCTGAAATTTATCGTTGAATGGAGTAACTAGTGGATCTCTTTGAGTATCAAGCTCGAGATCTTTTCGAATCACATGGCGTTCCAGTTCTAGGTGGCGCAGTTGCGTTTACCCCAGAAGAAGCTGAAGTTGCCGCTGCTTCAATGGGCGGACGTGTGGTCGTGAAGGCACAGGTAAAGGTTGGTGGCCGAGGAAAAGCTGGCGGAGTAAAACTTGCAGAAAACCCAAGTGATGCCCGAGAAAAATGCGAAGCAATGCTTGGCATGGACATAAAAGGTCATATTGTTAAGAAAGTCATGATTGCTCAGGCCGCGCCGATTGAAGCTGAATATTACTTAGCTATTTTGTTGGACCGCGCAAACCGCAACTTTTTAGTAATGGCATCTGTTGCAGGTGGAATAGAAATTGAAGAAGTTGCACACAAGACTCCAGAGAAATTAGCAAGAGTTGGCATAGATCCAAATGTTGGAATTTCTGAAGCCAAGGCGCGTGAAATAGTTCTTGGTGGGCAATTTCCAGCCGACGTTGTAGATCAAGTTGTAGCCGTTTTGCTTAAGCTATGGGCAGCATTCGTTGCAGAAGATGCAACGCTAATGGAAATTAATCCACTGGTAAAAACAAGCGACGGAAAAATTATCGCGCTGGATGGAAAAGTTACTTTGGATGACAGCGCGGATTTTCGTCACCCAGGCCATGAAGCTCTAGTCGATCATGCTGCCGCAGATCCACTGGAAGCAGCGGCTAAAGAAAAAGATCTAAACTATGTAAAACTAGATGGCCAGGTAGGAATTATTGGAAATGGCGCTGGACTCGTAATGAGTACGCTAGATGTTGTGGCCTATGCTGGGGAAAAGTTTGGCGTTAAACCAGCGAACTTCCTTGACATTGGCGGAGGCGCATCAGCACAAGTTATGGCTGATGGTCTGGGAATTATTCTTGGTGATTCCGATGTACGAAGCGTTTTCGTTAATGTATTTGGCGGTATAACTTCCTGCGATGCCGTTGCTACAGGAATTGTTCAGGCGCTTAATATGCTCGGAGATCAAGCGACCAAGCCCATTGTGGTTCGCCTGGATGGAAACAATGTAATTGAAGGTCGCCGCATCCTGGATGCAGCTGCTCATCCACTTATTCAACAACTAGACACAATGGATGGCGCGGCAGCACGCGCTGCAGAATTGGCGGCGAAATAATGGCAATTTTTATCGATGAAAATACCAAAGTTCTAGTTCAAGGAATGACTGGGTCTGAAGGTACTAAGCACACCGCTCGCATGCTTAAATCTGGAACCAAAGTTGTTGGAGGAGTAACTCCAGGCAAAGGGGGACAGAGCGTTGAAATAGAAGGAGTAAGCCTTCCGGTTTTCAATACTGTTTCTGAGGCGGTCTTAGCGACAGGCGCAAATGCCTCAGTTGTTTTTGTACCTCCAAAGTTTGCTAAGGCTGCAGTCATCGATGCCATCGATGCAAAATTGCCATTGGTTGTTGTGATTACCGAGGGAATTCCAGTTCATGATTCCGCAGCTTTTTATGCTTATGCACTCGAAAAAGGCACTACTCGTTTGGTAGGACCTAACTGTCCAGGGTTAATAAGTCCTGGTAAATCCAACATTGGAATTATTCCAGCTGATATCACTGGACCAGGTCGAATTGGGCTAGTTTCAAAATCTGGAACCCTTACTTATCAAATGATGTACGAACTTCGTGACTTCGGATTTAGTACAGCTGTTGGTATCGGTGGAGATCCGATAATTGGAACGACTCATATTGACTGCTTGCGAGCCTTCCAAGATGACCCAGACACAGATGCAATAGTTATGATTGGGGAAATTGGTGGCGATGCCGAGGAACTTGCAGCAGCATTTATTGGGCAGTATGTAACCAAGCCAGTCGTCGGATATGTAGCAGGCTTTACCGCACCAGAAGGTAAAACAATGGGGCATGCTGGAGCAATCGTTTCGGGCTCCTCAGGAACTGCAGCAGCTAAGCAATTAGCGCTCGAAGCAGTTGGCGTAAAAGTCGGAAAGACTCCTTCTGAAGCTGCGCAATTAATGCGCACTATTTTAAATAATTTAAGGGGTTAATTTCCATGGGCCGCATCCTGCTGATTACTTTTCAACAGGCGCTGCGCAGTGTGGCTCTCACGCTATTTCCTTTAAGTTTCATCGCGCTGTTCGCGTGGGCGACGGCAGGAAGTGCAACGGGTAATACCTCTGATCCGATTCGAGCAGCAATCTGGCTCTGGCTAGGTGGGCACCTAATTCCCTTCGAATTATCGTCTGCATCTGGATTTACCGGAGGAGCACTTAGCTATCTGCCTATTGGAGCCACACTATTTGCTTGGCTGGCGCTCAGAAGTGGCTTTCGAAGGAGCAGCGAATTCTTAGGTAACCATCGTGCTGCTCGCACCTTCATAGTTTTTTGGTACACAGCGATTGCAACTGTTGCCGCTCTTCTATCACAAGACTCAAATATAAAGCCAAATTTAATTCTAACTCCGATATTTGTTTCACTCATTGCTATTAGTGCGACAGTAAATTATTCGGCCGCTAGCTTCGAGCGATTTAAGTTCCTGGGCTATCTCTTTATGGCATTACTGGGTTTAATCTTGCTTACAGTTTCGGCTTCGTTGGTCATTCACTTTAGTGTTGTTAAGTCCCTATCAGTGGTTATTCAACCCGGGATTATGGGAGGGTTGCTGCTAACGCTCCTCCAGCTTTTATATCTACCAAATATTGCGCTTTCTGGAATTTCCTACCTATTTGGCTTTGGCTTTAATTTAGGGTTGGGAACACAAATTTCTCCAACTATTTTTGAGCTTAATTCATTACCTGCAATTCCAATACTTGGTAGCTTGCCGACTTCAAAACACCCATTGGCTCTAATCGCCATCGTAATTCCGATTCTTGCTATTGCCTTAAATCAGCTACTAATTCTTATCAGCCATAAGTCTCTCCGGGCCAGGCAAGTTGAAACTCTCAAAACTATTGTGCCTATCCTTGTTCCACTCTTTGCAGTCTCATATTTTGCTGGGGGAACACTTTTAACTCAGGATATGAGCCCAGTCGGAATCAGTTGGTGGGAACTAGCCAGCGCAGTTGCAGCGTTGCAATTAATTATTAGTGCTATTGGGATCTATATTCCTGCAACTTTCAGCTATGTTAAATTAAAATGGAGTGGAAACTAGGTGCGCATTATTCTTCTAGCATCTGGATCCGGAACGCTAGTGCAAACAATTATCGATGCGAATTTAGATCTAGAAATTTTGGCGGTGATCTCAGATAGGCAGTCAAAAGCACTTGATCGGGCAATGAGCGCAGGAATAGCGTGCAAGCACCTGCCCATGAAAGAAGAGAGAGAGCTTTGGAACCATGAATTATTTGAGTATATTGAGGCTTTGACTCCAGATCTTGTTGTTAGCGTTGGATTTATGCGGATACTTTCGGAAAATTTCGTGGAAAATTTTCGCACGATAAACACGCATCCGGCACTTTTGCCAAATTTTCCTGGAGCCCATGCCGTACGAGATGCCTTGGCTGCCGGCGCACTTAGAACCGGCGCGAGCGTCCACTGGGTAGATTCGGGAATGGATACCGGAGAGGTCATTACTCAGAAAGAAATAGACATTTTGCCAGAGGATGAAGAAGCAAGCCTGCATGAACGCATTAAGATTACTGAACGAAGGCTCATTGTCGAGGTACTTGAGAGATTTATTCTAAATGGAATTCCAGGGCGGACTTGATGGAGCAGAAAAAGATAACTCGAGCACTTGTAAGCGTCTATGACAAAACTGGACTTGTTGAACTTGGACGAGACCTAGAGAGCCACGGAATAGAAATACTTTCAACTGGTTCGACGGCGAAAACTTTGCAAGAAGCTGGTGTAAAAGTAATTCCAGTCGAGCAATACACTGGTTTTCCCGAAATGCTTGGTGGCAGAATAAAAACCCTTCATCCCAGAATTCATGGTGGGATTCTTGCTAATCAATTGGATCCTGAACATATGGCTCAGTTGGCAGAGCAAGAAATCGCGCCTTTTGATTTGGTTGTCATAAATCTCTATCCATTCACTGAGACAATTGCGAGCGGCGCAGAGTTTGCCGAATGTATCGAGCAAATTGATATTGGTGGTCCCAGCATGTTGCGGGGAGCGGCCAAGAATCACGGTTCGGTGGCAGTTATTTCCGATCCCTCACAATATGCCCAGTTAAGTGCAGCGCTGCATAATGGTGGATTCAATTTGCGAGAGCGAAGAGAGCTTGCCATGCGTACTTATCGAGTGACAGCTGAATACGATATTGCCATTTCACAGTGGCTTGGTAGGGAGTTAGATGAGAATGATTGGCGCGCAAAAGTTTGGCAAAAAGTTGAAGACCTTAGGTATGGCGAGAACCCACACCAGAAAGCGGCTGTTTATTTAGATAAAACTCGCACGAAGATGTCTTTAGATGGAATAACCAACGCTAAGCAATACCACGGAAAAGAAATGTCTTTCAATAACTATACAGATGCAGATGCTGCACTTAGGGCGGCTTATGATCACAACGAACCTTGTGTGGCAATAATTAAACATGCCAATCCCTGTGGAATTGCTATCGCTAAAGATATTGCTGCCGCCCATTGCGCCGCACACGCGTGCGATCCAGTGTCGGCATTCGGGGGTGTAATTGCGGCAAATCGCGCAGTATCAATAGAAATGGCTAAGGCAATAAGTGAAATATTTACTGAAGTCGTAATCGCTCCCGGATACGAGGCGGGCGCTTTGGAAATATTGTCAGCAAAACCTTCAATTAGAATTTTGGAAATTGCCAACTATAAAGTTTCTAGAGAAGAACTAAGACCGATATCCAACGGTCTGCTTATTCAGGAAATGGATTTAATTGATGCGCCAGGCGATTTCTCCGCAAACTGGCAACAAGTATCGGGCGAGAGCGTGAATGAAGCAGTCCTTAAGGATCTGGAATTTGCCTGGCGCAGCGTTAGGGCGGTGAAGAGCAATGCCATCTTATTGGCCAAAGATGGCGCATCGGTAGGCGTTGGAATGGGGCAAGTAAACCGAGTAGATAGCGCGAAACTTGCAGTTGATCGTGCTGGAGAGAGGGCAGAAGGATCAGTGGCGGCCAGTGATGCTTTTTTCCCTTTTGCCGACGGCTTGAAAATTCTGATTGGTGCTGGAATCAGCGCTGTTGTTGCACCAGGCGGAAGTATGCGGGATGCGGAAGTCATTGCTGCAGCAACGAGCGCTAAGATCGCGCTTTTTTTCACTGGAGTACGTCATTTTTCACATGGCTAACCCTTCTAGATAGGATTGCAATATGAGTGCAAAAATTCTTGACGGCAAAGCTACTGCCGCGACGATAAAAGAGGAGTTGCGCCAAATTGTAATAAAAATGGCGGTAAGGCCAGGTCTAGGAACAATTCTCGTTGGCCAGGATCCTGGTTCACATTCTTATGTTGCAGGTAAGCATAAGGATTGCGCTGAAGTTGGAATTAACTCGATTCGAATTGACCTTCCTGCAACTGCAAGTCAAGACGATGTTTTAGCGGCAATTAAGGATTTGAATAACAGCAACGAGTGCACGGGCTATATCGTCCAACTTCCAATTCCTAAAGGGATAAAGACGAATCTAATTTTAGAAGCCATCGATCCCGATAAGGATGCTGATGGTTTGCACCCGCTTAATTTGGGAAAACTGGTAATCGGCGAAAAAGCTCCATTGCCATGCACTCCTCGCGGAATCGTCGAACTCCTTCACCGTTATGCGATTTCGACTTTGGGCAAAGAGGTGGTCGTCATGGGGCGCGGTTTGACGGTTGGCAGACCACTTGGTTTGTTGCTGTCCCAAAGGGGAAGCGATGCAACGGTAACAATGACACATACAAAGACGACCGAAATTGCCTCTCATACAAAACGTGCAGATATAATTGTTGCAGCAATCGGAAGTCCACATTTTCTTCGCGCGGATATGATTAAAACCGGTGCGGTAATTTTGGATGTCGGCATAACTCGCACCAATGTAGGATTACTCGGCGATGTACATCCAGATATAGCTGATGTTGCTTCATTTATTGCTCCAATGCCAGGCGGAGTAGGTCCTATGACTCGAGCAATGCTGCTTTCTAACGTTGTAGAAATGGCACAAAGAAATTAATGAAAATTGTAATTGATCGATTAAGAGTCGGAGCATTCGCACTCATTGTTTTGGGAGTTCTTCTTGCGATATTTGGCGCAGTTCGAACGGGTGCACTTTTAATAGCTTTAGGAACTGAATTCGTCGCGATTACCAAGTATTTACGCTCAAATAGGCACAGGAAAATCGAACTAATCCTTCCAGGTGCAATGGCATTGCTACTTTTTGTGGTGGCGCTCACACTGCCACATGCCAAGTAATATTTGCCCATCAAGTTTTTAATATAAATAGGAAAGAAGAAAAAATGAGCAGATCAGGCAAAGTAACAGTAGTCGGAGCAGGTTTTTATGGATCAACAACTGCGCTTCGTTTAGCAGAATACGATATTTTTGAAACCGTTGTCCTCACTGATATTTTAGAAGGCAAGCCAGAGGGTTTGGCGCTAGATATGAATCAATCGAGAGCTATTGAAGGTTTCGAAACGAAAATAGTTGGAGCAACGACCACGGCCGAAGGTATTGGATATGAAGCAACTGCGAACTCAGAAGTTGTAATAATCACTGCTGGTTTACCACGTAAACCTGGGATGAGTCGTATGGATTTAATCGGAGTAAATGCCGGAATTGTTCGTGGAGTTGCAGAAAATATTGCGAAGCATTCTCCGGATGCGGTAATCATCGTAGTTTCCAATCCACTAGATGAAATGACGGCACTTGCTCAACTTGCCACTGCTTTTCCTAAGAATCGAGTAATAGGACAGGCGGGCATGTTAGATACTGCGCGCTTTACCAACTTTGTTGCGGAGGAACTAAAAGTTCCAGTTTCGTCAGTAACAACTCTTACTCTTGGCTCACATGGCGACACAATGGTTCCAGTCCCAAGTCGTTGTACCGTTGCCGGTAAACCACTCACCGAACTTTTAGATTCAGCAAAAATTGAGTCACTAGTTGATCGCACGCGAAATGGTGGAGCAGAAGTTGTTGCGCTGTTGAAGACTGGTTCGGCCTACTATGCGCCATCTGCGGCTGCTGCACGAATGGCAAAAGCAGTTAAGGAAGATTCCGGTGCGATCATGCCAGTTTGCGCTTGGGTTGATGGCGAATATGGCATCAACGGTGTTTATCTTGGCGTCGAAGCTGAGATTGGCAGAAACGGCGTTCGTAAAGTTATCGAGAGTGCACTAACGGAGAGAGAAGTTGAAGCGCTAAAAACAGCCGCAGAGGCGGTCCGCGCCAAGCAAGCAGATGTTAAAGATCTCTAAGAAGTAAAAATACTAGAAAAGGGCGAATGAAAATGTCGAAAATTAAAGTAGAGGGAACCGTAGTTGAATTAGATGGCGATGAAATGACTCGGATTATTTGGTCATTCATAAAGGAAAAGTTGATTCTTCCCTACCTAGATATAAATCTTGAATATTATGATCTTGGAATTGAGCATCGCGATGCTACCAACGATCAAGTCACAGTTGATTCTGCGAATGCAATTAAGAAACATGGAGTCGGAATTAAGTGCGCAACCATTACGCCTGATGAGGCTCGGGTCGAGGAATTTGGCCTCAAGCAGATGTGGAAGTCTCCGAATGGAACTATCCGCAACATCCTGGGTGGTGTTATCTTCCGCGAACCAATCATTATGAAAAATGTTCCGAGACTTGTGCCAAATTGGACCAAGCCAATTGTGATCGGACGTCACGCCTTCGGTGATCAATATAAAGCTACAGATTTCCGTGTGCCAGGCGCCGGAACTCTGACAATGACATTTACCCCAAAAGATGGCTCGAAGCCTATGGAATTTAATGTTTTTGATTTTCCATCTTCAGGCGTGGCGATGGGGATGTATAACCTAGATGATTCGATCCGTGATTTTGCTCGGGCTTCCATGAATTACGGTCTGATTCGTAATTACCCAGTATTTTTATCCACGAAGAACACAATCCTGAAGGCATACGATGGCCGATTCAAAGATATTTTTGAAGAGATATTCCAGAGCGAATTTAAGGCTAAATTTGAAGCTGCCGGCATAACCTACGAACATCGCTTGATTGATGACATGGTGGCAACCTCGCTTCGCTGGGAGGGTGGATATGTTTGGGCATGTAAGAACTATGACGGCGATGTGCAGTCAGATACCGTCGCACAAGGTTATGGCTCACTTGGACTTATGACTTCAGTTTTAATGACACCAGATGGACTCACTGTCGAATCTGAAGCAGCACATGGAACTGTTACTCGCCACTTTCGCGAGCATCAGGCAGGCAATCAAACTTCTACTAACCCAATCGCATCTATCTTTGCATGGACTCAAGGTCTAACACACCGGGCGAAACTCGATAAGAATGAGCGACTCGCGGAATTTGCTGCAACTTTGGAAAAGGTATGTATCCAGACAGTTGAGTCTGGGAAGATGACAAAAGATCTAGCAATCCTTATATCCAAGGACAGCCCCTGGTTAAATACCCAGGACTTTTTAGCTGCCATCGATGAGAATTTGCAGGTTGCACTTAACTAGAAAAAATTGTGCACAAGTAAAAAAGCCCCGCACCGAAATTCGGTAGCGGGGCTTTTTTACTTGTAATTAGTTAATTCGGGCACCGGAATTTGCATCAAAGAGATGGATTGCGGCTGGAATTGCTTTAACTGAAATTGTTTCTCCTGGCTTTGGTGGGTTCTTTGGATCCAAGCGAACAATTACTTGTGCACCTTCTTCAGTTTCTTGAGCAAACTTAATGCTCTTATCTACTGGCTTTCCATAGATAAATGCATCAGATCCGAGCTCTTCAACAACTTCCACAAGGACATCAAATCCTCCTGAAGTAGCTGGAACAAAGCTTTCTGGGCGAATACCGACAGTTACGACTGAACCCGCGCTCGCAGGAACATCCACACTGAAACCACCGAGTTGAGCCTTGCCACCTGCTGCTGGAACTGTTAGCAAGTTCATTGCTGGAGAACCAATAAAACCGGCCACGAAAACGTTTGCTGGACGATCATAAAGATTGCGAGGAGTATCAACTTGTTGCAACAAGCCATCTTTTAGAACCGCAACGCGATCCCCCATGGTCATAGCTTCAACTTGATCGTGCGTTACATAAACAGTTGTGATTCCCAATCGACGCTGAAGCGCGGCAATTTGGGTACGAGTTGCAACACGCAATTTCGCATCCAAGTTTGATAGTGGCTCATCCATCAAGAAAACTTGTGGCTCACGAACTATCGCACGGCCCATAGCCACGCGTTGGCGTTGTCCACCTGAAAGCGCCTTTGGCTTACGATCTAAATAATCTTCAAGGTCAAGGAGTTTTGCTGCTTCATTTACTCGGCGCTGGCGTTCTGCCTTATCTATTCCGGCAATCTTCAAAGCAAAACCCATATTTTCAGCTACAGACATATGAGGGTATAACGCGTATGACTGGAAGACCATTGCAATATCGCGATCTTTCGGAGCAACGTGAGTTACATCCTTATCGCCAATGCGGATTGATCCAGTATCAACTTCTTCTAGGCCAGCAAGCATGCGAAGTGATGTAGATTTTCCGCAACCTGAAGGGCCAACTAGAACAAGGAATTCGCCATCGTTAATTGTTAGATTTAAGTTATTTACCGCAGGTTTGGTGGTTCCTGGGTAGACGCGAGATGCATTTTCAAAAACTACTGATGCCATGTTTCTTCGACTCCTTCTCCGGGCAGGTACGTGCCCGACGATCCGTTGGATAAGGGGTAAATCTCGCCCGTTCGAGCTTGGGGTTAGGCTACGCAATCTTCGTCAAAATTGCCACATTTCCTAAAAATTAGCGGAGCCTGCGAACTGCAAAGAAGTTACCCTTACGCCCATGACCATCAATATTCTTCGCGATATCGGCCTTGTGCTGGCCTTTATTTTGATCGCTGGGTTTTTTGTGGCTGCCGAGATTGCCCTGATCTCGCTTAGAGATTCTCAGATTCGACAGCTTGAAGGCACCGGCAAACGAGGAGACCGAGTTGTCCAATTAACTAAAAATCCAAATCGCTTCTTGGCTGCGGCTCAGGTTGGAATCACCTTCCTGGGCTTCCTTTCTGCAGCGCTCGGTTCTGAGCGTCTAGGTAAATATGTTTCACCAGTTTTTGAAGAGTGGGGACTTTCCGAATCGGTCAGCGACACTCTTGCCTTGGTATCGATAACGATTGTAATTGCATACGTATCACTTGTTTTTGGTGAATTAGTGCCAAAGCGGCTCGCCTTGTTTAGAACAGAAATAATTGCGATCGTTTCTGCTCCGGTAATTGATTTCACGGCAAAGGTTTTCCGTCCAGTTATTTGGTTACTCTCTAAATCAACTGACATTGTCGTAAAGATTTTCGGATTAGATGCCAAGGAAATCCGAAGTGAGATTACTGAAGCCGAGTTAGTTGATTTAGTTTCAGGCCATACGGCACTCAGCGAGGAAGAGCGCGAGATTATGGAAGAAGTATTCGCCGCGGGTGATCTCAAACTTCATGAAATTATGGTGCCAAGGACCGAAGTTGATTTCATGGATGTTGGACTATCGATTAGCGATGCAATCTCTGTTTCGATTGAGCACTCACACTCGAGATATCCGGTAACTCGGGGAAGCACAGATGAAGTAATAGGATTCTTGCACGTGAGAGATTTGCTGAATCCAAAAGTTAATTCTTCGGCTGGCGAAACAATTCTGGACTTGATTCGCCCAGTTCTTTATCTCCCGGGTACAAAGGGCGTTCTGCCCGCACTTGCTGAAATGCGTGCCATGCGAAGTCATATTGCAATTGTCCTTGACGAATACGGTGGAACAGATGGAATTATTACCTTGGAAGATTTGGTTGAGCGCCTCATTGGAGATATCCAAGATGAGTACGACTCAGAAGAACTTGAAGTTATGCCCCAACCTAAAACCGGAGATTTCGAAGTCGATGGCCTAATCTCACTTGAAGATCTTTATGATGAGACGGGAATTGTTATTCCAGAAGGCCCTTACGAAACGGCTGGTGGCTTTGTTATGCATCGCTTAGGAAGAATCCCGGCAATTCATGATGTGATTGATTTAAATAAGGCGCGGATAACCGTTTTAACTTTAGAGGGAAAACGGGCAGGGCAATTATTAATCTCGAGCAATGAATGGAAAGATGCCCCACATGTCGAATGAAACAAGCAGAGAACGCGTCCTTTCTGGGATTCAACCAACCCATCTCTCTTTTCACTTGGGAAATTATTTAGGCGCAATTAAGCAATGGGTAGATTTACAGAGCTCGCATGATGCTTTTTACTGTGTCGTTGATCTTCATGCACTAACAATTGGAGCTAAACCTGAAGAGTTAAGACGCCGAACTCTCGCCTCGGTTGCACAGTTGATTGCGCTAGGACTCGACCCTGAAAAATGTACGCTATTCATTCAATCTCATGTTCCTGCTCACAACCAACTGGGTTGGGTTTTAGAATGTCTGACTGGCTTTGGTGAGGCAAGTCGTATGACTCAGTTCAAAGATAAATCACAGAAAGCGGGGTCAGATCGGACAGTGGTTGGATTATTCACTTATCCAATTTTGCAAGCAGCAGATATTTTGTTGTATCAAGCACATAAAGTTCCAGTGGGAGAAGACCAACGGCAACACATTGAGCTAACGAGAGATCTTGGTCAACGGTTTAATGCAAAATTTGGTGAGACATTCACAATTCCAGAAGGCTACATCTTGAAAGCTGCGGCCAAGATAAATGATTTGCAGGACCCAACAGCGAAAATGAGTAAATCAAGTTCTAGCGGGGCCGGAGTAATTGAAATCATGGATAGCCCAGAAATTAATATCAAAAAGATTAAAAGTGCAGTTACGGATACCGGAAGAGAGGTTCTTTTCGACGAACAGGCGAAGCCAGGTGTCTCCAATCTATTGTCCATCTACAGCGCGCTTACTGCTAAAACTATCACCGCAGCTCAGGAAGATTTCATCGGCAAGGGCTATGGAGATTTCAAGATGACGGTTGCTGAAGTCGTTGTCGAATATCTGAGACCGGTTCGCGAAAAGGCTAACGAATTGCTCGAAGACGAGGCACATCTCAGCAAGCTCCTAAAGATTGGTGCTGAGAAAGCCGATGCCGTAGCTAGCAAAACTTTAAGAGATACCTATGACGCCATGGGATTAATATCTCGTGGCTAAAAGAAAAAATATTGTTGTCACACTTATTTCTCTGACCCTGCTTCTTTCCTGTATAACATCTCCAGCATACTCAGCAACGAAGAAAGTTAAAGTTGGAATAATTTATGACATTGGCGGCCGAGGTGATGGGTCCGTTAACGACGCAGTAGCTCTCGGCGTAGATACGGCAAAAGTAAAGTTTGGTCTATCAAATTTTGACGTTCGAGAGCTAGTTACCTCAGGTTCTGATTTCGATAGAGAAAATCGTATTGAATTCTTAGTTAAGGCGAAATACGATCTCGTAATCGGCGTAGGTTCCTCATTCGACGAGGCTATGACATTTATGTCGGATAAATATCCAAGAGCTCAGTTCGCAATTGTTGGAAGTTCTGGTGTCGGAACCCTTAATGTGAGTTGCATGGCTTTCGCCAAAGACCAGAGCGCCTTTCTAGCCGGGGTTATGGCTGCTATGAATTCCAAGAGTCGTAAAATTGGATATCTGGGAGATGCGACAAGTCCCACAAACGATTTAGAATTGGCTAATTTTAGGGCTGGAGCAAAATACGGTTCTTCAAAAATTAAAGTCTTGGCTCGAGAGGTTAACGATTCGGCCGAGAGCCAGGTTGCAACGCTTTCAAAGCGGGCGGTTGACGTAATTTTTGCTCCTTGGTCTCGAAATGGAAGCATTGTTACTTCGATCTCCAAATTAACAAGAGGCAAGAAAAGTATTAAATTAATTGGAGTTAAGCCCGAGCAATTTATTCTTCAAACCAAGGCCGCTAAGAGGATTCTTATTGGCTATATAACCGAGAGATATGAGAATGCAGTTGTCGATTTAATTGGCGCTACAGTTGGCGATAAATCAATTATCGAAATAGTGGATGGAAAACGCGGCGTATTTGGCCGAAAATACACGCTAGCCAATGATGGAATTGATTTGGTTGCAACAGCGGCAAATCAGGCTTTAAAAGTAGCAGTGGCAGAGGCTAAAGCAGCTATATTGGCTAAAGAAATTAAATTAATTAAATAGCCGCTAAATCCCTATTGGGTGCCAGACGGTTTTAACTTCCATAAAGTTAGTCATTCGCTTTATTGAGTGGCTGTCTTTGAAGGAATAGATTCGCTTCAAGTTCTCAGCACCTAGCTCTTTAAGTTGAGTTAATTCTTTCTTGCTAACTCCGGTCGCATCGACGCCGTCAATATCCATATGCGAACCAACCCAGAATACGAATTGATCTAGTTGGCCGGTAAGAATATTTACAACTCCAGGCGGGACATCACTCGTCGCGATGCATTCAGCCAAAGTAATCGCACTCAATGGATATTTCTCATTGGCAATTAAGATTGCAGTATTCCCGCTCGCAATTACCGGAGCTAACCCTGCTATGAGATTGGCAAGTGATGGTTTTCCATCCGCAAAAATGGTCACAACGCCAAGACTTTCCGGGATAGTGAAGTTATAGAACGGACCAGAAACAGGATTAGTGGATCCAGAAATTGAGTCGATTTTGTCAGTCCAACCGGCATACCAAACCCAAATATCAATTGCTTCTTGAACTTGTGTTTTTGCTTGTGCAGTTGTGACACCTTCCAGTGCAACTATTTCGGCAACAAATTGGTCCGCTCTCCCCTGCATAATTTCTGCTACTCGGTAGAGAACTTGACCTCGATTGTAGGCAGTTGCAGTAGTCCAGCCACTATGGGCAGTTCGAGCAGCAATTACAGCTTCGCGCAAATCTTTTCTTGAGCCTAGGCAGGGATTTGCGAGAAACTTTCCTTTGGCATCAAAGATTTCATACACGCGTCCTGATTCACTTCGTGGGAAATTCCCATTGATAAATAACTTATAAGTCTTTGCGACATCAATGCGCATTTTAATTATCTCCCTTTAGATAACCGGACAAACCATGTCGTCCGCCTTCTCGACCCCAGCCAGACTCTTTATATCCGCCAAATGGACTGGCTGGATCGAATTTGTTAAAAGTGTTTGCCCAAATAACGCCTGCACGTAGCCTCTTCGCCGTCCAAAGGATCTTAGAACCTTTGTCAGTCCAGATTCCCGCAGAGAGCCCGAAAGGCGTGTTATTGGCCTTTTCAATTGCTTCTTGTGGCGTTCGAAAGGTTAAGACTGAAAGAACTGGTCCGAAGATTTCTTCGCGGGCGATTCGATGTGATTGTGAAACTCCGGTGAAAATTGTTGGCGGATACCAGAAGCCTGCAGTTGGAAGTGTGCAACTTGGACTCCAACGCATGGCACCTTCGATATCTCCCGAATCAGCCAGAGCTTTTATTCGCCCTAGCTGAGCAGCGCTGTTGATCGCACCAAGGTCAGTATTCTTATCCATTGGATTGCCGATACGAATTAGATTTATTCGCTCCTTTAACTTCTCAAGAAGCTCATCTTGAATATTCTCCTGAATTAAGAGCCTAGATCCTGCACAACAAACGTGACCCTGGTTGAAGAAAATTCCATTAACTATTCCTTCAACAGCTTCATCAATAGCTGCATCCTCGAAAACTATATTTGCACCTTTGCCACCTAGCTCAAGAGTCGCACTCTTCTTACTCCCAGCAATGGCTTTGGCAATCGCTTTTCCAACGCCAGTTGAGCCAGTGAACGCCACCTTATCTACGTCAGGATGGTTTACCAGAAGCGATCCAGTAGCTCCATCTCCAGTAATAATATTTACAACCCCTGCCGGCAAGCCCGCCTGTTGGCAAACTTCAGCAAATAGGAGCGCTGTGAGCGGTGTGGTTTCCGCAGGTTTCAGAACAACAGTATTTCCAGCTGCAAGAGCGGGTGCAATTTTCCAAGCCAACATAAGCATAGGAAAATTCCAAGGAATTATTTGTACTGCAACGCCATATGGTTTTGGATTTTGCCCAAGGCCAGCATATGAAAGTTTGTCTGCCCAGCCTGCATGATAGAAAAAATGGGCAGCAGCGAGCGGGATATCTGTATCTCTGGTCTCGCGAATTGGCTTTCCATTATCTAAAGTCTCAAGGACGGCGAATTCACGTGTGCGTTCCTGCAAAATCCGGGCAATTTTAAATAAATATTTTCCTCGTTCAGCCGGAGGCATCTTTGACCAAGTTTTTGTAAAGGCACCCCTTGCTGCTGCCACAGCAAGATTTACATCAGCAAGCTCGGCATAGGCGATCTTGCTGAGGACCTCTTCGGTTGCCGGGTTGATGGTGATGAAAGTCTTGCCTGACTTAGGTGCAACAAACTTTCCATTAATAAAAAGTCCATACTCGGATTTAATATCTACGAGCGCAGATGACTCAGGGGCTGGGGCGTATTCGAACTTATTCACATTGCTCATCTCTTAATCAGTCTCATTAATCCAGAGTTACGTAATTTGGGCTAGCGTAATACCCATCGCGCATTTTCATACGCTGCATGAGTAAATCATTAAGCAGAGCGCTGGCACCAATTCGGAAAAGATTTGGGTTGAGCCATTCTGCCCCTGCCACTTCGTTGACCAAAACAAGTTGTTTGATCGCATCTTTAGTAGTTCTGATTCCACCAGCCGGTTTAACGCCAACTCGAACTCCGGTCATTTTGTAGAAATCACGAACTGCTTCGAGCATCACATATACAACAGGAGCTGTTGCAGCAGGCGCAATTTTTCCAGTACTAGTCTTAATAAAGTCTGCTCCAGCTAACATAGCCAGATAGGAAGCTTTGCGGACATTATCCAGAGTCACAAGTTCACCCGTTTCCAGAATTACTTTTAAATGTGCTTTATCGCCGCAAATTTCCTTAATTAATTTAATCTCATCGAAAACTAACCCAAGATTTCCCGCCAGAAAGGCGCCACGATCTATAACCATGTCAATCTCTCCTGCGCCATTGGCAATCGCATCTTTGGTATCTTGAATCTTAACTTCCATACTTGCCCGTCCCGAAGGAAATGCAGTTGCGACTGCGGCCACCGGAATGTTTTTACCGCCACCAGCGTCCAGCGCTTCTCTCGCAATTTTCACCATATCGTTGTAGACACAAATTGCACCAACAGAGGGAACTGTAAGGTCAGTCGGATCCGGATAGACAGCTTTAGCGCAGAGCGCTCTCACTTTTCCAGGAGTATCTGAACCTTCAAGAGTTGTTAAATCAACCATTTGGATTGCTAGATCAATAGCCCAATTTTTGCTCGAAGTTTTAATGCTCCGTGTTGCAAGCATTTCTACACGGACCGAGGCGCCTACCTGATCAACAGCGGGCAGGGCTCTAAGGAATTTTTTTAGAGAGACTTCGCTGTTATCGGTAAGCAGAGTTGAATTCACTGTATAAATCTATCACTCAGGTGTTAGTCCTCGATAAGGCATAAAGTGGCGCCACTAGCAACTGTCTGCCCAACAGCCACTTGTAATTTGGAAATTGTCCCGCGTTTGTGTGCAATTAGTGGCTGTTCCATCTTCATGGCTTCAAGAATAACGATCAGATCGCCAACTTCGACCCGGTGACCATTTGACTTCAGAATCTTGACGACAGTTCCTTGCATAGGGCTCTCCAGAGAATCACCGGCTAGAGCCGTGATTGCATTGCTCTTTACCCGATGGCGCTTTTGAATTGGCTCCGGGGTGTGAAGTAATACTTCGAAGCGATGGCCCTCGACTTCAGCAATAATTTTCTGCGAAGCTGCTTGCGAGTCGGCAGTGCCCTGCTTGAATGAGAACGGTGGAATCTCATTCCTAAATTCATTTTCGATATAACTCGTGTAAACCTTGAAATCCTTGATGAAGTTTGGATCTTCAACTATCGCCCGGTGGAACGGAAGCGCAGTTGCAAGGCCACCGATATCAAACTCCCGCAGGGCTCGCCGAGCTCGCTCGATAGCCTCTTCTCGAGTAGCTGCTGTGATAATCAATTTAGCTAGAAGAGAATCAAAGTGAGAACCAATAGTGTGGCCATGATCAAAGCCAGCATCAATACGAACTCCTGGGCCGGATGGAACTTCCCACTTAGTAATAGTTCCAAGTGAGGGAAGAAAGCCTTTTCCAGGATCCTCGCCATTAATTCTGAACTCAATACTGTGGCCACGAACGACTGGGTCCACAGGATTTATGCTCTGACCATCCGCAATTCTAAATTGCTCCCGAACTAAATCTAAGCCTGTAACTTCTTCACTTACTGGGTGCTCAACTTGAAGTCGAGTATTAACTTCAAGGAATGAAATAGTTCCATCAGAGCCAATTAAAAACTCACAAGTTCCAGCTCCGACGTAGCCAGCCTTTTTCATAATTGCCTTGCTGGAAGAATAAAGTTGAGTAATTTGGGCTTCAGTTAAGAAAGGCGCAGGGGCTTCCTCAATCAATTTTTGATGGCGACGTTGTAAAGAGCAGTCACGTGTGCTTACAACAATTGCGTTCCCCTTGGCATCGATTAAAACTTGAGTTTCAACATGTCTTGGCTTGTCCAAGTAACGTTCAACGAAGCATTCACCACGACCAAAACCGGTAATCGCTTCACGAACTGCGGAAGCAAATAATTCTGGAATCTCTTCAATAGTTTTTGCGACTTTGAGGCCTCGACCGCCACCACCATGTGCCGCTTTTATTGCAACCGGGAGGCCATGTTCCTTGGCGAAAGCAATAATTTCCTCCGGCGAATCGACCGGATCAATTGTTCCGGCGACTAGAGGAGCGCCTACTTCAGCGGCAATTTTTCGGGCTGATACTTTATCCCCCAGCAATCTGATTGCATTTGGGGGAGGGCCAATCCAAATAAGTCCAGCTTTAATAACACGATCAGCAAAATCAGCATTCTCAGAGAGAAATCCATAGCCGGGATGAACAGCATCAGCGCCAGATTTCTTGGCAATTTCAATAATTTTATTCTGGTCTAAATAAGTTTCAGCTGCAGATAACCCGTTAAGCGCGTATGCCTCGTCAGCTGTTGCGACATGCAGGGAGGTTCGGTCCTCATCGGAATAAATAGCGATCGATTTAATTCCATGGTCACGGGCAGCACGGGCCACACGAACTGCGATCTCACCGCGGTTAGCAATCAAAACAACTTTCATGGCGATACCGCCGTTCTTGAGATAGCGCTCCAAGGAAGGCCAAGTGAATTTACAACTCTGCGGAGGAGTGGAAGCGAGAGTCCAATAATGCCTGAAGGGTCGCCTTCGATTCGGCTTATGAAGGGCGCGCTGTAACCATCGAGAGTAAAACCACCAGCTACATTCAGCGGTTCACCCGTCGCAACATAATTTGCTATTTCAGCATCAGTCATCTCGGCAAAAAATACTTTTGAAGTTGAAAGGTCGGTTATTTCAATTTCCTGTTTTGTGTCAATAATGCTGTGTCCGGTATGTAGGTATCCGAAATTGCCCCGCAACTCTTTGCAGCGAGCAGTTGCAACTTCTTCAGTGAGAGGCTTACCTAGAGATTTTCCATTGAATTCAAAGGTGGAATCGCAACCAATAATTAAATGTTCATTTCCTACCGATTTTTTGACGGTATGCGCTTTGAGAATTGCCAGTGCTATTACCATCTCCCGCGGAGCTAAGGAAGCAAGTTTTGGATCGTCCTCATTGACATTACTCACAATTACATCTGCAGAAATTCCACAGGAGTCCAGTAGTTTTTTTCTAGATGGCGAAGCCGATGCCAAAACTACGCTTCGGATATCTGCCATTAGAAACTCTGCCCCCACTTACGCGGAAGGGGTTGTCGAATTTGAGATTTGCGCCAGAGGCTTGCAGTTTCCACCTTTTTAATGACGGGGACAGGAAGGGCAATTTCCAGCGCAGCCAACTCTTCTTCTGATGCAGTTCCATTTAGGATCGTAAATTTTGAATTCACTAGAGTGGAATATTTCCATGTTTGCGTGGCGGCAGTGCAACTCGTTTGTTGCGAAGCGCGTTTAACGCTTTAACAATTTGATGACGCGTCTCTTGGGGTTCGATAACTGCGTCGATAAATCCACGGTCTGCCGCGATATATGGATTTAGTAGAGTCTCTTCATAATCCTTAATCAAGTCTTTTCGAGTTGCATCACCATCTTCGGCTTCAGCAAGTTCTTTTCGGTGCAAAATATTTACTGCGCCCTGCGCTCCCATGACCGCAATTTGCGCGGTTGGCCAAGCCAGATTTACATCAGCGCCAAGGTGCTTGGAGCCCATAACGATATATGCCCCACCATATGCTTTGCGGGTAATAACAGTGATAAGGGGAACGGTTGCCTCGCCATATGCGTAGAGCAATTTGGCTCCGCGGCGAATTATTCCGTTCCATTCTTGCTCCGTTCCAGGTAAGAATCCTGGCACATCCACCAAAGTAATAATTGGGATACCAAAAGCATCACAGGTTCGTACGAAGCGCGCTGCCTTTTCGCTGGCAGCAATATCGAGAGTTCCGGCAAGTGCTTGCGGTTGATTTGCAACTATTCCTACAGAATGTCCTTCAACTCTGCCAAAACCAACCAAAATATTTGGGGCAAATAGCGTATGGACTTCCAGGAAATCTGATTCATCCAAGATGGCTTCAATAAGCGCTTTCATATCGTATGGCTTATTTGGATTATCAGGAATCAGTGAATTTAGAGCGCGGTCGGAAGGTGCTATATCGTTACTTTCGGTTGCAGGTAGTACGGGAGCTTCATCCATGTTATTACTTGGCAAATATGAGAGAAGCGCTTTTGCATAATCAAGGGCATCATCTTCGCTCTCGGCAAGATAATGAGAATTTCCAGTCTTAGTATTGTGCGTGCGCGCACCACCAAGAGCTTCCATTTCAACCTCTTCGCCAGTAACAGCTTTAATAACATCTGGTCCAGTTATGAACATTTGCGAAGTTTGATTCACCATAATCACAAAATCTGTAATGGCCGGAGAGTAAACGGCGCCTCCGGCAGTAGGACCGAGGATTAAGGAAATTTGGGGGATCACACCAGATGCGCGGACATTTCGTTTGAATATTTCGCCGTATTGGCTCAGAGAGGCAACGCCTTCTTGAATTCGTGCACCTCCTGAATCATTTAATCCGACAATCGGAATCCCACTCTTAAGCGCGAACTCCATCACCTTTACAATTTTTTCCCCCACGACTTCGCCAAGACTTCCACCAAAAGTTAAGAAATCCTGCGAGTAAATTGCAATCGGGCGACCATCAACCGTTGCATGGCCAGTTACAACACCATCGCCATAAATTCGATTCTGTTCCATCCCAAAATTTGAAGATCTGTGCCTAGAGAAAGCATCCATCTCGACGAAAGAACCAGCATCTACCAATCGAGCTACTCGCTCTCGTGCCGTTAGCTTGCCCTGGGCGCGACGCTTCTCAATTGCTGCTGGCGTACCAGTCGTTTCAGCAAGCAAGCGACGCCTGCGAAGATCTGCAATCTTTTCCGCTGTTGTACGAATATCATCAGTCACGGTCGTAGGTTACTAGTTCCGTGAGATTATTCCTACATAACTAATGAAACGAGTATGAAGCCAGTGAAGCCAGAGTTGTTAGATGCGAAAGCTATAACAGAGGCGTTACCTAATAGTTACTGGCGGGTATCGGTCTTTGATGAGGTCGATTCAACTCAGAATAAATTACGCGATTCAATTCCAAAGCACGGGGATTTAATTACTGCTGAGTACCAAAGCTCGGGTCGTGGCCGGCTTGATCGAACTTTTCTTGCAAAAAAATATAGCGCTCTCCTTTTTTCATTTTATGTTGAGCCAAAAATCAAAATCGAGGAAATTGGATACTTGTCCCTATTGGTGGGCTCCGGCGTCGCGCAAGTGTTAAATGAAATAGTAGGTTCGCAATTGTTTAAATGTAAATGGCCGAATGACATTGTCTTCGGTGAAGCAAAAATCGCCGGCCTCTTAGCTGAGAAAACTAAAAACGGTGTCATAGTTGGAATTGGTATCAATGTCTCAACAATTCAAGCAGACTTACCAGTTCCAAATTCTTCATCAATATATGTTGCGAGCGGCAAGTTGGTAAATAGAAATGATCTTCTCGTTCATCTCCTAAATAAGCTGAGCCAGGACCTTCAAAAGTGGGAGAGTGGCGAGGAGTTAATTACTTCCTACCGGAATCTGAGCGCAACATTGGGTCTTGCGGTCCGAGTTGAACATCCCGATGGAAGAAGAACTCAGGCAATGGCGGTTGACATTGATAGCACTGGCGCGCTCGTCTTAGACAGTGGTGAGACCGTTACAGTTGGAGATGTGGTACATCTACGCAGTAACCTTTCTTAGTGAGCTTTCCTAAAGTCGGAGTAATCGGTGCTGGCCAACTTGCGCGAATGATGGCTATCCCAGCAAATGATCTGGGAATTAATTTTAAAGTTTTTGCAGCAATTGCAGATGATTCTGCCGCGCAAATTACAAACTTTACCTTGGGAGATTTCACCGATACTCAATCCGTATTGGCTTTTGCTAGTGACTGTGATGTTTTAACTTTCGAGCACGAATTAATTCCACAAAACATAATTAAGGCCGTTGAGGCGACTGGCACCAAAGTTTATCCCCGGTCAGACTCCTTCATTTATTCGCAAGATAAGTTAAAAATGCGGGAAAAGATTACTGAATTAAATTTGCCAAGCCCAAAATGGCAGAAATATGACGGCGGTGCAATTGAGATTAGCTTTCCTCTTATCGCAAAATTGCCTTCAGGTGGGTACGACGGCCGTGGGGTATTTGTCATAAATTCAGCTTATGAATTAACAGAACTTCATAAAGAAACCGGCATCCTGCTTCTTGAGGAGAAACTAAATTTTGATTACGAAATATCGGTCATGGCTGCCAGATCTCCACACAATCAGGCGTGTACTTGGCCGGCAACATTGACTATTCAAACGAATGGGATTTGTACTTCAACGATAACGCCAGCCCCGGAAATATCGGATGAACTGGCCAGAAAAGTTCAAGCAGCAGCGCTAGAGATTTCTGCTGGTATTTCATTGGTAGGAGTTATGGCTGTTGAAATGTTTATTGTTGGAAATGATTTTTACATAAACGAATTAGCGCTTCGTCCCCATAACTCAGGGCACTGGACAATAGAAGGCTCACAGACAAGTCAGTTCGAACAGCACTTTCGAGCAATATTGGATCTACCGCTGGGAAGCACGGAAATGCGTACTTCGTATGCCGTTGTCGGAAATGTTTTGGGTGGAGAGAAGAGCGATATGTATCGTCCCTATCTTCACTTGATGGCTCGTACACCAGAATTAAAGTTTCATCAGTATGGAAAGGAAGTTAAGCCTGGACGCAAGATTGGTCACGTTACATTATGCGGCGAAAACCTTCTACAATTACAACTTGAAGTTAACCATGCTGTCGACTACATGAATGGAGTGATTGATGAGTGATGTAGCCATAATCATGGGATCAGATTCAGATTGGCCGATAATGGAAGATGCGGCAAAAATTTTGGAGGTTCTCGGAATTTCTTATTCAGCACAAGTTATTTCAGCGCACCGAATGCCTCTTGAAATGGTGGAATTCGCACAGAGTGCTAAGAACAAGGGATACAAAGTCATAATCGCTGGTGCTGGCGGCGCAGCGCATCTGCCCGGAATGGTTGCCTCGCTTACGATTTTGCCTGTTATCGGGGTGCCAGTTGCCTTGAAAAACTTAGATGGTATGGATTCATTACTTTCGATCGTTCAAATGCCGGCTGGAATTCCAGTTGCAACTGTGGGAGTCGGTAATGCCAAGAATGCTGGACTACTCGCAGCACGAATTCTTGGAATTAGTGATGACAGGGTCTGCGCTAAAGTGAGTGAAGAACTTGTGAAAATTAATACCGAAGCCAAAGCAAAAAGCGCAAATTTATCTTCGCGGCGTAATCAAAAAACAGGTTTTTAGTTTCGAGCCGCATATTCGATAGCCGGACAGCGATCCATGACGGTATATAGCCCTGCCTTTTTAGCCCGATTTATTGCATCGACATCAATTACGCCCAACTGCAGCCAAACAGCTTTGGCGCCAATAGCTATCGCTTCGTCTACAACTTTTCCCACTAAATTAGAGTTTACAAAACAATCCACTACATCCACTGAAACCGGAATCTGTGCGAGCGATTTGAAGCCCTCCTCACCGTGTACTACTTCTGCTTTTGGATAGACCGGAATTATTTTGTGTCCTTTATCTTGGAGTACTTTTGCCACATCAAATGCCGCACGATCGGGATTGTTACCAAGTCCAACAATCGCCCAAACCTTGAATCCAAGGACCAAATCGATAATTTCTTTCTCGTTAATTGGTTCGTCCCAACGCTCGGAATTTCCATCCTGCAGCTACCCAGGCGTCACGGTCCAAAGCATTTCTGCCATCGATTATTACCGGAGATGCAACTAAGGATTTCATTTTTAGTGGATCTAATTCACGATAAATTTTCCACTCAGTTAAGTGCAGTACCAAATCTGCACCTCCCAGTGTTTCTTCGATGCTTTCGCAGTAATTTAGCGCTGGGAATCGTTTCTTGGCAGGAGCAATTGCCTTCGGATCATGGACCGTAACTTTTGCACCAGCCGCCGCAATTTGGGCAGCGATATCTAAGGCTGGGGAATCGCGAACATCGTCACTGTCAGGTTTAAATGCTGCGCCAAGAACCGCAATTGATTTTCCTGTTAAGTCTTGTGACAAATCTTTTCGTACCAGTTCAATAACTCTCTGTCGGGCACGCAAGTTAATTGAATCAATTTCGCGCAGAAACTCTAGAGCTTGATCCGCACCCAGCTCGCTAGCTCGTGCCATAAATGCTCTAATATCTTTAGGTAAACAACCGCCGCCAAATCCAATTCCTGCTTGTAAGAAGCGACTACCGATTCTTGGATCATAGCCAATTGCCTCTGCTAAAACGGTGACGTCGCCGCCAGCAGCTTCACAAATCTCGGCCATGGCATTAATAAAAGAAATTTTCGTGGCAAGAAAAGAATTCGCCGCAACTTTAACAAGTTCAGCGGTAGGCAAATCAGCTCGCACCCATGGGGTTTTCGCTTCAAGATTAGTTCGATAAATTTCTTTTAATGTATTTTCAGCCGCATCGCTTGTGACTCCAACAACTAATCGATTTGGCCGCAATGTATCTTCAACCGCGAATCCTTCACGCAAGAACTCGGGATTCCATGCTAGATCTGCTTCTGGATTAATTCGCAATAATTTCTCGCGAAGCCGAGCAGCAGTTCCTACTGGAACGGTAGATTTACCAACTACGAGGGATCCTGGTTTACAAATTGGGGCAATGGCCTCCAGGGCAGCATCTATATATTGGAGGTCGGCTGCCAAGGAATTTTCCAGCTGAGGAGTTCCCACGCAGATGAAATGAACATCTGCATCGGCGATGGAATTGAAATCTGTACTGAAGGTGAGGCGCCCCGAGGAAATCTCTTTTTGGAGTAGTTCTTGGAGATCTGGCTCGTAAAATGGAATTTTGCCCGATGCCAACGCTGAAATTTTAAGCGCATCAACATCGATGCCAACAACCTCAAACCCCATGGACGACATGCAGGCAGCGTGCGTTGCACCTAGGTACCCAGTACCAATTACGGAAACTTTAAGCTTCATTTGTCGGATACTAGTCCGAGGTAACGCTACCGTTGGAGATATGAATCAGGTTTCAGAGGCTTTAACGGGGATTTCGGTCATTCTGCCCATCCTGAACGAGGAAAATAACCTCGGAGAAAGCGTTCGCGCGATTTTAAACCAGAAATATAGCGGCAATTTTGAAGTGATCTTGGCTCTTGGGCCATCGAAGGACCGCACCAATGAAATTGCAAAGCAACTAGCTAGCCAAGATTCTCGAGTTATCTTGGTGGAAAACTCAACAGGTCGTACAGCAGATGGGTTAAACGTTGCAATTGCCAAAGCAAAATATCCTATTATTTCTCGGATTGACGGACATTCGGAAATTTCTGAAACTTACTTATCTCAAGCAGCTAAATTACTTAGCGAAACTGGTGCGGTAAATGTTGGTGGAATTATGTCGGCGGTTGGCAAGAACAACTTTGAAAAAGCTGTTGCGACAGCAATGCGCTCGACACTTGGTGTTGGGTCTTCTCGTTTTCATACCGGAGGCAAAGCAGGGCCATCGGATACTGTCTATCTCGGAACTTTTAATAAGTCTGCACTTCTCGCCGTGGGTGGATATGACGAGCGATTCACTAGAGCCCAAGACTGGGAATTAAATTTTCGGCTTCGCAAAAACGGAGGAGTCATCTGGTTTGACCCATCCCTAGTTGTGACATATAGACCAAGATCAACGCTGAAGGCTCTAGCTAAACAATATTTTCAATATGGAACTTGGCGCCGAGCTGTATCTAGAAGCCACAAAGGAAGTGTAAATTTACGTTATTTAGCCCCACCAATCGCAGTGGCAGTAAATGCTCTTTCAATTATTTTAGGTTTTACTTTTTCATTTTGGTTCTTTCTTCCACTAACCGGCTATCTAGCTGCAATTCTTTTAGGTTCATTTATAATCGGAAAATCTTTGGCAGAAAAAATAACTCTTCCTGCAGTATTGGCCACCATGCATATGGTTTGGGGCGCTGGCTACCTTTCATCGCCAAAAAAATTAAAAGTAGAATTATCTTCACAAGCGGTATGAAACGTTTCATTCTTGCGCTAATTATTTTCTCTTTAGCCGTGCCGGCTTACGCTGAGTTGGAATCACCAGTGACTCTAGACTCGCCCGCGCAATCCCTAGTACCAAAGCGATTCATCTTTAAGGGAGCAGGATACGGACACGGAGTTGGACTTAGCCAGTATGGCGCAAAGGGCCAGGCACTTGAGGGAAGAAGTGCAACGGAAATCCTAAATTACTATTTTCCTGATGCTCAAGTGGCGCCAGTTTTGGATTCTACGACAGTCAGCGTGAACATAGCCCACCAAGTTTCGGAGCTGAAACTTTCACTTGCTGCCGGAGATTATTTTACTCTCAACAACGAGGGAATGGAGGAGATGGCTCTTCAGGGAAATTCCGAACTCAATTTTGAGATCAATGGAAAATTGATTGCGGGTCCAGTAGGCAGTGCAAAAATTTGGGTAATTAAATGGAACAACCCGGCTTCCGTAGTGTCGCTAGTTAATGGCAGAAGGGAGATAAAACTCAACCATGGCTACATTCAGTTGAAATCGGTTAAAGCAAAAGGCATCGGCCGGCGAATTGAAGCGACAAATTTGCTACGACTGCATGATGAATATTTATACGGGATTGCTGAAGTCCCATCTTCGTGGCCTCGGGCGGCGCTGGAAAGTCAGGTGATTGCTTCGCGCACTTATGCCCTGATGCGGATGAAGAATATTAAAAAGGCATGTGATTGCCACGTCTATAACTCTAAATATGATCAAGCTTTCGTTGGATATGCCAAGGAGGGCGAGGCAAGGTATGGCGAGCTCTGGAAAGCTGCGGTAGATGCAACGGCAACAGACTCCGATCACGGATTGGCAATAACAGTTGACCAACATCCAATTAGAGTTTTTTTCTCATCTTCAACTGGCGGGATGACTCAAACCGCCTTTGACGTGTGGGGGACTCATATCCCACACTTACTAAATATTGCCGATCCATGGAGTGTGGACCCAACAATAAATAAGAATTATGCAAGTTGGCGGAAGAAAGTTTCACAGAAGGCAATGGCCAGGGCCTTTGGCTTGATGGATATTGCAAGGTATGAAATTACCGAGCGTTCGGCTTCAAATAGCGTTCTCTTCATAACTGGGTTTTCGAGTGACGGCGCAGCAAAAACTTTGCCGGTAGGGCTCTTTAAGACTGCAGTTAAGTTGCCTTCCTCTTGGTTCGATTTACCGCCTAAAGCCGAGGCACCTGAAACGCAAACTCCTGAAACGCAAACTGCAACGTCGCCTTAGAATTAATTTTAGCTAGTTTGCATGGAGAGCTGAATTTAGTCCGCCCCAACTACCAGTTTTGGGAAGGGCTTCAAGAGCACCGGTTTGTGAATTGCGGCGGAATAACAAATTATTTGCACCCGATAGCTCACTTGCCTTAACAATCTCGCCATCTGGCAAAGTTATTTTAGATCCGGCAGTTATATATGTTCCCGATTCAACAACACAGTCATTTCCAAGAGAGATACCTATTCCAGCATTGGCGCCCAGCAGGCATCGTTCGCCAATTGAGATTACTTGCTTGCCACCACCACTTAGCGTTCCCATGATTGATGCGCCGCCGCCAATATCACTGCCGTCGCCAACAACAACGCCTGCGCTAATTCGACCTTCAACCATTGAATTACCTAAAGTTCCGGCATTGAAATTAACAAACCCCTCATGCATCACAGTTGTTCCACTTGCTAGGTAGGCCCCAAGCCGCACGCGATCAGCATCTGCAATGCGCACTCCCTCTGGAACTACGTAATCGACCATGCGAGGAAATTTGTCTACGCTCAACACGGTAAGAGCTCCGTACTTTGCGCGAAGTTTGGGCGCTACTGAAGTAAATGTTGACACAGCGCATGGCCCCGCCGATGTCCAGACCACGTTATTGAGAATTCCAAAGAGGCCATCTAAAGATTGACCATGAGGTTTAACAATACGATGGGAAAGTAGATGAAGTCTTAAGTATGCATCTGCTACCGATTGCGGTGCAGTATCTAAATTAATTTCAATTGCAACTGCGGATCTGACAACATCCCGGAGCATGTCAGTTCCCGCGAATTCTGATAAATTGGGTCCGGTAGTTTCGGCGAGCTTCCCGAGCCCTAATGAGGCAAACCAGACATCGAGAACTTCGCCCGCACTAGTAGTCGTGGCAATTCCAAATCCAAAGGCGCTTCTCATGAGATAACGCTACCAAAGCTAATTAACTACTAGACTTCATTTATTATGCGAATAGCCGTTTATTGCTCAGCATCAAGAAATATTGAGCAAAAGTTTATCGATCTGGCCTTTGATGTTGGCGTTGCTATCGCACAAAGCGGGGCGGATCTTGTCTGGGGCGGCGGGCAAATTTCAATGATGGGTTCTGTGGCTAAAGGAGCTCGAAATAACGGAGCAGAAACTTTTGGTGTGATTCCTGAGAAACTCGTCTCGATAGAATTTGAAGATCCAGAAAGTACCAAGATGCATGTGGTCTCTGATATGAGAACCAGAAAAGCTAAAATGGAGGAACTTGCCGACGCTTTCATTATGTTGCCCGGTGGCATCGGAACTCTTGAGGAATTCTTTGAAATTTGGGTTGGCCGTAAATTGAATTACCACGATAAGCCAGTAGTGGTATGTGATCCATATGGAACTTTTGCTCAATTACAAACTTCGCTAGATTATTTAAGCGAGCTCGAATTTATTGGCTCACCATCAAACCAATTAGTGGCCTGGTGCAATGATATTCCAAGCGCAATCCAAGCCTGTACTCCCTAGTCAGCATTTTAAGACTTAAAAAGTAGAAGCAGGGCAGGTAACCTTGGCATATGGGCGCAATCTCAGAACTTCTAGCTAGCTTGCCTGAGGAGGAGCGATTTATTTTGACCATGCATTACATCCGTTCGATGTCAGCAAATGAGATTGCAGAGAGTCTTGGAGTGCCAGAACGAGCAGTTCAGAGCGTTATCATGAGTGGGAAGTCTCGTCTACTTTCCGCGTTAAATCAGGGCCAATAGCGCTCTTTTTTCAATTTCCGTTCAGGCATGCTTTTGCGAGATACTTAGCCACTGCATTTAGAAATGCACGAGTCATAAATTTGTCCCCGTTTGATTTATAAAGGAGTAAAACATGGCAGCCATGAAACCTCGTACTGGAGATGGACCCATGGAAGTATCAAAGGAAGCTCGCAGTTTTGTGATGCGAATCCCATTGGAAGGTGGCGGCCGACTAGTTGTCGAGCTAAATGTCGAGGAAGCCACAAATTTAAGCAATGCGCTTCAGGCAGCAGTTTCTCTAGTCAAGAAATAATTAGACTTTTCTAATCGAGTTAGCCAATAACCGTGAAGCTTGCGCCAAAAATTGATTGCGTCCAACGGTCACAATTAGATTTTCGAGGCTTTACCGGGATCGCACTCCCGCTAGATATGCCAGAAAATGGCGAGGGCTTAATAATTGGGCATCGCAAGCTTGTCAGCCAAGTGGAAAAATACTTTGGCCTGGACTTGGGCAAGCAGTTACAAATGTGGCCTGATGCTACTGGCAAGGCTGGAGAATTAATTGAAATCCCTGTGGATGGCAACGGGGGAAAATTAACCAGAATTTATCTAGTTGGAGTTGGCAAAAATACCCCAAGCGATCTACGCAAGGCTGGGGCTAGCTTGGCTCGGAAAGTTAAAAACTCTGGCGCCATAATTTTAAACGGCCTAACAAAGACCAGTGAAGGCGCTCGAAGTCATAGCATTTCTCTAATTCTTGCAAGTTATTCTTGGTCTCAAAAAAGCCCGCCGCCCAATGAGCTAAAACCTGCGCAATTTATTCTGGTTGGGGCCTTTGCGAAAGAGATGGCAAGCGCTAAATCTCTTGGATACGGAGTTTGGCGAGCGCGAGATTTAATTCATACGCCATCAAATATTAAGAACCCTCTCTGGATAGCCCAGGAGGCAAAAAAATTGGTAAAAAAAGTTGACTCACCTGCGCTAAAGATAGAGATAAAGAGCGGCTCCGACTTAGCTAAATTTGGCGGATTAATCGCAGTTGGAAATTCATCACCAAAACCTGGCCCAAGATTGGTACAGCTTTCCTATGCGCCAAAGGGATCTAAAAATTGGCCCCACGTTGTGTTGGTGGGCAAAGGAATCACCTTTGACACAGGCGGTGTTTCATTAAAGCGACCATATGAATCAATGATCGGCATGAAAACCGATATGGCGGGAGCGGCAGCAGTTCTTGCGACCGTAATTGCAATTGCCGAAATGGGGACTGCAGCGCCCAGAGTGCGAGTCACTGGACTCTTAATGTGCGCCGAGAATTCGCTTTCGGCTACGGCTCCACGACCTTCTGATGTCATAACTCAGTTTGGCGGAACGAGCGTTGAGATAATAAATACAGATGCCGAAGGAAGACTGGTATTGGCTGATGGCTTGGCTTACGCGGATGCTGAATTGGCTCCCGATTATTTAATAGATATCGCAACGCTGACCGGAGCTGCTTCACTCGGCCTTGGCCGACAATATGCAGCGATGTATACCCGAGATAACAAATTGGCTAAAGAGCTCCACGAAGTTGGCGAGCGCATTGGCGAGCGGGTCTGGCAGATGCCTCTAGTCGATGATTACAAAATTGCGCTCGCAAGTGACATCGCCGATTTAAATCACACGGCCGAGAAACCTGATTTCAGTGGCGGGTCAATCACAGCTGCTCTATTCCTAGAACATTTCGCAGGAGATAGGAGATGGGTGCACCTAGATATCGCCGGACCAGGACGTTCTGAGAGTGATTCTGGAGAAAATCCAAAAGGCGCTACTGGTTTTGGCGTAAGACTGCTGACGGAATGGTTAACTTCGATATGACAACAAATGGTGCTGTTCCGACCAGGCGAGGGGATATGGCGGCATTTGCCGAAAACTATCCGCACGAAGATTTCTTCATGCAGCAGGCTCGCAATAATGGTGCCGAAATTGCCGCAGAAGATCCCACAGTTGGCGTTGGTGGCTTAATTAATTTTCTTACCGGACTTATTTCGGCAAAATCTATCGTTGAAATTGGTACCGGTTCTGGCGTAAGCGGGCTCTGGATATTTAATGGCGCCTCCAGTGATGCAACATTTACATCAATAGATTCTGAACGAGAACATTCTGCTAATGCCAAAGAAATTTTTGAAGTAGCTGGTATTTCTGCCCAAAGATTCAGACTAATCACAGGAAATATTATTGAAATCGTCGGAAAATTGGCCGATTCAAATTATGATCTAATGATTGTGAGATCTCCGATGGACATGGTTGATGTTGTGCAAGAAAGCTTTCGGCTCTTAAAAGAGGATGGTGTTCTATTAATTGATAACGCTCTCGATGGGGGAAAGGTCGTTGATCCAACGCAACGTGACTTCCAGACAATAGCAAGGCGCGATTCTATTAAGGCGATTAAAGAGGATTCCAGATGGAGTTCAACGATTCTGCCTATTGGCGGCGGCGTACTTGTCGCCCGGAAAATTTAATTAGGAGTAAAAGTGAGTTCGCAAGATAATTCAAATCTTCCTGACACCCCATGGTGGGTATCTGAACATCCAGTGATAACCGCTCAGGATATAAAAAAGCGAAATACTCGAAGCGTAGGTTTCGGAATTGCAATAACGATGGCGATTATCGCTGGCGTTGTCGGAAGCGTTGTCGGTCGAACTTCTGCAAATTTGGATTCTAGGACTAATTTAGTCGCAACCAAGAGCGTAATAGAGCGCAAGCCAGATTCAATTGCTGGAATTGCTGCTCGGGTTTCTCCTTCAGTTGTTTCCATAGAAGTTCGTAGCGGAAATACCGGCGGAACTGGATCAGGTTTCTTTTTAGATAGCGTTGGCCATATTTTGACCAACAACCATGTGATTGCCTTAGCTGCGACTAGCGGCGCCAAGATCACCGTCAATTTGGCGAATGGCAAGAATTACGATGCCGTGTTAATAGGTCGCGATATATCCTATGATCTAGCGGTAATTAAAATCGCAGTAACAGATGCTCCTGCGCTCCAGCTTGGTGATAGCGATAAAGTTCAGGTCGGAGATGGCGTGATCGCAATTGGATCACCTCTTGGATTAACAGGAACAGTCACTTCGGGAATTATCAGCGCAAAAAATCGCCCGGTCACATCAGGTAATGGCACCAGCGAAAGTTCATTTATCAATGCTCTCCAAACGGATGCTGCAATAAATCCAGGAAATTCCGGCGGTCCACTTGTAGACCTCTCTGGCGCGGTAATAGGAATTAATTCGGCAATTGCCACCACAGGTTCATCATTTGGCGGACAGAGCGGATCGATTGGGTTAGGTTTTGCAATTCCTATCAACCAAGCTCGGAAAACTGCAGATCAACTGATAAATAATGGCAGTTCTACATATCCAATTATGGGCGTCTCCCTTGATACGCGTTTTACTGGCACAGGAGCAAAGGTTGCTACAGGACTTGGCTCGGTGTCGCCTGGCGGACCGGCAGCTGGGGCCGGCATCCAACCCGGAGATGTAATTATTGAAATCGATGGGAAATCGATTAGCTCACCCAATGAAGCGATAGTAAGCATCCGTTCGCACAACGTGGGCGATACGATAAAAGTAAAAATTCAGCGCGATAGTCTCACTAAAGTAGTTTTACTCAAACTCATAGCCGCGAAGTAGCCAGAGTAGCTATAGGATTCGTAAATGTTCGGAATAGGTGGTGGCGAGTTTGCGGGGCTAATTTTAATTGCCCTGATTCTTGTTGGCCCAGATAAATTGCCCCAATTCTCACGCGACTCGGCTGCCTTTATCCGCAAAATTCGAGATCTTGCTCAAGTTGCCACAAAAGAGCTGAAGGAAAATTTGGGGCCAGGCTATGAGGATTTACAGGTAGCAGATCTTCACCCTAAGAAATTTATTAGCAAACACATAAACGAAGTTCTGGCCGAACCTGCCGCTGAACTTGAAGAGTTTAAGAAATCTGTGAAGATTGATCCAGACTTATTATGAGTAAGAATGACGATGTAATAGCGAAAATCCACCAAGCCTTGCAAGGCGTTTCTGACCCAGAACTCCATCGCCCGCTCCCCGAACTTGGCATGGTGAAGTCAGTTGAATTTAACAATGGCACAGCTCTCATAACTATTCTCTTGACAATTTCGGGCTGCCCAATGCGAGATCGATTACAAAAAGATATTTCAGATTCTCTTGAACCAATCGAAGAAGTGAAGTCACTAGATTTAACTTTTGGTGTCATGAACGAAGAAGAGCGAAACAGCGTAAAGAAACTTTTAAGAGGCGGAAAAGAGAAATTTATTCCATTTGCCCAACCAGATTCTTTGACTCGCGTGATTGGCATAGCATCCGGTAAAGGCGGTGTTGGAAAATCTTCTGTAACTGTTAATCTTGCAGTTGCGGCTGCTCGCAAAGGGCTGAAAGTTGGAATTTTGGATGCCGATATTTATGGCCACTCTGTTCCAAGGCTGATGGGAATTGTTGGTAAACGCCCGACAGCTATTGATCAAACTTTTATTCCGGTTGAAGCCCATGGCGTAAAAGTTGTTTCGATGGAAATGTTTAAACCCGAACGCGAAGATGCCGTTGCATTTCGTGGGCCAATGCTCCACAAAGTTTTGGAACAATTACTAAGTGATGCATATTGGGGAGATCTTGACTTACTTCTCTTGGATCTTCCACCAGGAACGGGCGATATCGCAATCTCACTTGGTCAACTACTCCCAACTTCAGAAATAATTGTCGTCACAACGCCACAAATTGCCGCTGCCGAAGTTTCCGAGCGCGCGGGTCGTATCGCTCATCAGCTTAAGCAGCACATTATTGGTGTCATTGAAAATATGTCTGAATCGCCCTGCCCATCGTGCCGGGAGCCAATTTCAATATTTGGAGCTGGTGGCGGGCTTGAAACAGCTCGTCGATTATCAAGTTTGGTTGGAGCCGATGTCTCAATGATTGGCCAGATTGCATTCACTCCAGCTCTTCGAGAGGGTGGAGATATCGGTCAGCCCATTGTTATTAGCGATCCAACATCACCCGTTAGCGAGGCCTTTGCAGCAATCGTTGAAAAGTTAATTTTGCGCCCGAAGTCGTTAGTGGGAGTGAGGCTCTCGGTCTCCTAACATCACCTAAGATTGGGCCATGAAAAAGCCACCAGTCAAGAGCATTAATACGGTGGCCAGGAGATTAGTAGGGCGAAGTGATCTTGCTTTAGAGCGCAAGAGTATTCGTGAATCTTTAGTTTCGGTTGCTGGCTTGATTGGCTGTCCCGTGCGTTATCAAGGTGGACATGAAATCGGCAGACTCATAGATTTGGTGGTAAGACACGGCGATGATTCTTATCCGCCAGTTTCTGGTTTAATCGTGAAAGTTGGACACAATAAATCCTTTATAGATGGCGCGAGAATCTCAAAACTAACTCAGAGCGAAATTCAACTATCTAGTGCGCAGGTAAATTTAACTGAATTTACTAGGCGCGAGGGAGAATCACTTTTAGAGGCAGATGTTTTGGATCATCAAATAGTTGATGTAAATGGCCTTCGAGTTGTACGTTCATCAGATCTCTATTTGGCACCATTAGATCGAGAGATTCGCGTAGTAGGAGTGGATATTTCTTTTAAGGCTTTTATTCGGCGAATTTTTCCGGGAGCACTTGGTCGTGGACCAATTCCAGAACACGTTATCGACTGGTCAAATATGGCGTCACTTGCCCATGGAACAGGCGTGGTCAAGTCAACCGAATCACGGGCGGCACTTCAACAATTGCGTCCAGCAGACCTTGCTGACTTGATTGAAGATTTAGCAGGGCGCGAACGCAGCGCTCTTATTGAGATGCTAGATCCCGAGCTTGCCGCAGATGCGCTCGAGGAAATGCGTGATGATGAGCTGCAAGGCTTGCTTAGGGGATTGCCATCAGAGCGTTCGGCCGAATTAATTTCAAAGATGGAGCCCGATGAAGGCGCTGAGGTGTTACGTGATTTAGATGATGATCACCGCGAGAGTATTTTTGTTGAAATGGATAATTCAGTTGAAAGGCAACTTCGTAAGCTTGTAGAGTTCGATGAAACGCTGGCGGGTGGCATCATGACAACTCATATGCTCATTACTCATGAGGGTGACACCGTTTCCTCCGCACTTAAATTACTGGTCCGAAATAAGAGACGAGATATCTCAGACGGTGTTGTCGTGGTCGATGCGAAAGGTAAATTATTGGACCATATTCAAATTATCGAATTAATCGCAGCCAAATCCAGCGCCACTCTTTCGACATTGATTGGACCACCATTTCCAACTGCGATAAATATTAATACTCGACTTGATGAGGTTATTGTTGAATTTGCAAAAAACCGTGGTTCCTCAATTATCGTTGTAGATGAGAAAAACAAACCCGTCGGTAGAATCCTGGCTGATGATTTAGTTGATGCCCTAGCGGCCACTTCTGATTCTTCAGGTTTTGCGCAAGGCAGCAGCGTTCTCTAGTGGCAACTAAACAGAGTATTTCACCTAAAAAGATCCGTATTGCGGCGTTACTTGCTGTCATGGGTCCCGGATTGATAGCCGGACTATCTGATGATGATCCTGCAGGTATCGCGACCTATTCGGTACTTGGGGCAGATTATGGATATCAACTTCTCTGGGTACTTGTTGCTTCAACTGCGGCGCTCATTATTTTTCAAGACCTCGGGGCGCGTATCGGGGTTGTTACTCGACAAGGAATGATTGGCCTGATTCGTCAAAAATACGGCGCGAGGTCGGGAACGCTAAGTGCAGTGGCTCTCATTATTGCCAATGTCGGAACTATGACCGCCGAGTTCGCCGGCATTGCAGCCGCTGGTCAATTATTTGGGCTTAGTAAATATCTAAGTGTTCCGATAGCAGGACTTGCTGTTTCGTTTTTAGTACTTCGTAACTCATTTGCCAAAATTGAGAAAGTCTTCTTCTTAATCTCTGGCGTCTTTCTTGCCTATGTCATTGCTGGGTTTATGGCACACCCTGATTGGGGCAGTGCAATTCGGGGCGCAGTTGTGCCAACAATGCCTTTTACGCAAGATGCGGTGTTCATAGCAACGGCCACTTTCGGTACAACTCTCGCTCCATGGGGGCTCGCTTTTATCCAGTCTTATGCCGTGGATAAACGGCTAACTCGCGATGATCTTAAACTTCTACGGATTGATGTTTGGACTGGCTCGTTACTGACCGGCATTATTGGTTTTTTCGTTATCGTCACGTGCGCTGCGACTTTGCATAAGAACGGAATTAAAATTACGAGCGCAACAGATGCTGCTCAAGCCCTTGAGCCTTTAGCAGGAACGCTAGCTAAAGAATTATTTGCCTTTGGGCTTATTGGTGCCGCGCTGCTTGCTGCTTCCATATTGCCTTTGTCTACCGCCTACTCTGTTAGCGATTTAACAGGGCGCCCCGCCGCTCTAGATGATAGTCCCCGCGAAGCTCCGCTATTTTATGCAACATTTGGCGCAATTACTTTGATTAGCGCAATTCTGATTTTGATTCCTGGGGCACCATTGATAAAGATTCTGGTATTCACGCAGATTCTAAATGCCGTTCTACTTCTTCCTCTCTTGATCTATATGTATGGTATTTCTAAAGATGAAATGCTAATGGGTGAATTTGTCTCAACGAATTTATTGCGCACGATTTACCTAGTAATTATTGCAATTGTTGCCTTCGCGGTTTGCTGCATGCTCTGGTTTACCTTTAATTAATGAAAGTACATGACCATACCGCGATCCCCGCGGCCAAAGACCTCGGCTTATTATCCCTTGGGGTTATCGGAGTTGGCACTTCTGGACCAGTAATTGCAGCGAGCATAATGCCAGTTCCTTCTTTAATTTTCTGGCGTAACCTCGGCGGTGCTTTGATAATGGCACCATTCGCCTTGAAAAATCAAGAGTGGAAAACACATGAGGAGAAACGAGCAATACTTTTATCTGCGGCAGCAGGGTTCTTGCTTGCTCTTCACTTTATTTGTTTTTTTCTGGCAATGCGCCTAACTACAGTTGCCGCCGGGACTGCACTTGCAGCGCTTCAGCCAATTTTTACCGCAGTCTATTTCAAATTCCGAGGTGGAATTATTCCTCGGCGCGCTTGGAGCGGAATGGCAATTGCATTTCTTTCGGTATTGCTAATTACTGGAATCGACTTTCAGGTCAGCTTGCGTAATTTTTCTGGTGACCTTCTGGCGCTAGTTGGTGCAGCGCTTGCAGCGGGTTATATGCTGATTGGATCAAAAGCGCAGCAGAGCCTTTCCACTTCGACGTACACCAGTGTTTGCTATTTAACCTGTGCTGCAACGACTTTGCTTGTTGCAATTTTCACTGGAAGTGAAGTTCTTCATTTCCAGGCGAGACAGTGGTGGCTTGTGCTCGCCCTTATTCTTGGAGCTCAATTTTTGGGCCATACTATGTTCAATATGGCCCTTCGGCGTGTCTCTCCAGTTATTGTTGCGCTAATCGTTTTCTTTGAGGTCCCCGTTAGCGCCCTAATTGCATTTTTTTGGCTCAACCAAGTTCCACCTGCAGGAATAATTCCAGGAATAGTTGGATTACTAATAGGTTGTGGAATATTTATCTCTAGAGCAAAGGTCGTGCCAATAAATGATTGATCTACATACTCATTCAAATGCAAGTGATGGAACTGATACTCCGGGTGAATTGATAAATATGGCACATGCAGCAGGGCTAACTGTCTTGGGACTGATGGACCATGACACTGTTGCGGGTTGGCAAGAGGCGGTTCAGTATTTACGACCAGGACTCTCCCTTGTTTTAGGGTCTGAAATTTCATGTGAAACCGAGGATGGCATAAGCGTGCACATGCTCGGCGCGCTCTTTGATCCAGAATATAAACCTTTAATGGATGTGTTGGCTAAGACTCGGGAGAGCCGCTACGGGCGAATGGAGCGAATTGTCGGACGCCTAAATGACGCTGGCGTCGAAATCTCGATGGCCGAGGTTTATGCCCAGCTTTCGGAAGGAGCGACATTGGGTAGACCACACCTTGCCGATGCGATGGTTCTTAAAGGAATTGTTAAAAACAGAGAGGAGGCCTTTAATTTATATTTGAGTAACAGTTCAAAATTTTATGTTCCCCATTATGCGCCAACGCCCGTAGAAGCCATTTCATTAATAAAGGCAGCAGGTGGAGTCGCGGTAATAGCCCACCCATTAGCCTCACTTCGAGGGCGAATAGTTTCCGTTGAAAGTTTCAAAACCATGGTCGAGGCTGGGATGGATGGAATTGAAGTTTCACATCGCGATCAAACTCCTGAAGCTCAAGAATTACTTCGAGGAATTGTGGCGGAGTATGGCATCATTGCTACGGGATCAAGTGATTATCACGGCAACGGAAAATTAAATCAGTTAGCTGAGTTCACGACAAAGCCGGAAGCTTTCGAAGCCTTGGAAGCTCGAGCAGATAAGCGAAGGGTGGTTCGAAAGTGAAAGATATCCTTCTTATTTCGTCCGCAACTTTTGGCATGCAAGCATTTGTAACACTTTTTGTAATTATGGATCCGCCTGGTGCTACGCCTATTTTCTTGGCTCTAGTGAAAGATCACTCTGCTCGCAAGCGAGTACAAATGGCTTGGCAAGGCGCTGGAGTTTCGTTAATCGTGATTGTTTCCTTTGCAATTTTTGGAAAGTTCATTTTAGATTATTTGCATATATCAGTCGAAGCGCTACAAGGCGCAGGTGGATTGCTACTTCTGTTGATTTCTCTAGAACTATTGACAGGCAAAGATGAATCTGGCGAGAAATCTAGAGATGTAAATGTTGCTCTAGTTCCGCTTGGTACCCCGTTACTTGCGGGCCCTGGCGCAATTGTGACGACTATAGTTTTCGTGCAGCACGCATACTCCCTGGAAATGAAACTGGCACTAGCTATTGCGATCATCGCAGTGCATATTGCAATCGGGCTGACTTTGATGTTCTCGACTAAAGTCGTAGGACTTATTAAAGAATCGGGTGTAACTCTTATCGCAAGAATCGCCGGCCTGCTTTTAGCAGCTATCGCGATAGAAATGATTGTGCAGTCAATTAAAGGATTTTTTAACCTTTAGGCTGAGGCAAAACCAACTTTTCGCTCTGCGCTTTGCCCGACCTCTACGAAAGAAATCTTATTATTGGCAATTATTGTCTGGCGGCCACGAGTATCGGTTAGGGATAGTGATTTTCCGGAATCAAGAGCGGTGGTTACTGCCTCAATAACTTTCTCGGCAGTTAAATCACTTTCGATTTGTAGTTCCTGAGATGAATCTGCGATACCAATACGAATTTCTGTTGAACCGCTTGAAGTGTTTTTCTTTGTTGACATGGCTTTAGTTTAATCCTTTACTTCGCTTTAGGGAATCCGGAAATTCCTCGCCAGATAAGATTTGAAACAAGTTCAACGGCAGTTTCTCTGTCTAATTTTCCATCGCGCTCTAGCCAATGGCGTGCAGTAGTTTGAGCCGTACCGATAAGGCCAACAGCCAACATCATTGATGCCTCTTTTGTCAGTCCGGTATCTAGGGAAATCACAGCGCTAAGCGCAGCAGCAGAATCGTAAGTCATACGGTTTAAACGCTCACGAACTTGAGGTTCCACGCTCATATCACTTTCAAATAGCAATCTAAAAGCTTCGCCCTCGCGATTAATGAATGCAAAGTAAGCATCGACTGTGGCAAGTACACGATCAGCGTTATCTGAAGTAGAAGCAATCGCTCTTTGGATATCAAATACCAATGAATCAATATGTAAATCTAGAACTGCTAGGTATAAATCTAACTTCGATGGAAAGTGCTGATATAAAACTGGCTTACTAACTTTTGCTCGATCGGCAATTTCATCCATCGCGGCAGAGTGATAACCAGCTTGAGTGAATACCTCAAGAGCTGCCGCGAGAAGCTGGGCTCGGCGCTCATCTCGAGGAAGACGGCCTTTATTTGCTGTTGGGAGATCTGTGCTCATTGGAGTAATCGTAGGGTCAATTACCTCAATAATGCGAGTTTTTGCGAGAACTTCGCAACAAGCGGCGGATTTCAATTTTGATTTGCGAGGAATATCTAGGAAAATTACCTTGTTCTTATCAATACGTAGAAGCATTTAAGTTAAGAAATGAGTATTTGTGTCGGCCACTCTAAAGCCACTTGTTGAACAGGGTCCAGAACTTAGCGTCGATGAAGTCCGTCGGTATAGCCGCCACCTGATAATCCCTGATGTAGGCATGAGCGGCCAACGAAGATTAATGAATGCCAAAGTTTTATGTGTAGGCGCCGGTGGTCTTGGTTCTCCAGCATTGATGTACCTGGCAGCGGCTGGAATCGGAACGCTAGGAATTGTTGAATTCGATACGGTTGATGAGTCAAACTTACAACGGCAAATCATTCATGGCCAATCTGACATTGGGAAAAGTAAGGCAGTAAGTGCAAAGGAAGCTATCGCCGAAATCAATCCCTTCGTGAATGTAGTTTTGCACGAGGTCCGACTTGATGTTGATAATGTTATGGAAATTTTTGCGCAATACGATTTAATCGTTGATGGCACAGATAATTTTGCAACAAGATATTTAGTTAATGATGCTGCGGTGCTTCTAAAGAAACCTTATGTCTGGGGATCCATTTATCGATTCGATGGCCAGGCAAGTGTGTTCTGGTCCGAACACGGCCCCTGCTATCGCTGCTTGTATCCCGAACCACCACCTCCGGGAATGGTTCCAAGTTGTGCCGAAGGTGGCGTGCTTGGCGTTCTCTGCGCATCTATCGGGTCTATTCAAACAACTGAAGCAATTAAATTGATCGCTGGAATTGGTGAGCCACTTATCGGCGAACTTATTGTTTATGATGCCCTTGAGATGGAATATCGGAAAGTTAAGATTAGGAAAGATCCGAAGTGCCCAATCTGCAGCGACAGTCCGTCACAGACTGAACTTTTGCCAGACTACGAATCTTTCTGTGGCGCAATTTCTGATGGTGCCGCAGAAGCTGCGAGTGGTTCGACAATTTCAGTTGTTGAACTCAAAGCAAAGATGGATGGCAAGGAAAAGTTTATGTTAATTGATGTACGAGAGCCCGGGGAGTTTGAAATTGTACGAATTCCAGGCTCAATCCTAATTCCTAAACAAGAATTCCTAAATGGTTCGGCGCTAGAAAAATTGCCTCAAGATCTTCCCATTATTTTGCATTGCAAATCTGGCGTTCGATCTGCGGAGTGTTTGGCAGTTCTTAAACAGGCCGGTTTTTCTGATGCAACCCATGTTGCTGGGGGCGTCTTGGCTTGGGCAAAGCAAATAGACTCGAGCCTTCCTACTTACTAGAAGATGGGTTCCACAATGTCATCTGAACCATCCGGGGCAACTGGTTCTGCTCGATCGCTGTTGCTCGTTCACGCGCATCCCGATGATGAGACTATTAATAATGGCGCGACAATGGCCAAGTATGTCGATGAGGGCGTCCAGGTGACTCTTGTTACTTGTACAAGAGGCGAAGAAGGTGAAGTTCTAGTTTCCGAATTCTCTGATCTTGCAAGTGGAGTAAATGATCAACTTGGGAAACATCGTGAAGGTGAACTCGCGAATGCGATGGCAGCGCTGGGAGTTAAAGATTTTCGATTTTTAGGGGCTCCTGATCGATTATGGCGAGACAGTGGGATGATGGGAACCGAGCCAAATAATCGCAGCGATGTTTTTTGGCAGGCAGTATTAGATGACGCCGCAGGCTATTTAGTTAAAATAATTCGAGAAACAAAACCACAAGTTTTGGTTACCTATGACGAATTTGGCGGATATGGTCATCCGGACCACATTCAAGCCCACCGAGTTGCAATGCGAGCGGTGGAATTAGCTGGTGACGAGACATTCGGCGAAGATGCTCCCTGGGAAATTTCGAGAGTCTATTGGAACACTATGCCGAAATCGGTAATTCAAGAGGGCATCGATAAAATGAAAGAGCTCGGCTTAGATTTTTTTGGCGCTGAAAGCGCAGATGATCTACCTTTTGCTAAGCCTGACGAGCTAGTAACCACTCTTATCGATGGCACTAAATTTATTGATGCAAAAATGGCGGCCATGGCAGCGCATCCAACACAAATTGAATTGGATGGTCCCTTCTTTGCGCTATCGAATAATTTGGGAAATCAAGTTTGGGGAAATGAGTACTACACATTAGTTAAAGGCGAGAAGGGCGAGCAGTTAGATTCAATGGGCCGTGAGGTAGATCTTTTTGGCTAGGAGTGTTGGCATAATCGGAGCTGCTTTTTTTGGTGCCGTAATTGGATTTATTGGAGTTATGTTGCACAATGCTTTTCAACCTTTTGGGATTGTTATTGCGCTACTGACTACTGGAGTGGGAATATCCTTCGCCGGGCAACTATTTGGCGGAAGAAGTTTCAAGGTGATAGCCGCGCTTGCCTGGTTAGCTGTTGCCCTGCGCGCCGGTTCGTATGGTTTGAGCCATGAAATTCTTATAATTTCCAATTCTTATGGAAATATCTTTCTGCTTACTGGCTTACTTGTCGGCGCTTTTGCCGCAATTCGTAAGAATTAGCGCCATTCCCAGTTTTGTCCTGTCGGTGAATCTTTAACGCTAATTCCAAGAGTACTTAACTGGTTTCGAAGTTTGTCACTGCGGGCAAAATCTTTGGCGGCCCTCGCCGTACTTCGTTCGCCCAGTAGCTCAATTAATTCAGAAGAGAGCTCTTTTTTGGTTTCCTTCGGCCTACCTAGTTCAAGGCCATAAATTTCATCCAGTTTGGTAAAACAGGCAGCCTTGGTCGCACCAGTAAAATAAGGGTCTTTCTCCAATTTTCGCAATTGCTGCAAAGCCCGAGGTATATCCAAATCCTTTTGAATATCTGTAACAGAGCCTAAGGAAAAATCCGAAATAAAACTTTCATCAATTTCGCCCTGACTGCTCCATTCTCTAATTCTTTGGCGCCATCTACTGAGCGTCGAATCTGCAGCTTTCAATGAGTCCCAAGTTAAATCCATCTGACTTCGATATCGATTTTCTAAGAAGCACAGGCGCAGTGCCATTGGGTCTAGCCCTTTGGCAACTACATCACTCAATAAAATTACGTTGCCCGCGCTCTTAGACATTTTTCTACCTTCAAAGAGCAGATGCTCCCCATGGACCCAACTATCGACTGCTTCGTAACCAACGCCAGCATTTGACTGTGCACGTTCATTTTCGTGGTGAGGGAATCGCAAATCTATTCCGCCTAAATGCAGATCGACGTGTCCCTCTAGAAAATGAAGAGACATTGCTGAACATTCGATATGCCATCCAGGGAAACCCAAACCCCAAGGAGACTGCCAAACCATCTCAGTTCGATCTCCTGCCGCTTTCCAAAGAGCCCAATCGGCGTGGAACCTCTTGGCCCCATCATCAACATAGTCATAGCGATGGCCTGGCACGAGGGAATCGAGTCGATTACCTGATAATTCGCCATATTCTGGGAAGCTCTTAGCGGAAAAATAGAGAGATCCGTCACCGCCCACGTAGGCATGATCAGTTGCAATTAGTTCTGCAATTAAGTTTTGCATGAGCTCAATGGTTTCGCTGGCTCTTGGATAAGCGGCGGCAGGAATAATGTTTAACGCCGCAAGGTCGCTATGAAAGTGGGCCTCGTATTCGCGAGCGATTTCAAATGGTTCCCGCGCTTGGGATTTAGATTGCGCTAAAATTTTGTCCTCGCCAACTTCATTGCCCTCGAAGTCTTCGCCCATATGTCCAACATCAGTTATATTCTGAATTAGTTTTGAATCGATTCCCGTAAAGGCCAAGGTGCGGGAAATTAAATCGCCAAGCAGGAAAGTCCGAAGGTTGCCGACGTGAGCATCTCGATAAACTGTTGGGCCACAACAATAAATCCGAACCTCAAAGCCATTATTTGCACAGACTTCTTTTAACTCTCGATCTTTTGTGTCGAAGAGAAATAGGCCACTATTCATTTTTGCGGCACCACCTTCCATAGCGCGATGGCTTCAGGATCAAATTTTTTAAGGCTGCCATCCTTCTTGCGAACCAAGTCCAGTGCTTCCAAAGTGCCGAGTAAATCTCGGAAGCCTCCCTCCGGGTCGTGAAGGCGTATTGAAACCCTTTTGCCAATCTCATTCTCTGAAGGAGTGGGATTTCCCATACTCTATGCTCCTCCAATTCGCCTCTACTGGCTGACGCTATTACAAAGTATTCGCTATCCTAGGCTCATTGAACCGACCATTTGGTAGAAAGGCTGTTAAGTGACCTACATAATCGCAGAACCTTGTGTGGATGTTAAGGATAAATCTTGTATCGAAGAATGTCCTGTTGATTGCATCTATGAGGGCGGGCGCATGCTCTATATCCAGCCTGATGAATGTGTTGATTGTGGCGCCTGCGAGCCAGTATGTCCGGTAGAGGCAATTTATTATGAAGATGATGTTCCCTCACAGTGGAAAGAGTTTGGCGGGATAAACGGCGAATTCTTCGTAGAAATTGGTTCACCTGGTGGTGCGAGTAAAGTTGGCGCAACAGGAACAGATCACGAATCTGTAATAGCGCTTCCGCCCAAAGCTAAGTAGCGATAAAACTGAAGCTTCCTGATTTCCCTTGGGATGCCTTGGCACCCTTTGGTGCGCATGCGCGCGAACACAAGAATGGAATAATTGATTTATCTCAAGGCACGCCAATTGATGCAACTCCAGAATTTATTCAGACCGCGCTAAAAGATTATTCAAATTCACCGAGCTACCCGGTGACAATCGGCACACCAGAACTGCGTGCGGCGATGCGAAATTGGGCAACAAATATTTTAGGCGCGAGTGGCGAATTTGATCTACTTCCGACAATCGGTTCTAAGGAATTGGTCGCTTGGCTGCCCTCCATACTTCGTGCGAAAACGGTCCTATATCCCAAGATTGCTTATCCAACCTATCTGGTTGGCTCAATGATTTATGAAGCTAGTGCAATTGCCGTAGAACTAGATGCAGAAACTTGGCCCAAGAGTGAGATTGCGTGGATAAATTCACCCTCAAATCCAACCGGGCGAGTACACAGCGAAAAGGAAATGCAAGCTGCAATAGATTACGCGCGCAAAAATGACTCTCTTGTTGTAAGCGATGAATGTTATTTAAGTTTTCCAGCCACCGGCCAAGCGCCCATTTCGATTCTAAATGTAGCGAAGGGCAATAATAAGAATCTGCTGGCAGTGCACTCCATGTCCAAGCGCTCTAACCTTGCCGGCTATCGTGCAGGATTAATTATTGGTGATCCTGAAATAATTTCAAAAATTCGGGAAGTTAGAAAACATGCCGGGATGATGGTGCCACTACCAATTCAGAGCGCTATGACAGCTGCTCTCGGCGATGAAAAACACGTTTCAGAACAGGCAGTTCGATATTCACGCCGGCGGGAAGTTTTAAGCACTGCACTTATTCAAGCTGGGTTTGAAATCGAGTTCTCTGACGCCGGACTCTACATTTGGTGCACTAGACACGAAAAATCTTGGGACTCAGTTTCTTGGCTGGCGGAATTGGGAATTTTGGCAACACCAGGCATTTTTTATGGCGAAGCTGGTACTAACTATATTCGAATTGCTCTAACCGCAACCGATGAGCAAATCGCAGATGCCACAAAGCGAATCTTAAATAGTTTGCAAAGGGCTTGAAATGGCTCTGGCGCTTGAGATTGCATTTGATGAGGCAAGCAATCTGATTGCAAATACCCAAGAGCTGATAAGGGTTGTTTTATCGGGCAGAAGGCGCAATATGAGCGTACCTTTTGAGAGAATTGATATTCGTCCCGTAATGATTAAGGAAGCTTTGACCTTACAGATTATGGAAAATGATGGTCGACAAATGACCACAAACAATATTTTGCCTAGTAATTTCGATATTCGAAAGTATTTAGAAATGGGTTATGCAAATATTTTAGTTGAACATACGCGAGGGGCGCTCTCCATCAGAGTTACTAAAAAAGGCGATGCTCAGATTCATAGGGAGAGCGTCAAGCGGGAACAGAATTTGGAGCATGATCGCAAAAAACTCCGCTTACTAGATGCTTCGGATCCCTTCTTGATAGAAGTCGGAATCTCAGATTCTGCCGGGAGAGTAAAGCCAACACGCAGCGATAAGTATCTGCAGGTCGAAGAGTTCTTGAGGCTACTTGTGCCTACTCTTAACTCGGCAATTGAGGCCAAGCAGATCCATCAACCAACACCAGAAAACCCACTTGTTATAACCGATCTTGGTTGCGGAAACGCCTATCTAACATTTGCTGCGCACCAGTATTTAAAGAATATTGGAATGCCGGTTCGCGTGGTCGGGATTGACCTCAGAGAAGAATCTTTCAAGCGCAATACGGAGATTGCAAGGAAATTGAATATTGAGGATTCGATCGAATTTAGAGCCGAGGCCATTGACCAGACTCCGTTGACGACGACTGATATTGCGATTGCCCTGCATGCATGCGACACTGCCACCGACGATGCCATTGCTTGGGCAGTAAATAGCGGTGCAAAGTTATTGTTAATTGCTCCTTGCTGTCAACATGAGCTACAAACTCAAATGAACCACGTTCCTGAACCATGGAGTATCTTGACTAAGCACGGCTTGATGAAGGAGCGGCTCGGTGACCTAATGACCGATGCGCTGCGTGCTCAAATTTTGAAATTGGTTGGTTTTCGAAGTGAGGTTATTGAATTTATCGGCGGAGAACACACTCCAAAGAATTTAATGATCAGGGCAGTCTTTACCGGCGCCAAAGCAGAACCTAAAGATTTTGCCAATTACCAGGACATGCTAAATTATTGGAATGTAACGCCGGCCTTAGCCAGCAGACTTAACATAATCAAGTAAAGCAATCCGCTCGACGTCAATTTCAGAAACATAAGATTTTACAACATCACCAATTGAGATTATCGAAAGTAGTTCACCAGCCTCATCAACGACTGGCACATGGCGAATTCTCTGATCAGTCATTAAAGCCATTAACTGTGCCACCGTCGTATCTTTTTTGCAGCTCATAACAGTTACGGTCATAATGTCTCGAACATGTATATCTCCAAGCTCATGCATATGCAATGGCAGAGCATGGACAATATCTCGCTCCGAAACAATCCCATTAATTTTTTTACCATCAGGAGATACGACAAGCGCACCGATATTTAGCTCAGAGAGCTTTTGACTCAACTCCTTGATTGTCGCCTCGGGCTTGATCGTATGAACTTGCTTGCCCGACAATAAACTCGAAATTTGCATTTGTGCCTCTCGTCGAAGTATTAAGAGCATAATTGACCCATTAGAGTCAGATTTCAATAGAACGGAAGAAAAATGAGCGAATTACACTTCTTGAGCCAACTAACGGGATGTTTTGCTGAGCCAGTCGACGAGAATCCCTCCGTAGTAATGATGGAAGCCGCCTACCGGCACCATAGCCTAAATATCCGTTACATCAATATAGAGGCAGGACCCGAGAAACTTGGTGAGGTTGTTGCTGGAGCCCGAGCGATGGGGTGGATCGGATTCAATTGTTCAATTCCAAATAAGGTAGCAGTAATCGAACATCTAGATGGCATCGGTATATCTGCTGACCTGATCGGCGCCGTAAATTGTGTTGTACTTCGGGATGGGCAATTCATTGGTGAAAATACTGATGGAAAAGGATTTCTGAAGTCTTTAGAAACCGTGGTCTCTCCAGTTAACAAGAGCATAGTTTTATTTGGCGCAGGTGGCGCAGCTCGCGCGATAGGTGTTGAACTCGCGTTGGCTGGAGCTACAAAAATTCTAGTTGTAAACCGTGATAAAAATCGAGGTGAAACTTTAGTAGATCTCTTAAATTCAAAAACAAAAGTGATTGCTGAATTTATTAAGTGGGACTCCAAATATACAATTCCAGATGATGTTGAAATTGTAATTAATTCAACTTCCATCGGCTTGTTTCCAGCTATTGATGCAAAATTAAATATTGATTTTGATTCATTGCGAGCCGGAATCATTGTCGCAGATGTTATTCCCAATCCTCCCAAAACAAATCTATTACGTGAGGCAGAAAGCCGCGGTTGCATTACTTTGGATGGTCTTGGAATGCTAGTAAATCAAGGCGTTATCGGAATAAAGTACTGGACTGGCGTAGAGGCTGAGCCATCTGTAATGAGAACGGCTTTGGAAGAAATATTTGCCTAGCGAATAACGGTGTTGTACATACGAGATAAAGAAAATTCGTGATGTAGCCCTTTTTCGGCTTTAGTTTCGCCCCCATTTGCCACAGCCAAAATTAAGTCGAAAAGATCGCTCCCCACATCAGCTAGCATATTTAGGCCATCCGCAATTGTTCCAGCATTTAGATCAATTAGATCAGGGATCGCATCTGCCATTGTGGTATTAGTTGCCACTTTAATAGTTGGAATTATCGCCGATCCAGTTGGCGTTCCACGTCCCGTTGTGAAAACTACAATATTTATTCCAGCCGCTCCATAACCAGTTAGCTGTTCAATATCATGTCCGGGTGTATCCATAAAATAGAGGCCAGGGCTTGAAACCTGGTCAGCATATTCAAGTACGCCAGAGAACATTGCGTTGCCAGCTTTCTTTGCTGCGCCTAAAGATTTTTCTTCAAGAGTTGTCAGGCCACCCTCAATATTTCCCCGCGAAGGTTGCGCGCCCCGCATGTCGATTCCTTCGTAGTTAATGGAACGCTCATAGCGTGCGACAGTTTCAATAATTTGGGAACCAATTTCCGGTGTAATTGCTCGCGCAGCGAGTAGATGTTCAGCGCCTAAAATTTCTGTAGTTTCGCCAAGAACAGAGGAGGCACCTAGATCCACTAAACGATCACTTGCCACACCTAGGGCCGGATTCGCAGTAATCCCAGAAAGCGCATCTGATCCACCACATTCCTGACCAAGTTTTATTGCACTCCATGGCGCGTTGACTCGAGAAGCTAGGCGAGCTTGTTTCACGAGGGAATTGGCAAGGGCTAGCCCAACTTCGTAAACCTTCCCCATAGAACCTAACTCAGCAACATTTAATACTTCAAATTTAGAAAGACCGAGAGTTTTTGCTAATTCAATGATTCCCAATTCATTCGGTGTCCCGATTGTTATGAATAAGGTTGCGTAGTTATTTGGATTTGCAGCAAAACCAGAAAATGTTTTTACAATCCGGTCGAAATCTCCATCGACCTCACCTGACCAATCATGACTTACTGCGACAGCGCCAAGTGAGTCATCAGCAATTTTACGTGCGGTTGCCGAGAGCGCTGAATGCAAAGGCAGAACTAAAACGTGGTTGCGAAGCCCCCACCGGCCATCGCTCCTTTCAAAAGCCTTCAATACCTCAGACACTTCTCACCTCGCGATTCGCGATAATTTCTCCAGCACCAATCGCTTCGACCTTAGTGAGTTCACCATTAAATACTGAGTAAATCTTTGCGACGATCGCCTCGACTGTTGCATCTGATACTAAATCGAAGTCACCGGATAACGCGGTATGAAGTGCTGACTTACTTGCCACATTTATTGTTGGAATCAAAGGAAATCCTGAGGCCGGTTGGCTTTCATCTGGGAAAGAGAGAATCACATGAACACCGGCTTCCATAAGCTCTGAGAAATTGAGCCCTGAATTCTTATGTGAATTCGATACCGTCACAGCTACGCCTACTTCGGTAAGAGTGGCAACAACTTCGCTGAGGTTTGAATTTTCACTTGAAAGATCAATTCCTAGGTGAAGGCGGGAAAGTGGAGCGGCAAAGGTTTGATATTTATTGCGCAGTTCTTGGGCAGCTTTAACACCAGAGTTGACGGTTCCCTGAACCCCGCCGCTTTCTTGAGTTACGAGATAGTTAGTCGAGCGATTTTTAGCCAATAATATTTCAGCTAATTCATTACCTTGAAGAGTTTCACAGCCAAGTCCTACGATGAGTGTTGATCCTACATTTGGATGGTTCGCCAGCGCAGCAAAAAATTCGGTGATACCTCCGACATCATTTCCAATAATTCCACAGCCATGTTGGTGAGCAAAAGTGATCGCTCCAGTTTCTTTTGCAATCCGATTTGAAACCCTGGTAGAGCAGACCACTGAAGGCAAAATTAGTTGGTGATCTCGCACCCCAATGCCGCGGTTTCCGTGATCAAAACCCTGCATACTCATTTGGTCTGCTCTGTCGAAAGTCGATCACCTAGGACGTTATGGGTATGGACATGCTGACCTACTTCAATATTTGAAGTTGCATGACCCATGCGCTCACCATACTTAATGATTCCTGCGCCTATTGTGATTTTTTTCGTGGCGACTTTGTGGCCTCGAGGAATGTGATGTTGAATCGTGAGATTTAGACCATCTTGTCCGATGACTTCGCCAATTTCTAGGTCTTGTAGACAGACTGCAATATTGTCTTCTGAATTAAGAACCAGAACCTTGCGCATAATAGATGGAAGCATACTCTGCCAAATTGCTAAATTGGAAGTGTAGTATTTTGCTATGGGCCAATTAAAGATTAAACGACGCTTCCCAGGGATCAAAGAGTTAGCTGGATTACTGAGATTTCGTAAACCAATTTTTAATGCTCGCCAACGACGTTTATCAAGAGCCCTGACAATTTATGACTTGCGCGATATCGCAAAACGTCGCACACCTACAGCGCCATTTGATTACACCGATGGCGGCGCCGATAGCGAGTCCAGTTTGACTCGAGCCCGCCAAACTTTCGAAAAAATTGAGTTCCAACCTCGAATCCTTAGGGATGTCTCAAGTGTTGATACGTCGGTAACGATGCTGGGTAAAACATCGGCGATGCCAATTGGAATCGCTCCGACCGGATTTACTCGGATGATGCAGACCGAAGGCGAATATGCCGGAGCAACAGCAGCTCGAGATGCCGGGATTCCTTACACTCTTTCAACAATGGGAACTCGTTCGATCGAGGATGTCGCCAGAATCGCACCTGATGGACGAAATTGGTTTCAACTCTATATGTGGAAAGACCGCGATCGCTCTATGGCCCTTGTCGATCGGGCGAAGGAAGCGGGTTTTGATACCTTAGTTTTAACGGTTGATGTTCCAGTGGCCGGGGCGAGACTTCGCGATGTAAGAAATGGAATGACGATTCCACCTTCACTTACTTCAAAAACAATTGTCAATGCAATTCCGCGTCCCGCTTGGTGGCTGAATTTTCTTACAACTGATCCGCTGAAATTTGCCTCTCTTGATAGTTGGAAGGGAACGGTTGCTGAACTTTTGGACTCAATGTTCGATCCAACCGTTACCTTCGATGATCTCAAGTGGATTCGAAAGCAATGGGGCGGAAATTTAGTAGTCAAAGGAATACAAAATTCTGAGGATGCACTTTTGGCACAAAAAGCTGGTGCAGATGCGATCACACTTTCAAATCATGGCGGGCGTCAATTAGATAGAGCTCCTGTTCCTTATCTACTTATCCCAGAGATTAGAAAAGTAGTTGGAAAGAAATTTGAAATCCACATGGATACCGGAATTATGCACGGTTCCGATGTAGTAGCGGCAATAGCGGCCGGTGCAAATTTCACTTGGATTGGGCGGGCCTATTTATATGGCCTTATGGCGGGCGGAAAGGAAGGCGTAGACCGCAGTCTCGAAATTTTACAGACGCAGATGGTTCGAACAATGAAATTATTGGGCGTTCGTTCTCTAGATGAGTTAAAACCCGGCCATGTCAAACTAATTACTAAATGAATAGTTAGTGATTAAATAGCGACATGAGAGCTGCAGTTATAACTGGCATAAATCAGGTTTCGATTGAAAGCGTCCCAGATCCCACGCCGGGGCCGCGCGATGTAATTATTAAAGTTGCGAGCGTCGGTATCTGTGGAACTGACCTTCATATTCTCGAGGGCGAGTTCGCTCCAACGCTCCCAATAATTCCAGGTCATGAAATGGCAGGGAAAGTTGTAGCCATGGGAAGTGATGTAACTGAATTAAAAATCGGTGATTTGGTCGCAGTAGATCCTTCACTTCACTGTGGCGAATGTTTTTACTGTCGCAGAGCTCGTGGTAACTTATGTGAAAACTGGAATGCACTTGGCGTTTCATCTCCTGGGGCAGCAGCCGAATTTCTAAAAGCACCCGTCAAGAATTGTCATCTCTTGCCCAAAGGGGTTGATGTTTTCGAAGCCGCACTTATCGAACCCCTTTCTTGTGCCATTCGCGGCTATGACGTGCTGCCACGCATTCCTGGGTCACACTATTTAATTTATGGTTCTGGAACCATGGGTTTAATGATGGCCGAATTGGCAAAGCGCAACGGTGCCGCAAGTGTTTCAATTATCGATATAAATGAATCTAAACTGGAAACCGCGCGTACTCTTGGAATAGATCGCGTAACTTCAGATGTTACGACTTTAGAACAACCACGGGGGTGGGATGTTGTAATCGACTGTACAGGCGTTGCAAAAGCAATTCAAGAGGCTCTCAGCCACGTAATGCCCGGTGGAACCTTTTTGCAATTTGGCGTTGCAAACGAGAAAGCAAAAGTCGAAATTGAGCCATTTTGGATATACAACAAGGAGATAACGATCGCGGGTTCAATGGCGGTTCTGCACACATTTGATCGAGCTGTTGATCTCTTTAAAGCTGGAGTCTTAAATCCCAAAGTTATGATTAGTGATCGTTTTGCGCTCGAAGATTACGAGGCAGCCCTGCGCGCTTTTAAAGCTGGGAAAGGGCGGAAAATAATAATTACCCCAAATGGGGATGCCATTTAATGAGAGCAGTATTTCTAAACGCAGTAAATGAACTTGTGGCTACTCAGGTTTCTAGACCCAGGCCAGAAGCTGGCGAAAGTCTAATTAGGGTTTTGGCTTGTGGTATTTGCGGAACCGATCGCCATATCTACAAAGGTGAATATCCATCTGCTAAGCCAGTTATTTTAGGTCATGAATTCGGTGGTCTTATTGAAGAGGTTGGAGCGGGATCTAAATTTAGCGTAGGCCAATTAGTAAGCGTCGATCCTAATATTGTTTGCGGAAAATGTGATGATTGCATCGCTGGTCGAACCGCTTTCTGTCCAGACTTAACAGCTCTTGGTGTAAATATTAATGGCGGGCTCGCGGAATTTGTTTTAACTCCAGATTCCCAAATTTATCCAGTGCGTACCGATTTGAATCCACTTCACCTTGCTTTTATCGAACCACTCGCCTGCTCAATTCGCGGCATGGATCTGGCTGAGCTTAAGGGCGGCGAGAAGGTCGCGGTTCTCGGCGGGGGCGTAATCGGATTGCTTGTAGTCCAACTCGCGAAACTCGCGGGTGCTTCAGAGATCGTTCTAATAACCAGACAAAAATTTCGGAGAGATGTCGCTCTTCAGATCGGTGCAACAAAGGTTGTCGATCCGATTTCAGAGAAGTTGGCAGATGTTGTCAAAAATATGGATGTGACTTTTGAATGCGCTGGAGCGATAGAGACCTTTAAGGATGCTCAAGTGATAACGAGGCGAGGCGGTTCAGTAATTGTTCTAGGTCTTACTCCGGCGGATGTCGAGCTTGAAATTAAGCCATTTAGCATCGTGGTCAACGAACTTAGAATACAAGGGTCTTATTTGAATCCATTAACTCAAGCCAGAGCTGCGGAACTTGTCGGCAGCGGAGATTTGAAACTAGATATTCTTATTTCAAAGGTTGTTGATTTATCAGGTGTGCAAACCATCCTGGATGCGCCTCCAGCAGAAGGCGACATTAAATATATAGTTTGTCCCTAGGAAATTCCTGGACTAGTATCCCGGTATGGAAAAATTACGTTGGGGATTTATTGGTGCCGGTGGTATTGCAAAGAGAGCTTTATTTCCCGCGATATCTAAATCAAATGTGGGCGAAGTTTATGCCGTTGCATCTCGCGATGAGACCAAAGCGCTAACAATCTCGCCAACAGGGCTTGTTTATACGAGCTACGAAGAATTACTTGCTGACCCTAAAGTAGAAGCAGTTTATATCTCCCTTCCCAATTCACTTCACCTACCTTGGGCAATCAAGGCGATGCAGGCGGGCAAGCATGTGCTCTGTGAAAAGCCACTGGGCATGAACGCACAAGAAGTTGAAGAAGCTATTGCGGTGTCAAAGGAGACTGATCGAGTATTTGTTGAAGCCAGTTGGAACCGTTGGCATCCAAGGAGTCAGCGCATCAGAGAAATTATCGCGTCCGGTGAATTGGGAAAAATAACCCGAATCCGATCTTGTTTTACCTATGATGGACTTGATCAAGAAAATATTCGCCTCGATCCAAAGCTTGGCGGCGGAATTCTCTATGACCTTGGACCATATTCAACTGTTGCGCCACTGTGGGCGCTGGATTTCCCTGAGATTTCAGATATTGATGTACAAGTAATTTGGCACAAGGCGGGCACTGATGAAACAACCCGCGTTAATTACAATCTAGGCGATACGGTTGTTGAGACGCTTGCATCAGACAACATTCAATTAACACATTGGTTCATAATTGAAGGCACAAAGGGAGAACTACGCACAGGTGGAAATGATTCCTTCAATTCTCACAATAGCCCAAGCACTTTAGAGATCACCACAGATGGCAATTTACGCATAGAAAAATTTGAAGCGTGTGATCCATACCAATTAATGTCAGATGCTTTTGCTCGAGTTGTCCGTGGCGGAAATGACTGGCTTATGCCAATGGAACAGTCCCTCAAGTTCGCAAAATTCTTTGATGCGATATTCGCGAAAATGGGCCGTCCCTAATTTCGGCCCATTATGTCTTAATGAATATTTCTCAGATTTAGCGTAAATCGAAACGGTCGGCATTCATTACTTTGACCCATGCTGCGATGAAATCATTAACAAACTTCTCTTTGCTGTCATCTTGGGCATAGACCTCGACATATGCGCGCAAGATCGAATTGGATCCAAAGAGTAGATCTGCTCGAGTTGCGGTATATACAACGGATCCGTTCTTTGGATCTCGGAGGTTGTAAAGATTTTCGCCAACTGATTCCCAAACGTACTTCATATCTGTAAGGGTAATAAAAAAGTCATTTGTTAGAGAGCCAACATTTTGGGTGAATACTCCGTGCCTGGTTCCACCATGGTTTGTACCAATTACACGCATTCCTCCGACTAGAACGCTCATCTCGGGAGCAGTAAGTCCCATCAATTGGCAACGATCAAGCAGTAATTCCTCGGGAGTTACGGTGTAATCCTTCTTCAACCAATTGCGAAAACCATCATGAATTGGCTCTAACGGAGCAAAGGATTCAACATCGGTTTCATCAGAAGTTGCATCACCACGGCCTGGTGAAAATGGAACCGTGACAGTTACGCCAGCAGCATGCGCAGCTTTTTCAATTCCAACATTTCCAGCAAGAACAATCACATCGGCAATACTGGCTCCGGTTTCAAGTGCGATTGGCTCAAGTTCAGAAAGTACTCGTGCCAAACGTTCTGACTCATTGCCAAGCCAATCCTTCTGCGGAGCTAGTCTGATACGGGCACCATTTGCACCGCCTCGATTATCTGAACCTCTAAATGTACGAGCACTATCCCATGCGGTAGTTACCAATTCGGAGACTGATAGCTTTGTTGCCGCAATCTTAGTTTTCACTTCGGCAATATCGTAATTTGTTTTGCCTGCAGAAATTGGATCTTGCCAAATTAAATCTTCTTGCGGAACATCTGGTCCGAAGTAGCAAGCTTTCGGGCCCAAGTCGCGGTGTGTAAGTTTGAACCAAGCCCGAGCAAATATTTCGCTGAAATATTCTGGATCTTTGTAGAAGCGTTCGGAAATCTCGCGATAGGCAGGGTCTTTAATCATCGCCATATCTGCGTCAGTCATCATTGGGTTGTAACGAATCGAAGGATTCTCGACATCGACAGGTTTGTCTTCTTCTTTGATATTAATTGGTTCCCATTGCGAGGCACCGGCTGGAGACTTACTCAATTCCCATTCGTAATTGAATAAGAGATAGAAGTATCCGTTATCCCATTTAGTTGGGTGAGTAGTCCATGCTCCCTCAATGCCGCTTGAAACGGTATCTCGACCAATTCCTCGAGTGGTGTGGTTCATCCAGCCCAAACCTTGCTCGCTCAGCTCTGCTGATTCGGGATCTGGACCAAGAAGTTTGGCATCGCCATTTCCATGGGCCTTACCTACGGTATGGCCACCTGCTGTAAGTGCAACTGTTTCCTCATCGTTCATCGCCATTCGCGCAAAAGTTTCGCGAACTTGCGCAGCTGTTTTGAGTGGATCAGAAATACCATTTACGCCTTCTGGATTTACATAGATTAAGCCCATTTGAACGGCGGCAAGGGGATTTTCCATCGTCTCTGGCTTATCAATACTTTCATAGCGCGAATCACTGGGTGCCAACCATTGTTTTTCTGATCCCCAATAGGTATCAATCTCTGGGTGCCAAATATCTTCGCGACCAAAAGCGAAACCAAAAGTCTTTAGGCCCATTGATTCATAGGCAATAGTTCCGGCAAGTACAAGCAAGTCAGCCCAGCTAACTCTATTTCCATATTTCTTTTTAATTGGCCAGAGCAAACGCCGCGCTTTATCTAGATTTACGTTATCAGGCCAAGAATTAAGTGGAGCAAATCGTTGGTTACCAGTTCCACCACCACCTCGCCCATCAGCGGTTCGATAAGAACCTGCGGCATGCCATGACATTCGAATCATTAATCCGCCATAGTGACCCCAATCGGCCGGCCACCACTCTTGACTATCTGTCATCAAAGTTTGGAGATCTTTCTTAAGCGCTGGAATATCGAGCTTCTCAAGCTCGTCTCGGTAATTAAAATCCTGACCTAGCGGATTGGTTTTTGTATCGTGCTGATGCAAAATATCGAGATTAAGAGACTTGGGCCACCAATGCATATTTGATTCCCCGGTTGTACTCTGAGCTCCGTGAACTACCGGGCACTTACCTGCATCTGCTGACATGACTGCTCCTTAATTCTTGGCACTTATTGCACTTCAATTTGGGTACCAATGAATTAACTCTAGTGACTTGTAGTTATCCAGCAAATTTTATTTGGCGGTATAGGGCAGGCGGGCATCAATATCTTTTTCATCCCAAGTTTTACGAATCCATGCCTGACTTGGATCATCTGTTATCTTCCATGATCGGTCGGGATCTGGCCCAGCCATTACATTCATGAAGTAAAGGTCATAACCAGGTTGCGCCATCGCAGGTCCATGCCAGCCATGGGGGACTAGGACTACATCGCCACTTCTGACTTCTGCCATCAGCTCAAATTCTCGTTCATCAGATGCGCGACCACGTATAAAGCCCGTGGGATCGATATTGTGCTGAGCCGGCAGATTCTTACTGACGGCAGATTCAAAGTAATAAATCTCTTCTAAGTTCGACTCAACTCCAGGAATGTAAGTGTCATGTTTGTGCGCAGGAGAACCCGACCAATTTCCGGCTGGAACAATAATTTCAACAACTATGAAGCGATCTGCTGCAAGCTCGGAAGGATCACCAAAATTGTGAACTTGGCGAGATGCAGGTCCCGCACCACGACTAAATACGGGGACACTGCTAGCAGGAATGTACTTAACTGGAAAAGAATTACTTGCGGGAGCTTCGGCAATGATAAATCGACCAGAGCCAGAAATCTTTATCGAAGTATTAATTGAAAGATAAAGGATATCGGCCGGACCATGAAACACGCTCTTGCGCCCAGTTAAATGTTGCGAGTTAGCTGCACCGTTAATGGCGTAATCAATAGTGATCCCATCGCCTTCAAGTGGCCAGATTAAGCGCTCTACCTTGTCGGCACTTATTTCAAATATTTGGCCGGAAGAGAGCGTTGCAACACGAGTTCCAGTGTGTTTCCATCCCGGCAGTTGTTGATCAACAATTACATCCCAACCATCTTTGGCGAGCTCGCCTTTAGCATAAAAAAATTTATTCATAATTTAACCGTGCACCAACTCTGCGGCGGCATCAACCGCACTCTGCACATTTCCATCCGTTGGATAGAGAAGTGAGCGACCTACAACTAATCCATGCACTCCAGGAAGTTTAAGTGCCGCTTTCCAACTAGCAAAAATTTTGGCCTGGTCTTTGTCGGTATCGCCGCCGAGCAGAAGAGTAGGAAGAGTAGTGGAAGCCATTACGCGCTCCATATTTTCAACGACTGGAAGTTTCAACCAACTGTATGCACTTGAACGACCAAGACCGGAGGCAATTGCAATTGAAAGAATTACTGCGTCGGTCGAGAGATCATTTTTTATTTTGTCATCCTGCCAGTCAGACATGAATGGTTCAAGCATGATGGGAATTTTTGCGGCAGTAGCTTCATTTACTGCATGAGCACTAGCTTCAATTGTTTCCAAACTTCCAGAATCCTCGAGATTAATTCGAATTAGATTTTTAGCAAAATCCAACCCAGAGTCAACTATGCCTGCAATGTCATAGGCGGTATATCGATCATCCATTTCAAATATTGCGCCGCGCAAACCACCACGATTCATCGAGCCCGCGACAATTTTCTCATCTAGAACCCCAAGCAGCGCCAGATCTTCGATTATGTCTGGTGTTCCAAGAACTCCATCAACGCCGGGGCGACTAAGAGCGAGGACTAAACGCTCTAGTAAGTCATATCTATCAGCCATTGCAATCGGATTATCGCCAACCGCAATTGCGCCGCGAGCAGGGTGATCAGCTGCAACAAGCAGGAGCTTGCCATCTCCTTGCAGGAGTGGGCGCTTCTTGCGATTTGTAAGTGCTAAAGCAATCTTCTCTGGGCTCGTCGCTCGGATCCTTCGCAGTTCGGTGAAATCTATTGCCATCAGATAAGGCCACCGTTTTTGTTAATTTTCGCAAGAACTTCTTCGACCTCTTCAAGGGTTGGCATAGCAGTTGAACATTCCAGCTTGGTTGCAACCAGAGCCCCAGCAATATTCGCAAATTCAAGAATTTTACGAAGTGGCCATCCTTGCAACAGACCATAGCAAAGTGCGCCACCAAAACCATCACCAGCACCAAGACCATTTACTACATCAACCAGATATGGTGGAACTTCAACAACCTCAGTTTTAGTTTTTGCCAGTACACCTTTTGGTCCCTGCTTAACAATCGCAAGTTCCAGCCCGCGCTCTAGCAGGGCATCTGCGGCGCGAATTGGATCAGACTCTCCAACAGCAACTTCACATTCTTCTTTGTTGCCAAGAGCGATAGTTACTTTGCTGAGCGCTTTCTCAATCTCCCCAGTTGCATCTTGAGCCGATGACCAAAACATTGGCCGGTAATCTAAATCTAAAATCGTGTGGGTTTTCCGAGCACGTGCCTCCCAGGCTTTGTGATGGGCAGATCGACTTGGTTCTTGTGATAAACCGGTGACCGTAGACCAGTAAATCTTGGCACTCTTAATTGCCTCAAGATCTAGTTCGTCGGAATTGATAACTAAGTCAGGAGCCTTAGGTTCGCGATAAAAATAGAGAGGGAAATCATCTGGTGGAAAAATCTCGCAGAAGACGACTGGAGTTGGAAGGCTTGGGACACTTGATACAAATTCATCGCTGACGCCTAGACGTTCTAACTCCTGGTGGATGTAATTTCCGAATGGATCATTGCCAGTTCTGGTTATGATCGCGGATTTGAGTCCATATTTCGCTCCAGCACAAGCAACATTTGTGGCGCTGCCCCCTAAGAATTTTTGAAAGGTCTTTACATCTTCCAGTCCGACGCCATATTGCAAGGGATAAATATCTACGCTGACGCGGCCAATGGTGATGAGATCAAAGTCGGAGGAGTTGCTCATGGACCTATCTTTCTATCATTTTGCGGTATTGAACGAATTGGGAATAAGCACTATTGTTTTGGAGCGGTCCAACCTTAGCAGGGGAGGGCAATAGGAGCCAGAGGAGTTTATTTAAATGTCCAGAGTTGCAGTAACCGGATCCAATGGATTCGTAGGCGGAAATATCGCCAATATGTTGCTTGCTGCGGGACATGAAGTTATCGGGTTAGTCAGAAGTGAGCCACGCCAATCACTACCCTGGAAAACCACGATCACGGATCTTTCTAGTACTTCCTCAATTTCGCAAGCGACCAAGGGATGTACTGCCATCGTGCACGCAGCTATTGCAAATGATTTCAATAAGCTTCAGGAAAATCGTCAATTTGCATATGACTCATTTGTGGGACTTACCCAACGCGTGACACATGCCGCAAATCAGAATGGCGCACAGATAATTTACATCTCAACCGGATGGGTTATGGATGGCACGGGTCATTTAGTCCTAGAAACTGATACAGGAAACCCGGTAAATTTTTATGGAGTTCTAAAATCACTAGGCGAACAGGTTATTCGCGATCTTGCACCAGAAACTGGAACTATTGCGCGAGTTGATGGCGTTATGGGAATTCATCAAACTTTGGAAGTTGGTCCCAGAACCCAAGATGTGGGCTTCGGTTATTTTGCTTCAGCTCTTGTGGCTGACCTAAAGGCCGATAAAACTTTTACCGTATTTGGTGGTGATCTAGTAAATAAAATTACGGCGCCCTCACTTGCTTCAGAAATTGGCGCGCAAATCGAGCGTATTATTTCCAGAAAAGCACAGGGCACATTTCATCTGGTCGGTGATGATGCAATCAGTCGGATGGATTATGCGCGGTTGATTTGTAAAATATTTGAATTGGATGAAACTTTATTGCGTGAAGCCGAGCCACCTTTAGCTGATCAATTTCCTGGTCAGGTACCAAGCGACACTTCGCTTTCTAATCTAGCGACTAAGGAGAGACTGGGCATTGGGTCAACTTCATTGCGTGATTTATTGCTGGCGCTAAAGAGGGAAATAGATACTGGGAAAATTACCGCGATTACCACGCCCGAGGCAGTTGCATGAGAAATACTTCAACAGTCAAACGTCCAACTATCCGCGATGTCGCAGCCAAGGCTGGAGTCTCAAAATCCTTGGTTTCTTTGGTCTATTCTGCGCCGCACTCGGTTAGTGAACATCGAAAAGAATTGGTCCTAAAGGCAGCTGGTGAGTTGGGATTTTCGCCGAATTTTATAGCCAGATCTTTGGCAGCAGACTCTGGAACCTTTATTGGGATCTTAGTTGCGGATTTGCACAACCCGCTCTTCGCTCAAATTGTTGATCAAGTTCGGTCCGCTCTTGAGGCTGCCGGGCAATATAGTTTTATGACTTCAGCCATGTTACCCAATGCTGCTGGAGAACAAATTCTCGACTCTAGAACAGTAAGCGCTCTGATTGATCTTCGGCCAAAAAGTCTTCTTGTAGTGGGGTCCATACCTGAAATTCATCAGCTATCGGCGCTGCCAGAAAGTGTTCCCATCGTTGTGGCAAGCGCAATCCCAGATGGCCTGCCAAGAGCAACGACGGTTCGCTCTAACGATGATATCGGAATGAGATTGCTCATTGATCATCTAGTGGCGAAGGGTCATCACAAAATTGCACATATATCTGTCAGCGAGGGACTAGTTGCGAAGAGCAGACGCGAAGCTTACGAATTAGCTATGAAAGAAAATGGCCTAGCGAAGAATATTCAAATTGAATTCGTGGAGAATGCGACTGAAAGCGCAGGTTTCGAAATGGCGACACAAATATTGAGACCGAAGGGTGCGCCAACGGCGATCACTGCCTTCAATGATCTTCTTGCGATTGGGGCGCAGGGAGCAGCAGGCAACGATGTCGCGATAGTTGGATATGACAATACTTTCCTCGCCGATCTTAAGCAGATTTCACTGACTTCAATTGACCCAGGAAATACTGAAATTGCCCTGAAATCCGCAAAGCTGTTAGTTGATAAATCAACGGATATGGCTAATAAAGGGAGAACATTTTTGCTTGAGCCAAAATTGGTAATTAGGAATTCATCAAAAGCTTTAGTTAAGGAGAAAACAAAGAAATGAAACTAGAGGACATTAAGTCGCCATTTGATGGCGCCATTGTTGGGCAAGCGCCAGTTTCAACAGTCCCAGATGTGGACAGGGCCATCACACAGTCAGAATTGGGCGCCGACCTTTGGCGGCATACGCCAGCACATATTCGTTGCGCCATCCTCCTTAAGGCTGCTGAATTGGCCGATGAAAGAAGTGAGGAGATTGCACATATTATTTCGGGCGAGAATGGCAAGAGTTTGTTGGAGGCGCGTGGTGAGGCATCACGAAGTGGCGAAATAATTCGCCTGGCAGCTTTTGAGGGATCGCAACTCTATGGCGCAACTTTGCCGCTAGATGCCAATAAAGGTACTGGTCTTGAAAAAATTGGCTTCACACTTCGCCAGCCAGTTGGTGTGGTTGTAGCGATAAGTCCATTTAATTATCCAGCGCTATTAGTTCTCCATAAAATCGCCCCCGCTTTAGCGGTTGGAAATTCCGTTATATTGAAACCAGCCCAATCAACGCCACTAACGGCAATTGCGCTTGCGAAGTGTTTTTCTGATGCCGGGCTGCCGGAAGGAGTATTACAAGTAATCACGGGCTCTGGTGCAACTTTGGGTGATGCGCTCGTTAAAGATTCGAGAGTTCGAAAAATCTCATTTACTGGATCAACTAAAACAGGAACCCACATTTCGGGCGTTGCAGGTATAAAAAAATTGTCTTTAGAGCTTGGATCATCTTGTCCCGTCATTGTTATGAATGATGCCGATATTGAATATGCAACTGATGCGATTGCGCTGGGAGGCTATATCAATGCTGGTCAGGTTTGCATTTCGGTTCAACGGGTAATAGTCGACGAGAGCATCATGGGAAACTTTTTAGATGCGCTCAAGCCAAAAGTGGAAGCAATCAAAGTAGGCAATCCAAAAGATTTAGAGAATAAAGTAGGAACTTTAATTAGCGAGAACGAGGCGATTCGAGTAGAAAAATCGATCTCGCAAGCTGTTAGTGATGGAGCAACTCTCCTAACGGGTGGTTCGCGAGATGGCGCGGTAATCCAACCGGCAATAGTTTGCGGCGTCGATCCAGCGTCGGCTTTTGCTCAGGATGAATTATTTGGCCCGGCGATCGCAGTGAGTTCTGCAAGTGGGATCAAGGAGGCCATAAAACTGGCAAATAGCACTATCTATGGGCTTGGTGCGGGCGTATTTACAAAGAATGTAGATCTGGCAATTCAGTCAGCACGGGAGATTGATGCCGGAATAATTCATATCAACTGGACGCCCCTTTGGCGCGCGGATTTGATGCCATATGGTGGACTTAAATCAAGTGGCGTGGGCAAAGAGGGAGTTCGTTCAACGGTAGCTGAAATGACTGAAGAGAAAACCATCATCCTTCACGGACGAAGCTGGTAAGGGAAAAGGAATAGGAAAATGACAAAGCCAAATTATGGAGCGACTGAACGTTTAACAGTTGGTCAAGCAGTCGTGCGTTTCATCGCTGCGCAATACACGCTCGCGGATGGAGTTAAGCGTCGCTTTATTCCAGCTGCTATGGGAATCTTTGGTCATGGAAATGTAGCTGGACTTGGACAAGCCCTAGATCAATACAACGACATACTTCCCTTTGTCCAGGGCAGAAATGAACAAGGATTAACTCATGCCGCGATCGGTTTTGCGAAAGCAACTAATCGAACACAAACCTTCGCTGTTACCGCTTCTATCGGGCCCGGTGCACTCAATATGGTGACACCAGCTGGATTGGCGACAGTAAATCATCTTCCAGTTTTATTGATCCCTGGTGACTCATACACAACTCGCCGCCAAGGACCTGTGCTACAACAATTAGAACATCCACTTGGTCCTGACATTTCAGTTAATGATGCTTTTCGTCCGATGGCAAAATTCTTCGATCGAATAACTAGACCAGAACAATTGCTTTATTCTCTGCCAAGTGCATTCCGTGTCTTGGCTAACCCGGTTGAAACTGGTGCAGTTGTTTTAGCGTTGCCTCAGGATATTCAATCGCATGCATTTGATTTCCCAAAAGAGTTTTTCGCTGAGCGAGTTTGGAAGATCAGGCGCCCAATTCCTGACCGAGAAGATATTGGCCAGGTTGCAACTTTAATCAAGGAGGCCAAAAAGCCAGTAATAATTGCTGGCGGCGGTGTTATTTATTCGCAAGCAACCGTGCAACTTGAAGCGTTTGCTAATGCAACAGGTATTCCGGTTGCCGAAACATTTGGCGGCAAGGGTGCAATACAGAGCGCTGGTGAATGGCACCTAATGGGCCTTGGGCTCGAGGGCTCACCTGAAACCAATAAATTAGTCGCAGAAGCTGACCTAATTCTGGCAATTGGTACTCGATTGACTGATTTTGCGACAGGGTCCCAATCCATGTTTCAAAATCCAGATGTTAAATTCGCATCGATAAATATTGCCGAGCACGATGCAATTAAGCAAGGAGCGGTGGCAATTCTTGGTGATGCACGACTTTCGCTAATTGCCCTTGCCCAAGCCGTAAGCGGTTACAAGATTTCATCGCAATGGGCGGGGAAGATTAAGAGTGGGGTCAATACTTGGGCAAAACAACTTGCTGAGGCAATTAATCCCGACACAGTATTTGATAAGAAAACACTGCCTGACTCACCAGATACAAATGCGGTAATAACTCAAGGCCAACTAATTGGGCTTATGAATGAAAGTGCAAAATCTGGTGATGTGATTATTGCCGCAGCCGGAGGCGCACCGGGAGATATTCAAAAAGCATGGGATGCAACGCAGGGAAAGTTTGCCCACCTAGAATTCGGATTTTCCTGCATGGGCTATGAAATTCCTGCTGGCATCGGAGTCCGCCTTGCGACACCAGATCAATCAAAGCGCGTACTAGTTTTCATAGGGGATGGAACCTTCCTGATGGCGCCGACGGAATTAGTAACAGCAGCTCAAGAAGCAATAAATATGACAGTGGTGGTTTCAGAAAACCATGGCTATCAGGTCATTCGTCGACTTCAGATGTGGCGGGTTGGCCATGATTTCGGAAATGAATTTAGGTATCGCCAAGATGGTCCTTCTGTAGTTGAAGCAGGCGAAGTCGAAGGTAGAGCGCCAAGGCTTGAAGGCGAATATTTGGATATTGATTTAATCAAGATGGCGGAGGGAATGGGAGCTAAAGCATTTTATGCCACTACCCCATCGGAAATTCGAAGTGCACTTGCTGGGGCCCGCAAAATGAGCGGACCAGTAGTAATCGTTGTACCGACAATTCAACACGCTAACTTGCCAGCTTCAAATGTTTGGTGGGATGTTGCACCAGCGGAAGTTTCTACCCAACCTTGGGTTGCTGCTATTCGGAAAGAATATGAAGAGGGCTTAGCTGCGCAGAGGTGGCATGCTTAATGAATGACTTTATCGATCCAAACAAATTAACTATTGGGACTTTTCTTGGAATGGGCTCTGTTATGGCTGCCGAAATTGCTGCCGTAGCTGGAGCTGATTGGGTCTTGCTTGACCTTGAACATGGCGGGGTCGGTGAAGATTTGATCGGTCCAACAGTTGTTGCTGGCATGGCCTATAAAATTCCAACGCTCGTTCGAGTTGAATCTGGCGAACGCATTCGCATCGGCAGGGCGCTTGACGCCGGGGTATCGGGCGTAATGGTTCCAAGAATTGAAAATGTGGCGCAAGTCCATGAAGTCATCAAACATATGAGCTATCCGCCAATGGGTGATCGCGGAGTTGCAACGTACAACAGATCGGCGAAATGGGGGCGGGACTTATCTGCCCTAGGCAAGAAATCTCAGGCAGCGTGCATCATTCAGATAGAGACGCTAACAGCGCTGGAGAGCGTGGATGAGATCGCTGAAATTCAAGGCGTGGACCTACTGTTTGTTGGTCCCTTGGATTTAAGTTTCGCTCTTGGTGTGCCACGTGACTTTAAGAGCCCAAAATTCTTAGCGGCAACAGGAAAAGTGGTTGCGGCTGCCCAGGCAAATAATAAAGTCGCTGGAATTCTCGCTGCCGATGCAAGTGCGGCAGAAATATTCATAGAACAGGGTTTTAGATTTATTGCGATCGGATCTGATTCCACGCTACTTGCTGGCGCTATAACTAGCACCATGAACCAACTTAAGAAATGAGGAAGTGAAGAATGTCTACAGCTATTCCGAATCGTACGGTGGGCATCGGCCTGATTAGTGTTGGCTGGATGGGCAAAGTTCATTCTCGTGCCTATCAATCTCTTCCAATTGTCTACCCAGAATTAGGAATAAAGCCGCGTTTGATAATTGCGGCAGATAATGTGCAAGAGCGGGCGGATTATGCGGTGGACGTTCTAGGTTTTGAAAGTTCAACGCTGGATTACCGAGAAGTATTGGCACATCCAGATGTTGATGTTGTGTCTATTTGTGCGCCAAATTTTTTGCACGCCGAAATCGGAATCGCAGCTGCTAAAGCTGGCAAATCGTTTTGGATTGAGAAACCAGTTGGGCGAGGCGCTAGTGAAACTGAGGCGGTTGAAGCTGCAGCGATTGCTGCCGGAGTGACTACGACCATTGGATTTAACTATCGAAATGCACCAGCGGTTGAGCATGCCAAGGAGCTGATTGAAAGTGGCGCGCTGGGCCGCATAACTAATATTCGCGGAACTTTTTTTGCAGATTATTCGGCCGAGCCAAATGGTGCACTCTCGTGGCGGTTTATTCGTAAATTTGCGGGAAGCGGCGTACTCGGAGATTTAATGGGTCACCTTGCTGATCTAGTTCAATATTTGGTTGGACCGATAGAAGAGGTCAGCGGCATAACCAAAACTATTATTACCGAACGTCCAGTTCTTGAGATGGGCACAGGCACTCACTTCGCAGTCATTGAAGGCGGAAAATTAGAACCTGTCGAGAACGAGGACTATGCCGGAGCCCTAATTCGCTTTGCAGATAGCGCAATTGCTGCCGGTGCGGTTGGAACAATAGAAGCTTCGAGAGTTGCGGTCGGACCTCGGGCAAGTTACACCTTCGAAATTTACGGTACTGAAGGCTCGCTTAAATGGGATTTTGAACGAATGAACGAAATTGAAATTGCCATCGGGCGCAAAGGTGAGCACATCGGATACCAAAGGGTTATGGCCTCGCCAAGTTTTGGAGATTTCGGAAGTTTTCAGCCTGGTGCCGGAACCTCGATGGGTTATGACGATTTGAAAATTGTGGAGGCGCGAAAATTCTTGGAAGCATACTTTGGTGGAGCTGCAAAGAACTCAAATATTCATGACGCAGTTTCTGCGGCAAGGGTTGTATCAGCCATTGAGCAGTCGGCAGAATCTAAGAAGTGGGTTGCAATAAGCCCGGTAATTGGAACAACAGCGGCGATCTCAAAATAATGAATTCTAATGCACTGCCAAAAGTTGTTGGCTTAGGTCCGGTTTCCAGCGAAATCGTGGCACCAGTTCTAGGTGACCAATTAATTTATATCGAGAATCCGACCTCTGATGATTTATTGGTTGCCCAGGGCGCGATTGTTCGGGCAGCATTTAAATTTGATAAATCAGTTTTTGATTCGATGCCAAATCTCAAAGTTATCGCTCGCACTGGAGTCGGCACTGAATTGGTTGATTTGGATGCCGCTAGTGAGAGAGGTATTCCGGTAGTAACTACGCCGGGCAGTAATTCAATGGCGGTGGCAGAGGGAGCGTTCGCACATATTTTGCACCTAACAAAGCGCCTCGGACCCCTTACTAAGTTAGTCGCCAATGGTAATTGGAATGAGCGCACAAGTTATCCCGTTGGAGATTTGGCAGAACAAACTTTGGGAATCATCGGGTATGGCCGAATAGGTGTGCGAGTCTCTGCGATCGCAACAAGCTTCGGGATGAAAGTTATAGCTTTTGACCCCTATGCCAATATTGTGCCTGAAATTAAAGCGAGCTCACTTACAGATTTACTCTCGAAAGCCAATGTCATTACTCTTCATTTGCCTCTGAGCGAAGAAACGCGAGGAATGATTGGGGAAGAGCAAATTTCTCAAATGAAAGATGGTGTGATTCTGGTTAACTGTTCGAGAGGCGCCTTAATCGATTTAGATGCGGCCTTTGCGGCGCTCGTTTCTGGAAAAATTGGCGGTGTTGGGCTTGATGTTTTTGATCCTGAACCACCAGAGCACCATGTGCTTTTTGATCACGAAAATGTTGTTCTCACTCCGCATGTAATGGGACTTAGCAAGCAAGCGACATTTGCAACTCTTACTATGGCGGCGCAAGGAGTGCGTGATCTTTTGACCCTCAATATTGAAAAGAGCTTTGAAGCAATTCCAAATCCGAAGAACATAAAAATCCAAAATGACAGGAGCAATAAATGAGCGCAAAAAGCGCAAAAATCGCAGCCGCACCTATTTCGTGGGGAGTCTGTGAAGTTCCCGGCTGGGGACATCAAATGTCTCCTGCTCGAGTTCTGCAAGAGATGGCTGAATTAGGTTTCAGCGCGACTGAATTTGGTCCAGAAGGTTTCTTGCCGATGGAACCGGAGCTTAAGGCAACAATTCTTAAGGAACATAACATGACTGCTGTTGGCGGCTTTGTTCCTGTAATTTTGCATCGCGCTGATCACGATCCGATTCCTGGCGTACAAAAAGAATTAGAAGGTTATGCCGCAGCTGGTGCTAAGACTTTAGTCCTAGCGGCAAATTCTGGTATCACCGGATATGATGAAAAACTCCCAGTTCTCTCAGAGAGTGAATGGGATATTTTATTCAACAATTTAAATCGAATTCAGGCCGAAGCTGCCAAAATTGGTGTGCAATCAGTATTGCATCCACATGTAGGAACTATGGTCGAAACCGCAGAGCAGGTAATGCGAGTGATTAATGGATCGACAATTCCGTTCTGCTTGGATACCGGTCACATGATGATTGGCGGGACTGACGTTGTAGCATTTTCAAAAGATCATGCCTCTCGTGTAGCTCACTCACATCTAAAGGATGTGAATAACTCGATGGCCGCCAAAGTTCGAAACCATGAAGTTACTTATTACGACGGCGTAACCAAAGGCCTTTATACGCCTCTAGGGCAAGGCGATGCCGATATCAGATCCATTGTTCGCAACTTGGTTATGGCTGGATACGACGGATGGTTCGTTCTCGAACAGGACAATGTTGTTTCAAGTGAACCGATTACAGGAGCAGGGCCATTTGCCGAAGCAAAGGCCAGCGTCGAATTCTTGCGTGGCGTGCTTGCCGAATTGGATTTGGAAGGCTTTTAGCTAGGCAATTGAAATAGCTTTACCGCTCTTAGCAGATTCAGTTGCAGCATCGGCAAGAATCAAGGCTTTGCAACCGTCTTCATAAGTAGGGTTAAGTTGTTTTCCAGTCTCGATACTCTCGATAAACAGCGCGAGTTCCTTACGGTATGAAGTTGCATATCTTTCTAGGAAGAAATTTAGGTATGGGTCTAGCTGTTCGCTGTGCTCTGCCTTATAACTTCTCACGGTCGTTGGCGACACATTGCCCACTTGAATCATTCCTTTTTCACCAAAGGCTTCCAGGCGCTGGTCATACCCATATGCCGAATGACGAGAAGTGACAATTGAAATCAACTTACCATCAGCGCTTCGCATATTTGTCAGTGCCGTATCAAAATCACCTTCAGCTTTAATTTCAGAACTAAAGGCATTCGTCGCAAAAGTGCTTACTTCAACAATTTCACCAACAAAAAATCTTGCAATATCAAAATCATGGATTACTTGATCGCGAAATATTCCCCCAGACACCGCAACATATGCCTGTGGTGGTGGCGCTGGATCGCGACTCGTGAGGATGAGTTGCTCAAGATTTCCTATCTCTCCGGCCTTATATCGGGCGTGCGCTGCAGCGAAATTTGGATCAAATCTGCGGTTAAAACCTATGGAAACATTGGTCTTGGAGTTCGCCGCCTTTTCCTTAATGCTGTTGGCACGATTGATATCAAGGTCAACAGGCTTTTCGCAAAGTACATGAATCCCGGCATCAATGGCTCTGCTGATTAAATCCACATGAGTTGGAGTAGGGGAGCCAACGATTATTGCATCTACATCGCCCTTAGTGAAAATATCATCGACATTGGTGGAATATTTCGCGTCATATTGGCTTGCAAGTTTGGCAGCGCTTTCCTCAATCGCATCAACGATGATTGCAATTTCTGCTCCAGAAGTATCTGCAACACTTCCCGAATGAACGATACCGATTCGACCGGCGCCAATTATCCCGATGCGCAAATTCTTAGAACTCATTTTTGCCCCCTGTAGAAGTTGGGGTAATTCTAGTTATAGAACTCTGGCTTTGCGGCGTATGTTGTAACTTCTTTTGCGCCACTATGAAGTGACTTTAAACCCGCTTCGACAACCGCAACCGACATGTAACCATCCCAGGCATTTGGACCACCCAGTTCTCCAATTTTCGCGGCGTTAATCCATGATTGAATTTCATTGTCATAAGCCCTGGCAAATCTCGTGAGGTAGGAAACATGTTCTGCATTACTAGAGCGCCCAGCTTCCCAAGTGGTCATTCCCGTAGAGCGACCAATTTCAGAGACCCCTTTTTGGAAGACAGCTTCAGTGATCACTTGATAGCCGAATTGGACAGAAACATTCATTTCAACGGTGGCAATTACACCGGATTGGGTTTCTAGTAAGACAAGAATGGGTTCATTTAACCGCTCTGGGGCAAGTTTATTTCGCCTTAACTGCTTCACTTCAGCGGAGATGATTGGTGAATTGGTTAAGAAACGCACGATATCGATTTCATGTGATACCGAATCTGCAATCAACATATCGTTGCCATACCAGTCAGGAACTGATGGGTTTCGGTGGGCACAATGAAGAGCCAGTAGTTCACCCAGGCGGGCGCTAGCAATTTGCTCTTGAAGCTGAAGATAACCCTCATCAAATCGGCGCATGAAGCCAACTTGGATAACTTTCTTTCCCGATTTAACTTCAGATTCGACGACCCGTAGGGCGGATGCGACATCAGGAGTCATCGGTTTCTCGCATAAAACTGGAAGTCCAGCTGCGATAATTGGCGAGAGAACCTCTTCGTGAAAAGCTCCAGGTGTTGCAACAAGCGCAGCATCAACAAGTCCACTTGCTAACGCCTCTAAAATATTTGCGAATTGTTTTGCCCCCGGTGCATGTGCCAGCGCCGCCGTGGCTCGGGTGCTATCTGGTTCCACAATTGCAGTAACAATGGCTCCAGACATGCGTTCGTTAATACGAATTATATGGTCGGTGCCCATGGCACCCGTTCCAATTACACAAACACGGAGGTCGGACATCTCAGCCAATCATTTCTGCATCGCGAGCATTGGAACCAGAGTGAACGCAACTAAGATTGGAATCCAATTGCGAACATGGATCGCAGAGCAAAATTAACTCATGGCAGGTTTTAGTAGCGCAGTTATAGAAATTCTTTGTGGCGCTACTGCAACGCTCGCACTCACCGATCACCTTAGTTTTAGTCGAAAAGTCGATTGCCATTCGTGCATCAAAAGTGAAGAGCGAACCTTCCCAAAGGGAGTCATCGCCAAATTTATTTCCGTAACGGACAATGCCGCCTTCAATCTGATATACCTCTTTAAAGCCGCGTTTGACCATTACCGTTGAAAGAATTTCACAACGGATGCCCCCAGTGCAATAGGTGATTATCGGCCTATCTTTAATGTGATCATATTTGCCGCTCTCGATTTCTTTAATAAAATCACGGCTAGTCTCAACATCAGGAACAATTGCATTCTTAAATTTCCCAATTTTGGCTTCGAAAGCATTTCGACCATCAAAGAAGACCACGTCATCGCCGCGCTCTGCCACTAATTTATCGACTTCATATGGTTTTAGATGTTTGCCACCGTTTATGACGCCATTTTGATCAACGACAATTTCAGCTGGACTGCCAAATGCCACTAGCTCGCTTTTGACTCGGACATTAAGGCGAGGAAAATCATTTCCTGTTCCCTGGGACCACTTGAAATCAATCTTCTTAAATCCAGGATATTTCTTTGTAGTTTTCACATATTTCTTGAGCGCAGAAATACTGCCACCGACTGTGCCGTTAATACCATCCTTGGAAAGAAGAATGCGGCCCTTGATTTCTAGGGATTCACAGAGCGCTTGCTGCCACAGCTGGACAGCCTCAGGATCAGCTACCGGCGTGAAGCTATAATAAAGAAGTATCTTTTGGATTTCCACAGTGCAATCCTAACGAGCCAGCCGTTAGAATTGAAACGTGAATTATCGAAAAATCTGGTTTGGCGTGCCCCGTCCAGTTCGAAGGACAATTGTCTTCGTAATTGGTTTTACGCTCATTGCCATCGGAGGGGTCCTAATTGTTCTTCCTGGGCCATTTACCTTGCCATTGGTAATAGGAGGCCTGGTTATCTTGGCAGCAGAATTCGCCTGGGCTGAGTCTCTTCTGCGCAAGGCGAAGGATTCAGCACGGAAAGTTGACCCGCGCAAAATTAATTGGCGCAAGAAGAAGGATATTTAGAGAAGATTTTTTTACCGATGCGTGCCATAATTCGCAAGCGTTCCGGGGGTCGGTGCAATTCCGAACCGGCGGTTAAAGTCCGCGACCTGATTGAAAGTCTCAATCGGCTGATTTGGTGAAATTCCAAAACCGACAGTTACAGTCTGGATAAAGGTTCGCAAGGAGATAAGTAATGTCTATTTTAAAATGGCTTTTTGAAGCCCAGATTCAGTTCGGAAGTAAATCAATAGCCTGGCGGGAAGTTATCGGCGGAATTCTCGGCTTAACCAGCGCTGTTCTTGGTCTAAAGCGAAAAGTGATTGCCTGGCCAGTTGGAATTGTGGGTGATGGCTTGCTCTTCACTGTTTTTCTCGGTGCAGTTTTTTCTTTTGGCGCAGAAGATCAAGCCAAAAATTTTTATGGCCAAGCCGGACGAAATCTATTGCTTATAGTCGTCAGTATTTATGGCTGGATTCGTTGGTCCCAACATCAACGTGCTGGTGGCGGAGATAAGCCGCCTGTAACCCCACGTTGGACAACCACGAAAGAGAAGCAATATTTAATTCCCGTGATAGTACTTTTCTATTTCGTTGCATATCAACTATTTAAAGCTCTTGGGGAATCAGGCACTTGGCTAACTGTAGATACCTGGATCTTTACCGGAACTGCGCTCGCAACTTATGGCATGAGTCGAGGCTATGTAGAGTTCTGGCTGGTATGGGTAGCGGTAGATGCTGTTGGCGTTCCATTCGCGTTTAAGAATGGGTATTACCCAACTGGCACGCTCTATGCGATATATCTTCCATTTGTTATCTGGGGTTTTATCTCATGGTTAAAGATTTCAGCGAAAGAGAAGGATTTGTCCTAGTAAATGGCGTTCAAGGCGAGGCAAAATAGGGGAGAATAGCCCAATGAATTCGGGTAAAACTCTTCGCGTCGGGATGCTTGGTTGTGGCGCTGTCGGCAGTGAAGTCGCGCGCCTAATCGCTGTAAATCAATCGGACCTGGCCCAGCGCTCTGGCGCCAGGCTTGAACTCGTAAAAATTGGCATCCGAAATCTTGCCGTGCCATCCCGGGCCAATATTTCTCAGGAATTACTAACAACAGATCTGGAATCTATTGTTTCTGATCCAGAAATAGATTTAGTAATTGAAGTGATCGGCGGCATTGAACCTGCCAGAGCACTAATTCTCAGCGCCCTGGAAAATAAAAAATCTGTTGTTACCGCAAATAAAGCGCTACTTGCTAAACATGGTGGCGAACTATTTGCCGCAGCCGATAAGAACGGCGTCGATTTGTATTACGAAGCATCGGTCGCCGGGGCTATCCCAATCTTGCGTCCTCTTCGCGAATCTCTTGTTGGCGACCACGTCCAGCGAATTATGGGAATCGTCAATGGAACTACAAATTTTATTCTTACTAAGATGGATGAAAAAGGCGCGCCATTCGCTGATGCCCTTGCTGAGGCGCAATCACTTGGCTTTGCTGAGGCAGATCCAACAGCCGATGTCGAAGGTTTCGATGCTGCAGCTAAAGCTGCAATTTTGGCAAGCTTAGCCTTTCACTCGCGAGTTACAGATGCTGATGTATTTCGAGAAGGCATAACCCAAGTTACTGACACGGATGTTGCTGTAGCAAAATCACTTGATTTGGTAATTAAGTTATTGGCAATTGCCGAGCTTACAAAAGATGGTGCGATCAGCGTTCGCGTTCACCCGACTTTAATTTCTCGGACACACCCACTGGCCTCGGTCCGTGAATCTTTTAATGCGGTATTCGTTGAAGCCGAATCGGCCGGCGCGATGATGTTTTTCGGAAGAGGAGCTGGTGGTACGCCAACTGCTTCAGCAATACTTGGCGATTTAGTCGCTGTCGCTCGCCATCGCGTAAGCGGCGGGGTCGGGCCTCGTGAAAGTGATTATGCCGAGCGCATAATCGCTCCGATGGGATCAACTCGGACCCAATATTTAATAAGACTAGATGTTGCTGATCGACCAGGGGTCCTGGCGTCAGTAGCGCAAACATTTTCAAAGCATGACGTCTCGATTCAAACTGTGCGACAAACTGGGCTTGAAGATGAAGCCGAGCTAATTATTATGACCCATAAAGCCAGTGATGCTGCTCTGGCCGCTACAGTTGCAGACTTGAAGAGTTTAGATGCCGTCAAGCGTGTTGCAAGTGTTATCCGCGTTGAAGGAATGAGCACGTGAGTATTTTAAAGAAAAAAGGGGCACCCCAGTGGCGCGGTGTAATTGAGGAGTATCGCAATCGCTTACCAATTTCAAACAACACTCCAATAATTTCACTTCGTGAAGGTGGAACTCCTTTGGTATCAGCCTGCGTTCTCTCGGCCATGTTAGATAACGATGTTTGGCTAAAAGTTGAAGGGGCAAATCCAACGGGGTCATTCAAAGATCGTGGAATGACGATGGCGATTTCAAAAGCTGCCGAGGATGGCGCGAAGGCTGTTATTTGTGCTTCAACTGGAAATACTTCTGCGAGCGCGGCGGCTTATGCTACAAAAGCTGGCATGACCTCAGTAGTTCTTGTACCAGAGGGCAAAATTGCCATGGGAAAACTTGCTCAGGCAATCGCACATGGTGCAACGCTTCTTCAAGTCGATGGAAACTTTGATGATTGTTTAACTCTGGCTCGCGAACTTGCTGATAATTATCCGGTAGCGCTAGTCAACTCGGTAAATCCATTTCGTATTGAGGGACAGAAGACTGCAAGTTTTGAAATTGTAGACTTACTGGGTGAGGCCCCTGATCTACACGTTCTTCCGGTCGGTAATGCGGGAAACATAACCGCATACTGGAAGGGTTATCAGGAATATTACGACGATGGAATTGCTAAGAAATTGCCAAAAATGTGGGGATTTCAGGCAGCTGGATCGGCACCAATTGTTTTAGGAGAGATTGTTATGAATCCTGACACCATTGCAACGGCAATTCGCATTGGAAACCCAGCATCTTGGAAACAGGCAATCGATGCGCGAGATTCATCTGGTGGCCTAATTGACTCAGTAACTGATGAAGAGATCCTGGCTGCTTATCGACTAGTAGCCGCTAAAGAGGGAGTCTTTGTTGAGCCATCAAGCGCAGCAGGAATTGCTGGATTGATTAAGAAGCACTCAGAGGGCAAACTTCCAAAAGATAAGAGAATTGTAATTACCGTTACTGGAAATGGCTTAAAAGATGTTGGCTGGGTACTGGATGAAGCCGAAGCCCCAATTGTAATTCCGGTTGATGTAAAACGCGCAGCCGAAGTGATTGGACTTGCATAAATGGCGACACGAAACCATCTGACTTTCAAGGCGACAATGGTGCAGGTAAGCGTGCCTGCGACAAGCGCAAATCTTGGATCAGGTTTTGACACACTGGGCCTCGCTCTGGAACTACGCGACAGATACGCAGCACAAGTTCTAGACGATGCAACTTTCGATATTGATGTAACAGGCGAAGGTAGCGATGAAATTAAAAAGGATAAAAACAATTTAGTCATCAAGGCAATGATGCATGGGTTCGAACACATGGGGCAAAAACCTAAAGGAATCGCGCTGCGCCAGCTGAATTTAATTTCCCATGGTCGGGGACTGGGATCATCTGCAGCGGCCATTGTCGGCGGGCTTGCACTTGCTCGAGAACTTGTACTCGGAGGGGATCAACTTCTTACAGACGAAGAAATGATAAGACTTGGCACCGAACTTGAAGGACACCCCGATAACATTGCAGCAGCTGTTTTAGGTGGAGCAACAATTGCCTGGATGCAAGATGGCGCGGGAAGAGCCGTTGGAATTAAAGTTGATCCCAGGATTAAAGCTCTGTTATTTATTCCAGAGGCACAACTGGCAACTTCCAAAGCTCGCAAATTATTGCCCGAAACAATTCCACACCATGATGGAGTTTTAAATGCTTCCAGAGCCGCTCTGCTCGTTCATGCGATTCAATCTCGACCAGATTTACTTCTGGAAGCGACTGAAGATTTAATACACCAAAATTATCGAGCCGAGGCGATGCCTAAATCAATGGCTCTTGTAACAAAGCTCCGTTCCGCTGGTGTTCCAGCCGTAATCTCGGGCGCTGGGCCTTCGGTTATGGTGCTACATACTCTCGATGCCCTAGAAGTCGTAGAGGTGATAAAGGCTGGCGCGGGCTCATTTCTGGCTCAAGAAATGGCTATTTCGACACACGGGGTTCAATAGTTCAATTTTCGCCATATTTTGGAGTTGCCTAGGGCTCTGTGCTAAGTTTTACGCTATCTGGTAGCCGAGAAATCTTAGGCGCATAAATCTAGATAACCACAATTTCGCTAAATTAAAATAATTCTTTTAGCGTATAAACAGAAATGAAAAAGAAAAAAATATATGGCAACTACAAAAGCTAGCGCAAAAGAATCTGGCGAACTTTCAGCAATGCTCCTTCCTGAGCTTAAGAAAGTTGCGAGCCAACTTGGTATCGAAGAAGCGACAACAATGAAGAAGTCGGATTTAGTTCAAGCGATTGGTGACTTGCAAGCTTCAAATCGTGAGTCCGCAAAAGCAGAACGCGAAGCACGTCGCGCCGAACGCGATTCCCGCCGCAAGAGCGGAAATAAAAATTCAAATAATAACCCTTCGACCAGCAATGCCTCGAGCAACAATAAAAATGATGCTGATGATGGTGAAAACCAAGGGTCAAATCCAAATGATGCATCAGATGCTGATGTTAACAAGAAGGAATGGACTGGTGGCGGAAGCAATAATCGCAATGATCGCCAGAACAATCGTCGCGATAGAGGAGACCGAAACGACCGCAATAATCGCTTCCGGGATCGCGGAAATCGCGAAGAACGTGAAATTGTTATTTCTGAAGATGATGTTCTGCTGCCGGTTGGCGGACTCCTAGATATTCTCGAAAATTATGCTTTTATCCGCACAGGTGGCTACTTGGCTAGTTCAAATGACGTTTATGTTTCATTGCAACAAGTTAGACGCTATGGACTTCGCAAAGGTGATGTACTGACAGGATCAGTTCGCCAACCACATGAAGGTGAGCGCAAGGAAAAGTTCAATGCCCTTGTTCGGGTCGAGACTGTTAATGGTGCGGATCCTGAAAGTTCAAAGGGCCGAGTTGAATTCTCAAAACTAGTTCCGCTTTATCCGCAGGAGCGTCTGCGTTTAGAGACTGAACCTAATATTTTGACTACTCGGGTAATCGATTTGATTTCACCTATCGGTAAAGGTCAGCGTGGATTAATTGTTTCACCACCAAAGGCTGGTAAAACTATGGTGCTGCAAGCTATTGCAAATGCGATTACTACTAATAATCCTGAGTGCCACTTAATGGTTGTTCTTGTTGACGAGCGCCCTGAAGAAGTTACTGATATGCAGCGTTCGATCAAGGGTGAAGTGATAGCTTCAACTTTCGATCGCCCCGCAGATGATCACACTTCGGTGGCTGAACTAGCAATTGAACGAGCCAAGCGTTTGGTAGAACTTGGCCATGATGTGGTTGTTCTCCTGGACTCGATTACTCGCCTTGGCCGTGCCTATAACATCGCGGCTCCAGCATCAGGACGTATTTTGTCCGGTGGTGTCGACTCTGCAGCGCTATATCCACCTAAGAAATTTTTTGGTGCTGCCCGTAATGTTGAAAATGGTGGATCGCTCACAATTCTTGCAACAGCTCTCGTAGATACTGGCTCGAAAATGGACGAAGTTATTTTCGAAGAGTTCAAGGGAACTGGCAACATGGAACTTATTTTGAACCGAAAGTTTGCCGATAAGCGTATCTTCCCAGCCGTAGATGTCGTGGCATCTGGAACTCGTAAGGAAGAAATCCTGATGGGAACCGAGGAACTCAATATTGTATGGCGTTTGCGCCGAGTGCTTCATGCCCTTGAACCGCAACAAGCTCTTGAGTTGCTCCTTGAGAAAATGAAGGGCACAAAGTCGAACGTCGAATTCTTGATGCAAATCCAGAAGACCACAACCCAAGAGAGTGGCACTTCAGCAAACGGCTCCTAATTCAATCAGGTACGAATATCTTTTCGATTGAAAATAACGAAACTGAAGCAGTAGAGAATTATGGTTCCGGATAATAGTTTTGCCATGCCTGGCCAGTCCGGGCCGCTAAAAAGAACATTTCCGCCTAAGGCCCAGTGAAATGGGTTAATTGGTGTGAGAAATTCAAAATCATTTACTAATGGAGCGATGGAATAGAAAACGAAGAAAAGTAAGCCAATTGCTGAACTTGCGCCAAGAGAGACGCCTTTCTTGCCGGTCAACGCGCCAAAAATATAGCCGACTCCAGAGAAGAAGAGTCCAATAAGGGCACAAGAAATCGTTCCCCAAGCCAAGAAACTCAAATTGATTTCCATATCAACCAGGCCGGACCCGATATAGATATTGAGATAAGTGACAAAGCCTAAAATGAAAAGTACGGAGACGGTGGCTGCCATTTTGCTCGCCATAATTTTGCTTCTACTAACAGGCATTGTAAAAAGCAGATCTGCCGTGCCTTTTTCTTCCTCATCTGCAGTTGCACTTGCGCCAAAAGTCACCCCAACGGCGATCAATACAAGAGGAAGCATCATGCTATATAACTCGGTACTTAAGAATCCAGGACCGGAGGTGTAATCCTCCATTCGAAATATTTTCTTTATGGCATCTGGGTAGCTATCTATGAATTTTTGGAACACTTGACCAGACTTGGAAATGGTCGGATAGACCGATAGCTCAATGGTCGTCATGGTGACCAAGACACCAGCCCAAGAAATCAAAGACTTCCAGTGATCTCGCCAGGTTTTGAGAAATAAGGTCAGCATCATTTTGACACCTGTGCGCCAACTAGTTGTAGAAAAATCTCATCGAGTGATGGCTCGTGCGTTCGGACACTTTGCAGGCCATGAGCAAGGGCAACAGTAAGCAATTCTTTCTCTGACCCGAGTACGGTGCACCGTAAACGCTGAGTTTTCACCATGATGTCTTTGACTCCAGAGACGCCTTCGAAATCACGAAGAGAGATTGGCTTGTCGAAATAGAGGTCAATTGTTCTAACTGCCCGCTCCTTGAGCACTGAAATTTTTTCTACAACAAGCAGCTTTCCTTCATTTATGATTGCTACGCGGTCTGCTAGATGCTCAACTTCACTGATGACGTGAGATGACAGCATCACTGCCGCCCCTCGCGCCTTAGTTTCATCAAGAATATCTTCAAACTCACGTTGTACTATGGGGTCTAAGCCGCTGGTTGGTTCATCGAGAAATAGTGCAGCAGGTTCGTGCATAAAGGCTTGAATCACTCCGACTTTTTGTCGGTTGCCTTTCGAGAGCTCGGAAATATGGCGATGCAAATCAAGATTTAGCCGATCGGCATACTCTCTAATTTTGGTATCACAGTTGATTCCACGTAATTTCCCGAGAAATTTCAAATATTCCCATGGCGTGTAGCCCTTATAAATTGAGAGTGCTCCAGGCAGATAACCAATTTTTGATCGTAACTCAAGGTTATTTTCCAGAGCATTAATTCCTAGTATCTGAGCCGAACCGCTCGAAGCCTTGATTAATCCGACAAGAGTTCTAATCGCAGTTGTCTTTCCTGCCCCATTTGGTCCGAGAAAACCAAAAACTTCACATGGATTAATAGTGAGTGAAATATTCTCAATGCCACGACTGGAACCGTATCTCTTAGTGAGATTTTCTAAAATAATCGCTGGTTTATTACCCACCTCTTCAGTGTAATCCTCGCAGCATTGGGCATCGAGAATATGAGTGGTAGCGGTCGGGGCCAGATCTATTTGACCAATCATTTGCTCATGATTTGAGGCCGGCCCTAGGGTGGATTTCCAGAATCCAGTCCCAAAGGGCTATCCTTCAACCTCGTACTGGTTCCCGGTTCACCACCGATCCAGTCAAAACCTAGGAGATTTAAATGAAGAACGAGATTCACCCAAATTATGTAGAGACCACCGTGACGTGCGGTTGTGGCGAAGTATTCACGACTAACAGCACAAAGGAATCCGGAAGCATCTACGTTGAAGTTTGTTCAGCTTGCCATCCGTTCTACACCGGAAAGCAACGTATTCTCGATACTGGTGGTCGCGTGGCCAAGTTCGAAAAGCGTTTCGGAGCTGCCACAACCAACTAGCTTTTTAAGAGACCGCAATGTGTTCACCTCGCGTGAATACCTGCGGTCTTTTTTATTTTAATTAGGATTGCAATTTATTGCGCGAGCTAAGAATTAGGAGGATACAAAATGGCGGCGGAAATGAAGCCTGATCGTTTTGCCTCGGTTCATGCGCTCTTGAGTGAATACGATGTTTTAGAAAAAGAAATGGCTGATCCATCGATTCATTCAGATCAAGGCAAAGCCCGCAAACTCGGAAAGCGTTATGCTGCACTTGGCCCGATTATTGCTGGCTACCGTGCTTGGAAATCAGCAACTGATGATTTAGCAGCAGGAAAAGAAATGGCTGCAGATGATCCGGATTTTGCCTCTGAGATTCCGGCTCTGCAAATGAAATTAGAAGAAACCGAGAGCGCCCTTGAGGAATTGCTTTTACCTCGCGATCCTAATGATGATAGAGATGTAATTTTGGAAATCAAGGCGGGAGCAGGCGGCGATGAATCTGCGCTCTTTGCCGGCGACTTATTACGCATGTATCAAAGATATGCCGAGCGCCAGGGCTGGAAAACCGAAATTATTGACTATGCCGATTCCGAGATGGGTGGCTACAAAGAAATATCCATGGCGATAAAATCAAAGGGAATCGCTGAACCAGGCAAGTCACCATATGCAAAATTAAAGTTTGAGGGCGGAGTGCACAGGGTTCAACGGGTTCCAGAAACTGAGTCACAGGGGCGTATCCATACGTCAGCCGCTGGCGTTTTAATCTTGGCAGAAGCAGATGAAGTCGATATCGAAATTCGCCAACAAGACCTGCGCATTGATGTTTTTCGCTCCTCTGGACCTGGCGGCCAATCAGTAAATACAACCGACTCTGCAGTCCGTATCACCCATATTCCAACCGGTGTTGTTGTCTCTTGCCAGAATGAAAAATCTCAACTCCAGAATAAAGAGTCCGCTCTTCGAATTTTGCGAGCCAGACTTTTGGCTCATGTCCAGGAAGAAGCTGATGCACAAGCTATGGCAGAGCGTAAGTCTCAAGTGCGCACTGTTGATAGATCTGAACGTATTCGCACTTACAACTTTCCTGAAAACCGATTGAGCGACCACAGAGTTAACTTCAAATCCAATAACTTGGATGCCGTTCTCAATGGTGACCTAGATCCAGTTATTGAGGCGCTACTAGAAGCGGATAAGACAGCGAAATTGGCATCAGGTGATCGTTAAGCAACTATTGAAGTTGGGCAAAGACCAGCTTGCGACTAAAAATATTGGCTCAGTAGAAGCCGAACTTCTCTTAGCGCATGTACTTGGAATAGAGCGCATGGAGCTGCATGGCCGAGTTATTGAATTAACCAATGAACAAGCAATCGAAACAAGAGAGATTTACAGTCAAGCGATTGCCGAGCGCCTGAGTGGAAAGCCAGCTCAGTACATTATCGGTAGCGCACCATTTCGTTATTTAGAATATGAAGTTGGATCTGGTGTTTTAATTCCTCGCCCAGAAACCGAAATTCTGGTGGATGAAGTTTTGCATCAATTAAATACCTTTGCTGATCCAGTGAGTCTGGTGGATCTGGGGTCTGGTACGGGCGCAATCGCGATATCGATTGCCTCTGAGACTGCTGGTAAGAAATTAGTAAATATTGTCGCGGTTGAAAAATCAGAGGCAGCAATTCACTGGTTACAAAAAAATATCGCAAAGCATGATGTCAACATACGGGTAGTCCAAGGTGATGCTGCGACGGCGCTGGAAGGAATAAAGTGTGATGTAGTTGTCGCAAATCCTCCTTATCTTCCAGATGGCGCACGGGTTGCTCAGGAGTTAAATTTTGAACCGCCAGAGGCTCTCTTTGGTGGTCCGAGCAACGGGATGAGCGTTCCGGCTATATTTATTGCAGCGGCAGCCAGGTTGTTGAAATCTGGCGGGCTATTTGCGATCGAGCATAATGAATTACAGGGTCCGCTAATAGCTGTCGAGCTAAGTAACGATTTTGAAGCAATCGCGCTTCACAATGACTTGACCGAACGTCCGCGCTTTACAACTGCGCGACGAAAATAAATAATTTGGGATTTCTTCCTTTCTAAGACTGGAGATAGCCAGACGTATACATTCCTATTTATCTCATTACTCGCGAAAAAGGGAGTGAAAACGCTAGAGTTCGTACATGACTTCATCTACCTTCCAAGCCGTCGATCCCACCACTGGAACTGCATTTGGTGAGCAAATTGCCGAGGCGTCAGCTTCAGATGTGGCGGGGTTGATTTCCAGAGCTGTTGCGACAACGAGCTCGATGGCTAACACAACTCCGGTACAACGTGCAGCAATGCTTAGAGCGATAGCTGAATCTATTGAAAACTCGCGCGAGAAATTGATAGAGATAACGATGCGCGAAACTGCGCTGCCAAATGGCCGACTAACTGGAGAACTTTCTCGAACTGTCTTTCAGCTTGAGCAATTTGCTAAGTTGGTCGAAACTGGCGCGCATTACCAAGCAATTATTGATAAGCCAGATGCAAAGTGGATTCCGGCGCCTCGGCCAGATATTAGAAAAGCAAATCAAGGACTGGGTGTTGTGGGAATATTTGCAGCAAGCAATTTTCCATTCGCTTTTTCGGTGATCGGTGGGGATAGTGCATCAGCGCTGGCGGCAGGATGTCCTGTTGTTGTTAAAGCCCATCCTTCACACCCAAATACTTGCAGGGCCATGCGCGATGCAGTCATAGCTGGCCTAGCCAAGGTCGGCATCTCTGGAGACGCCTTCGCATTAGTTGAAGGAATTAATCCAGAAATTACGCATTGGATTGCAAGCCACCCAGATATAAATGCAATTGGATTTACCGGATCAGGAAAAGTGGGAAAGATACTTTTGGAAATCTCGACCCAGCGGCAAGTTCCAATTCCAGTTTTCGCGGAGATGGGAAGCTTAAATCCTGTTTTCTTCTCGTCGAAAGTTCTAGCCGAGAAAGCCGAGGAACTTGCGAAGGCAGCGATTGATTCGGCGACCCTTGGTTCTGGTCAGTTCTGCACAAAGCCAGGAATTTTAATTGTTCCAACGGGCGCTGAAGGCGATGTATTTATTGCTGAAATCGAAAGTTATTTGGCAACAATTGCAGTTGCACCGCTACTAAATAAGGGGATAGCAGATCGCTTCGTATCCGCAATTACTGACCTCGCAAAGAGCGCATCACTAAAAACATTTGCTGGAAAAGCAACAGAAGCTGGATTTGGTGTTACGCCAACAGTCTTCGTTGTTGATTGGGCTGATGCTTTTAAGAATAAAGAACTATTAGAAGAGCATTTTGGTCCGACTACCATAATTATTCGCGCAGATTTTGCAAAGTTTCAGAATGTTGCTGAAAAACTTGAAGGTCAATTAACTGCAAGTTTGCATGTTGCTGCTGGCGAAGATGTAGCTAAATTGGTTAGCTCCTTAACTCAACTTGCTGGTCGAGTAATCATGAATGGTTTTCCAACTGCCGTTGCTGTTACCGCAGCAATGCAACATGGTGGCCAGTGGCCAGCATCATCTAGCCACACAACTTCGGTTGGCTTAGATTCAATTTATCGATTCTTGCGCCCTGTTGCCTTCCAAAATTTCAATGATGAATTGCTGCCACTGGCGCTTCAGGAAGCAAATCCACTAGGAATTAATCGAGTGATCAATGGGTGATTTATCTAAAGCTCTTGCTGCTGCAACGAGCGCAATAACTACTGAAATAGCGGCTCTGACAATATTTTCACAGACACTTGAAGAAAACTTAACTCCTGCGCTTGAAATAATTATTGAATGCAAAGGCCATGTTGTAGTAACCGGACTTGGAAAATCTGGGCTAGTTGGCGCAAAGATTGCCGCAACACTTTCCAGCACCGGAACTCCTTCTTTCTTCTTGCATTCAGCTGACTGCCTTCACGGTGATTCTGGTGCCCTAACTTCAGGCGATGTTTTGATTGCGATTTCAAACTCTGGCGAAACTGCTGAAGTAAATGCAATTACAAAAATGGCCAAGATCTGGGGAAATTCAGTAATTGCCATTACTAAAGGCTCTAATTCGAGCCTTGCTAAGAGCGCAGATGCGGTAATCAGCATTGCCTTTGATGAAGAAGCAGATCCCTTAAACCTGGCACCAACAACTTCAACAACGCTAACAATTGCTGTTGGTGATGCACTTGCTTCAGCACTTATGGCGCATCGTGGATTTACCTCACAAGATTTTGGGAAACGTCATCCTGGTGGAGCGCTCGGTAAGGCAACAAATTAGTGATGTCGGATAATTCAAAAAATCCACGCGTAACAACGCTCGGAAGTTTCATGATGGATCTGGTTGCTTACACACCGAGGCGTCCAAAAAGTGGCGAGACTCTTCGCGGTGAAAGTTTTGCAATCGCACTTGGTGGCAAGGGATTTAATCAAGCAATATCCGCCGGACGCGCTGGCGCACAAAGTGCGATGCTTGGAAATCTTGGCACCGATAGTTTCGGTGATGACTTCATGAAAGCTTTTGGCGACGAGGGTGTTAATTCGGGTGACATTGAACGAAGTGCCGATCTCGGTACTGGCGTCGGTCACATTTCGGTTCAAACCTCAGATGGCGATAACTCCATCATTATCATTCCGCAGTCAAATGATTTAGGCGATGCTAAATACATTTCGCGGCATGCAAAAACTATTATCGAATCTGATGTATTGCTACTTCAACTCGAACTTCCAACAGATGGAAATTTGGCTGCGGCAAAGTTAGCAAAAGATAATGGCGTCACCGTTGTATTAACGCCCGCACCAGTTGCACCGTTAATTGGCTGGGAAGGCTTAGTCGATGTCATAGTTCCAAATGAGGGCGAAGCCGCAGAGTTAACTGGAATTGAAGGCGATGTTGAAAAGCAGGCCCAAGCTCTTTGTAAGTTGCTTGGTTGCAAAAACGTTGTGATAACACTTGGGCCAAAGGGCGCATTCGTAACCGATGGCGAAAGATCAGAAACAATCTTGGCACCAAAAGTTACGGCTATCGACACTATCGGCGCCGGTGACACTATGTGCGCAAATCTTGCGACACGACTCGGAGCAGGAGATGACATCTTTGCTGCAGCCCGCTTTGGCGTTTATGCTGCAACCCTTAAAGTGACTCGCAAGGGCTCGGCGATGGCATCACCAACTCCTGAAGAAGTAGAGAAATTTATCCATGAAAATGCGTAATTCAAAAACCAAGGAGAAGAAATGAAATACACTGGAATTATCAACCGAGATATCTCTGCAATGGTTGCCAGGACTGGCCACTTTGATCGCATAGTTATATCTGATGCTGGCTTTCCAGTCCCAGCTGGTGTTCCATGTATTGACCTTTCAATGGGGCCAAACCTGCCTAAAGTGAGTGATGTTTTAAAGATGCTGACTCTTGAGCTACCAATAGAACAATTCTGGTTTGCTAGCGAGATTCAACCTAGCGCTGAAGATCGAGCCGCTGAACTCACTGCTATCATGACTAAGGCCGAGTGCATTCCACTTCCACATGCCGAGTTTAAGAAATTGGCATATGGTGCAGTTGGCGTCATTCGCACAGGAGATTACTTAGCATGGGGCAATGTAATGGTTGCATCAGGCGTTGCTTACTAATAAAAGGACTTAATTAGACCTCATATTTTTTGAAGTGGTTGGTAATTGATCCGATTCCATCAATTCCGGTCTTAACCACTTCGCCACCCTTTAGGTACTTTTCCGGCTTAAAACCCATTCCGACCCCTTGTGGAGTTCCGGAGTTAATGATGTCGCCAGCATGAAGTTCCATTACTTGTGACAAGTACCAAACGCAGTAATTGATATCAAAAATCATGTCACTGGTATTTGAATCTTGACGTGTCTCTCCATCGACCGTGCACCAGAGACGAAGGCTCTGCGGATCTTTCAATTCATCAGGAGTAACAATCCATGGACCAACTGGATTGAATGTTGGGAATGACTTTCCCTTTACCCATTGACCTGAACGTTCAACCTGCCAGTAGCGCTCGGAAACATCCTGCGAAATCGTATAACCAAGGATGTAGTCAGCTGCTTCTTCTGGAGATTTCAGGTAGAGCGCGCGCTTCTTAATAACGACACAGATTTCAACTTCATAATCTGTTTTAACTGAGTTTGGCGGGATGATTACATCATCGTTACCACCAATAACCGTGTCCGGTGCCTTCATAAAAATAATTGGTTCAACCGGTGGCGTAGCTCCAGTTTCGATGGCATGTTGCTTGTAGTTGAGTCCAACACAGATCGCCTTTGTTGGACGGGCGACGGGAGAGCCAAGTCGATAATCTGAGATCTTTACTCTTGGGCGAGAGGATAGATCAAGTTTTATCACTTTCTCTAACGCGCCATTTTCGAGCTCAACACGATTCCAATCAGCAATAACATCGTCGACAAAGACGGCCTCACTGTCATTTATAACGACAACTGGCTTTTCCTTATTGAATTCTCCAAGGCGTGCGATGCGCATTTCTTCCCCTTTTTAAAAGTAGTAAATAATTCTTTGAACCGCTTCTAGGAATTGAAATTTAGCCCCTAATTTAGATATTTCAAAATGGCCAAAATGTGAGATGAATGAAATCTCCTTGCTAGACGCAGAAGTTGTCGGAGGAGTAGATTGGGCACATGAGCGAACAAGTATTTACCCGGAGAAGTGAAAATTGGTTCAAGGCTGAGGGAAAGCATGGGTACATTTATCGCGAACGATTTCGTAATATGGGCTTCGGTTCTGAGGTATTTTCAGATAAGCCGGTAATTGGAATTGCAACAACCTGGTCTGAACTAAATCCCTGCAACGCCCACCTCGATCGTGTTGCAGAGGCCGTTAAGCGCGGAGTCTGGGAAGCAGGCGGTTTTCCTCTCGTGTTCCCAACGATGTCACTTGGTGAGCCAGTTCAACGTCCAACAACAATGCTTTGGCGCAATCTACTTGCGATGGAAACCGAGGAGTTAATTCGCTCAAATCCACTCGATGGTGTCATCTTGCTTGCTGGCTGCGATAAGACGCCACCAGGAATGTTGATGGGCGCAGCATCAGTGGATCTTCCGACTTTAATGATTACTGGTGGTCCGATGTTGAATGGCCGTTACAAGGGCGAAACTCTGGGCTCTGGAACTGCTGTTTGGAAATACTCCGAACAAATTCGGGCCGGCAAATTAAGTATTGAAGAATTCTTTGCGATGGAATCTTGTTCAGCAAGATCAAATGGTTCTTGTATGACAATGGGAACTGCTTCGACCATGGCTTGCGTAACTGAAGCACTTGGTGTTCAACTACCAGGCAGCGCGGCGATTCCTGCCGTAGACGCTCGTCGCTTCTCAACTTCTCAAGAGGCTGGACGTCGCATTGTTCAAATGGTTTATGACGATCAGAAGCTCTCTTCAATTTTGACTCGTGAGGCTTTTGAAAATGCAATTAAGGTAAATGCGGCAATCGGTGGCTCTACAAATGCCGTCGTTCACTTGCTTGCGATCGCTGGCCGCATCGGTGTAAAACTTGAGCTAGATGACTTTGATTCACTTGCGCGCGAAGTTCCAGTTCTTGTCAACTTGATGCCATCTGGTAAATATTTGATGGAAGAATTTTTTGACGCCGGCGGCCTGCCTGCAGTCATGAAGGAAATTGAAGGAATGCTGCATACCGAGCACATAACGGTCTCTGGAAAAACGGTTCGGGAAAATATTGCGACCGCTGAATCTTGGAATGCTGATGTAATTACTCCAGCTTCAAAACCATTCCAAAAGGCTGGTTCTGGAATTGTCGTACTAAAAGGCTCGCTGGCGCCAGATGGCTGCGTCCTAAAAGTTTCAGCAGCAACGCCAGAACTTATGGTCCATACCGGCGAGGCCCTTGTCTTTGAAGAAATTGAAGAGTATTTGATTGCTTCTGAAGATATGAATCTAGCTGTTACTAAAGATACGGTGCTTGTCTTGAAGCACGCAGGGCCTCGTGGTTTCCCAGGATTCCCAGAAGTCGGAAATATGCCTATTCCAAGAAAGCTGTTAGAACAAGGAATTACCGACATGGTTAGAATCTCTGATGCTCGGATGTCGGGAACTGCCTATGGAACTGTTTTACTTCACACGTCCCCAGAAGCTGCAATTGGCGGACCACTTGCTCTCGTAAAGACTGGTGACATCATTGAACTAAATGTTCCAAACCGCTCAATTAATTTACTTGTATCAGAGGATGAGATGGCTAAGCGAAAAGCTGCTTGGAAGGCACCTGCACCTAAGCACACTAGAGGTTGGTCAAAACTTTATTACGAGACGGTCCAACAGGCACACCTTGGCGCCGATCTTGATTTCTTAAATGGTTCATCAGGTAGCGCAGTTCCACGCCATTCGCACTAACTTTTATCCAGAATTTAAATTAATCTGTAGTTAAAAGGGTCTTGCAAACTCACACTCCTCGATTGCTTCGAGTTCTAGTAGCCGATTCCACTTTGCGGTGCGATCTGCGCCATGAGTCGAACCGACTTTAATTTGTGAAGCGCGCCAACCAGTTGCCAAATCAGCAAGCCAAGAATCTTCAGTCTCGCCACTTCGGGCTGAAACAACTGTCTTGAAGTTATTTGCCTGAGCAGTTTTTAAAACGCTATGAGTAGAAGTCACTAAACCATTTTGATTCGCCTTGATCAAGATCGCATTGGCGCACTTTTCCTCAATTCCACGTTTCAGGCGTGCAGCATTTGTAGTGAATAAATCATCGCCTAATACTTGCAGATTGGATGGCGCACTTTCCATGAAATGGCTCCATGCTTGCCAGTCATCTTCACCAAATGGATCTTCAATCGAGAGAATTGGATGATTGTTGACTAATTTTGTTACGAAGCCAACAAATTGCTCACTGGAAAATTCCCTATCCTGGGTAGCTAATTTGTATTTAGTTCCATCAAAAAATTGAGCGGCTGCGACATCAATTGCCAGGCTTACCTGCGCACCGACGTTAAGACCTAGATCTTCTATACAACCAGTTACAAACTCAAGAGCATTATCGATGCCTGGAAATGCGATTCCTAGGCCACCCTCATCTGCAATTAAGTGAGTGACCGAACCGGCTTTTGCACCCTTACTTGCCGCAAGTTCGCGAATAGCAACGATCCAGGAGAGCGCCTGGGAAAAAGAAGTTGCCCCATTAGGCAGAACTAAAACATCTTGAATATCCATTGTGCGATTTGCGTGAGCGCCGCCAGAAAGAATATTTACCATTGGCATTGGAATTAGTAATTTGCCCTCAGGCTGAAAATATCTTGCTAGTGAAATTCCTGCCGTGTGGGCCGCAGCTTTGGCAACTGCAAGTGAGACTGCAAGTAGGGCATTTGCACCCAAAATATGGTGGTCAGGTGTGTGATCGAGTTCAACCAAGATTCCATCTGTTGCAAGAGGAATTGGGCGATGGCCCTTAAGGCGTGGTGCGATTGTGTTATTAATATTTTCAACGGCTTGGTAGACAGATTTGCCGCCATAATATTTCTCTGCAAATTTGGTATCGGTGTCGCGGAGTTCTTTTGCTTCATGGATGCCGGTAGATGCTCCAGAGGGAACTCGAGCAGTATGAATCGAACCATCTGACATAGTGAGCGTCACCGCTAGGGTTGGACGGCCTCTGGAATCTAGAACTTGATACCCAACCAAATTTTTAATACTCACGCGAATAGCCCCTCAAAAGTAATATTGGGATCAGCAATAGCTGCCTTAGTTACGCTCTGAACTCTAGCCTTAGCCAGATCGTCTAGGTAATTGACTGGTGAAACTCCTTCAACTCTGGCGAGTGCTATCACTGATACATGATGGGGAAGTGACTTCGCTACGACAATATTGCAACTTTGGGTATAGGAATTTATGAAGGAAATAGCTGTTTGGCGAAGAAGAGCTCTTTGATCCAAATCTTCGATACGCAGGTACTTGCAGAGCAAGTGAGCAGAAATAAATCCCAAATCAAAAACTGGATTACCGGTATGCATTACTTCAAAATCCAAAACGATCGGCTTAGCTTCTTCAGTAATCATGATGTTCTTAGGCGAAAAATCACCGTGCACTAAAGTAATTTTTGCTGTTGTAATTTCAGTGACAAGCTCTTGTATCCGAGAATCTAACGCTGAATTCACTTTTGCCACCGCGCGATAGAACGGCGTTACCCGTAATTGGTCGAAGAGGGAATCTTCCATGTAGGCATCTAGTGATTCTTTGGAATCGGCGCCAAAGTTGTGCCAGGTTGCAAGGATGCGCCCTAAGTCTTTACCGACGCTTGGTTTGATTACCCCTTCGAGTAAATCACTTTTCCATACTGTGCATTCACGAGGTAGGCGACTCATCGTCAAGGTGAACTCGTCTGGGTCAACATCAATTAAATCTGGAACGCTATCTGGCGTGATTGAATGCAGAAGTTTCATGCCATTCGCTTCGACGATTGCCCTCCTTTGATCTGCCTTCCAGACTGCTGCAACTTTCAATTGCGGCAGAGCCTGTTTCAAAACGAGATCTTGTGTCGCACTCTTAATTCCAAGAACTACATTAGATACTCCACCAGTTAATATTTCGACTTCGGCTTCTGTCTGAATAACACCGCGCTTATTTAGGTAGGCAACAACTGTTCTTTCATCAAGGAGTTTTGAGCCCATAGTTAGATTGTGCGGGCGATGGAAAATCCGCGATCAACAAATATGCTCTGTCCGGAAATTCCAGTATTTAGTGAGGAGGCAAACATAAATACACTATTTGCCACATCGACTGGAGAGGCAAGTTCGCCACCTGGAGTTTGGCCAAGAACATTTGCCACCTGCTCTGGGGAGAGCGTGCGGGCAACCATTGGGCTATTTATGATTCCGGGCAAAATTCCATTAACCAAGATCTTCTTCTGGCGCCCAAGATCAACAGCAAGAGAGCGGACCAGTCCGCCAACTGCAGCTTTTGTCACAGAATAGGCAAATTTTTCTTGGCGTGTAAATTGTTCCCAAAGCGAGCTTAAAATAGCTACGTGGCCACCTTCGACAATTGCGCCTTGGCCCATAAGAGTGGAGATACTTTCGGCGATAACTACAACATTGGCTTCAAATAGCTCATTTAGCTCAGCAGTTCCTGTTTGCATAGCAGAGCCATTTACATTGGCGCCCTGGGCAAAGACCACTGCATTAAATGACTTGCCTGATAATTGAGAAGAAGTAAGCGGGAGTTGCATATCAGAGTCATTGACGACTTTGCGCACAGCGCAAGATATTTTCCAGCCTTCTTCGCGATATTTATCGAGAATAGCGCCGCCAAGTGTTCCAGTGGATCCGAAGATTAATAAATTTGGCATGGTTTATTTCTCATAACCATAACGAGTAAGCATTGAATATCCGATCGAAGCTCGGCGAACTCGCTCACGAGCAGTTGATTCGACTACACCTTGGATATGCGTGCCCGCAGGATAGAGCCCCGGAGAGTTTCGAACTGTGAACTTTAAATAAACCGGCGCGGCAACGCGAACCAAATCTGCAACTTCATAGTGTCGAACTGGTCCACCAAAATCGTCAGGACCTTCGACATAAACATCAACTGGAACATCTACTTGCGCGCGGATGGCGGCAATTTGTTGTAATGAAAGATCTGTCGCAAGGTTCAAAGTTGATGCGCCCATAGAAACCATAAGCGCTGCGGTGGCTGGGTTGTTGCAAGGCATCGCAACTGAAGTTTTAAGAATAAAATCACTTGGCAAATCGCCATTGCGTTTTGCGGCGCCAAGAACACTAAGCAAACCCATATCGCCAACCAAAACTGAACGAAGTCCAAGTTCTGCACCATGCAGAACATCTTCAACAGCGTAGCGAAGTTGATCGCCACCACGAAGAGTTGGGTTTGCTACACCGCCAGCAGAAGATAGAACTTGCTTACCGATATCCCATGATGCGCGTGGGCCAACGAATAAGCAGACTTCAATATTCTCGCTCTTACCGATTGCAACCATCTCTTTAATTTCAGCATCGGTCTGCATCATGATTCCAGAGCCTTGTGAAATACGGGCTACTGGTAACTTATATTTCTTAGCCTCTTCTAGTACGACTTTAAATGCAGACGGGCCTTCAACAGATGGGATCTCAATCTTCCAGCGAGAGCCATCGGCAAACCGTTTTGTTGATTCTGGTAGGCCATCGGCATCGCTGCTTTGAATATTCTGATTGGTAAGGAGTGAAATCGATTTCTTCATTGGGCCATCGGCATCTCGAGTAGAGGGCCAGTTACTTGATTCGGTCATTTCATTCCTTCTCGTATCTAGTTTTGGTTAGCTATGTAAATTAGTTAGTTTGGGAATAGCGTCGGCGCAACACCTGAAATTTTCGGTGTGCAGATAAAAGTTTTACCCCAGTCAAGTCCCGGTTCTGCAACTCCGTCGTGGGCGGTAGTAATAATCATCTGCTCAAAATTTGGGCCAACAAAGGCGCAACTTGTAACCATTGGTACCGGCATCTCAATCACATCGGTTATATTGAAATCCTTATCAAAACGGCGCAAACACGAGCCATTCCAGAAGGCAACCCAAATTCCATCTTCAGCATCAATGCACATTCCATCGGGCAGTCCTTGGGTATCATCAGTAATACGCCAGCGAACTTTGCGATTGGTCAGTTCACCGTCGGCATAATCAAAAGTGTCAATCGATTTAGCTAAAGTATCGATGAAGTACATTCTCTTGCCATCGCCAGACCAGGCCAAACCATTACTTAGCCAAATGCCATCCAAAACCCGGGTTAATTTCTTGCCATCTTTATCAAGTCGGTAAAGGCCGCAAGCACTTTCATTTTCGGCCCATTCATAAGGCATGTTCCCTAAAAATAAGTGGCCATCGGGCGCGACCTTTGCATCATTCCAACGATTAGGAAAGCTTAACTCGGCGCCATCAGCGCTGGCGCGATTGGGTAAATTAGTAATTGAACCATCGACCTCAAGGCGGACTGGGCCGTTAGCGGTTCCCAAGATCTGTGAGCCGTTAGCGGCTGGAATTACAAAAGAGACATGCTCAGGTGTTTGGTAAGTGCTAGTGATGCCAGTCTTGAGATTTCGTCGATGTACGGACTTGCCCATTATGTCGACCCAGAGAATTTCAGAATTATCGGCTCCTATTGCAACCGGGCCCTCTCCGACTTCACATTCTCTTTCGTCCCAAAGTTTAAGATTCATCTCATGGCCCATGTGGGAACTATAAAGGATATAGTCATTGGACTACTATCTGTTTGCAAAGAAACTTATATATTGAGATGGAGAAGCCAGAGCCAATGACCAAAGAAGACTTAACAAGTTTTGAGGGACAGGTAGTCCTAGTCACCGGAGCGGCTAGTGGTATTGGCAAAGCTGCAGCCGAACTTATTGCCGCCCGAGGCGCCCAGATTGTTTGTCTTGACTTAAATGAGGCGGGACTTAAGAGCACGGTTTCTGAAATAACCTCCGCTGGAGGCCGGGCGACATACAAAATTTTAGATGTTTCATCACAAACAGCGGTGAAAAAAGTGGTTGGTGAAATTCTTGCTGAGCATGGCCAAATTCATGCGCTCGCTAATTCCGCCGGAATCTCAGGACCAACCGGAAAACCGGTCGAGGAAATTGAATGGGCCGCCTTTCAGAAGACAATAGAGATAAATTTGTATGGAACGGTTTGGTTGACACAAGAATTAATGCCCTCAATGAAGGCAAATAATTATGGTCGGATTGTTCACCTGGCATCTATTGCGGGTAAAGAAGGAAATCCTGGGATGGCGGCATATAACGCATCCAAGGCCGGAGTCATCGGATTTGTAAAAGGAGTAGCAAAGGAGTGCGCTACTTTTGGCGTGACAATAAATGCTGTTGCCCCTGCAGTGATTAGAACCCCAATTAATGAAACTGTTGCTGAAGATGTTCAAAAATATATGGTCTCAAAAATTCCCGTCGGGCGCCTTGGCGAACCCTTCGAAGTAGCCGAAATAATTGCTTTCGCAGCATCTAAAGCATGCTCATTTACAACCGGCTTCACTTTCGATGTTTCAGGCGGTCGGGCCACTTACTGATGAGCGATTTAATCACTGGCGTCTGCCCGGTATTGAGTGTTCCCTTTACCGCAACCGGCGAAGTCGATTATAAAAGCTTTGAATCACTTACCAATTGGATAATCTCATTGGACTGCAAGTCGGTCCTCTTCTTTGGGGTTGCCAGTGAAAATATAAAACTCAATGATGCAGAGCGCTATAAATTGTTGGAAATTCTTCTAGAGACCCGAAAGGGATCAGATTTAAAGGTAATCGCATCTGTTGCAGATCATGCCTCCGAACTTGCTGTTAAACGGGCTAAAGATTATGAAGCTATGGGCGCTGACTTGATTAATATTTTGCCGCCATCATTTTTTTCACCGAGCGCCGAGCAAATTCGCTTTCATCTCTCCGAAATTCTTGCTGCGGTAAAAATTCCGGTAGTAATTCAGCACTTGCCACAGGGCGGCGGAATGGCAGATGTGGGAGAGCTCTTAACCCTCGCAGATGAATTTCCCAACCTTAAAATTGTAAAATGCGAGTCCAATCCACCTGGAGACTCAATTAAGCAAGTTAGGGAAATTACAAATGATCGCGTAGAGACGCTAATTGGCTGGGGCGGAATATTTTGGGAATCAGGTGATGCGGCCGGAGCGAAGGGAATTCAGCCTGGATGCGGCGTATCAGATCTGTATAAGTGGGCAGAGAGGGCCTTGGTTTCAGGCGATCGCAAGGAATTTATTCGCCGCTTGGATACCTTTATTCCCTGGATCACGAGTTGGATTTCAGATTTGGAATTGCTAATTGCAGTGGAGAAGCAAATACTATTTCGGCGCGGAATTATCGAGTCAGATTACTGTCGTCATCCAACATCGCGCATCACAGCGAAAGAAAAAAATGAAATTGAAGAATGTTTAAGACTTATCGAGAGTGTGGCTCAAGAAAATGCCTAACAGCCCAGATATTTTTACCTTTGGTGAAGCGATGGCTCTCTTCATGACAGTCGATACCGATTCAGTTGCAACGGCAAGTTCCTATGCGATGACTGCAGCAGGAGCCGAAGGAAATGTGGCTGTAGCAGCTACTCGACTTGGGCTAGATGTATATTTTCAGACAAAACTTGGCAGAGATCAATTGGGGGATGCCGTTGCTGGCCAATTTGAAGCGGCCGGCATAAACAGCAAGCACTTCTTGCGTGTTGAAAATTATACCGGCGCACTTGTCCGCAACCACGGCGCTATCGAAGTCTTAGAAAATACCTACTTGCGCCGGTGCAGCGCAGGATCAACATTTGCGCCCGCAGATATCGACATCGAGCTTCTTGCTCAATCAAGATGGTTACATGTCACGGGTATTACAGTGGCACTTTCAGATACTGCGCGCGACGCGGTGGCATTTGCGCTGGAGAGTGCACGATCAAAGAAAGTTGGAATTAGTTTTGATTTGAATATTCGTCGCAAACTTTGGACGCCGGAAAAAGCAAGAGAAACTCTTAACGCCATGGTTAGGGATGTGGACTTAGTTACTGGCGGCGTCGATGAATATGAATTAGTTTTCGGCTCCAAAGATCCAGAGAAAAATCTCACCGCAGCCAGCGCGCGGGGGATTAAGAGTGTGATCATGACGGCTGGCCCTGATGAAATGCGAGTAATGCATGAAGGCAAGCGGTTTAATTTCATGCCGGAAAAAGTTAAAGTCATCGATCCAGTTGGGTCTGGCGATGCTTTTATCTCCGGAACTATTTGTGGCTTACTTGCTGGACTTAGCATCCAAGAGGCCATTGCACAGGGAAGTAAATGTGGAGCAATGGTCGCCTCTACGATGGGGGACTGGGCTGGAATGGTTTCTGGCGCCGGTGGTTTATTACCAGATTCATTAAAGTGAGCGGAGATATAAATGTCTAAGGAAGTTTCTTTTACGAGCGGACTAGTCGCAATTATTCGGACCAAAACCAGCGATGAAGCGAGGACTGCGGCCACTGCGCTTATCGCAGCCGGTGTTGAAGCCATTGAATTTACAACTACGACTCCTGCAGTATTCGACTTGATCGAAGAATTTGCTTCAAATTCCGCCAACACTCATGTTCAAGTTGGCCTTGGTACCGCGATGACTCGGTCCCATGTTCTATCTGGCAAAGATGCCGGCGCAAAATTCGTAATTTCGCCACATGTTTCGCAAGAAGTAATTGAGGCGACAAAACAAGCAGGACTTGTCTCAATTCCAGGAGTTGCCTCGCCAACAGAAGTCGCAGATGCCCTGCGCTATGGCGCAGATATGTTGAAGTTTTTCCCGGCATCTTCGCTTGGCCCAAATTATTTAAAATCTGTTCGTGATCCATTTCCAGGGAATACCTGGTTGGCTACTGGCGGAATTTCTCTAGATGCGATTGAGGCATGGGTAAAAGCTGGTGTTTCTGGCTTTGGATTGGGTGGCCCACTCACCTCTGGAGGAATTGCTGAAATTCCAAATCGCGTATCAGAATTTAGAGCAGCAATTGCAGCTGCAAGGGAGAGTCAGTGAAACTAAAAGATCAACATATTTTTGTTACTGGTGGCGCTGATGGAATCGGGCGCGCAGTTGTACAAGATGCTGTCGATGCGGGAGCAAAGGTCTCATTCTGCGATCTAAATGTGGAAAAAGGTAAGGCCTATGAGGGCGAGCTACGAGCTGGCGGACACCGAGCGTTCTTTATCGAGGGAAATGTCGGAAGCGTTGCGCAGATGGAGGAGGTGCACAGCGCAATTACCAAAGAGTTCGGCGAGGTCCAAGGTCTTGTAAATAATGCGGGACGAAATGCTTATTACGACCCAGTGGAGATGACTGAAGCTCAATGGGAAGATTTTATGAATGTAGATTTCAAGAGTATCTGGGTTACCGCAAAATTATGCTTACCTGCGATGCGCAAGGCCAAGAAAGGGGCAATTGTAAATATTTCATCGATCCATGCTCGAATGTCCTACCCAAATTACTTCCCATACGCCGCAGCAAAGTCTGGAATTTTAGGTCTGACTCGAAACTTAGCACTTGATGAAGGTAGGCACGGTATTCGGGTTAATTCAGTGCTGCCAGGCTTTACCTTGACTCCGATGGTTGAAGATTACTTTGTAATGAATCCTGAAAAGCGGGCAGAGGCGCTCGCAGTCCAGCCTATGGGGCGCATGGCACAACCAATTGAGATCGCTAAAGTAATTACCTTCTTATTAACCGATGATGCATCTTTCGTGAATGGCGCTGACTGGATTATCGATGGTGGCCTATCTGGAAGATTCGCTTAATTAAATAACTAAGACTATTTTCCCACGCGGAGCAGGAGCGAATTTCAGAGCCTCTATCGCATCGCTAAATTCAGTAAGTTGAAATTTATGAGTTACCAGATACCCCAGATCCAACACTCCAGAATTAAGCATTTCGACAGTTTTTTCCCAGGCCATCACAGAAGATCCAAAGGAGCCAATAATATTTAGGTCTCCATTTATAACGTCATCAATAACTATTGAAGCAAACTTCTTATTTCCTGGGTAGCCAAGCAGAAGTAAAGTGCCCCCTCGGACTAATTGACTTATGGATTCACTTATTCGACTTGTAGAGCCAGCTGCTTCAATAATTAAGTCGTACTTTTCTTTAGTAGCCTCCGTAAAAAATGCATCTACCCCAGCAAGTTCTGCGATATCTTCCTGCTCTTTTTTTAGACCAATCATATGGATTAATTTCGGATTGTATGTTTTCGCTATAGTTGCAGAAATTAGCCCGATAGTGCCATCACCAATAATCAATATTCTAGATCCATTCCTTGGTCTAGATTTCATAAATGCTTGAGTGACTACTGCAGTTGGCTCAGCGAGCACTGCTGAAGAATCAGAAACTTTCTCATCAAGAACGTGCGCAAGCCACGCTGGTACTGCAATTAAGTCTGCAGCGGCTCCTGGTCTAGTAAATCCAATCTCATCGTAAATCAAACAGCGATTGGTATTACCATTCTTGCATTCAAAACATTCTTTGCAGGGAATTATTCCTGTAACAACAACTCGCGATCCGATAGCTGGCTCGGCAATACCCACACCGTGGCCGATTACCCGCCCAACCCACTCATGGCCAAGGGAGGCGGGATATTTAACATATTCAGGGTCGCCTTCCCCACTGATTATCTCTAAGTCCGTTCCACAGATCCCTATGAAGATTGGAGCCACTAATAATTCACCTGGATTGAGGAGTGGAGGCGGAATTTCAATAAGTTCAGCGGCGCCGTCACCGTTGGTTATTAAGGATTTCATAGTGGGGAAAATACTACTCGCGAGGGTACTTAAATGAAATGCAATGCAATGCAATGAGTAGACTCGCTTTCATGTCTAAGCTCCGTAGTAGTGAGTGGTTTTCTGGGGATGATGAAGTTGCTCTCTCTCATCGCGTAGTGATGGCATCAATCGGCTACGAAATAGATGTTAAAAATTCGAAGCCAATAATTGGCATAGCCGACTCTTCTAGTGATTTAAATCCGTGCAATCTTCCACTAAGAAATTTCATTCCAGAAATTGAACGAGGAATTATTGAGGCTGGTGGTATACCGGTCGTATTTCCTGTTATGTCACTTGGTGAAGATTTAATGAAACCAAGTGCAATGCTTTATCGGAATATGCTATCTATGGAAGTAGAAGAATATTTGAGGTCCTATCCAATCGACGGAGTAGTCCTTTTGGCCAATTGCGACAAGAGTGTTCCCGGTTCTCTTATGGGAGCAATTAGCACTGATCTTCCAACGATTATGTTCACGGCAGGGGCCCGCCCTGTTGCAGAATATCGGGGTAAAAAAATAGGAACAGGTACAGACCTTTGGCGAATGTGGTCAGACTATCGGGCTAAAAAAATAACTGAAGCGCAATGGAAAGAGTTTGAGGGGTGCTTGAACTGTGGGCTTGGTTCATGCAACACAATGGGGACTGCATCGTCAGTAGCAATCATGGTCGAAGCACTTGGCTTAACACTTCCCGGAACTTCGGTAATCCCAGAAAATGAACCTGCACGTAAAATTGCCGCCTTTAATTCCGGCAGTGAAATCGTAAAAATGGTTCACGAAAACATTGTTCCTTCGAAAATTTTAACTGGTGCCGCTTTTAGGAACGCAATGCGCGTCCTACATGCTTGCGGTGGATCCACAAATGCGATTATCCATTTACTTGCAATATCTGGCCGCGTATCTGGTGGCTTAACTATTGACGCAATCAATGAATTGGCAACTGGACTTTCAGTAATTGCAGATGTTGAGCCTTCTGGATCAAAATTGATTCAGGACTTTAATATGGCTGGAGGAGTACCAGCGCTAATCGCAAGCTGCAAAGATTTTTTTGAACTTGATGAGAAAACCTTAACAGGACAAAGTTGGCGCCAAATCATCGCTGGAGTTTCATCTTCAAATCCGGCAATTCGTTCTCTTCAAGATCCAATCTATCCACATGGCGCTTTTGCGATTGTTAAAGGAAACTTAGCGCCCAAAGGTGCAGTAATTAAAGTATCTGCTGCTACTGAGGAACTTTTTTCTCACACCGGACCTGCAGTCGTATTTCATGGGTACTCCGATATGCGAAGCCGTATTGATGATCCGAATCTTAAAATTACAAAAGACTCAGTACTGGTCCTGCGTGATTGTGGCCCAGTAGGAGTACCCGGAATGCCTGAGTGGGGAATGATTCCTATCCCGAAGAGATTGCTTGAGTCTGGCGTAGTTGACATGCTTCGGATTTCTGACGCACGTATGAGTGGGACTTCATTTGGAACTTGCGTTTTACATGTGTCACCGGAATCGGCCATAGGCGGCACATTGGCACTAGTTCAGGATGGCGATATTGGGAATAGGCCAACTATTACTAATGCGAAATAAGGATAATTAAGTGCGCAAATTAAGATTAGCTCCTAAGGATATTTTTATTTTTGTTTCTATGTGCATACTTGCCGTAATCATGCTTTATCCCTTTATATTTATGATAAATACATCATTTAAATCAAAATCTCAGTATTTTGGGGAACCTGGTCACTCAATAGATTCTTGGCGAAATTTATTCGTAGCACTACCTGTTGGAAGGCAATTAATTAACTCTACCTTGGTTTGTATTGGAGCAATTTCAATAATCTTGATTGTCGCAACAATGGCAGGATTTGCACTAGCCAAAATGCGCTCAAAGGCTTCTCCTCTCTTTTTTCTTGGAATTGTTGGCGCGATGCTTATTCCATTGCAATCAATTATTATTCCAGCATACATAAATGCCAGTAAGTTAAATCTTTTGAGTGGTTATTGGGGGGCAATTTTTGTATATGCGGCACTTGGGACTCCTTTTGCAACGTTCTTAATGACTTCGTATTTTCGTGGGATTCCGGATGATTTAGTAGAAGCTGCGATTATTGATGGTCTGAGCTATCCAAAAGTCTTCTCAAGAATCGCCCTACCCTTAGCTGTACCTGCGATTATTACGATAATCGTTCTGCAATTTATTCAGGTTTGGGATGACCTTCTTGTCGGACTCTTATTCATTCAAGATCCTACATATAGAACTATAACTGTTGGTTTGGGAGCGCTATCTGCCGGTCGCGTAACTGATATTCCGGTGTTAATGGCAGGCTCGTTAGTTTCTGCTATTCCAGCTGTGCTTGTGTACTTAATCTTCCAGCGCCAATTAGTGAATGGCCTTACAGCCGGTATCGGAAAGTAGAGAAAACATTGAAAATTGTTGTCACGGGAGCCATTGGCTTACTTGGAAAAGCCACGGCAACACACCTTGTGGCCGCTGGCCATGAAGTTATTAGCGTTGATAAAAAAGCTGGAGAATTTGCAGCAGGATCAGAGTTAATTGTTGGAGATCTAACCGATCTTGATTTTTGTGACAAGGTAATTAGTGGGGCAGATGCCGTAGTTCATTTAGGTGCAATTCCAAACCCAACCGACGCCCGACAATTTAGTGTTTTTCAAAATAATTCAGTAAGCACCTTTGCCGTCTTTACGGCGGCGGCGCAGGCAAAAGTTGAGTGCGTTCTATATGCATCAAGCTTATCTGCCTATGGTTTTGCCTATTCAGATGAATGGACCTCCCCGCTCTATGCCCCAGTTGATGAGGAGCACCCATTTATTTTTGAAGAGAGTTATGCCCTTTCCAAGGAAGTCAATGAGCGTTCAGCTCTGATGTGGTCGCGCAGGTGCGATACCGCTTTCGTTGGGATGCGTTTTCCTTGGACCAATACTCCGGAAAAGACTCTGGAGTTAGCTCGCAGATTTGATGATGAGGATAATTTGCCACCTGACCCAAGATTTCCCAAGGGAATTGTCGCGAAGATTTTATGGACCTACCTTGACTTGCGAGATGCGGTTCGGGCAATCGAGGTCGTTATCAATTCAGATATAAAGGGTTCATCGGTCTATAACTTTGCGGCTCCAGACACTATGGCCAAGGCCACAACAGCAGATTTGATGATGAAATTTCACCCTAAGACCCAAATGCGTACCCCTCTGCTGGGCCACACTGCCCCGCTTTCCAGCCAAGCTTTTATCGATAAGTTCGGATATTCACCCCAATTTCTAATCAATCGCGAGGATATTTAGCCTCTCTCTTCGCATTTGAGCACAAATTCGGTAACAGAATTGTTATCAAGATTCATCCAATCCACCTTGATCTTATTTGGGCGTAGTACAAGAATTTGTCCAGTGCAGCCGATCTGCACATTTTCTTATCTTCGTAGAGAATGGATATAAATGTTAAAGAAATCAAAACTAGTAGTAGCGCTTGCTGCTGTTGCACTTGTTGCATCAACAGCACCAGCAGCTCCTGCCGCAGGATCGCTAGAAATCTTCACCTGGTGGGCTTCAGGCGGAGAAGCAGCGGGCCTTGAAGGAATGACAACTGAATTCACAAAGCAGAATCCAGATACAGAGTTTGTAAATGCTGCCGTAGCTGGTGCAGCTGGTACAAATGCAAAAGGCGTTCTTGTTTCTCGTATGGAAGCAGGAAACCCACCTGATACTTTCCAGGCTCACGCCGGTGCAGAACTTTCATCATATGTGAAGGCTAAGCAGATCGAAGATCTAACTTCACTTTACAAGTCAGAAGGTTGGGACAAAGTATTCCCAGCTGACTTAATCAAGACTCTTACAACTAAGGGAAAGATCTACTCAGTTCCTGTAAATATCCACCGTGCAAACGTTCTATGGTGGAACCCAGCAGCTGCAAAGAAGGCTGGAATTACTTCAGCTCCTACATCACTTGATGGAATGATTGCTGACCTTGCTAAGTTCAAGAAGGCTGGAATTGACGGAATTGCACTTGCAGGACAAGGCGACTGGGCGATTGCTCACTTGTTCGACTACGTACTACTTGCTTCAATGGGTCCAGATAAGTTCAATGGCCTTTGGAACGGTAAGACAAAGTGGAATAAGAAAGACGTTAAAACTGCAATCAAGAAGTTCGCAAAAATCCTTTCTTATGGCAACTCAAGCAAGTCACTTGACTGGCCAGATGCTGGAAAGCTTGTTACAGAAGGTAAAGCCGGATACTTCATCATGGGCGACTGGGCTTCATCACAATGGCAATCAGAAGGCCTAAAGCTTGGTAAGGATTACACATGGGCTCCAGGTCCAGGAACAAGTGGCATCTACCAGTGGCTTTCAGATTCATTCACATTGCCTGTTGGTGCTCCAAACCGTGAGGCAGGTATTGCCTGGTTGAAGGTTGCTGGATCTCTTGCTGGACAAGATGCTTTTAACCCTAAGAAGGGTTCAATTGCAGTCCGTACAGACTCAGATCCAAAGCTTTACGACAGCTACCTAAAGGCAGCTATGAAGTCATGGAAAGTTGACCGCCTAGTTGGCTCAACAGTTCACGGCGTTAACTACGGAAATGCTGGAATGTCAGCCTATAACTCAGTAGTTGGCAAGTTCTACGCTGGAAATGCAAAAGACAAAAAGGGATTCGCAAAGGGTCTTGTCGCTGCATACAAAACTAATAAGGCTGCATAAGCCCAATTAGATAGCAATAACTAAGTTGCAAATGATTCTGGTGAGGCCTTATCGGTCTCACCAGAATTAGCAATTTAAAGTGAGTAATTCTTCAAAATTGATTGATGATTTTGGTAATAAATAGTCAGCGTCGACTAGAGTTCGTGAATTAGCCCGAGCCCAGTGTTTAAGGTTTAGCAAGATTAAGTTTTTCGAGAGGTGCGTGTAGCGGTGGCCGTAGCCAGTTTAAAGAACTTAAAGAATTTGAATGACGGCAGAATGCCAAAGAGAAAAAAGAAAGTTAACAGCCCTTGGGGTGGTTTCTTCTTCGTTCTTCCTTCGATCATCGCTATGGCAATTTTTGTCTATGGAATGATTGGCTGGACGGTTCGATATTCGTTTAGTAATCGCACTAGCGCATGGAAAAAAGATATGAGCTTTGCTGGAATGGCTCGATATACCGAGCTCCTGCAAGATCCAGAATTTACTCACGCATTTTCAAACTTATTGAAGTTCACCATCGTTTTCATGATCGGTACTTTAATTTCTGGATTGATTATGGCGCTCTTGCTCGAAAAGGGAATTAGAGGCGAAGGCTTCTTCCGTTCGACTTATTTATACCCGATGGCAATTTCCTTTATCGCAATGGGAACTTCATGGCGCTGGCTCATGGACTCTGCAAAGGGCGATAGAGCGACTGGTTTGAATTTAATTTTTGACCGCATCGGACTTGGTTTCTTAGAGAATACTTGGTACACCTCGATTAAAGGTTCCATGTTTGCAATGGCTCTTCCTGCAATCTGGCAGATGTCTGGTTATGTCATGGCGCTCTTCTTGGCAGGATTTCGGGGAATTCCAGATGACCTTCGTGAAGCTGCTCGCGTCGATGGCGCCTCAGAATTTAAGATTTATCGCCATATTCTCTTCCCACAACTAAGCCCGACTTTCCTTACAATTCTTATTATTTTGGGCCACATCTCGATGAAGGTCTTCGACTTAATTTACGGAATTGCATCAAAGGGTTATGTGACCAAGGTGCTGGCGATTTACATGTGGCAAGTGATCTTTGATTTCCAGAACTATGCGAAGGGAGCTGCCATCGCAATAGTTATCCTGTTGATGATCGCGGTCGTGGTTATTCCTTACCTAATTTATGTAAATAAGACAGAGGAGGCGAAATAAATGAGTTTAGATCTCGCATCCCGCGCAACTCAATCTAAAGATATTTCTCGTAATAAGAAGAAGCTCGGTGGCGTTGGCCAATTCTGGCTGATTTTTCGCTATATCTCACTAAGCATCCTCTTTGTTATTGCAGCGCTTCCGATCTATGTCATGGTGATCAACTCGGTGAAGGGCATCACTGGTGTTAACCAATCTGCTGCATTCTTACCGCCATCAAGTCTTGATTTTGGCGCGTGGGGCCCAACATGGGAGATTTTGCGTGAGCCAATGTTTAGAACTCTTGGCTTCGTACTTCAGTCTTCAATTATCTCGGCAATTATCGGATCAATAAATGGTTTTGTCTTCGCCAAGTGGCGCTTCAAAGGCTCGACGTTTATTTTCACAACATTCTTGTTTGGTATGTTTATTCCATATCAAGCAATCATGATTCCATTAACCCAATTCAACAAGTGGGCCGGAATTGGTGGGACTATTTATGTACTTGTTTTCGCACATGTGATTTATGGAATTCCAATCTGTACCTTGATTTTCCGTAACTATTACCAGGCAATTCCTAATGAACTTATCGAAGCAGCTCGTGTCGATGGCGCAGGAATGGTAAGAATTTTCCGAACCATTATTCTGCCTCTTTCCATACCAGGCTTCGTCGTTGTTCTAATTTGGCAGTTCACATCCGCATGGAATGACTTCCTCTTCGCAATCTTCCTAACTGGCGGCTCACCTAAATTGGCAGTTGCGACAACAGCGCTTAACTTTATTACTGGATCTGGAAATCAGGTTTATTACGGAAACAATATGACAGCATCGCTGATCGTTTCGATTCCAACGCTGCTTGTCTATATGTTCCTTGGACGATACTTCTTGCGCGGCTTATTATCTGGCTCGTTAAAGGGCTAATCAGAGGCAAGTATTAAAGAACGCCATATTTCGCAAAGGCGGCGCTGGGGGACATCCCCTCTTTAACTGCCTTGCGGAATAGGTTTTCGCCAGAATTCTTCTCGATTACTGCTGCTACGACTTGGTCAATCGCTGCTTTAGGCACGATTGTTACACCATCGCTATCGCCAATAATTAAATCACCAGGGTGAATTTTGACCCCATCTATCTGGCATGGAACATTGTGTTCGACAACTTCATATCGACCATTGATATCCACTGGCAAAGTACCGGTTGCAAAAACTTTAAAGCCCATTGCATCTGTCCGAGATAGATCACGCGTCGGACCATCAGTTAGAGCACCAGCCACACCTTTAAAGGCGCACGCGGTGGAGAGTAGTTCGCCCCAAAGAGCGGCAAGACCAGTGCGATTTGTTGGGGTCACATAGACCTGATCTTTACCAACTTCGTCCAGCGCCTTCAATAGGCCAACGTATGGAACTTCGGGAAATGAATTAACTATTTCCAAGCGAACCGGGAAGGCATATCCCATCATAATTCCAGAGCCCGAAATCATTTTGATGTCTTCATTTAGCACCTGGCGGCCATAGCCCAATTTGTCTAGGGAATCTGAAGCAAGCGCTGATGTGAAAATCTTTCGTAGTTCTACTAAGTCGTGACCCATGGTTTTATTCTCCCCAGTGTTTGCTGATTTTTTCCTTCAAGAATTCCGCACTATCAATCATGTTTTGCATGCCATCGACGCCATCTTCAATACTAACCCACCCAGTAAATCCGACGCTCTTTAGGGTTCTGAAAATCGCATCGTAATCATTTAGCCCTTGCCCGATCACGCCATGCTTAAAGAATGATACGTAGCCAGCAGTACCACCTTCGGCTTTACGTAAATCTTCAATACTTCCGCCGGCAAGGTGTCTGTCGCTTGCACCAACTGTCAATACCCGGTGCTTTACTTTTTCCAGGAGTTCCAGCGGTTCTTCACCTGCGGCGATAGCATTTGATGGGTCGAATTGCACGCCAAATCTTGGAGAATCGATACGAGATACCAGATCAACAAAGACATCCATCATCTGAGCAAATTCTGGTTCAGTCCAAAAATCATCCTTGTAGTGATTCTCAATCACTAAAATCATGTCCAACTTTTCAGCCTCAATCAAACATTTTTCAATTGAGTCAACGACATACCCCATGCCCTCTTCACGCGTTATATCTTTGCGGCGTTGGCCAGATAGAACTCGGCAATATTTGGCACCTAGCTCGGCCGACATTCTGATGCTATGTATTTCGTGGTCGACTTCCTTTTGGCGCAGAACTGGATCAGGAATTGTGAAATCAGGGGAGCAGCACATCATTGGAATTACCATGCCAGTGGCTTCGACATACTTGCGAATCTTCGGCCAATTCGCCTCATCCTTAAAATCTGCAAAATTGTTATACATCTCCAGGCCCTCGATGCCCATGGCTTGAGACATATCAATCCACTCGTAAATACTCATCTTATTTGGTTCAACTAAATCGCGAATCCAACCTTTGGGGAATGCTGCAATCTTTGGCTCTGTGCTCACTTATAGTTTCTCCGGATTTCTTCCAATTATGGTGAATTGTTCCAGTTCAACGACTGAACCAGTAAATGGTCTTGATTCATCGCCCAACCAATAAATCGCTGCTTCCGCCATCTGTTCTGGCGTTGTCATCGCACCAAATGGAATGTCAGTACGAGACAAGGTCTTGGGCCAACCAGGTTTCATGCCAGATGCAATCTTGTCACGCTCTTCGCGTTCGGTAAGAACCCAACCCGGATTAATTTGATTGACCCTGATTCCATGAACGCCATTGGCATTGGCCAAATTTCGCGTCATGGTCTGCATGCCACCTTTGCTAATGCTGTATGCAAGAAGCTTGGATTCTCCAGCGTGTGCGTTGATGGAGCCAATATTTAAAATCGCCCCACGGCTTTTCTTTAACTCCTCAAAGGCAGCCTTAATCAAGAATAAGGGCGCAGTTAGATTCACTTGAAGCACTGCACGAAAGTGCTCAATATCTTGCTCAGAAATATTTGTGCCGCCAAATAGGGCTGCGTTGTTTACCAAGCCATCAATCTTTCCAAATGCTTTAAGTGCGCTCTTAACAATGATTTCGGGCGCGCTATCCTCGGCTAAATCTGCAATACAGAGAACAGCGCCCTGGCCCAAGCGAGCTACGGTTGCCTTGCCCTCTTCCTCATTGATCCCATGAACTAGAACTTTGGCACCTTCGCGAATTGCAGCGGTTGCGATGGCAGCGCCAATTCCAGATGTTCCACCAGTGATGATTATTGCTTTATCTTTAAGGCGCATTTCAAGCCGGCTTAATTACAGATTTAATAAATTCGCCGGACTGCATTTTCTTAAATGCAATTTCCCAATCTTCTAGCGGAAAAGTACCACCAAGAACCGGAGTCAAATCTAACTTTCCAGTACCTAGCATTCGCAGTACTCGCTCCCACATCGGCCAGTTATGGCTGAAGGAGCCCTCTAGCCTGACATTTTTCTGCACCAATTGGTCGAGAGAAAAATTAACTGGTTGTGGTCCCCAACCCACTTTTGAAATCCAACCGTTTGGTCGAATTACATCGAGGGCAATTTTGAGCGTGGCCGAAACTCCAGCGGCATCAACCACGCCATCCGCACCTAGGCCATCGACCGCCTTAGCCCAATCGGTTACATCGCCAATAACAACTTCGCAACCATATTTCTTCGCAACGTCTAACCGCGCCTTATCGCGCTCTAGGCCAACGATTGCAACTTCAGCACCAGCAAGTTTTGCCATGGCCGCCGATAAAATTCCAATCGGGCCAGGCCCCAAAATAACGACTCGATCACCGGGGCGAATATGCCCCGGAGCAATTGTTGCGGAATATGCAACAGAGCACGGCTCAGTCATCGAGGCATGGTCAAAAGAAACGCTATCTGGGATTGTATGAAGCAATCTTGAGGCAACTTTTACATACTTAGTCATTGCGCCATTTACGCCATAACCAAAACCTTTGCGACTTGGATCCAAGTTATATAGCCCCTGACGAGACATTGCACCGGACATATCCACAACGGCAGCAGTCTCACTTACGATCCGATCACCATCTTGCCATTTTCCGCCTGCCACAACGCTCTTTCCCAGTTCGACAACGCGCCCAGCAAATTCGTGTCCAAGGACAACAGGGTAATTAACGGGCCAAGAGTTTGTGCCCTCCCATTGATGTAAGTCTGAGCCGCAGACACTAGCTGCCTCGACTTGAACAATTACATCTTCATCGCCACAGCTTGGCCGGGGAACTTCGCGCACTTCTACGCTGTGAGGTTCGGATGAAAAATTAACTACTGCAGCGGAATTCAATTATTTTTCCCCTTTAACTTTTACATCGCCAAAACCATGAACCGCTTCACATATTTTGCGCAAAACTTCTTCAACATCACCAGCACCTTGGCTAAAAGAGTCAGCATCAATTGCGAGCGGAGCACCAATTACGACTAGCGGAGCGCCATATGAAGGACAAGCAATCGCTTGTTCGAGAGATAACCCACCGACGGCTTGCACTGGAACACTCACTGCATCGACAACTTCACGTAATTGATCAAGGGGATTTGGCCAGGGTTTGCCGGAAGCTGCAATTCCTCGGCGCTCGTCATATCCGATGTGATGAATCACCATGTCACAACCAAGTTCCTCTAATTCTCGCGCTCCGGCGACCATATCTGGACAGCCTAAGTTGTCGCCCATAACGCTCACGCCATAATCTCGCCCAGCCTGAACAACACATTTAATTGTTTCTGGGTGTGATCTAGCCATAACAACAACATGCGTTGCGCCAGCTTTAGCCATCATTTCGGCTTCAAGGTAACCGCCATCCATCGTTTTTAAATCAGCAATGATTGGATGATTTGGGAATTCTTTTCGAAGTGCTCTAACGCCATGCAGGCCCTCGGCCAAAATAAAAGGTGTTCCTGCTTCTAGCCAATCAACGCCGGCTCGAACTGCAGTGTGTGCCATTTCCATTGCTTCTTTGATATCGGTTAGATCTAGTGATACTTGAACGATTGGTTTCATGTTCGAAGTTTAGTTGAAAACGAGAAAATTAGCCCCTTCCCTAAATGAAGGTTTCTTGGTTAGATTGTCACAAGATGTTGAGAGATTTGGGAAGTTTCGCCGACTTAGAAAAAGTGCTCGACTTTTCTCCACCACAGCTTCCAAATATTGATATGGCCGGCTTATTTACGATATTTGGCCGATTGCCAAAATTTCCAGATGATTTTCAGATTATTCGGGGCAAGAGTTGGGCTCATGATGGCGTGCAAATTACCGAGCTAAGTTGGTCAACTGGTTTTGGGCCAAGAACCCAGGCACTTTTATTGCTACCAGAAAATGCGACGACACCACTTCCTGGGGCACTCTTCCTCCACAGCCATGATGATGTCAAAGAGTTCGGGAAAGAGAAATTGGTAGACGGAGCTGGGAAACTGCCAGAAAGCCTCTCTTGGGTAAAGCGAGAGCATTACGGCAATCGCTCAGCAGCGAACGAACTTGCAAAGCGGGGTTTTGCTGTCCTGGTCTTTGATTGTTTCATGTGGGGATCGCGCAGATTTACTCTAGAAAATATGCCCGCCCGTTTGAAAGAACTTTTCGGTAAACAAGATTACGAGCTCTTAGCTATTGCGCATGAATCCGTAGTGTTGGCTAAATATTTAAGTTTATTTGGTGCCACTCTTGCGGGCTTAGTAAATTTTGATGATCGCATCGCCTTTGAAATTGCGAAAACTTTGCCTGAAATTTCAGATTCAATTTCAACGATAGGCCTTTCCGGTGGCGGAGCTCGCGCCATATACCTTCACGCAACCCAGCCGGAATTAAAGACAGTTGTTTCTATTGGTGCCATGGCAACCTATAGGTCGATGCTCCCAGAACACATTTCGCCACATTCTTGGCTCATTTTTCCGCATGGTTTAGCTGCGAAAAGTGATTGGCCGGCTCTTTGTCTTATAAACAAGGCAACGCCTCTTTATGTTCAATTCTGTGGAAATGATCAATTATTTACCAAAGCGGGCATGGCTGAAGCAGATGCCATACTTCAAAGCGCCTTTGAGAGCGGTGGCGGCCAATATCGATCTGGTACTTATCCGGTCCGCCATTCATTCACTGTTGAAATGCAGGAAGATGCATTTGATTGGCTGGTAGAAAATGCCTAACGCATATGCCGATCGCTATCTAGGGGCGAGTGAAAACTTGGAACTTGCACGGCAAATTTTTGGCGAGATGAATAAATATCCAATTATCTCACCTCATGGCCACGTAGCAGCCTCAATGATTCTGGAGAATAAAAATTTTAGCGACCCCGTCGCTCTTTTGCTCACTCCAGATCATTACATACTTCGCATGTTGTACAGCCAAGGCGTCTCTTATGAAAAATTGGCGATGAACTCTCCGGAAGATAATTTCAAATTATTGGCGGAAAATTGGCGGCTATTTCGGTCAACGCCTTCACGCATCTGGTTTCACGAGATCTTGGCAACGCTATTTGATGTGAGCGAAATATTGGCGCCGGAAAATGCCATGAAAATCTACGATCAAATAGCTGCAAAATTACAGAGCCCTGAATATAAGCCGCAAGCCTTATTTAAGAGATTTAATATCGAACTTCTGGCTACTACCGATTCCACGGCAGATTCATTGTCCTCACATATTGAATTAGCCAAGATTGATCTTGGCGGAAGGGTGATTCCAACTTTTAGGCCAGATGACGTTAGCGATCCAGACCGTCCCGATTGGAAAGCGAGTTTAGAAAAACTGGGCGAGGTATATGGAATTGAAATTGATTCATTCGCTCGCCTTCTTGAAGCACTTAGAAAAGCCCGAGCGCATTTTAAAGATTGTGGGGCAACGGCCACGGATCATGGAACTTTTAGCGCACGAACTTTAAATCTTATTGATAGTCAGTGCGACTCTCTTTTTCGCAAAGTGATTTCTGACGGTGCCACGGCATTGGAGAAAGATGATTTCAGAGCCGTGATGCTTTTTAGCCATGCGCTAATGGCTGCCGATGATGGCTTAGTCATGCAATTACACCCAGGTTCACTTCGCAATTATGATGCCAATATTTTGGCGAAATTTGGTGGGGACAAGGGCTTTGATATCCCAGTAGCGACAACTTATACGGAGGAGCTACAGCCCTTATTAAATGCGGTGGGAAGTCACCCTAATTTTCGTATGGTTATCTTTACCTTGGATGAATCCACCTACTCCAGGGAGCTTGCGCCACTTGCGGGGGCTTATCCATCGATCCGACTTGGACCACCTTGGTGGTTTAACGATTCGCTAAATGGTCTCGAGCGTTGGCGAGATGCAATTACCGAAACTGCCGGTTATTACAACACGGTCGGCTTCATTGATGACACCCGCGCCTTTGCCTCAATACCGGTACGACATGGTGTGGCCCGGCGATTTGATGCAGGTTATCTGGCCCGCGAAGTTTCGCGCCAACGAATAACAGAGAGTGAAGCGATGGAGCTTGCTGGAGATTTGGCATATAACCTTTCTAAAGAATTCTTTAATCTCTGATGGCGAACTCGATTGAGTTTCTGCATCTAGGTTTGGGTGCATTTCATCGCGCTCACCAAGCTGTATTTATCAAGAACAATATTGCGAGCGTATCAATGCGAAAACCAGATGTTGCTGATGCGTTACGAGCAAGCGGGAATAAGTATGAAGTAGTTTCAAGGGATGCCGGCGGTGAGAGCGCAATTCTTATCGACTCAATCAAGGAGGCACTTTATTATCCGCGGGATATCGCAAGAATTACTGAAATTGTTCAAGCCCCAGAATTACAGGCTATAACTCTTACGGTAACGGAGAAGGCCTATCGAAATGATGGGGTTGACGGTGTTCCTGCCAGAATGGCCTATTTGCTGGGAGAGAGATTTAAAATAGGCGGCAGTTCAATCGCGATAATTTCATGTGACAATGTTCCAAGCAATAGTAAGTTTTTGCGCAGCCTAGTTCTTGAAGTTATCAGTGCTTCTGGCAATACAGAGCTCTTAACATGGGTCACCAACGAGATTCGTTTTCCAAATTCGATGATTGATCGCATCGTCCCAGCAATGACAAGTGATGCAATTATGACCGAGCCATTTAACCAATGGGTAATTGAAAATGATCCCATTGAGAAATTATTTGTGGACTCGAGTGTGCAATTTGTACCAGACGTAAAACCATTTGAGTTAGCAAAAATTAGGTTATTTAATGGTGTGCACTCGACCCTGGCATATATTGGCGAGATAGTCGGAATTGAATTTGTGGCAAATGCAGTAACTCAACCAGTTGTAGCTGCCTATATAAAAGCCATGCAGGAGAATGAAATCGTGCATTCAATTCAGGAAAACGGCGGAATTGATTTGAGAGATTATGCGGCGACTATTCGACAAAGAATTTCCAATCCAACCCTGAAGCATCGGGCACATCAGATTGCGATGGATGGTTCGCAGAAAATGCAACAACGAATTTTTGATGTGCTAAACGACTTAGCCGAGCAGGACAGAGACTCCCCACTTCTCGTTGCTTCAGTTGCTATCTGGCTGCATTTTCTAGCAGTCAATAATGAAGTGGATGATCCACTTGCTGATATTTTGACTCCACTTGCTAAGTTACCGAGCGCCATTGATGCCGTAAGTGGCTGTCTAACGCTGGCAGAATTTAGCCGAAAATTGAGCCCAGGGTATTTCGGCGATGTCGCAGCTGATTTAGAAACAATTCGCAATACTTCCGTTATGGAACTACTTGAAGCTAAAATATCGGCCTTATGAAAGCCTTTGTCGTAACAGGGCCCCAAATATTCGAATTGCAAGAGGTGGCCTCGCCAGTTGCAGGTACTGGAGAAGTTGTTGTTGAAGTAAATCGGGTTGGCGTATGCGGAACGGATGTCGAATTTTTTAATGGCACTATGCCATATCTTCATGATGGCCAAGCGAAATATCCAATGCGTATTGGCCATGAGTGGACAGGAAGAGTTATTCAAGTAGGTGAGGGTGTCGACTCGAAATTGATCGACCGCAGATTTATCGGCGATGTGATGCTTGGGTGTGGCACTTGCAAACGTTGTCAGAGCGGGCGCCAACATACTTGCGCTACCCGCTTTGAGGTAGGGATCCGAAATGGTTGGAGCGGAGCGCTAGCCGAACAACTTGTAGTACCTGCGCGTTTTTTACATGAAATTCCAGATTCATTTGATGACACGATCGGCGCACTTGTGGAACCTGGCGCAAATGCTTGGCGAGTTGCTGATGCGGCCCAGGCGCAACCGGGCAAAAATATTTTAATTTGGGGGACTGGCACAATTGGGCTTCTGACTGCGCAATTTTGCCTGGCCATGGGGGCGAATGTGCACATGGTTGGTAAAGACCCAGTCACTATAAAACTGGCGTTAGAAATTGGCGTTGCATCTGCTGGCGAGAGCGTGATCGAAATCGCGGGTGGGTATGACGCAGTAATCGATGCGACTTTTGATAACAAAGTGCCGAGTAAGTTGGTCGATTTAGTCGAACCGGGCGGTCGAGTCGTATTGATAGGGGTGGATAACAACCCCGCTCTTCTAGATTCGCGCACGTTAGTATTTAAGGATTTAACTGTTCTTGGAATTCTCTCGGGCTCACCCGGCCTTGCTCATTCGATTGAATTTATCAAGAGCGGACGAATTGATCCACGAATTATCGTTGGGGCAACCGTTGGTCTGGGTGAAGTTGGTAAAGTCTTTCTGGGGACGCGTCCAGTAGGTGCTGGGCCCGGACCAAAAATTCTGGTCGATCCTAAGAAGTTTTAATAAGGCGTTGGTAATCAATTCCAATTAATTGACAAGGCCGCGTAGTGACACTGGCAAGCGCATCTTCTTTAGAAATTCCAATTCGCGCCATAATTTCAAGTGATTCTTCCAAGGTCCCGATGCCACCGGCTAAGGTTCCATCGCTGCGCCGAGCTTGACCATTCTCAATAGTTATCTCCATGCCGCCGAATGGATAGGTACCAGCGCCCAGGCCAGCTGCGGCAATCGGATCATTAGTGACAATAAATCGTTCGCTAACATTGGAAAGAGTTCTTTTTACTAAGTCATTAGGCAGATGCACTTCATCAATAATTATTTGAATAAGAATCCCATCTCGTTCAATTGCGACTTGAGCCAGGCCATCTAGAGGCGGCTTGGCCATTGCATTAAATAGGTGAGTCACAGTCTTGGCTCCAGCATCGAAACCGGCAATTGCCTGCGCCCGAGTGGCATTGGTATGGCCAAGTGAAACGACGATGTCGATACTTGTTAAATATTGAATCAATTCTAGGGCGCCAGGAAGTTCAGGAGCAATTGTTACTATCTTAATTAACCCGGCCTCTAACAGGGACTTCAAATGGCTTAAATCAGGAGTACGAATATGCTCTATTGGATGTACGCCGCACTTTTCTTTTGAGATAAAGGGACCTTCTAGGTGGATGCCTAGGATTACCGCCTCGCCCGGAAGCGGATCGGCACGTACTTCTTCGATCAATTTAATAGCACGAAGGGCATCGCCAAGGGCAGAGGTAATGATGGTCGGCAAATAGCCGGCCACGCCATTTCGATAAAGAGAGTTAGACACCCTACGTACTTCGCTCGCATCTCTAGCGGTAAGCAAGTCAATACCACCGTGGCCATTTACTTGTAGGTCAATATATTTTGGCTTCATTGCGCCACATACGTTCGAATTAGGGGAGCATAAATTCCAGGCACCTCTAGCTTTGCCAGGATTCCGGCTCCATCTAGTGAACTCCTATTGGTAACATGAATCTTGAGACCATGGATCAAAAGTCTTTCTTCCACTAATTTAGTAAGTAAATTGTCTGGAGCGAGAACGCCGCCAATCAGGGCAACCTGAAAATCAGGTCCACCTTTGCACTGCAGTTTTGCGGTTGTAGCGATCAAGACTATTTCATCAGCAGCAGCTTCGAGGATTGCATAGGCAGCTTGATTTCCCGAATGCGCTAACTGACTTACCTCTTTTGCAAATGCTGCGATTGCATGAACTGGCCGATCTAGTTGATGAATTGTGTGTGCCAATTGATATGGCTGCGAATTAAAATACTTACCGGCAACTTCCAGTAATTGTTTATCACCGCCACGGCCATCGCGAGCACGGAGCGCTGAATTTATCCCCATCTTTCCAATCCAGTAACCACTGGCCTCATCTCCCAATAAAAAGCCATCGCCGGCAAGGGAATGCACCATAGTTTGATTCATTCCGACAGCTAAAGCAGTTATTCCAGTCCCTGCCGCGATCACAACGCCATCTTTTTCGATTGCAGCGGCGCAAGCACTGACTGAATCGCTGCATATCCACAATTCTTGAATCCGAGATTTAGCAAATACCGACTCGCTAATCTGGCCATACTGTTCATTATTTGCAGGCAGGGTAGCCACCGCCAGTATTGCCCGATCAATAGGACCTCCTACCTCACCAGCAAAATTAATTATCAGGTTTGCTAAGTAGCCCACTAAAGGCAATTCGCCGGGAGTGAAGCCGGCAAACTCTCGGCTTAAAGTATTGCCATCAGCGCTCTCTGACTTGGCCCGAATCCCAGAACCACCACCATCGAAAAATATGAGGTTTCGTTTTGTTGCGCTCATTAGCGAGTCAGAGTTACCTTGCTTAGTCCTTCGGGACTATCAGGGTCCAAGCCATTCTTACGTGCAAATTCCAAAGCAAAAGTTTGTAGCAATATCGAATCTATGACACTTGCATAAATTTCATTCTTGCAAATTGCGCCAGAGAGAATATTTTCACCCGGTATCGCAAGTTCGCCAGAGCCAAACCAGAATATTTTAGGTTCACTTTTTCGAATCTTTGCCAGATCATCTTTTAGGGAATCAAGTGGCATGCCATTTGGCACCATAATGAAAACTTGTGTCTTATTTGTCAGCGCAGAAATCGGGCCGTGCATGTAATCAGCGATTGAGAGCCCCTGAACCGAAATCTTGCTCGTTTCTTGAATCTTAAGCGCAGTCTCTCTGGCGTTGGGGTAGGAAAACCCTCGCCCTAAAACTACGATTTCATTTTCTCTTTCACATAGATTTACCGCTAAGAGAACGTTACCTCTTCTGGCTAGCAATTCTTTACTTGCCTCTACTATCGATTTAAAATCCGCAAAATTTGACGTCCAAGCATTTACGAGTAGCAAAGCCCCAAACAACTGAGCTGCATAAGTCTTGGTCGCCGCGACAGCAAGTTCTCTGCCTGCCATTAGATCTATGTGATGGTGAGCCAGGCGAGCCAAGGGAGAGGCGCCATCATTTGTCATTGAAATGATTACTGCTCCTGCCAACTTTGCGGCAGTTGCATACTCAAGCAAATCCGTTGATTGGCCACTCTGGCTTATCGCAACTACTAAAGTATTTTTAAAGCGTAATTCTGTGTGATAAATCGTGACGGAGGAAGGTGAAGTAAGTCCTACGGGTAGTCCTAGTTGAGTCTCAATCAAATATTTCAGAAAATGCGCTGCATTATCAGAGGTTCCTCGGGCTAGAATTAAAACTGACTTAATTTCACTGTCTTTGAGCAAGTTAGCGACATCACCAAATTGTTTACTGGCTTCAGATAATCTGCTCAAAACCTCAGGAATCGCGGATATCTCTGATTCCATTATTGTTCCGATTTGATTCACGTCCTATTTTGGCATGAAAGTTAGGACTTTCCTAGCGGAAGGGATGTGAAATTGGTAGCGTGGGCATGTGCCAACCGGAAAAATTGATTTAGCGACCAGTGAAATCTCGGTATTTCACAAAGGAATGCCAATTTCGGCTCACGGGAAAAGCGTCAAAGATTTTTTGGCGACTAATGTGAATTTATTTAGCGCCGGATTTCAATTTCCGATTATGGTGCTCCGTGAGAGCGCACTAGAACACAACATAACCAGGATGGCCAATTACTGTAAATCCCTCGGATTTGAATTAGCACCACATGTTAAGACACCTATGGCGCCTCAGATAGCCGCACGCCAAATCGCAGCTGGAGCGTGGGGTCTTACCGTTGCAAACTTTAATCAGGCAAATATTATGTTCGAGTTTGGCTTTAAACGGCTGATAATTGCAAATGAAGTAATGGAGCCGACTTCGATTGCCGAAATTGCAAAGATAAATGGAGCTGGAACTGGAGAGATTCTTTTCTATCTAGATTCTAAAGCTGGGCTAAAGATTGCCCAAGAAGCTATCGCAGGAATATCTGGGGCCAAATTGCCAGTCTTGATGGAAATTGGAGCCAGTGGCGGGCGTGCAGGTATTAGGAATTTGGTTGTTCTCGAAGAGTTGATAACTGAAATTACCAAGGATGAGCGTTTTTATATCCGCGGAGTTGCGGGATTTGAAGGAGCAGTACCGGGAGGCGATCGAGTCAGCGGCGGCATTGAAAAGCTGCGAATTTTTCTAGGTCAGATCGTTGAAGCGGCAAGGATCGTAGAACCTGTAATTCGTGGCGAAAGAATAATTATTTCTGCCGGCGGAAGTTCTTATTTTGATTATGTTGCTGAAGAATTTGCAAAATACGAAGGCGATGCTCTGCGAATTTTGCGAAGTGGCGGATATGTTAGCCACGATCATATTCACTACGAAGATTTGTACCCATTTATGGATGCCCCAGATAGCGAGCGTTTCCAGCCTGCGCTGCAACTCTGGTCTCGAGTCTTGAGTGTTCCTGAACCCGAGCTTGCGATATTGAACTTCGGAAAGCGCGATGCCGGAAATGACCTGGATGAGCCGCTCCCAATCCTCAAGTTGGTGGGCAAGGTCCAGCCATTTAAGGCCGAGATTGCAGCGCTAAATGATCAACATGCCTTCATGAAAATCGCACCCGATACTGTTCTTGTAGGAGATCTCATTGGTTGTGGTATTTCACATCCATGCACCAACTTCGATAAATGGCGTATCTTGCCATTGGTAAATGATGATTACGATGTAATAGATTTGATCCATACCTTCTTTTAGCAGAGTTCGTTAACACAAACAGAAAGGTCATAATGACTATCAAGCAAGTAACAGCAAAGGGCGCACCAGCACCAGGCGGATCTTATTCTCATGGCGTTATTGCGAATGGATTTCTCTATACCTGTGGCATGGGTCCAGTCGATCCTGCCACTGGAAAAATAGTTGAAGGCGGAGTCGGTCCCCAAACTCGCCAAACTCTAATTAACCTAAAGGCAATCCTTGATGAAGTAGGCGCTGATTTTAGCCAAGTCGTTAAGACAACAGCACATCTACAAAATGTAGTTGCTGATTTTGCCGAATACGACAAGGCGTATTGTGAATTTTTATCTGCGCCATTCCCAGTTCGTACAACTGTCGGATCTGATTTAATAAGTATTCTCGTTGAGATTGATTTTGTGGTGGCACTTTAAAATGACCTATCAATTTGCAGCAGAGCTAGCAGGGCGCACAATCGTCATAACTGGCGGTGGTCGCAGTATTGGTCGTGAGATGGCTACTGCAGCTGCTGCTGCAAAGATGAAGATCGCGATTCTAGAGATCAACAAGGCCAATTTAGATGAGACCGTAAACTCACTTCGAGCCAACGGCGCCGATATAACTGGCTACCAGGTTGATCTTCAAGTTGAAGATCAGATTGTTAACACAATCAAGGAGATTGAGCGAGACTTTGGAAAGATTGAAGTCTTTGTCAATAATGCCGCCTTCCATGACTCTGCAGATCTAATTGCGAGTTCACTTGAAATGTGGAATAAGACTTTAGATATAAATATCACGGCGCCATTTCTCTGCATTAGGGCGATACTTCCGGGAATGATTGAGCGTAAATTTGGTGCAATCATTAACATCGGAACTGTAAATTCAAAGATGATGATTGGAAGTGATTCATACACTGCATCAAAGGCCGCTCTGCATGCACTTACTCGCACAGTTGCAGTCAGATATGGCGGGCACGGAATTCGTTGTAACACGATTGTTCCGGGAACAATTGCTACTGAGGTCTGGCAAGAACGGATCGATCGAAATCCAAGTGTCTTTGAAAATCTTAAGAGTTGGTATCCGATGGGCCGCGTCGGCAAGCCATCAGATATTGCAGCAGCGGTTCTCTATCTTGCATCAGATCAGGCGCCATGGATGACTGGAACTGAATTCGTAGTCGACGGTGGATTATTAGCGGGCTTTGCTCCGATGTATCCAGTTGTAGAAGGCACTGATTAAAGTTGGAGGATAATACTTTTACAGTTCGTGGGGCCAGCGTTATTGATGGATCAGGAAAAGCTGGCACCAGAGAAGATGTACTAGTAGTTGAAGGAAGAATTGCTGAAGTTGGGCGAATTATCAAAGGTAATGAGCGTGGCAAGATTGTTGATGCGACGGATTTAACTCTTAGTCCAGGCTTTATCGATATGCATGCGCATTCAGACTTGGCCGTGATCTCTGACCCCGAACATTTAGCAAAGGTAACTCAAGGCGTAACGCTAGAAGTTGTAGGCCAAGATGGCCTGAGCTATGTACCTTCGGATGAATCAACTCTTGCCGTACTGCGCGATCAACTATTTGGCTGGAATGGTGATCCGTCGGGAATCGATTGGAAATTTAGATCAGTAAAAGATTATTTAGAAATTGTTGACAGAGGTGCGGCGGTAAATGTCGCCTATTTAATCCCGCACGGAAATGTCAGAATGCTCGCTTGTGGCAATGAACCGGGAAGTGCCAGCCCAGAGCAACTCAAACATCAAATTGCTCTAGTAGATGAGTCAATGCGCCAAGGCGCCGTCGGGATGTCTGCTGGGCTCACTTATGTACCTGCTATGTATGCAAGTGATAGCGAAATATCACAACTTGCTGCCGTTGTTGCCAGTTACGGTGGATTTTATGCTCCTCATCACCGCAACTATGGCGCACAGTTCCTGGACGCAGTGGATGAATGTATTGAAATTTCCAGATCTTCAAACTGTGCCTTGCACCTAACACACTGCCATATGAGTGCACCAGTTTTTCAGGATAAAACCGATCTGCTCTTTGAGAAATTAGCAAAGGCCGAGAGCGATAATTTAGATGTAACCCTAGATTCCTACCCATATCTTGCAGGATCAACCTACTTACACGCTCTACTTCCTTCATGGTGCCAAGCTGGCAGCAAAGAGGCAACGCGCGCCCGAATCAGTGACCCCCAAAATCGGTTGAAAATTATTAATAATTTAAATGTTTCAGGATCTGACGGCAATCAAGGTGGCGTGGTGAATTGGCCAAGCATTGTTATAGCTGGTGTTACTCAGCCACAAAATGAGAAATATGTCGGTGAAAAATTAATTGAGCTTGCGGCAGCGGAAGAAATGGAGCCCGCTGAGTTTTATCTTGATTTAATAATGGCAGAGGATTTTAAAGTTTCTTGTATTTTACATTCTGGCTATGAGCCTAATGTTCGTGCGATTATGAAGCACCCTAAACATATGGTTGGAACAGATGGCATCCTCGCGGGCAATAGGCCACATCCTCGGGCTTACGGAACTTTCGCACGCTATCTTGGCGTTTATGCCCGGCAGGAGGCGGTACTTACTATGGAGGGGGCAATTAACCGCATGACTGGAAGGCCAGCAGCTCGCCTCTCTCTCAAAGATAGGGGATTAATTCGCCCAGGATTTTTTGCGGATTTAACTTTATTCGATGCAACAACTGTCAAGGATCTAGCAACCTATGAAACTCCTAGAGTTGCCGCCGCAGGATTTGAAAATGTTTGGATTGCTGGAATTAAAACACTGAGTGGCGGTAAACGTACTAGTGATCTTCCGGGTCGGGCAATTCGTTCTAATTAAGTTAGTGCTTTAAAGCAGCGGCCACCCATTGCAAATCACGGGGTCGCCAGGTATCTAACAAATAGAAATCAATAGCGCCAACTCCAGATTCTTTCATTGCGGCGACTTTTGCCGAGAGAGATTTTGCATCGTTATTATCTGGAAATGTAGGCCGTAAAATTGCAAAGACCTCACAAGTTAATTTTTTCTTGTAGTGATCAATTATTGCAGCACTGTCGCCAGCTGTCTTACGATAAACCAGAGGCTGGAAGGCACTAACGCTTTTTGAAATTAGATCTGGGTCGATGCCAATTAACCAGCTTAGATCAAGGGGAGTTTTTGAGTCTAGGTCGAGTAAGGTTGATTGATCGACATAATTTATTCCAACCCCATGCTCTGAAGCGGTCTGAAATATTTCATTGTACAAGTTTGCAAGATTTTGCTCTCGGGCCGACAGGTAGTCAAGGACTTGAATACCCAATATCTCTGCAAGAAAATCTTTGCTAACGGTGTTATCAAGCCAAGGATCACTTTCAGTTAAAACTGGTTGTAGAGCGGCAACTACCTTTGTTTGTAGAGCCAAAGCGTCCCCCCCATTTTGACTAAAATTCGTAATACATGGCTGGCAGAAGCAAAGGGAGAGCAAGAATTCAGAGGTCGAACTTAACTCCATAAAAAATCGCTCGTGATGCTCGCCGTGACGGGCCCCATGCCAGTGCAAAGATTCCATTGCGATGGAGTTGACCCCGCGAGAGCAAAGATCAGTGACTAAACCAAGGGCATAGTTGCGAAATCGGGGATTGGCTGGACAAAGTTCGGAAAGGAAATTATTCCCCAATGCATTAGTTACGGTGGCTGAAGGTTCACCCTTACCAAGAGCGGAATTGTGCGCAAAGACAGCCCAAGCATCAACTGACATTTCCCTGCTCGTTGCTGCGGCAATAACACTCTCCACCATAGAGTTGTCTGCGAGGTGATCAGAGGGTCCAGGCAGCAATGAATTCTTCGGATAATTACTTAGATCGGGCGAGTAATAATGGAAGCCATCATTTAGATACTCAAGCTGGGCGCCCTGTCGAAGAAGAAAGTCGCGCGAAGCATGGTAATTAAAGGCCAGATTTACACCGGTAAAACCAGCTTCAGCGAGTTCAGCCAATACTTCCGCAGGTTGCTGGCGAAAGAAAGTGAATGGAAGGGCAAATGCGTGAGCGCGCATTCTAAATTTACTTAACGCTGCCTGCGGTTAATCCGCCAACTAAGTATTTTTCAATACTTATGAAGAGAATTACAACCGGAATAATTGCAATTGCTGTAGTCGCAAATAAATACTCCCAAGCCACGTCATATTGCCCAACGAAGGTAGTAATTCCGGTAGAGATTGGTTGCCGTTGTGGCGAGCTCATGATGGTAAGAGCAACAGTAAATTCGTTCCAAGTCGAGACAAAGGTGAAAATTACAGCTGTAACCAACCCAGGCAAAGTTATCGGCAGAACAATTCGGCGCAGAGCGGAGAATTTTGTGCAGCCATCAACCATTGCCGCTTCCTCGATTTCAACAGGAACGCTGGAAAAAAATCCAGAGAGCAACCAAACAGCGAATGCCAAGTTAAAACCGGCATTAACGATAATTAGAGCTGGCCAAGTATCTAGCCCACCAAAGAATTTAACTTCACGAAAAATTCCAATAATCAGCGCCGTTGGTGAAAACATTTGGGTTGCAAGGACCAGAAGTAAGAAGGCTGCGCGACCCTTAAAACGGTGACGTGCTACGTAATAAGCTGCTGGAACTGAAACTAGTAGAACCAGGGCAGTTGCACATATTGATACGACGATACTTGCCCGCAAGAAGTTTCCGATTGGAGCTTTTGACCAGACATCTAAGTAATTATCAAATTGCCAAGAGACGGGAAGTCTCTTGGTTGGACTGCTGTAGAGCTCGCCATGGGGTTTGAGCGAAGTCAGAAGCATAATAATGTACGGATAAATGAAGAAGAGCCCGATCATGTAGGCGCTGATCATCGTTGCGGCCTTCTTGGGAGTGAAGACAAACTTCTCTCGCATTAGTTTTTTTCTTGTTAGAGTCCTCATGCTTGATCCCTCGTAGCTTTTGTAACTCGCAGATAAATCAAAACAATCGCCATAATAAAGGCAAAGTTAATTACGCCAAGCGCAGTAGAAGGTCCCATGTTGTACTCCACAAAAGCCATTTTGTAAGCAAAGGTAATAGTCGTATCAGTGTTGTATCCGGGCCCACCTCGCGTCAGCGCCCAAATAATTGGGAACGAATTAAAAACATTAATTAAGTTGATAATCGTTGCAATAAGCAATGCATTGCGCAGAAGAGGAAATTTAATTCCGCGATAGATCTGCCATGGGCCAGCACCATCGACTTGGGCGGCCTCAACGATATCGTTGGGGATTGATTGCAATCCAGCCAAAATAACAAATGTAGTGAATGGAATAGAAACAAAGACAGCGACCCAAATCAAAACATACATTGAGTACCTTGGATCGCGTAGCCAATCCACTGGTTGATCTTGAAGCCCCAGCTGTTGCAAAGTTAAGTTAAATTCCCCGGAAGTAAGTTCAAGTATCCATTTCCAAATGATTGAAGTCATGACAACCGATGCAGCCCAGGGAACGATCATCGCCCAGCGAACAAATTTGCGGCCTGGGAATGACTGATTTATTAGCTGTGCAAGTGGCAATGAGAGAAGGACGGTTAAGAGAACAACGGAGAAAACCCAAAAAATGGTGCGAATCGCAACTGTTCTAAGATCCGGATTTTCGAATAGCTTTCTGAAGTTTTCTAGTCCATTAAAACCATCGAGTGTGCCTGCTGAGGAAATTTCTGTCATAGAAATTTTTATCAATTCAATGGCTGGCCAAACTACGACAAATAAAATTAATGCGATTGCCGGACCAATCCACGGCAGTGCATTCAAAATTGAATTTGCAGGGCGACGTTTCTTTACTTTTCGCACTACCAAATCTGTTGCGTTCACCCTAAGTGCTCCTTAAAGATTCGTTCTCGTTACTCTACTTAATAAATAGGGCCTTGGCGGTTTTTATTCCGACCAAGACCCTAATTTATTGCTTATTTTAGATATTCAGTTGCACTTACTAGTTACTTGGTACCCGCTGCAACTGCAACCTTTTGGATCTTAGCTAGGGCTGCTTTTGGATTACCGATTACGCCAGTTCCTAGTTGAGTTTGTAGAGCACCAGCAACCTTTGGCCAAGCGGCTAGGTCTCCTGGATAGAAGATAGCATTTGGAAGTTGCTCGATGAATGGAAGCAATGAAGAGTCCACAGAACTTGATGCTGATTTAGTTGCTGGGATAAATCCACCAGCAGCCTTTAGGAATCCAGCATAGTTTGAAGGTGAGAACAGGAAGTTCATCCACGCCTTAACTGCCGCTTCGTTTCCTGGCTTCTTGAATGCCATGAAGTAGTCCTGAACGCCAAGAGTGATTGACTTTCCGGTCTTTGAGTGTGGGAATGGAGCGATGCCATAATCGACCTTGCTCTTGTAATCCTTAAGTGTTGATGGGAAGAACACAGAAGCATTGATCATCGCAACTTTGCCTTGGCTAAATAGCTTGAAAGCATCGGTACGGTTTGTTGATGCTGGGCTTGGCTGTGTAAGTCCGGCCTTCACCAAAGACGTCAAGTATTTCATTGTCTTGACGTTTGCCTTTGAGTCGATAACCCATTTTTGTGAAGCGTTATCGAAGTAGCGACCATTGTTGCCACCTGTCCAGATTGCGAATTCTGCTTGAGCTTCTTCAGAGCCAAGTGGAAGTGCGATTGGATAAACAGATGGGTACTTTGCCTTGATCTTTTTTGCAGCTTTTTTAACTTGAGCCCATGTTGAAGGAACCTTGTTCACACCAGATGTGTAAAGAAGTTTCTTGTTGTAGAAGAACATGCGAGCTGAGGCTAAGTCAGGAACGGCATATGCAGTTCCGTTGTACTTTGAGTTGTTGATGAAAGCTGGAACAAAGTCAGCAAGTGTTGCTGCATCGAAGATATCAGTTGCCTTGTATAGAAGATCTGCAGCTGCATAGTCTGAGAAAGTGTTTAGGTTCATGATGTCTGGTGTTGAGTCAGTTGCGACCAAAGTACGGCCCTTAACGAGAATGTCATCCCATGAAAGGTTTGTGTGCTCTACCTTGATATCAGGATTTGCTGCCATAAAACGAGCATTCAAGTCTTCGTAGTATGCAGGCATTGCATCGGTGTAGTTAGGTGTGATGATTTTGATTGTTACACCAGCAGCATGAGCCGGAATTACGGCCAAGACTGTTGCTGAAAGTGAAACCGCTGCGATCGCGCTTAGGCGACGTAGACCGATCTTCTTCATATATATGTCTCCTTACTCAAGATAAATCTCGAGTTGTAGTAGGGGGTTAGGTGAATCGAACAGGACAAACCCACTCTTTTCAGTAGTGCTAGCCCACCATGTAAGCCTCTCGAAATCAAGCAGGAGTAGGTAACAAATTGGTAACAAATTCTCACGACACAAGCATAATTAGCCATATGAGTAATGCAGAGGATAGAGAAGAAATTCGCCAAATTGCAAGGGATTTTTTCGAGCAAATTTGGAATCAAGGTGATCCGAATGCAATCGATAAATTTATCTCTCCAAATACGATAGGAAATGATCCTCAATTTGGAACTGGTCGTGAAAGTTTTAGAAAGAAATGGCGCGAATGGCAGGTGGCCTTTCCGAATATTCATTTCCGCGTTGATGAAGTGATTGTTGAAGGAAACCAAGTCGTAACTAAGTGGCATTTAACCGGAACGCAGAGTGGGCCACTTGAGGGTTTGCCTGCTTCCAATAAAGAGGTATCGGTTGATGGCGTCAGCATTGATCAAATTGAAAATGGTCAAGTCGTTTCTGGTTTTGACGCATGGGATTCTCTTAATTTCCGCAAACAGCTTGGGTTGCCCCTCTAGCCCCTACTACTTAATCCAATGTACTTAACTTCTCGTTAAGTAAGCGAAGGAATAGGTCCATCGCTGGCCCGTTGCGATTGATCGCGCGCAGTGTTCAAAACCACATCGCGATTAGTTAGATCCATACTGGAAATAAAGTCCTTGCTTGGCAGACCATCTCTATCGCGACTTGGGCGGAGCTAGTATTTGTAATTACTAATCTAATTTAAAAATATGGATGGTCTACTCTTAACCATGGCCAAAATTAAGAGTTATCTAGTTGCATCTCACATCGGTCCAACTCTCTTGGTTACATTCGTTACCTTTCTTCTCGCAGCTAAACTCTGGTGGGAAGGACCGGCCTTTGTTATTGCGCTAGGAATCTTCCTAGGTCAATTGATTGTTGGATGGACCAACGATCTCTACGATTTCCGTGATGATTTAAGACATAACCGACTGAGAAAACCCTTGGTGAGTAGCGATTTAAAACCGGCAGAATTAAAACGAGCAATTTTCATTGTCTTGCCAATCGCGCTCTTAGTTAATATCACTGGCCCACTTGGTTTGAAGGCGGGCTCAATCTCACTTCTTGGCATTGGAATTGGGGTTACATATAACTTTTACTTAAAACCCACCGCGCTCTCGCCAATTGCATATGCACTAGCCTTCGCTCTTCTTCCAGCAGCTCTTGTGATCTCTACTAATCGAACACCCCCATATTGGTTGCTCTGGTCAGGAGCACTTCTTGGAATGGCCGCCCATTTCGCAAATGTTTTAAAAGATTTCAGAGAAGATAAATCAAGTGGAATTACGAGTTTGCCAATAACTTTAGGTCGCATCCCATCACGGATTATTGCTTCCGGCATGCTAATTGCAGCAACGGTGGTACTGCATAGCGCCAAGGCGAACACGACGGTTTTGGTCATCGGAATAGTCGCTGGAACATTGAGTATCTTTATGCCGCGATCGCTTCTCTTCAAGCTATTTATGTTCGTGGCACTTCTAGATGTCCTTCTCATGGTGACTGCCACCGGAGATCTCATTGGCTCGAATTCGATCTAGTTCTATCCTGATCCCATGGCCACGCCAAAAAATTCTGTGACAGAATTTATCTTCGAGATTCGAGTACGTGCCGGGGCATCTAAAAATAAGGTCGGCGGCACAGCAGGAGATCCGCCCAGGCTGATAGTTGCAGTCCAAGCCCCTGCAGTAGATGGTAAAGCGAATGCAGCAATCCGTAAGGAACTAGCTAGAGCATTTTCCCTTCGACAACGCGATTTCACAATACTTTCAGGCGAGACATCCCGAGATAAAAGGATCCAAGTGATAGGCGATATCAATGAAATAAGTGAGAGATATAGAGAGCTCTCCACCAACGTCCTGTGAAAAGTTCGTCGCCCCCAAATGTCAGAAATTTACGGTCCTTGTAGATCCAAATGGGATTCTAAATCCAGGAAAAATATTTAATTAACTACTCCACAGTTAGTTATTAGCCGCGACCTATGTACGGCATCTTTGTAGCAAGCACCGTCATAAATTGTACATTTGCGTCGAGGGGCAACTCTGACATATACAAGACTGCATCGGCGACTATTTGCGGATTGATTGTGGGTTCAACCATGGTCATCCCATTTGCCTGGATGGCTCCTTCGCGTTGGGAGGTTGCCATATTTGTATCGGCATTTCCAATATCAATTTGTCCACATGCAATATTAAATGCACGTCCATCTAAGGAGGCAGACCTCGTCAGTCCAGTTACAGCATGCTTTGTTGCGGTATACGGTCCAGAATTTGGCCTTGGGACATGAGCCGAAATTGAACCATTATTTATTATTCGACCGCCCTGTGGGTTCTGCGCCTTCATGACTCTAAATGCCTGTTGGACGCAATAGAAAACTCCACTGATATTTGTATCTACAACCTTGCGCCATTCATCAATGCTCAGCTCCTCAATTGGAACACTGCGCGAGGGGATTCCAGCATTATTGAAAAGTAAATCTAGGCGATCGAACTTACTTTCAACCTCTTCGAAGAGGGATAGAACGGACTCCGGGTCGCTAACATCACACACGATTGCCAGCGCATCATTTCCAGCCTCTTTAGCGACTAGTGCAATCGCATCCTTATCTCGCCCAGTGACAATCACAGTCCAACCTTTTGTTGCCAGTGTAATTGCTGTCGCCCTGCCGATTCCACGGCTCGCCCCCGTAACTATGGCAATTTGCTTCATTTTTCTAACCCTGGAATTCTTCCACCAAGTTCATCATTGATATGGACTTGAATTATTTCATCAAAAGTTGATTCACATTTAAAACCAAGTGCTTTAGCCCTCTTACTGGCAAATGGTGGTGGATTCCAATTTGCCACCATCTTTTCTACAAACGGATCTCGCTCCTCCTTTATCAGTGCAACAATTTCATCTCCTGCAATACGACGAAGCGATTCAATCTCATCACCAAGCGATGCCGCAACTCCTGGCATCATTAAACATCTTCTATCCTCGAGCAGAGAGGTGTCTAGAGTGGCCGCATTAATTAAGAAACCTACAGCCGATCGTGGTGATACGAAAATATTTGTCACTTCTTTACCTGCTGGAAGAATCGCCTTTAGTCCGAGAAGTGGTTCGCGGATGATGTTTGAAAATAAACCTGATGCAGCTTTATTAGGCAGACCAGGGCGAACACAAATTGTCGGGAGGCGAATGCCGATTCCGTCCAAAAAATCACGTCTGCTGTAGTCGTTTAATAGAAGTTCACTCATCGCTTTTTGAGTCCCGTAGCTCGTCTTTGGCTGGAGATGAAAATCATCACTGACTACATCTGGGTAAGGTCCACCGTAAACCGCGACCGAGGAAGTAAATACAACTTTTGGGCAGTAACTATTCCCAATGTTTCTAATGGCTTCAAATAGATTACGAGTACCATCGACGTTTACTCGGTAGCCCTTTTCAAAATCTGCCTCCGCCTCCCCAGAGACTACTGCCGCCAAATGAAAAATTAAATCAGGTCTATTTGAAACCAGAGAGTCTGCGACTTCTTGGGACGTAATATCTGCAATTTTAATGACAGTTTCGAAATCAGCATTTGCCGGTACTTTGGGTTCGATAAAAACATCTGCGAGGGTAACTTGATTAATTTTGGCATCGAGCAACTTATTATTCTGCGCAAGCTCATTTACAAGTTTTTGACCTAGCATTCCGCCGCCACCAATGACGAGAATATGCATATCGCAACGATAATCTATTTCATTGGATATGTGAAGAGAGCGAGAAGGCCTTGCTTCTGAGGCGACAATTAATTATGTTCTTCCGCTCTGTTGGAGCCGACTCAATTCGTGCCACCCGGAGTTCATGACCTTTGCTTATCATTTCCACCAATTTTTTCCATTTCGGTAATGGCAGGTCAATATGTTCTTACACATCACATCCAGCGTTATTGCTCCATTGTATTGCTCCCTAATATCGCCCCAGGTAATCATTCCTAGAACTCTTCCTTCGTTATCGACCAGTGGTCCGCCGCTGCTGCCATGAGAAACATTGTTTGTAAAGAAAATGTCTCGATAGGTTGTATTAACTACATTGCCAAATGCAACAGAGCCTTCATAACCATCGGCACTGCCATATGCCATAACCCAATACCCCGGGAAAGGGTAATTATCGGAGAGAGGAAGGGTTGGGACTTTCAGTTTCGTTGCCAAAACTGCGAGGTCATTTTTCTTATCCCACTTAACTAAAACCGCTTTCCTAGGTTTTTCATACAAGAGAGCCACTGATATTTTTCCATCAACATTGATGCACTTCTTAATTACATGGTGGTTGGTAATAAGAGTCGTTGGGTAAACAAATTGCACATTGGTCTCAAGCTCAATCGCGAAAGCAGTACCTTGAATCCCTGATTTTGGCCCCGTCTCACACCAAACTGTCACAGTCGATGCCTGAGTCTTGTTGACTAAATCTTCAACACTTCTTGGTTGCACATAACCATCGTGCACAGGATCGGAGTTCTGATAATTAAGATATGGTCCAATTCCTAAATATACTCCGGTGCCACCAAGCAGGACCGCAACCAATGCAAGGCCACCAGCAAAACGCTTCAGTACTCGATTAAGAAAAGAGAATGGCCTTCGTATTAAGGAAAATACAATCTGCAATCGAGATCGCCAATTAGATCTGCGAAGTTTCTGCACGGCATCGGCTTCGACAGCCAAACCTTCACCACTTGGTTCGGGGGCCGGCACAGCATTTGCTACCTCATCCTCGCTCATGCCACCTACCTTGCCATTCACACTTCCTGCATGCAATTTCTGGATCACTTCCATCGCCATTCATACAACACCCACCCACCGCGTACTTCTCGAAGTCAAAGCCATCTCCTGGCATGCCATAGAGAATCTTTCGAATATTTCCTTTCTCTCCGCATTGCGGACAGATAAGAGAGCCAAGGGTTGGCCGACGTTTAGTGCGCATAGTCAGCACTATAGAAGGGGGGACTGACAGCTATCCGGTGATTAAGAGTGAATGATGACGTTTCCGCCGAGAATCATTGATTTCCTAATGCGAGTGCTAGCGTTGACAAATGTTGAATTCAACACCGGGGCGAATTAATCGACCCAAACGCGCTATTTTTGCCATCGCAATCCTGGTACTTATCCCTTCGATTAGTTATGGGCTTTTATTTGCTTCGACCGGATTCTTGCAACTCTCTAGGGCGCTAGTCTGGCGCGATGCCGATGTCGGCGATATCAACCGGTTTCCTGCCCGTGTGATTAAGGCATCGATCCCTTCTAAATTCGCAACGGTATTGGACGAAAAAACCACGCAGGCATTTGGTTTACTTGATATGTCCCACATCGGATTTCCAGGCCTAATTATTAATTCAAAAGAAGCGCTGGGTAGTTTTCTGACCAGCTCTGACACAACTGCGTTTCTAGTTGTGCGCAAGGGAGTTCTAGTGCATGAATGGTATGGCGAAGGGATAAAACGAGAAACTTTACAGACTTCCTTCTCTGTCTCCAAGTCCTTCCTCTCAACATTGATTGGCATAGCGATTCATGATGGAAGCATTGGGTCTTTGGATGATCCAATAACGGAGTACATTCCAGAATTGCTTAAAAAAGACCCACGTTTTGGGGCAGTCACTCTTAAACACCTCATCACCATGACATCAGGTCTGGCGTATATTGACAAAAAGACACCTTTCAGCGACGCCGCAGACACTTACTATTCACCCAATCTGCGATCGACCGCCCTTTCAGCAGTAATAACTGAGCCACCAGGAAAGACTTTTTTATATAACAACTACAATCCATTATTAGTTGGGATGGCCTTAGAAAGAGCGACCGGTCAAAAAGTTGCTGACTATATGAGTAAAGTTTTGTGGGCACCACTTGGAGCCGAGTCTGATGCATCCTGGAGCTTAGACAGTACATTTAGCGGTTTTGAGAAAATGGAAAGCGGCCTGAATGCGCGAGCAATCGACTTCGCTAGGTTTGGAACGATGTTCTCTCATGGAGGGGTCGTCGATGGTAGGCAGGTTGTTCCTGAAAAATGGATTAGCGAAGCCACTGCCATGGACACAACAAGTGACCCTAGCGAAAATTATCAATACTTCTGGTGGACATATCAGAATAACCAATTCGCAGCACAGGGAAATAAGGGGCAATATATTTTGGTCGCACCTGAACAGGACACGGTAATAGTGCGATTAGGTCGGAAGGAAACTTTTTTCTGGCCAACTCTAATGATGGACCTAACTCATGCACTAGAAATAACAACTAGGTAGTTAGTAACTAAGTAAGCTAGATCAAGCGCAAGATATTTTGGATCGTGCGGGGCCATCGGCGATGTTTTGGATGACGGATATTGCGGCACAACTTGCTTTCTTGGCTGCGGCACAAGTCAATGGAATTTCTACCAATGTTGGCGTGGAGGTAGGCGAGAGCGCTACCCCTGAGGCGATCATTAATGTTGTGGTTCTGGGTTATGGCAAGTACTCAAAGCGGAGACTGAATTTTTCATTGCTTAATCCTTGCCTTTAGCATCTGCCGTAGGTAAAGCGGGAGCGAAGTACAAATCAGTTGGACAAATAACGGTGACTATATTTCGATCACTAATTGAGCGTCGAAAAATATGCAGATTTGATAGACATTGCGTAGTAGGTATGTTCTCCAATATTTTCTCGGTTTCTGATTACAATGAATTTTATGAATCTGTCGACCAATAAGAGCAAGTCATGGCTTCCCTATTTTATCGCGCTTTCATTCGCCTGGGGCTCTACATTCATATTCATTAAGGTGTGTTTAGAATTTTTAACTCCAATTGGTGTGGCATTTGCGCGATTTGGGTTAGGCGCGCTCTTTATGTTGTTATACAGCACAAGACTTAAACTGAAGTTTCCTCGCGAAAAGAAGATCCTAATTCATCTTTTTGTGCTCTCTTTATTTTTTAATTCTCTATTTGGCATCTTACTTGCTCTTGCAGAGACTGGGATAAGTTCTGTGCTCGCGGGTTTAGGAGCATCAATCGTTCCCCTAATGACCCTCTTCTTTGTTGCCCTAGTTTTTAGAAGTGAGAAATTAGGTACTGATCAAATAGCTGGTCTGGTTATTGGCTTTCTTGGGGCCTTGATGATTGTCGGTGTGTGGAAGGGGATAGGAGATAGCCCATGGTGGGCAATGCTTGCCTTACTAGGTGCCACTATGTGTTACGGAGCTTCCTACCCATACACAAAGAAGTACATTCTGCCCCATGGAATAAGACCAGAGGTAATGGCAACGACGCAGCTTTGTTTTTCAGCCGCGACGCTCTTGCCACTATTTATATTTTTTGGTGTAAAGCAAGCACCAGAAAATTCGGGACAAATAGGTGCAGCAATCTGCATTGGTGTTATTTGTAGCGGCATTGCCTATGTGTGGAACTTCAAAATCCAAGCCGCCGCTGGTTCTATAGTTGCCTCAACCACCATGTATGTAATACCTATCGTTTCAACCATTCTAGGAATTACGGTTTTAGGCGAATCTATTACCTGGAATGAACCAGTTGGATGTGCAATCGTTTTGCTGGGAGCGGCAATTAGCCAGGGCCGGATAAATCTCAAATCGTAAAATATGGGCGTTTCGGCATTTTCGGGCAATTACCAGAGCTCTGGTGAGTTGTTACGGGCAAGGCCCTCGGGCCCAGTGATTGCGGTTTAACGGAAACTTCTAACGCGCACTTCCTACTCTTGCTCGATACGATTCGAGCCTTCAAAACTAGAGAAAGAAGGAAATCATGGGAGCTTGTCAGTGCGGTTACACAACGGATCCAGAGAAGAACTGCAACGGAACTCATAAAGTGGTCCAGGCAGTGAAGGCAGATATTGCTGAGCAGCTGGAAGCTGCTGGCTTTCCACATGCATCTGAATTTGTGAAGAATAAGTAGATACTTTGCTTTTGCCGCTACTTTGAAGAGCTCTTCAGATGGTGCCGGGCTTAAGGTAACTCACATATACCAAGGTGGCCACTGAAGGGTTTTAGGAATAAAGTCATAGGTAAGAGAAAAGAGAAGTTACGATGCAGATCAACATAGATAAGAAATCGGGAATATTTATTGCTGTGATTGCCGTCTTATTAATAATAATTATGGCGATGGGGATGTCAGGAAGAAGTGATAGTAGCTTCTTTGGAATGGACCACAATGACGGATATATGATGAATGAGAATGGTTCTTCTTCTGTAAGTGATTTAACAGGATCCGACATTATGTTTTTTCAGATGATGATTCCTCATCACCAACAGGCTGTCGAAATTTCTGATCTTGCACTAGCCAAGAGCAAAGATTCCGAACTGCTTGCCTTAGCTAGAGAAATTCGAGATGGCCAAGCTTCTGAGATTATTACAATGAGGGCATGGCTAGATGCTGCGAATGCCGAGATAGATATGGGCCATCATATGGAAGATGCCATGGGCGGAATGTTGGATGATTCAGAACTTGCCCAGTTAGACGCTGCAAATGGAAAAAGTTTTGATCTCTTGTGGCTGTCAGGAATGACCGAACACCATGATGGTGCACTTCATATGACATCAATGATTCGAGACTCCAACAGTGCACAAATTAAGAAGTTTGGTGAGGCCATAGTTATCACCCAGAGCGAACAGATTACTCAAATGACTGCAATGATGAAGCGAATGGGCTGAATTCGGAGCACCAGAATTCTCTTCTGGAGCAGGAGTCGGTTTCAGAGTTGAGAGAATTTCAAGATCGGCATCGAAATCAAAAGTTGGTGAACGGATGCTAACAAAGTGAAAATAAGGTGAATACTTACCTCATGCAATGGCTTCGAAGAGTGCCCCAGATAGTTCTAGGGATTGCACTTGTCTATGCAGGGCTGGGACATCTGACTACAAGCCGTCTAGAGTTTCAGGCACAGGTACCGACAGTGCTACAGGATTATGCAGATTTTGTTGTACTGGCATCCGGAGTACTTGAAATACTTTTGGGAATTGGTTTGATCATACTGTGGGGGTATCGAACACAGATCGGTTTATTGGTTGGAATTTTCTTTGTTGCAGTTTTCTGGGGAAATATCTCGCAGTATGTGAATGGTGTTGATGCCTTTGGATTGAATAACGACAGAGCTAGATTTACCCGGTTGCTCTTTCAGCCCTTATTGGTTGCGTGGGCATTGGGTAGTACGGGGGCGTGGCGTGAAATCAGGGCGTTTGTGGAATTACACTTAAAAAGTTGAAAGCAGTCGCCCAATCTATGACGACTGCTTCCACAATAACTTCTGATTAATTAAGAATCTTGCTGCATGGACCACATGGTCCAAATATGAGTACGAACGCTGCGGGGTTGTCGCATAATTGTTGTGATTTGGAATGCGACATCTTCAGGGCGTAAATAAGTTTTAAGTTTTTCTTCACCTGCAGTGCGACCGACACCAAGTGCAAATTCGGTTTCAACACCGGCAGGACAAACAAGAGCAACTCGAACGCCCTTTGCGCGAAGTTCGCGATCAAGTCCGCCAGCGAAACCAACTTGAGCATGTTTCGTTCCGGTATAAATTGCCTCGATATCGCCACCGCGGAATCCTGCAACTGATGCAACGATTACTACATCGCCCTCTTTTTTAGCCAACATAGTTGGCAGAGCCGCGCGAATCATATGGACAGTGCCTTCATAGTTTGTGCGCATCATGCGGTTTACGTCATCGTCGCTATGATCGAGAATCGAACCGTAGAAGCCGATGCCAGCATTAGGAACAACTGTGTCGATAGTGCCAAAGGTATCGATAGCTTTCTTAGCGACAGCTCTTGCAACGTCAGGAATCGAGCAGTCACCAGCGAAGTAAGTGGCGCTTTCACCAAGTGAGGACACCATTTCCTTGAGGCGATCTTCGTTTCTGGCATTTAGAACGACTTTGCAGCCTTGTTCAACCAAAGTTTTGGCGGCGGCGGCTCCGATACCTGAAGTAGCGCCAGTGATAATTACAACTTTCCCAGTGAGGTCACGCAATTGATATGTCATGGTGGAAGGTTAGTCGAGAGAACCCGGTTTCACTATTCATTGCGCCAAACTCTCGGTAATCTTTCATCGTGCGAAGTATTTGGGAGTTTCGAGTAATTGGGTTGCTCGCCGGTGCAATTGTGGTAGCTGCAATATCGATAGTTCCTGTGAATGCCGCCGAGAAACTAACTCTGTTAGTGACAGATGATTATGAAGGTGGATATGCCAGAGCTCTATTTAAGCATTGGATTGATGAAGATAAAGATGGCTGTAATACCCGATATGAAGTTTTAATTGCGGAGGCGATTGTTAAACCGCAAGTCGGAAAAGGTTGTTATTTGACTGGTGGGAAATGGCGCAGTCCATATGATCGAAAGATTTTTTATTCTCCAAACGGGCTGGATATCGATCACCTGGTACCTCTGGCCGAAGCGTGGCGTTCTGGGGCGTGGGCATGGGATTCGGCAAAACGGATGGCTTATGCAAATGACTTGGATGATAAGCAGACGTTGGTTGCTGTGACAGCAAGTTTAAATCGGTCGAAGGGTGATAGAGACCCGGCGCATTGGATGCCACCAAAACGAAAATGTCGTTATCTTTCGAATTGGATTGCTGTGAAATGGCGCTTTGATTTAACTGTAGATTGGATTGAAGCAGATTATCTGCGCACAGAAATAGGTGCATGCAATATTACAAATGTGGTGATTAAGGAAGCGGTAAGCAGTTAGCTAAAACCTGGTGCGCTATATCTCTTATTCTAGATTCTACTAAGTCGCCTAACTATAGCGAGAGTGCGACAAATAGATTTACTAGGGCCAGCGCAATCATCGATGCCCAGATTCGGGTTGAGACAGCTGGCTTCTTTGTATTTTTATAACCCAGTACCAGAATGATTACTAGGAAAATTAATTTAATTCCGACCTTGGTGTGATCCGGGGCATCCCAATTTGCAGCATCAGAGGAGTGCAACGAGGTACGAATTCCGACTAGAGCGATTCCAGAAATCAATGAAAGCAGTGCGCTGTGAAGGGCGCCACCAAGAATGCGTTTCTCTGGCTTTGGGATCTGAGAGAGCAGGACTCCGAGAAGGCCAAGGAATCCGAGAATGTGAAGGAGTAGGAAAATATTACGGGCTAGTGTCATAAGTAGAGGGTAGCCGATAGGTTCTACTTAGGCACTCTTCGAGGCTATGTCTTCTTGAGGTTTGAAACTCTCCCTATTTAATTCCGAGTGATGATTTAAATAGGGAATAGCTTGCTTCAAGAACTTCTACTTCAGATTGGACTGGGTAGAACATCTCCCCGATAGCGAGTTTTATTGAATTAATTCCCTTGGCAATATCTAATGGTGAATTGACTGCGGCAATTGCCATTAAGGAAGCGCCAAAATCGGATCCCGAATTTTTCAGCGTTGCAATAGGGCGATTCATCACCGAAGCACGAATTTTGCACCAAATGGCTGATTTGGCTCCGCCACCGGCAGTCTTTAAATCGCCAGTAAGTGGAGCCCCTGCGGCAGCAAGGATTTCATAGGCATATTTTTCAGCAAAGGCGATTCCCTCAAGAATTGCGCGATATTGGTCGGTGCCATCGCGGGATGTGCCAGATGAAAATAATTCGAGATTCTTATCTGCGATAGGAAAGCGCTCACCCTTGGCAACAAGAGGATACGTAACAAATGAAGCTGGTCCATTTTTCTCTGCCTCTCTATCCCAAGTTTTAATGTCCCTCGAAAACTTTCTAAAAGAGATACCACCAAGATTTGAGGCTCCGCCGACTAACCAGTTATTGGTCGGGAGAAGGTGACTGTAGAACCCTGGACCAGAGACTTCTTTATCACTAACTAATTTAATAACCATGGTTGTGCCGAGAATGGTAACGGCCGATCCAATTTCGGAACCACCAACAGAAATCTGAGCCGTGCAGCCATCAGTCATTCCGGCATAAATACGTATGTCGCCCATCTTTCCAAGTTCCGTGCCAGGAGCAACAACTTGTGGCAGGGAAATATTTGCATTCTTGGCACTTTCCAATACTTGCGAATCCCAATTTTTGCTTTCAAGATTGACGCCTGTTTTCAGGGCGTGGCTCCAGTCCGCTGGAATTTCCTGTGGTTTCTTTCCTAGTAAAGCTGCGATAACAAATTCTGGGGTGTGAACCAGTGAAAGATTTCCCAGCAATTTTGCTTCATTTCTGATAAATATTGCACGAGCAAGGGGCTTATCAGCTCTGGCATCGTTGTACATCACAGCAGGTGCTGCCGGAGATCCATAATCATCGACAAGCGTAAAAGTTCCGGAGGTAGCAGAAATTACCAATGAAATTGGTTTCACATTTATAGTTTTCGAAATTTTTTCGATCTGGGTAATCAGATTTTTTGCGGCAAGAACCCAGCTTTGGGAGTCTTGGGTTACGGCGCCATTGGGAGCACGAATTACTGGTGCCAGTTTGACTGAAGCACTTCCAAGAATATTTCCTTCCTCATCCATTAAGAGCGCGCGAGCTGACTCCGTTGCGATATCAAGACCGATATATGCTGATTTCATTTATAAACTTGCGATCAATTCTGCGAGTCCCTCAAGAGAATTCGCCACGATATCTGGAATCTCAAGATCCGATCTTGAAGGAACTGGGTTTGCTTCACCGCGCAAGATCCAAACAGTTCGGAATCCGAGGGATTTCGCTGGTATGACATCGGTATCTAAGCGATTGCCGATGTGTATGGTGTCTCTTGCCACGCTGCCAAGTTCGTGCAGCGCCATCTGAAATATCTTTGAATCAGGTTTTTCAACGCCAAGGAGAGCGGAAATCCCAAGAAATTTTATATGTTCTAAAATTCCATCACGCTCGAGACTCTTGACTACAGATTTGGGTTGGTTGGCCACCAGCCCTATTTTTACGCCCTGACTCTCGAATTTTTGGATTAAATCTTTGGCATCCAAATACAAATCACTCTCTTCAAAATTCCACTGAGACGTAGCAATTTCCATTACCTGACTCCTTAAGTCAAGAGAACCAAAAAATTCCATACAGAGTTTGCTTCGAAGAGAACCAGAGTGCGACTTTAAATGGTCTTGATAAACTTTTTCAAAACGCTCAGGATCAATTTCGTCAACGAAATTTTCGATGGCGCCGTATATAGCTCTCTTAAATACCTCGTCAGAATAAATTATCCCGCCAACATCGAACGTGACTGAATCTGGTTTCATTACTATTTAGCTACTAAGTTTTTCGCGTTCAAGTAGCCGCTTTCGAAGAATTTCATCGGGACGAAACGCGATTGCCTCTGCTGCATCTTTAGGAACAAATTCAATTCCACCAGCGCCTAGGGCGCCAAGTCGGATTTTTGCTGCCTTCACTGCAATTTCTGTCGTGCCAAGGGCATCGCTTGCGCCAACACCGAAGGTAGCTAGTCCATGATTTCCAAGAATTATCTGTCCTGGATTTCGGCCATACTTCCCTTGGTATTCAAGGACTCCTTCATAAACGCCAAGCCCCAGGTCTAGTCCGGGGTTAGCAAATGGTAAAAATAGTGGAACTGGGCCACACATGACAGCTTCATCTGGGAAAACTGTTCCGCTGTAGTGACTGGCTCCGTCCTTACTGGCGGCGAGGGCTACCACTGGGGTTGGGTGAGTGTGAAGTGACCAATCGACTCCCATTGAATGAAACGCAACAACATGCACCAAGGTTTCAATACTGGCTTTACGAACTTGGCCATCAGAATTTTTCGAAGAAGCAAGAATTGCATTGAGCGCTGCCGTTAGTTTTTCACTTGAGCCATTTTTGCGGGCATCTTCTAAAATTTCTACGCACGGCCCCAGCTCTAGCCAAACCCAGTCTTCTTCTTTAGCATTGCCCATGACTACACCACTTGCCTTAACTAAGAATCTATTATTTGATCGGTCAAATACCGCAGCGTTTCCTTCCGCCTGAATCGTTAAATCAGCAAGAGGTGAACCGGCTTTGCGGGAGAGTTCAGTTAAATCTCTGGCTAAATTCGACATTCGAGCCTCCTAGTTTTCGGTTTCGCCAATTAATAAATCGTATCGTAATTGAAGTGCGGCAACCTCACTACGTATTTTCGAAGTTTGGTCCGGCAAGTAACTCTTAATCTTTAAGTCACTAGCTTTGACGATCTTGCGACCCTCCTCTATTGAACTGATTTCACCAAGCGCAATGGCTTGAACTATTGCATTTCCCATTGCCGTAGCCTCGATCGGGCCTGCAATAACTTCTAGTCCGGATATATCTGCGGTTAGCTGAGAGAGAAGTGCATTTTGTGAACCGCCACCAATTATCTGAATCGCGGGCATCGGCAGTCCGCTGCACTCTTGAAGAATCCTCGCAATCAGGGCGTATTGCAAAGCTAATGAAGCAAAAATGCACTGCGCTAATTCGCCAGGAGTGGTTGGGATTGACTGTCCAGTGCTCTTCGCAAATTGCTGAATTCGAGCAATCATCTCACCAGCATGAATAAATACCGGATTGTCTACATAAATTAAAGTTCGCCACTTCTTATCTTGGGCTTGTTGCTCCTCCGCTAATTCCACTAATTGCGCATATGTCAATTCAACGCCTTGGAGTTTTAGATCCCGCCGAACTTCCTGAATTAACCAGAGGCCAACTATGTTGCACAGCAAACGCGTATTCCTGCCGAACCCGCCCTCATTAGTCAATCGATATTTTAGAGTTAGCTTATTTATCACTGGCTTATCTAGCTCAACTCCCAGCAGTGACCAGGTTCCAGAAGAGATATAAGCATTTCCGGGTGACTTAAATGGCGTAGCGACGACAGCCGATGCGGTGTCATGGCTTGCCGTTGCAATACAGGGAATAGGTCCGATACCAGTTTGCTCCTGAATTTGCCTACTCAATGCTCCGCGAATGGTTCCGGCATCTTGAACTGGGCCCAGAATATTAGTCGGAATTCCTAGATCATCTGCCAATTGAGTTGCCCAACGATTATTGAATACGTCATAAAGTCCCGTTGTCGATGCGATTGTGTACTCAGTTCCGATAGTTCCTGTCAGTGCATGTAGGACTAAGTCAGGCATTAACAGAAGGTGATGCGCAATTGCTAATTCATCTGGAGTCTGCTCGGTTATCGCAAGAAGTTGGTAAATAGAATTAACTTCGAGCAACTGTGAACCAGTGTCACCGTGCAATCTTTCCTTTCCGACAGTGGCAGACGCTTTCTTTAAGTAACCATCAGTTCGGTGATCACGGTGACTAACGGGTAGCCCAATTAACTTTCCATTTATATCCAACAAACCAAAATCCAAACCCCAAGTGTCAACGGCGATTGAGAGAAAAGGGCCATCGGGCGCTGCAATTTTTAAGGCGGAAATAATTTCCTGCATTATTTTTGGAAAGTCCCAACAACGGCGACCACGGACATCATTGACCACGGGGGTAGCAAAGCGATAAATCTCGCGAGTAGAAATCTCGCTGCCAATTTCAACAGCCATCAGCCGCCCTGATTCTGCTCCCAAATCCAATGCCAGGTATGAGCCCATATTTTGAGAAAACCCCTCCATTTGATGATAAATGCAATCATGTTACAGATTGTTATAAAAAATAACCTGTTACTTAAACACTCCCTTAATCTTTTCTTATAAAAGCTCTAGTTTCAAGATGTTTCTATGATTAGAATCCCAAACATAGATTTTCATTTCAAATAATTAAATGAGTGGAGTCATAGTGGCACAACAGGGCGATCTACTTCTGCAGATGAAAGGCGTTCAAAAGCGCTTTGGTGGTGCGATTGCACTTAGCGGTACCGACCTTTCAATTCGCGCTGGAGAAATTCACGCATTGCTTGGAGAGAACGGTGCGGGTAAATCTACAATGTTAAAAATTCTTGCAGGTGTTCATGTTAATGATGGAGGAACAATCTCAATGGCTGGCAGGTCATTTCAAACCGGTTCACCACAAGCCTCAATCGAGCAAGGCATTGCAGTTATCTATCAAGAACCTTCACTATTTTTGGATTTAACTTTGGCAGAAAATGTTTTTATTGGGCGCCAACCAATGAAGGGCGCGGCTATTGACTGGACTTTGGTCCAGAACGAAGCAGCGCGGCTATTCGATGAATTGGGAGTTCCACTCGATCCTAAGCGTCTAGCAAGGGGATTATCGATTGCAGATCAACAAGTTGTTGAAATTGCAAAAGCGCTTTCCATGAATGCAAATATTATCTTGATGGATGAGCCAACTGCTGCACTTTCCGCTTCTGAAGTGGAACGCTTAATGACCGTAATGCAAAGTTTGAAGGCAGCAAACAAAGCAGTTATTTTTGTAAGTCACCGACTCGACGAGGTGTTTATGATATCTGATTTCATAACTGTAATGCGAGATGGGGCAACGGTCAGTGAGAATTCTGTTGAACAAACGGACATGCAGAAGGTCATTAAAGAAATGGTCGGGCGCGAACTTACTGAGCTTTTTCCAAAAACCGAACATGATATAGGCGATGTCGTGCTTGAAGTTAAGGACATTACCAACCCAGCATATTTCCGTAACATTTCATTTAAGGTTAGAAAGGGCGAGATCGTTGCACTCGCTGGCTTAGTCGGCTCAGGACGTTCTGAAGTTGCTAGAGCCATATTTGGGATTGATAAGTATGACAGCGGCAGTGTGGAAGTTAATGGCGAGCTGTTGCAAAAGGGTTCACCGATAGTTTCCATGGAACGAAAGATTGCGCTGGTTCCCGAAGATCGCAGGCAGCAGGGTTTATTCATGATCGCAGGAGTTGATCGGAATATTGCAATGGAGTCATTTGATCGATTGAAAGGAAAGATTTTTTTAAATTTTAAAAAGGAGCGTACTTTAACTGAAACCTGGCGAGATAAACTGAGCATCAAATTTGAATCTGCTTCAGATCCTGTTGACAGTCTTTCGGGAGGTAATCAGCAGAAGACGGTCCTAGCGAAATGGCTAGCCACTAATCCTGACATTCTGATAGTTGATGAGCCAACTCGTGGAATCGATGTTGGAACAAAGGCAGAGGTACACAAATTGATTGATGCCGCCGCCGGCGAAGGCAAGGCAGTTTTAATGATTTCTTCTGAACTTCCAGAAGTTTTAGGAATGGCTGATCGCATTATCGTTATGCGCGAGGGTCACCAGGTTGCCGAACTTTCTCGGAAAGATGCTACTCAGGAAAAAGTAATTGCTGCAGCTACTACCGGAAGTAAAGGTGCCTAAAAGTGAATTCTTTCATATCTCGTCTTAAGCCTCGTGGGCGCGAAGGAAGTCTTGGAATTATTCTTTTGGTCACAGTAGGCATTACTGGCCTCATTAATCCACGTTTCCTAACTGGAGATGGGACCCGAGACCTATTCACTTCGACAGCCGTTGTTGCACTTCTTGCAATTGGCATGGCTCCAATCATAATTATGCGCCACATTGATCTCTCGGTTGCTTCGACCGTTGGATTAACGGCCTGGTTCATCGCTGACATATCCGCAAAAAATCCGGACTTTACTTGGGTTCAATGTTTCATCATCGGACCACTAATTGGAATGATAGTTGGAGTCCTAAATGGACTCCTGGTTGCCGGCCTGCGTCTTCCTTCACTTGTAGTAACTCTTGGCACTCTCTACATAGTTCGTGGTGCCGTATATGTAATTTCCAATTCAGTTGATTACAACGCTCAGGAGATGCCACCAAGTCTTTTAGACCTTGGACAAAAAGTTTTCTTCGGTGTCATGCCTTTCACATTCTTGTTGGTGATTTTCGCGATGTTGATTACAGCATGGTTTATGAAGTATCGGAAAGCAGGGCGTGACTGTTATGCAATTGGGTCGAATCCACATGCGGCTGACTTAGTAGGTCTGAAAGTATTTCGTCGCACCTTCCTAGCATTCGTCTTCTCAGGAGCGATGGCTGGGCTTGCAGGTGTCTTCTATTTAATGCGTTTTGCACAGGTTGACTCCACTGCCTTTTATGGTCAGGAACTTGCTGTTGTTGCGGCTGCTGTGATTGGTGGCGTAACCATTGCTGGTGGATCTGGAACAACGATTGGTGCAACTATCGGTGCACTTCTTGTTCAGACAATTCAAGGTGGTTTGGCAGCGATAGGAGTGGATGCATTTTGGAAATCAGCAATTAATGGTTTGCTATTGATCGTAGCAATTTACGCGGATCGCACATTGGCACGGAAGAGTGAACGCACCTTACTCGCACAACGAATAAAAGAAAGGGCGTAAACCGCTATGAAATTTAAATTACGTTTTACTTGGGATACTTCAATTCTGATTCTTTTAGTGGTTGTGTGGATACTGGCATCTCTTACGACCGATAATTTCCTGAGTAGCATCAACGTCTCTCAAATATTTTCTAATACCAGTGAAATTACCATCATGGCCTTCGGCGTTATCTTCCTCATTATTACGGGTGAGATTGACCTTTCAGTAGCCTCGGTATTGGCTCTTAGCTCTTCAATGCTGGGTTGGTCTTATGCGCACGGGGCACCAATTTGGCTAGCAATTATAATTGCTATGGTAGTTGGATCGTTATGCGGCTTTATTAACGGCTTCCTTGTGACCAAAGTTGGTCTTGGTTCTCTCGCGGTAACGATTGGAACGCTTGCATTGTATCGAGGTATAGCGAATGGAATTTTGGGAACAAATACAATTAATGAGTTTCCAGAATTCTGGACGGGCTTTGGTTTCGACACAATCGGCACGTCCTTTATCCCACAGAGCCTTCCAATAATTGTAATTTTCGGAATAGGTTTCGCCCTATTACTTCACAACACGCCCTTCGGACGACGGACACTTGCCATTGGTCAAAGTCCTGAAGCTGCGAGGTTTGCTGGTATTAATGTGGTTAAGCATAAAATTATTGTCTTTACTTTTACTGGTTTTATGGCCGGCGTTGCCGGCGTTATCTATACCTTTAGATTCTCGACTGCTCAGGCAGATAACGGCGTAGGACTAGAGCTCTTAGTGATTTCTGCTTGCCTACTGGGTGGTGTCTCAATATTTGGCGGTATTGGAACCATGTGGGGGGTAATTGCCGGCGTACTACTTGCAGGTAGTGTCGAATCTTGGTTAACACTGCGAGAAATAAATGCCCAATGGAGAACAATCGTAACTGGAATTTTGCTCCTAACATCTGTGGCAGCACCGGTCTTAATTAATAAAGCGAAGGCCGCAAAGATTAGAGCCGGTAATAGGAGCTAGAAAATCATTATAGAAAAAGCCTTGCGAGGCGGGCTGAATCCCCAATAGATTCAGAGAATTGATTTAGGAAGGGTAGCTACATTTCTAAATCGATTAACAGAACCAAAAATTGTTTCTGTTATGGAGAGAAAGAGAGGAACTACTTTGAAGAAAAAAATACTTGCAGTAATTGCAATTGGTGCATTGATGGCAACAGCCTTCGTAGCACCAGCTTCAGCAAAAACAAAGTTGAAGATCGCTCATATTCCTAAACTAGGAACAATCGGCTACTTCCAAGCGGCTGATAAAGGTGTGCAGCGTGCATGTAAGGAACTGAAGGCAACTTGCGCATACAAGGGCCCTACAGAAATTACTGCAGCTGCTCAGGTTAAGGAAATCAACGCGGCAGTACAAAGCGGATACAACGTTTTGATAATCGCAGCTAATGACAAAGATGCACTTGTGCCAGCTCTAAAAGCGGCACGTAAAAAGGGCGTGACAGTTGTTACTTACGATTCTGACGTTGCAAAAGCTGGTCGTTCAATATTTGTTAACCAAGCTTCATCAGAAGGAATTGGTAATGCACTTGCAGATTCAGCAGCTGATCTAGCTGGCGACTCAGGCGAAATCGCTGTTCTCTCAACTACACCTGATGCGACAAATCAGAATGTATGGATTGATTACATGAACAAGCGTCTAGCATCTGCGCATCCAAACGTAAAGGTTGTTGCTACAGCTTACGGGCTAGATAAGCCAGAAGAGTCAACAACTGAAACTCAAGGACTTATTCAGAAGTATCCAAACATCAAAGCAATTGTTGCTCCAACTTCGGTAGGTATTGTTGCAGCCGCGAAGTATGTAAGTGGATCTTCTTCTAAAGGCAAGGTATTCGTAACCGGCCTTGGTCTTCCAAATGATATGAAGACATACATCAAGGACGGCTCTGGAGCTCAAGCATCTCTATGGGATGTAGAAAACTTCGGATACGTGGCAGTACAAATTGCTAACTCAATAGTTAACAAGAAGCAGTCAGTCAAAGTCGGAAAGAAAATTAAGTCCGGCAAGGGTGACCATGGCTTGAAGAAGCGTGTAGTTATCAAGGGTGCTGTAGGAAACGAAGTTATCCTCGGACCAGCTACTGTCTTCACAGCTGACAACGTAGATAACTACGACTTCTAAGTAAGTAGTTAAAGAGAAATCAGGAGTGCGACATTTTCCATAAGGGGCTTGTCGCACTCTTCCCTTCAGACTAAGTGATTCGGACTTGAATTACGCCGTCAGATTCGATAAAAATATATAGAAAGTTGCGAAGATTAAATGGAACGCGTTTGTTTCCGATTGCAGGTCAAAAAAGAGCTGATGCCTGAATATATTCGGCGCCATGGTGAAGTTTGGCCGGATATGTTAGATGCGCTACGCGCGACAGGATGGACAAATTATTCGCTTTATTTGGATGAGTCGGATGGGACTCTGATTGGATATCTAGAAACGCCAGACTTGAACGCCGCTAAAGAGGGAATGGCAAAAACTGATGTTAACGGCAGATGGCAAGCTGAGATGGCGATGTTTTTCGTCGCCCTAGACGGTAAGGCGCCTGATCAAGGATTTTTACAGTTAGAAGAAGTTTTCCACTTAGATTAATTCTATTTCCTGCTAAATAAATAAATAAAGGGGCAAAAAATGGCAAGCAAGAATGAAGCAAAGGATGTTTTAAAGCGTTTCGCAATTGAAGTTCCATCGTGGGCTTATGGAAACTCCGGAACACGCTTTAAGGTTTTTTCGTCTGCTGGAGTTCCTCGAGATCCCTTTGAGAAAATTGCTGATGCCGCTCAAGTGCATAAATTTACAGGTGCGGCTCCGACTGTTGCGATGCATATTCCTTGGGATCGCGTATCAGACTATAAAGAACTAGCAAAGTATGCCAATGATTTGGGTGTAAAACTTGGAACTGTTAACTCAAATACTTTTCAAGATAATGATTATAAGTATGGATCTGTATGTCACCCCGATGCCAAGGTCCGCCAGAAAGCCGTAGATCATCTCTTTGAATGTGTTGACATTATGGATGAAACAGGAGCGCAAGATATAAAGCTCTGGTTTGCCGATGGTACAAATTATCCTGGGCAAGATGACTTAAGAGGGCGCCAAGAAAGATTGGCGCAATCACTTCGAAAACTTTATGAACGCCTGGGCGCAAATCAGCGCATGCTCCTTGAGTATAAATTTTTTGAACCAGCGTTTTACTCTACGGATGTTCCTGACTGGGGAACGTCATATGTGCATTGCTTGGAACTTGGGCCAAAGGCATCAGTGTGTGTCGATACTGGGCATCATGCGCCAGGCACCAATATTGAATACATCGTTGCATTCCTCTTAATGAAGAAGCGTCTAGGCGCATTTGATTTCAATTCCCGATTTTATGCCGATGATGACCTGATTGTTGGAGCTGCAGACCCCTTTCAATTATTTAGAATTATGCATGAAGTAAATCAAGGTGGCGGTTTTGCAAAGGACACCACGGTTTCCTATGTTCTTGATCAATGCCACAATATTGAAGATAAGATTCCAGGCCAAATACGTTCAATTACTAATGTGCAGGAAGCTGTCGCGAAAGCTCTTCTGGTTGATGCCATTGCACTCAAAAAAGCACAAACTGATTGCGACGTGCTTATGGGTAATGACATTTTGATGGACGCATATAACACTGACGTTCGCCAACTACTTGGTGAAGTTCGGACCGAACAAGGCCTAGACCCTGATCCAAAAGCGGCTTTTGGTCGCAGCGGCTACATGGAAAAAATTGCGATTGATCGGGTCGGCGGCGCGCAGGCTGGTTGGGGAGCTTAATAATGACGACACCCAAACCAGTAAAAGATCTTCTTGCTCGGAGCAACAAACTTGGATCGGAGCCTCGTTTTACAAACTTTGCTGGGGGCAATACCTCAGCCAAAGGTTTGCTCGATAATCCAGCAACCGGCAAACAGAGTCCTGTTCTCTGGGTAAAAGGATCTGGCGGAGATTTGGGCACGTTGAAGGAAAACGGCCTGGCGGCACTTGATTTAGATCGCTTCCAAATGCTTACAAATGTCTATCGCGGCGTAGAGCATGAAGACGAAATGGTTGCACTCTTTGATTACTGCAGGTTCGGGGGTTCTGGAGCTGCACCGAGTATCGATACTTCAATGCATGGGTTGGTTGAATTTGATCACGTTGATCACTTGCATCCTGATTCGATAATCGCTCTTGCAACTTCAATCGATGGTGAGAAATTGACTCGTGAATGTTTTGGCGATGAAATTCTTTGGGTCGAATGGCGTCGTCCGGGTTTTCAATTAGGACTGGATATGGCGGCGATTGCAAAAAATAATCCTAAGGCAAAGGGATGCGTGCTGGGGGGCCATGGACTTACTACGTGGGGGAACACCAGCGATGAATGCGAAAAGCGTTCGGTTGAGGCGATTGAAAAGGCGGAGAAATTTATTATCGAGAAGGGCAAAGCTGAACCATTTGGAGAGAAAGTTGCGAAATTTGCTCCTTTAGATCCAAAAGTAAGAAGTACAAAAGCTTCGGAATTGGCTCCTTATCTTCGAGGAATTGCATCAAGAGATTCGAAAGCGATTGGCCACTTTACGGACGCTGATGTTGTTTTGGACTTCTTGCAAGGTAGTGAGATGCCTAGGTTGACCGGACTGGGAACTTCCTGCCCGGACCATTTTCTGCGAACAAAGGTTCGACCTATGGTTATTGACATCGATCCAAGGGCTGCGACCGAAGATGTAATTGCTCTGGCTAATGAGAAGCACGAGCAGTATCGCAAAGATTATGAGGCTTATTACAATAAATTTGCCACCAAAGATTCACCTCCCATGCGTGGTGCCGATCCAGCGATAATTTTGGTTCCAGGGATTGGAATGTTTGCCTTTGGTAAAGATAAGCAAACGGCGAGAGTCGCTTCAGAGTTCTATATAAATGCAATCAATGTCATGCGAGGGGCCGAGGCACTCTCTAAGTACACTCCAATAGCAGAATCAGAAAAATTCCGAATCGAATATTGGGATTTGGAAGAGGCGAAACTAAAGCGCGCTCCGAAGCCCAAAGCCCTTGCAGGTCGAATCGCACTTGTAACTGGGGCAGCTTCAGGTTTGGGTAAGGCGACTGCAATTCGTCTTTGTGCAGAAGGAGCCTGCGTAATAATCGCTGATTTAAATTTTGATGGTGCAACAGAACTGGCCAAAGTTCTTGGCGGCCCTGATAAGGCGATTGCCATTTCAATGGATGTCACTAGCGAAACGGAGGTTAGTGCGGGAATTGCCGCAGCATCACTTGCATTTGGTGGCGTTGATATCTTGGTTAATAATGCCGGTATTTCGATTAGTAAGTCGTTGGTGGAAACCTCTATAAAAGATTGGGATCTTCAACACGACATTATGTCGAGAGGTTCCTTCTTGGTTTCACGAGAGGGAGCAAAAGCTATGCTGGCACAGAAAATGGGCGGCGACATCATTTATATCTCTTCCAAAAATTCAGTTTTCGCCGGGCCAAACAACGTTGCTTACGGTGCCACAAAAGCAGACCAAGCTCATCAAGTCCGTTTGTTGGCTGCCGAACTTGGCGAGCACGGCATCAGAGTAAATGGAATTAATCCAGATGGGGTGGTTCAAGGTTCTGGAATTTTTGCATCTGGATGGGGTGCAAATCGTTCTGCACTTTACGGAGTTGAGGAATCAAAGTTGGGTGAATTTTACGCAAAACGCACAATTTTGAAGAAAGAAGTGCTTCCAGACCACATTGCTGCTGCTGTATTTGTTCTATTGGGTGGAGATTTACCACTCACAACTGGTTTACATATTCCAGTTGATGGTGGCGTAGCTGCTGCATTCTTGCGATAACCAGGAGAGTGGAAGAGTTGAGTCTCTATGCCGCGGTCGACCTTGGTGCTTCAAGCGGTCGAATTGCGGTGGGCCATATCCAAGACGAGAAGATAGTTGTTCGTGAAGTGCACCGTTTCACGCATGAAGCCCAGACACTTAGCGATGGTTCGATTCGTTGGGAATGGGAAAAAATAGTTCATGAGGTGCTATTCGGTCTGAATAAGAGCTTGGAGCTAGGACCAATAAAATCGTTGGGAATCGACTCGTGGGCTGTTGATTATGGATTATTGGGCTCCGACGGAAAATTGACTGAAATTCCATATACCTATCGTGACGGTCGGACCGATGGAGTAACGGCCCAATTGCAAAATGAAGTAGGACGTGAATTCATTTATTCGAAAACTGGAATCCAATTCATCTTTCTCAATACAGTGAATCAACTTTATGCCGCAAAAGGTTCGACGCCGTTTAAAAAAGCAAAAGTATTTTTGATGCTTCCAGACTTATTGAATTATGTTCTTTGTGGCAAGAAGAGTAATGAAGTGACAAATGCATCAAGTACCCAGCTGTTAAATGCCAGAACACAAGAATGGGACTGGGAACTCATTAAGAAAGTTGGAATTCCAAAGTCCCTCTTTCCAAAATTACATAAACCAAAATCAATTATTGGAAAAGTTAGGGGACATGGCGCTATTGATGGCATTAAAGTTGTGGCTGTTGGTTCACATGACACCGCTTCTGCAGTGGCAGGAACTCCACTTAATCCAAATGGTCGATCGGCATATATATCTAGCGGAACCTGGTCGCTCGTAGGTTTGGAGTTGAATGAAGCTGTAACAACTCAAAAGGCAATGGATTACAATATAACAAATGAAGTAGGTGTTGATGGACGAATTCGATTTATTAGAAATGTAACTGGTATGTGGCTGCTGGAAGAATCGATCCGTTATTGGCGGGCAAAAGGTTTGGACTTTACGGCAGCGGAACTGGCAGCCGGGGCGATGAAGTGCGACTCGATTCAAATTATTGACACCGAAGATCCGATGTTTGCTAAGCCCGGCCCCATGCCAGAGACAATTGCAAAATTTTGCGATGAGACAGGTCAGGCAATTCCAGAAACACCATTCGAATTTGCTAGATGCATCTTCGACAGTCTTGCCCTTGCTTATTCCCGAACACTGAGAGATTTACAAGATGCTTCTGGAAAGGAAATTGACGAAATAAATATAGTGGGTGGCGGTTCAGCTAATGAATTACTAAATCAACTCACGGCTGATGCCACAGGAAAAATTGTCTACTCGGGACCGGCGGAGGCGACAGTACTTGGAAATTTAGTTATTCAAATGGAGGCTGACGGCGTCATTTCCTCACTAGAAGCAGGACGGGCAATGATTGCAAATTCAACCAATCGTGAGAAATACTCGCCACGAGTTGGAACAAATTGGGAAGCCTTATGGCACGGCATCAAGAGTTAAGTAAGGTAAGTAACACTGAACTCACATTGACAAAATTGAGTTTGGGAACGGCGCCTCTTGGCGGCCTCTTTGGATCTGTTTCGGAAGATCAAGCAGATTCAATGATCGATTATGCAATCGGTACAGGAATTAATTACATAGATACGGCGCCACTTTATGGTTATGGCACTGCCGAACGTCGAGTCGGCCGCGCGGTTTCTGGCAGACGTTCCGGATTAACCATCTCTACAAAAGTTGGGCGTCCACTAAGACCAGGTGTTAATTTAGAAATGGATAAATATCCGGATAGTGATCCTGGTATTGAAACTTATTATGACTACACACCTAGTGGAATTAGAAGGGGTCTCGAAGCTAGTCTAGAGAGGCTCCAATTAGAGAGTATCGAGATTGCCTATATTCACGATGCTGAGGATCGAGTTAAGGAAGCAATTGACATTGTGTATCCAGTTCTTGATGAGATGCGTCGAGAAGGAACGCTAAAAGCCATCGGCATTGGGATGAATTGGTGTCCGGCATCTATTGAGATAATCAAAAACACAGAATTGAATATTGCGCTTATTGCAGGAAGATTTACACTTTTGGACCAGAGTGCGCAAGAGCAGCTATACCCATTGGCGCTTGCGAAAGGTGTTTCGATTGTGGCCGCAGGAGTTTATAACTCTGGGGTACTTGCGAATCCGGTTGAGGGAGCCCTTTTCGACTACTTGCCAGCGCCTCGAGAAGTGATAGAAAAGGCCCAAAAGATTCAAGAATTCTTAAAAGATTTTGATGTTCCACTTACCGCCGCAGCGATGCAATTCCCACTCCGCCACCCTGTCGTTGCCACAGTACTTACTGGTGCTGGAACCCTAGAGGAGCTTAAGGCAAATGTTGCGGCATTTGATCTCGATCTACCGTTAAATCTTTGGTCGGAATTAGAAAATGCTGGATTGATTCAACCTGTGAATACTTAAATGAAATTGGCGCTAGTAACCGGAGCCTCAAGAGGGCTAGGAAAACAAATTGCCACCAGGCTTGCAGATTGCGGCTACAAAGTCATAGCGGTTTCCAGGACTCCAATGTCAGGGGCGCCCAATGTCGTGAATATTTGTGGGGATGTTGGCGAGATTTCTTTTGTTAATTCACTTCAAGAAAATGTTGCGAAGGAACATGGCGTGGTTCAGGTTTTGGTGAATGCCGCTGGAATATTTGGGCCAATTGACCTAATCAAGGATGCCGATCCCGCGGAATGGGTAAAAACCATAGTGATTGACGCACTTGCTCCGTATTTTACTTCGCGAGTCTTCTTGCCTGGGATGTTAGAAAGCAACTGGGGACGAATAATCAACTTGAGTTCGGCTGCCTCCTTACACCCACCTGGAAAATTAAATAGCGCATATGGAACTGCGAAAGTTGCCCTCAATCAATTCACCAGACATTTAGCCGCTGAAATAGCTGGATCTGGTGTGACCGCAAATGTAATCCACCCTGGCGATGTCCGAAGTGATATGTGGGCTGATATAAAGAAGAAAGCGATTGCACTTGGCACGGATGGTGATGATTATAAATCTTGGGTTGATTGGGTTGAAGAAACTGGCGGTGATGACCCTGCGAAGGCGGCAGATTTAGTCTTGAAATTGCTCACTGATGAAAGCTCTGAAATCAATGGTCGTTTTTGTTGGATCGATAGTCCTCTTCAGGCACCAATACCAAGTTGGGAGGCTCCAACCGATGATCGCCCCTGGCTTTAGGGAGCTGTCAAGAGTTAAGCCCTAGCGAATGCTGCGCAGAACTGCAGTGACGATGCCAAGAATCTCGGCGCCATCGCCTGGGATTGGTGCGTAGTTTTCATTTGCTGGAAGTAACCAATAATGGCCATCCTGTTTTGACCAGGTCTTAACGGTTGCTTCACCATCAATCATGGCGGCGACAATCTCGCCTTTATTCGCATCTTTCTGGGCGCGGATAACGACATAGTCACCATCGCAGATTGCGACATCAATCATCGAATCGCCTTTAACTTTTAACATGTAAATATCGCCCTTGCCGACCAGTGACTCGGGCAATGGGAAAACTTCATCAAAACTTTGTTCGGCCAAAATTGGGGAACCTGCTGCGATCGAACCAAGGAGTGGAACATTACGAGTTTTTTCTGGCGTAATCACTTCGCCCTCACTTGGATATGTGATCTCTAAAGCGCGCCCCTTTGTGGCATCACGACGGATAAATCCCTTTTCAACCAGGGTCTCCAATTGATAGGAGACCGAAGCCGGTGAGGCGAGGCCGGCGGCTTGGCCAATCTCGCGCATTGAAGGGGGATAGCCGTTGGTCTCAATAGCGCTCCTGATTACATCAAGAATCTTGGCCTGGCGGGGGGTCAGACCATGCTCATTAGCTGGGCCATCAGGAAGCTCGGTTACCTTCTTTTTACTCATAGTTGAAGGATAAACCAGAAATCAAGAAAAAGCGAACATTTGTTCGATTTTGCCTTGCAAGTGTCAGCGCCTTGGCCTATAGTTCTTTTTAGAACACTTGTTCGAATAGAGCGAATCCCCTCGCCCTTTAGAAGCAAGGTTAAGTTGGAGAAGCAGATGAACCAGAGCCGCAGATTAGCCAGAACTTTTGTTGGCGCATCGCTATTGATAGTGATTTGTGCTGGTTTCAGCGCATCATTGAGCGATCACGGTAATGCAAGTGCAATCGGTGTGAAAACTGGAACTGCTGGTTACATGCAAGTTGTTGTCGCATCAGGGGAGAGCATCTGGTCTATTGCGCAGATGCTAAATACGGGCGGTCGATCTGATCTTTCATCCGTCGTTGATCAGATCGTTTCGGCCAATGCCTTGGTTTCAACCGAGCTCGCCCCCGGAACCAAGCTCTGGGTTCCAGCTAAGTAAGCGCTAACTAGCGCTAACTAGGGCTAGCCCATAATTTCCTCCTTATATAAATCCACCGATAGGAGTAGTTTTCCCAGCAATTGGCTACCACCGTCGGTTGCCACTTATTGCAAATAAGGGGAGAGAAATGACTGATTTCGTTTCACCCGGCCAACCTGGAAGTAAGGCAGTTTTCTTGCCACGGTATGACCACTGGATTAACGGAAAGTTTGTAAAACCAACCTCGGGGCAATACTTCGAAAATATAACTCCAGTTACTGGAAAAGTTTTTTGCGAAGTTGCTCGTGGAAATGCCGCTGATATAGATCTGGCTCTAGATGCCGCTCATGCAGCAGCCCCGGCTTGGGGTAAAACGTCAGCGACCGAACGCGCAATTATTTTGAACAAAATTGCAGATCGCATGGAAGCAAATGTTGAATCAATTGCAGTTGCTGAAACTTGGGAAAATGGAAAACCAATTCGCGAGGCGCTTTATGTAGATATCCCACTCGCAATTGATCACTTCCGATATTTTGCTGCCGCAATTCGGGCGCAAGAAGGAAGTGCTGGTGAACTCGACCATGACACAGTTGCATATCATTTCCACGAGCCACTCGGTGTAGTCGGTCAAATTATTCCTTGGAACTTCCCAATCTTGATGGCGGTTTGGAAATTAGCGCCAGCGCTAGCCGCTGGAAACTGCGTGGTTTTAAAGCCAGCAGAACAGACACCGGTTTCAATTCACTTCTTAATGGATCTCATTAAGGATCTGATTCCAGATGGTGTTCTAAACATCGTTAACGGTTTTGGCGTCGAAGCAGGTAAACCACTTGCATCTTCACCACGTATTGCAAAAATTGCGTTTACTGGTGAAACATCAACCGGTCGTTTGATCATGCAATATGCCTCAGAGAACATCATTCCGGTAACTCTAGAACTAGGCGGAAAGAGCCCAAATATCTTCTTCGCCGATGTTGCAGCTGAAAATGACGCCTTTTACGACAAGGCACTCGAAGGCTTCACAATGTTTGCAGTTAACCAAGGTGAAGTTTGCACCTGTCCTTCTCGCGGGCTTATTGATGCCAAGATTTATGACAAATTCTTGGGCGATGTAACTGCGCGAACCAACGCTATTAAACAGGGCCATCCACTTGATCTTTCAACCATGATTGGTGCCCAAGCTAGCAATGATCAATTAGAGAAGATTCTTTCTTACTTTGATATCGGCAAGAAAGAGGGCGCAAAGGTAATTACTGGAGGCGAGCGCTCTGATCTTGGCGGCGAACTTTCTGGTGGGTATTACGTTTTGCCTACAATTTTTGAAGGTAAAAATAATATGCGAATCTTCCAAGAAGAAATATTCGGACCGGTTGTATCCGTAACTAAGTTCGATGGTTTCGATAATGCGATGGAGATTGCAAATGACACCTTGTATGGACTTGGTGCTGGTGTTTGGACTCGAGACATGAATACTGCTTATCGCGCAGGTCGCGAAATTAAAGCAGGACGTGTTTGGACCAACTGCTATCACGCATATCCTGCAGGAGCCGCATTCGGTGGTTATAAGGCTTCAGGTATCGGTCGCGAAAATCATAAAATGATGCTTGATCACTACCAACAGACAAAGAATCTGCTAGTTTCATATTCCCCAAATAAACTTGGATTCTTTTAAGCCCATCGACCAGTAATAGACCAGTTATAAAAAGGAAACCATGGAGATCCCGTCACGAGTTGATTACACCGAGGCCGCAGCAGAGATGTTGCGCAAACTCACCGCAATCAATGGCCCACTGATGTTTCATCAATCAGGTGGTTGTTGTGACGGGTCTTCTCCAATGTGTTACTTAGAAGGTGAATTTAAAGTTGGCGCGCAAGATGTTTTAGTTGGCGAATTTGTAATAACTGGAATTGAAAAACCAATAAAAGTCTGGATGTCAGTTTCGCAATTTGAATATTGGAAACACACCCATTTAACGATCGATCTGGTCGATGGCCGGGGTGGGGGATTCTCTCTGGAGGCCCCAGAGGGTAAGCGCTTCTTAACGCGCTCGCGCCTATTTACGGATAGCGAATGGGAGATATTGGAGATATCTCCGGTTTCAACCGGCGCTTGACCGGGTAATTTCCCCGACACGCCGCACAGCCTCCTTTAAACCCTCGAGTTTTGGTCTACAGTTCCTACTACATATAGGGGTCAAACCACGAATTTGTTCCATAAGTAGTGGTTTTCCAGTATGTTAGGGCACTAAGGCTTAATCGGTTGTGAAAGCGTTAAACACGAGTTGAAAAGGGGAAATCCAAGAATGTTATGTCCATTTTGCAGAAGCGATGACTCAAGGGTCGTTGATTCTCGCTCTGGACAAGATGGCACCTTGATCCGTCGTCGCCGCGAGTGCACAGCCTGTAATCGCCGGTTCACGACCTCTGAGACCTCGGTACTAATGATCATCAAGCGATCAGGTGCCACTGAACCCTTTAGCCGGGAAAAAGTTATCTCTGGCGTTTCCAAGGCTTGCCAAGGGCGTCCAGTAAATGATGATGACCTAGCGCTTCTTGCTCAGAGAGTAGAAGAGGCTCTGCGCTCTGATGGTCAAGCAGAAGTTGAAGCACAAGAAGTTGGAATGGCAATCCTCGCGCCACTCCGAGAGCTAGACCAAATCGCGTACTTGCGGTTTGCTTCGGTATATCGTTCGTTCTCCACACTTGAAGATTTCGAAGGCGAGATCGCACTTCTCCGCGCCGCTCCTTCCGCTACAAGCAGTTCCCAATCGAGCCAAGCAGTATCAGCAGCAAAAACTTTAGTTAATTAATAATCTAGCGGAAGAAGGAAACAGTTTATGTCTATCGTCAATAAGCCAGCAACGTCGGGAAGTAAGAAGACCCTAGGTAAGGGACTTACTCTTGAACGTATTTACACAACCGCTGGAAAGCACCCTTATGACGAAGTGACATGGGAACGTCGCGATGTTGTTCAGACCAACTGGAAATCTGGCGAAGTTATCTTCGAACAAAAAGGTGTGGAATACCCTGACTTCTGGTCAGTCAACGCATCAACCATCGTTACAACAAAATATTTCCGCGGTGCAGTTGGCTATGAAAATCGCGAGTGGTCATTAAAGCAAGTTATCGATCGCGTGGTTCTTACCTATACAAAAGCTGGAAAAGAATTTGGATACTTTGCAACAGATCAAGATGCCGAAATTTTTGAGCATGAATTAACTTGGATGCTTATGCATCAAGTCTTCTCATTTAACTCACCTGTCTGGTTTAACGTAGGAACTAATGCCCCACAACAAGTTTCAGCCTGCTTCATCCTCGCTGTCGATGACACTATGGATTCAATCCTTAACTGGTATCGCGAAGAGGGAATGATTTTCAAGGGCGGCTCAGGTGCAGGACTTAACCTCTCGCGCATCCGTTCAGCTAAAGAACTTCTAAAATCAGGCGGAACAGCTTCAGGCCCAGTCTCATTCATGCGAGGTGCTGACGCATCTGCAGGAACAATCAAATCAGGCGGCGCAACCCGTCGGGCAGCAAAGATGGTTGTTCTAGATGTAAATCACCCAGATATCGAAGAATTCATTGAGACCAAGGTTCGCGAAGAAGACAAAATCCGCGCACTTCGTGATGCCGGCTTTGATATGGATCTTGGTGGCAAAGACATTATCTCTGTGCAGTACCAGAACGCCAATAACTCGGTTCGCGTTTCTGATGAATTCATGCGCGCTTATGAAAACAGTGAAAAATTTGGCCTAGTAGCTCGCGCTTCAGGTGAAGTTATTGAAACTGTGGAAGCTCGCGATCTTTTCCGCAAAATGGCAGAAGCGGCTTGGGCATGCGCTGATCCAGGAATTCAATATGACGACACAATTAATGATTGGCATACAAACCCAGAGACCGGACGCATCAACGCATCAAATCCTTGCTCTGAATATATGTCACTAGATAACTCTTCCTGTAACTTGGCATCTCTCAACTTGCTTAAGTTCCTAGAATCAAATGGTTCTTTCGATACTAAGAACTTTGTAAAAGCAACAGAATTAATTATCACTGCGATGGATATCTCAATTTGCTTCGCTGATTTCCCAACTGAACCAATTGCGGAGACAACTCGCAACTACCGTCAACTCGGTATTGGTTTTGCAAACCTTGGCGCCCTACTTATGGCATCTGGTCTGGCTTATGACTCAGATGGTGGCCGACAACTAGCTGGCGCAATTACCTCTCTTATGACTGGCACTTCATATCGTCGCTCAGCAGAACTTGCTGGAATCGTTGGGCCATATGCTGGTTATGCCCGCAACCAATCGGCACACATTCGCGTTATGAAGAAGCATGCAAACGCCTCAGCTTCGGCCAAGAGCATTACCTCACTCGATCAAGATGTTTGGCAAGTAGCTAATAAAGAATGGGAGAAGGGCCTAGCAATTGGCGAGAAGAACGGCTGGCGCAATGCCCAAGCTTCAGTTCTTGCCCCAACCGGCACTATCGGCTTGATGATGGATTGCGATACAACAGGTATCGAGCCAGACCTGGCTCTTGTTAAGTTCAAGAAGCTTGTCGGCGGCGGTTCTATGCAGATCGTTAACCAGACAATTCCTCAAGCACTTAAGAAACTTGGTTATTCAGATGAGACCAACGAGGCAATCGTTGAATATATTGCAGAGAAAGGAAACATCATTGATGCCCCTGGCCTAAAGTCAGAGCATTACGATATTTTCGATTGCGCAATGGGTATTCGCTCAATCTCAGCGATGGGCCACGTAAAGATGATGGCGGCCTGCCAACCATTCCTATCTGGCGCGATCTCAAAGACAGTGAACCTGCCTTCAGATGCGACAGTGGCTGAAATCGAAGAGGTTTATTACGAGGGTTGGAAACTTGGCCTAAAGGCGCTCGCTGTTTATCGCGACAACTGCAAAGTTGGCCAGCCACTATCTGATTCAAAGGGCGCACCTAGCGATGAAGCATCAGAAATAGTTCATCCAACTGCAACTCGCAAGCGACTTCCTAAGTCTCGTCCATCAATCACAACTTCATTTATGGTTGGTGGCGCCGAGGGTTATATGACTGCTGGTGCATATGCAGATGGCGCACTTGGTGAAGTATTCCTAAAGCTTGGTAAGCAAGGTTCAACACTTGCCGGAGTAATGGATGCCTTCTCAATCGCAGTATCAATTGGTTTACAATATGGCGTTCCGCTAGAAACTTTCGTAGAGAAGTTTACTAACTTGCGCTTTGAGCCAGCCGGCATGACAGATGATGCAGATATCCGCATGGCGCAATCCATGATGGATTACATCTTCCGTCGCTTGGCGCTGGATTACCTACCATTTGAAACTCGCAGTGCGATGGGTCTCTACACTTCATCAGAGCGTCAACGCGCTCTAGATACTGGGGAATACACGCCTGATGAATCTGCCGTTAGAGAAATTGTTGCAACCCAAGTACAGAGCGCCTCATTCAAACCAGCTGCAAAAGCTCCGGTAGAAGTAAAAATTGAGGGAACACCGTCAGCAGGAGCAGGCGTTGGATCTTCAATGGAGCTCTTCGAAAAAATGAGCGGCGTTAAATCTGATGCTCCACTCTGCATGACCTGCGGCGTGAAGATGAGGATGGCTGGCTCGTGCTTTGTCTGCGAAGGTTGCGGTAATACTTCCGGGTGTTCATGATCTGAAAATCTTAAATAATGAGAATGAGCCTCGTGTGAGAAATCACCGGGGCTCATTCTCATTTGAAGGCAAACTACCTGCGAAGACCGAGCTATAGGAAATATGCTCAGGCCAAGCAGTTCGGCTAGTACATGCAGGTCAACTAAGAAAGGGTCAACGATGACTTCTTTTATCTATCCATTCTCCTTTGGGGATCGAACACAATCAGATTTGCTTGGTGGTAAAGGTGCAAATCTTGCGGAAATGGTGAAAATTGGGTTGCCAGTTCCTCCGGGTTTCACAATTACAACGCTAGCCTGCCGAGAATTCCTTTTGAACGAGAAGATTCCTGATTCGCTATCTGGTGAATTAAGCGCTGCTCTTACAAATTTAGAGAGAGAACTTGGAAAAGAATTTGGTAATCCAACAAATCCGCTCTTAGTTTCTGTGCGTTCTGGTGCAAAATTTTCGATGCCCGGAATGATGGAGACAGTTTTAAATGTGGGAATGACACCCGAAGTTGCCGAGGCGATGGCCGAGCAAACTGGCGATCCAAAGTTTGCTTGGGATTGTTATCGGCGCTTTATCGATATGTATGGCCGAATTGTTTGTGATGTTCCAAATGAAGAGTTCCAGAAAATTGCCGATCGGGTGCTGACACAATTTAGCGTTGCGGCTATCTCTGATTTGACTGTTGATGGTTTGAAGGCTCTGACTGATGGATATATCAAAGTAACTGAAGCAATAACAGGAGAAGCTTTTCCAACCGATCCCCACGAACATCTTTCTAGATCGGTGGAAGCGGTATTTCATTCTTGGAATTCAGAACGAGCACAGCTCTATCGCCAACGTGAGCGAATTCCATCTGACTTAGGAACCGCAGTAAATGTGCAGTCAATGGTCTTTGGAAATCTTGACGACCAGTCTGGAACAGGTGTTGCATTCACAAGAGATCCGGCAACGGGGGAGTCGGGAAGTTATGGTGATTATTTAATTCGAGCTCAAGGTGAAGATGTAGTGGCTGGTATTCGAAACACAATGTCACTTGCTGATTTAGCCGAGGCAATTCCAAGAATTCATAGCGAGCTTGAAGTCGTTATGCAAAAGCTCGAATCGCATTACAGAGATCTTTGCGATATCGAATTTACTGTGGAAAAGGGGAAACTTTGGATTCTGCAGACCCGTGTTGGTAAACGGACAGCAGAAGCTGCCTTCCGCATTGCAATGCAGCTGGTTGAAGAGGAAGAAATTTCAATCGATGAAGCACTCGTGCGTGTAAGCGGGGGACAGTTGGCACAACTGATGTTTCCTCAATTTGATTTGCGGGGGAGTATAGAAGAAATTGCACGCGGCCTTGCGGCATCCCCAGGAGCTGCAGTCGGTGAAGTTGTTTTTGATTCAAAGAAAGCCTATGACGCATCTAAAGATGGCCGAAAAGTAATTTTGGTGCGCCGCGAGACCAGTCCTGATGATCTGGTTGGAATGGTGGCGGCCCAGGGAATTTTGACCAGCCGCGGTGGAAAGACTTCGCACGCGGCGGTTGTTGCCAGAGGCATGGGCAAGACTGCCGTTTGCGGAACAGAGAGCATCACAGTTGATGAAGCTGGTGGTTTTTTCACCGTGGCTGGCAAGAGCGTTTATGCCGGTGAAGTAATTTCTATTGACGGATCAACCGGGGCGGTTTACTTAGGCGAGCTTCCAGTTGTTGCATCTCCCGTGACTTCCTACCTGGAAGGCCGCTTAGATTCTGAAAGTGAGGAGGCAGCTCCAGTTGTAAAAGCGGTGCACCGGTTATTGACACATGCCGACAAGATCCGCAGATTAGAAGTTCGAGCTAATGCCGATACGCCAGAAGATGCCATTAGGGCACGAATTTTAGGTGGCCAAGGAGTCGGACTTTGTCGTACCGAGCACATGTTCTTAGGACCGCGTAGGTCATATGTCGAACGTTTGGTCTTGGCTGAAAACGAAGATGTTCAGCGCGGAGTTATTGGCGAGATGGAAGTTTTGCAGCGCGCAGATTTCGTGGGAATTATGATGGCAATGTCAGGTTTACCAGTAACTGTTCGCTTACTTGATCCGCCACTTCATGAATTTTTGCCACCACTTGCCGAGCTCACTGCTCGGATGGCGCGAGCCGAAGCGTTAAATGAGGATATTTCCGGGCGCGATGCTGCTGTCTTTGCTGCCGTTAAGCGGATGCATGAATCCAATCCGATGCTTGGTCTTCGCGGTGTACGGCTAGGTATTTTGATTCCTGAACTTTATAAAATGCAGGTCCGTGCTTTGATCTATGCGCTGCTGGAAGTGCGCAAACTTGGACATGATCCAAAACCAGAAGTAATGATTCCACTAGTGGCGACCCAACGCGAGCTACTTTATCTTCGGGAAACTCTGGAAGAAGAAATCAAACTAACTTTCAAAGGAACTGGCCAGAATGCGCAGATTCCAATTGGCACAATGATCGAAACTCCGCGGGCGGCAATAACTGCCGAGCGGTTAGGTGTTTATGCCGACTTCTTCTCCTTTGGAACTAATGATTTAACGCAACTTACTTGGGCATTTAGTCGTGATGATGTTGAGTCATCATTTCTGCCGCGCTATCTAGATCTGGAGCTATTGCCATTTAATCCATTTGAATCCCTTGATCAAGCTGGCGTTGGAATTTTAGTTAAGACGGCAACTGATAAAGCTCGCTCAATTCGTCCTGACTTCAAGTTAGGCGTCTGCGGTGAACACGGCGGCGATCCATCAAGTATCCATTTCTTCGACAAAATTGGTCTGGATTATGTTTCTTGCTCACCATTTAGAGTGCCAGTTGCTAGATTAGAAGCAGGTCGAGCGATCGCTATCAAGGCCAATTTAAAGGCCACTGAGGAGAGTTCAACACAGTGACGCCAGTTCCAGATCGCAACTTAGCGTTAGAGCTGATTCGCGTTACTGAAACGGCGGCACTTGCCGCAGGTCCATGGGTTGGCAGAGGCGATAAAATTTCAGCTGATGGCGCTGCAGTGAAAGCAATGCGCTCGATGATTAACACAGTAGATATGGCGGGCATTGTCGTAATAGGTGAGGGCGAAAAAGATAACGCTCCGATGCTCCATGATGGCGAAGAGGTCGGAAATGGCTTAGGCCCAAAATGTGACGTTGCAGTTGACCCAATTGATGGAACTTCACTAACTGCAAGTGGAGCAAACGGAGCAATTAGCGTTATTTCACTTGCCCCACGTGGAGCTATGTTTGATCCATCTGGCGTTTTCTATATGGATAAAATTGTCACCGGGCCAGAAGGTGGCGACAAGATCGATATCAGCGCACCAGTTAAATACAATTTGGAAGTTGTTGCGAAAGCTAAAAAACGGAGCATAAGCGATCTGACTGTAGTAGTTTTAAATCGCCCGCGACACGATAATTTGATCAAAGAAATTCGCGACGCTGGGGCGAGAGTTAAATTAATTCAAGATGGGGATGTCGCAGCAGCAATTGATGCGGTACGACCCAGCACATCTGTGGATTTGTTAATGGGAATTGGGGGCACTCCTGAGGGCGTAATAACTGCGGCAGCAATGATTTGTTTAGGCGGAGTCATCCAAGGGGTATTGCGACCTAAAGATCGCTCAGAGAAAGAGAGCGCAATTGCAGCCGGTTATCAGTTGGATAAAATTTATCTAACAAAAGATTTAGTCAATTCAGATGATGTTTTCATGGCCGCTACTGGAATTACAGATGGCGAGTTATTGAAAGGAATTAGATACTCAGAATATGGCGCAATTAGCCAATCGTTGGTTATGCGCGGCCAATCCCACACAGTCCGATTTGTGGAAACCGAGCATCACCTTAAATAGTAAGTAATTGTCGGGTAGCGCCGCTAGGGTTCACCGTGTGATCGAGAAAATGCGTAGCGCCCTTGCGGTTGCAGTTGAAGCAATCGGTGGTTCACCACGCGAAGGTCAGATTGAAATGGCCGAAGCAGTAGCAAATGCGCTCTCTGATCGCCATCATTTATTAGTCCAAGCGGGAACTGGAACTGGAAAATCACTGGCTTATCTAGTCCCAGCACTTGTCCATGGCAAGAAAGTTTTAGTAGCAACCGCAACTCTGGCGCTGCAACGACAATTAGTTGAGCGCGACTTACCTAGAATAAAAGGCGCACTAGAAAAAGAGCTAGGGCGCGAGTTAACTTTCGCAGTATATAAAGGCGTAGGCAACTATCTATGTTTGCAGAAAATGAATGGTGCCGAGGGCGATCCTGATGGTGAAGTTTTGTTAGATATCGGCTCACTAGAAAAAGATGCGAAGCGGCTTCGAGCTTGGGCAGAAACACCTGGAGTTTCGGGTGATCGTGACGATGCCCCGGAAGTTGATCGTCGCGTCTGGTATGCCAACTCGGTTTCGGGGCGGGAATGTATCGGCAAGGATGACTGCGCATATGGATCAAAATGTTTTGCCGTAGCTGCGAAAGAAAAAGCCCAAACCGCCGATGTAGTGGTAACAAATCACACGTTGCTGGCGATTGAAATTGTCGATTCGCACCCGATTTTGCCCGAGCGAGATGCCGTAATTTTGGATGAGGCTCATGAATTTATGGACCGTACGACACAGGCGGTCACCGAAGAATTGACGGCTGGTCGCGTGGAGCGCGCAGCAAATATGGCAAAGAAACATTTACCCGGCAAGGCATCTGATGCATTTGGCAAAGCTGCAGATGTATTTGCCAAAGCGCTAAATGATTTTGCCTCTGATGTACGAAACGATTCAACAAAAGCTGGACGACTTCCAGAGCTACCAGCTCAACTTGAGGCGCCAATTCGTAAAGTTAAGGAGAGCGCACAAGCAGTAATCGCTCTTATCAACGCCGATTCGGATGTAATTAATCCAGATTCCATGGCGCAGCGCGCGCGAGTAAAAGGCGCAACGAACGAAGTTTCACAGACTGCGACAAAAATGCTCAAGCCAAGTGCGCACCAAGTTATGTGGTTTGAACCAACATTTTCCACTCTTTACTTAGCTCCCTTATCTGTCTCGCAAGTACTGCGTCAGAACCTTTTAACTGAAACACCGGTAATCGCAACTTCAGCAACTCTCTTAGTTGGTAAATCATTTGATTCCATAGCAAAATCAATTGGCTTTGTTCTAAGTTCGGGGGAGTCGGACGAGTCAGAGGATTCGGAAAGCTCGGAAAATGAATTAGAAGATGGTGAGATTGACCCGGCAAATGTTCAAATGCTCGATGTCGGATCACCCTTTGATTTTGCGAACCAAGGAATGCTCTATCTGCCAAAACATATTCCAGAACCTGGGCGCGATGGACCAAGCAAAGAGGCCTTGACCGAACTGGCCGAATTAATTGATGCCGCAGGCGGTAGAACTCTTGCGCTCTTCTCCTCCTGGCGGGGTGTAGAAATGGCAGATGAATATCTGCGAAGAGTTCTAGTCGAACTCGAAATTCCAATAATTACCCAGAAGCGCGGCGATAGCGTTGGCACACTTGTCGAAAGATTTGCCAAGGATCCAAAATCAATTTTGTTGGGCACCATTTCGCTCTGGCAGGGAATCGATGTTCCTGGCCCGGCATGCACACTCGTTGCAATCGATCGTATTCCTTTTCCTCGCCCCGATGAACCTGTGATGAGTGCTCGCGCCGCTGAAGCGGATGCAGCAGGTGGAAGTGGGTTTATGCAAGTTTCACTGCCTCGGGCGGCACTTTTATTAGCTCAAGGAACTGGACGTTTAATCAGATCAATCGATGATCGTGGCGTCGTCGCAATATTGGATTCTCGAATTGTGACTAAAAGGTATGGCTCAGTTCTGTTAAATTCTATGCCGCCCTTTTGGCGCACAAGTGATGGAGCGGTAATTAGGGATTCGCTAAAACGCCTAAATAAAGATTATCTTGAGGCGGGCCAGTAAGGCGGGCCAAGTTTTTGCAAAGCTGGGGTGCAAGGTTTTTGTAGTTACCTCATCAAAGGCTACCCACTCAACTTGAAGTGATTCATCGTTCTGTTCATGAGCCACTAAATCTTTATGGGCATGGGAGATGACGGTGTCATATGTCCAGCCATTATGTTCGTCATGAAATATCTCAATAGGATCAACCAGATTTATTCGAATCCCAATTTCTTCGTGTGCTTCGCGCAGCGCCGCTTCAATTGCACTTTCGTGGGAATCGCGCGCGCCACCAGGAATGCCCCAGGTATCTCCGTTATGCACCCAAGGTGCTCTATGTTGCATCAAAATTCTTCTATCGCGGACCAACAACAATCCAGCTGCGCCATGCAAACCCCAATGGCGGTTGCCACATACACAATCGACCCAACCATCACCATCTCTATGTGCCACGCCTCTAGATTTACACAATCCACCCTTTTCCACAATGTGAGGCCCGAGCAAGGCGTCACTGGTTATCCGGGCCTATCTTGCAGCGATGCGTTTGAAATTAGCTCTGGTTCTGGCGTTAATACTTCCAGCAAGCCCTAGCCAAGGAGCACCAAATTGTTCGGTAAAAGTTTGCATAAAGGTTTATACAGATCCCAAGACTGGCAAGTTAGTGATAAGTGCAAAACGAAATGGGAGCAGCTCTACGCCGACTCCTAAACCGACGCCGACGCCTAAACCAACGCCGACTCCTAAACCAACGCCGACTCCGACTCCTAAGCCGACGGTTAAGCCCAGAGTTGTCGTAACAAAAAAATATACGCCGAAACCTAAAGCCCAACTCTCACTTTCAGATCAGCTTGCACAATTAATTCCAATGCGTGAGATATTTCATCAACCCTCCGCTGGTGCGCTAGTTCAAGTTCCAGTAAATTTTTGGACCACAACCCCGGCGAGCTTTAATACATCAGTTGTCATGCTTGGCGTAGCGATAACTGTGCGTCTTTCTCCTACCTATCTCTGGGATTTCGGTGATGGTACAAAGTTTTCAACCTCATCTAGAGGCGCCCCATTTCCCGATCTAAGCATCAGTCATACATACAGCAGAGAGGGCAGTTTCATTGCTTCTCTTACTATCTCTTGGTCTGGAACTTGGCGAGCATCGGGAGTGAGTCAGACTGTAAGCGGCGGGGCGATAATTCAAACTCTCTATTCACCACTTCTGGTCATTGGAGCACCTTCAAAATATTTTAATTAAACACAAGATAGTTTTTCCCACAAGAGTGACTAGAGCAGTAATCAAATGAGGCAAGAAGCGCAATTCTTCGCCGCATGACAACACTTACCTCACCTCATGATTTACTCGCTGCTGTTCCTTTCCTAATTGGATATCACCCAATAAATTCCCTGGTAGTTATTGCACTTCGTGGCGATTCAATTGGAATGGCGATGCGCATCGATTTTCCGGAAGATATTGATCCCGGGGCTCTAGACGAAATGGCAGATCATCTGGTATCCGAGGGTGCGGATGGCGCCCTTATCGTGGCATATCTGCCAGAAGATATTTTGGATAGTCAATATGTTCTCGATCCACTTAGTGAGGCGATAGAGCTTCGAAATATGAAGATTCGCGAATGTTTGGAAATCAGAAATGGCCGTTGGCGCAGCACAATCTGCAGTGACCTGGCTTGCTGTCCCAAAAATGGGAATCTATTACCTGAAGTATCGAATTCTCGAATAGCTGCCGAGCAAGTAGCAAATGGCATACCGGCACCCTTTGAAAATCTAAATAGCATGTGCGAATCAATTGCGCCCTTCGAGGCAGATCTCGAATTAATCGAAGCAATTAAGTCGGTACCGAAAATAGATTATGAAGATGAGGGCTTTTACCTTCTGCAACGCGAAGGCGCCCTGGCTTTTGCTGACGTAGTCGAAGTTTTTGTTCGTGATGGAATTTGCCGAGATAAAGAATTATTGGCCTTAGTCTTAGTGCGTCTTAGGGATCTGCAAGTTCGGGATTATGCGATGGGAATTACCGATGAAGACAATATTGAGGCGATGTGGAGTATGTGGAGATGGCTTCTTCGCCTGGCCCCAGCCGGAGAGATAGCGCCAGTTGCCTCACTCTTCTCCTCGGTTTGTTATGAGAGAGGGGAGGGGGCTCTGGCGGCAAGAGCGCTAGATAGGGCCCTAGCCGATGACTCGAGTTACCCCTTGGCAAAGTTACTGCGCCGGGTATATGCCGCGGGCTGGCCCCCTGAGAGTTTTGCCACAATGCGCAAGGAGCTACACCCGAAAGTTTGTGCCGCCCTATTTGCAAGGTAGCCTCTCTTCATGATTATTGGCGTGCCTAAAGAGATTAAGAACAATGAATTTCGAGTTTCCACAACACCATCTGGCGTTCATACATTTGTTCAGGCCGGACATAGCGTTCTAGTCGAAGCAGGAGCAGGTCTTGGTTCTGCCATTACAGATGCTGATTATGTAAGTGCTGGTGCAACAATTATTGCTAGCGCGGATGAAATTTGGGCTAAGGCAGATTTAATCGTAAAAGTTAAGGAGCCGATTGCCGCTGAATATCCCCGGATGCGCAAAGGGCAAATTCTTTTCACCTATTTACACCTAGCGGCATCACGAGAGTGCACCGATGCAATTATCAAATCTGGAACAACAGCCATTGCTTTTGAAACTGTAGAAATGAATGGACAGTTGCCACTTCTTGCTCCAATGTCTGAAGTTGCGGGCCGAATGTCAATTCAAGTTGGCGCGACAGCGCTACAAAAACCTGAAGGTGGCCGCGGAGTTTTGCTCGGCGGAGTTCCTGGAGTTACCCCAGCAAAAGTCGTGGTGCTTGGCGGCGGAGTAGTTGGAGTGTCAGCGGCGACAATTGCACATGGAATGCGAGCAGATGTAACTATTCTAGATCTTGATTTAAATCGTCTGCGTTACTTAGATGAATTATTTTCTGGTCAAGTAAAGACTGTGGCTTCCTCGGCATATGCAATTGAAGAACAATGCATGGCAGCTGATTTAGTTATTGGCGCAGTATTAGTTCACGGGGCGAAAGCACCGAAACTTGTGAGCGATGCGCTCGTAGCAAAAATGAAGCCAGGTTCAGTTTTGGTGGATGTCGCGATCGATCAGGGTGGATGTTTCGAAGGTTCTAAGGCGACAACGCACTCCGATCCAACATTCAAAGTCCATAATTCGCTTTACTACTGCGTGGCAAATATGCCGGGCGCCGTTCCAGCAACCTCAACTGCTGCTCTGGCAAATGCCACAATTAAGTATGCCCTGGCATTGGCAAATAAGGGCTGGGAGAAAGCGTGCGCGGATGACCCTGCCCTGGGTAAGGGTTTGAACGTACATGAAGGCAAAATCACCTATCAGGCAGTGGCTAGCGCTCACGGTTTGTAACAATCCCGTAACACGGCTTTGGCATTATCTCTGCCATGACTTCCCACAGCGATGAAATAAGTAAGCAAGAAGAGTTCGTAATGCGCACTCTTGAAGAGCGCGATATTCGATTTGTTCGACTTTGGTTTACTGATGTACTGGGATTTCTTAAATCTGTTGCAATTGCCCCAGCAGAACTTGAGAACGCTTTTCAAGAAGGAATTGGTTTCGATGGTTCGGCAATTGAGGGCTTTGCTCGAATTACTGAATCGGATATGTTGGCAAAACCTGATGCTGGGACATTCACGGTTCTTCCCTGGCGTACCGCCAATCCCGGAGCCGCAAAGATGTTCTGTGATATCACGATGCCGGATGGAACTATTTCGAGCGCTGATCCGAGAAATGTTTTAAAGAGAATTCTTCGTAAAGCGGCCGACATGGGCTATACCTGCTATACCCATCCAGAAATGGAATTCTTTCTATTCAAGAATACGCCGGAAGAGAATACTCCCCCGGTTCCAGTCGATTCTGCTGGTTACTTCGATCAAACACCATCAGCTGTTGGCCATGATTTTCGCCGCCAAGCAATCACCATGTTAGAAGCAATGGGTGTTTCTGTTGAATTCTCACATCACGAAGGTGCTCCGGGTCAACAAGAAATAGATCTTCGTGATGCCGATGCGCTTTCAACGGCCGATAACATTATGACTTTTCGCCATGTAATAAAAGAAATTGCGCTGGACCAGGGTTTTCATGCATCTTTCATGCCCAAACCATTTACTGATCATGCTGGCTCGGGAATGCACACTCACTTCTCACTCTTTAATGGCGAGGAAAATGCCTTCCACGAAGAGGGCGCTGATTTACAACTTTCACCTGTCGGCAGATCTTTCATCGCTGGGATTTTGAAACATGCCAGGGAGTTCACTGCGATTACAAATCAATGGGTCAACTCGTATAAGCGCTTAAGTGGCGGCGGCGAGGCTCCGGCATTGGTTGACTGGGGCCACAATAATCGCAGCGCTTTGGTTCGAATTCCGGCATATAAACCAAAAAAAGAGCACAGCACTCGCGTTGAAGTTCGCTCACCGGACTCGGCCTGTAATCCATATCTAGCTTTTGCCGTTATTTTGGCCGCTGGACTAAAGGGCATAGAGGAAAAATATGAATTGCAGACAACAGATGGCCCAGAAGTTCTGCCAACAAACCTAGAGGAGGCGATTGTGGCGATGGAGTCGAGTTCACTAGTTCGTGAAGCGCTAGGAGAAGATGTATTTGAGTATGTTCTTCGCAACAAGAGAGCAGAGTGGGCGGATTATCGTCGCCAAGTCAGCGCCTATGAGCTAAACCGGTACCTGCCTCTCCTTTAATTTACGGTAATCTTGCGGAGTTATGAACTTCCCAAAGCAAACGCCATCGACAATGCCGATCCATCGGTATGCGCCATTTATCCCTGTCGATTTAACCGATAGAACTTGGCCAACTAAACAGATAGAAAATGCTCCGAAGTGGTGTTCAGTTGACCTTCGTGATGGAAATCAAGCGCTTATCGACCCAATGGATTCTGCCCGTAAATTAGCAATGTTTAAATTGCTTGTTGAAATGGGATACAAGGAGATTGAAGTTGGATTTCCTAGTGCGTCACAAACAGATTTTGATTTTGTTCGGAAAATTATTGACGAAGGCTTGATCCCGGATGATGTGATTATTCAAGTTCTAACCCAGGCCCGAGAACAATTAATTGCTAGAACTTTCGAATCAATTAGGGGCGCAAAACAGGCTGTCGTACACCTCTATAACTCAACCTCGACTCTGCAACGTCGCGTTGTATTTGGTTTGGACAAAGAAGGAATTAAGAAGATCGCCGTTGATGGGGCAAAAATTTGTAAGAAATATGAGAAGACAATTCCCGAAACAATTGTTTCTTATGAATATTCACCCGAGTCATATACCGGTACCGAACTTGAATTTGCCGTTGAAGTTTGCGATGCGGTCAACGATGTTTGGCAGCCAACCCCTGAGCACAAGACAATTATTAACTTGCCGGCAACTGTGGAAATGGCAACTCCAAATGTTTATGCCGATTCAATTGAATGGATGCACCGCAATCTAAAGTATCGAGATTCGATAGTTCTATCACTGCACCCACATAATGATCGGGGTACTGGCGTTGCCGCAGCCGAGCTCGGTTATATGGCAGGGGCCGATCGAATTGAGGGAACTTTATTTGGCAATGGAGAGCGCACAGGAAATGTCTGCTTAGTCACTCTGGGCTTAAACCTATTTAGTTATGGAATTGATCCGCATATTGATTTTTCTGATTTAGATGAAGTACGGCGCACCGTTGAATACTGCAACCAACTTCGTGTTCCTGAGCGCCACCCTTACGGCGGGGATCTGGTTTTTACCGCCTTTTCCGGTTCGCACCAAGATGCCATTAAGAAAGGGCTAGACCATTTAGAGAAGGATGCTAAAACCGCAGGTAAACATGTACATGAAATCCCTTGGGCCGTTCCTTATCTTCCTATTGATCCCAAAGATATTGGCCGTTCATACGAGGCAGTAATTCGCGTTAACTCTCAGTCTGGCAAGGGTGGCATTTCTTACTTAATGAAGAGCGATTATCACCTTGATTTACCACGACGTTTGCAAATTGAATTTAGCCAGGTAGTTCAGAGCCATACAGATGAACAAGGTGGCGAATTTAGCGCAGCCGATCTTTGGAAGATTTTTGAGGATGAATATTTGCCAGCCGAACAGAACAAGTGGGGTCGCTTTAAATTAAAGGCGCTTTCTCAATCTTCCAACTTAGATGAGGATGCACACTTGAGTGTTCAACTTCTGGAGAACGAAGTTGTAAAAGAATTATCTGGCTCGGGTAATGGTCCAATCGCGGCATTTGTAAATATTATGAATCAATATTTACCTGATTCCAACGTTCGTGTTTTGGATTACTACGAGCACGCTCTTTCTGCGGGTGGCGATGCCAAAGCTGCTGCCTATCTTGAGTGCGAAGTAGCAGGACGAGTTTTCTGGGGAGTTGGAATTGACCCAAGTACTACAACAGCTTCACTAAAAGCAGTCGTGTCTGCGGTAAATCGAGGACTTCGCGGCTAAAAATCGCTACGGTAGCGACCGTGGCCGTCTATCGTGATCAAGCAGTAGTTCTGCGAACCCAGAAACTTGGCGAAGCGGATCGAATTATCACGCTATTTACCAAAGAACATGGCCGGTTGCGAGCAGTCGCAAAAGGAGTTCGAAGGACAAAATCTAAATTTGGGGCGCGCTTAGAGCCGACATCATTCGTGGATCTCCAGCTTTATGCTGGCAAAACCTTCGACATTGTTACGCAAGCGCAATCGATTGAGAACTTCGGTGAGGCTCTAGCAACGGACTACAAAAACTGGACGACTGCAAATTCAATTCTTGAGGCGGCCGAGAGATTTACCGAAAATGAACACGAGCCGGCGTTGCAACAATTTAATCTGGTGGTTGGCGCACTTCGCGCCCTGGCACACGACACTTATGATTCCTCGCTTATATTGGATGCCTATTTACTTCGCTCACTCGGCGTTGCAGGTTTTGCACCATCAATGACAACTTGTTCGAAATGTGACTTGCCTGGGCCACATAAATATTTTTCTCTAGTCGGGGGCGGAAGTGTTTGTGTTGATTGCCGGCCGTCAGCGGCTGCGACTCCAGCGCCGCAAACTCTAAGTTTGATGGCAAATTTAATGACGGGGGATTGGAATGGCGCTGTGGAAAGTGAGCCAAGATCTCGACGTGAAGCATCTGGCTTAATTGCGGCCTATCTTCAATGGCACCTTGAGCGGGGTTTACGAAGCCTGCCACTTGTTGAGAGAATTTGATTGTGGCAATTCCAAAATTAAAAGCTGAACAAATTCCGAGCCATGTTGCAGTTGTAATGGATGGAAATGGTCGGTGGGCAAAAGCGCGGGGCTTGCCAAGAACTGCTGGGCATGAGGCAGGAGAGGCAGCGCTGCTGGATGTAGTAAAAGGTGCAATAGAAATCGGAGTTAAAGAATTAAGTGCTTATGCATTTTCCACGGAAAATTGGCGCCGCTCTCCTGAAGAAGTTAAATTTTTGATGGGCTTTAATCGAGATGTGCTGCGTCGCAGGCGCGATGAAATGAACCAGCTAGGGGTGAGAGTTCGCTGGGTGGGGCGTTCACAAAAACTTTGGACTAGCGTTATAAACGAGCTACGGGAAGCCGAAGAGCTAACCAAACGGAATAAGGTTCTAACGCTCAACATGTGCGTAAATTATGGCGGTCGAGCCGAGATCATCGACGCAGTTCAAGAGATTGCGAGTGAGGTAGCTAAGCGAAAGCTAAAACCGGCAGCAATTACCGAGAAATTAATTAGCAAGCACCTCTACAACCCAAAGATGAGCGATGTAGATCTCTTCTTGCGCTCATCTGGCGAGGCGCGCACGAGCAATTTTCTACCGTGGCAATCAGTGTATGCCGAGATGGTATTCATGGATGTCTTATGGCCCGATGTTGATCGCCATACTCTATGGAAGGCAATTGAAATTTATGCGATGCGCGATCGCAGATTTGGTAAGGCCTAGTTCAACATTTAGAGCAGAGACCATAAATTTCAGCTAAATGTCCAACATCCCTAAAGCCATGCTTTAGGGCCATCGACTTGGCCCACTTCTCAATTGCGCCACCTGGAATTTCAATCGCATCACCACAGCCCTTGCAGACTAGGTGGTGGTGATGAGCCTCACCGCATAAGCGGTAGATAGATTCACCATCATCACGGCGCAGAACATCGACAATTTTGTCGAGGGCAAGTGATTGCAATGAGCGATAAACAGTGGTCAGACCGATACTTTCACCAGCGCGTTGCATCAACTGGTAAACCTCTTGCGCACTGGCAAAGCCGCCGGCGCGCTCGAGAGTATTTAGAACGCGGGGATTAGAGCGAGACATTGCTTATTACTCTCCAATATTTCCAACAATAATCCACATAGCAACTGCGCCAATGATAGTTGCAATCATTGTTAGCCTTGAAGGATGGCGCGAATGTGCCTCTGGCAATATATGCGAGGTAGCTAAGTAGATTACAAAACCGGCAAATATTGCCAGGTAGAGTCCAAGAATTGGTTCACTAATTGTTATATAGGTTCCAAGTGCTGCTCCAGAAATTCGCATTACGGAGTCGAGTCCAAGTAAGGCATATGAGCGCTTGCTCCAATGGCCACTCTTTATAAGAAGTGAGACGGTATTTAGGCCATCACTAAATGCGTGAGCCAAGATTGCAATAAAGACTGCAAAGCCAAGGGCGTTGCTCACTTGGAAAGCTAGTCCCAGTGCAATGCCATCTAAAAATACATGCCCACCCATAGCAAGTGCGCCGAGAGTTCCAGCAATATTCGAGGAGTGATTGTGATCGTGCGCATAATCAGATTCTGCAGGCTCGTGTGAACCAAAGATTTGTTCGGCAAAGTGGAGAGCTAGAAAGCCGCCGACAAAGGCTAGAGATACGACTGGAACTCCGCCAAAAACATCAGTATTTAATTCAAATACTTCAGGTAAGAGATCAAAGGCGACCAGGCCAAGTAGGAGTCCGGCTGAAAGTCCAAGAACTAGGTGGAGGCGATCTCTAGATCGAATAGCGAGGAATCCACCGGCTGTGGTTGCGATGGCTGTTATTGCGGCTAGGACGATGGCGATATTCATCTCCGAAATGTAGCATAAATGAAAATGATTGTCATTTTCATAGCCACCCATTACCACGGCGCAATTTAGGCGGATTAGGGCGTTAAACTTGGATTCACGAATGCAACGTTTGTTGCTTTTCGCCGACAGCCAGCCGGATGGAGAAATCAATGGCCGCAGATCGTTTAGAAACAATAGTAAGCCTGGCAAAACGCAGAGGTTTCGTTTATCCCTCTTCAGAAATATATGGCGGACTTCGCGCCTCGTGGGATTATGGCCCACTGGGAGTCGAGCTCAAGAACAATGTGAAACGTCAATGGTGGCGCGCCATGGTTCAAGGCCGCGAGGATGTTGTTGGTTTAGATTCTTGCGTGATTTTGGCCCGCGAAGTTTGGGAAGCATCTGGACACGTTGAAACTTTCAGCGATCCGCTTACTGAATGTACCGAATGCCACAAGCGTTATCGAGCTGATCATTTAGAAGAGGCTTATGAGGCAAAAAATAAGCGCAAGCCAGAATCAATGGCTGAAGTTAACTGTCCAAATTGTGGCAACAAGGGTAAATTCACAACGCCAAAACAATTCTCAGGTTTACTTAAAACTTATCTTGGCGCAGTAGAAGATGAATCAGGACTGGCATATCTTCGCCCAGAGACTGCGCAGGGCATCTTTATAAACTTTGAGAATGTGGCAACTACATCTCGCAAGAAACCACCATTTGGTATCGGCCAAATTGGAAAATCTTTTAGAAATGAAATAACACCAGGAAACTTTATTTTCAGAACCCGCGAATTTGAACAAATGGAAATGGAATTCTTTGTAGTTCCAGGAACAGACGAGGACTGGCACCAATATTGGATTGATACTCGACTTGAGTGGTACAAGGGACTTGGCATAAACCCAGATCGCTTGCGGCTATTCGAGCATCCGAAAGAGAAGCTTTCGCACTATTCAAAGCGCACCGTTGATATTGAATATAAATTTGAATTCAATGGAACCGAATGGGGCGAGCTAGAAGGAATAGCTAGTCGTACAGATTTCGATCTCAAGGCCCACGGTGCGGCTTCCGGAAAAGATCTTTCTTGGTTTGATCAAGAGAAGAATGAGCGTTGGGTGCCATTCGTTATCGAGCCAGCAGCAGGTGTTGATCGCTGCGCACTGACTTTTATGATGGATGCATTCACTGAAGATGAGGCACCAAATTCCAAAGGCGAGATGGAGAAGCGAGCAGTCATGAAACTTGATTATCGCTTGTCACCAATCAAAGTTGCGGTACTTCCATTATCTAGAAATGCTGATTTATCGCCTAAAGCGCGTGATTTGGCTGCGCAACTCCGCCAAAATTGGTCTGTCGATTTTGATGATGCCGGCGCAATTGGTCGTCGCTATCGCCGACAGGATGAAATTGGAACGCCTTTTTGCATCACTATCGATTTTGAAACTTTAGAAGATAATGCAGTAACAATTCGCGAACGAGACACTATGGCACAGGAGCGACTTAGTATTGATCAAGTTCAAAATTGGCTTGCGCCACGGTTGTTGGGTTGTTAACGCAAACTCATAAACCACTTGTCCTTCCAATTGCCAATGGCCAATTCGCAAATGACAGGATGGTTTTAGATACCCCAGTCGTACTTGCGCCGATGGCAGGAATTACCAATTCAGCGTTTCGCACGCTCTGCCGTGAACAAGGGGCGGGACTCTTTGTCTCAGAAATGGTTACGGCGCGGGCGCTAATCGAACGTCATCCAGAAACAATGCGCTTGATTACACCGGGCAAGGGCGAGAGCCCACGGTCGGTCCAGTTATATGCCGTTGACCCAAAAGTTACGGCGCTGGCTGTTAAATTATTGATGGAAGAAAATTTAGCTGACCACATTGACTTGAATTTCGGTTGTCCTGTTCCCAAAGTTACGAGGCGTGGTGGCGGATCAGCGCTGCCATATAAGCAGACCCTATTTTCGCAAATTGTTGGCTCGGCAGTAAATGCAGCGAAACCTTTTGGCGTTCCAGTTACTGTGAAGATGCGCATCGGAATCGACCCGAGCAATGAGACATATCTGACCGCTGCTAAGGCTGCAGCTGATGCAGGAGTTGCTTGGGTGGCCCTGCACGCTCGCTTTGCTTCACAGATGTATGAAGGAAAGGCGGATTGGTCGGCAATCTCTCGCCTTGTTGAATTTCTCGAACCAACTGGCGTGCCGGTATTGGGCAATGGCGATATTTGGTCAGGTCAAGATGGTGTGCGAATGATGAATGAAACAGGATGCGCTGGAGTAGTCGTAGGTCGTGGCTGTCTCGGTCGGCCCTGGTTATTTGGTGATTTAGTTGCAGCGTTTAATGGATCGGAAAATCGAATCACTCCAACTCTTTTTCAAGTGCGCGATATTATTTTTCGGCACGGCGAACTATTGGTGGAATTTTTCGAAGCCGAAGGGCGAGCGATGCGCGATTTGCGTAAGCATATGGCCTGGTATTTAAAGGGCTTTAGCGTTCCCCGCGAGTTACGAAGTAAATTTGGCATGGTTGCATCTCTTGGTGAGCTCCAGCATTTGTTGGCGCAACTCGATGATCAGCCATATCCGGTTGAGGTTGGCGAATCTCCAAGAGGGCGAACGAGTCACGGCCGACCAGTTCACCTGCCTGATGGCTGGTTAAAAGATCCATTTGAAATTCCTAAAATTACAATTGATGATTCAGTTTCAGGGGGTTAACTTTGTTTCTGATATTTAAGATCATCAAGCGAGCAATTACCTTCATCCTGTTGTTGGTGATAGTTCTTCCGCTTTATGCCGGCTCTCGTGTTTGGTACACCGCAAATCACACAAGCCCAAAAGTAAGTGATGTGATCGTTGTTTTAGGTGCTGCTCAATTTGACGGAGTACCTAGCCCCGTTCTAGAAGCAAGACTTCGAGAAGCGAAACGTATTTTCGCTGCGAAATTGGCGCCGCAAATATTGACCGTGGGATCGAGAGCGCCGGGGGATCGTACAACTGAGGCGGCAACTGGATTTGATTGGTTGGTCAGTCAGGGAGTCGCTAAAAGCTTTGTTGATTACATTCCTTTTGGTCGAGATACTCTGGCCAGCACTAAGAGATATGTAAAAGTCATGAAGAAAATGAATATGAGTTCGGCAATCATCGTAACCGATGAATATCACTGCTTGCGAGCAATCACAATGGCGCAAGACTTAGGAATTTCAGCGACCTGTGCACCTGCCAGAACTGGCCCGGCGTCAACAGGTAATTCAAGTTTACGTTATTTAATTCGCGAGACCGCCGCCTATTTGGCCTATGTCACCGTCGGGCGCCACGGTATTCATTTAACCGATCAGATTAAGAACTAGCAATGAGCGATGGAGCGGTTAAGGTTACGACACTATGGTTTTAAAGGCAGCAGTTGAGCACTCCGGATATACTGATTTTGACCGCGCCCGCTATTTGGATGAGCCAGCAAAAAGATTGGGCCGAACTGAATTTGCTAGAGACCGCGCAAGAATTATTCATTCATTTGCGCTCCGCCGACTTGCCGCCAAGACTCAGTTAGCGGTTCCATGGGCGACAGATTTTCCTCGTACCCGACTTTCACATTCACTTGAATGTGCTCAAGTTGGTCGAGAACTTGGTGCGGCACTTGGCGCAGATCCAGATTTGATGGAGGGGGCATGTCTTGCCCACGATATTGGCCATCCACCTTTTGGCCACAACGGCGAGGATGCGCTCAATGAAGTTGCATTAAGTTGTGGCGGCTTCGAAGGCAATGCACAGAGTTTTCGCTTACTTGTTCGTCTGGAAGCCAAGACGGTTGATGCCGAGGGAATCTCCATTGGCTTGAATTTAACTCGAGCAAGCCTGGATGCCGCCACAAAATATCCATGGCCTCGTGCAGAGAATGCTCGCAAGTTCGGTGTTTACGATGACGATTTGGGAATTTTTAACTGGGTTAGAAAAGATGCGCCAATCGGCAGCCAATCCTTTGAGGCGCAAATAATGGACTGGTCAGATGATGTGGCTTATTCCGTACATGATTTAGAAGATGCCCTGGTGACTGGCCAAGTTAAATTACATGATTTAACAAATGATTTTCCCGATATTTACAAAGATGCGCAGGCTAATAATTTGGCCGATATCACAATCGAAGAGGCAAAAATTGCTCTCGAGAATTTACAGGAACTTTCTTGCTGGCCTAAAGAGTATGACGGTAGCCATAGGGCACTAGCCAGATTAAAAGATTTAGCAAGTCAGTTAGTCGGTCGTTTTGCAAGAGCTGCAGAAGAGGCAACACGAGCAGCACATGGTCAAGCCGATCTAACTAGGTACAAAGCCAATTTGGTTGTTCCGCGCGCTCAACATGTTGAAGTTGCCCTTCTTAAATCGCTGGCTGGTTTTTATATTATCAATTCGGTCAATTCGGTAAAACGTTATGACAACGAACAAGTGCTGGTTCAAGAATTAGTCGCTGCAGTATTGAAAGATGCACCAAACACTTTAGAGTCCTTCTTTCTTCAAGATTGGAAACGCGCTACCACTGACAGCGCAAAATTGCGCGTAGTTATCGACCAAGTTGCGTCACTTACCGACCCTGGGGCAATCGCTTTGCATACCCGACTAAGATAGGCGCTATGGCTTCCGGTCGAATTCGTGATGAAGATGTGACTTATGTTCGCGATAACAGCGCAATAGATGGCGTTGTGGGCGATTTTGTACAGCTAAAGAGCGCAGGCGGCGGCCAGAAAAAGGGACTTTGTCCATTTCATGATGAGAAGAGCCCATCATTTCATGTGACCCCAAGCAAAGGTTTCTTTCACTGTTTTGGCTGCGGCGTCGGGGGAGATGTAATTGCCTTCTTGATGAAGATGGATCATTTATCGTTTTCCGAATCAGTGGAACGACTCGCTGACCGAATGGGATATACCCTTCGTTATGACGGAACGAATGTAAGCGCGGGGCCGAGTGTCAACCGGTCCAGACTTGTGGCGGCAAATGTTGCTGCGATGAATTTCTATCGTGAACAGTTAAATCTTCCAGGTAACGCTCAGGTAGGTCGAGATTTTCTTCAGAAACGTGGCTTTGATAAGGCGGCAGCTGAATTATTTGGTGTCGGATATGCGCCGGATGAATGGGATGGCCTCTATAAACATCTGAGGGAACTTGGATTTACAGATAGCGAATTATCTTTAGCAGGCTTATCAAAAGATGGCACAAAGGGGCCGATAGATCGCTATCGGAATCGTTTAGTTTGGCCGATAAAAGATATCTCGGGTGATGTCGTTGGCTTTGGTGCTCGTAAATTGGCTAGTGATGAAGTTGATCAAGGCCCTAAATATTTAAATACTTCAGAAACCCCAATTTATAAAAAGAGCCAAATTCTTTATGGTCTAGATATGGCGAAGAAAGAAATCGCCAAGAAACGTCAAGTGGTAATAGTTGAAGGATATACCGATGTAATGGCGGCACATTTAGCTGGAATCACTACCGCTGTTGCAACTTGTGGCACTGCCTTTGGCGATGACCACATTCGGGTTATTCGCCGCCTATTAATGGACGATGATGCTTTTCGCGGTGAAGTTATCTTTACCTTTGACGGCGATGCTGCGGGACAAAAAGCGGCCCTTCGAGCATTTGATGATGATCAGAAATTTGTTGCCCAAACTTTTGTTGCAGTGGAGCCGTCAGGAATGGACCCCTGCGATCTGCGCATTGCATCGGGTGATGTTGCGGTCCGTGACCTGATCGCACGCCGAGTACCGTTATTTGAGTTTGCGATAAAAAGTGAGATTGCAAAATATGATGTGGCATCGGCCGAAGGTCGGGTTTCTGCCCTGAACCAAGTTGCCCCACTTATTGGGAAAATACGCGATGCTTCATTGCGCCCCGAATATGCCAGATTGGTAGCGGGATGGCTTGGGATGGAAGTTGATATTGTCACAACCGCCATAAAGAAAAGTGCAACAAGGAGCGCTCCTGTCCAGAGCTTAGAACCAGCAAAACAATCGGAAATTAACCTTCGTGATCCGGTATTGATGATGGAGCGCGAAGTACTTAAGATTAAATTGCAACACTCAGAGATGGCCAAAGATTGGGAACTACTTGAGAAAAACGCATTTTCCTATTGGGCGTATCACCAACTACGGACCCAATTAGATCAGGCTTCAGAATTCAATGTACAAAAACTCCTAGCCGAGAGTGAGAGCGAGGACATTCGAGCGCTAATTACTGAATTAACCGTAGAGCCGATTCGCACTGATCGGGAAATATCCGAACGCTATATTGCTGCAATTTTTGCCAGACTTCGCGAGGTGGCGCTAAGCAGATCGATAGCTGAAATTAAGTCAACTCTCCAGCGCCTTAATCCAACTGAGAATGAGGCTCAATATAATGAGACTTTCTCGGCTCTAGTGGCCATGGAAGCTGAACGTCGCAGCCAGAAAGACGCCGCTCTGGGTGAATTGGGTTAGGACCCAAGCGTCAGATATAGTTCGTTCGATAATCCCTCATAGCTCAATTGGCAGAGCAGCCGACTGTTAATCGGCAGGTTCTTGGTTCGAGTCCAAGTGAGGGAGCTATTCCCCGATTTACTTAGGCCACCGTGGCAACAGAAGTATGGAATGGGATCCAATAATTGAGCAGATACAGCCTCACTAAGTCTTGGCAGAATACTCCGGTAGCAGCGCGCATAATTCGACTTTTCCTTGGTGTTACTTTTATTTATGGCGGTTGGAATAAAGCAACAGATGCCGGTTTTCTTGACCCAGCATCAGCGCATTACATTGGCGCCCAAATTACCGGCTACTTAACAACTTCGCCTATCTCTTTCATTTTGAAGCAGATACTTGAACATGCAACGCTTTTTGGCTGGCTAATCATGCTCTCTGAATTTGCGATTGGTTTCGCAACCCTTGCTGGCATCGCCTTAGAGCTGGCATCAGTTGGTGGATTCGCACTTTCAATCACTCTTTGGCTAAGTGCAACTTGGAGCGTTAAGCCTTACTTCCTTGGAAGCGATACTGCATATGCAGTTCTTTGGCTGGCGCTATTCTTTTTGGTCCGACAAAACACTAAGGGTAAACGCGTGACCGCGCTGTTGCCAGATTTGACTGATCGTCGAGAAATATTTCGACTCGCTGGAGTTGCAGCAGCATCTGTAGTTGCTGCGCTGGCAGGAAGTAGATTCAGAACCGCAACGCCAACGCCTGAAGCTGGAAGTTCAATCATAAAGTTGGCAGATTTTCCGGTGGGCTCTGCACAAGGTTTTGTTGCAAACGATGGCACACCTAGCGTTCTCTTTAGGACTAAGGCCGGCCTCTTTGCCTACTCAAGAATTTGTACTCACCAAGGTTGCACGGTTGGCTATGATGCGAAAGCAAAGCTTCTAATCTGTCCTTGCCACGGCTCAGAATTTGATCCGATGAAAGAGGGTTCTCCAATTTCTGGTCCGACAAAGATCCCCTTGCCTAAAATTAACGTCGCGATAAAAGGCGCAAATATCGTCCAGATTTAATGTGGAGTTGTTAGATCGGTAATCCTGGCTCCGCTACTTGGCAGCGGGGAGAAGAATCTGGGCGCTCTAAATTTTGCGGCGCTAAATGACGAAGTAATCTGCAATCTGACAAGTTCAGCATCTTGGGCGCTAACAAGAGCAATGGCACTTCCCCCAAACCCGCCCCCAATCATTCGCGCACCTAGAGCACCAAATTCAAGTGCCGTTGTTACGGCTAGATCTAACTCCGGAGCAGAGACGGTGTAGTTATCGCGTAATGAAATATGCGCCGCACTTACGATTTTTCCAAAACCGCGGAAGTCCGCAGATTTAAGCAGTTCAACTGCATCTAGAACCCGCTGCATTTCAGTAACACCATGAAAGGCACGAGCGTAAGTTGTTGCATCAAGTTCGGACTTTCTCAAGACAAAATCAGTGAGTGAAATATCGCGAAGCGATGTAATCCCTAAATCCGAAACCGCCTTCTCGCATGAAGCGCGCCGTTCAGCATAACCGCCGTCAACTAGAGCATGGTGGACTTGAGTATCAATTACTAAGAGCTCCAAGTGATGTGGCGCAATATCAAATGGAATCTGTTCGGTAGATAGATCGCGAGTATCCAAAAGAAGAGCATGTCCTTGTTTTGCCATTAAAGAGACAGATTGATCCATAATTCCGCAAGGCATTCCAACATAGATATTCTCACCCTTCTGTGCAGCGCGGGCTAAAGTTGGAAGCGGCAAATTTAATTTGAAAAGTTCATTCACTGCAGTTGCAACTGCACATTCCAGAGCGGCGCTCGAAGATAGACCCGCACCAAGTGGCACTTGGCCATCAATTAAAATATCGAGGCCAGAATCTATTTCAAGAGCCCAGAGAACTCCAATCGGGTATCGGGTCCAAGGCTCGCCACTTAGCGGCTCAAGTTTGCTTCTCTCAACCACCGAAATCTCGCTGGCTTTCTGTAAGGAAGCAACACGAATACTATTCGAGGAGTTTTTGGCAATTGCGACAGTTGTGACATCTGAAATTGCGAAGGGCAGAACAAAACCATCCAGGAAATCTACATGCTCGCCAATAAGATTCACTCGACCTGGGGCGCTAGCAATTACATCGGGCTGCGCGCCGTATAACTCTACAAATTTAGCTGCGATTGGCGGCATTTTGAGATTCCCAAGTATCACTGACCATTTGTTCAATACTTCGAAGTGGCGACCAACCCAAAATAGTTTTAGCCTTGGAGATATCCGCTATTAATATTGCGGGGTCTCCGGCTCGTCGAGCAGTAATTTTACTCGGGATCTCTCGGCCAAGAACTTTCGATGCAGCCCTGATGACCTCCATTACTGAGTATCCACTGCCGCTGCCCAAATTAATTATCAGATGCTTGCTCATCTCTAATTTTTCAAGAGCTGCAATATGTGCGTCAATTAAATCTACAACATGGATGTAATCCCGAATACATGTGCCATCTTGCGTCGGCCAGTCATCACCAAAAATATTAAGTGGGCTCTCTACGCTGGCACGCAGTAGATTGGGAATCAAATGAGTTTCTGGGTCGTGCCGTTCAGCAAGCCAGCCGCCTTCAGATTGAAGTGCACCTGCTACGTTGAAGTAGCGAAGGCTTATTGCCGCGATTCCACTTTTGGCTGCTTCGGTAATCATGCGGTCAACTTCCAGCTTGGTTGAGCCGTAAGGGCTGGTTGGATTTGTACTTGAGTCTTCAGTAATTGGTATAGCTTCGGGTTCACCGTAGGTCGCAGCCGTTGATGAGAAAACAAGTTTTGTGATACCTGCCTTTCTCATTTCACTTAATAGAATTCGCGTTCCACCAACATTAACTTCATGATAGAGCTCGGGCTTCAAAACTGATTCACCGACTAGCGATTTAGCAGCGAAGTGGATTACCCCTTGGCAACCAGCAATAGCCCTTTGGACCGATGCCGGGTCAAGCAAGGAACCGTGAATGAAAGTTGCGCCACTAGGAACCGCATCTTCATGACCCGAAGAGCAGTCATCTAAAACGCTGACCTCATAACCTCGCGCTAAAAGCTCTGCTACTGCGGTGGAGCCAATATATCCAGCGCCACCTGTGACTAGGACCCGCATCAGATTTTTACATCACGCAATTGTGCTGCGGATTGCTCTGGCTTCATATCCATTATGAAAGCTTGCATCGCCGATTCGGAGCCGGCGAGATATTTAAGTTTCCCTGGCGCACGCCTGATACTTGTAATTTGCAGATGCAGTCCGAGAACATCATGGCCATCGTCAACCGGCGCCTGGTGCCATGAAGCCATATATGCCATCTCGATTCCAAAGACGCCATCTAAGCGTTGCATGGCCTCCTTCGCTACTTCACCAAAAGACTGAGCAGCCAAATCGGAGAGTTCGGAGAGATTGGCAACAAATTTTTTTGGAGCGATGTGAATCTCGAAGGGATACCTAGATGCAAATGGAACATAGGCGAGCCAATCTGAATTTTGTGCAACCATTCGGAGCTCATCTTTTAGCTCGCGGGCAATAATGTCGGTCAAGAGTGGTCTGCCATTTTTCGCAAAATACTCTTTAGCAACTTGCAACATTTTCTCTACCCGAGGCGGCAGGTATGAATAGGCATAAATTTGGCCATGAGGATGGTGCAAGGTAACGCCAACTTCAACTCCGCGATTTTCAAATGGGAAGATATGGCGGATAAATGCCAACTTTGAAATTTCCCGAGTTCGATCTCGCCAAGCTTCCATAATAAGTCGGATCTGTACGAGAGAGAGAGAGCCAAAATTGGCGTCATGGTCATCAGTAAACGAGATAACTTCACAGAATCCAGCAGCGTCAACGGTGGGAGTATCGAGGCCGGCTAGTACTGGTAATTCCCATTCAGCCTTGGGGTCGGCAAGTGATGGCGAAAGATTTTCAAATACCGCGACTTGGTAATTGGCTTCGGGAATTTCAGTTTGCAACCCCGGCTTAGTCGGACAAAGTGGGCACAATTCTTTGGGTGGAAGAAAGGCGCGCGTCTGGCGGTGTGCTGCCATGACAACCCATTCATTGGTAAGCGCATCTAGTCGAAGCTCTCCAAGTCCAGGACGATTTTCTACCGGCCGTTGATCCTTTGCCTCACGTATAACTTGCTCGGAATCATAATAAGAGATTGTCCTGCCGTCAGAGAGTTTTCGATCCTGACGCATAATGCCATCGCTAAGTTGGACCGCTTTTTCGCTGCTCACAGTGGGCAACTCTATCTTTCAATATCTTTTAATTACGAATTTGCCCCGCGCATGCATCAAATGGCTTTGGTGCTGGTTTCTTGGTCGGTGATGGTTTTGGCTCAGGAGTCGGGCCTTGGGTAACTTCAAAGTAAATCGGAATATCTACAGTTGAATGAGTCTGGGATGCATCAAAGTATTCGATATAGCCAGCGTAAGTTCCGGCCGGCAGCGCAGAAATCTTTAGCGTCCAACGCCCAGATGCAGATCGAATAACACTCTGTGCTCCAACTTTGGCTAGCGAATCGGCCGAAATAAAGCGCACACTTCCAGTGACTACTGGGGTCCCATTAGGTCGAGTAGCGTCAAGAGTGAAATCGGCAGAGTCATTTGTCGTAATTATGGAAGAACTAGAAGTCAAGGTTGCAGTCGTTGTCTCATTGAAGGGAAGTAGATCTACCGCATCTGGTTGCCAGATACCAGTTGTCATCGCATAAAATTGTTCACTACTTCCGCCAAAAACATTTAAATCAATTCGCGAACTCTTTACGCCATATCTCGAGCCCTTTCCGCAAGAGGTGTATTGCCAAATTTGATAGTCAGCAGTGCAATCAGCTTTAGTCCAAGAGTGGGCATAACAGCCAACGCTCTTCATGCCGGGGTGGTTGGCTAAATTAGCTGGGTCTTTTCCATAAGCAGCAATCCAAAGAGGATAGTTTGCAAGTTCTATCGATCTTTTCATCGCACCCTGCAAGAAATTAGGATAAGAATAAATAAGCGGATTCCGATTTGTTCTGGCCGAAACTTCATCTAACCAGGTCTTCGCCCATAACGTCACATGCCTCTTCTTGGCATATTTCTTGCAGACACCAGAAATTTTACGAACGCAATTAGTTTCAAGATCCAGGGCTATCGGCAAATCCTGATCGGTATAGCCACCAATCTCAGCTAATCGCCAGATTGCCTTCTGTGCCTGTGCCATAGCATCAGCAACGACTTCGACTTTCTTTCTGGTATCTGGAAGGTATGCGAAATAGTAGAAGCCGGTATAAAGCCCCGCTTCATGCGCTGCGGTTCGATCTTCGATTAGATAATTTCTCGCCATTTCGTCAGCGTCAGGATTAGAGTCAGAACCCTTGATAATCACAAAGCGAACTCCAGAGGCAGCCATTTTTGTGAAATTAATTGGCTTATCGTAAGGATGTTGCCATCGGCTGATATCTACGCCATGAATACGATTCCCTGGTCCCGCAGTTACAAGTTGTAGAGGAGCAGCAATCACATTTGTTGAAACCAATGAAAGAGAGAGGACAATGAGTAAGAATAAACGTCTCAAGCTTCAATAACCTCCATTTTCTCCTGTGTTACTTTAAATATTGCAGAGACTAGTTTGTCAGTTTGTTGGGGGCTACGTGCGGTTTTGAAGTTGTGGTCGCCACTAAATTTCTCACTGTCGGCAAAGCTCACCTCCAATACATTGCCTTCTAGTTTTACTAACCTGGCATCAAACCAGAGCAGCCAAGCAACTCGATCAACTTCCAAGATGGTATCGAGGATTTGATTCCAAGAAAGTTTGAGAGTTTCTATAGAGAATTCTGAGTTCATTATTGTTCTGACATTGCAACTAATTGCGCCAGATGAATCACCTTGGTTTTCACTTTAGCTCTGCGAAGTTCAGTAGCAAGTTGACGAGTGCACCCAGGATTGAGCGTTGCAATGTAATCCAAATCTAGCTCCTTAATATCTGCGATCTTTTGGCTCACAACTTTTCGGCTATTTTTCTTCTGCAACAGGGCATATGTTCCTGCAGCGCCGCAGCAGTCGCCAGAACCAGGAACTTCAACATAATCACCAAGTTGTTTTAGAACTTTACGGGGCTCGGCAAATACCCCCATCCCATTTCGTAAATGACAAGAATCCTGCAATCCCACGCGTATGATGCCTCCATTTTGTGAAATTGGTTTTAAGTTGACTTCACGATTTATCCACCACTCAGAGAATTCTTGAACCCGATCTCGCCCAATAACCGAAGATAAATGTGCTGCGCAACCGCCCGCAGTTGTAAGTATGGTTCCCGGTAACTTAGCGCCGAGGGCTTGAGCCAAAGATTTCCCTTTTTCCATATCACCGTTATGAGCGTGTAGTGCGCCGCAACAACCTTGAGTTGAAGAGCAAGAAACTTCAGGAGCAAGTTGGGCAACAGCTCGACTTACCTCTGGGAAGAGTCGACGCTCAAAGCACCCATACATCAAATGTAGATCTGCCTGGGCCTTACGGTTTTTGGCGACAGGAGAAAAAAGACCAAGACTCCATATGCCGAACCTATTTCCAACCGCCATAAATAGAGCACGAACAATTAGCGGTCGATTTTTTCCCTGCCAAGTTATCTCACGCATCTCCTCTAATAAGACACCGTATTCAACGCCGGCAGGACAGACTGGTTCGCATGCTCGACATCCCAGGCAGAAAGTTGATTCGTTAAGTAGATCAAGGGCTGGCAATTTATCGTTCTGTACCGCTCGCATCAGCGTGATTCGACCACGAGGCGATGACTCTTCCTTGCCGGTTAATTGGTAGGTAGGGCAAGCTGGCAAGCAGTAGCCACAGGAAATGCAAGGGTCCAATTTGTCTTGGCTAAATTTTTCTCTCATGAACCTATCCGTCCCGGATTAAGAATTCCTGCTGGATCGAAAATTTTCTTAATATTGCGTTGCAGTTGCATATTTGGCGCCCCAATTAAACTTTCAAGATACGGTAACTTGGCAGATCCGACGCCGTGCTCACCAGTAATACTTCCACCAAACTCAAGAGGTAGAGCGAATATCTCAGAGAGCGCCAGCTCTGCTTTGGCAACTTCCTCGGGGTTATTTCCATCTAAAACTATTGTCGGATGCAGATTTCCATCCCCGGCGTGCCCAAAAGTTCCGATGCGAAGGCCATACTTTTTGCCGATTGCTTGGATGCGATTAACCACTTCGGCCATTGCTTTTCTTGGTACTGAAATATCTTCCAGGATAGAGAGAGAGCTTAATCTAGCTAGCGCTGGCAACGAACATCTGCGGGCATAGAGCAGAGCTTCGGCGGCCGCAACATCTGCCGCAAGGGTAACGCCGCGAGATCCCGGAGATGCCAAGGCTATTTCTGACATTCTGGTAACGCTCTGTTCTATGGAAATTGCATCGCCATCATCGCCGAATAAGAGTAGCGCTCCAGCTTTTGTGTCCAATCCAAGATGAGCGAAATCTTCTACCGCCACCAGGCAAGTGTTATCTAAGAATTCTAGCGTGGCGGGCAAAATTCCTGATGTAATAATTTTTTCGACTGCGCCAGCTGCTGCAGATAAATCTTCGAAGTAAGCGACACCATATTTGGATGCTTCTGGGCGGGGAGCCAGTGCGAGAGTTATTTCAGTAAAGACAGCAAGAGTTCCTTCACTTCCAACCAATAATCGAGTGACGTCATAACCGGCGACATCCTTTACTAAACGGCCGCCTGTGCGGATGATTTCACCATTACCAAGTACAGCTTCCAGACCAAGAATATAATTTCGAGTTGTTCCATATTTAAGGCCACGTAGGCCACCTGCGCTGGTCGCGACATTTCCGCCTATCGTGGAAACACTTCGTGAACCTGGATCAGGGATAAAGCGCAAGCCCTGCCTTTCGGCTAATTTGTCTAGGGCTAAATTGGTAACGCCAGGTTGAACAACGGCTAGCATTTCAGATTTGGAAACTTCCAATATAGCTTTCATATTTGTCATGCTTAGCACGATTCCGCCATTTAACGGAACGGTCGCCGCGCAGAGATTACTTCCGGCGCCGCGAGGAATTATTGGAGTTTTTGTATCATGAGCAAATTTAACTGCCTTGGCGACTTCCTCGGTATTCCTCGGCGAAACTATTACTTCCGGTAGCCCTTCAAACATTGGAGTCGCATCACGACTATATGCCTGAAGTGAAACCGCGTCACCTCGGACGACTTCGCTGCCAAGAAGGTCAGTTAATTTTGCTACTAAATCTGATTCGGACACTAGGCAATTAAACCACTGCACCTACGCAAGTATCTTGCCGATTGCCTCTGGAATGTAATCGATAATCATCGAAGCCGATATTGGCCCACCTTTTGAGGCAAGTCGGGCCGCACGATCATGAACAAAGGAGCCAGTGGCGGCGATTTCAGCAAATCTATTACTCGAATTCAATATTTCAATTTCACTTGTGGCAGCTATCGCACCAATAATTCCGGCAAGGACATCGCCCGAACCTGCGGTTGAAAGCCAAGGCGTGGCTCTTGGCAGTTCGATTGTGATATCACCATTGGCTACAAATGTTTTGGCTCCCTTCAATAGGACGGTTACTCCCAGAAGCTGCGTAGCTTTATTGACCCATTCTTTCGGGTTGCTTGAAACTTTATCCGAAGAAACTTTGACTCCTTGCTTGCTCAAAAGTTTCGCGAGCTCACCAGCATGAGGTGTTATCAAAGTTGGTTGCTCTAACTTGCCGACCAATGAGAGCGCACCAGCATCCAAGATAGTTGGAACGCTCTGTCTCTCAATTACTTTAAACCAGCGATGGCGCAACCAGGTTGTGAAATCATCAAATCTATTTCCAACAATTCCCGAACCTGCAAGCCAGGCGTTGACAAGTCCAGGTTGAACAATAACCTCAGGAGAGCTATGCAGAACTAAATGCGCTAGGCCAGAGGAGCTGTAAAAACGAACCATTCCAACTCCGGTTGCAACTGCGGCTCTTGTGGTTAATACCGCAGCCCCTGGATATTGCGCCGAGCCTGAAATAACTCCCAAGACTCCTCTTGAATATTTGTGGTCAAATTCATCTGGAATCATTAGACACTTCTTGGCACGCACCGCGCTCCAAACCAAAGTTTTCATCTCATTATTCTAAAGCAATTAAAGAGAAGAGATATTGTATAGAGCCATCGTGAGCGATGCCTCTACTTTCTAGGCATTTGCGCTGGTAGGGCTACATAATTATTTCGTAGGGGAGTAGCCTGTGAATGTAATTAATGGGCAGTAATAGGGAAATGAGAGAAACATGAACGCTCAACAACTCGAACAGATGCGCAATGGTAAAGGATTCATAGCAGCTCTTGATCAGAGCGGTGGAAGCACACCAAAGGCGTTGAAGCTATATGGTGTGGAAGAGAGCGCTTACGCCAGCCAAGAAGAGATGTTCGACTTGGTCCACCAAATGCGCGCCAGAATAATTGAGAGTCCAGTATTTAAAAAAGATCGAATCCTTGGCGTAATTTTATTTGAGATGACTATGAACAGAGAAGTAGCAGGTCTAGGTAGCGCCGAGTACCTGTGGCGAAATAAAGGGATTGTTCCATTCCTTAAAATTGATAATGGACTTTCAGAGCAGGAAAATGGCGTGCAATTAATGAAGCCGATACCAGAGCTTGCTGCTCGACTAGAAAGCGCGAAGAAACATGAAGTATTTGGTACAAAAATGCGATCCGTAATTAAGTTGGCAAATGTTGCAGGGATCGAGGCCTGCGTGGATCAACAATTTGAAATTGGCCAAATCGTACTGGCCGCCGGTTTAGTGCCGATTTTGGAACCAGAAGTAGATATAAATAGTTCAGAAAAAAGTGAGGCAGAAGAAATTTTGAAAGCCTCCCTGTTAAAACATCTGGACTCGCTAGATGTTTCGCAGAGCGTCATGCTGAAGTTGACTTTGCCAGATAAAGAGGGCTTTTATTCAGATTTGGTTTCCCACCCACGAGTTCTGCGAATTGTTGCACTTTCAGGTGGCTACTCTCGAGAAAAAGCTAATTCGATACTTACCAAGAATCCCTCATTGATTGCTAGCTTCTCTCGTGCGTTAACTGAAGGTTTAGGAGTCAAGCAAACTGACGTGCAATTCAACGAGTTACTAAATTCCTCTATTCAAAGCATTTATGAGGCATCAATTACATAGCAAAAGTAGGAACCGGCACATGTGTGATGCTGACAAATTTGAATCTAGCGAGGAGCGAGGTTTGGCCCTCTACCGAATTGAAGACCAGGCCCAATTCATAAACTAAACTTTGACAGTAGTTGACAGGTGCTAGCACTCATATGATTTCGATTTGGCAAAATTCTCAATGGTTACTCACTAAAATTGTAGTTTCGAAACTTCCATTTTGGTTCAGTTTCACTCTGATTAGAATTGAGACGATATGCAAGATTTAACAATTACACAAGCACCACATAAGGCCAATTCTCATTCCTGTCGTTGCGGCGAGGATGCCTCAGATTCATATCCAGAGCTTGATGCTAGAAATATTCCGTCCGCAATTAGACATCCGGCAATTTTTGGCGTTCTAGATTCATTACTTTTGGGGTCTGGTTTCGTTTTGATAGCGCCACATAAACCGGTCCCTCTGTTATCTCAGGTGGAGAAGAAGTTTCCTGGATTATTTGAAGTTAGTTTCATTAACGAAACGCCAGAAAATTTCCGTGTTCAATTTATTCGTAAAATTTAGGGCGAGCTTGTGGTAACAAGTGTTTTTGTTGTAGATGATCACGAACTGGTGAGAAAAGGGTTAATTGATTTGATTAACCATGAGGATGATCTTCGAGTCGCCGGAAGCGCATCAAGTGTTTGCGAATCGTTAGAGAGATTCGAGGAGAGTCAGGCGGATGTGGCAGTACTGGATATTCGACTTGCAGACGGTTCTGGAGTAGATCTATGTCGAGAGCTTCTAGCTCTGAGCCCTCAACTTCGCGTACTAATGCTCACCTCCTTCGAAAGCGATGAGGCGTTATTGGGATCAATGCTGAACGGCGCCCATGGGTATTTGTTAAAAGATATTCGCAATCTGGAACTTTTGTCGGCAATCAGGAAAGTTGCAGCAGGAGAAAGCCTGCTAGATAGTTTGGCAGTTTCAGCAGTTACTAGTCGTTTGCGGAAGAATAATAATCCGGCCAGCGAAATGTATGAACTCACGGAACAAGAACAGCGAGTGCTTGAACACATTGGGAAGGGCATGACTAATCGTGAAATTTCCAGATCTATGTTCTTGGCGGAAAAAACGGTTAAAAATTATGTTTCTTCGCTTTTGAGGAAACTCGGCCTTGAACGTCGCACTCAAGTTGCCGCTTTGGCGGTTCGTCTCGGAGTTAATAGACAGTGAAGTTAGAGACTTGCTCGCCAAATAGCTCTTGTTCCACCGTTGCCACCTTGAATTCTTGCAATTTCAAATTCCCCACCTCGCTCCAAGGCGCGTTTTTCCAAGTTAAGTAATCCGCTTCTTCTTGTGCTTTCGTTATATCCCATCCCGTTGTCTACAACTCTAACTTCACAATATGTCTGATTTGCCATTATGAGAAGCTCAATAGATGACGCACTCGCATGACGAATTGAATTAGTAATTAACTCTCGTATCACGGGGATAATTTGAGCAGATAGATCTGCTCCAATTACCGAATCCACGGGCCCCTCAAATTTCAGGGCAATTCTGAAACCAGCTATTGAACTCAATGAAACTATTTCACTCTTCACTTGTGTTCGGAGATCCTTGATTGGAAGATGTTCTTGAAGTGCGAAAATAGTGGAGCGAATCTGTTGGACAGTTGCATCCAATCCGTCCATACTCTCCTTAACTTTAGGGAGATAGATTTGCGGAAGCGTGGAGTCTGATTCAAGAGATCGCATAGAGAGGCCGATTGCAAAAAGTCTTTGGATAACCAAATCATGTAGATCGCGCGCTATCCGCTCGCGTTCAGCCAGGAGGTCAACTTGGTTTCTAGCAACCTGTCCGCGATAACTGTCTATTGCAACTCCTGCAGCAGATGCTAAAACAACGACGAGTTGCTCATCTTCTTCGGTGAAATCCTGACCATTCCGTTTTTCGGTAAGGTAGAGGCTTCCGTAAATTTCCTCACGAATTCTAATTGGTACTCCTAAAAATCCAGACATCGAAGGGTGGTTTTTAGGAAAACCGATCGAGGCAGGATGATCGCTTAGAACAGGAATGCGCAATGGCGTGGGGTGCTTTAGAAGGTGACCCAACAACCCTTTTCCCTCTGGGAAGGTCGGTATTTCATCGGCCGTTTCTTCAGATATTCCTACATAAGTAAATTCTTCTAGAGAACCGTCTGGACTTATGGAACCCAGCGCCCCATAAGTGCAATCGGTAATTTCGACAGCATTTTGAATTAAACGAAGAAGGGAGGTTTTCAGGTCCTTCCCTTTTGCAACGTCCATGATCGCCTCAGAGAGCACGCTTAAGCGAGTCAGATTCATAGCGCAATTCTCTCGAAAATTACCTCAAATGACGAGTTAGCTTTTCGCTTCTGCATTTACACGCGCATAAAACCACCAGGCTATTCCAGCGCCAACTATGGAAAAGGCGCTGATGGCAAGAAAGAAGTTCTCTGGCGCAAAAATGGATAGCAGCACTCCGAAAATAAACGGCCCAAATGCGGCAATTGCCGCAGTCCAGCCAAGTACGCCACCCGCCTGTCTAGGCGCAAAAATCATTGGCATCTGTTTAAACGTGCTGGCATTCCCAACGCCCGTGAAGAAGAAGATCACCATCATTCCCCAGAAAAATGGGGCAAAGTCGGCAGAACTATCAGGGGATAGGTGGCCACTTGTAAAGAGTGCGGCGGCTGCAATTCCTACTCCAGAGAAACAAGTCAATATTCCGCCACCAATTCGATCGGCAAGTGGTCCACTTACTACACGAGCCACAGAACCAACCAATGGACCGAAGAAAGCGTATTTAACCGGGTCAGGAGCATTTGCAAATTCACCGAATAAGTTCTTTATAAGAAGTCCAAATTGTGCTGCAAACCCGGAGAAAGTTCCGAAGGTCATGAAGTAAAGAAAGGTCATTAGCCAAGTGTGCCGGTTATTGAATATATCGAGCTGATCGCGAATTCCTCGAGACTTGACTGGAACGCTTTTTAGCAGCAACCAGGAAAGTATCACTGACACTAGTACAAAGGGGATCCAAATTAGTCCAGCATTTTGGTACCACACATCTTTATCAATATTCTTTGTGGCATCCACGAAACGTTGCGGAGCGCCAAATGTAGCGCCAAACATGGCCGAGCCAACGATAACGGGCGTCAAGAATTGAATGATGCTTACGCCAAAGTTACCAACTCCTGCCTGAATTCCAAGAGCCAATCCCTGTTTTGATCGTGGGAAGAAGTAGGAAGTGCTTGGCATAAACCCCGAGAAAACACCACCTCCAATTCCCGCCAGGAATGCAAGTGCTAGTAATGCAACATATGGAGTGGAAGGCGTACGAATTACAAGCGCCCAACCAATCAAAGGCAAGAGTAAGAGCGCTGTTGAGTAGGTAACCAATTTTCGTGTTCCAAGTATTGGTGGCAAAAACATCCAAATTAATCGTAAGCCACCGCCAGCTAGACCCGGCATCGCTGCCAACCAATACAGCTCCTTCTTTGATAAATCAAAACCTAAGTTATTCAATTTTGGGGCGAGTGCTGAAACAAGGAACCAACTCATAAAGCCGAGGGTTAGGGCATAAGTTGTCACCCACAAAGTTTTCCAAGCAATCTTGGAGTCCCACTCTCCCTCGATATTCGGGTCCCAAGAGGTAAGCCATTCGGAGGACTTGCCAGTGGGATTCGAGTTACTTGTTGACATTTTTATGCTCCATTTCGGTTAGAATCTTGAAAATCAATTTGGTGTTCGAGATTTGGGCTTGCTTCGTGGAGTAGCTTCATAATGACAAAATGCATCCAAATTAATGCGGTAAGGGTTAGCAGGAACAGCACTACAAATGTTGATTGGGGCAGTCCAGTCCAATGTCCAACAATGACGAATAATGGTGGTAGAAAGAAGCCACCTAGCGCTCCTAATGTTCCTACCAGACCACCTACGGCTCCGATATCCTTAGGAAAATATTCTGGAATATGTTTATAAACCGCAGCTTTCCCAATTCCCATTGAGCAACCAACGATAAAGAGCAACCCGGTAAATGGCACAACTCCTAAGTGGTACGGAAGTACCTCTTTTGGCCCACTCGGAGTATTCAATACGATATATCCAAATGGTGCAGCTAGAAGTAGCAATGCAAGGACCATGGTTATAAAGGTCGCGTACATCAATCTGCGCGCACCAATACGATCCGATAATTGTCCACCTACGGGCCTAAGTAAAGAAGCCGGAAAGATGAAAAGTGCAGTAAGTAAGGCGGCATCTCTAAGTTCTAGGCCGTATACGGACACGTAATATTTTGGCATCCATGATGCAAGAGCGACATATGCTCCAAAAACGATAAAATAATAGAAGCTAAAGCGCCACACTTGGACATACCTGAGCGGAATAAACATTTCCTTTAATGGTCGAGCCATTTGTACATTTGCTGAATCAGATGGAGTGAGCAACATCGTTGCAATAGCGGTGATCACCAGCAGAATGGAATAGAGCGCAGGGACAAATCGCCACCCTCCTGGAATAATTCCACCTAAATAGGATCCGCCTACGGTGCCAGCAATAAGTGCGGGGCCAATGAACTTCGTTAAAGATGCACCAATATTGCCGGCACCAAACACGCCAAGAGCGAAACCCTGATGTTTTCTTTCGAACCAGTGCGAATTCCATGCAATTCCTACGCTAAATAAGTTTCCAGCGATACCAATTAGGAATGCGAGAATTAGCAACCAATTGTACGAAAGCTCCATGTGGGCCAAAAGGTAGGAAGGGATTGCTGTTATAAACAGCATTGCGACTGTTACTCGTTTTCCACCAATTCGATCAGCAAGAATTCCAAGAAACAAGCGCCAAATTGATCCGTTAAGAATGGCAACGGCAGATAACCAAGCCAGTTGTGAATCACTTAATCCAAATTCCTCTTGGATGGGAATTCCTAGAACTCCAAACATTAACCAAACAGCAAACATAAGGGTGAAGGCGAATGTTGATAAAGTTAAAACTCTTCCTGAATCTTTCATTTTCACAGTGCTAACTCCTTAAAACGAATTGCCTCTAGAGCAAAGCATCTCCTAAAGGATCTAGGGCAAATAGGGTCTTTGTACCTATACATCTGAGAGCACTAGAGCGACAGAATGGGGGTATGAAAAATGAGGAAGCTACATCTGCTGGTTTAGAGGAATCACTTGTTAAACTTGGTCGGTTTTTTACCAGAGGCGAAGTCTCTCAAGATTTAAGGTCTATAACTAAAGATGGTGGCCGCGAGGGCGACGAGTTTTATCGTGATCGCTGGAGTCATGACAAGGTAGTTCGATCAACACACGGGGTTAATTGCACTGGCTCTTGCTCTTGGAAAGTCTATGTGAAAGATGGAATCATCACTTGGGAAACCCAGCAAACTGATTATCCATCCGTCGGCCCAGATTCGCCCGAGTACGAGCCACGGGGGTGCCCTCGAGGTGCGGCCTTTTCTTGGTACACATATTCTCCAACTCGAATTCGTTACCCATATATTCGGGGGGTACTCCTGGAAATGTATAGGGAGGCGAAGTCTCGCCTTGGTGATCCCGTACTTGCTTGGGCAGATGTTGTGGATAATCCTGAACATAGAACTAAGTACCAAAAAGCGCGCGGTAAGGGTGGTTTAGTCCGCGCCGAGTGGGGTGAAATATCCGAAGTAATTGCAGCCGCTCATGTTCACACGATCAAAAAATATGGACCTGATCGCGTCTTTGGATTTTCTCCTATCCCAGCTATGTCTATGGCTTCACACGCAGCCGGTTCACGATTCATATCGCTCATGGGTGGATCGATGCTCTCTTTTTATGATTGGTATGCAGATTTACCAGTTGCCTCTCCACAAGTCTTTGGTGACCAGACCGATGTTCCTGAATCGGCCGATTGGTTTAACGCTTCATATTTAATTATGTGGGGATCAAATGTCCCAGTTACGAGAACTCCAGACGCCCACTTTATGACAGAGGCTCGGTATCGTGGTCAAAAAGTTATTGCTATAAGTCCAGATTATGCCGACAACACCAAGTTTGCAGATGAGTGGGTGGCCCCTCATCCGGGAACAGATGGCGCTCTTGGGATGGCTATGGGCCACGTGATTCTCAAAGAATTTTTCGTAGATAGACAAACGCCACGATTTACCGAATATGTTAAAAAATTCACTGACCTGCCTTACTTGGTTTCGCTCCGGGAAAAAGACGGGGCTTGGGTGCCAGATAAGTTTATTGTTGCCGCGGATCTCGGAGATACTTCAGAGGGCGCTAAATTTAAAACTGTTGTTTTAGATTCGGTTAACGGAAAGACTTTTATCCCCAATGGCTCACTGGGGCATCGATTCAATGATGAATCAATGGGTAAATGGAATCTTGATTTAGAAGGAGTTGATCCACTCTTATCTGTCTATAAAACGCAGGGCGCTTCAGTAACTGCTATTTCTTTACCCCGCTTCGATGTGGGTCAAGGAGAGTCCGAAAGTGGAGGTGTTCTCTATCGAGGAGTTCCAACAATTGAAGTGGCCGGGAGAAAGGTGACAACAGTATTTGATCTTATGCTGGCTCAGTATGGCGTCGCCCGTGAAGGACTTGCAGGAGATTGGCCAAAAGATTACACAGATATCTCTCCATATACTCCAGCGTGGCAGGAAGAAATTACGAATGTTCCAGCTGCGCAAGCAATTCGGATCGCGCGCGAATTTGCACAGAATGCCGATGAGTCTGAAGGTCGCTCGATGATTCTTCTTGGCGCGGGCACCAATCATTGGTTTCATTCAGACACTATGTACCGAACATTTTTGGCGCTCGTAACTCTGACTGGATGCCAGGGTGTAAACGGAGGCGGTTGGGCTCACTATGTAGGTCAAGAAAAATGTCGCCCGGTAACAGGTTGGGCACAGATTGCATCCGGCGCAGATTGGTCCCGCCCTGCTCGGCAAATGATCGGAACTGCATTTTGGTATGTCTCAACCGATCAGTGGAGATACGACGCTCTTAAATCTGAATTGCTTGCAACTCCGCTAGGAGAGCAGCGATTCAAGAACATGGCCGCAATTGATGTTCTAGCGAAATCAGCGCGCATGGGCTGGATGCCCTCTTATCCCTCACTAAATCGAAATTCCCTTGATTTAGCGGATGAAGCTCGCTCGCTTGGAGTAGAACCAGTGCAGCACGTTGTTGATGAGTTAAAGAATGGAGATCTAAAATTTGCTATTGAGGACCCCGATGCGCCAGAGAATTGGCCACGCGTCTTAACGGTTTGGCGGGCTAATATTCTTGGGTCCTCCAGTAAAGGAAATGAATATTTCTTAAAACATTTACTTGGTACAGATAACTCAGTCCGAGCCGAAGAGAATGGATTAGAAGATCGACCCCGGGATGTTAAATGGCAGACAGAAGCACCGGAAGGAAAACTGGATTTACTTGTATCAATTGATTTCCGCATGACCAGCACTGGGCTATTCGGGGATATTCTGTTACCAGCCGCAACGTGGTACGAAAAACATGATCTATCAAGCACTGACATGCATCCATTCATTCATGCTTTCACCCCGGCGATTAATCCGCCATGGGAGACAAAAACAGATTACGACATCTTCCAAATGTTAGGGCGGCAGGTCGCCGAACAGTCGAAGGGACATCTTGGCGAACGTGAAGATATTGTTGTTGTCCCTCTGCTCCATGACACCCCTGACGCGATGGCCAATCCAAGTGGCATAGTCGAGGATTGGCGTGATGGGAAAGTGGAGCCGATACCTGGAGTTACCATGCCAAAACTCATGCTCGTAAAGCGGGACTACACGAAATTGGGCGAAAAGATGTCGGCGCTTGGTCCGCTGGTTGATCAATTGGGCACGAACACTAAGGGAGTTCCAGTAAGTCTGCTTCCGGAAGTCGAACTCTTGCGCCATGTGAACGGTGTAGTCGCGCGCGGTGTTGCCGAAGGACGGCCATCTCTTGCTACGGCGATTAATGCTTGCGAAACAATTCTCGCATTATCCGGAACAACAAATGGGCGGGTCGCTGTTGCAGGATTCAGGGCGCTTGAAAAGCGGACTGGTCAGAAGTTAACAGATTTGGCCCTTGATAATGAAGGAAAGCGAATAACTTTTGCTGACACGCAAGCTCGTCCAGTACCGGTGATTACCAGCCCAGAATGGTCTGGTTCCGAGCACGGAGGACGTCGATATACCGCCTTCGCAATAAATGTTGAACGTCTCAAGCCATGGCACACGCTGACTGGACGACAACACTTCTTCATAGATCACGACTGGATGACAGAACTGGGTGAACAAATGCCAATCTTTAGGCCGCCACTTAATATGCATCGGATTTTTGGGAGCCAAGGAGATGGAATTGAAAAAGAAGTAACCGTTCGATATTTGACACCTCACTCGAAGTGGTCAATTCATTCCGAATATCAAGATAATCTATTTATGCTCTCGTTATCGCGGGGAGGACAAGAGATTTGGATGAGCGTTGAAGATGCGCAAACAATCGGAGTCAAAGATAATGAGTGGATTGAGGCCTATAACCGTAATGGCGTCGTAGTAGCTCGGGCATGCATCTCTCACCGTATGCCAACAGGAACTGTTTTCATGTATCACGCCAAGGACAGAGTCGTTGATGTACCTCTTGCAGAAACTTCCGGCAAACGCGGCGGAATTCATAATTCTCTTACGAGATTGATGCTAAAGCCAACTCACTTAATCGGGGGTTATGCCCAACTTTCGTTTGCATTCAATTACCTTGGGCCGACAGGCAATCAAAGAGATGAAGTGACGGTTATTCGCCGTCGATCACAGGATGTGGAGTACTAATGAAAGTTATGGCGCAAATGGGAATGGTGATGAACCTCGATAAGTGCATTGGCTGTCATACATGTTCTGTTACATGCAAGCAGGCTTGGACAAATCGAACTGGGCTTGAATATGCCTGGTTCAATAATGTCGAAACTAGGCCAGGTCAGGGATATCCACGCGGGTATGAAGATCAAGCAAAGGCCAAAGGGGGATGGGTGCGAACCTCGAAAGGACGCCTTCGACTCAAAGCTGGGAGTCGCATAAGTCGTCTAATTTCTATTTTCTCTAATCCAAAGATGTTAAATATTAAGGATTATTACGAACCGTGGACGTATGAGTATGACAATTTGATAACTGCTCCGCTTGGCCAGCAGACTCCAGTAGCACGGCCGAAATCTTTGCTCACTGGTAAACCAATGAAGATTGAGTGGTCTGCAAATTGGGATGATGACCTGGGCGGAGGTCCGGAAAATATCGAGAAAGACCCAATTCTAAAGAAATTGGCAGAGGATGTAACCACAAAAGTTAAATTAGCGTTCGAGGAAACTTTTATGTTCTACCTTCCTCGTATTTGCGAACACTGCCTCAATCCAGCATGCGTTGCGGCATGCCCTTCAGGTGCTATGTACAAGCGCGCTGAAGATGGAATCGTCCTCGTAGATCAACAACAGTGCCGCGGGTGGCGAATGTGCGTTTCGGCATGCCCCTACAAAAAAGTTTATTTCAATCATAAGACAGGAAAAGCTGAAAAATGCACATTGTGTTATCCGCGTCTTGAAATAGGACTGCCGACAGTTTGTTCTGAAACTTGTGTCGGCCGCTTACGTTATCTGGGTCTATTCTTGTACGACGCAGACAGAGTTACTGAAGCAGCGTCAGTTGAAAACGAACAGGATTTATATCAGGCCCAGCTCGACCTACTTCTGGATCCAAATGATCCGGAAGTTTTGAAAGCGGCACGGGCCGAGGGAATTCCAGAAGACTGGTTGGTAGCGGCTCAAAATTCTCCCGTTTACAAACTTGCTAAAGTTTATAAAATTGCTCTTCCTTTGCACCCTGAATATCGAACGATGCCAATGGTTTGGTACGTGCCGCCTCTTTCGCCAATTGTTGATGTTCTGACAGAGACTGGTCATGATGGTGAGGATGCAGGGAATCTCTTTGGCGCAATTGATGCTCTTAGAATTCCACTTGCATATCTAGCAGAACTTTTCTCGGCAGGAGACAAAGAAGTAGTTGAGGGAACGCTTCGAAAATTGTCGGCAATGCGTTCATACATGCGCGACATAAATTTAGGTCGTACCCCGCGACCCGAAATTCCTGCGGCAGTGGGCATGGATCAGGAATCTATTTATGAGATGTATCGTCTATTGGCAATCGCTAAGCACGAGGACAGATATGTCGTTCCTGCGGCACATGCTGAGCAGGCTGAAGATCTGGAAAGAATGGGTCAGAACATGGGTTGTTCACTCGACGGCGTAAATCTTGGTGATGCAAATGCTGGACCATTTGGTCAATCGTCCGGAAATCCCGTTCCGGTAACAATCGAGAATTTCAATATTATGAAAGCGAGACAGTCTAATGAATAAAGAGATCGCGAGAGTCATTTCATCTTTTGCACTTCTTTATCCTGGCGATGAATTTATCGCGAAGCGACCAGAACTTCTAGCCTTGGCGAGGAGTTTGCCTGCTAATTTGGGTGGGCCGCTAGTCCAATTCCTTGAAGCGAGTGAATCGCTACCACTTAATAGGCTGCAAGAGCACTACGTCGAGACCTTTGATATGAGACGAAAGTGCTCTCTTTTTCTGACTTCTTGGACGCATGGCGACACCCGAAACAGAGGAATGGCCCTCGTCTATTTCGCCGAGATATATAAACGATTTGGAATCAAGTTGGAATCGACAGAACTTCCAGACCACCTATCGGTCGTTCTCGAATTTGCCGCGCTTCATAATCCGAAGGAGGGAGATTTGCTTTTAGGAGAGCATCAAGCTCCAATTCTTTTAATAAGGGATTCACTCGCTAAGGCCAGATCCATTTACGTGAACGTTCTTGATGCGGTAATTGCTTCACTTCCAGCAATGACCGATGAAATTCTTGCACGAGCAGAAGCACTAGCAATTACTGGACCGCCTAAGGAGTTTGTTGGATTAAGTGGCGCAGTATCCGTCGCACTCGAACCATTCTCGTCTAGGGGAAATTCTATTTTCGAAGGAGCAATTCAATGAGTTCGATTGATGTTCTGCTCTGGTCCGTACTTCCCTATTTTGCAATATCCTCCTTCACTATAGGCCTAATGTGGCGTTTTAAATACGATAAATTCAATTGGACGACTAGATCATCACAGCTTTATGAAGGAAAATTGCTCAGAATTGCCGGCCCCCTATTTCATCTTGGACTTTTTGCCGTCATTGGTGGACATATCGTTGGTTTGCTTGTGCCTCAAAGCTTTACCGATTCGCTTGGCCTTAGCCATGAGGCGTACCATCTTGGCGCAATTTCAATGGGCGGTGCGGCCGGAGTAGCGACACTACTTGGGATTGGATTGCTTATTTATCGCCGTCGAACCACAGCTATGGTTTTTGTAGAGACGACGAAAAACGATAAGGGAATGTACATATTTTTAGTTGCCACTCTATTAGCTGGTTCGGCAGCGACGCTATCGAGCGCTGGAATTATCGGCAAGGAACATAATTATCGCGAAACGGTTGCACCGTGGGTCAGGTCAATTCTTACTTTTCGTCCAGACGGTGAATTGATAATGGCCAGCCCCCTCGCTTTTAGAATTCACGCAATAACGGCCATGGTGCTATTCGTGGTTTGGCCATTCACTCGACTCGTTCATTCGCTAAGTGCGCCAATCGGATATCTATTTCGGCCTTCAATCGTCTATCGAACCCGTGACGTTCGATCCAGCGCAGGCAACCGTAGGTCTAGACAGGGTTGGGAACGAGTGAAGTATTAACGTGTCATATAACATCACATATTTGATTCTCACAGGAGGGGAGAGTAGGCGCTTTGGCTCGCCAAAAATGGAAGCAGTCCTAAATGGGAAAAGTCTCTTGGCGCATATTGTCGATGGGATACCGAACGAATCTGAAATTATTGTCGCCGGCCCAATTCCCAAGAATTTATCAAGAGGGGTGCACCAAGTGACAGAAAAAATTTCGTTTGGCGGACCGGTGTCCGGAATTTCTCATGGACTGACTCTGGTCACTACGGACTATGTGGCAGTAATTGCAACAGATGTGCCATTTGGGGGCGGAGCTATCGACGTGCTGAAGAAAGATTTGTCGACCAAATTTGATGCCTTCATTCCCATCGATCGCCAGGGATCGCTTCAGTATCTCTCGTCGATATTTAACGCCAATAAATTACGAGAAGCCATCGCGAATTTGAATTCGCCCCTAAATGCTTCACTCAAAATATTGGTCAAAAGCCTGAGGGTAAAAGAGATTGCTTTCGCCGAATGGGATTCCTATTTGTTAAAGGATATCGATACTCTGAAAGATCTCTCTGATGCTGAAAGTTGCTTAACGGATACGGTAAAACGCTTAGAGATAAGGGCGCTATGAACGAGTGGGTCATTGAAGTCAAGAAAAGTTTTGGACTAGAAATTGATTGTGATATTAAGGCAATTCTCGACGTCGCCCGAGTGGCGGCACATTCAGTCGAAAGACCGGCCGCCCCAGTAACTACATTTCTTATGGGGGTCGCATTCGCGAATGGCTGCAGAATAGATGAGCTGACAGAAAAAATTGATGCTCTGGCCAGGGATTGGCCTGTAAAAGAGCGATGAAAACTAATGAACCATCTTGGCGAGAGGCAGGGAAGATTGCTTACCGATCATTCCCAGCCCTTGAAGTTGAGAGAGTTTCTATTTCCCAATGTGCAGAGCGGATCCTCGCACAAGACGTGAGAGCTCTCTGCGATCTTCCTACTTACACAACTTCAGCAATGGACGGGTATGTAGTCTGTGGCACAGGCCCATGGCATATTGAGGGAGACATTAAAGCTGGAAAGATATTCGAGCGAAAGCTAAATGATGGCCAAGCTGTTCGCATTGCAACTGGAGCGGTAATTCCTGAGGGGAGTTATGGTGTGTTGCGTTGGGAGGACGCCAGGATTGTGGGAAGTCTCTTATCAGGCGAGGTGGAACACAATCAGGATATCCGGCCAGCTGGTTATGAATGTAGAGAAGGAGATTTATTAGTTGCCAAAGGAACTCGATTGTCACCGAGTCAGATTGGTTTACTTGCAGCCGCAGGATTTGATGAAATTTCTATTTCTAAAAGACCGCGGATTTCCCTCATTACTTTTGGCGATGAACTGCAATTCTCTGGCGTTCCTAGCGAGGGCTTGGTGCGCGATTCCTTAGGCCCGCAAATTCCTGCCTGGCTACAACGCCTCTCAGCTGAAATTATCTCTTCTAGCCACGTCGATGATAATTTGGATTTGGTTGTGAATGCGATGAGCGAGGAAATCGAAAAATGTGATTTCTTAATCACGACTGGGGGAACTGCTGATGGACCAAGAGATCATATGCGAGCTGCGCTTGCAGCGATAGGCGCTGAATTTTGTGTGGATCGAGTACGTGTTCGGCCTGGACATCCAATGATTCTGGCGTCGACGAGAAATAAGAAGAATCGGTTAATTCCAATTTTAGGATTGCCTGGAAATCCCCAGTCCGCAATCGTGGGATTAATGACCCTAGGAATTCCAGTTCTAAATGCGTTAACGGGCAGTGCTCCTGCGACAACCGAGAGAGCAGTATCGGCCACCGATCTTCAAGCTCCAGCGAATTTTACTCGTCTGGTTTTAGGCAATCTTGTCGAAGGCAAGTTTATAGAAGGAGACCACTTGGGTTCGGCAATGCTTCGCGGACTGGCAAATTCAGGGGGTTTCGCGGTCGTGCAAGATGGCCTGACCCCAGCTGGAAAGGGCATTGAATGGTTAGCCCTCCCATGAAATACAAACGAACTGGAGTATAAAAATGGCTAACGAAAATAATTTCTCCCATTTAAATAAGGATGGTCATGCCGCAATGGTGGATGTCACAAATCGTGAAGTTTCCATAAGAATCGCGGCTGCTAGCGGAAAAGTTATTCTCGCTAAGGAAGTAATTTTGGCGCTCGAAAATAAGTCAGTTCCAAAGGGCGATGTGCTTGCGACTGCGCGCATTGCCGCAATTATGGGGGCAAAGCGAACTTCCGAACTTATTCCGCTCTGTCACCCAATTGGAATTCATGGAGTTAAGGTTGATCTCACGATTGTCGAGGACGGTGTCGAAATTGAAGTCGAGATTAAAACCGCCGATCGAACGGGTGTCGAGATGGAAGCGCTCACCGCGGCAGCCGTCGCCGCACTAACAATAATTGACATGACTAAGTCCATGGACCCAACCTCAATAATTTCCGAAATTAAGATGAATTCGAAATCTGGTGGCCGCAACGGTATCTGGCATCGGGGGACCAATTGATAACTGCAATGGTATTAACTATTAGCGACAGAGCTTCAGCAGGAATATACCAGGACGAAAGCGGACCCTTGCTTTCTGCCGGTCTGTCCGAACAGGGCTACAAAGTTATACAGTCAGTTCTTGTTCCAGATGACGTAGATAAAATTTCATCTGCGATTTCCAGTGCCTTGGCGCTTGAAGTTCGATTGATCGTTACAACTGGGGGAACTGGAATATCGGAGCGCGATGTTACGCCGGAGGCGACAGTTCAATTTATAGAAAAAATGTTACCTGGATTCTCTGAAGCGTTGCGAGCCTTAGGGCGCAAGGTGAATGCGAAGTCTGACTTAACGAGAGGCCTGGCTGGGATTAATGGCAAATCTCTCATAATAAATCTTCCAGGTTCACTAGGTGGAGTACGTGACGGCCTGGTGATTATCGGAGCATTGGCTGGCCACATTTTTGATCAATTGGATGGTGGCGAACATGTTAAATGAATGGTGTGAGATTACAAACTTGGAAATATCTGCCGCTAAACTTGGGGAGAAAGTTAAATCTGACAAATCTGGCGCAGTCGTGACTTTTTCGGGTGATGTTCGGGACATAGACAGCGGAAGATTTGTTGTATCTCTCACATACGAAATTCATCCATCTGCAAAGAAAGTGCTAGACGAAATTGTTACTCGGGCGCTTGGATCACAAAAGGAAGTTAGCATCGCGGTCGCTCACAGATTTGGCCTCATTCCTATTGGCGAGACGGCATTTGCAGTTGCGGTTGCCTCCGAACACAGAAGAGAAGCCTTTGAGATGTGCAGCAAGATTGTAGATTCAGTCAAATCTGAGTTGCCGATATGGAAGCATCAAAAATTTTCAGATGGCACGAGTGAGTGGGTAAATTGCGCATGAAGTCTCTGACTGACAATTTTGGGCGTACCCACCGGGACCTGCGCGTTTCTCTTACGGATCGTTGTTCCCTGCGGTGTCAATATTGCATTCCTAGTGATTTTGCATCCTGGATACCCGCTAACGAGTTATTAACCACTAAGGAATTATTGCTGGTAATTTCTGAAGCAGTTAGAAATGGAATAACAGGAATTCGTTTAACTGGTGGCGAGCCCTTGTTACATCCGGATATCGTACAAATTGTTCGTGAGATCAGTGAACTTCCGAGCTCGCCAAGTATCTCTTTGACAACTAACGGAATTAAGTTGAATGAATTGGCAGCGCCATTAGCGGATGCTGGACTAGTACGCGTCAATATCAGCCTAGATACTTTGAGTCGTGAGACGTTCAAAAGGTTGACCTTTCGAGATCGGATTGATGATGTTTTCCGGGGAATACGGGCGGCAAAATTGGCGGGGCTGTCGCCAATTAAAATAAATACGGTGCTCATGCGCGGAGTCAATGATGGAGAGGCCACGAGTCTCTTGGAGTGGGCACTTTCTGAAGGTCTGTCTTTGCGCTTTATCGAACAGATGCCCTTGGACGCCGCCGGCCTCTGGGATCGAAAAACTATGATTTCTGCCGACGAAATAGTGGCCCTGCTTTCCGAGAAATTTGAACTCTCATCGGTTGAATTGCGCGGCTCCTCACCTGCTGAAGAATTTTATGTTGACCGAACGCGGGCTACGGTGGGGATTATTGGCAGTGTCACGCGGCCATTTTGTGGAGCTTGTGATCGGTTACGTTTAACTTCAGATGGACAATTGCGCTCTTGTCTATTTGCAATAGACGAGATCGATATTCGAAAAGTTCTGCGCAATAACCAACTGGATGAGAAATCGATCCGAGATCAAATTAGTTCTTGCTTCGAAAGAACGGTGAAATCCAAGCTTGCAGGTCACGGAATTAACGAGCCACTTTTTATTTCGCCACCTAGACCGATGTCTGCTATCGGTGGGTAAAATTATCCGCCCGCAAATTGTGGGAGAACGTCGATTCGTGAGCCACCTTTTACTTGTATTGAGCGATCTCGAACGGCTACTTCATCGATCAGGTATGAGCACTGTGGCAAGACCCTTGCCAACTCTCCTGAGGATTTTATTAGGCTGGCAATTATTTCCTCAATACTATCGGGCTGAACATGGACATGAGGCACCCCGGCTGCTTCTCTGGCAGCAGCATAGAATTTTATCTCCACCAAATCCATGCTTTGATTATCGACTACTCAGCAAATAATGACAACACCGAAAAAATAGGGATTCGAGAATTATGAGAAATTCAGCTTCCAGGAGTTCGATACCTAAGACTTTTTGGTTTCTTGGGGGAGTCGGTTTGGCATTTATTTTGTTGCCAATCCTTTCCCTGATCCTGAAGGTTAGCCCTTCGAGATTCTATGAGGATCTAAGGGCACCAGAAACGATTTCTGCTTTGCGTATTTCTTTAGAATCATCGATTGTAATCGCTCTTTTGGCATTTATTTTCGGGGTACCTGTTGCATTTCTAATCTCGCGAGCACCTGTGATTTTTGGGAGAATCGTGCGCCCAATAATCGTATCTGCACTGGTATTCCCCCCTACAGTGGCCGGTCTGGCACTCACGGCATTTATAGGCGATGAAGGAATTGTCGGAAAATACTTGGGATCAGTTTTCGGAGTTTATTTTTCAGGAAGCATGGCTGCGGTCATAATTGCGGGATTGTTCGTCGGCGCTCCCTTTCTTATCTTGATTGCTGAGGCAAGCTTCGATCAATTAGAGATCAGATTAGAAGAGTCGGCAATTACGGAAGGCGCAACTAGATGGCAGGTATTCAGGTTCATCTCTATACCTCAAGTGCTTGGTGCCTTAATTGCTGGCACCACTCTTACTTGGGCACGGGCGCTAGGAGAGTTTGGTGCAACTATGACCTTTGCTGGTTCATTTCCTGGAAAAACATTCACTCCCTCGATGCAAATTTATGCAGATTTGAAGGTCAATCAGGGTGCCGCCTATTCACTTAGTATTTTCATGTTATTTATTTCTTTAGGAACACTTCTTTTACTCCAAGGTCGTTGGCTTCATATACTCTGGAAGAGAGGAAGCAGAATTGGCTGATTTTGCAGATTCAAATACCTGGAGAGCTCCTGGAATCTATACCGAGGGTGTTTTTCTATTAGGTAGGGAAGATGTCGAGCGAGGTTTGAGCAACCTATCTAATTGAGTTTATGTTTATCTAATTTCTTACCAGCACTCGAAGGAGACTATGTACGCAAAAATTTTAGATTTAACGCTTGTATTTGGTGGGGCGGGTCGGGCTCGAACCGACGACTACCGAATTATGAGTTCGGGGCTCTAACCAACTGAGCTACCGCCCCGAGTATTTACTCTCAAGGATTGGGTAAGTCTATGCTAACTCGCGTGAAGCACCGAATATTCCCCTGGATAAGCCTGACTTTCTTAGTGGCAATAATGGCCACTGTGTCAGTATCTAATTCTGCGGCTACAAGTACCGCCCCTGACTACACCTTCCCAATTGTCGGCTGTAAATATAATTATGCCCACTGGCACCACGATTATCCCGCAACGGATATTTTGACTAAAAAAGGATGCCATTTTGTAGCCCCTACTTCTGGAATCATCGATGAAGTTAATAGGGTCGATCGTTATTCATGGAAAAATAACGGTGGGGCGCTACGCGGCGGCCTTTCGATTTCTATGGTTGGTGATGACGGAATTCGTTATTACGGTTCTCACTTTAAAAAAATATACCGAAAGATTATCTCTGGATATCGAGTTGAAGTTGGTGAGCTTTTAGCCCAAGTGGGCACTTCGGGGGATGCTGCGGGGCTTGCGCCACATGTGCATTTTGGAATCTCTTGGCCAACCAAAGCAGGAATTTGGTGGGTGCGACGTGGTGAGATTTATCCCTGGAAATATTTAGATGCTTGGCAGGCTGGGGAAAATAAAAATCCTGCTAAAGAAGTCTTTGCTAAAGAGCGAAAAGTTGGAACCGTTCCAAAGCGTTTTGGTTATTAGTGAATTTAAGGAATTAAAAGAGCCCCACCCGAAGGTGAGGCTCTCTTATGGTTAATGGTTGATTATGCAGGATTAACTGCGTCAGCCTGTGGGCCCTTTGGACCTTGAACTACTTCAAATGTCACGGCTTGACCCTCATCGAGAGACTTGTAACCATTGCCTTGAATTGCTGAGTAGTGAACAAAAACATCTTGTCCGCCACCATCAACTGCAATGAAACCAAAACCCTTTTCAGAGTTGAACCACTTAACTGTACCTGTTGCCATGTAACTTATTCCTTACGGTAAATGTGATCACTAAGAATTCCTTAGCGACCGGTCTTCCTCTGTACAGATTTACCGAGTGAACGGGTACTGCCAAGCGTCGGACTAGGCAAAAGTGTAACTGCTTATGGGGCAATAGCGAAAAGCGATTCTTAATTAGAGCCAGTCTAGGACTAGCCAGAATTGCGCTTTTAGGGGCATAATTGTGTAAGTAGTTAGTTTTAGAACCGTTATTTGAGCGCAAGCGATTCAGATTTCAGCTGGTGGACTGGGGAAGGTCGCACCAAGGCAACCTGAATGATGGTTCTAGGAGAATAACCGTGAGTTCATTACTAAGCAGTAACTCTTCAATGCACGCTTTGCTGGCCGGAGATCTTCGAATCTACTCCGCCCCCAGAGCCCTGCTTCGACATATCCAATGGTCGCTAAATGAAATTTTTGGCTACCCAGTTGATTTAAATTGGGAGCAGCAACACCTATCGCCAGGGGCGCTGGCAACCGAGCTGCAATGGCGCGAAGTAAAACCAGTTGCCTCGAAGATTGCCAGCACACTTAAATCCTGGCACTACCTGCGCTTTGAAGTTCGTGAATTTTCGACAACAGGTGGCGAGGGAGTTCTCTACCGATGCACGCCAGAGCTTGGATTACACCAAGCAGTTACTGCTTCAAGTGGTGATGTCATGATTCATGAGAATCGTTTGATGACAATCCTAGAAAATACCCGAAGCTATGAGGCGCTTCGGAGGTCAGTTTCAGACTCCCTTGGAATTGCCTGGGACACTGAACTTGAATATTACCGGCGTGGTGTTGGTGGCGAGGCAGAAATAAAAGCAGTTAGCATTTAGCCATGAGCAATGACGGTAATGCGTTCCGGGAAATGGGCCAGGCAAAAAACATGGTAAATAAACTATCTCGCAGATCTATTACGACAATTATTGCCGCGCTAATTCTTGCAGTTGGAATGGGATATGGTTTAAGCCTTGTTGGTGCTGGACTGTCAGCTAAATCTGGAAATTCAATTACCGTAACTGGTTCAGCAAAAACTGATGCCGTTGCAGATAATGCTGTTTGGATTTTAAATGTCCAAGAGATGACTGCTCAAGTTTCAGCAGCTGTAAAAAATGTCGGCGTTGGAGTGGATGCGCTTAAAGGATATCTAACTAATGGAGGTTTGCCGGCTGATGCAATCGAGGTAGGCGGCGTAACAACATATCCAAATTATGAGTACCAAAATGGCAATTCGACCGGACGTATTTTAAATTATCAGGCAAATCAGAACGTTACTGTTAGATCTAAAGATGTGAAGCTAGTCCAAAAATTATCCAATGGCATGGGAACGTTGTTACAAACTGGCGTTAATGTTAATAACTACGGACCACAATTTTATGTTTCAAATCTCGCCGACCTTCGTCCGAAACTTTTGGCGGATGCAACTCGCGATGCCAAGGCTCGTGGATTATCGATAACTGAAGCTGTTGGTTCAAAACTAGGGCCTTTGATCGCAGTCACGAGCGGTCCAGTTCAGGTAACTGCTCCTGATTCAGTCGACATGTCAGCAGGCGGAATGTATGACACTTCTAGTATCGAAAAGAGCGTTAGTACGACTGTTTCAGTGAGTTTTAAAGTTAACTAACCTTCGTAAGATCTAAAGACTAGAACGACATTGTGGCCACCAAAGCCAAATGAGTCGTTTAAACAGGCAATAGAACCTTCTGGTAAATCGCGGGGAAAATCACGGACAACATCCACAGTTACGGCTTCATCAAGATTTTCAATATTTATTGTCGGCGGCGCTTTGTGGTGATACATCGCAAGCACGCAGAAAATTGACTCAATCGCTCCGGCACCGCCCAGCAAGTGGCCCGTCATGGACTTGGTAGCAGAGACTGCAACGTGAGAAATATGGTCGCCAAGAGCGTTTGCTAGCGCGTTGGCTTCTGCGACATCGCCAGCAGGAGTGGAAGTTGCATGGGCATTTAAGTGAACAATTTCTGAAAGCGGAATTCCGGCATCTTGCAGTGCAAATTTCACGGCTCTAGTAACTCCAGCACCATCTGGGTCAGGTGCGGCTATGTGATATCCATCAGAAGTTAAACCTTGCCCCATAACTTCAGCATAAATTTTTGCACCCCTTGCTTTCGCATGTTCCAATTCTTCAAATACAAGAACTCCGCCACCTTCGCCAAGAACAAAACCATCGCGATCTTTGTCATATGGCCGAGAGGCCTTTGCTGGATCGTCGTTGCGAGTTGATAGCGCTTTCATAGAGGCAAAACCCGACATTGGTAATTCATGAATTGCAGCTTCGACGCCACCGGTCACAACAATATCCGCGCGATTATTCCTGATCATCTCTAATGCATACCCCGCAGCTTCGGCGCCCGATGCGCAAGCACTTACTGGAGTATGTACACCGGCTCGTGCCTGTAATTCAAGTCCAACGTTTGCAGCCGGGCCATTTGGCATGAGCATTGGAACAGTGTGCGGGCTTACTGAACGTGCACCTTTTGTTTTCAAAATATCATATTGATCAAGCATGGTAATTACACCACCAATGCCCGAAGCAATTACAACACCGAGGCGCTCCTTATCAATATCAGGTGCACCGGCATCCTTCCAAGCTTCACGTGAGGCAATCATTGCAAATTGTTCAGAGCGGTCAAGGCGACGCATTTCGACGCGCTCCATGACCTCTGCCGGTTCTACTGCCACTCGAGCAGCAAAACTAGTAGATGCACTTTGCGCCCACTCATCTTCAAGTTTGCGCACCCCACTTTTTCCAGCAAGCAAGGCTTCCCAAGTTGAGGAAACATCACCGCCAAGTGGGGTAGTAGCCCCAAGGCCAGTTACAACTACGCGACGCCTTGTCATTTGAAGAGAATCTCTTATTTACTTATCAACTATTTGCTATTGGCAACGATGAAATTAACGGCATCGCCTACAGTTGCCATCTTCGTGACTTCCTCGTCAGGAATTTTTACTCCGAATTTTTCTTCAGCAGCAACCACAACTTCAACCATGCTAAGTGAGTCGACATCTAGATCATCTGTGAACTTCTTATCCATCGCGATTGCGCCAGCATCTATGCCAGCAACTTCAACTACGATCTCTTTAATTCCTTCTAGTACTACGTCAACTGTTAGTGCCATTACTGTCTCCTTATTTATCGTGCTCTAGTTATTTGGTTTAAATGGTAGTTCAACTACTTGGCCGGCATATACAAGCCCTGCGCCAAATCCTAGGAGAAGTGCGCTCTTTCCGTAAAGTTCCGGCTTCTCAGCAAGCAGCGCATCCATTGCCAGTGGTATTGATGCCGAAGAAGTATTGCCCGAAGTACGAATATCGTGGGCAACTACTACGGAATCTGGCAATTTTATTGATTTTACGAGGGCTTCAATGATTCGATCATTCGCTTGATGAGGGATAAAAACATCGAGAGTCTCAGGCGTAAGACCGGCGGCTTCCAGAGCCCGAAGCGCTACCGTCGGCATTCCATAAACTGCCCAGCGATAAACCGACTGACCTTGTTGGCTGATATTTGGCCAACCAATATCAAGTTTTCCAGGATTGTTCTTAAATTCTAAGTAAGAAGGTTCGAGAAGAATCGCTTCACGACTTTCGGCGGCTGCGCCCCAAATGGTCGGCCCAATTCCAATATCTTCTGATGGCCCGATGACTACAGCGCCAGCACCGTCGGCAAAAATAAATGCGGTTGCTCGGTCATCAGGATCGGTAAAATCTGAAAGCTTCTCTGCTCCCATAACCAAAACATTTTTCGCAGTCTTATTTCGGACTAAGTCATTTGCCAACGCAACGCCATAACAAAAACCAGCACAAGCTGCAGAGATATCAAAGGCTGCTGCGCTCGGATTTCCCAGGCGGACAATTAACTCGGAAGCAGCGCTTGGCGCTTGGAATGGATAGCTAATGGTGGCAAAAATAACAGCGTCAATATCTTCATTCTTTAAGCCGGCGCGTGCAATCGCAATATTTGCCGACTTCTCTGCCATGTCAATTAAGGATTCCTCGGCGCTTGCAATATGGCGAGACTGAATTCCAGTTCGTTGTTGAATCCATTCATCGGTCGAATCAATTCTTTCTATGATCTCTGAATTGGGAACTACTCGTGGTGGTCGGTAAGCCCCAACCGAAAGGATTCGAGCGCTTTGCACCTCTTGATTAAAATTAAGGACCATTAGTTACCTCCGTGCTTTGCTATGAATTTGCCAGCTGCGGCTAGATCTTCGGGGCTCTTAAGGGTAAAGGTCTCGATTTCACTCTGCGCTCGCTTAACTAGGCCCGCAAGGGTTCCGGCAGGTGGCACTTCGATAATACCCGTAACTCCACACTTTGCCAGGGTATTCATGCAGAGATCCCAACGCACCGGACTGGCAATTTGTCCAACGATGCGATCTAAAATTTCTCGACTATCTTCAATCACCGCGCCATCCTTATTGGATATGAATGGAATTTTTGAGTCGCTACAAATTAGCGATGCGCCAAGCTTTGCAAGTGGCGAAACTGCGGGCGCCATAGTTGAAGTATGAAAAGCGCCAGAAACTGCGAGCGCACGAACCCGAGCACCTTCCGGTGGATTTTCGCTAAGAGCGGCCAGAGCGCTTAATGAGCCAGCGGCAACAATCTGACCACCACCATTTTCATTTGCCGCAGTAAGTCCTTGAGCAGCTATCGCATCTAGTACCGCTTGGCGCTCGCCACCTAACACTGCAGACATTCCAGTATTCGAATTCTTGGCAGCAATTGCCATTTGAGCGCCGCGGGCGTGAACTAACTTGATCGCTGAAACTTCATCGATAGCGCCACAGATTGCGGCAGCAGTAATCTCGCCAACAGAGTGTCCAGCGATATAGCTAATGGAAGAAAGATCCGCTCCAAATAGGGTCGATGCACCAATCATGCCGCCTGCTACTAACAACGGTTGAGCATTTGCGGTATCTCGAATCTCATCAGCAGTTGCCACAGTTCCTAGGCGAGTTAAGTCCAAGCCGATCGCATCTGACCAGTTACTCAATAATTCAGCAGCTTTTGGATCCTCCAGCCAAGGCGAAAGGAAGCCCGGAGATTGGGAACCTTGACCTGGAGCGAGGAGAGCGAGCACGGCTGCAGTTTAAGGTTGTCGAGGCGGTACTGCCGAGTATTGAAAATGGGTGGGTCAAGGTGGCGAATTTGGTTACTGGTCAGTAACATTTAGCACATGAAAATTGCCGTTTGTGTGAAACAAGTTCCTGACTCCTGGGCCGAGAAAAAAATGGCTGATGGCCTTTTGGACCGAGCAAATGTCGATGCTGTTCTAAATGACTTAGATGAATACGCAATTGAAGAAGCGCTACGTATTGTTGAAGCTAATTCTCCAACTAAGGAAGCTGGCGAGGCTAGTGGCCACACAATTACTTTGATATCGATGGGGCCAGAGCGTGCGACTGAAGCAATCCGCAAAGCACTTTCCATGGGCGCGGACGAGGCAATTCATATTTGCGATGACCAACTAGCGGGATCAGATGCGCTCGCAACTTCTTTGGTATTGGCCAAAGTAATTAGCGATGGCGCTTTTGATTTAGTGATTTGTGGCACCGAATCAACAGATGCACGAATGAGCGTTATTCCAGCAATGTTGGCAGAGCGCCTCTCTTGGGCCCAATTAACCTTTGCCGGAACCGTGAGCGTAGATCCGAGCATGAAAAAAGTTTCCATTGCTAGGTCTACAGAATTTGGCATTGAAAATATGGAAGCAAATTTTCCGGCAGTAATCAGCGTGATCGAAAAAATTAATGAGCCAAGGTATCCCTCTTTCAAAGGCATCATGGCGGCAAAGAAAAAGACGATCACAACAAAAAATCTCGGGGATATTAATATTGCTCCAGAATTGGTTGGAAGTAAGGCGGCATGGTCGAAAGTTAAAGATGCAACGCTTAGACCAGCTCGGAGTGCAGGAGTTAAGGTTGAAGATGCAGGTGAGGGCGGGAGAAAATTAGTGGAATTTCTCGTAGAAAAGCGGGCAATTTAATGAGCGAAGTATTAATTTTAGTAGATGCTGTTGACGGTAAAGTTGCTAAATCAACTGGCGAATTGGCGACATATGCAAAAAGTATTGGGAAGGTCAATGCTGTTCTCTTTGATGCCAGCTTGGTTTCTCAACTTGGCGCATATGCAATAGATAATGTGATTATCTGCGGGGGAATTGATATTACGAAATTTTCCTCGGCACCAGTTGTTCAAACTTTGACACAACTGGTCTCCAGCAAATCACCCACTGCAGTTTTAATTACATCAAGTTCGCGCGGCAAGGAAATTGCTGGTCGCCTTGCAGTCGCAACAGATTCCGGAATCATTACGGATGCCACATCAATTGACGCAGATCTAGTTGCTACTCAAGTTATTTTCGGTGGCTCGACTACTGTTCGCTCTGCCGTTGCTCATGGCACTGCGATCGTGACACTTCGTTCAAATTCGATTGAACCTCTTGGCGCTAGCGGCACACCAACTACCGAAGAATTTACGCCAACAATTACCGACTCGGCCAAACTTGGAATAGTCACTTCGAGTCAACCAGTGGTTAAAGGTGGCCGCCCAGAGTTAACTGAAGCTTCAATCGTAGTTTCTGGTGGCCGTGGTACTAATGGAGATTTCAAAGCGGTAGAAGAATTTGCAGATGTACTTGGCGCAGCCGTCGGTGCATCTAGAGCAGCAACAGATGCCGGGTGGTATCCACATACTCACCAAGTCGGACAGACTGGGAAAACAGTAAGTCCTCAACTCTATGTAGCCTGTGGAATTTCTGGTGCAATTCAACATCGGGCTGGGATGCAGACCAGCAAAATGATTGTTGTCATCAATAAGGACCCCGAAGCGCCAATCTTTGAATTGGCCGATTATGGCGTAGTCGGAGATTTATTCAATGTTCTCCCGCAGGCAACTGCAGCAATCACAGCTAGGAAGGCATAGCTCCAGATCTTAGTTATCCTTTAGGCATGACGATTTATCTTGATCACGCTGCTACTGCGCCGATCAATGGCGCCGCGATCGAAGCGCTAAATGCACAGATGCGCAAAGTTGGAAATGCTTCGAGCCTTCACAATCCGGGAAGATCAATTCGCAAAGATGTAGAAGATGCTCGCCATGCGCTATCCGAGCTAGTTGGAGCGGCGCCATCAGAAATAATATTTACGGGGTCAGGCACAGAAGCAAATAATTTGGCAATTAAGGGATTTTTTTGGCAATCACCTGAACGCAACGTGATTGTTACATCTGCTTTTGAACATCATGCAATTCTGGATCCAATTGAATGGCTCGTTGAGCACGAGAGCGCCGAACAGATTCTTATTCCAATTACTAGGGCTGGCTTAATCGATTTAGATTTCTTAAAAGCAGTCGTTGCTTCTAGAGCTGCAGAGATAGCCGTCATCAGTATTATGCATTCGAATAACGAGCTCGGAGCGATTCAACCTATTGCTGAAGTTGTGAACATTGCCAGAGAGATTCCAGTTCATACTGATGCGGTACAGAGTTTTGGCAAAGTCGAATTTAATTTTGATTCCTTGGGGGTTACCGCAGCCACAATCAGCGCTCATAAAGTGGGAGGGCCATTAGGGGTTGCAGCACTAATTTTAAAGCGCGGTTTAGATCTCACTCCCATTTTGCATGGTGGGGGCCAGGAGCGGGAAATTCGCAGCGGAACTTTAAATGCACCAGCGATTGTGGCATTTACTGCGGCTGCCCAAGATGCGATCGCAAACCGCGAGGAGAACTTCCGCAAAGTGCGTCATCTTCGTGACTATTTTATTTCTAGGCTACAAGTAATCCTGCCTGATGTAAGAATTAATTCAATCTCCGACCCTGCACTTCCAGGAATCCTTAACGCTACATTTCCTGGCACCGAGAGCGATGCACTTCTTCTACTTTTGGATACTGAGGGGATTTCAGCATCTGCAGGATCAGCATGCAGTGCAGGAGTCCCAAGGCCCAGCCATGTCCTTATGGCTCTTGGTTTATCTGAAAGTGATGCTGACGCGTCGCTTCGATTATCTATTGGAACAACCAATACCGAAAAAGAAATTGATCAAGTTTTAGCAATTTTGCCAAGCGTCGTAGAACGTGCCCGAAATGCCTTCGTAGTTAGTGAGTTAATTTAATGAAATTAATTGCAGCAATGAGCGGTGGCGTTGATTCTGCTGTGGCAGCAGCGCGCGCGGTAGAAGCGGGCCATGAGGTTATCGGCGTCCACTTGGCTCTTTCTAGTAACCCACAAAAATATCGTTCTGGTGCTCGGGGCTGTTGCACAATTGAAGATTCTCATGATGCCAGAAGAGCTGCAGATGTAATTGGAATCCCATTTTATATCTGGGATATGGCTGAAGAATTTCATGAGAACGTTGTCGAAAATTTTCTCTCTGAATACGCCGGTGGCCGTACGCCTAATCCCTGCCTTCGTTGCAACGAGAAAATAAAATTTGCTGCGGTATTGGATCGAGCAATGGGACTTGGTTATGACGGGGTAGTCACTGGACATTATGCCCAGATGTTTGAAACTGAACTGGGAAGAACCATGCACCGCGCCGTTGATCCCGCTAAAGATCAGTCCTATGTCCTTGCGGTTTTGAATACCGAACAACTAGCCGGTGCACATTTTCCCTTGGGCGACACCGTGAAAGATGAAGTACGAATTGAAGCAAAACGACGTGGTCTTTATGTTGCCAATAAACCTGATAGCCACGATATTTGTTTTGTCCCGTCCGGTGATAACGCTGGCTGGCTTCGTGAGCGCTTGGGGAGTGATGTCGGACCAATCCTTGATCAAGATGGAAATAAACTGGGCGAACATAAGGGTGCCTACACATACACAGTTGGGCAGCGTCGCGGACTTGGAATTAGCGTTCCGACCGCAGGTGGGGAAGCTAGATATGTATTAAAGATCGAACCGAAGAGCAATACCGTTGTAGTTGGAAATCATGAGTCATTGGCCGTCATAAAAATTGTTGGCGACAGGCCTATCTGGTGCGGTCCGGCACCGGTTTCAGGGAGCAAATACCCTGGATTGGCCCAAATTAGAGCGCATGGTTCACCACTTGCTTGCACTTATTCCCATGATGGCGTCGAAATAAGTGTGGAGTTAGATGAACCACTTTATGGTTTAGCCACGGGTCAAGGTCTGGTTATTTACGATGGCAATCGGGTTGTCGGCTCGGCCACTGTCTCCCATACCGAATAGATTTTCTCCCGTGAGTCAAGAAATCCGCCATCGCATTGTTGACCTCTGCGAACAGATTCGTGACCATCAATTTAAATATTATGTGCAGGATAAGTCAGCGATAACCGATAGCGAATTTGATGCTCTACTTCTTGAGTTAAAAAATCTAGAAATCCAACACCCAGAATTTAAGTTACCCGATTCACCAAGTGATTTAGTTGGCGGCGGATTCGCAACACATTTTCAACAGGCCGATCACATTGAAAAAATGATGAGTCTAGATAATGTATTTGATGAGGATGAACTTTCTACTTGGTTTGGTCGAATCGCCAAAACAAGCGGGCAGAACAGCTGGTTATGCGAGGTTAAAGTAGATGGTTTGGCGATAAATTTACTATACGAAGCTGGCAAGCTCACTAGGGCCCTCACTAGAGGCAATGGCGTGACCGGCGAAGATGTAACTTTGAATATTCGCACGATTTCTGCAATTCCACATGAACTGAAAGGTAAGAATATTCCAGACCTTCTGGAGGTACGGGGCGAAGTATTTTTTCCAATCACAGCTTTTGATGAATTCAATGACCAGCAAGTCGAACTTGGAAAAGAACGTTTTGCAAATCCGCGAAATGCAGCAGCCGGTTCGCTTCGCCAGAAAGATCCGCGCATAACCGCAAGTCGCCCGCTCTCGATGGTTGTCCATGGAATCGGAGCGGCAAGTGGCGTTGAGTTTGGCTCACAAAGTGGCGCTTATGAATTATTGAAAGGCTTTGGTCTGCCGACAAGCACCCGATATAAAGTGGTTAAGAGCGCTAGCGAAGTAGCCGAGTTCATCGGTTTTTATGCAGAACATAGACACGCTGTCGAGCATGAAATTGACGGAATAGTAATTAAAGTTAATGAAATTCCAATTCAAAATGAGTTGGGTTTCACAGCGCGCGCCCCTAAGTGGGCAATTGCATACAAATATCCGCCCGAGGAGGTCACAACTAAACTTTTGGATATAAAAGTTAGCGTTGGGCGTACGGGTCGCGTTACACCATTTGCCTTTATGGAACCAGTGAAAGTCGCGGGATCGACTGTGGCTAATGCAACTCTACATAATGCGGGCGAAGTTATCCGTAAAGGGATTTTAATCGGCGATACCGTACTGATTCGAAAAGCCGGAGATGTGATTCCGGAAGTCTTGGGTCCGGTCATTGCAAAGCGAGATGGCAGCGAGCGGGCTTTCACAATGCCAAGCAACTGCCCTGATTGTGGAGGTGAGCTTCGCGCGATCTCTGAAGGCGACATCGATATCCGGTGTCCAAATACCCAGAGCTGTCCGGCCCAACTACGCGAGCGAATCTTTTATATCGGATCCCGAGTTGCCCTGGATATAGATGTGCTCGGCTATGAAGCGGCTAGCGCGCTATTGATGGACGGACTAGTAAAAGATGAATCAGATTTATTTGCTTTAACTGAGCAGGATTTAGCAAAATCACAGTTCTTTCGCAAGAAGGATGGAACTCTAGGACTCAACGTTGAAAAATTGCTCAAGGGTCTTGCTGCAGCAAAGGTAAAACCACTCTGGCGAATTGTTGTCTCACTTTCCATTAGACATGTTGGGCCAATTGCAGCGCAAGCTCTTGCTAAGAACTTTGGCTCAATTAGCGCAATTTCACAGGCGAGTGAAGCTGAACTAGCCGAAACCGATGGAGTGGGCGAGATAATTGCCCGATCAGTTATCGAGTGGTTCAGTATCGAGTGGCACCAAGAAATCATTTCCAAATGGGAGGCTGCCGGGGTGCAGTTGACTCAGGTAGCGAAGAAATCTTCAGAGCCGCAAACACTTGCGGGACTTACATTGGTTGTTACGGGGTCGCTGGAAGATTTCACACGTGATGGAGTGGCAGAGATAATTGCGTTACATGGCGGGAAGAGCTCATCTGCGGTTTCCAAGAAGACCCACTTTGTTATTGCGGGCCAAGCTGCGGGATCTAAGTTGGCGAAAGCGCAAGAACTTGGCGTTCGTGTACTAGATGAGCGAGAATTCAAAATTCTTCTTGCAAAAGGGGCTTCAGCTTTGGGGTAAAGTTCTGTCATGATTTTGTATTCCGAGAATGTCCGCGAACTCTCAGCCCCACCAATATTTTTTGGCCTCTTTGCTTTTGGAGTTTTATCGCTTCTGCTTTTCTTGACGCTTCGTCTAGACCGGGATTAATCCCATCTCGAAAGTAGGAATTCTTGGTGGAACTTTTGATCCACTACATCTGGGCCACCTTCACATAATTGAAGCTCTCGCTCAGCGATTCGATCAAATCATGTTGATTCCAGCTGGCGATCCCTATTTGCGAATCAGTAAGCCGGTTGCAACTCCAGGTGAGCGTCTAGAAATGTGCAGTAAAGCGCTACAAGATTTGTCGGAAGAATTACAAGAAAAAGTTATGGTCTTGGATATCGAAACCTCGCGTAAAGGCGCAACATATACCTTCGATACTTTGCAATCTCTTCGGGCTTTTTTCCCGAAAGATGAATTCACTTTGATTATTGGCAGTGATGCCGCAGCAAGTTTCCCAAAGTGGAAGCGAGCCGAGGATGTAAAGAAGCAGGCTGAGATACTAGTAATTCGCCGGCCAGGAGAGAAGAAGTCAGAGTTCAAAGAAATAGAAATTGCTGCGCTAGATATTAGTGCATCTCAAATCCGTGAAGATTTTGCAAAGGGAAAAACTCCAGACACAATATCTCCTTCAGTGCTTAACTACATAAAAGATAGAGGCCTATATGGCAGCAGATAAGAGCGTTATAAATCTGGCACAGGTTGCCGCCGAAGCAGTAGCAGAAAAACTTGGCGTTGATATTGTGGCAATCGATATGACCGAACAGATGGTCTTATCCGAGGTATTTCTGATCGCCACTGGCTCGAATGATATTCAGGTGGCTGCCATTGCTGATGGCGTATTTAAAGCCCTGGCTGAGATTGGCGAAAAACCAATTCGTCGCGAAGGTAAAGGGCAATGGGTTCTGCTTGATTACTCAGATCTTGTCGTTCATATTCAAAGCCAGGAGCTACGAAATTACTACATGCTCGATCAACTTTGGAATGACTGTCCTAGAATCCCACTTGAAATTTCGGAATCGCGATAGGTTTAAGCCATGAGTGAAAATGCGAAACTACGAATAGTTCTCTGGCGCCACGGCCAGACCGATTGGAATGTAGAAAATCGCTACCAAGGGCATTCTGATATCCCCCTAAACCAAGTTGGTATTTATCAGGCTAATCACGCCGCAAAAATTCTAGCGGGCATGAACCCAAGCAGAATTATTGCTAGTGATTTGATTCGAACCCAACAGACGGCAAAAGCTCTAGTTGATTTGGTTGGCGTGAAATTAGAGATTGATCCTGACCTTCGCGAAACCAATGGTGGAAATTGGGAAGGCAAGACTGGATTAGTAAATCGCGAGGAAGATGGCGAGCGCTTTAAGCAGTGGATGTTTGGTGAAGATGTAAAAGCGGGTGAGATTGGGGAATCTCGCAGTGAAGTGGCGAGGCGTTCGAGAGCTGCAGTAGAGCGCGCTCTTGTTGCAACAACAGGAACGATAATTTTTGTAACCCACGGTGGAACGGCTCGCTCTCTGCTTGGCTCAATGTTGGATTTACCATTTGAAAAATGGGCGACTCTGGGCGGACTTTCTAATGCATCCTGGTCAGTTCTGGCACCTAATACTTATACAAAAACAGGTTGGTCCTTGATCGAACATAATGCGGGCTCGATTCCAGAGCCGGTATTTGGCAATGAGAGCATTTAGGAGCTAGTTGGTTCGGGTGAGATTGGGCTGAGATTTTAAGATAAAGTCGGCTTCTCAAGTTAGGAAAAAGTTTTACAAATTGGGGCTGTGGCGCAGCTGGTAGCGCACCTGCATGGCATGCAGGGGGTCAGGGGTTCAAATCCCCTCAGCTCCACTCGAATAATTAGCTAGATACTGTAAATCGCAAGGGTTATGGCATGGGAGAATTCACCTTATGCATGAGGCCTATGACATTGAATATGTCCAAGAAAAATGGTTGCCGATCTGGGATCAATTGCAGCCTTTCAAATCAGGGCATGTCGATGACAAGCGGCCAAAAAAATATGTTCTAGATATGTTTCCTTATCCTTCTGGGGATTTACACATGGGCCACGCCGAGGCCTATGCACTTGGCGATGTAATTGCACGTTATTGGATTCAAAAAGGTTTCAACGTTATGCACCCGATTGGCTGGGATGCTTTTGGGCTACCTGCTGAAAATGCCGCGATTAAACGCAACGAAGATCCTCGGGCATGGACTTATGAAAATATCGCAGTTCAAAAGGCTTCCATGCGCCGCTTTGCCTGCTCATTTGACTGGGATCGAGTACTACATACCTGCGATCCAGAATATTATAAATGGAACCAATGGCTCTTCCTTGAATTGTATAAAAAAGGTTTGGCATATCGAAAAGATTCCGCAGTAAATTGGTGCCCAAGCTGTCAGACAGTTTTGGCTAACGAGCAAGTTGTTGCAGGACTTTGTGAGCGCTGTGACTCCTCGGTTACCAAGAAGAAGTTAAATCAATGGTATTTAAAGATTACCGATTACGCCGATCGCTTGCTCGATGACATGGAACAACTTGAAGGTCAATGGCCAGAAAAAGTTCTGATGATGCAGCGCAATTGGATTGGTAAATCCATTGGAGCCGAAGTTAAATTTGTAATCGAAAGTCGCACTGAACCAGTGACAATTTATACAACTCGTCCAGACACTCTCTATGGTGCGACATTTATGGTGGTGGCGGCAGATTCACCGCTAGCTAGCGAACTTGTTGCTGGCTCGAAGATTGAATCAGAATTTGTGAAGTACTTGGATGGTGTAAAAGCAGCAACGGACATTGATCGTTTGGCTACCGATAGACCAAAGAGCGGAATTTTTCTGGAGCGATATGCCATTAATCCAGTCAATGGTGCAAAACTTCCAATCTGGGCTAGTGATTATGTTTTGGCTGACTATGGAACCGGCGCGATTATGGCGGTACCGGCGCATGATCAAAGAGATTTAGATTTTGCCCGAGCCATGAAACTTCCCGTACAAGTTGTCGTTTCAAGCGACGAGGGCGATCCAAGTGAAACCGGAGTTGCAACAACCGGTGATGGGGTTTTAGTAAATTCGGGTTCCTTAAATGGTCTAGCCAAAGTGGATGCGATCACCAAAATAATTGAGGAGCTTGCGGAAAAGGACCTCGGTAAGGCGGCAAAAAATTATCGCCTTCGCGATTGGCTAATTTCCCGGCAGCGGTTCTGGGGAACTCCGATTCCTATCGTGCATTGCGAGAAGTGTGGCGAAGTTCCAGTTCCTGCCGAACAACTTCCAGTTGAACTTCCATCAGCAACCGGCCTTGATCTAAAGCCAAAAGGAACATCACCACTTGGTGCAGCATCTGATTGGGTTAATGTTGCATGCCCTAAATGTGGTGAAGCGGCAAAGCGAGATGCCGACACTATGGATACTTTCTTTGACTCATCTTGGTATTTCTTGCGTTACACAAGTACCGATCGCCACGATGTAGCGTTTGATAAACAAGCAGTCGAAACTTGGTTGCCGGTGGATCAATATGTCGGCGGAGTTACTCACGCGATTTTGCACCTTCTATACTCCCGTTTTTTCACCAAAGTCCTGCATGATCTTGGGCATCTAAATTTTGTTGAACCATTTACTCGGTTACTCAATCAAGGAATGGTATTAATGGATGGATCTGCGATGTCAAAATCTCGCGGAAACTTAGTTCGTCTATCGGATGAGTTGGCCAAGCATGGCGTGGATGCAATTCGAATTGCTCTCGTCTTTGCTGGACCGCCAGAAGATGATGTGGATTGGGCCGATGTTTCAGCTGCCGGTTCCGCCAAGTTCCTCAATAGAGCATGGCGAATTTCCGGAGATGTAAAAAGTAGTCCTGGGATAGATTTCAACTCTGGCAACCTGGCTTTACGTAAACTAACCCATAAAGCGCTTCATGATATTGCCTTCGCTGTTGAGTCCTTTAGATTTAATGTTGCAGTAGCTCGAGTAATGGAATTGGTCAATGCAACGCGCAAGGCTATTGATTCTGGATGCGGTCCTAATGATCCTGCGGTCCGAGAAGCTGCTGAAGCCATCGCAATCTCGCTCTCACTAGTTGCACCCTTTACTTCAGAAGAGATGTGGGAGATTTTGGGACACAAGCCTGGAGTAGCGCTAGCTGGTTGGCCAGAAGTTGATCCGGTGCTCTTGGAGGCAGATGCTGTCACAGCCATATTGCAGGTTAATGGCAAGATAAAGGATCGAATTGAAGTTTCACCAAATATTTCAGATGCCGAACTAGAAAAATTAGCAATGGTTAATCCGGAGATATCAGCGGCACTTGTTGGGCAGAGAATCAAGAAGATAATTACTAGGGCGCCAAAATTAGTTAACATCGTTCTATAATTCACACCCTCAATAACCTTTTCATTCACAGCTGTGAAGGCTGGTTAGGTTTCGCCCCATGTTTGATGAAATTCGCGAGGTTATCGCAGATAAGTATTTAAATTTTGGTTTTACCACCGAACAGCGCAACGCTGTTCTAATTCTTTGCGCAGGGTTTCTCGCCGTAGGTGGAATCTTCTTCGTCTTGGCTCAGGGCTCTGGTGATGGACAAACACTTACTTCCTCAGAAATCTCAGCCCCACTGGTTCCGACTATTCCTGCAATCCCGGAGATAGTTGAGCTGCTAGTAGTTGATGTTTCTGGGCGCGTTAAGAATCCCGGGGTCTATTCGCTGGATAAGGGAGCGCGGGCCATTGACGCGATAAATCTCGCTGGGGGCGCGCAATCTGGCGTTGATTTAACAGATATAAATTTAGCGCATCTTTTATTTGACGGCGAACAAATAATTGTTGGAACGCCAAAAGTTAGCTACTCAAGTAGTTCGAAAGCAAAAGTAGCGATCAAAGTTCCCACGGTCTCCTCGCCACTCAGTCTCAATTCCGCCACCTTGGCAGAACTTGATACCTTGCCAGGCATTGGTCCGGTCATGGCTAATCGAATACTTGCTTACCGCAAGAGCAATGGCCCATTTATAACGGTAGATGATCTCAAAAAAATAAGCGGAATTGGTGATGCCACATTCTCCGAAATTTCCAAGTTGGTCCGAATCTAAGAACAGTTGACACCAAGTTACTGGCACTTGGCTTGGCAATTTGGCTAGGCGCAGCTATCGCCGGGCTACTGACGGCTCCTTGGTCATATCTAACGATCCTTTTTGCAGTTGGATTAACTCGGATAAAGAAATCCCTCTCTCTGATCTTAATTGGAGCGCTATTAACCGGCGCTGGTGGCAGTGCGATACGTCAAATTGCGCTTACCCATAATTATCTGGCGGGCGCGCTGAAAAATTATCCGACAGTTGAGATAGTAGGAACTTTAAGAACCGATCCAGTGTGGACGAAACCAAAAGTCATCGGCTCAACATTTCGAAATAAGTCCATGACGGCGCTGGCCTCAATTTCTAGTATTTCCATCGATGGAACTAAAAAGTATCTCAGGCTCCCGGTGCGAATCACTTCACCAAAATTTGTAGATCTAATTCCTGGCCAGAAATTTACTGCGACGGGTACCGCTTTTCCTACGGCAGAACGTCGGGTGGCAGCACTGATCGCAGTTCAGGGCTCCTTTAATACGATCGGTGAGGCAAATATTTTGCAGCGGATATCGGCAAGAATCAGAGATGCTTTTCGCGCCTCTGCGCAATCAATAGGTGGGGCCAGTGGAGCGTTAATCCCGGGGCTAGTTATCGGTGATACCTCACTTGAGGAATTTACTTTCATCACTGATATGCGAAGAGCTGGGCTCTCACATTTAACAGCTGTAAGTGGTGCGAACTTCGCCATCATCGCAGCATTCTTATTGTGGTTATCGCAATGGATGTTTAGACGACTGCGGACGCGGTTAATTCTTACCAGCGCAGTATTAGTCGGCTTTATTTTTCTTGTGCGGCCATCGCCATCGGTGTTGCGGGCTAGCGTTATGAGCGCAGTTATATTGATTGCTCGCTCTAGGGGGGTGAAGGCGGATTCCATTCCATCTCTGGGTCTAGCCATATCACTACTAGTCTTGATTGACCCATTTCAAGGAATTGACCCGGGCTTTGCGCTTTCGGTTGCCGCAACTGCCGGAATCTTGCTGCTGGCGCCACTTATTCAAAGTTATCTTTCGAGCCGCTTTGGTCATGAAAAATTAGCGGAAGTTTTATCAATTCCACTATCTGCGACGGTCATGTGCACCCCAGTTATTCTTGCGATCTCGGGCTTGTTCTCGCTGGTCTCGATCCCAGCCAATGTCCTTGCAGAGCCTGTCGTAGCACCAATAACAATTATCGGATTTATCGCCGCGATATTTTCGCCAATTTTTCCCGAGATATCTCATCTGCTACTTATGCTGATAAAGCCTTTGGGTCAGATAATTGTTTGGATCTCCGATTTTGCATCAAGTATTCCTGTACTCATTCTTCCCAAAAGCTTTATAGGAGCTGGTATCGCCATATTGGTTATTTCCCTAATTCGATTTCGCAAGTGGTGGCTGATCGTGGCTTGCACCTCCTTGGTCTTCGTAATCTTGATCATTCCCGGGCGTTGGCCAGGTTCTTCTTGGGAAGTTGCTAACTGCAATGTCGGACAGGGAGATGGGATGGTGATAAATCTAGGAAATCGTGAGGCCATAGTTATCGATACGGGGCCTGATTCAGATTTAATCGATAAATGTTTGCGTGATTTAGGAGTAAATAGAATTGCATTACTTGTTCTCTCTCATTTTCACGCCGATCATACGCATGGTTTGGGGGGAGTCTTGGCAGGACGAGTGGTTAGGAGTATCTGGGTAACAAATTACGGTGAAGCTAAAAGTGAACGAGATGCTGCATTTCTGCTATTTGGTCAGATTCCGCACTACGAAGTTACTGTGGGCGAGAGGCTCAATTTCCAAAGCGCGAAGGGACTGGTAGCGATAAGAGTTTTGTGGCCCACAAAAGGTGCTCAAAAATTTGCTGCGATGCCAGGTGATGGTTCAAGTATCAATAATTCGAGCATTGCCTTGGAGATCAGCGTCGGTAGTTTGCGAATTTTCAGCGCTGGGGATTTAGAACCGCCCGGACAGGAGGCGATGATGGCACAATCTAAAATCGAAGCAGTGGATATCTATAAAGTTTCGCATCACGGGTCTTCATATCAATATTTGCCATTAATAGCTGCGCTCAAGCCCAAAGTCGCTGTAATTAGCGTTGGAATTGGAAATAGCTATGGCCATCCAGCGAGCTCGACAATATCTGCACTTGAATCAGTAGGCGCAAAAGTCATGCGCACCGATTTAGATGGGGCTGTTGCTATCGACGATACGCTTGACTCACTTAAGATTAGAACCAAACAGAATGATTGGTGGAATATAAGGTGGGGATAACCCTGTTGCAGGGCGGCGAGCCGCTTCTTGCTGATCGTGCAATCTCAAAAATAATTTCGAATTTCCAAGGCGCGACTGTTACCCAACTTATTGCAAGTGAACTGGAGCTTGGCGGCATAACTGATGCTCTTGCACTCTCCCTTTTTGGTGATACTCGCATTGTTGTAATCAAGGAGATTCAGGATTTGGCAGCCGAACTAGGTGAGGAAATTACTACATATTTAGCTTCAGAAGATGAGGGCGTTGAATTAGTTCTCTGGCATAAGGGTGGTGTAAAAGGAAGAGCACTTGTTGAGAAAATTAAGAAGGTAAAGCCGACCCTTATTGCCTGTGATGTCATAAAAAAAGATGGCGAGAAAGCAGATTTTATTCGAGCCGAATTTAAGCGACTGGGCCGCTCGATATCGACTGAGGCGGTGCAAGCGCTTATTGATGCCCTTGGCAGTGATATTCGAGAATTAGGTGGTGCCTGTTCGCAACTTGCGGCAGATGTGCTTGCCGGGAAATTAATTGATGAGACAGATGTTGTAAAATTTCAAAATGGGCGAATAGAAACAACTGGTTTTAACGTTGCAGATGCCGCTCTTGATGGAAAGCGCGAGATTGCACTGATTGCACTTCGAAATGCTTTGGCAACTGGAACCGATCCAGTTTTGATCACCAGTGCGCTTGCTGGATCACTTCGCAATTTAGCAAAAGTTTCAGGAGCCTCGCGAGGCATGAAGTCTTTCGACTTGGCTGGCCCCCTAGGGCTTGCACCTTGGCAGATTGACAAAGCTAGGCGCCAACTCTCCAAGTGGACGCCTGCGAGCTTGGCAGGAGCTGTTGTCGCTGTGGCACAAGCAGATGCCGACATAAAGGGCGCTGCAGCCGACCCAATTCACTCGTTAGAGCGTGCGATTATCGCCATCACATCCCGGGTTTGAGCTCTAGCCACTGATGCTGGTAATCTGCGCGTCGCACCTGGCAGAAGCCAAGGCTCAGATTTCAACAAGTGAGAAGGTAGTTCGAAGTGGCAAATATTAAGTCGCAGATCAAGAGAATTCGCACAAACGAAAAGGCACAACTACGCAACAAGTCCTCTCGTTCAGTGATCAAGACGGCGATTCGTCGTTTTCGCGAAGCTATTGCTGCTGGTGATTCCAAGGTAATTGCTGAAGAACTACGTTTAGCTTCAAAGACTCTTGATACCGCAGTAAGCAGCGGGGTTATACATGCAAATGCAGCTGCTAACAGAAAGTCAGCAATGGCTAAGCAAGCAAACAAAGCTGGCACGCGTTAATTTTTGTTTTGCCCAAAGAAAATTTCAAAGGGATATCGGCTATTAATTTCGGGAGATAAATGCCTGCCATTAAGTTAGCCAATGCACCACAACCAGCTTCTACCAACCCAGCACAGATTCGAAATTTCGGAATCATCGCGCATATCGATCACGGTAAATCAACTCTTGCCGATCGGATGCTCGGAATAACTGAGGTTGTTGAGCAACGCAATATGCGCGCCCAATATTTAGATCGCATGGATATTGAACGCGAACGTGGCATCACAATCAAAAGCCAAGCAGTTCGACTGCCATGGCGTTCTGGGATTGATGGCCAGGAATATATTCTCAATATGATTGACACCCCGGGTCACGTTGATTTTACCTACGAGGTTTCAAGATCGCTGGCAGCATGCGAGGGTGCAGTACTCCTCGTTGATTGCGCGCAAGGCATTGAGGCTCAAACTTTAGCTAACTTGTATTTGGCAATGGAAAATAACTTAACAATTATCCCGGTACTAAATAAAATTGATTTGCCTGCTGCCCAGCCGGAGAAGTTCGCTGAAGAGCTGGCTAAATTAATCGGTTGCCAACCAGAAGATTGTTTGCGAGTCTCTGGTAAGACTGGTGAAGGCGTGAGTGAGCTATTAGATCAAATCGTTAAACAAATTCCGCCGCCAGTTGGTGATGCGAATGCGCCAGCTCGGGCACTTATTTTTGACTCGGTCTATGACACCTATCGTGGTGTAGTTACCTATGTTCGAGTCATTGATGGACATTTAACCACCCGTGACCAGATTCAAATGTTTTCTACCGGAGTTCGCCATGAGATGCTTGAAGTCGGCGTTATTTCCCCCGAGCCGGTTGCCAGCAAGGGTTTAGGCGTCGGCGAAGTTGGTTATGTAATTACTGGCGTTAAAGATGTTCGCCAATCAAGAGTTGGTGACACGATTACCACTTATCACAACCCCACCAAAGTTGCCCTTGCCGGATACAAAGATCCGAAACCAATGGTCTTCTCTGGCTTGTTTCCTTTAGATGGCGCCGATTATCCATTGCTCCGTGAAGCTCTAGATAAATTGCAATTAAATGATGCGGCCCTGGTATATGAACCAGAAACTTCTGCGGCCCTGGGGTTTGGCTTTCGTTGCGGATTCCTTGGACTTTTGCATATGGAAATTGTTCGTGAACGACTTGAACGAGAAGCTGGGCTTTCGCTAATCTCAACGGCGCCAAGTGTGGTGTATCGAGTAGTCCGCGGGGATGGCAAAGAACTTATCGTTACCAATCCTTCGGAATTTCCTGGTGACAAAATTGAAGCAGTATTCGAGCCGATAGTCAGGGCAACAGTTCTCGCCCCTGCTGAATTCATTGGTTCAATAATGGAACTTTGTCAGGAGCGGCGCGGAAACTTACTGGGCATGGAGTACCTCTCGGAGGATCGCGTTGAAATTCGCTATACGCTTCCACTTGCCGAAATTGTCTTTGATTTTTTTGACCAACTTAAATCTAAAACCAAGGGATATGCATCGTTAGATTATGAGCCAATTGGTGAAGAAGAAGGCGACCTAGTAAAGGTCGATATTTTATTGCAGAGCGAGGGAGTCGATGCCTTTAGCGCGATAGTGCACAGAGATAAGGCATACGCTTACGGCGTAATGATGACATCCAAGCTTCGAGAATTGATTCCCAGACAACAGTTCGAAGTTCCGATTCAGGCGGCAATCGGCTCCCGAATTATTGCCCGCGAGAGTATTCGCGCAATTCGCAAGGACGTTCTTGCAAAATGCTATGGTGGCGATATTTCGCGAAAGCGCAAACTTCTGGAAAAGCAAAAGGAAGGCAAGAAGCGCATGAAGATGGTTGGTCGTGTCGAAGTTCCGCAAGAGGCATTTATTGCCGCGCTTACAACTGATGCTGATATCGATAAGGCAAAGGCTAAGGCCAAGGGTTAAATTCCCATGACTCGGCCACTCTCGTTCTATATTCATATCCCATATTGCCTAAAGCGATGCGGTTACTGTGATTTCAATACCTATACGCCCGGTGAACTAAAGGCTGGCAGTGACATCGCGCAGGTTTCTAACGGTTACATAGATCTGCTGATCGCAGAGAGCAAAGTTGCCCGTTCTGAAATAGATTCGAACTCACCTATTCCAACGATATTTTTTGGTGGTGGAACTCCGACTTTGATGGAGCCGGCTGATTTGGGACGAGTTCTTAATTCGCTAGAGTCTGATTTTGGATTTGCCGAAGATATTGAAATTACGATTGAGGCCAACCCCGATACTGTTTCCAAAGCGAAATTGGCTGCGCTTGTAGCCGCCGGAATAAATAGAGTTTCTTTTGGAATGCAATCGGCTGCTCCCCATGTTTTGGCGGTTCTGGACAGGACTCACAGCCCAGAAAATGTCACTAAGGCCACAAATTGGGCGCATGAAGTGGGGTTTGAGCAAATTAGCGTTGACTTAATTTATGGAACGCCATCCGAATCAATTTCAGACTGGGAACAAACAATTGATTCTGCATTGGAACTGCCGATCAATCATATTTCGGCATATGCATTGATAGTCGAATCTGGAACCAAACTTGCCGCTCAAGTTAAGCGCGGGGAGATCCTAATTCCGGATGATGATCAAACGGCTGATAAGTATTTACTCGCTGATGAAAAATTTTCGAAGACTGGACTAAATTGGTACGAACTTTCAAATTGGGCCAAGGGGGGCGGGGAGTGCAGGCACAACATTGCATATTGGAAGGGTGAAAATTGGTGGGGGCTTGGCCCCGGAGCTCATTCTCACATCGATGGAAAAAGATTTTGGAATGTTAAACATCCAAACGCCTATCGGGAGCGGATTGCTGGAAATATTTCTCCGATAATGGAGAGTGAAATACTCACCGATATGCAGAAAGAGAGCGAGAGAGTGATGCTTGAAATTCGCTTAAAATATGGGATCTCAAAGAGTTCGCTCTCTGCCGAAAGTATTTCGAATCTGACCAGTTATGTGGCAGGAGGCCAGATCTCGCAAGATTTATGGAGCGCAGGAAGAGTGGCTCTGACCCTTTCTGGGCGCTTAATGGCCGATCGAATCGTGCGCGAAATATTGTTGTAGTAGCGTTTAGCCATGCAATTAACTCACAACATCCTTCTCGGGTTATTGGCCGTTCTATTCTTGGTATCTGGCGCTATGAAGCTGAGTGGAAATCCCAAGGGGCTTACCGGGGTGCGCGAGATAAGCCTTGGTAATCGCAGCGCTCGTTTTTTGGGGCTAATTGAGGCAGTTTCGGCAATCGGCCTAATTTATGCCATTAGATATCCCGAAGAGTTAACCGGCTGGTTAGCGATCCTCATCCTCTGGATCGAAATGGGCTCCTTAGTTTATGCTCATTCTCGAGCTAATAAAATGAGAAGTTCGGCCCCTGTGCTTGTTCTACTAATTCTACTTTCCATTGTGCTTGTAATTGCGTAACTAGGAACCAATATGCAGAGCCGTCAATTAGAAATTCTCCGCGCCATTGTTGATGAATATGTCGCAACCGAAGAGCCAGTTGGTTCTAAAGTAATTGCCGAGCGACATGGCCTTGGCGTTTCACCCGCCACAATTCGCAACGATATGGCGCTACTTGAGGAGGCAGGATTAATTACCCAGCCACATACCAGCGCTGGACGAATTCCAACAAATACGGGCTATCGATTATTCGTTGATAAGTTGGCCGAAATAAAGCCAATGTCAGCTGCGGAAAGACGAGCTGTAGAGAACTTCATGGCGGGCGCAGATGATCTGGATGAAGTATTAATTCGAACCGTAAAATTATTATCACAAATTACTAAGCAGGTAGCTGTAATCCAATACCCCTCAGAGGATAAAGTGGTTCTGGCTGGAACAGCGAATTTGGCACGATCAACCCAAGAAGTTTCGATTGCAATACACCCAATTTTAGAAGCGCTAGAGGAGCAAGTAGTATTGCTTCACTTACTTTCTGATGCCGGCACTTCGCTGCAAGTTAAGATCGGTGATGAACAGGATGAGAGCGCGCTTCGCACGACAAGTTTGGTCTCGATGAGTTATGGTGCAAGCGGTCAAAGTCATGGCGCACTTGGCATACTGGGGCCCACTCGAATGAATTACGCGAGTTCAATGACTGCGGTAAATACAGTAGCTAGGTACATCGGAAAGTTTTTGGGGGAAAAAGAATAGATGGCTGATTATTATGGAATTCTTGGTGTCGATCGAGATACATCTTTTGATGAGATTAAAAAGGTTTATCGAAAACTCGCCAGGGAATTTCATCCTGATGTAAATCCTGACCCAAAAGCCTCTGACAAGTTCAAAGAGATTACTACTGCTTATGAAATTTTGAGCGATCCAGAGAAACGCCAGCGATATGACCTGGGTGGCGATCCGTTTTCACAATTTAGTGGCGGGCAGAATTTTGGCTTTGGTGACATTATGGATGCATTTTTCGGGGGCGGGGGTGGCAATCGCGGACCTCGAGCGCGAATGCGTGCCGGGCAAGATGCACTGATAAGAGTCGAATTAGATCTTGCTGAGGCTTGTTTTGGAGCCGAACGTGAACTTAATTTGGAGACAGCCGTTGCTTGCGAAAAATGTTCCGGTTCGGGCTGCGCCCCGGGTACAAAGCCAAATGTTTGTGCCATTTGTAAAGGCCGTGGCGAAACCCAGCAAGTGACTCGTTCAATCATTGGTCAAGTTATGACGAGCAGGCCATGCGCGGCCTGCCAAGGTTATGGTTCTGTTATCTCCGATGCGTGCAATGAATGTGCTGGCGATGGTCGGGTTCGTTCACGAAAGTCAATTCCGATAAAAATTCCAGCTGGCGTAGAAACCGGAAATCGAATTCAGATGAGTGGCGCCGGGGAAGTGGGACCGGGCGGCGGACCAGCTGGAGATATATATGTGGAAATCGTTGAATTGCCGCATGATTTTCTAGTTCGCGACGGAAATGATCTTCATATTTCGATTGTGATCCCAATGACTTCTGCGGCGCTTGGCACGAAAGTTAGCGTTGAAACTTTAGATGGTTCTCGAGAGGTAGCGATTAAGTCTGGTTTCATAAGTGGCGAGACAATTATCTTAAAAGATCTGGGGATGAATAAGTTGCGTGGGCATGGCCGTGGCAATTTAATCGTTCATGTCGAAGTTACCACTCCAAATAAATTGAACAAGGAGCAGGAAGAGCTCTTGAAATCATTGGCGAAATCTCGCGGCGAAAGTCAGGATGATGTGGAAATTCATCACCGGGGAGGCGCACACAGTTCTGGCTTCTTTGGTCGATTTAGAGATGCGTTTAATCGATAAATGCTAACTCTGTTCTTTGTCTCGCAACTTTCTGGCGCAGAAGAAATAGAAATAACTGGAGACCAAGCCCACCACGCCATAAAGGTCCTTCGAATGAAATTAGATGAAGCAGTTCTCATCTCTGATGGCAACGGCAGTTGGGTTAAGGCCCGAGTCAGCAGAATCGAAAAGAATTCATTTCTTTCCCAGGTGCAGGAGCGGGGTATTTCACAGAGCAAATATCCAAAGCTGACCGTAATTCAAGGACTGCCTAAATCGGATCGCGTTAAAGAGGCGATCGAAATAATGGTCGAGTCTGGTGTCGACACGATAGTCGCGTGGGAAGCCGAGCGCAGTATCGCAAAATGGAATAAGGATTTGAAAAATAAATGGGAAGTAGCCGCCCTCGCCGCAGCCAAGCAATCGCGAAGATTTACTATTCCGAAAATTATTGACGGGCGCTCCTTGTCACAATTATTACAACAGCAAGGTGATAAGCACGCTTTAATTGTTATGCACGAATCGGGCGAGAAGAAACTATCAAGTGTTGTGAGCCAAGATATGTCAGAATTGACAGAAATCACTATCGTTATTGGACCGGAGGGCGGATTGAGTGAGAGCGAATTAGTGCAATTAGCAGGCGCAGGTGGCGAGATTGTTTGCCTCGGGCCGGAAGTTTTTCGGAGCGCACACGCTGGCGGTGCCGCTCTTTCGGCAATTTCTGCTTTGATTGGGAGATGGTGATTAGGAAATGAATTGTTTATTTTGCAAGATGGCTTCAGGTGAAATACCTGTTGAATTCATTTATGAGTCGGAGGCGATCTTTGCGATTAAGGATATTTCTCCGCAAGCTCCGGTCCATGCCTTAATTATTCCGAAGTCACATTTCGAAAATGGTGTAGAGGTCGCAAGGCAAGCCCCTGAGGTGCTTGCAGAAATGTTCGAAGTGGCATCGAAGATTGCTAATGAAAGTGGCTTGGATGGATTTAGATCGTTATTCAATACCGGCGCCAGTGCTGGACAGAGCGTGTTTCACGCTCATCTTCACCTCTTGGGTGGCCGGCCATTGGCTTGGCCGCCCGGTTAAAAGTAAGATTTAACCTAATGGAAAAAGCACTTATTACGGTCCCGACCGCAATTCCTATGGTCGCACTTTTAGGTCCGCATGATTCACATTTGAGAATTTTTGAAACTACCTTTTCGAATATTTCTATCACTGTGCGTGGGAATGAGATATTTGCTAAGGGTGATTTAGCTGAGATTTCTAAGTTTGAAGCGCTGATAATTGAATTACTAGTTTTAATTCGTGCTGGTCAGGATCTTAGCGATGATGCCATTTTACGTTCAGTCACGATGATAACTAGCGATCCAGTAGATCATCCGGCGGAAGTTCTATCACTAAATATTCTGAGTAATCGTGGGAAAACTATTCGACCTAAGACAGCCAATCAGAAGAGGTATGTTGAGGCGATCGATGAAAATACGATCACCTTCGGGGTAGGGCCAGCTGGTACCGGAAAAACCTATTTAGCAATGGCTAAAGCCATTCAAGCACTGCAGAGTAAACAAGTTAATAGAATTATTCTTACTCGCCCTGCAGTCGAGGCTGGAGAGCGCCTAGGTTTCCTGCCAGGAACTCTGCAAGAGAAAATTGACCCTTATCTTCGCCCACTTTTCGATGCTCTTCACGATATGATCGATCAGGAATCCATTCCTCGATTGATGCAAAGTGGAATTATTGAGATTGCTCCACTGGCATATATGCGGGGCCGAACCTTAAATGACGCCTTCATTATCTTGGATGAAGCACAAAATACTTCAGCAGAGCAGATGAAGATGTTCTTAACTCGCCTTGGATTTGGTTCAAAAATGGTAATTACGGGCGACACAACACAAGTTGATTTGCCGCATGGTTCACAGTCGGGGCTAAAAATTGTTCATGAAATTTTGGACGGTGTCGACGATATCTCCTTCATACTCCTGGAGTCTGAAGATGTGGTTCGAAATCGTTTGGTCGGTGAAATCGTGAATGCCTACGGCCGATTCGATGAAGGTAAAATTACGGCAGCGACGATTGCGCGTTCGATTCGCTCTGGAAGCGGTGATCGTTAATTCCTATGGGAATAGAGATTGCAAATAACAGCGGCATTGGCTGTGATGAGGATCAAATTGTGAGCGTCGCGCAATTTACCTTGCAAAAAATGGGAATTCATCCAGACTCTGATTTGGGAATAACCCTGGTAGATGAAGAGGAAATTACTAAATTACATATTCAGTGGATGAGTCTGCCAGGGCCAACTGATGTTCTTTCATTTCCCATGGATGAGATCAAGCCATTCTCTGCCAGTGATGGGCCGGGAATTATCGGGGACATCGTTCTGTGCCCACAATTTGCGGAAAAACAAGTTGTTAATAAATCGGTCGCCGAGGAGATAGCATTGTTAACAGTTCATGGCACTTTGCACTTATTAGGGTTCGATCATCAGGTACCAGAAGAGCGGAAAATTATGTTTGCACTGCAGGATGTAACTCTAGAAGAATGGCGATCGCAGTAAATGAAAACCCTAAAGTTTCTCCTGGATGCGGCTATTTGGCTAGTGATCGGTTTTTATATTGGCCGTACTTTTGGAAAATCTCACAATCTAGACTTCACTAAAATTATTTCAATTATGCCTAAATCGTTTGTGGAAAGCTTGCGCAGCGTTGGATTCAAACTCAGGTCAGGACATTTTTCAAATGAGGAGGAATTGCGCGACGCGGTTGATCAGGCCAGTGAACGTGGATTGGTAGAAGAGTCAGAGCGGGAAATGATTCAATCTGTTTTTGAACTCGGCGATACCTTGGTTAGAGAATTAATGGTTCCGCGAACTGACATGGTTTGGATTGAGGGAAATAAGACGCTTCGCCAAGGCCTCTCTCTCGCCCTTCGTTCTGGGTTTACTAGGATTCCTGTAATTGATGAGAATTTGGATAATGTAGTAGGAATTGCTTATGTCAAGGATCTAGCAAAGCGCACACTTGAACGACATGAGACTGAACAAACCGAGACCGTTGCTGAACATCTTCGAAAAGCGACTTTTGTTCCGGAAACCAAGACTGCGGCAGAACTATTAAAAGAGATGCAACGCGATCAAATACATATGGCTATTGTGATTGACGAATATGGCGGCACTGCAGGCTTGATAACTATCGAGGATATTTTGGAAGAGATAGTTGGTGAAATAGCTGACGAATATGATGACGATGAAGTTGAGATTGAGTGGTTATCTGATACAAAGGCTAGGGTTTCGGCGAGACTGCATATTGAAGATTTTGCTCAAGGCTTTAAGGTAGAGATTCCAGAACTCGAGCGGGAAGATGTCGACAGCATCGGGGGACTTCTTGCTAAAACTCTTGGTCGGGTACCAATTCCTGGAAGCACAATTATAATTGCGGGCGTTAAATTGACTGCAGAGCGACCGGTTGGACGTCGACACAGAATCGCAACCGTACTTGCAGAACGTGTAATTGATGAACAGGAGTTGCTCGGTGAGCAATAACCCTGAAGATTTGAAATTATTAACCCTAGCTAAGGCAACAATGGCTAGGAGTAATTCAAAATCAGCAGCAGCTCTGAGGGATAACACTGGCAGAACTTATGTAGCAATTCCAGTGAAAAGTGGAACTTTGGAAATCGATGCACTTCTTGCCGTTCTAGTCGTAGCAAAAGCCAGTCAGATTTCTGGAATTGAGGCAATTGTCATTGCGGGAGAGAGCGTCACTGCCGAAAGTTTACAGGTCATTCGAAATGAAGATCCTAATTCCAGTATTTTCTTAATAAATGAGAGCGATCACTTAATTTCGCTTTGAATTAGTACTTCAATGTAGAATCGCCACCATGCGGATAGTTAGATTTACCCCGAATCCCAGCGCTGGTATTGGCACAGATCCTCTATTTGGTCTCTTGAATGAAGCAGATCAAATTTTAGTTCTTCGAGGCGATCCAATTTATAGTGGGATTGTCCCGACGGAAACGAAAGTTGCGTTATCGGAAGTTCGATTATTGGCCCCAGTTATTCCAAGGAGCAAGGTCGTTTGTGTGGGCAAGAATTATGCAGACCACGCAGCAGAAATGGGATCTGCTGTACCTAAGGATCCAGTTATTTTCTTGAAACCAAATACCTCGGTCATCGGACCAGGTGACACCATCCAGTGGCCAAGAATGAGCGAACGCGTGGATTTTGAAGGCGAGCTTGCGATTGTAATTAGCCGGATTTGCAAAGACGTGCCGAGAGAGAAAGTTTCGGATGTAATTTTTGGTTACACAATTGCAAATGATGTAACGGCAAGGGATTTACAAAAAATCGATGGCCAATGGAATAGGGCTAAGGGCTTTGATACTTTCTGTCCACTAGGACCTTGGATCGAAACTGATTTTATTCCAGGCAGTCAGAAAATCACCACGACCCTTAATGGTGAAATCAAGCAGTCAGAGCCGCTCACTTCAATGACGTTCGGAGTTCCTGAAATTATTGAATTCATTTCTTCTGTAATGACCCTCTTGCCGGGCGATGTAATCTTGACGGGCACCCCTGCCGGGATTGGTCCAATGCCTGCCGGAGCAGAAGTAGTCGTAACGATTGAAGGAATTGGCTCTCTTCGTAATAAGGTATCGCCTCGTGCCAAGTAAACCTATGAATTCAGAGAATAAAGCGGTTCGCGTTCGATTCGCGCCATCGCCGACCGGAGATTTACATGTTGGCAATATCCGCACGGCTCTCTTTGACTGGGCATATGCTCGCCACACCGGTGGAGCTTTTATTTTTCGAATTGAAGATACAGATCGCGAACGAGTAACTGATGAATATATAAAGGCGGCACAGGACACTTTAAAGTGGCTTGGGCTAGATTGGGATGAGGGCCCGGAAGTCGGTGGTCCCTACGGTCCGTATCTACAGAGCCAACGTATGAGAATCTATGACGATTGGGCATCGAAGTTTTTAGAGCAAGGCGATGCTTATCATTGCTATTGCTCTTCAGAAGAATTAGAAGCCAGGAGAGAGGCGCAGAAAGCAGCGAATATTGCTCCAGGTTATGACGGTAAATGTAGGTCAGTAAGTGAAAGTGATTTAGCCAGATATAAGAGCGAAAATCGGCTACCAGTTCTGCGGATGCGGATGCCTGAAGGTTCGACTACATTTAAAGATCTCATCCGTGGCGATGTAACTTTCGACCATAATTTTGTCCCTGACTTCGTATTGGTCCGAGGTGATGGCTCACCGCTTTATACGTTGGCTGTCGCGGTCGATGACATCATGATGAGAATTACTCACGTATTGCGCGGCGAAGATTTACTCTCCTCTACCCCGCGCCAAATTCGGGTCTACCAAGCGATGGGCGTTGCCGAATCGGACTATCCAGCATTTGCCCATTTGCCATTCGTAATGGGGCAAGACAATGCCAAACTCTCAAAGCGAAATGGCGAAGTTTCAATCGCCTGGTATCGAGAGCGCGGATTTTTGCCGGAAGCGATCTGTAACTATTTAGCGCTACTTGGTTGGGCTCCCGGTGATGATCGGGAAAATGTAACCATGAAAGAGTTGACTGAGCTTTTCACTGTAGAACGGGTTCATTCCAGTCCAGCTCGATTTGATATGAAGAAACTTGAGGCAATAAATGGCGACAAAATTCGTGAGCTTAAAATTGATGAATTTCTAGAACGGGTCACTCCTTTTTTGATTAACGATGGAATCATTTCGGGAAGCAGTGGCGAACTGGCAATAGTAAAGATGGCCTTGCCGATAATTCAGGAACGAATCGTGAATTTAGCTGAAGTCTCCCAAATGCTTAAGTTCCTCTTCGTTGCGAAATTTGAAGTCGAAGCCGATTCATTGCCCAAGATCATGGATGAACAGTCACAAGTAGTTCTCAGAGCTTCAATCCAAGCGCTCGAGACTCTTTCTAGTTGGGACCATGGTTCAATTCACTCTGTATTACGAACGGCCCTGATAGAGGAGTTAGCGCTGAAACCTCGGATTGCATTTGGAGCGGTTCGAATAGCAGTTACAGGAAGTCATATATCACCGCCACTTTTTGAATCTATGGAATTGTTGGGTAGAGATCGCTCGCTCGCGAGAATAAAGAAGGCCATTTCGTGATTGGGCGTATCTAGGAGGTAACTTTTGAGTTAAAGGGTCGGGTATCCTTACCCGACTAGAAATATTTTGGGGTATGGGGTAATTGGCAGCCCTGCTGATTCTGGTTCAGTGAGTCTAGGTTCGAGTCCTGGTACCCCAGCGCCGTAATGAAAAACTTAATAAGCAATAATCTCGGCCCCGTCGTCTAGTGGCCTAGGACTCTGGCTTCTCAAGCCAGCTACGCGGGTTCGAATCCCGTCGGGGCTACAACTACCTAGGAAATCTAAATTTAGCTTTTAGAAATTTTTTCAGCCTACTGAAGAATTCTTTCGAGATTACTTTTCCGTGCAGCCTGTCGAGCGAAGACATGTCCGCACCAATAATTGCCCGGGCCGCAGTAGCAATAGATATTTTTTCTACTGGGGTATTTGACCCAACTGGAATAGTGGCGAAATCATTTCTGTCGATATCTCCCAAAATATTGATCCCAAGAGATTTGATTTTAGCTACATTCGACAAATTGATTTCTATCACTTTCTCCAGCGCCCATTTCGGGGTCATTAATTTTTCATCGCCAGGGTCTAAGTTCTCTGAACTTGTAAGTGCACGGATATTTCCCTTTCGAATATTTAATTCGTAAGAGTCCCAATCCCGTTCAGTTGGAAAGTTTCGGTTGATTTCTAGAAGCAAGGCGGCTTCTGAGGAAGTCAGGGAACGGTTGATTTCCTTTTCCTTCGGCTCGTGAATAATTCCGGCAGGGATACCAGCCAAATTTGAAAAAGAGTCATAAAGATAATTTGGCTTGGACTCATCGACTGCGATTAAAGAAACGTTCTGAGAACCAAATGCCTCGCACCAATTAGAGATTACATCACCGTGGAGATTTCGCTTCCAGAAGGATGGAGTCAATTTAGAGGAGCCGGGAGTTTCTAGTACTGAATGGAGCCACTCTTCATAAGAGACTTTAATTCCATATTTTAAATATTGCTGATAAGAACTAGCCAGCATCATCGGTAGTGGGCGCCAAGTAAAGATTACTTGAACTTGGAAGTCGGCAAGGCGATTCTTCAAAGTGAGTAGCTGATCTTCATCTGCTTGCGATAGAAACTCGCTGCTTATTATCGAGGTCTGCTTATTTTTTCGAAGCCTGCGCTCTAATTTCTCCCACTCTGCGAAGTCGGTTTTCTTGCCGCCTCTTTTTTCCCATCCCCAGACTTTTTCGGTAACTGCCCAGGCCGCCCTGTGTTGCGCCTTGCCTGAAGTATTTGGATAGAAAAAACCCTTTTTCCGCAGCGCGGATCGAGACTCGCTTAAGGCCATTTGCAGCGCAGTTGTTCCAGTTTTGTGAAAGCCAGGGTGAATAATTAATTTCGACATTTCAGATTCCGATCTTCAGTAGAAGCCAAGAAAAGCTCGCTCACTTGGCAATCTCTAGAACAATTTCAGTATTCAATTTAACGCCATTTGTGCCATCCAAAATAATTTCTGCTTTAAGGGGCGTCTCATATTCTTGGCCAATGCCGGTCATATTTGGAAGATTTCCGGCAGCTGCCTTCTTATATAGACCCTTTGGATCGCGCTGGGCGCAAAGTTCTGGGGGAGTATTGACAAAAATTTCAATGAATTCGCCGGCACCAAATAATTCTCGAGCTTGGTCGCGATCTGCCCGGAAAGGGCTCACCAAAGCCACAATAACAATTAAGCCGGCATCGGTCATCAGTTTTGCTACTTCAGAAACTCTGCGGACATTCTCGGCACGATCTTCTCTGGCAAAACCAAGATCCTTATTTAGGCCAAGTCTTAAATTATCACCGTCCAATACATAAGTATGGCGGCCCAAGGCATAAAGTTCTTTTGCGACTTCATTAGCAATTGTAGATTTTCCTGATCCACTTAGTCCGGTGAACCAGAGTACCTTGCCAGTTTGGCCCTTTTGAGCGGCGCGTCTTTGAGCATCAATTTCATATGCCTGCTCAGTTATATTCTCAGACCGGCGAAGGGCATGGACAACCATTCCAGCGCCAACTGTATTTAGAGTTTGGCGATCGACAAGAATAAAATTTCCAGTCTCGCGAGAATCACTGTAGTTCGAGAGCGCGATTGGTGAATCAGTCGCAATCTCGATAACCCCAATTTCATTCATTTTTAAAGTTCGCGCTGAGTCGTGTTCACCAGATTCAATATTAACTTTATATTTAATCGTAGTGACAATTGCAGGAGTCGAACTCGAGCCAGAAATCAGCAGGTAAGAGCGGCTATGAATTAATTCGGACTCCCCAAGCCAGACGATATTTGCGGTAAATCTATCTGCGGGTGAAACTACATTTGAAGCAAGATGGAGGACATCGCCTCGCGCCGCATCTACTTCTGGTTCAAGAACAATATTTAAAGTTTGTTCATGTCCTGCACTTGCTAGTTCGCCATCAAATGTGACCATTTTCGCAATCGTGGCCTTTTTCTTACTAGGAAAGATTACGACTTCATCGCCAATGTTAAATTTTCCATTTACTAAAGTTCCAGCGAGTCCTCGGAAAGTGTCAATTCTCGAGATATATTGAATTCCAAAATGCGGAGTGGTCATGGAATCGATTAGTAAGTCTTGATTTTGAATGTATTCAAGGAGCGTTGGTCCCTGGTACCAATCCAGGTTGTTTCCTTTGAAAACAACGTTATCGCCAACAAGTGCGCTCACTGGAATTAGGGCATGCTCTTTTATATTTAAACGTTCAAGGGCGGACGCAATTGACTCTGAGATTTCATTAAACTTAGCCTCTGAATAGTCGAAAACATCAAGCTTGTTAATCACTATTGCAACGCGAGCAACCCCCATGAGAGAACAAATAGTTAAGTGACGAAGCGTTTGTGGGCGAATGCCACGAGCTGCATCGAGCAGTACGAGCGCAACGTCAGACCTAGAGGCGGCCACTGCCATATTTCGGGTGTATTGCTCATGACCGGGGGCATCTGCGATTATCAAACGACTGCCATTTAGTAAGGTCATTGAACGATAGGCAACGTCAATGGTTATTCCTTGTTCGCGCTCGGCTTCTAATCCATCGGTTAAGAGCGAGAAATCTATTTCTCCTGATGCGATTGTTGATCCACCACGGCGGGTATTTCTTGCACTGGCAATAGTGTCGTGAGGGACGCTATCGGTCTCAACTAGCAAGCGGCCGATAAGGGTACTTTTCCCATCATCGACGCTTCCGCAAGTTAATAAACGGATTACTGGTTTTGCCATTAGAAGTAGCCCTCGCTCTTCTTCTTCTCCATGGAATCTTCTTTATCTCCATCGATTAACCTTGTGGCGCGTTCGCTCAACTTAACTTCAGAAACTTCCCCTAGGACTTCTTGAATATTCAGTGCAGTTGATTCGACGGCAGCAGTGAGTGGATAGCAACCTAGAGTGCGGAAGCGAACCATCTTCATCTCTGGCTTTTCATTATTAAGCAGTGGGAAGCGTTCATCATCGACCATAAGCATCTGGTCACCGCGCCACACTATTGGACGCTCCTTGGCAAAATAAAGTGGGTTGATTGGGATGTCATTTGAGTTGATGTAATTCCAAACATCCAACTCGGTCCAATCTGAGATTGGGAAGACTCGCATGCTCTGTTCGGGACGAATTCTGGTGTTGTAAGTTCGCCAAAGTTCCGGACGTTGCTCCCGTGGATTCCAACGATGCCCTGCTTCGCGCACGCTAAAAATTCTTTCTTTTGCGCGACTCTTCTCCTCATCGCGACGTGAGCCACCGATCGCTGCATCAAAGCTGTATTTATCAAGGGCTTGTCGAAGACCAAGGGTCTTCATGATGCGCGTGTATTCAGAGATGCCGCTAGTAAAAGGATTTACGCCATCTTTCACACCCTCTTGGTTCGTATGAACAATTAAATCCAATCCGTACTTAGACGCAATTTCATCGCGAAAAATAATCATTTCTTGGAATTTCCAAGTGGTATCAATATGGAGGAGAGGAAAAGGTATTGGCGCTGGATAAAACGCTTTGCGAGCTAGATGCAGGAGGACTGATGAATCTTTGCCGATCGAATAAAGCATGACTGGTTTCTGGAAGGCCGCAGCGGTCTCTCGAAGAATCTCAATTGATTCATTTTCGAGAGCTTTTAAAATTTCAGGTGAGCTCTGCACAGGTGAATCTTAGTAATTCAATGAGCAATTAATGAAAAAAAGAGGCTGTGCCACTATTTTTTAGCTAAATGCTCGGTAAGCCTGGCGGCCGTAGCGACCACTGCTGCTGCATGAATTCGCCCTGGTTGGCGCCCTAAGCGTTCAACCGGGCCACTGATACTTACGGCAGCGATTACTTTATTATTCGGACCACGAACCGGGGCTGAGACCGAGGCCACACCGGCTTCGCGTTCGCCAACAGATTGAGCCCATCCTCGGCGGCGGACGGCGGCCAGAGATGCGGCAGTAAATTTAGAGTTCTTAAGGGCGCGATGTAATTTATCGGCATCCTCCCAAGCAAGAAGTATTTGGGCGCCCGATCCAGCTTGCATAGTCAGAACAGTTCCAGTTGGGACCGAATCACGTAGCCCTGACATGCGTTCTGCTGTAGAGACGCAAATTCTTTGATCTCCTTGGCGGCGATAAAGCTGTGAGCTTTCTCCTGTTGCATCTCGAAGAGCACTGAGAGCAGCTGCGGCAACGGCCAGTAAACGATCTTCACCAGCCGCTGAAGCCAGTTCCGAGGAGCGTAAGCCCAAGATAAATCGCCCGGCATAATCTCTTGAAACCATTCGGTGAAATTCCAGAGCAACGGCCAATCGATGCGCGGTCGGGCGAGCAATTGCTGTGGCGGCAACCAGATCAGATAATGAATGTGGGCCAGCTTCTAGGCAGGCAAGAATTTTTAGGGCTTTGTCTAATACGCCAACTCCGCTATTCTTCTTGTCCACGATGCAATACTGACATCTCATCATATGAAATGCAAGTATTTGGGATATAGCTTTAGGAGGCGTTATGGCAAAGACTCTGGCTGAGAAGATTTGGGCTGATCATATTGTTCGTGAACATCAGGGCGAACCCGATCTTCTATATATCGACCTGCACCTAATTCACGAGGTCACTAGCCCCCAAGCTTTTGATGGTCTGCGCGCTGCTGGTCGCAAAGTTCGACGCCCGGAGCTAACAATTGCAACCGAAGATCACAATGTGCCAACTTTGAATATTGATAAACCAATAGCAGATCCAATTTCCAAACTTCAAGTCGATACCTTGCGTAAAAATTGTGCCGATTTTGGTGTGCGTATTCATTCGCTCGGCGACGTTGAACAAGGAATTGTTCATGTTGTTGGACCACAACTTGGAATCACGCAACCTGGAATGACAATTGTTTGTGGAGATTCGCATACTTCTACTCATGGCGCATTTGGTGCGCTGGCATTTGGTATTGGAACTTCAGAAGTAGAACATGTGTTGGCAACTCAGACACTTCCACTAGTCCGGCCGAAAACTATGGCCATTAATGTTGAGGGCAAATTAAAGCCAGGTGTAACTAGCAAAGATATAATTTTGTCGATTATCGCAAAGATCGGCACAGGTGGCGGTCAAGGCTATGTACTTGAGTATCGAGGGTCAGCAATTCGTGATTTATCAATGGAATCGCGAATGACAGTGTGCAATATGTCGATTGAGGCTGGGGCTCGTGCTGGTTTAATCGCACCAGATGAAATTACCTTCGAATACCTAAAAACAAAGCCGCACGCTCCTAAGGGCGCAGATTGGCAAGCAGCTGTCTCATATTGGAAAACTTTACAATCTGATCCAGGCGCCAAATTCGATCTTGAAATTAGTATCAATGCAGATGAGTTAGAAGCATTTGTGACTTGGGGAACTAACCCAGGACAGGGTTTGCCGCTAAATGCAAAAGTGCCTAATCCAGCAGAAATTAGTGATCCAGAAGAACGTGGCGCTGCTGAACGTGCACTTACCTACATGGGGCTTGTTGCAGGCACTCCACTTAAAGAGATAAAAGTCGATACGATATTTTTGGGTTCATGCACGAATGGTCGTATCGAAGATTTGCGCTTAGCTGCAGACATTCTTAAGGACAGACATATTTCTAAAGAGGTTCGGATGTTGGTGGTTCCTGGTTCTGCCCGCGTAAAATTACAAGCAGAGAGCGAAGGCTTGGATAAGATTTTTACTGCAGCCGGTGCTGAATGGCGTACTGCTGGGTGCTCAATGTGTTTAGGCATGAATCCTGATCAACTTGCTGTTGGAGAACGAGCCGCCTCCACTTCTAATAGAAATTTCGAAGGACGACAAGGCAAGGGCGGTCGCACTCACTTGGTCAGCCCACTTGTTGCAGCAGCAACTGCAATTCGTGGAACGCTCTCATCACCAGCAGATTTGTAAGGGGATTATTATGGAAAAATATCTAAGCCACACTGGAACTGTACTTCCACTACGCAGAAGCAATGTTGATACCGATCAAATAATTCCCGCAGTTTATTTAAAGCGAGTCACCAAGAGTGGATTTGAAGATGGCCTCTTTGGCGCATGGCGCAATGATCCAGAATTTGTACTGAACAGAGCAGAATATGCCGGAGCAACTATTTTGGTGGCAGGAGCTGATTTCGGCACTGGCTCCTCGCGCGAACATGCGGTTTGGGCGCTTCAGAATTATGGCTTCAGTGTTGTTTTATCAAGTCGTTTCGCTGATATTTTCCGTGGCAATTCTCAGAAAGCTGGGCTACTAACAGTTGTTGTAGATCAATCTGAAATCGAAGCCATCTGGGCAGCGGTCGAGAAGGATCCGACAACCAAAGTGACAGTGAACTTAGAATCAAAGAGCGTAAATTATGGCGAAAAATCGATTGCTTTTGCTATCGATGACTATACAAGATGGCGATTGATGGAAGGGCTTGATGACATCGGCCTTACGCTTAAAAACATCGATTCTGTAAGTGCTTTTGAGCGATCAAGGCCAAGCTTTAAGCCTAAAACCCTCCCGATACTTTCATAATTCACTTTCAGAAGTGAAACTCTAAAGTATCTGTATAGAGTCTTTCACGCGTAAAAGATGTGTTTTTTAGCTATTTTGGCGCCATAATTAATTTGCGACACGCCACTTTATATGCCGAGAGAAATTTGCTACCACGCGTAGATTCCTAACAACGTTAGGGAATGCCTAACTTTTACGCATAAATAAGGGGATTTAAATGAACAAGGCCCAGTTCATCGCAGCATTGGCACCTCACTTCGGCGATAATAAGAAGGAAGCTGCTCGTGCAATAGATGTAGTTTTCGATACCATCGTTCGCAATATTTCTAAGGGCGAAGATGTAATGATTAACGACTTCGGTAAATTTAAAAAAGTTGACCGCAAGGCACGTCAAGGACGCAACCCATTCACTGGCGAAACAATTCAAATCAAGGCGAGCAAGAAAGTTCGCTTCTTGCCCTCAAAGGCGCTTAAGGAAGTTGTTTCAGGAGCTCGTAAATTAGCGCCTGCCCCTAAGCCGCCAGTAAAAGTTGTTGCCAAGCCAGTAGTTAAGAAGGCAGCACCAAAGAAGGCAGCTAAGAAAGTAGTTAAGAAAGCCGCTAAAAAGGCAGCACCAAAAAAAGCCGCTAAAAAGGCAGTTAAAAAAGCAGCCAAGCGCCGCTAAGTAAAAGAAATTACGCGGGGGAGCCAGAAATGGCTCCTCCTTTTTTATTGCGAATTAAGATAGTGACATGCAATTTCAACCACCTATCGGTGAGCCACTAGGCACAAACCGAAGTTTTAAATATGGCGCGGGGATTTTGATTCCGATTTTAAATCTACTTACCGAACGCGACTGGCGGGGCGCGGAAAATATTCCAAAATCTGGTCCAGTAATTGTTATCTCTAATCATATCTCCTATGTTGATGCCCTAGTTTTTGCGCATTTTTTATTTAGAAATGGTCGGGCAGTTCGGTATTTGGGGAAGGAATCGGTTTTCAAAATTCCAATCATCGGCAGGATTATTACAAGCGCGGGTCAAGTCCCCGTTGCTAGAGAATCGGCTCAAGCCTCGCACGCTTTAGATAGCGCCCTCGGGCTACTAGAAGCTGGACATTGCGTAGGTGTATATCCAGAGGGAACGCTAACGCGTGATGAGAATTTATGGCCAATGGTTGCTAAAACTGGAATCGCACGACTGGCAATATTGAGCAAGGCGCCAGTAATTCCAGTGGCACAGTGGGGAGATCAGAATTTACTGCCAAGATACTCAAAAAAATTGGTATTTTGGCGGCGAACAAAAGTTACATATTTGGCGGGGAGTGCCCTAGATTTCAGTAAGTGGTACGGGAAAGAGGAGGATCAGCAGGCTTTGATTGAGGCTACCGCCTATGCAATGGCGAAAGTCACCGACTTATTGGTACAAATTAGGGGAGAATCAGCGCCTCATGAAATATTCGATCCCCATAAATCTGATCTACCTCGAGTTGGAAATTTCACAAAAAAGAAGAAGGATTAGTTAAATGTCGAAAGTTACAGTTCTTGGTTCCGGCGCTTGGGGAACAACCCTGGCTCAGGTTCTTTCTGATGCTGGAAAGGACGTTTTAATCTGGGGACGAAATACATCCGTTGTTTCTGAGATTAATGAAAAAGCTACAAATGGAAAATATCTTCCTAATATTTTACTTCCCAAAGCCTTAAGGGCTACGACTGATATTCAGGAAGCATTTAACTTTGGCGACTCGATAGTCTTATCTATTCCAGCTCAATCCCTACGTGAAAATTTAACCGAATGGGTTTCAATTTTTCCGAGAGGCAAGCCCGTTATAAGCACACTTAAAGGGATTGAGGCAGATACCCAACTTCGGATGACCGATGTTGTTAAAGAAATTTTGGAGATACCTTCTGCGCAACTTGGCTTAATCACTGGCCCTAACTTGGCTGGAGAGCTTTCTCTTCGCCAACCTGCTGGGGCAGTTGCGGCTTCACCAAATCCTGAGATGTCAGAGTTGATGATTGAAGCTTTCACAACGCCATATTTCCGGGTCTATCCCTCAAAAGACTTAATCGGCTGCGAACTTGCAGGTGCGGCAAAGAGCGTTATCGCACTCGCTGTCGGAATGGCTATCGGCCTTGGTCTTGGCGAAAATACTCAGGCGATGATTATCACTCGCGGCTTAAGCGAAGTTGCCAAATTTGGAAATGGATATGGCGCTAATCCGCTAACTTTTCTCGGCTTGGCTGGAATGGGGGACTTGGTAGCTTCATGTGGTTCAGGTTTGTCGCGGAATAGAACTTTCGGCGAGGCGCTAGGCCGCTTAGGAGAAATGAGTAAGGCGCGAATTGAAGTAGCAAAGACTGTGGAAGGGGTGGCATCAGCTGCCGCAATTCTGGAATTGGCACATGGCGTTGGTGTGGAAGTTCCAATTATTGAAGTCGTTTCTGAGGTTGTACGTGATCGAATCACCCCAAGCGAAGCGATGGCGAGATTAATGAGCGTAAGTATGGCTGCTGAATTGTAATGAATAAAATACGAGTCGGTATCGTCTGTGGCGGAAAATCTAGCGAGCATGAAATATCCTGCATTTCAGCGGCCGGAGTGCTATCTGCGATAGACCTTGAGAAGTATGAGCCCCATTTAATTGGAATTAGTAAGAGCGGCAAATGGGCGGTGCTGCCAATTGATTACCCGCTTGCCATTGAAGGCGAGCTCTTGCCGGAAATAAGCGAAGAGTTGCCGGAAACCAATATTAATGAAATAGATGTTGATCTTCTCTTTCCTGTTCTACATGGGCCATATGGTGAGGATGGAACCTTCCAGGGGCAATGCGAGATGGCCGGTATAAAGTATGTTGGTTCGGGCGTCTTGGCTAGCGCGACTGGAATGGATAAATCTTTTGCAAAGCCAATTTTCCAGTCACACGGCCTAGAAGTTGCACCAGGAATGGTGATCCGGGAAAGTGATTGGCAAATTGATGAGGCGAGAATATTGGCGAGCGCAACACAGCTTGGCAATCCGCTCTTTGTAAAGCCTGCGCGAAGTGGTTCGAGTCGTGGTACTAGCAAAGTAAAGAATATTCGAGAGTTAAAGGCTGCAATTAATTTTGCACTTCAATTCGACACTAAAGTCCTGGTGGAAAGCGCAATTATGGGGCGAGAAATTGAGTGTGCGGTTCTTCAGATAAATGGCGTTGCCCTAGCTTCTCCGGTCGGCGAGATTAAAGTTTTGGGAGACCACGAATTTTATGACTTCGAAGCTAAATATCTCGATGCCTCGACTGAAGTAGTTGTCCCTGCACAGTTACCTTTTGGCGTACAGGAAGAGATCCAAAATTTAGCTACTCAGGCTTTCGACGCACTGGGATGCGAGGGACTGGCTCGAGTTGATTTTTTCTATACTGGTGAAAAAATAATAATTAATGAAATTAATACGATGCCTGGGTTTACCGCAGCATCTGTCTTTCCAAAGCTATGGGCGGCCGGTGGGATCGGCTACACCGAATTAATCACAAATTTAATCGAAGGTGCCCTAGCGCGTCCCTCAAAGGTAACGCGCTAAGTGAATTCTTTTTAGTATGAAGTAACTGGACAGGTAAGCGTGCGGGTGATTCCAGGAACTGCTTGGACCTTAGATAAAATTGCTCGACCTAGTTCCTCCATGCTCGGTGATTCAGCCCGCATGATTACATCGTATGGGCCAGTTACGCCCTCGGCCAAAGTAACTCCGACGATTTTCGAAACGGTTTTGGCAACACTTGATGCCTTGCCTACTTCGGTTTGAATTAGAATGTATACCTGAACTGACATTTACGACTCCTAAATATTTCTGCTCTCCACAGCGTCGTGGTTGCAGAGTTAAAGGCTACCGCCAATAGAGTTGGTTTGGGAATAATTATTTTAAGGAAGGTCGCGAAAATGGCTTCAGAGTCAGAATTAATTGCAGCCCTTTCGGAGGTCTTCGCGGTTAATGATCCCAATTTATTAATAGGAATCGGGGATGATGGCGCCGTAATCAGAGCTAGCCCGCATAATTTGGTTGCTGCAACTGACATGGCTGTTGAAGGTATCCACTTCAATCGAGAGTGGTCTACTCTGGAAGAAATTGGCGGCAAATTGGCGGCGGCAAATTTTGCGGATATTTACGCGATGGGGGGGAAGCCAAAATATTTATTAGTGAGCGCTGGCCTAACTAAGGATTTTGGTGTTTCTCAAATTAAAGAGTTGGCACAAGGAATCAAAAATGAGGCAGACCTAGTGGGCGCATCGGTGGTTGGAGGGGACTTGTCCAGAGCCGGCGAGCTGGTAATTTCTATTACAGTTTTTGGTGAAGTTCAAACTCCCATAACTCGCTCTGGCGCTAGGGCTGGCGACCTGGTGATAATTTCTGGGCTACCTGGTTGGTCTGCAGCTGGTTTACATCAGCTTATTGCTGGAGTCAAGAGTTCGAAATTTGTTTCGGCGCATAAGAAACCAGTACTTGATTATGCGATGGCTTCCAGATTCAAGGATGTAAATGCAATGTGCGACGTTAGCGATGGATTACTTTCTGAACTTGGATATATTTCACAAGCATCCAAAGTTGGAATAGAAATTGATTCAAAATTACTTGAAGGTGCACCCGGATTTGCTGAGCTTGAGAATTTCGCGCAAAAGTCTGGAATTGATATTTGGGAATGGGTTTTAACAGGCGGTGAAGATCATATTTTTCTTGCAACTACATCTACTCAAATACCAGAAGGCGCGATTCAAATCGGAAAAGTTAATGCAAAATCCGAAGTTACAGTCTCGGGCGATTTAAATATTAAAGATATTGGTTATCGCCATTTTTAAAGCTTAACGAGTAACTTTGCCGGCTTTCAAGCAAGAAGCACAAACATTCTGACGCTTAGGTGTTACGCCTACCAAAGTACGTACGCGTTGGATATTTGGATTCCAGCGACGACGTGACTTGCGCATTGAGTGGGAGACCTTGTTACCAAAGCTCGGACCCTTGCCGCAGATATCGCAGTTTGAGGACACAGTGTTACTCCCTTGAATCAATTAAATTACGAGTTTCGCAATAAGTCGCCAAGATTACCCCGTATACGCAGGGATTGGCTAATCCGCACGAGAAGATAGTCCCATGGCAAGAGTAGAAGATCGGCTGAAGGGGGTCATTGGCGACCGTACGGCAGATGCCCTTCTCAAGATTTTTGGGATGGTCACCATTGAAGACCTCCTTCGCCATTACCCAAGGCGCTATGTGGTGCGGGGCGAGCTCTCCGATATTTCCGAGCTCCTTGAAGGCGATGAGGTGACGGTTCTAGCAGAAGTCGCAGCTGTAAAAACTCGCAGGGCAAATGGCCGTCATATTTTGGAGGTGAACCTCACCGATGGCAGCGCAGTAATGGCTCTAACTTTTTTCAATCAACCTTGGCGGGAAAAGGAATTACGGATTGGCAAGGTTGGAATGTTTGCAGGCAAAGTCGGATCCTTTAATGGCAAACGCCAGCTCTCGCATCCGGACTACCAATTGATTCCAGATGGCGATGACGTTGATTCTGCGCTGGCCGGTTTCGCTGGAAAATTTCTGCCAGTTTATCCAGCAGGTGGGAAGATGCCATCTTGGAAAATATCCCAATGTATTGAATTAGTTTTGGATTCACTCGATGAAATTAATGACCACCTGCCAGAGAGTGTTATTAAAGAATTTGGCTATCCAACTCTCAAAGAGGCTCTTATTGCGATTCATAGACCTGAGTCGCTACAGGAAGCTGACCTAGCCAGAATGCGCTTAACCTTTGACGAAGCAATTCTGCTGCAGTTGCTCTTGGCGCAACGTCGCGCTGAACTCAAGGCGCTTGCAGCTACTCCGAGAGAGATTTCACTTAATGGCTTGGTTAGGACATTTGAATCTCGGCTGCCCTTTATTTATACCGAGGGGCAGATAGAGGTTAATAAGGAAATTGAATTGGATATGCAACAGTCTCACCCAATGCATCGTTTGCTGCAAGGAGAAGTTGGATCTGGTAAGACAGTTTTGGCGCTTCGAGCAATGCTTTCTGTAATTGAATCTGGTGGTCAGGCAGCGCTATTGGCACCGACCGAAGTATTAGCGATGCAACATTTTAAAACTATTACCAAATTAATGGGTGATCTCGCAGAAGCCGGAACACTTCAAGGAAACGGCGAAGGCACTCAAATAGCGCTATTAACTGGATCTCTGACTGCTGGGTTGAAGCGCGAAGCGCTCGGGAAAATCAGCAATGGTGAGGCCGGAATTGTCATCGGAACGCATGCCTTGATCAGCGACGGCGTTGATTTTAGGGATTTGGCCCTAGTTGTAGTGGACGAGCAGCATAGATTTGGCGTTGAACAACGAGATGCGCTTCGAATGAAAGCAATCGTACCGCCACACTTATTGGTCATGACAGCAACACCGATTCCTCGAACGGTCGCCATGACTATTTTTGGCGATTTAGATATTTCCACATTGCGCCAACTGCCTTCTGGACGGATACCGATTGAGACACATGTGATTCCGGTATTAGAAAAACCACACTATTTGCAACGTGCCTGGGAACGAGTCAAGGAAGAAGTTGGCAAGGGGCACCAGGCTTACATCGTGGTTCCACGTATCTCCGGAGTGGAGAGTTCGGAAACGAATATTAAGATTTCTGAAGGTGATATCGCAATGGCAAAATTAATGGGAGATGAAATTTCAGGCGAAGAATTATTCGGAAGTGAAAATATGACGAGCGTAGAAGAGCTTGCTCCAGAGTTGGCGGTTGGCGCTCTAAAAGGTCTCAAGCTGGCGCCGCTACATGGGCGATTAAGCGCAGAAGATAAAGATGCAACTATGAGCGCATTCTCCAGCGGTGAAATTGATGTCTTGGTCGCGACCACGGTTATTGAAGTTGGAGTCGATGTGCCTAACGCTTCGATGATGGTGATTATGGATGCCGATCGGTTCGGAGTTTCACAATTGCACCAATTGCGAGGCCGAGTTGGGCGTGGCGGAATTCCGGGTCTGTGTTTGTTGGTATCTAGCGCTGCTGATGGTTCGCCGGCGATGGAGCGTATGACGGCAGTGGCTGGAACTCTTGATGGCTTTGAGCTATCGAGAATTGATTTGGATCAACGTAGGGAAGGTGATGTGCTTGGTCGGGCACAATCTGGAACAAAATCTCACTTGCGGCTCTTGCGCGTATTGCGCGATGAGAAATTAATCGAAGAATCGCGTCGAGTAGCTCAGGAATTGATTAGAGAAGACCCCAAATTAGAGAAACATACAAGTTTGGCTGCCCAAGTTGCCCTTTTAAAGGAGGAGGAGGGTTCGGCTTTCTTGGATAAGGGTTAGCGCGTTACCGTAAGCAAGTGAGAATTATCGCAGGAAGCAGCAAAGGCAAAGTTCTATTTTCGCCAACCGAGAAAACCAGACCAACATCCGACCGCGCCCGCGAAGGACTTTTCTCCTCACTTGAATCTGAATTTGGTTCAATGAGCGAATTAAATTTTCTCGATCTTTTTTCTGGTTCAGGAGCGGTGGGAGTTGAGGCTCTCTCAAGAGGAGCAGCTAATGTCTACTCGATTGAAGACCATCCGCCGACGGCAGCCATAGCAACAAAGAATTTTGAACTAGTTACGCAAACTTCCGGCAAATTCAGCGTCATAACATCTCCGGTTGAACGCTTTGTAAGTACGCCACATCAATTGGAATTCGATATTATTTTCCTTGACCCACCATATGAAGCTGCAAATCTCACCATAGAAAATTTATTGGTGGATATCCATTCGAGCCATTTATTGAAGCGCAGTGGAATTGTGGCGATCGAACGCGGGTCTAAGAAGACACCATTCACATGGCCAGAGCCCTTTGTGGGAGAGAAAGTCCGTTCATATGGGCAGGGAAGTATCTTCTATGGCGGCTATTCTGCTAGCGTCTTGCCGTGAAACGCGTCGTATGTCCCGGATCCTTTGATCCCATAACTTTCGGACACCTAGACATTATCGAGCGCGCAAGTTCGATTTTTGACGAAGTCGTCATCGCAGTAATGGTTAATCAAACCAAAAAGACTCTTTTTACTGTGGCAGAAAGAATTGAAATGACCAAAGAGGTGACGGCCCGATATCCAAATGTAAAGGTCGATTCTTGGTCAGGACTCTTAGTTGACTATTGTAAGAGAAACGAGATCGCGATCATCGTTAAAGGACTGCGAGCAGTTACGGACTTTGATTATGAATTGCAAATGTCACAAATAAATTTGCAACTCCAGGGAGTTGAAACTCTCTTCATTTCAACGGCTCCCGCCCACTCCTTTTTGTCTTCATCACTTGTTAAAGAAATTGCTAGTCATGGTGGCGATGTTTCAAGTTACATCCCTGCAGTACTTTTAGAGCGATTGAAAGATCGCCTGGCTGGAAAATAGAGGAGAGCTTTATGGAAGTTGTTGAGCGTATTGAAAGTGCAATTGCCCTAGTCGAGGAGGCACGGGGAGTACCACTTTCGGCTAGCTGTGTTCTTCATCGCGGCGAAATGCTGGAATTGTTGGATAGTGCCCGCGTGGCTTTCCCAGCAGACCTTGCGAAGGCACAACAGATTTTGCAAAACCAAGATTCAGTTTTGGAAGGTGCTCAACTTCAAGCCGACCGTATCATCGAGCATGCGCGGGAGGAAGTTGAATCAATGATTGCAGAGACAGAGATAGTTGCTGCAGCGAAAAAAGAAGCTCAAAGAATTTTGGCTGAAGTTGCTGAAGAGGCTCGTGCTCAGCAAGACGAAATAGATGCTTATGTTGATTCTCGGCTTGCAACTCTGGAAGTTATATTAAATAAGACGATGGAAGTTGTGAGTCGTGGGCGTGATCAATTGGCGGGCGTTGATGCTCGTTCGGCGCTTTCAGAGTTGGGCGATAAATAAATAGTAAATGAATAAGAACCCCTTCCTTTTTGATGCTCATGATCTGCCTCGACGACCGGGCGAGATGCGCGAGTATGAATTAACAATTGACACCCATGAAGCGATGGGATTTGAAGTACTTTCTATTGCCGCAGATGAACCCATTGATATTGACTTGCGTATCGAATCGGTTTCCGAGGGAATACTTGCGACTGCAACGGTACGAACTCAGGCATTGGGAGAGTGTGGTCGCTGCCTAGATCCGGTCTCCTACGATATTGAAGAGAGTTTTCAAGAGTTGTATGAGTATGTCGAAGATCCCAGGCAAGCCCGAAAGAAATCTAAAGCTGGTAAAAAAAAGCCCGCCAAAAGCGAGGAAGATGAAGATTTGGATGAAGATTTATTGCGCCAAATGGATGGCGAAATGATGGATTTAGATGGGCCTATTCGTGATGCAATAATCCTAAATTTGCCGATTAATCCGCTCTGCTCGCATGGCTGTGCTGGGCTCTGTCCGGATTGTGGGGTTAAGAGGTCTGAGCTTCCAGCTGACCACGAACACGCCCCATCAAATATTCGCTGGGCTGGATTGGAAAATTGGGAAGGCCCAACAGGGGATTAACCTCGTTTTTGATTATCGAAGGGTTTGAGGGATACTTAACCCTTCAATTAATAATTAGCAAAAAGGGGTGCCTAAAGTGCCAGTACCAAAGCGAAAGATGTCTCGCTCCCGCACTCGTCATCGTCGTAGCTCATGGAAGACAACACCTGCGGCAATTGCGAGTTGCTCACAGTGTCAACAGCCAAAGCTTCAACATACAGCTTGCCCAACGTGCGGTACTTACAATTCCCGCCAAGTAGTAGAGGTTTGATCTGTACGATCGTTTAATCGCGTCACTTGGAACTTCGGTTTCAAGTGAATTGCTAGTACTTGCATTAACCCATCGCTCTTATGCTTATGAGTTTGGTGGCTTGCCAACAAATGAACGCCTTGAATTTTTAGGCGATAGCGTTCTTGGTCTAGTCGTTACCGAGGAGTTATATACAAAATTTCCGGATCTTGATGAATCAAAACTCTCACCCCTTCGCTCAGGGGTTGTCAATATGCGAGCACTTGCGCAAATTGCACGCGAGTTAAATCTCGGTGAGTATTTACGAATTGGAAAAGGCGAAGAGAGAACGGGCGGGCGTGATAAAAATTCAATTTTGGCGGATTCACTTGAGGCGCTTATTGGTGCTATTTATCTTGACTTGGGTTTCAAAAAGACCCAAGAAATAATTCTCAAGTGGTTAAGGCCAGCAATTGAATCTGCAAATGCCCAAGGTTTCGGTCTGGATGCAAAGACAGCACTCCAGGAATTATGCGCAGCGCAAGCTTTGAGCACTCCTGAATATGAGATCGCTGAATCCGGACCAGATCATGATAAAAGTTTTACTGCAGTTGTAGTTATATCGAGTGAGAAATTTGAAGCTGGCGAAGGAAAATCAAAAAGAGAAGCCGAGCAGGCCGCGGCAAAATTGGCTTATGACAAAATAGATGCCAGAACTACCTGAAGTTGAAACCGTAAGGCGTGGCCTGAGCGAACACGTAGTTGGTAAAAAATTCAAGAAAATTGAAGTTTTGCATCATCGAGCAACAGCGGCAAAATCGATAGCATCTCTAGATTCACTTAAACGAGCTAGAGTGATTGAAGTTAAGCGCCGTGGAAAATTTCTTTGGTTTGTTTTAGATCGGCCAGAAGTTTTGGTTGGGCATTTGGGAATGAGTGGGCAGTTAGTAATTCGAAGAAGAGGCGCTCCAGATGAGCGACATTTGCGGGCTCGCTTCGTACTTGGCAAAGAAGAACTTCGTTTTATTGATCAACGCACTTTTGGTTGGCTTGGTGTTGAGTCCACAAGGGAGGGGATCCCAATGTGCGTTCAACACATTGCGCCAGATCCATTTGATCCGAAATTTGATCTAGCAGTAACGGTTTCCAGAATTAGAGCAAAGAAGAGTGAAATTAAAAGGGTTTTGCTGGATCAGAGCGTAATGAGTGGAGTCGGAAATATTTATGCCGATGAGGCTCTTTGGCGAAGCAAAGTTCATCCAGAGACTAGAGCTGAAAATATGAGAAGCTCGAAAGTCATATCCTTAATTAGTAGCGCGGCAGAAGTGATGTCAGAGGCGCTGAGTGCAGGAGGAACATCTTTCGATGACCTATATATAAATGTAAACGGGCAGAGTGGATACTTCGAGAGGTCGCTGGCGGTATATGGTCGCGAGGGCGAAGGATGCCTGCGCTGTGGCCAGCAAATCCGAAGAATCACTTTTTCCAATAGATCCTCACATTTTTGCCCAAAATGTCAGCCCACGCCGCGTACAACGGGAAATCAGTAACCCCTTTTCCGATAGGTTGCGCCTGTGTATTTAAAGAGCATGACCCTCAAAGGATTTAAGTCCTTTGCTTCGGCAACCTCACTCAACTTTGAGCGGGGAATAACCTGTGTTGTGGGTCCCAACGGCTCTGGGAAATCCAATGTTGTGGACGCCCTCTCCTGGGTGCTGGGCGAGCAAGGCGCGAAGTCTTTGCGCGGCGGAAAAATGGAAGATGTAATTTTCGCTGGAACCTCTGCCAGGGCGCCACTTGGTCGAGCTGAAGTTTCGGTAACTATCGATAATTCTGACGGTGCGCTACCGATCGAATTTGCTGAAGTGAGGATTTCTAGAATTCTCTTCAGAAATGGCGCAAGTGAGTATCAACTTAACGGCGATACTACGAGACTTTTAGATATCCAGGAACTTTTGAGCGATTCTGGAATCGGGCGCGAGATGCATGTGATTGTTGGCCAGGGTCAGCTTGATGCAATTTTGCTTGCCAATCCTGAAGAGCGACGTGCATTTATCGAAGAAGCAGCTGGCGTACTAAAACATCGCAAGCGAAAAGAAAAAGCGCTTCGTAAATTAGATTCTATGACTGCTAACTTGGCGCGTATTCAAGACCTAACGGTTGAACTTAGACGCCAATTGAAACCACTTGGCAAGCAGGCTGAAGTGGCAAGAAAAGCTTCGACTATTCAATCTGATGTTCGGGATTCAAAACTTCGGTTATTGGCGGATGATCTTATTCAATTGCGATCAACGGTAGATGCCGAGGTTGCTGATGAGTCTGCTCTTCGAGCTAGGCGTGATGATGTTGAATCCGCTCTAAATAGAGCAAGAGCGCGGGAAGAAGAAATTGATTCTATTGCTCTGAATGAGAATCCACTTTTAGTAAGCGCCCAAGAAAATTACTATCAACTAACGGCTCAGCGTGAAAAGTTTCGCGGCATCCAAAATTTGGCCTCAGAGCGAGCGAGGTTCTTATCCGAAGAAGCTGATGAAGCGCGGGCAAGTGGTCGCGATCCCGAAGGAATGGATCTTGAAGCAGCAGCTCTACGTCGAGAAGAACTGAGGCTTCGAAGCGAAGTCGCTGCCGCATCACTGGCTTTGGAAAATCACTCAAGTGAACTCAAAACTTTGGAAGCTAAGTTAACTAATGAAGAGAATAGCGTTTCAGCCGCTCTTCGAGCTATTGCAGATCAGCGCGAAGGTACGGCGCGACAAGAAGGACATATCAATGGTTTAAAGTCTCGAATCGAGGCAACTAATGCCGAGATTACAAGATTAACTAAAACTAAAGATGAGGCAACTAGCCGACTCAAGAGTTTCCAAGAAGAGTTCGCATTATTAGAAACACAAATTGCCTCAGTCGATGCAAGTGAACCAGGTTTGGACTCAGAATTCGAAGCTGCAAAAAATGCGTTGACAAGTGCGCAAAGTGATTTGGATCTGCTTGAGGTAAAGGGTAGCGAAGCAGAAAGAACTCGCTCTGGACTCGATGGGCGCCTGCGCGCTCTTCAAGAAAGTTTGGTTCATCGCGATGGTTCAGGAGCGGTTTTAGCAAGTGCTACTAAAAATCGTGGTCGACTTTCATCTCTTATTACAGTTGCTAGTGGGTGGGAAGCTGCAGTATCGGCTGCGCTTGGACCGCTGGCTGAATCGGTAGTTGTTTCAGATCTTTCATCCGCAGTTTCTGCCCTTACGATGCTGAAACGTGAGAGCGCCGGTCAATCTGAATTATTAGTAATCGATACAGCAAGTAGCTTTACATCTTCAACGCGCTCCATACCAAATGGCTTCACCTCACTTGCCAGCTTGGTCTCCTCGAGCGAGGTCTCGGAGGCAATCTCATCGCTATTGTCCGGATTTGTCGCAGTTGAGGATTTGACTGAGGCCGAGAACGCGCTTCGTGCGGATTCTTCAGTTATAGCAATTACCCGGGCTGGGGATGTAATTAGTCGATTGCGAGTGCGCGGTGGTTCAAGTTCCCAGAGCTCGGCAATTGAAATTTCAGCGCTCATCGAAAAGAGTGAGGGCGAGCTCCAGGAAGTTACTAACAATTGTGATCGCATTAAGTTTGAGTTGGTTCGTGCTACCGAGAAACTTGCATCACAAAAAAATACCTTTGATTTGGCGCTCTCTAAATTAAATGAATCTGATGCAAAAATGTCAGGTCTTGCTGAACAAATGGCCGTTGCCGGACAAAATGTTAAGAACGCTCAAGGCGAGTTAGAACGAATTTTGGCCTCATTGATTGAAGCCAATAAACAACTGGAATCTGATGACGCTGACTTGCGGGCGGCCATTTTACAATTCGAATCACATCAGGAGCCAGCTGCGCCCGATTTAACTCATTTAGAGGATTTGCGCTCCAGGGTCTCGGCCGCACGTTCTGCAGAAGTTGAAGCGCGATTAAATTTACGAACATTAGAAGAGCGAGTAACGGCACTGACTGCCCGTGCCAGCGCGCTTGAAGTTGCTGCAGAAAATGAGAGAGAATCTGCAGTTCGCGCCGTAAGTCGTCGCGAGCAACGAGGCCTAGCCGCGGTAACTGCTCAAGGTGTTGCTGATGCGGCGTACGAAGCGCTAATTCAAATTGAATCTTCTATTTCAAAGGCGGCCACGGAGCGGGCTCGCCTAGAGAGTGCTAGATCAGAGCGAGAGAGTGAAGTACTTGCCATTCGCGTAAAAAACCGCGAATTAACAACAGAATTGGATGCGCTTACTTCGAGCGTTCATAGAGATGAAATTGCTCGCGCTGAACAGCGACTTCGTATTGAGGGCCTAGAACAGAAGGCTATTGAAGAGCTTGGTGTCGATGTAAATACCTTGATGAATGAATACGGCCCCGTGAATGATGTTCCGACGTTTGTGGAAGATGAAGAAGGCAATTTTGTTCCTGGCGATCTCATACCGTATCGCAGAGATCAGCAACAGAAGCGTTTGGCACAGGCCGAACGCTCGCTAACTTTACTTGGAAAAATTAACCCGTTGGCTTTGGAAGAATATTCTTCGCTAGAAGAGCGTCTGCGTTATCTGGCAGAACAGCTCGAAGATTTAAAGAAGACTAAGCGCGATCTACTGGATATCATTAAAGAAGTTGATGACAAAGTGCAGCAAATATTTAAGGAAGCTTACGAAGACACTGCTCGAGAATTTGAAATAATCTTCGCGCGCTTATTTCCTGGCGGTGACGGTCGCTTAATTCTGACAAATGCCGAAGATATGGCGAATTCAGGAGTGGATGTTGAGGCCCGGCCACCTGGTAAGCGTATCAAACGACTATCACTGCTCTCTGGTGGTGAGCGCTCACTTGTAGCCGTTGCTCTGCTCGTTGCTATCTTCAAAGCCCGCCCAAGTCCGTTTTATGTAATGGATGAAGTCGAGGCAGCGCTGGATGATACAAACCTCGGGCGTTTACTCGGAATCTTCGAGGAGCTTCGCGAGAAATCCCAATTAATTATTATTACTCACCAGAAGCGCACGATGGAGATTGCAGATTCACTTTACGGAGTCACGATGCGTGGCGATGGCGTCTCTGAAGTTATTTCCCAACGTATTCGGGAATCTGAAAGCTCAAACTAGTTTTAACTAGGCACTCACTATGGCTCTCTTCAGCAAGCTCCTCGCAAAAATTCGTAGCAGTTCAACTTCTGAGAGTGACTGGGCGGAAATTGAACAGGCTTTAATTGAATCCGATTTGGGTGCAAAGAACGCACGAGAAATTATCGATCTTGCCAAGAAAAGCAAGGGCGATCAGATTGATGTGACAATTGCTGATTCCTTGGCTAGTTGGTTAAGTTCTAGCCCGCGTGAATTAGCTAAACATACTGAGCGTCCGACAACGGTAATGATCGTTGGAGTAAATGGCACAGGAAAAACAACATCGACAGCAAAACTTGTTTCGCACTTGCAAAGCGAAAAAAGATCTGTACTTTTGGCTGCCGCAGACACCTTTCGAGCAGCTGCAGTTGAACAACTGCAGACTTGGGGAAGTCGACTTGGCGTGGAAGTAATTACTGGCCCAGCGAATGGCGATGCAGCCTCTGTTGCATTTGATGCTGCGACTAGGGCGCAGGAGTTAAAGATTGACTATCTAATTATCGATACTGCGGGCCGGTTACATACGAAATCTGGTCTCATGGATGAACTTGGCAAGGTGCGAAGAGTTGTTGAGAAAGTGCTACCAGTAGATGAAGTGTTGTTAGTCGTCGATGCAACGACCGGGCAAAATGGAATCGTCCAAGCCAAAATGTTTATGTCGAGCGTCTCGGTGACTGGATTAATTCTCACGAAGATGGATGGTTCCGCTAAAGGCGGCGTGGCCCTTGCAATTGAGCGCGAAACTGGAACCCCAATAAAATTCATTGGAACCGGGGAGAGCGCCAAAGATCTCCAGGTATTCGATGCTGAGCGTTACTTGGACGGGCTTTTTCATTAGCCGTAACCAATCCGTAACACAATCGGTGAAACTTTCACCATTTTGTAACCTGCCAAGAGGTCATATGTAACTAAAGGCTAGGAATCTATCCCCATCTCAACGGCGAGGCATATTCGCGAAAGAGTGGGAAAGAGGTTTGTGATGGAGGAAGTTGTTATCAATTCTGGTGATACTGCCTGGATGCTCATAAGTACAGGGCTTGTAACCCTGATGATTCCCGGTTTGGCACTTTTTTACGGCGGCATGGTTCGTGTTAAAAGCGTCCTAAATATGATGATGATGTCCTTTGGAGCACTTGCGGTCGTTTTCCTTCTCTGGATAATTGTCGGGTTCTCGCTGGTCTTTGGCGATTCAATTGGTAGCCGTGGCCTTCTTGGCGATCCTGGCCAATTCTTATTTTTGAACGGCTTAGATAATGCCAATGCCGCAATCGGTAGCATTCCAGCTGTTGTATTTATTGCATTTCAAGGGATATTTGCTGCGATAACGGTTGCACTTATCTCCGGCTCAATTGCCGATCGCGCAAAATTCGGCAGCTGGATGCTTTTTTCTGCAATTTGGGTAACCGTTGTTTACTTCCCGGTTGCGCACTGGGTATTTGCCTTTGATGATTTCGTCGCAAAGACTGGCGGTTGGATTGCCAATGATCTTGGCGCCATCGACTTTGCTGGCGGAACAGCAGTTCATATCAATGCCGGCGCCGCAGGATTAGCGCTTGCAATTGTTCTTGGTAAGAGAGTTGGCTGGCGCAAGGAAGCAATGCGCCCACATTCGCTGCCGCTCGTGATGCTTGGAGCTGCGCTACTTTGGTTCGGTTGGTTTGGTTTCAACGCTGGTTCTGCAGTGGGATCTAATGGAACGGCCGGATTAGCAGTGCTTAACACGATAGGGGCAACTGTCGCGGCACTTCTTGCATGGTTATTGGTCGAGAAAATTCGTGATGGACATGCAACGAGCCTGGGTGCTGCATCAGGTGTCGTCGCTGGCCTTGTCGCAATTACTCCTGCTTGTGCATCAGTCAATGCCAGCGGTGCACTTATTATCGGCGCTCTGGCTGGGGTGGTTTGCGCACTTTCCGTCGGAATCAAATTCAAGCTGGGCTTCGATGACTCCCTTGATGTCGTTGCAGTACACCTTGTTGGCGGAATAGTCGGAACTCTTATGATCGGGCTAGTCGGTGTAGATGTTGGACTATTCAACGGCGGCGGAACTGATCAATTGGTCAAGCAGCTAATTGGAGTCTGTGCGGTATTTGGTTATTCACTGGTCGCAACCTTGATTATTGGTTACGCAATTGAAAAGACAATTGGTTTTCGAGTCAGTCGAGAGGTAGAGCTCGAGGGTATCGATCTCAAATCACATGCTGAATCTGCTTACGAAATGTACAGTTCATCAAGAGGAGGATCATCACTATGAAACTAATAACCGCGATCATTAAGCCTTTTAAATTGGAAGATGTAAAGGAGGCTTTAATTGCTTTTGGAATTACGGGAATGACAGTTTCGGAAGCTAGCGGATTTGGTCGCCAAGGAGGACATACCGAGGTCTATCGAGGCGCCGAATACACGGTGGATTTAATTCCAAAAATTCGACTTGAGGTGCTAGCCGATGACAACTTGGCCGAAAAAGTTATCGACGTCATCGTCAAAGCCGCATCGACTGGTGCAATTGGTGATGGAAAGGTTTGGTCCTCACCTGTCGATAACATCGTTCGAGTTCGTACGGGTGAGCGGGGAACCGACGCTATATAAGCTGACTAGATAAACTACTTAAATGGGAACCCGTGAGCGACGTGAGAGATCAGATCGGATTGATCACACGCTCCGGGTCTCTTTTTTGCAATCTGCCGCAGAGCATCTAAATAGGCCAAGCCAAGTAGCTCTTGCTGCCGTTGGCGGTTATGGCCGTGGTGAATTGGCACCAGCCTCTGACCTAGATCTATTGATTCTGCACAGTGGAAAAGAGAAACACGAGGCAATAACTAAATTTGTAAATGCATTTCTTTACCCGCTATGGGATACAGGAACTTCGATAGATCACTCAGTTCGCACTCGAAGTGAAACAAGGCAGATCGCTTATGAAGATATTCGGGTGGCACTTGGCCTCTTAGATCTTCGCTTTCTGGCTGGTGATCGAGAACTTTGTAGCGCAGTTAAAATTGATTCGATAGAGAATTGGCGAAAAAACAAAGATTATTATCTGCCAAAACTAAAGCAATCTATCAAGGAACGAGCTAATCGATTTGGCGAACTGGCTTTTCTATTAGAACCCGATTTAAAGCAGGCGCGCGGGGGACTACGAGATATAAATGCACTTCGAGCGATCGAAAGATCTGGAATAGTCAATGTTTCACTTCCCAGAGTTGCAGAATCTGAGTCGTTGCTTTCTAACGTCAGAGATATGCTGCATGGCGAAAATCAAAAATCTAGGGACCAACTTTTACTGAGCGAACAAGATCGAATTGCATCCGCAATGAAATTCCAGAACGCTGATGAACTAATGTTGGAGGTTGCAAAATCAGCCAGGGCAGTCGATTACTTGATGGATTTAACTTGGCATCGGATTGAAACAACTGCGACTAAAGGTTGGTTTCCAAAGGGCAGAACAGTCCAGGTTGATAAGGGTCTGATTATTTCAAGTTCGGAAATTGCGATTAGTAGCGGTTATGACATTTCCAAGGACCCGGGTTTAGGTTTACGAGCGGCAGCGATGGCCGCCCAACGAGGCTTGCCTTTATCAATTGAATCTTGCGTCGAGATGGCGCAGAACTTTGCTCCACTATCTAAGCCATGGCCAAAGAGCGCTCTTGATCATTTGGTCTCACTTATTGGTGCTGGAAGTTCAATGATTAGAGTTTTCGAAGCCTTGGACCAGGAGGGCCTAATTGAAAAATGGATTCCTGAGTGGTCCCAAGTTCGATTCTTACCTCAGCGAAATGTCTTGCATCGCCATACCGTCGATCGACATATGCTGGAAACTGCGATTCGTGCAGCAGCTTTGACACGTACTGTTAAACGCCCGGATATTTTGTTGGTGGCGGCCTTGTTTCATGACATTGGCAAGGGCTTTGTAAATAAGGATCACTCAGAATATGGGAGTGAACTTATTGAACCATTGGCTATGAGACTTGGCTTCGATGATTCTGATGCAAACCAGATCGCCTTACTAGTGCGCGAGCATCTTCTACTCTCGGCTATTGCCACGCGTCGTGATCTCAGCGATCCGGCAACAATTCAATTTGTTGTTGGAAAGATTAAGGATCCCGAATCTATTCAGCTATTACATGCACTTAGCATTGCTGATGGTGAGGCGACGGGAGGCAGCGCGTGGAGCAAATGGAAAGCGGAATTAGTTTCAGAATTAGTTTCTAGGTGTTTAACTGCAATGTCAGGGGTAAAGCCGGTCTCTGAACCAGATTTGATGCCGACTGGACCATTGACCCAGGAGCTAACTGTTTCAATGCTTACAAAGGAGGAGGGCATAGAAATTGAAATTGTTGCGAAAGATCAGAATGGTTTGCTCTCTGCAGTGGCAGGCATCATGACAATTTCTAGATTAAATGTTAGGTCGGCTCGAACACGGACCACGAATGAAATTGCAGTTATGCGATTGGTAGTAGAACTAGATGCTAACGCTGTGATGCCTTCTGTCGAAAAACTTACCGAAGCACTGAAGCGGGCTTTGAATGGGGAGCTGGACCTGAACCGCAAAATAGATGAGCGAATTGAAAATTATCGAAAATATCCTGGGATTCCAACGCCACCTCCGGTGGTTTTTGCAGCCAACGATTTAGCCACAAATGCGACGATAATCGAGGTTCGCATGCATGATCGACCAGGAATACTTTTCAGTGTGACTAGGGCTATCTCTCGATTTGGCGTAGATATTCAATCTGCAATTGTTTCAACCCTTGGCGCTGAGGCATTCGACACCTTATATGTAACAGATCTAGCGGGTAAGCCCTTATCTGGTGAGAGAGCTCAATTGCTGGCTACTAAAGTTGAAAATATTTTAATCACGCACCTTTAACTAGTAATCTGCGCTCATGTTCGAATCCCTCTCCTCAAAATTTCAAGGCGCATTCGCCTCTTTGCGAAGTAAGGGAAGGCTTAAATCTGGCGATATAGATGAAATAGCGGCCGAAATCAGAGAAGCACTTTTAGATTCCGACGTTGCTGTGACCGTCGTTGATCACTTTCTCGAACGGATAAAATCGCGATCCACCGAAGCGCTTGCAGAGCTAAACAAGTCGACCAACCCAGCGAATGCAGTTTTCGAAATCGTTAGTTCAGAGCTAATCGAAATCCTTGGTGGAAGTGCCCGTCGGATTCGATTTGCAAAAAAAGCGCCAACCGTAATTTTATTAACTGGCCTACAAGGTGCAGGTAAAACTTCACTTGCTGGCAAACTAGCAAAGTATTTAAAAGATCAGGGAAATACTCCACTTTTGGTTGCATCTGATTTACAGCGACCAAATGCGGTTACACAGTTACAGTTCATCGGAGAGAGCGTTGGTGTCCCAGTGTTTGCGCCAGAAGTTGGCAATGGCGTCGGAGACCCGGTAAAAGTTGCAAAGAATGGCCTTATTTTTGCGCAGGACAAATTACATAACATAGTGATTGTAGATACAGCCGGTCGCCTTGGTGTTGATTCCCAATTAATGCAAGAAGCGAAGCAAATCCGAGACGCGATAACACCGGATGAAATTCTCTATGTTCTCGATGCCATGGTTGGTCAAGATGCTGTCCGCACAGCACTAGCTTTTCAAGAAGGCGTGGGCTTTGATGCCCTTGTATTAACAAAGCTGGATGGCGATGCTCGGGGCGGTGCCGCACTTTCTATTACGCAGGTTACAGGCAAGCCAATTATGTTTGCAGCGACAGGAGAGAAGATTTCAGACTTTGATCTCTTCTACCCAGATCGTATGGCTTCTCGAATTCTTGGTCTTGGAGATATTCAAACTCTTGCTGAGCAGGCAAAGGGCGCCTTCGATTCAGATACGGCAGCTAAATTAGAGAGCAAATTTGCAAGCGGCGAGGACTTCACGCTAGATGATTTCTTATCGCAATTAGAAGCCATGAAGAAAATGGGCTCTATGAGTAAATTGCTCGGCATGCTTCCAGGTGCGAATTCTGGTGCGATGAAGAAGCAGCTCGAACAATTTGATGAAGGAGAGCTCGTTAAGACGCAATCAATAGTGCAATCTATGACGCCTATCGAACGCTCAGAACCGAAAATATTGAATGGATCTAGACGATCACGAATTGCAAAGGGCTCGGGTCGCCAGGTCTCAGATGTAAATTCTCTTGTTGAACGATTTAGTCAGGCGCAGAAGGCAATGAAACAGATGCGAGGCGGCAAGGGCGGCGGGCAACTGCCACCTGGAATGGGAGCCCTTCCTAATATTGCAAAGAAGATAGCGCCGGCAAAGAAGAAATCTCGCTCAGGAAACCCAGCCAAGCGCGCCTTGGAGAGCTAATTTCCTGAGCGACTTGAATCTGGCCATATTTGGCCCAAATTTGGGTTCTGCGCTGATGGCTGGCAAGATTGGGACCCTGCAAGGGGCCCTCTACCCCCAAGCGATCTTCACCAAGAGGTGTGAGATATTTTGCAAACAGGAATTAGTTTTTGAGTGACGCTCCCACTGTCACAAGAAAGTTAGCGCCGATTAAAACAAGGAGAAAGCCTTCGTGGCCGTAAAAATTAGATTAATGCGCATGGGCAAAATTCATAGCCCACATTTTCGTATCGTAGTTTCTGACTCTCGCGCAGCTCGTAACTCTCGCGCAATTGAAGAGATTGGTCGTTATTCACCAGGCTCTGAACCATCGCTGATAGAAGTTACATCTGACCGGGCTCAGTATTGGTTATCTGTTGGTGCGCAACCAACTGAACCAGTAACAGCACTTCTGAAAATTACTGGTGATTGGCAAAAGTTCAAGGGTCTTCCTGGAACCGAGGGAACTCTAAGAACGATTGCAGAAAAGCCACACAAGCGCATTGCTTATGAAGCCGCGGTAAAAGAGGCAATGAACGAACCGGCAGATGGTGCAACGACTATGAAGAAGAAAGCTGCGGAAAAATTAGCCGCTAAGTTAGCTCCAGTTGAGGCAGTTGTTGAAGCTCCTGCAGAAACAGTAGTTGAGGCAGTTGTCGAAGCTCCTGCAGAAACAGTAGTTGAGGCAGTTATCGAAGCTCCTGCAGAAACAGTGGCGGAAGTTGCTACCGAGGTTGTAGCAGAAGCAACCCCAGTTGCCGAAGAAGTTACCGAATAACAATGATTGATGAAGCGCTAGAACATCTAGTTAAGGGGATTGTTGATAATCCCGATGATGTAGTTATCACGACTAAAGATCATCGTCGTGGGACAACGCTAGAAGTTAGAGTCAATCCAGATGACATTGGCAAAGTAATTGGCCGCAATGGACGTACTGCTCGTGCCCTTCGCACTGTGGTTAGTGCAATCGCAGGTCGCTCAGTTCGCGTCGATCTCATCGAGGCTGACGAGGCTCGTTAAAAGTGCAACTTGTCGTTGCCAGAATTGGTCGCGCACATGGCGTACTAGGTGAAGCGACAATAGAAGTTCGTACTGATCAACCCGAAGATCGTTTTTATGTTGGCTCTGTCTTAGCGACGGAGCCAACTTCTTTTGGCCCCTTAACTATTTCCTCTGTCAGAGATCACAATGGAATTTTGCTTCTAGGTTTTCAAGGCGTTTCCGACCGAAATCAAGTCGAAATACTTCGGAATGTACTGCTCGTCGCCGAGGTAGATATTGAAGCTGATTCAACAGAAGATGACTTTCATGTCCAACAATTACTGGAGTGCCTGGTTTCTACTGACGAGGGAGTCCAAATTGGGCTCGTTACAGATGTAATAAATTTGCCTGGCCAAGACCTTCTGGCTGTTGACTACAACGGTCGGGAAATCTTAATTCCCTTTGTAAAGGCCATAGTGCCAATTGTTGATGTGAAGGCTCGCAAAATTACGATTGCTCCTCCAGCTGGGTTGCTAGATGAATAGCGCCAATAGATTCGACATAATCACAATCTTTCCCGATTATTTAGCACCGCTAAAACTTTCTCTTATCGGCAAGGCTGAGGCCGCCGGAATTATTGAAATTGGTATTCATGATCTACGAGAACAAACCAGTGATCTTCATGGCTCGGTGGATGACACTCCTTATGGCGGCGGTGCTGGGATGGTTATGTCACCTGAACCGTGGGGCAAAGCAATCGATTCTGTTATCGAATTAGCACCAGACGAGTTGCATGAATTGATCGTGTTAACTCCAGCTGGCGAAAAATTGACACAGGAGATGGCAAGTGAGCTTACAAAATCCAGGCATTTGATCTTCGCCTGTGGCCGTTACGAGGGAATTGATATCCGAGTAAGTGATTTTTATGCTAGTGAAAAGAATTTCAAGGTTCGCGAAATATCAATTGGTGACTATGTCTTGGGCGGCGGGGAAGTCGCAACTCTTGTAATTATGGAAGCAATAATTCGTCTTCTTCCCGGAGTTATCGGAAACCCTGCCTCGTTGGACGAGGAATCTCATACTCTTAAATCAACAAGGGGCGCTCTAGTCGAATATCCGAGTTACACCAAACCGCAAGAATGGCGCGGTTTAAGCGTCCCCAACGTCTTGCTTTCTGGGAATCATGGCGAGATAGCGAAGTGGCGAATGCAACAAGCGCTAATTCGTACCAAGAAATTGGCGGATTAACTCGCGAGTAGATAGTTCAATGCGCTAAGTTCCCCCCATGGCTTCAATCGATCCGAACGTTCAGCTGCGCTTAATTCGCGACCTTGAGCCCGCTGTAGAAAAAGAGCTGGAAAGACATATTGCAACGACTAAAGACTGGTATCCCCATGAGTATGTCCCATGGAGTGAGGGCAGAACTTTTGCCGGTCCACTAAATGGCGATGCATGGGAAGCAAAAGATTCTAAATTAACTGCGATCGCACAGGATTCTTTAGTTTTAAATTTACTTACAGAAGATAATCTTCCTAGCTATCACACAGAAATTGCAATTTCCATGAGTCGCGATGGGGCTTGGAATAGTTGGATTAACCGCTGGACTGCCGAAGAGGCGCGCCACGGCATTGTCATTAGAGATTATTTGATGGCTACTCGAGGTGTTGATCCAAGGGAATTGGAAGATTTGCGCATGGCTCACATGGTGGCTGGATATCAAACCCCATATGACAATGACATGCTGCACACAGTTTCTTATGTAACATTCCAAGAGCTTGCCACCCGGATCTCGCACCGAAATACTGGACGGATTTCGAGTGATGAAATTTGTGAAGGCATGCTCACTCGCGTGGCTCTAGATGAGAACTTGCATATGTTGTTTTATCGCAATTTATTGGGAGCGGCGTTAGATCTTGAGCCAAATGCTGCAATGGTCGCTATCAAAGATGTCGTGACCAACTTCCAGATGCCCGGCGCAGGGATGCCTGGTTGGGGACGTAAATCTGTCCAAATAGCGCTCGCTGGAATTTATGATCCAAAATCCCACCTGGAAGATGTCGTAGCGCCGGTATTAAGAGCCTGGAATATCTTCGGACGTGAGGATTTTACAAGCGAGGGAGCAGCTGCGCGAGATGAATTGGGCGCATATCTTGCCAGCGCTGAGGTTGATGTTTCGAAATTTGTGGAAAAACGCGATGCACACTTCGAGCGATTAATTGCCCGGGGTAAGAACCCCATTCGACTGGAAAACTAAAGAAGCCCTTCAGCAAGCGGGGAATATTCTCGACACGCCGAGAGTTGATTAGGTATGCAGGGCACTTATAAGACACTATCCGCTCTGTTGGTTGTTGATTTACTTCAAGAACCAGTTTTAAAAAGCAAAATTAGAGGAATAAGAGGGAGGTGCCATGGCAACGGATTACGACACACCACGAAAGCAAGACGAAGAGCTTCATGAAGAATCACTTGAAGAACTGAAATCTCGCACATCGGATGCACAATCTGGTCAAGTTGATATCGACGAAGAAGAAGCTGCTGCAAATCTTGAACTTCCGGGTGCCGATCTTTCGGGGGAAGAGCTAACGGTTCGCGTAGTTCCTAAACAAGTTGATGAATTTACTTGCTCAAGATGTTATTTAGTACACCATTCTTCTCAACTTACAAAAGGCAGTGGCGCTAGTTCAATCTGCAAAGACTGTATTTAGTGATCTGCTAAGTTTAAAATTTTAGCGAGTTCCTTGGCCCTATTGGTTGTAATAAGCCAATAGGGCGTTTTATCTTTAGGATCGCGCAGATCAATTTTGATCGCCGAGCTGACCCAAAATCGAAGTTCTAAGTAAGAAGCTGGATCGGCATCGATGCCACGAGTTCGTTTAAGCTCGGAAAATTCCAGTGGCGCAAAATTGTGGATGAAAGCCCGCTCGATTGCGGCAGGTCCCACTAGTAGCCATCCCTTAGTAACCGTGATTGTTAGTGCAGTTTTCTGTGATGCAAATACCAGAAGAGCGAACTCAATTATCGATACCAATATTGTTGGGCCATTGCCTATTGCTACCCAGACGGCCAGGGATAGCGAAGCGGCCATAGCGAACATAAATAGCCATAGCCACCAACTCCAGGTTACTTTCTCCTGGTAAATCGGAACGCCATAGTTTAAATCACGGTGTCGGTTCATTTTTGCCAACGCAATTCACGATATTTAGAGTTTCTTCCAGCATTTCTCATAGGGTCACGCTACGCCATTACTTGAAATCAGTTGCAAGAAATGGATCACAGGTTAGGCTTAATAGATGAGTCGTGTTGCTAGCACTATACCGCCAGAGGGTTCGGCAATCCCACCTAGACATCCAAAAGCTCCAGGGCCTGGAACAAAAATTCCTTCACACTTCGGACATTGTTTTGGATGCGGTGAATTGCACCCAACTGGCTTGCATTTGGTTGCTCATGCTGGAGAAGATCAAAATTTAACGGCAACATTTACTGTTACTGAAGATCACCAGGGCGCACCAGGCCTTGCACATGGAGGATTGTTATCGCTTGCCTTTGATGAAGCGCTCGGCAAATTGATGTGGCTAATTCGCTCTCCTGCGGTCACTGCAAGACTTGAAACAGATTTTATACTTCCAGTGCCGATGGGAACTACGCTCCATATTTCAGCCGAAATAACCGGCCAAGTTAATCGCAAAGTGTATTGCAGCGCAGTAGGCCGTATTGGATCAGCCGATGGGCCGATTGCTGTTCGGGCATCATCTCTCTATGTCATAGTTCCGATGCAGCACTTTTTGGATAATGCGCCTAAGGAATATTTAGCTCACGTAACTGCCCATCCAGAGTTACTGGCATTTGTTGATCCAGAATTTGAAATTAATCCATGACCGTAAATGTGCTAATTACTCGACTCGACGATTCGGTTCCGATTCCAAGTTATGCAAAGCCAGGAGATGCTGGAGCTGACCTAACTTGCCGCGTAGATGTAACCCTTGAGCCGGGGGAGCGCAAACTAGTACCCACCGGGATATCGATCGCACTGCCAAATGGTTTTGTTGCTCTAGTCCATCCAAGATCTGGACTCGCAATTAAACATGGCGTAACGATGGTTAATTCGCCTGGAACCGTTGATGCCGGATTTCGAGGTGAGCTGCAAATCATCATGATAAATCACGACCCTAGTGAGGCCATTTCTTTTAAGAAGGGCGACCGGATTGCCCAATTAGTTATCCAACGCGTTGAATATGCAGAATTTATCGAGGTGGATTCACTTCCGGGCTCAGATCGTGGCGCTGGTGGTTTTGGTTCAACAGGAGGAAAGAGCTGATGCAAGAAGAAGATAAGGCAAAGGTTTTAACAGCCCTGGGCGGAAAAAAGGGAATTATAGATTCAACCATCCCATCACTTATTTTTTTGCTTGCCTATAACGTGACCCACAATCTTCGCGTCTGTCTCTATATTTCCATAGCAACTGCTGCAGTTCTTATGATTTTGCGTTTAATCAAACGCGATACATTAATGCATTCCATTTCAGGGTTCATCGGAGTAGCTTTCTGCGGCTGGTTTGCATGGAAAACTGGAACTGCGAAAAGTTACTATGCTCCAAGCCTCTGGAAAAATTCAGCGTTCATGTTGGTTTATCTTGCTTCTATCTTGTTGAAGTGGCCGCTCATTGGAGTTCTGCTTGGGCCAATCCTCGGCGAGAATTTAAATTGGCGAAAAAATCCACAACGAATGGCGGCCTACATAAAGGCTACATGGATTTGGTTTGCACTATTTGCAATTCGGTTAGCGGTTCAGTATCCACTTTTTAAGACCAACCAAATTAATGCGCTTGGTATCGCAAATATATTCCTAGGCTTCCCACTCTACCTAGTGACGCTATGGGGCACTTGGCTAGCTATTCGTTCGGTCCCAATCGCTAAAAACGATTAACTACCAGAGACAAAACAGCTCTTAAGAAGTTCCTCAGCCGCCTCAGTAGCAATAAAAAGGAGTTCATCTCCAGCGGAGTATGCATCATGAGGATGTGGCGTTATAACTTGGCCATCCCTCACGATCGCCGCGAGTGTTGCATTCTCAGGAAGTTTCACTTCCCCGACAGTACGTCCTAAACATTTTGCGTCATCCGGCAATGTGATTTCAACCAGACTGGCTTCACCTTTTTTGAGTGAGAAGAGTCGGACCACATCGCCCACAGATACTGCCTCTTCAACGATGGCAGAAATAATTCTAGGCGTCGAAACTGCAACATCCACGCCCCATGAAGAATCGAAAAGCCACTCATTTTTAGGGTGGTTTACGCGTGCCACAACCCGCGGGACGCCATACTCAGTTTTAGCAAGGAGTGATGCAACCAGGTTAACTTTGTCATCACCGGTCGCCGCAACCAATACCTGGCAGGTATCTAGCTTTGCATGGTCGAGTGAAGATATTTCACAGACATCTGCCATTAGCCACTCAGCGTTTGGAACACTTTCTAATTTTAATGCTTTGAGATCTCGATCAATGAGTAAAACATGGTGGCCATTACCGATGAGTTCGCGCGCGATTGAACGTCCAACATTGCCGGCGCCTGCGATTGCAATTTTCATTGTAATTACGCCTCTTCCGGTGATTTTGCTAGTGCGGTTTCAACGTTCGGAAGGTCAGAATCGGAAACCATGACGTGCACCAAGTCGCCCTCTTGGAGCGCAGTATTTTCGGTCGGAATCATTGCTTCACCAAGACGGGTAATGAATGCGACTCGAGCATTTGTAGAGGCCTCGATAAGAGAGACAGGTTGTCCAAACCACTCACGATGTAAATGAACTTCACAAAGTTGTAGCGCTCCACTGGCATCGCGCCATTCAGACCTCGAACCTTGTGGAGCTAGGCGACGAATGATTTGGTCAATTGTCCAAATTACTGTTGCCACGGTTGGGATTCCAAGGCGCTGATAAATTTCGGCACGATCCGAGTCGTAAATTCTTGCAACAACTTTTTCGACACCGTAAGTTTCGCGAGCAACTCGTGCTGCGAGAATATTTGAATTATCACCATTTGAAACAGCAGCGAATGCATCTGCTTTCTCAATTCCAGCTTCAAGTAAAATATCTCGATCAAAACCAACGCCAGCAACTGTCTGACCCTTGAAATCCGAGCCCAAGCGACGAAATGCTTCTCGATTTTGGTCGATAATTGATACGGAATGTCCGGCAGCCTCTAAATCATTGGCTAGACCAGCTCCGACCCGACCGCATCCCATAATCACAACGTGCACGAAGTACAACTTACACCCTTAAGGTAGACCCATGGAATCAAACGCCGAAAGTTCATTGAAAGTCGGCGATCGAGTAACCGTCGAAATAGGGCCCGTCGCACATGGAGGCCATTTTATCGCCCGCCATAAAGGTCAAGTGATTTTCGTCAGGTATGGAATAACTGGCGAAGAGGCTGTAGTTGAGATAACTTCAGTTTCATCGAAGTTAGCCAGAGGCGACGCAGTCGAAATCCTTAAAGCATCTAAAGATCGAGTGGTCCCGCCGTGTAAGTACGCAGTCCCAGGAGGATGTGGTGGTTGTGACTTCCAACATATAGAGATTTCAGCCCAGGCTGAATTAAAGCGGTCTGTGATTCGCGAACAGTTCTCGCGGCTGGGCAGAATCGAGATAGACCTCGATGTTATTTCGGTTGAACCAAAGAATGGCTTGCATTGGCGAAGTCGGATGGACTTTGCGATTTCAAAAAATGGTAAGCCAGGTCTTTATTCGGCCCGAAGTAAAGAAGTAACGGAAATTGATAAATGCTTAATTGCGGTAGAAGCAGTTAATGATCCAGCAATGTTTTCCAGAACCTGGAAGGGGCAGGATCGTCTTGAAGTTGCCGTATCTAATTCTGGTGAGAAAAATGTTTCCAGAGGCGGACGCAGTATCTCGGGCCCAACTCAATTACATGAAGTTGTGGGAGAGCACACATATGAAATCTCGCCTACCTCTTTTTGGCAGAGCCATGTAGCTGCGCCTGCCACGCTAACCAAACTGGCTTTAGATTTAATGGCACTTCGTCCAGGGGATCAGGTATGTGATCTTTATGGGGGCGTGGGGTTATTTACAGCACCAATAGCTGAGGATGTTGGTGATATTGGCAAAGTTCATTTGATTGAATCTAGCCATCGTGCCACACAAGATGCGCTAAAGATTTTCGCGAAGCAGAAAAATGTAGTTGTCCACTCCGGTCGGGTAGAGCAAAAATTGCCACTGATTAACCGAGTCGATGTCATCTTGCTTGATCCGCCACGAACCGGAGCCGGTGAGATGGTAGTGAAACATATGCTCGCTAAGAAACCTAGAACAATTGTCTACATATCGTGTGATCCTGCGTCTCTAGCGCGTGATGCTAGACAGCTGGAAGCGGGCGGGTATCACCTAAATCACATAGTTGGGTTCGATCTATTCCCGATGACCCACCACATGGAATGTGTGGCGCGCTTTACCCTCAGTTAAGATGCAGCCATGAGTATAAATTCTTTTGGGTCGAAAAGTGAGATAGAAGTTGCTGGTAAGAGGTATGAGATATTCGATATTACAAAATTGCCGGCCGCTAGGACGCTTCCATTCAGTTTAAAAGTTTTATTGGAAAATTTGCTCCGAACTGAAGATGGTAAGAATATAACTGCTGCACAGATTGAAGCGCTAGCTAATTGGAAGCCAGAAGCTGAGCCAGATACTGAAATTCAATTCACGCCAGCACGCGTAATTATGCAGGACTTTACCGGCGTTCCGTGCATAGTTGATCTGGCAACAATGCGGGAAGCGATTGCCGAACTAGGTGGAGATCCAACGAAGGTAAATCCGCTAGCGCCGGCGGAATTAGTTATTGATCACTCAGTTATTGCGGACAAATTTGGAACCAAAGATTCATTTGAAGAGAACACCGACATTGAATATCAGCGCAACCGAGAGCGTTATCGTTTTTTGCGCTGGGGTCAGAGCGCTTTCGATGAATTTAAAGTAGTTCCACCGGGTACAGGAATTGTTCACCAGGTAAATATTGAATATTTGGCTCGAGTTGTGATGGTACGAAACTCCGATGGAGTTTCCCGCGCCTATCCCGATACTGTAGTTGGAACTGATTCACATACGACTATGGTCAACGGGCTTGGAGTTCTAGGTTGGGGAGTAGGCGGAATTGAAGCCGAAGCGGCGCTACTTGGCCAACCGGTATCAATGCTCATCCCTCGCGTGGTTGGATTTAAATTAAGTGGTCAGCTACCTATCGGAACTACTGCAACAGATTTAGTTTTAACTATTACCGAGGTATTGAGAAAACACGGCGTAGTTGGCAAATTTGTCGAATTCTTTGGTCCAGGGGTGAGCGCTCTGCCAATGGCGAATCGCACAACAATTGGGAATATGTCTCCCGAGTATGGATCTACCTGCGCAATTTTCCCAATCGATGAAGAGACAATTCATTATCTTTCACTTACGGGGCGCAGTACAGATCAGTTGGCGCTTGTCGAAGAGTATGCAAAACGTGTAGGTCTGTGGCATGACCCAGATCTAGTTCCTCGCTTCTCTGAAACATTGGAACTCGATCTCTCGACTATTGTTCCCTCAATTGCGGGGCCAAAACGACCTCAGGACCGAATTGAACTTTCTAGTTCTAAATCTTCATTCGAAAAGATCCTGCCAACATATTTCACTGAGAAGAGCAGAAAGAGCCCTGTTCAAATTTCGCTCAATGGCGAAAAAACTAGCTTCTCAAATGGAGCTGTAGTGATCGCTTCAATCACTTCGTGTACAAACACCTCAAATCCAAGTGTGATGATAGGAGCTGCGCTACTAGCTAAAAAAGCGGTAGAAAAAGGGATTCGTAGCAAGCCCTGGGTTAAAACAACTCTTGCTCCGGGTTCAAAAGTTGTCACCGACTATTATGATCGAGCTGGATTGACAACTTATATGGAACAACTTGGCTTCAACCTCGTTGGCTATGGTTGCGTTACATGTATTGGAAACTCTGGACCACTTCCAGAGGAAGTAAGCAAGGCAATTAATGAAAATGATTTAGCAGTAACAGCAGTCTTGTCAGGTAACCGTAACTTTGAAGGCCGTATCAGCCCAGATGTAAAAATGAACTATTTGGCTTCGCCTCCACTCGTAGTTGCCTATGCTCTGGCCGGAACTATGGACCATGATTTTGAAAAGGATTCACTCGGAACTGATTCCAATGGAAATTCAGTATTCCTGCGTGATATCTGGCCGAGTATCGAGGAGATTCAGGATGTTATCGATAGCTCGATTTCATCTGAAATGTTCACCAAGGATTATGCGACTGTATTTGAGGGGGATCATCGTTGGAAGTCGCTAGAGACACCAAGTGGCAAGACTTTTGAATGGGATCTTGAATCAACCTATGTTAGAAAACCACCATATTTTGATGGCATGCCTCGTCAGCCCAAACCAGTCAAAGATATTTTAAAAGCTCGAGTTCTTGCAGTGCTTGGTGATTCTGTGACTACCGATCATATTTCACCAGCTGGGAATATTAAAGCAGACTCACCCGCAGGTAAATATTTGGCTGATCATGGAATCGAGCGAATTGATTTCAATTCTTATGGTTCACGCCGTGGAAACCACGAAGTAATGATTCGCGGAACTTTTGCCAATATCAGATTGAAGAATATGTTGCTGGATGGCGTCGAGGGTGGTTTCACAAAAAACTTCCTTGACAATGGCGCGCAATCAACAATTTACGATGCATCGATTTCCTATCAAGAGAAAAATATTCCACTAGTAATTCTTGCTGGAAAAGAATATGGATCCGGGTCATCTCGTGACTGGGCGGCAAAGGGAACAGCGCTACTCGGTGTAAAAGTGGTAATCGCAGAGTCATTTGAGAGAATTCACCGTTCGAATTTAATTGGCATGGGAGTTCTACCTTTGCAATTCCCGATTGGAGAGAGCGCAGCGTCACTTGGCTTAACCGGAGAAGAGGAGTTCTCGATCCTGGGAATTGAGTCATTGAATAACGGACAAACTCCTAGGACGGTGAAGGTTTCGGTTGGTGATAAGAGTTTTGACGCTGTGGTCCGGATAGATACCCCAGGCGAAGCTGATTATTTCCGTCACGGTGGCATCATGCAATTTGTCCTTCGTTCACTTCTCTAATTAATTAGCGCTGCTCTAGACTACGAATATGTCGAATTATCTTGGCGGTATTGGTGCTCCTGCCGACCTAGCCGAGCTTTCATATTCGCAACTCTCTGAGTTGAGCGCTGAAATTAGGAATTTTTTAATCGAGAAAGTTTCAAAGAGCGGTGGTCATCTCGGGCCTAATTTAGGTGTTGTTGAGTTAACAATTGCGATCCATCGGGTATTTGAATCACCTAAGGACACGATTGTGTTTGATACTGGTCATCAAAGTTATGTTCATAAACTTTTGACAGGGCGAATTTCTGGTTTTGATAAGTTGCGCCAGAGAGGCGGTCTTGCCGGTTATCCAAACCGCGCAGAAAGTGAACACGATGTGATAGAAAATTCGCATGCATCGACTGCGCTTTCTTGGGCCGATGGAATCGCGCGAGGAAACTTGATTAAAGGCGATAGAGAGAAAGTTGTTGCATGTGTAGTGGGGGATGGCGCGCTAACTGGCGGAATGTCTTGGGAGGCGCTCAATAACATTGCCTCTAGTGAAAATCTTAAACTTGTGGTGATAGTAAATGACAATGAACGTTCCTATTCTCCGACAATCGGTGGACTTGCAACTTATCTCTCGACTCTGCGGACTACGAGTGGTTATGAAAAATTTTTGGACTGGGGTAAAGGAATTCTCGAAAAGACCCCTGTTGTAGGAGCGCCAATATATGAAACTCTTCACGGAGTTAAAAAAGGGATTAAGGACATTGTCGCGCCACAAGGAATGTTTGAGGATCTAGGGCTGAAATATATTGGACCGGTCGATGGTCACGATATTGAAGCGATGGAGAAGGCGTTTGAACAAGCTAAGAATTTTGGTGCTCCAGTGCTGGTACACGTCATCACCGAGAAAGGCCGGGGCCACGCACCTGCCCTTAATGATGCAGCGGAAAAATTTCATGCTGTTGGAGTCGTAGACCCAGAAACAGGAATTCCAATCTCTAAGCCTGAACCAAGTTGGACGAGCGTGTTTGCCGATGAAATTTGTGAAATCGGAAGCCAACGGCAGGATGTAGTGGTTCTTACAGCGGCAATGCTTGGACCAACTGGACTAGATAAATTTGCTGAAAGCTTTCCAAATCGAGTGTTCGATGTCGGTATCGCAGAACAACATGCGGCTACGAGCGCGGCGGGAATGGCATTTACAGGGCTTCATCCAGTTGTTGCGATTTATTCGACATTCTTGAATCGTGCCTTCGACCAGTTGCTATTGGATGTCGCACTTCATAAGGCTGGGGTAACTTTCGTACTGGATCGCGCCGGAGTTACTGGGGATGATGGCCCTTCACACCATGGAATTTGGGATCTTGCCTTAACCGGAATTGTTCCAAGGTTATGGGTAGCAGCGCCAAGAGATGGCGCAACACTTAGAGAAGCGCTAGGAGAAGCTTTGGAAATTTCTGACGCCCCATCTTTAATTCGCTTCCCAAAAGGAGCCGTCGGGGCAGATATTCCAGCCTTTGAACGACGAGATGGAATGGATGTTCTCTACCGTGGCGAAAGCGCGGATATCCTTCTCGTGAGCGTAGGAGCAATGGCAAAAATTTGCGTGGAAGCGGCTTCGCAGGCATACCGCGAGGGTGTTGGAGTGACAGTAATCGATCCGCGATGGGTTAAACCAATATCTGAAAGTTTACTTACTATGGCACGAAGATATAAATGCGTTGTTGTAGTTGAGGATGGAATTCGCCATGGTGGTATTGCTAGCACAATTTCTGAAATGTTTAGAGATGCTGACTTGAACCTTCCGATTCACTCAATTGGGGTCCCACTTGAATTCATTGAGCATGCCAAACGGAGCGAAGTTTTAGCAGATCTTGGATTGACCGCGCAGAACATCACGCGACAATTGGTGACTTGGAGCAGTTTGCTGAAAGATGAAATAACGAGTGGAGTTATGCCAGAGAAGCAACACCTGGTTGATGAAAGCGCTGACTACAAACCTCTTCACTAATTCCAGTTCTATCTAGATAAGGCAGGATCCCCCCCAAGTGGAGAGGCCAACCACAACCAAGCAACATGCAGATATCAATTTCAGAGGCGGTCGAAACGACGCCTTCATCCAACATCATTCGAGCCTCACTGGCCAGCGCCGATAGCGCTCTTATCCGAACTTGCTCTGCAGTAGATGGGCTAGTACCAGTTTTTAAAAGTGCCAGAGCCGCAGGGTTTATAGATTGCACTCCGGATTCATTTTTAAGATAGAAACTCTTTACCCCATTGTCGACGAAAGCTTGCATAGTTGGCGAGATACGGTAACGCTCGCCCAAATTCTTATTTAGAGTTTTGGCAACATGGTGCGCAACTCCTGGGCCAACTAATCCGAGCAATTCAAGTGATGTCATTGGCAGCCCTAGTGGTCTCATTGCAGCATCAGCGATGTCAGGGGGAGTGCCTTCGTCAATTGCATCTGTAATTTCGCCCATGAATCTAGTCAGAAGGCGATTAACCACGAAGGCGGGAGAGTCCTTTACAATAACCATTGTCTTCTTTAAAGTTTTGCCGATACTTACAGCGGTAGCAGTTGTTATATCATCGGTTGCAGGTGTCCTAGCAATTTCAAGCAGTGGCATTACTGCAACGGGATTGAAGAAATGAAAACCGATTAGGCGTTCAGGATTTGTCATTACTTCAGACATCTTTGTTACGGAAAGCGAAGAGGTGTTTGTAGCCAAGACGCACTCAATTGATACAATTTTTTCAAGCTCGACAAATAAACTTTTCTTCAACTCTAGCTCTTCAAAAATTGCTTCAATCACAAAGGATGCGTCAGCAAAAATTGCTTTATCGGTAGAACCAGATACAAGAGAGCCCAACCGCGCTGCACTTTCGGCGCTCATACGCTTCTTCTCGACCAGCTTTGCCAGCTCGCCTCGAATATAAGCCAAGCCCTTATCAACGCGCTCTTGATCTAAATCAGTTATTACAACTGGGACTTTCAAATTACGCAGCATGATTAAAGCGAGTTGCGATGCCATTAGCCCAGCGCCTACCACCCCAACTTTTGCGACCTTTCGAGCTAGGGCGGCTTTTGGTGCGCCCTCAACTTTCTTTCGCTTCTTCTGAATCAGATTAAAAGCATAGAGCGAGGCACGAAGTGGATTGCTCATCGCCAAACTTGCCAGATCAATATCTTCAGCGTCAAAACCAGCACCCAAAGTATTTGTTCGCGCAGCTGCAATTAAATTTAAGGCTTTGATAGCTTGTGGAATTTCTGCGCCACCATATTTCTTTGCAACAGCCCCTTGGCCAACTGCAATCGCCTGGCTCCAGGCCGCCTCATCTTTAGTATGGTCTGCGCGTTCAATCTTCTTTGAACCATTTAAAACTGAAGCCGCAAATTTTATTGAGTTCTCTAAGAAATCTGAAGGTTCAAAGACCACATCTGCGACACCAAGTGCCAAGGCATCTTTAGCCTTCATCATTGTGTTGTTATTTAGCGCATTTAGGATTATCACCTGAACCGCATTTGCTGGCCCAATTAACTTAGGCAAAATTGTTGCCCCACCCCATCCTGGAACTAAGCCTAAGAAGACCTCTGGAAGTCCAGTGAATGCAGTTGATGCAACGCTGCGATATTTGCAGTGAAGCGCTACTTCAAGCCCACCACCAAGTGCTAGACCATTTACAAATGCAAAGGTTGGCTTCTTGCTCTCGCCGAATCTACGGAAAACATCATGGCCAAGTTTTCCAATTGCTAGGGCTTGCTTCGTGTCACTCAAGAAAGAGATTCCAGATAAATCCGCACCAGCCGCAAAAATAAATGGTTTACCTGTAATTGCAATCGCAACTGAAGGACTTGCTTCAGCAACTGTAATTGCCTCATTTAGCGCAGCTAAGGAGTTAGGACCAAAAGTATTTGGTCGATTGTGATCAAACCCGTTATCTAAAGTGATTAGTGAGAGAGTTCCGGTATGACCAAATGGTGCTAAATCAATTTCGCGAACATGCGCCGCAGTTACTACCTCTTCCGGCGCACCTTGAGGCAACTTAAGATCACTCATTATTTCGCCACCTTGGCAGATGAACCATTGAAATGTGGGTTCTCCCAGATGATGCTGCCACCCATTCCAAGTCCGATACACATTGTGGTTAGCCCGTATTGAACTTCTGGGTGTTCTTCAAAGCCGCGTGCCAGGTTAATCATTAAACGGACACCGGATGATGCAAGTGGATGGCCAACTGCAATCGCGCCACCGTATTGATTAACTCGGGCGTCATCATCGGCAATTCCGAAGTGATCGAGAAATGAGAGAACTTGAATCGCAAAGGCTTCGTTGATTTCGAACAGACCAATATCTGAAATTGTTAATCCAGCTTTTGCCAAGGCCTTAATCGTGCTTGGCACTGGGCCATATCCCATGATTTCTGGTGCAACACCAGCAAAGGCGAATGAAACTAACTTCGCTTTAATTCCAAGTCCGAGTTCATTTGCTTTTGATTCACTTGCCAGGATCGCAGCAGTTGCGCCGTCATTTAAACCGGCTGCGTTTCCTGCAGTGACATTTCCCATTGGTCGAAAAGGTGTTTTAAGGGCAGCAAGTCCCTCAACGGTTGTTCCTGGCCTTGGTGGTTCATCAACAGTTGCCATGCCCCAGCCAAGTTCGACAGAACGGACAGCAACTGGAATTAAATCTCGTTGAATTTTCCCGGCTGTGTAAGCAGCAGCAGTTTTATTCTGTGATGCAACTGCATATGCATCGGCTCGCGCTTTTGTTAAATGTGGAAATTTGTCATGCAATCTCTCCGCTGTCATTCCCATCTGTAGGGCATCGGTATCAACTAATTTTTCAGCTAAGTATCGTGGGTTTGGGTCCATACCTTCGCCCATTGGATGATTGCCCATATGTTCAACGCCACCTGCAATTGCAATGTCATATTGACCCATGGCGATTGCACCAGAAACAGTTGTTACAGCAGTTAGTGCACCTGCGCACCAACGATCGATCGAATATCCAGGAACGCTATCTGGAATTCCGGCAAGCAGGGAAACGCTCCGTCCGATATTCATTCCCTGATCACCGGTTTGGGTTGCCGCAGCAATGGCGACCTCATCGATAGCTTCCGGCAAAACTTTAGGGTTTCTTTCCAGCAAGCCACGCAAAGTTCTTACCATGATGTCGTCTGCTCTTGTTTGCGAATATAAACTTCCCGCTTTTCCAAATGGCGATCTGACGGCATCTACGAGAACGACACGTTCATTCATCTTTACTCATTTCATGAATCAAGGTTGAGATAAATCAAGGTTGAGAGAGAGCCTCAAAATATCAAGAAACTGCCTATATGTTACTCATGAGTAGGAAAAAAAGAAAATAGCTAAGCGGAAATTTTCTGCGCTTTTCTCCCAGGCAGCAGATAAATTGCCAGAGTTATAGCCAAATATGCGCCCCATATAACGAACTGGAGGTATGAAGTCGTTGTGTCAAACCCAAAAGTACCGCCCATGAGTGCTGCCAAAATTGAATCAGGCGCTATCCAATGGGTCACATCCCATATGAAAGCATCTGGGCCAGGCAACCAACCAACTTCTTGGAACTCATGGACCCCGTAGGAGAAAACTCCAGCAGCTATGACTATTAGCGCAACTCCAGTTATCATAAAGAATTTACCTAAGTTCATCTTGATTGAACGGCTATAAATTAGATAGCCAAGCGCAACGGCGCTGGCTAATCCAGTTATAAGTCCTATTGTCACAGGTGCTCGTTCGGCAACTGCTTGAAAGTTGCTGTAGATAAATAGCGCGGTCTCAAGTCCCTCTCGAGCAACTGCAAAGAATGCAGCCAGAGCTAAGGCCAGTGGTCCAGCTAGTAAAGCCTTGTCTACCTTTCCCTGTAATTCATTCTTTAGGGTTCTTGCTGTTCGCTTCATCCAGAAGACCATCCAAGTGACTAGTGCGACTGCAGCAAAAGAAGTAGCACCAGCAAATATTTGCTTACTTTGATCTGTTAATTGCGCTGAGGTGAAGCTCAGTACGGCCCCAACTGCAAGACTCAGAAGTATTGAGATGCCAACCCCAATCCAGAGCGGCTTCAATAATTGGCGGCGATTAGTTTTGACTACATAGGCAACGAAAATTCCGACGATAAGTGAGGCCTCTAGGCCTTCACGGAGTGCGATCAGGAATGTACTTAACATGGTGCTAGCCTAAAACAACTCGCTGGATTTACGCAACTTAAGCGTTGCGTAATTAGTCACTCTCGCGGATTGGCCTTTCACCTTCAGTTACTTCTTCTGGTGCGACCTCGACGATAAGAGGCTCAATTTCGGACAAGATCCCGGCTATAGGCCCAGTAGTGAGTGCAATTTGCCAGGGCCTAGCTCCGTATTGAGCAAGCTCGTTTTCGATGAATTTAGGACGATCTTCTTCATTTTCCGGAGGCGCTGGCCAGCAGACTCTTCTTAGCGCTTCAGGTGAGAGCAGGTTTTCGGTAGGCATCGAATTATCTAGAGCACATTGGATTATCACCGCTTTGGCATGAGTCAGCCTGGCATAGCCAAGAGGATTTCTAGATTGCCACATTTTTGGAGGGGGCAGACCTTCTGATGCGATTCGTAACTTCGGTAGATCCTCACCTTCAAGACCTTGCGCTCTCTCAAAGATTTCAAACCATTGCTCAAATGGCATATCGGTAAGTCTGGTTCGTCTAAGTAGAGCCTTCTTAAAATCCCCAAATCCTTTTGGTGGTTTGGTAGCAATCAAAAGCAGCGTCTCGTCGTTAAAAACTCTGCCTGGAGCAAGATCTATTGATTTTGCAAATTCATCTCGGGCAAACCAGAGCTCACGAATTATCGCTAACATTTTAGGATCCCTGACTTTATGCATGCCGGATGTTCGTCGCCATGGTTCTTTTCTAGCTTGGGCAGCGGGGGTAGCTAATATTGCCGAAAAGTCCTCAATTGCCCAGGTAAGTTTCCCATTTTCGATTAATAGTTTTTCAATCTCATCTCGAAGCTCAACCAAAAGTTCTACATCTAGAGCTGCATAATTGAGCCACTCGGGGCGAAGAGGTCGGATAGACCAGTCGACTGCACTATGTTCCTTGGCGAGAGTTACGCCAAGTAGCTGTTCGGTTAGTGGCCCGAGGCCAACTCGCTCACATCCAGCAATTCGTCCGGCTAGCTCCGTGTCAAAAATGCGCTTTGGATTTATTCCAAGTTCACGAAGTGAGGGGAGATCTTGAGTGGAAGCATGAATAATCCATTCTTCATCTGCGAAAGTTTCATTCAGCTCATTCCAGCGCTCGCTATCTCCAACAGCAATTGGGTCGATGAGATGGAGTCCTCCGTCCTTTCGCTTAATTTGAATCAAATAAGCCCGAGCAAAATATTTATAACCTGATGCCCGTTCGACATCGATGGCAATAGGGCCACTTCCTTTCTTTAATTCCGCAACCATTTGGGCAAGCGAATCCGAGCTATCAATTAAATCGGGAACACCACCCGAGGGTGCTAGTAGTGGCTCTGCCATTATCTGCTACGACTTAGCTGGGTCACGCCATTTGGTATTGGCGCAAGCCCAGCAGACATTTCCAAAAGCTCAATCCAGGCACGGACATGGTTAGCAAGGTTGGTAGCTGAGGTGGGTGTCCAGGAGGCCCGAACTTCTAGTTCGCTAGCTTCGGCCAAATTCTCTAAAGTTCCAAATGAAGCACTTGCGACTTTAGTTACCGTGCCACTCGGCGCCGTGTAATCACAATCATTTTTCTTAAGAGATTCCATAAGCCAGGTCCAACCAATATTGCAAAGCATTGGATCGGCAGCCATTTCATTGTCGATTGCCGCTCTAACAAAAGTCACGCACCTAAATTTTCCAGACCAACCCTCTTGGCCGTCAGGATCGTGGAGGAGAACGAATCGCCCAGTTGCGGCATCGTCAGCTACATCAGCAGTAATTGCCAAAGCAAATGGTGCAAGTTTTTGAGGAGCTGGAACTTCATCCAAAAATATTTCTGATCTAGGTTTTACCGCTCGAATTTGTGCTGCGATATCATCAAACCTTGTATTCATGAGACGATGGTAAGGCGTTTAGCACCAATACCCATGAAGGCGCGAGCGACTTAACTCTCACTTGCAGTAACCTCGCGGAATGGCGGTGGTACTAGCTCTCTTATCGAGCGTTCTCTGGGGTACGGCAGATTATTTGGGCGGCAATCTGACAAAACGATTTAAGGCAATTGCTGTTACTGGAGTTTCTCAGGCTTTTGGGCTCGTATTCGGTCTAATTTTAGTTTTCAGCAGCCATTCTTTTCAATCTCCTAACTTAAGTTGGGATGGATATTTTTTGCCAGCGGTTGGGGCAGGGATCGCAGGATTTCTTGGACTTGTTTCTTTCTATTCTGGACTTGCAACCGGGCGAATGGGAGTTGTCTCACCGATAAGTACTTTAAGTGCAGTGATTCCGCTCTCGGTTGCTTTCATTAGTGGTGAACGGGCAACATCGATTCAGATCATGGGAATGTGCATCGCAATCTTTGGCGCCTTCTGCGCATCAGGTCCGGATATCGTTAAGGGTCTGCCATTAAAACCCCTCCTATTTGGTTTAGGGGCTGCCCTTGGTTTTGGAATCGCGCTTACATTTATGGCCCAAGGTGCGAAAACAAACTCTCTTCTGACCATGACTTCGATGCGCGTTGCATCAGTTGGTGTCTGTATTTTAATTGCCCTAAAAGCTAGAACGATAGGCGGCTTCAAATACAATGACCTAAAACTGCTCATGGCAGTGGGAGTGATTGATTTCTTGGCAAATTTATTATTGGGAGTTGCAACTACAAAGGGTCTCGTTTCTGTTGCCATGGTATTGGGTTCACTTTTCCCTATAGTCACAGCGCTCTTGGCCTATAAATTCTTGCAGGAACGGCTACACAGAATTCAATATGCTGGAATATTTTTTGCGGTCAGCGGTGTAGCTCTTATCTCTCTAGGTTAGTTCTTTATGAGTATCAAGAAATTATCATCGCCACTTTTTTCACTACTTGTAATTGTGAATTCTCGCGTCAACTGATTTAAATCGTAAATATTTTCTCCACCCGCTTGAGAATTAATAGTTAAGTAGAGCTCATCTATCAGCTCTGCTGCTAGTAATTTAACCAGTAAGTTAATTCCTCCTTCAATCAATATATTGCCAGGAAATTCAATTTGTGCTTTTGCTACAGCTTCGACCGGGTCCAGTTGCCAAACTTCTAAATTTGGGTTCGCTAGTACTTCATCTGGAATTTGGTTCTTGAGCGTAAGAATTACCAAGGGGAGTGGCGTCTTTGCGTAGGGCTCATTTCGAGCTGTATTGCCACCTATTAAGATGACAGATGCCCTTTTGCGCAATTCATGAAAGCGCAGCCTGTCGAGCTTTGAGCTCAGGGCGCTACTAGAGCCTCGTATGGAGGTACTTCCATCCGCGCCCATCACCAGATTCGCCATGACTACCATGCCTAAACCGTAGTGTCAGTGGGGCCAATTATCATTTTACTTATGATCATTGATTGCGATTCCTGCTCTATGCGCGAGATCTCTTGTAGTGATTGCGTCGTATCTGTTCTACTAAAAATCTCTCCACTCTCATCACAGGCCCCAGGCCAGCACGGTGAGATATCAGGGAAACAAATAAGAGCGCTATCTGTATTGTCTGAGAAGGGACTAGTACCACCACTTCGCTACGTCAAATAGCAAAATAATGAAGAAATCACGTGGGGATTTCTGTTTCACTTGGACTCGCATAGCAACACTGGCTACCCTAACCAAATGGATTTTTTGAGATTGGGAGGGCAGATCGTTGCTAGCGCGTTAGTGGTTTCACTACTTCCGATTTCAGCAGCAATCGCGGCTCCATCAATTAATGAGATTCAGTCTCGAATCCGGACTCTGCAGGAGCAAGCTGCTGTGGCTGGAGAGGCCGCCCAGCAGGCGAAAGTTCAATATGCCTCATTGATGAGCAAATTGGAATCTGTACAGAAGCAGGTGGCGGATGATGCCGCTACAGTTGCAAAATTTAAGAACTCACTTGGCGCGATTGCTTTTGAGCAGTACAAGAATGGAACGATGAGTCGCAGTCTCGAGTTACTCTTTTCTTCAGATCCAAAGTTATTTCTTACGGCTGCCGGCTCGCTTGAATCTGTAACTAAAAAGCAAGCAATACAACTCAAGCAATACAGTGTGGCAAAGCAACGCATGACCGCAACATCACTTACCGTAAATGACAAGTTGGCATTAGCAAAGAAAGCTCAAGCGCGATTTCTTGCCCAAGAGAAATCGGTGATGAGTAAGCTGGCAGAAGCCAAAACTTTATTCAAATCACTTTCCAAAGCTAAGCAAGCGCGGCTTGCAAGATTGAATAAGAATTCAGAGAAAGCGGATAAAAAGAAATCACTTGCTGTAGCCGCAAAATCTAAACTTGGAAGAGGGCGTGGAGCGATTGCGCTTCGATATGCGATTAAGCAGATTGGCGATCGATATGTATGGGGTGGGGCCGGAATGACAGTTTGGGATTGCAGCGGGCTGGTTCTTAGAGCATACGAAGCGGCTGGAGTTAGACTCCCGCACTCGGCGGCAGTGCAGGCGCGATACGGAAAGGCCGTTTCTCTTTCACAGATAAGACCGGGGGACCTGGTCTATTTCGGCAGCAATAGGTATATCTCGCATATCGGAATTTATGTAGGGAAAGGCCAAATGGTCAGCGCCCCCCGGGCTGGCGCGCGAGTGAAGATTCAATCATTCACGCCAAACTTTGGTTCATTAAGTTATTACGGTGCCCGTCGCCTCTGATAACCGCAAGATTCTTCTGGTCACAAATGATTTAGGACCGAGGGCTGGCGGAATTGAAACTTTTATTCTTGGCTTACTTGAAAAGTTAGATGGCTCCCAGATAGCTATTTTTACCTCTTCACAAGAGGGCGACCAGGCTTTCGACCAGAAAATGGAAGGAAAGTTTGGCGTAAAGATTTACCGAGACCGAGCAAAAGTTCTTCTCCCTACTCCCAGGGTTGTTGGTGAGGTAAAGCGAGTGATGCGAATTCATAATTCGCAAATAATTTGGTTCGGGGCAGCTGCGCCACTAGCCTTAATGGCAGCAAATTTACGCAAGGCCGGGGCAGGAAGAATTGTTTCTCTAACTCACGGCCATGAGGTGTGGTGGTCCAAGCTCCCGGTCTTTAGGCAGGCTATGCGCCATGTTGGCAATTCAGTTGATGTCTTAACTTATTTGGGGGAGTATACGAAAGAGGCAATGGAGAAAGCTGTTGGCAAAAACCCCAAGTTAATCCATATTGCACCAGGAATCTCGGTTAATTATTTTAAACCCGGCGAAAAACCAGAAGATTTATTGGCGAAATTTGGAATAAGCGATAGACCGACTTTGATAAGTGTCGGCAGACTTGTCCATCGAAAAGGACAAGACAAGTTGATCGAGGCGATGCCAATTATCAAAAGAGAAATTCCCAACGCATTACTGCTGATTGTTGGAAGTGGCCCACGTGAAGCTCATCTGAAATCTCTGATAAAGAAATATTCGTTGGAAAATGATGTCCTACTTTTTGGGCGTGTTCCCTATGAAGAGCTTCCCAAATATTTTTTACTCGGCGATGTTTTCGCAATGCCCGCTCGATCGCGATTATTTGGTCTTGAAGTTGAAGGATTGGGAATTGTCTATCTCGAAGCGAGCGCCTGTGGATTACCGGTCATCGCTGGTCGTTCTGGAGGCGCCCCCGATGCCGTGAAGATTTCTGAAACTGGTTTGGTAGTCAACGGAACCGATATTAATGAAATTGCGAATGCTTCGATTGCTTTATTGGGGGATAGAGGGCGCGCTAAGGAATATGGCGCTAATGGGCGAGCCTGGGTTGTTGAGAAATGGAATTGGGATAATTGGGGTGAGAAATTTCGCAAAGTTTTAGATGGTGTTCTAGAAAGTTAGATACTTGCTATCAATCCCAATCGCAATTGCTTGGATTCGATTAGTTACATCGAATTTTCTAAAAATCGAAGCTAAGTGAGTTTTAATTGTGGCTTCTGTTAGGAAAAGTTCAGTTGCCATCCCCTTGGCACTTAGCCCCTTTGGTAGCAGAAGCAGTACATCTCGCTCGCGCTTAGTAAGGGGGATTGGCGCTTTTTTCTTGGCAAATTTAGATTCCAGGAAACTATCAGGAAATCCCATTTGGGTGCGTATTTCTAAAACGACATTACCTATATCAACTTCTGGGCCAAAATCTATGAGAGAGGTTCTAACTTTAATCTTGGCGATTGTCTCTCTAATTTGAATCGAAAAAATTGTCCCGAAGTTGGGACTGGACGATGGAATATCTGCGCCGAGAAGTTCAATCAATTGAGATAATTCATGGCGTAATAATCGAAGTTCAAGTCGTAGTGATTGCGAAATTTTGGAACGGCCAGCAAATGAGTCCAATTGGTTCTCAAAATCCGATAGCGAATCAACTATTTCATCGTGGAATTCACGAACGGTTTTCACAAAAAGAGAGACTCGATTTCATCAGAAAACTCTTTCGCAACTACATGTCGTTTTACTGACATCTTTGCGGTTAGTTGTCCGCCTGCTATTGTGAAATCTCCGGGCAGGATTACAAATTTTCTTATCGATTCTGCGCGGCTTACCGCGGCATTGGCTTCGTCAACAGCAGTTTGAATTACACCAATAAGGTCTGGGTCCTTCGTTAGGGTCGCAACTGTTGCACCATCCTTCTTATTCGCAATAATCCAGCCCTTTATCGCGTCAGGATCGATTGTCACGAGAGCCGCTATAAATGGCTTGTTATCGCCAACTACTAAGCATTGGCTTACCAGTGGATGAGCCCTAACTCGATCCTCTAGAACAGCAGGAGCTACGTTCTTTCCACCAGAGGTTACGATCAGCTCTTTCTTGCGACCAACGATTGATAAAAATCCCTGATGGTCAATTGTCCCCAAATCACCACTCCTAAAAAATCCATCTGCAGTAAATACTTCTTGATTAGCAAGATCATTCTGCCAGTAGCCATTCATGACAATGGCTCCCTTAATGAGGACTTCACCATCCTCGGCAATTTTAACGGTGGTTCCGGGAAGTGGCCGACCGACCGATCCAACTCGTTGTGCGGTTGATAAGTTAAGTGTTGCGCCAGCGGTTGTTTCGGTCAGTCCGTATCCCTCTAATATATTTATTCCGGCACCACGATAAAAATGACCAAGCCGAGCGCCAAGTGGAGCGCCACCGGAAATAGCAGCCTCCACTCGGCCACCCATGCCTGCTCTGATTTTTGAATATACAAGTTTGTCGAACAGGGCATGTTTAATTCGCAGGGCCAATCCGACATCCTTTCTGTCTAACGCCTCGCTATAAGCAATTGCGGTATTCGCCGCCTTGCGAAATATTGCACCCTTGCCAGCAGCATCCGCTTTGATTTCAGCCCCATTATAAATTTTTTCAAATATCCTTGGGACTGCCAGAACAAAAGTCGGTTTAAAGGTCCCAAGATCTGCCGGCAATCTAGAAATATCTCTGCAATGGGCTAGATGTAATCCTGCCGTAATGGCGCCAACTTCGACCATGCGCCCGAAAACGTGGGCGACAGGCAGAAAGAGAAGGGTTGAGCCACCAGGTTTTAGAAATAAATCACTCGCACCTTGAACTACATTTCCACATTCAGATAAAAAATTCCCGTGGGTTAGTTGAACGCCCTTTGGCTTCCCAGTTGTACCTGATGTGTAAATCAAAGTAGCAAGCGAATCTGGATCAGCCACAAGCCTACGTGTTTCCACATCGCTATCCGCAATATTCTTACCTAAAGTAGAAAGCTGATCTAGTGCACCTTCGGTAATCGTCCAAAGAGATCTACAAGTGGCAGTAATAACAGAATTAACAATCTCACGGTGTTGTGGCGTCTCAACGATTATTGCAACTGCGCCAGAGTCAGCCAGAATCCATTCAACTTGCTCAGCACTTGAAGTTTCATAAATGGGTACTGATACAGCGCCGGCATACCAAATTGCGAAATCTAGGACTGTCCATTCATATCTAGTTTTTGCCATGATTGCTATTCGATCGCCAATATTTATACTTGAAGCCAGAAGACCCTTAGCAACCGCTCGTACTTCAGTTTCAAATTCACTGGCGCTTACCTCTTGCCACCCCTCACCAAGGGGCCTGGAGAGGGTTATCCGGTCAGGCTCATTTTTGGCACGTTCTGCCACTAGGTTGGAGAGATTGCCAGTAGTTGCGGGCGCGACGATTGCTGGGACGCTGTATTGATCCATGAGGTTAACGTTATCGCCGTAGGTAGCGCTTTTGGTAGATATTTTCGATGGATTTTGCAGGTAATCTTCGCCTATGAGTGAAATTTCAAGGAATTCCGTGGATATCGAGGCACCATTTAGCGAAGTACTAGCTGTTTTGAGCGACCTTGAGTCTTATCCAGGTTGGTCAACGGCAATCAAATCTGTTGAAGCTGAAGTTAAAGAGGACGCAGGACTGGTAACTAAGGCAAAAATGTCGATTGAGGCTGGGGTGTTGAGAGATCGAGTGACTTTGGATTATGACTGGAGCAAGTTACCGAATGAAATAACCTTCTCATTAGATGACGCAGATTTGCTCACGGAGATGACCGGCGCCTATAAATTAAATGATAATGGCGATGACACAACCACTGTCACATATGAGTTAACTGTCGCGCTTTCAATGCCAGTTCCAGCAATGATGCGACAGAAAGCCGAGCGCTCCACGATAGATCTCGTCCTCAGCCAATTAAAAGCCAAACTCGAAGGGTAATAACTCTTGCGCAATTGGAATTTAAGTATTGGTGTAGACGTTGGCGGCACCAAGGTGCTTGGTGGCGTTGTTGATGAAACTGGAAAAATTCTGCGCAGCCATCGAAGAGATACACCTCCTGAAGGTGGTGCCGCGCTAAATCAAATTATTGCCGATGTAATTTCTGAATTACTAACTACTCACGATGCAGAGTCGATTGGAATATCCGCTGCAGGTTTGGTTTCATCTGACCGAGAAACGATGTTGGGCGCACCGAATATTAAGGATTGGGATGGCGTAAATATTGCAAAATCAATTTTCGACATATGTGGCGCTAGAGCCATTGTAGAAAATGATGCCAATAGTGCAGCTTGGGCTGAGCGAGTTTATGGCGTTGGCAAAGGAGCGGAAAATTTAATAATGATTACTGTTGGCACAGGAGTGGGTGGAGCTGCGATAGTTGATGGCAATTTGCTACGTGGCGCAAACGGAACTGGCGCAGAGTTTGGTCACATGAAGGTTGTTCCAGGTGGTGAACTTTGCGGGTGTGGGATTAGAGGATGTTTTGAGAAATATTCCTCCGGCTCAGCGCTAATGCGCCATGCTCGCGAAGCGATCAACAAGGACCCCACAAGTGCCAATGGATTGTTGGCGCGCGGTAATGGGACTGTCGAGGGATTGTTGGGCGCTCACATCACGCAAGCAGCATGCGAAGGTGATCAAATAGCTATCAACGCTTTAGCAACAACAGGGGATTGGCTCGGGGCTGGCATCGCCACACTTGCCATGCTCTTTGATCCCGCAATTGTTGTAATTGGCGGCGGTGTTGTAGATGCTGGAGAGTTGCTATTCGAACCGGCGAGAAAGGCAATGATGCGTGAGATGCCATTTGCAGGAAAACATCCTGTTCCTAAACTTGTTGCCGCAGAACTCGGAAACAGCGCTGGTCTAGTTGGCGCTGCTGATCTAGCTAGAAACTAAAGCTCAACCCCGTCGCTGAAATCATCATCTGGTCTAGCCGAACGCCAGATGTATGTAGAAATTCCGCCGATAAAGCCAAGAACACCGGGCCATGGTCCCATTCCTAAGAGATCAATGCCGGTTAACATTTGAAAGAGTAAGTAACCGGCGCCACCAACAATTCCGAACATGGCAAATCTAGCGTTCTGGTCGGCGGCGGGAATTTTTGGATTTGGTGGCGTGAATCCTTCAGGGTCGTGTTCTCGAGCATCGAGTTCATCCAAGTATGTTGTCGGCGCGGATTGGTCGAGTGAGAGGCCAGAAACAATGGACGCAAATTCGTCATCGATTAATTCTCGTTCATCAGATTCAGCGCGAGAGTCACCGCGTACCAGTTCACCTGATAAAACATCTGCTATGAAATCGAAAGTTTCCTCGTTTAGCAATTGTGCATCGTGGTCGAGAGCAACATTGTGAAATGAGCTTTCAAAAATGATTTCGCGGATGTCGCTAGAATAAACATTATCAATAATAGTTTCGCTGCAAACTGGGTGTACGACGTGATCATTTACAGAGTAGGAGACCATGAGCGGCAGATCAACAAGATATAGATCGCGTTCAACTACATTCCAAAGTTTACGAACTTGATTTAAACCCCGTAGTGGAATTCGATCATATCCATGATTTATTGTGTTTGGTTTTGCTACATCACCCGAACCACCAGGGATTGAAGATATAAATAATGAGAGAGCTGGAACAAATTTAAATCTTATTCGTTCATCATAAATCGAAGCGTTAAGCAGAATTACTCCAGCTAATTCACTACCGCGTATTTGGGATAGTCGAAGTGCAAGGGCACCGCCAACTGAGAACCCAGCAATAAATATTTGATCACAATGTTTCTTTAGCTCTAGAAATTCTTTTTCGACAACCTCATACCAATCTTGCCACTGCACTTTATTTAATTCACTCCAGTGTGTTCCATGGCCTGCAAGTCGGGGCACCGAGACTGTTAAACCTTTTTCATACATTGCAAGCGCCCAGGGTTTTATTGATGCTGGCGATCCAGTGAAGCCATGAATCATCAGAATCCCAGTTTTTCCCGCGAAAAGCCGCAAACTCTCGCTTTCTGGGATATTACTCACGCTCAGATGGTGTCATAAGAACGAGTTAAGCCCTAAATTATCCCTGTGATTTACCAAGCGCTGAAGTCCTTCCTGATTCCGATCCTGACCTTGCTTTTTCGTCCCAAGGTAACCGGACTTCGCAATGTGCCACAAACTGGGCCAGTAATTATCGCCTCTAACCATCTTTCCTTCAGCGATTCGATTTTCATGCCACTAGTAGTGCCCAGGAAAGTAACTTTCTTGGCTAAGAGCGAATATTTCACTTCGCCAGGTATTAAAGGGTTCGCGAAGAAGATGACCTTTATAGCTCTTGGGCAGGTCCCTGTTGACCGGTCGGGAGGTCGAAGAAGTGAGGCTGCGCTTTTAACGGGTCTAGATCTTTTAGCCAGTGGTGCTTGCATAGGGATTTATCCCGAGGGGACTAGATCTCCAGATGGAAAGCTATATAAAGGACGGACGGGAATTGCCAGGTTGGCTATTGAATCTGGCGCAGCCATCGTTCCAATTGCAATGTTCAATACTGCTGAAATTCAACCTACGGGCCAGGTAGTTCCTAAAGTTCGACGAGTTGAAATGATTTTTGGCGAACCACTCTATTTTCAAGGCGATACTTCTGACCTTAAATATTTGCGGCAGATTACCGATGAAATAATGGAAAAAATTCAATCACTTTCTGGCCAAGAGTATGTTGACATGTACGCATCTGAGGCGAAAACCATATTAATTTCCAAACGCCGGGAAGAGGCAAAAGAGAAAAAGCACGAAGAAGATTGATTAACCTTCATTTAATATTTTAGTTCGACTATCGACATACTTACATTGCTGACAGTTATCTTTGGCAGCTGGCACCGGACCAGTTATCATCTTAATAAAATCCGAAAGTCGAGAAGTTATCAGTTCAGGACTTCGCTCGGTCGGGAACCAATTGCAAGAGAGTTCAAGACCAAAGTTTCCTGAGGAGTTTCCACGAACTTTCACTGGCGACCAAACAAGAAGTCCAGAGGTTGAAACTTTAATCGGGGGGTCTTTAGCTGGATTTTCTAGAGCAAAAGCGTAGGCCTCTAGCTGTACGGCATAGAACCTAGACTTGTCACTAGGGCTGGCCTGAAATTTACAGTCCACAATTCCGAAAGTGCCATCTGGGTGTTGCATCAGTAAGTCATATTTGCCGCGCACTGCAAATGGCGTTTCGACCCCATCGACAAGAATTGGTTTTGACACGACCCAGCCGGCATGTTTGAAAACTTTTCCTTCCGGCATTTCAGAGTGCAGATCGGCAGAGTTTTTGTCGATGCAAGAGAGCTCTTGCATCTCTGCTAGATCGCCAACTAATGGCATGAACATTGGTGCTTTTACTTGGTGGTTGTAATAGAGCCAGAGACAGCGATGGCAATTATCCCAGCCGAAAGTTAAATCACTCGGGCTGATAAATGCACGGGCCTGACTTGAGAGAGTTATAGTTTCCATAATTCGCCTATTCTGCGCCATGCCACTGACATTCAACGCCTTATTACCTACGAATCGCAGAAATTAAAGTGAATAATCCAAGAGCCATCATTACAACGCCACCTGTTATGCGCATTCGAACTAATCGATGAATTTCATTAGCCAACCAGTTGCGAATCGTGCCAGCAAGTACGCCCCAAGCTCCGTCAGAGAAGAATGCTATAAGTGCAAAAATTGCCCCCATAAGTATTAATTGAGATGTGACATTTCCTGCCTTACGATCCACGAACTGGGGCAAGATTGCGGCGAAGAAAACAATTCCCTTTGGGTTCAGGGCGCCCACCCAGTAACCCTCTCTAATTGATTTCCAGTTAGAAGGTTTGATTGCTCCCTGATTCTGCATATCGCTCGCGTGGATTTGGCTGTGTTGGATTGCAGTAATTCCTAGGTAGACCAAATAGCCACCACCAAGAACTTGGACGCTGGTAAATGCGAATTGAGAACGCTGCAAGATTGGACCAAGGCCAATAGCCACGGCTATCGAGAGCGAGAAGGCACCGAGGACATTACCTGCGACTGTTGCTATCGCTGTTGCGCGCCCCCAGGCGATGGCTCGAGCGATTACAAATAGAACTGAGGGTCCAGGAGCCAAAATGATGATTACCGCTGCTATGCAGTACTCAGGCAGGCGCGAAGGAACCACTACGAGCGAATTCATGTAGGGAGCCTACCTGCGCAGAGCTTTCGACTTGCATATCCCTGATATATCATGTTAACTATCTACTAATATATCTAAAAGATATATAGCCAAGACATGACCCAAAAAAGTTCTTCTTGGAAAAGGCAGCGAGACTGGTTCAAGAAAGGTTAAATTTATGCGCTCACGAATTGAAGCTCTGGAATTTGCTCTCCTTGGTCTATTAAGCCAGGGGAGTTTGCACGGTTACATGCTTCGAAAGCGCTTGATCAACACATATGGACCATTTCGTGCTCTTTCTTTCTCAGTCCTATATCCCCAACTTCGTCGAATGCTAGAAGCTGGACTTATTGAAGAATCGAAAGCTCAAGTTTCTGAGAAATCTCGGCGCTCGCGAATCGTTTATGCCATCACGAAAGAAGGCAGAAATCGATTTGGTGGGCTTGCCGGAGATGCCGGCCCAGATGATTGGAATGACGAGAACTTTGAAGTTCGTTTTGCATTTTTTAGCCCAACGCCACCAACAAATCGAGTACGAATTCTGGAGGGTAGACATCGACGTCTACTCGATAAAGCCGCCGCACTGCGCAGTGAAATCTCAAAAACTGGGCAACAATCGGGGGTTTCAGATAAGTATTTAATCGAATGGCGAAGGCACTCACTGGATTCTATTGAACGAGAAATCTCTTGGTTGGAAGAGATGACACGAAATGAAAAGGAAATAAATTGAACAGTACAAACAAGTCAGATAGTAAAAAAATTCGTGTGGCAATTATCGGAGTCGGAAATTGCTCAAATTCCTTGATTCAGGGGGTTACCTACTACAAGGATGCAGCAACTGATGTAGAGATTCCAGGACTGATGCATGCAGTTCTAGGTGGCTACCATATTGGTGACGTCGAGTTCGTCGCAGCTTATGACGTTGATTCCAAAAAAGTTGGCCTCGACCTAGCGGATGCCATGTGGGCGAGTGAAAACAACACCATCAAGTTTACGAGCGTAGAAAAGACGGGAATTATAGTTCAGCGTGGACATACTCTTGATGGACTTGGTCGTTACTACAAGGAAACAATTACTGAATCGAGTCAAGAACCAGTAGATATTGTTGCAAATTTGAAGGCAGAGAAAGTAGACGTATTAATTTGCTACCTACCCGTCGGTTCGGAGAATGCTGCCAAATTTTATGCGCAATGCGCAATTGACGCAGGCGTCGCGTTCGTAAATGCGCTGCCAGTTTTCATTGCATCAGATCCAGTATGGGCAGATAAATTCACAAAAGCGGGAATTCCAATAGTGGGCGATGACATTAAATCACAAGTAGGTGCAACCATTACCCACAGAATTATGGCAAAACTTTTTCAAGATCGAGGCGTCCACCTGGACCGAACTTACCAATTGAATGTTGGCGGAAATATGGACTTCAAGAATATGCTCGAACGCGATCGCTTAGAGTCAAAAAAGATTTCCAAAACTCAGTCAGTTACCTCACAACTGGGTCATGATCTTGGGGCGAGAAATGTTCATATTGGCCCATCTGATTATATTCCATGGCTAGACGACAGGAAATGGGCATATGTGCGCCTCGAGGGTCGGGCTTTTGGAGATGTACCTTTGAATTTGGAATATAAATTGGAAGTCTGGGATTCACCAAACTCAGCAGGTGTAATTATTGATGCGCTTCGTTGCGCAAAGATCGCACTTGATAGAGGAATTGGTGGTCCACTGCTTTCGCCTTCTAGCTATTTTATGAAATCTCCTCCGGTTCAATACACGGACGAGCAAGCCCACAATCGCGTTGAAGAGTTTATAACTGGTGCCATCGAGCGCTAAGTAAGTCGAAATCTAAAAGGCCCCTAACTCTTTCGAGTTCGGGGCCTTTCCTCACGGAGAGATGAGGTCTCTGTAGGGATTTCTAGATGGCTTAGATTACGGAGTCTGTTTCTGCTCTACGTAGATGTGCAAAGCCAAGAAGTGCCAAAATTAGGAAGAGTATGCCGCCAGCAAAAGTTACATAACTGGCAACGATCGCTATCTCCCCGAGAGTTCCAAATGCATAGGCATTCAGTAACATTCCACGCAGTGTCTCTCCCTTAAATACAGTTTCAACGGTTCCTGCTGCAGCCTTGGCTTTTGCCTGAAGATCAACGTTTGCTGGATCAGCTGCAGAAGCAGCAGCAGCAGCCCGGTTGAGACCAGAAGCAGCTGCATATGGAGGCATAGCTGAAATATGAAATCCGATGTAATGATCGGCATACATTTGTGCTTGCTTTCCAGTGGTCATGATTTTATCGGCGTTGTCAGCAAAGAATTTCTTAACATCTGCGGTAACTTCTGGATCGCCGTTTTCGGCTGGCATAGTGATTTGTTGTGCCTTCAGCTGAGAGGCTACTTGATCATTTGCGAAGCCACCGCCCCATTGAAGGATGCCACCAAGAATTACTAAAAATCCTGCCAACAGCAACCCAATTACACTTGCAATTTTATCGAATGATTTTCTGTTCATCTTTCTCTTCTTTCTGCTCTCCGAAATAGTGAAGTGAAATTTGGAGGAGTTTCACCTAGGAGCAATTGTGGGCTATGCCCGGAGCCGAGATGAGCGAAAACGCGAGTGCTAGCCCCAGGTGGAAGTCTTGGAGTGCTAGCCCCAGGCTCGAATCTATTTCTCCTAGATGGCCAAATTATTCAACGTGCTTATCACAATATTTTCTGCCATCTGGGCCAATTTTGCTGTGCGAACAGTCAATGCCTAATTTATCGAATGAGCTATCACCAAAGTGGGAACGATAGGCAAGAGCGAGCAATACACGAATGTTGGTTTCGCCATCAGATTTGATCCCGAATGCCCGAGCCGCTCTAGATACGGTATTTTCAATTACTTTTTCGCTATGCGAAGTTGCGTCAGCAATTGCCGCATTATTTAAACCATCACATAGATGTCCTGCCACCAAATGTTCGAATGGCGTAATGTCTCTAGTCAATATTCTGATATCCATATCTCTGTCGCCTAAGTCCTCTCCGACTTCAAAAATGCTCTAGGAATTCTTCATTATCCACCCTAAACTCACCAAGTGAGTAATATTCTACAGAAGAAACTTGGCCAAGTTCTACATATCACGCTGAATAGGCCGGAAAAGAAGAATGCTTTAACGCCGACGATGTATTCAGATCTCTCAAGCGCCTTAATTAGAGCCAAGGATGATTTTGATGTTCGAGCGGTAGTTCTATCAGGCGCCGGAGATGCCTTTACCGCTGGTAATGATATTTTTGATTTCTTGAATTCTCCGCCTACGGGCCCAGACTCTCCAGTGGTGCAATTTCTGTCGGTACTGCATGATTTTCCTAAGCCTTTGATCGCTGCAGTGCATGGCAATGCTGTTGGCATCGGAACAACAATGTTGTTGCACTGCGACCTGGCTTATGCAACGGCAGATGCGAAACTGGCCATGCCTTTTGTTAGTTTGGGCCTAGTCCCTGAAGCTGGTTCTTCGCTCTTGTTCCCAAAACTTGTGGGACATGCCCTAGCGTCAGAAATTTTCTTAACAGGGCGAACTTTTTCTGGTACTGAAGCCTGTGAAATGCGATTGGTAAATTCGGTCGAAACTGACCCACTTGGCAAAGCGCTAAAGACTGCAGCTCTTATTGCAGCCCAGCCTCCAACATCTGTTATTAATACCAAAGCTTTATTGAAGAGTGGACATCATCAAGCCGTTGCGATGGTTATGGAGGCTGAAGGAGAGTTATTTCGAATCGCCCTCGAATCTGACGAAGCCCAGATTGCATTTATGAAATTCCTAGAAAATAAAGAGAAGGGGCAGAAATGACGTTAGCAGGCAAGCGGATATTTATAACTGGTGGATCTCGAGGAATCGGTCTGGCAATCGCGCTACGCGCAGCTGCCGACGGCGCAAGCATCGCGATAGCGGCCAAAACGATTGAAGAGAATCCAAAGCTCCCGGGGACTATTTTTACTGCCGCTGCCGAAATCGAGGCAGCTGGGGGTCGAGCACTTGCGATTCAGTGCGACATTCGCGATGAGCAGGCCATAGTTTCTGCCGTGAATAGCGCCGCAGCAGAATTTGGCGGATTGGATATCTTAATTAACAACGCAAGTGCAATTAATCTGACACCTACCGAGAAGACGCCAGCCAAGCGCTTTGACCTTATGTTTGATGTCAATGTACGGGGAACTTTCTTAACTTCACAAGCGGCGATTCCATATTTGCGAGAGAGCGCAAAAGCTGGCAGAAATCCACATATTTTGACGCTCTCGCCGCCTCTTTCTATGAAGGCTAAATGGTTTAAGCAACATGTCGCATACACGATGTCTAAATATGGAATGAGTATGTGTGTTCTCGGGATGGCGGAAGAATTTAAGCGAGAGGGGATAGGAGTCAATGCCCTCTGGCCTAGGACTGCTATAGATACGGCAGCGCTACAGATGATTCCAGGAATCGATACCGATTTTTGCCGCAAGCCAGAGATTCTCTCAGATACTGCCTACATAATTTTAAATCGCGATGCTAAGACAACAACCGGAAACTTCTTCGTTGATGATGAAGTCCTAGCATCAGAGGGCATTACAGATCTAGAGAAATATTCAGTTAAACCAGGAACAACCGATTTTCTGATGGATTTTTTCCTCGATTAGGTAGAGTAAGAAATTCTAATCAAGGTTAGTTAATTAGTGGATTGCTGCGCTATCGCTTTCAACGAGTGAATCTTTTCCAATGTTAATTGTAACAATTGTGACAATTGCTGCGAGCAAAAGAAATCCAGCACCGTACCGAAAAGCCATAGAAAACCCATGTACTTGGGCAAATACTTCAACTTTATCGCCTAAGGCAGTGTTTGCTTTTGCATAGGTTGCAGCAGAGGAGATTGCCACTGTATTTAGTAGGGCCGCCCCAAGTGATCCACCAATTTGCTGACTAGTATTCAAAACAGCTCCAGCTACTCCGGCATCATGTCCGCCGGCATTATGAAGTCCGGTAGACGCACTAGGAATAAAGAAGAGCGCTAATCCGCTGGACATAATTATCAGGGCTGGCAAGATATCTTTAACATATGTCGATGAAGGAGTGATCTGTGAAAGTAGTAATAGTCCGGCCGCACCGGCTACTAATCCAGTCGTCATAAGTGGTTTTGGTCCAATTCTTGGCAACAGTTGAGAAGCAACTCCAGCAAAAACTATGACGCCGGCAGAAAACGGAAGAAATGCAAATCCGGATCGAAGTGATGAGTAATTTAGGAAACCTTGCATATAGATACTCAAAAATAGGAACATTGCGAAAAGGCCTGTTCCGACTAATAACGAAGCTAAGTAGGAACCACCACGATTTCTTTCGGTTATGACTCGAAGTGGTAGAAGTGGATTTGGGACCATTCTTTCAATAACAAAAAAAGCGACCAAGAAGACAGTTGCCAGAATAAAGAATTTATATGTTACAAAGTCCGTCCAGCCATTGATTGCCGCCTGACTAAAACCATAAACCAAGGAGACCAGTCCGAGAGTTACAGTGACAGCACCCGGAATATCGTAGGTTTTATCGCCTGAAGCTTTTGATTCGTGAATGAAGGGAATGGCAAGCAGTACTGCGATTAGGGCGATAGGAACATTTACTCCAAGGCACCAACGCCAGTTGGCATATTCGGTTAGGACGCCACCGAGAATTAGGCCAATCGCAGCGCCGCCGCCAGAAATAGCGCCATACACGCCAAATGCCCTTGCTCGTTCCTTTGGAATTGTGAAAGTTACGTTGATAAGAGCCAGGGCTGCTGGGGCGAGGAGAGCGGCGAAGGCGCCTTGTAATGCTCTGGCACCGAAAAGCAGACCTTGAGAAGATGCGATTCCGCCAAGGCCAGAAGCAGCTGCGAAACCAATGAGGCCAATTATGAAGATCTTTTTTCGGCCAACGTAATCAGAAATTCGACCACCTAATAACAACAAACTTCCAAATGCAAGTGAGTAGGCAGTTATGACCCATTGTCGATTGGCATCTGATATACCTAAATCCAATTGGGCACTTGGGAGTGCAATATTTACGATTGATGCATCTAGAACTACCATCAATGAAGCAATTGCAATTACAAAAAGCGCACGCCATCTATTCGGGTCTTGACCATTTTCATCTAGCTCAATACGTGCAGTAGTCACAAATTCTCCTCGGAAATAAGTTTTAACAAAAAAAAATCGCGAATGGCGAAGCGCAGAGTATGTCGCATTGTCAATCAGATTTCTTGTCGGAATGCGCTAATTTGAAAATTTTTCAATTTTTGTCCAAATATTTGCGGTACAACACGCATGAAGTCAGTCTATTAGTGCATTTTCTGCGATTCTCTGCTACCGTCAGGTTTATAAGAAAACTACCAAGTTTTCTCTAATACAAAGGAGCAGGTACCCCAAAAGGGATTCGTCGCAGGTTGACGGGCCATCCAACAAAAGGTACTTCTTTTTAAAAATGACATGAACTCTTGAACCTCAAACATTTCGTAAAACACCAAAAACCGTAATTCCAGTTTCACCTGAAAAGATAAAGAATATGCTGGCCGCAGAATGGCAGCAATTCTCAAAATCAACTTTTGCCTCTGGAGTTGAAAACGCCATTGCAAAATCCAGTTCACCTCTTGGGGTAACTTCTAGCTTCCAATATTGGGATCCATATCCGATTAGCATCGTTTCAGCTAAAGGCGCATGGATGACTGACGTTGATGGTCGTAAACTCTTGGATCTTTCAATGGGATTTGGCGCGATGCTCGCAGGGCATTTGAATGAGGAAGTGATCGCTGAGACCAAGACTGCTCTGGAGGGTGGAACTCTTTTCGTAACTCCATCGCCAATTTCGCGAGATGGGGCCGAAAGGCTCTGTAAGCGTTTTGGTATAGACCAGGTCCGATTCGCTAACTCAGGAACCGAAGCCACAATGTATGCAGTTCGCACGGCTAAAGCTTTCACCGGAAAATCTGCCATTGTAAAGATTGAAGGCGGCTATCACGGAAGCTATGACCCACTGACAGTTTCATCTAAACCAGACCTCAAACTTGCTGGCGATCCAGAAGCACCAAATTCGGTTTCCTCGCCAGGCATTAGTGCTGGGGTGGTTTTCGTAGCGCCATACAACAACCTTGTGGCCCTCGAGAGGATTTTTCGCCAAAACAAAGATTCAATCGCCTGCTTTATCCTAGAACCAGTTCTCGAGAATCTTGGGATAGTTCTGCCAGATGCTGGTTATTTGGCTGGGGTTCGCAAACTCTGTACCGAATATGGAATTGTCTTGATCTTTGATGAAGTCAAAACTGGTTTAACTGCCGGACCTCAAGGTGCTGCTCATCGTATTGGCGTTCAGCCAGATCTTATTTGCCTTGCTAAATCGATTGGTGGCGGACTTCCGCTGGCAGCATTTGGCGGTAAAGCAGAGATTATGAAGGTAGTTGCCGAAAATAAGATGGCACACTTTGGAACCTTTAACGGCAATCCACTTGCGATGGCAGGACTTCGCGCTATGGATCGCTTGTGCACTGTCGAAGCGCTGGCTAAAGCCGAAGCCTTAAATATCCAGGCGTTAGCTCGAATCTCGGAAATAATTGCGGAGTTTCAAATCCCGGCGCACACTGTTGGGTTTGGCGTAAAAGGATGCATTACTTGGTCGAAAGACCCAGTTCGCAACTACCGTGACTATAAGAAGACGGATCTTGCCCTTGCTGAACTCTCTTGGCTCTGGTCAATGAACCGCGGAATCATCACGCCTCCAGGGTTAGATGAACAATGGTTGATTTCACTTGCTCATGGCCAGAAGGAGATTGACCTTTTAGTTGAGAACTTCCGTCAACTTGCGGTTGCTCTTCGTTCTTAGCTTCCGATAGTTTCCACTAGCAAGTCTGATCTTATTCGAGGGCAATCAGTTCAAAGTACTGGTTGCCCCATAGATCCTCATCACCATCTGGTAGTAACAAAACTCTTTCTGGTTTCAGTGCCGCTACTGCTCCAACATCGTGACTTACCAAAACAACCGCTCCTTGATATTCACCAAGCGCAGCTAGAATCTCATCTCGAGAAGCTGGATCTAAGTTGTTAGTTGGTTCATCCAAAAGTAGAACATTGGCTGAACCCACAACTAAAGTAGCCAGGGCCAGCCTTGTACGTTCACCGCCACTTAAGACTTTTACCGGCTTATATACATCGTCGCCAGAAAAAAGAAATGAACCAAGAGTCTGGCGAGCTTGCTGCTCACTAATTTTTTCGCCAGAGGAGAGCATATTTTCCAGGACAGTTCTCTCGAAGTCTAGGGATTCGTGCTCCTGGGTGTAGTAACCAATCTTTAGACCGTGACCCGGAAGAATTTCTCCAGTATCAGCAGTATTCGTTCCACCTAAAATGCTGAGCAAAGTAGTTTTCCCCGCACCGTTTAGCCCTAAAATCACGACTCGTGAGGAACGATCGATTGCTAGATCAACGTCAGTGAAAATTTCGAGTGAGCCATACGATTTGCTTAAGCCAGTTGCCATGAGTGGCGTCTTGCCACATGGAGCTGGGGTAGGGAAGCGAAGCTTGGCCACCTTGTCAGATTTACGAACATCTTCAAGATTCGAAATAAGTGACTCTGCGCGACGGAGCATTCCTTGGGCAGCGGTGGCTTTGGAAGCTTTGGCCCGCATTTTCTCGCCCTGCTTTTGCAAAATTTCAGCCTTCTTCTCGGCGTTAGCTCGTTCCTTCTTGCGACGGTGCTCATCTGCTTCACGTTGTAGAAGATACTTTTTCCAGCCCATGTTATAGACATCGATTACATTTCGGTTTGCATCTATATAGAAGACCTTATTTACAACAGTTTCAATTAGCGCCACGTCGTGAGAGATAACCACGAGTCCACCAGAATACTTTGTTAAATAATCGCGCAACCAATTAATAGATTCGGCATCTAAATGGTTTGTTGGCTCATCGAGCAACAGAGTTTCAGCTCCACTAAACAGTAACCGAGCAAGTTCAACTCTGCGACGTTGGCCACCGGATAGAACTTGGATAGGTTCCTCGAATAAGCGCTCTGGCAGGCCAAGGTTTGTCGCAATAGATTCGGCTTCGGCCGATGCACCGTATCCGCCAGCCGCATTGAATTCACTATCCACTCGGGAATAGCGCTCAAGTGCAATTTCTAATTCTTCTGGCGTCGCGGTAGCCATTGCTTCCTCGGCTTTTCGCATGCGTATAACTATTTGGTCTAGGCCACGTGCCGAAAGAATGCGATTAATTACGCTCTCTTCTTGGTCACCAGTTCGAGGATCCTGAGGGAGATAGCCAATAGATCCGGTGCGAGTTATTTGGCCACCAGCTGGAAGAGTTTCACCAGCCAAACATTTAGCAAGTGTTGATTTGCCTGCGCCGTTTCGGCCAACGAAGCCAATTCGATCACCACTGTTAATTCGGACCGCAACATCTTTTACTAATAGTCGCGCTCCAGCTCGGAGTTCAACGCTTTGAGTGGCAATCACTGAGGGATACTCCCACAGCAAAGAGGGATATAACTAATCCGCATTTAGTCGATTTTGAATCCATCTTTGATCGCGCCAAGTTCGATACCAGCAGCCACGTGGTCGCTTACCTCGCCGCGTGCTAGTTGGTCAGCATGAGCTTTATCATGCCAGCGTTCCTCAATTCTTCCGTATTTCCAAATTAGAAGAGCCAAAGACCAAACGACTACAAAAGCTGCAACAATTATATAACCAGCGGAATTAAGATTGAAGTTATTTGCATAGTTCCAAAAGCCACCCGATAAATTAAGTTGGCTCGAAATTACCTGCAAAATTTCTAACCCTCCGACATAGAAAGCAACCCCAACGGATAATCCTGTTATCACGATGTTGTAATAAACTTTACGAACCGGCTTAGAAAATGCCCACCCATAAGCAAAATTCATGAAAGAGCCATCAATTGTATCTAGCAGGCTCATGCCACCTGCAAAGAAGAGTGGGAGTGAAAGAATTGCCCACCACGGTAATCCGGCAATAACTGAAGTCCCGGCAAGAACCAATAGGCCAACTTCAGTTGCAGTGTCAAAACCAAGGCCGAAAAGGATTCCAAGTGGGTACATTTTCCAACTCGTATCTATTCTTCTAGCAATCGGTCCAAAAAAACGCATTAATAAGCCGCGCGAATTTAGGTGCTTTTCCAGTTCTTCTTCGCTATACATACCTCGACGCATCTGAGAAAAAACCTGGACTATTGAAATAAGTACAATTAAGTTGAGTATTGCAATAAGCATTAAAAATGTTCCGCTAACGGTGGTGCCAATGAGCCCGGTGTAGTGGTGCAGGGAGGAGTTTTCATCTTTGAGTTGGGAGCCGAGCGCCTTTATCCCAAAGTTCAGTAGAAGTGCTAGGAAGGCAACAACTGATGAATGTCCTAGTGAGAAGAAAAAACCGACAGCAAGAGGCCGCTGACCTTCCGACATCAACTTTCTTGTCGTGTTATCGATTGCGCTGATGTGATCGGCATCGAAAGCATGACGCATTCCAAGGGTGTAGGCCAGAGCGGCTGTTCCCCAACCAAAGAGGGCTCCATCGCCCAATTCATATCTCCCCGAGACAGCAAGTGCCATAAGAAGAAAACCGGCGATGTGTAAAAAGGCTATACAGCCGAACATGGCCGCCATTCGTCGCCATTCATCCCTTGTAAGGCGATCTCTAAGAGAAATACGCTCTGGCAAGGGAACTGGCTTATTCAATCGGCCCTCCAGATAGAGTAGTTGCGAGCAATTTGCAAGTAGCAAAATACCTCAAATGCGCCCTTGGCGCTATTTGAAATCGCTTTTCTAGAGGCTGAAAACCGGAGAGATGAAAGAGTCGATTTCCTGGCCTCTGTGCGAATCGAGCAGACACTTAGTAAAAGTCTTCCCGCAATATTTGGCTAGTAATTGCGCCAACTCACGATCTTATGTAAATGCTTGGGAATCCCCTACGATTTGCACCTTAATCACCTACTATTCCAATATTATTGCAAGAATTACGTAAAAAATCGGAGGATGAGTGGCAAAAGTAAATCATAAAAGATCACTAGCTAAGGCTTTTACTTGGCGAATCACCGGCACTATAGATACTTTCGTGCTCTCTATCTTAATCACCAAACAAATAAAGTTTGCACTGGCAATTTCAGGGACCGAACTAGTAACCAAAATTCTTCTTTATTACTTCCACGAGCGAGTCTGGGAGAAAGTAAGTTGGGGAGAGCAAGAAGTTACTACCGATTAGATCCTTCTCTTCTGTTGAACTATTGTTTAATTGAAAGAGCTAAAATAATTGCATAAACAAGAAGGGCCCTCGTTTGATTGGGGGCCCTTCTTGAGTTGGGCATTAATTAGAGATCGAAATAGAGCTCGAACTCTGCTGGATGAGGACGTAGTCGAACATAATCTACTTCCTCTTTACGCTTCCAAGTAATCCAAGTTTCTATAAGATCCTTAGTAAAGACTCCGCCCTTTAGCAAAAATTCATGATCTGCTTCGAGATTATCTAGAACGGCATCTAGTGAACCGGGAACTTGCTGGATTGCTGCGGCTTCATCACCTTCCAACTCATATAGATCTTTATCAACTGGCTTAGGTGGTTCGATCCTATTTTGAATTCCATCGAGTCCAGCCATAAGCATGGCCGCGAAGGCCAGATATGGGTTGGATGAAGGATCTGGACAGCGGAATTCAATGCGCTTTGCTTTTGGATTTGATCCAGTAATTGGGATTCGAATACATGCAGAACGATTTCGAGCAGAGTAGACAAGGTTTACTGGGGCTTCATAACCTGGAACTAAACGACGATACGAGTTAACCGTCGGGTTAGTGAAGGCGAGCAAGGAAGGCGCATGCTTAAGTAAGCCACCGACATACCAGCGAGCCATATCTGAAAGGTCGCCATACCCGTCGCCGAAGAAGAGAGGCTTGCCATCTTTCCAAAGTGATTGGTGAACATGCATGCCCGATCCATTGTCACCGAACAGTGGCTTTGGCATGAAGGTTGCTGTTTTTCCCGCTTCCCATGCAGTGTTCTTAATAATGTATTTGAATTTCATTACATCATCACCAGCAGAGAGAATGTCGGAGAAACGATAGTTGATCTCCATTTGACCTGCAGTACCAACTTCATGGTGTGAGCGTTCGACGAGCAAACCTGCCTCACCAAGCTTCATGACCATTTGGTCGCGAAGATCAGCAAACTGATCTGTGGGAGAAACCGGAAAGTAGCCGCCCTTAATACGTGTGCGATAGCCACGGTTTGGCGTGCCATCAGGATCGTATTCAACGCCAGTGTTCCAAGCGCCTTCGTAGGAATCGATATGATGAAATGACTCGTTCATTCCAGTTTTAAAGCGAACGGCGTCAAAGACATAGAACTCAGCTTCTGGTGCGAAGAACGCAGTGTCGGCAATTCCAGTTCCCTTCAAATATTCAACCGCCTTTGCTACAACTCCGCGAGGGTCTCGTGAATAAGGGGAGCCGTCTATTGGATTGTGCACTGAGAAGAGAATTACCAAAGTTTTTACATCGCGAAATGGATCGATAAATGCTGATTCCGGAACAGGCAGTAGTTTCATATCTGATTCATGTATTGCTTGGAAACCACGAATCGAAGAGCCATCAAACATCAGACCATCAGTAAATACAGCTTCATCAAATGATTCGACTGGCACATTGAAGTGGTGTTGAATACCTGGAAGATCAATAAAGCGAACATCGATAAGCTTTATATCTTCCTTCTTAATAAAAGCAAAAATCTCAGTAGAATTCTTGAACATTTCTCTCCCGGTGTAGGACCTGACCTCTTGTTGGGCGCTTCGCCGAGCCCGCCAATGGGGTTGTTGATGGGTCAGAATATAGGCGCCTAAGGTAAAAAAGCGTTAACCGACTTGTTACATTTATGTTTCACGACGCAATAAATGGGGATTGTGCGCTTAATGCTGCGCTACCACTAGCCTGTGTGGATGGAAATTGCTGGCATGGGTCGCAGATTTTTGGCCCTCATGATCGATTGGACAATGTGTTCAATAATCGCAAATTTTGGCGGATTTGAATCTAAGTCGCTCAGCATTTTAGCTATATTTTTTATCGAAGTCATCGTCCTGACCACCCTTGCGCAGGCCTCGGCTGGTCAGAGAATTTTGAGATTGAAAATAGTTGATTTTACAGATGAAGGAGTAGTTCGCCCGGTTCGCATACTGCTTCGAACAACTCTTATTTGTTTAGTGTTACCGGCAATTTTTACTCGTGAAGGACGCGGTCTTCACGATTGGGCAGCTAATTCTAAGGTCGTAAGGATTTAACGTTTAGGAATCTTGGCATTCCTATTCATAGCCATCGGCCCTTTAGGAATTGGCATGCTCAGTCCGCCGACAGCTTTCAAGCGATTACGAACCTCTCGTACCTGATCCTTACTTAATTTTTTTGGCAGTTTCTTTAAATGGCCCTGTAATTTGCGAAGAGGTACTTGACCGGAGAGCTCACCAACAATTACTTCAGTTAGGGCAACACCAGGAACGAAGCGTTCCATTTTGCGACGCTCGTCCTGCAATAGTGAACGAACTGCAGGAGTTCCTTCACCAACTAAAACTATTCCGGCACGACCAACGCTGCGATGCACCATATCTTGGTTGCGTGAAACGTTGACTGCAGGTGTAGTTGTGAAGCCTTTTCTAATTGCCATTAATACTGACGCACCAGCGCCCATCTGATCCTGAATCGAGAGAAATGCGGCCGTGTTGGCTTGGCGAGTGAAAATAAAAAATGCGACCAATATTGCAAGAGGCAAAGAGATTAGTGTGAAATAAACTGGGTGATCCAAACTTGTTCCGATGATTATGCCAACACATAGAACAGTTGCAAATGAGAGCATCATCCAGAGGAAAGCTATCGGCTTATGCTTTCTGGTTAGGCCGAAGGCATCTTTCAAAACTTGTAGTTGACCTTGTTTTTCGCCAGCTACTGGTTCGGGCTTATTTTTTCTCTTAAACAGTGACATTATTTTTTCTCCTCGTTGCGGGATTTTTCAGATAACTCTTGTAAATGCTCGGCCCACTCTATTTCAACTTGCTCAGGCGTTGGTGCAGTCCCACCTAAGCGTGCTGGCGCCCAGCGTTGGCCCTCGTAGGAATCTGGATATTCACTCTGTACTTTAGCCAAGAGCTCCTTCATAAGTCGGCGTAGCTCCAACTCGGCAGCATCGACATCTTGGCCCTTTTCAACGATTAGCGGTCTGCCGAATGCGACACTGATCGGAAATTTATTGCGCTTCCAATTAGCTTTAACTTTCTTGGTGAAGATTCGCTGACTTCCCCAAACAACGGTAGGAATAATCGGGGTATTAGAGCCCATCGCTAATCGGACAGCGCCGGTCTTTAACTCTTTGATCTCAAAACTACGACTGATTGTCGCTTCAGGAAAAATCCCCACAATTTCTCCAGCACGAAGGTAGCGGAGTGCCGCAACAAATGAACTCGATCCATTAGAACGATCAACGCATATGTGGTGCATGCCGCGCATCAATGGCCCCGCAAGTTTGTGATCAAAAATTTCCTTTTTAGCCATAAATCTGACGTAGCGCTTGCTAGGCAAGGCCGCAGTTCCGGCAAGAGCGAAATCTAGGTAGCCAATATGATTGATAGCCAGAATTGCGCCACCTTTTTGTGGAATATTTTCAATCCCGATGAAATTAAATTTAAGCCCTAGATAGCGCCAAAGAGTTTTAAGTACGGCTACTACGGGCGGATAAACCAGATCTCGCACTATATTTTCGCTCGTTTTTCTTGGGCCTGCTTGTATAGACGACCCGCGCGATAACTTGAACGAACCAAAGGACCACTCATGACGCCAGCGAAACCGATTTCTGCAGCCTCAGTACTTAACTCGACAAATTCGTGAGGCTTTACCCACCGCTCAACAGGGTGATGTTTTGGCGTTGGTCGTAGGTACTGGGTAATTGTTATTAGGTCACAACCTGCAGTGTGTAAGTCGACTAGTGCTTGAGTTACCTCATCGCGGGTTTCTCCTAGCCCCAAAATCAAATTGGATTTTGTGATTAAGCCAAATGCGCGAGCCTGAGAAATTACGTCCAGTGAACGCTCATACCTGAAAGCGGGACGAATTGTCTTAAATATGCGAGGCACAGTTTCCAGATTGTGAGCAAAAACTTCCGGCCGAGTTTCGAAAACTTCATTCAACAAATGTGATTTCCCGCTGAAATCAGGGGCCAACATTTCGACTCCGGTTCCAGGATTCAATTCATGAACGGCCCGAATAGTTTCGGCGTATAACCAGGCACCTTCATCAGGTAAGTCATCGCGCGTAACACCGGTGATGGTCGCATACTTAAGTGCCATTGTTTTCACTGATTCTGCAACACGCCTTGGTTCATCACGATCAAGTGGTCCCGGTTTTCCCGTATCAATATTGCAAAAATCACAACGTCGAGTACAGCGTTCGCCACCAATTAAGAATGTTGCCTCTCGATCTTCCCAGCACTCAAAGATATTTGGACAGGCAGCCTCTTGGCATACGGTGTGCAATCCTTCCCGAGATACCAATGAGCGAAGAGCCGTATATTCCGGACCCATGTTGGCACGAGTTTTTATCCATTCAGGTTTTCGTTCAATTGGAACCGCAGCATTTCGAGCTTCAATACGAAGTAATGGTCGGCCTTCTGGGGCTAGAGTCATTTTGATATCCGATCTAGTGCGATCAATATTTTAGCCTCAACTACTGGTAAAACTTCAGCTACAGAAATTTTGCTACCCAACTCTTTCGATATTGAAGTTACTCCTGTATCGGTGAACCCGCAGGCAGAGATGCGATCGAAAGCGGTCATGTCGGGGTCTACATTTAGAGCAAAGCCGTGCATCGTTACTCCTTTAGCAACACGAATTCCGATTGCTGCGAGTTTACGGTCGCCTTTCTCATCTCTGATCCAGACGCCACTTCTTTCGCAGTATCTCTCACTTTTCAATCCTATTTCTGCACACGCCTCGATAAGAGCAGATTCAATTTCACGGACAAAGCCAACAACGTCATTGGGATTGCTCAACTTAATAATTGGGTAGCCAACTAATTGCCCTTCGCCATGCCAGGTAATTTTTCCACCGCGATCCACATCAATCACCGGAGTACCATCGAGCGGCCGTTCGTGTGTTTGGGTACGACGCCCGGCTGTATAAACCGATGGGTGTTCGAGTAGAATTAAAGTGTTCGAACCGCGATTTTCAATGACATTGGCCTGAACTTCCCGTTGGTAATCCCAGGCAGCTTGATATTCAACAAGACCCAAATGTTCAACAACTGTAGGGTTTGACTTAACCCGCAGGCTCGAATACATAGGCATGAGCCTAAGGTAACCTACAGTTCTAGGCGAATTGAGCTCTGACCCAGACCCGAAAGGATGGGCATGTCCACTGAGAAAAGTTCAAAAATCCGAGGCCGTAAGCCGCTTTGGCTAGCAATAGTTGTCGTCATTGTTTGGCTGTCAATTTCTGGATTCACCGGCCCGCTCTTTGGCAAACTTTCAACGGTTCAAGAGAACAACAACTCTTCTTTCTTGCCTCCAGATTCTGAAGCAACTCGAGCCGCTGATGCAATAGCCAAATTTTCAGATAGCGCCAATGACCAAATTCCAGCGCTTGTTTTATTCGCGGGGACAGTTACTCCAGAGAAGATTGTGTCCTCGCAAGCATTTACTCAAAGTTTAGCTGCCAAATCTTTAGTGCATCCCGATGGAAAATTAATTACAGATAAAAATGGTAATGAGATTTCGATCCCAATCGGTAACTACTTTATTGAGAATGGGGATATCAGAGCATTTCCAGCACCAGATGGAGAGGCGATTCTGGCAAGTTTTCCCATTAGCGTCCAAATCGCAACAGAGCTGCTTCCCGATGGAAAAGAACCAGCGCTTCTAGGCGTAGTTGATTCAATTCGATTTTATGCAGGTGAGTATGCAGATGCGAATGGTTTTAAAACTCATACAACAGGTTTTGCTGGCATTCTCGCAGATCTTTTTGGGGCATTTGGAAGTATTGACTCTACACTTTTATTGACGACCGGCAGCGTAGTTGCACTTATCCTAATTGTGGTCTATCGCTCTCCGATTCTATGGATTCTGCCTTTAATGTCCGCTGGATTGGCTTTAACTCTTTCGGGTGGGGTGATCTATATTCTTGCGAAGAACAATTTAATTACCTTGGATGGCCAATCACAAGGGATTCTTTCTGTACTAGTTCTCGGCGCAGCAACCGATTATGCGCTGCTGTTAATTGCAAGATATCGCGAAGAGCTACATTTGCATGAATCTCGCTTTGATGCGATGAAAATTGCTTGGCGCGGCGTAGTTGAGCCAATTATTGCCTCAGGAAGCACTGTTACTTTGGGACTTCTAGTTTTACTACTTAGCGAATTGAATAATAATCGAAGTTTGGGCCCAATTGGAGCGATCGGAATTGTTTGCTCAATGATCACAGTCTTAACACTCCTGCCTGCTCTTTTAGTTATTTTTGGTCGTTGGATATTCTGGCCAAAAGTAGCGCGCTTTGGCGGTGCCGACGAAAAGCTGACTGGAAGTTGGGCGAAAGTCGCCGCGGCAACCGCAAGAAAACCACGCAAATATTGGATTGGTGCGACGGCTATTTTAATTCTATTGGCTGGATTTTCCTCAACGCTAAATGCAACTGGGCTTTCAACTATTGATTCCTTTACGAAACGTACTGATTCTATTATCGGCCAAGAGGAACTTTTGAAGCATTTTCCAGGCGGACAGGGACAACCTACGCAAATTATTTTGAAGCAAGAGCTAATGCAAGAGGCGGTAGCTACATTAAGAGCTAATCCTGGAATTGATTCAGTTCTTCCAATGCCAGAGGGACAAATTGTTCAAGGGGCGAGCATGCCACCAGTAAAAGTTGTGAATGGTTATGTAATTATAAATGCCACGCTGAAATTTGCTCCAGATTCAGAGGAGGCGATTGCTCTTATTCCAGGAATTAGGGCTGATATGGAGTCAATTGATGCGACGATTTTAGTTGGTGGGTTTACTTCAGTTAATTACGATGTAAATAAGGCCTCTGAGCGGGATCGCAATTTAATTATTCCGATCGTTTTATTATTGATTGCCATAATCCTAGGATTTTTGCTACGTTCGATATATGCGGCATTCCTCTTGCTGGGTACTGTTGTTATCTCCTTTATTGCCACGCTAGGGGCATGTGCGATTGTGTTCAATCATATTTTTCATTTCAAAGGCGCAGATCCTTCCTTCCCGCTCTTCGCATTTATATTCCTTGTAGCTCTTGGAATTGATTACAATATTTTCTTGATGACTCGGGTCCGAGAAGAGAGTCAGAAAATGGGAACTCGCGCCGGAATGACTAAAGCTCTGACTGTTACCGGGGGAGTTATTACATCTGCCGGAATTGTTCTAGCCGCGACATTCGCTGTGCTTGGAATTCTGCCGCTGGTATTTTTGGCAGAACTTGGTTTTGCTGTTGCTTTCGGCGTACTTCTAGACACTATGTTAGTTCGATCGATTTTGGTTCCAGCGCTAGTCCATGAAATTGGACCAAAAGTTTGGTGGCCATCGAAGCTACAGCATGATGGCAAGGAATTGCGTTAAGGGAAATTTGTTTTACTAAAAATCGAAAGCGGTGAGGGCCTGTAGGGCTGTTGTTGGTTGTGGGTAATCAAATATAAACCCATCGTTCAATAGAGCTTCAGGCAATACCCGCTTTGATCCCAAAATTTCAGTCGCAAATCCACCTAGAGCTAATTTCAGAGCAATACTGGGCGCCGGGAACAGAGCTGGGCGCCGGAGCGCTCTTGCTAGTGCGGCCGTGAATTCATGATTTGTAGCTGGATTGGGTGAAGTTAAATTCACCGGCCCTGATATTTTTGATTCCATCAGATGGCAGATAGCGCGAATTTCATCGTGCAAAGTTATCCAGGACCACCACTGTTTTCCGCTTCCCAATTTACCGCCTAACCCCAATTTGAAAAGTGGAATCATCCGGCCGAGTGCTCCTCCAGTGGGATCAAGGATCAATCCAGTTCGAAGTTTTACAGTTCTGACATCGCCTGCTAAATCTGCAGCACCTTCCCATTCACGACATACAGCAGCAAGGAAATCATCACCTCCGCGGTCAGATTCGTTGACTGCTCGATTTCCAGTCTCGCCATACCAACCAATTGCGCTGGCAGAAATAAAAACGGATGGCTTAATTATGGAAACAGCGTTAGCTATTGCTGTTGTTCCAAGTAAACGAGAGTTTAAAATGGTGGAACGGTATTTTTTAGTCCAACGTTTCTCACCGACGCCAGCTCCGGCAAGGTGAATAACTGCGTCTGTACCTTCGAGGGCGGAAAGATCCACGCTACCTGCGATTGGGTCCCAGGAAATCTCATCCCGAGAAATTGCTGCTCGGCGAACAAACTTTTGGACCGTGTGTCCTTCAGAACGTAGGTGACCAACCAGGGCTGTGCCTACCAAGCCCGATGCCCCTGTTACCGCAACTCGTTGTGGCGGTAAGCGGAATGTCATTTTTAGGAAAGACCTAAATCAGATTCAAAGCGACCGCCTTCTAAGCGATTTTTAAGTGTTACTAAGAAGCGAGCGGCCTCTGCCCCATCCACAATTCGATGATCGTAAGAGAGCGCCAGATAAACCATGGAACGAACTGCGATCGTCTCGCCACCATCGGTTCCCTTCATGACTACTGGACGCTTCACAACAGCACCAAGGCCAAGTATTGCAACTTGTGGCTGATTAATAATTGGGGTGTCAAAAAGTGCACCGCGACTTCCAGTATTTGTAATTGTGAATGTGCCACCACCCAATTCGTCGGGGGAGATCTTATTATTACGAGTTCTAGCTGCAACATCCGCAATTTTCCGCGCCACGCCACCCATATTTAAATCGCCTGCATCACGAATCACTGGAACGAGAAGTCCGCGCTCAGTGTCAACGGCAATACCTAGGTGTTCAGCGCCGTGATAGGTAATTTGATCTCCAGAAACTGAAGAATTCAAAACAGGATGTTGTTTTAACGCCTCACATACAGCGACAGCAAAGAATGGTAAGAATGAAAGTTTGGTTCCTTCACGAGCCTCAAAAGTCTCCTTCGCGCGGGTGCGAAGTCGAGCTACTGCTGTGACATCCACTTCTACAACTGTCGTGAGTTGGGCGCTTACTTGTAGGGATTCCAACATACGCGCCGCGATAACTTTGCGAAGTCGCGACATGGTAACCGTTGTGCCTCGAAGTGGAGAGACCGAGATTGGGACAGTAAGTACTTTTGTAGCATCAGAATTAGTTTGTGCGGCCGTCACCTCAGATACTGGTGCACTCTTTGGTGCGGCAGCTAAGACATCTTCCTTGCGGATTCGGCCACCTATTCCCGTGCCTTTAACTTTCGAGAGATCTACCCCGTTTTCTGATGCATATTTTCTAACAATGGGAGTTACGTAGGCGTCAATATTCTGGTGGGCAGCAACAGGGGCAGCAACAGGGGCAGCAACAGGGGCAGCAACAGGGGCAGCAACAGGGGCACCGGCACTACCAATCATCGCTAATCGGGCTCCAACTGGAACGGTTGCATCGATTTCAACATCAATTGAGAGAAGAGTTCCGGATGCAGGTGATGGAATTTCGGTATCCACTTTGTCGGTCGAAACCTCAAGTAGCGCCTCATCAACAGTTATCTCCTCGCCAACTTTTTTCAGCCAACGAGTGACAGTGCCTTCAGTTACCGATTCACCTAGAGCAGGCATAGTCACGATCGTACCTGAAGCAGATTCGACAGCAACTGGAGTAAGCGCAGCAACAGATTCGACAGCAACTGGGATAACGGGAGCGGCAGGAGTTGGCGTTGGAACAACGGCAGCCACAACTGGAACAACTGGTGCAATAGTCGGTGGTGTTTGGCCAGGTGCGCCCTCCGCAATTACAGCTAGTTCAGCGCCAACCTCAACGGTTTGATCAATGCCCACAACTATTTTCTGAAGGACTCCGGCGACCGGTGACGGAATTTCGGTATCCACTTTGTCGGTGGAAACTTCTAGGAGCGGCTCGTCAACTGCGATGACATCGCCCTCATTTTTCAGCCAACGGGTCACGGTTCCTTCTGTGACAGATTCGCCAAGCGCTGGCATAGTTAAAGAAAAGGTCATTTTTTTCTCCCGTTACCCGTGTGAATGTAGTGGTTTACCAGCAAGAGCTAAATGCGCTTCACCAACAGCTTCAGAAAGCGTCGGATGAGCATGGATCAATGCAGCAACATCAGATGCTTCTGCTTCCCAATTAAATATCAATTGTGCTTCCGCCAGCAATTCGCCGACACGTGCACCCACCATGTGAATTCCAATCACCGGACCATTTTTTTCGGAAACCAATTTAACTGCACCGGCAGTTTTTAAAATTTGTGCCTTGCCATTGCCAGCTAAATCATAATTTAATTCCACAATATCCAAGCCGCGCTCTTTTGCTTGCGCCGAAGTTAGACCCACGGAAGCTACTTCAGGTTCGGAATATGTTACCCGGGGGACGCCATCATAATTAATCGGACGGGGGTTTAATCCGGCAATTTCTTCGGCAACCAAGATCCCTTCAGCAAAGCCAACATGCGCAAGTTGCAAGGTAGGAATAAGATCGCCAACCGCCCAAATACCTTTCACATTCGTGCGACATTTATCGTCAACTAGGACATAGCCACGATCCATCACAAGCCCAGACTCTTCATATCCTAGATTCGCCGAAACAGGTCCGCGGCCCACCGCGACCAACAAAATATCTGCGGTGAAGGTTTTCCCATCTTCTAGGGTGACGCTCACGCCATCTGCGCTGTTGGTTGCGGACTTGAACCTTGTCCCAAGTTCAAAATCTATTCCTCGTTTGCGAAAGGCACGTTCTAACTGCTTACTTGAAGATTCATCTTCTAGGGCAACTAAGTGAGGCAAAGCTTCAATAATTCTTACTTCGGCGCCGAAGGATTTCCAAACCGATGCGAATTCACATCCGATTACTCCACCACCAAGAACCATAACGCTCTTTGGGAGGTAATCCATGGCAATAGCATGCTCACTAGTAATTATTTGAACGCCATCAATTTCTAGACCGGGCAGAGACTTGGGATAAGAGCCAGTTGCCAGAACGATATTTTTGCCAGAATACTTTACGCCGTTGACTTCAACTTCATTTATCGAAGTTAGGCGACCATGGCCCTCGATGTAAGTAATATTTCGAGATTTCACTAATCCCTGGAGGCCTTTATGTAACTTCGAAACCACGCCATCCTTGTAAGCATTCACTGCCAACATATCAATACCGATGAATTGAGTATTAACGCCAAAATCAGATGAGTGACGCGAATTGTCAGCCACTTCACCAGCATGCAGCAAAGCTTTGGTTGGAATGCACCCGCGATGTAGGCACGTGCCTCCGAGTTTATTCTCCTCGACTAAGGCAACAGATAAACCAAGTTGCGATGCACGCAGGGCGCAGGCGTAACCGCCGCTGCCTCCACCCAGAATTACAACATCAAATTGCGACACAGAGCGCCTTTCTTGTAACCGGTATGAACCTTGCTGAACCTTGCTGAACCTTAATCTTGCCACGAAAACTCGCTGAGCCTAATTCGAAACAGGGCCCAATTTAAGCTCTAAGCCTTTATCTACTAGGAGGTTGTGACGAAGCCGACTCAATTAGGGTCAGAAGCGAGCGAAGTGCGATCCCTGTTCCGCCTACGGGCGTATAGCCATGTGCAGTGGATTCATTGTATGAGGGGCCGGCGATATCCAAATGTAGCCAAGGAAGGTCTGGATCTATGAATTCCTTCAGAAAAAGCCCAGCAACCAACATGCCGCCCATTCGATCACCAATATTTGCCAGATCGGCGACAGGTGAGTCTAGAGAAGCGCGCAATTCATCGGGTAGAGGCATTGGCCAGAAAGATTCGCCAGCTTTTATCGCCGCGGCAAGGAATTGATTTGAGAAGGCCAAATCGTTAGTCATAACCGCGCTTGTCCGAGTTCCAAGTGCTACCACTTGGGCCCCGGTAAGGGTTGCAACGTCGATGATGCCATCTAACCCGCCAGCTTTTGTGGCAAACTCCTGCGCTCGCACTAGTGCATCGGCCAAAACCAATCTACCTTCTGCATCTGGATTCAAAACTTCAACACTTTTGCCGCCGTAGATACTTATTATATCTCCGGGACGCGTTGCATTTTCGCTCACCATGTTTTCTGCAAGTGGCGCCCATGCATCAACTGCAATTGGCAACTTTAATTCTGCAATTGCAAAAATTGTGGCAATTACGGCGGCGGCACCGCTCATATCACTTTTCATCGCCTCCATACCGTTGGCGCCCTTGAGTGCAAGCCCGCCGGTATCAAAAGTAATTCCCTTACCAACAAATGCGTAGCGTTTTTTTGCCTTGTGAGGGAGATAAGAAATGCGCAGAAGTCTAGGCGGATTAACTGAACCTTGGCCTACGCTAATAATTCCGCCAAAGCCTTGAGCTCTCAAGGTTGATTCATTTAGTATCTCAACTTTTAAACCCAAAGGAGTAGCAATCTTTTTCATTCTTGCACAAAAAGAATCCGGAGTTAAATGGCTGGGAGGAGTATTGATTAGGTCTCGAACAGTCGCGGTGTGACGGGCAATTATTTCTGCGCGAACTAAGGCACGTTTAACTGCCGAGTCAGAAGGTGACTTGGTAAAAATAATAATTTGACCAAGAGGTTCCCTAAAATCTGGTTTCGTACTGCTTCTAAATTCATTGAAAGCATAAGCACCAAGCGCCCCACCCTCTGCTACAGCTGCAATTTCGCTCACTGAGGTGGCAGGTAAAGCAAATGTGGCACTGGACTGTCCGGCCAGTGCTCGTGAAGCGGCTCCTGCAGCACGACGCAGTGTCTCAGCTTCGTAGCTCTTCTGTGTTTGACCAAGGCCCGTAAAGTAAATTGTTTTCGGTGTTGAAAAGGGCACCTTTATGATTTCGTCAATCTTTCCAGTCGCACCCAAATTTCTAAGGATTTCGAGTAACGATTTCTTATCTATTTCAGCAGAACCCGATTCGATTTTTAACTTGCCCTTGGCCGTCGAGAGGCCAATAACAGCGTACGGAGTCGTGATTGTGGATGTTAACTTCAACGCTTTCATGAAACCTCCGAAATAATTTAGGAGAAGAGTAGCGAACTATTATTGATTACCGAATAAATGGCGAAAGATTATGCAACTTCCGATAAGTTTAGCGTTATGAAATCTCCGTTATACGACTGGCATCGTGCAGTATCTGCAAAAATGGCAGATTTTGGGGGCTGGGAAATGCCCATCGAATACCCGAAAGGAGTGAACGGATTTAGTGGTGGAACTTTGTCAGAACATTACGCGGTACGCGAGCGAGTGGGAATTTTTGATGTTTCGCACTTGGGGAAAATAAGCGTTTCAGGTGCGGGTGCCAAGGATTTTGTAAATACTATGGTTACAAATGATCTAGCCAAAATTGCAGCGGGGAGCGCTCAATATAATTTATTTTGTAACCACGATGGCGGTGTGATTGACGATTTAATCATCTATGAGTTTTCAGAGGATAAAATATTTATTATTCCCAATGCGGCAAATTGTGAGCAAGTCTTTTTGGACTTGGCGGGCAAGGCGCCTAGCCAAATTGTCGTAAAGAATATTCACCAAGATTATGCGGTCTTTGCAATTCAGGGTCCTGATTCCAGAAGAGTCATTGCGAAACTAGGTTTGGAGCTTGATCTTGGCTATATGGAATTCACGAAGATTGCACTACCTAGTTTTCCAGAATTTGGAGAAATAATTATTTGTCGGACCGGTTACACCGGAGAGTTCGGGTATGAACTGCTTCCAGAATGGGATAGCGCAGAAAAGCTTTGGCAAGTTCTAGTAAATGAGATTTCTGAGTTCGACGGTCGTGTTTGTGGGCTCGGTGCACGTGATACGTTGCGAACCGAAATGGGTTATCCGCTCCATGGCCATGAGTTGTCATTAGAAATTTCACCGGTACAGGCAAGTGTCAATTGGGCTGTGGTTTACGAGAAAGACGATTTTGTCGGCAAGAGGGCGCTCGAAAAAGAAAAACAAGTAGGCCCAAAACAGATATCACGGGCGCTTAAATGCGAGGATCGAGGGATTCCGAGAGCTGGCATGAAGGTCCTAAACCTTGAGGGTGAAGTTATTGGTCAAGTTACAAGTGGAACTTTCTCGCCGACCTTGAAAGTTGGAATAGCCCTTGCATTACTCAAACCCGAATACAAGGTGAGCGGCAAAGTGCAAATCGATGTTAGGGGGCGTTTAAGCAACGCAACCATTGTGAAGGCGCCATTCATCCCATCACGAGTTCGCTAGTTAATCAAATCTTTCTTTGCCACGATGACTGGCCTGCCTGATTCTAAAGTGAAGACATTAATTCGATTCTCGAAAGCTGTCTTTAGCTCTTCAGAATGAATAACAAAATCTGAAGTGCCATTGAGAAGTACGCGACCCTCCTTCATCACGATCAATTTTTCAGCGTACATAGCCGCAAGAGTAATGTCATGCATGGTTGAAATAATTGTTACACCACGCTCTTTCAATAACTCAATATTGTTTAGGACCGCTATTTGGTGATGAAGATCCAATGCACTTGTCGGCTCATCAAGAAGAATTAAAGTTGGCTCTTGAACAAGCGCCCTAGCAATAAGTGCGCGCTGGGTTTCACCACCGGATAAATGGGAGACAAACTGGTTTTGCATTCCGAATAGCCCCGTAAGTTTTAGTACTTCGGCAACCATATTTCTACTCTTTTTACTTTCGTTTCCCCATCCGTCGCGCTTAGAGCGGCCCAACATGACATATTCGGCAACACGCATCCCGATGGGAATTTGCGGCTGTTGCGGAACAAAAGCCACATTTCTCCCGTGGTTTTTAAATACTTCAACAGAGCCATCCGTGATTGATCCAGAGTAGGCGAGCGAACCGAGAAGAGCTTTTAAGAACGTAGTTTTTCCAGCGCCATTTGGTCCAACAAGGCATGTCCATTTTGCATCCTCGATCTCAACGTTAATTTCCTTTAGAATATCTCGGTCACCAAGTCGAACGCCTAGATCTTGAACTCTTATCACTTGGCCACCAACCTCTTTTTGCGAAGAACTACTAGGAAAAACGGGGCACCGACAAATGCAGTTATAACTCCTATTGGGAGTTCGGCCGGGGAGAGCAAGGTGCGGGCGCCCAAATCAGCTAAAACTAAAAAGCTCGCTCCAACTAGCGCAATGGTGAGCAAGCTGCGGTTGGTAACTCGGCGCGTGATTCCGCGAACCAAGTGCGGAACAACAATTCCTACGAAGCCAATCAACCCACTTGCCGAAACAGCAGTTGCGGTAGCTAGCGTTGCGGCGATAACAGCAATGATTCGCAATCTATTTGGGTTAATACCAAGAGAGTAGGCCTCTTCATCGGTGAGCATTAGGCCATCTAATTGCTTGGATACGGTTATCAGAATTACTAGAGCTATCATGATGTAAATGGATGACCTGGAAACTACTTGCCAATTTGCCACTGTTAACTCGCCAAGTATCCAGGAATAAACCGGCCTAAGCGAGGAGCTATGGCGCTGTTGCAAATAGGTCTGAACTGCTGTGGCGAAAGATCCGACTGCGATTCCAGACAAAAGTAAGGAATTTGGTTCTGCAAAAAATTTTCCGGAAATAAAAAAACTAGTTAACACTGCAAAAATTGCACCGCAGAAAGAAAAAATAGGTAGCAGGCTATATAAATTTGCCCCGGAACTTGTTAATGCGATTGTTGCCCCAAGCCCTGCTCCAGCAGCCACTCCAAGAAGATACGGGTCTGCTAATGGATTTCTAAAAACTGTCTGATAGACAGCGCCACTAGTTGCGAGCGCGGCACCAACAAGTGCACCAAGTAAAACTCTGGGGAGGCGTAAATCGATAAGCAAAGTTCGCTCTTGGCCAGTTAACCCTCCGGGTAGTGCGAAGAGGGTGCGAAGGATTTTTGAAAAATCAAGAGAGACTGGCCCAAAGCTGACTGCAAGGATTGAAACAAAAAAGAGAAGCCCAAATGAGAGGCCAGTTATACGCCAGTTCCAAATCGGCGACAAACTATTTTCCTGTTTCATGGCTATCGATTTACTACTTTATATTCTCGATGGAGCTCGCTATGAATTCATAGAAATCTACTAAACGCGGCCCCCATCTTGATGGAATATCTTCGGGAAGGGCAATTACCTGGTTTCTCTTAATGGCAGCTACATCACTCCACCCAGGCCGCTGAGCGAGAGTCGTAAGTGATTCCCCATATTGAGCATCAGAGAGAAATATAATTTTTGGATTGGCCTTAATAACATATTCAGATTGCAGCTGTGGATACCCGGCAGAATCAGCCGAGGCTGCTTTATCTGCGATGTTTCTTAAATTAAAATCCTTGTAAACCTTTCCAATAAAGGTCTCCGAAGTTGCGGTATAGAGGGTGTTATCCAATTCGTGGAAGAACTTAATTTTTTTGCTAACACTTGCCCTCTTAACTGCAGCGGCGATTTTTACTTTCATATCGGAAATCACGGTTTGAGCTGCGGAAATGTTTCCGGTGGCCCTGCCTAGGGCTGTGATTTCGAAATAAGCTTGCTTTAAATTCTTCGGCGCATGTTCTAGAAAGACGTCGATATTTAACTTCTCAAGAGCTGATTTGATTTCCAGTGCCTTATTCGCGTCGGCATTTAGTACGATTAAATCTGGTTTGTAATTAAAAAGTGCTTCAACGCTTGGGCTAAATGCCGAGAGTTTAGAGGCCGGAGCATCGCTTGGAAAGTTTGAGTAATCGTCTACAGCTATTACCTGGCTGCCCGCATCGATCGCAAAAAGTATTTCAGTAGCGCTCGGAGATAATGAAATAATTCGCTTAGGAATTTTATTGCTGGCGTTGGCTGGTGCACCACCGATAAGTGAATTGACGGCTATAAGGCAAGATATGGCCGTACCAAGTGCCAAGAGCTTTTTTAATACTTTTTTCGTGAACATAAAAATCTCCCTCAAGAGTTTTGAGAGAGGAAGTTTGGGCGAAAAGAAAATTACTTTCTTGAGGCCCGACCTTCCTCCGAGGTCGGATACTTCAGTAATGAATTAGGCGACCTGGCTCGAATTCATCTCCAGTTAGGAGAGAATCTTTACAGTTGCGGGACAGCGCCGGAATTTAACCGGACTTCGCTAAACGCATTACTCTCTGAAAAGCTATGAAGCGATTCAGTGGGGGAAAGTTAGCACTACTTCAGCTCTTTTTACGAGATCTGCGTCCGACAGTGAAGGCGATTCCAAGTGCGAGAACTATTGCCGCCCCTGCTGCTAATAGTTCGGCGCCTTCAATTCCTTCGTGGGCTTCAGAAATTCTGTGCTCAGGCTCATTGTCCTCATTGCCATCAGCAAAAGAGTTTGCTGGAAGGAGGGCCAGCCCAATTGCGAAAAGAGTTGCAATTAATCTTTGTCTCATAGGCAGAGAGTACGCCTGCGGAGTATTCTTTTCTACATGGAATATCGTCGTCTTGGCAGTAGCGGAATGTATGTCTCTGAAATTTCTTATGGGAATTGGATTACTCATGGTTCTCAGGTAGAGCAGGAGGCTGCCATCAAATGCGTGCATGCGGCTCTGGATGCTGGAATCACTACTTTTGATACAGCTGATGTTTATGCGGGCACGAAGGCTGAGACCGTGCTTGGTAAGGCTCTAAAGGGCGTCAAGCGAGAGAGCTATGAGTTATTTACCAAGGTTTATTGGCCGACTGGCACTGGCAAAAATGATCGAGGACTTTCACGCAAGCATATTATGGAGTCGGTACATGCCTCAATGAGGCGTTTAAATACCGACCATATCGACCTTTATCAGATGCACCGGTTTGATTATGAAACCCCGCTTGAGGAATCACTTAGAGCCTTCGATGATCTAATCCGCCAAGGAAAAGTTCACTACATTGGATTTTCCGAATGGCGAGCCGAGGAGATTGCCCAAGGGTTAGAAATCCAAAAGAAGAGCGGTTTCGATCGATTTATTTCCAGTCAACCACAGTATTCAGCGCTATGGCGCGTCATTGAAGCGAAAGTTATTCCACTTTGCGAAAGTGAAGGTATTGGGCAAATTGTCTGGTCACCGCTTGCTCAGGGCGTCTTAACTGGCAAATATCTGCCTGGTAAAAAACCACCGTCTGGGTCAAGGGCTACAGATAAAAAGAGTGGCGCTGAAATGATTTCTAGGTGGATGCGCGAAGAAGTGCTGGCTGCAGTGGGGAAGTTAAAGCCAATTGCCGAATCTTTAAATCTTTCGATGTCGCAACTAGGACTCGCTTGGGCGCTTTCAAATCCAAATGTATCTTCAGTGATTATGGGAGCAACAAAAGCTTCGCAAGTTAAAGAGAATGTCAGGGCATCGGGAGTAAAACTTTCAGTAGAGGTTCTCGCTCAAATAGATGAAGCCCTCGGTTCAATTCCAGAAACTGATCCGGAGCGAACTGAGAGCCCTAAGCCACGAGCTTAATTTCTAGTTAAATTGTGTCGCCAAGTTTTTTCTGCGGAGATGGTGCGCGTAAGCGGCGCATCTGAGTAGAGCGAAGCCAGCCGTATAGCGCGACGCCTTTAGTAGATTCACCTGGAAACTTTTCTGAGACAAGTTTTTTGATTCTGCGGCCAACAAATACTCCATAGATTATTGAGTAACCCATTGCTGAGTACATCAAGATTATTGCTAGGAATCGAATCTCAACTGAAGGAACCAAGGTAAGCATCAAAACTGCAACCATTAGTGGCAGGAAGTATTCACCGAGTGAACGACGTGAATCTATGTAATCACGTACAAATTTTTTAACTGGCCCACGATCTCGGATCGGAAGCGCATCTTGATCGCCTCTCATATAAGCAGCTCTTGAGGCGGTACGGGCGTTCTTAGCTGCCTCTCTAGATTTTGCTCGATCCGCTTTTGTGACTGGTGCGGTTATCGAATTGATCTTGTTTTTGGCTACCGCATCTTTACGCTTGGGCGTCGCCTTTCCCTTTTTATCGATATTTCTCTCTGGATTACTTTCAGGTGTTTTACTCATGTGGCTAAGGTAGGGCGAGCATTCGCTCGAGCGCAACTTTTGCGTATTTTGCCGTCTCTGACTCGACACTAATCTGATTAACCAAGCGTCCCTTGGCCAGCGACTCCATCGCCCAAACCAGATGTGGCAGGTCGATTCGGTTCATCGTCGAGCAGTAGCAGACCGTCTTATCTAGAAAGTGAATCTCACGATCCGAGAAGCGATTGGCTAAGCGCTGAACGAGATTGAGCTCGGTTCCGATAGCCCATTTACTTCCGACGGGGGAGGCCTCGATTGTTTTGATAATCATTTCTGTACTTCCAACAAAATCTGAGTTTTGAACGACTTCATGTTGACATTCGGGATGAACCAAAATTTTGACCCCTGGCAACTTGGTCCGCATCTGATCGATATTTTCTAATGTGAATCGACCGTGAACCGAGCAGTGGCCACGCCATAAAATAACTTTTGCTGCCAAAATTTCGGAATCGAGCAACCCCCCATTTTTCTTCCAAGGATTCCAAGTAACGCAATCTTCCAATTTTAATCCGAGGTTTAATACTGCGGTATTACGGCCCAAGTGTTGGTCGGGAAGAAAGAGAATCTTCTCGCCCTTTTCAAACGCCCATTTCATTGCACGCTCGGCATTAGAAGATGTGCAAACAGTGCCACCATTTTTTCCAGTGAAAGATTTAATAGCTGCCGAGGAATTCATATAGGTAACTGGAATTGTTTTGCTTGCGACACCAACTTTTTCTAGTGCAGCCCAACAATCGTTAACCTGGTTGGCTGTTGCCATGTCGGCCATTGAGCAGCCAGCTGCCAAATCGGGGAGGATTACCTTCTGCTTGGCCGAAGTTAAAATATCGGCGCTTTCTGCCATGAAGTGCACGCCACAAAAGAAGATGAGCTCAGCCGAAGTATTACTCTCAGCCTCTTGTGCCAGTTTGAAAGAGTCACCAGTGATATCAGCAAATTGAATTACTTCATCTCGCTGATAGTGATGGCCCAAAATCATTGCTCGCTCACCTAGGGACTTTCTAGCAGCGTGCGCTCTCGCTACGAGAGCAGGGTCGCTGGCCTCTGGAAGCTCACCATCGCAAGAAACCCCTCGCTCACTCTTGGGATCAGATTCCTGGCCCAGAAGGAGCAACGCGGATAGATTAGATGAGCCCATAGGCACATTATGGAGTAGCCTTAGCTCAATAACGAATTGAAATTTAACTTTTTAGGAGAGAAATGAGTACAGAAACTTCTCAGGACGTCACGATTGATACCGCTCCTTCTGCAGGAATTGGCTTGAGCGATGTGGCAGCGACTAAAGTTTCCGCCCTTTTAACACAAGAGGGTCGCGATGATTTAAGTCTTCGGGTCGCAGTCCAACCAGGTGGATGTTCTGGGCTTAAGTACCAGCTTTATTTTGATGACCGGGAACTCGATGGCGATACAGTTACAGAATTCGGATCAGTCAAGGTTGTTACCGACAAGATGAGCACCCCCTATTTAATGGGAGCTTCAATTGATTTTGTCGACACAATTGAGAAGCAAGGTTTCACGATAGATAATCCAAATGCACAGGGTTCTTGCGCCTGTGGCGATTCATTTAATTAAATTCCTTCTACCTAGATAACTATGAAAATTGCTTGTGCTGGTTCTGTTGGGCGCGATCATTTAATGACATTTCCGGGTAAATTTACTGATTCTCTGGTGGCCGGGTCTCTAGACAAAGTATCGCTCTCATTTTTGGTTGATGGCTTAGATATTAGGCGTGGCGGAACGGCTGCAAATATTGCCTTTGGACTCGGCGCTCTGGGCCTTGATCCACTTTTGATTGCCTCGGTCGGAACGGATTGGGCTGACTACGATTCCTGGCTCAAAAGGCACGGTGTAGAAACGTGCTATGTAAAAATTTCAAAAGAGCTTTTAACTGCCTCGTTTATGGTCACTACTGATCAAGATTTGAATCAAATTGCATCCTTCTTTCCAGGAGCAATGAGTGAGGCGCGAGAGATCGAGCTGCCTGCGATTATTGAGAAAAGTGGAAAATTCGATCTTCTAATAATTTCACCAGATGATCCAGAGGCAATGATCAGCCACAGTGAATATGCGAGAACTCTAGGGATTCCATTTGTTGCTGATCCGTCCCAACAACTCGCCCGAATGGACGGGGAGTCAATAAAGTTATTGATTGAAGGAGCTGATTACTTATTCCTAAATGAGTATGAACTTGCTCTCACGATTCAAAAGACTGGTTGGAGCGATGCTGAAATATTTAACAAAGTTAAGGTGCGAGTAATTACTCTTGGTTCAAGGGGTGCTCTTGTCGAGGAGCATGGTAAAGATTCGATTGAAGTTGGCGTGCCTAAGGAAATAGCAAAGCTTGATCCAACTGGCGTCGGTGATTGCTTCCGAGCAGGTTTTGTCTCAGGGTTAGCATGGGGTTTAGGACATGAACGGTGTGCGCAGATTGGGTCGATGCTGGCGACTTTCTGCATTGAGACCAAGGGAACGCAGGAGTATCGATTTACGAAAGATGAATTCATCGCCCGCTTCACTGAGGCATATGGCGTTCAGGCCGCTAATGAAATTGGTAGAAAAATCGAGCCACGTTTAGCTAGTTAATTTAGTAATCTCAAAGGTATTTACTGCCAAATTTTTTACCTTGTTTTTTGTCATACGCGCCCATGCTCGCAAATCTGGCTCGGTTGCTGGGTCATCGCTAAGTAGGACAAGGCGGTATCCGATCTTTTGGCTCGTAAGTTTCTTGGCTAATTCGATAATGGGCAGTGGACAACATTTCCCCAGGCAATCTAGATAGTCCATTAAGAACGCAATTCCGTGACAGTTTCGGTTAAGGTTTTGAGGAAATCATCTATTTGTTCGAAAGTGGTTGAGTGGTGAATCGTTAGGCGAATATTTCCATGCGTGAGAATTCCCAAAGCTGCCAATACGTGACTGGGCGCCATATTTGCCGCGCTACAAGCCGAACCAGAGTCGACGGCAAATCCCTTATCAGCCAACCTTGTCACTAGCTGTTCAGCATTTACATATAAAAATGAGGCGCTTAACAAGTGCTCTGCTCCGCCCGGAGCTAGGTCAGCATCTGGGATATTGGTTGAAATAAAAGTACGAATCTCGCGGTTAATTTTACTAATTTTAGCGGCCAGATTTTTCTCGTCTGCAGTCCAGCTATCAATCGCCAAGGCACTTGCGACAATTAAAGGTAGCGAAGTTGGCCCAGGGTTTACTCGAGCATCCATGTGAGGAAGTGGATTGCGCCAAGCCGTTTTTTTCGAGAGGGCAAAAATTCCAAGACCACCTGGTCCGGCCCAAGAGGTGGAGTCCCATAGCGCAGTACTCCAATTTTCAGGAAGCGGTATTCGAACTCCTGACGCCGTGGCATCTACAAAAAGGTTACTACCCTCGATCTGGCTATTTCTCTGAATAATTCCCGTTTCACGATTACAGAGTTGTAATGAAACGACATCATTTCCGCCATATTTTCCAAACTCAATCTGTCCGTTCCCCTCAACTTTAATCTGGAGATTCTTAACTTTCTCGGCAATTGCAAAAACTTCCATGCGATCGACATTGCTATAAATTAGGGTGCTTTCGGGAGTCAGCAACCCTGAAATTCCGAGGTGAAAACCCAGATTTGGCTCTCCCAGAAAATGTAGCTCATCGCCGCGGACGCCTAGATGGCTAGCGAATGTCTCTCTGGCCTCATTTAGGAGGATAGAGGCCGATTTAGAGTCGATTCCAAGTTTTGTTGAATCGGGCCAGCAAACCTCAAATATGTGAGGAAGCGCCATCCGGGCGGCATCGTGAAGCCGAGGTTCTGATTGGAAGTTAGGGGTGATGGAAACCACGCCTACAACGCTACTCCCACTTGGTTCCCAGAGTGAAACTGGGGGATATTCTTAGCCAATGAAATTTAAGCCCAGAAGGAAAATGCTTGGCGCAACGCTGCTTTCGATTGTCCCGGTTGCTCTCCTCTCCTCTTGCTCAACAGAGAACATTTCAGGAATGGGCTTTCCAAAGAACGTTTCGAGCGTAAATGACATTTCTCTGCCGCTCTGGCAAGGCGCATGGATTACAGCGGGGATAGTAGGCGTCCTAACTGCGATCCTGATTATGTGGCCAGCTTTTCGCCATCGTCGCAAGGGTGATGAAGTACCTAAGCAGACTCAGTACAACGTTCCGGTAGAGATCGCATACACCCTGATCCCCTTTTTGATTGTTGCAGTTCTCTTCTACTTCACTGCAGTAAAAGAAAGTGCAATCACTAAAGTTTCGGCTTCGGATGAAATTAGTCACGTCATTGACGTGAATGGAATTCAATGGTCTTGGCAATTCACCTATCAAGATTCGCCGCTCTCGCCCACCGTTACTGGGACACCAGCAAAACCTCCAGTGCTGGTTATTCCAAAGGGAGAGAGAGTTCGTTTTAATTTAACAGCTTCAGATGTAGTGCATGGTTTTTGGATTCCAGCTTTTATGATTCAAATGCAGACATTGCCAGGAGTGGAAAATCATCTAGAGTTCACGGCAAATAAAATTGGCTCATACCCAGGGCGCTGCAATATTCTCTGCGGTCGCGATCATTCGAAGATGCTTTTCACGGTAAAAGTTGTTTCTCCCAGTGCTTATCAGAAATATATATCTAACTTGAAGGCGGCATAATGACTACTTTTGCAGAGCGTACTAATACTGCGACCAACGATAAATCAGTAGCCAAGAGCAGCAAGGGGCGACTGTTCGTAAAAATCATTACTTCTACTGATCACAAGATGATTGGGTATATGTACCTAGTTACTACATTTGCTTGGTTCTTGATTGGCGGCTTATTGGCGTTAATCCTCAGGGCGGAATTAGCGAGACCTGGATTGCAATTCGTTTCAAATGAACAGTACAACCAAGTTTTCACAATGCATGGAACGATAATGTTGTTGCTGTTCGCAACTCCATTGTTTGTTGGGTTTGCGAATGTGATAATGCCCTTGCAAATTGGCGCAGCGGATGTCGCCTTTCCTCGAATGAATATGCTTTCCTTCTGGCTATTTCTCTTCGGTGGAATTATGGCATTCACAGGATTCCTGACGCCAGGAGGAGCAGCGTCTTTCGGTTGGACCGCATATGCACCGCTGGCTAACTCACAATATTCTCCCGGAATTGGTGGCGATCTTTGGGTAATCGGTCTTGCTATGGGAGGTATCGGGACAATTCTTGGTGGCGTAAATTTCATCACAACAATTTTGACGATGCGCGCACCGGGCATGACAATGTTTAGAATGTCTATTTTCAGTTGGAATGTTCTTCTAACTTCCATTTTGGTTCTTCTCGCATTTCCACCACTTGCAGCGGCATTCCTAGGCCTTGAATCGGACCGACTCTTTGGTTCGCATCTGTTCGATCCAGCTAATGGTGGCGCGATGCTTTGGCAACATCTCTTCTGGTTTTTTGGCCATCCCGAGGTGTACATCTTGGCACTGCCATTTTTTGGTATCGCTACAGAAATTCTTCCTGTTTTTAGCAGGAAACCAGTTTTCGGATACAAGGGATTGATCGCAGCAACCATTGCGATCGCAGCTCTCTCGGTTTCTGTCTGGGCACACCACATGTTTGCCAGCGGGCAAGTCTTGCTACCGTTTTTCTCCTTTATGACCTTTTTGATTGGTATTCCAACAGGAGTTAAATTTTTTAATTGGATTGGAACGATGTGGCGCGGGAGTGTCTCCTTTGAAACACCGATGCTTTGGGTGATGGGTTTCTTAATCACATTCTTATTCGGCGGTTTAACTGGAATTATCTTGGCTTCACCACCACTTGATTTTGCAGTATCTGCTTCCTACTTTATTGTTGCTCACTTCCATTACGTCCTCTTTGGGACAGTGGTATTCGCAATGTTTGCTGGATTCTATTTCTGGTGGCCAAAGATGACTGGACGCATGCTAAATGAACGCCTAGGAAAAATTCACTTCTGGACAACATTTTTAGGTTTTCATTTAACTTTCTTAATACAACATTGGCTAGGAATAAAGGGAATGCCTCGGCGTTATGCTGATTACTTATCAACCGATGGTTTCACAAACATGAATACAATTTCGACTATTGGTTCGACCTTATTGGCTTTCTCTATGATTCCATTTTTAGTTAACGTGTGGATCACTAGAAAATCGCCATTAGTAGGAGTTGATGATCCTTGGGGTTATGGCGGCTCACTTGAATGGGCGACATCTTGCCCACCGCCTCGTCATAACTTCACTTCGATGCCAAGAATTCGCAGTGAACGACCAGCATTTGATCTGCATTACCCACACATTAAGACAGAGGGTCACTAGAGATGAAAACAGGTTGGATTTTATTTACCGGACTTGCTGTTTTTTATGCACTAGTTACAGTGATTTACTGGTTGGTCGGCGGTGAGGCAGTTGGAATCACTGCTCTTGGATTGTCGGGTGGGCTCGCAGCGTTAATTGGTTTTTATCTCTGGTTCACAAATAAACAACTTAGCAACGTTCTACCAGAAGACAATATAAAGGCAGAGATCTCGGATTCCGCTGGAGAATTAGGTTTCTACTCACCGCATTCTTGGTGGCCACTGCCTCTCGCATTCACCATGACAATGGCAGGAGTTGGGCTGCTGGTAGGTTGGTGGCTTACGCTGATCGCAGTTGGAGCACTGTTAATCAGTATTCTTGGGTTTGTTCTCGAATATGAAAAACCTGTTAGGAGTTCACACTAATGTCAATGGAGATGCTGATCGCTGTTGCGATTTTTGTAATGGCATATATTGCAATTGCCACTGAGAAGATTAGTCGAATTGCGATAGTTCTTACTGGTGCGGCTGCCATGATAATAGTTGGAGCAACAGATGCCAACAAGGCTTTTTATAGCCATGAGACGGGTATCGATTGGAATGTGATCTTTCTACTCTTGGGAATGATGATAATTGTTAGCGTTATTCACAAAACTGGGCTTTTTGAATTTTTAGCTGTTAAAGCGATAAAGAAATCTAAGGGCAATCCAAAGGTTGCCATTGTCTATTTGATGGTCTTAACAGCGCTAGCTTCGGCCATTTTGGATAATGTGACTACGATTTTGTTGGCTGTTCCAATGACCATAATTGTGTGTAAACACCTCAATGTCTCGCCAACCGCTTTTATCTTGTCGGAAGTTTTTGTTTCCAATATTGGCGGAGCGGCCACTTTGGTAGGTGACCCACCAAATATTATTATTGCCAGCCGGGCTGGCTTAAGTTACAACTCATTTTTGGTACACATGGCGCCAATGGTCATGGTTGTCTTGGTAGTAATTATTCCGCTACTAGTCGGGCTATTTCGAAGAGAATTAGTTAATTCAAAGGCTGACCGCGCCCTCGTTATGAAATTAGATGAGCGATCATTTATCCAGGATGTGGGCTTACTCAAAAAGAGCCTGGTCGTCCTTTTCGCCGTCATGGTTGCCTTTGGTTTGCATTCTGTTATTAGTATCGAACCCGCCGTAGTTGCATTATTTGGTGCGGGAATTTTGGTTGGAATCAGTGGACTCAAGCCGCGTGATTATGTAAAAGATATTGAGTGGAATACGCTGATTTTTTTTGCTGGGCTTTTCATAATGGTAGGAGCCTTGGTAAATGTTGGGGCGCTTGAGGAATTTGCAATATTTCTTAAGGAGCTTTTTGGTGGAGATACTAAGTTGGCTGCAGGTAGCATCTTAGGTATCTCTGCAGTATTTTCTGGCTTGATAGATAACATTCCATTTGTAGCATCTATGAGTCCGGTCGTGGCAGAGCTCAGCCAGGGTCTCGTTGGCAGACAAGAGCATGTTCTCTGGTGGGGGCTAGCTTTTGGAGCTGATTTCGGTGGTAACGCCACAATTATTGGTGCTAGCGCTAACGTTGTTGCAATTGGTTTAGCAGCTAAAGCTGGGGTTCGAATTTCGTTCTGGAAATTCTCAAAATACGGAATCCTCGTTACCTTGGTAAGCGTTGCAATGATTTATCCGTATTTGCTTCTCTTCTACTTCTAGTGACCGCCTTCTTCTAAGGCTTTTACGTCTGCTTCGCTAGGTGCAGGCACTTGCTCAACATGAGCCTGACTAAAGCGGGCCCGCAACTTCTGCTTCAAGTGATTGGGGTTGGTAACTCCGTTGCTGTCACTCTGTTCGACTTCCAGAGCCCTTGGCTGTTCGTGTTGGGTAAGAGTGAACTTTTCTTCAGCCGTTAATTCTTCATGTACTTCGACGAACTCACCGTGAGGAAGCATGACCAGGCGTCCGGTTTCTCGGCCGTGTAGCACCTTCTCGCGATCTGCGCGCTGAAGGGATAAGCAGATTCTTTTAGTTAGAACGAAAACCAACGGGGGCACAAGAATTACAGCGATACGCGTGAACCACATGATTTGATTGATCGTCAGATGGAAATTTGTTGCAATGATGTCATTTCCGCCATTTAATGTAACAACAATGATAAACGATAACGACATTGCCCCGATCGCAGTGCGGTTGGGATTATTTCTTGGCCGATCTAACAAGTGATGCTCTTTCTTATCCCCAGTCATCCAAGACTCAATGAAAGGATAGAGCGCCATTAGCGTGAAGAGGATTCCCGGAATGATTAATCCTGGTATCAAAATATTCCACGAGACGGTATGGCCGAAGGCATGAGTTTCAATTGGGGGAGCCATCCGGACTAAGCCATCTAGCCAACCCATATAAAAGTCGGGTTGTGACCCAGCGGAAATTTGCCCAGGGTTATATGGCCCATATAGCCAGATCGGGTTAATCGAAGCAAGAGCCCCAAGAAGTGCGGTAATTCCGAAAACAATGAAGAAGAAGCCGCCTGCTTTTGCCATATATATTGGCATTAGAGGATAGCCGACTACGTTTTTCTCACTACGTCCTGGCCCTGGATATTGAGTATGTTTTTGGTACCAAACTAACATCAAGTGGATTGTGATCAGCGCTAGGAAAATTCCTGGCAAGAGAAGTACATGGACAGTAAATATTCTTGGAATGAACACATGGCCAGGGAATGCGCCACCGAATGCGAAGAAGGCGAGATATGAGCCAATCACGGGCATGGCCTGAATTATTGCTTCAGCAATACGAATTCCTGTTCCGGAAAGCAAATCATCGGGAAGGGAATAACCAAGGAATCCCTCAACAATTCCAAGCGTTACAAGCCCAACGCCGATTAACCAGTTTGCTTCTCTTGGTTTACGAAATGCCCCGGTAAAGAAAACACGCATCAAGTGGGCGATCATTCCAGCCATAAATATAAGTGCTGCCCAGTGATGTATTTGGCGCATTAATAGGCCACCGCGAACATCAAAAGAGATGTGAAGAGTTGAGGCGTAGGAGGCGGACATTTCAATATTCTGTAGCGGCTCATAACTGCCCTGATAAATAACATCGCGCTGTGATGGATCGAACCAGAAAGTCAGAAAAGTTCCAGACAATAACAGGATAATAAAGGAATAAAGAACTATTTCACCTAGCATGAAGGACCAATGATCAGGAAATACTTTCGTCAAATTTTTCCTTAACCACTTGGCCGCACCCGTACGGTCATCTATATATCCAGCTACGCTTCCACCAATTTTTTCTGCCTTTTTCATGACGAGCGCTCCCAATAGCTAGGTCCAACCGATTCAGTAAATGGTTGCTGTGCAACTAGATATCCCTGTGCATCAACAGTGATCGCAAGTTGAGGAAGTGGTCGGGCAGATGGCCCGAAAATAACTTTAGCAGCGCGAGTTACATCGAAGGTGGATTGGTGACATGGACAAAGCAGATGCTTAGTCTGTTGTTCATAGAGTGCAACAGCGCAACCCATGTGAGAACATATCTTGGAAAATGCAATTATCCCATCGTGCGTCCAGGAAAGTCGTTCAGCATCTAGTTGAAACTCAGATGGGCGCAATCGAATTAGGAGAACTGCATCCTTTCCAATGTCCGAGAGTGTCCGGTCTTGCCCGACGGCTAACTCAGGGAGTACTTGGGCGACGGCACCAACCTCTAAATCCTCAGGGCGAATTGGTCGGTCTCCTGGATCAGTAACTAAGCGAGTTCCCTTTTTCCAGGAAGTGGTTTCTAAATCTTTTTTTGGCAGAGGCCCTAGATCGCGCAGCAGTACCAATGGCGTAAGAGCCGATATTCCGAGCGCCAGGCCAAGAGTCCGCTTAATTAATGAACGACGCCCAAGTCCAGCATCGGCAGCCTGTTCTTTAACTGTTGCGACGAAATCATTTCGATCTTCTTCAGGTGATCTAAATTCATGACGCTCTTGAATAATTTCAGTATCTGGCATAAGAGTTTTTGCCCAATGAACTAAGCCAAGTCCGATAAATAGAAGGGCAAAAGCCATTCCAAGCCCCAGGCCAAGTTGGTGGGCATTGGTGTCACCCATAATTGGGATAAAGAAGAAAAGATCATCTTTAACGAAGATGTAAGAATAAATTGCCAATACGGTTGAAAGCGCCGATAGGACGAAAAGTATCGCTACTTGCCGCTCGGCACGGTCAGCTGCTTTGGGATCTGTGTCAGTTTTGCGGTGCACATGTGCGGGCAATCCTGGATCTTCAAATTTTCGAATTTCGTTAGACATATCTATCTCGCCTTCGCAGTTAGCCATACAGAGATACCAATCAATAGGCCCAAGCCAAGTGTCCAAACTAAGAGCCCCTCAGTTACCGGGCCAACCCGACCAAGTGAAGCGCCTCCCAAGTTTGGTTCATTCTCGGCTGCCTTAATCCACTTAATGATTGAAAGTTTTTCCTCCGGCGTAATAGTTTTATCGCTAAACACCGGCATCGATTGTGGCCCGGTAATCATGGCTTCGTAAATATATTTCGCATCGACTCCCATAAGTGTTGGAGCATATTTACCTCGAGTAAGAGCGCCCCCTTGGCCAGCGAAGTTATGACACATTGCGCAATTGGTGCGGAAGAGTTGGCCGCCCTCTGCAGTATTGCCATCACGTTCAAATGCTATTTGTGCTTCGTTGATCGAATCTGGCCCCGGCGCAAGAGAAGCAACGTATGCAGCGAGAGCAGCGGTTTGCTCAGCGTTATAAATAGGCGTTTTGCGCATTGCCTGCTGACTCATATCAGCCATGGGCATCCGCCCAGTTCCTACTTGGAAATCAACTGAAGCTGCGCCAACACCGATAAGCGCAGGGGCGATTGATGATCCTTCAGCGTTCAAACCATGGCAAGAAGAGCAACCTTGGTTAAAAATTCTCTTTCCTTCTTTTATTAAAGTTGATTGGACAGTTGTCTCCATCCGAGAAGGACCAGGTAGGGCGCTTGCCACTTGAAAGGTAGTCCCAAGAGTGATCAGCGCAACAATCAAGAGCGCAGGTCCTGCAAAGCGATGCCTGCGGTATTTGGAAAGTTTTCTAAGGGCCTGGTTCATTTTGGATTGATTCACCTAACTATTATTTAATTAAGTAGATCGCAGAGAAGAGCGCGATCCAAACGATGTCGACGAAGTGCCAATAATAAGAGACAACAATTGCAGTAGTTGCCTGAGAATGCCCAAACTTCTTTGCGCGAAATACTCGCAACATCACAATTAAGAAGGCAATTAGTCCGCCAGTAACGTGCATTCCATGGAAGCCAGTTGTGATGTAAAAGACTGAGCCATATGCATTCGAGGAGAGAGTCAGGCTTTCGCTAACTAAAGTTGCATATTCATAAATTTGGCCACCAACAAAGAAGGCTCCCATCAAAAAAGTTAGCGCAAACCACTCCCGCATTCCCCATTTTTGTATCTGAAAGAGGGTGCCAGAGCGTTTTGCTTGGAAGCGTTCAGCAGCAAATACTCCGAACTGACAGGTAACCGATGAGAGAACTAAGACAGTGGTATTGGCGGCGGCAAATGGAATATTTAGTAGGCCGGTAGATTCAAGCCAAATTTCTGGACCCTGCACGGCGCGGGTTGTGAAATACATTGCGAAGAGCGCGGCAAAGAACATGAGCTCACTGGACAGCCAGACGATCGTTCCAACGGCAACAATGTTAGGGCGATTTACCTTTGCTGGGTTGGATTGCTCGGTTTGGCGAGAAGCTGATGGATTCGAGACGTGAGATGTCATTTCCCTATTATTCCTGATTTTCGGGAGAATGTTGGCATCCGGACCTGCCATATTCACGGCTCTTGGGGTGAAACTCATCACGCAGAAAAAGATGGCTTTGGGCGTTAGACTCACTGGTATGGCGCCGAAAGAGAAGCTAATAATTGCCCTGTATTCAGATGATTCCTCGGTTCGCTCTTCAGTGATCACAGCATTGGGTAGCAGGGTGTCAAAAGATTTACCAGAGCATAAAATAGCCGAATTCGCGACTGGACCAGCTCTTCGCCTCTATCTGGATTCAAAGGGAGCGATTGATCTTTTCATCCTAGATGGCGAAGCAACTCCTGAAGGCGGTCTTGGCTTAGCTCGGCAACTTAAAGATGAAGTATTTAATTGCCCACCAATTTTGGTTATAACTGGCCGGGTTCAAGACAATTGGTTGGCTTCATGGTCAAAAGCCGATGGCGTGGTACTTCACCCGATCGATCCATTTACTTTAGCCTCGCAAGTCGCTGCTCTTTTACAAGATAAAACTGTAGTTACGGCCTAATTCGATTTCCTGGTCGGGACTTCATAAATTCTTTTAGTTCGCCACTAGTAAATACGCCAAATCCCGATAATCTCTCAAATAGATGGTGCATTACTTCGACCGTTGTCTTTACATCGTCAAGCGCGCGATGTGTTGGTGGCGTTGTAGTCTGGAAAAACTGCGAAAGTGTGGAAAGTCTATAATTAAACACTTCTGAGCTATCGATAACTAGTCGAGCCAAACGAACTGTATCTATCACTTCGAAATTTGGCCAAGGTAAAGTCAGTTGGCCTGCGGCAGCCTTGAGAAAACCGATATCAAAGGGTGCGTTGTGAGCCACGATCTGAACCTGGTCATGAGGAGCAAGAAATTCCATCAACTGAGGAAAAATTTCTGCGATTTCTGGCGCGTTCGCAAGCATTTGATCGGTAATGCCAGTCAAATTTGTAATGTATTGCGGAATCGGAACCATCGGGTTTACAAAACTTGAAAATTCGCCAAGTACCTTTCCGCCACATACTTTTATTGCACCAATCTCAGTAATCCCAGATCCATCTTTGGGTGAAGCGCCAGTTGTTTCTAAGTCTAAAACGACAAAAATCGTCTCATGAAGAGCGCTGGGATCCAGGCTCGAATTTTTCGATTGGTTTCCAGATTTCGGAGTGAGCATCGCTCAAGGTTAAGGTAAATGACTGACATTTTTTTCGTTCGTGAATCACGCTTGAATTTTTGCAATCTCGGGAAAATGATGGGCGCTAAATTGCGCTAAAGACTGAAGTTCAAGTTGAGAGTTCTGTGATGTCTAAATCCAGAAGGGAACTTGATTAATGCGCCCTCATCTATAGGCTAATCCCACATCAATCCCTTTTAAAGGGTTAAACCAGGAGGCACTTTGAAAAAGTCATTAAAGCTTATTGCGGCAGCCGCATCTCTAACACTTATTACAGGTGTTGCAGTTGCTCCTTCAGCACAAGCAGCAAAAATTAAGCTTTGTCTCGCCCTAGATACAGGTGGCGTAGATGATCACTCATTCAATCAAGGAGCCTGGACTGGCGCTCAAGAATCCCGAGTTTCAAATGCGGAATATCTACCAGCCTCGTCATCAGCAGATTTTGCACCTAACATCAAAACATTCGTGGACAAAGGTTGCCAATTAATCGTCGGCGTAGGCTTTGCAATTTCAGCTGAAATTGTTAAATCTGCGAAGGCTAACCCTAAGATTTCTTATGCAGTCGTTGATGATGCTGGACTAGATTGCGACGCGAACTGGAATTGCAGCCCTGTGTCAAACGTTAAAGGCTTAACTTTCAAGACAGATGATGCAGCTTTCCAAGCTGGTTACCTTGCAGCAGGAATGTCAAAAACTAAAAAAGTTGCTACTTACGGAGGAATGGCTTTCCCTACGGTAACAATCTTTATGGATGGCTTCGCGCGTGGCGTTGCTTATTGGAATCAGAACAAGAAAAAGCAAGTAGAAGTTCTAGGCTGGGATATTTCTAATCCTGATGCTGGAACTTTCGTTGGAAATTTCTCTGACCAGAATAAAGCCCTCACAATTTCAAAGGGTTTTGAGCAGCAGGGCGCAGATATAATCATGCCTGTTGCTGGAAACCTTGGAAGTGCTTATGCAGCCGCCTCTGAGAAGAGCAAGAAATCGCTTACAATCTGGGTTGACTCAGATGGATTTTACAATTTGACTGCGGGTAAAGATATTGTTCTTACCACCGTTGTTAAGGAGATCGGAGCTTCGATTAAGTCTGTTGCAGCTGATGTTGCAGCTAAGAAGTTTACAAACGATTCCTACGTAGGAACGCTCAAGAACAAAGGCGTTTCTATTGCTCCGTACCACAAGTTAGCTTCAAAAGTCCGAGGAAAATTGAAGAGTGAAGTTCTTAGAATTAAGAATGACATCATCAAGGGCAATTTGGACATCAGCACTATCAAGTAGATATCTCGGCATAACAGGAGGTCTGAGTAATCAGGCCTCCTGTTTTTTGTAAATCTTTGGAATAGGATAGGGATATGTCATTAGAACTTCGCGGAATAACGAAAGCTTTTGGCTCATTGACTGTGAATGATTCAATCGACTTGAAGGTTGAAGCTGGTCAGATCCATGCAATTCTTGGCGAAAATGGTGCTGGCAAATCAACTCTCATGAATATCGTCTATGGATTGCTGAAAGCTGATTCTGGCGAAATTTTCGTGGATGGGAAAATTCAGAATATTTCCGAACCAAGCGATGCCTTGAGCGCAGGAATCGGTATGGTTCATCAACATTTTATGTTGATTCCAGTTTTCACGGTTGCAGAAAATATCGTTCTTGGCCATGAGAAAATTGGAAAATTTGGAGTTCTGGATATTGAAAGTGCTCGAGAGGCAATTATTAGAGTGTCAAAAGACTTTGGCTTCTCGGTTGATCCTGACGCGATAGTCGAAACTCTGCCCGTTGGTATTCAACAAAAAGTTGAAATTATTAGGGCTTTGATTTACGAGGCAAAGGTACTGATTCTTGATGAACCAACCGCGGTGTTGACGCCGCAAGAGACAGACGAATTATTGAAGACGATGCAAGAGTTGAAAAGTAAAGGAACAGCGATAATTTTCATAACTCACAAGTTGCGTGAGGTGCGTGAAGTTGCCGATCAGATTACGATAATTCGCAGGGGCAAGGTTGTGGGTTTGGTGTCTCCAGATACATCCGAAGGCGAACTGGCATCCTTGATGGTTGGCCGCGAAGTAGATTTAGCGCCAGAAAAACATAAACATGAAATTGGCAATCCGATACTCATTGCTAAGAATCTCTCTGTACGAGATGCAATGGGCACAGAGGTTGTTAAGAGGATTAATTTTGAACTTAGAGCCGGTGAAGTATTGGCAGTCGCTGGTGTGCAGGGAAATGGACAATCTGAATTGGCGCGTGCGATTGTTAATCTCGAGGACCATATTGAAGGCTCATTATTATTGGATGGTAAGGAAATTCGTGGTCTGAGTATTTATGACTCTCTACATGCTGGAATAGCCTTCATCCCGGAATCACGAGAGTTAGATGGACTTGTTGGCAGTTTCTCAATTGCCGAGAACTTGATTTTGGATTTACACGACCAAGCACCGTACGCCAAGGGAATAAACCTTTCAGTCCAGGTTGTTTCTGAGCAAGCAGAGAAACGTGTTAAAGAGTTTGATATCAGATTGCAATCAGTATCTGATGCCGTGTCCACGCTCTCAGGTGGAAATAAGCAAAAAGTGGTGATCGCTAGAGAACTATCGAGGCCGATAAAAGTTTTGGTGGCATCCCAACCGACTCGCGGACTTGATGTTGGTTCAATTGAATTCGTTCACGAAAGAATTCTTAGTGAACGAGATGCTGGGCGCGGGGTAATTTTATTCAGTACCGAGTTAGAAGAAGTTCTAGCGCTTGCCGATCGAATCGCAGTTATGTATCGAGGAGAAATTATTGAAATCGTTGACTCCAAGGTTTCGAAGGAAGAGCTTGGTCTTTTGATGGCCGGCGTAGTAAAGAGTAAGGCAGGTTCATAATGAAAAATTTGGTCAGTAAATTTGGTCAGACAGCTAAGTTGCCAGCGCTCTCTTTCGCCCTGGCCTTCTCCATAACAGGACTCCTAATTGCTTTTTCTGACTCAAAAGTTCTGGCGAAAATTGGGTCACCGATTGAATTCATAAAGAGCGGACTGGCAACGATTGGAAATGCATACCTTGCTCTATTCCAAGGTTCTATTTTCGATATCAATTTGGCAAGGGGGAATAGTTTTTTTCAGGGGTTTTATCCGTTGTCTGAGACGATAGTGACGGCTACACCATTGATTTTGACTGGGTTATCAGTTGCCCTGGCCTTTAGATCTGGGCTTTTTAATATTGGCGCTCAAGGTCAATTTATTTTTGGAGCAATCGGAGCATCATATGTCGGATTTCATTTTAATCTTCCAACGGTGATACATATTCTTTTCGCTGCACTTGCAGGAATTGTGCTCGCGGCCATTTGGGGTGGAATCGTCGGAATCCTAAAGGCGAAAACAGGGGCACATGAAGTAATTTTGACGATTATGATGAATTACATCGCCGGCTATTTCATTTTGTGGATTCTTAAAACAAAACCATTTCTCAGGCCTGGGCGAATTGATCCAATTGCCCCGGAAGTAGGACTCAGTGCTCGCTTGCCTCTTTTGGCGGGCGAAAATTTACGAATTCACGCGGGAATTTTTATTGCCCTTGCGTCCGCTCTCTTCGTATGGTGGTTACTTGCAAAAACTACTATTGGCTTTAAGTTTAGAGCAGTAGGTGCAAACAGTCAGGCAGCTAGAACTGCTGGGATATCTGTCCCTTTCGTTGTTACCTCTACGATGGCAATTTGTGGTGGACTCGCTGGTTTGGGAGGTGCGGTCCATGTTATGGGAAGTGCTCACGCTCTAAATACAGATGTTGCAGGATCTTTCGGTTTCGATGCCATAACCGTTGCGCTCCTCGGCCGTGCGCAACCGCTTGGTACGGTTTTCGCAGCTCTATTGTTTGGGGCTTTGCGCGCCGGCGGACGCACTATGCAATCGAATACTGGGACGCCGCTGGATATTGTTTTGGTGACACAAGCCCTTATCGTTCTCTTCATTGCAGCACCAACTTTTGTGCGATTCATATTTAGATTGAAGAAACTCAGTTCATCAGCATCTTTAACTTCGAAAGGTTGGAATGGATGAGCGAGATTAGAACTAGTGTAGAAAAACGCCGAATCCGAGGCATTGGTGTCCTATCTATATTTTCCGCGGCTTCATTTATTTATTTTGGATTACTCAATTCGGCGAGTGAGAAGACGACTTTTGGGTTTGTGTTAGATAACGAGTGGGTAATTATGAAGGAGTGGGTTATTTCTTCAGCGAGTGGGTCAAGAATATTTTCCACTCTCGCGATTTTGGCGAGCATTTCCGCGATTTTGGCTTATCGCAAGAAAATAGCGGTCACAATTCCTGCCTCTGTTGCGACTTTTGGGATATTCATGTCATTCTTAACATGGATCGCAGCAGGCAAATTTATTCCGCTGACTGGCTTACTTCAGGGAGCTCTATTGTTGGCCGTTCCCTTAGTTTTCGGTTCAATGTCAGGCTTAATTTGTGAACGATCCGGTGTTATTAATATTGCTATCGAGGGGCAATTATTGGCTAGCGCCTTTGTATCTGGGGTTGTTGCTAGTTTGACGCATAAGTCAATTTGGGGGTTAATAGCCGCTCCAATTGCTGGGGCAGCGATTTCATTCTTGCTTGCCACATTTGCGATCAAGTTTTCAGTTGATCAAGTTATCCTAGGCTTTGTAATCAATGTACTTGTGATTGGTTTAACAAACTTTTTATATAAAAAATTGCTCATTCCCTATCAATCTACTTGGAATACAGCGCCTACATTTGAACATATCAAAATTCCAATTCTTTCCAAAATTCCAATAATTGGCCCGATTCTATTTAGCCAATCAATAGTGGTGTATTTGATGTATGTGATTGTTGCTGGAATAACTTTCGCTCTCTATAAGACTAAATGGGGGCTTCGTACCCGGGCAATTGGCGAGCACCCAACGGCTGCAGACACAGTCGGTATTGATGTTAATAGGATGCGCTTCAAAAATGTACTGATTGCGGGGCTAGTTGCTGGAGTTGGTGGCGCTTATTTCACGGTTGGATCAGTTGGCTCTTTTGGCAAAGAGATGACCGCTGGAGCTGGCTTTATCGCTTTAGCTGCGCTCATCTTTGGAAAGTGGAGCCCAATTGGCGCACTTATGGCGGCACTACTCTTTGGATTTGCCGATAATTTACAGAGCACATTAACAATCATCGGAGTATCTATCCCTTCCGAATTTATGTTGATGGTTCCCTATATAGCAACAATCATCGCGGTGACTGGCTTGGTCGGAAGAGTTCGAGCGCCGGCAGCAGATGGAATTCCCTATTTGCGTGGCGGAGCACACTAACCATGCAGATTGAATGGGACTCACTGCACGAGCAAGCAAAGATCGCGATGGCAAAGGCGTATGCGCCTTATTCGAAATTTCCAGTGGGCGTTGCAGCATTGATAAGTGATGGTCGGATTATTTCAGGTTGCAATGTAGAAAATGCTAGCTACGGCCTTGGGTTATGCGCCGAATGCGGTTTAGTTTCAAATTTGATTGCATCGGGTGGAGGGCGGTTAATCGCTGCAGTCTGCGTCGGGGCAGATGGAAATTTTTTATCACCGTGTGGTAGATGTCGCCAGTTACTCTTTGAACATGGCGGCAATGATTTACTCTTCATGACACCAGATGGGCCAGCGCCTATGTCAAAACTCTTGCCATGGGCTTTTGGGCCGGATGATTTAACTCAATGATTAATTCTTTTGATGCCGTTGAAATAATTACTGCCAAACGAGATCGCAATGAGTTAAGCGATCCGCAGATTGATTGGATTATTGACGCCTACACAAAGGGCGTAGTGGCCGATGAGCAAATGTCAGCTCTGCTAATGGCAATATTGTTAAATGGCATGAATGCTCGAGAAGTATCGCGCTGGACTGATGCAATGATTAGCAGTGGCGAACGCATGGAATGGTCGATGCTCGATCGTAAAACTGTAGATAAGCATTCAACAGGGGGAGTTGGGGATAAAATAACTTTGCCACTTGCGCCACTTGTTGCAGCATGTGGTGGCGCTGTTCCCCAGCTATCTGGACGCGGTCTTGGGCATACCGGCGGTACTTTGGATAAATTGGAATCAATTCCGGGCTGGCGAGCATCGCTTACAAATGAAGAGATGTTGGATGTCTTAAAATCTTGCGGGGCGGTAATTTGTGCTGCAGGTGCTGGATTAGCTCCAGCAGATAAAAAACTTTATGCGCTGCGTGATGTGACGGGGACTGTGCCGGCGATCCCGCTAATAGCATCGAGCATTATGAGCAAGAAGATTGCTGAGGGTACAAGCGCCTTAATTTTGGATGTTAAAACTGGCTCAGGTGCATTTATGACTGACCCAAAGAAGGCTGGTGAACTTGCGAGAATAATGGTGGAGCTGGGCACTCGTGCTGGCGTTAAAACTCGGGCGTTGGTAACTGCCATGGATGTTCCTCTGGGTTTAACCGCAGGGAATGCTCTGGAAGTTCGCGAATCGGTTGAAGTATTGGCTGGCGGAGGACCGGAAGATATTGTGGAATTAACTTTAGTTTTAGCTCGCGAAATGTTGGATGCTGCGGGGATTAAACAACTTATGGATCCAGCTGACGCACTTAACAATGGTAAGGCTATGGATAGTTGGAAAGCAATGATTCGGGCGCAAGGTGGCGATCCAGATGCGAAACTACCAGTGGCAAAAGAGCAGATATCCGTGATTGCAGATGAGAGTGGAGTTCTATCTTCTATGGATGCAATGAGCGTTGGAATTGCAGCATGGCGATTGGGTGCGGGTCGATCAAAACAGGGCGAAGCCGTCTCCTTCGGCGCGGGAATTGAAATTCATGCAAAACCGGGTGCAAAAGTTGCCAAGGGGGATGTCATTTATACCTTGCATGCCGATGAGCCATTGCGATTTGAACGGACAAAGAGCGCGCTAGAAAATTCATTTACGATCAGCCAAGATGGCTCACAAATTGAACGTTTGCCCCTGATTATTGAAAGAATCGAAGGTTAATATGGCGCTGAGCGGTATTCCCACAGCCGAACAGATCAAAAGACTTCCAAAGGCGGTCATACATGATCATCTTGATGGCGGACTTCGACCACAGACGATTATCGATTTGGCAAAGGAAATTGATTATATTTTGCCGACCAATGATGCAGGAGAGCTTGCCGATTGGTTCTATGAAGCTTGCAATTCGGGTTCGTTGGTTCGTTATATCGAAACTTTTGAGCACACGATTGCTGTCATGCAAACTAAGGAATCCATTATTCGAGTTGCCAAGGAATGTGCTCTGGATTTGGCAAGAGATGGTGTTGTCTATGCCGAAGTACGTGGCGCACCCGAACTCTTCACTCGGGGCGGGCTATCGCTTGATGAAATTATTGAAGCAACTATTGCGGGTTATCGCCTCGGTGAAATTGAGGCTAAAGCAGAAGGATTTAATATCCGGGTGGAGTCCCTACTTTGCGCTCTTCGCCAAAATATGTTTGCCCAAGAAGTAGCAGAAAAAGTTGTCAAGTATCGCGATCTGGGCGTTGTTGGCTTTGATATCGCAGGACCAGAGGATGGCTTTCCACCTACCAATCAACTGGATACTTTTAATTACTTGCGTCAGGAAGATGCGCATTTCACAATTCATGCGGGCGAAGCATATGGTCTGCCATCTATTTGGCAGGCAATTCAAATATGTGGCGCTGAGCGCCTCGGGCATGGCGTTCGCATCGTAGAAGATATTGATTTTTCCGCCACAAATCCCAAACTTGGAAGATTATCCTCATACATTAGAGATCGAAGAATACCTCTTGAACTTTGTCCAACTTCAAATCTGCAAACTGGAGCGGCAAAAGATATTGCCTCTCATCCGATTGGAATACTTGCAAAGCTGCGTTTTAGAGTAACTATTAATACAGATAATCGATTAATGAGTAGAACGTCGATGACACACGAGATGGTTGAAGTAGTCAACGCCTTTGCTTGGACTTTTCAGGACTTGCAGCGTGTGACGATTAACGCGCTAAAAAGCTCCTTTATTCCCTTCGAAGAGCGTCTGGCTATTATCGAAGAGATAGTAAAGCCTGGTTATTTAGCTGTAGCTAGCGAATAATTTCCTGATCTCTGTCTTAAGGTTTTCGACCAAGGCGTCGGCTTCATCATTAACTCCGATAACCTCGATATAAGTTTTTAATTTAGGTTCGGTGCCGCTTGGTCTAATAATTATCCGTATTTCATCGCCGCACCAAATTCGTAGGCCATTTGTGGGTGTTTCTGAACTCAACAGGTCTTGAAATCTTGTAACAACTTTGCCGCCAATTTCTTTCCATGGGTTTGCTCGCAGATCAGAGAGCGCCCTAGCAATAAGGTCCAAATCATTAACTCGAATCGAAAGTTGATCAGTGCGGTGATATCCGATGGACTGCCAAATCTCATCCAGATATTCGAATAGGGTCGAATTCTTTGCTGCCAAACTAGAAGCTATTTCGGTGATCTTTATTGCCGCAGATATTCCATCCTTATCATTCACAGAGCATGGATCAACGCAATATCCGATTGCCTCTTCGTAGCCATATGCCAAATTCTCGACTTTGGATAGCCACTTGAATCCAGTTAGCGTCTGGTGATATTGAATACCGAATTTCGCAGCAATTTTTCCGAGCGCACTTGAGGAAACAATTGTGGTTGCAAATGCTTGCCCGGTTTTCTGAGAGTTAGCAGCGATATAGAATCCAAAGATTGTTCCCAATTCGTCGCCGCGAAGCATTCGCCACTGGCCATCTGGAGTTAGCGCTGCAACTGCGCATCGATCAGCATCTGGGTCATTGGCAATTACCAAATCTGCGCTCTCACTTTTGGCTAGTGCGATTGCTAAATCGATTGCCCCAGCCTCTTCTGGATTTGGGAAGGCAACAGTTGGAAAATCTGGATCCGGCTTCGCTTGCTCGGTGACTAAAATAGGAGACGCGAAGTTCGCTGCTCTAAATGTGGCATTAATGGTCTCAGTACCGACACCGTGCAGAGCGGTGTATACGATTCGTAATGGTTTGGCTTGAGTTCTTCCAGCCACAGCTTGGGAAATATATTTGGAAATAAGTTTCTCGCCGACAATACTCCAGCTTGAACCGCGAGGTCCTAGTGTGCGAATCTTGGCTATTTCTGCGGCAATTTGCGCATCTGCAGGGGGAATAATTTGGCTGCCTCGGTATGTGATTGCATCAATGCTCTTTCCCAAGTAAACCTTGTACCCATTATCGATCGCTGGGTTGTGACTGGCGGTAACCATAATGCCGCAGTCCATACCCAATTCATTTACGGCGTAAGCCAGAACTGGAGTGGGCAATTCTCGGGGGAGTAGGTGGACTTCCATACCTGCCCCGGAAAATATCTCGGCACTTTCCTGCATAAATTCTTTTGACCCGTGCCTGGCATCCCTACCGATAACTACTTTACTTAAGCCACGGGACTTCAAATATGAAGCAATGCCTGCAGCCGTTCTGCCAACCACAGCGCGATTCATGCCCGAAGGACCAGGGCGAACGGGGCCCCGCAGTCCAGCTGTTCCGAATTCTAAGAAACCGTTAAAGGATTTACGCAGTTCATTCTCACTGCCCTCTTCAAGCCACTTGCTTAAGAGACTTGCCGAATCTGGATCTGGATCATTTGCAATCCAGTCAAGAATCTCCATTCGGAATTGTTCATCGATCACAGTTGTTTTAAGACCTTAGCGAGCAATTCGCCCATTCGTCCGGCTGCGGCTTTGCCGGCTTCCATAACCTCGATGTGGTTCAATTTTTCACCAGTAACCCCAGCTGCGGCATTGGTAACTAGCGAAATTCCGAGTACTTCTGCGCCCAGCGCATGAGCTGCTATTGCTTCAGGAACTGTTGACATGCCAACTAGGTCCCCGCCCATAATGCGCATCATATTTATTTCTGCAGGAGTCTCATAGGCAGGACCTCGCCAATGTATGTAAACGCCCTCGACAAGCGTTGGGTCTTCTTTCTTTACTAACTCACGAATTCGCTTGCTGTATAAATCAGTTAAATCAACAAAGTCGGCGCCAATCAATGGGCTAGTGGCCGTCATTGAAATATGATCGCGAATCAACACTGGTTGCCCAACCTGATATTCACGATTAATGCCACCACAAGCATTAGTTAAAACAACAACTTTGCATCCTGCCTTAACGGCAGTTCGGACCCCATGCACAACTGGTTCGAGACCTTTACCTTCGTATAAGTGCGTGCGGCCAAGAAAGACGAGCGCATGAATTTTCCCATTTGCCCCATCTATCTCGTAAGAGCGAAACAAGCCGCCATGTCCTGCGACAGTAGGAGCCGGAAAACCGGGCAGGTCAGTTATTGCGAATTCATGGGTCGGCTTACCAAGTGCTTGAGTCGCCGGCATCCAACCTGAGCCCATAACGAGAGCCACTTCATGTTTTACTTTACCGGTTAACTCGGCAATTTTTTCGGCGGCCAAAATTGCCGTCGCCATTGGGTCAGAATATAAGTCGCTCATTGTGCTAACTTATCGTGATTCTTAGAGTTCATATTCGCCATGTGGTGCTTGCGACAGAGGACTTCGTAGGAAATTTCATTTTCTGGTGCGGTGTCACCGGGAAGAAGTTGATCACCTTCACGGACCATTTTGCCACCGACTATTCGTGCATTGTGGGTGGCCCGTAGCCCACACCAACAGAGCGCTTCGACTTGCAGCGGATTAACTCGGTCAGCAAGTTCAACCAGTCGCATTGATCCTGGAAAGAGAGAAGTTCTAAAATCACTCAGAATACCAAAGGCAAAAACATCCACGTTAAGAATGTCCACTACGCGTGCCAACTGATCGATCTGCTCGCTCTCATAGAATTGCGCTTCATCAAAAATTAAGTAGTCAAGTCGACCCTTGTCTTTCTGATGAGTTTCAACAAAGGAATAAATGTCCATTCCCGTGGAAATCTCTATCGCTGGGCTTTGCAATCCAAGTCGAGAGGAAATAATTCCCTCACCGGCACGATCTTTGTTCGTGAATACCAGGCCATGTCGACCGCGGCTCTCATAGTTGTGCGCGGTTTGAAGTGCAAGAGTGGATTTACCGCTGTCCATAGTTCCGCAATAATAAATAAGTTGGGCCATGGCGGTAGTTTGTCATAGCCGTGGAGATTATTTTTAATGCACATCGTGCAAATAATCCAAAACTTCAAGCGCGCTCCAGCCGTTCGGATAATCTTTAACGAGCTCCTTGGCGCCAACCAAATCTGACCCCAGAGTCACTAGTGGCAGCTCAGAAGAGCCGTCAGCTCTAATTTGAGCCAGTCCAATATCCGCCATCAATGAATTACAGAGGCATTTTGATCTTTCTGCATCGAGAGCTAACCCCTCCTTGAACTCGTAGGTTGCAATTGGCTCACCCGGGCAGCGATATCCGAGACCGCCCTTTTCACGTTCGAAAGGTGTGCGTAGATATCCGAGATCGCAATTTCTACTTCGATCAAGAAACTTGCCTTGTTCTGAGAGAGTTCCCGTGATTTCAACAACCTTAAATGGGAAGCCAGTAGGCGAGGTATATGGATCGGTGCGAACACTGAGTGAACCTGTTCGGATCTGATCCAATAACTCATCCTTGATCTCTCGTGTGAAGCCCGACTCGTTAGCAAGTGCAAAAAGCGATCCGACCTGAATTCCAACTGCGCCGAGTTCCTTAGCCTTAATTAAGTTGTCTGGGGTTCCATATCCACCGGCCAGCCAAAAGGGCAGCCCAGTCTTGGCAACCTTCGATAAATCTGCTTCATCGAGAGCGCCAAATTTACTCTGGCCATCGCCACCAATCGAGTCCTTACTTCTTGGTGGCGCGTTGTGGCCACCTGCGGTAAATCCTTCGACAATAAATCCGTGGGGGCGCGTCTTTTCGTCTTTGGCCAAATATGCAGCGAGGGCATGAGAAGAGATAATTGCCAAGAATTTCGGGTTCGATAATTTGGCGTCAGGTGCTGCTATTAATCCTGGATCGAAATTTAGGAGATACTCCTTTTTCGCTGAGGCGACATCGACCGAAATTTTGACAAATCTTTTCGCTGCCAGCTCACGGAGCATTTCTGGAATCTGCGTTGGTATACCAGCGCCCATTAAAACGTAATCGACACCTCCCAGCATTGCGCCATACAAGGTCGCAGGGGTTGCAAGTTGAATTTTCTCCAATGCATTTATGCCGACGGCTCCTGTGTGGCCTTCCTTTGCCAGCCAAACTTCACTGAAAGCGCTAATGACTAAAAGTTTCACACTTAGCGCATTTGGCTTAAGACTCAGCTTGGGGACATCGAGGTATGGTATTTCTGGCTCTTTGCCACCATCAATAAAATAAGAGTTCAGAATTTCTGAAGCAATATTTTGATTAGGAAAATGTGCGAAGGCGCGCCTGATGTCTCCGAGCTGGTCACCATCCTGCAATCTGCGAGCGATTACGGAATCTATTGCGGTAGCGGATACAACCCCCAGTCCACCATTTGTAGAAACTTGCTTAGCCAATTGCCATGTTGAAACGGCAATGCCCATCCCTCCTTGGATTACATCTGGGAATGGACTTAGTTCGATTGAAGGCATTGGCTGAGTTTAAGTGTTCAAGTTTCGCCCACTTCTAATTAGGGGGAGAGGTGGCACTCAAGAAAGCTATTTAACGCGAAGAAGTGGCGCTGTTAAGCAAGTAGGTCCACCATCTCCTTTGACCGCAACATTCTCACCAGCAAAAAGGTGGACTTCAATTCCTGCTCTGCGAAGTTTGCCCTCGATCTCTGGATTTCCTGAGGCCAGGATCACGACATTTGGTTTGATCGCCAAAATATTGCTTCCCTGCGTCAACATTTCTTTTTCGCTTACCGTAAACCAGGATATTCCTCGGGATCTTAAAAATTCTAGGAGCCTTACTGGCGCAAGTGGCTCATAAACAACAGCTTTGTCATAGGCAATAGGTGAGAGAACGCTCATCAGATGCAAGACCGCAGCCGGACCCTCATAGTGGGGAAGATCGAAGTCGAAAACTTCAATACCAAAGGGCGAAAGCAATTCGCGAATTTGAGAAATTCCCGATTCATTGGTCCGATACCCATGGCCAATTAAAAGAGTTTTCTCATCTAACCAGACTTTATCGCCACCGTCGGCGAAGGCGGGCGCAGTTAACTCCCCAAGAATCGGAACACCTAGTCGTTCTAGAACTTTACGAAACTGATCGGGTTCATCAGATCTTATGGACTTAGCCATCCTCAACAATATGGCACCGTGCGGCGTCATGATCATTGGATCATGCATATAGAGCGAATCGACAAGCCCCTCGATGCTTTCCGCGATATCCACCTGAGCCCCAAGGGATTCCAATAATTGAGTAAATGATTTGTGCTCGGCGAGTAACTTCTCGACATCTGGTTCGCGCCAAAAACCTTCTGAAACAAAATTTCCGACTGTTGTCGGAGTTCGAACCAATACGCGGATGAGTGGGGAGACCATATCTGGTGTTCCCCAACTTTCATTAGCGCTATTCACCTGTGTAATACTTTGCAATTTCACCAAGCGACTTATCCAAGATTTCTAGACCCAACTTGGCATCTGCTGCAGAGATATTACATGGCGGACATAAGTGGATTCGGTTGAAATTTGTAAATGGCATCATTCCATTTGCTTTGCAGGCTGCAACCAACTCGTTCATCGCTGGGCTTGAACCACCATATGGCGCAAGAGGAGCTCGTGATTTACGATCGCTGACCAAGTCAACGCCCCAGAAAACACCGGTACCGCGTATTTCGCCGATCACTTTATGCTTCTTTGCTAATTCATGCAGGCCAGGGCCAAGTATCTTCTCGCCAATCGCCGTGGCGTTCTCAAGCATCTTCTCTTCTTTCATTACATCGATGGTTGCAACTGCAGCAGCTGACGCCAAGGGATGCCCCATATAGGTAAGTCCGCCAGGAAAAACTTGCTCATCGAATGTTTTTGAAATATTTGCATTGATCACAACTCCGCCAAGCGGAACATAACCAGAGGTCACTCCTTTAGCAAAAGTAATTAAGTCAGGAGCCACTTTGCTGCTTTGAAAGGCGAACCACTTTCCCGTCCGACCGAAACCAGCCATAACTTCATCAGCAATCCAGATGATTTCATATTTATCACAAAGTGCGCGAACTCCCTCTAAGTAACCAGTAGGAGGAGTGAGAACGCCCGCAGTTCCAGGAACTGTTTCGAGTAAAATTGCGGCAATCGTTTTTGGACCTTCAAAGATAATTGTCTGTTCTAGATGTTCTAGGGCCCTGGAGCACTCTTCAGCTTCACTGGCTGACCAAAATGATGAACGATAAAAATATGGTCCCCAAAAATGCACATGCCCAGTTGCGAATTCATTTGGGAAACGCCTTGGATCTCCTGTCGCATTTATAGCCGCTCCGGTATTTCCATGGTAGGAGCGGTATGTTGAAAGGACTTTATGTTTGCGAGTGTGAATACGAGCCATACGAATCGCATTTTCAATCGCATCGGCGCCGCCATTTGTAAAAAATACTTTTGCAAAATTAGGTCCGGCGAGATCAACAATTCGTTCGGCTGCTTCATTTCTAATTTCACTGGCATGTTGCGGCGCCAAAGCGGTCAGAGTCTGGGCCTGCTTTTGAATAGCTGCGACCACTTTCGGATGCTGGTGGCCAATATTTGTGAAAACAAGCTGGGAGGAAAAGTCTAAGTATTCTTTGCCCGCATAGTCCCAGAATCGTGAGCCCGAACTTTTGGCTACGGGAATCGGTGATATTGCTCCTTGGGCTGACCAAGAATGAAAGACATATTTGTGGTCGGCGCAGCTGACTTCCTCATTTGTACTTTGCTCTGACTTACTTGCACTCATTTTGAGCCCCTTGGTAAATTGGACGGTCTTGGACAGTTCTGTAAACTGGCGTCATCCTAATGCTCTAGCGTAGATTGCCGCTATGAATCAGATAACGCATTGGATTAATGGCGCCCTAGATACCCAAAAAGTAGAACGTTCGGGCGAGATTTTCAATCCCGCGACTGGAAAAGTTACAGCAGGTGTAGCCCTGGCAGATGGTGCAACAGTTGATCGCGCAGTGGATGCAGCGACTATTGCCTTTGCCAGCTGGCGCCACAGTTCGCTAACTAAACGGACGCAGATTCTTTTTACATTTCGCGAACTAGTTCTCCAGAATAAGGAAAGGATCGCAGCGCTAATCACCGAACAACATGGAAAAGTATTGAGCGATGCGGCCGGGGAAGTTACACGTGGTTTAGAAGTTGTGGAATTCGCTTGTGGTATTCCTCATTTGTTAAAGGGTGGATTTTCAGAGGAAGTTTCGACGGGCGTGGATGTTTATTCGATTCGTCAACCACTTGGGCCTGTTGCGATAATTTCTCCCTTTAACTTTCCAGCAATGGTTCCGATGTGGTTTTTCCCAATCGCGATTGCGTGTGGCAACACCGTTATTCTTAAACCTTCCGAAAAAGATCCCAGTGCGGCCATGTTCATGGCCGATCTTTGGAAGCAAGCAGGGTTACCAGATGGCGTTTTCAACGTAGTTCATGGCGATAAGGAATCCGTGGATGCGCTATTGAACCACCCGGGTATTAAATCAGTTTCATTTGTTGGTTCTACTCCCATCGCAAAATATGTTTATGAGACAGGCACAAAGGCTGGCAAACGAGTCCAAGCTCTTGGCGGGGCGAAGAACCATATGGTTGTTCTTCCCGACTCTGATTTAGAACTTGCCGCTGATGCCGCTATTAATGCCGGGTTTGGTTCTGCCGGTGAACGCTGCATGGCGATTTCTGCAATCGTGGCCGTTGAACCTATTGCAAGCGCACTTGTCGCGCGTATTAAATCTCGAATGGCAGATATCAAGACTGGAGATGGCGCGAAGGGCGCAGATATGGGACCTTTGGTTACAGCGGTTCATCGCGACAAAGTTGCTTCATATATTGATGCTGGTGAAAAAGCTGGGGCGACTCTGGTTGTTGATGGTCGCGACGTAAAAGTTGATGGCGATGGATTCTTTCTAGGGCCGACACTTTTCGACAATGTGACTCCCGAAATGACAATCTATAAAGAGGAAATTTTCGGACCGGTATTGAGTATTTTAAGAGTCAATAGCTATGAAGAAGCGCTGCAATTAGTAAATAGCCATCCTTACGGAAATGGCACTGCAATATTTACAAACGATGGTGGAGCTGCGCGCAGATATCAAAATGAAGTTGAAGTCGGAATGGTGGGTATCAACGTACCAATTCCAGTTCCAATGGCTTACTTCTCCTTTGGCGGCTGGAAGAATTCACTATTCGGCGACACGCATGCTCATGGAACCGAGGGCGTCAGCTTCTTTACTCGAGGAAAAGTTGTTACAAGTCGCTGGCTTGATCCAAGCCATGGCGGCATTAACTTAGGTTTCCCACAGAACGACTAAGCTCGCTAATTCTTGAAATGGAGTTTACCGTCTGGGATAGAGCCATCTTCGAAAATTTTTAACAGCGCTAAAGTCTCGATGCGGGATATGCGGGATCGGGTGGGCGAGGTTTTGTATTGGCGAATCGCATTTATTAAAATTTATAGAAGGCAAGGAAGAGTGCAATTGAGAACATGATTACAGTGATGATGGAATCTAGAATCTTCCAAAAAATGGGCTTTGACATAAAATGGGAGATTGATTTAGCCCCAAAACCAATTGTAGTGAACCAAAGGACGCTTCCCAGTGAGGCACCTGCTGCGAAAAACCATTTGTCGTTACCGAATTGATTACTGATACTTCCTAGCAGAATTACAGTGTCTAGATAAACATGGGGATTTAAAAAGGTTAAGGCCAGTACTGTGGTGATTACGCTCCTCCGATTGCCGGAAGCTTCTCCTGCGGTTGTCAAAATCTGGCTCCGAAAAGCTGATCTAATACTTTTTATTCCAAACCAAATCAGATAGCAAACGCCAAACCACCTAATTACTTCTAGGACGGAAGTATTGGATTTTATTAATGCACCTAGCCCGCTGGCACCGAGTGCGATGAGGATTGCATCAGAGAGGGCACAGATAAATACAGTTAAGAACACATATTTCTTAGTAAGGCCCTGGCGGATTACAAAAGCATTCTGAGCACCTATTGCAATAATCAGAGAGAGCCCGGTAAGCAATCCTGGGATGAAGGCGAGCATTGGGTGAGGATACTTGAGTGCCAGCCCTGCAAAAAAACGGCCAATTTTCATGCGCGGCATAGAAGAATTCGAGCCATAAGACAGATTGCAGCAGGTGACAGGTTGAAGTCGGAGAGAAGGTATTGATGTTTCAGATTCGCATTCATGGCCGGGGTGGTCAAGGTGTTGTTACCGCAGCGGAATTATTGGCACAAGCTGGGTTTAGTGAGAAGAAGCATGCTCAAGCTTTTCCTAGTTTCGGTTCAGAACGTACGGGAGCCCCTGTAGTCGCATTTTGTCGGATCTCAGAGAATTCAATAAGAGCACGTGAGCCCATTTCTCATCCCGATGCACTTATTGTGCAAGACGCAACTCTTCTGCGACAGATTGATGTTTTCGCTGGTTTGGTTCCCAACGGTTATGTTCTGATTAATTCGAAGTCAACCCGCGAGGAACTTGGGATTTCCGATGGAGTGATTTCAAATTCCCGGACACTAATTGTGCCTGCTACCGAAATAGCTATGGAACACCTCGGGAAACCAGTTCCAAATGCTGTATTACTTGGTGCATTCTCGGCATTTACGGAGATGATTTCGATCGAGTCTGTTGTTAATTCTATTAATGAAAAGTTCAAGCCCAAGGTGGCACAAAGCAACGCAAAAGCAGCCCAGGAAGCTTTTGATTATGTGAAGAAAATGGTGGCAGCGAATGCTTAAACAAGTTGAGGGTTCGCGGGCAGTGGCTGAGGTCGTTGCTGCATGCAGGCCAGAGGTAATTTGTGCCTATCCGATTTCACCGCAGACTCACATCGTGGAAGGACTAAGTCAACTGGTGAAGAATGGAGATTTGCTCGGGTGTGAATTCATAAATGTAGAATCCGAATTCTCCGCGATGTCAGTGGCAATTGGTGCCAGCGCGACTGGAGCAAGGACCTATACCGCAACTGCCAGTCAGGGTTTGCTCTATATGGTGGAGGCCGTTTACAACGCTTCCGGACTCGGACTCCCGATTGTCATGACGATTGCTAATCGCGCAATTGGTGGGCCAATAAATATTTGGAATGACCACAGTGATTCCATGTCCCAGCGCGATAGTGGATGGATTCAACTGTATGCGGAAAGTAACCAAGAGGCGGTTGATTTGCACGTCCAAGCTTTTCGGATCGCCGAAGAAATGTCATTGCCGGTGATGGTCTGCATGGATGGCTTTATTTTGACACATGCATTTGAAGAGATTGATATTCCAACGCAAGATGAGGTTGGTGCTTATCTTCCAACATTTAGACCCCGCCAAGTTTTGGATCCAGGAGATCCAGTTTCGATTGGTGCGATGGTAGGACCAGAGGCATTTATGGAAGTTAAATATATGGCTCACGCCCGAATGATTGAGTCAGCTGATCACATCGCGAGGGCCGCAATTGATTTCAAGGAAGCATTCGGTCGTGATTCCGGCGGGCTGGTGCGCTCCTACAAAATTGAGCGTGCTCAAACAGTGGTGATCGCTCTCGGATCAATTCTTGGCACTCTAAAAGACCTCATTGACCAGATGCAAGACGAGGGAATATCCATTGGAGTTGTTGGAATCACTTCGTTTAGGCCATTTCCGGTGAATGAACTGCGCGACGCGTTAAAGAACTGCAAGCGAGTAATAGTTCTCGAAAAAGCCTTTCAAACAGGAATTGGCGGAATTGTCACAGAAGATGTTGATCGCTCGCTACGAGGTTTAGGAGTAGAGCGCTCAACGTTGATTGCAGGCCTTGGTGGCAGACCCATCTCGACGCAGTCGCTGCGTTCATATTTAGTTAAGGCGATAGACAGCGGAGTCGAGGAACTAACTTTTCTGGATTTAGAGATCGACACTGTTGAGAGCGAATTGGCTCGTGAAAGGAATTCGCGATGACCCCCACGCCACTAAAGTTCTATCAGATTGGCAGTTTTGCAGTAGGCAATCGGCTCGTTACAGCTGATGAGAGGTCTAACCAATCAGATCCAGAGCGAACAAACGCATTAACATCTGGGCATCGAGCTTGCCAGGGGTGCGGTGAAGCTCTAGGTGCACGATATGCCCTTGATATGGCAATGCGCGCAACTAATGACCAAATAATTGCAGTGAATGCAACTGGGTGCTTGGAAGTATTTTCCACTCCTTATCCGGAAAGCTCATGGCGAATTGCGTGGCTGCACTCACTCTTTGGAAATGCCCCTGCAGTTGCTTCAGGAGTTGCTGCGGCGCTGCGCGCCAAAGGGAAAACGGATATTCGCGTAGTTGGGCAAGGCGGGGATGGCGCGAGCGTTGATATCGGATTCGGTGCATTATCCGGAATGTTCGAACGCAATGACGATGTTCTATATATTTGTTATGACAATGAGGCTTATATGAATACCGGAGTTCAGCGTTCCGGTGCAACGCCACCAGCTGCTCGTACGGCAACGACACAAGCCGTGGGCGAAACTCCGGGAAATGTTTTCGGTCAGGGAAAGTTTTTACCGCGCATAGCTATGGCGCATGAGATTCCATACGTCGCGACTGCATCAATTTCAGACTTGCGAGATCTAGAGGCAAAAGTTCTTCGTGCTATGGAATTTCGCGGAGCTCGCTATTTGCATATATTTGTTCCCTGCCCATTGGGATGGGGATCTGCTTCGTGTGACACGATAAAAATTGCCAGACTTGCTACGCAATCTGGGCTATTCCCGCTATTTGAGGCCGTTAACGGGGAGTTGATTACCTCGACTCCGATTCGCAAGAAGGTTCAAGTCGAAGAGTATCTGAAACTACAGGGAAGGTACGCCCACCTATTTTCACCAACTCGACGGGATGATGTGATCGCAAATTTGCAAAGGATCGCTGATCGAAACATCGATCGATATAACTTGATGGGAGCAGAGTGATGGAAAGACCATTCGCAATTACTTTAGGCGTTGGCTCGAGTCTTGCCAATCACACTGGGTCTTGGCGCGTAGAGCATCCGGAGTATGTACATCGAATGCCTCCATGTAACGCGGCTTGTCCAGCAGGCGAAAATATCCAGAATTGGTTATACATCGCCGAGGACGGGTCATATGAGCCAGCATGGCAAGAATTGATAAAGGAAAATCCCTTTCCAGCGATCATGGGCCGGGTTTGTTATCACCCATGTGAAAATGTTTGCAATCGTGGCGAATTAGACGAGGCCGTCGGGATCAATTCGATAGAAAGGTTTTTGGGGGACTACGCGATAGAGCACGGTTGGAGAATACCCGGCCCAACTAGTGAATCTGGTTTCAAAGTTTTAGTTGTCGGTGCAGGACCAGCTGGTTTATCTGCTGCTTACCATTTGAGGAGGTCGGGACATGCCGTAGTTATAAAAGATGCCACACATGCCCCGGGCGGAATGATGCGATACGGAATCCCAAAGTATCGCCTTCCTCGGGAAATTTTGGATGCTGAAATCGATCGAATCGCTGGAATGGGTGTGCAATTTCAACTCAATACGAGAGTAGAAGATGTCCATGATGAAATGGATTCTTTCGACGCCGTCTTTCTCGCAATTGGAGCGCAGTTAAGTAAGCGAGCATATATTCCTGCCGGGGAGAGTGCGAAAATTCTTGATGCCATATCGGTTCTGAGCGACGTAGAGAATGGAACGCCTCCTTCGCTTGGCAGGCGCGTTGTTATTTATGGCGGTGGCAATACTGCAATGGATGTTGCGAGAACTGCCAAACGTCTTGGAGCCGATGAGGCGATAATTGTTTATCGCCGGACGCGAGATAAAGCTCCGGCCAATGATGTCGAAGTTACCGAGGCGCTAGAGGAAGGCATTCTTATCAAGTGGCTTTCCACTGTCAGTAATATGGATGGCGAGAAATTAACGGTGGAGAAGATGGAGTTGGACGAGAGAGGATTTCCGCAGCCCACTGGGGAATTTGAAGACCTAGAGGCAGATTCATTGATTCTGGCCCTAGGTCAGGAAGTTGATTTTTCACTACTGGGAAATAGTGCGGATCTAGATGTTACAAATGGAACTATTGCTGTCGATAGGGCAATGATGACATCACACCCCGGTATTTTTGCTGGGGGTGACATGGTTTTCGCGGACCGCACTGTGACAACGAGTATCGGGCACGGCAAGAAAGCTGCTCGCAATATTGACGCTTGGTTACGTGGCTCTGATTTCAAGTCGAGTGAGGAAAAAGTTCCTGTGACAATAGATGAGCTAAATACTTGGTATTACACGGATGCTCCTCATGTAATCAGTGAAAAATTGGAGGCCGCTCGACGCGTACAGGATTTCAGTGAGATTGTTAAAGGATTAGATGAGTCGACTGCCTTATATGAAGCACGGCGTTGCATGTCGTGTGGAAATTGCTTCGAGTGCGATAACTGCTTCGGAGTTTGTCCGGATAATGCGATAAAGAGGCTCGGGCCAGGATTGGGATATGAAATTGATTTGGATTATTGCAAGGGATGTGGAATCTGTGTTTCAGAATGTCCTGCGAGTGCACTCCAAATGTTTCCGGATGCCTAGATTACTTAATTCTGGACAGGTTCTGGGTATATTTCTGCCATGCCTTTGATTCGGGAGCTAAAAGAGAGTGACAAACTTGCTTGGTCAAAACTTTGGGACGGCTATCTGTTGTTTTATGAGACAGAACTTTCCGCCGAACAGAGTGGGTTAACTTGGAAGCGTTTATTGGATTCGAACTTCAATATGTATGGACTTGTGGCAGAAGTTGATGGGGTAGTACTAGGTATTACGCACTATTCTTTTCAGAACTCTACTTGGGCGCCAGTTAACCACTGTTACCTCGAGGATCTTTTCGTCGCAACTAATTCGCGAGGTCAAGGTCTAGGCCGCTTGTTAATCGAAGGGGTGAAGAAAGTTGCAATAGTCGCGGGATCTTCTAGGCTTTATTGGAATACAGATTCTACAAATGCTACTGCTCGTAAACTCTACGACTCTTATACCCATGACTCGGGAAAAGTTCAGTATCGGATTCCACTTTCACCGAACGATCCATAAAGATCAAAGCCCTTAACTGGAGCATGAAAAACGTAGGTTAACTAGGAAATTGACCGCCCAACTTCTTGTGAATTGCGCTGCTCATCTGGTTCATGCCAATAATCTCAACTTTTTTGTTGTGGTGTGCGTATTTGTTTGTTATCGCATCGAGAGCCGCAACCGATGAGGCATCCCAAATATGAGCGTCAGAGAAATCGATGGTCACCTGGTCCGCGACTGTGTTGTAATCAAATTGATAGTACAAATCATTGCTGCTCGCAAAGAAGAGTTCACCATAAACGCGATACTCCATTATTCCGGAGTCGGGGTTGAGTTGGCCCTCGACTTCAACGACGTGAGCCACACGTCTGACGAAGAGCACTGCCTCAATAAATACCCCAGCGATTACGCCATAGGCAAGATTATGAGTTATGACTACAACGATTACTGTACAAACCATTACGAAAGTTTCACTCTTAGGCATTCTCTTTAAAGTAGCTGGTGCCATTGAGTGCCAATCAAAAGTTAAGAAAGAAACCATAAACATGACTGCCACCAGGGCAGCCATCGGGATGACTGATACTAAATCCCCAGCAGATACGACTAGAAGTAGAAGGAAGACACCGGCAAGAAATGTAGAGAGCCTGGTGCGAGCACCAGATGCTTTTACGTTGATCATCGTTTGACCTATCATCGCGCAGCCACCCATGCCGCCAAAGAGGCCGGTAACTATATTGGCAATTCCCTGACCAGCGGATTCTCTAACTTTGTTTGACTTTGTATCAGTTATGTCGTCGACCAGTTTAGCGGTCAACAGAGACTCGATTAAGCCCACCATGGCGATTCCCATCGCGAAGGGTGCGATTACTGACAAAGTCTTCAAAGTGAATGGAACCGAAGGAATACCAAAAATCGGGAATCCAGAGGGAAGCTCGCCTTCGTCGCCGACTGTTGGTATAGAAATATTTGTGAAATAAGTCAAGGCGGTGATGGCAAATATTGCAATCAGGGGAGCAGGGATAGTTTTGGTCAATCTTGGTGCAAGAACAATGATTCCCAAACCGAGTCCAGTCAACCACCAAACGGAAAACGTCCTACCGAGCAAGTGTGGAAGTTGAGCGGAGAAAATCAAAATACCCAAGGAATTAACAAATCCGACCATTACGCTTCTCGGAATAAATCGCATTAACTTAACTACGCCAATAAATGCCAGAACGATCTGGATAATGCCACCTAGAATTACCGCTGCAACCAAGTATTCGATGCCATGGGATTTAACCAATGGCGCTATTACGAGCGCTATTGCGCCGGTAGCTGCCGAAATCATTGCCCGTCTTCCGCCAGTGATTGAGATGGTGACGGCCATAGTGAAGGAAGCGAATAGACCAACTTTTGGATCTACGCCTGCAAGAATCGAAAACGAAATCGCCTCTGGGATTAAAGCAAGGGCAACAACTAACCCTGCCAAGATTTCAGTAATCAAAATTCTCTTAGTGAAATTAAATGGATTAGGAATGTGCAGCTCGTTTCGTAGGTTTTAAATCAAATCAACAGAAGTGAATCACTTGCCAGTAAGTCTAACACCGGTAGCCTGCTCGAATCGCTCCTCAATCTCCTCCGGATTTGGGAAGTCTCTTCGCCAGCGGTTTTCATGAAGTTTTTCAGCAAGCATTTCCTTGTCAAAGAAGTTTCTAATTATTTCTTCATCTTTAATATTGAGAAAATCGAGCAATTTTGCATAGGAATTTTCCCGGTCGTGAATAATCAGATCTTCTAATTTAAGTATGAATTTCTGTTCCTCTGGAATTTGCACCATTGAAGCCTCGGCCATCGATGTGCGACGTAGCCACCATGCCATTGCACTATCAAAGTCGTTGGGTCCCCATGGCTCGCGAATTACCGAAGCAATAGTGTCTAATGGGTTGCGTTGCATCTCGATAAATTTTGCGCCTGGTAAAAGTCTATAAATAGAGCTGGCATGCATAATATTTGGTGGACTAGTGTCCATCCAGTTAGGTTCGCCGAGGTACTGTCTCTGAGCGTTGACAAACCCGTAAAAAAATTGGCGACTTGCCCCTTCGAGATCTTGGCTTGCCCCATCGTGTAACTCGCGAAGTAGGATCTTGATTTTCTTTTTGGATATACCCAAATGCAATCCACTATCCTGGTCAAGCCTATTTTTTCTCTCATACCATTCGTTGAGCATCTTTCCGGAAAATTTCTTTAGTCTTGGCTCATACTTACCAAGTGGCATAAAGTGGAGATAAAGCCGGCTCTTTTTGGAAATCTCTTGACTAGAAAAATCTCTCATTCCGAAGGCGAGATCGGTCAGCGAGAATACATCCGTCAAAAATTTTATCTCATATGGCTTGCCGCATTTAATCTTTGAGTGCCTACCGAGCAATTTTCCTACGATAGTTGTACCGCTTCTTCCTGTGCCTCCAGAAAAAATGGGCAAAAAAGAGTCATTCATAAGCAGAAAATATCGTGCTCGAGGGTAAGCACCAAGGACCTAAACGTTGTGTTCTCCAACAATCGAAGATATTGCGGCCCAATGCTGACTATGTACTCAATTTTCAGCGGATACGGAGAACTACTTTCTGATATAAAATTTGGTCATGAGCAATGAATCGAATTTAGCTAGGACAGCGCTTATTACAGGGGCAGGGAATTCGAAGGGGATCGGTTTCGCAACAGCGAAAGCGTTGGGATTACTTGGTTATCGAATTGGGATTACTTCGACTAGTGATCGAATTCGGGATCGTGTGAAAGAGTTGGAAATTTCGGGTATCGAAGCATTTGGTTACGTTGCTGATTTAACATTCGAAGAAGAGGCAGAGGCTCTGGTCAATGCCGTTGTTGAACGTTTTAACTCGCTGGACGTCTTGGTTAACAATGCAGGAATGACAAGCATTAGCGATCCGGCGGAAGACGGTGAAGGCCCGCTGGAGAATTACACGTTACCTAGTTGGCAATTAGCCATTTCGCGAAATTTGGACACGACAATGTTAGCCAGTAAGGCGGCTATGCCATTTCTCAAGAAGAGTGCAGCCGGCAGAGTTATAAATGTTGCAAGCGCTACCGGCCCAGTTTTGGTGATGCGAGATACGGTTGCATATGCGACCGCAAAGACAGCACTGATAGGTTTCACGAGAGCCGTCGCCCTAGATTATGCGCACTTTCCTTTGACGGTAAATGCCGTTGCCCCTGGTTGGATAGCAAGTTCGACTGACTCCGAGCACGAGATTCGCCAAGGTGCAGCTGTCCCGATGAGGCGTCGTGGAACTTCCGATGAAGTGGCGAGCGCAATCGTTTGGCTGTCCAGTCCTGGTGCTTCTTACATTACGGGACAGTGCATAGTTTTGGACGGTGGTAATGCTTTACCTGAAGAACGTGACAGCTAATGAATCGTATTTTCAAAAGGCGTAGCAATTTTGGCAAGAATGGTCTCAAAAGTTTTTAGTAAAGTACGAAAATAGAAAGATTCGAAGTAAAAGGTGGATTGTGACGGGTTCGAGCCTACGACCTCAGCCTCTTCTCTTTCGAGTGTGCGTATGTTCTCACCAGAGCCTGTCCCACGAGAGTTGATCGAGATTGCAGTTAGGAGTGCCAATACTGCACCACGCCCTTATATTTTTTTCCCAGTTGGCTATTTAGCTGAAGATTGCACCGTGCCGGATCTAGAACGAAAAGAACTCAGCAAGATTTTGAAGATATATTATCTATGATGATCTTCTCGCAGCGCACAGGCTCGTTTAGGCGCAAATCTGGAGCTATCGGCGAGAGATAGCTAGAAAAGACTGGTAGATACTCACCCTAAAAAAACTACAATCAATGTATGAAACCACGAATAATAGGAGTTTTGGCCATTCTCACCTTATCCATAAGTGCTACCGCTATGCCAGTAAGTGCTGCAGTCAAAGTAGGAGCAAAGTGCAAAGTAGTTGGGCAAATAAAAGCGAAGAATAGTAAGGAATTTATTTGCATAGCCAAAGGTAAGAAGTTGGTCTGGAGTAAAGATAAAACGGTGAAAAAAGTAGTTCCTCAAGTAACACCAACACCAACACCAACGACAGCACAGGCCAGTTTTTCATTCAAATACAACATTGATAAGAGCGTGCCTAAAGATTATGCGATTAAGTTCAGAGATACTATGAAAATTTTGGGCGAAGTAATTCCTATAGATTCGAAGATAGGCGAAAATGCCGAAATATCAAAGGAGTCAGGGAATCCTTTCATGAATATTTATGTGGCGAGGGAGGGAGCGAATGCGTGGCCAGTTACTGTCACTCGACACGGAGAGAATTGCATATGTGGTAATGGGCGAGAGACCTGGATGAATTTAACACTCTACAACTATGACATTGAGAGCAACAACGTTAGCTTTCTCGATGGATTGGTCGCACATGAGTACTTCCATGTGTATCAGAAATCACTGTCAAAAGATGTTCTGCGACCTAAATGGCTGACTGAGGGTACAGCTACTGCCATATCAGATCTGTATACGAATCAGTATTACGGTCAATGGGATTTGGAGTGGAAAATTCAGAATGATTCGTCAAAGTTCATTTTTACTAATCCTAAGTTATTTGAAAAATTTGAGTCATCAGAAGAAGACTCCACAGGAAAGGCGATGGATAGTAATTACGGCAGCTCAGTATTTATGGTTTTAGCCTTGGTGAAGGAATTGCAGAAACAGGGAATCTCCGAGCAGAGAGCTTTTGAAATGGTATTCAAAGATTTTTGGGTTGAGAATGCTCAGTTACCCCAGTTTATTGAGCTAGATGGTGGCAACGAAAAGAACGCTGTAGATTGGCAAAAAACATTTAAATCTCTCTTTAAAATGGATGTAAAGACCTTTTACGCACACTTACAAAGTGAGTATTCTCTTACAGATTACAAGGCAGACTACAAAAAGGTACTCCCAAGTAAGTCTTTAAAAATCCAAGATATCTTCGTAAGCAAGTAGCACCTGCGTAATTAAGGTTCAGTTTTATACTAGTGGACGATACTGGGATCGAACCAGTGACCCCCACAATGTCAATCTGTCTCGGTAAGTTTTTCAGCGTGTTGTCCAGTGCATTACGTTCAAACTTCTTGCTTATTTACGCGTGAAATACTTTCTCGGACTTAGACGATACCCGATGGAAAGTAGCAAGAAAGTAGCAAGAGATAGCTAGGAAAGGCAAAGGGGGTAGACAATGCACCTTAAAAAACTATTATCAACGTATGAAGTTACGCCTAATAGGAGTTCTGACCATTCTCGTCTTGTCCGTAAGTGCGACGGCTGTGCCGGTAAGCGCTGCGGTTAAAGCTGGAGCTAAATGCAAAGTAGTTGGACAGATAAAAGTTAAGAAGAATAAGGAATTTACTTGCA